>Ga0335073_10000003_pt1 | contig 936845 bp, 744 predicted proteins | sample Lox_Sample_22_FD_207093 | JGI IMG/M metagenome (GOLD analysis project Ga0335073, IMG submission 207093) | Soil microbial communities from Loxahatchee National Wildlife Refuge, Florida, United States - Lox_Sample_2.2 | ecosystem: Environmental > Terrestrial > Soil > Wetlands | place: USA... | reverse complement strand
CGGATAGGAGAATGCGAGCCCCGGGGGCTAAAGCCCGCATCATTATTCGCCTGGACGCGGCGCTAAAGCGCCGCTCTTCCACGCGCCACGGATAGGAGAATGCGAGCCCCGGGGGCTAAAGCCCGCATCGTTATTCGCCTGAACGCGGCGCTAAAGCGCCGCTCTTCCACCACCACGGATAGGAGATGCGAGGCCCCGGGGGCTAAAGCCCGCATCATGATTCGCCTGGACGCGGCGCTAAAGCGCCGCTCTTCCACTCGCTCGCGGCTCGCTCAGGACTCAGGACTCGCCGGAACGCCGCCGTACTTCTGCAACCACTTCAGTTCTTCGCGCACCTTGATTTTCCCGTGCCAGGGATTCTTGGACAGCGAGTGGCCTTCGCCGGGAAAGATCAGCAAAGCATTCGGGATGCCGAGCGAATAGAGGGCGTGTTCCAGCAGATAGTCTTCGAGGACGGCGACGCGGATATCGTCGGCGCCGGCGACCATGTGCGTGGGCGTCTTTACTTTGTTGATCTGGAAAATCGCGGCTTCGTCGTGATAGCGCTGTGGCGCTTCCCAAGGGCGTCCGCCAAGGAAGTAGGCGTCGTCCATGGTGGTGTCGTCGTTGCCCCAGTTGCCGACGTGCTCGACGGCGCCGGCTCCGGTAACGGCGGCCTTGAAGCGCGTGGTCTGAGTGATGAGCCAGTTGGTCATGTATCCGCCATAGCTGTAACCGCCGACGGTGAGGCGGTCGGGATCGGCGATGCCGTCTTTGACCAGCGCGTCGACGCCTTCGAGAATGTCACGGCCGGGCTTGGAGACGATCTGGGGAACGATCTGCTCGAGGAACCGGTCGCCGTATCCGGTGGAACCGCGGTAGTTGGGCTCGAAGACGAGCCATCCGTTGGTGGCGGCGAGCGCGGCCCACTGGTACCAGTCGGCTTCGAAGTGATTGCCGTCAGCGTCGGCTGGGCCTCCGTGGATGAAGGTAAACATGGGCAGGTGCTTGGCCTGGGGCGTTCCCGGTTCGATCCCCGGAGGATAGATCAGCATGCCTTCGACGGTGGTTCCGTCGTCCGCCTTCCATTGATAGGGTTTGCCGTGGGGAAGGTCGCGCTCGGTGAAGAGCTTGTTGAAGGAAGTGATGGGGCGGGCGTTCTGCAGCAGGTTGGGGCCCTCGGCGAGATAGACTTCGTCGGGTTGGGTGAGGGACGAATACTCGAAGGCGACGCGCTGGGTCTGCGCGCCGGTGGAGACATCTTCGTACGTACCTTTTTGTCCGGCGGAGAGGTGCAGCGAGTCGGCGGGATTGGCGGCGGTGTAGACCTGAACTTCCGTGCCGATGCGCGCCGTGACCACCACTCCGTTGCCGTAAGGGTTATAGCTGACAATCTGGCCGGGAAAATCCCTGGCCCATTGCTCGACTTTGCCGGAGTCAGTGTCGACCCAGTAGAGATGGGGCTGCAGGTCGCGATAGGGGCCGAAGACATCTCCGACTTCGACGGAGAAGAAGATGTGGCGGCTGTCGGGAGCCCAGCGCGGGCGGATCTCGACGGCTTCGTTATGAGTGATGCGGCGAGGGCCGATCACGGCGCTGGCGCTTTCTCCGGCGGCTGGTCGGGGAGCGAGGTTGACGAGATAGAGTTCGACGTCTTGGACTTTCTCCTGGCGCTGGTTGATGGCATTGGATAGGAATGCCAGCTTGCCGCCGTCGGGCGAGATCAGCATGCGGTCGACGCGAAGCGGGGTGGAGGCGATGGGGCGGGCAGCGGGGGTGAGGTCTTCGCCTTCTTCCTTCTCCGACTTCTTTGTGACTTTGGCCGGGGCAGCGGAGTTCTGGGCGAGGGCATCGGAAAGAGCGAGGGCGAAGATCACGTCGCCGCGCTCGGCGGTACGGTACTGCACGACGTCTTTCCACTCATTCTTGTAGTCGTCTTTCTGCTCTTTGGTCCAGGGCTGCCGGGTGGCGAAGTAGATGGCCCGGGAATCGGCGGACCAGGCGAAGGCGTGGACATCTTCAGCTCCCTGAGTGATGGGAAAGGCTTCACCGCCGGATGGGGAAATGAGATAGACCTGGCTGGGCTCTTCGTCTTTCGAGTCGGAATCCGAGCCGGCATCGTCGCTCTTGCCGGCGGCGGGCGCGCGCTCGGAGAGGAAAGCGATCCACCGGCCGTCGGGCGACCATTTCGGTTCGGAGTCGTGCCCGGATTGGGTGAGCTGAATCAACGATCCGTTCGGACCGTCGTCGCGATAAAGCCAGAGATCCTTGCGAAAAATCTGCTGGTCCCAGTCGGCGCGCTCGGCGCCGATGATCAGGGAGTGGCCGTCCGGGGAGAGTTCCAGGGCGGTGAAGTCGACGGCGTTGAAGAACTCGTCGAGGGTGAGCTTTGGTTTGTTCTGAGCCGGCGCGAGAAAAGAAAAGACGACGGCAAAGGCAACAACCAACCAGGTTCTTCGGAATTGCATGGGGCCCCCAAGGGAAGAAGCGTTATACAACGCGCGATTCATGGAAGGCAAGTTTGTGACCCGGAGTTGCAATGCCGCGCAAGACCCACAGCAGCAGAGCGAATACGGGGACGGAGAGCTGGAGGTGAGTCCAGCGCGCGAGTGGACCAAAGAGGGGCAGAAGAAATGTCAGGTAAAGCAAAAGTCGGAGCAGCGGGGACGACCATGGTTGATTCAGGAGCCAGTCCGTGAGCAATAGCAGGGCTGGAGCCAGCGCCACCAGGTCGTAGATGTAGATGTGCGGATTGACAAGCACGGACGCCAGAAGCAGAGCGGAGAAGCGCAGGGAGAGAGAGGATGAAGACTTCCAGATGGCGGCGGCGATTGCGATCACGGCGAGGGAGCTCACAAGGTAGAGGGTCCAGACGCCGGGTCGCCAGGGAAGGAGAATCTCCCAGAAACTGTAAAGCGAATGCATCTGGATCGGAGAGAGAGTAAGTTCCGTCGCGGCAGGGTTATCTGCGCTGTGGAGCAGCGTGCGGAAATAGGCGCGCATGACGGAATCGCCGAAATAGAGGAACGCGAACGACAACTGAGCCGCGGCCGAGATGGCGACACCGAGAATAGCTTTCCAGGCCCGAGACAAGAGCAGAACGAAAGGGATGGCAACGAGAAACTGCGGCTTGAACACAAGGAGGCCCAGGGCGAGTCCTGCAAGCCAATCGTAGCGCGCGCGAAATCCAAAATAAGCCAGGGTGAAACAGACCAGTACGACGGCGGAGAGCTGTCCGCGCACGAAAAAATGGAACAGGGGCGGATACGCGCCGGCACAGAGAAATACGAAAGCGCGGTGCGGCTTGAGGCGGGTGCAAGTCCTCCAGAGCAGATGGATGCAAGTGAAATAGATCAGTAAGCTGACGGCGACCCAGATTCCCGCCTGCGCAAAGAATGGCAATCCCAACAGCGGCAGGAAGGGCAGAGCGACCTGGGGTCCGTAGAAGTACTGCAAAGAGACCCGGGTTTCTTGGCCGACAGTCGCGCGAATCTGATCGGCCAGGACTTGGTTGTTATACAACTCGTCGGCCCGGCCATGCCGGACGAGTCGAGCCGAGAGCGGGAACTGGAGAAAGTCCTGAAACTTGATATTGCCGGCGCGGTCGAAGAGACCGGGAGTGGCGAAATCGACGGCGCAGGCACCCCAAAGACAGACGGCCAGGACCGCTGCCTGCGCATGCAGACGGCGAGGAGTGAGCCAGCGGGCCGCTGATGCAAGCCAAGCAGGCGTTGGCGCAGATATGGAAGCCATCACGGGGCGGGCTCAGCGTTCTTCAACGAATCGTCGAGCGTTTGTCCGGAATGCGGGGCATGCGCGACCAGACGCCAGCCGTCATCATAGTCGCGAAAGGAGACGGTGGATGCGGAACGAAGATCGCTCGAGTAAAGAGCGGCGCCGATTTCGTTGAGGGGGACCCATCGCCAGGTGAAATCGACATCGGCGGCATATCCCTGCTTGCTGATGCCGGTAATGGACAGTAATTCGCGCCGGGCGACGGGAATGGCGAAAGATCGTTTATCGGCTTCCTCTGCAGGAACAATCGAGCGAACGGTGTCCACGCCGGAAGGAGTGAGCAGGATATCCCAACATGGGGGAGGAGCAAGTCCGGCCGGGCAGGGCGCGGTAGCGGCAGAGAGCCAGCCATGGTGCTCGAGCACAAGATATTCGGGTGAGAGATAGTCCTTGTTGGAGACCACTCCGGTTTGCAGGACATATTGTTGGGGAGTTTTGAAAGCATCCGAAGCAGAGATGAGATCGAAGGCGAGACGGCGCGTGAGATAGTCGCGCGGGGAGCACGCGAGCGTGAACAAGGTAAAAATCAGCAGGATGGATTTTCTTGCCATGAATTCAACTGACCAATGTGCCGGAAGCAATCAGCCGCGACGCCACTCCTTATGAGATCGCAATGAGATGGCACGCAGGCAAATCATCGACTTGCGATTGTAAACAAGCGGGCGCGTCTGTGGGGCAGGAAAGGATGGGAGGCAAGCTGTCCATCAAATTGACTGGCCCAGCGGCCGGGGATCTCGCAGGAGCATCGGGGACAACGGCCCTCGGGACTAACCCGATACTGTTCGATGCGATATCCGTAGCGGCTGACGAGCAAGTCGTTGCATCGCGGGCAGCGCGTGCCTTCCCAGTCGCGAACCATGCCGGGAAGATTCCCGGCATAGACGTAACGGAGCCCGGATTGGCGTGCGATCTCCGCGGCGCGGAGCAGGTCATCCGGCCGAGTATCGCGCTGGTCGATCATTTTGTAATCGGCATGAAACGCGGTCACGTGCCAGGGGATATCGGGGGAAATCCCGGCAATGAATTCGGTGAGCCGGCGGAGTTCGTCGGCAGAATCATTGAAGCCAGGAATGAGCAGGGTAACGATTTCAAGCCACAATCCCATCTGATGAACGCGGCGGATGGTGTCGAGAATCGGGCCGATGCGTCCGCCGAGTTCGTGGTAATGGCGATCGTCGAAGCTCTTGAGATCGATCTTGTAGAGATCGAGCCAGGGGCGGAGGAAGTCAAGTACCTGCGGCGTTCCATTCCCGTTGGAAACGAATCCGGTAATGAGACCGGCGGCTTTGGCTTCGCGGAAGACGGCCACAGCCCATTCACTGGTGATCAGCGGCTCATTGTAGGTGCTGACCAGAACTTTGGCGCGCTGGTCCAGAGCATCGCGGACGAGCAATTCGGGCGAGACTTCGAGAGGCGGTGACACGGCGTTGGGATCGCGCAGGGCCTGGGAAGTGACCCAATTCTGGCAGTAGCCACAGTGGAGATCGCAGCCAAGCATGCCAAAGCTGTAGGCGAGCGCGCCGGGGTGCACGTGGAAGAACGGCTTCTTCTCGATGGGATCGCACTGCATTCCGGCCGTGTATCCCCAGGGAACAAACAACGTTCCGCCGCGATTGAAGCGCACTTTGCAGACACCGGACTGACCTTCCGGAATCGGACAGCAGTGGCCACAGGAAAAACAGCGCACCCGCTTCTTGTCGAGTTTCTCGTACAGCGAGGAATCGGCTTCGCGGACTCTTTCATCGAGAATGTCGCGCAGGGTGGGCACGGCTAAGCGTATTTTAGCGCCGGCGAGGCGCGGGGGAGACAGAAAGAGCTGATCAACCGGGGCAGGTTCAGCGGCCCGGAGCGGGTTTGCCGGCCGGCTGATGATTGTGCAACCACATATCGGCCTGCTGTTCGATCGCAGCAGTCTGGCTCCTCGTCATGCCGGAAGCGAGCACGGCCGCGAGATCCTTGCTTCCTTCGTCGCCGCGGGCGCGCGCCAAAACCGTCCAGAAATAAGCCTTGTTCAGATCTCTGGACACGCCGCGGCCGCCCCAATAGAGGAACCCCAGCTTGGCCTGGGCGGGCAGGTTGCCGTCTTCAGCCGCCTTGCTGAACCAGCGAAAGCCTTCCTTCTCGTCCTGCTGAACTCCGTTCTTCGCATCACCCTGAAAATAGTGAAGACCCAGCAAATTCTCGGCAGCCGGGTCGCCCTTGTCGGCGAGTTGGCGCAGTTGCTCGAAGGTCGCGGTATCGGCGGAAGGGGCAGGCGTTTCCGGCTTCGCCGAAGAAGCCAAAACGGTTTGCAGGCGAATGCGCTCGCGGTCGCGGAGCTTGGCCTGAATCCATGGGGCCATCCGATAGCCAAGGGTCATGGCGATGGTGGCGGCGGCGCAGATAAGGAGAATGAGATAGGAGCGAGGGAGACTGATGCCGCCGCTTGCTGCCTCCTCATCGTCGTTCTTCTTTTTTGTTGCGTCCTCCGGCTTGGAAGGGGATGAAGCAAAGAGCACACTGCCGGGTTTGGGCTGGAACGGAACGGGCGCTGCAGAGCCGGGCAAAGGAAGATCTTTAGCCCGAGCGGTGCGATTGATGGCAGCCAGGACAGTCTCGGCCAGGCGCTGAAGCACGCTGGCGTCGGTTTCGGTGAAAGATGCCGGCTGCGGCGAAAAGACTTCCAGGATCCCAACCGATTTGTCGCCTACTCGCACGGGAGCAGCCAGGATGGAGCGAACGCCGAGGGCACGGCAACTCTCGCGATCCACACGGGGATCGAATTCGGCGTCGTCGCAGCGCAGCAGTCTTCCGGTCTTGACGCACTCGCCGGAGAATCCGGAGCCGACTTGCAGTCGAACTCCGACCGGCGGGGCGTCGGAGCCGGACGACGCACGGCAGACCATAGAGTCGGGAGCAGAATCCGAGAGGGCAAGAGCCGCGCCCGAGGAGCGCAACAATGTCTGGGCTCGTGCCGCAATCAATTGCAGAGCGGCCGCCAAATCCGGCCCTAAAGCCTCGACCTCACGCTGGACGGCGGTCACCGCCGCGAGGGTATCGGTATAGCTGGGACGAGGTACCTGCAGAGAGGCCGAGGAACGCGCCACGGCGTTCTCGTCGGCATTGGCGACTCCGGCCATGGCATTGAGAAAGAGCCAGTCGCGCAGTCGCAACAGCGCCGGCTGCCGCAGCTCGGAGAAACGAAGTCCAGTGCGGCCGGAGCCGTTCGTCCAGACTACCTGCCCGGTCGTGTAGATGTGCTCAGAGCAGCCGGCCAGGTCGAGGCAGAGATTCACGCGGCGATTGGAATCGAGGGGCGAATGACACTGGATCGAGATGCCCTCTTCGCTGATGTCGACGATCTCGTGGAGATCGAGCATAGCGGTGTTCTTGGAATCGCCGGAGAAACTCGCGTAGGCGGGCGTCTGGATTTTGTGCCGCACGCGGCGGCGGCGGTTCGGCGGCTGAGTGGGAGAATGCACCGGCGACGTCATGGCTGCCATAGGGGACGAAGGACGAAGGTCGCAGTCTTGCGCCCTCCATATTAGCGCGGGTCTGTGGAAAAGTGTGCGGTGGAAGAAAAATTAGAAGGGCAAAGCGGCGTTTTCGATGTCGGGGCAGACGGAGGGGTGGACTCCAGGCTAGCCGGCTGGGCGGAGGGTCTCGGCGCGGCGGATGCTGGAAATCCTGGAAATCGCAGCGACCATCATGCTGGAAAGCAGCTGCATGGTGGCCACATCGCTCTCGTCAAAGGCTCCGGGGGTGGAAGAGAGAACCTCAAAGATGCCAAGGGTCCGGCGGTAGTGGCGCAAGGGCGAGACCAGAATGGAGCGTACGCCGAGACGGCGGCAGCTGGCCAGATCGACGCGCGGATTGCGCTCGGCGTCGTGGCACAGCATAATCTCACCCGACCGCACGGCCTCGGCGGAGATGCCGGAATGCGCCTGCAAGCGGACGCCGAGATCCGGGGCAGTGCGGCCCGTGCGGGCGCGGCAAACGATCTCGTCGCCGGTGCGCAAGGCAATGGCAGCTCCGGTGGCGCCGGTGAGATGCTGGGCGCGCTCGGTGATTGCGCTGATGGCGGGCTCCAGATCCAGTTCCGCGGGATGAATCTCAACGTCATCGGCGACAGGAACGGGACGGAACCCGGAAATGGGATGGGCGGCGTTTGCCAGGCGGAGCTGGCTGCGCATGGCGAGCGAAGGCATGCGAGAGTGGTCTTCGGCATCGACAACGACAGGATCGGGGACGGTACGAAGCAAGTCGCGCACGAGGCTGTCGAGTTCAGAGTCGGTAATCAGGTGAGCAGTCTGTTGATGGAGGAGCGATCCACCGAGCACGCGCGACAGGCTCAACAGAGCCTGACTGCCGCACGCCAGGCATTGGGATGATCGCGTCGTGCTGATCAGCTCGCACTGGATGCAGAAAGTCGCGGACTGCAGAGGAACAAAGCTGACGTCTTTGAACTTCGCGCCAAAAACAGTCTTGCCAGGCATGATTGCTGAACCCTCATTTTCCAGCGGTGCAGATGAAGGTAAATTCGGAAGTCGGGCGCGCAAAAGTAACGGCACAGGTTCGGGGTGTGGAAAACTCGAAACAATTGAAAACAACCGATGTGCAAGGTTTTGCAACCAATTCCGGTGCGGGCGAAGTGGGCTTTAGCGATGCCTTTTTTCGGCCGTATTGCTATTGATTCGCAAGGATACGTCGGATATTCTTAGACAGGTCTTTTAGATCGCCAGACAATGGCGAGACTGGGGAAGAATCATCATGGAATGGACCGCACCCGCTTTTGAGGAAGTTTGCCTGAACTGCGAAATCAACTCCTACGCCAGCGCCAAGCTGTAAAGAAGACTCTCTCTTCCGCTTATCGAAGTAGCCTCGTTAGAGGTGTGCGCACTCGTGTGGCCTTCGTCCCCTAGGCTTACCGGGAAGAATCACCCAGCCTGGGCAGCGACGAATGAGGAGTCCTGTTCAGGCAGGGCGATGACCTGGGCCGAGTGAAGCAGTGTGCGTTCAAGGGCGTCGGCCAGCGCGACGGGAAACGCGGAAGTGAGCAGGTTGATGTCGAGCTGCAGATCGCGCTGCGAATAGAGTCGATGTAAGGCGAGCGATCCGCGACAACAGTTGGAAGAGCTGAGAAGATCGAGAGTCACGGTCCAGACAGCAGGACCGTCAAGTGCAGTCGCCAGGCCGGGCTTACTCCAGCGGTAGGACAGGCCACCACGGGCAGGCGCCGGAGTCAGCGGGTCGAAGGAAGCTCCGTTGCCCGGGAGCGAGTCGGGCCGCAGATCGAATCCATCAAAGTCATTGCTGCCAAAGGCAGCCGCCAGAATGCGGCGCACCTGATCATAGTCGCGCGCGACCTTGAGTTCTTCGGTGGCGCGACGGATGGCCAGATTGTTCACAAAAATCTGCGGCTGATCCAGAGTGCGGTGCGCCACACGAGCCAGTTCTCCGAACTCGAGATAGCCCAGGTGTTGCACGCCGATCCAGATTCCGATTCCCATCACAGCGAGAACCAGGCCGAGCGAGCTGCCCGTCGGCCAGAGCAGGAAGAGGCTCAGCAAGGCAAAAATCGCCGAAACGCCGTAGAGAAGAATGACCACCTGGCGATGTGTCATTCCGTGTTGCAGGAGCTTGTGGTGGATGTGCTCGCGGTCCGCGGTGAATACGGGGCGGCCACTGATGAGGCGGCGCAGGATTGATAACGTCGTTTCCAGGATGGGCAATCCGAAGCTGACCACCGGAATAGCGACGGCCACGATGGTGGGAGCCTTTTGCGCGCCTTTCAGAGCCAGAGCACTGAGCAGGAAACCGATGAAGAGGCTGCCGGAATCCCCAAGAAAGATCGTGGCCGGATTGAAGTTGTAGCGCAGGAAGCCGAGGATCGCGCCGGCGAGCGCGATGGTCATCACGGTAACCAGAGACGGCCCGTTCAGGAGAGCGACGACAAAGGCCACCAGCGTCGAGAACAAAGCGGAGCCGGCAGCCAGGCCGTCGAGGCCATCGATCAGATTGAACGCATTCGTAATGGCCAGCACCCAGAGAACCGTGCAGGGCAAGCCAATGAACCAGGGCAGTTCGTGCTCGCCGAAGACAACAGGAATGTTGACGATGCGCAGCCCACCCATGTACAGCATGACGGCTGCGACGCCCTGGATCGAGAACTTGAAATAAGGGCCGACTCCGCGAATGTCGTCGTAGACCCCGAGCAGAAAAATAAGGGCGGCAGGCGCCAGAATCGTAAGCACCGGCTTCAGCGCAAAAGCCGCATGCAGACGGGGATTGCGGAGGGCCCAAATCGCGGCGAGCACCATGCAGCCGGAGAACGAGAGGAATATCGCTACCCCGCCGAGACGCGGCAAAGGGGTGGAGTGAAGATGACGTTCCTGGGTAGGAACCGCGACCAGCCCATGGCGGGTCGCAGAGTCGCGAACCGAACGCGTCAGGATGAACGCAGACAACAACGACAAACAGAAGATTGTAAGTAAGACGACGCTCAACTAAACCACCTCGGCCATGGGCACAATCGTCGACACAAGGCCGCCGCACACTTGGTACGAGTATGCAGCAACCAACCGCGGTTGATGTTTAGTGCAAAGGTTCCGGTTGCGATTCGAGGGTTTCCAAACTCTAGCAGCAGGTTGCGCGGTGTTTCAATCGCAGACGGTGAAAAACCTGTGGAAAACGACAGCCTCAGGAGTACATCCGCGTTTTGCAGAAGAAGTGCTGTGCTAAACTGCAGAGCAAATTTACATTCAGGATCTCAGGGGTTTGGTAATGGTGTCGGGCACGATCGGTAATTCCCGTCGGGTTCTTCCAGGAGCGCTCGCGGCCATTCTGGCCTTATTGGTTTCAGCAGCAGCACAGCAACCGGCGCAGCCGGACCCAATGCCTTCGGCGGCGGTACCGGCGGCCCAAGGGGCTCCACAAGCCGACACTCCCTCGGCGTCGCAACCGGTTTCCGGAAGCGCGACCGAGGCGGCCAAGGATTCCATGGATCAGTCGTCTCTGGTGAAGCTGGGTCCGGGCGACCTGATCGAAGTGAACGTTTACAACGTGCCCGAACTGACGACCAAGGCGCGGCTGAGCAACTCCGGCGATGTGTATCTCCCTTTGATCGATTATGTGCACCTGGGTGGGCTGACGCAGGAAGAGGCGCAGAGCGTGATTGAAAAGCGGCTGGAGGATGGAGGCTTCGTCCGCAACCCGCATGTCACGATTTTTGTGGATGATGCCGCTTCACAAGGAGTGACGGTGCTGGGCGAGGTCGGCAAGCCGGGAATCTATCCGGACCTGGTCGGTCACAAGCTGTACGACGTGATTTCCGAGGCCGGCGGATTTACTCCGAGCGCATCGCGGAATATCGCAATTATTCGAAGGAACGGGACGGAGCCGATCCGTGTCGATCTGCCGCGAAACCTCGGCGACAGTCTGAGCGGGAACGTGGACGTTCTCCCGGGCGACACGATTACGGTGCCGCGCGCGCCCATCATCTATGTGGTTGGGGATGTGGGCCGTCCCAGCGGGCTGCTGGTCGATAACGGCTCGCTCACGGTACTGCAGGCCCTGGCTTTAGCCGGAGGCACGAACCGGACGGCGAAAATGGGCGGCGCGCGGATCATCCGGAAAACACCATCCGGCATGACGGAGACGCGCATTCAGCTGAAGAAAATGCTGGAAGCGAAAGCCCCCGACGTGACTCTGCATGCGGACGACATACTCTTTGTCCCGGTGAGCGGGGCTCGTGTGGCGGCAGCCCGGACGGTAGAAGCTGCCGTATCGGCGGCGACGGCTGTCAGCGTGTACACGGTGCATCCTTAGCAGGCCGGGGAAAAGCTGCTTTTCTGACCAGCGAGCGTACCTCAGCGGCTAAAGCCGCGCCCTTTCAAAACGCAGGAAACGGAGGCCGAAGCCTGTTTAGGGCGTTGCCGACACGTTTCGCCAATTCAGGATTGCTGAGGCGCAGCCGGGCGGCCGATCAAAGCTTGAAGGATCCGGATGTACTTCGCCGCCATCTCTGGGCGCGCGAAATTCCTGAGAATGTATTCCCTTCCCTTTCGGCCAAACTCCGATGCCTGCGCGTGATGAGCGGCGAGGTGGTCGATCGCCAGAGCCAGAGCATGGGCATTTTCCGGTTCGATCGCGAGTCCTGCGCCCGCTTCTTCGACGATCTGCCGCGCCTGTCCTTCCACGGCGACAATCACCGGCCGCGCGCACGACATGAACTCCAGCATCTTGGTGGGAATCACGGTCTTGAAGACTTCGGTTTTCTTGAGCAGGACGAGACATGCATCAGAAGCGGAGAGGATGGAGGGAATCCTCTTGCGCGGCTGCTGATCGAGGAAACGGACGTTGCGCAGTCCGCGCGCTTCGGCAAGCTGCCTGATCCTGGTCTTCTCGGCGCCTTCGCCGACGAGAAGAAATTGCACGTTGGAAGATTGGCGCTGAAACTGGTCAGCGGCATCGAGCAGAGTCTCCAGGCCATGCGCCATGCCCATCGTGCCCACGTAGCAGACCAGAAACCTGCGCTCTACTCCTAATTCCCTGCGCATCTTCTCAGTCAGCGACGGCGGCAGCGGTGCGAACAGATCGGTTTCGACTCCGTTTTCGACGACCGCGATTTTTTCCGCAGGCACGCGCCAGCGCTCGATCAGATATTCGCGAAATGCGGGTGTCACGACCACGACGAGGTTGGCGTGTTCATAGAGGAACCCAGCGATAGCGGCGAGCGCGTGATGAAGCAGCGAATGTTCTCCGCCGACGCCGACGGCAGTCAGCGATTCCGGCCAGAGATCGCGGACTTCAAAGACCAACGGGATACCGCGGGCGAAGGCCAGCCACCATCCGGAGAGGGCGACGAGCAACTGCGGTGAGGTCGCGATGATCACGTCCGGACGATCGAGCGCGAGCCCGCGCAGCGAGGCCGACAGGCAGAACGACGCATAGTTGCGCATACGTTCGTGCGCCTTGCGGTTGGGCAGCGGCCACAGCCAGGTGCGGACCACGTTGACGCGGCCAACCTTTTCGCGATAGGTGAGCCGCCGCAGGCGCGGCCGCCACTCGCCGGGAACCACGCCCGTCGGATGATTGGGAAATCCGGTGAGCACGGTGACGTCATGGCCAGCCTCGGACCAATGATGCGCCAATTCCGCGGCGCGCGCAGCCGGCGCCCCCATCTCGGGAGGAAAGTACTGGGAGATGTAGAGGATCTTCACGCGAAGTAAGAGGCTACCGCATCGGCAGGCGTTCGTGGTAGCCCTGCAGCGCATTCCGAAGAAAACTCGCGACGGCGTTTTCGGCGTACACAAACGCTATAATGGCCACCGCGAATGCAACTCTCCCCGGGAACAAAGCTGGGACCGTACGAGATTCTCGCGCCGCTGGGCGCCGGCGGCATGGGAGAGGTGTATCGAGCCCGCGACACGCGTCTGGGCCGCGAGGTCGCGTTGAAGGTCCTGCCCGAGTCGTTTTCGCGCGACTCCGATCGGCTGCGCCGTTTTGAACAGGAGGCTCGCGCCGTCGCAGCCCTGAACCATCCCAACATTCTCGCCATTCACGATATCGGGGAGCACGGCGGCACGCCTTTCATCGTCTCCGAATTGCTTGAAGGTTCGAGCCTGCGGCTGGAACTTGATCATGGCGCGCTGCCGCCGCGCAAAGCCGCTGATTATGCCGCGCAGGTCGCCCAGGGACTGGCGGCCGCGCACGAGAAGGGCATCATTCACCGCGATCTCAAACCGGAGAACATCTTCATCACCCGCGAAGGCCGGGTGAAGATTCTCGATTTCGGCCTCGCCAAGCTCGATCCGACGGGCGAAGCGGGCTCAGCGGGAGTGACGGTCACCAACTCTCCGACAGAAGCCGGCGTGGTGATGGGCACGGCGGGTTACATGGCTCCCGAGCAGGTGAGGGGCGCGGCGGTTGATTCGCGCACCGATATTTTTGCTTTCGGTGCGGTGCTCTACGAGATGCTCTCGGGCCAGCGCGCCTTCCGGCGCAACACCGCTGCCGAGACCATGACGGCCATCCTGCGCGAGGATCCTCCTGAACTCAGCGAGCTGACACACCCGGTTTCTCCCGGCATGGAGCGCATTGTGCTTCGCTGCCTCGAAAAGCAGCCGGAGCAGCGTTTCCAGTCGGCGAAAGATCTTGCTTTCGCTCTCGAAGCGCTAACCGGGACCACGGTGAAAAGCGGAGCCGCAGCAGCGATCGCAGAACAGCCCAGACGGCGTCGCTGGCTGGGAATTGTCGTTGCTTCGGTGCTCAGCTTGCTGGCCGGTGCAGTCTTGGTATGGTTCCTGCGTCCCGGCCCAGCGGCACCGCCGATGTTTACGCGCCTGTCATTTCATCAGGGAGAAGTGGTGGAGGCCCGGTTTGCGCCGGACGGCAAGGCGGTCGTCTACAGCGCCCGGCTCAATGGCACGCCGCTCGATACCTACATCATTCGCGAGGAATATCCCGAACCGGTTTCGGTGGGCCTGCACGGAGCTGCGCTGCTTTCGGTCTCACGGCAGGGACAGATGGCGGTTCTGGTGCGTCCGAGCTTCATCGCCCATCGCCAGTGGATCGGAACGCTGGCCGTTTCTCCGATCGCGGGCGGCGCCCCGCGGGAGTTGCTCGACAACGTGACCGATGCGGACTGGTCGCCGGACGGAAACGAACTCGCTGTGATCGCCGCGGACGCGAACACACGCAAGATGCGGGTCGAGTTTCCGCTGGGCAAGGTGCTACTGGAAGTGCAAACCAGACTCAGCGATCTGCGAGTTTCGCCCGACGGGCAACATGTCGCGCTGTTCCGTCATCCTCCGAATGTCGACGACCGCGGCGACGTGATTGTGCTCGATCGTTCCGGACAGGTGCAGGAAATTTCCAAGGGTTGGGAATCGCTCGAAGGAATGGCCTGGACTCCGTCCGGCAAGGAAGTGTGGTTCTCTGCAGCCACGACCGGGGAGTTGTATTGCATCCACGCCGCCGCGCTGTCGGGGAAGGTGCGCACCGTGTATTGCGGCATGTCGCCGACGCTGATTCACGACATTGCGCCGTCGGGCCGCGTACTGGTTTCCGCCGAAGAGCATCGCACCTCGATGGCGATGGTCGAGCACGGATCGACAGAAGAACGTAGTCTGAATTGGCTCTCGAGTCCGTACTGGCCGCGTTTGTCCGACGACGGAAGCGAAGTGTTGTTCACCGATCAGTCGGAGCACGCGGGCCAAACTTATTCCGCGTACATCCGAAAAACCGACGGTTCCCCGGCGGTGCGCATCGGCGGAGGCGGATTCGCGACCAGCCTCTCGGCGGATGGAAAATGGGCGCTGCTGCTGCTGGCCGCCAATCCCAATCTGCAACTGGTGCCCGTAGGGGCGGGTCAGACTCGCGTGCTGCACTGGGACGGCATCGTGCCTCAATGGGGATACTTGTTTCCCGACGGGCAGCACCTGCTGATTCAGACGACTGCCACCGTGGCGAATCCCGGCATTTATATGCTGGACGTAAACGGCACGGCGCCGAAACTGCTAGTGACGGGGCTCGAAGACTTTATTCCGGCATCTCCCGATGGCAACCTGTTCATCTGGCATCGGAAAGATCAGTGGATGGTTCATTCGATCTCCGCCAACACCGACACCCCGGTTCGCGGGCTGCAGGAGAAACAGTTTCCGGCGGCGTGGGCGGCGGACTCGAAACACATTTTCACTCAGGAGGTCAGCGATACCAGCGTAACCATCACGCGGCTCGATCTGACGAGCGGCCGGGAAGAACCGTGGCAGGTGCTGAAACCGAAAGAACAGATCGGGCTGCGGCCGGTCGCGACACCGGTCAGCATCACACCCGACGGCCGCTGGATGGCCTACACCTACTCCACGCAAAGCGGACAACTCTACGCGACGGAGGGGCTGAAGTAGGCTGGGCAGGAGTGGTCCAGGCTGAAGGCCGCCCTTTCAAAATCGGACATGACGCCTTCGTAGCAGACAGCGGAAAAACTCTTCTTCTGAACGGCAGGCCTACCTCAGCGGCTAAAGCCGCGATGATTGTGCCCCACTTTCGGCGCGGCTAAAAGCCGCACCGTTTCAAAACACAAGGAAACGGATGGCGTTCCCGCAGCCTGCTAGTAATAGGTGAGCTTGAAGGCGCTCTTATAGGCCAGCGCACGCAGGCGATTGCCGCGGCTCTGTGTGTAACTCTCCCAGCGATGGGCGACGCGCGCGAACTCTTCTGCTCCCGCCAGTCGATGCATGATGCGCAACTGCACGATGTGCAGCCGATGATAAAACGAGCTCGCGACCATCGGCAGGCGGGTGCCTGCCTGTTCATAGAGCGACCAGAATCCAAGATCGAAGCGATCGAGATTGTGCAGAAGAGTCGCGACGGCATGCGAAAACAGCTCCCGGGCCGAATCGTCTCCCGTGGCGAGGGAATAATCGTAGACGCCCCACGCTGCCCAGATGAATCCATTCAGAATGTGGGTTGGCGGAGAAACGAGGTATTCCTCAAACCACAGGTCGCCACGATCGTCGGTGAACGCCACGCCGCCGTCGGCGATCGGACGGCAAAAGCACTCGAACGCCCGCCGCGCCGCCTGGAGATACCGCCTTTCGCCGGATTCCTGATGCGCGCGCACCAGCACTGAGATTCCCTGCCCCTGCGCCAGCGCCGAAAACCACGGCGCTTTCAGCGTCTCGCGATACTCCCAGTCGAAGTGATGGTTCCAGACGGCGAGTCCCCGAGGATTCAGTTCGAGATGGGAAGCGAGCCAATCGGCGATGCGGAAGAATTTGTCGCGACGGGTGGAATCTCCGGTGCGACGGAAAAGGTTGTAATTTCCGAGCCCGTATTGCGCGATCGCGATGGGATTGTATTGCCGGCCGATGCGCCCGCGATAGTCGAGCTGCGGAATACCGGCGGGATCGAACGGCCCTCGATAATCGGCCTTCTCGGCGAAGAGCATGTAGTACTCGCCGAGTTTATCGGCTGTGGCGCGCGGATTTTCTGCCGGCGTTTCGTGCCAGAACGTGAGATGGCTCGTGCCGCCGAGCAGGTAGGCACTGAAGATGCGCCGATAGTAGCTGAGACGGGGCAAGGTCGCGTGCGCCATCCATATTACGGCAGGGGTGCGGTGGGCGTTTGGTAGAGGGAAAGCGCCATGTCGTCGCCTTCGACCCCGATTGTGCTGAGCGCAAGATAGGGCGTCGTGTTATTGCCGTCGGGAAGAAACGCGTTGCCGTACTGAAACAATTCCATGGGCCAGCGATCCTTTTGCCAGGCAAGCATCTGCTGCCAAGCACGTCCGTGGTTGCCGTAGATGCGCACCTTGCGGTCGGGATTGACCTGGCTCGGCTCAATCATCGTGGAGAAGAAGACGCTCTCGCCGACGCGGCCGGCGTAGATCGAGGAACTCGTGATTCCGGCGAGACGCTCGAGTTTGCCATCGCGACCAAGGCGGTAGATGAAATTCGCCTCGAGTGGAGTGTCAGAAGAAAAATAGAGAGCGTCCGCCATCGGAACCAGCGCCGCCGAGCGCGCCTGCTGATTGCCCTGCAGAACGGTTTCGACGCGGCCAAAGTCGCAGGAAGCGCGCAGGATGCGGCACTCGTCGCCATAATCACCGGTCAGTACCCAAAGGCAAGCGGCCCAAGGATCGTGCACGATGTTGTGCACGTGGCGAATCGAGTGGCGAGGAAAGGTGTAAGCGACGCTCCAGGTGGCACCCGAGTCGGACGATGCGTAGATATGAACTTCATCGCGCGCGGCGTTGTCGAAGTATTCTCCCCAGAAAACTGCGCCACCAGGAACGGCCGTCAGGTGGAGCGGCCGCTTGCCGCGCGTGATCGCGTGTGTCGCGCGGAATTCGGTTTGGTTCGGACGAAGCGTCAGGATCGCGCCGGCTACCGCGGCGACGATTCCCGCGGAGGGCAAAACGGCGAGCGCGTGGAATCCGTCGCGGAACAAGCGAGCCGCCAGACGATTGGCCGCTGACAGCCGATGCGGCCAAGACGGACGATGGCTGGCGACGGTCCGCCAGGGAACGTGGTCGGACGGATTCTGAATTCGTACTCGCAGCAATTCATAGCCGCGCGACGCGTAAAGAGTGTCGCCGTCCCATGCCAGAGCTCTGAGATTGGGAATCCGCGCGACGCGAACCAGAGTTGCGGCCGCTTTATCATTGTGCGGCCCGAAGACGGGCGATGGAATCATGGGAAATGGGTAGAGGCTTCTCGGGCGTACGGCGGCTCGAGGGATGCAAGGAATCCATTTTCTTACGCGAATACGGTTGAACACAAATGGACTGCGGCGCGCCCCCGCCATCTGCCCCTTCTTTCGAGAGCTGCGGCAGGACACGCAAAATCCAATCGCCTCGAACTGCGAGACAATCGTCCCTCTTTCCCACTTTGAAACGAGCCTGCCATCCGCATGGGTCTCATGATGCAAAAACACACAATGAAATCGGCACGGCTGAAGAAAATCTCTCGTCTTGGTGCGGATTTCCGCGCAGCGCAGCACTTTTTCTAATCGAAAGGAACAATCGATCCGATGGAAGCACCGCAGAATCGAGAGAAGCTACAAAGTGGCCGACGAGAATTTCAGAAAAAGGACGACGAGGGCGACGACGTATCGTCATTAACTGCCGATTAGTCGGCACAAAAGCACGGCGGTTGCAAGTTCCGCCTTTTTCAGAGCTTCTTCACAGAGTTGCATGCGATCTGGCACCTGACATGCAAAGGTTTTGTTTTTCTGCTCCTGATCTATGTTTCCCGCAAACACTTCAATAGGAGGTTGGGCGACTCGTGCTTAGCCGATGTGCGAATCCGCAATGCTCGAAGCCTTTCTTGAGGCTAAGAGAAGGAAAGCTGTTCCTGGTCGAAACCGAGCGCTTGACGAAAATGGGCGAGACCGCCGGGCCTCCATTTGTTCGTGCAAGGCAACAGCCGCGGTTGGTGGAGCACTACTGGCTGTGCGACGAGTGCGCTTCCGTTTGGACGCTGGTCTATAACCGGGACCGGGGAGTAACGTTAGTACCACTGCCGCGACCGGCAGCCGGCACGAACTCGGAGGCTGCCGCCGCCCGGAACGGCGCCGCCTGACCGTTTCGGCGAAGTGGGGCCCTCGCGATCCGGCTTACGAGTACCCGTCTCGCTTCCAGGCCTTCCAATCGTCGCGAACCGCGTCGACCATCGCTTCGGCGGCGGCATGCAGCCACTTTGGTTTGAACTTCCGCAATTGACGAAGAATGGACTTGCGCGCACCTTTCGTTCCGAGATGAATGTTCGCCGTTTCCCATCCCATGGCGTGAAGTAGATGAGATTCCTGGCCGGCCGCTTTGAGCGTGGCCAGTTCGATGCGGGAACAGTGCGGACTAAGGCGGCGAACAATCCAGTGCCCGCGCAACTGCACAAAGGGATCCGGGCAACGCACAGCGCGGCTGATCGCGGTTTGGTAGAGAATCTCAGTGGGACCATGGTGATCGCGGGCCCAATGGCAGGCGGAGGAAACCAGTGCCTTCGCCTCTCGAGCGATGCGTCCGCCGTTCCAGTCGGCGATGGCGACGTAGCGCTGGTGACCAAGGCTGCCGAGTCCGGCGACGCGGCGCACGAGACGATAGGACAATCCGCGGGCTGGCATCAGGTGCTCGATGGCCTCGATGGCGCTTGCCGGGACGGCATCCTTGACAGTAGACAGACCGTCGAGTCTCGCCCAGAAGTGAACCGGTTCCCGCAATTCGCTTTCGGCGATCTGCCGCAACCAGTCGTGGTTCTCCTCGAGAACAAAGGGGCATCCTTCCACGCGAAGGGCTCCGCCATAGCCGTCGAGAATGGCGTCACAGATATCATTGCGCTTGAGGGGAAGGTGACCGGCCTCGGCGGCCAGGTGGCCGCTGACAGCAAGGCGAACCAAGTCGTTGGTGAAGGCCAATGGATGGACCTCGTCAAAGTCGTTGACACCCCAGATCAGGCGGCCTTCAACGTCGCGCCACGTGCCGAAGTTCTCGACGTGCAAATCGCCGACAGCGAGTACAAGCGAGACCTTGGCGAGATCTGGACAAACCTGGGGCCACACCTGCGCCCATCGATAGTAGGTCGCCCGGAGAAAAGGAAAGACGGCCTCTTTCATGTTGTGGTGCTTGAGGCGGAGATCCTTCGGGACCAGATCAGTACGATGGCCGAGCCAGTCCTCGAACTGGCGCGTGGCCTTGACCACGTTCATAGCGCGAACGATAACGGGGACGGGGCAGACAAGTCAAAGTGCCGCTGCAATGTGCAGGGAAAAAACCAAGGCGTTGGGGAGGCTGGTTCGCCTCGAACCCAACGCCCGGCTGCGGAGAATCGAGCCGCGATAATGCCTACTTTTTGTAGTACGCGGCGTTTTTTTCGATGAAGTCCTTTTTCTCCTCGGGTACGTCCTCCAGAGCATGAATCGAATCCGATGTGCAGGCGGGAACGCAGGCGCCGCAGTCGATGCAGCCCTCGGGATCGACGTACATCTGAGTTGCGGCTTCAAAATCAGGTTCGTCCTGCTTGGGATGGATGCAGTCGGTGGGACAAACCTCGACGCAAAGGGAATCTTTGATGCAGGTATCAGTAATTACATAGGCCATGATGAGTCGATCTCCAGTTGAAAATGACGTGCAGCATGGAGCCATCCAGCTCCTGAAAAAGAGTGTAAGAAGGAGCTGGAGGCTGTGGCCGTGATTTTGATCACATGGAGTTGTGCGCAAGCCCGATTCGAGGCAAATTCCGGAAAAGTCGCGCTTGCGGGAAGCGAAATTTCGGCATGATAACGATCACGTACAAGTGTGACGATCATCACAGAAATTGAGGGTTGATTGAACTTAAATAGGCACAATTGAACTAGGCCTTCTAGTCATAGGATCGCCCGGCTCCACCCACAGAACCCCACAAGCCGTTACCCCAGACGGCGGGAGCCGGGCGCTTGAAGGCCCCGGCAGCACTCCTCCCCCACCTTCCTAAACATCGGAATCCGTTGTCGAGCGCATTTCGGTCAAACCTCTAGTGGCGCAAGAGTGTGTCTTAACTGACACAGTGTGGCCGCGCAACCATGTTATGAACCACGTCTGACGGCATTAACGCGTTTGTTTTCAGTGAGGTTCAGTCTGGCCGCCGTCCTGCCTTCTGCTTTGGTGTTGGGCAACGCCAACGGAGGGCGATATGGACGGGGGCAACGGCAGCGCGAGACAGCAAACAGCGGGATTCGTGGTCGTTCTTCTCGGGGTTCTGGCCATTTCCTCCGCCGCTCAGACGCTTCCCGAAAGCCGCCAGCGGACTTCGAATGAGCGGGTGCAGCGCATTGCGCTGGTGAGCATTCCCGACCGGGAGCTTGCGGTTCTCGAAAGCGGCACTGTCATCGCCAGGTTTCAGGTTGCTGTGGGAGCAGCGTCAACTCCCAGCCCGACCGGCGAGTTCCAGATCATCAACCGGGTCTCGAGTCCCACGTATTACCACCACGGCAAAGTGATCCCGACGGGCAAAGAGAATCCACTGGGCACGCGGTGGCTGGGACTGAGCCTGAAGGGATACGGCATTCATGGAACGAACGTACCGAGGTCGGTGGGGCATGCGGCGTCGCATGGATGCATCCGGCTGCGCAATCGCGACGCTGAACGTTTGTTCACGATGCTTCGAGTCGGCGACGAGGTTTCGATTCATGGCGAGCGTGACAACGAGATTACGCAGGTCTTTGGCGGCGCAGACAGCACGACCCTGGCGGCGGCAGCGAATTCGCAAGTCGGCACGGGACAGTAGCGGGAGCACTGAGGGCCTGATGAAGGGCTCGACGTGGGAAGTGAGACTCAGGAGGACATCATGCAAATGGCAATCACATTCATGGCAGTCGTAGCAGGGTTGGTCTTCTCGCTGGCGGTGGCGCTGCTGGCAGAAGAACTGATCTTCGGACAAGTCTTCCGGCTATTCTTCGCGCCAGGGAAGCTGGCGCGGGAGTCGGCCGCAGGCAAACCCGTGCCGAAGCGCTAAGGCACTTGAGCGGGAAACCGTAAAGGAGAACGACGATGCTGGCGTTGAAGTACTTGCTGCTTTCCGGTGGCCTCGGGATGATTCTCGTGGCTTTGAGCATATTGCTGTATGACCTTTACCACGAAGTGCAGTACCGCCGGGCGCTGGCCGCTCCGGCGGGGGAAATGGTGGTTCCGCCGCAGCCGCAAAATCGCTGGCGCACGTCCCTAGCTCTGGGCTTGTTGGCATGGGGCCCGATTCTGCTGGCATTCAGTATCGTGGTGGTGCCGAGCGGGATGGCCGGCGTGCGAGTCAGCCAAACCAGTGGAACTCTGGCGGGCACGCTTTATCCGGGCGTGCATTTTGTGACTCCGCTGGTTGAGGATGTCGCACTGTTTGACACCCGCGATCAGATCTTCACAACGGGGATCTCGGAAGATGGAAAAGCGGCGGCGGGGAACGTGTCGAGTAAGTCTCAGTTGCTCGATGTGCAGGCAAAGGAAGGACTGACCCTCGGCTTGGCGATCACCGTGCGGTACCGGCTGGATCCGCGGCGTCTGGATTACATTGAGGCCAACCTCCCACACCCGGTTGAAAAGGAAATCGTCCCACCGGTGGTTGCCAGCGTGTGGCGGGAGCTGGTTCCGAATTACACGGTGCGCGATGTCTTTTCCGCCAAACGCGAAGAGGTCCGCCAGCGGGCGGCAGGCATCATCACGCAGAAACTGGCGAGCGATGGGATCGTGGTGAAAGAAGTGATGCTGCGGGATATCCAGTTGCCGGAAGAATACGCGAAGGGACTGGAGACGCTGCTGTTGAAAGAGCAGGAAAATGATCGCATGGGAGTAGAGACTGAACTGAAGCAGAAGGAAGTAAAGATTGCCGAGCTCGAGGCAGAAGCGGCGAAAGTTCAGCAGATCAAGCAGGCTGAAGGCGAGGCGCAGGTGCACGTTCTCGAGGCCAAGGGTGAGGCGGACGCGATGCAGTACACCCTGCCCCTCAAGCAGAAACAAATTGAGCAGAGCAAGCTCGAGGCTGAGGCTCGGAAAGAGGCGACGATCGAGAACGCGGAAGCCGAGGCCCAGGCCAAAGTGATCGACAGCAAGGCAGAAACCGAGCGGCGCAAACTGCTGGCCGACGCAGAGGCTGACCGTATTCGCGTAACCGGAGCAGCCGACGCCGAGCGCATGCAAAGCGAGGCGGTGATCTTGAAGGAAAACCCGCTGCTGATCAACAAGATCGTCGCCGAACGTCTTTCGGACAAGCTGCAGATCATGATGGTGCCCTCGGACGGCAAATTCTTCATGAACGATGTGCTGCGCAGCATGACCGTTCCCAACCAACCGAGTACTCCTGATTCAGGGGGAGAGCAATCCAGATAGCTGCCCATCAATCCCCATCCTTGCTCTGAACCACACGGCAAGGATGGGGACTTGGCGGTGGCGATGGTGTCCAAACAGTACAGAGGCTGAGGCCTGTCGCATGCACAGCGCGGTTTATAATTCGGGCATTCCACATCGTATTCCGAGAACGGTGAACCGCAGCGGCATCGCCGGCCCGCGGTTGGTTCGAATTTTCACCTTGCTCTTCGCTGTTTTCATCCCGGCAGTGGCAGCCGAAGCCGTGGACTGGAGCGTCCCCGAGCAGCAACTGGCCCGCAAGATCATCGCCGTCACCGGACCGGGGGCAGCCTCCCTGGCAGTAGAGAATCGATCGTCTCTCGGGAAGCGCGACCGCGACATCGTCGAAAACGGTTTGCGGAGCGCGATGGAAGGCCTGGGGCTTCGTTTCGTGAGTGAAGAGCAGTCGTCTGCCGCGATACGGATTTCCCTGTCGGAAAATTCATCCTCCTACGTGTGGGTCGCCGAGATTCACCAGGGAGCGGGAGAAGCGGCAGTGGCGATGGTGTCGTTGCCGCGACCGGACAATGCGGGCGTGATTGGCGATTCGGTGCCACTGACTCTCCGCAAGATCCCACTGTGGACGCAGGACACGCCCATTCTCGATGTAGCGGTGCTGGAAGAGAGTGCGGTGCCGACTCACATCGCGGTGCTCGATCCCGCAAAAGTCTCGCTCTATCGCTGGCAAGGCGGAGCATGGCAGGCGGAACAGCAACTTCCCATCGCCCATGCGAAGCCGTGGCCGCGCGACGTGCGGGGAAGGCTCATCCAGGCCCGCGACCACTTATTTGACGTCTATCTGCCGGGAGTGTTCTGCAGCAGCAACGGCTCGACTCCGCTCGCGCTGAACTGCCGCGAGAGCGATGATCCCTGGCCGCTTACGGCAGGAGCGACAAGCGGAGGAATGACGGTGTTCCCCAGCGCCGGACTGACGAGTGGCGCGTCGACAGTATTGCCTCAGGTGAGGGCGTTCTTTGCGCCCACGAGAAACTTCTTTACTGGAGTGTTGACGCCGGGCATCGGCAAATTTGCAGCGTTGCCGAAGTTCTACTCAGCAGCGCTGCTGCCGCGCGACAAATACACTCTGTGGCTCTTCGCCGCGACCGATGGCCAAATCCATATGATCGATGGCCTGAACGATCAGGCGGCTAATTTCGCATGGGGCAGCGATGTCACGAGTTTGAAGACGACGTGCGGCGCAGGCTGGCAGGTTTTGGCAACGGCCGCTGGCAATGGTCCCGAAGATCTGGTGCGCGCGTACGAGTTTCCCGATCGCGATCCGATGGCCGTGAGTGCAGCGCTGGATCTCCCCGGGGAAATCACCGCGCTGTGGACGGAAGGCAAAGGCGATACCGCGATTGCGGTGGCGAGAAATCGAAAGAGCAGGAGCTATGAAGCATACCGTGTGGCGGTGGCTTGCAATCAGTAGCGTGGTAACGGCTGCCATCCTGACGCGAGCCGAAACCAGGCCCCAATATGGAGGCACGCTGCGAGTTGCAATGCGAGCGGCACCGGTGTCGCTCGATCCCGCGGACAGTGCGCAAGCCGACTCCTTTGCGCAGCGCAGCATGACGCTTCTGATGTTCGAAACGCTGGTGCGGACCGACGACAACGGGCATGTGCAAGCCTGCCTTGCCGATACCTGGCAGGAAGCATCGAGCCGGCGACGCTGGCAATTTCATCTGCGAAAAGGAGTGAAATTGCACGACGGTTCCGCGCTGACTCCGGAGGTGGCTGCCGCTTCGCTGCGGAGCGCAAATCCGGCGTGGCGGGTATCGGCCGAGCCTGACGCGGTGGTAATCGAGAGCACGGACGCTGAGCTGCTTCGAGAACTGGCGCTTTCGCGCAATGCAATCGCGGTTAGGAACACCGACAACAAACCGATCGGCAGCGGCCCTTTTCAGATCGTTGACTGGCAGCCGGGAAAGAAACTGACTCTCGCTGCCAACGAGAGCTACTGGGGAGGGCGGCCTTTTCTTGAGGGCATCGAAATTGAAATGGGCAGGAGTTATCACGACCAACTGATGGAGCTGCAGTTGGGACGGGCCGATCTTGTAGAAGTGGCGCCGGAGCAGATGCACCGGTCTGCGTTGGATAGCCGAGCAGCCGAGAGTTCTGCCCCGGTGGAACTGATGGCGCTGGCTTTCACGCACGACGCGCAGACGCCGGAAGAGAAATCCCTGCGCCAGGCGCTGGCATTGAGCGTGGACCGTATCTCCATTCGCAATGTGTTGCTGCAGGGTGCCGGCCAGCCGGCCGGAGGCTTGCTTCCCAATTGGATGAGCGGCTACGAATTCGTTTTCCCGTCGGAAGCCAATCTGGCTGCGGCGCGACAGGCGCGCGAACAGGCGCACGCCGTCCCGAGCTGGAATCTTGCCTGTGACTCCAACGATCCTTTGGCGAGACTGGTCGCAGAGCGGATCATCCTCAATGCACGGGATGCGGGATTGTCGATGCGGCTGGCGTCAGGGTCATCCCCCGATGTGCGCCTGATGCGGATTGGACTGCCATCTGCCGATCCCTGGGTCGCTCTGTCGGCCGTTGCGGCAGCCACAGGATTGACCATTGCTAATGAGAGAGGTGACTCGATCTCGGATTTATATGCAGCGGAAGAAGCCATTCTTCAGACCCAGAGAGTCGTCCCTTTATTTCATTTGCCAGTCTCCTACGCTTCGGCGCCCAGACTCAGAGACTGGATGCTGCGGGCGGATGGAACCTGGAATGTTGCCGACGCGTGGCTGGGAAACGGAGTGCAATGATCTTTCGGCGCAAGCTGTTGGCCGTCTTCACGCTGACGGTCTGCGTGTCGGTTGCGGCGGTCGCCGGGCTGGTGCTGGCCTTGACTCGCCGCGCCTTCGAAAAGAACGAGGATCAGCAGATCGGGGCGCTGGTCGGGCAGTTTCAACGTGAGTTCAATCGCCGGGGTGAGGACGTGGTGCGGCGGGTTGAAGCCATCGCGACTTCGGAGCCAATCACTCGTCTTGCGGCTTCGATGAACACTGCGAGCGCCGATACAGCGGCCAGCTTTGACATAGCCCGGTCGTTGGCAGATAGCCATCAGCTCGATTTCCTCGAACTGGCGGACGAGCACGGGACAATCATTTCCTCTGCGCAGTGGCCAACCAAGTTCGGATATCCGGAAAGCGGGTTTGACAATCTGGCCGCCGTGAACGAGCAAGGAGCCTTCCTCAAGCAGGAAGAGCTGGAAGATTCCACAGCCCTGGGGCTGTTTGCGGTGCGCGGAACGCGGATCGGGGAACATCCGATATACGTGATCGGAGGCCGGCGGGTCGACAGGGCGTTTTTGTCATCGCTCGATTTGCCGGCGGAGATGCGCGTGCTGCTTTACCAGAATCGCAGTTCGACGTTCTCTCCGGACCTGCTGCTGGATCCTTCCGCTGGGAATGCGGCACAAGCCCAGCGGCCGGCGGAGAAGTTCGCGACTCTGGTTGAAGCGGTGCAGCGCTACGATCAAGAGATGTCCGGCGTGGTGCGCTGGACATCGGATCAGGCGGACGACGAGGTATTTCACGCGATTCCGCTGCATGGGATTGGGAAAGACCGGCCGCTGCTGGGAATTCTGCTGGTGGGAAATTCGCGGCGCACGTATGTCGAGTTGAAACGGCACATCACGGCATCAGCGCTGCTGGTCGGCGGAGGCGGAATCGTTCTCGCGATTTTGCTGAGCGGATGGGCGGCGGCGCGAGTGACTCGTCCCATAGAAGAATTAGCGCGAGCGGCGCAGCAAGTCGCCGGCGGGAACTGGAACGCGCATGTGGAAGCGTCTGGACAGGACGAATTCGGGCAGCTGGCAGAATCGTTTAATCGCATGACAACAGAACTGCTCGCGCAAAAAGAGCGGCTGGTGCAGGCCGAGCGGGTGGCGGCGTGGCGCGAATTGGCGCGGCGCCTGGCACATGAGTTGAAGAATCCGCTTTTCCCTCTGCAGCTGACCGTGGAGAATCTGACGCGCGCGCGCGGGCAAAGTTCGGAGCAGTTCGACGAAATCTTTCGCGAGAGTTCGCAGACGCTGCTGGCGGAAATCGCGAACCTGAAATCAATCATTGGGCGCTTCAGCGAATTTTCGAAGATGCCACAACCGCAGCGGCGGACTATGCAAATAAACGATATTTTGCGGGATGTGGCGCAATTGTTCCGAGCGCAGCTGGAACGGCAAGGGCGGGAAAAGATTGTATGCAAGCTCGAACTGGACGACAATCTGCGCGCGATCAGCGCTGATCCGGAGCTGTTGCATCGAGCGATCTCGAATCTTGTACTCAATGCGATGGATGCCATGGCGGAAGGAGGGACGCTGATTTTGCGCTCGAGGCCGGGCGATGGCGGAGTGAGAATTGAAGTCGCGGACACGGGCTCGGGATTGACTCCAGAAGAGTGCGAGCGCATCTTTACTCCGTATTACACGAGCAAGCAGCACGGGACAGGGCTCGGCCTCGCCATTGTGCAATCGGTGGTGAGCGATCACGGCGGCCGCATCAGCGTGCAGAGCGCGCCGGGACAGGGAACGACATTTGCGATTGATTTGCCGGGCGACCTCGCGGCGCCATAGCAACAGGGAGGATGAGTGGCTCTGAAAGCGCATCTTCTGATCGTCGATGACGAAGCCAACACTTTGGCATCGCTGTCGCGCGCGTTCCGGCTGGCGGGCCATGAGGCGACCGTTGCTGACAACGCCGCGCGGGCGCTCGAGCTGGCAAAGAGCGAAAGCTTCGACCTGATTCTCTCCGACGTGGTGATGCCGGGAAAAGACGGATTAACTCTGCTCGAGGAACTGAAGAAGCAAGGCGTTGCGGCCCCGGTAGTCATGATGTCGGGACAAGCGCACATCGAGATGGCGGTAAAGGCGACGCGCCTGGGAGCGCTCGATTTTCTGGAGAAGCCGATCTCCACGGACAAACTACTGCTTACCGTTGAAAACGCACTCAAGCTGCAGAGACTGGAAAGTGAAAACCGGCAGTTGAAGCAACGTCTGGGCAAGCACGAAATCGTGTGGACGGGCGAAGCCATGCGGCGGGTGATGGCGCACGTGGAGCGGGTCGCCGCCAGTGAATCCCGCGTATGCATTTTCGGGGAGACCGGCACTGGAAAAGAGCTGGTGGCGCGGACCATCCACGAGCGAAGCGCACGATCGGCAGGGCCATTTGTGACGCTGAATTGCGCGGCGGTTCCCGCCGAGTTGATCGAGTCGGAACTGTTCGGACATGAAAAGGGGTCGTTCACCGGTGCATCGGGCCGTCATGTGGGCAAATTCGAGCAAGCCGACCAAGGCACGATTTTTCTCGATGAGATCGGCGACATGCCGCTGGCCATGCAGGCAAAATTGCTGCGCGTTCTGGAGGAAGGGGAAGTGGAGCGCATCGGCGGCGACAAGGCGATTCCCGTGAATGTCCGCGTCGTGGTGGCCACGCACCGCGACCTGGAAGCACGGGTGCGCGAAGAAAAGTTTCGGCAGGACCTGTTTCATCGCATCTACGTCTTTCCGCTGGCGCTGCCGCCGCTGCGCGAACGCCGCGAAGATATCCCGGCACTGGTGCAACATTTTGCCGCGCAAGTATGCGCGCAGAATGCATGGAAAGATGTCCCCTTCACGGCAGAGGCGAGGGAAGCTCTGCAATCGTACGCGTGGCCGGGGAACGTTCGCGAACTGCGCAACATGGTCGAGCGGCTGATGCTGCTTGCGACCGAGGGTCAAGTTGACGCGGCGACAGTGCAGATGGCGCTGCCAAAACCGGCGGGGACCGCGGTGTCTCCGGCAACCGCAGGGTCGGGCCCTCTGACCGATCGCGTGCAGTGGTTTGAGCGGGAGGTCATTCTCGCTGAGCTCAAGCGCAGCCATCACAACATGAGTCTTGCGGCGAAAGCGCTTGGTCTGGAGCGCAGTCACCTGTATAAGAAAGCGGAGCAACTCGGGATCGATCTGCGCGCTCTGCGCCGCGAACAGGACGCGCGGAGTTGACCTCGGGTCAAGCTTAGACCTACAGGCCCCGGAGACACTCTTGCAACGAACCGCGTCCGCCGTCTTCTCCGTCATTCTTGCTTCCCTTTCGCTTGTCTCGTTCTCAGCTTTTGCCATCGATCCGCCATCGCCGCCGACTTATGGAGTGCGCATGGAGCAGGCCTGGATTCCGATGAAGGATGGCGTACGCCTGGCAGCAACGCTGTATATGCCCGATGGAGGAAAATCCAGCGACAGATTTCCTGCGCTGCTCGAATACCTGCCGTATCGCAAAGATGACGGCACCGCCGCGGAAGACTACGGCAAGCACGCTTATTTTGCGAGGCGCGGCTATGTGGGCGTGCGCGTTGACATTCGCGGATTTGGCGCGAGCGAAGGAGTTCCCCCGGAGCGCGAGTATTCCGAACAGGAGCAGCAAGACGGCGAGCAGGTGATCGCGTGGCTGGCCCATCAGCCATGGTCGAACGGAAACGTGGGCATGTTTGGAATCTCCTGGGGCGGATTTACGGCGATGCAGATGGCGATGCGGCACGCGCTGGGATTGAAGGCGATTGTAGCCGTCGACGCGACGGCGGAATTGTTTCACGATGATGTGCATTACGTAGATGGCATCGCCCATGTCGACGAATTCGAATTGAATATGGACATGGCAGAGGGATGGGTGGGCGCGCCTGATTATTCCCTCGACGAGAAAATACTGGGACCGCGTTTCAATTCGCCGCCGTGGTCGCTGCTCTATTTGAAACATCAGCACGATGGACCGTTCTGGCGGGATCGGGTGCGTCCGCTGAGTGAGATCACGATTCCGAGTTTTCTGATCGGCGGCCTGCAGGACGGTTATCGCGACAACGTGCCCGACATGCTGATGAAGTCGAAGGCTCCGATCAAAGCGATTGTCGGACCATGGAATCACTCCTTCCCCAACAATGCCGATTTTGGACCGCGCGTGGAATGGCGTGATCAGGCGGTGCGCTGGTTTGATCACTGGCTGAAAGGACGCGACACGGGTGTGGAGCACGATCCGCGACTGGTGATTTATATGCAGCATTGGCATCCACCGGATCCGAATTTGCCCAGCGTTCCGGGAGAATGGCGGCGCGAAGATGTGTGGCCGCCGAAGGATGCGCAGCCGGAAACTTTCTATTTACAGCCCGATCACACGCTGGGGGAATCAGAGGCGGCACAGGCAACGCATCAGTTGAAATACGTTCCGACAGTGGGCGTAGAGGCAGGTTTCTGGTGGGGTGAGTTGCTGAGCGACACGCGGCCGGTGGATGCGTTCAGCCTGGTCTACGACTCCGCACCTCTCGAAAAAGACATGGCGATTCTGGGGCGTCCGCATGCGTTGTTGCAGGCTTCGGCCAGCGCGCCACTCGCGGATTGGTTCGCGCGATTGTCAGATGTCGCTCCCGACGGCGAAGTCACGCAGATCACGGGCGCGGGACTGAACGGAGCGCAGCGGGACTCGATGACCGATCCAAGGGATCTGGAGCCCGGCAAGGTCTATCCGCTGGATATCGAGATGCATCTAACATCGTGGGTCTTTCCCAAGGGACATCGCATTCGGATTTCGATTTCGAATGCGCTTTGGCCGATGATGATACCGACACCATATGCGATGACGACGTCACTGGAACTCGGCGGCAGTGGCGGATCGCGGGTGACGTTGCCGATCGTGCCGCTGCAGGGCAGGCGCGCGCCGGAATTTTCTTCGCCGCAACCGATCGAGGAACGCGGCGACATCAAAAGCATGGGATTTCCCTGGCCCGGCGAGTGGACGGTGGAGCGCGACGAAGCGCGGCAGAAAACGACGGTGCACTGGAAAGGCAAGGATGGCTATGTCTATCCGTGGGGAAAGCAAGACGATTTCGAGAGCCTCACCTATGAGGGGGACGATGCGCATCCGGAGACGACTTCCGTGCGCGGCGAGGCGGAGAGCATCTTCAGGCTGAAAGGCCGCACGCTGACTTGGCGCGGCCACCTATCAGTGACGACCGACCAGAAGAACTTCTACTACAAGTACGCCCGGGAGTTGCTGAAGGATGGAAAGATGCTCAAGTCGAAAACCTGGCAGGAGACCATTCCCAGAGATCACCAATAGGGGCGCATCACGGTTTGTAGATTTTCCCGTCCTTCATCACAAAGGTCACGTGTTCCAGCAAATGGATGTCGGCGAGCGGATCGCCCGGGACCGCAATGATGTCGGCGAATTTGCCGGGCTTGATGGAGCCGAATTCGTCGGAATGACCCATCAGATCGGCGGCGTTGGTGGTTGCGGCTTGAATGGCCTGCATCGGCGTCATGCCGTATTGGACCATGAAGGCGAACTGCATCCCGCTGGTGCCGTAAGGGCAGACGCCGGCATCGGTGCCGAATGACATTTTCACGCCGGCCAGGACCGCCTTGCGAAAATTGTCACGCTGAATCTGGCCGAGATGCGCATCGTGCGCCAGAAAATCGGCTGGCATATTCCCGTTGCGGCCGTCTTCCTGGATGCACTCCTCGTCATAGATATCCATATCGAGGTAAGTGCCGTGCTGCTTGGCGAGGGCGATGCCCTCGTCATCGATCTGGCTCGCGTGCTCGACGGACGCAACGCCGGCGAGAATCGCGTTCTTGATGCCTTGGGGAGAGTGGGCGTGCGCCGCGACCCGCAGGCCGAAGTGGCTGGCCTCGTCGACGGCAGCCCGCAGCTCGTCCATGGTGAACTCCTGCGAATTCGGATTGCTGCCATGGGTGAGCACGGCGCCGCTCGAAAGAATCTTGATGTGATCGACGCCATCATGGGCGAGTTGGCGGATAACCTTCCGCACTTCCCACGGACTATTGGCTTCGCCGTAATGGAGATCCCACGGGAGTTGGATATCGGGAGCGAGGCCAGTCAGAGCTCCCGCACCGCCGGCAATCGTGACGTAGGCACCGGCGACGAACATGCGGGGGCCAATGATATCGCCGCGAGCGATGGCATCCCGTAGGGCGATGTCGCCGAGCGCACGATAGGTGCCGACGTCGCGCACGGTAGTGAATCCGGACTCGAGCATTGCCTTCGCGTTGGGAACGGATTCGAGGGCGATTTCGGCTGCAGTCTTCCTGAATTGATTCAGAGGATCGCCGGTGCGAGCGCCATCGGCAAGATGGGTGTGACAGTCGATGAGGCCAGGAAGAACCGCCATCTTGCTGAGGTCGATGACTCTGGCATTCGCGGGAATCTCAATCCCCTTGCCCACTTCCTCGATCTTGTTGTTGCGAATCAGGATGATCTGATCGCTGAGCACCGTGCCGGACTCCGGATCGATGAGCTTTCCGGCACGGATGGCGGTGACTTGCGCGGACGCAAGACAGGTCAGAAGGCAGAGCACGGCCGCGAAATGCGAAATAGATTTCACGATTCCCCTTTGTCGAACATCATCTAGTCGGCGGCTGCGAGCGAGGGAGCGAGATCCCGCTTCAGATCGGCGGCGAGCAATTGATGAAACAGTTGCTCCCCGGCCTCGCGGCGAACGGAGAGCCGTCCGGCGCCATAGGCGCGCGATTTCAGCCCGCGTTGCACATCTTCGCAAATACCGAGATCTTCGTCCTGCACACGGTTGCCAACGTTGACCGACTGTGTGTTGTATTCGCGGCGCGCCTCACCCACATCGCTGAAATAGAAATCGAAAATCACGCTGCAATGATCGGCGTCGACAGGGATGACATAGTTGGTGTCCATGTATCCCTCGTAGCAGTTGATCATGAGATTCGGATATTGCCAGAAATACCAGGCGCGGTCGCCCTTGCGAGTGGCTCCGGTGGCGGCGTCTTCTTCGGAGGCGACCATCGGGCTCGACTGCAGGCAGTAACGGTCTTGGTTTTCGATCGTGTATTGCTTGTAATCGAGAACGGAACTCAGGCCTTTGTGCAGATGGGGAACGTGATATCCGCCGTCGAGATAGTTGTCGACGAAAACCTTCCAGTTGCAGTGAATGTCGTAGGTCCGGCGATCGAAATAATGCAGCTTGCCGATGCCGAGTGGTGCGACGCGCCTGACCAGCCCGCCGAGAAATTCCTGGAGCGATGCTGCGTGCGGATCCAGATTGACGAAGACGAAGCACTCCCAGGTTTCGACACGCACCGGAACGAGGCCGTTTTCGCCACGCTCAAAATGCGCGACGCCTTCGAATTCCGGCATACCTTTGAGCGAGCCATCGAGGCCGTATTTCCAACCGTGATAGGGACACTGCAGGATCGAGGCTTGCCCGCAGGATTGAGTCACTACCGCAGCCGCATGATGCCGGCAGACGTTGTAGAAGCCGCGCAGGACGCCGTCAGTGCCGCGGACCACAACGACCGGCTCTCCGGCCAGGCGCACGGTAACGAATTCTCCCGGCTTCTGCAATTGGTCGACGCGAGCGACCAGCTGCCAAGTCCTGGAGAAAACGCTGAAACGTTCGAGTTCGGCGATGCGCGGGTCGACATACCACGATGCGGGGATGGTCGAGGCTTCGGCCAGAGGCGCGCGATCATCGTAGCTGGCGAGAATCTGTTCAAGAGATGCTGGCATATTCGTTCCCCGACGTCCCACTCGAAAAGTGAAAAGTGATATTTGCGTCGCAATCTGCAACGGCAACCTCAGCGTCGCAAGTCCCGGCGCGCAGCCGGATATGGGCTTGCCGACGCCCTGATATCGGCGCCGATCGCCCGCTGCAAGACTGCAATAAACTGCTGGATGCGCGCTTCCTTCTTTTCCGACGCTTCTCCCTGGCGGCGGAACAGGCCGGGATCGAGTTCTGCCGTGAGCAGGGCATCCTGAAAGCGCTCCATCATCCAGTCGACGATCGAAACGACCATTTCAATATCCATGTCCTTGCGCAGGGCGCCGCGCTCCAAGCCGAAGCGGACGAAACTGACGGTGCCGTACGGGTCCTCGGCAATGAGGAAGCGGTTGATTTCGCGCTTGAGCACAAGATCGGTGCCGTAGTTGCCGAGCAAAGAAATGCGATAAGGAATCCAGTCTTCGCGAAGCAGGTGCTCGGTCCGCACCAGCCAGTAGCGCAGCACTTCAAAGAATCCAGCCTTTCGAATTTCGGCAGGTGCATCGAGATATTTGGGGAAAGAGCGAACGGCTTTCTTGTAGACCTCGAAAAAGAGCCCGTCTTTGCTGCCAAAGTGCTGGAAGATGGAACCTTTGGCAATCCCCAGGGCGATGGCAATGTCGGCGACGCGGGCGGCGTGGTAGCCGTGTTCGGCGAAGTGCAGTGTTGCCGCCTCAATGATGCGGGCACGTTTGGCCTCCGAACGAGGACGTGCCGGCGGCTGGAGCTGATAGAGTGGCGGGGCGACGCGGCTGCTGGCGATTCCGGGCATAAGTGACTTTCAGTCACCGAAGACTACAGCAGCCGGATGTGAATTTCAACTTCATTTTTACTACCGATTGCGCTAGTGTTATCCGGCCCGAAAGAAAGTATTGTGACTAGAAGTCAGAGCAATCATTCCCGCAAAATCTACGATGCGATCGTCATCGGGGCCGGTCACAACGGCCTGACCGCGGCGGCGTACCTGGCGCGCGCGGGATTGTCGACGCTCGTGCTGGAGCGGCGGGAGATGGTCGGCGGCTGCTGCGTGACGGAAGAAATCGCGCCGGGCTGTCGCGTCTCGACGACATCTTACATAGCGAGCATGCTGCGCCCGGAAGTGATTGCCGACCTGCGACTGGCGGATCATGGGCTGCGCATGATTCCCTGCGATCCGGCGATTCAGGTTCCGTTTCCCGATGGCCACGTATTGCCCTGGTGGGCAGACCGTGAGCGGGCACGGCAGGAATTTGCCAGGATTTCCACCAAAGATGCCGCGAGGTTTGTGCAAGTCGATGATCAGCTGAAAAAACTGGCGCGATACCTGCAGCCATTTTTCCTGGAGCCTCCGCCCGAAATCGATACGGCGACGATGCACGGCTGGAGTGACCTGTTCCGAGTGGGAAAAAGGTTTCGCGGAATTTCGAATGCAGAGGTCGCGCGACTGGTGTCGTTTCTGACCGGCAGCCTGGGCGAGTTCCTCGACCATCATTATGAGTCAGACAAAATCAAGACGATGTTCCTAGCCAACAATGTGTATGGAAAACATGGAGGACCGTACCAGCCGGGAACCGCGATTGGACTGCTGTTTCATCTGCTCAGCGGCGGCGAGCACGAACTGCAGGGGTTCTATGGACACGTGATGGGCGGGATGGGATCGATCACACAGGCCCTGGCCGCGGCCGGGCAGAAACTCGGAGTCGAGATTCAGACGGCGTCACAAGTGGCTCGGGTTGATGTGCGGAGTGGCCGGGCGCGCAGGGTGCAGCTCGCGGATGGGACGGAACTGCAGGCGCGGATGATTCTCTCGAATGCCGATCCGAAGCGGACGTTTCTCGGGTTGATTGACGCAAAGGAATTGCCAGAGGAATTTGTGCTGGCGGTGCGCGGCATCAAGATGGATGGTCCGTGCGCCAAAGTGAACATGGTTCTGGCCGAAGAGCCACGATTCACGGGCACCCCGGCGAACGCCACGAAACTCGAGCGCACGTTTTATACGCTGGTGCCGTCGCTCGAGTTTGCCGAGCGCTGTTATGACATCGCCAAATTTGGGGAGATTCCCGAAGAGCTGTGGGTTGATTGCGTGGTCTCATCGAATGCCGACGATTCCCTGGCGCCGCCCGGCAAGCACATTCTGACCTGCTTCGTGCAGTACGTGCCCTACAAGTTGCGGGAGGGAAACTGGGACGATAAGCGAGAACTGTTAGGGGACCGGGTGGTGCGAAAGATCGCAGAGTACGCTCCCAATGTGCCGGGAGCGATCGAGGCACGGCAGGTGCTGACTCCACTCGACCTGGAGCGGACGTACGGGCTGACGGAAGGCAACATCTTCCACGGGGACCTGCGGCTGGAGCAGCTTTTCTTCATGCGTCCGGTGCCAGGCTGGTCGCAATATCGGACGCCGATTCGAGGGCTGTATCTCTGCGGAGCCGGCGCGCATCCTGGTGGCGGCGTGACCGGAGCACCAGGACGCAATTGCGCCTTCCAGGCGCTGCACGACTGGAAACAAGGAAAGATGCGCGAGGCGGCGGCATGAGTGGGAACGGCGCTCACAATCCGCCCATGCATTTCCTGCCGAAGACTGCCGACATCGTCATTCTTGGCGCCGGGGTTATGGGCGCGTCGATGGCGTTCCATCTGGCACGGCGAAAAGCGGGAAGAATCGTCGTTCTCGAAAAAGAGCACGTGGGCCGCGGAGCGAGCGGCAGGTCGTCAGCGCTGATCCGCATGCATTACAGTTTTCCGCCCGAGGTGCAGCTGGCGCTGATCAGCCTGCTTATGTTCGAGAACTGGCGGGAAATCGTGGGCCGGCCGGGAGATTTTCGGCGAACCGGATTCGTGCGCATCGTCCATCGGAATGAGATGGAGAGACTAAAGCGCAACGTCGAGATGCAGCGGCAACTGGGAGCGCACGTGGAACTCGTGGACCAGCATGAGCTGAAATCGATCGAGCCCGACTGGTTCGTCGATGATGTGGAACTGGCAGCCTATGAGCCAGACTCAGGATACGGCGACGGAGCCGGCGTAGCTGGGGATTTTCTCGAGTCCGGGCGAGAGATGGGAGTGCAGTATTTCTCGCGCACGCAGGCGACAAGCTTCACGGCGTCTGGTGGACGAATCAACTCCGTGGTGACGGATCGCGGAACGATTTCTGCGCCGATTGTGATTGTCGCGACGGGTCCGTGGAGCAAGCCCCTTTTTCAGTCGCTGGGCTGCGAACTGCCGATCGAGTGCGAATATCACCAGGTGGCGATCCTGCGCAACACGCCCGACATGAAAGGCGGTGGCTGTGCATGCATTGATTCGGGCACGGCCACGTATTTTCGTTCCGACGCGCACGACAAGTTTCTGGTCGGCGATTTTTATGGCAAGCGACCGGCCGATCCGGACAGCTTTCCCCAGCGCGCTTCCGACGAGTCGCTGGAAGAAATGATCGAGCGGGCCTCGCGCCGGATTCCGAAACTGGCGGGCGCCGAGGTCATGCGCGGCGTGACCGGAGTCTATGACATGACGCCGGATTCGCGGCCGCTGCTGGGCGAGATTCCGGAGGTCGGCGGTCTCTACGTTTGCGCGGGATTCTCAGGCATGGGATTCAAGATTTCTCCGGCGATTGGACTGGTCATGAGCGAACTGATAGTCGATGGCGCGAGCAAGGCAGTGGACATCAGCGCCTTTGGACCGAATCGTTTTGCAGAGAACAGCCCGATCAAAGCGGAATTCGAATACGTGGACGATTAAGGCGAGTTACGAGTGGGAGTCAATTCTGAGGAGCATACATGAAGAAAAAAGGCATTCTCGAACGATTGAAGGATGGCCCTGTGCTGGGCGACGGCGGCTATCTGCTGGAACTGGAAAAACGGGGATGGGTGCGCGCCGGTCCGTTCACGCCGGAGGTGGCGCTGACGTATCCGGAGGCGCTTCGGGAGTTGCACGTGGAATTTCGCGAGGCGGGCGCGGAAGTCCTGCAAGCGCTCACCTTTTACGCGAGCCGCGACAAACTTGCAACGGTTGGACTGGAGAACCGGCTGGAAGAGTTGAATCGCTCGGCGGTGCGTGTCGCCCGCGAGGTCGCCGGCGATCAGTGTCTGGTGGCCGGCAATCTCAGCTTGACGTGGATGTACGAGCCGGGAAGCCCTTCCGCCGCGGATCGGGTACGAAAGACGTTTGACGAACAGCTTGCTGTGCAGGTTGACGAGGGGGTGGACTTCATCATTGGGGAGACTTTTTCGTGGCTCGGCGAAGCGTTGATCGCGGTTGAGCGAGCCAAGAAGACAGGTTTGCCGGTGATGGTGACTATATGCTTCGAGAATAAAGACGAAACAGCCGAAGGAAAGAGTGCAGCCGATGCGGCAAAGGCGCTGCTGGACGCGGGAGCGGACATTGTCGGCATGAACTGCCTGCGGCCGCCGGAGCACATCCTCGGACCGATGGAGCAGATGAGAAAGGCGGTTTCGGGATATCTGGCTTGCCAGCCGGTGGCGTATCGAACTCCGAAAGAGATGCGCGACTTCACCGGCCTTCCCCAGTTTCCTTATGCGTTGGATCCATTGCAGTTGACGCGTAAGGAGATGGCGGACTACGCCGTGGCAGCGCGCGATCTCGGCATCAACTACATTGGAGCGTGCTGCGGAACGGTTGCCATGCACATCCGCGAAATGGCGCGTGTGCTGAACAAGCTGCCGGAGGACTCTCGCATCTGGAAGAAAGGCGGGGAGAAACCGATGTCGGCGTACGAATACTACGACCACGATCACATGAAAGTGGAGAGCACAAAGTAGATCGCGTTCAGAAACTCGGCGGGCCTCTTTCGCGAGGCCCGCTTTTTGCATACTCGAAATTCTGCTATCCGGCCCTGCGCATGCCGGGATCTACCGCTTCTACCAGCGGCATATCGACGAGGTGCTCGCTCAAAAACCAGACCTGCAGTTCGTTGTCGCGCAAGACATCGCTGACGACCAGATCGTTGGTTCCATCATCGCCTAATTCGGAAGCACGGCGTGCCAGCTCGCGGCAGTGCCCAATAATGATCTGATGCGCATCGAGCAACCGCGAAATCTGCACCGGAACCTCTTCCCTGCCGCGCGGCGGACGTTCGATGCGCGTAGTCTCGGCCACATCGGCCGCCATGGCCAGTGCGACTCCACCCAGCAGCTGAATTCGCTCGGCAATCGTGTCGACGATTTCCGACTGCTCTTCATAATGCTTGTCGAAGAGGAGATGCAGTTGATAAAAAGTCGGTCCAGCGACCTGCCAATGCGACTTCTTGTACAGGTCGCGCAAAGTAATCGTGTCGGCGAGCAGCAGGTTTAATTGCTCGGTCATCTCCAGGCGCACCGGTTCTTCGAGTACGAGGGGAAGCGCATGGGAGACGGTGCCATAGGCCTGGATCTCACGAGCATGCTGGTGGATTCGTGGTTGGGAGTTAATTTGCGTCTGGCGAGAATCCGCCTCTTTCTTGGGCATGAGAACCTCCTGTAGTCAAGGGTATATCGATTCTGCAAGCAGAAGCGTGCAATGTCCACTTGGATGCGGAGAATATTCGGAGGATGCCGTCTTTCATGGGCGAGCGGCCGCCCCCGGCAGGGATCAGCCTTGCCCGTATTGTTGCGGCTCCGCGCCTGGGACCGCCGCGGACTCACAGGTCCGGGGCCTTGAGGGCCGCGTGACCGGAGAGGGCCGTTCCGCCGGCAAAGATTCCCTCCGCCGCGAGGTTTGACGCCTCCCGACCCGATTGCTATGATCTACCTGCGGGGTGGAGCAGTCTGGTAGCTCGTTGGGCTCATAACCCAAAGGTCGGTGGTTCAAATCCACCCCCCGCAACCAACTCAAACCGCCCCACTTCAGGCACCCACCCTTTTGGCGCAATCGGGGCGATTCCCAACAAATCCCAAGTGCCCTCGGCGATATAACACACACCGTCCCCATCTTCGGAGGGGTACATCTGTACTCCCAGCAGATGGTTGTGAAGCTCTTGCTTGGCGAGGGGTGCGTTTTCTCGCAAGAGCCCACAGAGGTCCCGAATCTCATCTTCAACGAACTGTTTGAGGTCGCCCAACCGGGCTTCCAAGGAATCCGGGGCCGAGGCTAAAAGGCGGTCGGTAATTGCCGCGATCTCTTTCTCGCGCACGGCGATCTCTTCTACGATGTACTTGGAATGCCCGGATTCGGCAATTGCTTTGGTGAAGTTGCGAATTTCCTTCTCAAGCTTCTCTTTGCGGTGCCGCATTTCCGCTAGCTCGTCTGTCAGACTGCCAAGGGAAACGCGCAACTGACGACCGAACTCCTCAACAGCAAAGTTGATTCTGTCAGGCTGTAACAAGTCTTCTTGCAGCTTAGAAAGTAACTGCTTCTCTATCTCTTCGGCAGTGATTCGCAGATTATTGGTGCAGATGCCTCGATTGATGTACCCGGTGCAAACGTATTTCGGTTTCTTCTTCCCACCGCTGGACACAATCAAGTTGCTACCACAGCGACCACACTTCAGCCTATTGCTGAGTAGATAGGGGCTAGTCACCGAGCGAGAAAAAAGCCCCCGTTTCGACTTGTCTCTGCCCATCCCGCTGAGTGCATTGAGCCGAAGCTGTACCCTTTCCCACAATTCGTCTGGGACGATAACGAGTGTCGGGTCGAACCGCCGTTTCCATTCGTTTTCAGGACGGGGCCTGCTGCGTCGTTTGTTTGTGCCCGGTACTTTGACGAACTTGGTTCGATTCCAAATGTCCCATCCTTTGTACAATTCTCGCTTCAACATTTCTCGAATGGCAGTTGGGCACCAAGTTCCTCGATCACTTCGTGACCTCGGCGGTTCGATGCACTCCCCATTTAGGCATTTCGTGATCTTCTTGAGTGAAACTCCGGATGCCGACATCTCGAAGATTCGCCTAAGGACTAATGCTTCGGGCTCATGGACAATACGCTTCGTTGCTCCAGTATCGCCCACAGCAACGGTTCGATAACCGTAACAGCGACCCCCGGTGTGCAGTCCTCGTTCAATGCAGCCTTCCAAGCCTCTATGGGTCTTTTTCGCAAGTTCCTTCACGTACAGTGAGTCAACCAAACCGTGAACAGTCATCTGTACATCAGCTTGCTCCGAATGTGTATCGATGTCCTGCGATACGAAAATCACTCTGACCCCCGCATATTTGAGTCTCTCGACGAGGGACATTGCTTGGGAGAGACTTCTTGAGAGGCGGCTAGTGTCATCTATCAGAATGGTGTCAAACGGACGGTTGGGCGAGAGCGCAACACCGAGTAGCCTTTGAAGAGCCGGGCGGTCCGACCCCACGCCACTCAATGCTTCATCAAGATAGATGTGTTCCCCAAGCACAGCGAGCTTCTCGCCGCTGGCGCTTGCATAATTCCGACAGTTTCGCGTTTGGTCAGCAGTAGACTGTGGGTTCTGTTTGTCGCTCGAAAAACGACCGTAGATTGCGCAGAATGGATTAAGGCTCATGGCATCTCCTCCGACCCACGGGCTGCTCCCTCGCCCCGGCGCTCTGCGATGTATCGTGCCACTAAAATCGGCACCAATACACCTTTTATGAAATGCCTTGTCTTGCTTGACATTGGTTTCATCGGTTGAGATGGCGTTCTCGTATTGAACGCGCCATCGCGTCGAATGACGTTAGCTGGGATCGCAATTCCGGTAAAGCGAGGAAGCATATCCCATTGAGGCTCCGAGCAACAAATCGGCTCCCGAAGAAAGCAAACCTTTCCGCTCACTATGGAGTTCGTCGCGGGGACAAGGACACCTGAATGCTGTGCATGAGTCGGACCGAAAATATAAAGCAAATCACTCATTAGAGTTCCATCGAAGCCATTATCGGATTCTCCATGCTTGCTCACGCCCTTAAAGCTGAACCCACGTTGACTGCCGAAAAGCTTCCGGTTTCCATTAGGTGCGTCCGGCTCCCCCGCGTGGCCGTGGGAGGTCCAAAAGCACTGATATTAGGTAATACCAGTGTCGTTAGCTATTTTCGTTTGACAATTTTTGTCACCCTGCTTCGACTCTGTTCTCTGCTCACGCACTATTGTGGAATTCTTGATTCCATGGTTTACTAAAAATTCGGGTGAAAGTAGGGGGACTTTTCACAGTCCAGCCCAAATCCCCGTGAGTCCCAATCGGCCCGACGAGCGGCTAATGAACGCGGCCATCTCCGCTCCGGGCTTCTGAGCCGCGATCCCAAACAAGCGAATACGTGTGTGTGTGAGCCTGCACCCGTGTGTTTAGCGTCCGGCTTCAGGCCGGAAAAGGCTCTGTGTCAAATACGCGCATGCTACGTGTCAGGAATCCTGACACCAGTGGGTCTCACCCATGCGCAAGGGAATGGGTCCGTGGAAATGAAATCGAATAACAACAGCCAATTCACTCTGGAAGAGGCGGAGGCGCTTGCTTGCAAGTTGGAGCAGGAGTTTGCTCCGGTCTGCGCAAAACTGAAATCGCTGAAGCCAGAAGTGGAAACGATGCACGCGATGTTCAAGGTATTGTGCAAAGGTTCCGTGACCATCGCTGGTTGCCGCAACTTCGGCGAGTTCTGCGAGAAGAAGCTCGGACGCAAACGGCAAACGGTTTATGAAATGTTGGGCGACTATAAGAAGAACCGCGACAAGAACAGGACAGCCGACGAGAGCGATGGGGATCGTAATGAGAAAGCCCCAGTGCAGCGCGGTAAACGTGACCAGTTGAAACAGGAACTGGCAGAAGCCAAAGCCAACATCCAGCGCCTGCTCCCAGTTGGTCAAGCAGCAGGAAAGTTGGTGGACGCCCTCAAGTCTGGAGATCAAGCCAAGAAGGAAGAAGCAATCAAAGAATTGCATTTCACTATAGAAGCCGGACCGAAGACGGGGCTGAACGCGAACGACCAGCCGAATACAGCGTTAATGTTGCACGAACTCCTCGCGGAAATCGAGCGGGTAGGCGACCGCATCTTTGCCGCCGCTCCGACACTGGTGAAGCTAGCTAACGCGCAGATCAAGCGTCTTTCCCTGCACGGCAAGATCGGTTTCGTGCGGAGTTGGGGACCTTCAACTTCGACGATGGCAATACCGCCAGAGAAGCCGCAGATGCAGACGGCTCAGGCCGCCTAAACAAATCGGGCTGAAAAGCGAACCGGGCAATGCCCGCGAGAAACCTACCAGCCCACAGCCATTAGCCAAGAGGAGCCTCTCATGTCAGAACCGAATGAACTGCAACAACGTAAGCGTAACGAACAGGAGTGCGAGAAAGTAAAACTCGCGCTTAGGACCGAACCCATGAAGTGCAGCCCGAAAGCCTTGGCGTATCTGCACGAATTGCTTGTGCGGCAGGAGAAACAGCGCCAAGCGAGACTCAACCGCCTGATTGAGAAATTCGAAGATGACATCAACAATGACCCCTTCGATGAGGGCTTGACGTTCACGGTCGAAGAATGGAATTTCGTCCGTGAGCAACTTGCACACGACCTGCGCGAGAGTGAAAAGATCGTCTGGGAAGTCGAAGCCTACCGCAAGGCGGTGCAGGAATGACAGGACCTAACGTGACGCTCACTCCCTGCTTCCTGAATGAGGGGGAAGCAGACCGCCTGCTTGAACGCATCCGGTCCGAGGCAGACTTTAAGCAGAACTACATTCAACTGTACGGGCGCAAGGCGATACCACGGCTTGAAGCTTGGTACGGCTCTTGGGATTATCCCTACTCGAATGGAGTTGTGCTCAAAGCCGCACTGATACCCGACTATCTGCAAGCGGTGATCGACAAGATCAAGGCAGCGGGGTTCGGTCAGTTCAACGCGGTTCTGATTAACCGCTATCGTGACGGAAGCGACTACATTTCGCCGCACAGTGACAATGACTACGGTGATCCGGGGCCCACGATCCCAAGCCTGACGCTTGGGGCAACTCGCCCGTTTCGACTCGCAAAGTTGATTGGCAAATCGAAACTGGATAAATCGACGACGGTCGAGTATTTGCCCCGGCACGGTGATCTGCTGGTAATGAAGGGGCGCACGAATGCCGAGTGGCAGCACTGGGTGCCCAAGACAGCCAAGCCTGTGGGTGAGCGGATAAATCTGACATTCCGGAATGGTGGGCAGAAATGAAGCAGGAAGTGACTGAAATGGAGGAACTGCTAAATGCGCAAGCATCGTTACCGACGTTGACCACGTCGAATTCGCAAAACTGAGGAGATAAACAATGCAACACAGTTACACAATCGCACGTAATGCGCACATTCTTGACTTGCTCACCCGCGAAGGCGGGATGAGTAATGTTGAAATTGCCGAGACTATGGGTCTTAAGTACCACGTCGTAAAGCGTCTCACGCAGCAATTGGAAGCCGAGGGCCGCATCACGGGACGCTTCAATTCCTTTGGAGGACACTTCTCTAACGTGAGTTGGTTTGTTGTGCCTTCGAAAGCAAAGATGCCAACTGAGACCTCATCCATGACATCGCAGTTGTACGGTCCGCAGGGCAAGATTGGTGTCAGTGAAGTGTCTTTGGGTAAACCCCGCACCATTCAGGCATTTGTAAAGGTTCGTGGCACGGATAAATACATCTCGAACCCTCGGCTCAACCAGAAATCCGAATGATTCGAGCCGTAACGGAAGTTCGAATTCCAGATAGAAAACTCTCCGGACATGCGCAAAAAGGGAGTATTAGACATCAAGCAACAAAACTCCCCCATGGCGCATGGGAGAGCCTCAGGAGGGCGGGTTCTGTCCTTCACCCCGCCCTCTATCTGCGAAGCAGACAAAGAGGCTACAGCGTTGCTGGCAGGTTTAGGAGCAAATTAATGTCTATAAAGAAGAGCAGTTCCCAAAAATTCATGGAACCACGCACAGATCAGGACCCGAACGGCGATTTTCTTTTGCTGCTTACCCTGCGGGTCCCAGTTCCATTCGCGTATGGCATCGTGGTGCTTCCGGAGCCGCATGCGTTCGAGCATGGCTTCGTTGACGGAGACATCGTTCGCTACGTCGGAGGCAAAGAGATGTTGGCTCCAGAGGGCGGAAGCGGAAGGCTCATGAAGGTTGCTGCCTCAGCGTGCGAGAAAATTACGGACCCAAAGATGGCGGAATCTTATCGGCGGATCATCTTTCGCCCAGATTTTTAATACACGCTGCCCTCGTCCACGTGGAGCCTTGCGGCAACTTGTGGGTAGCGAGCTATCAATCTCCAAAAGTTCTTCCGCGCCCGACTAGGCGGTATATCCCGGTAGAAAGATGGATTAAAGACGACGGTCTTCCAGTATAGGATTTTCTTGCGTATGATCGCCTCCCGGACTGCTGGTCTTCCATTCATGAATTTTCCTCCGAATGCTGGCTGAGCACGCCTTCGAGCGGCTGGGAACTCATCTGTCCCGCAAGGTTGGGGTGCTTAAATTTCCAGTGTTAACGGTGTTTCCATACCCTGAAGTAGTGGATCGCTCTTGGCGAATCGTCAACCTTCAGGCTCTAAACATAAGTCTGAAAGTCCGCGAATTGGTCGCCGACGATCCGGGAGCTAACCGTGGAATTGCTCGTAAAGTGCCTTCAAGAAACGCTGAAGAGCACGCGAAACTGAGAACGTCTCGACTAGTGACCTAACCAAAGGCTTTCCGTAGGGCGAGGATTGTTCTAAGAACGGTTCGAGTGGAGGACCTGCCTTCCCACTGACACCGTAATGTCCGGATGTCCAGATGTCGTCGGAACTGGGGGAGGAACTGGACACGAGATTGGAAGGAAAAGACTTAAATAAATAGACATTAAATTTTTATTACGATCTGGACTACTGGACATCTGGACATCACTCTCTCGCGGCGACTGTCCGGAAGATGTGGATGTCCAGTAGTCGGTCACAATTCCTCGCCAACCTCGATGGGCTGTAGTTTCGGCTCCGACTTCATTTGCTTCGTCCACCACCATCCGCCGCCATTCGGTTGCCCCCGGCGATCCTCTACGAGGATGACGATGTCTTCTCCTGCGTTCAGTTTATCCTTGGCACGGCGCATCATCTTGTCGTTGAACCCCTCTTCCTCGCCAAGGCTGTAGAGGTCGCGAGCAGGCCAACTCGCCTTGGCGGTGAACTGGCGCATAAGCCATGCCATACAAGCCGACGTTTTCCGGTTGGTGATTCCGTCTTTGCTGGTTTCCCGCTCCCGCTTCAGGATGTCGTCTGCATCCTCGTCCGAATCCCCCTTCCATTCAATCCGAGAGGTTTTGATGGACGCATGCTTGCCGGGCACTTCCTCGCTCACAATGGTGAACACAAGCGTGTTTGGCGCTTCAGCCAAACTGGACTTCACGCAGGCCATATACCGCACGTCCTTGTCTTCCGGGTCCTTTGTGAAGCCCCAGATTGCACGAGCTTTTGCCGGGATAGCCGAGGCTCCCAAAATCTTCTGCATGGAACCGACATCCGACTTTTTGTTCAAGTGACAGATACCGATCATCGTCGCCTTTGATTTCTGAAGCATCTCAACGACGCTATCCATCAGAGGCACCATGTCTTGATCGGCGTTGGCATTCACATCGCCGAAGAAACTATGAAGCGGATCGAGAATGACCAGCCCGATGTCGGGGTGCTCTTCCAAAATCCTACCGAGTCGGGATACGTGGTCTTTGAGAGTGAGCATGCGGTCAGCAGGCTTTTCTTCCTCACCGACCGGAACAACTGCTCCCCGCAATACCTTTGAGCAGTCTGCACCAGCCGCCATCAGCCGGGGTTTAACAGTATCGGCGGCATCATCCTCGGAAGTAAGCAGGAGGACCCGCATTGCCGGGTTTGGGTTTTTGCTTCCATCGGGAAAGTCCCGCCCTGTGGTGACGCACGCGGCAAGATGGATGGCCGCCTGCGATTTTCCACCACCCGGCAGCCCAACGAACAGGGTCAACTTGCCACGCGGGATGCGATCTTGCCAAGTCCATTCCAATTGTTCAGCTTCGATTTCGCTATAGGGCTCAACCACGAAAGCCAAGTTCTCGAAATCGTCACCGTCGCCAAAACACTCCTGCCAACGCCCAAGGCACTGCCGGGGATCGATGTACTTCGGTTCCGTACCGGGCGCGTAGTGTTGTAGGCCGCATTCGCAATTGGGTTCAAAACATTTCTTGCTCGAAGTATCGGCGGTACTGCCACCCACAGTCTCGCGCTGGTCTTCAGCCGAATCGAATTCGACGGTATGGAAAGTAGGTTCGTCTCCGACAGCCTCAACTTCAAAACCGCCCCGCCCACTCAGCAGCAGATCGTCATCCTCGTCCGCGTATACAAAGTAGGAGTAAGGTTCCCACTCCGGGTCAAGCTCGTGCATTTTCTGCTCGAATTCAGCCTTCGTGAAGACGTTACAGACGACACAGGAGAAGCCCCAACCATTCTTGCCGTAGATAAATTCGGTGACGCGATCACGAACATGCTCATCTTCATCGCCGTCGCGATGAGGACCGTCATTTAGGGGGCACGTGTTCGATACCACGTGCAAAGCCCCGTTCTTGTTGTAGGAGAATGCTTCGCTCGCTTCGTTATGCTCCAGATGCTCATCCAATTCAAAGTCTGGATGAAACTCGCGCTTCGGGCCTGCTGCCCCTTTGCCCTTGCGTACCCCAGCGAAAGTCCCATACTTGCGTAGCCACAACACAAACTCAGGATTGAGTCCCTTGACGAGGTTGTTTTGGTTGCGTGGTTTATAAACACCATCGCACTTCTTCGGTTGGCCTGACCTTAGGGTTGTGGGGGCCGCAACCGAGTTTGCGCCGTTCAATTTGAGTTCAAGAATCTTCTTGGTATTGGGATTTCCCGGCTCGGCATAAACAACGACGAGATTGCCAAGCGTCTTGGTTACTTCATCATGGAGTCCGTACAAGTGCTCACCCCCGGAGGGAGTATCAACGGTGTAGGTCTCTTCTAAGAACGGTTCTGGCATGCCCAGCCCCTTGCAAGCGGCAGGATCGTCTTCATCAATCACGAACTGGTGGTCGTGAGAGGCCACGGCTACGAGGCCGTAACCGCTCTCAACCCACTCCTTGAGCGTGTTGATGTTGTCTGTGCCCTTGTGCTGCCAGTCGCTCCAGTTGGAGCGGGTCATACCAAGGGTAGTGCCGACGAAGATCACACCTTGGTCGGCGAGTTTAGTGATTTCCTGAAAGTCCATACTCAGTCTCTTTGTGTTTTTGTTTTAGCGTCTACAGTCCTCAGGAACGCCCGGTTGGACGCTGCGGCGGTGGGTGGACTGTAGGAACCCACCGCCTCCCGAATCTCAGGTGCCCCCAAGACCCCTCTACAAATGGGAAGTGGAAGTCGATTTCTTATAAGCCGATGATCCCGTCCCCTGCTTACGGTTCACCTTGAACAGCTTCCGAGCGCGGTCCATCGCCCAATGGCTGAGCCCGTGTTTCCGTCTCAGTTCTTCGAGCGAAACCTGCGGGTGGTCGACGATGAGCTGTGCCACACTCTTGTAATACTGAAAGCGTTGGGCATAGACGGCCTGCTTAAGTTCGACTCTGGTCAACTTCCATTCAGAACGAGCCTTGTCCACGAGTTCGCGTAGTAGGTTAAGAGCATCCTTCTCGGCCTGATCGGGCTCACATTGAATGATCCAATGGATGTGCTTGGCAAACTCAGACAAGCTTTTGTCATCGATTCTTAGAAAGCGCCAGTCCCACGCCAATGGCAGGCTCGCAATACTCGGCGGCAGTCCGCCGCCAGACACCGAAATTTTGGAATTCTTCATCTGCATATCTCCGCTCGACCATTCATTTGGTGAGCCACACAACAGGGAGTGGAAGACAGAATTCTCGAACGCCTTCGAAGAAATTCTTTCGAGACGCGAACCTTCTTGCTGAAGATTTGGCAAATCCTCTAATTTCGTGGTTGATACAGGAGGATATGGGTTTGGAGCTAGTACCAGTGGGAGCCTGTGTTTCCAGATAAGTTTCGGGGATGGCCCGGTCCGTGCCGATATAATCGGCTCATGCCTGTGCGCCCCAGAATCATCTTCGACACGAGCGTAGTGAACAAGCTTGAGGATGGCGGCTCTGCCTCTGAGCCACTTATGAGGGCGCTGGAGTGTGGGTACGAGGTCAATTTGACCGCGATGAGCGCGGACGAGATCATCGCAAACAAGAGCGCGGCCAGAAGAGACGCACTCCTCTCTCGGCTTGGGCGACTGCTGTACAGCGCCCAGTGTCTTTGGCCGCCACACGAAATTATTCGCTTGCTGGTGTCTGCGCACGCTGCAAGTCCCGGTGGATTCGATTGGACTGCGGTAGACGTGAAGGCACGAGCCTACGAGGACGCCATTCCTCGGCGAGATTTCGACGACCCGCTTTGCGTCCAGCAGAGGAAGGAACAATTCAGGGTTCAGGAGCAATTCGAGAAAATGTGGAAGGAACTGCGCCCAAAGCTGGACGAAATTCTCAAGAAGGACCCGGTGAAGCGACCGACTACCTACCGACAGGCGGTCGAGATTGCTACCGTCCATGGTCGCTTACTGTGGCATTTCGGGGCTGGACTCTACGAGCGCGTAGCTGGCAAGGAACCGACCGACGCGGGGGTCGAGGCGTTCATGGACGTGTGCCCGCCATTCCGTGCGACCTGCTACGGGCTTGTCATGGCGTGGTACAACGGATCGCTAAGGGTACTGGATGGGACTCCGAAAGCCAATCGCAACGACTTGATGATGGCGGCATACCTTCCATACTGCGACAAGTTCGTCACTGCTGATTGGGCGCAACGGAAGGAACTGACCGAGATCGCCGTAGAATCCAAAATCGGTTGCGAAATCCTCTCTTTCGAACAATTCGAACAGAGCTTTTCCCTCGTGGTCTAGTGGCGCACTGAAACTTGATGTATGGGTACTGTCTCGACCGCCGCATACATCAATTCACAAACAGGTGCCGATACCTCCGGCAAAGGTGCTCCGGGCTCATTTTGACGGCACGGGCGATAGCCGCCATCGTGGGCTGCCGTCCTGCGGCATTAAGCTTCCTAATCGCTTTCACGATTCTCTGGGTCGTCGAGGTGACCCGGAATTCATGGGTCTGACGAGCCCCTTCCACCATTCTCTCGATAGGGCTGAGGAACAGCTTTCGGCTTTCTGCTCCGCGTGCGCAAGCAGGAGACAGCCACAAGCTCTCCACTCGACGTGAGCGAAAATCAGACGAGTGCGTCCGCAAAACAAAATCCTTCCTTTTCCACCCTGCGTGTTCGAGAGCTTTGTACGCGTCGGTCTGGTAGCCGGAAAGGACAACCATGCCACGGATGATTGGCAAAAATGCGACGAACTGCTCGTGGTCTCTCGCCGTGAATTCGTGGCGATATTTTCCTGAGACTCGGACTTCTGGGTGATATGGCGGATCACAGAAGAAAAGAGTGTTTGGAGTGTCATACCGCAACATGACCTCTCGCCAATCGGCCTGCTCGATCTGAACACCGTGGAACCGAGTCTTCGCAGCAGGGAGCACCTCTACACCTTGTTGCCACCGTCTCGCGACTGAGGCGATGCCACCAATGGACTTTTGAACGCTGTAACTCCATTCATAGCCTTTTCCGCCAAACGATTGTCGCTGGCGCACCATGAATCGGCGGGCCGCTTCCACTGGGTCGTCAGTTTTCTGCTTCGCCAATTCGAACTCAGCCCGCGAATGAAGCGTATGGCTGAGAGCCCAACAGAGTTTCGCGTATGAATCCGGGTCTTGGAGAACACGGAAGAAATTCACGAGGTCGCCGTCAATGTCGTTATAGACCTCGACCGCAGATGGCGGCTTTGCCAGCAACACGGCAGCCGATCCACCGAACACATCCACGAAGGTGTGGTGGTTTGGGAAATGTTTGACGATGCGTGACGCGATCCGTGACTTCGAGCCGAAATAGTTGAGCGGTGAGCGAAGCCTATCGGTCGCTTTGTGGCTTTCCTCCATGCTCAGCCCTTGTCCATTATCGGGAACATCACCGCTTTTCGAATGCCGCAGGAACCAAGCGAGATAATATCGCGCTGCTGGTCGGCTGAGTGCTGGGCTCCACGGTCAGGCTTCGGTGTTGGCGAAAGACATGCTGGAAAAGCCCAAGAAAACCGGAAAACGTGATGCTCCGTGCAGCAGGGCTGGGCTTTCTTGCTACGATTCGCTCATGCCCTCGTTTCTGCCAGATTCCGACTTTCGAGCCAGACGTACTGTCCTCACGCGCAGCGATTTCGCCTATGCTCCGAAGCCCGCGCCACCGCCGTCAGACCTTATCGACAAAGGGACTTGGAATAGCATCGTCACTCTCCCGGATGATGTCGCAGTGCGGACTACGAACTACCATGGCACGATGATCCAGCAGCTACATGACCTCTGGGGAGCATGGGCTGAATGTTACGGAGAGAAACAGGACTTCATCTTTCCGGTCATGCTCGACGCTGGCGACGATTTCCAAGCTGCGACCTACAATGCGATGACTGGTTTCTATCGGCTCTCGGTCGCAGCCCTGCGAAGCGCACTGGAATTGACCGCGATTGGCGCGTGGGCCCAAGTTTGCGGGAAACACACAGAGTTCAGCAGTTGGCGATCCGGCAAGTTGTCACTCTCTTTCGGCCACGCCTGCGACGGCCTCTATGGGTCAACCTCGACTTTGCGAGATCATCTGCGGGCGACCGTGAATGACGGTCTCTTCGACCAGAAAGTGCAGGGCGACGAGGGTGGTTTTGCAAGGCGAATCTTCGGCGGAATATCGAACTTTACACACTCACGCCCCGGACACGCCGATGGCGACATGCGAGAAAGCAACGGGCCGATTTACGTGGGGTCGGCTTTCAAACATGTGGCGTGGATGCAGTTCGAAACCATGGGGCTATGCTTCGTTCTTCTTCTGATCGCCCGCCCCAAACAGGATTTGCCCAAGACGGTGGTGGAATTGTTTGCTGACGTAAATCGCCTCCAATCGAAGGTGACCCGTGCGGCGTTTGAATTTCTCTACCCGGCTGCGAAACAGTAGGTGAGAAGCTTGGCGGGGGAAGTCCCTTAATCTTTCGCACCTAGCACCTTCGCATCGTATTCGACCCGAACCTCCACCAATTCATGGCAATTGGAGCATTCCAGATGTTTCACCGTATCCGGTATGCGGAGCCAGTTCCCGCCTTTGACATCGAACCCGGCGAGTCTCAATTTCGTCATGCAGGAATGAAGGTGATCCATCCCAACTACGAACAGCCCCCTTTCATGGCCAACCATGAGTTCGGTAATTCGTTTCACCATGAACTGCTCGCGCTTTTCCTGTATTTCAAACGGGTACTCTCTGAACATCAGGTGTGTGGCTCGCCACGGATCGAAATTGATATAGGCCGCCTTGCTTGTGTCGTACTCGGCCATATTCTGGGTGCCCACGTTCTCCCAGCGGAGTTGAGCGGTAGCCAACGTACTCGCGATAGATGTCCCACGGTTGTCATTCCACTCTTCGAGGATGATCTGAATTTCATACGTGTTCACTACGCTGGCAAGCATTTCGCGAAACAGCTTTTCCCACGGATTGCCGACGACTTGGAAATCGTGGGCCGTGACGATCATCACGATGCTCTCCGCCGCTGGGCTCAAGTTTCTCCTCCCTTAACTTATTCGGCAGGAACGTAATCAGTTCACCGTCGCCCCGCCGCAGCACTTCTTGTATTTCTTCCCGGAACCACACGGGCATGGATCATTGCGACCGACCTTGGGAGTGCTTCGCCGGATTTCAGGCGCATCGACGCGAAGATCGCTTTTGCGCTCTTTCCGAAAATACTCGTAGGCGTTCATCAGCCCCGCCGCCATCAAAGCGATGACCTTCTCGCGCTTGTCAGGCGTAATCGGCTCTGGGCGCATTTCTGGGTCTTCGTCATGCTCGTGATAGAGAGCCATCATCGGAACCAGAGACCCGCCATACTTGTCATCGTTGACAAGCTCAGCCCAGCCCTCATGACGCATCTGCATCCCGCGCATGAATCCGCGAGCCCAGTCGTTGCCGTGAAGCTCGCCATTGTCGTCCTCAAAGATCATTGGAACGTGGATTTCACTCTTGTAGAGCGTCGAGGCAATCTTGTTCCAGTGGCGCATCAGAAGCCCAAGAATCTCGTTGGCTTCCTCGATGCTCTTGAACTCACATGTTTCGCCCATCTCACCGCCGAAGACCTCCCCGTGGTATTCGCTCGGCATCATTGGCTCCGGCCCTGCGATCAATGCCGCGAAGAAGCCGTCGAGTTCTTCCAAATTCATAGCCTTTCCGCCCTTGCAGGATTTTAGGAAATCGCCGAGGCGGTCGAGTTCGGCGGGGGTGAGTGGGGCGAGCTTTGGGATCACTGCTTTCGCGCTCCGGGAGTGAACTCACCCTTCAGCCATTTCACGAAATTTGCGGAGTGCAGAAGATAAGTTTGCTTCGTGGAGACAGTCATGTTCGACAACTCCACTTCCTTCTCATACTCGCCCAGAGCGGCTTCGATTTCTTCAAGAGCTTTCTTGCTGACGTGCATTGGTCGTCACCTCTGTATCAGGATGCCAGTTTGGACAGTGCTCCAGCCCATGCGGTCGCAGTCTCCAGTTGCTCAACGAAGCGGTGCAAATCCCCATCGCTACGAACGACCTGATGCACATGTGCAACACTGTTTCGGAGCGCGACGAGCACAGCCAAGTCTGTGTCGAAATCAAAAGCAGTGAGAAATGGTGTGCGAATCACCTTTGCCTTATGACCGAAGTCCGCCAATTCAATCGTCGGTAAGGCGAGGTTTTCCTTCTCTAATTTCTTCCGACGGCCAGTGATGGCGTTCTGCTCGTTCTTTTCGAGTTCTTCCACCCAGCCGTCCTTCTCTCCATACTTGACCCGAATGGCGGCATTCATCAATAGCTCAAGCTCCGCGAGCAGTGCATACGCGAACAGCAGAACGGGAGTCTTTAGCAAATCGCTCCACGTGACGATGCCCTTGATAGCAGTTCCATCTACCACCAACCGATAAGGCTGGCTTTTGAGCGTGAAGATGAATCCTGCCAGATGCTCGTCAGCGGAAACGAGAAGGGAGTCGTCGAGCGCACGACGCCGCTGTCCATTCCGTTCAAGGATGCCCACGATTCGATTGCCATCGAGTATCGGGATTTGGTCGAACTCAGCGAGAGTTGGGCGGCTCAGCACTTCCGCCGCATCATCTCCGGAGTTGCATGTCATCAGTCCCACGTTTGCGATGTGTCGTACTCGGAGTCCTTCGCTCAATGGGCCAGACATCTTATGAGTGCTGGGTGCTGAAGCAGCCATCATTTCTCCCTTACCTTAGAATCACTCTAAGTACGGCTCACCGCTTTGTCTTTTTTTGCAGTGTCCGACCGTATTCCTTCACGAGTCGGGAAGAAGAATCATTCACCAATTCGACCGAGGTGCGGAAGTACGTCTCTTTGATTTCAATCATCTGGTCTAACTTGTAGCCATATGCCCTCAGTCGATTTACGTTCTCTTCAGTAACGAACCCGTTCTGGTGCGCGATTGCATTCCGAAACGCTTGCAGCTTTATGATTTCACCCCATTTAAAAGGGGATTTCGTCAGGTTGATTCCAATGGCTTTCAGGCAGTCCTTGTAGCCATCGATAGTCAGATAGGGCTGCCTCTTCTGCCACTTGTCCTTCATACGCTTTGATTGCTTCATGTCCTGAAAGATACGCAGCAACAAACGCTCGAAGCTCCCAAAAATGTTGAGGATTCCAAAATAGCTATTGAGCCTCAACTTATCTCGGAGTTCCAGACCTCGTTCAGACTCTAAGTCGCCTCGCGTGATTCCGCCCAAGTCTTCTTCCCAATACGCAGCCGAATGCGCTGCATTCTTCCTCTCCCACTCATCAATTTTCTTGCGGAAGTAGCGGTCGGTTTGGTCGTAGAATTCCACCGCCGCCTCGATTTCTATTTTCGCCATGAGAAGGCGAGCGCGGAGTGCTGCTTCGAGCGTTTCTCTGTCGGGCAAGGTGCGGCGATTCATATTGACTCCGATTCGCGCATGATAGCAGGTGGTATTCTCCTTGGGCGCGGTCACCTCGTCGCCCTATCCAACCACTTCTCGACCCGCACCGGATGCCACTCCTCCAATACTTGCAACAACTCCGCAGGCGATTCCCTCGACAGCACCAACGCCCGATTTTCCGGCTTGAGAAATCGCTCTGCTAAAGCGTGGTCGAATATCGCGAGCAGCGGCGTGTAGTATCCCTGCACGTTGCGGATGCCGCAGGGCTTCGCATGTAATCCCAGTTGCTACCGCGTGACAATCTCGAAGAATTCCTCGAATGTGCCGAAGCCACCCGGCAAAGCAATGAAGGCATCGGACAGGTCAGCCATGAGCGCCTTGCGCTCGTGCATGGAGCGCACAACGTGCAACTTGGTTAGCCCATTGTGCCCGACTTCCGGAGCCATCAGGTTCTCAGGAATAACGCCAATGGCCACGCCGCCCGCTTTCAGCACAGCGTCAGCCAGCACGCCCATCAAGCCCACATTCCGCCACCGTACACCAGCCCTATGTTCCGGTGCACGAGTTCTGCTGCTAGTTCTCCGGTAACGGCTCGGTATTCTGGGCGTCTACCGGAACTGGAGCCGCAGAAGACGCGACGTTTTTCATCAAGTAATTCTAGCGAGTCGCGGCGGGATGGGGTTTGGTGCCAAATCTCCGTGGTATTAGAATCCGTTCCATCATGGCGCGTTACTTGTACGGGCAGGGCGGTGACACGATAGGGTACATGGACTCCAACGACAAGTACCTTTACTCGACGGCTGGAGCGACGATTGCATATTGGGACTCAAACCACAAATACATGTACACACCTTCCGGGCAAACGTTTGGCTATCTTGATACTCGTGGTCGCTACCTATATTCGCAATCAGGCCAAACGGTTGGTTATTTCCAGCCGCCCTACGAGGTCGGCATTTAAAGCCACTTTTGGCTGCCGGAGGGTGTTTCGGTCGGCTCGGGCGTTTCAGAGGTGCGGGAAGCCTTTGTGACCAACCCAGCGACAGCGTTGCGCAGTGGCGGACTAAGGGCTTTGGACGAACTTGGGATTGAAAATGAACTTTCGCGATTCGTAGTCACCCAAGCTGAAGTAGATGATTCCCTTCAGAAACTCTGTGCTCGGATCGTCAAAGACCGAGTTTGACCAATCGTAGCCGCTCGAAACGACTTTTTGGGTTTGCACATCCAAGTTCAGCTTGTATCCGCCAGAAAGCGATGACAGAACTGCGAAATCGCCCGCTATGCTCACGTCGTTCAGTTCTATAACAGCGAAATTCTCCCGTGGCTTGCTGAGTTGTTTCTGTTTCGAAATCTTGCGAAGCAGTTTCTGCCGGATCGAAGCCATTGCCGTCTGGCTGTGAGCCTTAACGTCATAGACGCTGAATTTCCCGTCCTCAGGCAACGGGAAATCCGGCATCACGCAAAACACTTCCAGAAACATTCTTGAGCCATCGAGTCGTTCCACGATGATGTCAGACTCGGCTTCGTGAAGATGAATGCCCCGTATCAGACCTTCGTAGACCCCTCGAATGTAGGCACGATACACGATCACTTCTGAGAATATTGCTTCGCAGTTTCGCCAGTCTTTTGACGCATCGCGAAACCGCTTGGCGTAGGATTTCGCGTGCCGCTCGTTGTAGTCATGAATGTCACTCAGGTTTTCCAGCAATGTTATGTAGTTCCGATAGCGGTTGAGGCAGCCTGCTTCTATGGCGGCATAATATCCGTCCCGATATTTCTTGAAATAGTCAGACGCCAGAATTCCCGTTAACGCAAACAGTGCCTCCCGATCGGTAACTATGTCCGAAGTGATGAACTCATTCATGTTCGGTTTCTGCCTTGACAGCTTTGTCTTTTTCATCGGCCAGCCGTTTGTATTCATCCACATCGAGAACACCTACGAGTTCGGACAAGTCTCCCTTGTGGATACTTCTTTCATCAACCGTTATTACATGAATTTCGGCCCCCCCTTTGCACATTATTCTTCGCCACAGCAAAGTGTAGGCACGAATGTCCTTGCGGTCGTCACGGTAGAATCGATAACAAATATTCGCGCAAATGTCGGCAATCTGTAACCCGATTGCCGACTTCGAATCGCGGAACACGGTGTGTTCGTGAAATAGGTCCCTGTAATCGTACAGCCCCTTGTGAATCAGGTACTTCTTCTTGTAGGGGTGGTCAGGGGGCCATTCTTTGATGGTCATAATCGATCCACGACTTGATTTCATCAAATCAGCGCGGAGCCATTCCTTCCAAAATTGAAGATGTTCATCCCTCTGGATGAAACTCTTGTCGATCACGAATTCGATGTTCTCGAATTCGCGACTGAATTCATGTTCGGCGAAGCGGACGATCCCGTGTTGCAAGGTGTCAAAAATCGTCTGCAAGAGAACTATTATCCATAAGCAATTTGGCGTGCTGCGTTTCCTGACCCAGCCACTCATCTGCCGATAAAACTCAACGATCTTTTCGTTCCTGTTTGTCTCGCTCGTGTATCTGGCGCACAATTCTGACGACAATCGGAATAGCTCAGCGGACTGATCCCGCATCTTCTCGATATAGGATTCAGCCGTTACGCTTGTGTCGCCACCCACGACTGTCAAGACGACATTGCTCGACGGCGGCAAGACCTTCGCGGCAAAAGACACCAATTGGTTCGCGGTGAGTTGGCTCCCCTTCAACTCTTGGCCGCTGTCCCCGACAATAGTTCGTTTCCATGCGATGAATCGTTTCTCTAGTTCCGGTAATTCTGCGTCGGATACCGTGACACCACAAAACAGAGATTTGCCTTTGTTGTTCCCCCAAGAAAACGATCCGGAGTCATCGATGAAATTCCACATAGAGTGGCAGCCCACCAGCCAACCCAACCATTATAGACGAACAAAAGGCGAAGATGTAGGATGATCTCCATGGACGAAGGCCGCAAACGCGTGCTGCTGATCGCCGCCAGCATTCTTGCGGTCCGAAAACTTGCGAATTGGGACGGACGCCCCTCGCCCTTTCTGGAGTCCACCATCGCGGATGCGATCACGATTGCCGAGCGCATCATGGCGAGGATCGACAGCAGGTGGCCGACAAGGAACACGGGATAGAATCGGTGAGGGCGGACAATAACTGTAGATGGGGGGAACAATTGCGCTGATCCATGAATGACCCGCTTTCAAGTTCACGTCAAAAGTTGGCAAGGGCTGAAAAACATTTCGTCGATCTCCAAAAGGAAATCTCGGAATTCACCCAACAAAGTCCTTACGAACAAGTCACTGAGTCGCATCCAGACAAACCGGGATTCACCGTTGAGAAGGTCAGGATGACTAAGGAAATTCCACCAACCATCGCTGACCTGACTGCCGATATTGCAATCAGTTTACGAAGTGCTCTCGATAATGCCGGATACGCCATTGCGGTCGCTGCTGGAGCGAACAATCCCAAATACTGCGCATTCCCTTTCGCTGGGAATGCCACTCAGTTGGCGAACGCTCTGGGAAGGTCAAAAGACATCCCTGACAGAATCCAGTCCCTCTTCTGTGGCTTCCAACCATACAAAGGTGGAAATGACCTGCTCTGGGCGCTCAACGAAGTTGCAAACACTGACAAGCACAGGATGGTGATTCCGATAGGGCAGGGACTTGCCCGATACGGTGCAAGCGTTCGCGGCACAGGCTATTTCAGTATGCCCGATCCTCACGTCTGGGACAGAGCTAAGAATGAGATGAAACTGATCGAACTCGGGCCGGGAGCAACACACACATACGATTTCGGATTCCAGTTCTTCATAGCCTTCCATGACATCGAGTTCATCGACGGGAAATCAGTGGTCAACGTTCTGATGCAGTTTGGAAATATCGTGGAGCGTCTCTTGTCAGGGATGGAAGCTGAGTGTCGTCGTCTCAAGATTTTCAAGTAACTGCCTCCTCGCTATGACCTTCATCTGCACGACGGAGCGAAAATGACCTTGGACGACTTCCGCCAATCCCTCCCCGCGACCGAGCCGCCAGCGGGACTCTCGCTTGCCCTCGCCGGATTATGGTGGGACGCCAAAGGCGATTGGACGCGAGCGCACGAATCCGCTCAGCAGGACGAAGGCGTCGATGGTTCGTGGGTTCATGCCTATCTTCATCGGAAGGAAGGCGATCAGGGCAACGCGGAATATTGGTATCGTCGGGCTGGCAAACCCGTGTGCCGGGAACCACTGGATGCGGAGTGGATTAGCATTGTGCAGGAATTACTGGCGTTGGAGCCCTAAAAATGGAGAACGCTTCAAACGTCGAGAAGAAGGCGACCGATCTTTCCGCGCAAACTCCCTTTGTTATCTATGAGAGCGGGACGCCTCGTTGGATAGCGAATACGATCTACGATTCTGCTGACTCAACAATTGAAATGTTTACAAAGCAGTCGCCAGATGATGCCTTTGCAGACCTTCGAGGCCGCACACAATTAGTACCGCATCGTTTGCATGACGCTGACTCGTCTGCGGTGTGGATGACCTATTTTGAATTATTTCTGACGCGACAGGGCGACGACACGCCGACCTTTGCGGCTCGCCTTGAGATGCTTCGTTGCATGACTCAGAAACCACCCGAAAAGGCGTGGGCTTCTCTCCGCGAATACATGCTTAGCAACGTGGACGAACTCTCTGGTTGGACTAGTTCACATATTCGAGTTCTGTCGGAACGAGAGCAGGTCTTCAGGCGGGACGATGGGCTGTACTATCGGTACTTGGAAGACGGAACCTTGTGCCAAGTCATCGGTGAGAAAACTCTGCATGAAACTCGTCTGGATTTCATCACCACTCAGGTGCTTTGGAAATATGGCAACATCAGACAATCGCTTGAATTGTTCTCTTGGTTTGCGACTAGCGCCGATTTTGAGCAGAATTCGGCTGCATACCCTAAATACATGAAGGCCTCGTTGTGGGAGCCAAAATGGCGCAGGCTCCAACACGATTGGTTATTGCAGCACTGGGACAGAACTCGAACTGTTAAATGGCGTCCGAACTCAAATTTATGTGATCCAGATTGGCTAGCTGCTGACCTGCTCGGCCATGTTACAGACACTCTGAAGATCGACGGATGGCAGAGGCGAATTGCACCAAGTTTAGAGAATCCCACAATGTTTGGCGAACAATACGACCGTCAACTTGATTGTGTGCTTGATTGTCATTTGCGGATCGGAAATGACGACGAGTTCATGTTTCAATTCGGTGGCAGGCAATACCGCTGGCTAAATGGCTCACCAGAAGCTGACACCGTCATCAGTGTTGCGATGACGAAAGATGAAGACAGTGTGAAGGTCGAGGAGGAGTTGAATCACCTTCTGACATTGCTTTCGTGGGAGCATTCAATCGCTATCGCTAGAAGAACTGGTTCGGGGATCATCAGCGCGAGACGCCCTCTGCCATGGACATCAGGGGTACGGTCGAGCATGGGGCTACTGGTAGAGCCACAATGGTTGTTCCGAACCGATGTTTCAAAGCTCTCCCCAGAAAAGTGGCTTGCTATGGCTTTGTTCCGAGAAGCATTAAACGCTCGAAGCGTGTTTTATGAATTCCTCAATTACTGGAAAGCCATAGAGGTTGCGTTTCCGAAGGTGCCAATCCGAAGGAGTTGGATTGACTCGACTGTCGATAAACTCCATTTCGAGCAAGAAAGAATTGCCGAAATCAAAAACCTTAATGCCTGCGTAGCCGATTACCTTTATTCCGATAGCAGGTGTGCGATTGCACACGTAGGCCATGATCCCTTCGTGAATCCTGATGCCTCCGATGATTCGCGCCGTTTGGCTCGTGATGCCCATATCGTAAAGGACCTCGCGAAGCTCGCCATTCAGCAAATGCATTGAGATCAGAAGAGCTATGGATCGCTGCTAAGAGGGCAGCAATCCATCACTTGGTGCATCGGGGGTGTAGTCGGGTACTAAGCCCGTGTGCCGGGAGCCAGTCGAAGTGGCTCAGCATCACCACAGACTTACGCTCACAAAGGACATAATCCAAGGTAGGCCCAACCAATGACCTCGCAGGCCACAGAAGACAAAAGCACTATGCGATACGAGGGTCATGGCTCTGCGGAGTTCGGAACACCAGTGATGCGAGTCGAAGGCCCAACAGTCGTCAATACTGACGAACGCGGCGTGACCACTGCCACGATGCAGGTCGAGAAGGTGCCCAATGCCTCCTCCATGGAGGCAGGAATCAATCTTCTCTTTCATGACTTCTTCAAAAACATGAATAAACGAACGCCCTGCTCGTTGCAGGTGGTGTGTTCGGACGGAATCTTCTCAGCGACCGAGCAGACTTTCCGTGAACCGAGCGTCGATGTACCCAACCAGAAAGCGACGATAGAATTTCGCTGCTTCAGGAGTTTCTTCGACACAGGTAAAACCGCTGCATACTGGCGTCTTCCGCTCTGGAATTTCCACGGTGATCTCCGTCCGCCTATGGCGAACCGAGGCATTGAGCACCCTCTACGGCTATCCCAAGACAATCCGTTATCCACTTTCGAATTTCTGGACGAGATCGGTTTTGTGGAAATGGTTCCCGGCTATAAGGATTTGCTACAGCAACAGGAGAACGGAGACCGTAATCCACGCGTAACCGCAATGATAGTTGGCAGTGCGGCAATGCAGGTGACCACTTGGGAAGGTCTGGACCCTTGGTTCCCATTCGACTTCCTAAATCTGCTCGGCTTTGCTTCTGGTGCTAGAGTCGGTGCACCTTGGATCGAGTTTCTGGACTCATCAGGTCGGATCGTCAAGCGCATTCATGTACACCTTGGAACGGATCGATACGAATCGGCACGTGGGTTCCTGTACGACGTTATCAATCGTGGTGGACTGGGACGGCTGCTCACGTGTGCAGGCAAATCGAAGGAATTCGACAAAACATACTTCCGGGTTGCGATGAATCATTTGTTGCTGGGGATACGCTACTCACAGGCACTCGAAGATAGAATTTCGCACCTCAGCAGAGCCCTCGATGCGTTAGCAGAGGAATTTGGACTTGCGACCCAATACCTACTCGATGGCGCTGACGATTCCGTCAGAGCAAAAGTGAAGGAAACCCTGCGCTTGGCGAGCATGAACGTCGCAGTGGTCGCACGCGAAGAGGATGCGCGAGGCGCAACCGAGGTAGCTTCAGCATTGCGCCGGATAGCAGAACGGACGGTTTCGACTCCAGCGAATGTGGATCGTGATTTCGGACTAGCGGTTATCGCGTTACTACAACGTTTTGGTCTGAACGACGCCGCTGTGGTTGACACGCACTACAACTCGAATCCTCGTTCGGACGGACGAAAGTGGCATCAAGCCTTGTCTCACTATCGCGGGCTGAGTCAGCATGGTGGAGCATTCCGGGTGCGGCAAAAGGAACACTCCGCAATCGAAGTGTACAAACTTTCAAATCATCTAGCTGACATCATCGCTCGAATACTGCTGAAGCAACTGAACTATGATGGCGAGTATCAGTGTTCCACTACTTCGTGGAGAAATTCGCAGACTCTCGATTGGGTGACACCATCCACGACCGCTAACGCGTTGGGATACGGGAGCGAGGAATAAGTACCTATTTCGAATCGAGGTTCACGGTGTCGCTCAGTCCCAATTCGCGCAATGCCACTTTGATCTCGTCCACCTTCTGGTTAGAGACCCCGCCGTCTGGCGCGATCTCAACATTCAAGCCGATCTTCAGTCCGCTCTGAGTTGCGAATTTCGAAAGTACTTTAGTGTAGAAATTCATCCACTTTTGCGGCGGTACGTCGCCCTGCCAAGTGACCCGGATTATTCCGGCAGGCGACGGAGTCGGAACTGACGCGGAACCCGGCTTCGTGGGGGACATTCCGGGCGTGCCCTCAATTGTCGGCTGTGGAGGCTGCGTCTCAGAGGTTGTGGTGGATGCTGACTTTCCTGCTAGGTACGCTTCAGCCGTCGCACGTTGGATGATGTACATCTCCCCCGACAATTCGACATCAAACGGCGTCAGCGACGACTTCCAGTGGAACGGAGCATAGCTGCCATCGGGCTTCTTGCCAACATATCCGAGCATCCCGGTCTCAACACCTCTCGCAATTGTGTCTTTGAGACTCTCTGAGTTCAGCAGCCGGGGGAATTGTGGGGACGCGAAGAAAGCGTCACGAACTGACTTGGTGCCCCATTCTTTGAACGCGGGAGGCCAGTTTCGATCAAGAAAACTGGCACTGACGGCATCTTCGATGTCACCATCCTGACGGAGTCGATTCAAGATCAATTCCACGATAGAAGTAGCCGCACTCGAATGCACCAAACCAAGATCGACCGTTTTCCAACTGTTATCTTTCGCGAGCAGCATCAGGTTTTTGTACGTGCGCCAGACGGCTTCGCTTAGGTCGCGTTCGGCCTTCGTCTTGTTCGCGGAGAGTTGCTTCTTTTGTGCGTCATCTAAGCGGAGATCGTCCGCTTCGTCTTCAATATCTGTCCATGCGAGGACTTTTCGAGCTTCGTCGCGGAGAGAGTCAGGTGAATCAGGGACCGCCCACACCAACCCGCTTTTGTAGGTTCTTCCAGAAGTGCCACTTTCTTTCGTGGCGGTTTCGATGAAGGCGCGGGTCGCCTTCTCAGAAATCGATTGCTCTGGCGGCATCACCACCAACGAAAGCACGGGGCGGTCTGTAATCTGCCCGCTCTTTTCTGGAAAATAGACCCTTTCAACTCCCGTTCCCTTTGTGAAGACTCGCTGAACTTCAGCCCGCAGTGTGTCCTCAATCTTCTTTGGCTGAACGCTGGCACGGCGATCCGCAAGAAGCTTGTTCAGGTTTGGCGACAAGCTGAAACGGTAGCGGCTCTTCTCGGACGACAAGAAATAGCAGGTGGTCGCCAGCGTCTCCAAGACAGTTTCGATGTTTCCAATGTCAATGTCGGGCTCGGCGACGGCAAGCCTGATCTCTGGAAGAGTGGCTTCCGTCTTGGACTGCCCGCCGTTCGACTCGAAGAATATCGACGTTGCGACCTTTTGATGGAGGCGTGCCTTCTTTATGCTATCCACCGCTTCTTTATCCAAGCGGACCGCGTGAGATTCTTTTTTGCCACAGATGTCGGTCGTTACTGCGCCCTCAAGCTTCGCACCGCCCAGTTGTTCAAAAGCGGCTGACCGAAACATCGGGTCGTCAAGCGGGGCAGTCCCCATCACGATCAGCGCGTCCTTGTGCGCACCCTTGAACCCAGCCTGATATGCATGAGACACCCAGAGCGCCAAGAGTCGCAGGATGCCGCGAGTCTGTTGGAACCGAGGTAGTTGTTGCCACTTGCGCTCAAAGACCGACAACAATGTTGGGTGGAACGGATAGCTCGCTGCGAACTGTTCCTTTGCGTTATCTGCGGGGAACCAATTGGGGATTTGAGTTCGGTTGTCGAGAATGAAATCGCCATACTCCTGTGCGGTCTTCTTCCCGTCGTCGGGAATGCCGCCCCACTCGAAAAGACGGCGACGGATAATTTCGGACGTTTCGGTTTCAGCCGACATAATCATGGCCTTACCCAGTCGATCAAGAAGCTTCTGGAAACGGTCGAAGTCCCCTTCATCTTCGGGCGTCATCTCATCCAGCAGCGAAGGCAATGAGACTGCCAGCACCACTCGATCCTGAGCCCTCGCCTCTTCTGAGAGGTTCTGCACGAACGAATACAGTTGGTTCGTGAGACCAGACTTTCGGTTCCGCCCCATGTAGTTAAGCAGTTCGTCCATCAGGATCAAGGCGGGTTTGTCTTTGGGGAGAAACGAACGGATCACTTCACTAGACGGCGCTGTTAGTTCTTGGTCGTGCTTCGCCACTGTTGCAAACGCTTCTTTGCCGCCAAGCTGAAATGCGATCTCGCCCCAAGGCGTCTTTCGGAGCGGAGTGCCGTCTTTCCCGCCGCGACCCGTGAGTGAATCGAATTCTGTGCCTACGAAGACCGCCACTGCCGAAGCTGGAATGGTCTTCACCCCGGCATCCGAAAGAATGCTGGGAACGCCTTTCCACGCCAACGCCTCCGGACCGCCCTTCGCCAAGTGATATAGGAGCGTAAGTGCGTGGGTCTTGCCGCCGCCGAATTGCGTCGTGAGATTGAAAACAGCCGATGTTTCGACCTTGATGCCGGAGAGTCGCCTGACCGTGCTAACCGCCAATTCGGTCAGATTTGTCGTTAGGAACGTGCGGTCGAAGAACCGGGCTGGCTCCTGATAGTCGGCGGGAGCCCGGTGATCTCGAACGTGATCCAGATGAACCGCAAATTCGGAGGCATCCAGCGGGCGACCATCCCGCAGGTCTTCGCGAGGAGTAACAACTTTGTACCAAGGCTTGAGTGCCATAGGGACTTCTCTCTTAAGTCAGGCGCGTCCAAATCGCCCTAGATTCATGTCGTAGTGCCAGTCCTTGAAAAAGCCGTAGGGGAAAGTGCCGGATTCGTTCCTCGATCCCACAATTAACATGGTTTCTCCGCCGATCCGAGTCCTCTCCTGTATTCCCATCGCTTGGGCGACCTGCTCGGATAAGTGGCGAACGAGGGTGTTACCTTCCGCTGAATCTTTTCGATAGCAGAACACGATCCGAAGTTCTGTACGGGTGCAGAGAACTTTCCAGAGCGAATATGCAACTCGATCATCTTCTCGGCTGTTCTCCAATTCAATAGCAGCAATCGGAAATCGCCAGCGACGGTCTCCTACTGGTTCGAACGCAACAACATCAAGAGCTAGATACTCTTGACGGGCCTCAGGAAGCAACGTCGAGAGATTTCCCTTGGCGGCTGCTTTCCATCCCATCGCGTCACAGGTTGAACAGACCACTCCCGTGAGGGCAGTTGTCCATTTTCCTAGCTGCCCTCGCATAGCCGCATCCTTCAAGAGCGCCGACGATTCGTGGTGCTGAAGGATGTCCATGAACTTCCCGTACCAGACTGTAGCCAAGGCGTCCGGCATCAGAAACCGAGACCCTTCTTGCGAGCGAGGACACCGTCGATCCATCTCTTCTCATCGCTAGTTTTCGGATACAAGAACGACAGAACCTGTGCTAAACGCCAGAACCGTTCATCCCTGCCAACGCCTTCGTCCAACAGAAAGCGGCGAAGCGCCTCACCACGAGCCGCCGCGAAGAGAATCATGCACTGGTGAACGCGGTCGAGAACCGTGACGCCTTGCGTCGGAGCACCTTTACCGCCCCAACCTCCCGCCTCTTCGGCCTGCTCTAGCTCCGCAACGAAGCCTAGCTGTAGCTGAGGCGATTTCTTCATCCGTGATGTCGTTGGTGAATCTACCTCGTCCTTACCGAATAACCTGCGCGTCCGGTCGGCAACAGGCAATAGTCTGGCGATGTCGCCTTTGATTTCAATCAATGAGGGTAACGCCTCCAGATGCGCTCCCAGCCCCTGTGCGATCTTTCTAGCCGCGTCAAATTCGAGTATGAAACCCTTCGGAAGCGTGCCGGTGCTTTCTTCTTCGTCTTCTTCTGTCTCCTCCATCTCGGCGTCCCCACCTTCAGAATCTCCAGTAGAAAGCGTCCAGAGCCACATTGCAGTCAACCTTGCGTCTTCTTCAAAACCGCTTGCGTCGGCTCCTTCAAATACCATTGCTAAGGCCTCCCTCGCGACTGCGGCCCACACATAGACAAGGTATTCTTTGAGTGTGACTTGATCTCCGTTGGCCTTTTCAACCCGAGAATACTTCGAGAAAACCTCTAGCGCAGGCCCAAGGCACGCAAAGATTGCATCTGCTCCGACAACCCCCTCGTTTGCCAGCCTTGGCATCCATTCGTGAATACGACGGGGCAATTCGTTTAGTACGTCCCGCCAGTCGCCAACCTCTCCACCATCGTTGCTTCGGCTGCGCGGTCGGCAGAATATGTGGATCGACGAGGCTAGCGTGGCCGATCTTTGAGCACGCAGTCTCGACCCCATTTCCGTATCTACCGGCCACGATGCAGTAACAGTCCAACCTGCATCCACAAGGGCGGCAAGCATTGCTTCCCAAGCGTCGGTTTCCTTGCTGGCAAAAACGAACAATCCGATTCCTTCGTCCTTCGTAAATCGGCGAGCTTCACTACAGGCCTTGCCCATTGTTCGTTCGAACCAAGCCTTGTCCTTGTTGCGATACATTGCCGCACGGTGTGAAAGCTGGACACATTCTTCTGTTTTCGGGGTCAATGGTGCTGCGAAAAGCTCTGGGAGGCGCGAACGAAGTGCTTGGGATAACCACGAATAAAAAAAGTCCGACAAATCAGCATACGGAACAGCGGCATAGTACGGGGGGTCGGTTGCGACACCATCTGCCGAATCATTGGGCAATGGGTGGCGAGTTGCTGAAGCCTGTTCAGCGCGTCCGCAGCACGGATTCAGTGATTCGTGGCGTATTACGCCTACAATCCACTCGAACATGCTGTCGAGGCTTCGGGTAGCATCGCAGAAAGGATTTGCCTCCGCATAGTCCCACACCATGGGTAGAGCCTGTCGCCCGAATGTATTGCTTATCTTTTCCCCTGTCGGCTGCCACCTTGCGAGCGATGAGTTGCCGTCTGCCATTCTGCCTAAGACAAGTGCAAGGCATACCTCCAGCGCCGTGGAGAACCCTGCCTCGTTCTCAGATTGTTCTCCAGCAATACGAATCAACTTGCTAAGAGTCAGAAGAACCGCTAACTGACGAGAATTAAAAGCGTCTCCCCAGCGAGTCATTCCATATAGCACGATGTTGAAAAATCCACGTAGATGGTTGAGTTGTCCGTCCGGAATTCTTGGGTCGCCGTCCGTCCGGCTAGCCTCGTAGTCTTTGAGCCAAGTATCAGCGACGAGAGGAGCGCACTCCTCTTCTTTCGTAGGTAGTCGGTATTGTCTTCCCGAAACACCATCGAGAAGCGACACAACACAGATCAACCTACTATCGCCTGCGCCACCCCTTCTCGGTGCTAATTGCTGTCTCACCCTCTCGACTGAGACCGTGAAACCTGTTACAGGGCAGGTTGCCGACCCTCCCGCCGATGTGCCACTTTCAACCTCGCTCGACTTAGCGGGTTCGAAAATTTCCAAGACCGGTCGCAAAACACGCCTGACCTCACCGTTAGCGTAAGCGACCTCTGCGTCTACGGTCCTTACCTGCCCTTTTTCATTTCTGGCCCAACGAAGTGCTCTTCTCCGCGATGCCTTCTTTGCCAGCCACATCGACCGGATTAGGGGTATCTCTATCGGCAAGGCTCCTTGACTCGGAGCCTCCGAGAGGACTGTTCGAGCCCAGATGTACGCGATGGGAGTTCCATCATCAGGGTCGGTCCCGTAAAGATTGGAGAGTTGTTGTTCCGCCTGTTCTTTAATCCACTTCGCGTGACGCTGGACCTCATTTGCAAGACGCTCGCCATACTTGGGAATGTATTCGAGGATTACCTTGTTAAGAAGTACGGCAATGGGGTTGAGATCACTAGCAAATGCTTCAGCACCAATGCGCGACGTTTCCAACGGAATTGACCCGCCGCCAGCGAACGGATCGACTATCAGTGGCGTAGTCTGAACCGCTCCTCCCATAGACTCGTGAGCAGCCTGAGTTAGTGCCCGACTCGTTTCCAAATACTCGCTGATGGTGGAATTATCCCAGTTGGAAAAATCGGCAATAAAATCCAATAGCGCGTAGCGAAGTTGCTCATCGTCTTTGAGAAGAATCGGGTCATTCTGAAACTGCAAGAACCTCTGAAGACTCTCGCTGCTCAAAAGCCGCAGGTTGCTCTTTGTCCACCTTTCCATCCAGTGCCGCGCAACATCACGAAACTGCACCGGACAGTTGCGATCTGCGGGGTCAGGCCATAGCGAAGCACAAAGAACGGCTCGGCAAGCTGCAAGTGGTCTCCTAGCCCACCAAATGTGTAGGGTAGAAATGTGCCCGTGCCTGATGCTCTTCTCACGTCTGGCGTGCGCAGAAATTCGCTTGATGGGTAGATCAACTTCAATTAATCGCTTCGGCATGGCAGCGGTCATTTCGACTCACCACCAATAATTTGGGCGGCACTGGTGTGATAGTGATCGATCTTGACGATGGGTTCCCAGCCTAGCCTCGCTGGGTCTTGCACTGGATGCAGTTCCGGGTTCGATCCGCAATTGAATACGGCATACAGCCAGTAGTCTCGTTTCAGCCGCTCGGCGGTCTTGTATTCATTAAAACTAAGTGCGACCTCGCCAATCGCAACTCGCCCCTTGACCTCGATGAAGCGAACATCGGTGAAGGTCTTCGGATCATGCGGATGTGGCTTCCGAGAAATCAGGTCGAACCCACGATTGTCGGCCTCGACGCTCTCAACCTCCCAACCACGATTGGTCTCGTATCGCTTAGCTTCTTCGATTGCGATTCGTTCGATCTCTTCGTCACGGACCATAAACGCGATGCCCGGTGCATTACGTTCGGGATGAGGCAGAACCCAAGCACGTCCAAGGTGCTGAATGTCTCCGATGGTGCACTGTTTCTCATTTCTCAACTCGGCTCGGCGGTTCTCAAGCCGATTGTTCAACTCGTCTAGGTGAGATTCGGCCAACGAGATGTTCCCATCCAGCCCCGGTACGGTGACGCCGGACTGCTGCCGCCCAACAAGTTCCGCAAGTTGTAAGTTCTGGCGGTTGATTAGTTCTCCAAGAGAAATCTCCATGTGGCGGGAGATCGTATCCACTTCTTTGGCACGTTGGGCGGCAACCTCATCTAGGAAAGGCTTCAACGCAGCGTCAACAAGCTTGTGCTCGACGGTTGCCCGGTCCGGAAGGCTGGCGTCATCGGGGACAGATATTCCCTTCGGGGCAGCGGAGATGTCGAGCAGGAGCGTCGGCTGCTTGATGGTGAGTTGCCCATCCATTGTCGCTTCAACCACGAACAGACGCCGATGGAGGCAGTTAGCCCGCCCGTCCTTAATAGAAGCGGCGAACACATCGAGTCGGTAAGGCAGTTTGGTATGCAGGTCGTAAAAGACCGTCCCTCGTCGAAGATCATCACTGACCCGCTCGCCAACGTCTTCCCGGACCGTTTCAAATAACGGATGACCCGGCGTGACCCATTCCAGAGTCGCATCTTGGGGCAACAGAGCCTTGTCGAATACGACCTTCTGGTATTCGTGCCCCAGCTTTCCAAACCTACCCTCCAAATGCTCTCCAATCGGATAGAGCGTGCGAGGAATTCTCCCGATCCGATAAACGTGACCGTCCTTCTGAACGGGCCTCGGATTGACTCCTGAAATCGGTGCCGCTTGCGTAAAGAAGTCCTCGATAACCTCAGGAATAAGACGGCGCTCGCGGGCCTCAGCCGACTTGCCGACAATCGCTCCAAGGTTCAACTCACGCTTTGCCAGACCCTCCAACGTCGATTCCGTGATCTCGCGAAAGCGATTAGCATCGACTTCGCGAACAATTCGAGCTTCGATATTTGGGAGGTCAGTTCTTCTCGCGTACATGTCGCGAAAGAGCTTTTCGAGCAAGTTTGACGGAAAGACTTCACCGACGACATCGAATACATGGTCAGTGCCTAGCTCTTTTCGAATCTCGCTCAGCCGTTCGAGAAGCTTCTGGAGCACTCGACCTTCGCGGGTGTTAAGAGCAGCGAAGTTGAAGATGAGGCAGTTGTGTTCCTGTCCGTAACGGTGGATGCGCCCCATACGCTGTTCAAGCCGGACCGGGTTCCAAGGGATGTCATAGTTAATCATCAGCCAGCAGAACTGAAGGTTGATACCTTCGCCTGCGGCTTCGGTTGCAACTAGAATCTGGCAATCCTCCCTGAACTCTCGTTCGGCAAAGATTCGAGAACCGGGTGTATCTCGGTCTCCGATCTTCATCCCACCGTGAATCTGGGTGACTTTGAGACCCCATTCCCGCAGCTTCCCAAGAGGGCGTCCATCTTCTCCGTCTCCGGCGAGGTAGTCGAGCGTGTCCTTGTGCTCAGTGAAGACAAGCAACTTCATGTTCGGATTCGAGAATATGTCCTGTTCTGCCAGAACCTTCTTGAGTTTCACCAGTTTCGACTCGACTTCGCGATGTTCGAGCGCCCTAGCTTGGTCAATCAGTCTTCCGATTTGGAGAATTTCTTCTTTAAGCAGAGTCGGATCAAAGCTTATCGCCGCATTTTCAATCTGCTCGATGTAGTCTTCCCGTTCCTCTTCGGGTAAGTCGTCAAGATCGTCTGGAACCTCCATCTGCTTTCGGAGATAATCGCGAGGGTCGTCGAGAATCTTCCGGCGCTTGTCCCTCATGCGCTCAAGGCTGCGACGAACTGCGTAGACACTGGACGCAAACCGCCGCTGTAACATCGCCATCGTGAAACTCAACGCACGGCTGCGAGGGGAATCTTCCTGAGCGGCTTTGATCGACTGATCTTCCACGTATCGGGTGAGTGCGTCGTAGAAGTCGTATTCCTCGCCGTCGAGATCGAACGAAGCGGTGTGCACGAATCGGTCAGTGAAGAGCTTCTTAACCTGTCCATTTTCAGGATCGGGGAACGAGACCAACGCCTCTTTTGTGCGCCGAAGATAAAAAGGCGCGTAGTTCCGTCGCATCGCCTCTTCGAGGCTCTTGACGTTGCCGTAGACGTCACGATCCAGCAGTTCGAGGAACAGGCAGAAGTTCTCCGGGTCCCCCTTGTGCGGAGTCGCCGTCATTAGAAGGAAGTGGTCCGTCATCGACGACAGCGACTCGCCCAGCCTATAAGCGAGGGTCTTCTTGTCCGCACTATAAGCAGCCATCTTGTGCGCTTCGTCCACAATGATTAAGTCCCAACGGCTGCGCAGAAGACTGTCTTTGGCGTCCTCGATTCGGGATACCCACGAAATCGAAGTGACGACCTGATTTCGTTCCTGCCACGGATTCATGCCGTAGTTGGCACGAAGCACGTCGCTGCGGATCACTTCAAACTGCTCCCGAAACTTCTCTTTCATTTCCCGCTGCCACTGAAATGACAGGCTGGCGGGTGTGATGATGAGCGTGCGCTTAACCAGACCACGGATTTTCAATTCCTTCAGGAGCAATCCCGCCATGATGGTCTTTCCGGCACCGGGGTCATCGGCAAGCAGAAACCGGATACGAGGCATTGTGAGGAAGTAGTCGTATACCGCCTCAAGCTGGTGCGGAAGCGGGTCTACGCGGGCAATGGAAAGGGAGAAATACGGGTCGTATTCATAGGCGAGTCCCAGCCGAAGTGCTTCCACACCGAGCCGAAACCGTCCGGGGTCGCCGTCGAAAGGTTCTTTTTCAGGTGTGGATTGGAGTTGCGCCAGTTGTTCGGCATTCAGGATCGGCTCGTGAACCTGATTTGTGTTCAGCCCCTTGCCGACGAGCTTGACCGACGTGCCCATCGGAATCGCCACGATAACCTGAACAGGTTCAGGAAAAATCGGCCCGCGCACGATAATGTTGGGTTTCAACTGATCCAGAAGCATTGTTTGGAGCTTCCTAAGGCGAGAATCACCCGCAACAAGCCAGTGAAGACGCCGATTATTAAAGCGGGGGAAGCGAACTGCTAAATATAGCAGGTTCAATGGCTTGGTCAGACAAAGATGCGTGGATCGTCACGATTTCCGAACGATGAGCGGCGGTTGCAAATCGAACCCGTCATCGGCAGGATTTGCTCTCCAATTCGCGAACAGGACAAAATAGGCGGGGCTGTCCCCGCAGTTCGCTCAGGAGACAATGGGTACGATGCCAATTGACACAAAGAAGTATTTGGAATACTTGGACAAGGAAATGACGATCATGGGCATCCTGTCCGCAGTCGCAATCGCCGCACCCGCAGGAATCCTGAACGTTTTGCTGAGCGACAAGAATCCCTTTAAGGATCAACTCCTAGCGGCGGGACCGTTCTTCGTGATGTTAGGTTCCGTTTCCTGCATTTTGGCGGCACTGTCGTTCTACGGCGAGAGATCAATGTTGGCTTGGTACTACGGACAGATTTGCCTGACTGAAGCCTTGGATTCTGGCATAACCAGCAGCCAGCGAGCAGAGGACCTAATGGTGGGAGCCGACTCTTGGGAGACGTGGATACGCTACCAATGGGGTTTTGCGACTCTTATTACGGGGTTCGTTGAGTATGTTGCTGCGACGTTCTTCGCCCTCAGCACACCACACTCTCATTTGTACACTGCCACGAAGATAATAGGGCGTGCGTTCCCATTCTTGGCATTGCTTTATGCGATCCTGCAATGGCATGTGTATAAAACGTACCGCTTAGATGAGGAGCCTTGGCAGGAGTTCTGGTCTTCTATCTTCCACACTTTTCGGAGAAAGCTCCCACATGAGAATGTCTACGCTAGATTGCAGTCTTCACCGATTGCTGGCGTGGGAGTGTTCGCCATCAGGGATATTCCGAAAGATACATACGTGTTTGAACCGGATGACGACGCTTTGGTGGAGGTCCGGAAGAGTAGAGTTGAGAATCTACCCCTCGCACTGCGCCGACTCTATGAAGATTTCTGTGTGTTGAAAAATGGCACGTACAAGTGCCCATCCAGTTTCAACAAGTTGACGCCGTCTTGGTACTTGAATATGTCAGAGAATCCGAATCTTGCTGCGGATTCGTCACTGAAGTTCTATGCAATCCGCGAAATTAAGGCAGGGGAGGAATTGACATCGGATTACAGCACCTACAGTGAGAATGAACTGACCTCTCAAACGTGAAGTCAATTGCGGTTGCGAAGCGTCTGTAAAAGCTTGAACATTGCTAGCGTGTCCTGCCCACAGTAATTGAGCAGAGCTTTCCTGAGCCGTTCACGTTCGGCAACATCTGGGGTGCGAATCATCATTTCCCACGCCAGCCCAGCAGCTCCGCCATCGGCGACTTCCATGCCTTCGTAGCTCATCTCAGGTACAAGCGCCGGCAACACAGACTTCAGGCTGTACGATCCCGCGAATGCAGGATGATAGACGTGGTTTCGGATGATCGGCAGGAGATCAAAGAGTCTAGCCTGAATCGTTTTGACCTTCTCAGCAAACTCCGGTAGCCGTCCAGCGAGTTCGGAAAGCCGCGTCTCCTCAAATTGTTGGTTGTACACCACGATACTACCGCTCTGTCCAACCGCAGCGAGCAGTGAAGTTGTGAATTCGCGGCGTGGATCAGACCTGTCTTCAGCTAGGAATTCATGATGCTCAGGTTCCGCTCCGGGCTCACGCACGATATGCACTGACCATTGAAAACAAAGATGGTCGAACGGACGCATTCCCTGATAGCGCGGAATTGCCGGGTTGGTGGTCTCGAAATCCATGAAGCAAATCGGGTATTCCAGTTTGGCAAGCTCCGCATGCAGTTCAGGGCTGAACCATGGCTGCCCAGTCTGCACGCATGTAGCTGCTCGTCGCTGAAGGTCTGACAACTCGAAATCCTCTGGGATGTCCTTGATTGAATCGACGCTCATCTCTTTCAGTTCTTCAACGGCACTGGCGTGAATGTAAGGCAGGAAGCCGATATGGTCAGTCGGTCGCGGTGGATTGCAGTGATCGAAGAACTGACAGACCGTGGGTTGAACACAGTGTTTCCCTATCGGCAGGATGGGCTCGGCATTCATTTCAAGGACTCGGAACTCAGACCTCAATTGGAAAACCAGCTTGGACTGCAAAGCCTGAACCTTTCGGGTCACGTTCCTGATCCTGAAGAATCGCCAAGGGGCGATGTCACCGCCCGGATATACATACTGGCGGTTCACGATTGCCAAATGACATGAAGCCACATCAAGCCCACAATTGGATGCGACACGGTACTGGATCGCCACATCCTCAGGGTGCTCTTCCTTCATTGAGGCTGACGACTTTACTTCAATGAGACGCCAGCGTCCATCTTTGCGGCGATGCAAAATATCGACTCGAACAAGAACGCCCTCGTGCTCAAATGCCGCCTCAAAAATCGCCGGGATGTCGGGTTTCGAAATTAACCCTTGAGTGATCCGAATTGCCTCTTCTGGATTGCCCGTTCTAATCTCGACGCCGCCCGGAAAAAGCTGCTGCGCCAGCTTGCCGACCTCGCGACCCTGTTCTAGCTGCGCAAAATCCGCGGCACTCTTGCCCCTCCCAAGGTCAGGCTGATGCACCAGCAGGTACAAGCGTTTGAGGCACTGCACGCCCGCCATGTATTTCGATTTTGTGATCGTGATAGGCATTCGCTATTCCTCATCGTCAGCTTTGCCGTACAAGCATGTCGAGCAGCGATAATGCTCGTCTCTCCCTAGCGAGGTTTCCTTGGGTAAATTCAGTTCTTTTTTGATCGCAGCGATCAAGTCCTTGCGCTTCAGAATGCACCTGTCCGCGAGGAGCGTGAAGCTCTTGCTCTTCGTATCCTGCATCGTCCTGCCGCGAGCGCATTCTTCATATTCTGTTTCTGCTGGAGCCTTGCCGATCCGCTGCCAACGCTGCCACACGCGAATATGGCTGCCCGGATAATTCAGGTGATCGCCGTACTGTTCGCACTCGCGGAGCGGGGAGCTATCGATAAGCAGTTTGCCATCGACCAGCCAGAAGATGCCCAATCGCGGCTCAGGTTTCGGGCTGTTCGTTTTGCGGCGACCGAATTTCGGCATTTAGCTGGTCCTCCGTTCCAGCAACATTGAAGGTGACGGCATCTTGTGCGCGGGGGCATTTTCGCAGAGTTCTTGCAGCCTGATTCTATATTTTGAAACCAAACCTGACGCCGAGGTTACAGCCTTTGCTGCCTTCTTCAACTCGGCATCAATTCGATCAAGATCGACGAATGTTCGACGGACCTCCTCGGCGACGATGGAATTCTTCTCAAGAAAATCGAAGCCCTGAACCCGCATCTTTTCGAATAATGGCTTGAGCACATCAAGATCGCGAGGCAGCCATTGGCGGGCGGTGCGTAATACCCAGACCCCATCTTTTCTGCTCCATCGAGACTCCCGGTCAACTTGCCGAAGCTGATCCTCGGTCCGAGCGACAAGCACCGCAACCGCAATCGACCGTTCTCGTGCATCCCGCACGAGCTTGTCGATGTCGCTCTCCGCGATAGTCGCCTTGTCTTTGTTATCAATGAGGATTTTCGGCTCGATAGGCTCACCATTCGGGGCGCGATAGCAGAGGATGAAGTCTCCGTTGCGAGCAAGTTTTTCACTGACACAGATTCCTGCCCACGTCCGCGCTTCGTCGGCGAAGTCTGTCTCTTCAAGACGACCGACGCGAGCAACCTTCGACATCTCCATCTCCAATTCCTGATTCCGCTCCCGAAGCTGGGCAACTTCTCGCAGGTGATCTTCCACCCGGCGATTGAGTGCGTCTTTCAGTGCCGAGAGGGATTGGAGTTCGTTGCTATGGCGTAGTTCGATTTCAGCGGTTCGCTTCGTCAATTCAGCGTCGAACCTAGCCCAAACGTGTTGACTGTCACTGCTGTACTGCTGATGAAGAAGACGAAAAGCTTCTTCAGCACTCAGTTGCGCAACGCGAGCGAAATCCTTGACCCCAAGGCGGTCCAGTAATTCGCTACGCTTCAGCTTCCCCGCTCCGAAGCACAACGGGCAACCGATGTTTTCGGTCGGCGAAACAGAAGCGTGATCCTTATCTGCCAATCCGTCCTCCCTTGATGAGTGTCAGCTTAAGGCTAGGCGTGACTTCGCTGGCTTGCATATCTCTTCGGTGCTCTGGCGCTGCAACAGGAATCGGTATGCGATTGCCCAGAATTAGCGCGATGGCAACCCAGCGGTCGGGAACATGCAGCCGAGTCCCGCGTTTAGCGAGCCGGATCAAAGCGTCGTCTGGGATGCCGTGGAACTGAGGAAGCGCCGAAAAGTGTTTGACCGACGCGTCGTTGATCCGCAGCGGCACATTCTTTTGCTGCCGAACTGTAGGGCGAATCACCGCTGCTTGTGTCTTCCGATCAGCAACCCCGGATCGGCGGTGTTGATTGAGACCAAGTGGCCATGTTCGTCGCGGGTCGTCTGGAATTTCTCGCTGCTCCAGCCGAGGGTATGTCCGTCCTCGTCCCGCACGATAGTGTCGAACGCCCCCGTAAATCCAGTTGTGACCGATCCGATGATTTTGCGATTGCTATCGCGAACGTAGCTTTTGCTGAGTGACATTTGCCCTCCACTCTGTTCTACCAACCGCGTGTGGGAAGAAGGGTAGGAATTCCCAAGAATATTTTCTTGGGATGGCACAGCGGTAACAATTTCGTGCAGTTACCGTATTTTTCTCGTCAGTTTCTACCTTTTTCCAGAGCCCGGTTGGTAGAACAGGTATGTGGGCTCGGCGCATCGCAACCCGAAGCAAGGTGCCACGGTAGGCTCTCTCATCGAAGAGCAACGAAGCCTTGCAGCGTCAAAGAATCCTCTGGAGCGTTTGTTTGGGGCACTATCCTTTGCGGGTTCCTTGAAGAAAGAACTCGCCTCCCTACCCGACAAGTCGATTGGGCAGTTGATGTTCGATCATGTGTGGAACGAATTGAACCTGCTGAGCCCAGAAATGACGATCTGTACAGAAGCGACGGAGCGGTTATTAAGGGATCAGTTCGAAAAAGAAAACGAATGATTCTCGATCACAGAGATAAAGTCGGGAAAGTCTTCACAGCCGAACTCGATACCAAGGGGCAATGCACGCTCAGACGATGCCTTGTCTGCGGCGAATTGTTCAGTCGGGAAGGTGCGCAACAGCACTCGATGTTCCCGTGCCGTCCGAAAAAGCTCTACGAAGCGCAACAACGGGAGGGAACCAAATGAAGAAAGCCGCCATTTACGTCCGCGTGAGCACGGTAGACCAGCACCCTGAAACCCAGCTACATGACCTGCGGCAGTTTGCCAGCCAGCGCGGACTCCAAATAGTGCGGGAGTATACCGATCACGGCTTCAGCGGCACGAAAGCGCGTCGGCCTGCACTGGATGAACTCATGGAAGATGCCCGCCGACACAAATTCGAGGTGCTGATGGTTTGGTCAATCGACCGCCTTGCTCGGAGTACCAAACATTTGTTGCAGGTGCTCGACGAGATCAACGGGCTCGGCATTCAGTTCGTCTCTCAGCGCGAGGCAATCGACACCGAAGGCCCACTTGGGCGTGCGATTGTTGTCATTGTTTCAGCGATGGCGGAACTAGAAAGATGCGTCATCGTCGAACGAGTGCGAGCCGGAATGCGTCGGGCGAAGTTGGAGGGTCGCCGAATTGGACGTAAGCCTCTTCAGGTGAACCGCATTCTGCTGTTGCGGGATCGCGAACGAGGACTGAGCCTGAATCAACTGGCGAAGGCCCACGGAATCTCGAAAGCCAGCGTCTGCCGTGTCTTGAAGGAAGAAAGAGGGGCTGTCTCCAGAGGCTCCTCACAAAGCGCCCTGCCCAACACCAACGAATCAACGGTTTACGTTCCAGCCTGAGCTTGTCCGCAGGGCTATACCTTTTGACCAGCAGCGGATCACTTGGGTTGGGGCAGTCCCATCCTGCGCAGACTCAGGTCACTGTTGAGAGCTAATTCTCTGGACGTGATCCTGTTCTCCATCACTGCAATTCGTAGCAGAAACCTGAGAGGCATCGCGTGAATACCAACAGCTTGTACCGGGCAGGTAGGGGTTAGTCTCAATGTTGGAAGTCTGCACTCGTTTTAGGGTCTGAGCCAGACTTTCTTTACATGACTCGACAAATTCAAATCGACTCCTGCCGGACATTCCCCACGTTCGCCGAATTTCATGGTCAACACAATCATCGATAGCCTTCTCAGACGACAGGTAGTCTATGGCTTGTTGTTGCGCAGCCAGCCACAGTTTCGCGTGGGCCTGCTTATCGGACTCCTCTTGCCGTTTGCGTGCCTCTTCCGCCTCTCTCGCCTTTTGCCGTACTTGCTTTTCTCTCTCAGGGGTGGCGGCACGCCATGCCAAAGCTTCATCAACGCTCTTGGCATCGAAAGCGGTGAACTGATCGAGGCGATTAGTCTTTCTTATCCACTCCACTGCGTCTTGAACATAGAACTTATTTGCGGCTCTATCTCTGTCCGCGAAAGGCGACAGCAGAAAGCTCCGCATCAAGTCCTGTGCTTGCAGATAGCCTATGACTCTGGACTCAATCTGAGCAAAGATCACGGTCGGTAAGCCGTTTTCACCTAAAATTTCTCTAGCGCGTGCGTCTTCAACGGTGCTCCCTTGGAATAAGACGGGACACTGCTGCCCGATTCTTGCATAAAGCTCAGACAATTGAGAATAGCGCAGATAATGCAACTGGCGGTTGAAACTATCGGTGTCGGTCAGATAACTCTTGCATCGTGGTCGCGTTGCGTTGCGGTTCAGGTCTGCCAAGAACGACGCTCTTTCTTGATCGAATGCGTGTAGTTCCGCCTTATCTGTTTCTCTTGCCTGCGCTTCTGCTGCCTCTGCCGCCCTTGCCGCTAGCTTTGCGTCCTCTTTTGCTTTGTCGTTCTGAGCGGCAGTGAGCGCTTCAGACGCATCCAATTTCGCCAGTGCAGTTGTAGCCTCTGGGTTCCCGTCCTGTGCCGCTTTGCTATACCACTGCCTTGCCAGTTGTAGGTTCTTCGGCACGCCGCGACCGTCCGTGTACATGCTCCCAAGATACAATTGAGCAGGCGCATACCCCTGCTCGGCAGCTTTGCTGTACCACTGAAGAGCCTGAGCGAAGTCTCGCGGCACCCCATTTGCATTCTCGTACATGCCACCGAGACTGAATTGGGCTGGTGCGAATCCCTTCTCAGCGGCTTTTGTGTACCACTTCACAGCTTCGCTGTAGTCCTTAAACTCACCGCGTCCTTCGTAGTACATGAAGGCGAGATGGAACTGCCCTTGTACGAATCCTTGTTCAGCGGCTTTCGTACACCATTGAGCAGCTTGTTTATCGTCCTGTGGCACACCTGTACCTTTCTTGTACATCATGCCAAGGTTGTCTTGTGCCAGCGCGTTTCCATGCTCCGCAGCTTTCCGATACCACTGAGCCGCTCGGACGTAATCCGGTTGCACTCCTTTGCCAGTGGAATAGAGATACCCAAGGGCAGCCTGAGCGTTTGCAAAGTCTTGTTCAGCGGCCTTGGTATACCACTGGTACGCGAGCGTGGAATCCTGCGGCTTGCCTTGTCCGAGATAATACATACTAGCGAGGTTGAATTGAGCATCCGCGTCTCCCTTTCCAGCACGCATTTCAAACCAGTCAGCGTATAGCTTGTTCCTATCGACTACCGTGACGAGGGTTTCCAAATGCTGCCCCTGACGCAGATAGCCGAGCTTAACAGTCGAACCAATTGTTAGTGCGGTTAAGGCGTTCTGGAGATCAGCAGCCTTCGCGAGAGCCGTTCCGTCTATAGACTCGATCATGTCTCCCTGTTTGACTCCAGCCTTGTCGGCGGGCCCCCCACCTATGACACTAGCGACTACGAGTGAACCTGCTGCATCTGTTGAGGGTTGATTCGGGACTTGAAACACAATCCCGATTGAGCCACTCGGCTGACCAGTTTGTGAGAGCTTGGGAAGACCGGAGCCGACAGACTGCGCCGGGGCATCTTTTGAGAACACGGCCGCGAGCAGAAGGGATGCAGCGATTGCAAACAGTTTCATTGAAAGTGGTCCCCCACCATGAATTTCAGCACCGAACGGGAGGGCAAACCAATTACTAACGTCATTTCACGCGTCTGCGCAGGCTCCACAGTCCTGCACTGGCTGTCCGTGGCCATGACCTCCGTAACTAGCCTCGGCCATCATCCGGTGGTGAGATTCACAGTGGGGAGAAGTTGCATGAAGAAGATGTTCACAGTATTCCCTCTGCTCGCCTTCGCACTTTCACTCGGCTGCAATCACGGGAAGAATGAGGTTCTTGCAGATGGAACAAAGCTGTTTGGCGAGCGGACACAAACCGATGGAACGAAGACAGTGGACCGTATCGAGTTTACGGATGGCACTAAGCAGTTCCAAGTAATTTACCTCGCAGATGGTTCTGAGAAGATAGGGCGTATCGAGTTTCCAAATGGACAAAAGGACTATCAGGCCGTCGCTGTGCCTCCCAATGGATTCATCAGCACGGTTGCCCGCGAAGAGTTCCCCGATGGACAGAAGCACTTCAACAAGGTGCGTTTTACAGACGGTACACAGAAGATAGAGCGAGTCGAATTCCCAAACGGGGAGAAGAAGGTCGATGTGACACTCTTGCCAGATGGAACGGAGAAGCTTGACTTGTCCTTCAGAGGACTACACTCCGGGCAATGCCGCGACGAAGTGGAGTCGGTGCTCAAACAGCAGGGCGCAATAGTACCACTCGACTGCGAGAAACCAAGCACCAATGGGACCGTCTCATGCAAATCCAGTATCGGTGCGGGCACGGATGGCACAGCAATAGACCTATCTTTTTCACCGGATAACACGCTGATCCGTTTTGAATTCCGGATATTCAGCCACGCTGAAGAGGACGTTTTCTATTCCTCTTTGCGGCGGGAACTTGCGACCGCCAACCACAAAGACGGTGAGGCTGAGGCGCTAGGGAATGATCCGCTTAGTAGACTGGCTGCGAACATGGGTGCCCGAACTTTCACTTGGGACACACCCCAAAAGGCGGTGTGTCTGTTCGATCAGGAGAAAGAGTGTCCTGCGCAACAGATCAGATTAGATGAAACACACCCATGCTTCAAAAACCTCGGATGCACGGCAACGGTTACGCTCACCGATAACGCCTTCCTGACAGCAGGCTGGGTCAAAAAGGACAAGAACCGACCTCAGCCGAAGGTCGCAGGAGAGATTGTCTTCATGGGACTACAAGGCGGCGACCAACGGTCACAAGTAGGAACTATCCTTCAGAAAAATGGCTATAAATCTCTTGGCTGCAAATACGACGCACACGAGTTAGAACGGAACTGCCAGACTAGTTCAGGATCGCATCGGCTCGACCTTACATTTGTGCATGATCGACTTGCTTTTTTTCGCTTCCACTATCCCGCCAGCGAGCATGATGCTGTATACCAGAACCTCCTCAACACCCTCGGCCAGCCCACCGATTTTTCGGGCAAGCCCGGAGATGGCGTCTATTCATGGTCTACGGAACGCACAATCTCTTGCGACGACTGGAACGGGAACCCGAAGCAATGCACTGCCGATCTATTGATGCTTTCTTCGGACGAGGTCAGTTACGCAGACTCTCTTCTCGAAAACATGAAGGTCAGGGAAAAAACCGTAAGAATGCTAAAGGCTAGCCATCGCTATTGAACTGATCGCTACGTTCATCACTCACTCCATATACCACTCCGAATGCGGCGACCATCCGCTGCATGAGAGGCACTGCGTTTCGGTCCATTGGTGAAGGCAAGCTGGGCAGACGCCTCCAGTGTCGAATGTGTTCCAAGAATGACCGCACTCGCAGAACCATTTGTCTTCCTTGCGCGGCGACCAGCCACAAAGAGGGCACCGGATGTGCGGGCCGGATGGGTCGCGGTCTCGCTCCACGTCTTGATCGAGAATTGTTGTAGGCGTGTCGGGGACAGGAGTCATCGTTCCTACTGAATTCTCTCTTCTTCCGCAAAACTGCTTTGATTCTTTCCGATCACCCGCACTTCCTTGCCGCGAAGACCAGCATATTTGATCGCCATCCCAAGAAGCGCGTACTCATCGTCCTGATAGTCTGCGGCAAACGAATCTTGGTGAAGCATCACCAATTCCGTGTCATCGGCGCACATTCTTGCGAAATCCGGGAGCTTTGCTCTGATCGTTGCAATCAGGTTCGCCTCTCGCTGCATGCGTTCTTCGTTTGTCATAAGCCGTCACGCGAATAATGGATTCTGGGTTTCTGAGGGTTCTATCCGTCGCGAACATTCCTCATCATCATTTGCGACATGATTGACTCGGCTGCTGACCGGATAACACCGCATGAGCCGAGCGTCGTAGGGCTTCAAGAGTTCAGAAATCGCTTCGACGTTATGCATTCCCGGATCGAGCCAAAGGTCATAGTGGTCCGGATCGAGAATCAGAGGCATGCGGTCATGCACGGCAGAGGTCACTGCATTCGGAGTTGTCGTCAAAATCGAGCAAGTCTTCAACCAGTTTCCATTCGAATCCTTCCACCCATCCCAAATCCCAGCGAATGCGAACAACTCACCCTCGTTTACTTCGAAGCAGTAGGGCTGTTTGGATGTGCCCACCTTTTTCCATTCATAAAATGCGTCTGCCGGGATCAGACACCGACGCAGCCTGAGCGGATCGCGGAAAGCGGGTTTTTGCGAGGCGGTTTCGGCTCTTGCGTTAATCATTCCTGCCGCCCCAGATGCAGACTTGGCCCAATTTGGGACCAGTCCCCAGCCCATCTGCGAGATTTGGCGGACAGGCTCTTTTGGATGCTGGCGAATCACCGGAACGGGCTGTGTCGGCGCGATGTTGTAGCGCGGTTCCCAATCGCCTCCCCACGGATCGCAGTCGAACTGCTCTTCAATGATTTGCTTCCGTCGAGATAAACGATACCTGCCGCACATGTTGGGAAATTATCGCAGCGCGAACGGCTTTCAAGCGAAATTTCGGAACTTCAGTGCCTGTAGCGAGTTACAGTGAGTCTGTAGCGGAAAGACAAACTGGGCGGCTTGAGGGCACTGCAAGCCCCCGCAACCAATCCTTCATTGCGGCGAAACGGCTTGCTGGCTCGAACCGGCGGGCCATTCTTGTTTTTGGGAAAGGAATGACTTTTCCCGCTTGGTACTGTTACAGAAAACTGTAACAGTACCTCCCGCTTCCTTCTCTGGCCGCCCGGTTCCGAAAAGCTCGCTTAAGTTTTCTGCCACGGCGCGTTCGTCCTTCGGCGAAAAGATACGTGTAGCTTTCGGTCACGGAACTTCCGCTGTGACCGAGGCGCTGCTTGCGGATCTGCTGCGGGATTCCCAACGAGTCCATCGCCACCGCGTTCGTGCGGCGGAAAGAGTGGACCGATAGCGAGGCTGCCCTCTTCTCGCGCTTCGCTGCTTCAAAAGCTGAAGGGAGTGTGAGCCCAATCACACTGGCCGCAGACCTTGGAATTCCTGTTCGAATCTATTGACACCTGAAAGGCGGTTCGCTACAAGTGTAGGTTTCGCCGGGCCGCTGCCGGTTCGGCCGGCCCGGATGATCCATCCCAGAACCTCCCATTCTTCTGCGCGTATCGAGGCTGTCATGAAACGGAACCGCTCTTCTCTGATTGTGACGCTGGTGGCCAGTCTGGCGATTATCAATTTCGCTGGTTGTGGCAGCAATTCAACGGAAAGGACGGGTCCGCCGCCGCTGATCACTGGCTTCGATGCCAATCCGTCAACGATTGAGGCAGGCTCGAGTTCGAGCTTGATGCCCGTGTTCAATGGCGGTACCGGTGTGATTACACCCGGTAACATCGCAGCGAGCAGTGGAACCGGGGTCCCGGTGAGTCCAACCACGACCACCACCTATACCTTGACGGTGACGCCGAGCGGTGGCACGCCGGCGACAAAACAAGCGACGGTCACTGTGGATCCGGTGCCATCGATTTCCAACTTCACCGCTGACCCGACCACCGTCACCGCCGGGAACAGCTCCAGTCTCTCGGCGGACTTCACCGGGGGAACGGGTATGATTACGCCCGGCAATCTGGCGATCACCAGTGGGACTCCACTCAGCGTCAGTCCGACGACGACCACGACCTACACGCTGACGGTAACGCCTCCGGTGGGAGCGGTCGACGCCACAGCGCAGGCAACCGTCACCGTAACTGGCGGAGTTACGACCACCGTCTCCATCAACTCATCGAACTTAGGACCGGCCGTGACAGACCAACTTCTCGGCATGAACCTCGCAGTGTGGTTTGACATCGTCAGCAATGACACCCCCGTGGTGACCGCCTTCCAGAATGCAGGCATCAAGGCGGTGCGCTGGCCGGGCGGTTCGGATTCGGATCTCTACCACTGGTCAACGAACAGCGGCTGCAATGGAACTTACACTGATTCCAACGACACCTTTGTGAACTTCGTGAACGACATCGTCGTGCCGGCCAATCTCGATCTGGCCCTGACCGCAGATTATGGCAGCAACGTGGCCTGCAACGGACCCGGAGCGCCTTCCGAGGCCGCGGCCTGGCTTACGGCGGCGGTTGGCGATGGCGTGATCGTCAGTCACATGACGGTCGGCAACGAGGAGTACGGAAGCTGGGAAGAGGACATGCATACGCCAGCCTCGAACCAGCACAATCCCACGGTGTACGCGAGCGAGATGGTCGGCAGCACCGGCTTCTACCAATCGATCAAGGCAGCCAGCGCCAATACTCTGGTCGGTGTCGTCGTGGATGCCGACAATGCCTCCGGCGGGTGGGATCAGATCGTCCTCGCCAATGCCAAGGGGAATTACGATTTCGTCGAATACCACTTCTATCCGGAGGCGCCGGGATCGGAGAGCGACAGCTTCATCACCCAGCAAGCCGCCCAGGAGCTGACGCAAAACCTCAACATCCTCAAGCAGGAACTGACGGCCGCCGGAGTTGCGAACACCCCTATTTACGTCGGCGAGATGGGCTCGGTCTACAGCAACCCGGGCAAGCAGAGCTGGTCGATTACGCAGGGGTTGTATGCAGGACAGACACTGGGCGAGATGATGAATGCCGGAGTCTCGCGCGCCACCTGGTGGATCGGCTTCGGCAACTGCAACGGCCAGGCCGGCAATGACAGCAGTTCGCTCTACGGCTGGCAGAACTTCGGAGCCTACAACGTCTTTTCCGACGGATCGGAGGATCCGACCTGTCCGGATGCGGGACCAATCGGAACCATGTCTCCCACCGCGGTTGCGTTTCAACTCTTCGGCAACGTGGCTGTGACCGGGGAACACGCGCTCACCCCAGCCGTCGCCGGAGACACGACCGATGTGCGCGCCTACGCGGCCACGCACGGTGGTGGAACAGCCGTGGTGCTGTTCAATCTGAACCAGGCGGCGAGCGAGACGGTGGAAATAACCCTGACCGGAAAAAGCTCCAGCACCGACGTTAAGGAATACACCTACGACAAGTCGATCTACGACCTCTCGCAAACCGACGTGTGGAACGGCCCGAATACAGCCGATCTAGGATCGCAGAGCCTGCCACTCACTCTCACCCTCACTCCGTGGAGCATGAACGTGCTGATCATCCAATAGCGCAGCTCATCGTCAGTGCCGGGTCAGGTATGCCCGGCCTGCGCCGACCGGGGGAAACAAGGATGGCGAGACGCCATTCCTGCAGATTCGCTATTGCCTTTCTAATCGCCGGCATTTCTCAAACAAACGCTCGAAATTCACTTTGCTGGTTCCCAAAAGAGAGTCAATGCCGCCCGACAAGCTTTTTCAGGATGAGTGAAGTCCCAGTTTTTTCAGGAAGAACATCGCCGGGCACCAGTTGGTAATTCCCGACTGGAACAGATTCAAACCGACAAAAGCGGTAAACAGGTACCAGTAAGGACTGAGCCAGTGTCCCAGAGCCAGCGAGAGCAGGATGAACGTTCCTGCCATCAAGCGAAGTCCGCGTTCTACCGTCATGACCACACCTCCTTGGAATAGACGTGCCTCTGTTTTATGAGACCGCGCACTGCGGCGTCTCGCATTCGGCAATATTCTCTGGCGAGTGCGAGTGCGGGGGAGGCGCCGATGCCCGTCTTTCACTCATGTAATAGAGAACGGGCACTGCCATCCGGGAAAGAACCGTCGATGCCACTTCGCCCGCCATCAGCGACAATGCGAGTCCCTGGAAGATTGGGTCGAAAAGTATGACGCTGGCGCCTACCACGACGGCCGCCGCGGTGAGAAGCATAGGACGGAAGCGAACTGCCCCGGCATCGACGACGGCTTCCTCCAAAGACATGCCCTGGGACCGGCGCAGTTCGATGAAGTCGACCAGGATGATCGAATTCCGCACGATGATGCCGGCCCCGGCGATGAAGCCAATCATGGAGGTCGCGGTGAAGAACGCACCCATCAGAGCGTGAGCCGGCAGGATGCCGACCAGCGTCAGCGGGATCGGCGCCATGATGACCAGAGGAGTCTTGAAGCTCTTGAACCAGCCGACGACCAGCACGTAGATCAAAACCAACACTGCGGCAAAAGCCAGGCCCAGGTCGCGGAAGACTTCCACCGTGATGTGCCACTCACCGTCCCATTTCATGGAGTAGCGGTCGGTGCGATCCGGCATGCTCGTGCCTTTGTATTGCTTGACGGCGTATCCATCGGGGAGCTTGATTTTGCCGATGGCATCGCTCATCTTGCCGATCGCGTAGACCGGGCTTTCCTCTTCTCCGGCAACGTCGCCAGTGACGTACACGACAGGCAACAGGTTCTTGCGATAGATGCTGGTGTCGATTGTGGTTTGCTGAAGGTCGGTCACTTCCTGCAGCGCGATCTGCCCGCCGGAGGCAGTGGGCAGCTTCAGGTTCGCGAGGTCCGGAATGCGGGAACGGTCGGGGCGCGACAAACGTACTTGTATTGGAATGTCCTCGCGCGAACGCGGGTCATGGAGCAGGCCGGCGTCGGCGCCGCCGAGCCCAATCTGCAGAGTGCGGGTCACCTCCGCCGCGGAAATTCCGTGCAAAGAGGCTTTGTCCAAATCGACTTTCAGATCGTACTTTGTCTGGGGATCTTCGACGTACCAGTCGACGTCGACCACGCCGGGAGTCTGTTGAAACACCTTCTTGATCTGAGCTGCCAGCTGAATCTGGCCTTTGTAGTCGGGGCCGTAAACTTCGGCGACCAGAGTTTCCAGCACCGGCGGTCCGGGAGGGACTTCAGCCACTTTGAGGCGCGCGGCAAACGGCGCCGCGATCTTGTCTAATTCGGGCCGCAGGCGGCGCGCAATTTCGTGGCTCTGCGCCTTGCGCTCGTGCCGCGAGAGCAGATTGACCTGAATGTCGGCTTGATTCGGTTGCCGTCGCAGGAAGTAATGCCGAACCAGACCATTGAAGTTGTACGGCCCCGAGGTTCCAGCGTAAATCTGATAGTTGGTCACTTCCGGCTGCTGGCCGAGATAAGTTCCGAGAGCCTGCGCGACGCGGGTGGTCTGTTCCAGCGGCGTGCCATCCGGCATGTCAACCATGACCTGGAACTCGCTCTTGTTATCGAAGGGCAGCATCTTCACGCGCACCCACTTCAGCGGAACGAAAGCTGCGGCGGCGAGCAGCAGCACAACCACGCTGCCCAGAAACATCCAGCGCTTTCGGGAATCCAGAATCAGCGGGTTCATCACCTTGCGATAGAAACGGGTCGTCCAGCCTTCGGCCTCGTGATGCGCGTGGCCGCTTTCTCCGGCATAGTGTCGCAGCAATCGCAGGGCCGCCCAAGGGGAGACAACAAATGCGACGATCAGGGAGAAGACCATCGCGGCCGAAGCGCCGACCGGAATCGGCCGCATGTAGGGCCCCATGAGCCCGCGCACGAAGGCCATGGGCAGAATGGCTCCGATAACGGCAAAGGTCGCGAGAATGGTGGGATTGCCGACTTCGTCGACAGCTTCGACCGCGACGTCGACCAGAGAGCGACCACGGCTAGCCGGCAAGCGAAAATGGCGAACGATGTTCTCGACCACGACAATCGCGTCGTCGACCAGGATGCCGATGGAAAAGATCAAGGCAAACAGGGTGACGCGGTTCAGGGTGTATCCGAAGAGATAGAAGATGGCCAGAGTCAGCGCCAGGGTGACGGGCACCGCCAGCAAAACGACTCCCGACTCCCTCCATCCGAGGGCGAGCGCAATCAGAAGGGTAACCGAGAGGGTCGCGATGAGTAAGTGCTTGAGGAGTTCGTCGGATTTGTCCTTGGCCGTCTCGCCGTAGTTGCGGGTAACCGTGACATTCAGGTCCTGGGGCAACATATATCCGCGCAGGGACTTCAGCTTTTCCAGCACGTCGTCGGCGATAATGCTGGCGTTCGTGCCCTTGCGCTTGGCCAGAGTGATGGTGACAGCGGGATATACGGGATTTGCGATCTGACCGCTGGTTCCTTTCGCGTTGGCGAACAGAACGTAATTGTCGGGCTCGGCGGGCCCGTCCTGAATTGTCTCCGCCACATCCCGCAAGTAGACCGGACGTCCGTTGTGCACGCCAACCACAACCGGTTGCAGATCTTCGGCGCGGGTGAAAAATAATCCGGCTTCGACTTGAAACTCGCGATTGTCGCGGGAGAAAGTGCCCGCTTGTCCGCGCGTGTTCGCTCCCTGGAGTTGGGTAACCACGGCGCCCGGCGTAAGGCTATACGCGGCGAGGCGCTCGGTATCGAGCACGACTCGCACCTGCCTCGGCTGTCCTCCGATCATCGCCGTTTCCGAGACGTTGTCGAGTCTTTTCAGAGAATCTTCGAGTTCTCCGGCGATGCGGCGCAGCCGGTAGGAATCGTAGTTCTTGCCCCATAGCGTCAGGGCCATGATGGGGACGTTATCGATGGAGCGGACTTTGATGAGCGGTGGTGACACTCCAGCCGGAATGCGATCGAAGTTGGAGTAGAGCTTGTTATAGGTCTGAATGATGGCGTCTTCTTCTTTCGTTCCAACATAGAAGCGCACGATCAGCATGCTCATGCCAGGATGGCTGATCGAATAGATATATTCGACGCCAGGCACTTCGCGCAGCAGTTTCTCCATGGGCAGGCTGACGCGTTGCGCAACTTCCTGGGACGAGGCTCCCGGCATCTGGACGAAGACGTCGAGCATAGGAACGACGATCTGCGGTTCCTCCTCGCGCGGAGTTTCGAGAATCGCGAACGCGCCCAGAAGCAGGGCCGCGACGACCACCAGGGGAGTCAGCTTCGAATCAATGAATGCGTGCGCCAGTTTTCCCGCCAGCCGGAGAACAGCAGGGGCCGGAATGTGCGAAGGCGAATTGTGGTTCTCAGTGGTCACCGTGACCCCTAGCGGGATTCGACTCTCTTGCCACTCAGTTCCTGGCCACCGGGATTAGCGGCGAACACCTCGCCCACCTGTAAGCCGGCCAGAACTTCGACCTGCCCGGCTGCGGCCTTCCCCAACGTGATGTAGCGGAGGCCGGCGAGCCGGCCCTGATCAAGCACGTAAATGCCTTGCAATTGGCCGCGCTCGACTACAGCCGCACGAGGGATCAGAAGCGCAGTCCTGACTCCGCGGGCGAATTGAGCGTGCCCAAACAAACCAGACCGCAAGGCCGGATCAGAGGGCAGTTCCATCTTCACCAGGAAACTGCGGCTGGCTGGGTCTGCCGCGGGGACGATCTCAGCGACCCTTCCCGTGAGTTGCCGGTCGCCGAGTACATCGACGGAGATGGGCACCCGCTCTCCTTGCCGGATGTAGCGAAGGTCGGTTTCGTTCACGGCGGCTTCGAGGCGGTAGCCGTGCATATCTTCGACAGTGAAGATCGGCATACCCGGAGTGGCAAGGGTTCCGACGTCGGCGTTCTTGTCGGTTACCAGGCCATCAAACGGAGCCACGACGCGCGTATAGCCGAGCGCCGTTCGAGCCTGCTGGAGCGCGGCTTCCGCCTGAGCCTGCCCGGCACGGGCCATCTCGCGGCGCGCCTGCGCGCCCTGATAATGCGCCCGCACTTCGTCGAATTCCTGTGCGCTCACAGATTTTCTCTCGAATAGCTTCTGGTAGCGCCGGAAGGTGGATTCGGCGAGTGTGAAATCGGACTCGGCTGCCGCGACTTCCTGTTGAGCCGCAAGATCCGCCGCCGAAGCGCGGTCAAGAGCGGCCCGCGGCTGAGCATCATCGATGACGGCAAGTACCTGGCCGCGCCGCACGCGATCGCCCTCATAAGCGCGAATCTCGACGATGTTGCCCATCATCTGGGCGGCGAGCTGGCTCGTCTGGGCGGCGCGCAGAGTCCCGACCGCCTCAACGACATCCGGAATAGTCACCCTCTGGGCAGTCACGACAGAAACATCGCTTACAGTTTCCGGAGCTGCGCTGGCAGTCTCGTGCGGATTTGAACAACCAACGAGAGTTGCGCTGACCGACGCCAGCAGGAGCACCGCACCTCGAGCGACAGCGAGTTTCGCGTGAGATTTCATTCTTCTCGGATGGAACAGATTCATGGCATAACCACCGGGGACTGTAGATTCAAAGTTCCGCTGGCCAACTCGAGATTGGCGTAGCTGATGTGAAACTGGTAGACGGCCTGCCAGTAATCAGCCTGGCTGCGGCGCACCGCCTCTTCGGAGCCCAAGAGGTCAGTGATGGTAAGCAGGCCGCCATCATAGCGATCCTGGTTGATGCGCAGACTTTCCTGGGCCTGAGCAATGGCTGTACGCGCGACTTCGATCTGTTTGCGGCTCGAATCCTGATCGTAATAAGCCTGCCGGACTTCGAGGCGTACGGCGGCGATTGCGGCTTGCTTCAGGGCTGCGATTTTTTCCGCGTTGGCACGCTCGCGAGAAAGCGTGGCGCGCTTTGCTCCTCCCTGGAAGAGATCGATTTGGAGTTCGATCCCACCCAGCCAGCTATTGCCGCCGCCGGCGAGGAACGCGGGATTATCCATTTCCCAGCCGGCAAAAGCGTTCAGGCGCGGGCCGAATGAGGATTTGGCGATCGCCACACTCAGTTCCTGTGCCGATTGCTGAGCCTCGATCCGTTTGAGATCGGGACGAGTCCCAAGGGCTTGCTGTTCGATCTCTGCCAGAGGGGCAATTTCGAAATTCTGCGCTGCTAACGGACCGGAAAGTTCGTATTCAGTGGCGAGCGGCACTCCCATGGCGGAGTTGAGCTGCGCCCGCGCCAACTCCAGGCTGCTTCGTGCACGAATCAGTTCCTGTTCGCGACCGGCCAGGCGGACCTTGGAGCTGAGCAGGTCGGACTCCACCACCAGCCCAGCATCGAAGCGAACCTGGCTGCGATCGGTGATCGACTTCGCGGTTTTCTCGGCCTGGTCGGCGACTTCCAATTGCTTTTCGGCAAGCAACGCGCCGTAATAAGACTGCACGACTCGAAGAAGGATCTCCTGGTCGGTACGCTCGAGTTGCCGGCTGGCCGCAAGGTTCATTTCCTTGGCCCGATTGATCCCATGCCAGGAGGCGAACGAGTCGAACAGGTTCCAGGTGCCACCGAAGCGGGTGGTGAAATCGCCGTACGGCAGGGGCCGGTTCAGTGCATTCAGCGCGAAGTCGGCCGATGTGAACCGCTGTTGCCGCAGCTTGCTGCCGAATACGTAGACGGGGTCATCGCCTCTGGTTGCCTGTTCTGAGAAGCTCACTCGCGGCATCAGCGATGACCGGGCCTCCTGAACCTCCGCGAATGCCGATTTCGTGTCAGCCAAGGCGGCTTTATGCAGCGGATTCTTCTCCAGAGCGATTCGTGCGGCTTGTTGCAGGGAAAGAGGGGGCTCGCCCGGGGTTTGGGAAAGCACGGTCTCAGCGGTGCAGAGCAACAGCGCAATCAGAGCAAAGCGAAGAGAATACTGAACATGCGCACTCATGTTGGCAGGACCGAATCGCAAAAAAACTCCCTCTAGTCTTCCATCGTCGCCTATGGGTGGATCTTCAAGGTGCGAATGATCCCCAAAGGGGTCCGATTAGGAATTCCTCACACATGGCTTCCGGCGGTTTCCGCCGGATTCATCCATTCCGCTTTTTCTGCAACGATTTCAAACGTGGTGTGGAAAGACGCCGTCTTCTGGACCATGGCTCCGACCGAGCAATACTTCTCCTCGGACAAATGAATCGCCTGCTCGATGGCAGACGCGTCGATATCGAATCCACGCACAACGTGGTGAATTCGGACGTTTGTGAATATTTGTGGCGGGCGGTCGGCCTGGTCGGCTTCCACGCGCACCTCGTAGCCGGTAACTTTCTGGTGATATTTCTGTCGCAGGATGGTGATCACGTCGAAGGCCGTGCATCCGGCGAGTCCGGCCGCGACCAGTTCGATGGGTTTCGGCCCGGTGCCACCCGCGCCGTCGTCGAGTAAGAAGAAGTGTTCACTGCCGGTGCGCGCTACGAATTGTCTCTGCTGGCTGAGCGGTTGGGTTAGTTCCACCTTTGCGGATATCATTGCGTCTGCCTCGCTGGCGGTCGTGGTGGGCTGCCATAGCAATAAATGCAATCCGCTGAATTCTGTTACAGGAAAAAGAAAGGGAGGCGGTGCTCGTGGCGAGAAGCCTCTGATTCAGTTACTTGCCGCTGGCGGCCAGGGCACGGCTGTAGGTCGTCAGAAGCTGTTTTCTCAGAGTCGCTGCTTTCTGGTGATCCGGGCGGTCGGCGGGAGAGTTCTGGCAGGTTTGTATCGATGTTTTTAGACTGTCGAGAAACTTCTTACATGGCTCACATCCCTCAAGATGAGCCTCGATCTCCTCGCAGGAGAAGTCGTCCAGTTCGCCGTCGAGATAATCGGAAAGCCCGGCAAACATCTTTCGGCATCGCCCATCTCGCGCGGGAACCGCCGATTTCCGCGAACGCGCGGGTTCCTGCTTTTTCTGGAGTTCCCTCCGCACAAACAGGCGCGCCCGATGAAGCCGGATGCGGATCGTTCCCGGGCGCAAACCAGTGATTTCCCCGGCTTCTTCGTCGGTGAAACCCTCCATGTCGCGCAAGACCAGGACAATCCGATAGTGGGGAGGCAGGACCCGAATTGCGTCTCGCAGCCGCTGACTTTCTTCACCCCGAATGGTGAAGGTCTCTGGATTCGGGATGGAGGGACTGCCGAGCTGCTCCAGTTCCTCGCGGTCCGGCATGAGCTCATCGAGAGACAGCTCCTGCTTGGGTGCGAATTTGCTCTTACGGCGGCTCATGAGACAACGATTCCTGGTCACTGTGTACAGCCATTTGGCCAGGCTTCGGGAGTTATCGAATCGGGGCAGGTAGGGGATGGCCTTGACCAGCACCTCCTGCATGGTGTCTTCCGCATCCTCACGGTGACCACAGAATCGCATGCCGAAAGCGAATACCGCCTGCTGCAGGAGCGAGAGCGCCTTCTCCAGGTTCTTCTCATTACGGGTCTTCAGGAGAGCGATGGCTTGCTCGAGATCGGATCGCATCCGGCAATTCCTTAACAGTGTCTGTCGGCTATCTGGATTTCTGCACAATTATAGAGTGAATGAGTCGCCGGACTCGGCGTCAGCACAGCGATAGGCCGGAACGATCTATCCTTCAATGGCTGTCAGTGATGCCGGGCCAGCTGTCGGTGCGGAACGGGGATGCCGGCAGGTCCTCTTTGTTATAGAGGTTGCAGCGCGGGCTGTCGCCCCAGGCGTAGCGCACAGCGACCGGATGAGGGACGTCGCTGCTCTCCACGATTACGCTGTTGCCTTCGATGCGGGCCTGGGCCCAGTGAAATTTGCGGTCCTCACCCGCAACCGCGAATCCATCGAGTTCGGAGCCGCCACGCGCCTCAAGTCCGGAGCCCACATGAGTGAACTCCAGGTGTATTGCGCTCCCTTCGATTCGCATGGACTGGTAAAGAGGGCCGGAGTATTCAATCGGTTGTTTGTAGATAGTTCCCAGGGCCCAGAGCGCGAGCCGTTCTCCGACTTCCATCTTGCGATGGGGGTGAAGATCCTTGGGATCGCCCACATCAATAGTGACCGCCAGGCCGGTGTCCGGCACGTTTTGCGCGGTCATCAGTTGCGCCTCGCGCAGTTCGGCCCAGGCGGACTCGCCCGGCTGATCGGGAATGGCGCCGTGGTTCGGCAGTTGCACGATCAGAAACTCGAGATCCTTCTGCTGAAGAGCAGCGCGCCAGTTCTCGATCAGGGCAGGCAGCAGCTTGCGATACTGATGCGCCCTCAGGGCGTTGCTTTCCCCCTGATACCAGAGCGCGCCACGAAACTCATAGCCCAGCAAGGGCGCGATCATGCCTTCGTAGAGGCCGGAGACGGGCATGGGGGCGTAGCCAAGAGAAGTCAGGCATTCGATGGAAAAGCCGGTGAGCGCATTCGGTGTGAAATCGTGAACGACACCCCAGCCGTCTTGGCGCAGATCGCGGAACCAGATGGTGACCGGCTGCCACTGGCCGGTCGCCTTCAAGACCGGGCTGGCATAGTCGTCGTAGTCGGAGATAGTAGGTTGCTTGGAACGGAAGCGGAAAGACCCGTCGCCGCGCACCCAGAAGCGAATCCCGGCATAGGAACTCAGGTCCTCCGTCGAACCGTCCTGGCGGTAATTCGCCGCCAGAACCGCGTCGTTGGTGCCATCCAGTGCGCCGGTCACTCGTGCCGCGAATCCGGAACTGCCATGTCCCGGGGAGGTCAATTCAAAGATGGTGTTGGGAGCGTCGCTCCAGGAATAGGAGAATGAGCCGCCGGTCGCGACACGCGAGGTGCCGTCGTCAAAATTCGCGAGCGTTTTGCTGCCGGACGCGCCGGTGGCAGGAATTAATTCGAAGTCGTCAAATTGAAGGTCGAAATTGACGGGATGTTCGGCGAAGGCTTTCTCAGCCGGACTCGCCCGATTCCAGTCATTCATAACCGATCGCAGGTCCGGATCAGCCTGCAAGACATCGGGTGCGATCCACTCTTCAATCGCGGTTCCCGGCCACGCACTTTCGACGATGCCGATGGGAACATTCAGTTCGCGATGGATCCGGCGTGCAAAGAAATAGGCAACGGCGGAGAATGTTTTTGCCGTGTCGGGCGTACAAATCTCCCAGTGGGCGGGAAGAGTGTTCTCTTGTGGAGATAAAGCAATCCTCTTGGGAACCGTGAAGAGCCGAATCTGCGGGTAATTGGCTTTAGGAAGTTCGACCGAGGCATTTTCCGCCCCGTCGAGCGAAAAAGTCATGTTGGACTGGCCGGAAGCGATCCAGACTTCGCCGAGCATGACATCTTTGATTTCGACCTCGCGTTTGCCGCGGATCGCCAGAGTAAATGGCCCGCCCGCCGACAGCGCAGGGAGAAAAATGCTCCACTGCCCGCTCGAATTTGCGGTAACAGTCGAACTCTCGCCGGCGAGCGAGGCGGTCACCCTTTCTCCCGGGTCGGCGTTGCCCCAGATGTGGACGGGGCGTCCTTGCTGCACCACCATGTGATCGCTAAACAAAGTGGGTAGCGTCGGATCAGCCCAGCAGACCGAACCGCAGGCAAGGATCAACACCGCGATTCGGGGATAGATTCTCCAACTTCTTGCTGCCCTCATGATTCCTCGGTGAAACGCAGGCCAGAGTGACGTTATTGTCGCAGCGGAGCACAGTCCCGCGACTCGAATGCTCCGCGATCCGTGGCCCGGCATTGCGGAACAGGCGTGCCGCTGAAGTCCTTGCCGCCATTATTTTCGATCGCCTTGCCCGAATCAATGGCCGGAGACTGAGCGCGCAAGGCATATCCCCCGACGGTGGAGCGGCCGATGCCGGCGGCGCCAGGGTTGACCAGCAACGGGTCGGCAATGATGGAGTGCGGATCGTCCGGCGGCTTCACGCCGTAATAGAGGTTTGAATCGTAAACGTTATTCGTGCTTTTGCCGGGACCAGGCGCAGCCACATACGATCCATCGGCGTTGCCGGTCACGCCATAGCCGAATTCCGCTGTGCCCTCAACGTAAAAGATGTTGTTGTAGAAATACGTGTCGGCATCCCATCCCGTCCAATCGGTGTGAAGCACCACATCCGAATGCTCGCCTTTCCCCACGAAGATCGTGTTGTTGTAGATGAGCGTGTCACGTACCGGGCCGGAGAGTTTGATGGCGCGGTGATGATCGTTCTGGCTGACGTTGTAGCGCACGATCGTGCCCACATTCCCCGCACTGTCGTTCGGACTCTGCGAGCCTTCGTTGCAGATCAACAGGAACCCGCCATCGTTGTCGTGGCTGTAGTTGTACTGGATGATGGTGTTGCGGCTGTTCCAGTCGGAGTCGAAGCCTTCGGCGTCGTGCTGGCCGCGAGTTCCGTAGACCTCGTTGTACTGGATGATGGTGTTGTCGGCGCTCCACGGCCAGATGCCGACGTTATAGTCCTGGGACCGCTGACTGGCGCGAGAGACCACGTTGTACTCGACGAGGGCGCCGTCGGTGGCGACGTTGACAATGCCGTCTCCGCCGATGTCGTCGAGAACATTGTTTCGAATGACGACGCCCAGGCTCGGATGCCATTTCGACCGCGTCCAGTGCGTGGACCAGCCCATAATGCCGCTGCGGTCGACATGAGAAATCTGATTGCCTTCGATGCGGAGATCGATGAAGCGGCTGGGCTTGATATCGCCGATGGCGTGATAGCTGATGCCGCCGTTGGCCTTGTCTTGCAGGCTGCCATTGACGTCGCGAATGTTCAGGCCCTCGATATAGAGGTGGTGCAGGTCGCCTGAGTTTTCGGCGATGAGGTTGACGCCGCGGCGCGCGCCGGCGGTTGAACCGTTGTTCGTGATCGCCAGATCGCGAATCTCCCAGTATTCCTGGTTCTTGAGCATTACGGCATCTTCGGCGAGTCCGGCGCCGTCAATTCGCGGAAGAGCATCGCCGTCATATTTGTCGATCGTGATGGGATGCCCGGCGGTGCCGGAGCCTTTGGGCCAGAGCTGGCCCGTCCAGGAATCCCCCGACTTCAGCAGAATCCGGTCGCCGGGATGAAAGGTGGTTGCGTTGACTTTGGCCAGCGTCTTCCACGCAGATTCTGGAGATGACCCGGGATTTGCGTCATCTCCACTCCTGGCGTCGACGTAATAGCTCGTACCCTCCGGCTGCGACGGACTGGGAAGACGAGGGCTGGAGCTTCCTGTCACGATCAGAATGGATAGCGACAAAAAGAGCAGAAGTGCAGAACGTTGCGGAAGGACTCTTTTTAGCGCATACCGAGATTTCTGCAGGGACACGTCACCTCACACTTTTAACGATGCCGGATCGGCATTTACTCAGAATAACAACTTCACGGCCGCCTGTACGATTCGCATATTGCCGCTGGTTCGAGTAATCGCTCCGAAATTCGAACTGTAGCTCAGGTCCGAATTTGGATTTGAGAAGTGCGGGGTATTCGTGGCGTTAAAGAACTCGAAGCGGGTCTGCAATCTGGCAGTTTCGGTAATCGCAAATTCCTTGAACAGCGATAAATCCGCGTTCACGTAACCGGGCCCGGTCAGGATGTTCCGGCCTGCATCTCCCGGAATGCACTGCCCGCCGGTTGGAGCGGCGAATGCCGCAGTATTGAAATATTCGGAGAGAGTGCGCTTGTCTTTCGGCAGAGTTGGATCTCCTACCAGAAGCGGCCTCATACCCGGACAGGCCTGCACCCCACCATTGGTAATGACATTGATCGGATTTCCCGTTCGCATGCTGAAGATTCCGTTCAGCTGCCATCCGCCCATCAGCAGTTCTTCCGGGCGGCCCCAGTTGCCGAAGAAGCGCTGCCCTTTCCCGATGGGCAGGTGATAGAGCCCACTGAAATTGAAGGTGTGCCGGACGTCGAAATCCGAAGTGGCAATCTCGGCGTTCAGATCATAGGGGTTCTGCGGGTTGTCGGCGTTGATGTGTCCGAGGTCGAATGGAGCCGGACCATTATCCAGCGCGTGACCATAAGTCCAGTTGGCAAGGAAGTTCAGATTTTGCGAGACGCGTTTCGTCAGCTTGACCTGCAGCGAGTTGTATTCGCTCCAACCCAGGTCGGTGAGTCCCTGGATCTGTCCCAGGTTGGCGTCAATCAGTCCATCGGACTGGGTTGCCAGATTCATATTGAGATCGCCGACTTCATACGAGAGATGGTGGCCTCGCGAGGCTACGAACGCGACCTCCAAAGTGAAGTTCGAGCCCAGTTCGCGCTGGACGGCAGCGTTGAAGGCTTCCGAGTATCCTGTTTTGAGCCCCGGATTCACATAGAAGGTCTGCTCGGAATTTCCATTCGGAATCAACGTGGGAACGGAACTGGCCGGAATGCTGCTCGCACCCGAAGGAATTGGCGGCGCCGAGATTCTCTGGAAGCCCTGATCCACCTGGTAGAAATAGTTTCCGTCGCACTGGGTTCCAAAACAGGGGCCGAGATAAGGAATGTTGTTCCATGCCTGCTGAATGGCATAAGGAAGATTCTTGGTTAGCAGATCCTCGCGAGCATCGTTCTCGGGAGAATAAAACAGTCCCCAACCTCCGCGCAGCACGGTCTTCGGGGTCATCTGGTAAGCGAATCCCACGCGGGGCGCAAACTGATTCCAGCGTGCATTCACCAGGCTTCGAGAGTTGCCACCTTTCCCGGCCAACAGGATCTGTCCGCCGGTCATGGGGTCGGGACCGGGCATGTAGTTCGAGGCATCGTCGTGCGCCTCGGTATACGGGGCCTGGAAATCGTAGCGAATCCCATAATTCAAGGTCAGTCGCGGCGTTACTTTGAAGGTGTCTTCCGCGTAGTAATCCATCTCCCAGCTGTGGGTATAAGGATTGGTCAGTTGCAGGCCCATGTAGTGGTCGAGCGGTAATCCCAGCAGCAGGTCGGCAATGTCGTTGCCTCCCGTCCCATACAGTGTGGCCCCGCTAAAATCGTCCAACGGACTGGTGTAGCTCCAGTCGCTAGTCATCGACAGATACGGTCCGCCGTAGTATTGAAAGCCCGTAGGGAACAGGGAAAAGTTCGGGTTCGAGGTCAGCTTGCGGAAGTCGGCACCGAACTTCAGCTCGTGCTTCCCCACTCCGCTGAGAATCAGATTGTCGGCCACCTGCCAGTTTCGGTCTTTGAAGTAGAGAGGCTTGTAGGTTGAACCGCCGGTCAGATAGCCCGCCCCGAGATAGATGTAGGGATAGGCATCGGTGGATGGAAAGCCCGGCACCGCGATATTGTTCATCCCAAACTGCGTGCTGTAATCGTGGCCATCGAGCAAACTGTATTGGGCAAGGTTGTAGCGCGTGTAGCCAAGTCTTAGCTCGTTTACAAAACGCGTATTGAAGAGGTGCGTTTCGGTAACGGAATATTCCTGGTCGCTGTTGGTCTGATTGTTGGCCTGATCAGCGTCGCCGGCGCCGGCCACCGGGGTCCCGCCGTGAAATGGATCGGTTACCAATTGATCGCCGTCGTTGTAATGGAAAACGACTGAGGTACGATCCTTGCTGGTGAAGTTCTGATCGAATCGTGCGTCGGCGCTGCGCGAGTGCTGGGTCGTCGGCGAGTGCACCGCAAAATTGTTGTACCAGCCGTTGTCGGTTCCCGTCAGATTCGGCTTCGGAAAAAAATTGAGCAGCGTGGCCAGGCCGGCCTGGCTCACACGATCCGGGGGAATAACGTTCAGCACTCCGTTGTAGGAAATCTGCTGATAGCATCCGCCATAACAGTTCGCGGACACGATGGGATCGTAGATTGGTATTTGGTTCCCGCTGTAAGGGTCCACGAGCTTTGTCAGGTCGACGGAACCGTCGGGGTTCGCGGTGATCTGGCTGATCGGGGGTACGGCGTACACGTAGTTGTAGGCGTCCGCGTTGTAGAGCCCTTCATAAGACACAAAGAAAAATGTCTTGTCTTTTACAAGTGGACCGCCGAAGGTTCCCCCGTAATTGTGCTGCTTCAGAATCGAAGGGGGAACCGATGCGCCGTTGAACCCGTAATCCTTCGCTGTAGTGAAATTCGGACGGAAGAACTCGTATGCGCTGCCGTGAAACTTGTTGGTCCCGCCCTTGGTCTGAATCGAAACCACGCCACCGGCCGACCTGCCGAATTCGGCATCGTATCCCGAGGTGGAAACCTTGAACTCCTCCACCGAATCCACGCTGGGGACGGCGGTAATGTCGCCGCTGCGGTTAGTTGTCGCCTCGACACCATCGATCTGAATGGAATTGGCGTATTCCCGCTGTCCGCTGATGGAATAGCTGAACGAATTGATGCTGCCGCCGGCATTGGCCACGCCCGCCGACAATCCAACCAGGCTGGTGAAGTTGCGCCCCAGCAGAGGCAGATTCAGGATGTCATGCGATTGGATGACATCTCCAGTTTCCTCGGTTTCGGTTTGCAACATCGTAGGCGCGGCCGTGACTGTTTCGACCGTTGCAATGGCACCGACTTTGAGTTGGAAATTGATCAGTTGCTTCTGGTCAATCACGATCCTGACATCTTTGATCGTCGCCGTATCGAAACCTTCTTTTTCGACCGTCACCGTATAAATGCCCGGGGGCAGATGAAACACGGTGTAGTTTCCCTCTGAGTCGGAGGCGCCCGGATACGCGACTCCCGTGGCCACATTCACTGCGGCGATCTTCGCGCCTACAACCAGAGCCGCGGAAGGATCGGTGATCTGCCCGTAGATCGATCCCGTTGTCGATTGCGCAACCGAGTTTACGCTGAAAAAAGCAAGAATCAGCAGTCCGACGGCAAGGATGGGAAACGCCACGCGTCCTGCCATCCCTTTCCGGTTCGAAACATGGAGAGGCCATGCACACCCTGGTGCTGCGGACCCTCGTTCGTTCAGAGAACAGAATCTGCTTCTCGGCATATCCCCCTCCTCGAATTCCGCCGTCACAAACTTCCGGACTGTCAGTCGCTTCCGGGACGACCGATCTCGACTTCCACCAATCCCATCGAACCCGGCGTGCTGTTGATGCCGTTCGCGTCGGGCCCCGTTCCGGAGATCGCTTCGTTCGCCGTATAAAAAAGGGTGTACGAGCCGTTTCCTTCTGGAATCAGTCCCAATGGCGTGCGCACCTCAGTCGCCCAAACACCTGGTCCCTGCTGTACGACCAATTCCTTCCCAGCCGACCAGTGAATCCCGTCCGCCGAGAACGTGTAGCCGATCGCATTGAGAGCATCCGTGTCATATACCGCGACATACATGCTATCGCTCAGCTTTGTGACAATCGGATTCTCGATGAACCGCTTCTCCACTTTCAAGGGGTTCAGCTCCGTGCAGCGTCTCCACGGACCCTCAATGCCCGGGGCGCTCGCCAGGCCCACCTGCCACGATGAAATTGGCAGTTTTTCCGTATGAGCGCTGCCGTAGAGCGCGTACCAATGATTGCCGACTCTGTAAGGGAAAAACGAGTCAGTTCCTTGCAGTCCTTCCCAGGAGTCGGACTCTCTGCCGCGCTGCAGAATGATTCCGGCGTCCTGGTAGGGGCCCCCAATGCCGATCTCTCCGGCGACCTTTGAGACAGCACGCCAGATACGGCCTTCGTGGTTGGTCAGCCATTGCTGCGGACTATCGGGAGCGGCCTGATAGGCCACGTAGAAGAGATTCCATCGACCTTCTTTCGGATCGAAGACCGGCAAGGGCGACCAGAGAGCCGCACGCTCATCCTTCCCGTTGAAGTTGCCGCTGGACTCCATCAAGGTTGCCACTCGTTCCCAACGAACCCGGTCGGCGCTGGTCCAGTGAGCCAGCCGCATTTTCACCCAATGCGGATCCCCCACCATCTCCGACGTGAACAGGTGGTAGGTATCGTTAATCTTGAGCACGCGTCCGCCTTCGAATCCGTACTTGTTTCCCTCCGCACCCGGGGATCGAACAGTCAGTACGGGTCGCTGCCAATGCCGGATGACTTTCAGCTCCTGACCGGCAGCAAGGGTCGCTGCCGTCAACGCAATCACTGTTGTGAGGAGATGGATCGCGGGTGATCGACCCTCCCGATGGATTACCGACAAATTTCCCCCACTCGTTTCTGCAACCGGAAACGTCTACAGCGGCTCGAACGACGGCTCAAGGTAATCGAGGTTAACGGCGGGTTAAGAGGACCGTAACTTGAAGATTCTCAGCAGCTTTTGAGGCCGCCTGATACGTGTGTGACACGCACCGAAATCAGCGGCCGTGAGGTCCTTTTCGCCAGCAGCATGCGTTCGTGCAGACAAATACAACGGCCCGATGCACCGCCGGCTTATTTCGAGGCTCCGCGCAAGTCCCGAGCCAAGGCTCGATTAACAGCAAGTAACGGCTCAGATAACGGTTAGCCCACCCTTGCAAGGCAAGCGAAGTGCCCGTTGACGCACATTCAAGGCGGTGCTATTGTCCGACAGGAAAAGTTTGGCCCTTAAGGGTCGAGACTAGCTGCAATATCAAACGGGCAGATACGTTGGCATCGGCTCACACTTCCTCGGTACATCACCTTCCCGTTTTCGAGAAGAGGGAGGAGCTGCATCGAATCCTGGAAAGCAGGCATTTCGCGAACTCGCCGAAGAAGACGCGCTTCCTCGAGTTCGTCTCTGAGCAGACCTTCCTGGGAAATGGCGAAAAGCTCAACGAGTATCTGATCGGTGTCGAGGTCTACGACCGAGGGGTGGACTTCAACCCGCAGAGAGACCCGATTGTGCGGGTGCAGGCGCATGACATACGGCGTCTGCTGAAGAAATACTACGAAGATGAGGGCGAAGGAAGTCCGATTCGCATGGACTTGCCTTCGGGACACTATGTTCCCACGTTTGCTCGCACCTCCCAACCCGATGCTCCCCCGGCCCCCGGCTCAAATGGAGTTCGGCCTGGAAAGAACGAATACTCGCAACTTCCCTGGGCGCTGGCAGGCTTCCTCGGAGTTTTGTGCGTTGTACTTGGAGCGCTGCTGATTTCATCGTGGGTAACCCGGCGCGGTACGCAGGCGCACATTCAAACTGCGGGGCTGCCGGACAGTCTGGATTGGTTCTGGCATCCATTCCTGCCACCTGCGGAAGCTCCGCTGATCACAATTCCCAATCATCCGCTGTTGCGGGCAGCCCACGAGGGCGATAGCGAGCAAACCTTGGCGAGCGGCCATGAGATTCCGAAATCGAGTCTTCCCGAGTTCCGCGACACCATCCATTTTCACGAACTGAAACGCTTCATTTTTGTCTCCAGCCTGACGGATTTCACTTCCGTCGGCGAGACGCTTGGGGTCGTCGAACTCTGCCAGATGTTTTATGGCGTGAATCAGAAATGCCTCGTGCAACAATCGCGCCTGGTGAATCTGGATGAGATCAAGGATGACAATGCGATCCTGCTGGGCGGAAATCAGGCGTGGAGTGGCCGCGTTTTTCTGAATGTCGAAGGATTTCATTTTCAGAGTGGAGTCATTCTCAATCGGAATCCCCAGCCGGGTGAGTTGCCGGTTTATAAGCCGGAGTTCGATAGCGTGACCAACCAGTTGCGGCGGGACTACGCGCTGGTGCTGATGCTTCCGAACGAAACCCACAACAAGCGCGTGCTTTTGATTTACGGAATCTATACCCAGGGCTCTCAGGCGGCCATCGAGTACCTCATTAATCCCGACAGCATGGCTCAGCTGCGGAGAGTCTTGCTCGGTCTCTCGTCCGACCACAAGACCGTGCCACCTTACTTCCAGCTTCTGTTGACGACGACCGTAGAAAACGCAGTCCCCGGCAAAGCGTCCCTGGTCGCGGTACGCGTGATCTCCAGATGAATCGGCGATGAGGGACTGCTAGAATTGTCCGGCCTTTCGTTCTTCGGACCCTCTTCCATGTTGAATGCATTTCGCTTTGGCGTTCTGCTCGTGGCCGTCTCTTCTGCCGGTTCCTTTGCATCAGCGCAGCTGAATGTGCAGCTTCGAACTTCCGATACGGAACTCAAGCTGAAATCCTCGTCTTCTGCTCCCCAGCTGGAGAGCCTTGCCGTTCCCGGAGAGCCCGAATGGGGGAATCGCGGGTCAGAGAGTCTGATCTCTTTCGTCGAGATCGGGGGAAGACAGGTCGCGTGCAAGTGGAGCTTCAACCTCGAAGCGAGCCATTCGGACGATCATGAGGTCGAATTCGTCTACGACTCCATCTCACCGCATTTGCGCTTAACGTGGGAGTGGAAAGTGCGCCAGAGCTACGGACCGATTGAGCATCAGATCCGAATCCAGAACCTGGAGAACCGGGAAATCTGGATTCCGATGCAGGATAGCCTGGCTTTCGATTGGCAAATCGATCCGCGCGAACATCTAGAACACGTCTTCGTGGAGAAAGGGGCGAATACGCCGTCTGCGGTGGGAACGCATCAGATTGCTTTGAGCGATGGGTACAGTTGGACCGGGACATCCAGCACCTACGGTGATCTCAGTGACAGCGAGCCCCGCGAGATTATCCCCTGGTCTCTGATTCAGCGAGGAGATGCGAAGCAGACCGGATGGTATGCCGGAATCGAATTCAGCGGCCGTACTCGCATTTCCGTAGAGAGAGAAAAGGATTCCCTTAAAGGAGCGCTCGGCCTCAATCCCGATCCCAGTCCGTTCCGTACCCGGCTGGAGACGGGCGAAACATTCGAATCGCCGATCGTATTTTTGGCCGGCTTTCGCGGCGGACCGGATGGCGCAGGGAATGTGCTGCGGCGATGGGTGCGTGCCGTGCTTGGCAATCCCGACACGTGGAAAGACCCCAACTATCCCTGGGTCGTCAACAACAGCTGGGGCGGCGGAATGAATGTCAACGAAGAAGTCGCGATGCGGATGATTCGGGACGCTGCCGATCTGGGCGTGGACATGTTTCACCAGGACGCCGGTTGGTTCCGCGACGTGGGCGATTGGCAGCCGAATCCGCAGAAGTTTCCACACGGTCTTGCGGTCATCGCTGACGACGCGCACCGGCACGGTCTGAAATTCGGACTCTGGGTGGACTGGACGCAGGCCGGCTTGTCGACCGAGCCCGGAGCACTCAATGCCCGAGATCCGAAAGTCCGTGACTGGATGGTGACCGACGTGCCCACCGACTGGAAGCCCGAGCCGTTCAAGGGGCAGACGATTGATCTGGGAGTGCCGGAGGCCAAGCAGTGGGCCCAACAGGAACTGGAACGCATCGTGGACGACTACCACCTCGACATGCTCGAGCACGATGGCTACCTGGTCGCGCACGGTTGCGACCGAAGCGATCACCCGCACGCTGCTCCAGACCCGCTCAACAAATGCATCTATAAATCCTGGGGCTCCTATTGGGTAGACAGCTCGAATTCCACGGACGTGAGCTATCACGCGGTCCGCGCTTATTACGACATTTACTCTGAGCTCCGGCGCAACCATCCTGGCCTGCGCTTTGAAATCTGCAATGACGGCGGACGGATGGTGGATTTCGGCAGCGCGGCCCACGGCGATTATTTTTCCATCACCGACACGTACGACCCCCTGTCAAATCGGCGCGCGTTCTACGATACCAGCCACGTCTTGCCGGCCGCTATGCTGGAAAGTTATGTGGAGAAATGGCCGGTGCCGCGCATCGAGAATTTCCGCTATATGCTGCGCAGCGGGATGATGGGGTGGCTCACCATCATGCAAGACACAAGCACGTGGTCAACCGAGCAGCGCGAGGCGGCCCGGCAGGAGATCAGCATCTATAAGGCGGAGCTTCGCCCTCTGATCCGCGACGCCGACCTGTATCACATCTCTCCGCGTCCGGACGGAGTTCATTGGGATGGGATCGAGTATTGGGACCCAGTTCGCGGGCGCGGGGTGGTTTATGCCTTCCGCGGAACGATCCAGCAGGAGAAAGCACACTCGTTCTTGCTGAAAGGACTGGGGCCGCAGACCCTTTACCGACTCGAATTTCACGATCACAGTTCCGCTGATCGCATCGCCAGTGGACGAGAATTGATGACACGCGGACTCATCGTCAGCCTCTCGGGACCCAACAGTTCCGATCTGATCTTCATCGAGCAGAAGCGGTGACCGCAGCCACGGGGCGGGATTGATAGAGGGAAGACTAGAGCCAGGTTAAGGTGAGGAGATATCGAGCGTCCGGACTCATCGTGTCATGGCTCGTCGCCTAAGCCATCTCCGGCTCGTGGGCACGGTAAAGACCCTTTGCTTTAGAAGACTACTTTCAACGCAAACTGGATCTCGCGCGGGGTGCCGGCGCCCACCGGGCTGACGGGAGTCGTGGTATTGACGGTCTGGGCGATGCTGCCAAAACCCGGCAGGCTGAACGTGGTTTGCGGCAACCCGTACTGTGGATGGTTGAAGATGTTGAAGAACTCGGAGCGAAATTCGATACGCGCCGCCTCGGTCAGCAAGATGCGTTTGCCGATTCCCATGTCGATCTGCCAGGCGCCGGGACCGCGAGCAATATCGCGGGGTGCATTGCCAAAGGTGCCCACGGCAGGAGTCGCGAAAGCGGCCGGATTGATCCATTCGGCGATCGTAGCGCCCCCCGGTGGAGTTAACGGAACACCTGGAACGAGATCAGGACGCTGATCGGTGGTGTTGCCGTCAGGAACCGAGGATGACGAGCGATTGATCAGAACGTTGACGGGGAATCCGGTGCGGGCCATCGCTGTCGAAGTAACTTCCCAGCCGCCGGCAACAGACCGCCAGAAGCCGGGTTGGTTCAGGAATTCCCTGCCTTGACCAAAAGGCAGCCGGTAAATGACATTGGCGTTGAAAACGTGACGCACATCCCAAATGCCTGAGGCTCGCTCGCAAGACTGACAGGCGACGTTCTCGGGGACGAGGGAATCGCCGTCGCCGCTGCCATCGGAGCCGTCATCGATCTCATGCGACCACATGTAATTGGCCGCAAGCAGGAACCCGCGCGAGAAAGAACGCTTCACGGCCAGCGAGAGAGCATTGTAGTTGCTGTGATCCTTGTTCCCTCGCCAGCTCACCTGGCCAAAATCCGGGTAGGGACGGGTGCCCGTCGCGGGATGGACGACGTTGACTTCGGAGAGCGTGAGCAGGTGAACGCCATTACTTCCCACATACGATACCGTCCCGATGAAGTCGGCTGGTAGTTGCTGCTGAACCGACAAGCCCCACTGTTCTACGTACGTATCTTTTCGACGCCGGTCATCATCCCGTGGTGAGACGATGCCGGTTGCGCCGGCGAGAAATGGAGTGATGGGATAACTCAGGCCGGGAATGGTTTTATTGGAGAGCGAATAGGCGAATACCTCGTTGCTGATGGGCAGATTCTGATCGTCGAGCTGGCCGTCCTCGTGATAAATGCCATAACCCGCCCGGATGACCGAGCGTCCGCTCTTCGAAGGCGACCACGCGACGGCGAGGCGCGGATCGATGTCGCTGTAATTCGGTTGACCGAAACTGGCTCCCACGCCGCAGAAACCTTGGGGGCCACAGGTGGCGAAGTCGAAGGGGTTCGCCCGGCCTTGAACCTCATGGAAGATGTTGAAGAAGCTATAGCGGGCGCCCAAGTTCAGAGTCAGGCTCGAGCTCACCTTGAATTCATCCTGCACGTACCCGTAATACTGCGTCTTGCGCAATCCGTTGATGGGCAGAGCCCCGTTGAGGGTGGCGGTGCTGACTTGATTGGTGTCGAAAGCGCTGGTGGAAGCGAAAACGACGGTACCGGCCTCAGTGTTCCCCTGGTTGAGCTGTACGCGGCGGATCTCCACCCCGGCTTTGACGGTGTGGCGGCCTTTCACCCAGGTGAGGTTGTCGATTTCGGAGAAAGAGTTGCCAACCCCGGTGCTGAACCGGTTGTTGTTAAGCGTGGTGAATCCGGAAACGGAAACGGCGTAGGGAATGCCGGTGGTGTTTATGTCGGTAGTATCGGCAGTGCCGCGATTAAATCCGAATTTCAATTCGTTCACCAACGATGGGGAAAAGATATGCAGCAGCTCGATACCGCCGTTTACCGGTGCGGAGGTGAGCTGCTGGCGGTCGGCGAGATAGTTGCCCGAGCTGGCCAAGGGCTGCGTGTTGACCGCTCGATCAATGTTGAGCCGCACGAACGCGGTAGTGCGATCCGTAAAGCGCTGATCGAGACGAATCATCGCTGAATTCTCGGTCACGACCTGCACGCCTTGGCTCGCAAATTGATTGATGTCGGGATCGGTGGTCGGTATCGCGCTTTCCGGATAAGCACTGAGAATAGGTGTGAGCACCGGGGAATCGGCTGCAACTTGAGCGCGAAAAACGTCGCTGGGCACATAGCCGAGCAGAGGAAAGCCCCAATGCTGGCGATAGCCCTCGAAGGCGAGGAAAACGAAGGTCCTGTCGCGCACGAGGGGACCGCCAAGCGAGCCTCCGAACTGATTCAGGTGAAACGGCGGCTGTGGGGTAGCGACGATGGGGACTGGTTGCAGGGCGTCGAGGGCGTTATTGCGGAAAAACTCGAATGCGTCGCCATGCCACTGATTGGTTCCCGAAGGCGAAGTGACGGCCAACTGGGGGCCTCCAGTGCCTCCGGCTTCGGCGGTGGCCAGCATGGAGTCCACGCGAAATTCCTCGATCGTGTCGAGAGGAATCGCGAGGCGGACGTAAGGCTGCTGCGGTTGATTCACGATGTTGGTGGCGTCGATACCGTCGTAGGTGAAGTTGTCGTCATCGCGCCCGCGGCCGGCGAATCGGATGGAGCGCTGGTTGCTGCCGCCGGTGTCGACGGCGCCGGGAACGAGAGCCGTCAGTGTCGCCCAATTTCTGCCATTGAGCGGCAACTCTTTCGCTTGTTCGGGCTCAATGCGGCCGCCCAGTGCGTCTGAAGTCTTGTCGACCTGCTCGGAACTGGCAGAGACGTCCAATCGTTCATTGATGCCGGAAACCTGTAGCATCACATTCAGGATCCGCGTGCGGCCGACGACTTCCTCGACATCGACGAAGGTGAGCGACTTGAACCCCTCGTGCTCAAAGGTGACGGTGTAAATTCCAACCGGCAGCTCGGGGATGTCATAAGTTCCGGTCGTGGAGGAGACAGCAGAGCGCTGCAACCCCGTCGCGGTGTGAACAGCGATGATTCGCGTCTGAGGCAGCACACTTCCCGAGGGATCAGTGACAACGCCGCCGAGACCAGCGCGATCGACTTGTGACCGAGAAATCGCGGCCAAGCACAGAATGGTTGCGCCGGCAAGAACCAGCGGACGGAGCATCCAGCAAAGAAGTTCGAAGCTGTGCATTCCGGTTCGTCGCATTCAAGCCCCCAGTTTTGTATTTCCCACAGTCGCTCTACGGGCGCCAGAGAGCCAGAAAATATCAAGACAGGTCGAGCTACTACAACAGACTCGTAGATCGATCTGGCTGGTGTAGAAAACGCTTGCCAAGCGGGAACCGATAATCCCACGTGGACATTAACCGGATATTAAGTTGGCGTGAATTTTGCGGAGCTTTAAGGTCAAATTCGCAGCCAATGAGGGACATCCTGTGGAAATAAGCCGACGAGGAAGTTGGACTCTTAAAACCTAGATTCGTGGGTTGCCGCGCGGAGACCTCAACAATGTCTTGCTCGTGCGCTTCAAGATTCGAATGATGGCTGCGATTGTATTCCAGTTCCGCGTGGTGGCGGGCGCGTCGTACAGTTTGTCGATCTGGCCGAGGTAGCCGATGGTTTTCAGGTGACGGCGATACATGCCGAACACGAACTGGCCTTCGCAGGTCATCACACGCACGAGCCACCGTCCCTTGGAAGGAAACGAAACCGGAAGCGTTGTCCGAACAGCGCCAACCTTCGAGAGTACACTCACGAAGCGCACCGTGCCGGGCGGGGCAGGCTGAGCCCCAAAAGGATTCGCTGTCTCTATGCGCAGAAGGTCGCGCCCATCACAGATCGCGACCTGGGCCTCGAAAGGCAGCTTCTCGAGCAACGCGGCTCGGAATCTCGTACGCGACCCCGGCTTACGCACGACAAAAGTGCCTGCCGCTCCTACATTGACGACATCGTAGCTGCTCAGTTCCCGCGCCAGAACACTGGGACGAAAGATCCGGTGTCCGCCAACATTGACGCCTCGAAGGAAGACCACGAGAGCCATGCCCGAAATTATGAAGAAAAACAAAGCGCTGCGCCAGGGCGCATGAGGCTTCGAGGGCAATGAGTCATAACACGCCAAGACTTGGCCTGGGCACAAGTTCTGGCAGTCCAATTGCCATTTGATTTCCAAGCACACCGATAGCAAAGGGTTTTGCAGCACTCTGGGGTCGTGAACTGTTCAGTTTTGAAACAGTTGGTCTTGATTCCAAACAGTATCCCTTTTGCGTGACGCGTTAGTGGTGCTGTGCGTCGTCGGTTTGGAAAGACAGTTTCACGGGGTTCAAAGTCAAATCAATTCATCCATGAATGGAGAAAACTCAATGTTTTCGAAGCGCGTCCCTTTGCTCCTGGCCGTGCTAGCAGCTGCCCTGGTCTATGAATTATGTCCGGATGCTGCGGCACAGAACCTTCCGAAGAATTCCAGCCTACATACGAACTCTGCCGCACATGTTCCGACTTCCTTTCCCATAAAGCGGTTCGTTTCGACGCGGCCGATTACGCCGGGCGAGAAGGCGTTGGCGGCCGCTCTGAAAAACGCCAAAACGAGGCGTATGACGTCGGGGCTGCCAACTTCCAGCACGCAGATCTTCAAAGCAGCAATCACCACTCCCTCCGGCGGCCAGGAAACGTACGCCGGAGCGACGGGAGATCTCAACGGCGACGGCAAGCTTGACGTCGTACTGGCCAGCCAGTGCGCGACGAACAATTGCTCGAATGGCGTTGTGACCGTATTGCTGGGCAATGGTGACGGAACTTACCAGGCCCCGGTGACTTATTCCGTCGGTGAGGAGGCGGAAGCGGTCGCGTTGAGCGACGTCAACGGGGACGGGAAACTCGACATCCTGGCCACCAGTTACTGCAATAGCGATTGCTCCTCTGGAGCAGTCAATGTGTTGTTGGGCAACGGCGACGGAACCTTCCAGCCGGCAGTCGCATACAACACGGGAGCCCCGGCTTCGGTGGCGTTGAGTGTGGGAGACGTGAATGGCGACGGCAAGCTCGACCTTCTGGTAGCTGATGACTGCTCTTCCAGCAGCTCATGCTCGAATGGTGTGCTCAGCGTGTTATTGGGCAATGGAGACGGAACGTTTCAAACTGCAGTGAACTACGGATCCGGCGGGGAGTCTCCGCAAGGGATTGCGATCGCGGATGTGAACGGTGACGGCAAGCTCGATGTTGCCATTGCCAACGAGTGCGCCAGCAACAGCGATTGCTCCAGCGGTTTCGTGAGCGTGCTGCTCGGCAATGGGGACGGCACCTTCCAGAACGCGGTGAACGTGGGCTCGGGCGGTGTGTATGCCGACTCGGTGGCCATCGGAGACGTCAACGGCGACGGTCATGCCGATCTTGTGGTGGCGAATCGCTGCAACAACTCGTCAAACTGCACGAATGGTACGGTGGGCGTGATGCTGGGGAATGGAGACGGAACTTTTCAGAGCGCTCTCTCCTACGCATCTGGTGGTCTGTTTGCTCAATCCCTGGCGCTCGTCGATCTCAATGCTGACGGGAAGACCGATGTGGTGGTCAGCAACCAGTGCCAGTCCAACTCCGGCTGTCAGTATGGCAATTCGACCAGCGTCCTTCTGGGCAACGGGGACGGCACCTTTCAGCTGAGCGCCAGTTATGCCTCCGGATCGAACGACTTCGACGAGATGGATGGACCATCCATCACCAAGGTGATGGTCGGAGATGTGAATGGAGACGGCCTGCCGGACATCCTGCTGACGAATTCCTGCGATGGTTCTTCTTTCATCTGTGGCAGCGGCTCGGTCAGCGTTTTTCTAGGCTATGGCGACGGTACCCTGCAGGCGGGAGTGATTTACACCTCGGCGGGCTGGGATGCCTATGGGCTAGCGACCGCCGACGTGAATGGTGACGGCAAACCCGACATTCTGGTCGCCAACGAATGCGCGAGCAACACCAACTGCAACAACGGGGCGATGAGCGTAATGCTCAACAATGGCGACGGCACCTTCCAGGCGGGAAGCACGTTCCCCTCTGGCGGATCTGACACACTGTGGCTGGCAACGGGCGATCTGAACGGGGACGGCAAGGCTGATGTCGTCCTGACGAATCAATGCGCGAGCAACACCAATTGTTCACAGGGCTCAGTCAGCGTCCTGCTGGGCAATGGAGACGGCACTTTCCAGGCTCCGGTAACCTATGCAACCAGCAACGATGGAGTCTCGGTTGCGCTCGCCGATGTGAATGGCGATGGCAACCTCGACATCGTCCTGGCGGCGGAGTGCAGCGACGGCAGTTGCACCGGCGGCGCCGTCAACGTGCTGCTGGGGAACGGGGATGGCACCTTCCAGGATGCGATCAGCTACAGTTCGGGCGGTCTCTGGACCCTCGGGGTGGCCGTGGCCGATGTGAATGGCGATGGCAAACCCGACGTCATCGTTGCCAGTGAATGCCTGAGCAACAACAGCTGTTCGAATGGCGTAGTGAGCGTGTTGCTGGGAAATGGGGATGGAACCTTCCAGCCCGCCGTGACCTATAACAGCGGCGGCAACGATGCCATGTCGGTGCAGGTTGCGGACATGAACGGCGACGGCAAGGCGGACATCGTTGTCGACAACGAATGCTCTGCCGACTGTTCCACGGGCGCAATCTCGGTATTGCTGGGCAATGGAGATGGCACTTTCCAGCCGGCGATTGCGGCCAGCATTCCGCAAAGCGAAATGTGGCAGTCGATCGTGGTCGGAGACTTCAATGGAGACCACAAACTCGACGTGGCCGCGGGAGGATCCAATGCCTTATTGGTGGGCAACGGAGACGGTACCTTCCAGCCGGCGATGTCGCTGGGCGCTTCCGGCTTCGACACGGTCATGGCCGATTTCAACGGGGATGGACGCCCCGATCTCGCGGTCGGTGGAGTTACGGTGCTGTTGAACATCTCGAACGGGTTCCTGGTATCCACCACAACCGCAGTCTCAAGTTCGAGCAATCCATCGAGCTTCGGGCAGTCCGTGACCTTCACGGCGACGGTCACCCCGCAAAGCGCGGGCACGCCGACCGGAACCGTCACCTTCAGCGATGGATCGACACAACTCGGGCAATCGACGGTCTCCGATGGCGCGGCAACTCTGTCGACGTCGGCGCTAGCGATTGGATCACATTCGATCACCGCTTCCTACAGCGGCGACTCGACCTATGCCGCCAGCGTTTCGACGGGGCTGGCACAGGTCGTCGCGACTGCTTCCACCACAACCGCCTTGACCGGCACTCCGAATCCCGCGAACGTTGGTCAGAGCGTTACCCTCACTGCAACCGTCACTCCGACAACCTCCGGCACGCCCACGGGTACCGTCAACTTCTTTGACGGCTCGACTCAGATCGGGAACTCCAGCCTGAACGATGGAGTTGCAACATTCTCCACCTCAACTCTGGCGGCTGGGTCGCATAGTGTCACCGCGGTGTACAGCGGGGACGACAACTACAACGGCAGTACGTCGAGTGCGGTCAACGAAGTGGTCGCCACTCCCGGATTTGCCCTTTCGTCCACATCGCTGACACCCACGACGATTCAAGCCGGAGGCTCGGCGCAGTGGACGATCACCATCAATCCGCAGGGCGGATTCGATCCATCGACGGTGAGTCTGAGCTGCGGAGTTACGCCGGTTGCCAGCGTGCCGGTGACCTGCACGGTCGGCTCGGTCACAGTCTCCGGTGGCGTTGGGAGCGCGATGTTGCAGGTCGGCAGTACTGCGCCGCATGCCGCAGCCCTGCATCATGTGGCTCAGCGGGAATCTGGTCCTGGCAAGGGATTCTTGCTGGCCCTGCTCCTTACGGGTCTGTGTCTGGGATCAGGAAGCAGCAAATCGAACCGCCGAAAGCTTCTCGGCTTCAGCATTGCCCTTCTGATTGCCGGTTGCATGTTGCAGACGGCATGTGGCGGGAGCAGTTCGTCGACGATGGTTCCGGGGACACCGCAGGGTGCCTACACGGTAACGGTGACCGGAAGCGCCGGCGGAATGCAGCAGACGACGTCCGTGGTGGTAACGGTGCAATAGCGGCCATGAAAGTGGCTCCGCATCGGAAACACAACGCGTCGTTGTAAGCGTCGGATCGAGATTCCGACCAAACATCTGGCGTCGGCCGAACAGGCTGATGCCAGATTTCTTTTTCTGAAGCGTAACCGGAAAAACGATGCATTCGGGTTTCAATCCCGGCCCAAGAGCGAGTCACTCGATATCTTCTCTTTTGAATGCGCCCGGCCGCTAACGAATCGATCCTGCTCATCGTCTGACCGAAAGATTGAATGGTCTGCACGGCACGAGCCGCTGATCTCAGGCGCGCCGAGCGGCGGCTGACGAGAGCCTGTGCGGTGTCCACTTTTGGACAGCCGCACTCGGTTCCGGACAAGCCCAGCCGGGCAAAACAGCGGGGGAATGAGCCTATTCCCAGCAAATAGATGAGATTAACGGCGAGAACGCCTGGTACGCGGCGTGCTCCTTGAGAGCGAAGCTGGAACATCGGGAGGATGGTGTGGAGACCTTGTTTCAGGATTTGCGCTGTGCTTTACGCCAGCTGCGAAAGTCGCCGGCATTCACACTCACGGCCGTCGTCACCTTAGCGCTCGGCATCGGGGCGAATACAGCCATCTTCACGCTGGTACATGGGATCCTGCTGCGCTCCCTGCCGGTGGCAGATCCGGCTCAGCTCTACCGCGTCGGCGATACCGACAACTGTTGTGTCAATGGCGGCTACGTCAGCGACAACGGCGATTTCGACATCTTCTCCTACGATCTCTATCTACAGCTGAAGAATGCCGCACCGGAATTTGAGCAACTCGCGGCAATGCAGGCCGGGCAGCCTCAGTTCAGCGTACGCCGGGGCACAGCTCTGGCAAAGTCGCTCAACGGTGAGTTCGTTTCCGGCAACTACTTTTCGATGCTGGGAATTGGAGCGTTTGCCGGACGGCCTCTCACCGATGCCGACGATACCCCTGCATCCGCGCCCGCAACCGTGATCAGCTATGGCACGTGGCAGACCGAGTTTGCGGCGGATCCTTCGCTGGTGGGATCGACCGTTACCATCGAAGCCAAACCATTCACCGTGGTTGGCGTCGCTCCGCCGGGCTTCTTCGGAGACCGGGTGACCGATACTCCCCCAGCCTTCTGGGTACCGTTGTCGAGTGAGCCATATCTGGAGGGAACGAATTCGATCCTGCACAATGCGGATTCCAACTGGCTTTATGCATTAGGCAGAGTGCGAGTAGGAACTACGATTCCACCGGTGCAGGACAAGCTGTCGGCCGCGCTGCGGGCTTGGTTGGCCACCCGATCAGCGTATACCGAGAACGGCCGAGCATCGGAGATTCCCAAGCAGCATGTAACGATCGTTCCCGGCGGAGGCGGAATACAAAACCTGCAGCAGGAGACGAGCCGGGGCCTGACGATGTTGATGATTCTTTCGACGTTTGTCCTGTTGATCGCCTGCGCCAACGTCGCCAACCTGTTGCTGGCGCGGGGCACAGCCCGGCGGGCCGAAGTGGCGATCCGCACGGCCATGGGAGCAGGACAGGGCCGCCTGATCCGGCAGATTCTGACTGAAAGCACGCTGCTGAGTTGCATTGGCGGACTGGCCGGACTGGCAGTTGCCTATGCGGGATCGCGCGTCATTCTGGCTCTGGCTTTTCCCGACGCGACCAATCTGCCGATCGATCCTCATCCATCCCTGTCGATCCTGGGATTCGCATTTCTAGTTTCACTGGTTACGGGCATCATTGCGGGCACGGCACCCGCATGGTTCTCTTCGCATGTCCAACCCGCTGAGACCCTGCGCGGCGTCAACCGGACCATTCGCGACCGTTCTTCCCTGCCTCAGAAAGCGCTGGTTGTTCTTCAGGCGACGCTGTCGGTGGTCCTTGTGGCGGGGGCAATCCTGATGACGAAGTCCCTGGTGAACCTCGAGGGTCAGAATTTCGGCGTGGCTACGGTCGATCGCTACGTTCTGCAACTGGATCCCAAGGGCGCCGGATACACGGTCGGCCGACTGCCGGCTCTGTATCGGCAGATCGAAGATCGTTTTTCCGGGTTGCCGGGAGTTTCCAGCGTCGGATTGGCCCTCTACAGTCCGCTGCGAGGCGACAACTGGAGCGACTGCGTCATCCAGCAGGGACATCCTGAGCCTCGCCCGGACGACAAGTGCAGCGCGACGTGGGACCGCGTGAGCCCCGGGTTCCTTGATTCGATCGGCGTGCCGATTCTGCGCGGCCGCGGGATCACGGAACAGGACACGGAGACATCGCGACCGATCGCGATTGTCAATCAGACCTTTGTCAAACGCTTTTTCCCCAAGGTGGATCCTCTGGGCCAATACTTCGGCATCGATTTCCCCGAGTATTCGAGCGCGTATGAGATCGTGGGCGTTTTTCGGGACTTCAAGATGAATGATCCGCGCGATCCGGTCCGCCCGGTCTTTTTGCGTCCGCTGACGCAGCACTTCACCGGTTTTACGCAGCCGGAGATGATCACCGGGGAGACGCGATCGCTGTTCATCGCCGACATGATCCTCAAGTTCAAGGGAGCCCAGGGAGATGTTCAATCGCTGATTCGGAGGACGCTGTTCAACATCGACCCGAATCTGACCGTGGTCAATCTGCGGTCATTTGAGTCGCAGATTTCCGGCAATTTCGTTCAGGACCACCTCATCGCCCGGTTAACCAGCCTTTTTGGCGTTCTGGCGCTCATCCTCGCTTCTGTCGGACTCTACGGCGTGATGTCGTATTTCGTGGCTCGCCGCACCAGCGAGATCGGGGTTCGCATGGCCCTGGGCGCGACACGATCGGGAGTGCTGGCCATGGTCTTACGGACAGCGCTCTGGCAAATCGTTATCAGCCTGGCTGTCGGAATTCCGTGCGCGCTCCTGGCGGGTCATCTGATGGCGAACCAACTTTACGGCGTTCAGAGTTATGATCCGCTGGCGCTGGTCGCCGCGACGTTAGTGCTTGGCTTGTGTGCGTCGGCGGCAGGCTTGATCCCGGCGCGACGGGCAGCGTCGATCGAGCCGATGGAGGCGCTGCGTACCGAGTAGCGAGGGCACGGCAAGAGGAACTTCGCGCAGGGCGGCGCCTTGTCTCATTTCCCCGATGCCGACGGATGTTCGGGCAGAGGCACCGCGCTTTTCAGCCACGCGGTATACCAGAGATCCAGCAGCATCTGCGATCCGGCGGCCAGACGCTGGGTGGTGAAGTCGAACGCCGCGCGAGAACCTTTGGCCGTGAAACCGCCCGCCTTCTCGATGGCGTACACGTCTTGAACCAGGCTGTGCGACTTGCGCAAGTAATCGAGATACTGCGCGAAGGGATCGTTGAGTTTTTCCGGAGGCTCGACGAACGCGGCAAAGTCCTCGGGATGAATGTTTGCGGCAACGTAGGCGCTTTCAAACAGCGAGTGAATCCCGTGTTCCGTGGTGTATTCCTTGGGATTAGGACCGACCCAGCCGTTGTACTGAATGGTGGTGTGGAGGGGCTGCGAACCGTCCGCGACATAGTGGCCGAGCAGTCCGCAGTTGACGATGATCGCTTTCTGCACCGCCAGCGTGGATTGATGCAAAGCCTGCCTCTGCCGATATTCGCGGAACTCGACGATCAGCCGCTCATAGATTTCCATCGTGATGTAGGGCTGGAAACCGACGTGCTCCGGGAGGTAGTCATCCGGGTGGTCAGTAGTAGAGGCCCGTTTGTCGTAAAGCTTGCGGATGAATTCGTAGCGTCCTTCGGGGAGGGGATTCATCCACTCGACCCGCTCGAGATCGATGAAGTGGTCGGGCTCCTGCGCGTTCTTGAGGGCGAACTCGGTGGAGCTTCGCCAGCGGTCAGGTTCGGGCCCAAGATAGGCGATCTCCTCGACCGCGTGGCGCAGGAAACGCGGCATGCCAACGGGGATTTTCGACGCCGCAACGCGGTTTACGTATGTATGTCCCTCGTTGCCCCAGGCGAAGGACAACTGCGATTGCGCCAGAACGAGGACGATCAGCAAGAAGCTGCTCAGCCTTCGTCGAATGTTCCCTATTCTCAGCTCACCCAACTGGACTCAGCCTCTTCTCTCGCGCTCAGAACGTCAGGTGCATCGAAAGCTGCAGAAAGCGATTGCTGCCCACCGTCTGCTCGATCACACCATAGTTGTCCGGATTCCCCGCGGGCACCGTCGTGCTGTAACAAGGCTGCGGGTTGAAACAAGGATTGAGTTCGAAATCGCTGTTTGGTGCGTCGAAACTCGGATGGTTAAAGATGTTAAAGGCATCGGCCTCGAATTTCAGCGCGAAGCGTTCACTGATCTTGAAATTCTTGAGAATTGAAAAGTCGAAGCGCGTCTGGAAGGGTGCGCGGAAGAGATTGCGCCCATTGTTTCCGTAGTCGGTCTCATAGTTGTCGCAGACCGTGGTCCCGGCGGTGGTGAGACCGCAGGGTGGAACGCCCTCCTGCCCCGGGCTCAGCAAAGGAACGGTGAAAGCGTTGGGATTGATGTAGGTTCCGCCCCGATCCGTGCCGCCTAACGTCGCCTGTTTCGGCGTGATCCCCGGAGCAAGGGGAAGAATCGGGTTGGTGATGAAATCGTCCGCACTGAAGTAAATGCCGCCGGCGATTCCCGAGAAGTCGATGATGCTGAACGGCTCGCCACTCTGTGCCACGGTTACGCCCTGAAGTCCCCATCCATTCATCACCGAGTCAACCAGCCGCGATGACGTCTTCATTTTCGGCAGCATGTAGACATAGCTGATGGTTAGTACGTGCGTGCGATCAAAATCCGAGGAAGCGTACGAGGTTCGGGGATCCAGCGGATTATTTCCGTTGAAAAAGAGCCCAGCGCCGAGCCCGCTGCCTTCGTCGAGTGAGTGAGAATAAGTGTAGGACGCATTCACCATGAGACCATGCGACATTCGCTTGGTGGCCTGGACTTGCAGCGCGTTGTAGTTCGAAATGCCTTCTGCCTTCCAGAAATCTGCATTCGGGTTGAAACCGGTATAGGGCGTACGCAGCGCCGTATTGCCGTCGGAGAATGAAAACTCTCCAATCGTTGTTTGGACTTGCTCGGTGAGAAGCGGGTTGAAGTTGTTGTCAACCGCTTGGAAGCCGTAGGTGTAGGTCTGCCCATTCACAGGATTGGTCGGGGTGGCGATCGCGGGTTGATTGAAGGGGATTGGAACCGGCTGATGCACGCCGTGATTTCCGATATAAGCCATCGTCAGAACGAGGTCGTTCTTCGGCTGCCACTGCAGGTCGAGGCTCCAGTTTTCAGAATAAGGGAGCTTGTTGGTCGGGTCGTATCCGCCGAAGAGAAAATCGAAGTTGGCGAATCCCGTTGGCGAGCAGGTGGGAGTCACCGGCTCGTCACAGCCGCTGAGCCCGGACTGGTTGTACACCAGGGCCGCGACCTGATTGAGGTTGGACGGCGGTGGCGGCAGCTGGGTCGTGCCGAACGGGCCAGCAGTCAGACAGCCCTTGCCCGTGCACGAGGCGACCACCGGGACCGTGAAAGGTTCCTGAGTGGTCACGCTAAATGGACCGCTGATGCCTAAACCCGCGCTCGCCGACAGTTCAGTGAAGTATTCGCCACGATCCGCATAGAGGCCGAAGCCGCCGCGAACCACGACACTTTTGAGTCGGGACGGGCTCCAGGCAAAGCCAAAGCGCGGAGCAAACATCCACTGCCGACCGGTAAGCGTGGAATCGCTGACACCCTTGAATCCAAAGGTGCGATTGTTGCCGGCGACCACCAGACCGATGCCAGGCTCGCCATTCGAGAGCGTGCCGAATGTATCGCAATCCGCGGGCGCGTTGGCGACGGCGCAGCTGCCGGTGAAGAGATAGTCCGAAGGATAGAAATTAGTCAGCAGTCCATTGGTCTCATAGAGCGGGCCGTCCCAATCCCAGCGCAGGCCTGCATTGATCGTCAGGTTCGGCAAAACCTTCCAGTCGTCCTGGGCGAACAAGCCCGCCGACCGCGAGCGGAAGTGGCGGTTCGTTTCTCCGTTCAGGAACTGACCGCTGCTGCGGTCTTGTCCCAGCGTGCCCGTCAGAAAATCGCCGAAGTTACGGAACGTCATGTTTGCCACCTGATTCTCACGGTTGGCAACATTCAATTGCATGTAATCGTAAGTGCCACCGAATGCCAGGCTATGCTTTTGGTGCACCCAGTGGTAGATGGACGACCCTTCATATTCGTTCTGGAAGATGCCGGCATTAGCGAAGTTGGTGGAAGGGCCGATGGTCATCTTGTGACCGTGGTTGTGCGGAACTGTTCCGGTTGCTGTAAGGGCGCCGTCATCGGCACTGGTAATCGTAATCCCGGGAAAGCGGGTGCTGCCGAGAAGGTTGAGACCGATATCACTGGGCGCCAATGACTGTGCCGTAGTGGCGTTGGCAACCTCGCGGATGAAGCCGAATCGGTTTTCCCACGTGGTATTGGGATTCAGAATTGTTGTGTTATCGAGTGAAAACAACTGGCTTCCGGAGTGCATGGTCTGCGGAAAACCCAGAACACCACTGACCGCAAAGGGAATCTGGGTGGGATCGTTCTGGTAATAATACTTTGCGGCAAGCCGGTCTTTCGGTCCAAAGAGGTAATCGATGTTGGCGTTAGCCTGATCCGCGTTGAACTGGCTCGACGGCCCCTTCACGAACGCGTTGAAGCTCTGGATCGGACTCTCCGTGGGGGCGTTCTCCGACGGAATAATGTACTGTCCGTCCGGGGTCTTCGCCTGGAGAAGCGCGAGCGAGACCTGATCTACTTCGTTTGCCGTGATGCAGTTGCTGGAGCAGCCAATCGCCGTGTTGTAGAGGTTCACCAGATCGGAGGCGTCCCGATTACTATCAGACAGTCCGGGCAGGGTCGGCACGCCGTTGAAGGCTCCGCTCAGAGCGTCGCTGATCCGCTGGCCCTGGTATGAGCCGAAGAAGAATATCTTGTCTTTCTTGATGGGACCGCCGAGCGTTCCGCCGAAAACATTACGGTGCAGTGGAGGAGCGCCGCTAAAGAACGGGTTGGGAGCAAGGAAGGTTGGGGCGGCGTCGAAGGAATTGCTCTGGTAGTATTCGTAGACTTGTCCATGCAGGCTGTTCGTGCCGGACTTCGTCGTAGTCTCGACGTGAGCGCCACTTGCCGATCCCATGGAGGCGTCATACATCGAGGTTGCGACGTGAACTTCCTCGATGGTCTCGACCGGGGGCGTGGGTAAAGCCTGGCCGATTGCGTCGAAGACACTGCTGTTGGTTTGGACTTGTCCGCCGACGCCAAAAATCTCGCCCGTGTTCAGGGTAAACCGGCTGTCGGAGATGTTGCTGGTGGAATTCCCGTTAAACAGATTGTTGGCATTCACGCCATTGAAGGTGAACTGATTGCTGGTATCGCGCTGGCCGTTGGCGACGATGCCCTGATTGCCCAATCCCTCGTTGGAACCCGATCCGGAGAGGAAGTCGGCATTCACGCCCGGCGCAAGAATCGCCAGCTGCGTAAAGCTGCCCGTGCCGAGCGGCACGGCTTCAATCTGCTGCGCTCCCATGGTGTAGCCATTGGTCGTATCGGTCTCGTTGAGAAGCGGCGTGGCATCGACCGTCACCGAGGTCGAGACGGCTCCCGGCTTCAGCTTCGTATTCACCGTGGTCGTGCGGTTGCCCTGCACGATGATCTGCGGGTACACGGCCGTTTGAAATCCCTCTTTACTGAAAGTTACCTCGTAGATGCCGATGGGAAGATCCGCCATGGCGAACGAACCGTCGCTCTTGGTCTCAGCCGTCACCTGCAGGTTCGTCGAAATTGCGCGAGCCTTGACGGTGGCGTCCTGGACCACGGCGCCGGTGGCATCGGTCACGGTGCCGTTGATCGCGCCGAGGGTCTGCTGCGCCGAGGCACACTGAGTGAAGCAAGCCAAGGTTAGAAGGGCGATCACTACCGCTCGCAAGAAAGACTCAGCAGATGGAGACACCACGACCGTTGAAGAATCCACGCGAGAACCCCCCTGTGAAGAGAAGCTCTTATAGCAGAATGACTTGGAGATATTCAAGCTGCGCCTGAGGATAATTAGTCAATTCTTTATGAATTTTTCTTCAGGCTTCCAAGCAGAAATCCTGGTGTTCAGGAAGAAGCGTTGACAGACAAAGAACTGTGCCTGTTACCATCAAAAAATGAAGGGACGGGATATTTCCCGGCGCCGATTTCTGACCGGCGCGTGCGCGCTGGGGGCAGCCGGCATCAGTGCTCTGCCGCCAGGCGCGTCGACATCTGCGCTCGTATCGCCTTTCCGGAAAGCGCAAAATAGCGATCAAGCTGCAGATTATGTTCTACACATCAGGAATTCTCCGATCGAGATCGCGCCGAAACACATCCTTTCCACGACTACCTACAACGGCCAATTTCCCGGACCGTTGCTTCGCTTCAAGGAAGGACGCGACGTAACCGTAGAAATCCACAATGACACCGAAACTCCCGAACAGCTGCACTGGCATGGGCAGAAGGTCCCGGTTGATGTGGATGGAGCCGCGGAGGAAGGAACGCCGTATATTCCGGCGCACGGCCTGCGACGAATCGTGTTCAAGCCGAATCCAGCAGGATTTCGTTTCTACCACACCCATAATCGCGCCGGCGCCAATCTGGCGGCGGGACTCTATAGCGGTCAAGCGGGACCGGTTTACATCGAGCCAGCTAGCAATCCTGGACGTTACGACCGCGAAGTTTTTCTTGTCCTGAAAGAATTCGAGCCCAGTTTCAGCCGCGGCGGCGACATGCCTCAGGATTTTTTGTCTCCCGCAGAGCCAAACAAGGAGTTGAAGCAGACGGGCGAGACCGCGATGAATGCCTCGCTGGCCAAAGGCATGCCCCACGGATACGAGGTCGGGTATGACTTCTTCACGATCAACGGGCGCATGCTGGGCCACGGCGAACCGATCCGCGTGAAGCACGGGGAGCGAGTGCTATTTCACGTGCTGAACGCAAGCGCGACAGAGATTCGCAGCCTGGCTTTGCCCGGGCACTCGTTTCAGGTCGTGGCACTCGACGGGAACCCGGTTCCGAATCCTGTATCTGTGCCCGTCTTGTGGATCGGCACGGCTGAACGCGTTTCGGCGATCGTGGACATGGCTCACCCAGGCATTTGGATCCTGGGTGATCTCGACAATGGCGACCGCGGACACGGCATGGGCATCATTCTCGAGTACGCAGGCCGAACAGGAAAAGCTCAGTGGGTCGCCCTTCCACCATTCAAATGGAACTATGCGAGCTTTGCAAAGCCCGGAGCCAGCGCGCCTGCGCCGGATGAGACGTTCACGATGACCTTCGCGAAAGACAACGCCGCCGACGAAGGCTTCAATCGCTGGACGATCAACGGGGCGGCGTATCCGATGAACTCTTTGCCAACCCTGGCAGCATTTCACCTGAAGGAAGGCCATCGATATCGATTGCGCATGCGCAATGCGAGCGACGACATTCATCCGATTCACCTGCATCGGCACAGCTTCGAGCTGACGAAGTTAGCCGGACGGCCCATGGCGGGAATCCTGAAAGATGTGATGATGTTGGGTGGATATCAAGAAGCCGAGGTGGATTTCGTCGCGGATAATCCGGGATCGACGCTGTTTCACTGCCACCAGCAGTTGCACATGGATTTCGGATTCATGACGCTCTTCGATTATGCCTGATCCACTCCTCGGCGATCACGGCGTCTTTGCTGCAGTGCCGTCGGGCGATTGACCTCCGACTCTGGCAACTCCGCCGCATAGCACGTAGTATTCTTATTCTGATTCTGTCGGAAGCGCTTAACTCGCGTCTCCTCGTGCATGCCAAGACTGAAGATCAAACCGAAAACCGAGTGCTTGTGGGATCTGGTGAGCCTGGGCGAGGTGATGCTGCGGCTCGATCCGGGCGACGAGCGCGTCTCTACGACGCGGCAGTTCCGCGCCTGGGAGGGAGGCGGCGAGTACAACGTAGCCCGCGGGCTACGGCGCTGCTTCGGCATGAATACGGCGATCGTCACAGCGCTGGCGGATAATCCCGTCGGACGCCTGATCGAAGATCTCATGCTGCAGGGCGGCGTCAGCCTGAAATATGTGCGCTGGGCGGAGTTTGACGGCGTAGGCAGGACCGTGCGTAATGGCTTGAATTTCACCGAGCGCGGCTTTGGAGTGCGCCCCGCCGTGGGCTGTTCGGACCGCGGGCATACCGCCGCATCGCAGTTGAAGCCCGGCGAAATTGACTGGGAGCAGATCTTCAGCAAGGAAGGAGCGCGCTGGTTTCACACAGGCGGAATCTTCTGCGCCCTTTCGGAAACAACTCCTCTGGTCGCTCAAGAAGCCATGGAAGCTGCGAAGCGGGCCGGGACGATCATCTCCTACGATCTGAACTATCGCGCCTCATTGTGGAAGTCGATTGGCGGTAAAGCAAAAGCGGAGGAGGTGAATCGCCGGCTTGCTCCCATGGTCGACGTCATGCTGGGGAACGAGGAAGACTTCACCGCGGCTCTCGGCTTTCCGGTTGCCGGACTGGATGAACATCATTCCAAGGTGGAGGCGGCCGGCTTCAAGGAAATGATTGCGACCGTTTTGAAGCAGTACCCATCCACTGCGGTGATCGCCACGACGCTTCGAAATGCAAAGACAGCGACGCGCAATGATTGGGGAGCACTGTGCTATTACGATGGCCAGTTCCATGAAGCGCCGACGCGTGAAAATCTGGAGATCTGTGACCGGGTCGGCGGCGGCGATTCTTTCGCCTCGGGATTGATTTACGGATTCCTGTCGGGAAAAGACGCGCAGTGGGGGGTGGAATGCGGAGCCGCTCATGGGGCGCTGGCGATGACCACCCCGGGCGATACCACAATGGCCACCCTGGCGGAAGTGCTGCAGGCCATGACATCGCGCACGGCGAGAATCGAGCGCTAAGCCAAGAGTATTCATGTCGATGAATCATCTTAGCTATGAAGACGTAGTTCGCAAGATCGGAGAAGTGGGAATCGTTCCGGTCATACGCGCGGCTACGGTGGTCGAAGCCAACCGCGCCGTGGAAGGTATCTGCGGCGGCGGGATCCCCGTTGTCGAGATCACGATGACCGTCCCTAATGCGGTCTCGGTCATTCGCGAAGTGGCGCGATCGCTTGGGCGAGAAGTCCTGATCGGCGCGGGTACCGTCACAAACGCGGAACAAGCCGAGGCCTGTATTCAGGCAGGAACACAATTTCTGGTAAGCCCAGGTCTCTCTTTGCCAGTGCTCGCCGTAGCACGATCGCATGGAAAGCTGGCAATTCCCGGCGCTCTCACTCCGACCGAGTTGATGGACGCGGAGGAGGCGGGAGCGCGCCTGATCAAAATCTTTCCCTGCGGAAATGTCGGAGGCCCGAAGTACTTGCGTTCGCTCAGGGCTCCATTTCCGAAAGCGTCACTGATTCCGACTGGAGGAGTGAATGCAGGCAACGCAGCCGAGTTCATCGCAGCCGGAGCGTTTGCCCTGGGCATCGGAGCGGACCTGGTGGATGCGAAAGCGTTGCGCGAAGGGAGCCTGGAGAAAATCTCTTCAGCCGCGCGCGAACTGGTGCAAACCGTCGCGTCAGCCCGAGCGGCGCTGTTGTAGTTGCGGCTGCTACTGATTCACGCCGCTGGCGAGCACCCCGCCGTCGACTGGCAGAATGGTCCCGGTCACGAAGCTGGCGGCGTCGGATGCGAGGAACACCGCGGCCCCGACCAATTCCTCCAGCTCACCAAACCGCTTCATCGGAGTTCGCATCAGGACTTCCTGTCCCCGGCCAGTGCCCACCAGAAGCCTTTCGCTCAAAGGAGTGCGAAAATATCCGGGCGCGATGGCGTTGACGCAGATTCCGCTGGTGGCCCATTCCACCGCCAGTGATTGAGTCAAGGATGCGACGGCCGCTTTGCTCGCGCTGTATGCGGCGACTTCAAACAGGGCGAGGAATGATCCCATGGATGCGATGTTGATGATGCGGCCATAGCGCCGCTCGATCATATGGCGTCCAAAGACCTGGCAGCTCCGCAGAATGCCGGTGAGGTTCGTGTCGAGGATGCGATTCCAGTCGGCCTCAGGAAAGTTTAACGTAGGCGCGCGTTTGGTGATGCCGGCGGCGTTCACCAGAATGTCGACTTTGCCGAAACCGTCGACGCAGGCCGTCAGTAAATGCTCCAGGGATGCACGGTCGGCAACATCGCAGGTTACCCGCAACGAGCGGCGTCCCAGCGCCTCGATCTCACCCGCCAAAGTGTTCACCAATTCCAAGCGACGCGCACTTGAGATGACATCGGCGCCCGCCTGCGCCAGTCCGAGCGCAAGGGTTCGCCCAATGCCCGAACTGCCTCCGACGACGACAGCAACCTTACCGTCCAGATCCAATTGCTTATAGCCCATGATCCCTCAGGCTTCCTCGTGCAAAGTGAGTCATACGAGCGGCCTTATGCCGTTACCAGTCGAACATCGTTCCATCGAGCTTCCGGTTGATGGGCAGGTATGCCCGCTGGTAAGGGAACTTCTCGGCCAACTTCTCGTTATAGTCGACGCCCAGTCCCGGAGCGTCCCCCGGATGCAGGTAGCCGGCGCGGAATGAATAGGCGTGCGGAAATACCTCGTCCGTTTCCTTCGTGTGACGCATGTATTCCTGAATTCCGAAATTATTGATCGAGATATCGAAGTGCAATGCGGCGGCCATCGCCACCGGGGAAAGATCGGTGGCTCCGTGACAGCCCGTCCGGACGTGGTAGATCTCGGCGAGTGCGGCGATTTTCTTGAGATGCGTCAGCCCGCCGCCGTGAACAACGGTCATGCGGAGATAGTCGATCAGTTGCTCGGAGATCAGAATGTGCGCATCCCAGACCGAGTTGAAAACCTCGCCGACGGCGAGTGGAATGGTGGTGTGCCGGCGAACCAGGCGGAAGCCCTCCTGTAGCTCGGCGGTCACCGCGTCTTCGAGCCAGAACAGATGATAAGGCTCCAGGCTCTTACCGACGCGCGCCGCTTCGACGGGCGTGAGCCGATGGTGGACATCGTGCAGCAGGTGCAGGTCATCTCCGAACTTCAGGCGCAACGCCTCGAACAGCTTGGGCACGTGGAGCAAGTACTTTTCCGTGGACCAGACATTCTCCGGCGGCAGTCCTTTTTCCGCAGGCTCGTAGTACAGCTTGTCTTTAGCGACGCCGTAGGTTGAAGCCAAGCCCGGAATTCCGCTCTGGGCGCGAATCGCAAGATAGCCAAGCTCTTTGTATTTCGCGACTTCGTCTGCGGTCTCTTCAATGTCGCGGCCGTTTGCGTGGCCGTAGACGAGAACGCCGGTTCGGCTGACGCCACCGAGCAGGTTGTAAACGGGAGTCTTGAGCGCTTTCCCCTTGATGTCCCACAGGGCCATATCAATGGCGGCGATCGCTGTCATCGTTACCGGACCGCGGCGCCAGTACGCGCCTCGATAACAATATTGCCAGATGTCTTCCGTCTGGAAGGGATCGCGGCCGATGAGGCAAGGAATCAGATGGTCCGACAGATACGACGCGACAGCGAGTTCGCGGCCGTTCAGGGTTGCGTCCCCCAACCCGTAAATGCCCTCGTCCGTCGAGATCTTGAGTGTGACAAAATTCCGCCCGGGACAAGTTACGAATACTTTTGCATCCGTGATCTTCAACCTGTTTTCTCCGAACTGAACTACCGAGTGTACCCAAAATCTCAATCTGGGTGCAGCAGAGGTCAAAGTGTGAAGACCGCGGCCGCCGCGAACTGATGTCTTTCCCACGCCGGGCAAGGCATCCGGCTAGCGCACTTGTGCGGGCTTCATCTGCGGGACCAGTACTTGCACAAAGCAGAATGCAACCAGATACGCGAATCCGGCGATCAGGAAGATGGGCACATACGAACCGGTTTTCTCGAGAATGTAGCCCACGGTCTTCGCGATCCCCATGCCGCCGATCGTGCCTGCCATCGTGCCGAAACCGACGACCGACCCTACGGCGGCGCGGGGGAACATGTCGGAGGCCAACGTGTAAATGTTCGCCGACCACCCCTGGTGCGCGCCGGCAGCGAGTGCAATGAGGAGAACCGCAGTCCATGCGTTCGTGGTTCGAGCTGCCAGCATGATGGGCATGACCGCGATTGCACAGAGCAGAAGGGCCGTCTTCCGGCTGCGATTGAGAGACCAGCCCATCCGCAGCAGAGAGGAAGAGATCCATCCACCGGCAATACTGCCGACGCTCGCTCCGCTGTATACGACGAAGAGCGGGAACGCCATCTCTTTCAAATTCAAATTGAGGTTGCGGCTGAGAAAATCCGGCATCCAGAACAGATACACGTACCAGATAGGATCGGTGAAGAACTTGCCCAGAGCGATGGCCCACGACTGGCGCAAAGTTAACAGAGTCCAAAGCGGAACCTTAGTCTGGGGGTCCTCCCCGCCACGATCGCTCTGAATGTAAGCTAGCTCTCCTGCCGAGACTTGTCCTTCTTCCGGCCGGTGATAAAGAGCGAGCCAGGCCGCGATCCACAGCATTCCCAGCGCCCCGGTGCCGATGAAGGCCATGCGCCAGCCGTAGCGATATGTCAGCCAAGGGACGACCAGCGGAGTGACAATGGCTCCGACGTTGGCGCCGGAGTTGAACAGGCCAGTCGCCAGCGCTCGCTCGCGCCTGGGAAACCACTCGGCAACCGCCTTGATGGCAGCCGGAAAGGAACCGGCTTCACCCAATCCCAGACAAAAACGCGCCGCGGCAAATTGTGCAACCGAAGTCGCGGCAGCGTGCGCCATTGCCGCCAGGCTCCAGACGAACACAGAAAGCGTGAACCCTTTGCGGGTTCCGAGCCAATCCATGAGTTTTCCGATGAACAGGACTCCGGCCCCGTAAGCAAACTGAAAGGCGAGAACGATGTTGCTGTAACCGATCTCGCTCCAACCCAGCTGATGCTGAAGCGTAGGCTTGAGCAGACCGATCACCTGCCGGTCCATGTAATTGACGGTCGTCGCAAAAAACAACAATCCGCAGATCGTCCAACGCCGGCGGCCGAACGGATGAGGCGCATCTATCCTTTTTTGTTCGGAAGCGGCGCGAGCAGGATCCTGATTCAATGGAGTCTTAATGAGCGTTTCCCTCCGCCGACTGCTGCCACAATGAGCCTCCGGCGCGGTTCCGCGAACCTGATATGATTCAGGGCCGGATTAAACGGTGGACTTAGTATATGAGCTTATGAGGGGTTTCCTCGGCAAAGACTTTCTTCTTTCCAATGAGACGGCGCGGCGCCTATATCACAGAGTCGCGGCTTCTCAGCCGATCGTCGATTATCACTGCCACCTGCGCCCCGCTGACATCGCAGAAAACCGCCGGTTTGCTGATCTCTTCGAAATCTGGCTTGAGGGCGACCATTACAAGTGGAGGGCGATGCGTGCCAATGGGATCGCAGAAAAGTACATCACGGGTAACGCAACTTCCTATGATAAATTTCTGGCGTGGGCGAGAACTGTCCCTTACACCCTGCGCAATCCTCTCTATCATTGGACACACCTGGAACTGCAACGGTATTTCGGCATCACGCAATTGCTCGACGAGACGTCGGCCCCATCTATCTGGGAGCGAGCGAATGCGGCGCTGGACGGGGGTTTGACCGCGCACGCGATTCTGCGTCAATTTCACGTTGAAGTCGTTTGCACGACTGACGATCCTACGGACGACCTTCGGTATCATCAGGCGCTCGCGAAGGCGAAGCCGTCGACGGCAGTTCTGCCGGCATTCCGTCCAGATAAGGCGCTTACCGTTGGCACGCCTGACTTTCTCCCCTGGGTGGATGCCCTCTCGCAAGCGGCAAATGTCGAGATCTGGAATTTCAACAGTTTCCTCGATGCGCTGCAAAAGCGTCACAGCTTCTTTCATTCTCTCGGCTGCCGCCTCTCGGATCACGGGCTGGATCATTGTTTTGCAACTCCATGCGCGCAACAAGAAGCTGCTGCGATTTTCTCTAAAGCGTACGATGCCAAGGGCATTAGCGAGGAGGAGCACACTCAGTTTGCTTCGTTCATGATGCTGTTCTTTGCGCGGCTCGATGCCGAGAAAGGTTGGACGAAACAACTTCATCTGGGCGCGAAGCGCAATGTGAACTCCGCTGCCTGCAAGGCTCTTGGCCCCGACACCGGGTTCGATGCCATCGGAGATTTTCCTCAGCTTGATCTTCTGGCTGGGTATCTCGACCGATTGTCTTCGGAAAACGCTCTGCCCCGCATGATTCTGTACAACGTCAATCCGGTGGATACTTTTTCTTTTGCGACTCTAGTCGGATCGTTTCAGGACGGACACGAACCCGGCAAGATCCAATATGGCAGCGCCTGGTGGTTTCTCGACCAGAAGAACGGCATCACCGACCAGATCGAAGCGCTTTCCAACGTCGGCCTGCTTTCTCGTTTTGTCGGCATGGTCACGGACTCGCGGTCCTTCATGTCCTATCCGCGCCACGAATATTTTCGGCGCGTACTGTGCAACATTCTCGGCCAGGACGTAGAGCGCGGCGAACTTCCTGACGATGAAGTTCTGCTGCAGGAGCTGGTGCAGGACATCTGTTACGGAAATGCAAAGCGATATCTGAAACTGGGCAGCGATGCCGGCTCATGATCTTTGCCACCCGAATATAAACGAAATCCGGTATCTTATTTGCAATTGATCATCCAGGAGGACCCCTCTCTTGCGCACATCGCTGGCACTGGTCGGTCTCATCTGTATTTTCGGAGTTTCCATGAAGTCGCACTCCGCGAGTCAAAACAGCGCACAAACTCTCGAGGCACGTCGCGACGATTTGAAACGGCTCCTGAATGAGCAATGGGAATACACGCTCCGTACACGGCCGGAAGTTGCCACCGACGTTGGCGACGAGCGATATAACGACCGGCTTTCCGATTTCTCGGACAAAGCGATCGCAGAGGATATCGAACACACGCGCCAGATGCTGGCGCGCTTCGAAGCGGTCGACATCACTGGATTTCCAGAACAGGAGAAACTGAATCAGGAGCTGATGGTCTACAGCCTCCGCGACGATCTTGCGAGTTCGCGATTCAAAGATTGGGAAATGCCGGCGAACCAGTTCTCCGGCATTCACCTCGGCTACGCATCTCTTCCGGAGTACTTGCCCTTTCGCAATGTTAAGGACTACGAGAACTACCTCTCGCGGCTGCACCAGATTCCCCGCGTGCTCGACCAAGCAACCGGGCACATGCGCGACGGATTGCGCGATCATCTGATGCCTCCGAAATACCTGCTGGAGAAAGTCTCGGTACAGGCTCAATCGGTCGCAGATGCTCCCATCGATAAGAGTTCCTTCACCGATCCTCTGCGGAAGTTTCCGGCTTCGATTCCCGAGGCAGATCAGAAACGGCTGCGAGCGGAGATTGAAGATGCAGTGAGGGGCGAAGTCGAACCGGCGTACGCCCGCTTTGCCAAGTTCGTACGCGAAGACTACGCGCCGCATGGACGGCTTGATCCCGGCATCTGGGCGCTGCCCGATGGCGACTCTCGCTATCAATATGCTGTTCATCATCAGACGACCACCGACTTGACGGCGGATCAGATCCACGAACTCGGAGTGAAGAGCGTCGCGCAGATCGAACAGGAGATGCTGAAGATCGCGAACGCGCAAGGCTTTAGCGACCTGAAAGCGTTCAATGCGCATATTCGGCAGGATCCGGCGCTCTATGCCAAGTCGGGGCAGCAATTGCTGGAGCTTTACACCAAGTATCGGGACCAGATGTATACAAAGCTCCCGCTCTTGTTCGGCCGATTGCCCAAAAACAAGCTGGACGTGGTGCCGATGGAGTCTTTCCGCAGCGCTGACAGCGTGCCGGCCGATTATTCGATCGGATCGGGCGACGGATCGCGCCCGGGGCGGATCAACGTCAATGAATATGAGCCCCAGAAACGGCTGCTGCTGAATGTAGAAGCCATCGCTTATCACGAAGGCGTCCCCGGGCATCATCTGCAGTTTTCGATTGCGCAGGAACTGACCGACCTTCCGCCGTTTCGACGGTTTGACCTGGATCTAAACGCTTACACGGAGGGTTGGGCGTTTTACGCCGAGCGCCTGGGCAAGGAAGTTGGCTTTTATCAGGATCCCTATAGCGATTACGGGCGTCTGCAGAACGAAATGTGGCGCGCGGTGCGCTGGGTGGTCGATACCGGAGTGCACTCCAAGCACTGGACGCGCCAGCAGATGATCGACTACTTCCATGCCCACACGGCAATGGATGATCAGAACATCGAAACGGAGGTCGATCGCTACATTGCCTGGCCGGGGCAGGCGCTGTCCTACAAGATGGGACAGACGAAGATCCTGGAATTGCGGGATCGGGCCCAGAAGGAACTGGGGCCAAAATTCGATCTACGAGCTTTCCACGACGCGGTTCTCGATTCCGGGCCGTTGCCTCTCGACATTCTGGAGACAAAGATCGACGCCTGGATCGCCGCGCAGAAATGACGGACTCCGCGTAACAGCCGAAGCGTACAGCGCCGACTAAAGCGAACTCCTCACTGGATGCCCCATTCGCGCGGTGTCTCGACGTACGACCGATCGAGGGCGGTAGTCGACGGACAGCCCAGCAGACGTAGTGTCCGCTCGTAATCGGTTCTTAGAATCTGCAAGGCACGAATGACCCCGGGGTGTCCAGCCGCGGCGAGACCATAAGCATAGGCTCGCCCGATCAGAACGGCGCGCGCACCCAGGCAAATAGCCTTGGCGATATCGGAGCCGCGGCGGACGCCGCCATCCATCAGCACGGGAATTTTCCCGCGCGCGGCAGCCACAACCTCCGGCAGAGCGCGCAGGGTGGGTGAGACCGAGTCGAGTTGGCGGCCGCCATGATTCGACACCACAACGGCTGAAGCGCCTTGATCGATGGCGCGTTTGGCATCATCGCCGATGAGAATGCCCTTCACTACGATCGGACCGTTCCATTGCTGGCGAATCCATTGCAGATCGCCCCAAGTCACGGTTGCTTGAGCCAGAGCCGCAGTGACGTCAACCAGTTGCATCGGTCCCTGGCCAGGAATGACGATGTTCTCGAGCTTCGGCACGCCTCCATCCATCAGGAACGACGCGACCCATCCCGGATGCGAGACTATGTCGAGCAGGTACGGAATCTTCGCGAAGAGCGACGCGCCCAGAAGTTCCTTCATTCCATTGCGCGGATCGCGTTCGCGCATGCCGGCGACCGGAGTATCGACCGTTATCACCAGGGCCGAAAATCCCGCGCGGCGGGCGCGATCAAGGGCACCCTCGGCCGCTCCGCGGCCGCCCAGCAGGTACAGCTGATACCAGACCGGGCCTTGGGAAGCCGCCTTCACATTCTCCAGTTTGTGACCTGAGATGGTGGAGAGAATGTAGCCCGTGCCCGCCTCTCCGGCGGCCTTCGCGGCCGCGACCTCGCCGCCGGGATGCATCAGACGGCTATAGCCGACGGGCGCGAGCATGGCGGGAAAGGAAAGCTCATGATCGAGGACACGAGCCCTCAGATCGCAGTCGCCGACGGCAACAGCGCCTCGTGGCCGGAACATCACCTGACGAAAAGCGCGGCAGTTTTCGGCCAGCGTTTGCTCAGCCTCGGCGCCGCCATCGAGATAATCAAAAACTGCCTTGGGCAGCCGCTGAGAAGCAATCTGCCGCAGATCTTCAATGTTGACGACTTTTGCCGAGTCCAGTACGCGATTCATGGTAGCGTGCTCTAAGCGTCCACCTGAGCGAACTTGATGAAGTCAGACTTTAATGTTTCTTCCATTCAGAAAATCATGATACTTGCACACGCAAATTCCGGCTCCAAAAAACTTCGCCGAAGACTACACTGCCTTGCCACCTTGCTGTTTGCTGCTCTTGTCCCCACGGCGTTCGCCGCACCCGTCCATCTCCGCTGCCAGTACCGTGCCAACCCTCTTGGCATCGATGCGCTCACTCCGCGGTTGTCGTGGCAGAGCGATAGCCCGGAACGAGATTGGAAGCAGGCGGCATACGAGATTCTGGTTTCGAGCAGTCCAGAAAAACTCGCCGCGAATGAAGCCGATATTTGGGACAGCGGCAAGATCGATTCTTCGGAGTCGGTCGACATTGCTTATTCGGGCCCCAAACTCGAGTCGCGGCATCGCTACTATTGGAAAGTGCGCGTGTGGGCCTCCGATGGCCGACAGTCCGAGTCCTCTGAAGCAGCGTGGTGGGAGATGGGCCTGCTGCATCCTGCAGACTGGAAGGCGCGCTGGATCACCTGGAGAAATCCGGAAGACGAGGCCGACCGATCGGGTATTCGCTGGATCTGGGTCCGCGGACAAAATACGCTCGCCGTCCCATCGAAAGCTGCAGTTCAGTTCCGAACCTGGTTCGATTTATCCGCGATGCCGCGAGAAGCGGCCCTGTACCTGACGGCGAGGGGCAGCTTCGCAGTCCGCGTGAATGGACGCGACGCGGGCAAAAAGTCTCACTGGAGAGCGTTCGATCGGCGCGACATTACCGACCAACTGGTGGTCGGCAAGAATCTCGTCGAAGTCAGGGTCATTGCCCCGGACGCTTCCGACCAAGCCTCGAAGACCGCAGTGGCCGCACTGGCCGCGTTGATCAAGATCACGACCGCGGACGACCTGGTCGTCCGAACGCCAACAAACACGGACTGGCAGGCATGCCGTGAAACGAAGTGCCAGTGGCGACCTGCGCGCATCGTCGGCAGACTAACCGACTCGCGATTCGGCGATCCGGGTACGCTGCCACAACCAGCCGCATATCTGCGGCGCGCATTCGAAGTGACGAAAGAAATCACGCGGGCCCGCCTCTACGCGACCTCACTTGGAAGTTACCGCGTTTATCTCAACGGGACGCGTGTGAGCGCAGCCGTCCTGACGCCCGGCTTCACCGATTTCTCCAAACGACTTCAGTATCAAACCTACGACGTCACTGATCTGCTGACGCGTGGAAAGAATGTGATTGGCGCGCTATTGGGAGACGGATGGTATGGCAGTCCTCTGACCTGGGCCGGTTGGCACTTCTTTCCCGCACCCGATCGATTTCTGGTGCAACTCGAACTCGATTACAGCGATGGCACGCGCGAAATGCTCGTCACCGATGACTCCTGGAAATGCGCGCCCTCTCCAGTGGTCCGGTCGGAGATTTACGCAGGCGAGATCTACGATGCGCGACTCGAACAGCCGGGATGGAACACTCCCGGCTTCGACGATTCCCGCTGGTCTGCCGCGCTGGTTTTGGCGGCGCCCTCCGCGGCGATTTCAAGTCAGGTGTCGGATCCCCCGGAGGTTGTTGCAACGCTGGAGGCGAAGTCCGTCAGATCGCCGGCTAAAGGCACGTACGTTTTCGACATGGGTCAGAACATGGTGGGGTGGGCAACTCTGAAAGTACGGGGAGAGCGAGGAAGCAGAGTACGAATGAGGTTTGCCGAGATCCTCAACCCGGATGGGACGATTTACACAGCGAACCTCCGCAGCGCGGATGCAACCGACACTTATGTTCTGCGCGGGGAGGGCGAGGAGACGTTCGCGCCGCACTTCACCTTCCACGGATTCCGCTACGTGGAAATCAGCGGCTATCCCGGCGTGCCGCCCCTCAGAGCGATTGAGGGAGAAGTCGTCAGCAGCCTCCGGGGCGACCCATCGGCCACTCTCGCCACGTCGAGCGACCTGGTAAACCGGATGTGGTCGATCGGCATCTGGGGGCAACGGGGAAATTTCCTGAGCGTTCCGACTGACTGTCCCCAGCGCGATGAGCGGCTGGGATGGATGGGAGACGCCGGAGTTTTCTGGCGCACGGGCAGCTACAACTTCAATATCGCGGCCTTCTCGCACAAATTCGTGCAGGACATTGTCGATGCGCAGGAACCGCAAGGCGCGTTCACGAATGTATCACCCAATACTCTGCCCCCGAACGACGAACCGGATCCCACCGAATCGAGCGACCACATCGGGGCGCCGGGATGGGGCGATGCCGGAATCATCATCCCCTGGACAACCTGGCTGCAGTATGGCGATAAGGCGATCGTGGAACAAAACTGGAGCGCGATGCAGCGCTGGATGCAGTTCATTCAGAGCCGCAATCCTGATTTTCTCCGCAAGCGCGGCCTCGGACCCGACTATGCCGACTGGCTCGCTCCGGATGCGAACACGAACAAGGAACTGCTCGCGACCGCGTACTGGGCTCTGATCACGAACATGATGGCGGACATGGCGCGCGCCATCGGTAAAGATGCTGACGCTCAACGTTATGACGAATTGCTGAAGAACATTCGTGCCGCGTTTCAGAAGGCATATATCAAGGATGACGGTCAGGTTGGGACAGGAACACAGACGTCCTACGTCGTCGCCTTGTACACGAACATGGCGACTCCTTCGCTTGAACCAAAGATGGTCGATAAACTGGTCGCGGACATCCAGGCGCGCAACTGGCATCTCTCGACCGGGTTTCTAGGCACGCCCTTCCTGCTCTTCGTCCTCGCCGATCATGGGCGCGCCGATGTGGCGTATCGACTGCTGCTGAATGAAACCTATCCCTCCTGGGGATACATGCTTGTCAAAGGGGCGACCACGTGGTGGGAGCGGTGGAACGGAGACACCGGCGATCCGGCTATGAACTCTTACAACCACTACGCGTTCGGTTCAGTCGTCGCGTGGGCCTACCGCTATGCCGCCGGGATCGATGCGACGCCCGAGGCTCCCGGATTCAAGAAAATTGTCATTCATCCGCACCTGGATCCGCGGATGACGGCGGCGCGCGCCGAGTATGAATCAGCCTATGGAAAGATCGTAAGTGACTGGCATTCGACCGGCGACGGGCACTTTGATTTGAATGTCACAATTCCGGCCAACACTTCCGCAACGGTTTTCTTGCCTCAGGTTGCAGGAGCGCATGTTATCGAAGACGGAAAGACAGCGGAGACTGAGCCTGAAGGCGGTTCTTTGGTCGTTCAGATCGGCTCGGGAACGTATCACTTTGAAGTAAGGTGACCCTGGGCCGCTACGCTACAGCTCCCCGCGCTTCATCTGGCGGACCGCGTAGTCACAGGCTCGCGCGGTGAGAGCCATGTAGGTCAGGGAAGGATTTACGCACGAGGACGAAGCCATCGCACCGCCATCGGTGATGAACAGATTCTTCACATCATGCGCCCGGTTGTGGGCGTTGAGGACGGAGGTTTTCGGATCGCGTCCCATGCGCGCCGCGCCCATTTCGTGGATGGCAAAACCCGGTGGGTCCTCATCCATGACGATCTCGATGTCGCGGCCTCCGGCGGCGGCCAGCATTTCTGCGGCGGTAATCTGCATGTCCTTGCGCATGGCTTCCTCGTTCTTGCCCCACGCGCAATGCATTTTCAGGGTCGGAATGCCCCACGCATCGACGGTGTTCTTATCGAGTTCCACGTAATTGGTCCGGTCTGGCAGGCACTCGCCGAAGCCGTAGAGGCCCACCCGCCACGGTCCCGGACGGCTGATCGACTTCTTGAAGCTTGCGCCAAATCCGGTCTGCAGGATGCCTCGCTCCCATCCCTGGCGGTATCCGGAGCCCTGGCAGCCATAGCCGCGCAGAAAATCCGGAGATTTCGTCTTCACGTTGCGGAATCGAGGCACATAGACTCCGTTGGGGCGCCTGCCAAGCTCAACCCGATCTTCATTCCCGGGGATTACGGCCTCGGCGCCGGAAGACATGATGTGGTCCATGACGTTGCGGCCGAGTTCCCCGCTCGAATTGGCCAGCCCGTTTGGGAACTCTGTCGTCGAAGAATTGAGCAGGATCCGCACCGACTCCAGCGTCGACGCACAGAGAAAGACAACTTTGGCGCGAAACTCGATTGCGGCTCGAGAGTTCGCATCAATCACGCGTACGCCCGCGATCGTGCGCATATTGGAATCAAAGCGCAGGCTGTGCACGATGCTGAATGGCCGCAGCGTCAGCCGCCCAGTCTTTTCGGCCGCGGGAAGCGTTGCATTCAGGCTGCTGAAGTAAGAACGTGTGATGCAACCCCGTTCGCACGGCCCGCAATAATGGCAGGCGGCGCGGCCGAGGTGGTCCTGGGTGAGAATCGCCGCGCGGCCGATCGTGAGAATTCGTTCTCCGCCAAAGTGCCTGGCAATCGCTTCGCGCACGACCTTCTCGGCGCAGTTCAGTTCCATGGGCGGCAAGAATTTGCTGTCGGGCAGTTGTGGGAGTCCGAGCGCTTCCCCGCAGATTCCGGCGAATTCCTCCACGTAGTCGTACCACGGAGCGATATCGGCATAGCGAATCGGCCAATCCACAGCGATGCCATCACGCAGGTTGGCCTCGAAATCGAGATCGCTCCAGCGGTAGCTCTGACGGCCCCACATGATCGAGCGTCCCCCGACTTGCCGCCCGCGAATCCAGCGATAGGGCTTGCCTGGTTCGGTTGTGTAGGGATGATCCTTGTCGCTGACGAAGAATTTTGACGACCACTCATCGCAGGCGTAGCAGGTGCTCTGAATGGGCTGATCTTCCTGCAAGCGGCGCCGGTCACCGAGGCCGCGAAATTTCATCTCCCAGGTCGGGACGTGCTCGACGTAATCTTGTTCCGGGACAATCGGACGGCCGGCCTCGAGCACCAGTGTCTTCAATCCCTTCTCAGTCAGCTCTTTTGCGGCCCATCCGCCGGTGATGCCGGACCCGACCACGATCGCATCGTAGGTTGTTTCTTCGCTCACCGCGGTTCCGGTGCCTCCTTCTCCGGTTCGATCGCGGCACACTCATCATGGCGATCAGGGATGATTTGAAAATGCAACTCGTCGGTAGCTCCCTGCTCCGACGTGTAGTACGAGGTCAGGGTCAAACGGCGAAGCATGGGATAAAAGCCTTCTGGAGACTCGGCCAGAGTTCCATTCCCGGCGAAGGCACGATCTCGCGCACGCTGTGCTTCTTCCGTCATTTTCTCTCCCAATTCGATCAGAATCTCACTCTGCTGGGCCAGCGAGGCAGCGGTAAAGTCTGCGGAGAAAAGCGACTGCGTGCGTGTATCGACTGCGGCCAGCCCGCTGAGGAATCGATCTCTTTCAACGGGGTCGTACCACTCGGTCAACATCAGGTCGATGAACTCGGCGGTGGCCACGTCGGTGGCGCCGGGAGTGTCGGTCTTTGGAAGAATCAACTCCGCCATCGTGCGCACAGTCGCGAATTGATGCGGGTTCAGCGTGCGGGGAGCCGACTGTTGGCTGACCATCGCCCGTGCTTCCCGGAGCGCCGCCAGCAAATGTCCTGGAAACAGTGGAATCGATGCGCCCGCAGCCAGCAGTCGCAACGCCTCGCGTCTGTCCATTCGTGCTCGACTCATGGAGGGACCAATCATCTCGCTTTTGTGTTCCCCAAGACCAGGAAAAACCGTCAGCTTACGATCCGGGCGGCGCGGAGTTGATCTCAGCTGCCTTGCCGTCGTGATAGACGATCACCAGCGGCTTTCCTCCGTTTGGATAGTGCACCGTTTTTTCGTACGAAGTGTCGCCGGGATCAGGCACACCCATGCCGATAGCGAAGTCGGCCTGCAACTCATTCATCCCCGGCTTCACTTCGTGGTTCTCGACCGCCTGCCACACATCCGGCGACCAATGTCTGTAGAGCTGGTGCGGATCCTCGATGTAGAACATCTCGTCGGAGTAAATCGTATATTGCTCGTCGGCTTCGAAGCCGATGGGTACGGCGTAGTGCTTCCCTTCTTTGTCGAAGGTGGCCATCATCTGCCGGCGCTGCCCAGGTCCCGGGGGCATGGCCGTAATCACATCCTTGATCGCAAGTTGCTCAATGGGGAGCAGCAGGCCGCCTTCATGTTTGAAATCGACGTGCCTGGTTTCCGGGTCATACGGGTAATACGTGTATCGATAGCCTTCTTTCACCCACACCGGCTGTTGCGTGAGCTGTTTCGCGGTCTTGAGATCGTATGGGTAGAGCTTCTTGGGATTGACGTAGTAGTCGGGATTGGAATAGCCGACGTTCCGCGCTTGTATGGCCTTCTCTGCGGCGACGCGGTCCTCGTGGCGCTGATAGAAAATGTATCCGGTACGAATTGCGACCAGCACGGTCGCGGCCAGGAGGGCAAGCTGGATCCTCTTCCTCGCCTCCGAGCTCAGCATGCGCACGCTCCGCGGTTGGATTGGCGCGAGCAACGGACCGACGGGACGAGGCGAAACGAGTCAATGTCGAGTGATCGCGTGCTATCCGCCAATTTCTTCCCAGGCCTCGACCGCGCTCTGCCCAGCGGCGGAGGTAATGCGCCGGCCGGCCCTTCCGGCCATCTCCATCACCTGCATGCCGCGTTCGAAATAGTTTGGAAGCGACTGCCGTACTTTCTCAAATTTCTCGGGATAGGCTGAAGCAAGAACGGCCAGCCCCACACCCGTGGCCAGCACGCCCGCCGGATAGCGCTTCTTCATGAACAGAATCGATGCTGCCGTGATCGAACTCAGAACCACTGCCTTTTTCCAGCTTTCCATCGGTCCCCCAACGAGAACTTACTTTCTGCGATTGTAACCGCGCAGGCGGATGTCAACCAAGTGTGAAGGCCGTGGTTCCCTTGCATGTATACTGCCTCTTTTGCTGGAGGGCCCAATGGTCTCGAACTCCGTGGCGACGTCCCGTTCTTTCCCATTCGTATCTCTTGCTGTGATTGCCCTAGCCTCGGTCCTCACGGCCCAGACTAAGCCGCGAGCCCGCGATCTGGGAGTCCCATTCGATGGCACGCCCGGAACGTACAACGCGATTACCGATGTCAAAGGAATCGAGGTCGGCGATACCACGCTGATTTCCGGCGAGGGCAAGCTCGAAGTCGGCAAAGGCCCGGTCCGCACCGGAGTGACTGCCGTTCTTCCCCGGGGAAAAGCCAGCACCGATGCGGTGTTTGCGGCCTGGTTCACGCTCAACGGCAACGGCGAGATGACGGGGACGACATGGGTCGAAGATTCCGGGTTCCTCGACGGCCCGGTGATGATTACGAATACGCACAGCGTAGGCGTGGTGCGCGATGCGGTCATCGCGTGGAAAGTCAAGCACGGCACGCCCGATATGGAGGGTTACTGGTGGTCGCTTCCGGTTGTGGCCGAAACCTGGGACGGCTACCTGAACGACATCAACGGATTTCATGTCACTCGGGAAGATGCGTGGCATGCTCTTGACACCGCGCACTCCGGCCCCGTGGAGGAGGGCAATGTCGGCGGGGGAACCGGGATGATCTGCAACGAATTCAAGGGCGGGATCGGCTCGTCTTCGCGGGTTCTCGATGCCAAAGACGGCGGCTATACCATCGGGGTTCTGGTCCAGTGCAATTACGGGTCTCGAGATCAGTTGCGGATTGCCGGGGTTCCAGTGGGCCGCGAGATTCCCGAGCATACCGTGTGGAAAAACGACGTGGGCTCGATCATCGTCGTCGTCGCCACGGACGCGCCTCTGATTCCAACCCAACTGAAGCGCGTTGCCAGAAAAGTATCCCTTGGATTGGGACGCGACGGAAGCTACTCGGGCGATGGGTCCGGCGACATCTTCATCGCCTTCTCCACCGCCAATCCGGGAGCAAACGGCAGCAAAGGATCACACCAACTCACCATGCTGCCGAACGAGTCTCTCGATCCCATCTTTCTGGCAACCGTTCAGGCAACCGAAGAGGCCGTCGTCAATGCCATGGTCGCCGCCGAGACCATGACGGGCATCAACGGCCATACCGTCATCGCCCTGCCGCACGACCGGTTGCGCGAGGTGCTGAAGAAATACAACCGGCTGGTGAAATAGGGCGGAGCGCATGTGTCACCGCCCGGTCCTTTGGGCTCCGCCATGATGTCTTAGTCCTTCACGGCTTTGTCGGTGATTTCCAGTCCCTTGTCGATAATCGCGAAGGCCTCGCGCATCTGCTGCTCGTTAATACACAGCGGAGGGTTCGTGTAGAACGTATTCCACCGCACGAGAGTGTAGAGTCCTTGTTCGCGGAAAAAGCGGCCGAGTGCCGCCATCTCCTCAGACGTGCCATTGAATGGCGCCATCGGCTGCCGCGTCTTACGGCTGCGCACCAACTCGAAGATGCCAAAGAGTCCGATCGACCTCACGTCGCCGACCGAAGGATGCTTGGCCTGCATTTCTTTGCCGAGCTCGTTCATGATCGCGCCCATTTTCTTTGCATTGTCGATCAGGCGATCTTCCTCATACACCCGAATGGTAGCGAGTGCGGCCGCGCATCCCATGGGATGTGAGTTGTAGGTCAGCCCGCCATAAAATACTTTGTCCTGAAAATGCTGCGCGATGTGATGGCGCATGCCGACGGCGCCCAGGGCGATATAGCTCGAAGTCAGCCCTTTCGCCATGCAGATCAGGTCGGGGACAACCTTCCAGTGATCGATGGCAAACCACTCGCCCGTGCGCCCAAAGCCGGCCATGACTTCGTCAGCAATCATCAGGATGCCGTATTTGTCGCACAGCTTGCGCACGCCTTGCATATAGCCGTCAGGCGGAATCAGGATGCCGTTGGTGCCTACCACCGTTTCGAGAATGAAGGCCGCAATCGTATGGGGGCCCTCCAGTTGTATGACTTCCTCGATCATGGCGAGCGATGTTTCGGCTGATTCCCATCCTCGCTCGATACCGTGATAGGGATCGAGCACGCGCACGACGCCGGGAATGCCCGGCTCGGCGGCCCAGCGCCGCGGATCACCAGTCAGCGAAATGCTCCCGGCCGTCGCCCCATGATAGGAACGATACCGAGCCATGATCTTATGGCGGCCAGTAAAAAAGCGGGCAAGCTTGATGGCGTTTTCGTTGGCTTCGGCGCCGCCATTGGTGAAAAAGAAGGTGTCGATGTCCCCTGGAGTGATCTCTGCCAGTTTGGCCCCGAGACGGGCGCGCGGCTCATGCGCCATGAATGGGTTGGCGTAGGCGAGCGTGGCCGCCTGCTCGCTGATCGCCCGGATGACGCGCTCGTCGCCGTGCCCAATGTTCACCGACATCAGCTGACTGTTGAAGTCGATGTAGCGCTTGCCTTCCGGCGTCCAGAAGTAGATGCCCTTGGCCTTGGAGACCGGGATGGGATCGACCTTCGACTGCGCCGACCACTCATAGAGTGTGTGCTTCTTGGTCAGTTCGACCATTTCCTGGCCGGTCATTGTGGGGGTAGCGAGAGTAGTAGTCATAGAGTCCTCAATTTTGAATGCACCGAATCGCAGATGATTTTGAAACCGGGTAATTTTGCATTGGAAATTACAGATCCGATTACCCGAGTGGCAAATTAAAACTTTCGGCTGTGTTCCTTCGCCCAGCGCTCGACGACAACTTTCTTGTCGGTATAGAACTCAACCGAATCGCGCCCTTGGCCGTGCAAGTCGCCGAAGAAGCTGTTTTTCCATCCACTAAATGGAAAGTACGCCATGGGCGCGGCGACGCCAATGTTGATGCCGATATTCCCTGCCGGCGCCTGGTAGCGGAAGCGGCGCGCCGCCGATCCGCTCGATGTGAACAGAGACGCCTGGTTGCCGTAGGCGCTGCGCTCCAGAAACGCGAGAGCCTGATCCAGGTTGTCAGCATGAACAAGGCTGAGCACGGGACCGAAGATTTCCGTGTCGGCCAGTTCGCTGGCAGCCGGCACGTCATCCAGGATCGTCGGTTTCACGAAGTTTCCCGCCTCGTATTTGGCAATTTTCGCGTGGCGACCATCGAGCAGAACTTTCGCGCCCTGCTTCTCGCCGACTCCAATCAGCGATTCCACGCGCTCCTTGCTCTGCGGCGTAATGACTGGCCCCATTTGAACGCCATCTTCGAGACCGTTGCCGACTTTGAGCTTCGAGGCCGCGTCGGCGATCGAGTCGCGGAATGTTTTCTGCGCCTCGCCCACCGTCACTGCCACCGAAACCGCAAGGCATCGCTGTCCCGCGCAGCCGAAGGCGCTATCAGAAATAATCTGCGTTGTCATGGGGAGGTCGGCATCGGGAAGAACGATGACGTGGTTCTTCGCTCCTCCCTGGCACTGGCAGCGCTTTCCTTTCTCGGCGGACCGCGCATAGATGTAGCGCGCGACGGGAGTCGACCCGACAAAACTGATCGCCCGCACCTTCGGATGATCGATCAGAGCATCCACGGCGGCTTTGGCTCCGTTGACCAGATTCACGACGCCCCTGGGCAGCCCGGTTTTCTCCAGCAGTTCGTAGATGTAGCGCATGGTCAGCGGCACACGCTCGCTCGGTTTGATGACAAACGTGTTCCCGGTGGCAATTGCGTAAGGCAGGTACCAGAAGGCGATCATGCCCGGAAAGTTGAACGGCACGATGGCGGCCACCACCCCGAGCGGCTGTCGGATCATCATTTCATCGATCCCGCGCGCGACATCTTCGAGGTTGTAGCCTTGCATCATCATGGGAATGCCGCAGGCGACCTCGACATTTTCGATCGCCCGACGCATCTCGGCCTTCGCCTCAGTGAAGGTTTTGCCGTTCTCCATGGTGATGATGCGGGCGATGTCGTCGATATGCTCTTCCAGCAGCACCTTGAGCTTGAAGAGGGGCTGAATACGATCTTCCGGCGGCGCGCGACGCCATTCCAGAAAGGCTGCGGCGGCGGCTTCCACGGCGGCATTCACCTCGGTTGCCCCGCCCAGCGGGACATTCGCGAGAGTCTCACCGGTTGCAGGATTTACAACATCGCGCCATTGCGTGGCGCGCGAGTCGGCCCAGCGGCCATTGATGTAATCGGTCAGCTTGATGGTGGGAGGTGCGGCTACTGTCATGGTGATGCCTCGGCGATCGCGAAGAATGAATTACTGGTGTTGCGTTGGAGGCGAGTGGCGAACCCGCCAACAGTATATAGCGGGAATCACACGCCTCCGGGGATATGGGCGGCGGGCGACGCCGCTACGCCATCTGCACGGCGGCGCCCCTTTTCTCGACCACAGCGGAGATCCCGGCTTCGAGCACGTCGAGCGCTTCTTCCATCTGGGCATCGGTGATGACGATCGGCATCAGCAGCCGGATAACGTTGCCATAGGAACCGGCAGTGATGGTGATCAAACCATGCTCGTAACAGAACTGCGAGATCTCCTTGGTCTCGGTGTCGGCGGGTTCCCGCGCGGCCCGCGAGCGGACCAGTTCCAGAGCCTGCATGGCTCCCAGCCCACGGATTTCGCCAATCAGTTCCCACCGCTTCTGCCACCCGGACGCGCGCTTCTGGAACACTTCGCCCAGATGATTAGCGCGCGCGTTCAGGTTCTCTCTCTCGATCAGGTCCAGAACTGCGAGCGCGGCTTCACACGCTGCGGGATTTCCTCCGAACGTTCCTCCCAGTTGGCCCGGCCCCGAGGCATCCATGATCTCGGCTCGTCCGGTCACGGCGGCAAGCGGCAGTCCTCCGCTCAACGACTTCGCCAGTGTAATCAGATCGGGTTCCAGTCCAAAGCGCTGACAGGCGAAAGTCGCGCCGGTGCGGGCAAAGCCGGTCTGCACTTCATCCGCGATCAACAGGATGCCGTGTTTGCGGCAAATCTCAGAGAGGATCGAATAAAACTCCGCCGGGGGAGTGACAAATCCGCCTTCCCCCAAGATCGGTTCGACAATCACCGCCGCAACCGATTCCGCCGCAACCACGCGCTTGAACGTGTCTTCGATATGGCGGGCGCAGAACACTTCACAAGATGGATATTTCAGCGAGTAGGAGCAGCGGAAGCAATAAGCGTACGGAATGCGGTAGACGTCGCCGGGGAATGGTTCGAAGCCGGCCTTGTACGGATGGGTCTTGCTCGTCAGCGACATCGCCATGTAGGTCCGGCCATGAAACGCGTCTTCGAAGCTGATCACCGCCGGACGCTTGGTATAAAAGCGGGCGATCTTGATTGCGTTCTCAACTGCCTCGGCGCCGCTGTTGACCAAGAGCGTTTTCTTTTCAAAGCGACCGGGGGTAATCGCGTTGAGCCGCTCGGCCAGCTTCACATAGCTTTCGTATGGCAGCACATTAAAGCTGGTGTGAAGAAAACGGTCGAGTTGCGTGCGGATGGCATCGACCACTGACGCCGCGCGGTGGCCAGTATTAAGGCATCCGATGCCGCCGGCAAAGTCGATGAACCGGTTGCCGTCCACGTCTTCGATCACCGCGCCCTCCGCTCTGGAAACGAAGACCGGCGTGGCCTGGTAGACGGCTTGAGGTATGGCCCGCTCGCGACGGCGCATCAAGGCTTGCGAGCGTGGGCCTGGAATAGAAGTTCGGAGTTGAATCGTCGACATCGTAAGTTCCCGTTCCTCTGTATCAGAATCAGAAAGTTAGATCTTGAGGAGCCCTAGTTTCTCAATACCAGCCGATCGGAGCTTCGTTCAGGTTGATATGCACCTGCTTGGTCTCGAGATACTCCTCGATGCCCCAGGGCCCGAGTTCGCGGCCGAAACCTGATTGTTTGTAGCCGCCCCAAGGCGCCTCAACGTAGGTCGGCTGCATGTGGTTTACCCAGACGATTCCCGCCCGGAGCGCTTTGACCGCGCGCATCGCCTTGAAAATGTCGCGGGTCCAGACCGCGGCGGCGAGGCCGTACGGGGAATCGTTGGCGATCCTGATTGCTTCTTTTTCGTCGTCGAAGGGAATGACGGCGGCCACCGGTCCGAAAATTTCTTCGCGCGCGATGCGGGCGTTGTTTGAAACGTCATAGAAAATCGTCGGCTGGAGGTAATAGCCTTTGGCGATTTTCTCCGGACGCCCGCCGCCCGAAGCTAACTTAGCCTCCTTTTTTCCGACTTCGAGATACTGATTGACGCGGTCGTACTGTTCCTTGCTGACTAGCGGTCCCATCTTGGTGTCGCGGTCAAGCGGGGGACCAAGCTTGATCTTTTTCGCCTTCTCGGTCATCGCTTCCACGAAGTTCTTATAGATCGACTTCTGCACCAGAATGCGGCTACCGGCCGAGCAGACTTCACCCTGATTGATGAATACGCCGAACAGCGCTCCGTCAATGGCGGCCTCGAAATCGGCATCGGCGAAGAAGATGTTCGGGGATTTTCCGCCAAGCTCGAGAGTCACGCGCTTCACCGTGTCGGCGGCTTGCTTCACGATGGTCTTGCCTACGGCGGCGCTGCCGGTAAAGGCGATCTTGCTGACGTCGGGGTGCTGGACGATCGGAGCCCCACAAGTTTCCCCAAAGCCGGTGACGATGTTGACTACACCGGGCGGCAAACCGCAATCGGTGAAATGCTTGGCCAGTTCCAGCGCAGTGAGCGGGGTCTGCTCGGCGGGCTTCAATACGCAGGTGCAGCCGGCTGCAATGGCGGGGGCGAGTTTCCATGCGGCCATCAGCAGCGGGTAATTCCACGGAATAATCTGTCCGGCAACGCCGATCGGTTCTTTGAGCGAGAGCGACATCGCGTTGTCCGGGACGGGATTTACATAGCCAACGACTTTGGTGGCCAGCCCACCGTAGTATTCGAAACACGTGGCAACATCGTTGAGGTCGAATTCCGCTTCGACAATCGGCTTGCCGGTATTGCGGCATTCGAGTTCAGCGAGAGCGGGAAGATGCTGCCGGACTTTATCGGCCAGGCGGAAGAGCACGCGGCCACGCTCCTGCGCGGTGGTGGTCGCCCATGGGCCTTCTTCAAAAGCGGCTTTGGCCGCGGCTACGGCGCGGTTGACGTCGTCAGCATTGGCGTCAGGAACCTGTGCGATCACTTCTTCGGTTGACGGGTCGTAGACGGGAAACGTCTTTGCCGTCTTGCTCGCGACCCACTCCCCGTTGATGAACATCTGGTAAGTCTTTACGTCGGTCTGAACTCCGCTGGGCATCATGGCCTCCACAGAACCTTATTGCGCCGAACCGCGTTCAACCTGCACCGGTGCGGCGCCGGTAGCGATCAAAACGGGCCGCACAACTTTGCGGCGGCCGTACACAAAAAAGAAAAATGCGGCCAAGCCGACAAAGAATAATGTGCCGCCGAACATCCACAACTCGTACGACCACAGCGAAGTGATCTGCTGCGCCGGGAAAAACACGAGCGCGATCCCGAGAGTGGTCGTCAGCAGTCCGCTCAGACCCGCGGCAAGCATTGCCCCGCGGCCATATTGACCTGACGGCTTTGTCTCGGTAACGGCGAACTTCACCAGCGCGCCAAACATGTAAAGAAACGGCACGAGTTGCAGAACGACAGCCAGAGAGAGGAGTTTCTGGAAAGTTTCCTGCACACCCGCGCCGACAAAATTCAGAATCACCAGCACCGCCGAGACGATTCCCTGCACGATCAACGCCGCATAAGGAGTCGCATAGCGCGGATGGACTCTGCCGAGCCAGCCGGGCATGTAGGAATCGAGTCCGGCGACGAAAGGAATGCGGGCGGACCCTCCCATCCATGCTGATCCGATGCCGGCGATCGACAGGCTCAACATGAGGGCGAACGGGATCGTGAGCCAATTCACTCCCACCTGATGGGCCATGTGTGTGACTGCCTGCACAATGCCCTGCAGCACGTTGACGTCTCTGCCGATCGCAATCAGCAAAGTCAGCGTCGCCCCGATATAGAGTGCTCCCGAAAGCACTCCGCCCCAGGCAACTGCGCCGGGCAGCGTACGTCGAGGATCCTGGATCTCATCGCCCATGACCGACGCGAGTTCCAGACCTACAAGACCGAAGCAGATCACACCAAAGGAATTGAGGACGAACTTCGGGTTAGCCGGGATTCTGAAATCCGCCGCAGTGATGGTTGTGCCGAAGTGCGACCAGACGACGATCCCAAGCCCAATGAGAACGGCAGCCGCAACGAAAGTCCCGATCGCGCCGAGATTGTTGATCCATTTGCCGATTCCCAGCCCGAGGATATTGAACCAGGTGAGCAGTGCCAGCAGAGCAAGCGACGTGATCGATGCGAATATCTTACTGTCCGCTAATCCTGTGTGTGCAGGACCGAGCACATAGACGGACACACCAACGAAATACAACATCACCGTTGGCACGTACAGCATGTTGTTGGTCCAGTAACACCAGCCGGAGAGAAATCCGTGAAAGTCGCCGAAAACTTCTTTGGCCCAAAGGTACACGCCACCCTCACCGGGATACCGGCGAGAGAGTTCGATCACCGCAATACCTTGCGGAAAGAAGAACAGGAGAATGGAGATAATCCAGAGCCAGATGGTAATGCCGCCGTTGGCCGCGATCGACGGCACAACGTTCAGGTTGAAGACCGCCACGACAAACAGGAGCACCAGGTCGCGGCGCCCGAGGGCGCGGACCAGATGCGGCGGTTCTGCGGATTGTGGAGTGGTGGACAAATTCTCTTTGAAGACCAAAAAGCAGGTTCCTCACCCCGGATTGCTCCGGGGTTCGGAATGACATCAAGCCTAGTGCGCTACAGCCGGCTCCAGGTTGGAGCGCTCTTGTTGGGCCTTGGCAAGCGAGGCGGCGATGTCATCAAACGCCGCGAGGTGCTTCTCGATATCGGCATCCGTATGCTGCACCGAGATCGTCCACTGCTCATCCCACCAGTAGGGTTGAGCCATCACGCCGCGATTGACCATGCCGAACCAGTAGTGACGCCAGAGATCGACATCAATGACGGTCCAGTCACGGTAGTTACGAATCTCCTGCGGATAGAGCATCAGTGCTCCATTCGCGCCCGCCTGCGCAATGTATGCCTGCAGGCCGACCTTCGCGATCGTCTTGCGATATCCGTCGGCCAGCTTCTTGCTGAGCCGCTCCACCTGCGTGTAGTTGTCGCGGGTCAGCACTTCGCGGAAGGTCGCCAGTCCTGCCGCCATCGAAACCGGATTCGTGTTGTAAGTTCCGCCGTGGAAGACCTTGTGCTGGCTGATCAAGTCCATCACGGACCTGTGCGTGCCGAAGGCAGCCAGCGGCAGGCCGCCGCCGATCGATTTCGCCAGGCAAATCATGTCGGGCTGCACGCCGAAGTACTCGCTGGCGCCGCCCCAGCAAAGCTTAGCTCCCGTTTTCACTTCGTCGAAGATGAGCAGCGCGCCATGCTTGTTGCAAAGCTCGCGCAATCCCTCGAGGAATCCGCGCTGCGGCAGGCACAGGCCCACATTCATCAGAATCGGCTCAAGAATGATCGCGGCAACTTCCCCCGGGTTCTCCTGGAAGCGGCGTTCTACCGAGGCAAGATCGTTGAAGGTCGCAATCTTCACATTCGCGATCGCGGCTTTCGGAACGCCAAGCCCGCCCGGGACGGAAGCCGGAGCGTTGATATCGCCATAGTCCGGCGCGTGCGGCTTCACGCTGACGAGGGCGCTGTCGTGCAGGCCATGGTAGGCGCCTTCGAATTTAATGATCTTGTCGCGTCCCGTTGCTGCTCGCGCCAGACGAATCGCGTGCATGGTCGCTTCCGTGCCGCTGTTGCCGAAGCGGCACATTTCGATCGGAAAGCGGTTGCAGATCTCTTCCGCCAGTTCCCACTCCATGTCGTGGGGCATGCCGAACATCGTGCCGGTCGAAAGTCTCTTCTCTACAGCCTTCATTACGGCGGGATGGCAATGCCCGGCCATCAGGGCACCGAAGGTCAGGTTGTGATCGATATATTCGTTGCCGTCGAGGTCACGAAATTTGCTGCCGCTGGCCTCCTTCACGAAGATTGGCCAGGGATCGTAAGCGCGGTAATTGCTGGCTACGCCGAGGGGGATGCGCTTGAGATTCTTCTTGTGGGCTTCGGCGGATTTGGGCGTGCGCCGCTCGAAGGTGGCGAGTTCTTTCTGCAGATCGGGGTACATCGAGGTCTCCGGGAAAGCTCAAGCCCGCGGCTCGTAGGAGGCGGGCCATTAGAGTGCCGGGCGGTGGGAACCACCCGGGGATTTCATCCTTCCAGTCTACTCTCAGAATCAGAAAAACAACTTCAAGGCGAACTGCACCAGCCGCGGATCCTTGACCTCGGTGACCTGGCCAAATTGCGATCCGTCCGTGCTGTTGCCGTCCGGGTTATAGAACTGCGTGTGATTGAAGACATTGAACAACTCTCCGCGGAATTCGAGATGCGTCCGCTCCGTGACCGGGATGGTTTTGATCACGACCAGATCCGTGTCGCTGATTCCCGGCCCGCAGCAGATGGTTCGCGGCGCGGAACCGACGTAGCCGAATACTCCGGTCTCGGTGAAGATAGAAGTCTGGTCCGTCGGAGTGTTGAAGTAGTAGTTTTGGTTGCTCTGCGGCCGATGCCAGGTGAAGGGTGCGACCTGATTCGGCTCGCCCGGCAATTCGAAATCGAAGCTGTTCATCAACTCGTTATCCGAGGACGACGTGATGCGGATGGGGAATCCTGTCTGATAAGTCGTGATCCCCGACAGGGCCCATCCATCGAGCAGTTTCCCTTTGAGTCCGCTGAATTTCTGCGCCGGGACATCCCAGTAATAGCTGAGCACAAAACGATGGCGCGCATCGAACAGCGATAACCCGCGATTGCGGGCTCCCGGCAACGGGTTCAGGATGCCCTCAAAGCTCGAGGCCTCATCGATGGACTTGCTGAAGGTGTACGCCGCGGAAAACTGCAGCCCGTGCGCGAAGCGCCTCTCCAGTGAAGCTTGCAGAGAGTTGTAAGAGGAACTGGCGATCGTGTCCTGGGCAAAGATGCTGCTGAAGACCGGCACGCCATCTGCCGGACAACCATTCGTGAACACCTGGTTCGTCGGATCCCAGCCGGTCAGCGGATTGCATTGTGGCGAGGAGTAAGGCCGCAGTCCGACCAGCGCAATTCCGTTCGGTCCCACGTTAGTGCCGGCCGGAATTACGGAATTGTTCTGCACGTATGGCAGGTGCAGATCATTGGGCAGAACCGTATTCGGCATGATCACGAAAGGGGCGTCTTCCAGGAACTGGCCGCAAGTTGTGTCATCGCCGAATCCATCCTGAACGCTGTCAGGATTGGTGGCAGCGATGTTGGCGATATCCAGACAGGTCTGTGGGTTCGAATAATTGATGTCGTGCGTTCCCAGCAGCCGGTGCCCCTGCGATCCGACATAGCTGACTTGCAATTTCATGTCGGGGGTCAACTCCCGCTCAATCGTGAAGTTGTATTGCGCCGAATACTGCGTGCGCATGTGTGGCTGAAAATCACCAAACAGATCGATCGGCTCAAATACCGCCCAGTCCTGTGGCGTCCCCCGCTGCGCGTTGAGAACACCATTGAAGGGATTCAAATAACCGGTTGAACCGTCTTGTCCGAGGAATGGCAAATTGAATTGCGTCTCGTACACAAACGTGCTGCCGCCGAAGGGCGGCTCCGCGCCGAACTGAGCCAGCACCAGTTGTTCAATCGGGTTATAAAAAAGTCCCCAGCCTGCGCGAAAACTGGTCTTGCCCGAGTTCCCCGGGCTCCATGCCAGGCCGATTCGCGGAGCAAACGCCTTGTAATAGGTTTCCGTCATTCCTGGCGGCACTCCGGGATCGCCGGGAACGACCAGTCCAACCGGCGACTGCGAACTGCAGTCGGTGTTGGCGGTGTCTGCGCAGGGATAGATCGAAGAATTCTCGCCGGCCCGGAACGTCTGCACGTGCTTAGCTTTGTCCGCCAGCGGTGTATCCAGTTCCCAACGCAATCCATAGTTCAAGGTCAGGTTCGGCTTGATCTTCCAGCTATCTTGCGCAAACAGATACAGCCCCGTGTTCCGCACGTACTCGACCTGGCCGGAACCTTGTCCGAATTGGTCGGGAAGGCCCAGCAAGTAATTCGGGTAGAGGTTCGCGGAGCCCGTGTCGTTCGGGCCACCGCCGTAGTAGTCAAAGGTTCCATTGACGTTGTAGTAGTAGAACTGGTTGAACTGCTGCCGGCGGAAGTCCACGCCAAACTTCAGGGTGTGGTTGCCCGCCACTCGGGTGAGATCGTCAGACCACTGGAACGAATTCCCAACCTGCGGAAGCTGGCCTTCCGAGTTGTTTCCGATCGAGAATCCGCCCGAGATCGAGACGAACGGCAGCCCCTCTTCTGCGGAGCTCAAGAAGGGATGAATGCCGTACTGGCTGCCCAGCGGATCGCTCGAGCCGTCGCCGTAAAAGCACGGAACGGTCGCGGTGAGCCACGACTGCGAGGGCGGACACGAATTCTGCACCAATTCCGTGTTCTGCGGATGCTGGAACGTCTCCTGGCCTTCGCGGTTGTAGTTGAAACGGAATTCATTCACCGTGCTGTTGGTCAAAGTCCATGTGTGGGTAATGTTCCATTGCTGGAAGCGTTCTGCCAGCCTGCTGCCAAATCCCGGGACATCCGCACCCGTGAGCTCGAAATTGTCGAATGGGCTCAGCGTGTTGTCGTCATCAAAGTAGTAATAGATGCTGAGGTTTTGCTTGTCGTTCAACCGGCGGTCAATTTTCACTGTGAACTGATCGCCGCGCACGGAACTCACGGGAGTCGTGGTGATCAGATTCCCACCGTTGGGCGCTACCGGGACGAACTGAAGAAGGTCGACCGCTGTCGGGTCCATGCATGCAAGAGGAATCTGATTGTTCGGAAATAAGGACGTGTATAACGTCCCCGCCGGGATTCCACCCGGATATCCGACTGCCTGGTCGCACCCGGAACGGCTGTCGAGAAGCTGCGGGTTGTTAAGCGCGGCAGACCCTGGATTCTGCGTATCGAAACCACCAATATCTGTAAAGTCGGCATACGGCTGTGTCGCGCTCGGGCGTTCGGCCAGCGTTGGGACCGTCACGGCTGGCGACCGGATGCCTTGCCGGACTCGCCGGCCTTCATAGCTGACGAAAAAGAACGTGCTGTTCTTGACGATCGGCCCGCCCAGCGTGCCACCGAACTGGTTCTGGTTGAACTGTGGCTTGGTGCAGGGAAGGCCCTCCGCCTCGGTCAGACAAAAGTCGTTCGCGTTGAGGATCTTGTTGCGGAAGAATTCGTAAAGGTCGCCGTGGATCTCGTTTGTACCCGACTTCGTCACCACGTTGATCACCGAACCGGAATTTCGGCCATACTCCGCATCGAAGGTATTGGTCAGAACACGAAATTCCTGAATGCTGTCGGGAGAAGGCTGCACGGTGGGCAGGTTGGCGAACAAATCGTTGGCGTCGCCACCGTTGACGCTGAAATTGTTCGCGCGGCCGCGGCCTCCGTTCACCGAAACCGCCCCGGGGCTGTCGCTGCCATAAACCAGCGTATTGCTCGACCCCACCGTCGACATGACGCCCGGCTGCAACTGCAGGAGCTGGTAGGTATCCCGCGAGTTGAGCGGGAGATTGGCCACCTGCCGGCTTTCCATCACGGCACCCAGTTGCGTGCTGGTCGTATCCACCAGAGGGGCTTCTGAAGTCACATCCACGACTTCCTGCGTCTGCCCCAACTGCATGGTCATGTTCAGCGTGATGACCTGGTTGAGGTCGAGCTTGATGCTGTGGCGGACGTCCTTCTTGAAGCCAGTCAATTCGAAGGTCAGGGTGTAGGTGCCGACCGGTAAATCGGGAAAGACGTAGTCGCCGCTGTCGTTGGTTTGCCCAGGGCGGCTAACGCCCGTCGCCTCGTTGGTTGCCGTCACTTTGACGCTGCTGAGAACCGCACCGGTGGGATCGGCGACGCGGCCGAGGATTCGGCCGCTCGTGCCCTGCGCCAACAGCAAGGATGGAACTGCCAGACAGACAACGACAAGACAGCCGATGTACCAGCGGGCTCGCGGCGACGCCATGGAACCTCCAAGCATTTCTTTTGGGATTTTTCTTTGAAAGCGACTGCTTGTGTCCACCCACAACCTTGCTATAATCCCGCAAGGTTAGAGAAGCGGGGCCGAGCCTGTCAAGGAGAAAAAAACGGGTCCTCGCCATAGAAATTTCTTATGCGCCGGGCGGTGGGAACCGGCACAGGAGCCATGAAGTCATCCCCTGAACCTTACTTGAAAATCGGAGACGTGGCGAAGCAGGTCGGCGTCTCTCCCTCGGTCATCCGGTCCTGGGAGAGCCTCGGGCTGGCGCGTCCCCGCCGCACCCAGAGCCGGTATCGCCTCTACACTGCTGAAGACGTGAAACTGCTCAAGCGCGCACGCTTCCTGCGCCGGGTCCGCGGATTGAATGCACCTGCCATCGTGCAACTCCTCAAGCGAGACGGCCTGGTGCTTCCGGCCGCGGACGGCAACGCCCGCGCTATCGGAGCACACTTGCGCCGCCTGCGTACCCGCCGCCGGCTTTCGCTGGCGCAGGTGGCAAAGGCGGTGGGCATTTCCGTCGGTTTCCTCAGCGCTCTCGAGCGTTCGCAAATGAGCGGATCCGTCGGCACTCTTCGCAAGCTGGCTCGCTTCTACAAAACCAATATCCTGGACTTTTTTGGCGCCGAGGGCGCCGGCAGCCGGCAGGTACGTCCCGGCCAGCGCAAGGTTCTCGAAGCCGGCGCGGGCGTTCGCATGGAATTGCTGGCCTGGGGCAACGTAGTCATGGAGCCTCACTTGTTCCGCATCGCCCCCAACGCCGGCAGCGGAGACTCCTATACCCACGAGGGCGAGGAGTTCATTTACGTGTTGCGCGGAGACCTGGAGATCACCCTGCAGGGCGACGAGTACCGCCTCAAGCCGGGCGACAGCTTTTATTTTGAAAGTGCGACGCCTCATCACTGGAGAAATCCGGGCCGCAAGGAGACCTGGGTGCTCTGGATTAACACGCCGCCGACGTTCTAGTAGACGCAAGGGGCCGCGCTTACGAAGGAAGGGTCCGAGTCAGGAAGGCTGGCACCATCGCGGAGGAAAGATGAACCATCGACGAGTAGTTCTTTTGCCCGCGCTCGCCGTGCTTGTGTGCGTCAGTTCTTGTTCGAAGAAAACTCCAACACTCAACCTCCTGGTCTGGGAAGGCTATGCCGATCCCTCGTTCGTGACCCAGTTCGAGGACCAGAATCACTGCAAGGTCTCCGCGTCTTACATGGGATCGAGCGATGAACTGGTGGCCAAGCTGCGCGGCGGCAGCGCCGGCAACTACGACGTGATCTCGCCTTCGAGCGATGTCGCAACATCCATCGCGACAGCAGGACTCGCCGAACCGCTGGATCTTTCGAAGATCCCGAGCTACGCTCAGCTTTCTCCACAACTCACTTCCCTTCCGCTGGTGCACGCCAACGGGAATGTTTACGGCATTCCGTTCATGTGGGGCCCCGACCCGATCATTTACGACACGACGGTTTTCCCTCGGCCCCCGGACTCCTGGAGTGTCCTGTGGGACCCGAAGTACAGAGGCAAGGTCTCGGTTTGGGACGATCTCTCCACCGTCTACATGGCCGCTCAGGTTCTGGGCTTCGACAAGCCCGATCCCTCACAACTCTACAACCTGAGTGACGATCAACTCGAGGCCGTGAAGAAGAAGCTGCTCGACTTGAAGCCCAACATCCGCAAAATGTGGTCTACCGGCGGTGAGCTGACGAATCTTTTTGAGAACCACGAAATCGTCATTGCCATGGGCTGGCCGCTGAATACGGCCGATCTCAAGAAGGCGGGTTTCCCCGTCGGTGAGACGATCCCCAAAGAGAATACGACCGGGTGGATCGACCACCTTATGATCACTGCCGGCAGCGAGAATAAGGACCTCGCTTACAAGTTTCTGGAATACATGGTCGAAGCCAAGACGCAGAAGCTCGTGTCCGACAAAACGCACTACGTTCCGGCCAATCCTCAGGCGGCGCAGTTTATGAGCCCCGATGAAGTGAAGACGCTTCATCTCGACGACGTAGACAATTATCAGAAGCGTCTTTATTTTTGGCAGAACGTTCCGCGCCGCGCCAAGTACAACGAGATCTGGAATGAAGTGAAGGCTGCGCAGTAAGTCGCCGGAATCTTGAGTGTGCGCGAACTAAAGACTTCTGGACCAACCATGACTTCTCCGACCGCTTCCGCCGTCCCGCCAACCATCGTCGATCCACCCGCGGCCAAGCCTACGCTGCTGAGTATCCGCAGCGTCGCCAAGAACTTCGGACGCAATCCGGTCCTGCGCAATATCTCACTCGACATTGCCGAAGGAGAATTCCTCACTATCCTTGGTGAGAGCGGTTCGGGCAAAACGACTTTACTTCGCATCATTGCCGGATTCGAAAATGCGACGTCCGGCGAGGTCTGGATGGGCTCGGAGCGACTTGATCTGCAACCGCCGTATCGCCGCCGCGTCAACACAGTCTTTCAGCATTACGCGCTCTTTCCCCACCTGACCGTCGAGCAGAACGTAGCTTACGGACTGCGCGTGGCCCGGCGTCCGGCCGCAGAGATTACCCAGCGAGTCTCCGAAGCACTCGATAAGGTAAAGATGACGGCGCACGCGAAAGCGAAACCGTCGAGGATCAGCGGCGGCCAGCAGCAGCGTATCGCCCTGGCTCGCGCCCTGGTGAACCGCCCACGGCTTCTTCTGCTCGACGAGCCGCTTTCGGCTCTGGATGCCAACTTGCGGCGCCAGATGCAGGTAGAGCTGAAATCTCTGCAGCGCGAGGTTGGTATCGCGTTCGTTTTTGTGACCCACGACCAGGAAGAGGCGATGGTCATGTCGGACCGCATCGCGCTCCTGCGTTCGGGCGAACTCGAACAAGTTGCCCCACCGCGTGAAATCTACAGCCGCCCGGCCACAGCTTACGCGGCGGAGTTCATCGGTCACACAAACCTGCTGAAGGGAGAAGTGCTCGGCGGCACCGTGCGAAGCGGTTCGCTCTCCTGGCCGACAGCCTTGCCCGACGGCCCGGCGCTTTTCTCCCTGCGCCCGGAGCACATTCGGCTTGCCGACGCAAATCGTGCCTCGGGCGCGGTGCGCGTCCGAGGCCGGGTGCTTCATCAGGCTTTCCACGGAGCGACAGAATTGATTCGGGTCGAAAGCGCCGACGGCTCTGTCGTCACGGCGCGCACCGCATCCGGCAGCGTGCCGGGAAATGAGGTCGAACTCGAATTTTCTCCCGGCGATGCGATTCCCGTACGCGAATCGCCAGAAAGAAACTGATGTTCTCCCGCGCTTACAGGACGCTCGTGACCGCGCCTCCCCTGCTCTGGGTCGCGGTGTTTCTGCTGGTGCCGTACCTGCTGATGTTCTGCTACAGCTTCTGGGCAGTGTCTCCCGCGCAGACCATCGTGCATGCATGGACTCTCGACAACTACAAAGAACTGCTCGCGAAGCCGGTCTACGCGGAGACGCTGCTGCGCTCGATGTGGATCGCCGCGCGCGTGACTGTTTTCTCTCTGCTTCTCGGATATCCGCTGGCGTATTTCCTGTCGTTTTACGCCGCCCACAGAAAAGACTTTCTGTACCAGATGGTGATCATTCCCCTGTGGGTGAGCTACCTGGTGCGAGCCTACGCGTGGAAGACCATCCTCGGCTCTGATGGCGTGCTGAACACCTTGCTGCAATATCTGCATCTGACGCGCCACCCGCTTGAGTTCCTGCTCTACAGCCCGTTTGCGGTGGTGCTCACTCTGACTCACATCTATACCCCGTTTGCATTCCTGCCGATCTACGCCGCGCTCGAGCATATCCCGCGCAATCTGGTCGAGGCTTCGCACGACCTCGGGGCCACTCCGGCGCAAACTTTCTGGAAGGTGATTTTCCCGTTGTCGATCCCCGGGGTGCTGGCGGGAGCGACGTTTGCCTTCGTCCTGAGCCTGGGCGACTTCCTCGCGCCGCTGCTGCTCGGAGGCCCGAGCGGCATCATGATTTCCAACGTGGTGGTCAGCTTATTTGGGGCGGCTTACAACTGGCCGCTGGGCGCCGCTATCTCGCTTTGCATGCTGGTACTGGTCGTCTGCCTGCTCTTCCTCTCGGAGCGACTCGAGAAGAAATGGAGCTTCTCGTGAACTCCAACGCATGCCCGAGACAGCACTCTCGCTGGCTGCTTGCCCACGCGACGATGGTGTTCGCGTTCCTGTATCTCCCGGTTGCGGTGCTGATTCTCTACTCCTTCAACGGCGAAGGCGTTGGCGGATTCCCTCCCCATCACCTGACCCTCGACTGGTATCGCATCCTGTTTGCCGACGGGCCGATCTGGGACTCGGTGCTGAATAGCCTGCAAGTCGCCTTCGCCGCGATGGCGATCTCGCTGACGTTCGGCATTCCGGCTGCGCTCGCTCTGGATCGCGCTCACTTTCCGGGAAAAGCTCTCTTCCGCCGGTTAGTGCTTCTCCCGCTGATTTTGCCGGGGATCATTACCGGCCTGTCGCTGCTGATGCTGTTTGATCTGGTGCGAGTCAAGCTCAGCCTGATGACGATTATTCTCGGTCACGGGACGGCTTTGATTTCAGTCGCGACCACCGAAGTCTTTGCCGGCCTGCAGAAGCTTGACCGCGCGCAAGAGGAGGCGTCGCTCGATTTGGGCGCGAACTACTGGCAGACCTTCTGGCGGGTGACCGTGCCTAACCTGAAGCTCCCGATCATCGGCGCGGCGCTTCTGATCTTCACGCTCTCCATGGACGAGATCGCGGTCAGCTTTTTCCTGATTGGCCGCGATAACACCCTGCCGCTCGAAATCTGGGGACGCCTCCGGCGCGGCATCACGCCCGAGATCAATGCCGTGTCGACGATCATCTTTCTGTTTTCGCTGGTGGCGATTGTGCTCTGGTACCGGCTGCGGGTAAAGGCAAAGGGCAGCGCGGAGGTGGGAGCGGAACTGATCGAAAGCGGCGCGACAGCGGAGAGGTAGGCTCGTGTCGGGACAGAATCGTGGCGGGCATGTGCAGAATGGCCAAAGCGAGTCGAACGCGTACACTCTTTCTGCACCCTTCCCTTCATGACCAACACATCCCTCGCATAGTAAATTGGTAGCAGTACCAACAAATAAGGAAGGATCCCTTTTGTCTTCCGCCATTCGCAACATCGCCATAATCGCGCACGTCGACCACGGCAAAACCACGCTGGTTGACGCCATGCTCAACCAGAGCGGCACATTCCGTTCCAACGAACATCACGTCGAGCGCGTGATGGACTCGAACGAACTGGAGCGCGAGCGCGGCATCACCATCCTGGCAAAGAATACGGCCATCTTCTACCACGACGTGAAGATCAACATCGTCGACACGCCCGGCCACAGCGACTTCGGCGGTGAAGTCGAACGCGCACTGAAGATGGTCGATGGCGTCATGCTGCTGGTCGACGCCAGCGAAGGCCCGCTGCCGCAAACCCGCTATGTTCTGGGCAAAGCGCTCGAAGCCAAACTCCCGCCGATCGTCGTTATTAACAAGATCGACCGCTCTGACGCCCGCCCGCAAGAAGTGCTCAACGAGATTTACGATCTGTTCATCGATCTCGACGCCAAGGAAGAGCAACTGGACTTCCCTGTTCTCTACACGAACGCGAAGACAGGCACGGCCTCAACCGAGATACAAGTCCCCGGCCAGGACCTGCGGCCCCTGTTTGACGCGATTCTGAACACGATTCCCCAGCCGAAAGGTGATCCTGCTGGACCGCTGCAGATCCTGGTTGCGAACCTTGATTACAGCGATTACCTGGGACGCCTTGCCATTGCGCGGGTCTTCAACGGAAAGATGTTCACCGGGGAAGAGGTTGCCATCGCCAAGCTTGACGGCTCCCTGCACAAAACCAAGATCACGAAGCTATTCTCCTTCGCAGGACTCAAGCGTACCGACACCACCGAGACCGAACTGGGTGATATCGTCGCTGTCGCGGGTGTCGAGGGCATCACGATCGGCGAGACTATCACCGACGCCGAGAACCCCGCGCCCCTGCCGCCGATTGCCATCGACGAGCCGACGATCGCCATGCTGTTCACCGTCAACACGTCTCCCTTTGCCGGCAAGGACGGCATCTATGTCACGTCGCGCAACCTGCGCGAGCGGCTGGATAAGGAATTGTTGACTAACGTCTCCCTGCGCGTCGAAGAAACGGGCTCGACCGATTCCTTCAAAGTCCTCGGCCGCGGCGAGCTGCAGCTTTCTATCCTGATCGAGATGATGCGCCGCGAAGGATACGAACTCATGGTTGGGAAGCCGGAGATCGTCACCAAACGCATCGATGGCAAACCGATGGAGCCGGTCGAACACCTGACCATCGACGTCCCCGACGAGTTCGTCGGCGTGGTGATGGAGCAGCTTGGCTCGCGCAAGGGTGAAGTCACCAACATGCACAATCACGGCTACGGACGCGTGCGGATTGAGTTCCGCGTCCCCAGCCGCGGGCTCATCGGCCTGCGCAGCCAGCTTCTGACCGATACGCGCGGCACCATCGTGATGAACTCTCTTTTCGACGGGTACACCGAGTGGCAGGGCGAGATTCCGCATCGGCTGACGGGCGCGCTGATCGCCGATCGCGCGGGCGTTTCGACCGCCTATGCGTTGTGGGGCCTGCAGGAGCGCGGAGAGCTGTTTGTCGGACCGGGCATCGACCTCTATGAAGGCATGATTATCGGAGAAAACGCCAAGGACAACGATCTCGATGTCAACGCCGTCCGGGAAAAGAAACTGACCAACATGCGTGCGTCCACCGCCGATGAGGCGATCCGTCTGGTGCCGTTCCGGGCGCTCAATCTGGAGCAGGCGATCGAGTTTATTGCCGACGACGAGTTTGTCGAAGTGACGCCCCAGTCTCTGCGGCTGCGAAAAAAGACTCTGCAGGCGAACAAGCGCAAGAAGAGCGCATTGGCCGCGGTTGAGGAATCGTGAGCGCTCGTTCGAAATCCGCCGTAAGGGTCGCCGCCAGAGCGCCTTTGCGCATGCTCCTGGTTCCATGCAGCTGCGGTACCACTTTCGCCGTCGCCCAGGACTACGATCGGCAGGGGACGACCTGGAGCCGCTATCTGGTCTGTCCCGGCTGCGGCAAGCGGCACGACCCGAAGAATCGCCTGCTGCAGATGGGATTTCAGAATGAAGGCTACTGGAAAGTCGACGACTGTTAGGGAAATGACTCAAAATTCGCATGGACGTAACCCAAGAATCAATTTCACAGGCCCCTTTCAGAAAACCTGCTATACTGCTCGCCGCAATTGACTGTTCGCAGCTCCGGTACCGCTTTTCAGGAACGGCCTTCCCGACCTGCCAAGTCCGCCGAACTGAGCTCGCACTCCAACAGCTCAATGCAGAGGCAAGGCGTGAAGAATATTTTTGTGGGGAATCTCAGCTTCAACACCAACGAAGATGAGTTGCGTCAGGCGTTCGAGGCCTACGGACAAGTCGATCGGGTCTCCATCATGACCGATCGTGACACCGGCCGCTCGCGCGGCTTCGGTTTCGTCGAGATGGCCAACAATGACGACGGCGAGAAAGCGATCGCCGCTCTCAACGGCGCGCAACTGAGCGGCCGCACCATTAATGTCAACGAGGCTCGCCCGAAGAACGACCGGTTCGGCGGCGGAGGCGGCGGAGGCCGCGACCGGGGGGGCCGTGGCGGCGGTCATCGCGACCGGTATTAGCGCGTCGACCTCTCAGGCCGACCTTCTGACATCAGAAGTGCAGGACAGCCAAGCCGTCAAGCCGTCAACGTTGAGCCGGCCCCGCTCCGCATGTAAACTGAAAGCACTGCGCCCGTAGCTCAGCTGGATAGAGCGGTTGCCTCCGGAGCAACAGGTCGGGAGTTCGAATCTCTCCGGGCGCACCATCGCCTCTCCTCGAACGTTACCGGATCCACCCGCAAGCCTGCATTGATTAGAATGAAGCCCTCATGACGACCCTCGTGCACGACCTGCGTCACGCCTTCCGGATGTTTCTCAAGTCGCCGGGCTTCGTCGTCATCGCGGTTCTCACCCTCGCCCTCGGTATTGGCGCCAACACGGCACTTTTTTCCGTGGTCAAAGGTGTTCTGCTCAATCCACTGCCCTATCCGCATCCCGAGCAGGTCGTCGCCGTGTATGCCAGTACGACCGCGGTTCCACGCGGGCCCGCCAGCTATTTGAATTTCATCGACTGGGACCGCGAAGCCAAGACCTTCTCGTCGATGGCCATGTACCGCAATCAGGATTACAACTTCAGCGATCTGAGTGAGTCCGAACGCCTGAGCGGCTACATGATTTCATCAGACTTCTTTTCTGTTCTCGGCGTGGACCCCATTCTCGGCCGCACTTTCCGGCGGGAAGAAGATCAAGTCGGGGCCGGGCCCGCGGTGATTCTCGGCGGCGGCTTTTGGAAGCGCAAATTCGCCTCATCGCCCGGCGTTCTGGGAAAATCGCTGATCTTGAATGGCGTCTCCTACACTATCGTCGGCGTCATTCCTTCCAGCTTCAGCTTTTATGGGCATGATCGCGATGTTTACACTCCGATCGGCCAGTGGAACGATCCCTCCTTCCGGGATCGCCGCATCAGCGTGAGCGCTCGCGTGATTGGCCGCCTCAGGCCGGGCGTCACGCTCGCTCAGGCGCAAGCTGACGCCGATGTCATCGCGCGCAACCTCGCCGCCGAATTCCCCGTAGCCGACAAAGATGTGAGCATCGCCGTGGTGTCGATGAAAGACGATATTGTCGGCAATGTCGAGCCCTTCCTCCTCATTCTTCTCGCAGCGGTGGGTTTCCTCCTGCTGATTACCTGTGCCAACGTAGCCAATCTCCTGCTGGCGCGCTCCATCGGCCGCTCTCACGAATTCGCCATCCGCACAGCGCTGGGCGCAAGCCGCATTCGAGTTATTCGGCAGCTTCTCACCGAGAGCATGTTGCTCGCGGGCATGGGCGCAGCCATCGGACTCGTTCTCGCCTTTTGGGGCACGAAAGCTGTTCTCAATGCTCTTCCCGGAACGTTGCCGCGCACCGGCGAGATTCATCTCGACGGTCGAGTCTTGCTCTTTACCGTGGTTCTGTCGCTGTTTGCGGCACTCATCTTCGGATTCGCTCCGGCGGTAAAAGGCTCGCGCGCGAATCTGCAGGAAGTCCTCAAGGAAAGCGGGCGCGGCTCCAGCGGCACGCGGCATCGAATGCAGAGAGTCTTTGTCGCGGTCGAGGTCTCGATGGCGCTCGTTCTTCTGGTGGGCGCGGGCCTCATGCTTCGCAGCCTAGCGGCGCTCTGGCGCGTAGATCCCGGCTTCAATCCCAGTCACGCCATTACCTTCAGCCTGTCGATGCCATCTTCGACGGCAACGACCTCGGCCGAAACTCGTGCCCGCCTGCGTCAGTTCGACGACAAGTTGCGGTCCATCCCCGGAGTCAAGGCAGTTTCGGTTACGCTGGGCTCTCGTCCGATGATTCATGATTCTTCCCTGCCCTTCTGGATCGAAGGGCGGCCGAAACCCGCCAACGACAATGAGATGCCCGCGGCCATGTTTTATCTGGTCGAAGCCGGATTCCAGCAGGCCATGGGCGTAACGCTTGAACGCGGACGCTTCATCAACGCCGATGACCATGAAAACACTCCCGTCGTCATCGACATCGACGACGTTCTCGCCCGCACGTATTTTCCGAATGAGGACCCGATTGGCCAGCACGTTCATCTCGAGCAATTCAATGTGGAGGCGGAAATCGTTGGCATTGTCGGCCACGTAAAACAGTGGGGACCCGGCAACGATGCAAAATCGGCGATTGAGGCCCAGTTCGATTATCCATTCATGCAGCTTCCCGAGAAGCTCATGCCGATGGTGGCCGATTCGGTTGCCGTGGTTCTGCGGACTGAGGGGGATGCGGCTGCCATCATGGGTCAGGTGCGACGTGCGGTGTATGAAAATGACCCCCGCGAGATCATCTATAACGTCGAAACCATGGATGACGTCATTGCCAGCTCGTTTGCCGCGCGCCGGCTGTCGATGATTCTGCTTGCCGTGTTTGCCGGGCTGGCCCTGGCTCTCTCCTGCGTGGGAATCTATGGCGTGATTTCGTATCTCGTCGGTCAGCGCACTCACGAAATCGGCGTGCGTATGGCCCTTGGCGCTCAGCGCAGAGATGTAATGCGTCTTGTGCTCAGCGAGGGTTCGCGCATGGCTCTGCTTGGCGTCGCTATTGGCATTGCCGCATCTCTGGCATTGACCCGATTCATGGCGAGCCAGCTTTTCGGCGTTACCGCGCATGATCCGTTGACCTTCGTCGGAGTGGCGATTCTGTTGCTGCTTGTAGCCGTGCTGGCGTGTTTTGTTCCCGCATTGCGCGCCGTTCGCGTCGATCCGATGATTGCATTGCGGTACGAATAGATCTTGAGGAGCAGCATGGACAGAGGTTCTGTTTTGAGAAATGGAGTATTCATCGTCATTGCAGCCGCGATGGGCGTAGGCGCAGCATATTGCCAGGCTCCTGGCGGCGCGGTTTCCGCCAAGGCGTCCCCGCCAGACGCCGGGCTGTACCTCAAGGTAGTACTGGCGGATCGCGTGCGCCTGTCGAAGCTGAAGCCGGGCGAAGTCGTGGAAGGCAGTCTCGCCCGCGATGTCTATGCCGCGGATCGCGAGCTCTTCAATGCCGGGAGCCCCGTGCGCCTGACCGTGGATCACATGGAAAAGCGAAAACGCACACCCAACGATCACTGGCCGGGCGTGATCAAGCTCTTCACACCGCGCCATGAGAACTATCCGGTTTTCAAGACCGCGGACGTGACGCAGGCGTCCGGCGAGAGTCGCTTGCAGGTCTCATTGATATCGGTGAGCCGCCTGCGGGAAGTGCACGCGGCGGCGAGGAAATCCAAGAGTAATGCGTCATCCTCTGCCGACCACGGCGCCGTCGAGGTGAAGCAGCCATACATCAAGAAAGCAGCAACGCCCACCATGGTATTTGAGGCTTTCCTCTTAGAAAATGCCGGATCAGGGGGCAGATCCGAGCCCCCGCCATCGTCCGCGGAACCAAGTCCCGCCGGTCTTGCAATCATCCCGGCTGACACGCGCTGCCACATTTTGCTCTTGGGAGATGTAAGCGCTTCGAAGAGCAAGCCGGGCGACGTGGTTCGTGCGCGCCTGCTCGAACCGGTGTTGCTGAACTCGCGAGTCGTGCTGCCGGCCGGGAGCGTTTTCGAAGGCAGAGTCGTGAGAAGGACTCCACCACGCTGGTTAAGCCGCGCCGGCTCTCTCTATCTGTCCTTCACTCAACTCACGCTACCGGAAGGGACCGGGTTGCCCATCACGGCATCGGTCGCAGGGGCAGAGTTGGATCGCCGATCCCATACCCGAATCGATTCCGAAGGCCAGCTGCACGGGGAACGTCCGGGCAAGGCATGGATGGCCATCAATCTCGGCGTCACCGCGGGCCTGGCGAAGGAAGCCGACGACACCGTGCAGGTGATCGTCGAAGCTATCGTTTCCACCGCGACCGACGCCTCCACGGCGGGAACGGCGCGAATCGTGGCCAGCTGCGTTTCCGGACTCTACATGGTGACGAGGCGCGGCCGCGATGTGGTTCTCCCCCGCTTCACCGAGATGGATCTTTCGCTCGACCGCCCGGTCACGGTTGGCGCGTCGTCTCACGACGCGCCGGCAGGGGCGGCTGCCGGCGGAAAATAGCGGCCCTGGGCGCGCCATGCCACCGCCCATGTAACATACGGTTGCGTCGTTCCGGGGAAGACACGACTCGAGCATGAACTACGATGCCCTCCTGGTGGTTTCTTTCGGCGGTCCCGAATCGCGGGATGACGTCATCCCGTTCCTCGAGAACGTACTGCGGGGAAGAAACGTTCCTCGCGAACGCATGCTGGCCGTGGCCGAGCACTATTTCCACTTCGGCGGCAAGAGTCCCATCAACCAGCAAACCCGGGAACTGATCTCATCCATTGAAAAGGAGCTGGCGCAGCATGGTCCGAAGCTGCCCGTGTATTGGGGCAATCGCAATTGGCAACCCTTCCTGGCGGAGACGATGCGGCAGATGGAGCGTGACGGAATCCAGCACGCGCTGGCGTTCGTCACGGCGGCTTTCAGTTCCTACTCCGGTTGCCGGCAATATCTCGAGGACATTGCGCGCGCTCGGGCCGAAGTTGGTGCATCGGCGCCGCAAGTAGACAAGCTTCGCGCATTCTTTAATCACCCGGGATTCGTCGGAGCGAGCGAAGACCGCCTGCGAGAGGCTCTTCAGGAACTTCCAACGAATGCCCGTCAGAACATTCAAGTCGTGTACACCGCGCACAGCATCCCGTTGTCGATGGCGAGTACGAGTGACTACGTGCGTCAGCTTGAAGAGGCGAGACGGCTGGTCTCGGAGCGGCTCGGGATTCAGAACGATGCGCTGGTCTATCAGAGCCGAAGCGGGGCTCCCGGGCAGCCCTGGCTGGAGCCGGACGTGCTCGATCACCTGCGGGAGGTGAAGTCACGGCAACTGGCGAGCGCGGTGGTGCTGGCGCCCATCAGCTTTATCTCGGACCACATGGAGGTCCTGTACGACCTCGACGTCGAGGCGCGGCAGCTTTGTGAGTCCTTGGCTCTGCCCATGGCGAGAGCCAGGACGGTGGGCGTACATCCCAAGTTCGTCGCCATGATTCGCGAATTGATTCTCGAGAGAACCGCGCCGGGAATGGAGCGCCGCGCTCTGGGATCGATGGGGCCGCGAGAGGATGTGTGTGCCGAGGACTGCTGTCCCGCGCCGCAACGGCCGGGGCGACCGCAGAAGTGACACGAATTCAGTCTCTTGCAGTCAATTCGCTGAAGTTGGGCGAAGCCACGGCTGTTAGCGGGGCAATCATGGAGTAGTTTCCTTGTGGAAGGCAAGGACATCCGTCACATTCGCGGATTGTGGAAATCTTCTGGCCGGCCATGGGACGTCTCGGGATCTGGTTCTATCGCCGCGCTCGGGAGGGCAATCTCCACGGGGCGACAGTCAGCGCGATGCGGCCGGGACGTGGACGCCTTCGTAGTCGGTGGCCTTGGGAGTACATTCGACCAGCCGCATGGTGCTGATGATGGTTTGAATGACGGCTTCGTTGCCCACAGCGGTATTGATCATCATGTGGTAGAGAGAGCGGGTGGGCCAGTCGGCGTTGAAATAGTGCTTGATGTAGGCCATACGCTCGCGGTCGACGGAATCGACCAGGTCCTCGGCTTCGGACTGAGTATGGCCGTCCAGAATCGTGCGCCGGATCTTCTCGGCCCGCGGAGCATACAGAAACACATGGAAGGCGCAGGGATGCTCGCGTAGAAAATAGGGCGCGCCGCGTCCGACCACAACCGCGTTGCCTTCGCGTCCGATGCCGTCCATGATTCCCTGCATCATCGACATCATGCGGTCGGTATCGAAGACCTGACTCCCCAGCGGCGAACTGCGCTCGTAGCTGCCGCGCCAGAAGGCTTTGGCGAGGCGATGCAGGGGGCTATCCATTCTCTCATCGCAACGCTTGACAGCGGCCGGGGCAACATTGGCGAGGCGGGCGGTTTCTTCGGTGAGGAGGTGGTCCCAGAGTTTCCAGCCGAGGTGGGTGGCCAGTTGGGCGGCGATAGTGCCGCCGCCGCAGCCGTATTCGCGCTCAAGCGTAACCAGGCGGAACATGACTACTGTTTAGTGTACCGCCATTCCACCACCGGGCTTGGATTTTTTCATCAAAAAGACTGTCGGGACCATCGCCAGAATGGCCCATCCGAGAAACCAGAAACAGTCGATATAAGAGAGCATGGTGGCCTGGCGCTCCACCACTCCCTGAACCAGGGCATAGGCCCGCTGCGTAGCGCCAGCAGCACTTTCGCCATGAGCCTGCAAAGCGCCCGAGGCTCCCTTGATCATGGCCTGCAAGGCGGGATTGGTAGGGCTCAGGTTGCGGGCGAGGTCGGTCATATGGACCTGAGTCCGGCGTTCGAGCATAGTGGTGACGACGGAGATGCCGACGCTGCCACCGACGTTGCGGGCCAGATTCATTAGTCCGGAAGCAGCGTTGTTCTTGTCACGAGGCAGGAAGGCATAGGCAGCGGTATTGATAGGAACAAAGAGAAAGGCCATTCCTGCGGCCTGCAACACGCGGGCGGTCGCGGCGGTGCGAAAGTCGATCTGCAGGTCGAACTGCGTCATGTGAAACAGCGACGCCGAGAGCACGATCAATCCGTAGACCAGCAGCCAACGCGGGCTATATCGGGAGAGCAGGAACCCGACCAGGGGCAGGAAAATCATGATAGTGAAGCCGCCCGGCATGAGGGCGAGGCCGGCCTGCTCGGCCGTGTAGCCGAGCAACGTCTGCATGAACAAAGGCAGGAGCAAGGTGCTGCCGAGCAGCGCGAACCCCAGCATGAACATCAGCAGATTGGAAACACCGAAGGTGCGCTCGCGGAACAGATGCAAGTCAATGATCGGGTCCGAGTGATGCCATTCCCAGTAGATCACGAAGATCAGTGAGGCCACGGCGATCGCCGACATCGCGAGAATGAAGTGCGACTCGAACCAGTTATCGCGCTGGCCTTTATCGAGCACGACCTGCAATGTGCCCAGACCGAGGGCAACGAAGCTGAGACCGATATAGTCGATTCTGGTCTCGCTCAGCTTGCGGCGGCGGAGATACGGCGGATCCTGAATCAGGCGCGAGGTCAGGACCATCGACAGGATGCCGACCGGGATATTGATGAAGAAAATCCAGCGCCAGGTGAAGTTATCGGTAATCCAGCCCCCGAGTGTTGGACCGATGGCGGGAGCAGTCACGACTGCAATGCCATAGACGGCAAAAGCCATGCCCCGCTTAGCTGGCGGGAAGGTGTCGGCCAGGATGGCTTGCTCGCTGGGCTGCAATCCGCCGCCTCCGACGCCTTGCATTACCCGGCACAAGATCAGTGTGGCCAGGTTCGGGGCGAGTCCGCACATGAAGGAACTCACGGTGAACAGGGCTACGCAGCTCATGTAGAAATTCTTGCGGCCCATGATTGAAGAGAGCCATCCGCTGAGCGGAAGGACGATGGCGTTGGAGACAAGGTAGGAAGTGAGAATCCAGGTGCTTTCGTCGACGCCGGCGGAAAGCCCGCCGGCGATGTGCGGCAGGGCAACATTGGCGATGGAGGTGTCGAGCACCTCCATGAACGTGGCCAATGTAACCGTGAGGGCGATGATCCAGGGATTGACTGCTGGACGCCAGGCGTCGGCCTGGTCCAACGTGGCGGCGGTTGAACCCATTAACGAATCCAGACCTTGGGCTCGACCGACATCCCCGGGCGGAGCTGGTGATCTTTGTTGGATCCGGGGTCCAGCACGATTTTGACCGGAATGCGCTGCACGACTTTCACGTAGTTTCCGGTCGCGTTCTCGGGCGGAAGAAGGCTGAAGCGGGCGCCGCTGGCGCCGGCGATGCTGTCAACTTTGCCCTTGTAGGTGCGCCCGTTGGCATCGACCTCGATATCGGCGTGCTCGCCGACCCTCATATTGCGAAGCTGCGTCTCTTTGTAATTCGCGGTGATCCAGACATCATCGAGATTGATGACCTTCATCAATTCCTGGCCGGGGGCGACGTTCTGACCGACATCGACGGTGCGGTCGCTGACGATCCCGTCGACGGGGGCGACGATCTTGGTGTATTGCAGGTTGAGCTGAGCCTGATCCAAAGCGGCCTTCTTGATCTGCACCTGGGCAAGAGCCTCGGAGGCGCGGGCGCGAGTAACCTGCATCTGCTTGGGAGCGGTACGGGCGTAATCCGAGTTCGCCTGGGCCTGAATCAGCCGGGCATGAGCCTGAGTCACCTGCTGCTGAGCGGCATCGGCACTGGCGCGAGCGGCCTGGACGGTAGCGGCGCTGGCTTTGGCGGCGGCGGTGGCCTGATCGTATTGCTGCTGGGAGATCTCCTGCTTGTCGACCAGCTGCCTGTAGCGGACGAGATCGTTCTGCGCCTTGACGTTGTTGGCCTCGGCTTCCTCAAGCTGGGCCTTGGCCGCTGCGAGCTGCTGCTCCGCGACCTGGATGCCGGCCCTGGCGCTATTGACATCGGCTTCGGTCACAGATACCTGGCTGGTGGTGTTGACTGAGGTGATGGGAACATTCACGCCGGCGGCAATGGCAGCGGCTTGTGCATCCTCGAAATCGGCTCTCGCCCGATCATAAGCAACCTGATAGTCAGTGGGATCGATTTCGACCAGCACGGTTCCTGCCTGGACATACTGATTATCTCGAATGTTCAACTTAATCACGTGGCCGTTGATGCGCGCGCTGATCGAACTGATATGGCCGTCGACTTCGGCATCGTCGGTCGACTCGTAACTGGTGACGTAGCGATAGACGAAAAAACCGGCAATCAGCAGCACGAGGATGGCGATGACAGCGCCGATGCGGAATGCCGAACTTTGCGTGCGCGGAGGGCGAACGCGAAAATCCTCTTCCGACGCGGGCAGCGGTTTCGTGTTGTTTTCCGGCTGAGCAGGTTCAGCGGGTGGGTTCTGTGTCGTCTGTGGCATACCCTACCGATTGCCTTTCAAGTATCGTTTTACGCCCGCTTCGGCATCGCCGATGGCATAGGCAAGTTCGACTTTCGACAGATTGTGAATATAAAGGCTCTGAATATAACTCTCGTGGGCGCTGGCCAGCGACTCCTGAGCCTGCACGACTTCGAGATTGTCGGTGACACCGGCGGTAAAGCGGTCCTGCGATTGAGCCAAGGTCTGCTCGGCAAGATCGACGGAACTCCGGGCCACCTCGACCTGCTGGGCTGCGGCATTGAGATCGAGCAGGGCAGTACGGACCTCGTAATCGATGCGACCGCGCAGGTCTCCCAGTTGCGCGTTCGCCTGCTTCAAGCGGGCGTCAGCCTCCAGGACATCGGCGTGGGTGCGATTGCCGGCAAAAATGGGAATGTTGATACCGCCGCTGACCTGCCAGGTCCCGTTCGACTGGGAGGGATTGACGCCAATGTCGCCGAGATTGGCCTCAACGTCCACCGTGGGATAGTGGCCGGCGAAAGCGGCCCGACGCGAGAGTTCGGCTGCCCGCACCTGAGCCAGGGCGGACTGGTAGTCGGCGCGCGAGGCATAGGCGCGCTGCAGATACTCATCCAGCGGCTGTGGAATGAGCGCCTCGTAGGGAGCTCGCTCGGTCAGAACGAATTCCTGCCCGGGAGGAAGTCCGATGACGCGGGCAACACTCAGCTTCTGCTTGGCCAACTCGTTGCGGGCGACGATCAACTGTTCCTCGCGAGTCTGCAACTCGACCTGAGCGCGCATGGTATCGATGGCCGGACTCAATCCCGCTTTCTGTTGGTCGGCGGCCTTATCGTAGAGCGCCTGTGCGCTCTTGACCTGGGCTTCGGCGGTTTCGACGCGTGCGGCGGATGCGATCGACTGCAGATAAGCATTGCCGACGGCGAGGACGACCATTTCCCGGGCATCCTTGTAGGTGAACTCGGCGGCCTTCACGCCCTCCACGGCAGCGCGCTCCTTCTCCAGGTTCGAGAAATTGAAGACCGACTGGCCGACCGAGGCTCGCAAATCGAAGAAGTTGAACGCGGGAACGACGCGGGGAAACGCGCTGGAGCTGCCTCCCGAAGGAGCAAACAGGGGGAGAAGCTTGTTGAAACCGAGCGCCGCGAGGCTTTGCGTCTGCGTGTCTTCCATGAGGCGCGCGCTGAGGTCCGGGAGCAGATTGCTCAGTTGCTTCCAGCGTTCTCCTCGGGCGGTCTGGGCCTGGTCGCTGGCCAGCAGCAGGCCGAGGTTATTGCGCAGTCCGCGGTCGATGGCTTCGTTGAAATCGATCTGCAGGACCTCGGCAGTGGCTTTGCCCTCAGGTTGACTGCCGAGAAACGGGTTTTCCGGCCCTGGAAGCGAGACGCTGGGAGGAGAAGACGCCCCTCCCGTAGCTTGAGCGGTCGAACGGGGAACGAGAAAGAACGGAACGATGAGACAGGTAAGTACTTTAAGAGACGATGAGACCTGCATTCTTGAACGTAGTGTCCGCCGCGCGGCCCTCACGGCAAAGCCGGGGCGCCTTTCTCGCTCCATAGCATAAACGTTTCCCATTGGATTCGTCTTTGGATTCTCGAGATGCAATCCATTTGGGGAGCGGAAGGGGCTGAATTGAGACCAGAATCGGGCGGGTGGCGTGGCGCCGGGCGGCTGAAGCGTCGTTCTCGAAGTGTGTTTGAGCTCACTTCCAAGGGCTTGGAGCCCCTGAAAGTGCACCGCCTTCGGTGTTTTGCCAGCGTGTTCCTGCCAATTTAATCTGGCGCTTAAGGGGAGACATGCCGAAGACTGCCATCGCTCTAGCCTTAGTCATGGCTCTGATGCCAGGGCTGGTGATAGCCCAGCAACCGGCGCATCCGAGTGCTCCGGACCGCAAAGTAATCTCCAGGGTCCAGCCGCAGTACCCCGAACTCGCCAAACGGATGCAGATCCGAGGGACGGTCAAGGTCGAGGCCATCGTGCGTCCGAATGGCACCGTCAAGACCGCCCGGCTGCTGGGAGGAAACCCGGTCCTGGCGGATGCCGCATTGGGTGCCGTCCAGAAATGGAAGTTCGAGCCGGGCGAGAACGAAACGACCGAGGTTGTGCAGCTCACCTTCGACTCCCAGTGAGTCGGTCTCATCATCCCCCAGGAAACACTGAATTTCTGGAGCCGTACCCATGTCTTCGATCCCGGGAAAAGCACTACGGCGCGCGCCGGATCGTCGTCCGCGCGAATACCCGCGGTTTCGCTGCGAGTTTCCAGTCGGACTGAGCCTGCTTTTCAACGAAGAACAGCAGCAGTTGAGCGCCCACTGCCGCGATCTCTCGTCCGGCGGAATTGGCGTGCTGGTAGCCGCCGAGCTGAGACCCGGCGAGGTCGTATCCCTGACGTTCTCGCTTCCGGGCGAGCCTCACTTCTGGATGGTGAGAGCGGTGCTTCGCTATCGCCGCGGATACCACTATGGCTTCGAGTTCCTTTCGCTGACCGAGGAACAGAACGAGATCCTGGGGAGATTCCTGCCGCGGCTGGAACGGTCCGATGTGGCGGGAGAGAGTTCAAACCGCAGCAAGAACAAGTTGTGAGAGGTCATCCCTTTGCGACACGAAGGGGCACAAAATCGAAAGAAGTGACTTAGGTCATCTTGAAGGGCCGGGTACCTTCGGTCCAACCTAAGCCAGAGGATTGTGTGAATCGATGAGCACGGCAACCGGAACCGACTGGACTCGAATACTGTCTGATCCCGACCTGGTCCGCCACGTGGGCAAGCTGCTGCAGGCCTATCGCGAGGCGCCACCGGAACGGCGGGAGGCCGCTTTGCTCGAAGCCATGCGCGAAATCAAGTCGGGCGCGGCGGCGGGCGGCAAGTTGACGGAAGCGGATGCGGCCGCTGCGCCACAGCCGATTCCGACTCCGGCTTCGGCGACGCCTCCGTTTGAGCCAGACCTGTTCCATCCGACCTGGGGAAGCGACCGGCGACGGCATCCAAGAATCAAGTGTTTTGTCGCGGTCGAGTTGCGGGTCGACGAAGTTCCCACCCCGATCTGGGGCAATCTCTCCAACACCGGCGTGGGCGGATGCCTGGTCGAAACGGCGACTCCGGTCAAATCGGGAGCCAAAGTAGAAATCGGTCTCTGGGTACCGAACGGAAAGATCTGGGTAAAGGGCTTCGCGCTGAGCGGGGTGGTCACTCGGAGTGGTCCCACCACTGGTGTCCGAGTTCGCTTCGACGCGATGCAGTCCACCGAGCGCGACAGCCTTCGGCAGTTCCTGAAGTTTGTGCAGGATACGACGCGCACGCCAACCACCGAGAACGGATACTTTCAATTTCTGAAATAAGCGCGGTGAGCCGGGCCGTCTCGATTCGTCTTCGGAATCCGAGGCCAAGAGACTCACGCTGCCTTGACTGCCCGGACGCTATAGTTCGCGGTGAACTGATCGTTCGAAGTTAATTTTAAATTTTCTGCCACCAGGCCGGCCAGATTCAGAAGCGGGCAACCGGTCACTCGGTATAAGCGACGCAAGCCGTCATAGTGGGCGAACGAATCCAGACCCAGGTTCACAGTTCGGATCAAACTCGCCAGGCTGTACAGTTCCGGGATGACATCCGCCGAGGCAAAGGGCTCGAGCAGCGAGCGAATTCCGGCCGCGGTGAAGCGCCAACGTTCATCTTCGCCGAAGCGGGGAGCACAGGCGGCAAAGCTGGCCAGGACGATCCCGCCGGGCTTGAGCGCGGCGTGGATCTGCCGGAGCGCCTGGCGAGGATCGCGTACGTACTCAAACACCTGTGTGGCGACAACCAGGTCAAAGGTGGCGGGAGCAAAGGGCAGCGCCTCGGCATCAGCGATTGCATTTACAAACTCGGTCCTGATGAGGTCGACGGCAAGGTAGTTCTTTACCCTGTCCCCAAGCAGCGGCCGGTACGGCTGGTATCTGCCGCCAACGTCGAGCACGGTCAGGTTCTTATCCCGGAATTGCCGGGTCCAGGCGGAAAAAATCAGGCGACGGGAGCGAAGCGTCAGGTAGCTGGGATCGGCCAGCGATGGATAGAGTCGGCGCTGCGCCGCTTTTGCGAGTTCTCGCATAGAGGAAAAGCAGTACACAGTATAGGCAAGAGCCGGACATCCCGGGGCAAACACCTGCATTCACAGGCAGTTTTCACTCGAACGTAATCCAAGCCCGCCTGGAACTTGATACACTTCTCCGTGAACCCTTTCACTGTCGGGAAACTCTAATTTTATGTAGGCGTCAGCGTCACACCGATCTCATTTCCAGTTGAGGAGAAGAGTCGCATGGTAGCCAGTGAACAAGTTTTAGCGACCGGCAAGCAACTTGACACGCTGTGCATCAACACCATACGAACTCTGGCAATTGACGCCGTTCAGCAGGCCAACTCAGGCCATCCCGGCGCACCCATGGGGCTGGCGCCGGTTGCCTATTGTCTTTGGCAGGATTTCCTGCGTTATGACCCCGCCGACCCTACCTGGCTGAACCGCGACCGTTTTGTGCTGTCGAATGGCCACGCTTCCATGCTGCTTTACGCCATGCTGCACCTGGCGGAAGTGCGCCAAGTTGCAGCGGATGGCAAAGTCACCAAGGAGCTGGCGGTGCCGATGGAGGAAATCAAGCGATTCCGCCAGTTGGGCAGCCGCACGCCCGGCCACCCGGAATCGCATCTCACCTCCGGAGTGGAGACGACGACCGGGCCGCTGGGACAAGGTGTGGGTAACAGTGTGGGCATGGCGATCGCAGGAAAATGGCAGGCGGCGAATTTCAACCGTCCCGGACAGGAGATTTTCAACTACAACGTCTACGCGATTTGCAGCGACGGCGACCTGATGGAGGGCATCGGAGGCGAAGCCGCCTCGCTGGCGGGGCATCTGAAGCTTTCCAACCTCTGCTGGATCTACGATCACAATCACATCACGCTCGACGGGCCGGCGAGTTGGTCGTTCAGCGAAGATGTGGCCACGCGTTTCGTCGGATATGAGTGGAACGTTACGCGGGTCGTCGATGCCAACGATTTGGAAATGCTGGCGCGGGCGTTCGAGGTTTTTCAGAAAACCACCGACCGGCCGACGCTGATCATCGTCGACAGTCATATCGGCTACGGCTCGCCCCACAAGCAGGACACGAACGCGGCGCACGGCGAGCCGCTGGGCGAGGAAGAAGTCCGGCTGGTGAAGAAGTTCTATGGCTGGCCCGAAGACGCCAAGTTCCTGGTGCCCGACGGTGTACGGGAGAATTTCCGCGATGGCATTGGCCGGCGCGGGCATGACCTGCACGCGCAATGGACGCAACTATTCGCGCAGTATTCGCAGAAGTATCCCGATCTGGCGGAGCGTCTCCACTGCATCCAGCACCACGAACTGCCGCCCGGCTGGGACAAGAGTCTTCCGACGTTTCCCGCCGACGCGAAGGGGCTCGCCACTCGCGACAGCGGTGGGAAAGTATTGAACGCGTTGGCGCAGAACATTCCCTGGCTGATTGGCGGTTCTGCCGACCTAGCCACCTCGAACAAGACGACGCTGAAGTTCGAAGGAGCGGGCGATTTCAAGGCGAGCGATTACGCCGGGCGCAACCTGCACTTTGGAGTGCGCGAGCATGTGATGGGAGCCAGCGTGAACGGCATGACGGTCTCGGGACTTCGCGCCTTCGGCGCCACGTTCTTCAATTTCAGCGATTACATGCGGGCGAGCATTCGCCTTGCGGCGCTGATGGAGATTCCCTCCATGTTCGTCTTCACTCATGACTCGATCGGCGTAGGGGAAGACGGGCCCACGCACCAGCCGATCGAGCAACTGGCCTCGCTGCGCGCCATGCCGAACCTGATCGTGCTTCGTCCGGGAGACGCGAATGAAGTCACGGAAGCCTGGAAGATCGTCGCGCAACTGAAGCACTCGCCGGCGGCGCTGGTTCTGACGCGGCAACCGCTGCCGACGCTGGATCGGACGAAGTATGCGGCTGCTTCGGGCACTGCGCGCGGAGCCTACGTGCTGGCGGATCCGCCGCAAGGCAACCCTGACGTGATTTTGCTGGGCACGGGCAGCGAATTGTCGCTTTGCGTGGAAGCTTACGAAAGGCTGAAATCCGAGGGCATCAAGGCGCGGGTGGTTAGCATGCCCTCCTGGGAGATCTTTGAGCAGCAGGATGCGGCTTATAAGGAAAGCGTTCTGCCGGCGCAGGTGACGGCGCGGGTTTCCGTAGAGATGGCGGCGACATTCGGGTGGGAGCGCTACGTCGGAACCAAGGGACGAATGATCGGCATGCATCGCTTCGGAGCCTCGGCTCCGCTGAAAGATCTACTGAAGTATTTCGGGTTTACCGTGGACAAGGTGGTCGCGGAAGCGCACGCCGCACTGGCGGCGCGCTAGGGCCGGGACACAATTCTGCCATCGAGATTTGGAGAAAAATCATGCAGCCTACTGGAATTCTTGAAAATTCGAAAGCAACCGCGAATCCGTTGAAGGAATTGCTGAGTTACGGGCAGTCGATGTGGCTTGACTACATTCGGCGCGACCTTTTCACCACCGGCAAGCTTAAGCAGTTGATCCAGGAAGACGGCTTGCGGGGCATGACGTCGAACCCGGCGATTTTCGAGAAGGCGATCGGGGAGAGCTCGCTCTACGATGACATTTTGAAGACGCTTTCAACGCGCAGCGACCTGGACACCACGGCGCGTTATGAGCAGATCGCCATTCGCGACATTCAGGATGCGGCAGACGTTTTGCGTCCGGTGTATGACGATTCGAAGTTTCGCGATGGCTACGTCAGCCTCGAAGTGTCGCCCTACCTTGCGCGCAAGACGCAGGAGACGATTGATGAAGCACGCCGCTTGTGGAAGACGGTGAATCGGCCGAATGTGATGATCAAGGTTCCGGGCACGGCGGAGGGACTGCCGGCGATTCGCCAGCTGATCGGCGACGGCATCAACATCAACGTGACGCTGTTGTTCGCACAGGAAGTGTATGAAAAGGTCGCGGAAGCCTATATTGCCGGACTTGAAGACTTATCCGGGCGCGGCGGCAACCTGAAAAAGATGGCGGGGGTTGCGAGCTTCTTCATCAGCCGCATCGATACGTTGGTGGACTCGCTGCTGAATGAAAGGTTGAAGACAACGTCGGACGCAGGCCAGCAAGCTTTACTCAATGGCCTGCTGGGGAAGGTCGCCATCGCCAACGGCAAGCTGACCTATCAGCGGTATCAGCGGATCTTCAGTGGCCCGCGCTGGCAGGCGCTGGTGGCCAAGGGGGCGCAGACCCAGCGCGTGCTGTGGGCCAGCACCAGCACCAAGAATCCCCACTACCGGGACGTGATCTATGTCGAGGAACTGATCGGACCGGACACCGTGAATACGATGCCGCCGGCGACCGTCGACGCCTTCCGCGATCACGGGCAGCTGCGAAACAGCCTGACCGAAGACCTCCCGGGCGCGCAAAAAGTGATGGACGATCTGGCTCGCGCCGGCATCTCCATTAAGGAAGTGACCGACAAGCTCACCGACGATGGCGTCAAACTCTTCGCCGACGCGTTCGACAAGTTGCTTGCCGCAGTTGCCAAGAACACCCAAGCAAAGGGATAGACCGTGAATGGATTGAAGAGTTCCCTTCCTGAATCACTTGCCGCCGGGGTGAAGGCGACGGCGGCCGACTGGCAGGCGGGCGGCAAGGTGCAGCGCCTGTGGAAACGCGATGCGTCGCTGTGGACGGGCACGGACGAGGCCAACTGGCTGGGCTGGCTCGACATTGTCGACGAGCAGATCGCGCAGCAGGACCAGCTCCAGAAATTCGCCAAAGAAGTGCAGCAGCGGGGTTTTGAGGATGTCCTGCTGCTGGGCATGGGAGGATCGAGCCTGTGTCCGGAAGTGCTGCGCATGACGTTCGGACGCAATCCGCACTCTCCTAACCTGCATGTGCTCGACTCCACGGACCCGGCGCAGGTGAAGTCGTTCGAGCATCAGATCGACATTGCCAAGACGCTGTTTATTGTATCCAGCAAGTCGGGCAGCACGCTCGAGCCGAACATCTTCAAGCAGTATTTCTTTGAGCGGACGAAGCAGACCATCGGGGCAACGAAGGCGGGCAGCCACTTCGTCGCCATCACCGATCCGGGTTCGCATATGCAGAAGGTCGCCGAGTCAGACCGTTTTTTGCACGTTTTCTTTGGGCGGCCTTCGATCGGTGGGCGCTACTCCGCTTTGTCGAATTTCGGGATGGTTCCCGCGGCGGTCATCGGGATCGACACCAAGAAATTTCTGGCAGCGGCCGCGGAGATGATGCGAGTTTGCGGCGAAGGTGTGCCGGTGGAGCAGAACCCGGGCGCTGCCCTGGGAGTAATTCTCGGAACCGCGGCGAATGCCGGCCGCAATAAAGTCACCATCATTGCTTCGCCGGGAATCTCCGATCTGGGGGCATGGCTGGAACAGTTGCTGGCCGAGTCGACGGGAAAAGTCGGCAAAGGCATCATTCCGGTTGACCGCGAGCATCTGGGCGCGCCCGATGTCTACGGCAACGATCGCGTCTTCGTCTACGTTCGTCTGGAGTCGGCGCCGGACGCAGATCAGGATGCCAAGATCGCCGGCCTGGAAAAGGCGGGACAGCCGGTAATCCGTATAGCGCTCTCGGATATCTACGAACTGGGCGCGGAATTTTTCCGCTGGGAAATTGCGACCGCGGTGGCAGGAGCCATCATCGGCATCGACGCCTTCAACCAGCCGGACGTCGAGGCGAGCAAAATTGCCACGCGCAGCCTAACGTCCGAGTATGAAAAAACGGGAGCGCTGCCGGCGGAGAAGCCAATTCTCGACGACAGCGGTGTCAAGCTGTTCACCGACGACAAGAACGCCGCCGAACTGGCGAAGGGCGCCAGTGAAAAGACGCTGGCCGGATATCTCAGAGCGCACCTCGCCCGGATCAAGGCCGGCGACTATTTCGCAGTTCTCGGCTACATCCAGATGAATGGGGAGCACGAACAAAGTCTGCAGTCGATTCGGCATGCGGTGCGCGACAGCAAGCACGTGGCGACGTGCCTGGGATTCGGGCCGCGTTTCCTGCATTCGACCGGCCAGGCCTACAAGGGCGGTCCGAACTCGGGAGTATTTCTGCAGGTTACCTGCGACGACTCGGTCGAACTGCCGGTGCCGGGACAGAAATACACATTTGGCATTGTGAAAGCAGCGCAGGCGCGGGGCGATCTGCAGGTTCTGACCGATCGTGGCCGGCGAGCGCTGCGGGTGCATCTCGGGAGCAACCTGAAGGCCGGCCTGGCCGCGTTGCAGGCAGCAGTGCAGAAAGCTCTCTAGCGCTGGGGCACGCGACATCGAGAGAAGGCTGTATCGCGACAGCAGGAAGATGCCGTCGCTATCGAAGGAGCAAGCATGCAATTGGGAATGGTCGGTCTCGGACGCATGGGCGCGAACATGACGCGCCGGCTGATGCGAAATGGGCATCAGGTGGTGGTATCGGACCTGAGCGCAGATTCGGTGAAACAGCTGGCGGGCGAGGGGGCGACGGGATCCGCGTCGCTGCAGGATCTGGTCGGCAAGCTGACGCCTCCCCGCGCAGTCTGGATCATGGTGCCGTCGGGAGGCCCGACAGAGCAGACGGTGCAGAAGCTGGCGCAGTCTTTGCAGGCGGGCGATGCCATCATTGACGGCGGGAATTCTTATTTCAAAGACGATGTCCGGCGGGCAAAGGAGCTCGGGCCCAAGGGTATTCATTACATCGACGTTGGAACCAGCGGCGGCGTGTGGGGACTGGAGCGCGGATACTGCATGATGATCGGCGGTCCGAAGGAAGCAGTGCAGCGGCTCGATCCGATCTTCAAGGCGCTCGCCCCGGGCAAAGGCGACATCCCCCGAACCCCGGGCCGGGAAAAACTGGGCGGCACATCCGAGGAGGGGTACGTCCACTGCGGGCCTTCGGGCGCGGGGCACTTCGTGAAGATGGTGCACAACGGGATCGAGTACGGCATCATGCAGGCCTATGCCGAAGGGTTCGACATCTTCAAGAACGCGACCAGCAAGGAACTGCCGGAGGACATCCGCTACGACCTGAATCTGCCGGACATTGCCGAGGTGTGGCGGCGCGGCAGCGTGGTCAGTTCCTGGCTGCTGGATTTGACGGCGATGGCGCTGGCCGAGAACCCCACGCTCTCCGAGTACGAGGGCTACGTGCAGGACTCCGGCGAAGGCCGCTGGACGATCCAGGCGGCGGTTGAAGAAGCGGTTCCGGCTGACGTTCTGACCGCCGCGCTCTATGTGCGCTTCCGTTCTCGCCAGCAGCACACGTTCGCCGAGAAAGTGCTCTCCGCCATGCGCCAGAAATTCGGCGGACACGTGGAAGCGGGCGAGGGAGCGGGCGGCGCCGCGAAGAAGAAAACAGCATAACAAGTCCAAGCGACTGTTGGACGATGAAGAGGAACATTCATGGCTCAGTTAGCAGAACAACCGGCCGCCACCATGCCGCGTGTCGGCAAGCAAGGCGATCCCTGCGTGATGGTCATCTTCGGCGCGGCCGGCGATCTGACGGGACGCATGCTCATTCCTTCTCTTTACAACCTGGCACGAGCCGGGCTGCTTTCCAAGGAATTCGCGGTAGTCGGAGTGGCGCGCACGCAGCTCTCCGATGATGACTTCCGCAAGCGGGTGCAGGACGACGTCCGGAACTATTGCGGCGAGTGCGTGCAGGATGAGCTCTGGGACTGGTTCGTGCACCGTTTTTCTTATCTGGCTGGCGACTTCAACGACAGCAAGCTATATCCGCAGCTCAAAGATTTGTTGACCAAGATCGATCAGGAGAACTCGACGCACCAGAATTTCTTCTATTACTTGGCCACTGCGCCCAGCTTCTTCGGGCCCATTGTCGAACAACTGGCGGGGACCGGGCTGATGGCGCAGAGCAACGATCACTGGCGAAGAGTGATCATCGAAAAGCCGTTCGGCCATGATCTGGAGTCGGCCAAGACGCTGAACCAGCACCTGCTGAAAGTTGCCGACGAGACCCAGATTTACCGCATCGATCATTACCTGGGAAAAGAGACGGTGCAGAACATTCTGGCCTTCCGCTTTGCCAACGGGATCTTCGAGCCGGTGTGGAACCGGCGCTATATCGACCACATCCAGATTTCGGTTGCGGAAACCGTGGGGGTCGAGGGACGCGGAAGCTACTTCGATCATGCCGGCTCGCTGCGCGATATGGTTCCGAACCACATCATGCAGCTCATCAGCCTGACCTCGATGGAGCCTCCCATCTCATTCGACGCCAATGCGGTGCGCGACGAACAAGCCAAGATTCTGCACGCGATCCAGCCGATGGGCGACGAAGAGGTGCTGAGCCGCACGGTTCGCGGACAGTATGGAGATGGGACCGAGGACGGCAAACGGGCGGCGGCGTACCGATCCGAACCGGACGTTGCGCCCGACTCGCGCACCGAGACATTCGTGGCCATGAAGCTGCTGATCGACAACTGGCGCTGGGCCGACGTGCCCTTCTACTTGCGCACGGGAAAGCGCATGCCGGTGCGCAACACGCATATCGTGATACAGTTTCGACGGGCGCCTTTTGTGCTGTTCCGCGATACGCCGGTCGAGCACCTGATGCCGAACCAGCTCGTCCTGCATATTCAGCCCGAAGAAGGCATCTCGTTGCAGTTCGCGGCCAAGGTCCCAGGACCCGTGATGCGCCTGGGCACCGTCGACATGAATTTCGAATATCAGCAATACTTCGGCAAGCAGCCGAGCACCGGCTACGAACGCCTGCTGCACGACTGCATGATCGGCGATCAAACGCTGTTCCAGCGCGCCGATATGGTCGAAGCCGGCTGGTCGGTGGTCAATCCGATTCTGGATATCTGGAAAGCGCTTCCTCCCCGCAATTTCCCGAACTATGCCTCCGGCACGTGGGGACCGAAAGACGCCGACGAACTGCTCGAGCGCGATGGACGCCGTTGGAGGAATTTCGAAAAATGATTCTGGCCGGCGATATTGGTGGTACCAATGCCAGGCTGGCATATTTTCAACCCCAGAATGGCCACCTCCGACTGGTTTCGGAGCGGGTGTATCCCAGCCGCGAACACCGCGAGTTGGGGGAAATCGTGAGCTTGTTTCTTCACGACTCGGGAACGAGGCCGGATGTGGCGTGTTTTGGAATTGCCGGTCCGGTTCGCAACGGGCGCGTGGAAACGTCGAACCTGCCCTGGGTAATCGAGCAATCCCGCCTGGCCCAGCAGATTCACCAGCCTGCCACCTGGCTGATCAACGACCTGGAGGCGAGCGCGTGGGGCATTGGCGCGTTGACCGATACCGACCTGGTCTCGCTGAACCGGGTGAGCAGTCCGGTCACCGGCAATCAGGCGGTGATTGCTCCGGGCACGGGGTTAGGCGAGGCTGGGCTCTTCTGGGATGGCAGCCAGCATCATGTGTTCGCGTCCGAGGGCGGCCATGCCGACTTCGCTCCGCAGGGCGAATTGCAGATCGAGCTGTTGCGCTTTCTGGAAACGCGCTACGGGCATGTCAGCTACGAGCGCATCTTGTCGGGACCGGGCCTGGTCAATGTGTACGAGTTTCTGCGCGACAGCGGGCACGCTGCCGGGTCTCCCGCGCTGGCGGAAAAGATGAAGGCAGGCGATCCGGCAGCGGCGATTTCCCGCGCCGCGCTCGATTCGTCCTGCCCTTTGGCCGAAAAGGCGCTGGATCTCTGGATCTCGGTCTATGGCGCCGAGGCTTCCAACCTTGCCTTGAAGGTCATGGCCACGGGGGGCTTGTTCCTTGCAGGGGGCATCTCACCGAAGATTCTCCCGCGGCTGACCGGCCCGTTGTTCATGAAGGCGTTCCTGGATAAGGGCCGCCTGCGTCCGCTCGTGGAATCGATTCCAGTGCAGATCGTGACCAACGACAAGGCCGGATTGCTGGGGGCGGCGCGCTGCGCGGCGGTTCGAGGCCGTGAAATTCTGGTGAACAGCTGAGCGTCTTCTTTGAGTGATTCTGCGGAAATCCGCACCTTTACCACGCCGCAAGAGCTTTTTGCCGGCTCCGCCGAAGAGGTCTTCCGTGCGGCTGAAGACGCGGTCGAGGCGCGCGGACGCTTTACCATCGCGCTCTCCGGCGGTTCGACTCCGAAGAGCCTCTACAATCTTCTCGCCACCAACGCGCGCTATGCCCTGCCTTGGGAACAGATGTACTTCTTCTGGGGCGACGAGCGGCACGTGCCTCCGAATGATCCGGAGAGCAACTTCCGCATGGCGAACGAGGCGATGTTATCGAAGATTCCGGTGCCGGCGGAGAATGTGTTCCGTGTTCCGGCGGAGAACCCGGACGCTGCGGCAGCCGCCGAAGCCTACGGTGAGACGCTGCGGAAATTCTTCGCTTCCGAGGCGGGCCAGTTCCCGAGCTTCGACCTCATTCTTCTTGGCATCGGCCCGGATGGGCACACGGCTTCATTGTTCCCCGGAACAGCCGCCTTGCAGGAGAAATCCAGGCTGGTGGTCGCAAACTGGGTGGAGAAATTCAAAACCAACCGCATTACTTTCACCCTTCCCTTGTTGAACGCCGCTCGCAAAGTTGTGTTTCTGGTCAGCGGCACCGACAAAGCTCCGGCACTGCACGCCATCCTGGAAGGCAACCAACCGGGCGAGCAGTATCCCGCGAAGCTGGTGCGTCCGGTCGATGGAAAACTGATCTGGCTGGTGGACCGCGCTGCCGCGAGTGGGCTGGCGATTTAATTCAGAACCGCAGAGGTCTTGGAGGATTGGGGGCGGGTTCGTTATCCGCGCCAGTCGCCGATTTCTTTCAATCCGCGGCCGCGGGCGTGCTCGAACAGGCGAACGCGATGGCGGGAGTGCTCGAACTCGTGAATATCGGCCCAGACTTCCGCCTGCCACCCGGTCTCGTGCACTGCGGCCTCGCCGCAGGTGGCACAGCGCGTGTGGAGGGTGACCTGAACCGCTTCTGTAGTGACTGGAACCGCGCCCGGAAGCTCGATGAAGATACAGCGGACCTCTTCGATCTCCTCGTTTTCCCCTAGAAGGTGCTCGTAGCGCAGGAGATAGCCGAATCCCAGTTTACGAGCTTCGCTCTCGGCTTCGCCGCGAGTGTGGAAGGGGCCGTACTCGGCGCGCAACTGTTCGGTGGAGTCGCACGCCATCCAGAAGATCTCTTTATAGGCCATCGCGGGTTTCGCCCCGGGTGCGAAGAGACCTCGCGAAGCCGGCTCGTGGCTGCTTTTGAGCCTGCGTCCGAGTGTCCGATGGTACAGTGCAATTCGTAGGCCGGATGGCCAATCCGACAAGCCCATGCTAAAGATAGGGTTAGCGAATGATTGACTGGTGCCGGGAGTGTCGGACATGAAAGCTTTTGCAGACTCCTGAGGGAGAACGCCGGTCCGACGAGGCTTTCCGGGGTTTGTGAGGCCCCCATTCCATCGCTGATTCCTTGCATTCTTGTCCAAGGCGAAGGCCAACGGCAACGATACATTCCTGATCGTAGCCCTCTGCGGCGGCGATTCAGAATCTCGCCACTGGAACCGCAGCTTGGCTGTCGACGGGCGGATCGGTCAGCCAGTTGCGCCCGCCATGCCCGGCGATATACATCGCGAGTTCGAGCCGGCTCCAGACACCGAGCTTGTCGAAGGTGCTGCGCAGGTGGTTCTTGATGACCTGTTCGGTTGTGCTCATGATCTTCCCGATTTCGCGGTTGGTCAGGCCTTGCCAGACCAGCGTTGCGACCTGGATTTCTTTGGGGGTGAGGCGTTCGCGCGGGGTCATGATTCGGCTTCCTCCTTATCGAACATAGCGATGGCGAGCTTGACGCGCTTGCGCCCTTCGCGGATTCCGGCACGCAAGAAGAGTGTGCGCAGATGCTGCTTCACGGTGCGTGGGCTGATGTTGAGCTGCCCGGCGATCTCTTTGTTGCTGCAGCCCTGGATCAGCAATTGGAGAACCTGCTGATCCCTCGGGGTCACTTTGATCTCGTTGAAGTCGATCATGCTTGCCTCCTGATGTCTGGCTTGCGCCGATGTCGATTGCACGGAGATCACCAGATGCCTGGACGTTTGGAAGACGAGGGCTAAGACCCTTTGCCGGCAGCACTTAGGGGACACTCCCGAGGTCTTCAGGTAGCTTTCAGGAAGGCTGCGTAGTCTTGATTCCGTCCCGAAATGGGGAGCTCCGACCGGTCGAGCATGAGGTCCGCGGGTGTCGCTGGCGCGAAGCCGCGGAGAGCTCGCCGGGTGTCGCAGTGTTTGTGGGAGGCGCGCAAGAACCATGACAGCGTGCGATCTCCTTTTCGATCAGACAGTTTGTGGGGGCCGAGCCACTTCCGCATCCGAGGGAATCTCATGACTAAGCCTCTGAGCGATGTTTCTGCCGGGCGAAAATCCTGCGCCCAAATCGGCACTGGCGCCTGGCTTTGTGTTTTCGTTTTGGTTCTCATCGTGAGCGGGCTGCGAAGTTTTGCACAGGTTACTGAAGCGCCTGAAGCTTCACCGGCGCCGACGAACATGGCGCCGCTGACCATCACGCTGCAAGATGCTCTACAGCGGGCACAGCAGAATGACCCGCAATATCGCTCTGCGGTCACCGATCTCGGACTGGCGCATGAAGACCGGGTTCAGGCACGGGCCGGACTCCTGCCGAGCCTGACTTACGAGAACTCGTACATCTACACACAGGGACGCGGCCTGCTGTCGGCAAACTGTGAAGCCACGACGCAAGGCTGTACCGACTCAAGGTTCGTTGCCAACAACGGAGTGCACGAATATGTGAGCCAGGCAGACGTCCATGAGGCGCTCTCGCTTACGAATCTTGCCGATTACCGGCGATCATCGGCCTTGCTGGCGGAAGCGCGTGCCAAAGCGGAGATCGCGACGCGCGGCCTGGTCGTAACTGTAACGCAGGCGTATTACGGGCTGGTCATGGCGCAGAGGAAATACGCCAATGAGGAGAGGGCGGCGGCCGAGGCAACACATTTTCTCGAGATCAGCCAGGAACTCGAACGCGGCGGCGAAGTCGCGCGCGCCGACGTTATCAAGGCCAGCATCCAGTCCCAGCAGCAGCAGCGAGATCTTCAGGAAGCGCACATCGACATGGAGCGCAGCCGGCTTGATCTGGCCGTGCTGCTGTTCCCCAATTTCAACCAGGACTTCTCCGTGGTGGACGATCTGCAAACCCCCGAACCTCTACCGTCGTTTACCGAAGTCGAGGCCGCGGGAAAGAGGAACAATCCGGACTTGCGCGCGGCTCTCTCGGCCTACGAAGCGGCGACGCATGAAGTCACTGCCGCGTGGGGCGGCCTGCTGCCCAGCTTGACCCTGGACTATTTCTACGGCATCGATGCCAACCAATTCGCGATCCGGGCGGAGGGAGCGCGGAACCTCGGTTACTCGACGATCGCAACTCTGCAGATTCCGGTTTTCAGCTGGGGCTCGGACCGCAGCAAGCTGAAGCAGGCGGAATTGCGGCGGGATCAGGCACAGGTGGAATTGAGCTACGCCCAGCGTACGCTACTGAGCCGCTTGCGGCAGTTCTACAGCGAGGCCGAGACCGCGCGTTCGGAAATGGAGTCGCTAGCCTCCTCTGCCGAGCTGGCAGCCGAGAGCCTGCGCCTGACCACGCTCCGCTACCGGGCCGGAGAATCGACAGCGCTCGAAGTCGTCGATGCGCAAAACACAATGACACAGGCACGCAACGCGTATGACGATGGGCAGTCCCGCTATCGCCTGGCGCTGGCAAATCTCCAGACTCTGACAGGAACTTTTTAGGCAGATGGCTTTCCACTCACTCATCGCACGCCAACATTCCGTCCCCCCAATGCGCGCGAATCGAAAACCCATAATCGCGTGCAGCTTGGCCATCGCTGCAGCAGCGGCGATGAGCGCCTGCTCCTCCGGGGAGCGCAACCAGCAACCGGTCGTGACCGTCCAGGTGGCGGCCGTGCAACGAACTTCGATCCAGCACGTCATCACCGCGCAGGCGATCGTATACGCGCGACAGCAGGCGACAATGGTGCCCAAGATCAGCGCTCCGGTGGAGAGATTCCTGGTGCGCCGGGGCAGCCGGGTGCGTGCTGGAGAATTGCTCGCGGTTCTCGAAAATCGCGATCTGGCGGCAGCGGCACAAGAGAGCAAAGGCGCTTACGATCAGGCGCAGGCGACATTTGAAACGACCACGGCTGCCGGTGTGCCCGAAGAAATTCAGAAGGCCGAAGCCGATGTGCGCCAGGCGCAGCAGATGCTCGATGCCGAACAGAAGGTCTTCGAAAGCCGGCAAAAACTCTTCGACGAGGGCGCACTGCCGCGCAAAGAGCTCGACCAGTCACGCGTGGATATCACGCTGGCGCGGAACCAGTTCGCAATTGCGAACAAACATCTCGATGACCTGATGGCGGTGGGCAAAGCGCAAGAACTGAAAGCGGCCGCAGGGCAGCTCGAATCGGCGAAGGGACGATACCTCGGAGCGCAGGCGCAGCTGGCGTACTCAGAAATTCGCAGCCCGATCGACGGCGTCGTCACCGAGCGGCCGCTTTATCCCGGCGAGATGGCGGCGGCCGGCAGTCCGTTGCTGACCGTGATGGATATATCGTCGGTGATTGCCAAAGCGCACATCTCCCGCGCCGACGCCGCTTCGCTGACGGTCGGCGACGCCGGCAGCATGACCGTCACCGGAATGGCGGCGCCGGTCGAAGGCAAGGTGACGGTGGTCAGTCCGGCGCTCGACCCGAACAGCACCACGGTCGAAGTCTGGCTTGAGGCGAAGAATCCCAGGCATGCTCTGCAGCCGGGAACCAGCGCGCAGCTTTCGATTGCGGCCGAGACGGTGAAAGATGCGCTGGTGGTGCCGGCGAGCGCGGTCTTCACCGCCCCGGACGGCAGTTCCACGGTGATGATCGCGGGCAGTGACGGCCTCGCGCACCGGCAAGCGGTGACACTGGGGATTCGAAACGGCGACCAGGTTCAGATTCTCGAAGGCGTGAGTGCCTCCGACAAGGTCGTGACTGCCGGCTCTTACGGCCTGCCGGACAAGACGAGAATCAAGATCGAGGCAGCCGAGCCCGGCGGCTCGACGAACGACGAATCGAAGCCGGCGCCCGAGGAAACGGATGACAAGTAAGCCCACCGGAGCCTCCGCGTGACCTCGATCAACGCTCATCCTGAGGAGCGGCACTGGGTCGCCCGGCATTCGCGGCCAATCATCTTCCTCATCCTCACGCTGGCATTGCTGGGCGCGTATCTGGCGTTCACCGTGCCGGTGGCGGTGTTTCCCTCGACGGACTTTCCCCGCGTGCTGATCGGCGTCGACAACGGAGTGATGCCGATCGATCAGATGATGGTGACCGTCACGCGCCCGATTGAGGAGGCGGTCAACAGCGTTCCCGGATTGCTGACCGTGCGTTCGACCACCAGCCGGGGCTCGGCGGAGGTCGACCTTTTCTTCCGCTGGGACGTCGACATGTTCCAGACACTGCAGTACGTCAACGCAGCAATCTCGCGGGTGCAGCCGGAGCTTCCGCCAACGGCGCGAATCGAGGCGCATCGCCTGACCTTTGCTGCGTTCCCGATCATGGGGTACAGCCTGACCTCCGACAGCATGCCCCAAACCCGGCTCTGGGAGATGGCCACGTATGATCTGAAGCCGCGTTTAAACCGGCTGGATGGCGTTTCTACCGTGGTCGTGCAGGGCGGGCAGGAACCGGAGTTCCAGATCACCCCGGACCCGGCCAAGCTTCTGACCGCAGACATTACGGTTTCCGACATTCTGGAGGCAGTGCGGCGCACCAACCTCATCGATTCTCCGGGGCTGCTGGAGCAGAATCACCAGCTCTATCTGGGCCTGGTGAACGGGCAGGTGCGGACTCCCGAAGAGATTTCAAAGGCAGTCATCAAGAACACGCCGGCAGGCATTCCGGTGCGCATCGGCGATGTGGCCGCGGTCGCTCCGGCGGTGAAGCCGGTCTACACCATCGTGACGGCGAACGCTAAGCCGGCGGTTCTGCTGAACATCAGCCGCCAGCCGGACAGCAACACGATGGCGGTGGCGCAGGAGGTTCATCAGGAGATTGAACAGATCCAGAAGACGCTTCCCCCCGGCGTCCGCATCGAGCCCTTCTACGATCAATCGATCATCGTCAGCCAGTCGATCGGCAGCGTGCGCGACGCCATCCTGCTGGGACTGATCCTCGCATCCGTCATCCTGGTCGTCTTTCTCCGCGACTGGGGAACATCTCTGGTAGCGGGATTGGTGATTCCCGTAACGGTGATGATTGCTTTCATCGCCCTGAAATTGATGGGGGAGACGTTCAATCTGATGACGCTGGGCGGGCTTGCCGCCGCCGTGGGGCTGGTGATCGACGACGCCATCGTGGTAGTGGAGAACATCGTTCTTCACCGCGATGCCGGACAGGGGCGCGTGCAGGCGATCCAGAGCGCAATCCGGGAGCTGACGATACCCCTGCTGGGATCGACGATCACGCCCATCGTGGTTTTTGTTCCGCTCATCGTAATTACCGGCGTGACTGGGGTTTTCTTTCGCGCGCTGGCGGTGACCATGAGCGTCTCGCTGCTGGCTTCGCTGGCGCTGGCGCTCACCTGGACGCCGACGCTCAGCCAGTACCTGATCCGCCGCAAAGACGGGGGGAAAACGGAATCGATCGACAATCCCGCCGCAACGGGAGACGGCGGCGATGAAAAAGATGAGGAGTCGCCCAGCGTTCGCCGCTTGCTGGCTGCGGAAGAAGCGCACCTCGGCGGATTCTTTCGGCGCGTGATCGGCTTCCACCAGCGCTGGCTGCGACGCGCCTTGGAGCGGCCACGGTTGCTGGCACTGTTCAGCGCAGCGCTGATCGTGGTGTCTTATTTCTGCTACACGTTCTCTGGATCGGACCTGCTGCCGGAGATGGATGAAGGCGGATTCGTTCTCGACTACATCATGCCCGCCGGCAGTTCTCTGGCCGAGACGAACCGAGTTGTCAGCCATGTGGAAAGGATTTTGAGCGACATCCCTGAAGTCGAGAGCACATCGCGCCGGACCGGCCTGCAGCTCGGGCTTGCTGCCGTGACCGAGGCCAACACCGGCGACATTCTGGTGAAGCTAAAACAGAAGCGCAGCCGCGGCGTGGAGGAGATCATCGACGAGGTGCGCGCCAAGGTAAACAGGCAGGAGCCGGTACTCGATGTGGAATTTGCCCAGGTGCTGCAGGATCTGATCGACGATCTTACGTCAGCGCCGGAGCCCATCGAGATCAAACTCTTCTCGCAGGATCCGGCTTTGCTGGAGGAATGGGCGCCCAGAATCGCCGAGGCGATCAAGCCCAATGACGAAACCGGAAAAGGCGGGGTCAAGGGAGTGGTCGACGTCCTGAACGGCATTGAAAACACGGTCAGCGGGCCCGCGCTGACTTTCCAGGTGGATCCCAGTGTGGCAGCACGCGCAGGCTTCAGCGTGGAGGAAGTGGCGCTCGATGCCTCGGCAATTCTCGAAGGCGAACCGGCTCCGACTCCCGTGGTCGCAAACGACCGCGCCTACACACTTCGCGTGCGCTTCCCCGCCGCAGACCGGGGATCGCTCAACGCCATGCGCGACACCCTGCTGGTGAGCAGCACCGGACACACGGCAACACTGGGAGCGCTGGCAACCATCGCCGAAAACCCCGGGCAGACGGAGATTCATCGCGAGAATCTGCAGCGCTATGTTGCTGTTACCGCTCGCCTGGAAGGCAGAAGCCTGGGCAGCGCGATGTCCGATGTGCAGAAGGTAGTTGCCGGCCTGCACCTCCCGGCCGGCATCCGGGTAGTCTACGGGGGGACGTATCAGGAGCAGCAGCGCTCGTTTCATGATCTGGCGCTGGTGCTGATCCTGGCGGTTCTGCTTTTATTCGTTGTATTGATGTTTGAATTCGGAACCTTTGCCGCCCCGGTGGCGATTTTGTCGTCGGCACTGCTTTCCACTTCGGGAGTGTTCATCGCGCTGGTCGCCACGCAAACCACATTCAATATTTCGTCGTTCATGGGGATGATCATGGTCATTGGCATCGTGGCCAAGAACGGCATCCTGCTTCTTGATGCCGATCATAAGATGCGAGAGCTCGGCGTGGGCGCAGAAGAGGCGATGTTGCAGGCAGCGCGGCGTCGGTTGCGTCCGATCGTGATGACGGCGATGGCGACGGTCGCGGGCATGTTGCCGCTGGCTTTTGCTATCGGAGCGGGATCGCAGATGCTGCAGCCGCTGGCCATCGCGGTGATTGGCGGCGTTCTGGTCTCGATGGTGCTCTCGCTGATCATCACTCCCGCCGTACACTTTTATCTGGGTGGCAAGAACAACGACACCGCCCCATTAGAAGCCTGATGGGAAGAACGCGGGAACAGTTGTGCAGAGTTCTGCGCGTTACCCTGGTAACCAGAGCGCGGGTGCCGAGTTGGCCTTGTTAAAGGCTGGTAGAGGAAAACTCGCACCAAGGCAGCTTCCGGCTGTAAACTATTGCAATATTCCGCGCTCCTTTATCGAGGAGTTCCATGCCGAGCCCATTCCTGAGTCCTAATTCCTTAAACGCGAACCAGCTTTGCGCCTCTTTGTTGGCCGCAGAGTTGCACTAGAATAGCGGCATCTCCCCGTGGATCAAGGAGGCGGCTGAGATCCGGCCGCACCGGCTGTAACCGGACGTGCCCAAACGACGCATGGCGATTGTGGAAGAACAGACGAACCGACCCATTTTCGACGAGCGCGCACTGGCGAAGCTGCTCGAGGCAGCCTACGTCGTCCAGGAACATAACCGTGAGCGGCAGGCCACGGAGAAGCACACCGCCGAATCCGAAGCACTTGCCGCGGTAGAAACTGTTACGGTTCGGGAGCCAGAGGCGCCCGCCGCCCCGGTCGACATCCCCGAGCCTCCTCCGACCTCCAAAGCCCCGACTGCAGAGGTTGCCAGTCCGAAAGCCGAGGCGCGCGACGATTTCGCGCGCAGGATGGCGCAGATCATCGAGACGCAGCGGGAAATGCATCTGCTTCGTCCGGAGCAGGAAAATCTGATGGCATTCGTCGCCGGTCGCGTCTGCGAGATCGCGAGTGCCGGCGGCACGGCAATCGGAATCGTCGAAGGCGATAAAGTTCGATATCACGCCACGGCTGGGCTGATGGCTCCCGCTGATGGCACGGAAGTCCTGAAAGAAAGCGCGCTTTGCGCCGCCAGTCTGCGCACCAGCCAAGTTCTGCGGTCGGCCGACATCGATACAGAGTTTCTGATCGATCCGGAAGAATGCCGGCGCCGCGGTATCCAGTCGATGATCGTGGTCCCGGTCTTTCACAAAGGCGCCGTGGCGGGCGGCCTGGAACTGTACTACATCCGCAAGCAGGGATTCACCGAACAAGACGTGCACATCGCCCAGTTGATGGCGGGCCTGGTTACCGAAGCTCTGGCGCGGGAGGAAGAATTCACGCTGAAAAAGTCGCTGGCCAGCGAGCGGGCGGTGATGCTGGAAGCGCTGGAAAAACTGAAGCCCAATCTTGCCGCTCTGGTTGATCTCTCCGCGAAAACGTCGCCCACCGCCGCTCCGGCTTCGAAGGCAACCTCCGTCTGCGGCAAATGCGGGCACGGACTTCTGGCGGAAGAACAGTTCTGCGGCAAGTGCGGTTCACCGCGCGGCGGCGGGCCGGAAGCGCCGGTGATGCAGAGCAAGGTCGCCTCCATGTGGCAGATGCAAGGGGCGACCCATGCGGGCGTGACTGCGCCGGCAAACGGCTCTGCCCAGCATGATCTCGACGCCGGCATGAACGGCGACCAGTTGGACCGGATTCTCGTCGAATCGCTGGAGAAGGAAATGCCTCACTTGTTTCGCTCGAGCGAGGCGATGCTCGAAGAGACGAATTCGCCGGCTCGGGACGATTTACGCGACTTCGAGGAGCATCTCTCGAAGAATGGAGACCACACGCTCCCGGCGCAGCTGACGCAGGAGGTCGACGAGAACCTCTCTGGGGAGGAACGCGAAGAAGAATCACCTGCGGCGCTGAGCAAACCGCAATCTGCACCGGACTGGAGTTCCGCGGCCAGCGCGCGCCAATTCCTGGAACAGATTTTTGCGAAACGGCCCAGCGGACTGGTTCGATTCTGGCAGGCGCGGAGGGGCGATATTTATCTGGCGATCGCGGTGGTTCTCGTGGCATGCGTGATTCGCTGGGGAATCTGGCCCAATCGTCCAGTGGGCGCGACTGGTGCGCCGGCCGTCGCCGCGGCACAACACCACAAGTCTCCCGACGCCGATCTGCCCTGGTTTGATCGTGTGCTGATCAAATTAGGATTGGCTGAAGCTCCGGAGCCAGCAGCATATATGGGGAATCCGGGAACGCAGGTGTGGGTGGATCTGCACACGGCGCTTTATTACTGTCCGGGTGCCGACCTCTATGGCAAGACCCCGAAGGGGAGATTCACGACGCAACGCGAGGCCCAACTGGATCAGTTCGAGCCCGCGTACCGCAAGGCCTGCGACTGATGGCCGGCGGCAAGGTATTGAAGGCTTTCAAGTTGCCGGGTTTGACAACCCCTGAGAGCCGGAGTGCAATCATACATACGCCCCTCGTCCACCGGGAGACCCTCTTTGCCGCAAGAACCTGACGATTCCAACCGATCAATTACCCTTCCTCCAGAAGAGTTGAATCCTCTGCTGAACCCCCTGTTGAGCAAGAACATGGGGAGATGGGCGGAGGTGTATTTCACGAACCTCCCAGAGAATCGCGATCACGCGGTCATCGAGCTGCTGCACCAGCTACAAGCTGAGGAAGCGCTGCAGGAAGGCTTGATCGATCCTGAGGCAATCACTGCGACGGATGGCACTGCAAATCTCGCCCTTGATCGAGGAAGCGGTGTGGCCACGTCGACGATCCGTTGCCCGCACTGCGGCTATGAGAACCGTCCCGACCACAACTTTTGCGGCGCGTGCCGCACTCCCCTGAAGGCCAATGGAAACGAAGCAGGTGGAATTTCAGATGCGTATGCGCCGGATCAGTTCAGTGGCCGGCAAGGACCTATCACTCACGCCAGCGGCAACCGCGGTCTGGAGACTGCAGAGGCGCAAGAGTGGCCCGTGAGCAACGAGGCGCAAGGTGAGAACGGCGAACGCTGGATCAGCGCCGACGACTCAATTCCGGTTCCTCAGTTCGCCACAACCCCGCGATCCTATCGCGCATACATCGGCGCGGTGTTGGCGATTCTGATCGCTTTCTTGCTGTATCGGGCGTGGGTCGCGACACAGTCGAACGTGGGCAGTGCGCACGTCACGCCGGAAGCGCCACCGGCGCTTGCGACAGGCAACGGGGCGAACCCAACCACAGCATCTCATGCCGCGCCAAAGGCCGCAGCTCCGGTTGCTGTCGCCTCGGTCAAAACCGCCAATGCGCAGCCGGCGATCTCTTCCCCTCAGTTGCGCCCGGCCCTGAAGAACAGCACAATCGTGCGCCCGGTTCCGGCGGCCTTGCAGGCGCCGGCTGCGCCCGCTTCTTCACCTGCGGCTTCGATGATTTCAGCGAATGGAGCGAGCGAACTGAACCTGGCCAAGAGTTACCTGAACGGAACCGACGGCAAGGAACGCAACACAACGGCCGCGGTGACATTGCTCTGGGAAGCGGTTTCCAAACGGAACGCGGAGGCAACGGAGTTGCTCTCCGAGTTATATCTGAAAGGCGACGGCGTTGCGCAGAATTGCGATCAGGCGCGGGTGTTGCTCGACGCGGCGGCGAGCCGCGGGAGCAAGGACGCCGGCAACTGGCTGCGTCACCTGCAAGCCTTCGGCTGCCAATAACTTGTGGAATTCAGAATTCGCGGGTCAGGCTGCGAGGCTATTGCGTAAGCAGTGAGGGGCCTTGGCGCCGCGACTCGTACCACAACGCCAGTTCCACGCGGTTCCACATTCCCAACTTGTCGTAGATGGTCCGCAGGTAGTTCTTCACTACATGTTCGGTCGTGCCAATGGCTTCGGCGACCTCGCGGTTCTTCAGGCCTTCGGCGACTAGTTCGATGACTCTCTGTTCTCGTTCATTGGGGACACGGGATCCATAGCGTTCATTTGCAGACATGATTGCCTCCGATACAACAGGGTCGCGAGTTTCACTCGCTTGATTCCACCGGTAATTCCAAAGCGCAGAAAGAGACGGTTGAAGTGCGCTTTGACGGTGCGCCGCGCCATCTTGAGCTGGCTGGCGATTTCCGCATTATCACAACCTTGTAAAAGTAGCTCTACGATCTGCCTCTCGCGCGGACCTAGCCGAATCGTCTGCTCCTCCATCAGACACCCTTTTCCTGTAACTTCGATAGTTGCCGATCGCGCCAAGCATGGCGGACGGCACCGCCTTTTCCAAATCTCATAGCACCCACAATGCCACTTTGAGACGCATTCTGCTGTGACGACTGAACTAGCAATTTCCACAGCCACTTGGAGAGATTTCCAAAGGCCTCCAAAAATGGAATTCAGCTCATCACCGACCAGGGCACGCATGATCCCACCCAGGCTGAGAGCGTCAAAACTCGCGGCGAGACAGATGAATCACAAATCCTGCCGAAGACGATGCCAAAGAGGGAATCATAATCTGGGCTGTATTAATTTTGGGAGAAGGGGGCGGTTTCGGGCTTCGTTGACCGTCGAGGGCGACGAAGAATGTTATGAGCGTTGGGGCAAAATACGCGCAAAATTAAGGTAAACACCCTAGACGAAAGTTCCCGCAAAAGTGCTGTTGTTGGCACAAATTACACGATCTACCGGATAGGAATCCTGACTCGCCATCCACTAAATCTCGGAGTTCCGCGCCTGGGGGAAACGAGACTGCAGCCCGGGCAACATGCCCTTGTTCTGAACGACCCTTCTGCGAGTACGGCATGCAGAATAGAGCTTCAACTATCGACGATGTGGAGTCGGTGCGGTGGTGCGACCCGTTCGAACGGCGGGCCGGACAACTTATTGCTGGGAAACGAGGTGGAAAGAAGGGGTTTGCCTCGGTGCGCAAGGCTTTTCACACTGGGGAAGGCCGGTCACAGGCGTTTTATGTGTCGATTCGGAATTCGGCCTTTATCCTTATCAACTTACAATAGAATCGTCCAAGTGACTTACGGCAAGGGATTTGCGAGCAAAAAGGGGTCGCTCTTTATGGTGATACACTGACAATCAAGCTCGGGGTCTGACCTGGCATTCAGGTCTGTGGTTCTCACGACGTTCCCCCCCAACAGAGAAGCGCGTCCGGAAGTGATCGATAGATCTCTCCGCAGGACGGGCAAATTAACTGGCAACAGATTTCAAATCGACGAACCTGGGAGGTTCACACGCTTGTCTGCTTCGACCGGTCATCTGATAGCTCCGCACGGCGGCGAACTCGTCAATCTAATCGTTTCTCCAGAAAAAGCAGCGGAATTGAAGGGGCACTCGCGGGAGTGGCCTTCATGGGATCTTACCGCGCGCCAGATCTGCGATCTTGAACTGCTGATGAGCGGAGGATTCTCTCCGTTGCGTGGGTTCCTGACAAAAGCGGATTACGAAGGCGTCTGTCACAACATGCGGCTGTCGAGCGGACTGCTCTGGCCGATGCCGATCACTCTGGACGTGACCGAAGAGTTCGCGAAGAAGCTCACCCCGGGCAGCAGCAAAGTCGCTCTGCGGGATGCGGAAGGCGTCATGCTGGCGGTGCTGCACGTCGAAGAAGTCTGGCAGCCCGATCGAACCGCCGAAGCGCAAGCGGTCTTCAAAAGCGCCAGCAAAGCCCATCCCGGGGCCGATTATGTGATGAATAAGGCGAATCCGTGGTATGTGGGCGGGCGCATCGAGGGATTGCAGCTGCCTTCGCATTACGACTTCCGCAGCCTGCGCTTTACACCGGCCGAATTGCGCACGGAATTTGCCCGTCTCGGATGGCGGCGGGTAGTGGCGTTTCAGACTCGCAATCCCATGCATCGCGCTCACGTGGAACTCACGTTCCGCGCGGCGAAGCAAGTCGAAGCCAACCTGCTGATTCACCCCGTGGTCGGCATGACCAAGCCGGGGGACGTGGACTACTACACGCGCGTCCGCTGCTATCAACTGCTCGGCTCGAAATACCCGCAGGGCACGCAGAAGCTGTCTCTGCTGCCTCTGGCGATGCGCATGGGCGGACCGCGGGAAGCGATGTGGCACGCGTTGATCCGCAAGAATCATGGCTGCACCCACTTTATCGTCGGCCGCGATCATGCCGGTCCGGGCAAGGACGTCGACGGAAAGCCTTTCTACGGGCCCTATGAAGCCCAGGAGGTGTTCCGGAAGAACGAAGCCGATATCGGCGTGACCATGGTGCCCTTCAACATGATGGTCTACCTCGAGGGGCAGGATCGCTATGTTCCCGATGATGAAGTGAAGAACGGCGATCGGGTGCTGAACATTTCGGGCACCGAATTGCGGCAACGGCTCAACGAAGGCCGCGACATTCCCGGCTGGTTCACTTATCCGGAAGTCGTGCATGAGCTGCGCCGCAGCTTTCCACCGCGCGCCGGGCAGGGCGTGACGATTTTCTTTACCGGACTTTCGGGCTCGGGCAAGTCGACGATCGCCAACGTGCTGCTGACGAAGTTCCTGGAAGTCGGCGGACGGCCGGTGACGCTGCTCGACGGCGACCTGGTGCGCAAGCATCTCTCGTCGGAGCTGGGATTCTCGAAAGAGCATCGCGACATCAACATCCGGCGCATCGGCTATGTCGCTTCGGAGATTACGAAGAACGGCGGCATCGCGATCTGCGCTCCGATCGCGCCCTATGACGCGACCCGCAAGCACGTTCGCCAGATGATCGAACCGTATGGCGGATTCATCCTGGTGCACATCGCGACCCCGGTCGAAGTCTGCGAACAACGCGACCGCAAGGGGCTGTATGCGAAAGCGCGCGCAGGAATCCTGAAGGAATTCACCGGGATCTCGGATCCGTACGAGGCACCTTCGGACGCCGAAGTCACCATCAACACCGGCGAACTGTCTCCCGAGGAGGCAGCGCAGGAGATCATTCTGCATCTGGAGCGGGAAGGCTTTATCGGGGTAAACGGGGCAAGCGCGTAGTTCGCGACGCGTAACTGGGGAATAAATCAGCCATGCCTTTGATGGCAGTGAAGATCCTTGTGGGCTTCATCGTCGGCATTCTGATCGGAATGACCGGCGTTGGCGGCGGCGTGCTGCTGCTGCCGGTGCTGATTTTCGGATTGCGGATTCCGGCGATCGTGGCGGTCGGCTCCGACGCGCTTTTCAATTTCTTTACGAAAATTCCGGCAAGCCTGTTGCATCTGAAAAATGGGACGGTGCGGCGCAAGGTCGTGATCGCGCTGGGGATCGGCAGCGTTCCCGGCTCCGTTATCGGCATCAACCTGCTGATGTATATCCGTTCCATCTACGGGAACGGCGTCAACAATTTCATCAAGACCGCGGTCGGGGTGCTGCTGATCGTCGTCCCGATGCTGCTGTTATTTCAGCGCCAGATTGAAGAGCGTGTGGCGACCCGTCCGCCCACCATGAAGGGTTTGGCCGGGATCGCGATGATTGGACTGGTCGCCGGTTTTCTGGTGGGCATGACCTCAGTCGGTTCGGGCAGCATCATCATGATGTTGCTGTTGCTGCTGTACAGCTTCCCGCCCAAAGTGAATGTCGGAACCGACATCGTGCATGCGGTAATTCTGACGGGAGTAACCGGTCTGCTGCATTTTCGCCTGGGCAACGTCGACCCGAGCCTGGTGCTGTCGTTGCTGATCGGCTCCATTCCGGGAGGGCTGATTGGATCTCACCTGGCGACCCGCATGCCCATGCTATGGCTGCGCCGCATTCTTTGCACTCTGCTGTTGATTACCGGGGCCCGCATGCTGCTGGCCTGATCCCGACCCGAGGACCCCTTCGACCATGATTCCGCAAAAGCTCATGTCTTCGTCCTACGCCAGCGTGCTGCAGCGCATTCAAGCCGGCATTGATGCGGCCCGCGGAGTCTTCGCGCGCTTCACTTCCGGGGCCATCGAAACCGAATACAAAGCAGGGCACGATCCCGTGACCGAAGCGGATCGGGCCATCGACACCGTCCTGCGCGAGAACCTGCTGCGCGAAGGCGAAGGATGGCTTTCAGAAGAAACTGCCGACAATCCTTCGCGGCTGGAAATGGAGCGGGTGTGGATCGTCGATCCTCTGGATGGGACGCGTGAGTTCGTAGCCGGTATTCCGGAGTTCTGCGTATCGATCGGTTTGGTCGAGAAAGGGCGGCCGGTCGCCGGAGGAATCTGTAACCCTGCGACAAATGAAATCGTGATTGGAGCGATCGACGCCGGGGTCTTCTACAACGGCGAGCCCGCCCGGGCCAGCCAGAAAACCAGCTTGCAGGGAGCACTCATTCTGGCCAGCCGGAGTGAAGTCAAACGCGGCGAGTGGCAGCAATTTCAATCCGGGGAGTTCCGGATTCAGGCGATGGGATCCGTAGCTTACAAGCTTGCCCTGGTGGCTGCCGGGCGGGCCGATGCTACGTTCACGCTGACCCCAAAGCATGAATGGGATGTGGCGGCCGGGGCGGCACTGGTCCTCAGCGCCGGTGGGTTTGTGGCGACCTTGGAGAATACTCCATTGTGCTGTAACAGGCGCAATCCGCTGCTTAGCGGGCTACTGGCTTCGGGGCCCGGGTTGCGCGAAGAGCTGCTTCAGCTCATCCGCCAGTCATCGGCGGTGTCTTCGCATCGAGTCTAGCGACAATCCGGAGGAAACTTCGATAAGTGCTCAGGCACACGCGTGCCCGGACGTTGGCTTCAATGTACGGGCATTAGTCGGCAGCGACGTCTTTGGGGCGCTCGGGCTGATTCTGCTTGGCCGTGCGGTTGGAAGGCAGGCCGGCATCGCGAATCTTGTAAAGCAGCGCGCGATAGCTGATGCCTAACGAGCGCGCCGCCTGCTTGCGGTTCCAGTGATGATTCTGCAGCACTTTCAGAATGACCTTGCGTTCGAGCTCCCGCACGGCCTGGCGAGTGAGCTTCTTGAGCGAGATCTGGCCATCGACGGGAATGTCGGTGTTGAAGAAATCCGGCTCGCGTGGAGCGAGATCGGCAAGGATCACTTCCTCGTTGCCCAGGATCACGTAGCGCTTGACCAGGTTCTCCAGTTCGCGGATGTTACCGGGCCAGTGATACTTGCGCAGAACCGACATCATTTCGTTCGAAAGCGGTTTGGCGCGGCAGTTGTACTTGCGATTGTGGTATTCGAGAAAGTACGCGACGAGGTCGGGAATGTCGGCGGCGCGGTCACGCAAGGGCGGCAGCTGCAGATTCACCACGTTGATGCGATAGAAGAGATCCGAACGGAAGGTACCGTTCTCGATCTCCTGCTCCAGTTTGCGGTTGGTCGCGCAAACCACGCGCACTTCGACTTTCTTGTCTTCCTGCGCGCCGATGCGGCAGAACTGGCCGTCCTGCAGGAGCTGAAGCAGCTTGGACTGCAGGGCGAGATCGAGCTCGGAGATTTCGTCGAGAAATAGGGTGCCACGATGTGCCATCTCGACGCGGCCCGGCTTTACGCCGTAGGCCCCGGTGAAGGCTCCTTTTTCGTAACCGAAGAGTTCGCTCTCAAGCAGGGTGCCGGGAATCGCCGGGCAGTTGACCTTGACCCATGGTCCGGTTCGCCAAGGCGACGCAGCATGAATCATGCGGGCAATAATGTCTTTGCCGGTTCCGCTTTCGCCCTGAATCAGGACCGGAACGTTGGCACCGGCAAGCTTGGCGAGGCGGTCGCGGACCACCTGCATGGCCTCGGTGCGACCGAAAACCACTGTGGATGGAGGCATTTCCCCCAGCGGCTGGACGAGACTATTGACACTGGTAGTGTTCATGGCGGAGCGACTGCCCCGGGGGAGTAGCCCTTTTGTAGCATCCCGAGAGCCAAAACCGAACCGGACAATCCACAGGCTCAAGCAAATCTATCCTATGTGATTGATCCGCATCAACTTACTAAAGAGCCATAGGGGTTTACGCCGGTCACAGCAGATCGGGCACGAGGGTAACATTCCCGGCTGAGCCAGAGGAAAAACATTTCACACGGCAGAACTAACTTTCCGCCGTCCCCGGCCGTTGGAATCGCCGGGACGCAGCAATGGACGGGAGAATTTCAGGCCCAGCAGGTAATAGCCCTCAGCCGGAGTATGGCGCAGAGTGCGGGCTTGGAGGCTGCGGGCGACGCGTGGAGAGCCATCGAGCGCTCCCACGGGCGCACTGGGGATCTCAAGCGAAATCGCGCCGCTGGGCGGCAATACGCGACGAACGGCAACAAGCATGCCGCCGGCGCTGACATTGAGGGCAGTCGCGAACTCCAAAAACTCGTTGCCATGGCCATCGCGACCGCGCACGAACACGGGGATGGCCAGAGGCAGTCTGGACCACTTCCGCCGTTCGACTGCCGGTTTTGCAGGGCGCATGCACACCCCTCCTCCAGAGGCTTCGCAGAGGCGTTTGAAGCACCTCAGGGGCCAAATTTCAGGCGTTGCCGGGGTGATTCCAGGGGAAACTCCGGCAATTTCGGCAGCAGTCACCCTGGAACCCGGGCATTAGCCGAAGTATACGGACGATATTTTCTCTTTTTGTTCGATTCAGGAAAAGTCACCGAGGAGTGAGCCAATCCACGGAAAGTGCAAGGTTTTGCTATACTTGGGTAATTTGGTTGCATTTTTCGTTGACAATGCAGATGAGGGTCGCATAGGATTTTTTTGTCGGCGCTGCTTCTGTCGAGTCGACTGCAGTTTCCCTCCCCAGTCGTCTGTGATTCCTCATGGCCACCGCTCACAAGAATCCGTGTGTGTCGGAAGAATCGGCCGCAATTGTTCCCTCCAAAGATGGAGGTCAGGGGGCGACACCCGCCGCTGCGGACGTGCCGGGCCCGGAAAATCTGCTGCAGGAATATAACGAGCTGCGCGGGCGTTTTCAGCGCACGACGAACGCGCTGGCTTCAGCAGCGCACGATCTGAAGACTCCGCTGGCGATTCTGAACGGCTATGTGGATCTACTTTACAGCGAAAAGCTTGGTCCGGTAAGCGAGAAGCAGCGGGAAGTGTTGCGCGACATGCAAGCCAGCGGCAAGCGGCTGCAGGAATTCATCCAGGATTTTCTGACATTCAGTGCGCTCGAGACCGGCGGCCTGCGGCTGCAGTTTATTCCGGCCAATATCAACGAGTGTCTTTCCGATGTGTGCCGGCTGTGGTCGAACCGCTTCCAGCAAAAAGGCCTGGCGTTGTACTTCCTCGCCAATGAGAAGCTTCCCGTGTTTCCAATGGACGCGCCGAAGGTCGAGCGGGTGGTCTCGAATCTGCTGGAAAACGCATTCAAGTTCACGCCGCAGGGCGGAACCGTGTGGCTGCACGCCGAACCGCACATGTGGGACCGGCGCACAGCGGCGGTGCCCTCGGCGGCGGAGCGACGCCGGCAGAACCTGAGCCATCCGAATGCGGTGAAAGTCAGCGTGGCGGATACGGGGCCGGGGATTCCGCCGGAGTTTCACCTGGAAGTATTCGATGACTTTTTCCGCCTGCCGGGCACGGAGGCCCAGGAAGGAACGGGACTCGGGCTGGCAATCGCGCGGCGGCTGGTAAATGGCATGGGAGGCAAGATCTGGGTCGAGAGCGATCCGGGAGGCGGGTGCAAGTTCTCGTTCCTGATCCCCTATAAGCCGGTGGCGGCGGCCTTGGCGGCGGGAAAAGGCAAGGGTTAAGTTCGGAGCCACACAAGTGGCACCACCGGCGAGACGTGGGGCACTCGTATTTGTGTACGTGGTTTTGGAAGAGACGCTGGCTCGGAATGACGCTGAGTAGGTTCAGGATGACACGATGAAGCAGACGGCGAAAATCCTGCTGGTCGACGACGAACCCGGCATGCTGCGCTACATCAAAACGCTGCTGGAGGTCGACGACTATAAAGTCGAGACCGCGACGACGGGCGAAGAAGCGCTGCAGATCGTGGAGAAGGGATTGCAGCCGGACCTGGTATTGCTTGACGTCCTGATGCCGGGCATCGACGGATTGCAGACGCTGGAGCAACTGCGGCAGATTCGCCCGGGCGTGAAGGTCGTGATGCTGTCGTGCGTCAGCGACACGCGCAAGGTGGTCCAGGCGATGAAACTGGGCGCGCAAGATTATCTGACCAAGCCGTTTCAGAAAGCGGAGCTGGATGCGGTCATCGACCTGAGCCTGGGGCAAGGCAAGCAGACCTACGGCGGGGAAGTGGAAGAGCTGACCGAGGATGTTTTCTTCATTGCCGCCAGCCCGGTGATGCGCAAGATCCGTTCGCAGGCGGCGCTGGTCGCGAATGTGGATATTCCTGTGCTTCTGCTGGGCGAGAGCGGAACCGGCAAAGAAGTGCTGGCGCGGCTGATTCACAAACTATCGCCGCGCGCGCATCGGACATTCCTCAAAGTCAATTGCGCGGCGGTTCCGGCGGATCTGCTGGAGAGCGAACTGTTCGGCTACGAGCCGGGCGCGTTCACCGGCGCCACGCATGCCAAGCCGGGAAAGTTCGAACTCTGCAACAAGGGAACGATCCTGCTGGATGAGATCGGCGAGATGCCTCCGCAATTGCAGGCGAAGCTGCTGCACGTGCTGCAGGACGGCCAATTCTCGCGGCTGGGCAGCCGGTCGGTGATCAAAGTCGATGTGCGGATTCTGGCGGCAACGAATATCAACATCCCGGAGGCGTTGGCGACCAAGCGGCTGCGGGAAGATCTTTACTACCGGTTGAACGCGTTTACGCTGCATCTTCCGCCGCTGCGGGAGCGGAAGGAAGAGATCCCGATCCTGCTAAAGCATTCGATGACGCGTATGGCGGAACAATATGCGCGTCCGGCGCTGCCGCTTTCTCCGACGCTATTGCAGGCGTGCCAAGACCACTCCTGGCCGGGCAATCTGCGCGAGCTTAACAATTTCCTGAAACGCTACCTGATTCTGGGAGACGAAACGCTGGCGATGGCGGAGTTGACGCCGCGCGACGACGGCAACGGCGGCGGACGCGGGGATGGCTCCGGGAAGACGGGCGATGCGGGTGGGTTGAAATCACTGGCGCGGTCGGCCAAAGACGAAGCCGAGGCGCAGGCGATCACGCGAGCGCTCGAACAAACAAACTGGAACCGGAAGCAGGCGGCAGCCCTGCTGCAGATCAGCTACAAGGCGCTGCTGTATAAGATCCGGCAATACGGCATTGCCGAAGCGAAGAGCCATCACAAGTTGTCGGCCGGCGCGTAGGCGAGTTGAGGTCTGGGACGGCGTCCTGAAGAGGACGCCGTTTTTGTTTGCGAAAAGCAGAATCTCACGGCCGAAGCCGTTCGCAGTGAAGGCTCGAACCTACTGGTTCATGCGGATGCGAGCCGACGCGCGAGCGATGTTTCGCAAAGATCGCTGGCTCGGGACAAGCTGGCTACGGAACCGTGAGCACGAAGCTGGTGCTCTTGCTGTCGCTGCCTGAGCTTGCAGTCAGCGTGAGAGTGAAAGAGCCGGCCGGAGTCCCGGTGGCCGGCGGCTGGGTGGATGTACCGCTGCAGGCCGGCTGGAGCACGAGCAGGGCGAAGAGCAGATAGAGCATGAGGCATCCGGCGAGGCGGTGCCGGCGGCGCCGATCACTGACTACGAATCCAAGAACCATCAATCCGGGGATAGGCAGCCAGAGCGCGTAGAACTGCCGGGTAAAGCGGCTCATTGACGTCGTAATCGGCCGAGTCTGGGTGGTGATGCTTAGTGTGCTGGTGCCTGGGCTGCTGCCCTGCAAAGTGACCGGATTGGTGGTGAAGGCAGCGCCGGCTCCGGCTGGCAACCCGGTGACGGACAGCGAGATGTTCGAACCATAGACCGGAACGGGAGTGAGCTGCACCTGATAGACCGCCGTGTCGCCGGCCTGTGGGACGGAAACATTGGTGGGACTGAGCCCGAGGCGGAAATCCGACATCTCCGCAGGCACGGAAACCTCTGCGGGCGTGATGTTGTTGGAAGCGGTGGCTGAGACATTTCCGCCATTGAAGCTGGCTTCGCTGCCATCCGCCGTCGGCTGCGGAACCAGCACGATCGTGATGATGGCCGTGGAGCCGGACTGGAGGGATGGGATAGTGCAGCTGACGCTGGTTCCGGTGCCGCCGGAGCTATTGCACGTTCCTGAGGATGCCGTGGCGGAAACAAAGCTCACAGGAATGACCGTTGTGGAGTCCCGGATGTCGTCCGTAACAGTGATATTCGTGGCGAGGTCAGGACCGTTGTTGGTGAGCGTATAGGTGAACGTGGCCTGATTGCCTGCGCTGATGAAGCTCTGGCCGGTACCGAGAGAGAGCACTCCGGTCAGAGAAAGACTGGCTACGGGGCCCAATTCGCCGACGAACGAATCGGTGCCGCCGTTGTAATTCCCACCTTCATTGGCAGGCAGTGGCTTTTCGGTCAGCAGGTTCGAAGAATTGGTGTCACCGGCGAAGTAAATGAGACCATTCGGATCGATCGCAATTCCTGTGCCCTCATCGATAGCACTTCCGCCGAAGTAAGTCGCCCAGGAACCGGTCGTAGTCTGGCCAGTGGTCGCGCCGGTGAAGAGCCGGGCGACGAAAGCATCCTGCGGGCCATTCAGATTGCTCTGAATGCCATCCTGGGGCGTGGGGAAGATCGGGAAATCGGTAGATTGCGTCCATCCGGTCACGACGGCGCCATTGGCAGCGTCGACAGTAAGCGCCAACCCTTGCTCGTTACCGGCACCGCCCAGATACGAGAAATAGGTCAACTGCATGTTGGTGGGGGGATTGGTGAGGCTGGGGTTGGTCAGCCGCCCGACGAAAGCGTCCGTGGGCCCCGGGGCGGTAATCGTAGGACAGGTCACGCCCAGCGCCACATTCGGCGAATCGAGACAGCGCTGATAGGTACCGGCGTTAGTCACGGTGGCGGAGAGAGTGACGTCGGGCGAATTGGTTGTGCCGGTCACGTAGACGTTGGCAGCGCCCGAGTCGAGGCCGATTCCCGTGCCTGAATCCGTTTGCGAGCCGCCGAGGTACGTCGACCACTGTAATTGCAACCCCGGGCTGACGTTGGGATTCAACTTGGCCACGAAAGCGTCAGAATTGAGGGTGCTCGAGGTATTCGAACAGACCGCAGGATTCACGATAACGGTCGGGGGCGGCTGATCCAGACAGGGCTGATAGGCGTTCAAGATGGGAAAGTCGGTGGTCGAGGAGGTTCCCGTATAAGTGAAATTGGTCGTTCCCGTGAAGTAGATGTTGCCGTTGGGATCGACAGCGATGCCGCCGCCCACCGCAATCGGATTGGTCGTGCCAAAGCTGCCGCCGCCGAAGTAGGTCGAGTAGGCGATGCTGCCGATCTTGATCGACTTGGTGTACACCTTGGTGACGAAGAACTGGAGCGCGGTACGGGGGATCTGCTGGTAAGGCAGAGCTTCGGGGATATTGCTCACCGGGAATTGAACCGTAGTGCTGTAGTCCTGCGGGTTCGTCGATGTGGTGGTGCCGGTGATGTAGACGTATCCCTTGGAGTCGATGGCCATGCCACTGGCAATATCGTCGCCGCTGCCGGAGAGATACGACGAATACACCAGGGCCTGCGCGGTAACCGAATTGTTCACTTCGGTCACAAAGACATGCTGCGTGCCGCTGCTGCCTGGCTCAGGAGTTGTCTGGTAGGCGGTGAGGGTCGTTGGGAAATCGGTGGATGTAGTCGTGCCGGCGACGTACGCATTGCCGGCGGCATCCGCGGCAACGCCGACCGGAACCTCTGTGCCGCTGCCTCCGAGATAAGTAACGTAAACGAGGCTGGCCCCAGTCGAACCGAGCGGCGGAGCAATCTTGGCGACGTAGACGTCTTCCGACCCATCAATGGCTTGCTGATCGACGCCTACCGCTGTTGGAAGATTCGTAGAGGTGGTCGAGCCGGCGAGGTAGATGTTGCCGCCGGCATCGACGGCGACACTGGTCGCAGCCTCGTCGCCACTGCCGCCGAAATACGTCGAGAAATTGAGAATCGGGTCGATAACCAGCTGCCGGGAATGATCGTAGGGCCCGATCGAGAAGGCGGCGCGATTATGACTGCGCAATACGAATCCGCCGCGGACTTTCTGCCGGCGAGCATCGATCTGCTGGTAGATCACGGGAGCGGCCAGTCGGATGGTGCCGCGGCCGGCGTGAATCACCAGATCGCCATCCACTAATTCGAGCTTTCGAGCTCCATCGAACTCGAGTTCGGGCTGGGAGGGGTCAGCTCCGGGAGCGATCTGAAAATCGTATTCGAGATGCCCTTGATTTCCGTAAAAGACGAGGTTGATGCCCGGATAGACGTCTTGGTAACGGACGCGAGCAAAATTGGGAACAGCTTGCCGCCAGCGTTGGGGATCGTTGCCCAAGAAGTAATTGGTGACGCCGGGCAGACGGTCATCTCCGCTGAGAACTGTCCCGCTATTCGCGCCGACGAGCTTCATCTGAAGCGTTTCCAGATGCCGCGCACTGGATCGAGACGGAATGCCGGAAGCCGGGGAATGACGCGGGGCCTGATCTTGCGAAACCAGGCTCAGGATCGCACCTTGCGAGCCGAGGAAAAGACTATATCCGGAGCCACGAGCCAGAAATCTGGCGCGCGCATCAGTGGGAGCCAAGTGAGCCTGGCTCTGATTGGCCTCGAAGGTCAACGGAAGACCGGTGAAAAGGCCGCGAGCACGGGCCGGAGTGATGGTCTGCGGAGTAAAAGGAGGCGCGGAAACGGCCATTGGGGCAGAGGGTAAGAACTGTCCACCTGCGATCGCCTCTGCTCGGTGAAGACGGGTAGTCGCGCTCAGCGCCACCCATCCCGCGGCCAGCAGGACCACTGCTGGAATCATCAGGCGAACCCCTAGCACAGACGCTCCCATCCCACGGCGAATTACGTTCACGCGTTTCCTCCGGTGCATCGCTTGAATCAGGCTGCCATCACCAGTCGTTTCTGTCAGGTCGTCTTATGCTCGCGTTTGTCAATCGGGCGATTTGGATACGACGCACGAGTCACTACCGACCTCGCGCCGGCGCATTTCCCAAGGCGAGCTTGCCTGCGGCTTGCTGGGTCACTGGAACTGGCGGAAAAATAAATAACTACTTAAACATCTGACGGATAGGCAAGTCAAGCCGACGCCGGACCCGACTCTAAGATTCCTCAGATGCGGCGGCGTATGGGGAAAGATGCCGGACCACGGCACAAAATTGGAAAGCGTCGAATCCGGCGGGGAAAGGGCCGGCGAGCGCTACCCAGCCGTCTGGAATCCGGCCTCGGACCCCGGACGATTGACGGAATCAATACCGAGCCTGATTTTGCTGTTGCAAACTGAAATCGGTTCTATACATTGATGCACGAGGCTGAGCCGGGTCGGCTTCGCGAGTCTTGGGGCGCTCTCGCCGCCGGGCTTCCTATGGTTAGGGAAAGCGCCGCCGGCTGGTCGGCATCCCAGATGCGTTCCGCTATGCAACCGAGAGATTCTCAGGAACGGCGGATGATGCGACGCTTTGACATGCGTCTTCCAGCCGTCGTGCGACTGGAGGGAGCCAACGAGTTCCAGACCGAGACGCAGAATGTGAGCGCCCGCGGAGTTTACTTTTACCTGGACCGGGCGGTCTCGGCCGGGACAAGACTCGAAGTGACGCTTACGATTCCTCCCCACATCACCCTGACCGATCCGGTTCGAGTGCGTTTCACGGCGCGGGTCATCCGGGTCGAACAGCCGCTGCCTTCGCTGAGGATCGGTACGGCGGCCATGATTGAAGACTACGAATTCCTGCGATCGGATGGCGAGCCCGATTTCCTGGCAGCGATGGGCGTAAGCCGGAGCAATTAGCGCCGATTCATTGAGTAGATTCAGCTTACGAGCCAGAGCGGCGGCGTTTCCTCAGACGAATCCTATTTCTTTCCCAGTTCTTTCAGTTCGCGGCGGAGGCGGGAAAAGCGGCGGACAATCGTCCCGAGATAGAAAGAGTGGATGACCCAGGTCGCGATATAGGCGGCGAAGAGGTACTTGATCGAGTTCACGGGGCGCTCCGATGCAGCGGGAGACTGGTGCCGGAGGGAGCTGCGCCGCTGCCCACCAGAGATTCCATGGCGTGGGCCTCATCCACTTCGCGACGGAGAAGTTCCAGACGAAAGCGCGACCAGCAGACGAGAAAAGCGAAGCACAGAAAAGCGATCCAGCTGAGCAGAAGCGTGTGCAGCATGCGCGGGTCCATCGAACCACCCCCGCCGATGACCGGCTGCGGATGCTGTGTGCGGAAGAACCAGATCGAAAAGTAAACCAGAGGGACATCAAGCGCGCCGAAAACCGCGAGGGCGGCGGCAAGCGTTTGCGTCTGCGATCCGCTGGAGAAGCGGCGCAGAACGAGATAGCTCACATAAATCAGCCAGAGCACGAGGGTGGAGGTCAGGCGAATGTCGCCGGGAGCCCACCAGATGCCCCAGACCGGGCGCGCCCAGATGGGGCCAGTGACCAGAACAATCGTGCAGAAGACGACACCGACTTCGGCGGTCGTAAGGGCGAGCACATCGAGGAGCTGGCCCTGGAAGAGCCGTCCGATCAGAAAGTAAAAAGCCGGAATCGCCAGAACCGTGGTTGCCATCGCGCTGGGACGCATTCCGATCGAGGTGAGTTGCTGTTGCACCTGCGGGAGGAAGACCACAACTACGCCGATCACTCCGATCGCGATCACAATCCAGTTTGCGGCGGACTTCCGCGATGGCTTGGCGCTGACCAGGTATTGGATGGAGGCGATGAAGTTGATGAAGAACAGCAGAAAGGCGGTCCAGGCCGAAGGGACGTGATAGTAGATGATGCGGTAGACGTCACCCTGAAGGGCGTCGGTCGGGGCAACGACCAAGTCCTGATAGAGCGCATAGGCGAGCAGGACCGCGGTTGCGATTGACAGGATGGGGAAAAGCCGCTTCATTCTCTTGTCAGAAGAGCCCCAGAGCTAAAGCTCCGGTTTCTTCAGGAAACTTCCAACCGCGTGCGAAGCACCGGGTTCCAGGGCAAAAGTCCTTACTCAGCATGAAGAATGGTCCCAAACAAGGCCAGACTAGCTGTAGTAAACACCACATCGTAGGTCAGAAGCAACACGATGTAGAAGCGCGCCGATTCCTCCCCGGTGAGAATCGCAGTGGTGCCGGCGACCATCGCGATCACGGCAGGAATCGAAACCGGGAATAGAAGCAAGGGGAGCATCAGCTCGCGATTGCGCGTTCGCAGCGACATGGCGGCGAAGAAGGTTCCGTTCACAACCAGCGCCCAGGTCCCCAAAACCGCGACGGGGATCAGCTGCCAAGCCGGTCCGAGCACGTGTAAGTTGTAGAACACGACAAACAGCGGCGTCATCAGCGCTTCGAGCACACCGACAAAAATGAAGTTGCCCATCGACTTGGCAAGAAAGAGAGCATTGGCGGGAGCAGGAGAGACACGGTAAGCGTCGAGCACCTGATTGCGGATTTCCCGGGCCCAGGTCTGGTTGAGAGCCACGACAGCAGCAAACAAAAACGCGATCCAGACCAGCCCTCCAACGATGAGGCGCGATTCTTCAGCCAGCGGGTCAAACGAGAAGACAAAGATCACGACGACCAGGAGCGAGAAGAACAACATGGAGTTCAGCGCGTCCTTCGAACGCCACTCCAGGCGAATGTCTTTCTTGAGCGTGGCGAAAGTGACGGGCCACAGAGGCTGGCTCCTGCGGCTCATGGCAGTTCCTCGCCGGGCTGTCGAACGCGCTCGCAACTGGCGGTGCGGTCGACGATCTGACCGGCCTGCATCCAGATGAACTCATCGGCGACCCCTTCCAGCAGCGCCGCCTGGTGGGTCACTACGAAAATGGTCTTGCCCGCATCGCGCATGGTTTGCAGGAGTGAAACCATTGCCCGCGCAGAGTGAACGTCGACATTGGAGAACGGCTCATCCAGGAGCAGGACTTTCGGGTCATGCAGAATGGCGCGAGCCAGCGACATGCGCTGGCGCATGCCCTGCGAATACTGGCCGACCGGCCGAGTCAATTCCGGATCGAGCCCGACGGAGCGAGTCACCTCCTGGCAACGAGTGTCTCCGGCGATGCCATAGAGTCCGGCGAAGTAGAGCAGGTTCTCCAGGCCGCTCATCTCGTCGTACAGGAGAGAGGGATGGGCCATATAGCCGAGGTCGCGTGAAGCATCTCCCGGAGTCTTGCCAAAAATGGAGATTTCTCCGCGAGTCGGATGGGCGAGTCCGGCCAGGGCGCGCAACAGGGTGGTTTTGCCGGCGCCGTTGTCGCCCAGGATAGCGTGGAACCGGCCACTGTCGAACTCGGCGCTCACACCGCGGAGAGCGGCGAAGCGTCCGAACTGCTTGACGACGTCGCGGACGAGGATGATCTGGGGCGCTAAGTCGGTCACGGTGCCAGGATGAGACGATCCAGGAAGAGAGTGTATCGAACGTGGGGAGAGTCTGCACGCTTCGCCCCTGCGGTCAACTCGCATCTCCGTCGCCGAGGGGAGCGACAACCGTGTGACGATGATGCATGAGGCTAAGTCATGCCATTGCCGGAAGGCTGCGGCGAGGCACCGGGCTGCTTGGGAGCATATTTCGAAGCGCACTTGGCCTGAAGCTGCTTGGCATGGAATACGCCATCGTGGCCGAAGCGGCCATCGGCGAGAGCCTGCGAGTCATCTTTGAAGGTATCGGGCGGGGCTTCGGTTCCAGTGTAATCGACGCGAAGCGTCTGATCTTCTTCCATCAAGACAAACTCAACGTGCGTTCCCGTGCGCTTGATCGAGCCGGGCTGGACATTACCAGCAACGCGCAGGCGCTTGACATAAGCGCTGTCGCCCATCTTGTGAAGTTCTTTGATGGTGACGTAGTAGCTTTTGCTGTCCTGAACGCCGGTGTAGGCGAGGTAGCCCATGAGCAGGAGAATGACGGCGGTCGCGGCGCCGAACTTGAGATAGGTATTGGCCTGACTGGACATCGATATCCCCATCGGGGTGAACCCCAAAGAAAAACTGTACGCGTGCCGAACCCGAGAAGCAAGGAGGCGAGCACTGTCCCGGGCACAGAACCAAGAGGCGTCTGCCGAAGGGGGAGCCTGCGAGCAGGGGTCCTGGTGAGGAGATCCCTCGCCTTACCGGTGAAAACGCGGGGCTTCGGGAAGATCGCCCACGTGAATTGGATTCAAATCGACAGGAGATCCAGGGCCGGTTCGGGATCTGGTTCCATTCAAGTCTCATATTCCGCTGCCGATAACAGAATCGACGGACTGTCTCCTATGCGAAAAACCATTGCATTGATGGCGTTGCTATCGGCTGGGGTGTGCTGCGGGTGGGCGCAGGAGCGGGTGGACGCTGAATCGAAGGTACTTGCGCTCGAGAGGCTATGGGGATCCGCAGTCCAGTTGCGCGATATCAAGGCGCTCGATTCGATCTTCGACGATGCCATGGTGTATGTCGATATCGATGGCAAATTGATGACGAAAGCTGAGGTGCTGGCGGACACGAAAGAGCTGAGTCCGGTCGATGTCGTGATGCAGTCGTCGGCGGCGCGCTCGCAAGGAAGGGTAGTCATGGTGACCGGGGTGATGCGGCTGAGAGGAGTCGACCAAGGGCGGCCGTACCAGCGATATGCGCGCTTTCTCGATACCTGGCTGGACAAGGGCGATCACTGGGTGTGCATCTCGAGCGTAACGACACCGGTGAGGAAATGAAGAACGGGGGAATGATGCGAACGAAAATGGCGCGAGTGATCGCCATTCCGCTGCTGGCGCTGTCGGCAACCGTCTTGGTGCTTGCAGAACAAGCCGGCGACAGGCTTCCCTCCCCGAGTGATCTTCAGACTCTGGAGCTGGCGAAGTTTGCCGCGATCGAGCGTCACGACAAAGCCGCCCTCGACGGGTTGCTGGACGATGGGCTGATCGGGGTCGATGCCAACGGGACGGTGCGAGGGAAAACAGATTATCTGGCGAATCCACAGGATGCCGGTGTGCTGGCGACCCACGTGATCTCGGAGTCGCTGAGCGTGCGGGGATTTGGGAATGTGGCGCTGGTTGTAGGGATTTATGAAGAAAAAGGCGTAAAAGCCGGCCATCCCTACCGGCAGCGCTGCCGGTTTATCGACACCTGGGGTTTGAAGAAGGGGAAGTGGGTCTGCATCGGCTCAACCGCGACCGTGGTGATTGGATAAAGTGCCGGCGGACGGTCGCAATCCGGTAGAATGAAATGTGTCTTTTTCCAGGGGCTGGGGCCCCTCTTCTTTTTCCTAGCTGGGTCGCGCGCCGGAAGGTGCGCGCCAACCAAAGCATCGGGATGAGCACACCCTGACGGCAAAAGTGCCCTGACATCATCGCGGAGAATTTCATACTCTTATGATCCATCCCTGGCACGATGTGACTCCCGGTGACAAGCTGCCGCAGGAGTTCGATTGCGTGGTCGAGATTCCGTTCGGCTCGAGCGTGAAGTACGAATTGGATAAGTCGAGCGGACTGATCCGGCTGGACCGCGTACTCTATTCGGCGGTGTACTATCCGGCGAACTATGGGTTCATTCCGCAAACGCTGGCGGAAGATGACGACCCGCTGGACGTGCTCGTGCTCTGCCAGGAAACGGTCGTGCCGCTGACAATCATCCATGCGCGCACTATCGGCCTGATGACGATGATCGACAGCGGGAAGAAAGATCACAAGATCATCGCGGTCGCAACCCAGGATCCAGAGTTCAATACATATCGCGAGGCAGCTGAGATGCCTCCGCACCGGCTGCTGATGCTGCGGCGATTTTTTCAGGACTACAAACAACTGGAAGGGAAAGCCGTCGAGGTCGATGAGATCCGGCCGGCAGGGGAGGCCTTTCCTATCATTCTCGACTCGCTCCTCCGCTACAGCGAGCAACGGCGAAAAGGGTTTAAGATCCAGAAGGGATAATCCCTTCGCCGAAATCGCTTTCTGTCGACGATGTCCTGGCAGCCGCCGGCCCGGCAGCCAATATTGACTACTGAACACAAGTAACCTTCTGCTCCGGATCAGCACCCAACACCCAAGCGAGACAAATTCCGCAGTTCCGGGTTCAAACCTTCGACTGCAGTTTCTGCCGAAAGGCTGACCCCGAAAACAAAAAACGAGGAGATTATGAGGACTGTACGACATTTGGCTGTAGCGTTGTTTCTGGTTGCGATCTGCTCCGCTCTGACGTTTGCGGACGAGCCCGGCAAGCATCCCGCGTATCTGCACGCGTTATCGGACTTGCGGCACGCGCGAGCGCACCTGGAGCGGCCGAGTTCGATGGAACAGCTTGACCCCGAAGAGCAACACGCGGTGGACGAGATCGACAAAGCCATCCGCGAAATCAAGAATGCCTCGATCGACGATGGCAAGGATCTGAACTACCATCCGCCCATCGACCAGCATCTGGACCGGCGGGGGCGCTATCGGCGTGCGCTGGAACTATTGAACAACGCGCACAATGATGTGGCGAACGAAGAGGACAATGCCTTCGCGCGCGGCCTGCGCAATCGCGCTCTGGAACATATCGACGCGGCGCACCAGATCGTCGATCGCATGGTCCGCCAGATCAATCACGAATAAGAGCAGGCGAAAAGATCCGCTGGTGGACGCGACACGGTTCCGCTCCCGAGGTTCAGGACGGTCTCCAGGCATGCAGACGCGGCCACCAGCGACGCACGTTGCGGCAGTAAGCTTCATAGTCGCTTCCGAATTTGCGGCGGAGCGTGGGTTCCTCGTAGAAAACGACGAACAGATGAACGACGAGTGCAACCGCCGCGACTACCGCGATTGCCAGCGGATCGGGATGCCCGAAAACCACCCATAGCCCGATCCAACCGACTGCGAATCCCACGTACATCGGGTTGCGCACATAGCGGTACATGCCAACGACCACCAGCCGCCGCGGGGGAATCACCGGCGCGGGAGTTCCGTGCCCGGTCCATCCAAAATCCCAAACGCAGCGCAGGGCGGCGGCGAACCCGAAGACCGAGGGAATGGCCGCCAGCCAGCGCCAGCGCGCGGCTCCGGCCGTTTCCACACGAAAGCCAAGCCAGCCCGGCAGCAACCAGAACCATAAGGCAAAGAAGGCCAATCCGACGGCCAGGGCCGCAACGGCGCTCAGCCACTGCTCCCGATGTTCACTGCCTGCATAAGTCATGAAGCTATCCTTCCCAACCCGGAGATTATCCCGCGGAAGCTCCGGTGTTTCGAGCGCTTCTGCAAATGCGGACGGATCGCGCAGAAATGTATTGACATAGTGTACTAGTATTCTAGTATACTAAAGCACATGGCAAAAAACTCGCGGAACGGGGCATTCGAGTTTGCGCTGGACCTGCACTGCGGTGTCCCGGTGTACCGGCAACTGGTAGACCAAGTGCGGGCCGGAATGGCGTCGGGATCGCTGACGGCGGGCGAGCAGCTGCCCACGGTGCGGCAGTTGGCGGTCGACCTGGCGATCAATCCGAATACCGTCATGCGGGCGTACCGGGAACTGGAACTTGGCGGGATGCTGGAAACCCATCAGGGAACGGGAACGTTCATCAGCGAACGGAAACTCGAAGGAAAAACGGCCGAGCGTGAGCGGCAACTGGTCCAGATGGTCGGAGAATTTGCCGCCCGAGCCGGGGCCTCAGGATTCACCGTAGAGGACGTGATCGATCGGCTGCGGGAGCTTTTGCCGCGTGCCACGCAAAGGAGATAGTCATGTTGAAAATTCAAGTGCGAGAATTCAGCGGAGTGGCGATCTTGCTGTTCGTGATCTGCCTGGTGAGCGGGATCGCCGTGACCCAAGCCACGAAACAGCCAGCCGGGGTTATCGCAGGGGTGCTGGCCGGACTATATTTTCTGTTCGCGATCAAAATCGTGCGGCAGTGGGAAAAGGTGGCCGTGCTGCGCCTGGGACGCTATGTGGGCCTGCGCGGACCCGGGATCTGTCACATCGTACCGGTCGTCGAGACGCTGAGCCCGTATGTGGACCAGAGGATTCGGGTGGCCAGCGTTTCGGCGGAATCAACTCTCACCCGGGATACGGTCCCGGTCAACGTGGACGCGATCGTCTTCTGGATGGTGTGGAACGCAGAGAAATCGATTCTGGAGGTCGAGAACTTTGTTGAAGCGATCACATTGAGCGCGCAAACCGCCCTGCGGGAATCCATCGGGCGTCACGAACTCGGGCAGATGATCACCGAACGCGAAACGCTCGGGCGGGAACTGCAACGGATTCTCGACGAGAAGACCAATCCGTGGGGGATTACGGTGCAGTCGGTGGAGATTCGCGATGTGAAGATTCCGCAAGCCCTGGAAGACGCGATGTCACGGCAGGCGCAGGCGGAGCGCGAGCGCCAGGCAAGAAACATCCTCGGGCAGGCCGAGACGGAGATCTCCGACAAGTTCGCGCAGGCGGCGGCGACCTACAAGAACGATCCCGTCGCGCTGCATCTGCGGGCAATGAACATGCTGTATGAAGCGATCAAGGAGCGGGGTTCGATGGTGATCGTCCCGTCATCGGCAGTCGAGACGATGGGACTGGGAGGAAGCCTGGCGACGGCGGCGTTGGGAGGAGCGAAGCCGTAAGTGGACCTCAGCCGTTGTCTCTCGAAACGCCGAACTGAACTTCCCTGTCGCAAGGCGATCGTCCGGTAACTTATGGGTGGTTACGGCCGGAGTTTAAGCGGAGGCACGAAACTCAAGTTCAGGAAGGATTGAGCCGATAGCAGGGATATGGATGTTTCTACCATAGCGCTTCAGGGATTGCAGCAAGCCGAGCGTCAACTGAATGATGCTGCCGCAGCAGCAGTAAATGCAGGAGCCGGCCCGTCGAGCGGGTCGGGTACGGATGTCGTCGAACTCAGCAAGGCAATGACCGACCTCATGTCGGCACAAAATGTCTACGAGGCGAACCTGGCGACGCTCAGGACGGCGGATCAGATTGAGCAGCGGCTGGTCAATGTGACCGGATGACCCGCACGAGAACGCAGACTACCGGACAGCCAAGGGCGGCTGCCTGTACAGGGTTTCTTGCGGCGGACGAGGTACGTCCGCCGGTTCCATCCTCAGTCCGATCTCACCAGACGTGACAGGCGTTTTCGGCGACCATGGGCTGACCGGCCTTGCATCCCCATGCTTTCTGAAATTCGGGCATATTCTGGACCACGCCGTCGACGCGATACCTTCCCGGCGAATGCGGATTGGTGCTGACCTGCATGCGGAGATATTCGGGCCGCTGCTTCTCGCACCAGACGCGTCCGAAGCCGAGGAAGAAACGCTGCTCGGGCGTGTAACCGTCGATGGTGCGTCCTTCCTTGCCCGTCTTGTCTTCGGCAATCAGCCGCTCGAGCGCCGCTAGCGCGATCCGCGCGCCCCCGTTATCGGCAGTGTTTTCGCCGAGCGTGAGGCGTCCGTTGATGTGGAGGTTGTCGACGGCAACGAAATTCGAGTATTCGTCAGCGACGCAGCTGACGCGCTTCTCGAATTCCTTGCCATCCTGCTCCGTCCACCAATCGCGCAGGTTACCGTCCGGGTCGAACTTGCGTCCTTGGTCGTCGAAACCGTGGGTGAGTTCGTGGCCGATCACCAGGCCAATGCCGCCGAAGTTGACGGCGTCATCCATGTTCTTGTCGAAGAATGGCGGCTGCAGGATTCCGGCGGGAAAGACGATCTCGTTGAATGAGCCGTTGTAGTAGGCGTTCACGGTGGGCGGAGTCATGCCCCACTCCTTGCGGTCCAGCGGCTTGCCGATCTTGGCGATGTTGCGCTTGGCCTCGAACATGTCGGCGCGGGCAATGTTGCCCAGCAGGTCGTCAGGCTTGATGACCACGGAGCTGTAATCGCGCCAGACGTCGGGATAGCCGATTTTGTTGCGGATGGCCTGCAGCTTGACCTTAGCCTGCTTCTTGGTCTCGTCACTCATCCAGGAAAGATTCTGAATGTCGTTGTCGAGCGACTGCTCCAGCAAGTCGACCATCTTGAGCATGCGCTGCTTGCTCTCCGGACCAAAGGTGGCTTCGACATAGCGTTGCCCGAGAGCCTCGCCGAGCTCGCGATCAGTAAGGTTGACGCATCGCTTCCAGCGCGGCTGAATTTCCTTCTGGCCGGTGAGCGCCTGGCGGAGCTTGAACTGGGCATCCACGAACGGCTGCGACAGCCACGGCGCCGCCGAATTGAGGACATGCCAGGCCACGTACGTCTTGAGAGATTCCAGGGGAAGGGTCGCGAGGGCGCCATCGACCTGGCGGAAGAAGTCGGGATTGGTGACGTTGATCGAGGTGAAGTCTGAAGCGCCGATAGCTGCGAAATAGCGGTTGAGATAGAAATCGGGGGCCAGCGCAACCACTTCGTCGCGAGTCATCTTGTGGTCGCGGTTCTTGGGATCGCGGCGCCGGGTGCGGTCCATGGAGTCGACGGCTAGCAGAGTCTCGACGACCAGAACCGTCTGCGCCGAAGCCGCGGCCTGTTGCGGCGTTTGTCCTGCAAGCGTGAACACCTCGGTGGCATAGTCGGTGAAGTGCTGGCGCATCGCGACCTTGTCGGGATCGTCTTTCACGTAATAGTCGCGATCGGGGAGCGTGAGTCCACCCTGATCGATGTAGGCGATAACGGCGTCGGCATTGTGCAGGTCGGAGTACGCGTAGAAGTTGAACAACGCCGATGTTCCTACGAGATGGAGGTGGCCAAGCTCGTCGGCCAGGGCAGCCTTGTCCTGGATGGCAGCGATGTGCTGGAGTTCCGGCTGCAATGGAGCGATTCCGTTGGCGTCCACCGATTTTTCATCCATGCATGAGCCGTAAAGATCACCGATCTTCTGGTCGATGGCGTCACGGCTGGCGCCACCTGCAGCAGCTTTCTCGAGAATTCCGCGCTCGATATCGAGATTGCGCTCATCAAGCTCGGAAAAGCTCTGCCACGAAGGGCGATCGGCGGGAATTTCGGCATTCTTGATCCAGTTGCCGCACGCGTATTGATAGAAATCGACGCAAGGGTCGACGCTTTTGTCGATGTTGTCGATGCTGAAGCCGGATCCGGGCTTGGAGGAGGAAGCGGACTGTGAAAAAGTCCATGGGACTACAACCAGCAGGAAGGCTAACACGAAGCGGAACGCACGCATCTGGATTTCTCCCTTGGGCGGATGAAATGAAGAAAAACGATTCTATGCCGCGTGACCGGGATCAGCAACCAAGTTGCAGGGCACAACATTCAACACTTGTTTGCTGGGGCGGGGGCGTGCCGGGAGAAGAAAGCCCAATGTTCAAAGAAAAGGCGGACCGGGAAGGCCCGCCCGTCTCGATCACTGTCTAACTGGCTTTTCGCTGTTCGGTTTGCTCGGACAGTTCTTCGCGCTCGGCCCGTTTCAAGTTATCAATGGAAGACTGTAGAACCTCTTCGCGGCGTTGCCGGAGCGTGTCCTCAAAGGCAGTCCAGCGAAGCGAAGGACCGGCAGGAGAAACGTCTTCCTCGGCATCGGTGCGGACCGGCGTGACTTCGGTCTCAAGGTCGAGTTCTGCCGTATCTTCATCTGCCGGCGAAGACGGAATGCTTCCCGAGCCCGCGTCGATCTGCTGTTTCGTGGTCGGCGTGATATTCCGGTCGGTCGCTTCACGATGCATGATCGGGCGCTCAACCCAGCGTGAGCGGTAGCGGCGCTCATAGTCGGCCCACTTCTCTTCCGAAGTAAGAGCTGTTCCGTCGTAGGGAGGGAAATTTTCAATCTGGTCCCGGGTCAGGTCGACCCGAAAATCGTTCCCGTGCTGGACGGAAGGGCGAATTTTCTGCGGAGGCACGATGAACTTTCGGCTGGAAAGCCATTCCCCCGTATCCACGATGACAAACACGATCCCGCCGGTGGCCTGATCGAAGACCACATCATCAATCTCTCCCAGCTCTTCGTCGTTCGGTCCGTAAACTTTTGCGCCCCGGATGTCGAGGGCGGCCTCTTTCAGATCGGTAAAGCGATAATCTCCGAGCGTGCCGTAGCGAGCCATAGAATCCTCCAGGAAGTTTTGGCCTGCGATGCTGGTCGTCCTGAGAACGCAGAGCGCAAGTAAGATGCAGAAAGCAACGCCGAGTTTGGCAGCATCTGTCTCGGCGGCGGGTATAATCGAGGTTTAGCGAATTTTTGAATTTTCGACGAGGGTTGATCCGATCATGACATCCACAAATGGAAACGGCAGCAATGGCGAGGGCTATGTCGTCCCGAAACCCCGCGCGGAATGGATCGCCCAGCGCAAACAATCAAACTCCGACGGAAATTTCTCACAGTTGCACTATGCCCGCCAAGGTGTCGTCACGGAAGAGATGGGGTATATCGCCCACCGGGAAAAGCTCAGCGCGGAACTGGTTCGCGACGAAGTGGCACGCGGCCGGATGATCATTCCGGCGAACGTGAACCATCCGGAGCTGGAACCGATGGCGATCGGGGTGGCGTCGCTGTGCAAGATCAACGCGAACATCGGGAATTCTGCGGTCACCTCGGAGATCCACGAGGAACTGAAAAAACTGCACACGGCGGTGCACTACGGCGCCGATACGGTGATGGATCTTTCGACAGGCGGGAATATCCACGAGATTCGCGAAGCGATTTTGCGGCACTCGCCGGTGCCGATCGGAACGGTTCCAATTTACGAAGCGATTTCGCGGGTCAAGCGGGTCGAAGACCTGAATGCGGCCGTCATGCTCGAGGTCATTGAAGAGCAGGCGGCCCAGGGCGTGGATTACATGACAATTCACGCCGGGGTGCTGATCGAGTATCTGCCGATGATCTCCAGCCGGATTACAGGGATTGTGAGCCGCGGCGGCGCGATCCTGGCGCAATGGATGGCTTACAACCATAAGCAGAACTTTCTGTATGAGCGCTTCGACGACATCTGCAAGATCTTCAAGAAGTACGATGTGAGTTTTTCGCTGGGCGACGGCTTGCGCCCGGGCTGCGTAGCCGACGCGAGCGATCAGGCACAGTTCGCGGAGTTGCGCACACTAGGCGAACTCACGAAAAAGGCGTGGGAGCACGACGTCCAGGTGATGATCGAGGGCCCCGGGCACGTTTCGATGGACAAGATCAAGGAGCAGGTCGACAAGGAAGTGGAGTACTGCTACGAGGCTCCGTTCTACACGCTGGGGCCGCTGGTGACGGACATCGCTCCGGGATACGACCATATTACGTCGGCCATCGGAGCGGCGATGATCGGGTGGTACGGGGCGGCGATGCTGTGCTATGTCACGCCGAAAGAACATCTGGGACTCCCCAATGAAAAAGATGTGAAGGACGGCATCATTGCCTACAAGATTGCGGCGCATGCAGCCGATATTGCCCGGCAGCGGCCGGGGGCGCGGGATCGCGACGACGCGCTGAGCTATGCGCGCTACAAGTTCGACTGGGAAAAGCAATTTGCCCTGTCACTTGATCCGGAAACCGCTCGGGCGATGCACGACGAAACGCTGCCCGATGACTACTACAAAGAGGCCGCCTTCTGCTCGATGTGCGGTCCGAAATTCTGCTCGATGAATTATTCATCGAAGGTCGACGAATATAACCGGCAGGTTCACGGCATCGAGAAGAAAGATTATTCGGAGCTGGCGGAAAAGCTGGTGACGCTGAAGTAGCGACCTCTCGCGGGACGGCCGTCAGACTTCCTATCCAACCGGAGTAACCCGTGAGGCGAAGGCTGTCCTGGGCCGCAAGGTGTACACTTGTCGCCGCTCGGGGACAGCAGGATCGAAGTCCCTGATCTAGTTCAGCGGGGATCAAAACAATGAACAATCCACTGGGGAAAACTTTCGCCGTTGTGTGTCTGCTTGCAATGCCGGCGCTCGGTGCGCGGCCAGCTTCGGCGCAGACACAGGAGGTCAAAGAAAAGCCGCCGATGTACACCTATGTTGCGTTCTGGGAGATCCCGCGTCAGCAGTGGGCCGATGAGGAAAAAGCGGTTGCCGCGGAGCAGAAACTGACGGAAAAGGGCGTCGCTGACGGCCAACTCGTGGGCTACGGTGACGACAAGAACCTGATCCACGAGGTCGATGGGGCAACTCACGATACCTGGTTCTCGGCGATGTCGTTGGCCGGGATTTTCAACGTTCTTGACGGAGTCTACAAGTCGGGAATGCCCACGGGACCGGTCCAGGCAGGAGCGACCCGGCACTGGGACAACGTTTTTGTCAGCCACTACTACAACTGGCATTCCGGATCGTGGAGAGATGTGTACTCGGCCGTCGCAAACTACAAGCTGAAGCCCGACGCGCCCAACGATGCGCTCGATAGCCTCAGCAAGAATCTGATCGTTCCAGTGATGGAAAAATTACTGGCAGACGGGACTATTCACGAGTATGAGATCGATACCGAAGCCATCCACACCAACGATCCGGCTAACTTTTGGATCGCCTATGTGGCGGCAAACGCCGAGGCACTGGACAAGGTTCAGGCTGCGATCCGTGATGCAGTCCGAGCCAACCCACTCAGCTTACCGGCCTTTGCGTCGATGGTAGATGTGAGTCAGCATCGCGACTACCTGGCGCGCACGAACGCGACCTATAAGTAGACCGGCTGGAGGCGCTTGCCCCACTCTTTTCGACGGTCTAAGAGTGGGGCCTTTCTTTTCGCCACCAGTCGCTATTCCCTTCCGTTCGGATGCCGGCGTGGCAACGCCCCTTGCGGCCGGGAGGGGGTATTGGTGCTAAAACGGCACCCCTCGTTGTAATTGTTTTCTTCCGTTATCCCAATCACAGACCCATCCTCGCCTCCGGCATAGAATGTCAGCATTCCCATGGCGAAGCACGACACCCTGTTGCAGGATTTCGAAACCTACGCCCGCACCGCCCACACAACCACTGATCTTATGCAGCACATCTCCGATCGGCTGCATAAAGAGATGGGACGCTACAACTGGGTCGGCTTTTATCTGATGGAAGCGCCCACCTTTGAGGCGCTGATTGTTGGTCCGTATGCCGGCAGCTTTCAGCCAACGCCGCGCATCCCGCTCGACCAGGGCTTATGCGGCGCCGCAGCAACGACGGCGCAGTCAGTCGTCGTAAACAATGTCGGTAACGATCCGCGCTATCTGGGATCCGACATGGTGAAATCCAACATGGTCACTCCGATTCTGGTGAAAGGCGCGGTAGTGGCCGAGATATGCATTGAGAGCTACTTCAGCGAGACCTTCGTGGCGGATGAGCAGGCCTTCGTCAGATCGTGTGCCGCGCTCGTCGGCCGCTTTATGGAGAAGCGGTCGTAGCCGCCGCTTCGCTGAATCTCCGGGGCAGGCCGAGTTCCGCGCTGCCCGCGCCAGATGACCTACTTCCCTTCCAGGCGGATGTCGCCGATACCGACGTGGGCCCGCAGTTCGTACTTCCCTTCGCCGCGGTATTTCAAGCTCTTTCCCAGCCAGCCGCTGGTTTCACCGTAGCCGTCACTGTCGACGTCGCCGATGCCGGTGCTGGCGTGGATCAGATTGTAGGGAGAATGTCCTTTGGCCACGCGGATGTCGCCAATGCCGAGGCTCAAGTCCTTGTCGCCGTCGATATCTTCCACCGTGAGATCGCCAATCTTCTGGTGCACGTCTAGATTCGTGTTGAGCGGCACTTCCACTTCGACATCGAATTGCGTATTCGAGCTCGGCGCGTGGAACTCAATGGTCGCATCATTGCCGCGGACATCGAAATCGACCCGCGCCTCCTTGACGTTTCTTTCGCGGCGCGACTTTACGGTGTAGTCGAGGCGGAGTTTGGCCACATCGCCGCGCTTGATGTGCAGGTCGCCCACGCTGAGATGAATATGCAGCACTCCCCCGGAGACGACGAACTCCCGCGAATCGGAGTGGGTTTCTTGATAATCCCAATCGTTGCTGGCCGCGGCGAGCGGGGCGAGAACGAGGCAAAGGAGGATTACTTGCTCGAGCAGACGGAGCAGACGGCGTCGGGGCATGGAACACCTCGCGGGCGCGGAGGCGCCTGATCGGGATACGCGGGCCGGGGAACGGCAGTTCCATGAAAATTCGGCCTAGTGGCCGAAGTCGGCGACGCCGTCCCAGACCAACTGGACGGCGATGGCGAGGATCAGGAAGCCGAAGATCTTGTTAATGGCTCCCACGGCGCTGGGGCCGAGGCGGCGGACCAGCGGTCCGCCCAACCAAAAGAAGAGAGTTACGCTGAGGGCAATCGCGGCGACGCCGATGACCATCCCGATATAGGCAGCCGCGTTATCGACATGGGCAGCAAGCGCCATGAGGACGCCGATGGCCCCCGGCCCCGACATCAGCGGCATGGCCAGCGGAGTGAGGGAGATGTCCTCTTTGCTCTCGGCTTCAAGACTTTCCGCCGGAGTGATGCGGGAGGTCGACGTCACCATTCCCCACGCCGTATTGGCCACGATGAGACCGCCTGCGATCTTCAGCACGGGTAGCGAGATGCCGAAGAAGTAGAGCACGAAACGCCCAAAGAAGAGAAACGTGACCAGAATCAGGAAGACCCAGATCCCGGTTTTGAAGGCGGTGCGGTTGCGCTCGCGCGAAGTCCAGGAGGACGTCATGGTGAAAAAGATGGGGATGCCGCCGAAAGGATCGACGATGGGAAAAAGAGCGAGGAAGGTCGCGGCGGCGGACGCGGGAAGCGTCCGCAGGAACTGCCCGAGAGCGTGAGCGGAGGACATGAGTTATCGGTAGGACTCCAGAGTTTTCGCGGCACGCTCGATCGCCGCAGTGAGGGCGGCAAGTTGCTCGCGGGCCCGCTCACTGTCTCCCTTGTCAATCGCCTCGTTCACGCCCGGGATGACAACAGCGGCATAGCCGGTATATTCGCCGGGCGCAAAAATGGCGTGCTTGTACCAGGGACGGTGAGGCAGTCCCTGAGTCTCAAGGAAGGCGCGCTCTCCATTGCGCAAAGCCAGATTGAGGCGGGTCGCATCTCGGGGCGGATTTCTTTGCTTGGCCAGGATCTTCGCGCCGGCCGTCTCGAAATGCCGGGCCGCCACGTGGGCCGCGCCGAAGTCGAGTGCACGCGCGCCGAACTTGAGGTCGGCCCGCTTCTGTGCGGCATCCAGATACTCCGCGATTTCCTTTCCATAAGCTTCATAGTCATAGGGCAGGATGTCCGCGTCAGCCATGCGAACTGCTTCCAGTCCGAAGACGCGAGCCATCTCCTGTTCATAGAGAAAGTCGGGATCGGCAAATTTCTTGAACCATGTGAAATCGTCGAAGGTGGAATGGTAGACGCCGTAGGGGCCGCTCGACGTAATGTCGGAGGAAGGAACTCCGAGATGCTGCAGAAACGCGGTGTAGTCGGAGCCGCTACCCAGATCCCCGACCGGCACGTCTCCACCCATTCGCGCGTTCGGAAGGCGACGAGTGTCGCTGGCCTCGCTGGGTATCTGCGTTCCCGGACCCTCGGGCTGCGAGGCCTTCTGCCAGGCGTCATAGACCGAACCGCCTTTCGGGCTGGGGACTGATTTTGTGACCTCGCGGATAAACTGTTTCAGGCTGGGCACGGCGGAAGCGCCAAATTTCGCGCCGGTAACAGCGACATCCACGTTGAAGTACGCGGGAGAGTTGGCAAGCTCGGATTCATGCTGTTCGGCCCATTCGGTTGAGCCGATCAGGCCTTCCTCTTCGCCGTCCCAACTGCAGAAGACGATCGTGCGTTTGGGCTTCCAGCCGGACTTGAGCAGTTCGCCGACTCCGTGGACAGATTCGAGCATTGCGGCGGTGCCACTGTTGGGATCGACGGCGCCGTAGACCCAGGCATCGCGATGGTTGCCGGCAACAACCCATTGATCCGGCAATTCGCTGCCGCGCACCCGGCCCACGACATCCCACAATGTGCGGTACTGATAATCCTGCTTGAGGTGCATTTTGACTCTCGCCGGCCCGGGGCCGACGTGGTATGTGAACGGAAGAGAGCCTTGCCATTCCCGTGGTGAGTCCAGTCCACCCAGATGCTCGAGAATGGGCCAGGCATCGTGGTAGGAGAGAGGGGTCACAGGAATTTTGGGCATCTGCGCGGATTTTTCCGGGGAAATCCGTTGCGAGTCGGGCAAAGACGGAACCGAGGCGACTCCCGGCGTAGTGGGATCGCCGGGAAATTCGAACATATATCCCACAGAGCCGCGCTGCACGCCGGTGTCAGGGCGCCAGGGGCCTTCGGGATATTTGTCGCCACGACGCCAGCCATCATCGGCGGGATCGGAATAGATGATCACGCCCGCGGCGCCGTGCTCCTGTGCGACGAAAACCTTGACGCCGCGAAAGTTCTGCCCGTAGCGGACGAGAACGATTTTTCCCCGGACATCGATGTTCATCTTCTCCAGCTTCGCGAAGTCTTCTGGTGTGCCGTAGTTGGCATAGATGACATCGGCCTCGACGTCACCGGACGGCGACATGCCGTTGAAAGGCATGACGACGCGGGGATCATCCTGAAACCGATCGCTGTCGACATGCTCGCGAGTGGGCCCGTGCATTTCGACGCCGGCGGGAGCGGTCATATCGACGCTGATCTCAGCCGGATAGTTCATCCACACCTTATATTCGCTGATTTCGGTGTCGAGTCCGGCATCGCGGAATTTCTGCGCGACATAATCAGCGGTGGCTTTGTCTTCGGGCGTGCCCGCCATGTGCGGGGCCTGGGTCAGGATGCGCAGATGCTCCTCGGCCAGTTTGGCGTCGGGAACAGCGAGGAAGCGCGATTCAATCGCCGATTCGGCGGCGGCATCGCGAAATCCGAAGATCGACGGGCTTGAGCCGGAATTCGGCGCCGGCTTTCCTCTTGCGCTCGTCGAAGCGGTGGACAATAAGACGGCTGAAGAGAGAAGCAGGGTAGAGAACAGTTTCATGGGGCTCCTGAGAGGAATCAGTAAGGTAGCACAAGTGGCGGCGGCGAAAACCCGGCATAGGGCGCTGCTGTAATATTCGTCTTTTGTTCTCCTATTTCACCATGTTCACCAAATGCACCTGATGGTCATCCCAGTCATGAAGCGAGCAACGATGACCCTGCCCGACGACCTGGCCAGGGCTCTGGACGAGTATGTGGAAGCGCAGGAGGCTCCTCCGGCACTGACGGCCGTAGTACAGGCAGCCCTGCGTGAATATCTGCGAGACCGCGGATTTCTACGAACCTACAGGCCATTGAAGATCACTCCGGCGATGCGCGGCAGCGGACGGCGCGATGTCAGCGAGAACCACGACCGCTATTTTGCGGAGCGACAAGGATGAGGAAGGCCGTGCTGGCTGATACCGGACCGTTGTACGCCGCTGTCGATCCTCACGATGCCAATCACTCTAGGTCCATGCGGGAGTTGCAGAAATTAGCCGGCGAGAAGCGCGAAGTGCTCGTTCCCTTCCCAACTCTGTGCGAAGCCTATTCGCTTGTGCTGTGCCGACTGGGAGGTTCTCTGGCAGCGAAGTGGCTCGCGGAGCTGTCCGGCGCTACCGTGGTGAATCCGACACTCGACGACCATCGGGAAGCAGTAGCGAGGCTGAGCTCGTTCGTGGATCAGCGCATCACGCTGTTCGATACGACGCTAGCTGCGGTTGCGCTCCGACTCGGAGTTGTCGTCTGGACCTACGATCACCATTTCGACGTGATGCGAGTTCCAGTGTGGCGATAGTTGGCGGCGCCTAGCGCACCTGTCCCGCTCCAACAATCTGATACTTCGAGGATGTAAGTTCGGCCAGCGCAAAGGGGCCGCGGCAGTGGAGTTTCTGCGTGCTAATGCCCATCTCGGCGCCGAATCCGAATTCGCTGCCGTCGGTGAAGCGGGTCGACGCATTCCAGTAAACGGCAGCGGAATCGACTTCGCGAAGGAATTTTCGGGCGCGGGTTTCGTTGGCGGTGATGATCGAATCAGAATGCTTTGTCGAATATTGGTTGATGTGGGCGATGGCGGCATCGACATCGGCGACGACGGCGATGGCGAGGCAGAGGCGGAGATATTCCTCGTACCAATCTCGTTCGGAGGCTGGGTGGATGGTGAATCCAGCAAAAAGGCTGCGCGATTTTCCGTCGCCGCGGACTTCGACTCCAGCGGCGATCAATTTCTTCGTGATGCGCGGGAGATAGCTGGGTGCAATTCGCTCATGTACGAGCAGTTTTTCGGCAGCGTTGCAGACCGACGGCCGCTGCGTCTTGGCATTAAGGATAATGCGATCGGCCATGTCGAAGTCGGCCGATTCATCGACGAATACGTGGCAATTCCCTGCCCCGGTTTCGATCACGGGTACGACCGAATTCTCGCTGACAAAAGAAATCAATTCGCCGCCGCCGCGAGGAATGATGACATCGACAAGACCGCGAGCATTAATCAGATCGTGGACCGACTGGCGCGTGCTGGCGTCGAGCAGTTCGATCGCGCCTTCGGGAAGACCGGACACGCCGGTCATGGTTTCGACCAGACGCTGATTGCTGCGGGCGGCCTCTTTGCCGCCACGGAGCACGATGGCGTTGCCGCTCTTCAGAGCGAGGACAGCGGTATCGACAGTAACATTTGGGCGCGACTCGTAGATGATGCCGATAACGCCGAGGGGCACGCGGACCTTGCGGATGCGAAGGCCGTTGGACTTCGTCCATTCGGCGAGGATTTCGCCGATGGGATCGGGCAGGGCCGCGACTTCGCGTACGCCGCGAGCCATCTCTTCGATGCGGGCGGGGGTGAGTTGCAGGCGGTCGCGCATCGCGCCCTCGAGGCCAGAGGATTCCAGATCTTCCCGATTTGCGGCCAGAATCTCGGGTGCGCGGAATTCGATCGCGGCAGCGATGGCGAGCAGTAGGCAATTTTTTTCCGCGGTCGAGAGCAGGGCGAGACGAGCGGAAACCGCGCGAGCGCGCAGGAGTTTCTGATTTGTGGAGGCGCATTGCGCGGGAGGGGACATCAGGTGCCCTGCCGCGGAGGAAAGTAGGTTCCGATCTTGCGTTGCATCCCCATACGAATGGCTTGGGGATGATTCCCGTTCACGATGACCACGTGGACTCCAGCTTCGCTGGCGAGTCTGGCAGCGCGGAGTTTCGAGAGCATGCCGCCGCGGCCGAGGGCGCTTTTGCCGCTGCACTGCGCTTCCAGAGCCGAAGTCAGTTTGCGAATCACGCGCTGCAGGCGAGGTTTGCGGCGGCCGTTGGGGATGAGGAATCCGTCGACGTTGGTAAGCAGCAGCAGCCAGTCGGCGTGGACCGCACGAGCCAGCAATGAGCTCAACTCATCATTGTCGCCGAAGGCGCCTTCGAGTTCACGCACCGAGACGCTGTCGTTTTCATTGATGATGGGCACCACGCCGAGCGCGAGCAACTCCGCCAGCGTGTTCTGCAGGTTACGGTAGCGGGCGGCCGAAGTGAAGTCGTCATTCGAAAGGAGAAGCTGGGCGACTACTTTCTTCCCGAAAAACAGGCGCTCGTACGTGTGCATCAGCCGACTCTGGCCGACGGCGGCGCAGGCTTGCATCCGCGAAACCTTGCCGGGACGTTTGCCGATGCCGAGTCCCGACATGCCGGCGGCGATCGCGCCGGAAGTAACGATAAGGTATTCGTGGTGCGCGAGATCGAACTGATCGACGATGCCGCGCAGCAGGTTGGCGTCGATGCGCCCCGCGGGAGCGATCAGGCTGGTGCCGACTTTTATGACGACGCGCATGGATGGCGAAAAGACAGCACTTCCATCCTGCCGTTAGAATGGGATTCTGGCAAGCGGAAGCGGATTTTTTCGAACTCCGTGGAGGAGCGCTGTGCGCGAGATCCCTAGGCCCATTGTGACGTGCGGGCCTCAGCGATGACGCATACGAAATAGGTCTATGAATTGGGCTGCTTCTGAATTGAGTTGATCATGCCGGCATCCAATGCAACGACACGTTTTTCGGATCGAGTGGAGAACTACGTGCGCTATCGGCCGGGATATCCGGCCGAGGTGGTGCAGACTCTCAGACAAGAATGCGGCCTGCTTCCCGAACAGGTGATGGCGGACATCGCGTCCGGCACGGGAATCTGGACGCGGATGCTGCTCGAGAATGGCAACTTTGTTTTTGGGGTCGAACCGAACGCGGAGATGCGCCAGGCCGGCGAGCGATTGCTGGCGGGTTTCCCGCGATTTGAGAGCGTGGAGGGAACCGCGGAGACGACGACACTGGCCGACGGGAGCGTGGATTTCGTGACTGCGGCGCAGGCCGCGCACTGGTTCGATCCCAGCCGAGCTAGGCGCGAGTTTGCTCGGATCCTGCATCCGAACGGGTGGCTGGTGCTCGTGTGGAATGAGCGCATGACGGATTCGACGCCGTTTTTGCGCGACTATGAGCGACTGCTGCTCGATTACGGCACAGATTACGGAGAAGTGCGCCATGAGCGGACGACGGATGCGGTGAACGAGTTCTTCGATCCAGATCCGTTTCAGGAGCGCGTCTTTGCCATGCGGCAGGAATTTGATTACGCCGGCATTGAGGGCCGGCTGCTTTCGTCGTCGTATGCGCCGGGGCCGGGACATCCAAAGCACAAGCCGATGCTGGCGGAGTTGCGGCGGATTTTTGATAAGCACGCGATCGACGGCCAGGCGATTGTTCAGTACAAAACGCGAGTTTATTTTGGCCGGCTGGGCTAGGTCCCGGCGTTTAAACGGGGCGGGCCAGAGCCCGAAGCCCCACGCGCACGCAACACGGCGATTCGGCGCGGCTAGCGCAACTCTTTCGCTGCGTGGAAAACATTTTTCAGGATGACTCCACAAATGTCTGACGAAAAATCGTTTCATATGACGCCCGACGAGTTCCGCCGCTACGGGCATGCAGTGGTGGACTGGATCGCCGACTATCAATCGCGTGTTGAATCCTTTCCCGTGCTGTCTCAGGTCAAACCCGGCAAGATTCGAGCCTCGCTGCCGGCGAATCCTCCGGCAAAGGGCGAGCCGTTTGACGCGCTGCTGAAGGATGTGGAGCGGCTGATTTTGCCGGGAGTGACGCACTGGCAATCCCCGAACTTTTTCGCGTACTTTCCCTGCAATGCGTCGGGGCCGGGGATTTTGGGCGACCTGGTTTCGTCGGGGCTGGGCGTGCAGGGGATGTTGTGGTCCACGAGCCCGGCGTGCACGGAACTGGAATCGCATGTGCTCGATTGGCTGGTCGGAATGCTGGGGCTGCCGGAGAAGTTTCTTTCCTCGTCGACGGGCGGCGGAGTGATTCAGGATACGGCTTCGAGCGCGGCGCTGTGCGCGTTGCTGGCTGGGCGCGAGCGGGCCACGAATTACGCAAGCAATAAGAAGGGATGCGATGGGCGTCTGGTGGCGTACGCCTCAACCCAAACCCATTCTTCGCTGGAAAAGGCAGCGATGATCGCGGGAATTGGCGTGGAGCACTTGCGGCAGGTTGCGGTGGATGAGAATTTTGCCCTGCGTCCGGAGGCGCTGGCCGAGCAGATTGAGGCCGACAAGCGAGCGGGGCTGGTTCCGTGCCTGGTGTGTGCGACGGTCGGAACGACGTCGTCGAATGCCATGGATCCGATCGCGGCGATCGGCGAGATCTGCCGGCGACATAGTGTATGGCTGCATGTGGATGCGGCGATGTCGGGAACGGCGATGCTCTGCCCGGAGTTTCGGCATCTGCAAAAGGGCGTGGAGTTCGCCGATAGCTATAACTTCAATCCGCATAAATGGATGTTCACGAATTTCGATTGCAACTGTTTTTGGGTCGCGGATCGGAAGGCGCTGATTCAGACGCTGAGCATCCTGCCGGAATACCTGCGCAATCAGGCTACGGAATCGGGGGCGGTGATCGATTACCGCGACTGGCATATTCAGCTGGGACGGCGGTTCCGGTCGCTGAAGTTGTGGTTCGTGATCCGGCACTACGGCGTGGAGGGATTGCAGTATCACATTCGGGAGCACGTGCGCCTGGCGCAGCAATTTGCCGGATGGGTGCGGGAGGATGACCGGTTTGAACTGGCTGCGCCAACGCCGCTCAATCTGGTCTGTTTCCGGCACAAAGGCGGAGATGCAGCCAATCAAAGAGTTATGGATCGCCTGAATCGCAGCGGAGATCTGTTTCTCACGCACACCAAGCTGAACGGCAAGCTGTCGCTGCGGCTCTGCGTGGGCCAGACACACACGCAGGAGCGGCACGTCGAGCGGGCGTGGAAGAGGATCCGAGAAGAAGCAGACTCGCTGTAGAGAAGCGGGCGCCTACTACCAGGCACCCGCACTTTTCACGTAAACCCCTACGACTGAACGATCTCCTCCAAAGCGGGGCGGCTGCGAATCACCAGAGTGGCGCCTTTCAACTGAACCAACTGTTTCCTGCGAAATTCCGAGAACAACCGGCTTACCGTTTCGCGAGTAGTACCGATGATCTCTCCGATTTCCTCGTGAGTCAGGGTGAGTTTGAGCTGAGCCGAGCCGTCGTTCTGCGGGGTGCGGGTCGACCAGGAAAGCAGCAGCTTGGCGAACTTCTCAGAGGGCGAGGCCGCCAGGCCGAGCGTGCGAATCTCCTCGTAAGCGGTGAAATAGTTCCGGCTCAGCTGTTGCGCCACGCGCAGAGCCACTTCCACGTGGTCCTTCAGGAACTGAAGCAAGGGCTCGCGGGGGATGAAGTTGGCCTGGCCGGGCTCCATCATTTCGGCGGTGACTTCATACGGTCGGCTGGAGATGACCGCGTTCAAGCCGAGCACGTCTCCAGTGTCGGAGATTTTTGTGATGATGGTTTTGCCTTCGCGCGAAGTGGTCGACAGTTTCACCTTGCCGGTGCAAAGAACAAACACTCCGCGGGGTTGCTGGCCTTCGATGAACAGCATGGCGCCCTTGGGATAAACGGCAGTGGACTTGATCTCGTTGAGACGCTGGCCAGCGTGCGCGGAAAGATTGCAAAAAAGATGGTCTGCCCGCGATGGGCAGGTTAGGCAGTTATCCAGGATATTAAGACCGTAAGGAGCACGCATCGCGAACCTCCCTTTTGGCAGGGCCGTCTTGGGAACCCCTGATCCAGGCCTTCCTGCCACATAAGGGAGAAGGCACGTGGCTGACCAACTCAAGGCGGCGGCACCGTTGCCGGGAAGATCCTGTATCTCACAGATAACAAGCCATTTTGAGGGCAAGGCGGCGGGGATAAGGGCGCGCCATTTTGTCGCGCCGCAGGTGGACTGGGTTAATTCCCGCACAGCAGTGTGTGACCTGCATCACTTAGCTGTGTGATTCCCTGTTTTGAACGGGAGCCTGGCTCGCCTCGCAGACACTGTAATTAGATCGGCGGCAGCGCCCGACCGTGCTGGCTCTCCACCGCCTTGGCGAGAAAGGTCAATCGGCAGGCATGGGAGCCGTACGGGGCGAACGGCGGCGATCCACGGCAGGGTAAGTTGCCTCGGAGGGCGCTTGCAGCCACTTGCGAACCTCGGGCAGCGCCTTGCGCATGGCGGCTTCGCCGACGCGAATCAGGTCTTCGGCACGCTTGAAATCGTCATAACCGAATCCGGCCACATCCGGTTCAACGACCAGATCAGCGGCATCGCGCCAAAGTGAGGACATAGCATCCTGGGCGATAGCGAAGGATTGTCCGATGACGTCGAACAGATGCCGCGGCGGTCCACCGCCGGCCCAGGTTCCCCTTAAATGAACGGCAAGGACGCGATCGGCCCCCATGTCGCGCAAAGGACGCGTTGGCACAGGGTGCGACAGCATGCCGTCGACCAGATAACGCCCACGAATCTCTACGGGCAGGAACATACCCGGATAAGCACAGCTGGCGCGGACAGGGTCGACGATCTTTCCGGAGTGAAATACCACGCCTTCGCCGGTATTGAAATCGGTCGCGGCCACGCCCAATGGGATGCGGAGTTCCTCAAAGGTTTTGACCTTCAACGTACGATCCAGAAAGGCGACCATTCGGTCGTTGGAGGCAAAACCATAGCGAGAGAGCGTCCAGCGGGCGAAGGTCGTAAAGCGGACGGAGCGGGCAACCTGCTCGAGTTCAGCCGAAGAGAGACCACTGCAGTAGGAAGCGCCGATCAACGCGCCGACGCTGGTCCCGGTTACAACGCGAATCGGGATCCCTTCCTCTTCGAAAACCTTCAAAACTCCGATGTGAGCGATGCCGCGGGCGAAGCCGCCACCGAGGGCGAGTCCGATGGCGGGTACTGGTGCAGAGCAAACCGGGGCGTCGCGGCGAGAGAACTCCCGCCCGAACGCCTGCATGGAACGAATGATCTTCCCCAGTTGTTTCAAGGCGAACCCCACATTCGGCGCTGATACCGCCGCAATCCAAGGCCCTAATCAGTTGCCTGTAAGATGCCATAACCAGGCCGGGGGCTGTAGAGCACGAGTGTGCCACTCGATGATCTGGGTAATGGTTACCGGCTGCGCCCGGCCGAGGTGACGAAACTCCTGTAGAACTGCTACCTTGCAGACAGTATGGTGCGGGAAATTTCGGCCGGCGGGGTGGTGGTGCGCCACAAGGATGGCGAATGGTGGATGGCTGCGATCGAGCTGCCGGCGGATCCAACGGTTAAGGCTGGACCAAGCAAGCGGGCAGTTCGCACCCGTTCCAAAGCCACACTTTGTCTGCCTAAAGGACTGGTCGATTCGGGGGAGAAAGCTCTCGATGCAGCGCTTCGTGAGGTGAGGGAAGAAACCGGCGTCACGGCGATCCTTGTAAGCAAACTCGCCGACATCAAGTACGTGTACGTGCGGTCCTGGGGAGATGGTGAGCGCGTTTTCAAGGTTGTCAGCTTCTACCTCCTGGGGTACGAATCGGGACGGATCGACAACATTTCCGAGGACATGCGAATCGAGGTAGCGCGGGCCAAGTGGGTGCGACTGGAGGAGGCGCCGAAACTGTTGGCGTATCGCGGGGAAAAGCAGATGGCGCGGAAGGCGATGGAATACGTGGAGAGTCATCCGGAGTTATCGCGGCAAAGTGCGGTCTGAAAGGAAGCCAGTCATGAAGCGGATCCACAAAGTAGCTGTCCTGGGCGCGGGAACGATGGGGGCGCGCATTGCGGCACAATTCGCGAATGCAGGAGTGCCCAGCTACCTGCTGGATATTGTTTCTCCGGACGCCGACGGAGCGACGCGAAACCAGATCGCCGCGGCTGGACTGGACGCGGCGAAGAAATCAAAGCCGGCAGCCTTCATGGAGGCTTCTTTGGCGGGCTTCGTCACCGTTGGCAATTTTGAAGACCATCTGAAGAAGCTCGCCGAGGCAGATTGGATTATCGAGGCGGTTGTAGAAAATCTCGATGTCAAGCGCACGCTGCTGCGCAAGGTGGAAGCGGTGCGGCGTCCGCAGACGATTCTGACGACGAATACGAGCGGCTTGCCGGTAGGAAAAATCGCCGAGGGGTTTTCGGAAGACTTCCGGCGAGCTTGGTTTGGCACGCACTTCTTTAATCCGCCGCGGTATATGCGCCTGCTGGAAATCATTCCCACGCCGGAGGCGGATCGCGAACTCATCGATGCGGTCGCGCAATTCTGCGATGTCCAACTGGGCAAGGGCGTCGTGATTGCAAAGGATACGCCGAACTTCATCGGAAATCGCATCGGGACGTTTTCCGTGCTGAACGTCATGCGGCTGATGCAGGAGATGGACCTGAAGATCGAAGAGGTCGATGCGCTGACCGGGCCGGCAGTGGGTTGGCCGAAGTCGGCGACATTTCGCACGATCGATCTGGTGGGGCTGGACATTCTCGGCCATGTCGTCGGAAATATGACGGCGAACGTGCGCGACGAGCGCAGCGATCTGCGGCTGCCAGAATTCTTTCAGCAGATGCTCCAGCGGAAATGGCTGGGCGATAAAACCAAGGGCGGGTTTTACAGGAAAGTGAAAGGCGGCGAGGGCGCGGAGGACGAGCGGCTGGCGCTGGATTGGAAAACGCTGGAATATCATCCCCGGCAAAAAACAAAGTTCGCTGCGCTCGAGATGGCAAAGAACATTGAGGACACTGGCGCGCGGCTGCGCACGTTGTTGGGAATCGAGGGCGGGGGTCCACAAAAAGGCGATAAGGCGGGCGTATTTTTATGGGCTGCGTTGTCGGATCTGTGGACGTATTCGGCGAACCGCGTGCCGGAGATCTCCGACTCGATTGTTGAGATCGATCGGGCGATGAAGCTGGGTTTCAACTGGGAACTGGGTCCGTTTGAGTTGTGGGATGCAGCCGGAGTCGAGGCGACGGTCGCGCGGATGAAGAAAGAAGGTAAACCCGTCGCCGCGAATGCGGAGAAGTTGCTGAATGCGGGGCAGAAGTCATGGTATGGAGACGATTCTCAAGCGGCTTCGGGGCGCAAGTTCTGGGATCTGGGCTGCGGCAGTTGGAAAGCCGTCGCCGTTCCGGCAGGGGTGTGGTCGGTCACAGCGGCAAAGAAATCGAACGGCGTGGTGAAGAAAAACTCCGGAGCGTCGCTGGTTGATCTGGGCGATGGCGTGGGCTGCCTGGAATTCCATTCGAAAATGAATTCGCTGGGCGCGGACATTCTCGGATTGATCACGCAGTCGCTCAAGCAAGGAGGGCCGGGGGATGGTTTTGACGCGTTTGTGATCACGAATGACGCGGCCAATTTCTCCGTTGGCGCGAACCTGATGCTGCTGTTGATGAGCGTGCAGGAAGACGAGTGGGATGATGTGGATCTGGCGATCCGGCAGTTCCAGGGAATGACGCAGGCGATCAAGTTCTCTCCGAAGCCAGTGGTCGTGGCGCCGTTCGGGCTGTGCCTGGGCGGAGGAACGGAGATTTCTCTGCACGCGGCGGCGCGGCAGCCGCACGCCGAGCTCTATGCCGGGCTGGTGGAAGTCGGAGTCGGCTTGCTGCCCGGCGGAGGGGGCTGCAAAGAGATGCTGCTGCGCGCCGTCGATGGCGCGGCTGCAGCACATGGAAAATCGTCGGGCGAGGCTTTGGCCGGCTCGGTTGAAATGATGGAGGCGATGAAAAAGGCCTTCGAGACGATCGCGACGGCAAAGGTCGCTACATCCGCGCATGAGGCCCGGGGCCTGGGGTTCATTTCGCCTTCTGACCGAATCACCATGAACCGCGAGCGAGTATTGTCGGATGCGAAGTCGCGAGCACTCGAACTGGCTCGTGCGGGATATGAGCCCCCTGTGCCGCGAACCGATATTCCGGCTCCGGGAGAGAGTCTGGTGGCGGCGCTGAAGATGGGCGTGTATCTGATGCGGCAGGGAGATTTCATTACCGATTATGAAGTGAAGCTGGGCGGAAAGATTGCAGAGGTTCTTTGCTGCGGCAAGTTGACGCCCGGGACGCCGGTCAGCGAGCAGTACATCCTCGATCTGGAGCGGGAAGCCTTCAAATCGCTCTGCGGCGAGAAGAAGACGCAGGAAAGAATCCAGTACACGCTGAAGACCGGCAAGACGTTAAGGAATTGAAGCGACGGTTTCACTTGCCCAAGGCAGCCAGGTAATTCCTCACCATGGCAGCATCGCTGGGATCGGTCGCGAACTTGAGATATTCGCGTAATTGGGCGGCTTCGCTGGAAGTGTTGCCCTCTGCCTCATAGATCTGGGCCAACAGGAAATGCACGCGCGGATCCTTGTTGCCCTTATCAATCTCGATGGCGCGCAATGCGTTCTTCTCCGCCTCGGGCAGGTGGTGCAGACGAAAGTTCGCCACCGCGATGTAGGAATAGGCCGGAGCATCGGTCGCTGGGTCAATCTGCAGCGCCTGGCCGCTCATCTTGAGAACGTCATCCCAGTTTCCGGAGCGCGCGGAAATATCGGCGAGGCACAAGTAAGCGGGCAGATAAGACATGGACGCAGGCTTGGTGCAGGCGTCCCGTGCCTGATCCCCTTTCTGTTCAGCTTCGAGCATCTGGCCGAGCAACACCCACGCGGCGGGAAACTTGTCGTCCTGCTTCAGCGCTTTTCGCAAGTGACTCTCGGCGTCGGCCACTTTTTTGTCATGCAGGTCAGCGCAAGCGGCTTCGAATTCGTGCCGGCTCTTGGCGGGGACCTGTAAATCCGTGACGGCTACGGTATCCGGTTGCAGGCCGTTCAGCGGAGGGAGGAAGCAATCGGCCGCGCTCTGTTTCTTTTCAGGAATGGGGTTTCCGTTACTGTCGACAACCACCTTCGCCTGATCGAATGGCGATGGAACTGAGTAATGGAGCGGGGCCGGTGGTGGTGGAGGAGGTGGGGCGGCTTTACCCTGGGCAAAAGCGAAAGGCGGAGTGCCCCACACGCATGTAAAACAAGTCAGGATCAGCATGCGGGCATGAGCGCTCATACTCTTTCTCGATCGCGTTGTCATGATTGGATCTCCCCACTCTGAATCGACGACCCAGCGGCGCCGCGCCAAACTTGCCTGATGGAAGCCAATAGTAGCCCGCTTTCGGGTGAGAATCCACGCCATTTTGCGTCAGACGTGGAACGCCGCGGCGAGCTTGGCGTTTCGAAGGAGGCAGCTCTCCCCTGCTACAATCGCGGTCATGCGAAGAATACTATTTCCCTGCGGTGGTCTGGCGGGCATCGCGATATTCGCCATCATTTCATTCTCACTTGCCCATGCTCAAGGTGAACCGGCGCCCAAGGAAGCCCCACCCGACGTGCCCGACGCAATCGCCGTGCCTGCTGGGCTGCAGGTTGTGCTGTCGGTTCATGCCATCGGATCGCAGATTTATACCTGTCGGGCCAACGCAGACGGCAAGTTCAGTTGGACGCTCAAAGCTCCGGATGCCGAACTTCACGATCGAAAAGACAAGGTGATTGGGCAGCATTCCGCCGGCCCGACGTGGAAGCTGAAGGATGGCAGTGAAGTCACCGGCAAGGCTGTGGCGCACGTCGATTCGCTTGACCAAGAATCCGTTTCTTGGCTGCTGGTCGATGTCGTAACCAATTCCGGCAAGGGCGCTCTTGCGAAGGTGACGAAGATTCAGCGCGTGCATACGCACGGAGGCATGCCTGGTTCCGATGCCTGCGACGCGTCTCACAAAGACGCAGAGACCAAGAGCAGCTACACGGCGGATTACTATTTCTACGCGCCGGCGAAATGAGATTGCGGCAGACGCGGGCGATAGAGTCGCGGCATCTAATGAATCATTGGTGGGAGTGAAAAAAACTATGCGTGAAGTGGTGATTGCGTCGTCCGTCCGCACGCCTGTTGGGCGGGCCTTCAAGGGGACACTGCGGGCAACTCGCCCCGATGAACTCGCGGCGGCTGCGATCAAAGGAGCACTCGAACGCGTGCCGCAACTCGACCCAAAGGAGATCGAGGACGTGATACTCGGCTGTGCGATGCCGGAAGCCGAGCAAGGCATGAATGTCGCCCGCATCGCGTCGCTGCGCGCGGGTTTGCCGGTCGAGACCTCGGCGCTCACCATCAATCGCTTCTGCTCCTCGGGACTGCAGGCGATCGCGATTGCCGCGGAACGAATTATGGCTGGCGGGGCCGATGTCATCATTGCCGGTGGGACCGAGTCGATGTCAATGATCCCGATGGGAGGGAATAAAATCTCGCCCAACCCCTGGCTGGTTGATCATTATCCGGACGCCTACCTCACCATGGGACTCACCGCAGAACGGGTGGCGCAGCGGGTCGGGATCACCCGCGAAGCTGCCGACGAATTTTCCCTGCGCAGCCATCAGAAGGCGATTGCGGCGATCCAGGCTGGGAAGTTCGACGATGAAACTGTTCCCGTGCCGGTGAGCTTCACGATGCCGAATGGGTCGAAGCCCAAGCGACTGGAGATGGTCTTCAAGATGGATGAGGGACCACGCGCGGACACCTCGCTCGAAGCCCTGAGTGCCCTCAAGCCCGCATTCCACGCTAAGGGAACGGTCACGGCTGGGAATTCGTCCCAGATGTCGGACGGCGCGGCCGCGGCGGTCGTGATGTCAGCCGAGCGCGCCCGGGAACTCGGTGTTCCGCCCCTGGCACGTTACGTTGCGTTCGCCACGGCAGGGTACAAACCGGAAGAAATGGGGCTTGGCCCGGTATTTGCGATACCGAAGGCCCTCAAGCTTGCCGGATTGAAGCTGGAAGACATCGATGTAATCGAACTGAACGAGGCGTTCGCGGCGCAGTCGCTGGCGGTGATCAACGAAGCGAAACTGAACCCGGAAAAAGTTAATCCTAACGGCGGGGCGATCGCTCTGGGCCATCCGCTGGGATGCACTGGAGCAAAGCTCACCGCCAGCGTGATCCGCGAGATGAAGCGGCGCAAAGGACGCTATGGGCTGGTAACGATGTGCGTCGGCGGGGGCATGGGCGCGGCTGGAATCTTCGAGAATGTGTGACTGCGATCACCGGGCGGCAGATTGTGAATGCCCTGCAAAGTGAACATAGTTGCCCGATGTTCCTCACAATCTTTTACTCATTCGATAAACACTTTTACCTGATCAGGACTATCCTGTCGGTGGGTATTTACGTCCATCGGGTGTGGGCATCAAGTTCTCCACCCGGCCCAGTTGGTTAGGAGGTGCGTTATGCGGCACTCCAGCCTTTCTCTCGCAGCGGTTCTGCTGTTTTCTTCGTTCGTGATTGCACAGCATGTTGGAAGCACGGCAAGCCCTTCGGCGAGTCCGACGCCGCCCCCGAGCGCGGCCCCAGCGCCGCCGCCGCCCCCACCGCCACCACCTCCGCCACCGCCGCCTCCGGCCGTTATGCATGCAGAGCCGGCCAGCCCGCCGCCGAGTCCGCCTGTGTCGCACATCAGCCCGCCGAGCGCCCCGGCAAACATTCCGGATACGCACGTGGCGCCTCCGGCGAACGCTCCGGCTCGCAATTCGGAGACGATGGGCAGCGAATCAAGTCCCGGGCGAGCAGCGCCGGTGGCACACGAGCCCCCACCCGGCACCGGCCGCATTGTTCCGAATCAGAAGATCACTGGGGAGCACGGGATCGCTTCGGCCCCGCGTATTGGGGAGAATCCTCCTGATAAAGACAAACCCGAAAAGCCGGCACCTGATCTCCGGCACCGGGTTTGCCTGAACGGATCTTGTCCCGATGAGACCGCGAAGCCCACGCCTCCGGAATCTGACTTGCGGCACCGTGTCTGCGTGACCGGCCCTTGTTCGTGTCCCGCAGGGCAATCGTGGAGCAAGAACGGATGCGTGGCCAGCGGGACGCCGGAACAACCGAATGCCTGCCCGCCAGGGCAAGTCTGGAATGGAAGCTCCTGCGTCGTCTCTCAAACTTGCCTGAATGGCGAGTGGTGGAACGGCGCAGCGTGCGTGTCGTCCGTGGCTGAGTGCGCGAGCATTGAAAGCCGAGCGGAGATCATCATCAGCGAGTGGAGGAGTCTCAAGGCACAGATCGAGCTGGCTTGCGGGCAGAGCCCTCCAACGCAAGAGTGTGAGGATCTGAAGCAGCAGCGGCAGGGCGTTTTGCAGCGCTACCAGATGCTGTTGACAGAGGCGCCGCCAGCGTGCCGAGGAATGCTCGCCGACCTGGGATCGCTGCAGTAGCAGAAACGGCAGCCCTCGGCGTGGCGCTTTGCCCCTTGCTGGAACCGGCGCGTTGGGTCCGCGACTGTCGCTTGGCAGGCGGGATTTTGCAACGGACGGGCAGATCCTGCCAGGAAACCACCGCGTAAGCCGGAGTTTCCGGCCTACCATTCCAGTCTTCTGGGCATTAGAATTGAGAAACACTTCCGCTGCGCTGTACGAGGCAGCGGTTTCTTTTCCTGAGGGGCGAACATGGCAACGACAACCGCGGCACCCAAGACCAGAATCTCCGGCGGAAGCTTTCTACTCGACTCGCGGCGGCCAGAGGAGGTCTTTACGCCCGAGGATTTCACCGAGCAGCACCAGTTGATCGGACAAACGGCGGAAGACTTTGCCGTCAACGAAATCGTTGCCAATGTCGACAAGATCGAGCACAAGGATTTTTCCGTCACCCGCGATTTGCTTCGAAAGGCTGGGGAGTTGGGCCTGAGTTCCGTCGAGATTCCGGAGGCCTACGGCGGGATGGAGATGGACAAGGTCACTGCGGCGGTCATCGCGGACCACATCGCCAAATACGCCGGATTCGCCACCACCTGGGGCGGACATACGGGAATCGGCACGCTGCCGCTGGTGTATTTCGGAACGGAGGAACAGAAAACAAAGTATCTGCCGCGCCTGGCTTCCGGCGAGATTGTGGGCGCCTACGCCTTGTCGGAATCGACGTCGGGTTCGGATGCCCTGAATTGCCGTTCGCGGGCCCAGCTTTCGCCAGACGGCAAACATTACATTTTGAACGGCGAGAAGATGTGGATCACGAACGCGGGTTTCGCGGACCTGTTCACGGTCTTCGCGAAGGTGGACGGCGAGAAGTTCTCGGCGTTCCTGGTGGAACGGACCTTTCCCGGCTTTTCCGTGGGATCCGAGGAACACAAGATGGGGATTCGCGGGTCTTCCACCTGCCCGATCATCCTGAACGACTGCAAAGTTCCCGTGGAAAACCTGCTTGGCGAGATCGGCAAGGGACATCTGATCGCCTTTAACATCCTGAATATCGGCCGTTTCAAGTTGGGAGCAATGTGCGTGGGTGGAGGACGGGTCTCGATCGAGAACGCGATTGGCTACGCTAAACAGCGCAAGGCCTTCGGCAAAGTCATCGCCGATTTCGGGCTGGTTCAGGAAAAGATCGCCAATATGGGCACGTTTCTATACGTGGGCGAGTCGCTGGTCTACAGAACCGTGGGCATGATGGATTCAGCTCTGAGCGAGGTGGAGAAGTCGGCTTCGGATGCCGCCCGGCAGACCTTGAAAGCGATCGAAGAGTATGCGGTGGAGTGCTCGATCATCAAAGTCTGGGGTTCGGAGATGATCGATTACATCGTCGATGAAACTCTGCAGATCTATGCCGGGTATGGATTTGTCGAGGAGTATCCGGCGGAGCGGGCCTACCGCGACGCGCGCATCAATCGCATCTTCGAGGGCACGAATGAAATCAACCGGCTGATCATCACTGGCTTCCTGCTCAAACGCGCGATGAGCGGCCAGTTGCCGTTGATGCCGGCGATCAAAGCGCTGATGGACGAAGTACTTTCCGGTCCATCGGCGGGCGAAGAATTGGAAGGCGCACTGCCGGACGAACGGAAATTAGTTGGCCAAGCCAAGAAACTTGGTTTGTTTGCGGCGGGAGCGGCGACCCAGAAATATATGCAGGCGATCCAGGATCAGCAGGAGATCATGGGCGCCATCGCCGATATGACCATCGAGACCTACGCCATGGAGACGGCGGTGTTACGGGCGCAGAAGATCGTCGAGGCCAAGGGTGAGGCGGTGGCTCAGCTTCCGATTGCGATGACCCGGGTGTATCTGGCGCAGGCTTTTGAGAAAGTTGAGTCGGCCGCGCGAAAGGTAATCGCTGCCGTTGCCGATGGCGACATGCTGCGCACCCAGTTGGCGATTTTGCGGCGCCTGGCAAAATATGAGCCTTTCAACACCATCGAATTGCGCCAGCAAATTGCGCGCAAAATGATTGAGCGCGGGAAGTACACGCTCGGCTGAGGAAGATTTGGCATCCGCCACAGACAAGGCGCAAACCGGAGCTTGAGCGTCAGCGTGTGACGCTTCTTCTTCCTCGCCTGTTCTGATACAACGGTCCGATGAGAAACCGTTTGATCGGACTCGCAATCACTGCCCTAGCCGGCTCGTTGACGGCACAGTCGAGTTCCACGCTGCAGAAGGATTCAGTCGCGTTTGACCCCGATGGCACGGCCCACATCACGCGCGTTGTGCCCATGCCCGATACCATAAGCGCGGAGGCGCAGCAGTGGCTGCAGTCGCTCGAGCATAGCCGCGGGGGACCGGAAACGCTGACGGAGCGGCGCAAGCATACGGACATGTGGCGGGCTCAGGATTCGGCCGAAGCCGAGCGGCTTTATCCGGTCAAGATCGAAGAAACCACGACCGCCGGGGTTCGCACCGACATCATCAGCCCGCTCGCCATGCCGGAAGCGAACCGCGACTGCGTGCTGATCAACCTGCACGGCGGGGGGTTTAACTCAGACTCGGGCTCTCTGATTGAGGGCGTGCCGATTGCGAACCTGGCGAAGATCAAGGTGGTCTCGGTGTATTACCGGCTCGCGCCGGAGAACCCCTTCCCTGCCGCCGTGGATGATGTGGTTGCCGTCTACAGAGAGCTCCTCAAAAACTATTCGCCACATCACATCGGAATCTTCGGCACGTCCGCTGGGGCCATTCTCACAGCCGAGGTTACGGCACGACTCAAACACCTGGGAGTGCCGCTTCCAGCCGCACTGGGCATCTTTTCCGGACTTGCCGACTTCAGCGGCGTGGGCGACTCGCGTCAGCTGTTTACTCTCAACGGCTTTCCGGGAGACATGCAACCGATCGATCCCCGGCACTTGCCCGACGACCAATATGTCGGCAAAACCGATCGCCGTGAACCGGTGCTTTCGCCGCTTTTTGCCGATTTGCACGGCTGGCCGCCGACGTTGCTGGTGACGAGCACGCGCGACATTCTGCTCAGCGACACCAGCATTTTCCAGCGCGCGCTGTTGCGCAACGGGAACGACGCGCAATTGGTCGTGTTCGAGGCGCTGCCGCATGCCTTCTGGTATCACTTCCAGCTTCCGGAGACCAAGGAAGCACTGGAGCTGATGGCACAGTTTTTTGAGGCAAGAGTCGAACGTTAGCCGACGGAAGCGCCTTAGAACGTTCGGTCATTTTGAGCCTCTGAGGAAAAATCATGATGAAATCTGCACGCTGGAATGGATCCTTCCTAATGGTTGTCCCCCTTTTGTTGCTCTCGGCGGGAGCGAGGGCTGATGTCAAACTTCCATCGCTGCTGGCCGATCACATGGTGGTGCAGCGCGGATTGCCGGTGCACGTTTGGGGCACGGCCGCGCCGAACGAAAGTGTCTCGGTTGCATTCCGCGGTCAAACGAAGACTGCAACGGCGGATTCGCTGGGAAACTGGAGCCTTTATCTTTCTCCGGGCGAAGCGGGTGGCCCGTTTCAGATGGTGGTGGCGGGGAAGAACACGATTCAACTCGACGACATTCTGGTGGGAGATGTTTGGGTTGCCTCGGGCCAATCGAACATGGAATTCCCCATGACTGGACTGCTGAATGCCCCAAGCGAGATTGCCGCGGCGCAGTATCCGAAAATCCGCATCTTCCGAGTGGAACACCGGCCATCGGATTATCCGGGCTCCGATGTCGATGCGAAGACTTGGGCATCGTGCACGCCGGAGAGTGCAGGCGACTCCTCAGCGGTCGCGTACTACTTCGCGCGCGACCTGTATCAGAGACTGAACGTGCCGATCGGACTCGTGGAAAGCTTCTGGGGAGGCACAACCGCGGAGTCCTGGACGAGCCTGCGCAGTCTGGGGGCTGATGCTTCGTTGATGCCGGTGTTTGCGGAGCGGGCGGAGATGACCGACGAACGGGAAACGACCATACTGCAACTGAAGCAGGAAGACCTCGATTTCGAAAAGGCTGTCGCACAGGCAAGGGCCGAGGGGAAACCGGCTCCCGGCCGAGCGTGGCATCCGGATTTTGAGGCATGGGCCCCGGCGGCGCTTTACAACGGCATGATCGCTCCTTTGACGCGGTTCGCGATTCGTGGCGTGATCTGGTATCAGGGCGAGGCCAACAGCGGCGAGCGGGCTCCGCTTTATGCGCACCTGTTTCAGACCCTGATCGCCGACTGGCGCCGCTCCTGGGACGAAGGCGATTTTCCTTTTCTGTTTGTGCAAATCGCGAACTGGAACACGGAGCCCGATGGGCGCTGGCCCGAAGTTCGCGACGCCCAACGGAAGGCACTCGCGCTGCGGAATACGGGTATGGCGGTGACCATTGATATCGGCGATCCGGTTGATATTCATCCGAAGGATAAGCTGGACGTTGGATTGCGCCTGGCGCGGGCTGCGCGTGCGATTGCGTACGGCGAAAAGCTGGAATGGTCTGGGCCGCTGTACCGCCAACTCACGCGCGAGGACCATGCGCTCCGTGTATGGTTCGATCATGCCAATGGGCTGATGGCCAAGGGAGCAACCCCGACCGGATTCGAGGTTGCGGGAGCAGACGGAAAGTATGTGCCGGCCGATGGCAAGATCGAGGGCACTTCGGTGATTGTCTCGAGCGCCTCAGTCCCCGATCCGGTTTCTGTGCGCTACGCATGGGCTGCCAATCCGACGTGCAATCTCTACAACCGGGAGGGACTGCCGGCGTCGCCGTTCGAGGCGCCAGAGTGAAGGGCCGGAACGAAACAGGCTAGTCGTTTCCTTTCGGAATGAGCATGTAGCTGACGAAGGCGACGCGTTTGCTGTCTGGGGACCACGACGGCACGTTGATCGTGCCCTGGCCGCCGAACAACCTCGCCAGCACGCTGATCTTCTTGTCTGACAGAGACATCAGCCGCAGCATCACATCCTTGTTTTCGGGATGGCCTTTGACGTCGGCCGAGTAAGTGAGAAAGACCATCCACTCGCCGTCGGGAGAGATGTGCGGGAACCAGTTGTTGAGATCGTCTGAGAAGACTTGCTCCTGGTCGCTGCCATCGGGCTTCATGCGCCAAATCTGCATATGGCCAGTGCGCTCGGAATTGAAGTAAATATACTTGCCGTCGGGTGAATAATCCGGGCCGTCGTCGAGTCCCTTTGCAGTCGTAAGGCGCGTCTCTTCTCCCCCAACGGCGGGGATCGCGTAAATGTCGAAGTCGCCATTCCGCTGGCCAACGAAGGCAAGAGTCTTGCCGTCTGGAGACCAACCGTGCCAGTACGACGGCGATTTCTGTGTGATACGACGCGGCGTTCCGCCAGTAATGGGGACGATATAGACGAGCGAATCGTTGCTCTCCTGCGAGTTGTCACTGATCGCAAGCCGGATGCCATCCGGAGAGATGCCGTGATCGTTGTTACAGCGCGTGGCGAAGCCGGTGTCGATTATCGCTGGCTCCTGCCCGTCAACCGGGAGGCGCTCGAGGTGGCCGTTTCGGTTGAAGAGAAATGCCTTGCCGTCGTGCGTCCAATTGGGAGCTTCAAAGCGGCCTTCCGCAAGATAGGAGACTCGCCGGTCGGCAGAGTCGATCGCGATGGTTTCAAGCGCACTGTAAAGCGTTGGCTGTCCCCCTGCAGGAGCGGGCTGGCTCAGTTCGACATTCGAGAATACTGCCGTCTCGACCACATCTTTATCGTGCGAACAGACACCAAGCCCGACGTAGAAATCGCCCTGCAGCGGAATGCGCAGCCATCCTCCGGCAACTGTCGGAACGCCTCCGTCGGCCGCGAGGGCCATGTAGACATACTCGCCGCGGCGGGCGATCTGCAGGCGTTTGGGGGCCGAAATATTCGACTGGATCTCGCGCGTGACCGCGCCTTTCTCCTCACGAAATTGCAAGGAGGTCAGGCCGCTGGCATGCAGCGCCACGTCGGCGTAAACAGAATCCGCGTCAAGACTCTGCCGCAGCATCAGAACAGCCTTTTTGTGCTCGTTGCCGGTGCGGGTGAGGAATCCGATGTCGGCCGTCAGCGTCACATCGCCCGACATTTTTTTCCAGGCAAACTGGAAAGCGTCTGTCGTCGACCACATGTTCTCGCCGCTACCTGTGATTGTGTAGGTCTTTTTCGCGGCATCATAGGCCACAGACCCAGGATGCAGCACGGTTCCAACATCGTCATGGGATTCGAAGATCCCAACTGTACTTCCGCTTGCCTGCGCACGAACACAACCTGAAAAGCAAAAAATGAGAAGAACCAAGGGAAGAGTCACCCGACGGAACAGAGTCTTCACGATGATCGACGCTCCTTGCCGCCGTTGAATTCCGAATCCAGAGCAGCCAGAGATTGTAAAGCAGATTCTGCCAAGAGAGCCGGCAGCTTTTATTCGCAGATCAACGAGAGTGTCAACCTGCCGGTCGTTCTGGTAAAACATTCGCATGAAAACGATCCGCTGCATTCTCATCCTGTGTTTCTGCGCTGTGCCGGCATTCCACAGCATCGCGGCGCAAGAGAAGACCGCTCCCTCGGCCAATCTCGCCCTTACACCGCCCATGGCCTGGAACTCATGGAACAAGTTCGGCTGCAACGTCAGCGAAGAACTGATTGAGGGCATGGCCGATGCCATCGTCAAATCTGGCATGAAGGACGCAGGCTACGTCTACGTGAACATCGACGACTGCTGGCAGGTCCGCCGCGATGCGGCCGGAAACATCGTCGCTGATCCGCAGCGTTTTCCGCACGGCATGAAGGCCGTCGGAGATTACATCCATTCCCTGGGATTGAAATTCGGTGTCTATTCCGATGCCGGATCGAAGACTTGCGCCGGCCGCCCTGGCGGCCTGGGACACGAATATCAGGATGCTTTGCAATATGCCGCATGGGGTGTCGACTATCTGAAGTATGACTGGTGTAATACGACCACGCAGGATGCGCGAGCCTCCTATGCCAATATCCGCGCTGCGCTTGACGCGTCGGGGCGGCCGATCATCCTCAGCATCTGCGAGTGGGGCACGGCGAAACCCTGGCTCTGGGGCAAAGAAGTCGGCGGAAACCTATGGCGCACGACCGGGGACATTCAGGACCGCTGGGGCGGTCCCGAGAAATGGCCGGACGGTAGTTGCTGCTCCAACGGAGTGATGTCGATTCTCGATCAGCAGGTTGGACTGCAGTCGTACGCGGGGCCGGGACACTGGAACGATCCCGACATGCTCGAAGTGGGCAACGGCGGCATGACCGACACCGAATACCGTTCGCACTTCAGCCTGTGGGCGATTCTGGCCGCGCCGCTTGTCGCCGGAAATGACGTGCGCAACATGCGCCCGGAAATTCACGACATTCTCACCAATAAAGAAGTGATCGCTGCCGATCAGGATGCGCTTGGACGCGAGGGCGAGCGGGTCGCGAAGGACGGTGATCTCGAGGTCTGGTGCAAGCAACTGAAAGATGGAAGCCGCGCCGTTGTTCTTCTGAACCGCGGCGGCAGCGAGCAACAGATCACGGCGCGTTGGGAGGATCTCGGCTATCCCGCTGACATCAGCGCCTCCGTGCGCGACCTGTGGGCGCATAAAGATCTGGGGAAATTCACGGGAAGGTTTTCCGCGCCGGTCGTGTCGCATGGCGTAGTGATGGTGACGGTGAGGCCGTGAACGATTAAGATGCTGGAGATGAACCAGGGCTTAAGCTCCCGGCTCAAGCCGGCTTCAGCTCTTCCATCACGCTCTGGATCAATTCCTTCGCCCCGGTCAGGCTCTTCATGATGATCTGGACATCCATAACCGGCTTGCCTGGCCAGCGCTGGCTCTGGCAATAGACGCCGTGCTGGCCGACCAGCGCCATCGCATCAGTGATCATGTCCAGGGTAACGGCGAGTCGTCCCCGGGGAACTCCCATCATGGTCTCGTAGTGTTCCAGTTCTTCCTGCTTGTCGTCAAAGACGGGCATGGGGCGATTGTAACCGCCGCCGTGAGCAGTGCATAATGGGCTGCTCTGACATAATCCCTCGTCGTGCGTCAAAGCACCTAGCGCCACCTCGTCTCAAAGGAGAGACTATGCAAAAGCGAATCGTTTTTCTCACCCTGCCGATTTTTCTGCTGACGGTTGCCGGCTTCGCCCAGATGAAAGGAAACCGCCCCAGTCCAGCGGCATCCGCTTCCTGTGATCTGGGCTCTGGCAAGAGCATCAAGACTGATTACTCAAGCCCGCGGATGAAGGGGCGCAAAATCTACGGCGGCCTTGTTCCCTACGGCGAGGTCTGGCGCACCGGTGCGAATGAAGCGACGACATTCGTCACCGACAGCGACTTGGTCGTCGGAGGCAAAGACGTGCCCGCCGGCAACTATACGATCTTTACCGTTCCTGCCGCCGACAAATGGACGCTGATCATCAACAAGAAGACAGGGGAATGGGGCATTCCCTACAAATATGAAGGTGATGAATTGGCACGGGTACCGATGGAGCTCTCGAAGCTGCCATCTCCTGTTGAGGACTTCACCATTTCCTACGAGAAGTCGGGTAACGGCTGCACGATGAATCTGGACTGGGAGACAACCCGGGCATCGGTCCAGATTTCCCCGAAGTAACCAGTTGATTGTTGATTTCCGATTGCTGAATGAGAGACTGGCTGAGCGGACCTTTCATTCAGCAATCAACCGATCAACAATCGGCTATTTCTTCTCCGGCGTACAATCTTCCCAGGCGTATTTCCTGCGGGAGGCGTTTCATGCCCGTCTACGATTACGTTTGCCTGGATTGTCATCAGCCCTTCGAACGCGTTCTTACCCTCAGTGAACACGATCAAGAAATGCCGAAGTGCCCTCACTGCGGCAGTAAGAATGTTGAGCAGGAGGCAGCGGCTTTTTTCGCGGTGACTTCGCGGAAGAGCTGACGCCAGCCTGTCGGCGGACTCCGCGGCGGTCTACTGGCGCTGGCGTTCGAGAGCGTCGAGCGCGTGCTGCGCTTCAGGGAATGCGGGGGAGATTTTCAGCGCCTGCTGATAGGCATTGGCGGCGTCGGTTACGCGTCCGCTTTGCGCCTGGGTGCGCCCCAGCTCGAAAAAGCCTTGGGCCGTCGGCCGCAGTTCGAGCGAGCGGGAAAGATCGCTGACCGCCTCGTCGAGTTTTCCTTCCTCCCGCGCCAGCAGCCCGAGCCCAAGCCAGGCGTTGAACTGGCGGGGATTCAAGCTCAGAGACCGGTCGAAGTCCTGCTGCGCCTGCCCGTTTTCTCCCATCGCGCGGTGCGCCGCGCCCATGTTGGCATAGGTCTGCGCCAGCAGACCGGCGTCTGAGGTCAAGTCAATGGCAGCCCGGTCCTCGGCGATCGCTTCCTGCATCCGGTTATGCGTCTGAAAATAAGCTCCGAGATTGCTGTGGCTCATGGGATCCCTGGGATTAATCTGGGCAGCCGCTTCAAAGTGGGGAAAGGCTTGGCTCTCTTTGCCGTCGAGGATGAGGGCACCCCCGAGATTGTCTTCGGCGATGAAATTGTTCCCCGTGACCGCGAGGGTATGCGACCACAGATCATTGTTGCTTTGCCAATAGCCGATCTGGCGATGAGTCACTGCAGCCAGCGCCAACAACACTGCTGCGGCGGGAACGGCGGGGGTGAAGCCAAAGTTTCTGTGCTCGGCAAAATCTGCGACACCAAAAGAAATCATTACGAAGATTCCGATCAGGGGAATGTAGGCATAGCGATCCGCCATGGCAGCGTCTCCGACCTGCACCAGGCCGATGACAGGCACAAGCGTTCCCAGATACCAGAGCCAGCCGACCAGCAGGTGGCGCTTTGATCGCAACCGGATGACCATCGCAGTGATAGCTATCAAGACCGCCGCCGAGGCGGCAACCCGCCACGCGGGCAAGGAACTGCCTGGATGCGGGTATAAAGGGGCCAGCTGCGACGGCCAAATCGCCTTCCAGAGGTACATTCCATAGGCGCAAATCGCGTTGGCGAGGCGGACTCCGAAAGAAAACTGTTGTGTGCTGCGCATTGCCCCACCGGCCCGCTGCGCATGCACGGTAATTACCGCACTGGCGGCGGAGAGCGCCAGCAAAGGCGTTTTCTCGAGCACGAGTTGCGACCAGGAATAGGACCCAGGCTGCAGACCGGCGCTTCCTTCCGCCGACCCGACTCGCCCCAGCGGCCAGTAATCCAGCAACAGGAGGACGAAAGGCAGAGTGATGACCATGGGCTTCGAAGCGAGTCCGGCTGCGAACAGAACCACAACCGCGAGATACCGCTTCCAGTCGGGCTTTTGCGAGTACCATCCGTAAGCCCAGAGCGTGAGCAAAAAGAACAGCGTGCAGAGAACGTTCTTGCGCTCTGCGACCCAGGCCACCGATTCGACGTTGATCGGGTGGATGGCGAACAGGGCCGCCACGAACAAGCTGGCGCCGAATCGCCCGGTCGCCCATCGGAGGAGCAGAAAGAGCAGAAGCACATTCACCATGTGCAACAGCACGCTGGTGAAATGATGACCGGCCGGGTTGAGGCGAAACAGCGAGCAGTCGAGGGCATGCGACATCCAGGTCAGGGGATGCCAATTGGCCTGTTCGGTCGAAGTCAGCGCCCACATGACGGTATCGACCGTCAAGCCCTGCCGCACGTGTGGATTCTCCGTGATGTAGCGGTCATCGTCGTAGTTCACGAATGGATGACGGCTCACCGGGTTGTAAAGGGCAAGAGTCACGACTGCCAACAGAAGGCAGACGACCGGCGTGCGCTTCTCCGGCGCGGCAAACAAACCCGCTCGCTCAGGCGCGGCGGGATTTTTCATGGGTCGAGGCAATTGAGAAGATTTAACCACAGAGGACGGGGAGAAGAAATTGCCGATTGAGAACCTCGCCCTGACCGGAGAATCGCAATTCAATCAGAAGCCGAGGATCAGCTGGCAGGCTTCCATCTTAGGACCGGCTTTCGGGCCGCTGCGGTTTCATCCAGACGCGAAACGCGCGTGGAGTGAGGCGCGTCGAGCACGGTTTGCGGATCTTCTTCAACTTCCTCGGCAATGGACTTCATGGCTTCGACGAACAAGTCCATCTCTTCCTTGGATTCGCTCTCGGTGGGCTCGATCATCAGCGCACCGGAGACGATCAGCGGGAAGGCAGTGGTGTACGGATGGAATCCGTAGTCAATGAGGCGCTTGGCGATGTCCATGGTGCGGACACCTTGCTTCGCCTGGATTTTGTCGCTGAAGACGACTTCGTGCATGGAAGGCGTGGCGTAGGGTAGATCGTAGGTTCCTTCGAGTCCCTTACGGATGTAGTTCGCGTTCAACACCGCGTCTTCGGTGGTCTGGCGCAGTCCATCGGGGCCGTTGGCCTGGATATAGGCAAGAGCGCGTACGAACATGCCAAAATTCCCATAGTAGGCCCGCACCCGGCCGACAGATTGAGGGCGCTCGTAATCGAACCCGAGAGTGCCGTCGGGTTTTTCCAGGACAGTCGGCCTTGGCAGGAACGGCTCAAGCGCCTTCTTGACGGCGACCGGACCAGAACCCGGCCCACCGCCGCCGTGCGGCGTAGAAAAGGTCTTGTGAAGGTTCAGGTGCATGACGTCGACACCGAAATCGCCGGGACGCGCCTTGCCCACGAGGGCGTTCATGTTGGCGCCATCCATGTAAAGGAGCGCGCCCTTGGCATGCAGAATGTCGGCAATCTTGTGGATTTCCTGCTCGAAGATGCCCAATGTGTTCGGATTCGTGAGCATGAGCGCGGCGACCTCTTCGTTCACCTGGGACTCGAGCGCCGAGATGTCGACCATGCCGCGAGCATCTGACTTCAGGTTTTCCACCGCGTAGCTCACCATCGCAGCCGTCGCTGGATTTGTCCCGTGGGCAGAGTCGGGAATCAGAATTTTCTTGCGCGCATTTCCCTTGGACTGGTGATACGCGCGGACCATGAGCAATCCGGTCATCTCGCCGTGAGCGCCGGCTGCCGGCTGCAAGGTGATCGCATCCATGCCGGTGATTTCGATCAGGCATTCGCTCAGCGTCTTGATGATGCGCAGGGCACCCTGCGAGATCTTTTCGGGCTGATATGGATGGCCGTTGGCGATCCCTTCAACTCGCGCCACAGCTTCGTTGACGCGCGGGTTGTATTTCATCGTGCAGGAGCCCAGCGGATACATGCCGAGGTCGATGGCGTAATTCCAAGTGGAAAGGCGCGTGAAATGGCGGATAATCTCGATCTCGCTCACTTCGGGCATCGTGCCCAGATCCTTTCGTTCCGAGGTGCCGAGCAGCTTCGCGGTGTCGACCTCGGGAACATCCAGCGGGGGCAGCTTCCACGCCGCTTTCCCCGGCGAAGATTTCTCGAAGATGAGTCCTTCGTTCTGATTGACGTGGCGCGTGGCCTTGCGAGTCATGTGCTTCATAATTTATCGAGACCTAGCTCGAGAATTTCCGGACGGATCGCAGACGCCATTCCAGTTCCCTCGCAGTTCGGACAGGTACCGAGTCCTCGGCAGTTCCGGCACTTTGGGTCAGTTTCGTTCAGGTGAATGTTGGCGCCGGTTCCGTCGCACTCTGCACACTTGCCGTTGCCACGGCAGTAGGGACAGGCAACTTCGCCGGGCATTGCTATTTCGCTACCTCTTCGACTTCCTCTCTGGCCGAGCGCACCGAGCGCTCGCTTTCGGCGATCAATCCTGCCGCAGTATCAATGGAACTGCGGGTGGTCAGTTCAGTGCAGCACCAGAGAGCTGCATTGCCGAGGTCGGGATAGAACTTGGCAAGCGGCAGTCCGCCGACGATCTTATGCCCGAGCAAACGGCTGTTGATGGCACGGGGATCCTCGCTGGTCTGCACGACGAATTCATTGAAGCGCGGCGACGCATCGAAAAGAACCTTGCCATGCCTGGCAAATTGTCCCGCGGCATAGGCGGTCTTCGCCAGATTCTGCTTCGCCAGTTCCTTTAGCCCAACTTTGCCGTAAACCGTCATGAAGATGTTGACCATCAGGGCAACGAGCGCCTGGTTCGTGCAGATGTTCGAAGTCGCCTTCTCGCGGCGGATATGCTGCTCGCGGGTGGCCAGCGTCAATACGAATCCGCGTTTGCCGTGCTTGTCGACGGTCTGGCCAACCAGACGGCCGGGCATCTGGCGCACGTTCTTCTCGCGAGTGGCAATTACACCGCAGTAAGGACCACCGAAACCAAGAGGAACGCCGAAGGATTGCGCCTCCATGGCGATGATGTCGGCATGACGGGGAGGCTCGACGATCCCGAGCGAGACCGCTTCCGCGATCGAAACTACGAGCATGGCGCCGCCTTTGTGAGCGATCTCTGCCATCGAGCCGATATCTTCGAGCGTGCCAAAGAAATTCGGGGACTGCACCAGCACGCAGGCCGTTTCGGGGGTGATGAGGCTCTCGAGTTCCGCAAGATTGACGCGGCCATCGTCGCGGTAAGAGGCAATGGAAACCGGCATGCCCTGATGGGTTGCGTAGGTGGCGAGCACTTCACGATATTCCGGATGCAGACTGCGCGCCACGACAACCGACCGCCGGCCGGTGAGCCGCACGGCCATCATCACGGCTTCGGCTGCCGCCGTCGAGCCGTCATACATCGAGGCGTTCGCCACTTCCATGCCCGTCAGTTCGCAGATCATCGTCTGAAATTCGAAGATGGATTGCAGCGTTCCCTGCGAGATCTCAGCCTGGTAGGGTGTGTACGCGGTGAGGAACTCGCCCCGGGAAATGAGCGCGTCGATAATCACGGGGCGGTAATGGAAGTAGGCTCCGGCGCCTAGAAAGCTGGTGAAGCCTTCGCCATTTTCGCGCGAACGGTCGCGGAAGAATTCGACGATTTCCGATTCCGCCATCTGGCGCGGAATTTTCAAGTCCTGTGTCAGGCGGTATTCGGGCGGAATGGGAGCGAAAAGATCATCGACCGAGCGCAGTCCGATCGCCTTCAGCATGGCTTCGCGGTCAGCGGGAGATTTGGGCAAGTAGCGCATAGGAATTTATATAGATGAAAGTGGAGGAGTTTCGGATTGCGAGCGCCTTGCGGCGGTTGAAGTCATGAGTGAAATTCTTGAGCCCAATTTGCCTGTTGCACGAACCTCCCAAGGAACCGGACTCGACCGCCTCAAAGGAGAGCGCTATTAGTGGCCGCCCTCTTCGGCCACGAACTTCTCGTAGTCCGCAGCCGAGAGCAGCCCGTCAAGTTCACCCGGGTTCGTTAGCGTAATCTTGACCATCCACGAGCCGTGGGGATCTTTGTTCACCTTCTCGGGAGCGGTCGCCAGATCGCCGTTGACGTCGGTCACCGTACCAGATGCGGGGGCAAAGAGATCCGAGACCGCTTTCACCGATTCTACCGTTCCAAAAGTCTTACCCGCTGCCAGTTCGGCTCCGACCTTGGGCACCTCGACGAAGACGATATCGCCGAGCGACTGCTGCGCGTAGTCGGTAATGCCGATACTGGCAGAGCTGCCATTTGCCTGAATCCATTCGTGTTCTTTGGTGTACTTGCGATCTGTGGGATAAGCCATACTCTTCTAGCTCCTGGCTGCTGACCTCTTACACTTCTCCGAAGTTGCCCGCGCGGCTAACCGGATTTCTTCGGCCGCCTGTAAAAAGGCGTCGGCACAACCACCGCACCTGCACCCTGCCCGCGAATCACCACCTTCACTTTGCTGCCCACCGCGGAATGTTCCACCGGCACGTACGCCAGCGCGATATTCTTTTTCAAAAACGGCGCCGGGGAGCCGCTGGTGACGTAGCCGATCTCGCGCCCGGACTCATCCTGCACCTTGTAATCGTCGCGCGCAATGCCGCGTTCGACCATCTCCAGCCCAACCAACGTCCGCTTGATCCCCGCGGCTTTTGCCTTTTCCAGCGCATCCCGGCCAATAAACTCCGGCTTCTCCATCTTGCAGAATCGGTCGAGGCCAGCCTCCCAGACGTTTATCGTATCGGAAATCTCGTGACCATAGAGGGGCAGCTTGCCCTCGAGACGCAGCGTGTTCCGGGCACCCAGACCGCAGGGGACGGCACCGAATTCCTTGCCGGCAGCCAGGATTTCATTCCAAATGCGGGCGCTGGTTTCTTCATCGGATGGGATGTAGACCTCGAACCCATCTTCGGCTGTGTATCCGGTTCGTCCCAGCAGAATGTTCTTGAGCCCACAGAGGGTTCCGCGGGTGACCCAGTAAAACTTCACCTGATTGAGATCGGCATCTGTCAGTTTCTGAAGAAGGTTGACGGCCTTCGGTCCCTGAATCGCAATCTGAGTGAAATCATCAGAGAGGTTCTCGACGTCACAGTCAAACTGGCGGGTGTTGTCCCGCACCCAGCTGAAGTCCTTCTCCCGAGTGCCGGCATTGATAACAAGGAGGTACTCGTCCTCGGCCAACCGGTGGACGATTACATCGTCGACGAACGTTCCCTGGGGGTAAAGCAGCGCCGAATACTGAGCCTGGTGGATGGCCAGCTTCGAGGCATCATTCATCGAAATGTGCTGTACCGCAGCGAGCGCCTGCGGGCCGGCGAGGCGAATGTCGCCCATGTGGCTGACATCGAAGATGCCGGCGCCGGTGCGAACGGCCAAGTGCTCATTGATGATTCCGCACCCGATTGACGCCGGATATTCGACCGGCATCTCCCATCCGTTGAATTCGACCATCTTCGCGCCCATCTGGCGATGGATGGCGTTGAGCGCGGTTTTGCGAATCACCGGCGGAGCGGGTTTTTCGTGAGCGGTCGTCTCAACAGAAGACAAAATACGCCTCAATCCCCAAGCAGCGGCTGCTCTCGGGATGGTGTGACTGATTACCGTAACACGTGGTTTTTCGGCGGGTCAAACGAAAGGGAGCAGCGTTTCGTGGGCCTCAGCCTGGGAGTTGTTCGAGACGTTCTCGCAAAGCGAAATAGAATGCTCTGACCGATAGGATGGCGAATTTACGGGCCCAGTTGGACCGTCACGTGGGAGCCGGCGGGCACGTGAGTTCCAGCTGCGGGCGATTGTTCTCGGGCCACCCCGCCGTTGCCGACAAGTTCAAGCTCCAGGCCGGCGTTTTGTGCAGCTTCAACCGCCGCCCGCACGGTTTTACCGACAAAAGAGGGGACCTCGATGCCGCCCTGCTCCACGTCAAGGACAACAGTGCCGCTCTCAGGCAACTTGGCAGACGATGGCGAGGCCGAAGCCTGCGATGGAGAGGATGAATGGCTGCCCGGAGAGTCCGCAACAGGCAGGGGTTCGCGCGCGGCCGCTTGAACGACGCGTCCCTCCGTCGCAACCGGCGCCGCCGGTAGAGCAACGTCGGGTGCGCCGTGAGGACGATCGGTTGAAGGATCATCATTCACTTCGGCAGTTTCAAGCGGCTCGCCAGGATGGTCCGGAGATCCTTCCACCAGATCCTTGTCTTGCAAGCGGGATTGCGCCAGCAGCAACTGGCGCTGCGGCATCAGTGGAAGATCATGCGGCACATGCAGATACTCGAGGACTTGCTGCGCGATCCGGCGAAATACGGGCGCGGAAACCTGGCCGCCCTGGTGTAGGCCGACGGCTGAGTCCAGAATTACTGCGACCACAATCTGAGGGTTGTTGACCGGCGCGAATCCGGCAAAGGATCCGACATATTTTGTTTTCGAATAGGCATGCGTAACTGGATCGACTTTTTGCGCCGTCCCCGTCTTTCCGGCGGCGGAGTAGCCCTGGAGATTCGCTTTGCGGCCGGTGCCTTCCAGCACGACCTTTTGCATCATGGAACGCATCTCGGCCGCGGTAAACGGGGAAATCACGCGGTGAGACGGTCCGGGATGAAAGGCGACGGTCTGTAGGCGGCCCCGGGGCGGCACGGTTCCGGCGACGATGCGCGGCGCGACCCAGACGCCGTCATTGGCAAACGTCGAAACCAGACTCGCCAGCTGGATGGGAGAAATCCCGATCTCCTGCCCCATGGCGATCGCGGCAATGGAGACCTTCGACCAGCGGCTGGGAGGTTTGGTGATGCCGCGCGTCTCACCGGGCAGCTCGATGCCTGTCTGCTGCCCGAATCCGAAGGCGCGAATGTATTTGTAGAAGCGGTCTTCGCCCAGGCGGAGAGCAATTTTGATTGCGCCTACGTTGCTCGATTCCGCCAGCACTCCCCACACCGGCAACAGGCCGTGCGGCTCCGCATCGCGGATGCGCATCCCGTTGTAGACGATCGATCCCATCTGGCAATCGAAAACTTCGTCCGGATTGGTGATTTTTTCGTCAAGCGCGGCGGAAATGGTCACCATCTTGAAGGCGGACCCTGGCTCATAGATGTCGCTGACAGCTCGATCGTTGAGAGCTGCGGGAGTGATCTGCTTCCGGAGGTTGGGATTGAAGGTAGGCCTATTGGCGAGCGCGAGAACCTCTCCAGTGTGAGGGTTCTCCACGATAACGGTGCCGGCGATCGCCTGCGTATCGTGCATCGCCTGATCGAGCTCTTTCTCGGCGATGTACTGGATGTTCTTGTCAATGGTCAGGACGAGATCCTGGCCAGGCTCGGGCTGGGTCTCGACGTCGGCAAACCACTGGCGGCGAGCGTCGACGGAGATGAACATCTTGCCCGGGCGGCCGCGGAGTTCGTCGTCGAATTGGTGTTCGATGCCGCTCTGGCCTGAGTCGTCCATGCCGACCGAGCCCAGGACCTGCGCAGCCAGCTCGCGGTCGGGGTAGAAACGCTTGGGCTCTTTTTGAAAATGAATGCCCTGCAGATCGAGCGCCTTGATGCGCTGGATGGTTTCATCGTCGGCTTTGCGCCCAACCCAGCAGAAGGTCTTATGAGCGCGGCAATCGGCGAGGACAACGTTGTAATCTTCGCCGGTGATGCGGGTAATGAGGGAAACCGCGGTGGGGAGATCTTTGACTTCGCTGGGAACGGCGAATGCCGAATCCACCAGCACCGACATCGCCAGCTCACGGCCATCGCGATCGTAGATGATTCCTCGTTTCGCTGAAAGGGGGATCGCCCGTTGCTGTTGATGCTCAGCCTGCTTGACAAATCTCTCGTAGCTGAAGACCTGGAGATAAACCAGGCGGAAGCAGATCGCGACGCACCAAAAGAAGAGGACGGCGCCTAGCAGGTAGAGGCGGGAGTTGGTAGACCGATCGGTACCGGAGGCTGACATGACTCGTCGCTAGCTGATGCAAAACGTGCCGGTTGAAACATACAGGGTGCCTTGACAATGGCGAGACTTCCTCGCTCATGCCGGGTTCGCCCCGCGCGAGCCTTACTGCCCTTCGATCACGATCGGCGCGGCGCTGGCCATGACTGGTCCCTGGCCGCTGGATGGAGACGCGTCCATCCGGATGATCTGTCCCGGCGCAGGCGGAACCAGGCCCATGCGCCGAGCCAGCACGTCGATCCGTTCCGGATTCCGCAACGACGCATCTTCCAACTGCAGAGCGTGGTGCATTTCGGTCATGTTGCTCAGTTCGCGCTTGGCAGCTTCGATCTGATAGCCGTATTCAATGGCGCGGAAGTGCTGCCACGTGTATCCGAAAACCAGCAGAAAGAGAACGGCCAGCGCCGTGCCGAACTGCTTCATCTCGCGGTTACGGCGCGGGTCCTCGACTTTTACCAGGCGTGAATTGTCGATCGCTTTGGAGAAGTAGACTTCGGGCGTGCCCGTCCAAAACGGCTGACGCCCTGCTGCCGGCCTGGAGCTCCGAATTGCCGCTGCTGCCGCCATTATGCTGCCCCCATGAAAATGCGATCGTCATCGACGACGGGGATCTGCATGGCAAAAATCGCCCGCAGTTCCTCGGCTTCGGCCACCCGCTGCTGTTCTACTTTCTGCTCGGCGCGTTCGACTGCTGCCGTCAAGTCTCGAATCAGTGTTCCCGTGTACATTCCGCAACCTCAAAAATGGATTCCTACCACGGAACCCCAGTGCTGCTGACCCCGTCTCTCCGACAGCTGCCGCAGTCGACTTGCTGCAGACCGCCGCCTGAGGTGCGACGTCAGGGTTAGTTCTCCAGCGGATCTTCGTCCGCCTGATGAAACCTGAACCCGTAAGGCCCGGCACTGCCGTTACCGCCAATGCCGGGAGCTCCAGCAGGTTTTCCGGAGCTAAACTCGAAACCGACTTCAGACCTCGGACCTCCGACTTCAGCAAACCCGATCCCGGTCAGACTTGCTGAGGTCTGAGGGCCGGGGTCCGCCGCCGATTTCAAATCCGTTCCGCGGCCCGCAACTTGGCGCTGCGTGCCCGCGGATTGCGATCACTTTCTTCTTCCGTCGCCGTCACCGGTTTCTTTGTAAGTAACCGGTACAAACCCCGGCTCGCTCCATCGCGAAACGCATCCTTCACGATGCGATCTTCCAGCGAATGGAAACTGATCACCACCACGCGTCCGCCGGACTTCAGAATCCGGGGCGCTGCCTCGAGCAGCGCCCGCAGATCGTCCAGTTCGCGGTTTACGAAGATTCGAAGTGCCTGGAAAGTTCTGGTCGCTGGATGAATCCGTCTTTCAGCCTGATTCATTGGCCGGGCCGCGGCTGATATCACTTCCGCAAGATGTGCGGTGTTGCGTATCGGCCGCGACCGGCAAATGGCTCTGGCGATTCTCCGCGACCTCCTTTCCTCTCCGAATTCGTAAATCACATCGGCAAGCTGTCGCTCGTCGAGGTGGTTTACCACTTGTTCGGCGGTGCGCTCCGACCGCGGGTCCATCCGCATGTCGAGCGGCCCTTCCGCCTGAAAACTGAAGCCGCGCGCTGCCTCGTCGAGCTGCAGGCTGCTCACGCCCAGGTCGGCGAGAATGCCGTCGACCGTCGCTGCTTGCTCGCCCTGCGCAATTTCTGCGAAGGATCTATGCAGCAACGTGATCTCCGGCCAATCCGCGCCCGTTGGCGCAAGCTTGTTTCGCGCGATTCCCAGCGCCGCCGGGTCTTTATCGAGCCCAATCAAATGTCCCGGTGCGCCGAGGCGTTTTGCGATTTCGGAACTGTGCCCGCCCAGGCCCACCGTGGCGTCGATATACGTCCCACCGCGCCGCACGGCTAAAAAGTCGATCGCTTCTTTTAAAAGAACCGGAACATGATTGGCTTCCCTTCCACCACCATGCCCAACCCCCTGAGGGGTGTCTGTTGATCCCCCGTCCGATAGATGGTTCACTAGATGCCCAGCGTGTCGAGCGTCTTCTCATCCTCAGGCGTGAACTTTTCTTCCCTAACTTTCTGTTCGTACACCTCGAGATTGCGGACTTCCAGATACGTCTGATATCCGGTCACCGCAACATCTCCCTTGAGCCGCGCTGCATCGCGCAGCAGTTGAGGCAGCAAAAGCCGGCCTTGTCCATCCATCTCGACCTGCTGACCCCAGTAGTTGGTCTTGCTTAGAAACTTTTTCTTCGTGGGATTGAACGTGGAGAGGGCTGCCAGCTTCTGTTCGATCCGCTCCCACTCCTCGAAGGGATACACTTGAGCAACATCCCCATCGAGGCTGGTGATGTAAAATTGCTGCCCGTATTTCTCGTCGATCACCCGCTTGAACTCGGCCGGGACCTTGAGGCGTCCCTTTTCGTCGACCCGGGTTGGATGATTGCCGCGAAACATGATCTTGAGCTGTCACCCCGAAACGACGCACTTTCCGTCGTCGAAGGATCCGGGCGCCTTGTTTCTGGACAACGCAAATACGTCCAGGCGGCGCGTCCTTATTCGCTACAGCAGCAACGAGGGAGGTAAAAGCGGCGCAAAGTAAGGTCGAAGTTGAGTGGTTCGGGCTGTCTGTCGTGCTTTTGGGTCGGCTTCCCACCGGCTCCTCGTTATCAGCTCCTGACTCCCACGAGCCCAACTCTTCTGACCACTTCTAACCACTTTGTACCACATCTTAGCTGTAAGTCTTTTATTGTCAAGCAGAAACTTGAAGGTGCAATCTGGCGTTCTTCACGGCAAAGCGAAAGCGCGAATCCTTGTGGTTAACCATTTGAGTGACCACAAGTGATTGTGTTTCTTCTTTTGGTTCTTTCGCCATTCATTCGCTCAGATTTTTCTTGACCTCCGCCATGGGCGCGGAGTTTCTTGTGGATATTCCGGGCTTGTTTTGTTTCGGCTCTCAGGGCGAGAGGGCTGCTCCTCTCTCGCTCGCGGCTAATCGGCCGTGCCGAGTGTCGGCCATTGGTGTACACTGCCGCCGCGGATGAACCGGATTGGTTTTGAAGGGCATCGGCAAAGGAGGCTCCTCAATGTCAATCAACAAGGGCAGGGTGTGGCTGGGTGGTCTCGCCGGGGGAGTGGTGTGGTCAATCTGGAGCTATGTCGTGGGCGCGTTTGTGATCAAGAACGCGCGCTACGTCGCTGCTCAAAACGCGGGACTCTTTCTCAAAACGCCCCGCTATCCTTACTTCGTCGCACAGTGGATCGTTCTTCTGTTTATCCTGGCGATCATCATCTCTCACCTCTACGCCTGGACACGACAAACGCTGGGCGGGGGGCCAGGCACGGCTCTGAGAATCGGATTCTGGGTAGGCTTTATCGCGGGATTTCCCGAGAATTTTGCGCAAGCGACGTGGTCATCCGTGGGTCGCTCCCTCCCGCTGGGATGGATGATCGAAATGTGGCTGGGAGCGATCCTGGCCGCGATGGTGGCCGGATTCCTCTACAAAGACTGAACCCGGCACCGCGCTCAAAGGCGGGGAAGGCCGGGCGGGAAGCGAAAGTCCTGGTTGTACTCGTGGGCGCGTAGTGATGCGCCCGGCGCTCTACTTGATCGGCTCCACATAGACGGCCGTGCCGTAGGCCAATACTTCGGTGACGCCCTGCATGATCTCGGTCGCGTCATAGCGCGCGCAGACGACTGCGTTTGCCCCGATTTCAGCGGCATGCTGGAGCATCAGGTCGAACGCCTCCTGACGCGTCTTCTCGCAGAGATTGGTGAGCAGCGTGATGTTGCCACCGACCAGCGTTTGCAGACCCGCACCGATCGTGCCGAAGATCGAGCGCGAGCGCACGACAATGCCGCGTACGACTCCGAGCGTACGGGTCACGCGGAAGCCGTCAAGCTCGAACTGCGTCGTTACCATGTTGTGAGCGACTATTCTGCCGGCAGTGTAGCCTGTTGCCATGGGAAGATCCTTTCCAAATCCAGCGCCCTTGGCTATAGGAAGCGGCGCCGGACAGCTAACTATAGCGCGGGAAGCAAAGAGACTACGAGTATTTGGCAAGGTAGCGGGGCCACTTCGGCCTGAAGCTTCGCACACCCCTAATCTGCCTCTAGTTCGGCAAGGATGAGAAACTGCTGCAACGCGGGATCGTACTCGATGTGGAGAAGATTCGGCCTACAGCAAACCTGGCAGTCTTCAACGTAATGCTGGCGCCGCCCGGCCGATGCGTCGACCGAAGTCGTATTCCACTCGCCGCAACCCGCGCACTGGAAACCGGATTCCATCGGGACGAGATATTGCGCGAGCGACTGTCCGCAGCTCACCTGATTGTGCAATCGCCCTCCGAAAACCGCAATTCCCTCATATAATGGCCGGACTGTTTTCCTCACGATTTGGTTTCTTATGTCCAGGAGGGGTTCATGATCTCGAGGCGGCGATTTCTTGAAGTCACTGGCATCACCACAGGAAGCGCGTTGGCCACACGCTCCCTTCGCGCGGCAGAGACAGCCGGCAGCAGTGACGACGCTTCCCTTCCGCCCGCGATCGCCCGTTTGAAGTCGCGGAAGAACGAAGCGAAACCAATCACAGTGGCAGAGCGCCGCGCGCGGCTGGAGCGCGCCCGTGAACTGATGGGCGCGAATTCTCTCGATGCCATCGTGCTGATGGAAGGAACGTCCCTGCGATACTTCACCGGCATCCGCTGGTGGGGCGGCGAACGGGCGTTTGCACTCATTCTTCCTGCGAAGGGTGCGGAGTTCTACATTTGTCCGGCGTTCGAAGAAGGACGGGCGCGCGAGCAGATCGCGAATTCCCCCGATGCGGACCAGCCCGATGTACGCATCTGGCAGGAGGATGAGAACCCGTATCAACGGATTGCGCAAGGGCTCAAAGATCGTGGCATAGCTACCGGCAAAATCGGGATCGAGGAGACTATGCGCTTCGTCTTCGTGGACGGCATCGCGAAAGCGGCGCCGCGGGCGATGTTATCGAGTGCGACCCCGGTAACGGCGGGCTGCCGGATGATCAAGAGCGCAAACGAGGTCGCGCTCATGCGGCTGGCAGCAGAGGTAACCCTCGCGGTTTATCAGGCCGTGTTCCAGTCGCTTTCCGAAGGTATGACGCAGCGGGATGTCGGCAACCTGATCGACAGGGCCTATCAGCAGATGGGATTCCCGGGGGAAGCAAGCGTGATGGTTGGCGAGTACACCGCATTCCCCCATGGGTCCAACACTCCGCAGGTGATCCGCGAGGGCACCATCATCATGATCGATGACGGCTGCACGGTCGAGGGATATCAGTCGGATATCACTCGCACGTTCGTGCTCGGGAAAGCGTCGGACAAGATGAAGGCCGTATTCGACATCGTGCATCGCGCACAAGCGGCAGCACTGGCGGCGGCAAAGCCCGGTGTGGAATGCGGATCGATCGATGCGGCGGCTCGGAAGGTCATCACCGACGCCGGCTACGGTCCGGATTACAAATACTTCACCCATCGTCTCGGGCACGGCATGGGCATGGACGGCCACGAGTGGCCCTATCTGGTTCGCGGAAATGCAACCAGGCTGCAGGCGAACATCACCACCAGCGATGAGCCGGGAATCTACATCCGGGGCGAATTCGGCATCCGCCTCGAAGATGACATGCATGTGACCGAGGACGGGGCGGAATTATTCACGCGGCAGAGCCCATCGCTCGAAGAGCCGTTCAGGGGTGCTTGAGGTAAACGACCGTCAGGTTTTCTCTGAGAGCGCGATTTAGGGAAGCAACCCGGCCGCCGCAAAGTGAGCGCCCGGGCATTCGCTGCTTGCAGCAGTCGGACGCAAGTCAGACCGCACGGCTCTGCATTTTCCGCCTGTCTGCCCAATCGCCAAAGAGATCGCCAACCAGTTGCTTCGCGAGCGTCACTCGGCGTGAGTAGCGTGCCGTCCTTTCGCGTGCAACAGAACCAAAATCCCCAATCCGCAAATCTCGACTGGGCTCGGAGGCAACAACTGGATTTGCCAGAAGCTGGCGTGCTCCACAAAGACGACGTAGAGTGCCCAAAGGCTGCCGGCAAGAGTGAGCAATCCGCCGAGAACTTCCTCGAAATGGTAACCGTGGGAACGACGCTTGCCCAGTTGGCCGACAGAACTGTGGATCGGAGGGTAAGCAGATCGAACGGGATTGACGTAACCTTCGCGTTCCTCGTCGCAGTCCATAGAAACGCTCCCGCTTGCTTTAGTTAGCTCCAATGTTGCCACAGAATCAAGCGGGAGCGCAGTTACTCTGGTTCCCTATTACTCTCCGTTAGAGGTGTCTTTCCGGACATTACTTCCGGCCTAACACCAAAAGATTACCAGCGCAGCTTGCTCAGATATTCATAACTGGCGGTGATGCTGGCCAACGGGTCCGCCGGCTTATCGTGTTCGACGATATAGTGCTTGATTCCGGCCTCCTCGGACTTGGCAAAGATTCTCTTCCAGTCGATGATGCCATCGCCGACAGAGGTCATATCTTTTAGGGAGTCGCCGAAGTCCTGACCTCCTGCCTCGCTGACTTTCGGCAACTTCTTCATATCCTTGACGTGAACCAGAGGGAACCTCCCCGGATATTCGCTGAAATACTTCAGCGGATCGCCACCACCCACCGTGATCCAGCAAAGATCCAGTTCCATCTTCACCAGATTCTTGTCGCAGAGCTTGAGGAGCAGATCGTAAGGGCGCTTTCCGTTCACTGGCAGAAATTCGAACCAGTGGTTGTGATAGGCGAACTGAATGCCGGCTTTCTTGCTCTCTTCGCCGGCGCGATTGAATGTATCGGCGGCGCGCTTCCAATCGTCGTCGGTTTTGCGCAACTCCTCGGGAATCCACGGATTGACGATATATGGCTGCCCGATCACTTTCGCCGATTCAAGCTGTTCCGGCCACTTGTCTGGAGCCAGAACGCCGTATTCAACGTGGCATGCCGGGGAAGTCAGTCCGTTCTTCTGGAGAATCGCGCGGACTTGTTGCGGGGTGTGATCGAAATATCCGGCAAACTCGACTTCCTTGTACCCGATCTGCGCAACCTTGGCGATCGTGCCCTCAAAGTCGTCCTTCATCTGATCCCGCACCGTGTAGAGTTGCACGCCCACGCGGTCAATTTTGTGTTCGTCGGACGCCCAGCCGAAACGCCTGGTCAGCAGGGTCGCGGCGGTCACTGTGGTTGCAGTTTCGAGAAAAGTCCGGCGGTTCATAGCATGAAGACTCATGACGGAGTTCCTCCGAATTGGGGTGATGATCGAATCCGCGAGAATTATACGCGCCCGCTGGGAGGATTCTCGATGGGAAGAAGAGGGGACGCAAGGTTCGCGTCCTCTCTTGGGAATCTCAACTCAGGAATATCAGGAGGGTTTCACAACTTGCAGATTGTTGGTGACAGAGAAAATCCCGGAGATGCCGTTTGCGCGGAGTCCGGCCAGATTCTTGTCGCCATCGCTATCGACGGTTCCCTCCAGTGTCACCCGGCCATTCTTGACGATGATGCGGATCGGTTTCTGCACGCCGAGTGCGTACTTCTCCAGAGCGGGATATCCGTAGATCGCGCGATAGAGTCGCAGGCGAAGATGGTCGTCCATGGAGGAGGGTGGAAGAACCTCAATCTGATTCTCAACCTTCTCGACTCCTTCAATCCCTTTGACCGCATTTTGAGCATCGGTTTTTATGACCGGACGCACCACCTGACCCAGCAATGTGACTGTCGTTCCTTCGACTTTGTAGGCAATGAAGTCGAATACTCCGTAGTAGGGCAGCATCAGCAGTTCATGCCGCACCTCTTTGGTGATACGTTCCTCTTCTCTCGCCGTGGGTTGATTGCGTTGATCATTCTGAGCAGGCGCCGGATTGGCGAGGGCCAGCAAGCCCGCAACCATCAGACTGAAGCAAATCGGCAGGCGATGTTTCATGGTGATTTCTCCTACGAGTAGGTTGCCACGGGAAGATTCAAGTCTACTCCGGCGGCAGAACGATTTTCGAGGAACGAAACTGTGACGCAACTCTGGAGTTTGAAGAGCGCGCGAATTGGCGCGATTCCTGGGAAGAATCTCCACTGGCGTCTTACAGCGTGCTCAGGCGCAGATGCAAACCTGCGGCTGTGGCCGGTACCCGATGAATGTCAGCGCAGTTCCTGAGCAACCAGTCGGCGCCCGCGCCAAGTAACTCTCGTTCTTTAACCGTGGTGGTGAAGGCGATCACTCTGGCCCCGGCGGCTTTCCCGGCGCGAATCCCCGCGGGCACATCTTCAATGACAACGCAGTCTGCCGAACGAAAGCCCAGAATTGACGCCGCTTTCTGGTAGGGCTCGGGATCCGGCTTGCCATGGGTAATGTCGTTCGAGGTGATCAGCTTTCCGGGCAGCGGCAGTCCCGCCGCCTGGATGCGAACCCGCGCCAGCGGACGAGTGCAGGAGGTCACGATGGTCCAGCGATCCGCCGGGAGGCCTGCCAGCAACTCGAGCGCTCCCGGAAGCGGAATCACGCCCTCCAGATCCTCGATCTCGCGGCGCTCGACTTCGCGGTTCTCTGCGTCGTGATCGGCATGAGGAAGATACTCGCGAACCGTGGTGAGACTCGGCCGTCCGTGGGCGCGAGCAACAACTTCTTCGGGATTGAATCCGTGCTCGATCGCCCAGCGCCGCCACACTCGCGCGACCGCCGGGGTCGAGTTGATGAGGACCCCGTCCATATCGAACAAAAGAGCTGCACAGGTGATCTCGGTCATCGCCTCAACGTTCTCGCAGTTACCACGTTCGGTGAATCGGGTGGGCCTCGGTATTGAAAACTGTGGTGCTCAGGTTGATCGTGTCCGGAGGGGCATACAGCAGGTACAGATACTTCAGTGTTTCGGCGAAGAAGAAGCTCTCCATCTCATCCTTCTTGGTTTTCTTTACAACGTGGCTCAGGGCGGCATAGCCCGAATCTGTCCGGCAATACTGGATGAGGCTTGCGAAGAACGTCTTCCCCATCTCGCGATACCGCGGATCGCCGGTGAAGCGGTAGAGGTAGTAAGCCGACTCGATAATCTCGGGCCTGAGAGCGTATCCGTCGTAAGCCACCTTCATGGTCGTGTAGTTCATCGCTTCCGGTTCCATGCCGAAAGTGGTCCACATCTTGTAGGCTGAGTCTTCCAGCTTGCGGGCGCGGCCGAGGTCACCGGACAGGGCAAGCGTTCCCGGGAAAAACGCATCGAGAGCCCCGAAGTCTGTGCCGACGCGGACGCCCGTATTCATATTCGCCTGACCATACCAGAATCCACTTGGCGCCTGATCAGCGAGATATTTGTTCACAGCTTCGATACTCGTTTCCCACATGCGCTCGCAGTCTTTGTCTCCGAATAGCAGCCACGCCTTCAGCAGATATTCGTAATAGGAATCGATTCCACCCCCGATGTGGCTGGTGGGATCGGTCCATTGCCCCGTCTTTACATCGATTCCTGATCCCACGAGTCCTATGGGCGAACGGCGGTTGTAGAGTTCGGTCACCGCTCGCTTTGCCTTCTCGTAGTAGACGGACTTTCCGGTCAGCTTGCTCAGAGAACCGAACTCAATCAGCAGCGTTCCGACTTCCGCGGGATTGGTCTCCTCTCCACGAACGGCGCCGGTCTTGAGATTGACGTAGACGTAGGGCATCCCGGTTGGGGAATTGAAAGCCGGCAAGAGGCGCGTGCCGAGATCGTCGGCGAGTTCCAGCAATCGTTTATCGCCGGTCAGTTGATAGCTGCTGAGCAATCCCCCGAGCAGGCGAATGGTAACCTCGAAGTTCTTGACGTAAATGTCCTGTTTGAACGAGAGGTTCTTGTCGATATACTCGCGGGTTTTGGCTGCCTCGTCATTCATGCCCATCAAGAGCATCGTGTCCAGGCCATCGACCTGTGACATGAGCAGGGGCGCGGAGTACCAATCGTGGTAGGTCTTGCTCAACGGTTTGAGGGCATCGTGGCCCCAGGCATATCGCTTGTAGCCCTCCCACGCATGTTGAAATTCTGCACGGACGCGCCCGGCCATCTCAGCATCGGCCCCTGCGGCCTCAGAAGCTTGTGTGGACGGCGTCTGCGCTAGAGAGAGATGTGATGATGCAAGTATCGCGATCAGGCAGAGTCCTGAGAGAAATGTCGGCCGTCGGATCGTCACGCGGAAATTGTAAACCACGTTCAATGGCGAGCCTTTGGACGTACGTCACCCGATTGGGTATCGATTGTCATCTCGACTTCCGTCGCCCGCCGTAAGCCAAGTAACAACCGAGCCACGGGGACACTCCGACGTTTCGTCAGCGCATCGGGATACAGCGGCGAGCTGGTCGCTGTCGAACTCAGGACTGAACGATCTTTTCCAGAGCCGGACGGTTACGAATCACGAGGGTCGACCCTTTGAGCTGCAGCAACTGTCTCTTCTTGAAATCTGAGAACAGGCGGCTGACGGTCTCTCGGGTGGTTCCGATGATCTCCGCGATCTCCTCGTGCGTCAGGGTGAGCTTGACCTGTGTCATGCCGTCATTCTGCGTGATCTTCGTCGACCACGAAAGGAGAAGCTTGGCAAACTTCTCCGACGGCGATGTAGCCAGGCCGAGCGTCCGGATCTCCTCGTATGCGGTGTAGTAGTTGCGGCTCAATTGCTCGGCCACGCGCAACGCGACTTCACCGTGATCCTTGAGAAACTGCAGCAATGACTCGCGAGGAATGAAATTCGCCTGCCCCGGCTCCATCATTTCCGCGGTCACTTCGTAAGGACGATTCGAGATCACCGCGTTCAAGCCGAGAACGTCGCCCGCATCCGATAGTTTGGTGATGATGGTCTTGCCTTCGCGCGATGAGGTGGAGAGCTTCGCTTTGCCGGCACAGAGGACAAAGACGCCGCGGGGCTGTTGCCCTTCAATGAAGAGCATCGCCCCTTTGGGATACACCGCTGTGGATTTGATTTCGTTCAGACGTTGTCCGGCATGAGGAGAAAGATTACAGAAGAGATGTTCCTCGCGAACCGGACAAGTGAGGCAATTATCAAGAATATTTAGGCCATATGGGGCGCGCATGAAAAGCAGCACCTCACTTTCGAGTTGATTGTAGCATTCAACTCGCGCTTGTGATCGCGGTCACGAAGCCTCGTGATTAAGGGCATATCGCGATCACAGACGCTTGCTAAAGAGTGTGGGATTATGGGGATAGTGTTGGGGCATGAATCGCTCTTTCTCGAATGAGTTTTATGCCAGAATGACATAGGAGAACGGGAGCGTGACCGTTGAGCCAGCAGCTTAGCCAAAAGTCCACTTCACTGCCTGGCTCGGCCGACGCCGCCACTCATGCACCTGTGCCCTTGCGCGGCGGCCTGGAATCCCTATTCATGCCCCGTTCCGTGGCCGTGGTTGGAGCTACCGACCGCGAGGGCACGGTGGGAAGAAGTATCCTGACAAATCTGCAGGCTAGCCGCTTCCCTCTTCGGCTGTTCGCCATCAGTCCCACACACTCCGAAGTTCGCGGTATTCAGACGCATAAACGAATTGGAGACATTCCGGAAGCCATCGATCTCGCTCTGATTGTGACGCCAGCCCAGACGGTTGCCCAGATCGTAGGTGAGTGCGTCGACGCAGGCGTGAAATCCGCAGTCGTCATCTCTGCCGGTTTCCGCGAACAGGGACGCGACGGGGCGATTCTGGAAGACGAGATTCAGAAACATCTACGTCGCGGATCGCTCCGCCTGATCGGACCCAATTGCATGGGCTTCATGAATCCGACGATCGGCCTGAATGCGACTTTCGCGAAACTGATGCCGCAGAAAGGCAGCGTCGCCTTCCTGAGCCAGAGCGGAGCCTTGCAGACGGCAATTCTCGACTGGAGTCTGAAAGAGCAAGTGGGTTTCAGTGCGATCGTCTCGACGGGTTCGATGCTCGACGTCGGATGGGGCGATCTCATTTATTACTTCGGCGACGATCCGCACACCAAGAGCATTCTGCTGTACATGGAATCGGTGGGAGATGCCCGCTCCTTTCTTGCGGCGGCGCGGCAGATTGCGCTCAGCAAACCGATCATCGTCATCAAAGCAGGGCGATCGGAAGCGGCGTCTCGAGCGGCAGCCTCGCACACCGGAGCTCTGACTGGAAGTGATGACGTGCTGGAAGCAGCCTTCCGGCGATGCGGCGTGCTGCGCGTGCAGAACATTGCCGACCTCTTCTATATGGCGGAGGTGCTCAGCAAACAGCCACGGCCTCGCGGCCCACGCCTCACGGTTGTAACCAACGCGGGCGGCCCTGGAGTGCTGGCGACCGACGCCCTGATCGCGACAGGCGGGGAGCTCAGCGCCCTGTCCGACGAATCTTTGAGCGAACTTAACGGCATCCTTTCCCCGTACTGGAGCCATGCGAACCCGATCGACGTACTGGCCGATGCGGATGCTGAGCGCTATGCCAAGGCGGTCGACATTGCTGTGAAAGATCCCGGCGGAGACGGGTTGCTGGCCATCATTGCGCCGCAGGGACTTGCGGATCCTGTCCAAGTCGCGGAACGCCTGAAACCGTATGCTCACAAAACGACGAAACCGGTGCTGGCCAGCTGGATGGGCGGGGGTACCGTGGCGGAGGCAACTGCGATTCTCAATGCATCCGGTATTCCGACCTTTTCTTATCCCGATACGGCAGCGCGCGCCTTCACTTACATGTGGCGATACACCTACAACCTGCGCGGGCTCTACGAGACTCCCGCGCTGGTGGATGCGCCCCAAGGGGCAGCCGGCGCCCGGAAGAACGCCAGCGATCTGCTCGGACAGGCCAGATCAGTTCGCCGTACTTTGCTGAATGAGTATGAATCAAAGCAGTTGCTGGCTAGCTATGCGATCCCGGTGGTTGACACGCGAATTGCGCATAGTGAAGAACAGGCAGTAGCGCTGGCGGCGGAGATCGGGTTCCCCGCCGTCCTGAAGCTGCTCTCCAATACGGTCACGCACAAAACGGACGTCGATGGCGTGCGCCTTCGTCTGCAGAACGCCGACCAGGTGCGAAATGCATATCGCGCAATTCAAACTGCGGTATCCGAAAAGTCCGGCAAAGAGCATTTCGGTGGCGTCACCGTGCAGCCGATGATCAAGCGCGACGGCTACGAACTCCTTCTCGGCAGCACAGTCGACGCCCAATTTGGGCCGGTCATCCTGTTCGGCTCCGGCGGAGTGCTGGTCGAAGTCTATCGTGACCGTGCTCTGGCGCTGCCGCCGCTCAACACGACGCTGGCGTACCGGCTGATGGAGCAGACTCTCATCTTCTCAGCGTTGAAGGGAGTGCGAGGCCGCAGACCCGTGGACCTGAAAGCGCTGGAGGAATTGCTGGTGCGATTCAGCCATCTCGTGATGGAGCAGTCCTGGATCAAAGAGATCGATATCAATCCCTTGCTCGCAACTCCAGCGAATATCCTCGCCCTCGATGCCCGCGTGGTGCTGCACGATCCCGATCTGCCTACGGAGCAGTTGCCCCGCCCGGCCATCCGTCCTTATCCGTCACAGTATGTGACGGAATGGCGCTTCGCGGACGGCACACCCGTCACGATCCGCCCCATCCGCCCCGAAGACGAGCCGCTCATGGTTCAGTTCCACACCACGCTCTCGGAGCGCAGCGTTTACCTGCGCTACTTTTGCTCCCTGAGCTTGAGTACTCGCGTGGAACATGAGCGGCTGGTTCGCATCTGCTTTGCCAGCTACGACCGCGGATTTGCGCTGGTGGCGGATCGTCTGAATCCGCAAACCGGGCAACGCGAGATCCTTGGAGTCGGGCGTTTCAGCGCTGTCCGGGCCGGTGAAGCCGAGGCTGCGGTCCTGGTCACTGACCAATGGCAGGGTCGTGGACTCGGTAGCGAGCTGCTGGCCCGCGTGGCGCGCGTCGCCCGAGCTGAGAAATTTCGAAAGATCACCGCCGAAATCCTGCGGGACAACCTCGCTACTCAGGCAATTTTCAAGAAGGTGGGATTCCGGCTTCGCACAATGGAGGATCCATCATCCGTATCGGCAGTGCTGGAGCTCTAGATTTAAGTTGCTGCAACGACGACGCGCTCGCTCTTTAGCCGACGGAAGCGGGACTGCTGATTTCGAGCAGTGGCTCAAACTTGAGCGTGGTTCCAATGGCCCGCGAGACCAGGCACAATTGTTCAGCGCGCTTGAGAAGATCCATGGCCCGCGCACGTTCCTGCTCGGAGCCGATCTTGAGATTCGGGCGAATGACGATTTGCGAAAAGCTGTAGCCCGACTCTGCCTTCCGTACGACGCCACTGGCTTCCACCTGCAAGTCGGTAAATGAGAACTGGGCGGCGCCGGCAATCGCCCGCAGGGTTGTGGTGTAGCATCCTGCAACGGCAGCCAACAATAGTTCCTCGGGCGTCCAGCGGCCCTCAAGCCCGCCGAATTCTGTCGGTGCGGTGAAATGGATGGCATTGGGAGCCGAGTCTGATTTGGCCAGACCCGTTCGCCCGGAGGTCCACCACGCGGCAACTCGATATTGATGATCTTCACTCATAGCTGCTTGCTCCTCGAACAAGAATTGTGCGGCTGATGGCGCATGGCAGAACTCGATTCACTGGAGCGCCCATCCGTCGACGGCTGATTGAAGCTTATGCGATCTCTTCCTTGGCGGCTCGCTCGTTTTCGATCCGCTGAATCTGTTCGCGTAACCACTTAGCCAGAGCTTCCTCCATCTCCGCCTGGCTTCCGGTTCGATAAAAGTCTTCTACTGTCTGCCCGTCGTTCGTGATCGGGATGAAGCGGCATGGAACGCTCTCTTTCCTTCGATCAACAGGAACGAATCGCTCGAACAGACACTCTTCGCACGAGTGGGGGCGGGCAGGATCACAGAAATTGGGGCAGGCAGGAGAATCCTCGAAAATCGCCGGGGCCCGCCACGGGGTCCGCGGTGAACGGCCATAGCCGCCATCTTCCAAAAACCTCAGTTCGAACTTAAGCACTTCCAGCACGTCACGACTGTCTTGAGTCATAGGCCACCTCTGAATTTGGTTGCCAGCATGGCAGAGGTTCGGCAGAAACTCCGTGTATTTCATCACTTAGATTTGTGATTTAGGTCACACAGGGCTCGGGGGGAGGCACCTGATGTCGAGGTCTTTGGCGATGTTTTCGAGAAGCTCACAAACTCTTCATGTGCTTCTAATCACACAGCAACGTTAGGCGTATCACACGTGGGTACGCAGAGAATCCGGTTCTAGCGCGGCTCAGGCGCAGTTTCGCTTCCCACTTGCCTGATAACGACTACTCTGACCCGATGTCTTTCCGTATGTGAGTCCAAACGCAGCCATCCGACCCCTTGCCCCTCCCACCCGTAGAAGTCTCGCATTTCAAAGGGGAAATCGGTGTGATCTCAGTCACTTGGCGGAGTGACTTCTGCCATAGGTCGAGTATGGCAGGCATGCGAATCTACAGTTGTAAGGAATCTCATCAGGATGCGAAATACAACATTGACGATGCAAAACGCAATGAGCAATTCGTCAAAGGTAGACCGCGATTCCTGGCGTTTTGGAACGGGCAAGTTCAACAGCAGTCATCTTGCTCTATGATATGTTGCGAAAAATTCTTCCTCAGGAGGAAGCAAACGTGAAGCATCTTCTTCAAATGAGCTTGATGACACTGGTCGCGCTGGGCGTGATCGCGCTTTTCAACCCGTCGGCCTCGGCCCAGGACGCAGCCGCAACCTACAAAGCCAAGTGCGCCATGTGTCATGGCGCCGACGGCAAGGGCGGAAAGATGGGTACCAAGGACTTCGCATCGCCCGAAATCCAAAGCCAGACCGATGCACAACTGATTGAGACCATCACGAAAGGCAAACCCCCGAAGATGCCGTCTTACGGCGGGAAGGTTTCGGACACGGATATTAAGGGTCTGGTGGCTTACATTCGGACCTTCGCGAAAAAGTAGCTGTACTGGTTACGAGCAACAGAAAGGCGGCGACCCCATGCGGCCGCGCCTGATCAGAGCGATTCGGAACCGTTGGCGGGTGAGAGCATGTCCACGCGAACAATGCGGAAGATTTTTGCGTCTGGATTTGCCCTCATCCTGCTTTTAGCATGCGAGAGTCTCCACGCGGCGGGCAAACCGACTCCGAAGCCAACGGCAGAGGAGTGCCTTGCCTGCCACGGCGATTCGGGCCTGAGCCACGATGTTAACGGAAAGCCGGAGAGCCTCTACGTAAATCCCGAGGCGTTCAAAGACTCGATCCACGGGAGCATGTTCACTTGCGTGGATTGCCATACCGACGTAAAGACCGCCGGGCACGAGACAACCCCACAGAAAATCACCTGCTCTAGTTGCCACGCGGATGAGCAGGCGGCCTACGACCGGAGCTTCCACGCGGCAGCGGTCAAAGGAGGCAATACCCATGCCGCCACCTGCGTTGACTGCCACGGCAGCCCGCATGAACTGCTGCCGGCGAGCGATCCGAAGTCACGGGTTCACCACACGAATATCCCGGCGACCTGCGGCGCTTGCCACAGCCAGAAATTTGTCATGGAAGACGGCGGCTTGAGCGAGCAGATGGTCGCATCTTATCAGCAGAGCGTGCACGGGCACGCGGTGGCTGCAGGCTCGGAGAAGGCTGCGGTTTGCACCGATTGTCACGGGACCCACGAGATCCTCGACGCCAAGGACTCGAAGTCGCCCATCTTCAAGTTCAATGTCCCCAACACGTGCGGTCACTGTCACGAGGGCATCGCCCAGCAATTCCAGCAGAGCATTCACGGGCAGGCTATCGCGCAGGGCAACTGGCTCGCCCCGGTTTGCACGGATTGCCACGGGATTCATTCAATCAAGTCTCACCTGGACCCGACTTCTCCGGTAGCAGCGCAGAATCTGGCTCAGGCAACGTGCGCCCGTTGCCACGAAGGTGTGCGCCTGTCGCAGGAATTTGGCGTGCCGGGACGCCGCGAGACTACCTATCTGGCGAGCTATCACGGACTCGCATCCCGGTTGGGATCGCAAGTCGTCGCGAATTGCGCGAGCTGTCACGGTGTTCACAATATTCTTCCCTCCAGCGATCCGCGGTCCACGATCAACCCCGCAAACCTGGCGCGTACCTGCGGCCAGTGCCACCCGGGCGTCACTGAGAAATTTACGGCCGCCAAAGTGCACGTGGATGCGCCTCTTTCGGCCGACATCGGCAGCAAGGCGGTCCGCTGGATTCGCCGCTTCTACCTTTCCATGATCGTAATGGTGATCGGCGGGATGCTGGCTCACAACTTCGTCATATGGCGATCCAAACTGATCGCCCGCCGCAAAACGGAGAGTCGTTTCGTCGTGCGCATGGCGTTACGTTTCCGTTGGCAACATGCCGCGCTGCTCACCAGTTTCTTTGTACTCGTGCTGACCGGCTTCGCGCTGAAGTTCCCGGACTCCTGGTTCGCCAGCTTGCTCGGGATGGGCGAACATGTGCGACGCCTGCTTCACCGCGTCGCTGCAGTTGTTCTCATCGGAGTCAGCGTCTATCACGTGTTCGATGTCGCCTTGACCCGGGAGGGCCGGAAACTCGTTCGCGATCTCTTTCCCACTCTGGACGACGTCCGTGGCCCGTGGCAGAATCTCTGCTACTATCTTGGCCTGAGCCGGACCAAGCCCGAGTTCGCACGTTTCAACTACGCGGAAAAGGCGGAGTACTGGGCTCTGGTATGGGGAATGATCGTGATGGCAGTGACCGGCACCATGTTGTGGGCGAAAGTCTCGGTGGGAAATCATCTGCCGCGCTGGTGGCTCGATATCGCGACAGCCATTCACTTCTACGAAGCCATCCTGGCCACGCTGGCGATCCTGGTCTGGCACTTTTATCAAGTCTTTCTGGACCCGGATGTCTACCCGATGAACTGGGCCTGGTGGGACGGGAAGATGCCGCTCCATCATTACCGCGAGGAACACGGCCTCGACTCAGCCGCTCTCACCGGAGTCAACGATCACGGCCATAGCCCGCAGCAAGGGGCAGCGTCGGAAGAGCCTGAACCTGCCGAGGTTAAACATGGACGCTGAGAAGACTCCGCCCACCCCGGTGGAGCCTTGGCATCGCTCCCGGATGCTGCTGCGCAATCCCGTCAGCCTGGCGGGCGTTGCGCTGGCCATCGTCAGTCTTGCGAATATCTTCCTCTTTGTTCTGATCGATATCATCGCGGCGAAGGCCAGCCCCTACATAGGAATTCTGGCTTACATGGTGGCGCCGGGCTTCCTTTGTCTCGGCCTGTTAATGATGCTGGCGGGAGTATTGCTGGAGCGCCGGAAGAAAGTAGTCTCCTCCGAGTTCTATCCTCGTATCGACCTGAACGATCGCGCTCAGCGCCGGGCCGTCATCTCATTCCTGACGTTTCTGATTGTGTTCGTGACAGTCAGCGCTGCGGGAAGCTACAAGGCGTATGAATTTACCGATTCCGTCCAGTTCTGTGGCCAGCTTTGCCATACGGTGATGAATCCCGAGTTCACCGCTTACCAACTGTCTCCGCATGCGCGCGTGGCTTGCGTCGATTGCCACGTGGGAGCGGGAGCGACCTGGTATGTGAAATCGAAGCTCTCGGGGGCGCGCCAGGTTTTCGCGGCGACCTTCAACACCTTCCCCCGCCCGATTCCGACCCCGGTTCATAATCTGCGTCCGGCGCAGGACACCTGCGAGCAATGCCATTGGCCCAAGAAATTCTACGGCGGCCAGCTCAAGGTCTTCACCCACTACGCCAACGACGAAAAGAATACGGTGCGCCAGATTCGAATGCTGATCAAGACCGGCGGAGGCGATCCGGCGACCGGGTCCCCCGAGGGCATCCACTGGCACATGAACATCGCCAACAAGATCGAATACGTGGCGGCGGACGAAACCCGGCAGATCATCCCTTACATCCATGTGGAAGACATGCAGGGCCGAGTGACCGATTACTATGCCAAAGATTCGACCCTGACCAAAGATCAAATCGCCAAAGCGCCCCGGCGTCGGATGGATTGCGTCGATTGCCATAACCGTCCCACTCACATCTACGTACCGCCGGATCAGGCAGTCGATCAGTCCTTGCTGGCGCGGCGCATTGATGTCTCGCTTCCCTTCATCAAGCAGCAAGCGGTAACGGTTCTCACAGCGACTTACACGACTACTGACGCGGCCATGCAAGGAATTGCGAGCGGGTTGCAGGGATTCTACGAGAGCAAATACCCGGACGTCGCCAAGAGCAAACAACTCGAAATTCGGAATGCTGTGACGGAAGTCCAAGAGATTTTCAAGCGGACCACTTTCCCCGAGATGAAATTAAACTGGCAAACCCACCCCAACAATCTCGGACATTTCTACTTCAGTGGTTGCTTCCGTTGCCACGATGGCCAGCACGTGAGTGCCGATGGCAAAGTGATCAGCAAGGACTGCAACCAGTGCCATACCCTGATGTCACAAACCGAAGGTACGACCAGCGTAGCGGCTGCGCCACCGCCGACTTTCCAGCATCCCGTTGATATCGGCGACCTGACACAAGTCAATTGCGCCGATTGCCATACCGGAGGAGTCGGGCCGTAAACATCGTCCTTGCCGCCGGAGTCATCCGTACCGAATAATGGGGGGTCGATCATCGCCGTTCTGGATCGCGGGATGAAGCTGCTGGAACTTACCCAACTCTTTGAGAAGCGTTTTGCTGCGCGGCCCCGGCTATTTCGGGCGCCCGGCCGCGTCAACCTGATCGGTGAACACACCGACTACAACGATGGCTTCGTCATGCCGGCTGCCGTTAACTTCTCCACCTACGTCGCCATTGCGAAACGTCAGGATCGGAAACTTGTCATTGGCTCCGAAGAGTTTGCTGGAACGTCCGAGTTCGATCTCGATCACCTTCCCGAGCGGCGCGCCGGGGCTTGGCATGATTATGTGGTGGGAGTAGCCACGATCCTGCGCCGGCGTGGTCTCCATCTTCAAGGTGCGAATCTTCTGATCCACGGAGAGATTCCAATCGGTGCGGGTTTGAGTTCTTCCGCTGCGATCGAGGTCGCGTCCGCCCTGGCTTTTTTGAGTCTCGACAATGAGCGGTTGCCGCTGCCTGAGATCGCACGGGTTTGCCAGCAGGCCGAAAACAATTTCGTCGGGGCACGGGTCGGCATCATGGACCAGTTCGTTTCCTGCATGGGAGAAACGGGGCACGCACTCCTGCTCGATTGCCGCTCCCTGGGTTTCGAATTGGTGCCGTTGCCGCCCGAGATTCAGCTGATCGTCTGCAATACGATGGTCAAGCACGATGTCGCCGCCGGGGAATACAACAGCCGACGGGCTGAATGTGAGGAGGGCGCGCGCTATTTTGCGAAATGGGACCCCGCGGTTCGCGCGTTGCGTGACGTCTCTGTCAAGCTTCTTGATGCGCACGCCGACGACCTGCCGCCCACCGTCTGGAGGCGGTGCTGTCACGTGGTCCGCGAGAATCAGCGCACCCAGGACGCGGCCCGGGCGCTTGCTGCCAACGACTTCCCGCGGGTGGCGGAGCTCATGCGCGAGTCGCATTGCAGCCTCCGCGATCTGTACGAGGTCAGTTGCCCGGAACTCGACGCAATGGTCGATGCTGCCGAAGGTGTGCCCGGGTTTTGCGGTGGACGCATGACTGGAGGCGGCTTTGGCGGATGCACCATCAACCTCGTGCGGCAGGAGAATGCCGCGGATTTTGTCCCGCGGGTTGCCGAACGTTACCAAAAGAAAACCGGAGTCGAACCCCAGATCTATCGTTGTTCCGCCGAAAACGGAGCCCAGGCGCTGGATTAAGACCTGGTCAATAATCCTTCCAATCTCCTAAACTCGCTCTCGGTCTTGATACACTACTCCGCGATCCGTACTTCGGATCTGAGCCCGAATGAGCATGCAACCGAAACCTACGTTAGTGGCCGAACTTGTGGCCGAGTTTCTTGGCACATTTGTGCTCATTCTGCTGGGAACGGGCGTGGTTGCCATGGTTCTGTTGTTCCCCACGCGGAACGCCGGCGAGACCATCCACGGCGGCTACACGAACATCACGATTGGGTGGGGACTGGCGGTCACGATGGGAATTTATATCGCCGGCAGGATTTCCGGAGCGCACCTGAATCCCGCCGTAACCCTGTCTTTCGCGGTATTTCGTGACTTTCCGTGGCGCAAAGTGATTCCCTACTCGATCGCGCAGACACTCGGCGCCTTCGCGGCCGCAGGGCTCGTGTTCTGGGATTACCTGCCGGCATTTCATCAGGTGGATCCGCAACTCGACCACACGGCCGGGGTCTTTACAACGTTTCCAGCCTTTCCCGGGCTGCCCCAGGCTGGCTTTCTCGACCAGTTGATTGGCACGGGTCTGCTGGTGCTGCTGATTTTCGCGATCACTGACGAGTTCAATCTGCCGCCGGGAGCCAATCTGGCGCCGCTTCTGATCGGCCTGGTGGTGGTGGCGATTGGCATGAGTTTTGGAGGCATGCACGGCTATCCGATCAATCCAGCCCGCGACTTTGGACCACGGCTGCTCACGGCGATCGCCGGCTTTCGCAACAACGGCCTGACGGATGGGTCGCGCGTGTGGTGGATTCCGATCGCCGCGCCGTTGCTCGGAGGATTGGGAGGAGCGGCGCTGTACGATTTCGGCATCCGGCGATTCCTGCGCCGCCCTCCGGTGCGCGAAATCGGAAACAGGTGAAACGACAGGAAACAGCGTGCGTTACGTATTAGCCCTCGATCAGGGCACGACCAGTTCGCGAGCACTCCTGTTTGATCATGAGGGAAAGGTCTGCGCAGTCGCGCAGCGAGAGTTTGATCAGATTTTCCCTCAGCCTGGGTGGGTCGAACACAACCCGGAGCAGATTGCTTCGTCGCAGATTGCGGTGGCGCTCGAAGTCTTTGATCGAGCAAGAATCGGACCCATGGATCTTGCTGCGATTGGAATCGCCAACCAGCGGGAGACCACCATCGTCTGGAATCGCGATACCGGAAAACCCATCTGCAACGCCATCGTCTGGCAGGATCGGCGCACCGCGGACTTTTGCGAGAGCCTTAAGAACACGGGCCATGGTCCTCGGATTCAGCAGCGCACTGGCTTGCTGATTGACTCCTATTTTTCGGCGAGTAAGATCGCCTGGATTCTCGACAACGTTGCCGGCGCCCGCCAACTTGCGGAGGCGGGAACACTCGCGTTCGGCACTGTGGATGGCTGGCTCGTCTGGAAACTCACTTCTGGACGCGTGCACGCCACTGACGTCAGCAACGCGTCGCGGACGATGCTGCTCAACATCCATCGCGGCGACTGGGACGAGGAACTTCTGGACCTGTTTCGGATCCCCTATTCCATTATGCCCGCGGTGCGCGCTTCGAGCGAGATCTATGCCGAAGTCCAGAGCATTCGCGAACTCGCCGGAATTCCGATTGCGGGCATCGCCGGCGACCAGCAGGCCGCCCTGTTTGGACAGCGCTGCATCTCCCCGGGGTTGACGAAGAATACTTACGGCACAGGATGCTTCATGCTGCAGAACACAGGAGCGCGTGCCGTGCCATCCGCCAACCGGCTGGTCACCACGATCGCCTGGAAAGTCGCTGGGTCAACTGAGTACGCGCTTGAAGGCAGCGTCTTTGTCGGCGGAGCGGTCGTGCAGTGGCTCCGGGATGGGCTCGGGCTCATCCGCACATCGGCCGAGGTCGAGGCTCTCGCGAAATCGGTGCCGGATAACGGAGGAGTCTACTTCGTTCCTGCTTTCGTCGGACTCGGGGCACCGCATTGGGATTCCTATGCTCGCGGTTCACTCTTTGGCCTCACGCGGGGCTCGACGGCTGGCCACCTCGCTCGCGCTGCGGTCGAGAGTATCGCCTACCAGGTCGCGGACCTGCTTGACGCCATGCATCGCGATTGTGGTAACAGCGTCGGCGAGCTTCGGGTCGATGGTGGAGCGGCAGCCAATGACAGCCTCATGCAATTTCAAGCGGACATTTTGCAGATTCCGGTAGTTCGGCCGGCAGTGACCGAGACGACGGCTCTTGGCGCGGCTTATTTAGCTGGACTCGCGGTGGGCTACTGGTCTTCTGCCACTGATATTGCACCGGCGAAACAGGGCCTGCGCTTCGAACCGCGCATGGCGGCCTCGCAAGCCGCATCCTTGCGACAGCGTTGGAGCGAGGCGGTCGCGAGGTCCAAAGGCTGGGAGAGCGAATTCTCTCAACCCGGTTGACTTACGGTTCGTACCAAAAGACCGCTCCCTTTGTGATAGCCGGTAGCGTGAATGTGACTTTCTCTCCGCGCCGAATTCCTTTGACGGATTGCACCTCGCCGAGAAAAGGAAGAACGAAACCGCGCCCATCCGACTTGGATTCCAGAGTAATGGTTATGCCGCTCTGCGGCGTTTGAACGGGGTTGGACCCTCCGCGGAGCCCGGCGAAGTTCGCAAAAAAGCAGTTAACGTGCTCGTCCGACGTGCGGGCGATCGAAGTCGCCACATGCGGGCCGGCCTTGATCTCAATTTCGTGGCCGTTCGGAAGACTCTCGAGAAACGACTTTTCCAGATCGGGAGAGGCCTGTTCGAAGTCTTTTTCGAGTGCTGTGTTGTAAGCTCTGCCCGGATCGTCGGCAAAACGCACAACGTTCGCCGCCGCCTCCACCCCAGTTGCATCATTTCCGGCAATCACCAAGCGATTGCCGCGTTGCACGTAGGCTTTCAGAAGATCCTTCTCGGTTTCGCTGAGCACGCGAACATCGGGTAAGACCAGCGAGCGACCTCGAAAGTCCGCCAGCGTTCGCGGCGTCACAATCTGAAACTCCCGATGCTGTTGCATCAGCAGAATCAGGATTCCGCGATAGGAGGCGATAAATTCATTGGCATAGAAATCCCGGGTTTCGGGAGAAAAGTAAACCCCCACCGGATCAATCGGCGAACGCGGCAGATAGAACGTCTTCTCATGCGCGTGAATCCACGAAAAAATGAGTTTGCGGGTCGGCAAATCATTCGATCCGGCCATGGAGTGGCCGGGAGCATCCCAGAAGTTGGCGCCTGCCATCACCTGCGACATGGCGAGGTTCTTCATCGCTTCGCGCGGATCTACCTTCTTGTCCCCATCCCACGAATAATTCAGAATCCAGGTCGCCTTGCCCTGAGCAAAGGCGCGAAACGAATGCATGCCGACCTGATAGCGAAACCAATCGAGTGGCGTGCGCGACGACGCCATATGATCGCCCTCGCCGAATTCATATTCGTGCGTGATCGCATCCACCACCGGGTAAAGGCTGTAGACATCCGCGCCCACCCGTACCGCCTCTTCCTCGATGCCGGGATAGATCTCTGGAATAATCTGAATCTTCGGATTGACTGCCTTGGCGTTTCGTCCGATCTCGCTCAGGAAGTCGGTGAACGTCTGAATCCGGAACTCCACCCACTTTCGAAATGCGGGATCTGAAAAGTCTCCGAGTTTCAAATCACGCTTTGCGTCGAGTCCCGTCTGTCGCTTGAACGCGGCGACGGTGTAGTCATCGAAGCTCGCCCAAGTGTTTTCCCAGCCCTCGAAATGAGTCATCCAATAGGGAATGTCGATGTAGATGCCATCGATGCCGGTCGCGGCAATCTGGCGAACGCGCTCCATATAGATCTTCCGCCATTCGGTCGCGTATGGGCTGACCCAGACATCTTCATCGCCGGGCCGGATCCAGAACGCGGTACCGCCGCCGAAGATGGCGGGTTCCCCGGTGATCTTGCGCTGGAGCCAATCCGGATGTTCCTTGGCCAATGTGTGTGGAGTCTGATCGGCGTTTGCCGTGATGCACTCGGTTCCCGCGATGTACACGAAGGAGTAGTTTCCCGCCTGATGCGCGGCCTCGGCGACGGCGCGAATCGCCTGCAGCTTCTCTTCTGGATGAACGAAACTCTCGTAGCGTCCTTCGATGTCATTGTCGACCTCAATGCCAAAAACATCGCTGGCCTCGGCGCTGCGCACGATCTTCAGAGCGTCGCCGCCCTTCAGTCCGTAGGCTCCGATGCGGACGTAGTTCGTCCAGTTCTGCTGCGCCACATCTTGCGCAGCGCTTCCGCTCCGCGCCGTTCCCATCGCGAGTATGAATAAAACTGCAAATGCCAATGTGCGTTTCATCGGATATCCTGAATCTCCCCCGGTTGACCTCCGGGTACACCGCCTGTCGTGTCGTCTTCTCCCAGGCCTGCCGTCTGGTGCAGCGTCAGGCTTCCATCGTCGTTGAGCTTTTGCCGGCACGCCCATCGCACCGCATATCTTTGCCCCTTCACTTCGACCTCCGCTTTCAGCCGCAGGCCTTGCCATTTCGTTCCTTTCGGCAAGGGGAACTTCGCCTGCCGGACCTTTCCCGGCAGCGGATATCCGGCGTCCAGGGACCCGCTAAACAGCAGCGTCCCGTCTTCACGTATCACAGACACCCGCAGCACACCCGGCACCCCCGCAATGCCGTCGTTCACAAATCCGATGATGAGCCCGGGGTAACCACCCTCTTGATATGTCCACACCCATGACGGCCGCACCCGGTATCCGATCTGACGCGCGAGCGAATCGAGGGCGTCCGGATACTCGCGGTAGTAGCTGAGAATCCGTTCTGCCTGAATCCGATGCCAGTTCCACAGGGAGAAGTAACAGGCTCCCACATCTCGAACGTGATGCACCACATTGTCGGTATAGGTCATGCCTTCGTCGAGCTTCAGGCTGTTCGGCAACCCATCCGACATCCCAACCTCCACCGACACGCCGGTCCACGGCGGACGATTGCTGAGCTCTTCAATCTGTTCGTTCTCGATGAAGATCGTGTCCGTGCGCAGCCAGTTGCCGCTTCGCACGGTTCGGTCGAGCAGTTCGGAGTTTCCGACCTTGCTGAAGTCTGGCTGCGTATTGGTCAGCATCGGCGTCTTCTTCCATCGCTCCTGCTGGTGCTGAAACATGCTGACGAATGTATTTTCGGCCGTCACCGCATCGGGGAACGGATTGTTCTCCAGCGGCCACGTATGCCCCTCGCCCCAGAATCCGTACATGAACGTGTCTACATACTCGACATCCGGATGCCCATCGTAAGCATCCGCCAGCAGGTCGACCAATTCGCCAAACGCGGCCTGAAATGCCGGATCGTCATACCGCGGTTCATACCGAGTCCGGTTCAACCAGTCGCCCAGTTTCACCATTGGGATCGTGTCGCGCAAAAACTCCGGCAGCGGCGACTCTTTGATATCGGGATTGCTCATCATCACACGGAAGCCCACGCGCTTCCCGTAGCGCCGCGCCAGCTCGAAGGTCGTCTTCCAGTGCTCACACGGTTCCAACCGTCCCGGCCTCTGTTGCACATCTTTCCAGTTCACGCGGATGTAGAGCTTCGTGCCCAGCGGCAGCTTGACCAGGTTCTCCAGCGACTGCGCCAGCGATTCGCCATCCTTGTGCGCCGGACCCACTTCGTCGCAAACGTAGGTGATCAGTCCCATCCCGTAGTTCGGCACAACCTCCCGTGAGGGAGTCAGAGCCATGACCACCGTCCAACTCGGGTAGTCGTCCGCGGAAAAAGGTCCCTGGTACAGGCGCTCCTTTACCGGAGGACCGCCGCCAAAGTCGTACTTGTCAAAATTGTGGGTGGGAACGTGAGCGAAGAGCGGATTGCTGCCGAAACCGGCCAGCGCAGCCATGCCGCTGGCCTTCAGAAAAGATCTGCGTCGCATGTCGGACCCTCGAGTGATTAAGTAATCACACGAATCCCTCGGTCGCCGCTGTCAGAGTTGCGACGACGTTAGAATTCGAATCTCAGACCGAATTGGAAGAAGCGCGGTGTTTCTCCTGCAGCGTCGCTGGTGATCGTCCCGAAGAATGGATCCCCAACCGAGGAATCCGGCTGCCCAAAGCGCGGGTGGTTGAAGAAGTTGAACATCTCCGCCCGCACTTCCAAACGCATGCCTTCTTTGGGCACGAATGATTTGTAAAGGTTCAAATCCACATTGTGGATACCGTCAACCCGCAAGTTGGAGAAGTAACGCGGGGCGTTGCCCGGGTTTTGATCGCCTGGGTCGCCGAAGCAGTTGGGGTTGAAATAAGACGGTGTGGCCGTCGATCCGCCGACGTTTTGCCATTGCAGAGCTACATCGTGCATGCTGATCCCACTCCGCAACTGAGAGCAAAGAATCTCAGGACGTTGGGTTCCGTTCGCCAAACGCGCATTCGACATACCGATGGCCATCGGCTGTCCTGATTGCTCGGTAATCATCGTGGCGATCGACCAGCCGCCAATTACGGCGTCGACCGCGCGATTCATGTTTCCGCCGATCCACTGCTGGCGCCCGACCGGCAAGTCGACCACGATTGCCGCAGCGAGCCGCTGGGGCGTGTCGCTCGCTCCAATGCTGTGTTCCGCGGACAACTGATCCAGTTGCTGAGGAAGGCCGAGGCCAAGGGCTCCCACCCAATTGTTCCGCCCGGCTGAGGAATCGTCGGTCGCTTTCGAAATCGTGTAGCTGCCATCGAAACTGATGTGGTGCGTCGTGCGTTTTTGGAACCGAATCTGCAGTGCGTTATACCAGGAACTGGCTTCCTCGATCATCAGCCCTTCGAAATCGCCAGCAAACTGCGGGTACTTGTTAATCAAGGTCGCCAAGGGCAGCGTCGACTGCCAGTAGTTCGAATTCGGCTCGTTGAAGCAGGGGTTCGAAGCCGAGGCAACACATCCCGGGTTGAACATTTCCGCAAACGGGTTGTCGACCTGAGCCTGAAGGAAGTTGCTCACGCAGCTATGTTCCTGGCACGCCGAGTCCGTAGGAGTGACTGCTGCGGAAATCTGCGCCAGCAATGCCGACGGGATGAACGCCCGGTTATTGGTTCCAGACCACGGAAGATGAGTGCTCCGGTTTGCGGAATAATCGACGCCGAGTACGATCTGACTAGGAAGCAGGCGTTGAATTCCGACGTTCCACTGGTAGATTTCAGCGTCGCGCGCGGCCATTGTGCCGAGATCGTTGGGGTTCTGATATCCCCAGTTTGCAAATTGGCCGTACTGCTTGCCCTGAGGGCCGGTAAACCCACCGGGAAAGGGATTTTCCAGGGTTGCGGATTGAGTTGCAAAGTTATCATTCGTAAAGAACAGGTTGGCCGTTTTCCGAAACGCGGAGCCGGGATACTGGAAATTCGTTGCCGGACTCATGCCGAAATAGACGCCGGCCCCTCCGCGCACGACCGTATTCGGATCGAGCTGATAAGCGAACCCCAGCCGCGGGCCAACATCTTTGCGATAGGTTGGAATCGTTCTCATGCTGGAGGTGGGAAATTGTGTTGTCCCCAGTAATTCCTGCGTGGCCGGAAAATTCACGCCCACCGATTGCAACGCCGCCTGAGCGCTGCTCTGGTCCAGGTTTACACCGCTGTCAGCGGCGAAATTACTGAATTCGATCTGATTGCCCCGTGATGTGTAAGGCGAACTCCACTCGTAGCGCAGACCCAGGTTGATGGTCAGCTTCGAATTCACCCTCCAGTCGTCTTGAACGTAAAACCCAGTCTCAAGCGATCGGTTAGCCACGGAAGGAGTGACCACCAGCTGCGTAGTGGCATTGACGTTGTCGCCGTAACCAAAGGCCAGGCTGGCGAGCGGGTTGCCCGAGGTGTTTCCGTCTTGATCGAAGTCACTGTTCGGAGTCGGAGACGTGACGTCATCGGTGAACGTTAAGATACCGGTCGGGTAATTGGGCTGCCAGAAATTGTTGTAGAAAATTCGCTGTTCCCCGCCAACCTTCACTAAGTGCGAGCCTTTGGAAATCACCAGCTGCGATGAGTAGCTGACCAGCGTGTGGCCAAAGGTCGTGTTGATGCAGCACTGATCGTAGAGATTATTCCAGGGCAGGTTTCCCTGCATCAGGAACGTCGGCATCTTGTCGATCCCGTTGGCTTGCTGGAACACGGCCGGCAAGCCCTGCGCTCCGCCGGGCAGCGAAGCATTGAAACTCGAGATCGTAGGGATGCCGGGCAATGAGACTTCGTGCACCCGGTCCAGACCTACATGGCTTGTCCAAACGATGCGCGGGTTCACGGTCCATGTGTATTCGAACGACGCATTCTGCGCCACCGTTACTCCGCTTTTGATTCCATCATTGTCGAAGCCGTCGCCCAGCGTGAGCGGAGTGGTGTAGTTGCTCCAGCTCCGGCTGTATCGTCCGCTCACATGGTTCCGGTCGTTGATCTGGTGGTCGACCTTGATATCGAATTGATAGTCAGGCGCGTTCGTAGTGACGGTGTAGTTGTAGTTGTCGAATTCGTTGCCATTGCTCGGCGCCGGATACAGGCCGAGGACCGCCAATCCGATGGGGTCAATTTCGCCCGCGGGAATTACATTGGCGGGACCAATCGCGTTGCCGCTGCAATCGAAGCCGACCTGTGGCCTTTCCACGTTGTCCGGCGTGCCGCAATTCACATTCGGGTCGTAAATGTTGTTCGTCAGCCCCGAAAAGTCGCCGGTTCGCTCCGCCACGGTCGGTACCGTCGTGATGCCGCTTTGCGCACTCGAGAAGCGGACCTTTTCAAAGTCAACAAAGAAGAAGGTTCGGTCTTTCTTGATCGGCCCGCCGAGCGAAAACCCGCCCTGGTCGCGCCGTGAGTCGGGCTTTGGTCCGGCGCTGGCGGGATTAAAGAAATCGCGAGCGTCCATCTGCGGCCGCTGCAGGAAATACCAGCCACTGCCATGGAATCCGTTGGTTCCGCTCTTCATGACCATGTTCACGACAGTGCCGCCGTTGTTTCCAAATTCCGCCGAGAAGCTGTTGTTCTGGACTTTCAGCTCCTGCATGCTCTCCACCAGCGGTTCGTAGTACACGTTCGAGTTCCCGCCCTCGCCTTGTTCCGGAGCACTCAGCAGCGAACCATCCAGCCGAACCTCGGCCGTCGCATTGCGTTGTCCGTTCGACGTGAAGTTGGTACCCGAAGGATAGTTATCCCCAGCGCCCGAACCGGCTACCTCGGTCACACCCGCCGAAAGAAAAGTCAGGCCGAAGAAGTTGCGGTTCAGTAAGGGAAGTTCGTGTACATACTCGCTGGTGATCTCTGTTCCCAGGGTCGCGCTTTCGGTGTCGAGCAGAGGCGCGGTTGTAGTCACCTCCATCGTCTCGTTGACCGTCAGCGGCAGAAGAACGAAGTCGATGGTCGTTTCCTGGCCTACTTGCAGCACGACGTTCTTCTTTTCCTCGATCCGGAAGCCCTTGATCTCCGCCTTGATGGTGTAGACCGCGGGGCGCAGTCCCACCAGGACATACTGGCCGCGATCGTCGCTCTTGGTTTGCTGCGAGACGTTGGTCGCGTCGTTGGTGATCGTGATTGCGGTGTTCACCACCACAGCTCCGCTCTGGTCCTTGACGGTGCCGCGAATCTGCGCTTCATAGGCGACCTGGCCGATTGCTACCTCGGTGAGCAAGAGAATCAGAGAAATCAGGACGGAGCGCACAATCAAGCCCCCACTGCGACGGCAGACACGCATGGCAGCCTCCTTGCCAGGACTTTCATATTATTACGAGTTAACACTATTACTTTCGTTTGTGGCTAAAGTCAAGTCAAATCGCTCACGAAAGGAAACGGATTACGCAATCTCGCTTCGCCCTTTCCGGGCCGGTTCTGGAGCCGTTTCGACGGTCCAGATCTCGCTGTCTTTCATCCCCCTTCTTGTTGTTTCGCACCCGATCTCGTACTCTGTCTCAGAAAAACGGCCGTTCAAAACAATGCGCATCCTATCGTCGATCCGTTCGGGCCTCCCTGTAGTTCTTTTGGTGCTTGGCGTTTCTTCCTCTGCCAACGCCGCAACTTCTTCGTCTGCGGTTCAAACCGTGCGCGCCGGCGACCTTCTCACGATATCCAATGACGACATTTCCGCTGCGTGGTCGATTCGGGGCAGTGCGCTGCGCTGGGAAAGCCTGAAAAACAGGCTGACGGGCGACGCCCTTTCGCTTGAAGAAACCACGTTTGCTCTCGTCCCAAAGGAAGGCCCGGCGCTGCCCTCCTCGGCGTTCAAGATTGTTGGCGGACCTTTCCTCGAAGATATTCCGTTGCCGCAAGATACTTCGAGGGCGGCAGATCACGTGCCTGGTCGCGAGATTCGCATTGAACTCCTCGATACCACGACCAATGTTTCGGTGACCTGGAAGGCTCTGCTTCGCGGCAAAACAAATTATCTTCGCCAGGAACTCACGATCCATGCCGCGGAACACGACATCCCGCTCACGCGCATCGAGTTGATCGATGCCGAAATTCCGGGAGCCGTCCTCTCGGGACAAGTGAAAGGATCTCCGGTTACCGCCGGCACCTGGTTTCTCGGCTTCGAACATCCACTTTCGAACTGCCGCGTCGACGGCGGCCGCGCCTCCTGCTGGCTCTCGCGCGAGCTCCCAGTCCGCGCGGGCCAGAGCGTAACGTACTCGTCCGTGATCGGCGTGACCCATCCCGGACAAATGCGGCGAGATTTTCTTCGCTATATGGAACTCGAACGCGCCCACCCTTATCGGACCTTCCTGCATTACAACTCCTGGTACGATCTCGGATATTTCGACCGCTACAACGAACAACAAGCGATGGAGGCGATTCAGAGTTTCGGTGAACATCTGACGAGAGAACGCGGGGTCAAGCTCGACAGCTTTCTCTTCGATGACGGCTGGGACGATCCGACGACTCTCTGGAAATTCAATCCGGGTTTCCCCGATGGGTTGACCAAGATCAGGCAACTCGCCGCCAAATACGATGCTGCGCCTGGAATCTGGCTTTCTCCTTGGGGCGGCTATGACAAGCCCAAACAGCAGCGCCTCGTTTCGGCACGCGCTCAGGGGTTCGAGACCAACGAGGGTGGACTCGCCCTTTCAGGCCCGAAATATTACAAGTATTTTCTTGATACCTGCCTGAACATGATCGATCAGTATGGAGTGAATCAGTTCAAATTTGACGGCACCGGCAACGCCAATGAAGTGATTCCGGGCAGCGAGTTTGACAGCGATTTCGATGCCGCTATCCACTTGATCGGCACGCTGCGGGCGCGAAAGCCGGACCTCTACGTTAATCTCACGACCGGCACGTATCCTTCGCCATTCTGGCTGCTCTACGCGGATTCGATCTGGCGCGGCGGCGATGATCACAGCTTTGCCGGGGTTGGCTCAAACCGCCAGCGCTGGATCACCTACCGCGACTCGCAAACCTATCGCTGGGTGGTCGAAGACGGCCCGCTGTTCCCGATTAACTCCCTCATGCTGCATGGCATGATTTTTGCGCGTGATGCCGAACGCCTCAGTACCGACCCCAGCCATGATTTTCCCGACGAAGTTCATTCGTATTTCGGTACTGGGACTCAGCTTCAGGAGATGTACATCACTTCGTCGCTCTTATCCTCTGAAGATTGGGACGTGCTTGCTGAAGCCGCCCGTTGGTCGCGCGACAATGCGAAAGTTCTTGAGGACTCGCATTGGGTGGGCGGCGATCCTGGTCTTCTGGAAGTGTATGGATGGGCTGCCTGGTCGCCCGCAAAAGCGATTCTGACTCTGCGCAACCCCAGTGATCATCCGCAGGACTTTACGGCGAGCGTTGCCGGCTTGCTGGAACTTCCTGGCGAAGCCGCAACGACTTATTCCGCACATAGTCCGTGGAAAACAGACGCGGCGAAGGCGGTACTGCGTATTGGCGCGAAGGAACGTCACATATTTCACCTGCAACCGTTTGAAGTTTTGACGCTCGAACTCGTGCCGTCATCCTAGTAACAGCCCAATGAAAGCCGCAGTCCTAACTTCGCCACAGTCCGCTTTGCAACGGCCGCTTCGGATCGTCGAGGTCGCCAAGCCGGAGCCCGACGCGGGCGAGGTCCTGCTTCGCGTGCGGGCATGCGGCGTCTGCCGCACGGACCTCCACATCGTCGAAGGGGAGCTACCGCCGAAGCGCCCGGGCATCATTCCCGGACATCAGATTGTGGGCGAGGTCGTCGACGGAGCAACCAAGGAGGTTCCGCGAGGTTCTCGCGTGGGCGTTTCCTGGGTCGGAGGAACTGATGGAACCTGTCCCTATTGCCGGCGCGGCGAGGAGAATCTTTGCGACTCGCCCACCTTCACGGGATACTCCGTCCCGGGTGGATATGCGGAGTACGCTCTTGCGCGCGCTGACTTTGTCTTCCCGCTTCCCGACACACTCGATGATCTGCACGCCGCTCCCTTGCTCTGCGCCGGAATCATAGGATTCCGCAGCCTGAGGGTGGCTGGTGTCCGCCCCGGCGAACGCGTGGGCTTATTCGGCTTTGGCGCGTCCGCACATTTGGCCATCGCCGTCTTGCAGGCATGGAAGTGCGAGGTCTACGTTTCAACGCGCGGAGATTCTCATCGCAAACTGGCAGCATCGCTAGGCGCAACCTGGGTTGGAAGCGAAGTTGAAAAGCCGCCGGTGGAGCTCGATCGCGCCGTCACCTTCGCTCCGAGCGGTGATGTGGTGGTCGCGGCGCTCTCCAGTTTGCGGAAGGCCGGCGTCGTGGCGATCAACGCGATCCACCTGGACCGCATTCCCCAGTTTGACTATGACCGGCTGCTGTGGGGCGAGCGGCAGCTGCGCAGCGTGGCGAACATGACACGGGCGGATGCGCGCGACTTCCTGGCAGTTTCGGCACAGATCAACCTCAAGCCGAGAGTGACCACGTTCTCTCTGGATCAGGCAAATGAGGCGTTGATTGCCGTAAAGAACGACGCGATTGACGGCGCGGCGGTCATTATCCCCTGAGCTCGCGTACTGCGGGATTGCATCCGCTGAGTCGGACACACTCCTCTGGAGTCTGCTCCGAGCTTTCTACCCGGCAATTGCAAAGGAAACGATCAGCAGGATGCAGAAGGTCACCGCGTGGCCCAATTCACTCCAGCCGAGCCGGCGAACCGAGAGCGGGCCGGGCTTCTGGATGAAATAGAACCATCCTCGAAAAAGAATGGGAGCAAAAGCCAGGGATGCGAACCGGGGAAGAAGACCTCCGACGCAGGCGATCGTCAGCGCCGCGGTCAACAGAGCTTGTCCGGTGGCAAACGCCCAACCGCGGGCGAGCTTGTCGCGCAAGCCGTTAATCTTCGCCGCGTGGATTCGGAGTTGCACGTAGTGAATCTGATCGCCGGCGAAGATCAGGTTTGCCAGCCAGAGCATCCAGGCGATCGGGCCGAAGTCGCCGGTAATCACGTAGTACGCGGCCGGCGCCGAGGCGGTCAGTCCGATCGTCCCGACGATTTCGGCCGGCATGCGCGCGTGGCGTTTTCGCAGCTGGGACTGTCCGACAAGAGCCGTGGCTGCAATACCACCAACGATCCACAATGCCGGATTTCGCCCTGCCCACAGCAGACCACCGAGAGCAAGCACTGCGATTGCGGCCAGGTAAGCGATCGCGATCCCGACTGCGCGCCGCTCCTCCGCGGTCCGGGCCCGCATGGCGGCCCCGCCCAGCAGGCTTTCGACTGGAGTCCTTAACCAGAACAACGACAACGCCGCAATCAGCAGAAGAAGAAACGGAACGACTCTGGAACTCGTGAGGAATCCAACTCCCGCGCCGGTTACGAGCGGCACGAGCAGGAGCCCCCACGCTCCATGTTCGCGGGGAAGAATCAGGGCTCGGCGGTGGGCCCGTTCCGCGGCATCGACCGGATGATCCTGAAAGGCAACTCTGACTTCGCCCAGCTGCAAGATTCCTTCGTAACGTCGTTTTGGATGCGGCGCCGCCGTGCCTAAAACACGAGTCACGTTAAGAACCCAGGTCTTCTGATCCTCATCGAGATCGGTGTGCGTTGCCATTAGCGCCATCCTGCCATATGAAGATGTTGCATGCCCTTGACCGCATGCATGTATTGAGCCCGTTCGAAGGCAGCGGGATCGGGGCACTTGATCTGGCTCATGCTGCCTTTCATCTGCGCGACCGACTCATATTCGTGCTCTTCCATCCACTCGCGGACCTCACGTTCAACATGCCGCAGATGATTCACTCCGTGTCGCATCAGAGCAGAGCACATCATGGTGACATCCGCGCCCACCATCAGCAGCTTGATCACATCCTCGGCAGTGTGGACGCCGCCAGTGGCCGCCAAGCCGGCCTTCAGACGTCCGTGCAGGATCCCGATCCAGGTCAGCGGCAAGCGCAGTGCCTGCGGGGTGCTCAACAGAACATTCGGACGAATTTCCAATTCTTCAAGGTCGATGTCGGGCTGGTAGAAACGATTGAAGAGCACAAGCGCATCGGCGCCAGTCTCATCCAGCCGTTGCGCCATGTTGGCCATATTGCTGAAGAACGGGCTCAGCTTGACCGCGACGGGAATGGTGACGGCCTGCCTCACTGCTTTCAGAATGTTCAGATAGGTTTGCTCAATGGTGGCGCCGTCGCGATTGGGGTCGGTCGGGATCGAGTAGATGTTGCATTCGATCGCGTCCGCCCCGGCTCGCTGAATATCTGATGCGAATTTCGTCCATCCTCCCAGGGTTGATCCATTAAGGCTGGCGATGACCGGAATATGGACTGCTTTTTTCGCCTTGCGGATGTGTTCCAGATATCCCTCCGGCCCGGTGTGGAATTCGCCGGCCCGCGGGAAATAGGTAAGAGACTCGGCAAAACTCTCGGTGCCCTCCTGGAGATGGTAATCAAGGTCGGCCTCCTCCTGGCGCAACTGTTCCTCGAAAAGAGAGTAGAGCACGACGGCAGAGGCGCCCGCCTCCTCCAGGCGAGAAATTCCATCGATGTCGCGCGACAGGGGAGAAGCCGAGACTACCAGCGGCGACTGGAGCTTCAATCCGAGGTATTTGGTGCTGAGATCGATCATGAAATCCTCCTCGCGCCTAGCGCGTCGCTCCTGTCGGCACGGAAGTCGAAGACGGCGCCGATTTGTCGGCCGGACTCTTGGGAGCCGCAGGCGGCTCGAGCTTGCGGGTTGCCATAGACTCATACAGACGGTAGCGATGTTCCGCGTCCTTCTGCGCCTGTTTCCACAGGCGTTCCGCGACTTCGGGCTTGCTCTTGGTGAGCATCTTGAAGCGCGTCTGCTGCAGCAGATATTCCTGCACTTTGCGGGTGGGAGCGCGCGAATCTAGCATCAGGGGATTCTCGCCTGCCTCTTCCCGCTCGGGGTTGTAGCGATAGAGCAGCCACTGCCCGGATTCGACTGCAACTTTCTGGTCGGTCATGGCGGTCGTCATGTCGATGCCATGCGCGATGCAGTGCGAGTAGGCGATGATGATGCTGGGGCCGTCGTACGCTTCGGCTTCCAGGAAGGCCTTCAGCGTGTGCTCGTCTTTCGCGCCCATGGCGACACTGGCGACGTACACATTGCCGTACGTCATAGCCATCAAGCCGAGATCCTTCTTCGGCCCGGGTTTGCCGCCGGCGGCAAATTTTGCCACTGCCCCGCGGGGCGTCGCCTTGGAGGCCTGGCCTCCGGTGTTCGAGTAAACCTCGGTATCGAGGACAAGCACGTTCACGTTGCGGCCGCTGGCCAGTACGTGATCGAGCCCGCCGTAGCCGATGTCGTAAGCCCAGCCGTCGCCCCCCATGATCCAAACGCTTTTCTTCACCAGCATGTCGGCGACCGAGAGCAATTGCCTGGCTTCCGTTGAGGTGAGCTTCTGCAGTCGTTCTTTCAAAATGTCGATGCGCTGCCGTTGCTCAAAAATGTCGGATTCGTCTTTCTGTTTGGCGTTGAGAATCCCCCCCGCCAGATCGTCGCCGACTTTTCCTGCCAGCCCGAGCAGCAGTTCCCGAGCAAACTCGGTCTGTTTGTCGATTGAAACGCGGTACCCGAGACCGAACTCGGCGTTGTCTTCAAACAAAGAGTTGGACCAGGCTGGTCCGCGGCCATCGGTATTCTTGGCCCAGGGCGTTGTCGGCAGGTTGCCTCCGTAGATGGAGGAGCACCCGGTGGCATTGGCTACAATCGCGCGATCGCCGAACAGCTGCGATACCAGCTTCACATAAGGGGTTTCACCGCAACCGGAGCAGGCGCCGGAGAATTCGAATAACGGCTCCTGCACCTGCTGCTGCCGGATCGTTCCGACTTTGATCTTGCGCCGATCGAGTTCGGGAATGTTGAGGAAGAAGTCCCAGTTCTCTTTCTCCGGAGCCCGCAGGGGCGGCTGTGGAACCATGTTGATCGCCTTCAGCCGGGCCTCGCTCTTGTTCTTCACCGGGCAGACATCCACGCAGACGCCGCATCCCGTGCAATCTTCGGGCGCGACCTGGATCGTGTACTTCATCCCGGCCCATTCCTTATCGCGAACATCGCAGGACTTGAAGGTGGCCGGTGCGCCCTCAAGGTTCTTGCTGTCGTAAACCTTGATGCGGATGACTGCGTGCGGGCAGACCATCGCGCATTTGCCGCACTGGATGCAGATTTTCGAATCCCAGGCTGGAATTTCCAGGGCCAGATTGCGCTTCTCCCAGCGGGCGGTGGCCGTGGGGAACGTTCCGTCGCAAGAGAATGCGCTGACGGGAAGTTCGTCGCCGCGACCGGCGTAGATGGCGCCAAGAACATCGTGTTCGAACTTGGGAGCGCCGGGAAAGACCTCGGGAATCTCAATTTTGCTGGTGGCCGTTGCCGGAACCTTCACTTCGAACAGGTGGGCCAAGGTCTCATCGACCGCAGCCATATTCTTCTTCACGACTTCTTCGCCCTTGCGCCCATAGGTATCGCGGATAGACTGCCGAATCGCTTCGATCGCTTCTTCTCGCGGCAGCACTTTGGAGATGGCGAAGAAGCATACCTGCATGATGACGTTCATGCGCGAACCCATGCCGGTCTTGCGGGCGACTTCGTAGGCGTCGATGGCATAGAACTTGGCTTGCTTCTCGATCAGTTGCTGTTGAACCTGGCGTGGCAGATGATCCCAGACTTCATCCTTCCCGAATGGGCTGTTGAGCAGGAACACTCCGCCGGGCACCAGCGCACTCAGCATGTCGTAGCGCTCAAGGAAGATCCATTGGTGGCAGGCCACGAAATTGGCCTTCGAGACCAGATAGCTGGAACGGATCGGTTGTGGCCCGAAGCGCAGGTGAGAGACGGTCATCGCACCCGACTTTTTCGAGTCGTAGACGAAGTATCCCTGGGCGTAGTTGTCGGTATTCTCGCCGATGATCTTGATCGAGTTTTTGTTTGCGCCGACCGTGCCGTCAGCGCCGAGGCCATAGAACATCGCTCGGATTACGCTGTCAGGTTCGGTCGAAAACGAGACATCATAATCCAGGCTGGTGTGGGTTACGTCGTCCTGAATGCCAACCGTGAAGTGATCCTTGGGCTGTGCCTGCTTGAGGTTGTCGTAAACCGCCTTGACCATGGCCGGAGTGAATTCCTTCGAGGACAGGCCATAACGGCCGCCGACCAGCGCAGGAGCGGTCTTCACCTTCCCGTATCCAAGCTTCAAGCCTTCGTGCAGCGCGTTGACGATATCGAGATAGAGAGGTTCGCCGATCGCGCCGGATTCCTTGGTGCGGTCGAGAACGGCAATCTGGCGGACGGTTGAGGGGAGGGCTTCGAGGAATGACTTCACGCAGAACGGCCGGTAAAGGCGGACTTTGAGCAGACCGACTTTTTCACCGTGCGCGTTGAGATGGTCAACGGTCTCGTGGGCCACTTCCGCACCCGATCCCATCATCACGATGACGCGCTCGGCGTCCGGTGCGCCAATATAGTCGAACAGGTGATACGAACGTCCGACCACCTCGGCGAACTTATTCATCACGGCCTGCACTTTGGCCGGAGCAGCGGTGTAGTAGGGATTGGCCGTCTCCCGAATCTGGAAGAAAACGTCAGGGTTCTGCGCCGTGCCCCGCAGCACCGGATGATCCGGCGAAAGCGCGCGCTGACGATGCTCGATGATGCGATCCGTGTTGATCAGCGCTCGGATATCGTCCTCTGCCAGCATTTCGATCTTGTTGACTTCGTGGGACGTGCGGAATCCGTCGAAGAAATGGAGGAATGGAATGCGCGTTTCGAGCGAGGCAGCGTGCGCAATCAGAGCCAGGTCCATCGTCTCCTGCACGGAGTTCGACGCCAGCATGGCCCAACCCGTCATGCGGCAGGACATCACGTCTGAGTGATCGCCGAAGATCGACAGAGCATGGGTGGCGACGGTCCGTGCCGAGACGTGAAAGGCGGTCGGCGTCAGCTCACCGGCGATCTTGTTCATGTTCGGGATCATCAGGAGCAATCCCTGGGACGCAGTGAAGGTCGTGGCCAACGATCCGGTCTGCAAGGCGCCATGGACCGCTCCCGCCGCCCCGCCTTCACTCTGCATTTCCACGACGTGGGGCACACTGCCCCAGGCATTCGGAACACCTTCGGAAGACCACTGGTCCGCCCACTCGCCCATTGGCGAAGAAGGCGTAATCGGGTAGATGGCGATGACCTCGCTCGCCCGGTAGGCAACATTCGCCACCGCCTCGTTGGCGTCCATGGTCTTGAATTTGCGCTTCATTTCATCCCCCGTTCAGAACTTTCGACGGCGGCCACGGGCGTGGCCGCTACGATGCCTTAAGCATGCCGGAAGAAGGCCATAGATGTCGGGACGTGGGTTCACACACCGGTGTGATTACAATCACAATTTGCCAAAACGGAAATCCGTCATTCGCGCAAGCTTGGTTGCCCGTGAAGCGTAACTTCTGCTGAATCACCGCCTTACTAGCCCCGCCGGGCAGCCCTTGCCAGATCGATTAGAAACACATGCCAATAGTTTCCTACGGGATCGGACAGACACTCACCTCTTGGGTGTCGCATTGAACGATTGAAGCCGCGATTCACGCTGATGCATCGGTCGACGACACCCGCTTCGCAAAAGTTTTGCCCCCGGCGAACGCTGTCGGCCCTTGGGCAACACGGTCGCTGTTGCGGGCCATCTCTACTAGTAGGAGTCCTAGACTAGAAGGGAGAGAGCTTATGAGCAGGCTCAAAGTGTTTGCAGTTGTCGTCTGTCTCGTTCTCGCATTCGGCGTGTGTCTGCCAAGCGCCCGAGCTGACGAATGGAACGAGCGAACGGAACTCACGTTCAATCAACCTGTGGAAATACCGGGGGTGGTTTTGCCCGCGGGAACCTATTGGTTCATTTTGGCCAACAGTCAGGGCAATCGCAATATTGTTCAGGTCTTCGGCGAGAACTGGAAGACTCTGTACGCAACCGAGTTAACCGTGCCGACGCTCCGCGCGGAATCGACTGATCACACGGTGATCCGTTTTGCCGAGCGTCCTCACACGGCACCGGATGCGATTCTGAAATGGTATTACCCGGGCCGCGACACCGGGCACCAATTCCTATACCACTCCAAAGAGGAACGCAGGCTCGATCGCGATGCCAAGTTGACTATATCCACCGAACCGATGAACCAGATCTACAGCGCTTCGGTTTCCGGCTAGAGAGCGGGGATCGGGCATCAGGGCGTTCCAGCTGCCCCCTACAGCGAGAACGCTCTCTCCGCTTTGGGATTTGCGAACTTGGGGGCGGGGGTTGGGAGCTGCACGACCTAGGCTGCCTCTCGAATCGTTCCGGGTATGGAGAAGTGGAAGGTAGACCCGCCGTCCGGCCCCGGATCCACTCCGATCGTGCCGCCATGCGCCTCGACGATGGTCTTGGCTATGGCAAGACCGAGTCCGGTACCGGGAGCATTAACCTTGCCCCGATAATGCTTCTCGAAGATCAGCATCCGTTCGTCCTCGCTCACGCCAATTCCACAATCCGTTACCGTGATCACCACCTGTAGTCCGTCTTTCCGCCCGCAAATGGACAATGGTGTCCCGCGAGGCGAGTACTTCAGAGCGTTCTTCAACAGCTCTTTGAGGACGCCCTTCATCATCCGAAAATCGAAGACCGCGCGGAGCGACGGGTCCGACAGTTCCACACTCAGCCGCCGGCCGCGGAGCTCAGGCTGCAGTTCTCTTAGTGCTCCATCGATCAAGTGACGGATGTCGTGAGGATCGCGAGCCGGCTCCAGCTTTCCTGCATCGATATACGCGACCCAAAAAACTTCACTGACCGAGGCATCCAGGCGGTCGACTTCCTGGTTAACGATATCCAGAAGTTCCGGCCCGTGGGTGGGGTTCCAATCTCCCGAGAGGAGAGAACTCACCGCAGTCTTGACCACGCTGAGCGGAGTCTTCACTTCGTGGAGCAGCGAATCCAGAACCGCCGACTTGAGCTCCTGACTGCGGCGGGCGGCCTCCGCATCGGTCGCTTTCTCCAGTGCGATTGATTTTTCGAGCGTCGATTCCAGACGCTCGGCGATCGCCCGGAAAGTCAATTCGGAAAGTTGGCTCCCAGAGGCCGCCAGAGCTCCCGCAACGCCGCCGTCGACGTGTACCGGAGCAAGAAAAGAGTGGCCGGAATTCTCGATGCACACCCGATCAGCCGCTGCAGCTGATTGCAGTCGTTCCAGAGAAGCCACGTGCTGGCCCTGCCCAGCCCGGAAAACCTCTTTTTTTTCGGCACAATAGAATGCGGCAGCATCAAGACCAAAAGAACGGACCAGCGACTCCAGGAATTGCGGGACCAGCACATCCTCCCGTCCGTCCACGGTCAGTCCCCGGGACCAGGAATCAAGCTGCTCGAGTTCCTGCGACCGAGCGAGCGCTTCCAGGGTCAGACGCCTGGCATGTGCGGCAACTCGAGCTGTCGCCAGGCCCACGACCAGGAATGTGAACAGCACAACCCAGTACTGCCCTGACTCGACGTACCAGTGGTTCACCGGAGGAATGAAATAGAAAGCGATGAGAAAATCGCCGACCACGGTGGCCGCGACTCCATCCCAAAAGCCCCATCGCGAGGAAATCGTCATTACTGCCAGCAGCAAAAGGAGACAGGGGGCGGCAACATGGAGGTTCGGGGCGAAGTGACAAGCCCACACGATCACCCCGGCGGCGGCAGCAGAACAGAGCAACTGTAGGACTCGTCGCAGAGTGATCCCCCTCGGCTGCTGCTTTGACCAATTTTCGATACATCCTACACCGGCCCCGCGGCCTTTGCCAGCACGCGCATCCGCCTTTGTAGGGGCCTCCGATCTTCGGGCAATCGCCTTTTTCGTGTGGACAATCCGGCCCGATGCAGGTTTTTACCGCTGGCGCGCGCTAAACGGCACCCGCTAAACCTGGAGGACGTCGCCTTCACGAGCCACCATCTCGTAGAGGACCGGATTCACAAAAAATCCGATGAAGAGACGGGAGATGAGCCCAGCCACAATCACGATGGCGAACGGCTTCTGCGTGTCGGACCCAATCCCGGTGGAAAGAGCGGCGGGGAGCAACCCCAGGCAGGCGACCAGAGCGGTCATCATGATGGGACGAAGACGCAGGAGCGAAGCTTCACGGGTTGCGGCGCGGATTCCCAACCCTTCCTGACGTAGCTTGTTGATGTACGAAACCAGGATGACTGCGGTTTCCACCGAAACGCCCAGCAAGGCGAGAAGCCCCAGCACCGACGACACACTGAAAGGAGTGTGAGTAATCTTGAGCGCGAGCAGGGCGCCGACCGGCTCCGTCATCAAGACGCCCAAAGCAATCGTGACCGGGAACTTGAAATTTCCATACAGGGCGAACAGGATCATGAAGATCAGGGCCACGGCCAGGGGCCCGATGAAGTACATCTGCGATCGCGCTTCCAGAAACTGGCTGTACTCTCCGCCCCAGGTCATGCGGTAGCCTTGAGGCAGTCGTACGGCCTGGTTCACGGCTGCCTGGCCGTCTCGCACGGCGCGTTCCAGATCGCGGCCTTCGATGCTGTACTGCACTCCGATGTAACGCGAATTGTTCTCCCGGTAGATGAAGGACGCACCGTTCCCCTGCGTGATGTTGGCCAGCTGGCTCAATGGGATCTGCTGACCGTCCGGCGTACCCACCAGCAGATTGCCGATCTCGTGAGCGTTGCTGCGGAATTGCGGCTGCATGCGCACCACCAGATCAAACAGTTTTTCTCCCTGAATCACCTGCGTGGCCGCTTGTCCGCCGACGGCGGCAGAGATGACGGCTTCGACGTCGGCCACATTGATCCCGTAGCGGGCAATCTTGTCCCGGTCCACATCCACCAGAAGACTGGGCTGGCCCAGTTCGCGCACCACCGTCAAGTCGGTGAAGCCGCGCACTTTGGCGAGCGTATTCTTCACCTGGATCGCCTTAGCCTGAAGCACATTCAAATCGTCGCCGTAGATCTTGACGGCGAGCGAACTCTTCAACCCGGTTAGAGCCTCATCAACCGCGTCTTCGGCAGGCTGCGTATAGTTGAAGATGATTCCCGGAAAAGCGGTGAGCTTGCGGTTGATCGACTCGGTCAGTTCCTTCTTGTCGCTGACCTCGCCGTGCCATGACTTGTCTTTGTAGGGCTTCAGGCCGACGTAGAATTCGCAGTTAAAAAACCCGGTTGGATCGGTGCCGTCATCCGGCCGTCCCAACTCCGAGCCGACCACGGTCACCTGGGGATACGACATGAGAATATCCCGGATCTGGGGAGCGATCTTGCTGGCCTCTTCGAACGAGATCGTGTAGGGCATGGTGGCCCGCACCCACAACGCGCCTTCGTCGAGATGTGGCATAAACTCGCCGCCGATGAACGGGATCAGCAACAACGTCGCGCCAAAAACGGCGGTGGCGATCAGCATGGTCGTTTTGGGGCGTTCCAGCGCCCAATCCAGCTGCTTCGCATATTTCTGTTTCATCCATTCATAAGCCCGGTTCGGCTTCTCGTGCACGCCCTTATTGAACCAATAGGACGCCAGCACAGGAACGAGCGTGAGCGTCAGGATCAGGGCCCCGACCAGGGCAAAAGACATCGTCTCGGCCATGGGGTGAAACAGTTTCCCGGCCGGGCCACTCAACGCATAAATCGGCAGATAGCCAGCTAGAATCACGGCCACCGAATAGAAGATGGGCCGGTCGACGTCCTTCGCAGCCGCGAGAATGACGTCGTTCACGCGGTATTCCTGGCCTTCCCGCAGGGCGAGTTCGCGGTAGATGTTCTCCATCATCACGACCGTGCCGTCGATGACGATGCCAAAATCGATGGCGCCAATCGATAGCAGGTTCGCCGCCACATCGTGGGCATGAAGCACGATGAACGCGAACAGCAACGCCAGTGGAATCGTCAGGGCAACGATGATCGCCGCCCGGAAACTGACCAGAAAGAAAATCAGGACGATCAGCACCAGCACCATGCCGCGAAGCAAATTGTCTTCTACGGTGTCGGTGGTCAGATGCACCAGCTCGCTGCGATCGTAGTAAGGACGGATCTTGACATCCGGCGGAAGAATCTGGCGATTCAGTTCTTCGGTTTTCGCTTCCACCCGTTTCAGGACATTCTGGGTCTGGTCGCCGCGCAGCATGAGGATGACGCCTTCGACGGCGTCATCATTGTTTTGAAATCCGAATTCGCCGAGACGCGGCGCATGCCCGATGGTGATTTCTCCGATGTCGCGCACCCGGATCGGCACGCCCTTATTCGCTCCGACCACGATATTTCCGATGTCTTCTGTGTTGCGCACCAGGCCGAGGCCGCGCACGTAATAGAACTGTCCACCCTGCGAGTAAAATCCGCCGCCGGCATTGGCGTTATTGGCCGCCAAAGCGGTCATGACCTGCGGAACGGTGAGGTGATAACCGTAGATTCGAGCCGGATCGAGCAGCACCTGATATTGCATGACCGTGCCGCCGAAGCCCGAGTCGTCGGCGACTCCGCGCACGGAGCGATACGCGCGTTCCACGACCCAGTCTTCGATGGTCTTCAATTCCTGGGGCGTGCGGTCTGGACTCTCGATCACGTAGCGATATACCAGGCCGCTCGGACTAAACAGCGGCGCGAGAGTTGGGGTAATCCCTCCCGGCAGCGTGGCCTGTCCCAGTCGCTCGAAAACGATTTGCCGGGCGAAGTAATCGTCGGTGTTCTCTTCGAATGTCAGGATGATGTCAGACAACCCGTAGAGTGAGATCGAACGCATGACCTCCATGTGCGGGACGCCGTTCATCTCGATTTCCAGGGGAAGCGTGACCAGGCGCTCGACCTCTTCGGCGGCGTGATCCGGCCATTGCGTGATGATTTCGACTTGTGGCGGCGAGAGATCAGGATAGGCATCCACCGGCATCCGCTGGAAGGAAATGATGCCGGCGACCGTGATGAACACAGTCATGATCAGCACCAGGAACTTCTGCCGCAACGCGGCTTGGACGATTCGATGGATCATTCAGGTACGGTAATTCCCAGACCCCGGACTTTCTGTTTCGTGCTATGCCTCACCGCTGCAGGGAGTTTGCAAACTGCAGGAACAAGCTGCCATCACCGATCACTTGATCTCCCGGTTTCAAACCACTCGTCACTTCGGTTTGTCCGTTCAAGCTTTCTCCTAATGTCACCGAACGCCGGCCAAATTGATTCGAAGCCATGGCAGCATAAACGAACGGCTGATTCTCACTATCGCGAAGAATCGCCGCATCAGGTAGAGCAATGGCGTTTTGGATTGTGCCCGCGTTTACGGTCGCGACCACGTACATATCTTTCTTCAGCTTCTCGCCGGGATTGCTGGTATCGATGCGGGCCGGCAGAGTTCGCGTGTTCGGGTCAAGAGACGCCGACACGTATGAAATGTGCCCGTGAAAGACTTGCGAATACGTGTCCGTTTGCACCGTCACTGGATCTCCAACGTGCACATAAGGCAGATCTTTTTGATAGACGTTGACCAGGACCCAAACGCTGGTGGTATCGGAAATCATGAAGCACTGCGTCGAGCCCGGCTGGATCAACTGTCCGGCAGCAATATCCTGCTCGACGACCTCACCGGCAATCGGCGCTTTTACGGGCACTTCATAGGTTGGCGGCCCGGACACAAGCGCGTCGGGATCGGTGATGCCCAGCACTTTCAGGGCAGCCAGCGCCGCCACCAGATCTCCACCCGCCTGCACCTCCGCAGATTGGGCTTGCTCCAGATTTTGTTCCGCGATGGCTTTGTGATCGTACAGGTCCTTTGCGCGAGCGTAGGCCTTCTGTGCCAGCGCGTAAGCATCCTTGGCCTTCAGATAATTGGTGCGTAGCTGGGAATAGTCCGGACTGGCGACGTATAACATCGGCTCTCCCACACGTACGTGCTGGCCCGGCGCGACCACCACCCGGCTGACGGGACCGCTCACTTGCGTGATCACCGGAGTGGTACGAAATCCGTTATAGGCGACCGCGCCCGTAAGCCGCAGCGTCCGCGTCAGCGTCGTGGGTCGGACGGTAACGATCTGCACGTGCGACATCTGCTCGGCAGGGATCGAGAATAGTTCCGCGCTGTTGGCAGCTTTCTCGGAGGGAGCCGCGCTGGTCTTTGCGCCCTCGCAGCCGGCAAGGATGCAACCGATCACCGAACCGGCAATCAGGGCAATCCCGACTCTGCGGACTCTCCGCTTGATCATGGCAGGTTCCTCGTTCCCAGAGCCTCCTTCAGTTGCTCCAGTGCGGTCATGTACGACGCCAGCGCCTGGCGATAGGCCAGTTGCGTTGCCCGGTAACTGCGCTGAGCGTCGAGAAAATCGAGAAGACTCGCAGCGCCCCGCTTATAAGCATATTCGCTGATATCGCGGGAGTCCTGCGCCTGCTTCAGGTATCCGGAGGTGTAGAGCTGAACAATCTCATCGTTGCTCTTGACGGCCTCGTAAGCATTGGCAACGTCGGAAAGGACGGTGTCGCTGGCCGCCTGCGCCTGTTCTTGAGCTTGCGTCAGCGCATACTTCGTGCGCGCAATCTCACCCTGGTTGCGGTCGAATATGGGCAAGGCAAAATTGGCAAAGATGGAGGCGGTATTTTCGCCGGAAACATGAGTGAAGTCGTAGGTACCGTTCACATCAACCTTCCCATTCGCCTTCGCCAGTGCAATCTGGCTCTCTGCAGCGGTAATTCCCAACTTGGCGGCGCGGTAATCGGGTCTCTCGCGCAATGCCTGCGCCTGCAGGTCCTCGAGCTTGGCGCTCAGCGGCCGGTAGGCGAGATCGCCGATCACATCGTAATTCTCCGGCACCGCATCGTAGCCCAGAAACTGGCGCAGTCCGACCAGCGCCTGCACTCTCGCCAGCCTGGCGGACGAAACATCCGTCTGGAACTGCAGCAACTGCAGCTTGATTTTGAGATAATCGCCTTCCCCGATGTAGCCGGCCTTGAATTGGGCTTCGCTGATATCGACTGTCTGCTGAAAACCCTTGAGGTCTTCCAAGGCGAACTGCAAGGTTGACTCCGCCAGCAAAACGCTGACGAATTGCTGGGCCACGCTGAAGGCCAGGGAACGTTCGGAGTCGGTGACCTGCTCGCGCGTCACCGCGGTCTGATCGCGCGCTGCCTGCAGACGGTGCTGGCGCTTGTGCCCGCGCTCGAACAGGTAGCTGATGCCAAGATCGAACTGCTGGGTTTCGTTGAGATTGTCGCCAGAGAAATCCTGCGGACTGAAGAAGGGAACAAACTGCGTGTCCACGCCGAAGGTCGGATTAGGGCGGAGATTCGCTGTGATCTCCTGCGCCTGATTCTGAAGGATCATTGTCCGACCGGCCTTGAGCGCGTGATTGTGGGCCAGCGCCAGATCGATGGCTTGGTCGAGCGTGACCAGGGTTGGCGATTGCGCGGCCGCCGTCTTGCCTGCCAGACAAAGGATCGATGTCGCGGCGATAATGACAAGGAACCTTGAACTCATAAGAGTCAGAACAGAGCTGCTTCGGCACTCAGGATCGCCGATGGTGTCCGCCCCAACACCAGGCCGAAATCCGGCGCCTACGATCCTCCTCTACATAGGAACTGTATTCCCCGATGGAGACCTATTGTAAATGGTTTCCGGCCCGCAAGCAGTTTGACGCCTGCATTTTACGTGGAGATGTACGACCCGGACATGAAAGCATGCGCGAAAGCCGGAAGAGCGGGCGGAATTTCAGGCTTGGCCAGGCGATCGGGAAATGCCTCTGTCGAGCGATCCGGATGGTGCGACGCTATCGGCCATATCTCCTTTCCGAATCGCCGAATCGATGTCGGTAGTTGACGCTTGCGAAGCCAACCTTCGGGTGTAACCTATGCTCGACTGACCAGCTAGACTCGCTCCCTGGAAGGGCCCCTGCTTGCGAGTCTGCAGAAACCGGAAACCCGCTACCGTTATCCCGCTTTGAGGCTGACGATTGAAGGGTCCGGCCGATCATACTCGCGTCTGCGCGAAACGCACGTATAAGCAAGAATTGAGTTTTCTTTGAGTGGGCTGATATCAGATCAGCGCCGGAGTTGTGGCCCGACAATGCGAGAAGTGCCCGGAGACGCTTCTGTTTTGTGCGCGGATTCATGCTCGGAACGCTTGGAGAAGCTGACTCGAACGCTCGAGCATGAAGGATATGCGGTTTCGCGCGCCCAAACCGCTCCAGATTGCCTGGCCGCTATCGCGGCCACTCATCCGGATGTCGTGGTGCTCGACATCGATCTTCTCTACGTGGATCGACAGAACATAGCCGAATACATCACCCATATAAGCGAGTCGACGATGGTCCTTCTGACCGTCGACGATCTCTCTCGCTGGCGAGACGCGCGGCCCCCATTCGTCAGGGCTGTACAGGATCGGACACAGACCAGTCTGATCGTCGAGCAAGTTCGTGATCTGGCCCGCTGAATGCGGTTTCAATCTCCGGAATCACGCGACCGGTTTGAAGCTAGCTTGGAAGTCAAGGTTCGGCGGAACACTGGCGAGATCCGATTTCGATTGCGCGGCGCAAAGTTCGCCGATTGCCGTCAACAGCATGGCTACGGGCTGCCCTTTCTGGACGAAACTATCTACCAGTCTCATCAACGGACCGGCGATTTCTCCAGTGCCCGAGAGAAGAAGAATCGGAACCCGCGGTTTACTCTCATGGAGCAAGCGAACAACAGCTTCACTGCTCAAATCCGGAGAAGAGTGACCGAGCAGAACCAGATCTACGGATTCCTTTTCGAGGATGCGTAGCCCCGCGCGGCCGCTGTTGGCGGTCAGGACTTGATATCCCATAGCTTCGAGAAGGACGCGGCGGACGGCGAGGCCTTCCGCGTGATCGTCGATGCATAACAGGGTTGGCCGCCACTCCGTAAGCGCAGTCGATGGGCTTTGGGTGGCATTATCGACCGTCTCGTCCAACTTGAGGTCGCCCACCTTTTTCGGAACGTTGCGAGACCATGCCTGGATTTCCGACGGGAGCGCAATAACAGCGCTGCGTGTCCTTCCCGCCGGTCTTCTCACCGGAAGACCAAAGTATTTTTCCCAGCGTTGAACTGTCCGCTCGCTCCTGCCCATATAACCGGCAATTTCTTTCCAGGAATTCAACAGAAGTTCACCAGGCATGCGCGTTCCCTTTCCGCGTGGATCTCCCCGTTTTCGAAACTGAACCAGTGTTCCCCAGTTAATCCGATGAAAAGGCTCAGACGCTCAGACCAGAAGGCGTGGTCTGATGGCTGAGCCAATTGGTAGGAGTATAGTGAAAAAAGAATAAGGAAGTCATAAGGGAAGCATCAGGATCCGCATTAGATGCCATTGGTCGGCGACGCCAGGGAAGCTCCCACAGCAAGGCAGCTTTGAGGATGGCGAAAGTTGACGCTTGTGCCCGCTCGCGAGGCCTATAACCTATAGATAATATTGAGACTTGATATCGGTGTGGACGCAATAGTTTGTACGCTTGGAGCCCGCTTGGCAGCTTCCGAATTCTGCGAGGTTCGCCTGTTTTCTCTCGCGCTTAATATGACTCATAGTCGCATTCGGCGGGTACTTTTGACGGCTGCGATCGCCGCAGCGGTCGGAGGGCACTCCGTCGGCCAGGTTGAACCGCCCCGCCGAATGACCGCATTCGGGTCTCTGCCGCTGACCGATTTTTACACTACCAAAGCTCCTCTGACGGGCAAGCCGGGTTCGCTCATCCGGTCGGAATCCTTCGACGGGTATGACTTGCCGGCAGGGGCGTCAGCCATACGCATTCTCTATGAGTCAGCGTCAGCCGCCGGCGACGAAGTCGCATCATCGGGAGTCGTCCTGCTTCCCGATGGAACGCCGCCGTCCCAAGGATGGCCAGTGGTCGCGTGGGCGCATCCATTCATCGGAACCGCCCGGACTTGCGCCCCGTCGCTGATGACCGGATTGCACAGCGCCCCCCTGCTGAACATGTACCTCAACCTGGGATACGCCGTGGTTGCGACCGACTATGCCGGACTGGGGACTGACTTCCGGAATGCATTCATCGATATGAAGTCGAACGCTACCGACGTCATCTACGCGATGCAGGCGGCGCACCAGCTCAAGGCTCCCCTCGGCCAGCGATGGGTCACCGTAGGGGAAGACGACGGAGGCGCCGCTGCTCTTGCCGTAGCCGAATTGGAGGATTCCCTGCACGATACGGGCTTTCTAGGCAGCGTCGCGATTTCCGGGGCGTTCGATCTGAAGACTGCACTTGACCGGATGGCGCAAGGACCATGGCAAGACAGTCTGGCCTTTCTGGCGTACGGCATCCAGACGGTGTATCCGAAATTCCGTCCAGCAGACTGGATGACAAGCAAGGGATTGGAAAGGTACCGGGTGGCCAATCAGTCGTGTTCCACAACCGCGGCGGAGTCGCGTAGCCCACTCAAAGACATGCTGAAACCGAGCTGGCAGAGCGATCCGTTGGTTCGAGACTTCGTGCAGCGCAACACCCTGGGCTTAAAGCCCGCGCGTGCGCCTCTGCTTATCATCAGCACCGAGAGCGCAAACCCCGGGGACTCCATGACGGCGCGTGTTGTAGGTCGAATGTGCGGCCAGGGTGATCGCATCGATGTAAAAAGCTATTCCGCCGCAGATTCCAGCGAGGTCATGGGAGCTTCGATGTCGGGGCAGGTTTCCTGGATCAAGGCGCGGTTCGCCGGGCAAGCCTCTGAAAACGATTGCCGCTGACGATTAGTATTTCTGGCTCACGAGCAGAGCCAACACGGCCGGCAGGTAGATGACGGAGGCGTGCAGTAGTTGGCTCGCTGCTCGACGCGATCCGAGACGCGCCAGACGCACGCCACAGTAGCAGAGCAAAACGCCGAGGCAGGTCATCACCAGAGAAGAAAGCCGATGGAAGCCGCCAACACCGGTGCTCACAATCGTCACCACAGCCAGCAACACGCTGAATCCGATGATTTCGAGGCGAGTGAAACGGCCTTCGACGTCGAAGGCCGGCAGCATTCGATATCCGGCGCGCTCGTAGTCTTCGCGATACATCAGGGCAATCGCCAGAAAATGCGGGAACTGCCAGAGAAATAGGATGGCAAACAACAGGCCGGCGCCGGATTCGAGCTTGCCTGATGCTCCCGCCCAGCCAATCAGCACGGGCATTGCTCCGGGCACCGCTCCGATCAAAGTACAGAGCGAAGTCTTGCGCTTGAGCGGAGTATAGAGAAGAAGGTAGAGCAGCAGCGTCCCAATCGCGAGCCCAGCCGACAAGGCGTTTACTGCAAACAGCAGTCCCAACCCGCCCGCGGCACTCATGAGCAACCCGAAATACAAGGCCTCGCGCGGATGCAAACGCCCGGCCGGGAGCGGACGGTTCGAAGTCCGTCTCATGCGCGCATCATGCGCCCGCTCCATGTATTGATTCAGTGTCGCGGTTCCGCTGGCGACTAAAAGAGTGCCGGTCAGTGTCTGGAGAAACGTGCCCCAGGCAAGAGCGCCACGGTTGCCGAGGAGATACCCAGCGGCGGTCGCCATGAGAATGAGCAAATTCACTTCCGGCTTGGTGAGCGAGTAATAGTCCTTGAGCTGAGAAGTGCGCTCTCTTGCGGCCTGTCCCGGAAGTGCTGCCAGTTGGCTTGCCATCGGTGTTTGTCTCAAATGGACCTGGGTCGGATGCTGGAGGCCGGAGCAGAACTGTTCGAGCCTTTTTGTTCCCTCTTCGCCGAGTTTGCCCACGACGGGATCCAGGAGTCACCCCTGTCATCGATCTCTCTGAACTGTTCGCGCCTTCGGTATGCCATCAGCGTAAAGGCGGTGGACAGCAGCAGCGGCGGAATCACAAGAATCAAGATGCCTTCGCGGAGAGCATGGATCATGCGATTCCCCGAGCCGGCAGCCTGCGTGTAGCAGAGGGCGCAGCCCTGGCCAAATGCGGCCGGGGCCAGGAACAGAAGAAATGCCACGCCGCAGGCCAGGGCCCGGCTGGCTTGGTCGAAACGGATTCTCCGCCTCATGAACATTTCCCGCCGCATGTAATCAACCGGAAGCTGTCGGACCAGCTGTATTGAAGCGCAAACAGCACAAATATGGTGACAACGCCGACGGAGATGATGAAATACCGCTTTTCACTCCATAGGTGCATGAAGAAAAGCACCGCCATAGCAGCCTCGACGAATGCGAGACAGAGCATACGCACCAGCATCTGCGAGGTCGACAGGTTGGAGTATGCAATCACGAACTGAAGCGCGGCGATGACGAGGATGCAGACGTAAATCACGAAGTACGTCCCCGCTCCTTGCGTCGGTGAAGCTCTATCTTCTGGAGTGATCACGCGGCACGACTCCTTCTCCGTTTTAATGGCTGAGGTTCAGCAAGTAGATCATCGGTACGACGAACATCCAGACCAGATCGACAAAGTGCCAATAGAGACCTGCGGTCTCAACATGGTCGGCGTTGTAACGCCCGCTCTTATAAGCGAGAGTCACGCCGAGCAGTGCGAGAATTCCTCCGACGACGTGCAGCAGGTGCAGACCTGTGACTCCAAAAAAGGCAGCCCCGAACAGCGGATCTCCCCATGGGTTCTTAGAGAGCGTCATTCCCTCATCAATCAGGGCCAGCCATTCGCGAATGTGCAAGAAGGCAAAGATGACCCCCAACCCTGTGGTTGCGAGGATCCAAGCGATTGCGCTGTTCCGCCGCGCCTGTCTCGCCGCCTGTACTGCGAGCAGCATCGTCAGGCTGCTGGTAATGAGGATGAACGTCATAATGGCCACGTTGACCGAACTGTGGAAGGGACGGGGCCAACTCGCGCTAGCGTTCCGCAAGAATCCATAGGCGATGAGCACCGCCGCAAAGGTCATCGCGTCGGCGATAATAAACAGCCAGATCGCCAGTTTCCGGGATGGAATCGCAAACGGAGACTGCTCCATCAATTCCGAGTGGCCTCCAACGGCCAGATTCGCTTCGCTCACAATTTTCCTCCGTGCGGAAGCCTACATCTTCATCCAAAGCAGACCCAGCAAGTAGAGCCACAGGACATCCATAAAGTGCCAGTACTTGGCGGCAACATCCAGCGTGGTCTTGCGCAGCGTGAGCTTTCTCAGCTTCCCGATGACATACAGCAATCCTCCGAGGCCGCCGATCACGTGCACAGCATGAGTCGCTGTCAACACATAAAAGAAAGAACTGCTCGGATTGCTCGCCAGATAGACGCCTTCCTGGTTCAACTGCCGCCAGGCGATATATTGTCCGGCCACAAAAATCATGCCCAGCCCCAGCGTGGAGTACAGCCAGAAAGCCGCCGAGTCGGAATAGGCACTCGCAGAGACAAAACGCCGGCGAAACAACTCGAGGGTCACACTGCTGCCAAGAAGCACTACGGTATTGAAGAAGAGGATATTGGGAAGGTTGATGTGCTGCCAGTCCATCCCAGCGCCCTGGCGAACGACCATAGCGCTGGTGAAAGCGGCAAACATCATGCAGATCGCCGCGATCCCAACCCAAATTGCGGTGCTCCCCGGAGGCGGCGCATTGTCGTGCACCCGGCGGAGGCTTCCGCCGTCGGGCACAAGATTGCGCGAGCCATTGTGGCCTGATCCGCCTAATTTCGGGCTCCGCACGTCACTGGGAGCTGCATCTGCAATCACCGGCATGACTGAACCACCCTCCTTCTCGAACCTATCCCGATCCCAACCTCATCCTGCGATCAGGATGCTTTGCCTTCCTCCGGTTTCGGCTGCTCTGGCGAGGTTTGCATGATATAGTCCGCCCCACTCGAAGTCACCACTCCGTACTGATATGGATCATGGTAAACAACCGGGAGTTTTCCGCCGAAGTTGTCGTACGGAGGAGGCGTTGCGGTTGACCACTCGAGCGACGTGGCCTCCCACGGGTTGTCCGGCGCTTTCTCCCCCCAAAACCGGCTGTGAATCAGGTTGTACAAAAAGAGCAACTGAACGGCCCCGGTGAACAGCGCTGCCACGGTGATGAAACGATGCACCGGGATCAAGTGCATGGTGTAGTCATCCACGAACGCCTGGTAGCGTCGAACGTTGCCGGCGATGCCGAGATAGTGAAATGGCATGAAGATGCAATAGACACCCACGAATGTCAGCCAGAAATGGAGCTTGCCGATTCGTTCACTCATCATTCTTCCGAACATCTTCGGGAACCAGAAGTAGGTTCCGGAGAAGATGCCAAAGATCGCCGCGACCGCCATCACAAAGTGGAAGTGACCAACGACGAAGTAAGTCGCATGCAGCATGATGTCGATCGGAGGCTGAGCAAGGAAGAAGCCGCTGACGCCTCCGGTGATAAACATCGAGATGAAACCGAGGGCAAACAACGACGCCGTGTTAATTCTCAACCTAGACTGATACAAGCTTCCCAACCAGATCAGCACGATAATCGTCGCCGGAATGGTGATGATGAGAGTCGGGAACGAGAACACGAGCGATGAGTAGGGATTCATGCCACTAACGAACATATGGTGGCCGTACACCGTATAGCTGAGGAATGCGATGGAGATCATGCTGCCAACGATCACTTTGTAGCTCAGCAAGGCTCGCCGCATCGAGGTGATCAGGACATGCGAGACAATGCCCATCGCAGGCACGATAGCGATATAGACTTCTGGATGACCAAAGAACCAGAACAGGTGCTGCCACAACAGAGTCGACCCGCCGGAGTGAGGTTGCAGTTGGTCGCTGACTACAAGATTGGACGGCACGAAGAAGCTCGTTCCGGCCACGTGGTCGAGGATCAGCAGGATGCAGGCGGGCATCAGGACTGCGAAAGCGGTGAGTCCCATGCAGGAGGTAATGAACCATGCCCAGGCGGTCAGCGGCAGGCGCGACAGACTCATGCCCTTGGCGCGCAGGTCCAGTGTTGTGGGGATGAAGTTCAGCGAACCCAGAAGCTGGCCGATACAAAAGACTCCGATCGATGCCGCCCACAAAATCTGTCCCAGTCCCTGTCCCGGACCCGCGACCGAACCCACAGCGCTCAATGGAGCGTATGCGGTCCATCCGGAAAGAGCCGGTCCATCGCCGACGAAGAACGATGCGACCAAGATGCAAAAGGCCACGAATGTGACCCAGAACGACATCATATTGAAGTGGGGAAAGGGCATGTCTTCCGCCCCGACCTGAATCGGCAGGAAGTAGTTTCCGAAGGCGGCAAACGGAGCAACTGTCAGAACGAAGAAGACCATGATCGTGGCGTGCATGGTCATCAGCTGCAGATAGTATTCCGGCGTCATCACTCCGCCGGGAGCGCCCGTCTTCGAAAGCAGCTCAAGGCCGGGAATGCGCATATCGGTCCAGCCGAGGTGTAGCCGCATCAGCCAGGAGAGAACCATCCCGGTGAAAACTGCAAGCAGCCCCAAGGCGTAATACTGCTTGCCGATCACCTTGTGATCGATGCTGAAAATGTATTTTCGAATAAACGTCTGCGGAGGACCGTGATGTCCTACCGCATGCGCGCCGCCCACGTCGTGCATGTCATCACCTCAGAGTTATTGCACTTGCATTTCGGACGATGCCCATCCGAGTTGCATCACTGCAAAGCAGCCTGCTGCTTCAGCCAGTTGTCGAAATCTTCCTGGGACATCACATCCAGATAGGCCTTCATGTTGTAGTGCCCGAGGCCACAAAGCTGCGTGCACACGATCTCGTACTTCCCGACTTTGTTCGCCGTAAAGTGGATCGAGAGATCAAGGCCGGGGACGAAATCCTGCTGGATGCGCAAGGCCGGGACAAAGAAAGAGTGGCCGAGATCCTTCGAGTGCATCAACAGATCAATCTCGCGATTGACTGGAATCGCCATTTCGGCCGTGACAATGTCATCGCGAGAATCCGTATCGTGCTGGGGGTCAAGTCCGAAGAAGTTCTCTGTCGCCTCGCTGATTTGGTCGGGATGAATCGGTCCAAACTTCCCGTCCGGGCCGGGATAACGGAAATAGAACGCAAATTGCCCAGCCTGCACCTGCACCGGAAGAGCATCGGAGCCGACAGGGGCAAAGTAAACTCTGCCCCAAGCCTTGCTTCCCAGAACGCCGAGCGCGATCACCTCGCTGCCCACCAGCAGGAAGGCTGCCAACACAAGCCCGAGAGCTCCTCCGGGAAAACGTCCGATCTTGTGGTCGCGGCCTCGCCCGGCATATTTCCAGAGGAACACAGCAAGCACGGCTTGCCCCGCGAGGAAGCACAGCCCCGCTTCCGTCATGGTCTCTGAGATCTGGTGATCGATGGCGGGCCCATGATTGGAGACATCGGCCGGCGGCTCCCATGTGTGCATCACAATCGGGATAGCCGATAGCACAGCGATCACAACAATTGTCACCGCAAGTAATTTCGCCATAGAGTTCTCACAATTGCAGCGGAACCACTGGAAGGGGTAGAGTCGCCGCGTTGCGGCGACTCCGGCCTGCAACTCAGTACACCGGCTTCGATTTATAGGTGAAATCTGCCGTCGCTGGTTTTCCCGCAGCGACCGTCACCTTCGCCGTCTGTTTTCCGTAGCTCTCCTGCCATGCTGTGACCGTATAACTGCCGGGCGGTACGTTCTCGATCGTGTAGGAGCCGCTCTCGTCGGTCGTGGCGTATGGCCCTTTGACCACCACAAAATAGCCGTGCATCCAGGGATGGATGTTGCACTTGACCGGGATAGCCACTTCTTCAGACTTCCAGGACTTCACAATCGGGGCGGAGCCCGGGGGTTGCGACTCGTTCCACGGAATGTTGCCCGTCAACGGATTCGGCTCGGGGTGGATATTGTGAGTGGTCTGATCACTGGTAATAACCTTGTAGTCCTGACCTGCGTCCATCGCCAGCACGTGGGGTGTATACATGCAACCTTTTTGATCGAAGACCGGAATGGTGGTGGCCTTCATGGACGATTCGTTGGCGCTCAACCCCTCGGAGAGGTAGAGAACAACATTTTCCAGACCGCCTCCAGTGCCGACTTCGACCAACTGAAGGTGGACTGGATTGCCTGCATGCTGCTTCACGCACCAGGGATCTTTTGACATGTCAATCCCTTTCATGTGCGGAGGCGCGCCATCAAGCTTCACGGTTCCCTTGATCGAGCCTTCTCCAGCAGCATTGACTCTCGTGTTCAGTAGCAAGCCTGCAACAGCCATCAGGACTATGGCGCATAGTCCGGCTGTCAAGCTGTGCCGATACGGATGCTTCATGGACTTTCTCCTAATCGCCTAGAGGCGAATTCATCGTTATTGAGACAGCTTCATTGCGTCGAGAGGTTTCAGGTTGAGTTCTTTCGCGATCTGTTTCTCCCGCTTATTGAAGCCGTTGTTAGGCTGCAGAGTGCGCAGGAAGAAAACCAAGTCCCAAGCCTCGTCTGGCTTAATCACGTCGGCGAACGACGGCATGGGGGTGCCGTCGAGACCGGTCATAAAGATGCGGTAGATATCCTTATCGGTTTCGCCGCACATGGGGCGAGCGCCGCTGGTGAAGTTGTAGGGAAGGATCGGGCGGTTGAGGTCGTCGGTCAAGGTCGCCGCGGAAGGCCCGTTGGCCCTGCCGGTCACACCGTGACACTTCCAACAGGACACACGAGCAAACACTTCCTGGCCAGCCTTGACTCTGTCCGCCGTGACCTCGGGCTCAGCGGGAATCTGGATCGGAGTGCCGGCTTTTTCCGTCTGCCAGCGCGGCGAGAAGTGTTTGATCCAAGCCACCATGTCGGCACGTTCCTGCTTCGTGAACGTACTCCACGGCGGCATGTTGGACCGGTCCAGGCCGCGGGCGATGGTGTCGAACAAATCCTCATCCGTGGGAAGAGTCCCGGTTGGGGTTGAGCGGCATTTAAACACTGCCAGCTGAAAATCACGCGGCTTGGGATCCAGCCACATGGCATTTTCGCCGTTGCCGTCGCCCAGATCGCCGTGACAGCCGGTGCAATAGCGGCGGTACGGCATGGCCGCAGCGTGAGCATCGCCGGTGACCTTGCCGACGTGACTGGTTACCGCGGGAGTGTTCAGCCATTGTTCTTGCTGATACTCGGTAACCTGCGCCAAAACCAGAGTGGGCAATGCCAGAAAACCGGCAATCAGGACGGGGCGCAACCATTTCACCAATCGCGAGTTCATCAGTATCCCTCTCTAGAAATCGAAATCAAATCCAAACATCAACTCACTCTGGTTGAGATTCGTGCCCAGCGGCGAGGTACCGTCCTGGTGCCACCAGTTGTACTCGTTGTGCCAGGCAAAACCGGCTCGGCTGGTCATGAACGGGTTGTAGCGATAGCCGATGGTATAGGTTGTGATGTTGCCGAGGTTCGAAGCCGACGGCACGGCGGATTGAGGGCCGTTCGCCTGCTGTGACATGCGGATGGTTTCGAACCGCCCGATAAAAATGAGCTGCGGGCTGTAGATGTAGTGAGGCTCAAACAGGACGCCATTCCAAGTCGGAGCCTGAGCGCCAACCGGCAGCGTGGTTCCGGGCGTGTTGTTCAGGCCGTTCAGGATGTCGACCAGATCGCCGTAGCCCTGGCCAAACCAGGCGTTATCCCAGCCATGCTGCGTGACCACCTGAAGGTCGACATGCTGCCCGAAGTAGAACTGGCCAACAAATCCTTCACGATGGTAGCCCTTGTTGCCGATGCCTGAGCCACCGATGGGAGCGTTCGGTCCGCCGCTGGTCAGCCAGCTGGTAGGCGCCTCTCCAGCCATGAAATAGCCGCCGATGCGTTCGACGCCCATCTTCCCGGCATCGAATGCCTGGCTGAAGGTGAAGAATCCGCTGTAAGAGTTCGCCCCGTAGACCAACCCAGGATTGCCGTCCGACGAACTCAGCAAGGCTGCCGAGTAGCGCGTGCGGTCGTTGTAGGAGTGGCCCATGACTTCGACGCCGAGCTGGTTATCGCCAATCTGACCGAAAATGTTGCCGTCGCCGACGGGAATGAAGTGATACAGCTGATAGATTCCGCCGTTGCCGGTGAGAGTCAGAATGCGTTTTTCCGACAATAGGTTGTCGAGTTCGAATTTGCCCATCTTCACGTTCAGCCACGTGCTGCCGAAGACATTGTCGAGCCGGGCCATCACCGTCTCAAAGTGAAAGGCGCCGGTTTCGTCCGACGAAGGCAGCAAGTAGAACGAGAAGTTCTTTTCCAACGTGCCGGCGGTGTGGAAGTCCAGTCCGCTCAGGTCGAAGCCGGAGGAGGTGACGCGCGCAATGCCATTGCCTTGATCGACGGCCACTTCGCCGGTGCTCACGCGGTGCCACATCGGCGTCATGCGAAAAGTGGCAGGCCAGTAGCTCGGATTCTGCCAGATCGGCGAATCGCGGTCGTTCATCAACTGATAACCGTTGTCTTTGAATTTCTGGCCGAAGTAATTCAGCATCGGCCATGACTCATGACAAGCCGAGCAGCGCAGGCCATACTTGCGGGCAAAGGCGGGTATGCCGAATGCGCTTTGCCATGACCCCAGAGTTAACAAAGCGAGCAATGCCCAAAGAACGCGAGGCCTCCACACCGAGTTCATTCGTCCTCTCAATCTGACATCACGCAACACACTCATGTCTGGTTGATTGCTAGCGCGTCTTGATCTCTCAGGAACTTCCCCACTTGGACCTATTTTTTTCACGCTACACCCGCCATTCGGAAGAGCAAGCGTCAAGTTCCGACAAAGCCGCCAGCGAGCCGCAATCTTTCCCGGCGGAAACGCACGAGGCCCAGTTCACTTGGAAGTGACGTCGATTCAACCCCAGGAGCCTGAAAACAAGATGTTTTACGGCAACCAAAGAGCTTGCGACAGCAACTAAGGCCCCGGCCCGCGGTCATGGGGTCAGCATCGAGTCGCCGGAGATGACTGCTGGTCTTATTCGAAGCAGAGATCGAGGCATAACCGGGCGAACGGAAACGTTTCCGCTGCCGAATTTCGCCTTCTTCCCATGGGATGTTGCGACTGTCGTTGTGCAGTTTGCGCAAATGGCGTGGTAGACTCGTCGGAAATCGATTTCTGACTTGCGAGTCGTGGGAGCGCGTTCGCGATTCTTCTGTCCTCGAATGTGCCGGGAAATTGTTCGAGCAGGTCTTATGGCAAGCCGAAAGATACTGGTCATCGACGACGACCCTCAGATGCGGCGTGTCATGAGGGCAACCCTGGTCAGCCACGGATACGAAGTCGTCGAATCGCCCTCCGGAGAACAGGCGCTGCAGACCCTCAGGGCGCAGCCGTGCGACTTTGTGCTGCTCGATATCAATCTGCCGGGGCTGGACGGGATTCGAACCTGCCGCGCCATCCGCACAACCTACGAAATCCCGATCATCGTTATCTCCGTGCGCGGTTCGGAGAAGGACAAAGTCACCGCCCTCGAAGCGGGGGCCGACGATTACGTCACCAAGCCTTTTGGTCTGCCGGAGCTTTTAGCGCGGATTCAGGCCGTTACCCGGCGAGGCCCCAAGATCGACGGTCAGCCCCGCGTTCTGGTTCTGGACAAAGTGGCCGTCGACTTCGAGACACATCGAGTGTCGGCTCCCGATCGCGAAGCCGAACGGCTCACACCCAAGGAATTCGATCTGCTGCGGTTCCTGGTATCGCATGCCGGTAAGGTGATCTCTCATCGCCGCCTGCTGCAGGCGGTCTGGGGTCCTGATTACGGAGACGAGGTCGAATATCTGCGCGTTGTGATTAATCAGTTGCGCAACAAGATCGAAGAAGATGCGCATAACCCCAAATACCTCCTGACGGAACCATGGGTTGGCTATCGTTTCGTGGCTCCGTTGAAGACGCAGCCTCAGCCATAAGATTGTGCCAGCCGCGTTCGCGTGAAGAAGTTGACCGGGGCTGCGCGCCTTGGCATTCCGCGAGCCTCCGTCGGCAGGGCGTTGAGGATTTTCCGTTCAGAACAGCGCCGCTCGTGGCCGTCGACGCGACGGACCGGTTGGCGATGCTATAATCTGGGTTCGCTCTTCTCTTCGGATCCCACCGTAGGGCGCGTAGCTCAATTGGCAGAGCAACTGACTCTTAATCAGTAGGTTGTAGGTTCGATTCCTACCGCGCTCACCAACCTAACCTAGAACAATCGCTTGGCCGACCCCGGACAACGCACGCCCGCCGGAGGATCCAATCCGCAACCGTGGCAGGCCCCGACGGCCGGCTTTCGGCGACCTCGTTCCCGAGCCGTCAGGAAAATAGCTGGCCGCATACAAGATTCAAGGATGGGCTGGCTTACGCCAGCCCTTTCCTCGATTCTAGAACTCAGCGATCAGGCCGAGCGTGAACATTCTGGCGGTATCGTAGGTGGGAAAGGCCAGAATCGGAGTGGAGTTGATCCGCTTGGGTGCGCCAACCTGCCAGCCCGACCCGGACCAGGCATAGTCGTAGTTGATAAAACCCGCCTTGATCAGAAAGTGATCGTGCACGCGATGCGTCACATAGGTTTCGAAGACATTCCCCCGCGTATCGGTCTTGGGAGCGATGATGTCGTCCTCGGCCTGCGCGAAGTTGAACCAGTATTCTGTTCCATGGTTGAACTCGAACCCTATCTTGGTGTGGCCGTCGTCCTGAGGAATGCTGTAGCGGACTCCCAGGTAATACATCTGACCGTCATGATTGGCCGGAGTCTCAAACGGATCGCTCATGAGACCGCCGAATGGAGTGGTCAGTCCGTTGGGACGGGTTGAGGACCAGTTGCCACTGACGAAGAGATCGAAGTTCTGCACCTTTTTCTGCAGATTGACTCCGTACAGGTTGATTGCTCCCAGATTGGCCGAGGGCGCATAGCGCATGACGACGGGCGCGGTTACTGGAGCTCCGGTCAACGGATTGTTGGGCAGGACCATCAAGCCGTCGAAGCCGTCGGTCACGTTCCACGCGCGCGCCATGGTTACCTGGATGAAAGTCTTGTCCGTGCTGTAGAGATCGAAGTTTCCCCCAAACAAGTGCACGGATTTGACCCGGTCCGCCGGCGTCTCGAGCAGGTTACCGTTGCCGAAACCGGACGAGTAGCCCATGCCGTAACAGGCACGCAGCGTCATCTTGTCGTTCACGACGTAGCCGGCAGTGATGCCGTCGAATTGAAAGTCGATGAGGGAACCGGAGGGAGTACCGCCTCGGGGTTCGTCGTCGCGGAAGTTCAGAGGCGGACCGTCGGTGGAAGGCCGCCGCCCGATGGAAAGGTACAAATTCGACCCTCCGATGTGATTCCAGCTGAAATAGGCGCGTTCTACCCGAACCATGTCGCCGCTGGGTACCCCGACCGTGGTGCCATCGATCGCAAGAGAGGTCGGCTGGCCATCAAATATCTGAACCCCCGTCGAATCCCCAAACACCTTATACATGCTGAGGCGGGCGCCAAAACTGATGTTGTCAGCGACCTGAGAATCGAAGCGCAGGCGAAGCCGGTTGGTCATGAGGGCATCGGTGTTGGCGTTGTAGACCGCCTGCAGAACACCGGGCACCTGGGTGAGATAGCTGGTCAGCATCTGCTGCATCTGGGGCGAGAACTGCCCCACGGATTGCTTCAGAGCCGGGAATGTCAGGTTGTTGGTGAAGTACTGGTATTGCGAGTAGTTCTGCTGCACCTGCTGGCCCAGGAAGGCAGAGAACTGCGCCGGAGTCATCTGGCTGAGCATGTCGGGATTGAACGTCATGCCAAGCCCGCCCTGTGACTGGGGTGTAAACAGCCATAGGGTATTCACCATCAGGTTCTGGACCTGCATACCATCGTAATGACTGGGGATGCTTCCGCGAATGGTGTGCACTTCGAAGCGGTAGTCTCCACCCCACTCCAGGCGGTCGCGGAGATTCTTCCGCTCTGCCTGGTTGACTCGTTCGTTCAGGTCCCGAACGTTGGTTTGCAGGTCGGCGACTGCTTCATCTTTATCTTTGCCGGCAGCCGGCGGCGTTGTGGCTGATTGGTTCGCTGACGCCTGAGCCGATGCGGCTTTGGCGGCGTTGTCCTGCGCGTCCAGCCGCTGTTCCAGCGAGTTGACGGTCTTCTTGAGTTGGTCGATTTCCTGCCGTAGCTGGGCAGCATCATCGGTCGCGGGCGGCGCCGTTTGAGCCCACAGCCCCGACACGAGCAGAACGATCGGTACTGTCAGCAGAAGCTTCCGCATAGGAATAATCCCTCTCTTCTATGAAGTGCGCGGCCCGGACGGTTCTGAGGCCGAAAGGCCGGGCTATACCAGATCAGGGTGAGCAAGGAATGTCGACCCAGTACAGCAGATACATGATTGACGAAGAGGCGAGGCCTTGCAGTGTCTTTAATCACATACTTTCGAAAGTTCTTAATTACTAAAGGACGCATCACTCCGGCACAGCGGGTGTGTTCCCGATCACTGAAATGCCTGCCGGCGATCCATATGATCCTCGTCAGTCGCTAACTTTCGAATGCTATCGAGGTGGAAAATATTTATGATGCGATTCGTAAAACTCATTTTCCTTCTGCTCGCCGTTGTCGCGGTTTCCGGCTTGTTCTCGGCTCTGCCCGCTGCACAAAAAGGCAGTGAAACCAAGGGACGTCACTTCTTCAAAGACACCTGCCGCCAGTGCCATGCCAAGGGTGGAGCGGGTGGCGAACTGACCCCGATGAACAAAACCATGGCGCAATGGCGCGCCTACTTTGCGGCGGGCACTCACAATCACGGGAAAGAGTCGCTGACCAAGTATCTGCCTGCCGATCAGTTGCTCGACGCCTCGGCGTTCCTGATTAATCACGCCGCCGACTCTCCGCAACCGGAGACCTGCGGCAAGTAGCCCACGGAACGGGAGAATACCCGCGACCGGAGTTGTGGGTTTTCGCTTACATCGCGGCACTAGGAGAACAGGCATGCGTCGAGTCCCGTTGGAATCCCACGCAAAAGTGAAGATCAGGCGGCTGCCAGCATCGTCTGCGCTGGCGGCGACAGTGCTGTTCTGTGCTCTTTCGCCGGCGCAGACCGTGGTCCCAGGCGCCCACGGCACCGGAAACACCAGGCCGCCGAAACTGGCTCACCCTCAGCTTGTCTTAAAAGACGAAAGCGGACAGAGCGTCCTGGTCACCGGGAAGCCGATCAGCACGCGCCAAACCTGCGGGGGGAACTGTCACGATTACGAGTTCATCACCGACAGCTTTCACTTCCAGCAGGGCAAGAATGAAATGGACAGGGCCCTGCTGGCGTCTCACGGCGCAGCCTCGTTCAACACCTCTCCGGGAATGTTTGGAAAGTTTTCGATTATTCCCAACCGCCAATTAACAGCCATGGACATCCAAGATCCATCCGATGCTGACATGAGCCAGCCAGAGTGGCTAACCAAATGCGGCGGCTGCCACACCGGCGGCGGGATCTCGGAATACGATCTGCGCGGGCGTCGTTTTCTCACTCCCGAGGCAAGGCCCAGCGGTCCTCTGGATCCGAGTTACACGATCCGAGACCGGGAGACCGGGCACGTCATCCCCTGGGATTGGCAGAAGAGTGGCATCGCTGAGGGCGATTGCTTCTTATGTCACGTTCCCAAAGCCAGCCGCGGCGATCGCAAGAGGGAAATGGCGGCCGGCAACTTCCGGTGGGCCAACAATGCGACTTTGCTCGCGACAGGCATCGTCATCCGTCAGGAAAACGGCACGTTTATCTACAATCGTGCCGCCTTCAATGCGGACGGAACTGTCAAAACTGAAGCTCTCGACATTTCCGACCCTACGCTGGAGAACTGCGCCCAGTGCCACGGGTTCACCGCCCGGAACACAACGACCATCCAGCCCATTCAACACGCCGACATCATGCGCGGCACCGAGAAGTCAGGCTGGATCTACAACGGCGCCAAGATCAGCGACACCGTCTCTCCCAATATCGTGGGAAAGGAAAAGTTGGACTTCCCGTGGGACGTGCACGCCGCCGCCGGGCTGGCCTGCATCGACTGTCATTTCTCGGTGAACAATCCCGGGCGGATGGTTCACGAAGACCCAAAGAAGAACCTGCGCTACAAACCGGCCGAAGATGATCTGGCGGTCTATCTGCGGCGTCCCGATCATAATTTTGCCCGCGGCGACATTCCCCCGGAAACTGTCAATCTCACACGGCATGACACCATGCGGGCATGTGGCGATTGCCACGAGGCAGAGAAGGGCCACGCCTTCCTGCCGTACAAGTCGACTCATTTCCGGACGCTGGCTTGCCAAACCTGTCATATCCCCGCCGTTCATTTCTGGGCCTATCGCAGCGACGACTGGGGCTTTGTCATGGATACCGGCGGCAGCCGCATCACGATGCGCGGAATCGACGGTTCGATCGTTGATCCGGAATCGGAAATCAGGGGTTATCTGCCGGCCTACATCCCCACCCTCGACAAGAAGAACAACCAACAGATACGGCCGACGAACCTGATCACCGGCGTCTATTGGTTCGATAAGAGCAAGGGCAGGCCAGTCTTCACCTGGCAGGTACAAAACGCATTCTTCGCCGGGAGGGCGGTCGAAGGAGAATTCCCCTACCGCCCGGAGGTGCTCAAGGCATTTGCCGACAAGGACGGCATCATCGATCTTCCGCAAGCCGTGTACGACACGCCCGAAAAGATCGCTCTGATCAGGGAACTCTTGCAGAAGTATTCGGGCGTAGCCGATCCCGAGCTGCGAATCGAAATCGTGCCCTGGGCAATGACTCATGGGATCGTCGGCAAGAAGCAGGCGGTTCGCGACTGCGCCGCATGCCATGGAAAAAACAGCATGCTGGCGCGCGCGGTGGATCTGAACTCGTCACTCCCCAGCGGAGTGCCGGTCATGTATCGGGGCAAAAAGTTGAATGTCGTGAACTTCTCAGCCAAAGAGCCCTCTTTCGACAACCGGGTTCTGCTGAACTCGTTCTACATCGTCGGCTACAGCCGGGCGGAGTGGGTCGAATGGCTGGGCTGGCTGTGCGTGGCTGCAGCGGTCCTGGCAAGCCTGTTGCATGGTGGAATTCGCCTTTTTGGTGGACGCTTATGAACTCAACATCGGCTCTGTACTCGCTGCATGAACGCATCTGGCACTGGTTGCAAGCGACAGGCATGATCTGCCTCATCCTTACCGGAATGGCCATCCATTATCCGGACCGGTTTGGCATCTTTGGCTCCCTGGCCAACGCCGTTCGCTGGCATTCCTGGATGGGATTTGCGCTGATCTTGAACGCATTCCTGGGGGTCTTCTACCATCTGACGGCAGAGAAGTATCACCACTTCCTGCCTCGCATGGAGGACTTCACCGGAGCAGCCATTAGCCAGGCACGTTTTTATTTTTACGGCATCTTCAAAGGCGAAAAGCATCCCTTCGATGCCGATCTCCGGCGCAAGCTCAATCCACTGCAGAAGATTACTTACTTGTTGCTGTTGAACATTCTGCTTCCGTTCCAGATTGTCACCGGAGTCCTGATGTGGGGCGCCGATCGTTGGCCCGCAACGCTTGCGCGACTTGGCGGCCTCTGGATTCTCGCCCCCGCCCACACTCTCGGCAGCTATCTGTTTCTGGCATTCTTGATTGGCCACATTTATTTATCAACCACCGGCCCGACTCCCGGGACCCTTCTGCGGGCGATGATCACGGGCTATCATGTAGAGGAGGAACAGGTCCGATAAGGCAAGCACTCGAGGGGGAAAGATGAAAGGTCGCAACGGTCGCTTGATGGATGAGGAGCTTTATGAGAGGCGGGCGGCGATCTGTAAGGCTTTCGCCAATCCCGTCCGCCTGAAGATCCTCGATCTCGTGGGCAAGAAGGCCTATCCCGTCTCGGAATTGCGCCGCCGACTGGGGGTTAGCGAAGCAAATCTCTCCCAACATCTGTCGGTCCTGAAGGGGGCCGGAGTAATTGCAACCAGCCGCGCCGGAAAGCGCGTGTATTGTTACGTTGCCATACCGGAGGTCAAACAAGCCTGCTCTTTGGTCTGCGACGTCCTGCGCGCGCAACTTCACAGTGGCAGGCGACTCGTAATCTAAGGCCTCGACCTCAAAGCTGTCGGCGTCCCAAACGGACCAGCCGAGAGCTGAAAGCCCGTGCAGCCGGGACCGCGATGGCGTCTGGGCCCCGGCTGCGAGCTGAAGGTTCTCGAACGTCTTCACTCCGCGATCAAGCGAGGTCGAAGCGATCGAGGTTCATCATTTTCGTCCACGCCGCCACGAAGTCCTTCACAAATTTCTCCTTCGCGTCCGCGCAAGCATAGACTTCCGCAACCGCACGCAGTTGAGAGTTCGAACCGAAAACCAGATCGACACGCGTGCCGGTCCACTTGACCTGGTTCGTCTTCCGGTCGCGCCCCTGGTAGACGGGCCCAGAGCCGTTCGATGCATTCGACGGCTTCCATTCCGTACCCATATCGAGAAGGTTGACGAAGAAGTCATTAGTCAACGTCTCCGGCCGCTTGGTGAAGACGCCGTGTGCGGATTTGCCCACATTTGCACCGAGCACTCGCAGGCCACCGACCAGAACGGTCATCTCCGGCGCCGTCAGCGTCAACAGTTGTGCCTTGTCGACCAACATCTCCTCAGCGGACAGAATCTGTTTGCCGCTGAGATAGTTGCGGAACCCATCCGCTTTGGGCTCAAGCGGCTCGAAGGACTCGACATCGGTTTGGTCTTGGGATGCGTCCATACGACCGGGCGTGAAGGGAACCTTCACGTCGTAACCCGCTGCCTTCGCAGCTTTTTCGATGGCTGCATCGCCGCCAAGAACAATCAAGTCCGCAAGCGAAACCTTCTTCCCGCCCGATTGGGCAGCGTTGAATTCCTTTTGGATCGCCTCGAGTTTCTGCAGCACCTTGGCGAGTTCAGCCGGCTGGTTGACCTCCCAGTCTTTCTGCGGGGCGAGGCGAAGGCGTGCGCCGTTCGCTCCCCCGCGCTTGTCGGAGCCACGGAAGGTTGATGCGGACGCCCAAGCCGTCGAAACCAACTGGGAAACGGAAAGGCCTGACGCAAGGATTTTCGCCTTGAGCGCGGCGACGTCCTTTTCACCGATCAAGGGATGATCTACCGCCGGGATCGGGTCTTGCCATGACAGCTTCTCCTTCGGAACGAGAGGGCCAAGATAGCGCGCGAGCGGTCCCATGTCGCGGTGCGTCAGTTTGAACCATGCTCGGGCAAACGCATCGGCGAACTGATCCGGATGCTCGTAGAAGCGCCGCGAAATTTTTTCGTATACCGGATCGAAGCGCAAAGAGAGATCGGTGGTCAGCATCGTCGGCGCATGATGCTTCGAAGGATCGTGCGCATCCGGCACCGTACCCGCGCCTGCTCCGTTCTTAGCGACCCACTGATTCGCGCCCGCCGGACTCTTGGTCAGTTCCCATTCGTACTTGAACAGGTTCTCGAAGAAGTTATTGCTCCACTTTGTGGGCGTGGTAGTCCAAATGACTTCCAGTCCGCTGCCGATGGCATCACCGCCTATTCCCGACTTGTACTTGCTTTTCCAGCCGAGACCCTGCTCCTCCATGGTCGCGGCTTCCGGCTCGGCGCCCACGTTGTCGGCGGCGCCAGCGCCGTGGGTTTTGCCGAAGGTGTGGCCCCCGGCAATGAGAGCGACTGTCTCCTCATCATTCATGGCCATGCGCCGGAAGGTCTCGCGAATGTCCCTGGCCGCCGCCACAGGATCCGGCTTCCCGTTCGGTCCCTCCGGATTGACGTAGATCAGTCCCATCTGTACGGCGCCGAGCGGATTCTGCAGGTCACGGTCTCCCGAGTAGCGCTCATCGGCCAGCCACTTGCCTTCAGGCCCCCAAAACACGTCCGCTTGCGGCTCCCAGGTGTCCTCACGCCCACCGCCAAAGCCGAAAGTCTTGAATCCCATCGACTCGAGGGCGACGTTGCCGGCAAGAATCATCAGATCGGCCCAGGAAATCTTTCGGCCGTATTTCTGCTTGATCGGCCAGAGCAGCCGCCGCGCTTTGTCGAGATTCACATTGTCGGGCCAGCTGTTGAGCGGAGCGAAGCGTTGCTGACCGGCCCCGGCGCCGCCGCGGCCGTCGCCGATACGATACGTGCCGGCGCTGTGCCACGCCATCCGGATAAACAGCGGACCGTAATGCCCGAAGTCCGCTGGCCACCAGTCCTGCGAATCCGTCATGACGGCGTGAAGGTCTTTGATCACGGCGTTCAGGTCAAGACTCTTGAATTCTTTCGCGTAGGCAAATTCTTCGCCCATCGGATTGGAGAGATTGGAGTGCTGGTGGAGGATCTGAAGGTTTAACTGGTTCGGCCACCAGTCACGATTCGTGTACGCCGCCCCGCCGGTGAATGGGCACTTAGATTCGGCGGGCACATTGTGTTCCTGCTTGGCGAGTTCTTTTTCCATAAGTTCATTCTCCTTCGTGCATAATCCAAAAAAGGCCGTACTGAGATACGGAACGATCCTGGCTGTCCGATTCGTTGCAAATTGCCAGCCGCGCCGGAGCGACCATCCGGGGCGAGCGCGTGCGATAGTCAGCGGGCTGCGCGCCGCGGAGCGCACCTGGTGCAGAGCCCGCGGAAAATGAGTTCGCATTCCCGCAGAACCCGCTTGCCCAGGGAGCGCACAGCCGGTCTCGGCACGTCATACCACTCCAGATCCTCTACATTGCCGCAGCGGTCGCAGATGAAATGGTGATGGCGCATGCCCTTGGCATCGAACCGCGCGGCTCGGCCTTCGACCGCGACTTCGCGCACTAACCCGGCCTGCACCAGGTCCCGCAGATTGTTGTAAGTTGTGGCCCTGGAAGAGCGTGGATCCAGACGGTTCACGGCTTCGAAGATTTCCGCAGCCGTGGGATGTTGACGGCATTCCATCAGAAACGCCATGACGGCATACCGCTGCGGTGTGCACCGCAACCCGCTGCTCTCCAGGGACCGTTTAATCGCCACGGCGTGCATCAGCCGATTAGAATATATCTAATCTGATATTTGATCAAGGCCGGGGTGGCATCAGCCGGGAATGAGTCTCTGCGATTCGCCTTCAGGCGACGACAGGCGTCTCTATCTCGTCGACATGGTTCTTCGCACGCAGTTGCGCTGCATCCTGAGCCGCCCGGATGACGCGATCCGACAGGGCAAACAGAGCCTGCCAGTTCTCTTCGCCCAGAGTATTTCGCAGGCGTTGCTGGGCGCGTTGCCAATAAGGCAGGGCCTCGCGGAGACGTCGCAGGCCTTGTTCGCTAAGCCGGTAGATTCGTTCGCGGTGACCTGCTCCGATGCGAACCTCAACCAACCCTTGCCGTCGCAGGGATGCGAACCGCCGGGAGAGAGTCTCAACCGCTACCGAGTTTTCGCGCGCATACTTGCATTGGGCGATCTCTTCGGCGTGGTGAATGGCCCTCAGCATGATGAATTGCGTCGCCTTGAGACCGGTCGGCATCAGCACCAGATCGTAAAGCTGGGTCACAGCCCGACTCGCCATCCGACTCGCGGCGCAGGCGCAGAATAGTTCGTTTTCGTCGAGTAGATCCAATATCTTCTCTTCTTTCACAGACACATCCCACCGTGCCTGCGAGATCAGCCACACGGTTCATCCGGGGACCGAGGCGGGCGGAGGCTCAGCTGCTTCCTTTGATGGTCGCACATCACTCTGTGGTTCTCAAAGCGGCAACATGCGCCAAATGAGCGCGTACTCGGGGAAGCAGCTGTTTGTAAGATGCGGAAGGTCGCGGAGAGGACAACGAGCGCTCAGAAAAATCGCGGAAAGTTCCAGCGCACAGAGATCCAACGAAGCCGAATATGTGGAATTGATTCGCGAGCTTACCGGCCCGCGATCAATTCCAGTAGTCTTCAATTCAAGCTGCCGGCTTGAAGCGGTGGGTTGTGTCTACAGGCTCTGCCGGGCGAGAAGATCCCAAACCTGTCGACGTGGGATGTATGCCGGATGACGCTCCGATCATGGCCGCGAGCCAGCCAAGAAAGAGCGAAAAGAAACCGATCCAACCGAGTCCTGCCAGAACGTTGAGCACATGAGGGCCGCGCAGTGTTTCGGCGATGCCGGTGCCACTGTTGGCGCCAAAAACCGTGATCACCAATGCCGCAGTGACGGAAAGACCAAACATGATCATCCCGTGCATTGCGCCATCCTGCCGGTTGATCGCAGAAGCCAGGCGTGCGGTCTCGCGCCCGGCAACAAACATAGCGATCATCGTCAGCACTACCGCCCAGATTCCCAGTCCAAGGTTCATGCTCCCGAAGTTTTGGGCTGCGGGATTCGCTGAACCGGTAAAGATTGCCATCCCGAGAACTCCGAAGACCGACCAGATGGCGGTAAAGATGAACACGCCCGCCCAGATTGCTCCCCAGTCTGTTCTTCCCCGTGCCAACACGACGTTCTGATTGTATGGAATATCAGCCATTTCCGATTTGCCTCCCTAGTTAGTTGGATGACATGTGAATTTCCGAAGGATGACCAGCGTGGAAATGGGCAATGGGATGACCGGTTGCTGTTACAACCCCGGGGCGTGTTGAACTGGCTGAATTGCGGCTGGATCTTTACCGGTGCTCTTTCGCGGACGTGGCACGGACCGAGATCGCGCGCTCTGCGCGGGCATCGCGGCGAGACGATTCGTAAGGAAGCGTTGACGCTCGCGGCAGCATGACTTTCGCCACACACCCCCGCTCTTCGATGCGATTCGCCAGTTCGAGCGACCCGCCGTGCGCCTCACAGATCTGCCGCGAGAGAATCAGGCCGATGCCGCTACCGGTCGGCTTCGTCGTGTAAAAAGGCACAAAGGCGTTGCTGGGATTCATCAGGCCCGGACCCGCATCTTCGATCGTAATGACGAGCTCCTTTTCAAGGAGTCCCCAGGTCAGAACAACTGGCGCCGCCGCCTCGGGAAGAGCCTGGGAAGCCGTTGGTTCAGGTTGCGCGCCTTCGAGGATGGCCTCTGCGGCGTTCTTCACGAGATTAATCAACATCTGTTCAAGCTGATCGGGGTCCGCGTTGAGAACCATCTCGGGGCCAGGCACGACTTTTACTTCGACGCGGTCCTCCATTGCGACGACCCTCCGCACCAGCGCAGAAACAGAGCACTCCCGGACTACCGGGGGTGGGATCTGCGCCAACTGACGGTAGGCCTGCAGGAATCGGTTCAGGGAGGCAACGCGGGCTTCGATGATACCGAGCCCACGCTCAAAGTCCTGCCGTTCGTCGGCATCGAGATTCGTTTCGCGCAACCGATGGCTCAGGGTCCCGGCAATCGATTTGATCGGTGCAAGTGAATTGTTTAGTTCATGTCCGATGACCCGAATCAAGCGCTGCCACGCCCTTCTTTCTTCTTCACGCAAAGCGCGGCTGACATCGGAAAGCACGACCAGTGTGTGCGGGATGCCTTGTTGTCGAAACGCGCTGCGCCTGACGAACCAGCGCGCTTCCCCCGCAAACGGAAGCGAGACCAGCGTCTCGTTCTCGCACGACAGCGAGTCCTGCAAGTGGAACTCGGAGGCTGTCCTGCCTAGCAATTGCGAAGAAGGCTGCTGCAGAAGCTTCTGTCCGGCTGAGTTCACCAGCCGCAGCTTCTGGGCGGGATCAAAGGCAAAAATAGGAATTTCGACCTCTTCGATAACACGCTGCACGAGAGCAGCGGCCTCCAGGGCTCCCGTACGATTCTGAGCCAGGAGATCGGCGAGAGCGTTGACCTCCAGCGAGAGTTCGCCGAGAGCATCATTGGGAACGGCGAGCCGGGCGCGAAACGAGTAGTCTTCATCCCGAAGAGCACCGACCACATTCGCCAGAGTCTGCAGCGGACGGATGATGTGGTCGTGCAGGGCGGCTCCGATCAGCAGGCAGGCGAAACCCTCGCCGCCAAGAATCACCAGTTTCGTCTGCAGGGCCCAAGGCAGAAGCCAAACCAAGAGGCTACTGGCGATAAGACCTGGCAATGCCAGCAATACGGTGAAGCGCAGAACTCTACGTTCATAAGGAGTGCGCTGCGACTTGCGGACGATACTCCTGGAGTGGTCGCCCAATCGTGGGCTAGAGCCCATACTTTTCCATCCGCCGGTACAGGGCGCCGCGACTCAATCCGAGCGAATCCGCGGCCTGACTTACATTGCCCTGAAAGCGCTGCAGCGCTTTGCGAATCAGAATACTCTCGACCGCCTCAAGGCTCAATTCTTCCAGATTCTGCGAGGAAGGCCGTTGGAGAATCAGGCCAAGATCCGCCGCCTGAATCTGATCGGTGCGACACATAAGGACGGCGCGCTCGATGGTGTGCTCCAGTTCGCGGACATTGCCCGGCCACGAGTATTGCATCAGCAGCTGCAGTGCCGCTGAATCGAGTCCGTTGATCTGGCGACGGTACCTTGATGCATACTGCTTCAGGAAATGTACCGCCAGCACGGGGATGTCTTCGCGGCGTTCGCGCAGAGGTGGCAGATGGATTTCGACCGTGTTGAGGCGGAATAGCAGGTCTTCGCGAAACTGACCGCTCTGCGACGCCACGGATAGATCCGCATTAGTCGCGGAAACGATGCGCACATCGACTCGCCGGCTGCGGGAAGATCCGACTCGCTCCATTTCCCCGGACTCGATCACGCGAAGCAACTTGGATTGCTGGCGTAGTGGTACATTCCCGATCTCATCGAGAAAAATTGTGCCGCCATCGGCAAGTTCGAACCGGCCGATGCGATCGGTTCGCGCATCGGTAAACGCTCCTTTGACGTGACCGAAGAGCTCGCTTTCGAACACGCCTTCCGCGAGCCCACCGGTATTCACTGCAACAAATGGACGCGAGCCGCGAAGCGAGAGCGCGTGTATGGTTCGGGCCACAACCTCCTTGCCTGTGCCATGCTCGCCGGTAATTAGAACGTTGGCATCGGACGGAGCAATGCGGGTAATCGATTCCAGCGCCTGGGCCATGGCCGGGGCGGTAGCGATAAATTCCGGCCGGCCTTGCGCGCTCAGCAGCCGGTTCTCAGCAGCGAGACGTTCGGCTTCCTGCAGCGCGCGATGCAGTTCCACTTGAGTGCGCAGAATCGACAGCAACCTCTCGTTCTCCCAGGGCTTTTGCACGAAGTCGCGCGCGCCACGGCGCATCGCTTCCACAGCAATTTCGACATTCCCCCACGCCGTCATCACAATCACGGGCAGGTTTGCGTCCATCGCCACGATCTCGGAAAGCAAATCGAGGCCTTCCTGGCCAGAGGTTGTGTCACGCGTGTAATTCAAATCAATCAGAACGGCATCAAACGAACTGCTGGCCAAGGCTTCTCGCACCAGAACCGGAGTGCGTGCGACTTCGACCTTGTAGCCTTGGGGCTTGAGCAGCAATTCGATGGCATCGAGAATGTGCTGCTGGTCGTCGGCGGCAAGAATTCGCGGCACTCCGCTGCCCGTTCTCGGCAGAAGCACGGCACTTACGTCTCGTGGCTTAGTGGAGGTTGGCATGACTAGGGAGCAGGATTGCTGACCGAACCCTTGATCGCATCCTGAAGCTCGATCCCATTATGTTCCAAAGTTGCCCCGGTCGCACGCTCCAGTTCAACATCGGCTTTTTCGTAGACCGTCATCGCGGTGACGAGGTCCAGTTCTGCCAGCGCCAGATCGCGCTGCGCGGTGAGCGTTTGAAATGTCGACCCCGCACCGAGATTCTGCTCCTTCTGCGTGATCTCAAACGTGCGTTGGGCCAGATCGCGAGCCTTGCGAGCGGCATCGACACGAGCAGCCGTCTGTTCCAGCGCGTACTCCGCGTTGCGGACTTCAATGCGGATCTGCTTTCTCAATTCTTCCCGCCGCAGCTCTGCCTGCCGGTACTCGAGTTCCGAGCGGTACTGGTCGGCTTTCGCAACGCGGTTGCGGATGGGAATATTCAGGTTGAAGCCGAGGTAGTAGTCGGGGGCGGTGTTATTGAAGGCGTTTTCGAGCGCGCCGGAAAAATCAGTTGGCACGCTCGACGAGTTCGGCGTTCCCGGAATGTTGTAAGCAGGATTCAAGGGACCGGCCAGGCCGGATCCGCCATAGAAACCAACAAGTGAGAGCGAGGGAAGAAGAGCATTCCGTGCTGCCTTGCGACTGATTTGGCGATTGATGAGGTCGATGTCAGACTCCGCCAGTTCGGGACGATCATGCAGTGCTTCGTTGATGAGCTCCTGGACCGGTTGCGTCGTTAAAGGCGGCAGCTCGGACTGCAGGCGGTCGGTGGGAACCACCGCGACCGACTCAAGCACCGGATCGTCGAGGCTGCGGGTCAGCGCGTTTTTCATGAGCAGTTCCTGCAACTGCAAGCTGGTACGCGCCACCGTCAGATCCTGGTCGCGTTTCGACACCTCTGCTTCGGCGCGCATGACGTCCATCGCCGGAATGCTCTCCAATTGAAGTTGTTTTTTGGCGTTGTCGAGCGACTGCTGGGCGAACGACAGAGATTGCTCGTTGACCTGAGATTGCTCGTAGGCGTTGACCAAGTCCCAATAAATGTTCTCAATCTGGGTCACGGTTTCAATGACCTGATCTTTAAAGGCGATGTCGGAGATTTTCTTGTTGTTCTTGGCGATTCGCAAATATCGAAGATTCGGGCCAAAGCCGACACCCGCCAATAACTGCTGTTGGAAAGTAATGCGGTACATCGAGTTGAGAGTCGGCGACAGGTTGAAGTAAGGACTGTTGGTGGTTTGGCGACTGTTGTTGAACTCGAAGGAAACGCTGGTACCTGTTGGAAATGCCTGGGCGAATCCAAAATTCGCCTGCCCGGTGTTGAGCTGGAGGAGCGGCACGCCATAAATCTGCAGGTTCGCCAAAGGGCTGGTCTGATGTTCCGCTCCAACCGATCCGAAGATCGAGGGATCGTACGAAGAGACCGGAGTGCCCACGCCCAGCGTCGACTGCACCAGGCCCGAAGCGCCTGCGCCAGCACCTCCGGCGCCGGCGGTCGTACCGCCGGCTCCCGCGCCCGGAGCTCCCGTACCGAACCCGCCAACCCCGCCGCCGGGTGTTCCCTGCACCACGCCGGCGTTTACACCGCGAAACACTCCACCAGCCTGCGTGCGCAGGATATCGGTTTGCGCAATGGGCAGGTTGTAACGAGCGATGGCGATATCGAGGTTGTCTTCGAGCGCCAGTCGAATCGCATCTTTGAGCGACAGATGCAACTTACCATCCCGAATAAGCTGATTCAGCATCGGCGAGTTCGTGAGTTGAGGTTCGGGCGCCTGCTCGGGCTCATACGCGCGGAGAGGGTTATTCGACTTCTGCATTTCGAATGACGCCGCAGTTTGCGCGCAACAGGCTGCGGTCGCATAAGCAAGAAAGCAGGCGAGGAGACACAAGCATCGATCGCTGGAAAATATTTTTCTCATCGGGTCACCACCTCATGAGCCTGCATCTGTGGATTGGCCGTATCACTGACCATCCATCCATCGCGCAGCTGGATGGTGCGCGACCCATATGCCGCGTTTGTCTCCGAGTGCGTGACCTGAACGATCGTGGTTCCCTGCTGATTCAGGTCGCGGAACAAATCCATGATTTCCTTGGCCTGGGAAGAGTGCAGGTTGCCCGTAGGCTCGTCGGCCAGCAGCAGGGCCGGATGGTGAATGACGGCGCGCGCAATTCCGACCAGCTGTTGCTGCCCGCCCGAAAGCTGGCTCGGATAGAGATCCTTTTTCGCGACCATCTGGAAGCGGTCGAGAGTGTCGGCCACCATGCCTTGCCGCTGCTTCGAAGGGATGTCCTTATAGGAAAGGGGCAGATCAATATTCTCGCGGACGGTCAGGTCATCGAGCAAATGGTAGCTCTGAAAAACCATGCCGACGTTGCGCTTGGCAAGCTCGGCGCGCTGTTTGCGCTTCATATCGTGAACCGCCTGCTCGAGAAACCAGTACTCGCCCTCCCAGCTGTCATCGAGCAGGGCGAGAACATTCAAGAGCGAGGACTTGCCGGCGCCGGAAGGTCCCATGATGGTAATGAACTCTCCTTCGCGGATTTCGAGATTGATGCGCCGCAGCACCCAGTACTGTCCCGCGGGAGTTTTGTAGCTGCGTTCCAGATTTTTCAACTGAATCATTTCCATCGTCTCCAAAGTTCTATTCGTAGCGCAGCGCAACCATGGGATCGACGTCTGCGGCGCGGCGAGCGGGGATATACGCCGCAATCAGCCCAACCAAGGCCACGCCGGCACAGGCAAGCGCGACGACGATCGGATCGCGAGGCCGCGTGCCATAAAGCAGGCTCTTCAGGATTGAAGCGGATGCCAGCGAGGAAACACTGCCGATGGCAATACCGCAGACCAGCAGAACGGCGGCGTCAGCGAGCACCATGGCCAGGACTGACGCCCGCGGCGCCCCCAGTGCCATGCGGACTCCGATTTCGCGCGTGCGCCGCGAAACCGAATACATCATTACGCCGTAAAGACCCACAATGGTGAGAACCAGGGCTAACGCGGCGAACGTGCCGAGCAAGACCATCGCAAATCGAGGTTCGGAAAGCTCATTGAACATCAGTTCGTTCATGGTGCGAACCTGGGTGACGGGAATGTCCTTGTCGAGTCCCGACACGATGCGTTGCACACTGGTTCCCAAGCTGGTCGGGTCGAGCGAGGTGCGCACCACCGAGTAGAGACAGCACCAGGTGTTTAACTGATCTGCGGGCAGGTACATTGCCGGGCGCATCTCTCTTTGGGTTGCACCCATTCTTATGTTTCCGACAACCCCAACGATCTCGCGCCAAGGCAATGCATTGGGGCCTCCGGTTCCTGCGCCCGGCTTCAGTTTCTTGCCCAAAACATCTTCTCCGGGGAAGAACTTCTGCGCGAACGCTCGGTTCACGATCATCACCTGCTCAGAATTCTTGTCGTCGCGTGGAGAGAAGTCGCGCCCCTCAAGCAATGGAATCTGCATCGTACTGAAGTACTGTGGCGTGATCGGTGTCAGATCAGCGCTGGCCTGCTGCCCTTCAGGCAAGGGATGTTCGGGGTCCTCGAACGAAATGGTAGCGGCATCATCAGTCATTGGAAGTATGATGACACCGCCCGCGGATTTAACACCCGGCAGTGCGCGGAGAGCGTCGAAGTATTCACGGTAAAACGCGGACCGAGTGTCCTTGTACCGCGTATCCGGCGTCTCGAAATAGAGCGTCGTCAGGTGGTTGGGGTTGAATCCTTCGTCAGTGTGCAGCAGCCGGGAGAAGCTGGTGACAAGAAGGCAGGCTGCTGCCGTCAGCAACAGGCCAACGGCCACCTGCCCAACGATCAGTGACGACCGCAGCCAGTCGCGTCTCGAACTCTCCGTTCTTCCGCCCTCTTTCAAAGTCGACACCAAATCGGTTCGGGACCCGGCGACGGCAGGGACGACTCCAAAAACAACTCCCGCGGCGAGCGATGAAGCAAGAGCAAATGCGAGCACGGGAAGGTTGACGCCAGCATCTGCGGCACGCGGAACACTCTGGCCAATCAAGGCGAGAATTGCAGGCGTGCAGAGAAACGCCAGTAAGCAGCCCGCCATGCCGCCCAGAGCGCTGAGGGCCAGACTTTCCGCCAACAGCTGGCGCGCAATCCTGGCTTTTCCTGCGCCCAAAGCGGAGCGCAGGGCCAGCTCGCGCTGACGTTCGCGCAATCTCGCCAGCAGCAGGTTGGCAATATTGGCGCAGGCAATCAAAAGAACCAGAGCCACCGAACCGAAAACGATCAAGAGAGCGGTTCGGGTATCGCCTAACAGAGCCTGAGGCTCGGTAATCACTCGGGCCGCGTCGTGTTTGGTGTTGGTGTTGGGATACTCTTTGGCAAGATTGGCCGCGATGGTATTCAAGTCCTGATCGGCCTGGGCAACGCTGGCTCCAGGCTTCAGCCGACCGAAAGCATTCAGAAAATGCGAACCGCGCTCGCTCGTGCTGGGCTCGGGATCTTTCGGATCGTCATCTACCGCGAGTGTCGTCCAAATGCTGTTGGTCGGCCGGTTGAGGGGGAAGCGGAATGCTTTCGGCAAGACGCCGATGATCGTGAAGAGTTCACCACTCAAATGAACGGACCGCCCGATGATCCCATTGTCCCCTGCGAATTGGGATTTCCAGAGGGAGTCGCTGATGAGAGCGACGCGAGTGCCAACTTTTTCCTCGTCCCGGGTAAATCCGCGGCCAAGTTCAGGATCGATTCCGAGTGCCGGCAGGAGGTCCCAGGAAACGACTTCGCCATCGACCTGAATCGGCCGGTCAAGTCCTGTCAGGGTAAGTTCAGTGTCGTGATAAGAGACCAGGCGCTCCAACGTATGATTTCGCGAGCGCCAGTCGAAAAAATCCGGATACGAAATCGCATGCGGTGTCGGATCGCGCCGGCTGTTCGACTGCGCTTCGACCAGGCGCTCGGGTTGGGAATACGGCAGAGGGCGGAGCATGACCGCATCAATCACACTGAACACGGCGGTGTTGGCGCCGACCCCGAGGGCCAGGGTGATGATCGCAACCGCCGCAAAGCCGGGGCTCTTCCGCAATTGCCGCAGCCCGTAACGAAAATCCTGAATGATCGCCTTCATGTCAGCCCCTAATCGTTCCGCAATGCAACCATTGGATCCACTTGCGTGGCCCGGCGAGCCGGAACGTAGCAAGCCGCCATCGTCACCAGCGCGACGAGAAGCGCGACGCTGGCATAAGTAGCGATGTCCATCGGACCCACGCCATACAGTTGCGTAGCCAGCAGCCGGGCAACAAAAAACGCCCCCAGCAGGCCGAGCGCGATCCCGCTCAGCGAGAATTTGGCGCCTTCCTTCAGGACCAGCCACAAAACGTCTCTGCGTTGAGCGCCAAGAGCCATGCGGACACCCATTTCCCGTCTCCGTCTCGACACCAGAAAAGAAAGAACACCGTAGATGCCGACAATGCCCAGAATGAGCGCGACCCCGGCAAAGGTTGCGAAGAGAAAAGTCGTCGAAGCGGAAGCGGATTCCGCATCGGAAACCACCGCCCGCATCGTTCTTACTTCGCTAACCGGAATATTCGGACTCGAAGCGGCGAGAGCGCTGCGCAGAAGGCGCGCTGCTTCCGGATTGTCGGAGGTCGCGCGCACCGCGATTGTCATTTCCGCCGGCAGACGGCCATCTTCGAGGGTCGCCGCAGGAGCGTAAGGAACGTACGCCGTCCCCTTCATAAAATTGGGGACGCTGTTTTCAAGATCGTAGGCGCGCACATCCGAGACGATTCCAACTATGGTGCGCCAATCCGTTTCACCGACGAATCGGACGTGCTTCCCTACTGCATCTCCGCCGGGCCAGAACTTCTTGGCCGTGGTCGCCGAGACAATGACGACCGGAGGTCCACCGGACTCGTCTGCCTGGTTGAACCACCTCCCTGAAACCAGGGGAATGCCCATCACCCGGAAGTACCCGGGCGTTATGACGTCGAGCCAAAACAAGGGCTGTGTTTCGGAGAGCGCGGGGTTGGTAAATCCCTCGAGGTCAAAGGAACGCTTGGCCACGCGTCCGCCAAGCGGCAAGGTATTGATGAGCGCCGCGCCGCGGATTCCAGCTGAAGATTGAATCCGATCGACTAAATCCCGGTAGAACGTGAGGCAGCGCTGCCCATCGTCGCAGAAGGATTCGTCAGGAGTGATCCGGGCCGTCAGGATCTGGTCGGGTCGAAACCCGGTGTTAACGTGCGACAGCGCCCAGAAGCTCCGGATCAAGAGACCGGCCGCGATCACCAGCATCACCGAAAGCCCTACCTCGGCAACCGCCAGCGAGCCGCGCAGCCGGCGCGAAACGGAAACGGCGGCGCCGCGCCCGGCAGCATTGAGGGAATCCGACAGCGCCAGCCGTGACGACTGAAGGGCGGGCGCAAGACCGAAGATCAATCCGGTAACAACAGCCAGTGCGCCGGTGAACAGAAGGACCCGCCAGTCCAGATGCACGTCGAGCAGGCGTGGCGTGTCAGCGGGCAAGGCGGCTTTGAGTGCGTTGAGTCCGATGGCCGCGAGCCCGAATCCCAGGACCGCGCCCACCGCTGCCAGCAAGACGCTTTCCGTCAGCAACTGCTGGGCAAGGCGTCCCGGCGCGGCGCCCAGCGCGGTACGGATGCCCATTTCCTTTTGACGGCTTGCGCCACGCGACAACGTAAGGTTGGCAACATTGGCGCAGGCAATGAGCAAAACCAACGCGACTGCATCGAGCAGCAGGAACAGCCGGGTTCGGATATCACCGACCACGCCATTGCGCAGGTCGACGACGGCCACATCAGCGTTCCAGGCGGCCGGCATCGTCCACGGGAACAAGGCAAACACGCGAGATTGAAATAAACGAATTTCGGCTGTCGCCTGCGCCATTGTTGTCCCGGACCGAAGTCTGCCAATCACAGGCATGAAATCCCCCGCCCAGTAGGTGGAAAGATTTTGCGGCTCGTTGTGCAACGGGACCCATAATTGCGTTTTGGGAGATGGGAAGCGGAAATCCGCGGGCATCACGCCGACGACCTGCCGACTCACACCTTCGAGATCGATTGCCCTGCCGACGATCGCCGGATCACTTCTGAACCGCTGCTCCCAGAGATCGTGGCTTAGGATGACATAGCTATCCTGTTCGGGCGCATCTTCGCCGACTGAAAACGTTCGCCCCACCTCGGCACGCGCACCGAGGACGGAAAACAGTTCAGCGGAAACCACTGTACCGGTGAGGCGCACAGGATCCCCGGCGTGAGTCAGATTGAATTCATGCCCTTCGGCGTAGGCAGCGACATCCATGGTATGAATCTGCCGCCGCATGGCCGCAAACGCGCCCTTGGGATAGGTCCCTGTAATGCTGACCAACTCTTCCGGATGAGGATAAGGAAGCGGCCGAAGCAGAATGCAATTTACCAGGCTGAAAATGGCCGCGTTCGCGCCGATGCCGAGCGCAAGCGTGAACGCGGCAACCGCCGTGAAACCGATGCTCTTGCGTAGCTGGCGCAGGCCGAAGCGAAGATCCTGAAACAGTCCCATCATGCTCTTGATTCCTTACTCATACCGCAGAGCGGTGACCGGTTGAACCCGGATCGCCCGTTGCGCCGGCACGCTGGCCGCCAGCACAGCAACGATGGCGATTGCCAGTGTGACCAGCGCCAGAGTCGCCGGGTCGTGTTGGGAGATGCCGAACAACTGGCTCTTAATCAGATTGCCCAGTGCGATAGACACGGGCATCGCGATCGCTACGCTTAAACCCGTGATCACGAAGACCTCGCGCAGAACCAGGTTGATGACGGAGGAGCGGGTCGCGCCCAGAGCCATGCGGATTCCGATTTCGCGGGTGCGTTGCGCGATGGAATAGGCGAGCACTCCGTAAAGACCGATCGCTGCGATAAAGATGGCCACCACCCCGAAACTGCTGGCCAGGAAGGAAAGCATGCGCTCGGAGGTGAGGGTTGCATCGATTTGGGAATTCATCGACTGCAATGAATCAACGACGAGCTTTGAATCGATGCCCGCAACCGCGCTGCGCACTGCGCCGGCCGCGTCTTCCGGAGCCTGCCGCGTGCGAATGTACACGGCGACTGCATTTGGCTCGGCGTCCTGAAAAATAGGCGAGTAGTAGATCGGCACTGGCTGTTCGTGCAGGTTCGAGTGTTTGGCGTCTTTGACTACGCCGACGATCTGCAGCGTGGTCGATTTCCCCACCTTGAAGGTGCGTCCGAGCGCCTGATCGGGGGTGTGGAAGAACTTGCGTACAAAGCTCTCATTCACCACGGCAACCTTGACCGTATTCGGCGTATCAGCATCCGTAAACTCTCGCCCTGCAATGAACGGGAGTTCGAGCGCCGCGAAATACCCGGGCGTGACGTGCTCCCATTCAAAACTCATGTGTTCCCCCTCCTGAGCCTGATAGCCGGGAACCTCGATTGAGGATGTATCGTTGGAGTTAGCGAGCACCGGATCATCGGTCATGCCCACGGACTGCACTCCGGGCTGCGAGCTCAGCACCTCGATGAGCCGTCTGTACATGCCGGACACGGCAGCAGGCTGGTAGCCGGCAAGATGCGGGTCGAGTTGAAAGCTCAGCACGTGATCGGTCACAAAACCGACATCCACTGATTTCAGATTGCTCAGGGTCCGGGTAAACAAGGCCGCCCCGACCAGCAGAAGTAAGCTGAGGGAAATCTGCACGCCCACCGTGAACTGACGAAATCGCGCGTGACTGACCGCGCCTGTGCCCGTCTGCTGTTTGAGAGCCTCAACAACCTGCGGACGAAAAAACTGCAGAATCGGAGCCAGACTGAATACAACGCTCGCCGCTACCGACACCGCGAGACAAAACAGCACGATTCGCAGGTCGGGAGTAGATGACAAAGAGGTCATCCCGGCGGTGGTTGCGGTCGGATTCACGAAGTCGATCAATGCCTTCGCCAGCAACGGCGAAAGCACGAGTCCGCAGACTCCGCCGGCGAGTCCAAGAGCGAGACCTTCGATGAGCAGCTGCGCGACTACCCGGCTGCGGGTAGCGCCCAGAGAGTAGCGCACCGACATTTCCCGCGCGCGGCCAGCCGCGCGCACCAACAAAAGACTACCGACGTTGGCGGTGGCCATCAGAGTGAGAAGTGCGACCATGCCCAGGAGGATCAGCAGCGGCGTCCGCATCAGATCTCGAAGAGGAGAGAATCCCCGGGATCCGTCCAGCAGGGTGATATAGCTTTTTTCCACGAACTGATCGCGAAAGCGCTGGGTTCGCGCCGGAATGCTCTCCAGTTCGAGCGCGCGCAGCGACTTCCAGAGCGGGGTGATCTCCGCTTGGGCTTGCTCGACACTCACCCCTGGTGTCAGCCGCCCCACGATGTTCAGCCAGATCGATCGCCGATCTTCCAGTTCGTCCCACTCCGGTGTCATCTGCGCCTTCATCGTGATGGGGACAAAGAAGTCGGGAAGCGTACCGGCGATCACGCTGTTGAATCCGGGCTGCACTACGCCGATGATGGTGAAAGGATTGCCGTTGATGAGCAGACCCTGACCGACGACAGACGGATCGGAGCCGAAGTGCTGCGTCCAGTAGCGGTAACTGAGAACGACCAGCGGTGATGCACCGCGGGCAGCGCTGTCCTCGGGAACTAAGAGCCTGCCCAGGGCCGGCTTCACTCCCAGAAGAGAGAAGTAATTCCCGCTGACCAGCTCCGAGTTCGCCAGGCTGGGAACATTCCGCCACTGCACGCCGACCTGCGCCGGAAACATGGCCAGCATTCCGGCAAAGGCCGTGTTGTGGTCGCGGAGATCGCGATACATCGGATAGGAGAAATACTCGCCCGGATCGCCTCCATAAGAACTCGCGTGACCCGTGTTCGAGCCGGTGTATTTCAGCATCACCAGCTGGCCGGGCTCGACGACGGGCAACCTCCGGATCAGAACCTGATCCACCAGGGAGAAGATCGCGGCGTTCGCCCCGATGCCGACGGCAAGGGTCAGTACCGCAATCGTTGTAAATGCCGGATACTTGCGCAACTGGCGCAAGGCGTAACGAACGTTTTGCAGAGTTGTTTCCATGCGTCTCACTCGCAGCGCAATGCAACCGCAGGATCGACCTTCGTCGCGCGCCGGGCTGGAAGGAAGCAGGCGGCCAGCGCAATCGCCATTAGCAGAATCGCCATCCCCGCAAAGGTGATGGGATCGAGAGTACTGACCCCATAGAGAAGACTCGACATCAGCCTCGTCAGACCGGCCGCAGCTGCCATCCCCAGCACGATACCGGTCAAGGCGAGCTTCCCACCGCGGCTCAGGATCAAAGACAGAATGTCGAAGCGACGCGCCCCGAGCGCCATCCGCAAGCCGATCTCGTGCACTCTCTGCGCGACTGCGTAGGAAATCACTCCATAGATACCCACGCTGGCGAGCACAAGGGCAAGCGACGCGAACACGACGAGCAGGATCATGAGGAACTGCCGCGATGCCAGGGATCGGGCAATCAGCGAGTCCATCGTCTGCATCCCGAAAATGACTTGTTGGTTACTCATCTCACCACTGACTCGCCGCACAGCGTCTGCGAGCCCGGCGGACGCCTGATTCGAACGCACCACCACGCCCGAGCCTGAAGGCGCCATGGCTACGAAATCATCGGGCATCTGCATGCACGGAATGTAGAGCTCAGAGCGCAGCGACTGGCGATCGTCAGCATCCATCCCCCACTGCCGCACGTGGCTCACGACCCCGACAATTTCTGCCAACCGGGGATTCTGATTGAGGTGAATCCGTTTGCCCACCGCATCCTGATGAGGAAAATACTTGCCGGCGAAGACGTCATCCACGACCACCACGAGCGGTGAGTGCTCGTTATCTTGCGCAGTGAAGAATCGGCCGTGCTGCAGCGGGATGCCCATGATCCGCAGGTAGTCGGGCTCGACGATGTAGTCAATTGCCCAGTCCATGTCGTTTTCATTCGCCGGTTTCGGCTGGCCGTCGAGCCAGAACAATTGCTCATCATCAGAATCGAACGGCAGCGCTCCCCACACTTGGGAAACTCCGCGCACTCCTGGAATCGCCGCGACCTTTGCATCGAACTCATAAAAAGCGGCGCGGATGGCCTCCGGTTTCGCGTTCACCATCGAAGGCGGCAGCGACAACCCAAACGTCATCACGTTATGGGGATCCAGGCCTGGATCAAGGCTCCAAAGGCGCATCAGGCTACGGATGGTGAGTCCGGCCCCGATGAGCAGCACGACCGCCAACGCCATCTCCGCCGTTACAAAAACGCCTAGTGTGTAGTGGCGGGGCCCGCCGGCTCCGCGGCCCCCTTCCTTGAGTCTTTCCTGCAAATCCGGTTGCGAGGTTTTCCACGCTGGCGTCAGGCCAAAGAGAATTCCCGCAATCAGCGACACACCCGCGGTAAAGAACAGCACCCGCAGATCGAGGCCGACCTGCTCCGCCCGAGGCAGCGTCGTAGGTAGCGTCTGGAGTACGGCACGAATACCCCACGCCGCCAGCAACAGGCCCAGGGCACCCCCGGCAAGAGACAGCAAGACACTTTCGGTGAGCAGTTGCCGGACAACTCGCGAGCGGGAGGCTCCTAGCGCAGCACGAACGGCAAACTCGCGCCTGCGTGCGGTGGAGCGAACCAGCAACAGGTTGCCCACGTTGGCGCAGGCGATCAGCAGCACAAACCCGACCGCCGTCATCAGAACGCTGAGGAATGGCCGGACATGCCCAATCATTGTTTGCTTGAGCGGAACCACGTCAGCCGTGATTCCCTTGTCGGCATTCGGAAATGCGGCAGTGAGATTCCGCGAGACCGACTCCATATCCGCACGCGCCTGCTCAACCGTCACTCCCGGCTTGAGGCGGCCGATCCCGTGAATTCCCAAACCCGCGCCGCGCTGCTGCAACAGAGGATTGCTCCATTGACCAATCGGCACGAAAACATCGGCGTCGCGATACCCCGGGATCAGCAGGTGAAAATTCGCCGGAATCACGCCGACCACGGTGTACTCCCTGGCATCAAGGGTGATGGTCTTGCCGGCGATCTCTGGGGCAGAGCTGAACTTGCGGCGCCATAATCCGGCACTGATGAGCGCAACCGGATTCGCACCCACCTCGTCCTCGCCTTGCGCAAACGTGCGGCCCACCACCGCATTCACTCCCAGGATCGGAAAAAAGTCCGACGAAACAAACTCCCCGTTGAGCTGCTCCGCCTGGCCGATGCCCGTCAGGCTGAAGGCATAACTGCGCGAGATCGCCATCAAAGAGAATGTGTGATTATCCTTCTGCCAGTCCCGGAAATTTGGATAAGAGACGGACCCGCCTTTGAAATTCGGCTTGTTCTCGTGCAGGGTGACCAGCTGATCTGGTTGAGGAAAGGGCAAAGGCCGCAGCAGCACGCCATTCACCACGCTGAAGATCACCGTGTTCACGCCAATGCCCAGAGCCAAGGTCGCCACCGCGACCATGGTGAACCCCGGACTCTTGCGCAATTGGCGCAAGGCGAAACGCAGGTCTTGAAGCAGCGTGCTCACGCGCCCACGTCCGCCAGAAGTTTCTTGAGCTCTTCTTCGGCCACGACTTTGCCATCAAATAGATGCACTTCGCGTTGCGCGTGCTTGGCGAAGCGCGGATCGTGGGTCACCATGCAGATCGTTGCGCCCTCGCGGTGAAGGTCGGCCAGAAGCTCCATCACCGCTTCGCCGTTGCGGGAGTCGAGGTTGCCGGTGGGTTCGTCGGCCAGAAGGATCGAAGGCTTGCCTCCCAGGGCACGCGCCACTGCGACGCGCTGTTGCTGACCGCCGGAGAGCTGGGAAGGATAGTGGCGCACGCGATGGGCCATACCGACGCGTTCCAGCGATTCCATCACGCGCTTTTTGCGCTCTACGGATGGCATGCGCTGGCGATAGGTCAGCGGCAGTTCGACATTTTCGTAGACCGTCAAGTCGCCAATCAGATTGAAACTCTGAAAAATGAAGCCGATTTCCTGGTTGCGAATGCGCGAACGCGTCGCGAAATCCAGATTCTCGACCGGCTGCCCATTCAACATGTATTTCCCGCCGGTGGGCGTGTCGAGCAGACCGATGATCGACAGCAGCGTAGACTTGCCGCATCCCGACGGTCCTGACATCGCCACGTACTCTCCCTTGCGCACCGTCAAATGCACTCCAGAGAGAGCATGCGTTTCGATCTCGTCGGTGTAGAAAATCTTAGTGAGGTCTTCAATCTGAATGAGCGATGCCCCTGCTTCTGCCATGGAGTTTTGTCCTCGTCTGCGTTTAATCGAGTCGAATCCGGTCGGTGTTGTCGTTCCGTGACATGTCGGAAAGAATGACCGTGTCGCCTTCCTGCAAGCCCCCGAGAATCTGGATCGAATTCACCGAGGCTCGTCCCACTTTCACAGGAACGCGAACGGCGCCTTTGCCGTCTGGGTCAAGTTTGAACAAACTGATCGTGCTGTCTTCCTGCCCGAAGGCGGGACGGCCGACATAAAGAATGTTGTCCAGGCGCTCCAGGTCGATGGTTCCATCCACGCTCAGATCCGGTCGTGCGCCTTTCGGTAACTCTCCCGTCAGTTTGACATCTACGGTTACGGTTCCATTCTGCACGGCAGGATCGACCCGCATCACCGTGCCACCTACAGTCCCATTGTGTGTGTCAATCATTGATGGCTGACCGATCTGAACATCCCGCGCTTGCGTCTCGGGAATCTTCAGCTCTGCGATCAGATGATTGGGTTGCACGACTTTCGCCAGCATCGTCCCGGGAAGTACGTGCTGGCCCACTTGCAAAGGTAGATCCACGAGGACACCATCGATGCCGGCCCGCACTCTCAGCGCATCCAGTTGCTTCTGCTTCAGCTCCGCCAGAGCCCGAATCTGTTCTACCTTGGCTTGCTGCTCGGCGAGTTGAGACTCAATCGCCTTCTGGCCGATCTCGAGCCGCTCTCCTTCAATGTTGTTCCGGGTCGTGAGTTCATCCGCCTTGCTCTTGGAGCCCTTATACGCCAGTCCGGAAATGACGCCGAGATCGTAGAGAGCTTTATCGGTGTCCGCCTGGAGCTTCGCCTGACTGTAGTCCGCGCTCACTGTGGCCGCATCAGCCTTCTGATTCATGAAATCACTTTGAAGGGTGACGCGCAGGCTTTGATATTCGGCTTGCGCCGCCTTCAACTGTAGCTCGGCGTCGACCGCGGCCTGCTCCACCTGTGGATTGCTCATCTCGAGCAAAACCGTATCGGCATTCACCTGCGAACCCGGCAGCATGCGAATCCGAACCACGGTCGCCTCCGTCTCTGCCGGTATTTGACGGATGAATTCCTGACTCGGAATCAGCGAGCCCAATCCCCGCACTTGGCGGAGCATCGAGCCGCGCCGGACCGTGTCCGTCCAGACTGTGCTGCGCTCGACCTCTGGCGCAGCGGGTTTGAGTCGGGTAACGCCGATAGTAAGTGCCGCGAGAATGACGATGGCGACTGCCGACCAGATGATCTGCCGGCGTCGTTTCTGCTGCTTGAACTCAGGCCGTGCGATGTCCATCGCCTCAGAATTATGCAACCGCTCGGCCAACCAGCGCACTAACGCTATACAGCTGAAATAATTGGATTAAGGCCTGATCGAGGTTCGCGGCTTGGCGGCAATCTTGTCCAGCGACGGAATCGGATGTCCGTTATCGGACAGAGCAAGAATAGCCCTCACAGACTGTTGGACGTGAGAAGAACGCCCAGGAAACAGGGAGGAAACGACGGATGCGGCTTCGCCGCCGCATGCGGCGTCGGGCATCGCGGGCGATCCTATGAGCGCTGACGAATCTCCGCGGCGAGACCCTGTGGCGTATCGCTCGCAGCTGGTCGCTTGGGGGGCAACGAACCAGCACCCACAGGTGGACGATGCTCGATGATCCCGATCACGGGCGCCTCGTCCATCGTGTCGGTGTAGATCATGGAGGCAAATCGCTGGTCGGTGCACAGCCGGTCGATCAGGCGCTGTTGCCGCCGCGACAGCACTGCATGCGGGAGAATGGGAAAGTTGCGGAACATCCAGAGCAGATACATGCGCTGGAGTAGAGAGGGGATTACGTAGCGCGGCCCGATCGGCGTCTCTACCTGGACTACGCCGGCCGCGAGCTTGTCGATCATACCTGGGCCCACCCGAACTGAGATTTAAGAATCTGAATTTACCAGAGCAATTCTAGGGCCGCCATTATTGCACCACGGACGATGCAATGGGAAGCACTTTTTCACAGAATTTCAGGGACTTAGCGGCGGCCTTCTCCCAGCCGCTACATCGGCCTGATATTTTTGGGAATTTTGGGAGCGGGTTTTGTCCCGAACCGGGCTGGCTACTTCAGGGACTGGCGCGGACTAATCAGGGGCTAAACCGCCACCTCCGGCAGGATGTCCATGCGCCGAATCTGGGCTGCCACACCGAAGTCTGACCCTTTCTCCTCGACCCGCACGACCGTGGCCTGACAGCACACCCAGCATTTCTCTCCCGATGTGAGTTCGGGAGGAAGGATCAGCACCAGCTCCACCTCGGCGCCCGTTTGTAGCCGAGACTTTGTATAGAGAAACACGCCGCTGGCGCTGACATCACGCGTTTGCGCAGTGTGGTCTGCACCTTCGGCGGTACGGACACGCGTAGCCACGCTGGTCGCGATTCTGGTTCCAGAGCGGCGCTCGGAGTCTGCGTTCATCGTCAAGAGTGACCACCTACTGTACACCAGGAGTCAAGTTCGGGCTGGAAAATCGGGGCATCTCGCGGAAGGGAACCCGGATTGGGAATCCGGCGGCACGGAGGCGATCGGCTTGTGGATTCGCGGGAAAACGTGAGCGATCAGAGCATGGGACGCTGAGCGCGAACCGCAGGCACCACCAACGCCTGTTCCATCGTAGGAACGTTCGTGCCCCGGAGCCTGGCCTCGATTTCGTGGAGCTTGTCGACCTGCATCGTCTGGTAATACGCCTGGACAAGGAGTTCCATCGTAAACGGGTTGTCCTGATCTTCTTCTAGATCAGCAATCGCATCTTCATACTTTTTCTGATCCATCAGAAGCGTGCCAGCCGCTCCATGATACGAACTCTGGATCACCCGATTGCGGCTGGCGTTGGCCATCTCTTCCAGCTGGTGCATCGTCTGCTCAGCGAGACCTGAATTACCGCTATGGGAGGCGCGCACGACGCGAATGCGAAGGATCCGGGACAGCTCTTCATCGCGATCCGAGGGGGCAATCGTCGACTGGTGATACAGCGCCTCCTCGGCCAGCTTCAGATGCTTGAGCGCCGCTCCGTCATCCGCCTGGTATTCGGCGAAATGGCGGTAGGCTTCGGCCTCCTGCAAGCCCTGCGCCTTCGCGTGAGAGGTTTCTGCGATCTCGAGGAATTCCTTGTCGGCTTCGGCGTAGTTGCCGTCGCGCACAAAGGTCATTGCCTTCTGCATACTGTAGGTCAATCGGTCGGCCTCATTGTGAGCGAAGCGGATCGCCTTGTCATACTCGATGCGCGCCTGCTCCTGGTTACCCATGAGCGCATAGGTGTCACCGAGACCGGCTTGCGAGGTCACAAAATCGGGATCAATCTTGAGGGCTGCGCGGTAGTGCTCAAGCGAGCTGTCAAATTCTCCGGCCATGCGCTTCAGTTCGCCGTACGAATCCTGGGGATTGGGCTCTTTGGGCAGCAGCGCAACATACCGATCCATGGCGGTAAACGCCTTGGCGAATTGGCGGTTGCGGGCATAAGAGTAAGCGAGATCATTGAGGGCAGGCGGGAAATTCTTGTCAATCGCCAAGGCCTTTTCCATCATGCGCTGAGCCTGGTCTGCTCCGCTCTCTCCCATCATCCAGTTGCCGACGAGGTAAAACAGGTGCTTGTCGTGCGGGTACATCTCCAGCATGTCGTTCATCGCCTCGATGCCGCCCAGGAAATTGCCTTCTTGCACTTTCGCGATCCAGGAAATCATCAGCTGTTCGCCGGGCGTCGCCTTCGGGGCTAGTTCCTTGGCCTTGGCCCTTGCGTCGCTGACTTCCTGCGGATTGGTGCTATTGAAGGCAATCCAGGCCCAGGCCACCGCAAGGTTCGGATCCTCCTGCACGGCGGCTCGCCAATCGTCGTTGCAGCGCTCCAGATAGAGATTCTCGTAGTCCAGCATTCCTTTCTCGTAAAGCGCGCGAGCCTTGGCGGAAGAAGTCGTGACCGGGAGGTAGGTCGATTCACCTTTCTTCAGGTGATGCGCATACAACGGCGCGGCTACACCGAAAACCAGAGCGAGAGTGCAGAACTTTGTGAAGGCGAAGCGACGCATGGCGTTCTCCGGAGACAGTTTTGCGGGGAGGGAGTACTAGAAGAGAGGCTACATCGGAGAAAGGTCACGGACGAGGTGACCAAAGACATTGTCCGGAAGGACAGTCAGGGCCCCGCGGCGGCCGAGGCCCTGCTCCCAACCCCAACTAGAACTTGAGGATAGCCGCGAACTGGATCCCCCGCGGCCCACCCCCTCCAAGGAACGGATTGCCGATACCCACGTCTCCCGTCGCTGTGAGCGAGTAGTAGCTTGGCACCCCGCTGAAGACGTAGCCTCCCGTGGCGGGGTTCGGTGCGCCGATGTCGCCGATGAAATTCGGAAGCAACGGGTTGGAGAAGTTCGGGTGATTGAGCAGATTGAAGAACTCGGCGCGCAATTGCAGATTCACCCGCTCCGACAGGAAAGTGTCTTTGAAGAGAGAGAAGTTAAACTCCTTGAAGCTGGGACCCCTCAGCGAGTTGCGTCCCAGGTTGCCGAAGTGCCGCGTGCCCGGAACGCAATTAGTCTCATCCGAGGTGCCGTCGTTGAGCGGATTGCCCCACGTGCACGGCGCGGCGAAAGCCGACAGGTCCAGGTACTGCGCCGGATTGCTCGAGTAGTGGATCGGACCCACGACATCGGGCCGATCAAAACCCTCGCCTGCTCCTGAGTAATCCCCCTCAAACTCGTAATTCAAATGCCAGGGCTGGCCATCCTGCAGATTCAGGATTCCATCAATCCCCCAGCCATCGGTAAGTTTGGCGAACTGGCCTTTGCGCTTGGGAAACTGGTAGACGAAGTTCCAGGTGAAACGTCGCCGGATGTCAAAACTGGAGTTCCCGCGATCTCCCGCAGGGTTCGTGCTGTTCTGCGGCTGAGCTTCGTTCGGCTCGAAATCCTCAAGGTCGCTCGCGGTATCGATGGAGTGGGACCACACAAAGTTCGCCTGCGACGACAACCCATGCCATCCGCTGGTGCGTATGCTGGCTTGCAGAGCATTGTAGATCGAGTTCGCTGATGACCGTTCCTGGTTCAGGTAGAAGAAGTTTGGCGCGAAGGTCCGCGGTACTCCATAGCCTGCAGGACAATAATCTCCCGCCAGAATATCGGGAACGCAAGCCAGGTCGGCCGCGGTAATCTGCGCCTGGCTGGGCTGGTTGATATCGAGGAACTGGAACAGCTTCGTTCCTTTCGCCCCGACATATCCAATCTGAACCACGGTTCGACTTCCCACCTGCTGCTGCACATTGAGGTTGAAGTTCTGCACATAAGGCGTGCGCATGTGAGGATCAACCGCAAAGAAGTCGCCCTCTGGTCCAGGATTGGTATACACCGGCGCCCCCGCGGCGAGCGGAGTTACGGCCAGCCCGGTTACAGGATCGGTGTCGACCGTACCGGTCTGGAGGGCCTGCGGCCCGAGACCCGGATAGGCCGGACCGGGACAGAAGACGCAGTTCCACGGCAGGTGGCCAAGAAACATGTCCTGGGAGAAGGCGTCGTAGAACAATCCCCAGCCGCCGCGAACCACGGTTTGTCCTTTGCCGGTGAGGTCATAATCGAAAGCCAGGCGGGGAGCAAAATTGTTGAGGTCCTTCCCATAAAGCTGGCTGGTCGGAACGTTGTCTCCGCCATTCGCCGGATCGAACGTATAGAAGAGACCGCTATTCTCGCCCGTCACTCCGAAATAATCCCAGCGCAGGCCATAGTGCAGAGTAAGCCGCGGGGTCGCGCGATATTCATCCTGCAGGAAGAAGGCATGGCTGTTCTGGAAGGTGTGCCGCCTGGAATCGCCACTGACCTGCGCACCGCCATCGGATATTCCGCTCAGGAAGTCGGACAAATTGTCGAAACCCAGAGTTCCGCGGAAGTTGTGATCGATGACCTGCATGATCGTGGTCCGGCGGAATTCATATCCGAACTTTACGTCGTGCTTGCCGGACTTCCAGGAATAGTTGTCGACAAAATGCCAGTTCGAGTCGACGCGGTTGCGCGGAATCGAACTGGTGGCGCCAATCTGAGAGAAGCCGGCAACGCCGGTCGCGGGCAGGCCACCGTCATACGCCCCGACGCCGGTGTCGAGCCCGATCGAATTCGGATTGAAGCTCTGGTCCTGGGGGAAGAATCCCTCCGCGAAACGGTTCCATCCCAGCCGGGCTTCATTCACCTGGCTGGCATTCATCACTCTCACCCAGGAAAGCGCGACCAGTTGCACCCGCGTCGGAGTCACGGTGTTGAAGCCGGGAAGCAGGCCGCCCGACAACTGGGCGAAGGGGAAACTCTGGTTGCTGTCGCCGAAATAATAGCGGCCGGTCAGCATGTTGTTGGTGTTGAAGTTGTGATCGATCTTGGTGATCAGGCTATCCACGCGGTTAAAGAAACTGGTCGAGGTCGAGAGATTGTCTCCGTTCGGGCATCCGGTATCGAAATCCGTGCCCGGCCCCAGCGTCTGCCCAGGTTGCGGTGCCGCACTAGCGATGTTCGGGGTCGGCCAGGGATTGCGCGCCAGCAGCGCAGCGATGACGGGGTTGGTCGCGCCCAGCGCGGTCTGATCGGCAGCGATCTGTTGAGGATCCGGCACACAGGTCGTACCCGCCTGTCCCCCGTTCTCGCGCTGCCCTTCATAATCGGCGTAGAAGAATGTCTTATCTTTCACGATCGGGCCGCCGAGCGATCCCCCGAATTGATCGTTGTTGAATGGACTCTTGGGGTCGGGCGCGAAATTAAAGTAGTTCCGAGCTCCCACCTTTCCGCTTCGGTAGTACTCGATCGCCGATCCGTGCCAACGATCGGTGCCGCTCTTGGTCACGATATTGATGACAGCGCCGCTGTTGCGGCCGTATTCGGCTTCGTAATTGGAAAGCACTCGCAACTCTGCAACCGCATCGATGGGCAGGATGGTGGCAGGATCGCCGAAGACGCCGGCTTCGTTAATGGCCGGATCGTTGCGGTATCCGTCGTTCATATCGGTGCCATCGAGGAGGAAATTGTTGGAGCGCCCGCGCGAGCCATTCATCGAAAACGTTCCGTAAGATCCGGGCGAGTCGGAGATCTGATCCGGCGAACCGGCAATGCCGGGATTGAGATAAATGAGCTTCTGGTAGTCGCGACCGTTAACCGGCAAGGTCTCGATCGTCTCAGAGGTCAGCGTTCCGCCCAGTTCCGCCGAAGTGGTTTCCACCTGTGGCAGCAATTCTCCCGCGACTTCGACCTGGGTTGAGACTTCGCCGGGTTTGAGAACGGCGTCCACCCGCCTCTCGCTGGCCACGTCGACCCTTACCCCGGTTGCCAGGAAGGTATGGAAGCCGGCCTGAGTGACGGTCACGCTGTAGGTGCCGATAGGCAGCTCCGGCACGGAGTAACTGCCATCGGCGCTGGTTTCTGTAGAGCGTTGTAATCCCGTGGCGGTGTTCTTCACGTTCACCTTCGCTCCCGCCACGACCGCACCTGTGGCATCGGTGACCGTCCCCAGGATGGTGCCACGAAACGTCTGGGCGGACGCCCCAACGACAAACAAAAGAACGAATCCCAGCGCGATGCGCACTCTCATGTCTTCTCCTTAAATTGATTGAGGGGGTTGCAACGCAGATCGAGGGCCAGACTCGATTGCCATCATCGTGGCTTGGGAAGCTGGCAATCTGTCTGCTGCGAAATGGATAGGCCCCGAACCCCGAGCTTGAACATTAGCGAAACCTGTTCGCCAGAGTCAACCAAGTAGTTATCGATCAAGCCTATAGATTTTGCGAATAGGAGTGGCGCTCTAGAAGGTAAAGGCCAGCCCACCGCGGATCGAGCGGGCTGACTGAACCAGGTAGACTGTCTGCCCATCCTGGCCCAGCACCGGGACATATCCCTGGGCCAGCAGGTTGCGCACATCGATCAGCGCCTCCAGATGGCTGGGAAGAAATCCCATCGTCGGAATCGGCTGCCGGATAAAGATGTTCAGGAACGGATCGCTTTGTCCGGGAGAGTCGTTGAAAAGATCGACTGGCGTAAGGGCGGGGCCGCTCACCCAGCGATAGGAGGCAATCCAGCGTGTGTGAGTGCGCGAGAGCGTTCCGCTGAACTTGGCCGCAACCGCATGGCGCCGCTGCGTGTCGATCGAAGATTGCGCATCCTTCAAAGCGATGTCCGGCTGCTGAAGATCAAGCACTCCGCCGAAGGCGTAATCCAGAGTGGCCGTCAGATCATCGGAAAACTTGCGCTGCAGAACGATGCGGACTCCGTCCGTGTCGAGGTCGGTTCCAGCGTAGCTGAAGGTTCCCGAGGCCATGTCCGGCAGCAAGAATCCTCCCGCGGCGGTCACCTCGCCAGTCCCCGTAAGCGCCGGATTGCTCACGCGGTCGGAGAACATTGCGACCTGCATACTGTTCTTGCCCATGCGATGCGAGAGGCTGATTTCCTGATGATGCGCGCTCTCCACTTTCGCGGCGAATCCCATCACGCTCACCCGAGGATTCGACTCACTCAGATCCGCCGGCGACGAATCGAAGCCCTTTTCCGCCCGCATGTCGGGGCGCGAGGTGGTGTAGGCGTATTCGACAACCGTATTCGGCGAAAGATGGACATCCGCAGAACCGTAGGGACGAAACGCATTCAGGTGTCCCAGGAACTGGATGGTCTGCAGTTCGCTGCCGAACTTCAACTCGACGACATCGTCGATGGCAACATCATCCGCGCCGGAAAGCGCCAGCGCCTGCAGGGCAGCGTTGTGCAAGTTCGGATCCGTGGCGGCAAAGCGCCGTACGGTCAGGCCCATGGTAGGCTCGGAGCCGTTGGCCATCCGGTGAGAATAGCCGGCATGCAACACCGCTGCCGGCAAGCCGGTTCCGTATCCGACATTGCCGCTAAACGCGAGTGTGCCGTCCGCAAATACCGACCGCTCCAGCTGGAAACCTGTACTCATGTCAGAGCCGGTGCCATAACCCCCTGCTGCCGACCCCGCGAGGAAAGACAAAGAGCCGCGCAGGGAGTGATCTTTTTGCTCTGCCGAGGCGGTCAGCGTCGGATCATCGAACACGCGCAGAATCGGCCGGTTGGCCACCGAACGCAGCGTCCACTTCCAATCGTCATCGTCCGGAAGCGGGCGTACCGGTCCCAACTGCATCATGTTGAACAGCGTGCTGAGCGTGACGTTGACGCTCAGGCTGCCTCCGGGGCGCAGTCCGATCTTTTCGCGCAGCGCCGGAAGAAAAGAAGGAGCCGTGACTCGGAGGGAATAGAGACCGGGCAAGAGACCTGACGCTGTGTAGTAGCCGGCGCCATCCGTAAAGACGGTGAGAGTGCGATTGGCCGCACCAAGGATCTCAACCACCGCGCCCATCTGGGGCACGCCGGTCGCATCTCGCACATAACCCGAGATCACTCCCGACCGGTCGCCCGCCCACGCAGGCAGCGACACACTGAGGAGGATCGCCCATATTCCGAGTTTGCGCAGTCTCACACCGCCCCACCCCCCGGGGGAATCGCAGGGAGTTACTCTACTGCAAACACCGCCGATGGATCAACGCTCTGCTTCGAAATGTTGTCGTTGATTTTGATCTGAATCTTGTAAATTCCGGGTTGCAGGTTCGCCGATGCAATCGACTTCTCCAGCGTGACCTGCTCGCCAACGTTGCCCATCGTTTCGGTCGACTCGACTTTCTTGACGATCGGTTGGTTTGTCGCCACGTTCACGATGTCGTACTCGAAAGTGGCGGAAGGCTTGTGGGTTTTGTCGTCTACACCGAGATTGTAGACCTGCATCCAGAAATTAAGCTTCGCATCTTTGTCGCGGTGGAACAGGGCCGGCTTGCCGTCCGCGGGCGCGACCCGTGGCCGGACTTTCATGGCTCCGATCACAAAGTTGCCGGTGCCGATGGCCTTGGTGGGTACCGGCTCCATCTCGTCGGCGACAATCAGACTGGAAGTTGCCAGCTTGTCGTCGGAGTAGTCGGGTACGATAATGCTCCGGCTCCAGATGCCCTTACGGTCGCCGTTGACATCCTTCACTGCGACATACAGTTTGTAGCGGCCCGGGCGCAGCGGCAAGGCTTTGTAGTACACCTGAGCGTTCTCGGTGGTGCGCGGCAGCAGTTCGCTGGGAACGTCGGCCTGCACCGTATCTTCGAAGGTCTGAACGATCTTTCCCGTCAACGTGGTCAGGCGGCCCAGGATGTTCACCGTCCCGCGCTCCACGCCGTCCTTATCCACAAAGGTGATGTCCCGATTCCTCATCTGGATCGTGATCGGAACCAGCGCGGTGTCGCTGGTGACTTTGACAAAGTCCACGTGCACGTCGAACGGCATCGGGTTGAGGATGACCTTGGTGTTGACCTCTTCCTCCAGATCTTTGAACTTCACTGGAGGCGGGGCATTCAGCTTTGCGAACTGCTCGAGGCGATCGAATTCCTTCGAGGCTTCGCTGCTGCTGTCGGGACCGAGGCCGAGCCGCTCAAGCCCGTTGCCGTTGAAGCGGTCTGCTTTGCTCGACAATCCCATCTGCTCCCAGAGTGTCAGGCCGGCGTTCGGCGTCATCAGGAGGGCGTCTTTTTCAGAACGGTCCAGGGTCATGTGATACTCGCCGCACATGCAAGTGTCAACGAACTCGATGATGACCTCCTGCCCGATTCCTTCGATATAGCGATAGCGCCAGTCTTCAAACGGGAAGGTCGACGTCTCTCCGCCACCTTCTTCGATCGGGCGCTCGTACGTTCCACCGGAAGGATGAGAGTCAATCTCGTCCGGCTTACCGTACATGATGTAGATGCGGCCGCGATCGGTCTTCCATCCCGGTACGCCCGCCGCGAAATGCTCGTTGGCGTAGGCGATGCGGGCGTAATGCTCTTCCTTGTATTCGTTCTCTTCGGTGTCGGGTGTTGGATCGCGGCGCTGCCAGAAAGCTTCGATGAAGTTGTCCCGCTCTTCATCGTTCGACAGTTGCTTGAACGCCGCTCGTTCTTCCGGAGTGATGATGTAAACGACATCCTCGTCAAGCCACTTCTTGTAGGGCTTGCTCAGTTCCTGTTTGAGAGCGCGCTCGTTCTTTTTCCTTTGCTTGGCGTCGGGAGGACGCTTCAAGGGGTCAACCGACTGACTGGCCTGCCCCGGCTGGGTACCGGCGGCTTTATCAGACGCCGCTGCCGCCGAATCCGCAGGCTTCTGCTCGGACTGATCTTTGGTGGCGGGTTGGTCCTGCGCGAAGGCGGTCGCGCAGACGAGCGCTGCAACTATCAGAAGAATTCGGACAAACGTTTGGTACGAACCGACCCGGAACATGAGAGGGACTCCTGCCTGACACTGTTCGTCTGCCTATTTTAGGCCCTTAATTGTGTGAAAGCAAGGTTAAGTCGTGCCCGGAGAATGAATTAAACGTGCTCGATCCGCTTTTATTAGAAGGTTGGCGTTCTCAGCGAGTTGCCTGCGCAGGATGCGATTCTGTGGCTCGTTTTTCAGGTTCCCAAGCTATAATGGGGGGTTCCGGGGCGGTAGTCATCCAGCGACAGTGGTCTCGGCACTCCTAAATATTTCCTGATCGGGAACTTTCCGGGCGGCCAAGCCGTACCAGTGAGTGTACCCGTCACCTTCGCCAAAAGCGAAAAGGGGCCTGCGGTGCAAGTACCGCTCAAGGCAGGACTTGGCCTTCCTGAGGACTAAGGCCGGATCGTGACGGAAATCATGAAAGCGTGGAAAAAAATTGCAATCGGGGCCGGAGCGGTTGTTCTGGTCGCAATCATCATCGGCTTTACCGTTCACCAAAGCAGCAAGAATGTGGCGACGGTACAGACCGGGAAAGTGGTGCGGGAGGACCTGGCGACGGTTGTCAGCGCTTCGGGAGAGATTAAACCCAAGACCTATGTGAATCTTGGGGCGAATGCCTTCGGCAAGATCACCCATCTTTACGTCAAAGAGGGCGATCGCGTGAAGAGAGGTCAACTGGTGGCGCAACTGGAGAATGTACAATCTTCGGCCGACGTAAACGCCAACCAGGCCTCCTTGCAGGCGGCGCAAACCGATGCCCTTGCCTCGGACGCGGCGCTGAAGACATCGCAGGCTGATTTGCTCCGCGCCCAGGCGGACTATGACCGCAACAAGCTCGATTGGGATCGCGCCCAAAATCTCTTTAAAGACGGGCTGATCTCGAAGTCGGACTTTGACAGTCGCAAGGACGCATGGGCTACTGCGGAAGCCGGGCTGGCGCAGGCTCAGGCGCGCGTGGCTCAGGCCCAGGCCCAGGTCGACTCGGCGAACAAGCATGTGGTTCAGGCACGAGCCAATCTGACGCGGGTGACCGACGTCTTGCAGAAAACCAGCTACAACGCTCCCTTCGACGGAGTGGTTACGAATCTGCCGGTGCGCGAAGGCGAGACTGTGGTGATGGGGATTCAGAACGCTCCCGGCAGCACGCTGATGACGATCGCCGACATGTCGGTCATCACCGCCGAAGTCATGGTCGATGAAACCGACATCGTGAATGTGCGCCTCGGACAGCCTGCCGATGTGACCATCGATGCGATCCCGAACAAGACCTTTCACGGCACGGTTTCGGAAATCGGAGACAACGCGATCGTTCGCTCCAGCGGGGTCTCGACCTCGCAGCAAACCACCGCGAATGAAGAAGCCAAAGATTTCAAGGTGGTCGTGAACTTGACGGATGCGCCCAAGGACCTGCGTCCAGGGCTCTCCACCACGGCGAAGATCACGACTGCGACGCGAAGCAACGCGCTGGGCGTTCCGATTCAGGCGCTGACGATGCGTACCAAGCAGCAGATCGACCAGCAAAACAATCCTCCCGGTTCGGTACACGCCGCGGAACCATCCACGCAGGATGCCGCATCCAAGAAAAAGGACGACAGCATCCAAGGTGTTTTCGTCATCCGCAATCGAAAGGCGTTTTTTGTTCCGGTGAATACCGGCATCACAGGTACGACCGACGTGGAGGTTCTTGACGGATTGAAGCAGGGAGACGAGGTGATTACCGGGAGCTACAAAGTGTTGCGCACTTTGCGACCGGGGAGCAGCGTGAAGATCGACAACAGCGTCCCCAAGAAAGAGGACGAGTCGTCATAACCTTCGCCGGTTTGGCGCGTCCAAGAGGGAAGCCGGTTGAGGTCTCGGAAAACGGAGCCCGCAGTCAAGCATACTGAAACCAGTTAGATCGGAGAGGTCAGTGGCACCGGACCAGGAGAAGAACATGGCAACCGCCGAAGTCATCAGCATACCCACGACGGAAGCACAGGCACCGCCTGAATCTTGCATGATCGCCGCCGAGGACCTATGGAAAACCTACGACATGGGTTCGGAGCAGCAGGTTCATGCCCTGCGCGGTGTCAATCTTCGCATCCAGCGCAACGAATACGTCGCCATCATGGGACCGTCGGGGTCCGGCAAGTCGACGCTGATGAATCTGATCGGTTGTCTGGATACGCCGTCCCAGGGAAAATACTGGCTCAACGCCCAGCTGGTCAGCGAACTGGATGATGACGAACTGGCGAGGATCCGCAACAAGGAAATTGGCTTCGTGTTTCAGACCTTCAATCTGCTGGCTCGGGCGACAGCCCTGCACAATGTCGAGTTGCCATTGATCTACGCCGGCATTCCCACCGAGGAACGTCTGGAACGAGCGAAAGCGTCGTTGACCGCCGTGGGCATGGAATCTCGTATGCATCACAAGCCCAACGAACTCTCCGGCGGCCAACGGCAGCGCGTGGCCATTGCCCGCGCTCTGGTAAACAAGCCGTCGATCATTCTGGCTGACGAGCCCACCGGCAATCTGGATTCACAAACGGGTATTGAAATCATGGCATTGTTTGATCGGCTTCAGTCGGAAGGAAACACGATCATCCTGGTGACGCACGAAGGCGATATCGCGGAGTACGCGCACCGTGTGATTCACATTAAAGACGGCATCATCGCCAGCGACGAGAGCAAAGGCCGCGCATAAGAACTCAGGAATATTGGAATGAAAACGCCCAGCGTGACGGCTGGGCGTTTGTTTTTGCGATTGCGAAGTCAAGCTCAGCCGCTTCCCGCCTGTGCCGCAGCGTCAGCCCGCTCGGGCGGGATCACAGCTTCCGACACCACGACTCGATCTCTGCCTTCCCTTTTTGCCCGATAGAGAGCCGCGTCGGCGGCTTCCAGAAGATCCTTGGAGGACGTGCCATGGTCGGGAAGCGCCGCCACGCCCACCGAAACGGTCACTGTTCCCAGCGATTGCCCCTGATGCACGATGCTCAATTCGCGGACTTTGGCGCGGATACGCTCGGCGCGGGCCTGAGACGCTTTGATATCGGCCATCGGAAGAATGATGACAAACTCCTCGCCCCCGAAACGGCAGACAATATCCTCGGCGCGGACGCTCTTGGCCAGCAGCGATGCGGCTTCGCGCAACACGGTGTCGCCGGCTTCGTGGCCATACGTGTCGTTGAATTTCTTGAAGTGATCGAGATCGAGCATCATGATGCCGAGGCCGTGCCCGGCGCGACTGGCCCGGCGCGTCTCGCGCTCCAGCATCTCGCCAAGATGCCGGCGGTTGTACAGGCCGGTCAATGGATCGCGAATGGACTGAGTTCGCAACGCTTCGCGCAGCCGGATGTTCGCCAGCGACAACCCGACTTGCCCGGCAAAGGTCGTGCGGAAGGAAAGTTCGGCATCCGCCAGCGATGGCGAGTGTTCTGTCGCCTGAAAATGCAGAATTCCCAAAGCCTCTCCCTGCGCCATGATGGGGATGCAAAGATATGTACCCTTCACGCCGTCCGCATGAGTGCAGCGGGCGGTCTTATCCCCGGCGACGACCAGGTGAGGGTGCGACGTGCGCAGGGCCCAGCACGAACTGGGTTCGAAAACCGTGGCCGGGATCTCGCACTCCTGCCAGGAGCCGGCGACCTCGGCAAGGCTGCGGGAAGGATTGAGCAGCGCCATCGCTCCGCGGCTGGTGGGAAAAATTTTAGGAGCGAAACCCAGCGCCGCCTGAAACACTTCTTCCTTGGTGACGCAGCTTTGCAGTAATTCACCCATCTTGGCGAGCAGCGTCGCGCGCTGCGAACGCTCCGTCAACTCGCGCATCATCTGCTCGTTCTGCTCGTCCAGGCGGCGGCGGGCCAGATCCTTTTCCCACATCTCCTCGTGCAGGCGGGTGTTGGCGTCGGCCAACTCCTCCGTGCGCTCGCGGACTTGCTGCTCCAGAACCTGCTGATGATGCTTCTGATCCTCGATATCCGTGAGCGATCCCACCCATTTCACGATTCCTTGCTGTTCGTCGCGGACCGGGGTGGCTCGGGTGAGAAACCAGCGATAGGTGTCGTCTGCCGCGGACCTTAAACGATATTCCATCTCATAAAGTTCACCGGTTCGAATGCACTGTTCCCACTTCGCCATGCACACGGAAACATCGTCGGGATGAACCGCCTTCTTCCACTCCGCTCGTTTGTCGGGCTGCGGGGTTTGTCCGGTATAGCGATACCACTGTTCGCTGGCAAAATCGATCACCCCATCGCCTCGAGCCGTCCACACAATGCCCGGGATCGCTTCGGCGAGCCGGTGGAAGAACGTTTCATTCTCATGCGCCCTCTCAACCGCGGCTTCCTGCGACTGAAGCAGGCGTTCCAGCGCCGAAAAGACGACCGCCCCAGCGAGCGTGAGAAATGCCGCAGCGGTGATGGACAGGATCTCTACCGAGGACCGCGCGACAGTATGAAGAACATCCGGCAGAAGGTCCGACTCCCGCAGCCTCACGCTCTCCATGGTCAGATAAGGCAATACGGTAAGCCCCGCGCCCAGGAGCACAGAGCCGGTGATCTTTCCCGAGAATCCCGGATGCTTCCTGTCAGGGATTTTGGCAGCAAAAACAACAATGACTGACCAGAAGATGACGATCGCCAACACCCCGGAGATCGCTACCAGCGCCCAGTGGTGTTCTACGCTCGCCGCCATACGGCGCGAGGCAACTTCAAGAAAAGAAACCGCCGCCATTCCGATTCCAACGGGAACGCTGAACCCAATGGCCTCAGCCAGCGCGATTCGATCCCGGCTGGCGACGGACAATCCCAAGAAAACCGTGGCCATCGCCAGCAGGAGCGCGACCAACTGGGTCGGGTAGTGATAACGCACGGGAATCGCAAGACTGAAGGCTTGTATGCCCACCTGCTGCGACGCCCAGAGCCCGATGCCGATCGCCCCAGCACTGCATGCAAGCCACCAACGTCGTCGCTCGCGAGTCGCAAGGATTCTCTCGTTGAGTTCCAATCCCGCGTAACACGTGCATACTGACAGAACAAACGACAGCCCCAGCAGACGGTAGTCATAGGATCCGACCAGCAGAATCGGCTGCGACGTAATCTCTCCCATTGCACCCATCCGGAGCTCGGGAAACACAAAGCCCTCTTTCACATATCGGCAAAACAGGACTTTCGTTCTGGTTATGAATGTCTAATAGTCGTGCCCCTGATGGAGGCTCAGACTCGGGAACGAAAGTTGATATGGATCGGAAGACATCGATCGGAAGGGCAAAAAATCTGCTCCTCAGCGGAGCAGATGTGCGAATCGCGGATAGATGACGAATTACTGCACGGGCGTGCCGGGCTCGGAAAACAGCGCTGGACCGGCGACGAAGAAGTTGTGATCGTACATATCGCGATACATGCGGCCGGCAATCTCGGCTGCCTTCGGACCGAAGGTCGGACGTCCGCCTTCCAGGAAGACGACGATTACCACCCGTCCAATGCTGGTGTTGGCATAGGACGCAAACCAGCCGAAGCGGGTTCCGTCATGCGAACAGGTTCCGGTTTTGCCCAGAATCTCCTCTTCATTGAAGTTCAATCGCAGGCTGCGCGCCGTGCCGTACTCGACCGCCCCAGCCATACCATCGGAGAGGTCAGGAATAAGCGGCGCAATGTTCAGCTGCCGCTTCACCCGCGGCTGAAAATTCGCGACTTCGTCGGGAGTGGTCGGATGCTGCAGGTAATAAAGCGTTCCCCCATTTGCGATGGCAGCCACCAAAGCGCCGAGTTGCAGCGGCGTCATCGAAATTCCCTCGCCAAAGGAGCACATTTTGCCCACGCCGCCCAGCTTCGCCGGAATCACTTCGTCGGGGTAGCTGCCTAGTTGCTCTCCCGGAATGTTGTAGCCGGCGAGTTCGCCGAGCCCGAATTCGTGCGCATAGTAGGCGACTTTTTCGAAACCAAGCCTGCGTCCCAGAGCCTCGAAATAGGCATTGTTGGAATGAGCCAGAGCCGTCGTGAGATTCATGCGGGCGCGGCCGCCCAGCCCGACCTCGGTGTCTTTTGAGATCATTCCCTCGCTCAGGGCAGCCAGTGCGACCGAGAGCTTGATGGTCGAGCACGGTTGCGCCCCACTGGAAAGTGCCAGCCTCTGGTTCACCATGGCCAGTACGCGTCCGCTGGTGGGCTCAATCGCGACCACGGTCCCGTTCATGTTGCCCAGGGCATCGATCGCCGCCCGGCGAACCACCGGATCTTCTCCGGCCGTGATGTCGCCCGCAGCTACATCGTCCGCAAACGAACTCATGGTGAAGCGTTCGTAATAGCGATGCCGACGGTGGCCGGTAACCGAAACCCGCCTCACCGTGGCGCGGCTGCGCGCCAGCCGGTGCAGACGGCGCCGGGTGCGCTGGCTCTCACTGATCCTTTGCGTTTTGGTCTTGGTCGGCGTGTGCGTAGCGATGTGCGCGGCCCAACTCACACCCACCAGAGGCAGGCACAAAAGAAAACTGCAAAAGCGACGAAAAAGGCTCAATCCCTTGTACATCTTCCTGATCTACTCCCCGGAGTCTTAACTGCAGTTTGATGCACGCACCGTGCCAGCCAATGGTAACTTACCCTACCAAGCCCCAACTCCGCGATAGTACGAGACTTAGCCCATTTCTGGCAACGGTAAAATTTGCCCGAAAGAAACCATTATTTTTTCTTTAACCCATTCTGAAATAAGGACATCCACACACATTACCTCAGTCCTAACTCCTTCGGTAACCCATTACCTAGTTACTCCTGCAGCACGTCCCGAGTGAAAAGCTTTTCCTATTCTCGTTTTCCGTTCGAGCAAGCTCGAAAATCTGCCGCTCACTTCTTCACATCACGTCGTTGCGCTTGCGCAAAAAAGCAGGAACATCGAGATCATCCTGGTCAAAATTGGCAACCATGGCCCCCCGCATCGAATCCAGCGTCATCACGTCAACCGCGGTCCCGTCCGACGGCTGAGCCAGAATTGCCGGAGAAGCCTCATCCGCGAAAGGCCGCTCCTGCTCGATTGCAGGCGTCGACATGATGTGTTCCGGCGGTTCGGGCGTTGGATCGCGTGGCCCGAGCGCATCGGGAAAATCCATCGCCTCATCGTGGGCTGCGGCAAAGGACGTGTGCGTCTCATGCGTTCGGTGGCGGGCCACCGGAACATCGCGAAACCCGGTGGCGATGACCGTGATCTTCACCGCGTCTTTCATTTTCTCGTCCATGACTGCGCCGAAAATGATGTTGGCATCTTCGTGCGCGGCGCTCTGGATAATCGAGCAGGCCTGTTGCACTTCCGCGAGCTTCAGCGAGGAAGAGCCGGTGATATTGATGAGGATGCCGCGGGCGCCGTCGATCGCTCCCGCTTCCAGTAAAGGCGAGGCGATAGCGCGCTGTGCCGCCTCCACCGTGCGCTTCGCCCCGGCGGCCGAAGCTGTCCCCATCACGGCATATCCCATGCCCGACATAATGGTCTTCACATCCGCGAAGTCCCGGTTGATGATGCCCGGAATCGTGATGATGTCGGAAATCCCCTGCACGCCCTGGCGCAGGATGTCGTCGGCGATGCGGAACGACTCGAAGAATCCTGCATCCTCGGCGACCGCCAGCAGTTTTTCGTTGGGGATAACGATGGTGGTATCGACCGAATCCATCAACTCGGAGATACCGCGCTCGGCCTGCTGCATGCGGCGTTTGCCCTCGAAGGAAAATGGCTTCGTCACGACGGCGACTGTCAGCGCTCCCATCTCGCTGGCAAGCGAGGCGATGATGGGCGCTGCTCCGGTTCCGGTGCCGCCGCCAAGACCGGTCGTGACGAACACCATGTCGGCGCCTTCGAGCGCTTCAATGATCTTGTCGGAGTCTTCCAGGGCGGCCTTGCGGCCAACCTCGGGATTGGCTCCCGCTCCCAGACCATTGGTGAGCTTCACGCCCAGCTGCAACTTAACCGGCGCATGCGACATGCGCAACGCCTGCAGGTCGGTGTTGGCAACAATGAATTCGATGCCCTCCAGACCGGCGTCAATCATGCGATTGACTGCGTTCCCGCCGCCGCCGCCGACTCCAATCACTTTGATCTTGGCGTCGTTGCGCGGTTCTTCGTTGAAGCTGATGCGAATGCTGGAATCGTTGCTCATAAAATCATCCCCTGGGTACGTCCGGGTTCTCAACCCTACTTTCTTCTTGCTGGTAAATCACGTCGAACGGTTCTAGGCTCCCACCAACATTGCTTTCAATCGCGTTCCCCATCGACTCTCTTGTAGTCCGCGCGCCACGCGCGCTCGCTGGCCGTAGTTCACCATGCCCAGCACAGTGGCGAATTCCGGCTCCGACAGCGTCGCCGGCATCTTGGCCAGCGGAGCAGGCCATGACAGGCGCACCGAACGCCGCAGCACAGATTCCGCCACGTCGAAGATTCCCGGAAGGCGCGATGCTCCTCCGGTCAGGACGACACCGGCGATGCAGATTTCATACATGCCGGCCTGCCGCAGCATGTCGCGCATCATTTCGAAGAGTTCGCGCGCCCGCGGTTCGAGGATCTCGGCGACGAGGCGCTGCGGAAGCAAGCGCGAGGGCCGGTCGCCCACCGACGGCACTTCGACTTCGTTCCCCTCGGGAATGAGCGTGACGATGGCGTTCCCATAAACCTTTTTGATCTTTTCCGATTCCGCCAGCGGCGTGCACAACCCCACTGACAGATCGCTGGTGAAATGATCTCCTCCGACCGGAATCACCCCGGAGTAGGCAACCGCGCCCTGCTGGAACACGATCAGGTCGGTGGATCCAGCGCCCACATCGGCGAGGCATACGCCCAGTTCCCTCTCGTCCGCGCGCAACACGGAGTCGGCCGCCGCCAGCGGTTCAAACACCGTATCGTCGACGTGAACTCCGGCCTTATTTACCGCGGTGATGACATTCTGCGTGGCACTGGTAGCGGCCGTCACCATGTGCACGCGCACCTCCAGCCGCGACGCCATCATGCCCAGCGGATCATGCACTCCCGACTGATCGTCGAGAATGAATTCCTGCGGCAGAAGATGGAGGATTTCTCGATCCGCGAGCAGCGGAATGGTCCGCGCCCGCTCCACCGCCTGTTTGATCTCGTCGCGGCCAATCTCGCGCGGACGACTGCCCAGGCTGATCCCGCCGTGGCTGTTGATGCCGCGGACATGCGCCCCCCCGATTCCGACGATGGCATGCTCGACGGGCGCGCCGGCGATATCTTCGGCAGCCTCCACCGCCTTTTGAATCGCCGCTACCGCTTTGTCGAGCTCAACGATGACGCCCTTCCGCGAACCCCGCGATTCCGCGACGCCGTGCCCGCGGTAGCGCAGGCCGTTCTCGGTGACCTCGGCCATCAGCGCGCAAGTCTTGGCGCTGCCTACATCAATCGCCGTTAGAAAGCTGCCTTGCTGGTTCCCCATGCTTTTATGAATCCTGAAACCACTTAATTCAAACTTGTATTCGCCGGCTGGCGCGTGATCGCCGGGCTGGGTTTTGCGCCGGTCGCGGGTTGCGACGACGACGGATTCCTGACGGCTGCCTGCGGCGGCCCTGCATGCGCAATCAACTTGTGCGGCGCGGTCGCTTTTGTTACCGTCCGGGCGGCAATGGTGTGCGCCGGTTTCGCCCGATTCTTCCTGGTTTTCGTCTTCGCCGCTGATTTCCTGGCTGCGGCCGCTTTCGGATTCAGCGTGCTCGGCGCTAACTCAAACACCGGTTTTGGAACGGGACGGTCGAGCGCGCGCGTTCGTGTGATGAGCGCCGCCGGCTTCACGCCAGCGGCCGCTGCCGCCTTGGCCGAAGCCGCCGTAAGAGCCGCCTGTCTTGCCCGTCCTTCCATGTCCGGATTGACGATGACCTGGTTGTCGTAGCGCAGGTTCACCGACTCCAGTTTCTGGAACTGCTGCCGCCACTCCCTCACGTGGCCCACAAAAATCTGGTAGCGCTTGAGATAGTCGGATGAGCCCAGTTCCACCAGCACGTCTCCGGCCGGATCGTTAACGCGGACTTTCAGATTATCGAGATCGGAGATATCGACCTCACTGAGGTCTTGCGAGTAATGGGCGCCGGTTGAATCAATCTCGTCGACCAGTTGGTTGTACGCCTTCATTCGCGGAGCCCGCGTCGACAGCGGCTCCCCGGCATTCATGCCCAGGATGACGGGAAAGGAATAGCGGTGATTGCGCGGCAGCTCCATCAACGTGCCGCCGGCATCGATGAGATAAATCCGCGACCCAACCCGGGCAAAGGCGACCGGGGTGCGCTCTTGGATTTCGACTTTGAGCCGGTTGGGCACAAAGCGCATCACGCTGGCTGATTCTACCCACGGAATCTGCTCGAGCTGGGCCTGCTGCTGCGCCAGAGGAATGAAAAAGATATTCCGGCCGATATCGGCGCCCATCACTTCCATGATTTGCGCTTTGGTCACGTTCTGCATCCCCGTGACCTCGATGTTGTCGCTGGAATTGATGCGGAAGCGCCAGGAATCCTGGCCGTAGTGATAGATGCCGGCGGCGGCAACCACCGCGACAAACAGAATCGCAACCGCACCCGACGCCCACAGCAGACGGCTCGCGGTTTTTTTCGGGAGAGAACTGCGCCGCGCTGGAACCCGTTTTTGGCCGCGCAGGAAAGGAGATTCTTCGTTTACGTCGAGATCGACCAGACGGGTGTCGTCGAGCTCCTCGCGCGGAGGCTCCTCGTAGTGACGGTCGGCGCCGGGCGGGTACAACTCCTCCTGCACGATGGTGGGACTGCTTTTCCGCGCCATCAATTCAGGCAGTTGTCGTCAGGGAATCGCTGAGCCTTTTCACTATAGCTGCATTTTGCCGATTGAGATAGATCAAAAATCCGTGTTTTTGCACAGGAGGGACAAGACTGGGTACGAGCGTAAAAAAAAACGGGCGCAGCAGTTGGCCGCGCCCGAGTTTCCAGGAGGCAAAAGTGAGAAGAATCCTTAAACTGGACCGGCGTCCGACGCGTCGATGTGGACGACCGGCATCGCCGGCATCTGGATCCTCGGCATCCGCGGAAGATTCACCCGCACCCGGGGACAGGCCGGGATATTGATCTTCGGAACGCTGATTTCCGGAACACTGATTCTCGGAATGCTGATCTCAGGAACAGTGACTTCCGGAACCTGAATCTTCGGGATATTGATCTGCGGAACCTGGACTTCGGTCAAGACCGCGGGGCGCACCGACACCGACGGCACCCGAATGCACACCCGGCGAGAAGCCACTTCCGCTTCGATCTGTGCCCGCCTTGCCTCGATTCGGGCAACCTGCGCTTCCTCCCGCGCCGAGAGCTGTTCCACTCTCGCCAGCCCGGTTGCGCTGCGCGCAATTCTGGTCTGGGCCTCGGCTAGGGCTGTCGCCATCCGGCAGGAAGCGGTCTCATCCGGGGAAGTCACCAACTCTGCCTCACTGACGAACTGGCCTGTCTTGCCGGAAGCCAACGCCACGATCGTTTCCGTCCGGCTTTCAATCCGGTCGGCGATCCGGTGCGCCCACGACATGCCACCGTCTTGATAGAACCCGTTGAGCCCCAGAGCCGCCACCCCGGCGATCAGCCATCCCCACGCTTTTATTTTCATATGCTTAACCTACCTGTGTCATAGACGAGGCGAGCCCCAATCGGTTAGCAAAAGAAGGTACGGAAGGAGGGGTCGAAAGGTTCCGTGGTCGGCGAAAATGCCCCGTAAGACCCGGTCGGGCCGCGGCAACGTCACTCTATTCCGGCTTCACTTGGCACTTTCCGCCAGCAGTTCCTTCAAATACTGCTGCCACACCGCCGCCCAGGTGTGTGTCCCGTGCCCGTGGGTCTGATCGGAAACCGGAATCAAGACGAATTTGCCGAGCGGCACCCGCTTGATCTCCCGTTCCGCGATCCCCAGTTCCGGCGGGTTGATGAAGTCATCCGCCGAATTCACGAACATCACCGGGACCCGGATCGTCTCCAGCTGGGGCGACGGATCATAATTGCGCGAAGCGCTAACCGCATATAGAAAGTCGTTGGCGTCGAGCATGGCCGTAATGCGCTTCATTGAATCGTCGAGGAACTTGTCGGCAGCGTCACGCGTGGGAAGATTCTTCTGCATCAGCAGCGGCGCGCTGCCAGCAATGAGCAAAAAATCCGCGGAGATCTGCAGTGCCGCGCGCGGCTCGGTCGCGTAGTCGCCATTTTTCCAGTCCGGATCCTGCCGAATCCCTTGGATCACCATCTCGCGCCACAGCCGGTTGCGCCCGGCAATTTGCACGGGCAGGCAGGCCAGGGGCATCAGCGCATCCATGAAATCCGGATACGTCTCGCCCCACATCCACGAGTGCATGCAACCCATGGATGTGCCCATCACCAGCCGCAGATGATTCACGCCCAGGCCTTTCTGCAGAAGTTCGTGCTGCGCGGCGACCATATCGTTGTAATCGTATTGCGGAAAATGAGCGCGCATGCCGTCGCTCGGCTTGCTCGACTTTCCATGCCCGATGTTGTCCGGAAGAATGATGAAATATCGATTCGCATCGAGCAATTGGCCGGGCCCAAACAACACATCAGCGAACTGCGGCGCCAGAAACTGGTGCCCGGAACCTCCGGTGCCGTGAAGGATGAGGACGGCGTTGGTGACCCTACCCGAAGCATCGCGCTCCGGTTTCCCTAAGGTCGTGTAATGCAGGCGGAGTTCCGGCAGGGTCTCGCCCGATTGGAAGTGGAAATCGTGGCTGACGTAGTCGCCTTCGGATGTTGCCAGTTTCGCCGCGGACGTTTGCTGGGCTGGAAGTTGCGCGGGCAAGATTGCGAGGGCAAAAAGAATCGGAATCGACCACCGAAGACGGACCACGGAGTGACCTCCTCAAACGCGACACAGATACGCTTTAACGCTCAACCGGCGCGGCTTCTCGTGCCCTCAGTTTTTCGAGAATCATGGGCCCCAGCTGCGAGACGCTGCCGGCGCCGAGAGTCAGAATCATATCTCCGGGCTTAGCCGCGGCAGTCGCCGCGCTTACCGCATCGGCAAACGAACTCGCATAGTGAGCGTCCTTTCCGCTTTTTTCGCGGATGCTGCGCGCCAGGACTTCCCCCGTGATTCCCTCGATCGGCTTCTCGCTGGCCGCATAAATGTCGAGCACAAACAACGAATCGGCGTCAGCGAAGGCAGAGGTAAACTCTTCCCTCAAGTCGCGCGTCCGAGTATAGCGATGCGGCTGAAAGATCACGTGAATTTTGCCGTATCCGCACTGCCGCGCCGCTGCCAGCGTCGCTTTTATTTCGGTGGGATGATGTCCGTAATCGTCGATGACGCTGACACCGCCCACGCGTCCGCGCAATTGGAATCGTCGATCGACTCCGCGAAACTGATCGAGTGCCGCCCGAATCGCTTCCACGCCGATATCGAGACCCAGACCGACGGCAATTGCTGCCGTCGCGTTCAGCACGTTATGCAGGCCGGGTACGTGCAGCGTGAACTCGCCGAGATCTTCTTTTCGATCCCCCGGTTTGCCGTAGCTCACATGGAAACGGCTGAGCGGACGCGAGTCATCGGGGTGTGCCGCTTCTCCGCGGTTTTGGGAGAAGTGGGGATTTTGACCCTCCTTGCCCGGCGCCATCCTGATCAGAAAATCCGATCCGCGTTTGGTCCCATAGGTTACTGTGCGTCGCTGCACCTCCGGCAATAAGCGCCGCAGCAAGGGATCATCGTTGCAAGCGACAATCATTCCGTAAAACGGGACGCGGTCCATGAACTCCAGAAAGGTATTTTTCACGTCGCGCATGTTGCGATAGCAATCCATGTGCTCGCGATCGATGTTGGTCACGATCGAAAGGATCGGAGTCAATTTCAGAAAGCTGCGGTCGCTCTCGTCCGCTTCGGCAACCAGATATTGCGATTTCCCCAGCCGCGCGTTCGATCCCATGGCGTCGACGCGCCCGCCCACCACGACCGTCGGATCGAGCCCGCCCGACGCCAGCACCGCCGCGACCATCGAAGTCGTCGTGGTTTTGCCATGCATTCCGGCAACGGCGATGCCATATTTCAGCCGCATCAATTCAGCCAGCATCTCCGCGCGCCGAATGACGGGAATATGCAGTCTATGCGCCTCGGTGACTTCGGGATTGTCTTTGGCGATTGCGGAGCTGGTCACCACCACTTCCGCGCCGGCGATGTTCTCGGCGCGATGGCCCTCAAATGTCGCTGCGCCCAGCGAAGCCAGCCGCTGGGTCACGGCAGAGCTTTTGAGATCAGACCCCGAGACTTTGTAGCCGAGATTCAGCAGCACCTCGGCGATGCCGCTCATGCCGATCCCGCCAATGCCCACGAAATGAATGCGTTGTATTTTGGCAAACATAAAGTCAAATTCCGAGCCGCGGATTTACGCGAATCACGTGGATAAATCTGGAAAGTTCGAACGACATAGAAAAAGAATGATCCATGAATATCCGTGTGAATCCATAGCTAAAGCTCCTCTATCCCCGCCACTCTGACCGCCAGAGCCGCGATATCCCGGGCGGCATTCGGATGCGCCAGTTCCCGCGCCTCGTGGCTCATTGTCCGCAGCCGTGCTGAATCCTGCAACAGGGCCGCGATCGTCTCCGCCAGCCACACTCCTTCCAGCCTCGATTCCTCTACTACGACCGCGGCGCCATGTTTCGCCAACGCTTCGGCATTCACGCGCTGGTGATCGTCTGCCGCGCGGGGGAAAGGAACGAAAACTGCCGGCTTGCCCGCTGCTGCAATCTCCGCAACCGTGCTCGCTCCCGAACGGCACGCAACCAGATCCGCCCGGGCGAAAGCCGATGGCATGTCTTCGATGAACTGGAACACCTCGAAGGTAAAACCGGCTGCTGCGGAAGGCGCGGCCGCAACCAGCCTCTCATACGCCGCCAGCGCGTCATTATAATCACGCTCGCCGGTCTGATGGATGATGTGAATTCCCTGCGCTTCGCGCTGCAACACCGGCAGGCAGCGGATCACCGCCTCATTGATGGCGTGGGCGCCCTGGCTGCCGCCGAAGACGAGTACAGTCGGCGGCCCGCCGTGCTTCGGAGGGATCTCAAAGAATGCCTGCCGCACCGGCACGCCCGTCACTTCCGCATGTCGAAAATATTTCGCCGTCTCCTTGAAGTGAACGGCCGCTCCGGAGACAAACTTTGCGACCACGCGGTTGGCGAATCCGGGCACGACGTTCGGCTCAAACGCCAGTGTCGGGATGTGTTTCACCACGGCGGCCAGCATCGCGGGGCCCGAGGCATATCCCCCGACGCCAATCACCACGTCGGGCGCAAACTGGTTCAGCATCCGGCCGGCGTCCCAAACTGCTCTGGGCAAATCGAATGCCGTCTTCAGCCGCGTCACCAGGCTGACGTTCTTCAGTGCGCCGACACGCACCAGCTGCAGCGGGTATCCCGCCGCCGGCACCAGACGGTTCTCAATCCCCCGCGCCGTGCCGATGAATAAGCACTCCGCCCCGTAGCTCTTCTTGAGTTCGTTGGCGATGGCCAGCGCCGGAATCACATGACCGCCCGTTCCCCCGCCGGCCAGGATGGCGCGCATGGAGTGACTATAAACCATCCTTTTTCAGTTAGCTACGATAAATATTGATATATCTTGATTTATCCATATAAAGCAATATAATTGACTGAGGAAAAAGCCTGCTCATGGGCACCACCAAGAAATTCACGCCTGAGATTGACTCCGCTCTCTACGACGAACTCACCCAGACCGCCGAACGCAACGGACAGACCAAGCGCTATGTGCTGGAGCAGGCGTTGCGCTTTTATCTGCACAACGTTGTTCCGTCTCAGCACCTCGTGCGCCGCGAAGTGATGGATGCTTTCGAGCAGTCCGTAGCCCGGAACCGGGAGCTGCTCGAACGGCTGGCCAAATAAGTGCGCGAATACCTCACCGTGGCCGAAGTCTATCGCATGCAGCACCGCCTGATTGAACTCTTCGGTGGCCTCCACGGTGTTCGCGATGCCGGGGCCAGCGAGGCGGCGGTATTCCGTCCGCAAACTGGCTATTACGACTCAGCACAGGAGGAAGCGGCGGCCCTGATGGAATCACTGGGCATGAATCACGGTTTTGTGGACGGCAATAAGCGAATCGCTTTTACCGCGGCGGACGTTTTTCTGCGTCGCAACGGCTTCTACTTAGACGTCGAGGCAGATGAAGGCTACAGCTTCGTCGAAGGATCGCTGGCGCACCAGGAGTTTCGCTTCGGTAAAATTCTGGACTGGATCCGGGGACATGCGAAGCGTCTCGAGGGCTAAGCTGTTTTGCCAAACTGACGCCAACTTCCATGAGTCTGAGCCAGTATAACCAAGTGCTCTTCGAACAGACATTTGGAGCTTATTCCGCTTGCTTCGTAATATTCAGAAGCACGCCAATGCAGGCCAGCGTCACGAACAACGACGATCCCCCGTACGACACCAGCGGCAGCGGAATGCCCTTGGTAGGCATCATGCCCAGGACTACGCTGATGTTGATAAAAGCCTGCAGACCGACCATGCACGTGATGCCCACCGCCAGGTAGCGCGCGAACAAATCCTCGGTTCGCCACGAAGCTCGCATTCCCCGCCAGAGGAAGATGGCAAACAGAGTCACCACGAACAGGCAGCCCACCAGTCCGAGTTCTTCCGCCGTGACCGCAAAAATGAAATCCGTGTGCGGCTCGGGCAGATAGAACAGTTTCTGTTTCCCTTCCATCAGGCCCACGCCGGTCACGCCGCCCGTGCCAACGGCAATCAATGACTGAATGATGTGGAATCCGGCCCGCTGGCGGTCGGCATAGGGATTCAGGAACGCGAGGATGCGGTCGCGCCGCCAGCTGACATGAAAAATCAGGAAATAGAGCGGCACCAGCGAAGCGCCAAAGGCGTACGCGAAATATCGCATCCGCACGCCGGCCACATAGAAAACACACGACACGATTCCCGCGCAAGCGATCGCCGTGCCGAGGTCAGGCTGCAACACGATCAGGCCGAGAAACACCAGCACGGGCGCGATCGCCGGCAACAGGGTGTTGCGCACGTCATCCATGGTTTTGGAGCGGCTTTCGAGCAGGTACGCCAGGAAGAGAATCAGGGCCGGCTTGGCTAGTTCGGAGGGCTGGAAGGAAAGGCCTCCGAGATGGATCCAGCGGTGCGTGTTGTGCGACCGGTCGAGAAAGAACACCGAGATCAGCAACAGCGTGGTGACCCCGATCAACGAAAACACCAGCGCGGGACTCTTATACCGGCGATAGTCCACGCGCATGGTAACAACCATGGCGGCCAGACCGGCGACCGCCCAGATCAACTGCTTCGACAGGAAGGCGTAGGGCGAACCGAAGCGCTCCCGTGCCATCACCGCCGATGCGGAAAAGACCATGACCAGCCCTACGAAAACCAGGAGCATGGTCACGGTAAAAAGCCAGCGATCGACACTCACCCGCTTCGCCATGGGACATTCATTTCACCACGGAGGACGCTCTGAGATGCTTGATTGTTCGAGTCCCGTTATTGCTTGTCTTGATACCGGCAGGTGCTGCCCTCGGGCGAGGCGATCGCCGGCGAAATTTGCGGACGGGCGGAACTAACTGGACGCGGCCAGCGCCTTGACGACCTCTTTGAACACCTTGCCGCGGTGTTCATAACTCTTGAACTGATCGAAGCTGGCGCAGGCGGGAGCCAGCAGGATTACGTCGCCTGGTTCGGCGACTGCGCTGGCCTTGCGGATCGCATTCTCGAGTGTTTCGGCGTGCACGACTTCAGGCCCGCCGTCCTTCGAGGAAACGATTTGCGATTCGATCTTCGCCGCCGCCGCTCCGATCGTATATACGCGCTTCACCCGCTTGCGCAGCAGGTCGTTGAGCACGGTGTAGTCGCTGCCTTTGTCCTTGCCGCCGAGAATCAGGTGGATATTCGCCGGGAACGATTCCAGCGCCTTGATGGTCGCATCCACGTTGGTCGCTTTGGAGTCGTTGTAGTAGTCCACGCCCCGAATTGTCGCGACGAACTCCAGCCGATGCTCGACCGCTTTAAAATCGTGCACCGCCTGGCGAATCTTCTCCGGCGCGCATCCCATCAACGCGCCGGCACACACCGCAGCCAGGACGTTTTCCAGGTTGTGCGCGCCCTTGAGCGGAATCTCGGAAACCTGCAGAATCTCTCTCTGTCCGTCCCCATCGCGGAACACGATTTTGCCGTCCAGCACGCAGGCGCCGCGCTGCACCTCTTTCTGGCGACTGAACCAGAAGACTTGTGCGCGGGTGCGAGCGGCCAGCCCCACGCACGTAGGATCGTCCCCATTCAGAACCGCAAAATCACTGGCCTGCTGATTTTCAAAGATGCGGGCTTTCGCGTTGACATATACCTCAAAGGTACGGTGCCGGTCGAGATGGTCCGGGGTGACGTTCAAGACGACTGCGACTTTCGGACGGAAAGTCTGAATGGTTTCCAGCTGAAAACTCGAAACCTCCAGCACAATCACGGTCTCAGGCTTGGTACGTTCCGCCAGCGAAATCGCCGGCGTACCAATGTTGCCGCCAACCAGCGTCGAGAATCCACCCGCGGTCATAATCTCGCCGGCAAGCGTGGTGGTGGTGGTCTTGCCATTCGATCCAGTGATCGCGACGATCGGACCAGGCAAAAACTGCGCCGCCAGTTCAATCTCGCCGATGATGGCTTCGCCCAGCGAACGAGCTTGCACCAACGCAGGGGCGTCCACCGGAACACCGGGAGAAACGACAATCAGGTCCTGCCCGCGGAAGGTGCGCTCCCCGTGTCCGCCAGTCTCCACGGTAATGCCGTGATCGAGCAGCAAGGGAATCTCGTTGCGCAGTTCGTCCCCGCTCTTGGTGTCGGAGACCGTCACTCTCGCCCCATGCGCCTTCAGAAACAGCGCCGAGGCTACGCCTGACTTGCCCAGGCCAACCACCAGCACGCGTTTTCCGTTCAGTTCCATAAAATCCTGTTTCACCACAGAGACATAGAGAAACAGTCCAAGAACTCACAGTTCGCGAATGCCCGTCAAGATCATCATCGCAAACAAAGCAAACACAAGCACTGTGATGCCCCGCTGCAGGGTGGGCAGCATACTCGCCGGGAATCGCTCTGCGTAGAATTTGTTAACTTGGCGGTAATTTCGAGACCACCAAGACAACCGCTTGTCCGCAGAAAGCTGTTCGTTAACTCGCCTCATCATCCAAACGTACAGACATCGGAGGCGATTCCCAACACTAGGAAGCAACTCAGAAACGCAATAAACATCTCCCGGTGCCCCCGTGTCTTATCTACCTTAACTTCAGCGTCGTCAGTGCAAACAGCGCAAACACCAGCGACGCAATCCAGAAACGCACGATGATCTTCGACTCCGACCATCCCAGCAGTTCGAAGTGATGGTGAATTGGCGCCATCTTGAAGATCCGCTTCTTGCGCAGCTTGTAGGACCCTACCTGCAGCATCACCGACAAGGCCTCGATCACGAACACTCCACCGATGAATGGCAGCAGCAGTTCTTGCTTGATGATGACCGCAACCGTGCCGATCGCGCCGCCCAGAGCCAGCGACCCGACGTCTCCCATGAACACTTCGGCGGGATGGGCGTTGTACCACAGGAATCCGATCGCCGATCCGACCATGGCGCCGCAAAAAATCGTCAACTCCGCCACCTGCGGCATGCGCTGCAATTCCAGATAGGTCGCGAACGTGGCATGGCCGCTCACATAGGTCAGCACCGCCAGCGCGCCCGCCGCAATCACCGTGCACCCGATCGCCAGCCCGTCGAGGCCGTCGGTCAGGTTCACCGCATTACTGGAAAATGTGATCACCAGCGCCACGAAGGCAATAAAGGGCAGAAAGGCCGCCCACCAGAAGTGCCGGGAATGCTCCAGCGACTGCACGACCAGGTCGGGATGAAATTGCTTGAAGAAGGGCACAATCAGCCGCGTCGAATACATCCCATAGGTCTGCATGGCGATCAGCATCGATGCTACGATGATGCCGGTGGCGATCTGCAATCCCAGCTTGGCGCGGGCGGTCAAGCCGAGATTGCGGCGGTGCGTCACCTTCGTATAGTCATCGGTAAATCCAATCGCCGCGTAGGCGCAGGTGGAAAAAACGGCAATCCACACGAAGCGGTTGCTGAGGTCTGCCCACAACAATGTCGGGACCACGATCGCGATTACGATCAGCAATCCACCCATGGTGGGTGTTCCGGCCTTTTTCTGATGTGCTTTCGGACCTTCTTCGCGAATGTACTGTCCGATCTGAAAATCGCGCAGGCGGCTGATGACCAGTGGCCCGACGATCAGCGCGGTAAACAGCGCCGTCAGGCTGGCAAACGCCGTACGGAACGTGACATATCGGAAAATTCGGAACGGCGGGACGTAGTGTTGCAGCTTCAGAAACAACAGCCAGTAGAGCAATCAGCCTCCGAAGATCAGTGGCCAGCGATCCGTGGTCAAACTCCCGCGACCACCAGCACAAACGTTACCCACCAATCAAAGCCTTCCACTTCTCGAATGCCTTTTCCAGCTTCACGCCGCGCGACGCCTTCAGCAGCACCACGTCTCCGTCTTGCGCCTCACGGGCAAGCCACTCGCCCGCTTCTTCGGGCGTGACCACGAATTCGGCCCGCACTCCGCTCTGGCGCGCGCTCTCCACCATGGCCTCCGCGGCTCCGCGCACACCCACGAGCCGATCAATCTTCTTCTCTGCGATGTGGCGGCCGGCATCGCGGTGCATCTGCTCTCCCGCGGTCCCCAGTTCGAGCATCTCTCCCGCCACCACAATGCGACGCCCGGCTTTCATCGTGGCCAGAGCGTCGACCATGGCCTGCAGCGCCTTTGGATTGGAATTGTAGCAATCGTTGATGACCGTAATGTTGCCCAGTTGGAGAACCTGTCCGCGTTTGTCTGCCGGCGTCAGCTTGGCCAGGGCAGCAATCGTCTCTGCCAGCTTCAGTCCTTGCGTCATTCCGGTGGCAATCGCCGCCAGCGCGTTCAGCACGTTGTGCTGTCCCACCAGGGAGAGGCGCGCAGGCTCGCGGCTGTTCGCCGTGACCACATCAAACTCGACTCCATCCGCTCCGCAGGATTGCACCTTCTCCGCGCGAACGTCGGCGGTCGACTTAGTTCCGTACGTGATCACCCGGCCTTTGAAGTCCCGCCCAAACTGGGAGACGTATTCATCGTCGGCGTTGAGCACCGTCGTTCCGCTTGCCGGAAGCGACTCCACCAGTTCATACTTCGCCCGCGCAATTCCCGCCAGTGAGTCGAAGAACTCCAGGTGGACCGGAGCCACATTCGTCACCACCCCGACTTCGGGACACGCGATTTTGGCCAGCGCCCGAATCTCCCCGGCATGAGACATCCCCATTTCGATCACCGCGACGTCGTGCTCCGGTTCTAGCTTCAGGAGCATCAGCGGCAGGCCGAAATGATTGTTGAAGTTGCCTTCCGACTTCAGCACGCGGAATTTCGCGCCGAGCACGTGAGCAATCGCTTCCTTGGTAGTCGTCTTCCCCGCCGACCCCGTCACTGCAATCACCGGCTTTCCCCAAAGCTTGCGAACCGCGGTCGCCAGAGTCTGCAGGGCGGCTAGCGTGTCCTCGACAACCAGCACTTGGGTGGTCCAGGAATCACGATGCCATTGATCTTTGCGCACCACCGCCGCGACCGCTCCTCGATCGAGCGCATCGCTGACGAAGTCGTGACCGTCGAATCGTTCACCCTTGACGGCAAAGAAGAGTTCTCCCTTGCCGAGGGTGCGCGAGTCGATCGAGTAGCCCCGCGCCGTCCCATCGCGCGGGAAGTCGCCTTCGGCGGAAATGAATTCCCCGATCCTAGAGAGTTGGAGCTTCATCGATCGGGATCTCCCGCCGACTCGCACTCGAATCCGCTCCGCCGCAACGCCTGCTGCGCAACCTCCACGTCATCAAACGGATGCGCTCCCTCCCGCGTCACCTGTACCTTCTCATGCCCTTTTCCCGCGAGCAGGACGATATCTCCCGGCCGCGCCTCCTCAATCGCCAGCGCGATGGCCTTGCGGCGATCCGGTTCGATCGTATACTTCACGCCGGTTTTCTGCAGTCCTACCAGCGCGTCGTTAATGATTGCTGCCGGATCCTCGCTGCGCGGGTTGTCGGAGGTGAGCACCACGAAATTGCTGCCCCGTCCCGCCGCCTCGCCCATCAATGGACGCTTGGCCCGATCGCGGTCGCCGCCGCAGCCAAATACCGTGAGCACACGGGCCTTCTGTCCCGCTCGCGAGACAAACTCGCGCGCCAGCGCCGTCAGATTCCGCAAGGCATCGTCGGTATGCGCGTAATCGACCACGACGGTGAATGGCTGGCCGCAGTCGACCCGCTGGAATCGGCCGGGCACGTGGGTGAGCGATTCCACGCCGCGAGCGACCGAATTCGAATTGCATCCGCGGGCAAAAGCTGCGCCCGCCGCCGCCAGGATATTGTAGACATTTACACGCCCGATCAACGGCGAAAACACCGCGATCTTCTCCGCCGGTGTGACCAGATCAAAACGGGTCCCGCGCGGAGTGATGTCTGTCTTTTCGGCATGGAAATCTCCCCGTTCCCAACCGTAGGTCAGAACTGTTGCGCTGTGTCTGCGGCTGAATGCCGCCAGTTTTGCTCCGTACTCATCGTCGAGGTTCGTGACCGCGGCGCGCGGCGAATCCGTGCCGCAGCCTTCGAAGAGCCGCCGTTTGGCCCCGAAGTACTCGTCCATCGTCTTGTGATAATCGAGATGATCGCGCGTCAGGTTGGTGAATACCGCGACATCGAACGGGACGCCATAGACCCGCTCCTGAGCCAGAGCGTGGGACGAAACCTCCATCACCGCCTCTCCGGCGCCCAGGCCGATTGCGTCGCTGAGAATCTGATCCAGCTCCAGCGCCTCCGGTGTCGTGTGCGCCGCGGGATAAACCTTCCCGGCCACGTGATATTCAATTGTGCCGATCAGCGCACTCTTCCTTTCCGCCGCCGAGAAAATCGACTCCACGAGAAATGCGGTTGTGCTCTTTCCGTTGGTGCCTGTGATCCCGGTGATCGCCAGCCGCTCGCCCGGGTGTTTGTAGAAATTTGCGCTCAGCCGCGCTAACGCCCGACGGCCGTGGGGCACAACGGCCCAGGCCACGGCCTCTCGCGGCTTTTCGGTGCTGGAATCGGTCACGACTGCGGCCGCGCCGGCGCCAATCGCCTGATCGATAAACCGATTCCCATCCGAAGTCTCACCCCGCATCGCTACAAACGCAAATCCGGGCCTGATCCGGCGCGAGTCGTAGTCCACACCCGTGACGTTCGGGTCCCCGCTCTGAGCAAGAACCTCCGCGCCATCCAGCAGATGTTGAAAAGTCATTGCTCAAAATTATAGGGCAGGAGCAAACCGCTATCGTCTCGCCGGCTCTCGCCGCGCCCCCATACGCGCCGCCACTCGCATTACCAAGGTCATTTTCTGACGATCGCATCCGGCGCTACATTAGCTCCATGAGTACCGGAGCCAGTCTCGGCAAATACCGGTGTGCCCAGTGCGAGCAGCCGGAAGACGCCTGCCAATGCGAGAAGTACTGCTGCCTGTGCCAGGCCGTAATCGACGTACGTGTGTGCGCCGACGGCCTGATGTACTGCGAGCCTTGCCGCAAAGCCTGCGACTACAAAACCTCCGATTAGGCGCTCACGGACGGACCCGGTGGCGATCGCTGTCGCCGCCGGTTCGCGAAGGAATTTCGGCCGCCGCAACATCCTTCCCGTAACATCCTGTCATCCAACAAGATAGAGATCGCATCCCGGCCCTTGAGTCCCGTGATTCCGTTCCTTGGCAAACCTGTCGGTTTTAGGGGAGAATAGAGCGTTTTTGCCTTGCGCCCTTGTTTTTGGGGCGGTAAAAGGAGACCTTGATGGCCACCACGGTGCACATCAGCGACGTAGCCGAGTTGCTGAGCGAGGGCAGGACGCACTTCAATCTCTCTCCCGCGGAACTGGTGGAGCATGCCCTTCGCCGCCATGAAGCCAAGCTGGCTGCGAACGGCGCGCTGGTCGGGTACACCAATCGCACCGGCCGCTCTCCCAAAGACAAATTCATCGTCAGGGATCAATCGACTGCGCACACCGTGGCCTGGGGTTCGGTCAACGTTGCTTTCGAGCCTGAGAAATTTGACGCCCTCTACGAGCGCGTCATGGCGCACCTCCGCGGACGCGAACTCTTTGTGCAGGATCTGTTCTGCGGGGCAGATCCCGCCTATCGCTTGCCCGTCCGCATCGTCAATGAATACGCCTGGCACAACCTGTTTGTCCGGCAGCTCTTCTTGCGCCCGTCCGCCGAGGAACTGAAGACGCATCAGCCCGACTTCACCGTCGTTGCCGCTCCCGAATTCGAAGCCGACCCGCGCCGCGACGGGGTGAACTCCGAGGTCTTCATCCTGCTGAATTTCACGCGCCGCACGGTGCTGATTGGCGGGACTTCCTACGCGGGTGAAATGAAGAAGTCCATCTTCAGCGTGATGAATTTCCTGTTGCCCCCGCGCAACGTCTTCCCCATGCACTGCTCTGCCAATGTGGGACACAACGGCGTGACCGCGCTGTTCTTCGGACTCTCGGGAACCGGCAAGACCACGCTCTCCGCCGATCCATCGCGCGACCTCATCGGAGATGACGAGCATGGGTGGAGCGCCGATGGCATCTTCAACTTCGAAGGCGGATGCTATGCCAAGTGCATCAAGCTTTCGAAGAAGAATGAGCCGCAGATCTGGAACGCGCTGCGCTTCGGTTGCGTCCTCGAGAACGTAACACTCGATCCGAGCACGCGCGTGGCGGATTACAACGACGACAGCAAAACCGAGAATACGCGCGCCGCCTACCCGGTGGATTTCATTGACAATGCTGTGATTCCTGGCATCGGCGGGCATCCCAAGAACGTTGTCTTCCTGACCGCCGACGCTTTTGGCGTTCTGCCACCGATTTCTCGCCTCACGCCGGAGCAGGCCATGTATCACTTTCTGTCCGGTTACACCGCGAAGGTAGCCGGGACCGAGGCCGGCGTGAAGGAGCCGGCGGCCACGTTTTCTACCTGCTTTGGATCGCCCTTCTTGCCTCTACCCCCGAAAACGTATGCGGAAATGCTCGGCCGCCGCCTGCGCGAACATAACGCGCAGTGCTGGCTCGTCAACACGGGATGGCAGGGCGGACCCTATGGCGTCGGCAAGCGCATGGACATTCCCTACACGCGCGCCATGGTCGATGCCGCGGTCGAAGGAGAACTGATTCGTGAAGAATTTGAAATCGAGCCTGCGTTTGGCTTTGCCATTCCCCGGTTCTGCCGCGGCGTGCCCCCGATCGTCTTGAACCCGCGCAACGCGTGGAAGGACAAAGCGGCCTATGACAAGGCAGCACAGCAGCTGTGTGCGCGCTTTGCCAGGAATTTCGAGAACTTTGATGCCCCGCCGGACGTGAAGGCGGCCGGACCGAAAGCGCAGCGATAGCCCTTTAGGCCTTCTTGATCATGCGACTGATCCAGATCAGTACAACTGCGCCGAAGATTGCGACCAGGATCGAGCCGATCATTCCTTCGCTGTGAATCCCCACAACGCTCAGCAGCGCTCCTCCGACAATGCCGCCGACGATACCGAGCAGAATATCCATGACTGGTCCATAACCGCCGCCCTTCATGATTTTTCCTGCGGCCCAGCCTGCGATAAGCCCCGCGACAATCCACCAGATCAAAGCGATGATCATTCAAGTCCCCTTTCCGGCCCCATTTAGGTGTTCCCGAGAAGGCCGAAGTTGCGTCGAAATCTGAAACGGTGAATCGAGCCAGAAGACTACGGACAATACTCCTTCGTGTCAAACCCGCGGTAGGCAACGTGGGCTAGAATAACCATGAAATGTTTGCACGCAAGATTCGTGTCGAGTACGAAGAAAACGGCCAGAGACTTCCCTGCCAACTCAAGTGGCTCGACAGTTTTTCCATGCGCAGTTTCACCAATGCCAGCGTCTTTGATGACACTCTTCCCACTTCGGATGGCCACATGGAGATTGGGTCGAGCGTGCCGATCGACGCGCTGAAAGAATCCATGGAAGACTGGTTTCGGCGCAAAGGATACCTGCCAAGAGATTCGAATCTGTATCTCACCGAGGGCTAGAACCAGCCCACTACCTCCGAGGCATTTCCCCGACACTCCTCTTGCGACGGTGCGAGCGATTCGTCAACAAACACCTGAGGAATTCTTCGCATCGGGAAGGGCCGCTTGGGACTTTTGACTCGGTGCAAAAACCAGCAACAATCGCAAAACTGTTCTTTCTCAATGAATTGCGTTCTTGTACAATTGGCCGATCATTTGCACAACAATCTAGCGGAGGTGTGAAATGAGCTACGGGTCACCGCAGCTATCCCCCCATTTCGGCACCCATCGAACCGGAATTCGGGTCGTTGTACAGGCTCCCCCAAACGCGCCGCCTGAGCGCTCCCCATGCGTTGATTTTGGCTCAGGCTTCTACCGGTCAGATCTCGATCAAGGCGATGCCACCGGCCTCATTAACTGGGGCACGGTCTTTGGTCTGACGCTCACGGTTATCATCGGTGCCAGTTTTTGGACCGGTGTCGGGATGCTCCTGGCGCGTCTCTGGAAGTAGTTGTCGAAGAAGAACTGACGGAACGGCGACAGCAGCAGTCGTTGGCGATTGAGTGTCTGCTTGCTCTCTACTTGTCGTAGTGCAGCAGAGCCATCACGTCATAGCCCTTCAGCTTTTCCCGGCCCTTCAGGAAGTCGAGTTCCACGACGAAGCCAAGACCTGCGATTTCTCCGCCCAGGGCAAGCGCTAGATTCACGGTAGCCACGGCCGTTCCTCCGGTAGCCAGCAAGTCGTCGACGATCAGGACGCGCTGGCCTTTCTGAATCGCGTCTCTATGCACTTCGAGCGTTGCCGTACCGTATTCCAGGGCGTAGCTCTCTTTCACCGTCTCGGCGGGCAGCTTTCCCGGTTTCCGCACCGGCACGAAACCCGCATTCAGGCGGTAGGCCAGGGCCGGTCCAAAAATGAAGCCGCGCGCTTCCATGCCCAGCACCAGATCGACGCTCCGCGAAAGATAGTACTCGGAGAATTTGTCGATGAGAGTGGCGAAGCCGACCTTGTCCTTGAGCAGAGTGGTGATGTCGTAAAAAAGAATTCCCGGTTTGGGAAAATCCGGAACCTCGCGTATGAGTTTTTTTAATTGACGGGCGTCGAGCGCCGAAGAAGTTGGCATCTACCACGCTCCTTCGATACGGAATGCACTCAAACCAGCGACGGGGCTGGCATCAGAAATATCCACGGCATCCACGCGCGCCGCGCGCGGGCCCTCGCGCAGCCGGGAATGCAGGCCCGAGAGTTGATCGCGCGTCCCCTGCGCGAGAACTTCCACGCTGCCGTCGTGATTATTGCGCACCCACCCGGCGATGCCCAGCATTTGCGCCTCTCGTTCCACAAACCAGCGAAAGCCCACTCCTTGTACGCGTCCGCGGACGAGGAAGCGCCGGGCCTGAATCTGCTTTTCCGTGGAGGTCATAGGAAGCTGTGCCATCCTGAGCGAGGAATCTGCTTCGGCGAACCCCGCCTTCGTTCCAGGACGCGTGAACTTACGCGCGCGATAAGTACGCGCCTTCCGACGTGTCGACCTTGATCTTCTCCCCTTCGTTGATAAAGGGAGGTACCTGCACTACGAGGCCTGTTTCAGTTTTCGCCGGCTTGGTGACGCTGGAAGCGGTTGCGCTTTTCAATCCCGGCTCGGTCTCTATTACCGTCAGTTCCACTGTCTGCGGCAGTTCAATGCCGACCGCCTTGCCGTCGAAGAATTCCACTTTAATCTGCAGATTGGGAATCAGGTAATCCACCGCGTCGCCCAGAGTGTCTTTGGTCAGGTGCGTCTGCTCGAAGTTCGATGTGTCCATGAAGTAATAGCTGTCGCCGTCGCTGTAAAGGTATTCCATTTCCACTTCGTCGACGTTGATCTTCTCGATGGGATCGGGCGAGCGGAACCGGTGCTCGAACATTGCCCCGGTGCGCAGGTTGCGCAGCTTGGCCTGAATGAACGCGCGCAGGTTGCCGGGGGTGCGGTGCTCGACCGAGAAAACCGAATGCAGATCATTATTGTGCTTGATGATCATGCCGGGACGCAGTTGTGTGGCAGGGATCGACATCGCTTGCGATTTCTCCTCTACGATTGCGGTTTCTGGAGCCGGCGGAAGACGGGGCAGGCCACAATTTCCGCCGCCACTATGGCTAAAGCCTTATTTTACACGTAGCTGCACCGGAAGGGAAAGTTCTCCACACGAGCCGTGTTTTCGGTCCCGAAAAACTGCATATCCTCTTCGTTCCCTTTCCGTCATCCTAAGCGGAGCAGCCGTTTCTCCTGGGCCCACGCCGAGCAAGCGACCTCGGGCGAAGCGATACCAGCCTCGCGGCTCAGGCCGTTGAAGATGCCGAACCTTCGGTGCCGCAGATTCGCCATTCACAAACAGCGGCCTGGGACTAGAATTGGCTCATAGGCTCGACCCTGGAAACTGAAAAAAGGAGTTTTCCTTATGCGCGTCGGACGTTACACATCTTCGGAAGGCAGCAGTGCCGGCACCGCCATTACTTTTCTGCTCATTGGACTCGGGGCTGGCGCATTGATCGGGCTTCTCTTTGCTCCCAAGAGCGGCAAACAACTCCGCCGCGATCTGAAACGCGGCTATGACGACGCTCGCGAAAGCCTCGAAGACTGGACTGACGAGGCCAAGGAACGGGTCCGCGAAGCCGGCGAGCGCGTACGCGATGCAGCCAGCCGTGGCGTGGATTTCGCGGCTGACCTCGCCGAAGATGCCCGCGAAAAGGTCGAGCCCTTGCGGCGCGCCATCAACCGCAGCTAGTACAGGTGGAAGTCAACCTGTACCGCAATCTGGGTCGCGACGGGCCGGCCATTTAACGTGGCCGGCTTGAAGCGCCAGTGGCTCACCGCCTCGGTCGCTTTCTCGTCGAGCCCCATCCCCAGGCTTTGTCCGACACGAATGCCATAAGGCCGGCCGTCTTCCCCGACGACGAGCAGCAACAGGACGGTGCCTTGCATTTTCGCCTTGCGCGCCTCGTCGGAGAAACTGGGCTCCGGGCTGTAAATCACCAGCGGGATCGTCACTCCCATCTTTCCCGCCGGAAAGATTCCCGGCGGACCATCACCAACCCAAGGCCCAGTTGACGTACCGATTCCGCCGCAACAGCCGGGTCCGATTCCGGTCGGACCACCTGGGCCGTCTGAGAGCGCGCCAACAAATCGCGACATCGGATCGCCGATCTGCCCGCTCTGCGGAAACCTGATGGACGGAGCAGCCATCACCGTTTCTTCAGCAGCCAGTTTCGGCATTTCCTTCGGCACCCGGACGGTCGGAGGCGCCAACTGAACCTCCAGCGATGCCTTCGGAAGGTCCCCGCGCGACGCCGGCAGTTTTTCGTGATTGCCGCCGCCGCCTCCGTTCAGCCCGGAAAACACCAGCGGCAGTTGTGCCAGGTCCGAAACGCGCGCCACGATTCCCCGCGGATTGCGGATCACGCAACTGGTGAAATAGGTGACCAGCGCGAGCAGAAGGATTTGCCCCAGCACAGACAACATGAAGGCCTCGCCGCGCGCACGATACGGCGCATTCGCCGAAACCATCGAAAACAGATTGGGATCGGGACTTCCCGAAGGTGCAGCAGTCATGGCGCACTCCTGCCGCCCGAACAAACCGATTCGGTGAGAACTCGGGCTAACTTGTGCTATGACGCGCGCAGGTTGAAAAAGGATTTCCGAAGCCGATGGACCTTCATGGCCGCCTAGCTGAAGATTGCCGCGAAAAATCCTCGCAAACGATGAAAGAATCCGTGACGCTCCGGCTTCGGCTTCTCAGCAGGCGCCTGCACGATCGCATCGAGATGGACCGGCCTGGCGGAAGAGTCCTCGACTGGCAGTGCCTTTGCTTCCTGCACTGGAGTCGGAACGCTGACCGCGCGATCCTTCGCGCTGAAGACGAAAGGTGCGTCCACCTGAACGTGTACGTCGTTCGGCTGCGACGCAGGGAGAGGCGCCGTCTCCGGCCCGTTCGATAGCGTTGTGCCCGTGGAAGGGACGTTTCCGCCCGTCATTTCATTGCCTGGAGGCATGGACTGCTGGCCCGAACCCAATCGCGCCTTCGTCGGCAATTCAGATTCGGGAACTACGCTCGGCGGAGCCGAAGCGCGCATCACCTGCGTTGGCGGCGGGCATCCGCATTCGATCGGGATGTCTTCGTCGACTCGATCGATCTGTCCCGATCGGAACACGACTTGCTGATTCGGCTTGACCTGATAGATTCGGTCGCCCATCAGCTCGGAAACGATCGCGGAAGAAGTGTTGCCGGTCAGCGCCCGCACGCAGGTGTTGCCATGCGAGTCCGCGCTGATGGCAAAGTGGAATTCCCCTGGGCCGGCAAAAAGGATGCGGAAGTCGGGCGTCAGCACCGAGTCCGCCGAGGCGTCGAGCGAATAGTGCGTCTCCAGTGCCCCCGTGCTCATGCCCAGCATGATGTCGTGTTTGTTCTCTGAGGGCGTAACCGATACAGTCGTGCCCGGACAAACACGGACTTCCCCGCCGCGGTCCAGATGCAGCACGCTGGTATCGCTCCCGGCAGTGATCGAGGTTCCTGCCGCAAAACGGCTGCCCGCCACCACGGCAGAACCCGCACCGCCGCTCACCGGCACAACCGCCGGCGACACGCTCCCCGCCAGCGCCGGAACCTTCGGCGGTTGGAACGGAGAGTTCTTCCCCGCACTCACATCTTCCGCCGGCTTGAGCCGCACCATCAGCCGGTTGCCCGCGCCATCCCACGTGTAACCATAGGGCGCCAGCAGGTCGAGAACGATGCGCGTAACCGGAGGACTCTGCTGATACTGATCGACCCGGATCGCCAGAATGTTTTCCTTGTCGACAGGGATTCTTTTCTGCGCGAGCCCCAGCCGCGAGTTCGGCAGATCGATCACCAGCCGAGGCGGAGAATCGAGAGTCTGAATCTGGGGTATCAGCGGCCCGCCCTTCGACATGATTTCTACGGCGGGCACGCCGCGTTCATGAATAATCCGGACGCTTCTCACCAGGGGCGGCGGGCCAAAAGTCTGCGCTGCAACCGCAACCGTCAGACAGGCGCCCCACCATAGCACGCAAGCAGATTTGTACCCGGATCGCTGCAAGGAATCCCTCATCGGGCCTTGAAGGAAACATATCACTTGCGGTGCATCGAGAGAAGTGACGGCGGCGCTGCGAATCCCTCACTGCTGGCCCGGTGTGGATGGGGCAGGACTCAATCGCCCCGGACGCAGTTCCCAGGAGGGTTACGATTCGGGCAGGAATTCGTACTCTTCGATGACTGCGGCCACCGCCAGCTTGCCGTCCTCGCGCGCATCTTCCACGCGCACGACATGACCTTTGCACTGCACCCGGATGCTTTCGGTGAGGGTAATCTCCGGCGGAAGCGTCAGTGTGAATCCGATCGGCGAGCCCTTTTCCACGGCGGCGTCGAGATAGAAACAGATGCCGCGGGCGCTCACGTCGCGCATCTGCGCGAATTCTCCCGGCGTTCCGTTTTCACCGTGATTCACATGAACAGGGATATGAAGCGCGAACCGTCGTGCAGCCCGTTTCTCCTGCTGCGGCTCAGCCATAGGTTCCCTCCGAAGCGGCGCGAGGTGGCATTCTTCCCACCGGTCAAAACTGCTACAAAGCATGCTCCGCCCGCACTGCCATGGTCAATACCACCCTTGGGTCACGCTCTGGCCCATTCAGGCGATTTGTCCCTTCCCTGCGAGCCTCCCGGACCGCTCTTCGGTGTAAGCTTTAAGCAGAGGCTTGCCGCCTGACGTCCGCAGTTCGGGTTCCCATGGTTTTCGTTCTCGACAATTACGATTCGTTTACTTACAACCTGGTCCAGTACATCGGCGAACTGGGCGCGCAGGTTGAGGTTCGTCGCAACGATCAGGTCAGCATTTCGGAGGTCGAGCACCTGCGTCCGGAACGGATTGTCATTTCGCCCGGACCGTGCACGCCCAATGAAGCCGGTATCAGCATCGACCTCATCCGCCATTTCGCCAGCAAAGTCCCGATTCTTGGCGTTTGCCTGGGACACCAGGCCATCGGCCAGGCGTTCGGCGGCAAAGTTGTTCGAGCGCCCCACCTGATGCACGGCAAAACCAGCGCTGTCCTGCACGATAATAAGACCGTCTTCCAGGGCTTGCCTCAGCCCATGACGGCCACCCGCTATCACTCGCTGATTGTGGAAGAGAAGAATCTGCCGATCGAACTGGAAGTCAGCGCCTGGACCACCGAGAAAGACGGCTCGCGCACCATCATGGGGCTGCGCCACCGTCATCACTGTGTCGAAGGCGTCCAATTTCATCCCGAAAGCGTGCTGACGGATGCGGGCAAGAAATTGATCGCAAATTTCCTGCAGACCGGCGGCTAGCGGTCAGCCGCATGGGCGAGACACCCCGAGTTCCCCGACGACGAGATCACATGGCCGCGCCACTCCGGCACATCTTTCCTCTCAAATGGGACCCGCGTACGACTGACAACTAATCACATAACTCTGATCATTGAACACTGATTACTATCCCCTGCCCCTTGCCATCTCCACCGCCCGCAGCAGTGCCTGCGCCTTATTCATCGATTCTTGAAATTCCGTCGCAGGATCCGAATCCGCCACGATCCCCGCTCCGGCCTGCAAGTATGCTTTCTTGCCTCGCATGAGCAGGGTACGAATGGCGATGCAGGAATCCAGATTGCCGGCAAAATCGGCGTACAGCACCGAACCGCCATAGATTCCCCGCCGCGTCGGTTCCAGTTCCTCGATGATCTGCATGGCGCGCACTTTCGGCGCACCACTCAAGGTTCCAGCGGGAAAGCACGCCGCAAACGCATCGAGCGCATCAAGATCTTTGCGCAGGGTGCCTTCCAGGGCCGACACCAGATGCATGACGTGCGAATAGCGCTCCACATACATCAAGTCCTTCACTTTCACTGAGCCATATTCGCTGACTCGCCCCAGATCGTTGCGGCCCAGATCGACGAGCATCACGTGTTCCGCGCGTTCTTTTTCGTCGTTGCGCATCAGTTGTTCGAGGCGCTGGTCTTCGGCTTCGCTCTGCCCGCGCGGATGCGTTCCCGCGATCGGTCGGTACTCCAGCTTTCGACCCGTCACCCGCACCAGCATCTCCGGCGATGACCCCAGGATGTGGGTATCTGGCATGCGGAGAAAGTACAGATATGGCGACGGATTGACCTGCCGCAGGGCGCGATAGAGATCGAAGGGCGCGACCCCCGGCGTGAAATCCAGCCTCTGCGACGGAACCACCTGGAAGATGTCGCCGGCCGCAATGTACTCCTTGCAGCGCTCGACCGCCCGTAGGAAATCCGGCCGCCGCGTGCCGGCATGCACTTTGAGCAGGCCCGCGCTGCGGCTGGATTTTTGCCAAACCGATGGACTCAAGCCACGCGCCAGTTTCTTCTCCAGCGCAGCAATATCGTGAAGCGCGCGGTCGTAAGCGCTGCGCGCACTCTCTTGCGAGACATCGGCGGTGGCGACGATGTGAATCTGGTGTCGCAGATGATCGAAAGCCAACAAGCGATCGAAGAACATCAGCTCCGCGTCCGGCAAGGACAAATCGTCTTTCGCGTGTTCCCCAATGTTTTCCAGCTGGCGCACCACGTCATAGGCGAAATATCCCACTGCGCCGGCAGTAAACGGAGGCAGTCCACGATAGCTGGCTGCGGAATGCTCCCGGAGCAGCTTTTTGACTACCGCAAAAATATCCTCGCTCTGGACCCGGCTGTGTCCGCCCCGTTCGATCTCCACCTTCCCCTTCTGCGCCTTGACGCGCATATAGGGTCGCGCACCGAGAAACGTGTATCGCCCGATCTGCTCGCCGCGCTCGATCGACTCGAGCAGGAACGCGTAGGGCTCTTTCTCGGCAATTGCCAGAAACGCTGACACCGGCGTCAACAGGTCGGCGCTCACCGACTTCACCACCGGTACCAGCGTGGCCTCGCGGGCAAGACGGGAAAACTGCTTGAAGTCTGGCTGCAGCATGTGAGATCCCGCCTGGGCGAATGTGGTCCCAGGGACGGGCTTTCATTATAGGGGAGAAGGAGTTAGCGATCTGCCAGCGGCCCTTCTTCACATCTTTCCCGCGCCTGATCCTCTGTTCTCTTTACTCCCGCACTCGTCGCCAAACTTTGGTCACTTGTTGGGTCTCCTGAAATCGTGAAGAATCGTGAATATCCTGAGTATTATGAGCAGCTTGCGTCGTTCCACCGAGGGTCACCCTCTTATTCGCGCGAGCCGCTCGGGGATCGTCTTGCCTGCGGTGCGAGAAAAGCGCTCTGCATTAGCGATGTCACAGCAGATGTTGAGACAAGGCCGGGCAAGGACCGGCAAATATGAACCGCTCGCGAGATAGACGAGAAGGCGAGTGAGGATTGCAGATTTGAGCACAATGGGACTTTATGCTCATTAAGTTCTGGGGCGTGCGTGGCTCCACGCCCACTCCACAGGCCGAGAACCTGCGCTATGGAGGCAATACCTCCTGCGTCGAGGTCCGCCTGGGAGATCAGATCTACATCTTCGATTGCGGCACCGGCTTCCGTGTGCTCGGCCACGCTCTGCGCAAGGAATTCGGCGATCAGCCCATCGCCGCCCACGTCTTCGTCTCCCACTTTCACTGGGACCACATTCAGGGCATGCCCTTCTTCCGCCCGCTTTACGAAAGCCCCAACAGCCAGTTCATCTTTCACGCTTCCAATCGCACGCGCAGCCTCGAGCAGGTCATGTCTGAGCAGATGGCTTCGCCGTACTTCCCGGTGAATCTCGATCAGATGCGTGCCCGCCGCGATTTCTACAACATCGAAAACGGATGCCTGACCATGGACAACGGCATTCGCATCCGCACCGCCTGGCTCAACCATCCGCAGGGCTGTCTGGGATTTCGTCTCGAAACCAAAGATGGCGTGCTCGTCTATGCCACCGACAATGAACCCGGCGACCTCGTCTTCGACAAAGCCGTGCGCAAGCTGGCCGAAGGCGCCGACATTCTGATCTACGACGCGCAGTATCTGCCGGAAGAGTACGCCGCCCGCCGCCGCGGCTGGGGACACAGCCACTGGCGCGAAGCCGTCAACGTGGTGATGGAAAGCGGCGCCAAGGAACTAATCCTTTACCACCACGACCCCGATCACACCGACGCCATCGTCGATAAAGTCGTGGAAGACGCACGCAACTACTATCCCAAAGTCCGCGCCGCCTCCGAAGGCCTGCAGATTCAGCTCGGAACAAAAAAGCAGGGCACCAGCGCGGGCGAGTAAGCGCCTGCGCGGCTTACCTGGCGGAGTTCGCGGGACTGGACTTTCCCCAGCCTCACGTTATGCACTCCAGGGGAAAGTCCGGCCATCGCCTCCCGCGTCCATCAGTTCACAGTGAAATTCGCCGTGGTCGAAACCGTTCCACCCTGAGTCGTGACGGTGATCTTTCCCGTCGCTGCCCCGGCGGGCACGGTTGCGGTCAGTTTTGTGTTGGAGTTCACCACGAACGTTGCTGCCACAGATCCGAACTTCACGGCCGTGGTCTGAGACAGACTCGCCCCGTTGATCGTCACCGACGTGCCGACGGCTCCACTGGTGGGGCTGAAGCTCGAGAGACTTGGCGTGATTTTGAATTTCTTCAGCGTCGTCAAATTGCCTGATGGCTCGAAAACCGTGATCTTGTCGGTGGTCGCGCTTCCGGTCGGTGTTGCCACCATGAAGGTGTCGCTGACCACAGTGAACGTGCCTTTGACGTTGCCGAATTTGACCGCCGTCGCCGAGTTGAAGCCCTGGCCAATGATTCCCACCGGGGTACCGATCTTCGCCCCGGGCAGAACGACGGGAGCAACAAACGGCGCCAGGCCAACGTCCATGCTGTACAGCGCACCTTCCTTGGGACCGACTCCGGCCCAGCCGTAAATCAAGCCGTCCGTATGCAGCATGGGCGTTGAAAACGGATTGCCGCCGCTCGGCTTGCCGTCGAACTCATGAAGAATGGTGTACTTCGTCCCGCCGGTGCTGATCTTGAAGAACACTCCATCCCCATTGGCACCGCCGTACACCGTCGCGCCGTAGAGGTAGCCGTCGTTGCCCTGCACCATGCCTCCATCAGCCCGCGAACCGTCGGTGCTGTTGAAGGAGTGCATGACTTTGTAAGAGCCCCCAGTCGTAGTCAGCGAGAAGACCGTTCCGTTCCCGGTCGTGCCGCCCCAGGCCGTAGTCCCATAGAGCTTGCCGTCGGTGCCCTGCAGCACTGGTCCGGTGGGCGATTCGCCGTCATTCGCAACGCTATCGAAGCTGTGGATCAGTGTCAGCACGCCTTTTTTGGTCAGCTGAAAGACAGTACCCTGGTTGTAGGTTCCGCCGTGCAGGGTCACGCCGTAGAAGTTGTTGTCGCTGCCGACAATCAGGGGTGCGATGCTCGCAGCGGGAAGGTTCGCCAGCACAGAGAACGTTCCGGCTGGCATCGCGATCTTGTAGGCGACCGGCGTCCCGCCCTGCGTCACCCCGTAAAGATTGCCATCGGCGGCCATGATCGGCGGCGCCCACGGGTACGCGCCGTCCGTGCCGTTCGAGAATCCGTAAAGCACCTTCACCGCGCCATCTGGCGTGATCTGGAAGACTTCGCCATACGGGCCTGTCGTGTGGATGTAGGTGGTCCCGTAAAAATTGCCGTCCATGCCTAGTGTGAGGCCGGAGGCGGGCGCGTAGCCGTCCGTCCCGTTGAAATAATGAATTACCGAGGCCGTGCCGCCTGTCGGAGGTGTAACCAGCGCAGTGCCATCCCCCGGATAGGAGGAGGACATCGTACTGTAAAGGCTGCCATCGCGCCCCTGGGCGATTATGTCCGGACTACCCGGCCCGCTGCCGGTTGTCTGCGTCAGGTCATACAGATCGGTGTAGGTCTGGGCGGTCGCAGGGAGAATCAGAATCAACAGCGGAAAGGCAATGCGCCAGACGGCGAACTTAGGCTTCTTCATGGAGTCCTCGCGAGCTGGGATCGTCACCAACTCCTGCCTAGTAATGCGCGAAGCGAGGAAGAACTGGCTCAACTGGCGGACCGTCACCGACAAGTTCCATTCCCAGGCCGACACCGGGTCTGCGGCTTGCTTCCCTGCCTTCGAGCCCCATATACTCGGAACGTTTGCTCGCCCGGGGAACCTGGGGCGACGCCAGCCGACCTGCATCGATTCCGGAGAATATTCCCATGTCAATCACGACCACCGCTCCGCACGTGGATAAGGAAGCCAACCCGTGGGAGTCGCAGCGCGCCCGCTTCGATCTGGCCGCGCAGAAGCTGAACCTCGATGAAGGCCTGTGGCGCGTGCTGCGTTATCCCAACCGCGAGATCACGGTCCACATCCCGGTGCAGATGGACGACGGCCATCTTGAAGTTTTCACCGGCTTCCGCGTGCAGCATTCAATCGCCCGCGGCCCCGCCAAAGGCGGCATCCGCTATGCGCCCGACGTCACCCTCGATGAAGTCCGCGCCCTCGCCAGCTGGATGACCTGGAAGTGCGCCGTCGTGAATATTCCTTTCGGTGGCGCCAAGGGTGGCATCATCTGCGATCCCCACAAAATGTCGATGGGCGAAGTCGAGCGCATGACCCGCCGCTACACCGCAGAACTGATCGAATTCATCGGCCCGGAGAAAGATGTTCCCGCCCCAGACGTGAATACCAACGAGCAGATCATGGCCTGGATGATGGACACCTATTCGATGCACATGCGCCAGACCGTCACCGCCGTGGTCACCGGAAAGCCGATCAACATCGGCGGATCGCGCGGCCGCCGCGAGGCCACCGGCCGCGGCGTGATGATCGTCTGCGACGAAGCCTGCCGCAAGCTGAATATCGATGCACAGCGCGCTCGAGTCATCGTCCAGGGATTCGGCAACGTCGGCTCCAACGCCGCTCTGCTCATGCACGAAGCGGGCTACAAGATTGTCGGAATCGCCGAAGTGGGCGGAGGCCTCCACAACAAGAACGGCATCGACTTGAAGGCGCTGGTCGAATTCCGCCAGAAGAACGGCACCGTACACGGCTTCCCCGGCGCGGAGAAATGCGATGCCGCCGACCTGTTGACGGCGGAATGCGAGATCCTGATTCCGGCCGCCACCGAAAATGTCATCACCAGCCGCAACGTCGATCGCGTGAAGTGCCGCATCCTGGCGGAAGGAGCCAATGGCCCAACCACTTCGGCTGCCGATGACGTGCTCAGCGAAAAGGGTGTTTTCGTGATCCCCGACATTCTGGCCAATGCCGGCGGCGTCACCACTTCTTATTTCGAGTGGGTGCAGGACCGCCAGGGCTATTTCTGGAAAGAATCGGTGGTCAACGAGCAACTGGAAACCATCATGAAGTCGTCGTTTGAAGACGTGGTGCGCTATGCCGACACGCATCGCGTAAACAACCGTATCGCGGCCTATATGCTGGCGATCGATCGCGTGGCGTACACCATCCGCCAGCGCGGAATCTACGCGTAGGCCGATACCCGGAGCGCATCGTAGGATTCGGAAATGGCGCGCGGATTGGTCATGCCGCGGGGATTTTGGGAAGGGCGCGGCTTCAGCCGTGCCGCTCGGACGCTCGATAAAATGGGGCCTTAACCCCTGTGGCCGCTTCACGGAGGAGTCATGAAGTCCATTGAAAGAAAACTTGCCGCTCAGATCGCAGTCTTGACTTTCCTGCTTTCTCTGGTCAGCGGTGCGGCCGTTGCGCAGAATCAGGAACCCGGGGACACCGCTCCGGAAATCATGGCCACCGCGACGCCCGCGCAGTCTACGATGGCTCCGGCTGCCGGTGAAAAGCTCGATATCAATACCGCGACCAAGGATCAGCTCAAAGCGCTGCCTGGCATCGGCGATGCCTATTCGCAAAAAATCATCGACGGACGCCCCTATCGCGCCAAGAACCAGCTCGTCCAGAAGAAAATCATTCCTCAGGCGACCTACGACAAGATTAAGGACATGATCATCGCCAAGCAGCCCAAATCTACCGCCACTCCGAAATGAGCGCCGGGGGCCCGGCGATTCGCCCCTTGCAACTCGGGACAACCCTGGCTTTCTGTGCATTGCGTTCCACTCGGGGGTGGAGGATAATCAGACTGGTTTCGGTCTGGCCTCCGGAACCATCCCGTGCTGTGAACCTGCCTAACTCCATCACGCTCATCCGTATTTTCAGTATCCCGCTGCTGATCTGGATCCTTTCCAGTTCCCGCTTCACGAGCGCTAATGGAGAGAAGGAGTTGCTGGCCTCCGCGCTGTTCATCGCCGCGGCCATGACTGACGGTATCGACGGATATCTCGCCCGCAAGCGCGATCAGATCACGACTATGGGGATTCTGCTGGATCCCCTGGCCGACAAGCTGCTGATCGCCGCCGCTTTCGTGGTGCTGGTGCAACTCAATCCCAGCCTAGTGCCGGCATGGGTGGCAATCGTCGTGATCGGACGCGAATTCCTGGTCAGCGGATTGCGATCGATTGCCGCTTCGGAAGGCTTCACCATCGAAGCCAGCGAACTCGGCAAGTTCAAAATGGTGGTGCAGATCGTGGCCGTGGTTGCCGTCATTCTCGACCTTCGCTGGAAGGCGTGGCCGGTTTACAGCTACTACGTGTTTCCCATTCACTGGATCGCCTCGGTGGCGATCTGGTTCATGGTGTGCGTCTCGCTGGTATCGGCGATCGATTACTTTGTCGCATTCTGGTCCAAGATCGACCGGCGCGTGGTCAAGCGCCGCCGCCGCGCTTTCATTCTGAGCCGGCGTAGAAAGCCGATTCCCGCACCGCCGCAGGCGGACCGCGATGTCGCTGCTTCGACCTAGTCCCGCTGCCATGGAGTCTGGCGAGTCCTTCAAGGGCGAATTCCCGCCGGCTGAGCGCTCTACGTTGCTGCACCTCGCCCACGAATCCATCCTCTCTCATCTCGAAGGCCGTGAGATTTCTCTTGAGCCGCCTACCGCTCATCTGAACGAACCCCGAGGCGTGTTTACCTCTCTGCACATTGGCGGCGAATTGCGAGGATGCGTCGGTTACGTCTTGCCTGTCAGTTCCGTCTACCGGGCGGTCGTCGAGACCGCCCGAGCCGCCGCCTTCGAAGACACGAGATTCTATCCCGTGCGTTGGGAAGAAGCAGTACGTCTCGAGATTGAGCTCAGCATCCTTTCACCCCCGCAACGGATCCAGGCCGGAGAAATCGAAGTCGGGCGCCACGGCTTGTTGATCAGCATGGCCGGACACCGTGGTCTGCTTCTGCCGCAGGTCGCAATCGAACATCACTGGGAGCGCACGACGTTCCTCGAACAAACATGTCGCAAGGCCGGGCTGCCTCTGGATGCCTGGCTGAAGGGCGCGGTGATTGAGGCGTTTACTGCTGAGATTTTCGCCGATTCCTCACTGGCGCGCTAGCGCGGGACAAAAAAGCGGGGACGTTGACCGTCCCCGCTCTGCAACTCGATCAGAAGAGCGCTAGTTGGCCTGATCCAATTCCACGCCGTCGCCGGCATGCACATCTTCGAGGGCGAAGACGATCATGCCCGTCGCGGTGGTTGGCGTCACGCCGATGACCACGATCTCGCCCACCGCGCGACGCGGCAGGTCGCGCACGTGAATCACCGGTCCATTGGACTTTGTGAACATGTGCGGATCATACGAAGGCGTCTTCTTCTGCGTATCTTCGGCAATCGCAGCCTTGAATGACAGCGAGTCGACCGGATCGTTCAAGTCCTCTTCATATGCGCGTACTGCGCGGAAGAAGTCTCCGACTTTGACGCCCTGATTCGCGCCCACGTTCAGGTACACCTTCTGCCCGGTGCCTAGTTCCGAATCGAAATCTTTGCCCATCACGATGCGGCCGGAAACCTTGTTGCTCGCGGGCAGGAAGCGGTCAAAGTGAATCGGGGTGTGGAAGTTCACCATCTGTTTTTCGGCAAACGGAATCGCCGTGTCTCCCGGATTAATTCCATCGCAGGAATAGTCGATCTGAGCAATCGCCGTTTTGCCTCGCATGTCGATCACGCGCACGCGGCCCACTTCCTCGTAGGCTTGTCCCGTCTCCTTCAGAAGCTTCTTCTGCCCGGGGAACATCTCGTATTCGTTCACGTCGCGCAGGGCGCGGACGATCTCATACATCGCTCCCGGCGTGTATCCATTTCCCTTCAGATACACGATGTCGCCGCGCGTGAATTTCGTCGTGCTCGGGGTCTGCAGCCCGCCGGCAATGAAATTGGCATCGGGCAGGGTCTGCTTGTTGATGAACCCGGCACAATAGATATCGGCATAGGTCGGGGTCTGCACGCGCTCCGTGGGAAAGCTGTTCGTGGTGGGAACCGTCCCCTGCGGAGCTTCGGTCGCATTCGCGTCGTCGCCGGATTGGGCCCACGCCGCCGCCGCGAGCAATAGCACTAACAGTCCTATTTTCTTCATGTTACCTCCGGAAAAGGACCGCCAAGCGTCCCCCTCCCCAGTTAAATGCCAGAAAAGAAAGGCTTCACCCGGAAGGTAACAAGGTGGTAAGGGTGGGTCAAGGTTACGAGGGTGATGGTCGTTCGGGGCTCCTGATTTTTTCGCGTTTCCACGAATCCGCTGTTGCATATGGAATTACGCCCCTGTAATAATCGCCCTCGTTTTATTGCAACGGCGAAGAGATCACTCGAACGCTTTCATGAATTCCGCTCCGGCCTACCCACCGCGTCTACTACCTTTGCGCCTGCCCCGGGTGTGCGTGGCGGTCATTGGGTCCGATCCCACCGAGATGGCAGAGAAGGCGGAACTCCTGGTAAGAGATAACCCCTTTCTGGAGTTCAGGTTGGACTACCTCTCCAAGCCTGCCCTGGCGATGCCGAAAATCAAGCGCTTCATGGAGTCCCACCCCGGCGCGGTGGTAATCGCCACTTGCCGCAGAGCCGCCAATGGGGGGAAATTCCGTGGTTCGATCCCCAGTCAACTCGACGTGCTCAGCAAAGCTGCAGCCGCCGGCTGTCAACTGATTGATCTCGAACTGCAAACCGCGGGCAAGTGCAAGCCGGAACAGTTGCGGAAGCTGCGCAGTCGCGGCGCGCTGATCCTATCGTTCCATGATTTCCGGGCTACGCGGAAACTCGATTCTGCTCTGGAAAAGATGCTGGTCTATCCGGCGGACTTCTACAAGATCGTCACCACTGCCACCACGCTCTCCGATAACGTCACCATCATCAAGTTTCTGACGCAGGAGGGTGACAAGCATTCTCTGGTCTGCATGTGCATGGGCGAACAGGGAATCATCAGTCGAGTTCTGGGAGTTCGAGCCGGCAGCGTCTTCACTTTTGCCGCCGCGGTTGCCGGAGAAGAAACCGCCCCCGGACAGGTGACCGCCCAGGAACTGCGCAACGTTTACCGCATCGAGCAGGTGGATGCGGCCACGCGGGTTTACGGAGTGGTGGGTGATCCCATCGCACATTCGCTCTCGCCCGCCATCATGAATGCTGCGTTGCGTCGCGAAAACGTTAACGCCGTGTATCTCGCGCTGCACGCCAAGGAATTGAAAGACCTCCTCACCTGTGTCCGCGAGATCCCGATCCACGGCATCAGCGTGACTATGCCGTACAAGCAGGCGATTCTTTCGCACCTCGACAATAGCGATTCGCATTCGGCCAAGATCGGGGCTTGCAACACCGTCGTGCGCGCGCAGGACGGCAAATTGTACGGCTTCAACACCGACGCCGCCGGAGTCGTCCGTCCCCTGGAACGGCGATTAAATACGATCGAAGGCGCCCGCATTCTCGTGATTGGCGCCGGCGGAGCGGCGCGCGCTGCGGTCTTCGGATTGAAAGAACGTGGAGCCGAGGTCTACATTCTGAATCGCAGCGCGCGTCCCGCCAAAAAACTGGCCCACCAGGCCCGTGCTCGCATCATGAAACGTCCGGACCTCAAGAAAATGGCATTTGATGTCATCATCAACGCCACTCCGGTGGGCATGGGCAATACCCGCGAGTCCCCACTTCAGGATAAGGAGATCAATGCCCGCTATGTCTTTGATATGGTGTATGATCCGGGCGAAACCCGGCTGTTGAAGATGGCCAAAGAACGCGGAGCCCAGGTCATCCCGGGCATCGAGATGCTGGTCCACCAGGCGGGCCGGCAATTTGAAATCTGGACGGGAAAGCCTGCGCCCTGGGACGAGATGCTGCGCGTCGCGACGCTCGCCCTGCAGGAGCGCGCTGCACGCTCAAAAAACAACAAGTTACGGGCGTCCGATGCTGATTGTTAAGAAAAAGTTGCATTTTTCATGGTGCCCAAAGTAATATGCACATCAGGGAGTGCGACTGTTAGCTTCCCTGGTTCGTTCGACCCTGTACCGCCCGTTTCCATACTTCCAAACTCGCTGTTCAGCTTTGGCTAGAAAAAACTCGACGTACGAAGCGGTTCAGTCCGCCTCGATCCCGGTTCGGAGAGTTCATTATGGCGTGGTACGCGTACTGTCTCACTGAGCATCAAACCCTCCCAAATGGAACCCGCACTCGCCGTCCTTTTCTGCTGGAAGGTGTCCAGGGCGTAAATGGCGCCGCGGTTCTCAGCTATCCCAGCGGCGAGTTTGCAGTCATCGTCAGCGAGTTCGACCACGCCGGCGGCGAACTCGATCAAAAGGCGGCCATCGATCACGCCCGGGTGGTCAGCAACTGCTTCCGCAATTCCACGGTCTTACCCTTCAAGTTCGGCACGATTTTCGACAGCGATGACGCGCTGCGCCAGGCGGTGCGCGTCAACCGTCGCGCCTTTGGCCAAAGCGTGGCCAAGCTGCGCGGCAAGTCGGAGATGCACATCAAGCTGGTAGTTCGGGATGGCTCGTTGCGCGAAGCCATGATCGACGTCGAGCTGCCGGATACGGTCGGCGGCGATTACCTCTCGAAATTGCGGGTCAAGGCGTCGCGGGAACGCGAACGGCAGACGAAAGCACGCGCCCTGTCCGTCCAGGTCCACAAGCTTTTTAACCCGCTCGAGGAAGAGGTCAGCTGCAAGAAGGTAGCGCCTGAGGGCATGCTGATCGATATTGCCCATCTGATCGACTCCAAGAGCGTCGAGAAATATCAGAACCGTTACTCGACTGCGGCCAAGCAGCTCAAGAACTGTGAAGTCGCGATCAGCGGGCCCTGGCCTCCGTACCATTTCCTGCCCGGAAAGTTGCGGACTGTCGCCGGCAACAGCTAAACAGCGCTCTTACGGAAATTGGCGACTAGGCTCAAAACCCGCATCAATCGCGGGTTTTGACGTTTTTGGTAGCGGAATGCACCGAATGTGCATTGTTCTGCACTAGCACTTTTCGCTGGTCGACGTTTCGCCCGCCCGCAACCGCGGTGCGGCACTCCTCTAAGCCCTTGCCGCTCATTCATTTGGCTACCCCTGTGCGTCTAGTCACCAAAGAATTCGGTTTTGGCGCAGCAAGTGCATCCGTATCTACCAATAAAGAGGCCGCTCACTCAAGATGATCTTCACTCTCTACGATTCTCCGTGTCACTTCCTGAATGGCCGTTCCGGCTGGCGGGACGGTTCCTTGCATCGCCTTTCCTGACATTACCTACCATTCGTAGCCTCTTGGATTGGCCCCAGCAATGGGGCCTTTTTCTTTTGACGAGCAGAGCGCTCGGTGTCCGGCTGCCGGGTGGTCGGACCGCAACCCTTGCCGCAGATTCTCAACCGGTCCCGCTTGGGACTTCCGCCTGCCTCTGCAAAGAACGTCAACAAGTTCTTCGAATGCGGATCAGATGCCGTCGATCCGGTTGAAAGCGCAATTCGCACATGAGAATCACTCAGGCCAAGGGCCTCGCACTCGCGCTTGCGGTCCGCCACAGCAGCGCCCGATGTCGAGTTTCATTACAGGATATCCACCACCCCTCGCGCAGAAATGAGTGATGCAAGTCACATCGCGCGGTTGCAGGGGAAAGTATGATTCCGGGCTGGCGCAACGCTTTCTGCAGCCTCGGACGCGGTTGACGCATCTTAATTTTGGCGCTTATGATTGCCGTTTGGCCTTTATGGCAAAGGACGCCTCCGCAAAGAGGCGTCTTAAGAGTTTCATGGGCCAGTTGTGAGTGGATCGGAGTAGCGACGCGCCCAATTCATTTAGAACGCTATCGTTGATGTGATCTATGGATAAGAAAAAGCTAGATGCCTTCAAGAAGCGACTGGAGACGCGCCAGCATGAATTGCGGCGGACGGTGAACCGCACGCAGGCTGATGGCCGCTCTGCCGACGAAGATACCGCGCAGGACATCGCGGACCGCGCTGCCAGCTCTTACAACAAGGAATTCCTGTTCAGCCAGAGCAGCAATGAGCGTCAACTGCTGCAGATGGTCGAAAAGGCGCTGGCCCGCATTCGCGAAGGCAGCTTTGGCGAGTGCATCCATTGCGGCAAAGAGATCAATGCCAAACGGCTGGAAGCCGTGCCCTGGACCCGCCACTGCATCGAGTGCCAGGAAAAACTGGAGCAGGGAATGCTCGAAGAAACTTCGCGCTAGAGCGAAGTCCGCTCACTGTTTTCGTTTCTGCCTTGAAGACGCCGCCGGGAAATCGGCGGCGTCCCTATTTCATAGCTGATTTGGTTTGCATGGGAGGCCTTAAACCATACCGCAAATCTTGTTGGACCCATCAGCTCTCCTGGCTGCTATTCTCCCGCGGGCATCACGTTCTTCAGCGGCGCCTTTCGCTGTTCTTCCAGTTCCGGATGCGGCAGCGGCTTGCGCGGCAGCATCTGATCGCGCATCGCGGTGTTGTAGACGAAGATCGCCTCGACCACCGCGGCTTGAGCCAGATCATCCGGTTGCAGGCGCTCATAGGTATCCATATTGGAGTGGTGAGTTCGAGATCCGTAATCCAGCATGTCCTGAATGAACTGGAAACCGGGGATTCCCACCGAATCGAACGCTTCGTGATCGGTGCCTCCCGTGTTTCGCATGGTCAGGGTGGTCACGCCCAGGTCCTGCAGAGGCGCAATCCACTGCCGGAAAATCGGCGCTACCGCCGCATTCTCCTGCAGGTAGATGCCGCGAATCTTCCCCGTTCCATTGTCGACGTTGAAATAGCCCGAGATCTTCTGCTGTTCCGGCTTCAGCTCCACCGGTCCCGCGGGCTTGCGCAGAAAGTCAGGAAGTTCGAGTTGGTCGGGCGCGGTCGAAAGCGGGACGTACCCGAAATGCTGCTTGACGTACCCATAGGACCCGAACTCTCCCTGCTCTTCGCCGGTCCAGAGCCCGACGCGAATCGTGCGTCTCGGCTCCACGTGCAAAGCGTTGAGAATGCGCATCGCTTCCATGGCGACAATGGTTCCCGCGCCGTTATCGGTCGCGCCGGTCGCCGACGCCCAGGAATCGAGATGCCCACCCAGCATGACCACTTCATCTTTCAGTTTGGGATCGGTGCCGGGAATCTCTGCGATCGTGTCGTATCCATGTTCGTGGTCCCCGGTGAATTCGGTGTCGACGTCCATCTGGATGCTCACCGGCACGTTTTCCTTCAATAACCGGTAGACGCGGCCGTAATTCTCGATCGCCATGACGACGATCGGGAGCTGTTCGGCATGCTCGCGCTGATACGTGAACCAGCCCATTCCGGAGCCGCCATCGTCGAAGATCGTGCCTCCGGAACCGCCGTTGTTCCTGCCATCGCGGCTGGGAATGACAATCGCCAGCGCGTGCTCGGCGGCAAAGAACTGCCCGGCCTTTTCTTTGAACGTCAGGCGCCGGATAAAGCTCGTGAAGAAGTCTTCCTGCTCGCCCACGTGCACCGGATACTCCTCCGTCTGCTTCAGGTTGGCATCGTCGCGGCGTTCGAACAGCGGCTTGTCGACCGGCTTCACGTCCCGCATCTCTCCGAAGAAAACAACTTTCCCGGCGAGCTTTCCCTTGTACTGATCGAGATCCTTCTCGTTGTTGGCATTGACCCAAATCGCATTCCCGGTGATCGCGCCGTGGCTCGAGGGGGACCAGGGCAGAGCCTGCGCGATGAAGACGGCAGTGTCGGGCGCGGACATTCGAACCCAGGTATTCAGCTGCCTCCATCCCATGCCAAATTCGCCCCAGTCCTCCAGATGCGCGTTGCTGCATCCCATGGCCACGAGTTGCTCGCGCGTCCACTCGTTGGCGCGCTTGAGGTTGGGCGAGCCGGTGAGGCGTGGTCCGATTCCGTCCATCAGCGCCGACGCGTATTCCATGACGTGAGAATGCGACAGGCCCTCGTCGCGGATCCGCTGATACATCGTCAGGTCGAGAGTCTCCGTCGCCGGCTGCGGCAATGCGTAGGAGGGCTTGGATTCTTCGACGACCTTGTTTTCTTTGGATTTCTTGTCCGTCGCTGAAGCGGAAAAAGTGACGCACAACAGCAGTACAACAACCGCGATCGGGGATTTGCGCGCTGGCATTTTGGATTCCTCTCCGGAGCTCCTGGCAAAGCGGAAAGCAGAGTAGCAGATGGCAGGGGCTTCGCGAAAGGGCGCTGGCGCCGCCGTTCGGGTGTCCTCCTGAACCAGCGTTTTTTTGACGCTCGGTTTTGCCACCTGTTAAACTAACCGTTTGCAGATCAGCTTTCCCAGCCACCGTCACCAGTAGAAGGGAAGTCCGTGCGCGCAGAGACCCGCCATCAACTCAAACAAGACGCCTTCAGCCGTGCGACGCTTCAGGCGGCCGAAAAGACGGCCGACTGGAGCATCGAACATCGCTCCGCTCTGATCATTTCCGGCATCATTGCCGTAGTCGTATTGGGCCTCGGAGTCGGGGGCTGGTTCTACCTCAACGCGCAGAACGAGAAGGCCGGGTTCGATCTGGCGCAGGCCGTACGGACGATGCAAACTCCTCTACGCCCCGCCGGTGCGCCGGCTCAACCCGAGTTTCCCACCTTCGCTTCCGGGAAGGAGCGGGCCGAAGCTGCGCAGAAACAACTTCAGGCGATCGTCAACAATTACCCGCACACGCGCACCGCCGACACGGCCCGATACCTCCTCGGCGTGAACGCCGCCGATCTGAATGACGACGCCACCGCAGAACGCGACTTCAAAGATGTCGCTTCTTCCGGCAATCGGGAAGTTGGCGCACTGGCGAAGCTTGCCCTGGCATCGCTCTATAGCCAAACGAACCGCACCAAAGACGCCGTTGCTCTCTATCAGGAACTGATCAACAAGCCGACGGCGTCGGTCAGCAAGGTCATGGCCCAGCTGCAACTCGCCGAGCTTTATCAGAGTTCCAACCAGCCGCTTGATGCCAAGCGCCTCTACGAGACCATCAAGAAAGACAATCCGGGCAGCGATGCCGGACAGATGGCTACCCAGAAGCTCGCCCAACTGAACCAACAGAAATAGAATTCCGGAAACAGGCTTCGCTCGATTTCCTCTTTTCTCTCCGCTTGAGTACCATGTTGTCGACGTTCTGAATCTCAGGAACCGCATCGACATGGCTGACATCACATTTCGCGTCAACGGGAGCGAGAAAAAAGTCGACGTCTCTCCGGAAACGCCTCTGCTGTGGGTTCTGCGCGACACTCTCGAACTGACCGGAACGAAGTTTGGCTGTGGCGCTGGACTCTGCGGCGCATGTACAGTGCACGTCGACGGGAGCGCCATTCGCTCCTGTTCGACGCCGGTATCCCAAGTCGCCGGCAAGAGCGTCACCACGATCGAAGGCATCAGTGCAGACGGTCTGCATGCGCTACAACAGGCGTGGATCGAAGAAGAAGTGCCGCAATGCGGCTACTGCCAGACCGGGCAGATCATGTCCGCGGCCGCTCTGCTGGCGAAGAATCCCCAGCCAACCGACCAGCAGATTACGGAGGCAATGAACGGGAACCTCTGTCGCTGCGGAACCTATGAGCGGATTCGCAAGGCGATTCATCGCGCCGCCGGAAATGGAGGCACGCGATGAGCCCGATTTCGCGGCGCGAGTTTGTTGCAGCCGGAGTCGCGGCCGGCGCCGGCCTGGTCATCGGCTTCTACCTGCCCCACGGCGCGGGCCAGCCGGGTGAATCGTTCTCTCCCAATGCCTACCTCCGCATCACGCCCGACAACAAAATCACCGTCGTCGTGGCCCGATCCGAGATGGGTCAGGGCGTGCGCACCGCGTTGCCCATGATTCTCGCGGAAGAATTGGAAGCCGACTGGAAGCACATCGAGATTGAGCAAGCCGGCGCCAGCACTCTTTTCGGTGATCAGACGACCGGCGGAAGTGCGAGCATTCGTACCACCTGGGACCCCATGCGCAAAGCCGGAGCCACGGCCCGCGAGATGCTGATTTCTGCCGCGGCTCTGACCTGGGCAGTTTCGCGCTCTTCGTGCACGGCTGAAAGCAGTCAAATCAAGCATGCCGCTTCCGGCCGCAGCCTCAGTTATGGGGATCTGGTTGCCAAGGCCGCGACCCTCCCCATTCCCACAGACGTACCGTTGAAGCAGAGCAAAGACTACAAGATCGTCGGCCAGCGTCTGCCTCGTCTCGACACACCTGTGAAAGTCAAAGGTCAGGCGATCTTCGGCATCGACTATCGCCTGGCGGGCATGCAGTTTGCGGCGCTTTCCCGCTGCCCCACGATTGGCGGCAAATCGACCGGCTTCGATGACAAGGATTCCAAGAAAGTTCACGGCGTAAGTTATATCGGCAAGATCAGCGACACAGCGGTCGCCGTCGTCGCTGACAGCGTGTGGGGCGCCTTGGAAGGCAGCCGTCTGCTCAACGTAACCTGGGACCCGGGCCCCAACAAGGATTTAAATACTGCGGCGGTCATGGCGTCACTCAAACAGGCCGCACCGAAAAAAGGTGCGAGCCTTTACCTGGCCGGCGATCCTTCCAAAGCGGCCGGACGGCGGATCTCCGCCGAATACGAACTGCCGTTCATGGCGCATGCTCCCATGGAGCCCGGCAATTGCACGGCGCATTATCAAAAGGGCGGGTGCGAACTCTGGGCGCCGACCCAGGTTCCCCAGGATTGCCGTGATTCGGTGGCGCAAGCCCTCGGCCTCGATTCAGATCAGGTCAAGGTCAATGTGATGCTGATGGGCGGAGGTTTCGGCCGCCGTCTCGAGCACGATTATGCGGTCGAGGCCGCGCTGGTATCGAAAGAGGCCGGCGGGCCGATCAAAGTCATCTGGACGCGGGAAGACGATATGCGTTTCTCCACCTATCGGCCGGCGAGCCTGCACCAGCTCAGCGCAATGCTCGACGGCTCGGGCTTCCCCGCTGCGTTGACCCATCGCATCATCGCTCCTTCGATCAGCGGACAAAAAGGTCAGCCGACTCCCGGCAATGTCGACCCCGATCTGCCGGATGAAGCCGGCCCTGTCTACGGACTGCCGAACTATTCGATTGAGTATGTGATGACAGAGACGCCGGTACCTCTCGGCTGGATGCGGTCCGTCTACGCGCTCCAGGCCGCCTTTGCCCTCGAAAGCTTCATCGACGAATTGGCCGTGGCCGCGGGCAAGGATCCGTTGCAGTACCGGCTGCGCCTGCTGGCAAAAGATCAGGACCTGCCTTATTTCACCACCACCTGGCATACTGCCCGCATGCGCGCCGCCTTACAGTTGGCCGGCGAAAGATCCGGATGGGACAAGCCGCTCCCGCCGGGGCGCTCTCGGGGCGTTGCCTGCTTCGGCTGCTTTTCTTCCTACATGGCGGAAGTCGTCGAAATCAGCATGGAAAACGATCAGCCGCGCGTGCATCGTGTCGTGGCCGTGGTCGATTGCGGGCAGGTTGTGAATCCCAGCATCCTGGAGCAGCAGATTCAGGGGGGAATCGTATTCGCCCTGGGCAATGCCCTCCGCGCAAAAATCACGATCGAAAACGGGCGTGTCGTGCAGGGAAATTTTGATGACTATGCTCCGGTGCGCATGGAAGAAACTCCCACGGTTGAGGTTTACGCCGTGGCTAGCGCTGAGGCTCCGACCGGAATTGGCGAGCCTTCAGTGCCGCCGCTTGCCCCGGCTTTGTGCAACGCAATCTACGCAGCAACAAAGAAAAGAATTCGGTCGCTTCCTATCCTCAGCTGAACGGTCGCACTCTGGCGGCGACAGCAGCCTGCAGGATTTCTTTGTCCCTCAAGTCTCCAACCAACTCATTCGAGGAGGTAGATTCCATTCATGCGCACTTGCATCGTCATCCTTCTTTCCATCGCACTGTTTTCCCCGATTTCGGCTCCCGCGCAGAGTTCCACCGTTCCCGCGTCCCGGCTTGCGCATCTTCGCCATGGCATCAACTTGAGCGAGTGGTTCGCGCAGGTTTACGATCCTCGGGGCTACACGAAGGAACATTTCGACACCTGGACCACCTCCGCCGACATCGCCCTGATCAAGTCCGCCGGCTTCGATCACGTTCGTTTGAGCGTCAATCCCCAGCCGATCATGGACGCTGAGCGGCGGCCCGGCGGCGGCGCTGAGTATCTCGGTTATCTGGATCACGCCATGCACATGATTCTTGACGCCGGACTTGCGGTCGAGCTCGACATGCATCCGGATTCTGATTTCAAGGCTCGTCTGAAAGATGACGATGCCGTCGAACGCTTTGCCGATTTCTGGCGTACCCTCGCGCAGCATTACTCTTCCTGGGACCCGGACCGCGTTTTCTTCGAGATTCTGAATGAGCCCGAGATGCGCGATCCCTACCGTTGGTATGGCGTCGAGGCCAAGCTGGCGGCGGCGATCCGGCAAGGCGCTCCGTCCCATACGATCGTCGCTCCGGGCGCGCGCTGGGACGATGATGACGACATGATCTTCCTGGAACCGCTCCGGGATCCCAATGTGATCTACGTCTTCCACTTCTACGAGCCCCACATCTTTACGCATCAGGGCGCAACCTGGGGAGCATATTTCTGGCGCTGGGTGAAGGGGCTGCATTACCCGTCATCTCCGGAGAACGCCGCGCAAGTCGCTGGCGCTGTGCCGGAGGCGGTCCATCGGCTCGACGTAATCCGCTACGGGCAGGATCATTGGGACGGCTCGCGCATCGAGGCCGAGATCAATCAGGCCTCAGAATGGGCCACGCAGAACGACGTTCCGCTCATCTGCAACGAATTCGGAGTGTTCCGCAATTATTCCGATCCGCAGGACCGCGCGCGATGGATCACCGACGTCCGCACTTCGCTTGAACGCCACAATATCGGATGGGCAATGTGGGACTACTCCGGAAGTTTCGGAGTGGTCACGAAGAAAGATGGCAAGGCCACGCTCGACGAGAATACGGTCCACGCCCTCGGTCTGAAGATGCCGAATTAAGGTGATTCGTTCGCTCCGGTCATCGGCCCCGAGGATGATATCGCGCGCTGAACATCGGCGGCGGTCAGTTCGAAGATCTTGAGGTTGTCGCCGAAGCGCTGGAACTGCAGATTGTGCAGGGACGGCAGTCTCCGCAATTCTACGGGCAGCTGAGCATTCCAGCCCGCCTGAACGATCCACACCGGCTCGTTCGGTTTGACGTTGTAGGCGGCTGAAAAATTCGGCCACAGTCGCAGAAAAACATCCGGCGTGAAATTCGTGGCCGTGGTCCGGTTGGCGGCCGCCACCTGATAGCCGCCGCAGGAGAAAGTTTCAAACTGCGCGCTCGAGACTCGAACTGCGAATGGTTCATGAGCGCACAGATAGTAGCCAAGGATCATGTTGCTCTCATAGTCGGTGAAGATCAGCGTTTGGGGCTTCGCATTCTGCCGCAGAAACGCCATCGCGTTTTGCATCTGCCTCAGGCTTTGATCCTCGCGCGTCATGTAGGGCTGGTGCTCTTTGCCGAACGCAATGCAGACTGCAGCCATGCCGAGAGCCAAAGTTACGCCGCGCATCCAGCGCTCGCGCGCCAGGCGGGCGATCGAGAAAGCGACTCCGGTCAGCGCCGGAATCATCAGAAATGAACCATGGCGCGTTCCCCCATACGGATACACGTGCGCCAGGCTGGCTCCGCAGGCCAGCGCGAACAGCAGCACGCAGAAAATCGCGAGCTGCCGGTGTGTCGCAGATTTTGGGTCATTCTCCGATCGCCGCCACAGCAGGATCATCGCTATCACAAACATCACGCCGGCGACGTCGCCCACCGCCAGCTGTCCGAAAACAAACTGAAACACTCCGAAGCTGTGGCCCAGGATGAACAATATCGGATTGTCGTGTCCCGCCTGAAAGTACGAATGACGCAGATAGAACTCACTCATCCATCCTTGCAGAACGGTGCGCGATTCTCCCCGGCCCAGCCGTGACAGATGCGTCTCATACAAGAACAGAATGAGAGCGACCGCTCCGGCCTGCACGATTCCCCAGAGCGCCACGATTCTCGCCGTGGGCCGCGGCCGCGAGACTACTTTCATCAGGCCGTAGACGCCAAGTCCCGCCGTAAAGAAAAATGCCGAGTAATGAGAAAGCAGACCCAAATCAAGGCAAATCGCAGACGCCAGCATCCTCCCGAACGAATTCTCGTCCAGGGCGCGCTCCAGAAAGTAGAGCGCGGCCATGAGCAACACGAGCATCAGGGCATACTGCCGGATCTCCGCCGACAGCCGGATGCTCGGGGGCAGCAGCGACGCAAGGACAAGCCCGGCAAAGCCAGTCAACTCTCCGGCCACGCGGCTCAGCCAGCGGAACAGAATCCAGCAGAAGATCGTCCCAGCGATTACGGAAGGCAGGCGCAACCACAGCTCCGAAGTACCCACCACACGCACAACGTGCAACACGAAATACAAGAGCGGAGGATGCGACTCGGTCAGGCTCGCGCGATATACCAAAGCGAGAGACGTCTGGTTCGCGATGCGAAAATGCACCGCCTCATCCGCATTCAGGAACGTCCCCGACGCAGTCCACAGGCGCGCCAGGAATCCGGCCAGCATGATCGCCAGGGCAACAACGTTGGAATGCCCGCGCAGCCAATCCGCTTCCGGGTTCGAGGCCCCTGCCTTGTTGGCTGTGCTCGCTTTCTCTTGCGGCATAATCCTAGCCATTCTACGAGCCGGCGCACGGTCGCCAAGTCTTTGCGAAGGTGATCCCCACTCCACCTGGAACAACCGGCGGCGCTCGGAATGACTCCGGATCGAGAAGAAAGATCTCAAACTGAGCCCCTGGAACCATCCCCCTTTCTTGACACCTCCGCTCTCAGACCTTTATCCTAACTCTTGCTCCTTGCGGTACTTACGCCGTCTCTGGCGTGCTTCCGCGGGCTGGTTCCGCACTTTGCCGCGGAGGTTTCGCAATGTTTCTCGACATCAAAGACTTGGAACTTCGTCCTCTGGATTTTGAGGAGGAGTTGCAACCGGATGTCATCGATCTCGGGTCGGAGGTGCGTCAGCGCACGCCGTTGAAGACTTCGGGAAGAGCCGAGGTCGTCGAGGAGCATCACGGCAAGCATAAGATAATCAAGGACCTAAGGCTGCGTGGCAGTCTGTCGGTCGGGCTCGACTTGCAATGCGCCCGTTGCCTTGAGCCGGTGCCGCAGGACGTGAATCGCCAGTTCGAATTGCTCTACCGACCGCTCGGCGCTGATGCCGGTCGGGATGAGCTTTCGGTCACCGATGCTGAAGCCGAGATCGGGTATTATCAGGGCGAAGGCATCCTGCTGGAAGACGTTCTACGCGAGCAGGTGTTGCTGGCCCTGCCGCTGAAGGTGACCTGCCGCGAAGATTGCAAGGGCCTCTGCCCTCATTGCGGCCGGAATCTCAACCAGGGGGAATGCGGCTGCGTGACTCCCGCGGAAGACCCCCGTTGGGAAGCGTTGAAAGATATTCGCAGCCGATTGGAGCATTGATTTCTCGCAATTTGGATGTAGCCAGGATCTGATTTCTGCGGCTTGCCTGAGGCGCCGCGAGAGGAACCCAACACCATGCCGAATCCGAAACGGAGACACTCCCAGAAGCGCACTTCGACGCGGCGCGCCCACGATGCGCTGAAGGGCCATTCACTTTCTGAATGCCCTAACTGCCACGAAAAGAAAATGCCGCATCGCGCCTGCCCGAAATGCGGATACTATAAGGGACGCGAAGTCCTGGATGTCGAGGAAGCCAGCTGATTCGTAACACCATGCCTAGCGTGATTGCGCTGGACGCAATGGGGTCCGATCGCGCGCCCAAGCCTGAGATCGAGGGCGCCATCTACGCCGCTCGCCAATATGGCGTGCGCATCCTGCTGGTCGGTCCCGAAGTCATCGTTCGATCGGAGCTGCAGCGGCATTCCGTCGCGGCGCGGCTGCCCATTGAGATCGTTCACGCCAGCGAATACATCACTATGGACGACAAAGTGGAGGCGATTCGCGCCAAGCGCGATTCCTCCATGCGCGTGGGCGTGCGCCTGGTGCGCGAGGGGCAGGCTGCCGGATTTGTGACCGCCGGCAACACCGGTGCGGCCATGGCGACGGCGAAAATCGTACTCGGCGCTGTTCCCGGAGTTGACCGGCCGGCACTGGCAGCGGTCTTCCCCACTGCGCCGGGCAACCCCGCCATGCTCCTCGACGTTGGCGCCAATGTCGATTGCACCCCTGAAAATCTCGGACAATTCGCCGTCATGGGCGACGTCTACTTCCGCGCGATGTTCGGCCGGTACGGAGCGAGTGGGCCGCGCGTCGGCCTTCTCTCCATCGGGGAAGAAGAAACCAAGGGCAACGAACTTACGCGCGCCGCGTTTCAGCTGCTCAGGCAGCTGCCTCTGAATTTTGTCGGGAACGTCGAAGGCCGCGACCTGTACAACGGCCAGGTCGATGTAATCGTGGCTGACGGTTTCGTCGGCAATGTCGCCTTAAAGATATCCGAGGGTGTCGCCAATCTGGTTCGCACCGCCTTGAAAGAATCGCTGAAGGCAACCATCACCCGCCAGGTCGGCGCTCTTCTTTCGCGCAGCGCCTTTACCGACTTCAAGAAGCGCCTCGATCATACCGAGTACGGCGGCGCACCCCTGCTGGGAGTGAAGGGCGTTTGCATCATCACCCACGGCTCCTCCAATGGCAATGCCATCAAGAATGCTGTGCGCGTGGCCGCCGAATTTTCCCAGCGCGGAATCAACAATTCCATTGAACGCGGCCTCGCCGATCTCCGTTCGGCGCAAGCCGAGCCGGCTATGGCCGGACCAGAGGGATATCGCGGCTCATGACGACCTCCAATATCGCCTTCCTCTTTCCCGGACAAGGCTCGCAATCGGTCGGCATGGGCAGGGACCTGGCCGAAAAGTATCCCGTCGCACGACAGACTTTCGAAGAAGCCGATGAGGCTCTCGGCTACAAGCTTTCGCAACTTTGTTTCGAGGGCCCCGAGGATCAGCTGCGCTTGACTGAGATCACCCAGCCAGCGATCCTCACCGTCTCGGTCGCTCTGTTGCGGGTGCTTGAGACGCGCGTTCCCAAGCCCTGTTGCGTCGCCGGGCACAGCCTGGGGGAGTACTCCGCCCACGTCGCCTCCGGAACCTTCGGTTTCGCGGACGCCGTCCGCACTGTGCGCAACCGCGGCAAGTATATGCAGGAAGCGGTTCCGGTCGGTGTCGGCGCGATGGCAGCCATCCTCGGCATGGAGGCCGATAAGGTCGCTGAGGTCTGCCGGGAGGCCGCCCAGAGCGAAGTCTGCCAACCAGCTAACATCAACTCTCCCGAGCAAGTCGTGATCTCGGGGAATACCGCAGCCGTCGAGCGCGCTGTCCAGCTCGCGGAAACGCGCGGCGCAAAAAAGGCCAAGCTGCTCCCGGTCAGCGCTCCCTTCCATTGTTCACTGATGAAACCGGCGCAGGACCGCCTGCAGGCCGACCTCGACGCACTGAAAATGAACAAGCCCGCGTATCCGGTCGCCTGCAACGTCGACGCCGATCTGGTTGAGGACGATTTGCGTGCCCGCGACACTCTACTGCGGCAGGTCACCGGCTCGGTGAAATGGGATCAGTGCGTCCGCTTGCTGATTGCGCGGGGAGTTGAGACTTTCATCGAGGTTGGTCCCGGAAAAGTTCTCTGGGGATTGATGCGGCAGATCGACCGCTCCAAGACTGCGCTCAACGTGAGCGATGAGGCCAGCCTGAGCAAAACCGTCGGCGCCGTCGTACAACCCGTCGTCTGACGGTCAGTGGAACATGAGTTCGCAGGGCGGAAAGCTCATCGTCTTGTCGCCTTTTTCCACCCACACCTGAGCATGCTCGGCACGATCGTTCACGATGACATCCACGACCACACCGCTGCCGCCGCCCGGGCAGTTGCTGGCTCCGAAGACTTTGTACGACTTGATCAGACCCCACTCTCCGCCCAGACCCCAGTCGCGGTTGAAATCGGCAAACGGATACCTCTTGTGCTCATCCGGATGTTGCTGCCAGTTCGGGTCGTGCATCCAGATGCCGTAGGCTTTTGTGTAATCCTGTTTCAGCAGCGCGGCGAAAAACGTGTCAGCCACGTGCTCCTCAGGCCAGTAGCGGAACCACCAGCCGAGTCCGAGCACAACCACAGCCGCCACAATGATGGAGATGATCCATAACTTCCGCTTGCGATCTTTTTCCGGATCGTAATCTTTGGCGTCGAGAAGAGTCATACCTCTCCTAGCATAACGGACACGGGTGCCAAGTCAAAAGTTCCCAAGCTTTTGAACCTGGAACGTCTTTCCTCGAGTCCCGGCTCTGATTACAGGGTTCGTTTGAACAGCGGAATGGCGATGCCCAGCGTGATGGCGGCGAATATGGTGAGAAACAGCATGTCTCCCGACACCGCCGATAGCGAGGTTTCCTTGAGCAGCAGGCATTTGAATCCATCCACCGCGTAGGTAAAGGGATCGCAGCGCGCAATAACGCGCAGCCACCGCGGGAACGCCTGGATCGGGTAGACTGAGCCGCTCGGGAAAAACAGCAGCGTATTGAGAATGCCAAACATGGCTCGCGGCACCAGCGGGTCTTCGATCCGCACCATGAGCAGGAACATCATCGTATTGAAGCCCAGCGACGTCAGCACGATCATGATGAGCAGCCCGAATATCGTTAGTGGATTGAAGATCGTGCTCACCCCGGCCAGCAGCGATCCAATCACGACGATGATGATGCCGGTCATAACCGCCTTGATTGCCCCCGCCAGGTTCAGTCCCAACACCAGTTCCAGCTTCGTAATCGGGGTTACAAGATAGCCCTCGTGCACCCCGCGGGCCTTGTCGTCGATGTAAAGCATGCCCCCGCCGATCATCACCGAGACGAACATGGCCAGCACCAGCGATCCGGGCAGCAGATACTTCATGTACTCGATGTAGGGATAGAGCTCGACGATTTCGAGCGCCGTCTGCTGCAGAATGCGCGGCGAGGTTGTGGGCTGGTTGAGCGCGTCGACCAGGCTCGACATTTCCGACTCGATCGCCGAACTCATGAAGTTGTCGCTGTTGTCGACGACCAGCCCGATGCGGGGATGATTCTGTTCGTAAACATGCTGCGAGTACTGCGGAGGAATGATCACGGCGGCCTGCAGCTTGCCATTGCGGACGTCCTGCACCGCCTGCTTCTCATTGTCGTAGTCGATCGGCAGGAAGGTGCGGATGTTGGCGCGCACCGCATCAAAGGCCTCGCGAATCCTTACCGCCTGCGGGCCGCCGTCCTGATCGACAAATGCGATCTTGGCGTCCCGGATCTTTCCCCCAAACGCGTTGCCCAGGATGATCAACTGCACCAGCGGGAAGATCATGGACGCCAGCATCAGCGCCGGTGAACGGAAGAACTTGCGCATTTCGCGCTCGACAATGGCCATCATCCTGTTCATGGTTGCAGCCCCGGCCTTTGTGGCATGACAAATCCGTAGGCCTTCTGCAGTTCGTCGCGAAGCTGCCGCCCCGTGTAATGGACGAAAACATCGTCCAGTGTCGTGTTCTGCACCGACAGCGACTTCACCTGGATTCCACTCTGCACCGCCATTTCGACCAGTTCCGTCGTCGTGCGCGATCCGTTTCCCGTCAGCACCCGGTACATGCCTGCGCCTTCGTGTTGCACCGAGGTGACTTCATCGAGTGTGTGTAGCTTCTGCTCCCAGTCCGCGGGTGGATTCTCGAACTGCGCCTCGATGACGTTCGATCCCGGCACGCTGGCCTTCAGCGCCATCGGCGTGTCGAGGGCTACCAGCTTGCCGTGATCGACGATGGCAATGCGATCGCACAGGCGGTCAGCTTCGTCCATGTAGTGAGTCGTGATCAGGATCGTCAACCTGCGGTGTTGCTTGATGTTTCCCAGCATCTCCCACACGGCCACGCGCGAAACCGGGTCCAGGCCGGTCGTCGGTTCATCGAGAAAGAAAATCCTGGGATGATGGACGAGGCCGCGGGCGATTTCCAGGCGACGACGCATGCCGCCAGAAAGTGTCTTGGTCTGCGCATCCCGCCATTTCGTCAGGTCGACCAGCTGCAATAGCTCGTTGATCGAATCTTTGCGCTCCTTTGCCGGCACATCGTAGAGCTTGGCGTAGATGTCCATGTTCTCTTCGACGGTCAGGTCCAGGTCACTGGTCAACGCCTGCGGAATCACCCCAATCATGCGCCGCGCCGCGTTGGGTTTCCTGGTCACATCGGCCCCGGCAATCCGCGCCTTTCCCGACGTGATCGAAATCAGCGTCGTCATCATGCGAATCAGGGTCGACTTCCCCGCCCCGTTCGGGCCTAGCAGGCCAAAAATTTCGCCTTCTTTCACCTGGAATGAAATGTCATCCACGGCGGTGAAGTCGCCAAACTTCTTCACGATGTGCTCGACCTCAATCGCAGCCGCCGCCTGGGGATCGTAGACCGGTTTCTCCGCCCCGGCGTTCGGAACACGCGCTCCGCCGTTCGTTCTTGGTTCAGAAATTGTCATCACTGTTGCCCTGCCGCCGCGCTCTCCGTCGCGGCTTTCGTCTCGCCCCTCAATTGCTTCGGCGATACCAGCACCTCAGCCGTCATTCCCGGGACGTAGGCGTCACCCGGATTATTCAGACGCACCTTCAGCACAATTGTCTTGATGTCGCGTTTGCGTCGGCTCACATCGCGCTGCGTGGCAAAATCCCCTTCCACTCCCTTGAAGAACACTTTTCCGCTGGTCATCGTGCCGCCGGGCAGTTCGATCTGCATCGTCTCGCCGTAGCCGATATGATCGGCATAGGTTTCCGGTATCTCGGCGCGCACCCAGGTATTGCTCAGATCGACGATGGTGACAATCGGAGTTCCGATGTTCACCACTTCGCCCTGCAACGCGGCCCGCACCGACACCGTGCCGCTCACGGGCGCATAAATATTCGTGTATCCCAGGCGAACGGCTGCCTGATTTTTCTGCTCGATCGCGTTCTTCAGATCCGCTTCGGTCGCGGCCACCGTGCTCTTCGCCGCATTCGACTGATACGTGCGCGCAATCGCCGCGTTCAAATCGGCCTGCGCCGCGCTCACCAGATCCTGCTGCGCCTGCACCGTGGCTTGCGCCGCCTGCAAATTCGTCTCCGCCTGCACGCGGTCCTGATCCGAAGCCACCCCGGCTTTGGCCAGTTCGATGGTGCGATGGCTGTCGCTCTCGGTACGGTCCAGTGCCGCTTTGGCCTGAAGCAATTGCGCCTTCGCAGACGAAAGCTTGGCCTGCGCATTGGCGACATCACTCGACGTAGAGCCTGTCGTCGACCTCTCGGTATGCTGCATTTCCGCGACTTTGTGCTGCAGGCTGGCGATATTCGCCGTCGCCGCCGCCTCCTGGGCCTGCAGTTCCGAAGGATCGAGCACCGCGATCAGATCGCCGGCCTTCACCCGGCTGCCTTCATCGACCAGCAACTTCTGAATCCGTCCTTCCACCTGCGCGCTGACGATGAATTGATTCGCATCGACCGTGCCGATCAGCACCAGGTCATGGCTGTGGCTGGTCGAAAAATAGTAGTAGGTCGCGGCAATCACGAAAATGATGCCGAGAAGAATGAAGAAACGGTTGCGCGCGCTCATGAGCGTGCTCCTTGCGTGGCGTTGTGTGGCGAACGGAACAGTGCCGCGGAAATGAAGTCCAGCACCGCTGCTCGGCGTTCGGCGATGCGCTCTGGCGCCAGGGGGTTGAAGCCGACGATCTTGCGCATGACCGGGGCCCCGCTGAAATAGAAAACGATCATCGCGACCATGGAAGGCACGAAGTGCACCGGGTCGACGGGACGAAATTCGCCCTCGGCAATTCCCTGCCGCAGCACTGCACTGACCCGGTGAAAGATCGGCTCAAAGTAATTCTTGACGAGTTTCTCCAAATGGCGCGATGTGCCCTCTCGGGCCCGCATCATCTCGCGCTGCATCAGCCGGGGATACAGGTGGTTGGAAGCAATGAAATCGAAATAGGCGCCGGCGTAAGCCATGATCTTCTCCCGCGGCGGCAGGTCGCCGTCGAGCGCGCGGAAGACGGTGGTCTTGAGGCCGGAGAACGCCTCATCCAGCACCGCGCCGTAGAGTGTTTCCTTGTCCTTGAAGTAGTAATAGAGCAAGGCCTTGTTGACCCGCGCTTCGCGGGCAATGGCGTCGGTGCGGGCCCCGTCGATGCCGTGCTGGGCAAACTCTTGCGCCGCCGCATGCAGAATGGCCGCGCGGCTCTCTTCCGGCTGTCCCCGCGACCCCATTCTGCGGTGCAATACCTGACGATGCTGAAACAGTTGGGCCACCAGCCCCTCGATTCCTAATTAACCAGTTAGTTAGATTATACAGAAAAGGAATCGATGCAGTCTTTTTGACCTTCCGCTCAACTGCTGCGCGCAGGACCACGGGCGCTGTTCCCTGCCAGCCACTGAGAACTTCGCGGCTTGCGTGTTCTAATGCTTCTGCCATGAAACCGTTAACGTTTCTGCTCGCGCTTCTCTGCGCCTTCGCCCAGACCGCCATTGCTCAGGAGACGCAACACCCAGATCGCCAGGTGGCAATCACCATTGACGATCTTCCCGCCGGCATGGCCGACAAACTCCCCGCCGCCGACATTACCGCCATGACCACCAAGTTGCTGGCCACGCTTCACGATCAGAAGATTCCTGTCGTGGGCTTTGTCAACGAGAGAAAGCTTTACAAGCCCGGCGAGGTCGATGCTCGTATCAACGTACTCAACCTGTGGCTTGACGATGGCTTCGAACTCGGCAATCACACTTTCAGCCATGCGTCATTGAATCAGGTTGGGCTGAAGGCATGGGAAGACGACGTCATTCAGGGAGAGAGCGTGATCCGCATATTGCTGGCGCAGCACAAAATGAAGCTGCGCTATTTCCGGCATCCTTATCTCGACACCGGTCGCGATCTGCTGACCCGACGTGAAGCCGAGGCCTTTCTTGTCGAGCGCGGCTACCGCATCGCTCCAGTGACTCTCGATGGCTGGGACTGGATGTTCGCCGGAGTCTACGAAGACGCCAGGCTGCGCAACGATACGGCGTTAGAACAGCAAATTGACCACGAATATCTCGCCTACCACGATGCCGTATTCGCCTACACCGAACAGTTATCGGCAAAGATCGTGGGCTACGAACCCAAGCAGATTCTGCTCTTACATGCCAGCGATCTGGAAGCCGATCATATCGGCGAGTTGCTCGATCTCCTGCGCAAGCGTGGGTATCGCTTCATCACCCTCGAAGAAGCCCTCGGCGACCCGGCCTACAGTCTGCCCGACACCTATGTGGGAGAGGAAGGAACCGGTTGGATCGATCACTGGGCGATTGCGCAGGGCAATATCCCGCAGGGCGCTCCGCCCTTTCCCCAGTGGGTTATTGACCGCACGAAGCGGCTTCACCTGTCGACGGGCATAGTGACGCCGGAGGCGCCGTGAGGTCCGTACCGGTCAACGGTACGGACCCATTGGCTGCGACCTGAAGATTGGTGATCGATTGACGAACTTCGGCGGCACGGTCCCCGTTGGGCTCTTCCCGCAAATAGGAGCTTAGTTCGGCTACCGCCCGGTCCATCTTTCCCAAGTGCGCATAAGCATGAGCGGCAACCAGGTGCAGAAAGCCATGAGGCACTCGGAGCAGCGTGTGGCCTCTTTGCGAGGTAGCGATCGCCTGCTCAAAATGCTGAACCTGGAATTGAGCGTACGCCAACAAGCAATACGTGACTCGATCGGATGACCCCAACGTTAAGACCTTGCTCAACAGAGCCTCTGCTCCGCCGTAATCGCTCGCCGCGGAGTGCAGTCGGCTCAGATTGATGTATCCCAGGAGGAAGTGGTTCTCGATCGCGATCGCTCTTTCGAGGGTGTCGGCCGCCTCCGTCGTCTGCCCCAGATGGACGTAGGCCACCGCCAGGTTGTTGTATGGATCAACGTACGCAGGATCCGTCGCGATGGCTTCGCGAAGCGGTTCAATCGCTTCCGCCCATTTCTCCTTGCCGATAAATTGGTTCGCTTCGATCAGCTTCTTTGTGGCCTTGGCGCGCACTCGCAGATCCACAGCTGAGATAAGCACTCCACGCACCCGGTTCGCGGCATCGCTCGCCGGGCTGACTTTCACCTCGATATCCCGCATCGTAGGGGCGATGTCAATGTCGGTCGCTTCCGCCTCCTCCACGCCGGTGCCCGTCACAATCGCGTGATAGTGTCCCGCGGGAAGCGACGCGAATTCCACGATGCATTTCCCCTTGGCAAATCCTTCTGCCGGGATGGCTCCGGTTCCGGCAATCAGAGCCAGGTGAGTCGACGGCCTGCAGGAATGCGGCCCGTTGATGCTGACATGAATCCGCCTCGGAATGCCTGCTTCTTTTGGAGTTGAAGAGGATTGCCCTGCCGCAAACACTGTGAGAAAAATCACGAGTAGCGCAACTCGCCCTGCCATGGCATACCTCCGGCAGTTGCTTAACTCTTATTCGTAAGATCGAGGATTGTCCTCGTCGGTGACTTCGATCACCGGCGGGAAGGATTAGTTGTTCCTTGTCTCATTACGGGAAGGAGCGGGACAGAACGCTTTGTGAAGCACGGCGTTCTCAATTCGCGTTTCTATCGATGGCCGCGAAGTCGCGCCGGTTGAGGCGAGCTAGTTCGTCCCGCCGGCAATCGAGGGCACAAGCAGAATTTCGTCGCCCTCCTGGAAAGCGTACTCCGGCCCTCCCAGGAAGCGGATGTCTTCTTCATTCACATAGACGTTGAGGAAACGGCGAATCTGGCCTTTCTCGTCGCGCAGGTGCGGCTTGAGCTGAGGAAATCTCTGATCGAGCACCGAAAAGAGTTCATTCAGGTTCGTGGCGGTGCAATGGATCGAGCCCACTCCATCCGTGTGGCGGCGCAGCGCGGTCGGAATTTGTACCGTGATCGCCATGGGCTACGCTCCCACGCTCGCCGCTTCCTGGGCCGCGGCGACGACTTCCGGCACTTCCGCAACATCGAGCGTGCGCTGCAAATAAGCTTCGAATTCGGCGAGTTTCGGTGCGATCGGGCGCTCGGTCTGGTAGACGCCGGCCAGCACGTCGGTCGTCTTCAGGCCGTTGCCGGTGATGCAAAGAACGGTCGTCTCTTCGGGCAGGATGCGATCCTGACGATAGAGCTTGCCGGCGCAGCCGACGGTGACGCCGCCCGCGGTCTCGGTGAAGATGCCTTCGGTTCCGGCCAGCAGGCGGATCGAATCGACGACCTCCGGGTCGCTGACATCTTCACTCCATCCACCACTCGACTTGATAGTGCGGATGGCGTAGTGGCCGTCGGCGGGGTTGCCGATGGCAAGCGATCGCGCAATCGTCGAGGGCTTCTGCGGTTCGATTTCGGAGCTGCCGGTTTTCACAGCGGTTGAAATGGGAGAACATCCGGTCGCTTGCGCGCCAAAGAACTTCACTTCCTTCGCTTCGACCAGGCCGAGTTTGATCAGCTCATCAAATGCTTTCTTGATTTTTGTGATCAGCGATCCGCCGGCCATGGGGCAGACGATGTTGTCGGGCAGGCGCCAGCCGAGTTGCTCAGCGATTTCGAATCCGACGGTCTTCGATCCTTCCGCGTAGTACGGGCGCAGGTTGACGTTGACGAATCCCCAGCGATGCTCGTCGGCAATCTGCGAGCAGAGCCGGTTGACCTGGTCGTAGTTTCCAGCGATGCGGACCACTTTTGCGCCGAAGACGTTGGTGCCAAGAATCTTTGCGGGCTCGAGGTCGGAGGGGATGAAGATCCAGGCTTTCAGGCCTTCGCGGGCGGCATGGGCCGCGACGGCGTTGGCAAGATTTCCAGTCGAGGAGCAGGAGACCGTCTCGAATCCGAATGCGCGCGCGTTGGCCAGCGCGACCGCAACCACGCGGTCTTTGAAGCTCAGCGTGGGAAGGCAGACGGCGTCATTCTTGATGTAGAGATTCCCCGCGGCTGCGGTGGACCCGCTCAGCTGCTTCGCCAGATGCGGCGCGGCAAACAGCGGAGTGAATCCGACCGGCAGTCGCGGTTCAAACCCCTGGGGGAGGGGCAAAAGCTCGGAGTAGCGCCACATGTTCGGCGCCCGCTGGGAAATACGCTCGCGGCTGACAGATGCCTTCAGCGCGTCGTAGTCGTAGACCACTTCCAGAGGAGAGAAACAGTCGTCGCAGATGGAGCGGGGCTGGTTTCCCCAGGTCCGTCCGCATTCCCGGCATCGCAGTTCGTACTGAGACATTGCGCTACTCGCTTTCTTTCGTACCCGCGAATAGCTGAGGACGAGCCGGAAAATGCGGCCTAAAAAGCAAGGGCCTCATTTTCCAGGAAAAGGAAAAGAGGCTATCGGATGCAGCTACAGCTCGCAGCCGAATCTCATGTTCCCTGTTTCCAGGAGAGAGTTGGCACCAGCATCAGGGATATATGATCCCGGATCGGTTGCCGTGGCGTCTCAGGGCTCGTCCCTCAGCCACTCTGCATGAAATTCAGGTTCGCCCATCCGAATGAACGTCTGAGCGAACTTGTTCCGGTTATCTTAGCGAAATTGCCGGGGGGCGTCAAGTGGGGGCCATAGGGTACGCTGAAAGCTCCTTCAAGATAAAGCGTGATCCACAAGAGGATTTGCGATAGATTCCTTCGGACATTGGGAACGCGCAGCTGCGCGGCCGGAATGTCGCACCGCTTCACTCGAATCTGAATTGCAGGCTGGAGGCGAGGCACGATGCTGCAGAATCTCAAAATCGCGGTGCGGGTGCTGCTTCGCAGTCCGCTCTTCACGCTCACGGCGGTTGTGACCATAGCCCTGGGACTCGGCGCAAGCACGGCAATCTTCAGCGTCACCGACGCGGTATTGCTGCAGCCTCTTCCTTATAAAGATCCCGATCGCCTGGTGATCGCAGGAATGGAGTTGCGGCAGCGCCATGTTCGCGACCTCCCTTTTTCGAATGCCGATTACATCGATCTGCGCGACGGTACAAAAGACTCCTTCCAGGATATGGGAGGGGTGTTTACCGACCGGATCGTCATCGACCGCGAAGATGGCACGCCCGAACAGATACGCTTGGCTGTCGCTACGACCAATTTCTTCCGCTTGATGGGAGCGGAAATCCAGTTCGGCCGCGACTTCAGCGACGAGGACGGCATACCGCGGCCCACCCCGGCGCCGGGCGCCGAGCAACAACAGCCGCGGCTGCCGTTCATCGCGATTCTCAGCTACGAGTATTTTCAGCGGCGCTATGGTGGAAACCCCGCCATTCTGGGGCATGCCATGGTCACCGGCCGTCCATTCACCCCGGTGGTGGTGGGTGTGCTGGCTCCGGGATTTCGCTTGTACTTTCCGCCCGAAGCCGACCAGGAGGAAAGTCCCGATATCTGGATTGCAAATCGTCTGGGCTATGACGCAGCGGATCGCAACGAGTTCTCAATTATTGCCGTCGGTCGCTTGAAGCCGGGAGTTTCGCTCGAACGAGCCCAGGCCCAGGCCGACGAGGTTGCGGCGGAGGCGCGCAAGAGCTTCTTGATTTCGGGAACTGCGGGATACTTCATCGACATGGAACCGCTGAGCCGGCACCTCGTGGCGAAAGTGCGGCCTGCAATCCTGGCGCTGATGGGATCCGCGATCTTCCTACTCCTGATTGCCTGCGCCAATGTGGCGAACCTTCTGCTGGTGCGGGCTTCCTTGCGCGAACGGGAGCTTGCCGTGCGCGCGGCTCTTGGCGGCGGCCGCTGGCGTCTTATCGTTCCGCTGCTGATCGAAGCGCTGCTGATTTCGGTTGCCGGCGCCCTGATCGGCCTGGTGCTGGCGGAAATCGGCATTCAAGTACTGCGCCTGTTCGCACCCACGAACTTGCCGCGGTTGGAAACCATTCGAATCAATGGGTTCGTCGTCGGCTTTACCGCCCTGGCATGTCTGGCCGCGACCGCGATATTCGGACTGGTGCCTGCCTGGCGAGCTTCGAGGCCAGGAGTGGCGAATCTGTTGCGCGGCAGCAGCCGCAATGCCGGACTGCTGGGAAACAGCACCCTGCGAAATGCAGTGGTAACTGTGGAAGTCGCGCTTTCTTTTGTGTTGCTGGTCGGCTCGGGATTGATGCTGCGCAGCTTTCTTGAGCTACAGCGCACCGATCCGGGGTTCGACCCACACCGGCTGCTTGCGTTTCAGGTTGCCGGGAATCGGGGCGGCCAAACGCCTGAGGCCCGCGCAGCGTTTATTCGACGCATTCACGATCGCCTGCAGGCAATTCCGGGGGTAGAAAGCGTGACCGCATCCGATCCTTTTCCCCTGTCGGGAGGATTCTCCCCGATTCGATGGGGCACCGAAGATGCAATAGGGGATGCGAGCAAGTTTCAAGCAGCGAACAATCAAACCGTGCTTCCCGGCTACTTCGAGGCGATGCGCGTGCCGCTGCTGGCCGGCCGGACGTTCACGGAAGGCGACAATCTGCCGGGGCGCAACGTCGTCATCATTGACGACATTCTGGCGAGGAAGGCCTTCCACGGACAATCCGCCGTCGGCAAACGAATCTTGATTCGTGTTCGGACGCCGGAAGCGGAATGGGTCGAAGTGATCGGCGTGGTCCGGCACCAACACGAGGCCTCTCTCACCGAGACAGGACGCGAGGAGCTCTACTTTACCGACGGCTTCCTGGGATCGGGCCGGGTTGACTGGTGGGCGATTCGCACCGGCAACGACCCCGCGAATTATGCCAGCGTGGTCCGTGCCGCCATGAAGGAAGTCGATCCCCAGCTTTTGGTCAGCGAGATGCAGCCGGCCGGCATTCTCATCGATCAGGCACAAGCCGGCACGCGTTTTTCGCTAGTGTTAATCGGAGTCTTCGCCGCGATCGCGGGACTGCTGGCGGGCGTGGGTCTCTACGGCGTCCTCTCCACCGCTGTGCGGCAACGGACATCGGAAATTGGGGTACGCATGGCTCTCGGCGCGCAGCAGGAAAACATCTTTCAGTTAGTGGTGGGGCAAGGGTTCCGTTTGATCGGAATCGGTATCGTTGAGGGTTTGGTCGCCGCTCTCGCGCTGACGCGTCTGATGACCGCCATGCTGGTCGGCGTGAAGGCCACGGACCCGGCAACGTTCGCGGCTATGGCGTTGCTTTTCCTGATCATCGGCGCGGTGGCATCGTGGTTGCCGGCGCGGCGGGCTGCCGCGCTCGACCCAGCTTCGGCGCTGCGGGATGAGTAAGACATTTGGCGGTCGTTCCCCGCTAAGCCTGATGGCAACATGTCTGCACCGCAGGACCGCGCTCTGCCAGTCTCCGGCAGGTGTACAATTCCGCCACTCGCTGAATCCAGAAAATCTGGTCGCGAAAAATCTCTCGCGAGGATAACGCATGCACAGGGTCTTGCCGGCTGTTGCTTCAATCATTCTCCTGGCTGTTCCCGTCACCACTGCCTACGCTCAACAAAACGACACTCCAAGATCGCAAGCCGCACACCGACAGGCGCCCCCGGCGCCACCTGAAAAACCAGACGAGGCAAAACCTCCCATGCCGCCCGACCAGATGCCTGGCCATCCGCCGGCGGGCGAAAAGGATCGCGAAGAGCGCTACGACATGATGGAAGTGCCGCCAGTGGTCACCCACCACCAGATCACGGTCGACGGCAAGCTGCTGAAATATACCGCCACGGTCGGGCGCCTGCCCATCAAGCGCGACGACGGCAAGATCGAAGCCGAAATGTTCTACGTCGCCTATACACTCGATGGCCAGGAACCCGCCAAGCGCCCGCTGACTTTCGCTTTCAACGGAGGCCCGGGCTCGGCTTCCATCTGGCTGCACATGGGCGCGCTCGGCCCGCGCCGCGTGGTCCTACAGCCCGATGGATTCATGCCCCCGGCTCCCTACAAGATTCAGGACAATCCTTACACGCTGCTCGACCGGAGCGATCTGGTGCTCATCGACGCCATCAACACCGGGTTCAGCCGCGCCGCCGACCCTGAAATGCTGAAGAAGTTCTGGGGCGTGAACGGAGACATCGAGGCCTTCGGGGAATTCATCCGCCTCTACATTACCCGCAACGAGCGCTGGTCGTCGCCGCTGTTTCTCTTTGGCGAAAGTTATGGAACGACGCGGTCTGCGGGCATCGCCGGATATCTCGCCGACCGCGGCATTTCCTTCAACGGCATCACCTTGCTCTCCACGGTGCTGAACTTCGAGACGCTGGAAGAAAACTTCACCAACGATCAGCCCTACATCTTTCTGATTCCGTCGTTCACTTCGATCGCCGGATACCACCACAAGCTCGCCCCCGATCTCGCGCAGGATATGAACAAAGCGCGGCAGGAGGCAGAGCAGTTCGCCTCGGGCGAGTATGAGCAGGCGCTGGATAAAGGAGATGCGCTTTCGCCGGACGAGCGGCAGAAGGTCATTGATCAGCTCTCGCGTTTGACCGGACTGAGCAAGGAAGTCATCGACGAAGCCAACCTGCGCATCAACGTGCAGAAGTTCACCCACTATCTGCTGATCGACCAGAAACTTCGCGTCGGCCGGCTCGACGGACGCTACACCGGCCCCGATCCCAACGGATTGCTCGACACCCCGTTCTACGATCCAACCGGATCGGCGACGGCGCCCCCGTTCACTTCCGTTTTCAACAATTACCTGCGCACCGAACTCGAATACAAAACTGACATGCCCTACAACGTGCGTGCGCCCCGCGGCGGTCCCGGCGACACCTGGGATTGGGGATCGGCGGGCCGGGGCTTCCCTGACACCGCGACTGCGCTGCGCCAGGCCATCGTCAAGGATCCGTATTTGAAGGTTCTGGTGATGGAAGGCTACTACGATCTGGCGACTCCGTATTATGCGGCGAATTACACCATGGACCATCTCAACCTTCCGCCGAAGTACCGCGAGAACATCTCCTTCGCGACCTATGACTCCGGACACATGGTCTACCTGCCGATGGATGGACTGAAAAAGATGAAGTCGGATGAGGCGGCGTTCATCCAGAAAGTGGGAGCGGAATAATTCCGATCACAGTTCCGATCAAGGAACAACCATGAACACAGCTCGGGCTCTTTTTGCAATTGGCAGCCTGGTTCTTCTAGTCGGGACAGCATTTGCGGAAGACCAGTGCCAGCGCCTGTCGAGCGCGAAGATTGCGGACATCACAATTACTCTGGCGGAGACAGTCGCCGCAGGAACGTTTCATGGGCCTCCGGCGGCCTTCACCGGGGCCGATATGTCGGCGCTCTACAAGAGCCTGCCTGCGTTTTGCCGCGTCGTCGCCGAAGTCAAGCCCACGCCCGATTCCGATATCAAGCTGGAGGTCTGGCTGCCCGTCGCCGGCTGGAATGGGAAACTGCAAGGAATCGGGAACGGCGGGTTCGCAGGTTTGATCGATGACATGCAGATGGGTCTGGCGCTCAGGTCCGGCTATGCCTCGACCGCCACGGATGCCGGCCACACCGGGCCGGATGCGGCTTGGGCGATCGGGCATCCGGAAAAGGTGATCGACTTCGGCTATCGCGGCATTCACGAGATGACTCGCGTAGCCAAGGCGGTGGGCTCAGTCTTACTACGCGAAGGCTCCGCAGAGATCCTACTTTGCCGGATGTTCCGACGGCGGCCGCGAAGCACTGATGGAAGCACAGCGCTATCCAGAAGACTACGACGGAATTCTGGCAGGGGCCCCGGCGAATTACTGGACTCGCCTGGTGACAATGGCAGCGGCCGACACCCAGTCGCTGACCGAGGACGCCGCAAGCTTCATTCCTCCGGCCAAGATTCCCGCGATTGCGACAGCGGTGAACGCAGCCTGCGACGAAAAAGATGGCGTCAAAGACGGAATCCTGAACGATCCGCGCGAGTGTAAATTTGATCCTGCAACGATTGAGTGCAAGGCGGGAGAAGACACCGACAAATGCCTTACCGCCGGGCAAGTAGCCAGCCTGAAAAGGATCTATATGGGGTTGACGGATTCGCGGGGGACTGTGCTCTTCCCGGGCTATCTGCCGGGCGCTGAAGATGGCCCGGGCGGATGGGGACTATGGATCACGGGCCGCACGCCGGGAACCAGCTTGATGGCATTCTTCGGCAAAGGATATTTCTCGGACTTCGTCTATGAAAAACCTGATTGGGATTTCAAGTCGTTCAGCGTCGATGCCGGACTGAAGGCGGCAGAGGAGAAGACCGCGGCAGCGTTGAACGCGATCGATCCCGATCTGAACAAATTCAAGGCGCGAGGCGGGAAGCTGATTCTGTATCACGGGTGGAACGATCCGGCGATTCCGGCGCTCAACACGATCAATTACTACGGGAGCGTGGTCGCGAAGATGGGTCAGAAGGACGTCGACTCGTTCGTGCGCCTGTACATGGTGCCGGGTATGCAGCATTGTGGAGGCGGTCCGGGGGCGGATTCATTCGGATGGGTCGGCACCAGCGATCCAACCCACAGCATGAACGCAGCTCTGGAACAGTGGGTGGAAAAGGGCGTGGCGCCGGGAACTATTATCGCTTCCAAGCACGAGCATGGAGACTGGCTGCGTTCGACCATGACGCGGCCGCTTTGCGCGTATCCAGAGACGGCGAAGTACAAGGGCAGTGGCGATCCAAATGATGCCGCGAACTTCGAGTGCGTGGAGAAAAAGTGAATTGTAAGTTCCGTGCTGGGCGCAGCAAAGGATGACGAAGGTGTCGGTCTCTGCTCACCGGCTGTACTGGTTCCTCTTCTTGTCTGTGTGGCGCTCGATTCCCAACTGAATGAGCCGGTCGATCAGGTCGGCGTAGGCCAATCCAGATGCCGCCCACAGCTTCGGATACATGCTGATCGAGGTGAAGCCCGGCATGGTATTGATTTCGTTCAGAAAGATCTTTCGCGTCTTACCTGAAGGGCCGGGGTCCATCAGAAAATCTACTCTCGCCAGTCCGGAGCAATCCACCGCTTTAAAGGCCGCTACAGCCAACTCCTGCACTTTCTTGGTTTCGGCCTTCGTCAGCTTGGCCGGAATCACGAGTTGCGAGCCTTCGTCCAGATATTTGGCGTCGTAATCGTAGAACTCTTTACTGGGAACAATTTCCCCCGGCACCGATGCGATCGGGTCGTCGTTGCCCAGCACCGAGCACTCGACCTCGCGCGCCTTGTGCTTCTTTCCGCCTACGCCCTGCTCGATGACGATCTTGCGGTCGAACTTCGCCGCTTCGCCGATCGCCGGCCCAAGTTCCTTGCGATTGTGGGCCTTGCTGATGCCGACCGAAGATCCCAGGTTCGCCGGTTTCACGAACACCGGATAGCGCAGCTTGCTTTCCACCAGTCTGGTCACCTTCTTCGCATCTTTTTCCCACGCGCTGCGCAAAACCGTGACGTGCTTGACGATCGGAATTCCGGCCGCGAGAAACAGCGACTTCATGATGTCTTTATCCATGCCCGCGGCCGAACCCAGTACGCCGGCGCCGACATAGGGGATGTCGGCGAGTTCGAGCAAGCCCTGAATCGTGCCGTCTTCGCCAAACGTGCCGTGCAAGACCGGGAAAATGACATCTACGTTGATGGCGCGATCGCTGGCCCGCCGCGCCGGCCCGGCGTCGCTTTGAAAAGGAACCAGTCCGCTTTCGCGGTGCACCGGTTCCGGCGGAACGACTACGGACTCGCCCTGCGCCAACACTGCCGCGGCGGGCGTCGTGTCGGGATCGCCGGCCCGCAGGTGGCGAGGCTCGTGGATCGGCTTGCCCTCGAGCAGATTCTCGGCGTGCCCGGCCGTCAGCCAGCGGCCCTCTTTGGTGATGCCGATGGGAACAACTTCGTATTTCCCTTGATCGATGGCCTTCAGAACCGAGGCGGCCGAGAGCAACGAAACTTCATGCTCTCCGCTGCGCCCGCCAAACAGAATGCCGACGCGCACCTTTTTCATGACAGTTCAGTGTGGACGCGGGCAGGGGCAGGCGTCAATCGCAGGCATGGTTCGGTAGCGCTGGCCTCAGTCGCCGGACTCAGACTTGGGACTCGGGACTCGGGAGTCAGACGTCAGCCGCGATCGAAATCTGAGGCCTGGGGTCCGAACCCCGCTTTTACAGGATTTTCTTCCCGAATGCGGATAGTGCCAGTTCCACAGCCAGATCGGCGGTCCGATTGTGCTCATCGATGACCGGATTTACCTCGACGATTTCGAAGCTCAGCATGCGAGCATGATCGGCGATGATTTCCATGGCAAGATGTGCTTCGCGGTAAGTTGCTCCGCCACGCACTGGAGTGCCCACTCCCGGCGCATCCTCGGGATCGACCCAATCCATGTCGAGCGAAATGTGATAGCCGGCGGTGCCGCGTCCGGCCATGCGCAGCGCTTCTTCCATGACCGTGCGCATGCCCCGCTCGTCGATATCGCGCATGGTGAAGACCCCGATGCCCGCGCGCCGCACGTTTTCCTTTTCGACGGCATCAATGTCGCGCACGCCCACCAGCACACAATTCTCCGGATTCACTTTCGGAGAGAAGTCGTAAATCTTCCCTAAATCCGAGGGCCACAGGCCCATCAGCGCGGCCAGCGGCATGCCATGCACGTTGCCGCTCGGCGAGCTCTCGGGAGTATTAATGTCGGTGTGAGCATCGATCCAGATCAAGCCGATGCGCTGATTCTGGCGCCGGTAAAACTCGGCTACGCCCGAAACCGTTCCCACCGCCATGGAGTGATCGCCGCCCAAGGCGAGCGGAACCTTGCCCGCCTCGAGCGTTTTCAGCACCAGTTCCGCATGCTTGGTGCACGTCGCCGTGATTTCCTTCAGGTACTTCGCGCGCGCGTCCCCTTCTTTCTTCATTTCCGGGATCGCCACCGCGACGTTTCCGCCTTCTTCCACCTCGTGTCCGAGCGCTTCCAGACGCGCTTCCAGGCCGGCCACCCGCACCGCCGACGGCCCCATGTCAACGCCGCGGCGCGACTGGCCGAGATCGAGGGGCACGCCAATCACGCGGATTTTTTTTGGAATGATGTCAGCGGTATTTGCGATGGTCATCGTAGTCCATTCTACGGATACAGCCGGTACAACATTCTCGGAAACGGAATCGTCTCCCGCACATGCTCCAAACCGCAAATCCACGCGACCGCGCGTTCAATCCCCATGCCGAAGCCGCCGTGCGGCACGGTTCCAAATTTGCGCAAGTCGAGATACCACTTGAAGGCCTCTTCCGGCAGGCCATGCTCGTGAATCCGTTGCAGCAGCAGTTCATGCGACGCCATGCGCTGCGAGCCGCCGATGATCTCGCCGTAGCCCTCGGGCGCGAGCACGTCGACGCACAACGCCAGTTCCGGGCGCTCGGGATCCGGCTCCATATAAAACGCCTTCACCTTCGCCGGGTAACGATGCACCATCACCGGCTTGTCGAACTGCGCCGAAAGATAGGTCTCGTCCGGTGAACCCAGGTCGCCGCCCCACTCGAACTTCGTTTCCAGCGCGCCTTTGGCGTGTCCTTCCTGCAGATTCTTGACCGCATCGTCGTAGCTGATGCGCGGAAAGGGCGGTTCCACTTTCTCCAGCTTCGAAATGTCGCGCCCGATGGTCTGGAGGTCCGTCCGGCGGCGCTCGAGGCAGCGCTTCACCATGAAGCTGATCAGCCCCTCGGCCAACTCCATCACGTCGTCGAGCGTGCCGTATGCGACTTCAGGCTCAACCATCCAGAATTCGGTGAGATGGCGGCGCGTCTTGGATTTCTCGGCGCGAAACGTCGGACCAAAGGAATACACTTTGCCCAGCGCCATCGCCGTGGCTTCGATATAGAGCTGGCCCGATTGCGTGAGATAGGCCTGCTCGTCGAAATAATCGACAGGAAACAGCGTGGTCGTCCCCTCGCAGGCGGCGGGCGTGATGATGGGCGGATCGGTAAGCGTGAAGCCGCGGCCGTCGAAAAAATCGCGTGCGGCTTTGATGATTTCCGCTCGCACCCGCAGAATCGCCGCCTGGCGTTGCGACCGCACCCACAGATGCCGGTGCTCCATCAGAAAATCGGTACCGTGCTCTTTCGGAGTGATCGGGTAGGGATCGGATTCGGGAACGCGCTGCACCACCTGCACATGGGTGACATCCAGTTCGTAGCCGCCGGGCGCGCGCTTGTCGGCCCGAACCTTGCCTTCGACGATGACACTCGATTCCTGCGTCAAGGTTTTGACAGCTTCAAATACCTCCGGCGTCACCGCATTCTTCGGTACCACGCCCTGGATCACGCCCGAGCCGTCGCGAAATTGCGGGAACAAGAGCTTCCCGCTCTCCCGCAGGTTGTAGAGCCAGCCGCGGATAGTGACCGCCTGGCCTTCATGCATGCCGATTGCTGAAATCGTAGTGACGGGTGATGACATAGTCGTTCGATTCATTCACTGCGGAGTCCGCCGAACGCGGACAATAATCAAGCGGAAAACCTCGCCCCGGCATTCTCCGCGATCCGGCGGCAAATCCTATGCGGTCTCCAGCTTCCCGAAGGTCTCAGAGATCTTCTCGAAAGGATTCACTTTCTCGTCTTCCCCAATCTCCAGCAGCACGGGCGGTGTCTGCGGCGCGGAATGCAGCAGTCCGACCGCTTGCTTCCAATCGATCGTCCCTTGCCCCGGCCACAGGTGCGTGTCTTTGTCTTTCGCGTTGTCGTGCACGTGCGTCGAGCGGATGTGGCTGCGAAGAATCTCAAATGCCTCGTTGACCGAACTCATGATGTGGGCATGGCCGAAATCGAAACAGATTCCGACGTCGTCAAAGTGCGCCGAATGAATCATCTCCACCAGTTTGTCGGGCGTCGAAAGCTCATTGGGAATATTTTCGAGAAGGATGCGCACGCCGAGCGGCTTGGCGAAAGCGCGCAGGTGCTCGATCGAAGTCATCGCCGCTTCGAACTTCTTGTCGTTGAAACTCTCGTTCGCCGTTCCCACGTGCTGCACCAGGAAACGGAACGGAATTTGCTCTGCGATTTCCAGAGCGCGCTTGATCTCATCCATAGCCTCGATACGCCCGGCGCGGTCGGTGGAGGCAATGTTGACCGGCGGAGCTCCGGCGCGTCCCCACTCGTAGTCCGCGTAGAGCGGCGAGTGCACCGAATTGAGGGGAATGCCGCTGCCGCGGAACCATTCCGCGATTTCCTTCACATGCTGCTTGCGGTTGGCGTAGTCGAGGTGCTGGCGCGCGGCGAAGATCTCGATCGCCTGCACACCATTCCGGGCCAGCCCGTCGAGGATGCCTGGATGCAGCCGCTCTTTCACGAACAGATAAGTTGAGACCGCTTTTTGCATGAAATCCTTATCTACCCGGCAATCCGGAAATCTGAAATGTGCAATTCCTAGTATCCGACAGCTTTGCCGTTGCCGCGAACATCGGTAGCGCCCAGGCGCTCACCCGTCTTCTGATCGATTGCGATGCACTCCGCGTCGCTCCAGTATGGGGCAAAGAACGAACCATAGTGCAGTCCGATCTCGACTTTGTATCCCATGTGCTCCAGCGCCGTCACCGTGTCGGGCGAGAACCATTTTTCTACGTAAAGCACATCCGGAAGCCACTGATTATGAAAACGCGGCGCATTCACCGCCTCCTGAATGTTCATCCCGTAGTCGACCACGCCCATCAATACATTCCCGACGGTCGTAATAATTTTCGAACTTCCGGGCGAGCCCAGCACCATCGCCACTTTGCCATCCCGCAGGACGATCGTCGGCGTCATCGACGACAGCGGCCGCTTTCCCGGTCCAATGGCGTTCGCCATTCCCTGAATCAAACCGTCGGAATTTGGCACGCCGGGCTTCGACGAAAAATCATCCATCTCGTCGTTGAGCAGGAAGCCCAGACCGTCAGCAGTGACGCGCGATCCGAACCAGTCGTTGATGGTCGTAGTCACGGCCACCGCGTTGCCTTCGGGATCGACCACGGAGTAGTGCGTCGTATGATTCGACTCGTGCGGCGTCAGCGCCGGAGGATGTTCCGCGGCGTACTGTTCCAGTTCGCTGAAGACCGCCGGGCGCTTCAGTTCCCTGCTCGGGCTGGCATGTTCCGGCTCGATAGTCTCGCGCCACGCCGCGGCGTATCTCTTATCGATCAACTGCGCCACCGGAATCTTGCTATAGTCCGGATCGCCCATGAATTCGGCGCGGTCGTAGAAAGCCCGGCGGAAGGCTTCGGTGGTGAGATGAATTGATTCCGCGGACCGGTCGCCGAGCTTGGCCAGATCATAGCCTTCAAGAATATTGAGCGCCTCGATCAGCACGATCCCGCCGGAAGACGGCGGCGGGGAACTCACGACTTCATATCCGCGATAGGTCCCGCGCACCGGTTCCCGTTCCTTGACTTCGTAATGCGCAAGGTCGTCGGCGGTGATCAGGCCGCCGCCCTTCTGGATCGCGGCTGCCAGTTCGCGCGCCAGCGAACCATGATAAAAATCAGCCGGATCCTTGGCAATCCGTTCCAGCGTCCGTGCCAGCTCCGGTTGGCGGAAGATTTCGCCGGGCTTGTAGTAATCGCCATCGCGCTGGAACACGCGATGCGATTCGGGAAACTTCGACAGATATTGGTCGTGCAGATCGCGAGCCTGGTCCCAGGTCAGGGCATATCCCTCTTGCGCCAGCTTGATGGCCGGACCCATGACCTGTTTCAGCGACAGCTTGCCCCATTTCTGCTCGGCATAGACCATGCCGGCGACAGATCCGGGCACGCCGATCGCTTTGTAGCCGATCTCGCTGGCTCCCTCGGTCACATTCCCTTGCGCATCGAGATACATGTCCCGCGTGGCCGCCGCCGGTGCTTTTTCCCGGTAATCGAGGAAGTGCGCGGCGCCGTCTGCCATGCGGATCAGCATGAACCCGCCGCCACCAATGTTGCCCGCAGGAGGATGCACAACCGCCAATGCGAACCCGGTCGCTACCGCCGCATCCACGGCGTTTCCTCCAGCCTGCATCATTTCAACACCAGCCCTGGAAGCCAGTTCATTAACGCTGACCACCATCGCATGGTCAGCATGAACCGGCCGCGTCGAAGCCTGTGCGGGCCACACCGCCGCCAGGATGACTAGCAGAAACAGCAATGGCTTTTGTGGGAATCGCATGCCGATCGAACAGGTTCGGGACATGGTTGAACTCTGAGGCTAGCCGACTGAGACCAGAGAGTCAAATCCGGTTGCCCCATCCGTGGTCGGTGGATTTCCCTACCTCTTCTTCCGCTGGTTTTTCACACGGCGAGTCTGCTTCTGCGGCCCCTTCTTCGGCGCTACAGGTTTCTTTGCCTTCAGTTTTCGCGAGGTCGGCGCTTTCGCAGCAACGATTTCATAGGACTGTCGGATCAAATCCTCCAGTTCCCTGCCGCCCACCGCATCCGGACGGTCGAGCATCACCCATTTGTAGCGTCCCACGTACGGCGCCGGGTGAATGTCCTCGCGCTCGATCAGCTCCGCAAATGTTTCCGGATGGCATTTGAAGCAGACCTTCTGCGGCACGGCAGTCAGCGAGACGATGGCAAAGATTTTGCCGTGAATCTTGAAGCACAGGTCATCACCCCACTGCAGATTCTCCGTCGCCTCAGGGTAGTTCAGGCAATATTGGCGAATTCGGTCGATATTCATGGGTCTCCCTGCGCGCAAGATAGGCACCATTATCTTTCCATTGCCGCACGGAATTGTAGGCGTTCACTATGCAATAACGTTGTCCCAGCGGCAAATCCAGAATTCTAACGCTCCAGCGCCTTGATTACCGTCACCTTGCTGTACGCCACACAAAATCCCAGCCGCTCGGCATTTCGTTGGGAAGTTGTGCCGCCCTGCGTGACCACGACCGCATATTCGCATCCCGCTTCAGCGGCTGCCGCCATGCGCGTGCGCAGCAGTGCCGTCTGCAGCCCGCGTCTGCGAAACTCCGCCAGCGTTCCTGCGCCGCACAGGGCAAACACGCGGTGTTCAGGAATTACCAGGCTGGTCCCACACGCCACCAGTCTGCCATCCACGTTTGCGACGAAGGCCAACGCGCGCTCCATCTGATATAGCGGCGTGATCAACCCACGAGAGGCCTCGGGCGCGCCGTCGGGAAAGAACGCCGATTCGACTATCGCTCCGGTGATCGCGGCCTCTTCGCACCGCGCTCGCCGAATTTCGCATCCGAACGGAGCCGCCGGAAATCTCTCTTCCACATCCAGCTTCCGGGACAACACGTTATTCAACTCTGCGATCGCATATCCGCGCTCCTTGAGCATTTCAAACACTTCCGGCCGATGCAGGGGAGTCACATCGACCTGCGCCGGGGCATGATGCGTCCGATAGAAATCCTCAATCCGGTCCAAATCATTCGCCGTAAGCGGACGATCCAGCCCCGCCCCCGTCACCCGCCCGATGGGCGAACCCAGTCCAGCGAACACCATGTGCCCGCCGCAAATCTCTTCTACCGCCGCGCCCATCTCCGGCCGGCTTTTCTGAAACACTCGCGCATACTCGACCTGCGGCACTTCCTCGACCGACTCCAGCCGGCGAGCGAAAGCTAAATCCACGAATGGCATGGGGAATCCTTTCTGATATTGAATGAACGAGTGGCCAGCGGTGGATAGCGGACGCGCACACTTCTGCGCGATCGCTCAAGATTACAATTCGCGGAGTTAACGGACGGCGGTCATAGGCAGAAACACAGACTACCGCGGGCGGCAACTGTTTTCAAATCGCGGCGCTGACCGGCTGTGAAGTAATGACGAAAGCGGATGCGTCACACCTGCTGCCGCGCCTCGCCCAGTGCAACGCTCACGTCCATCTTTTTCTTTTTGCGGTAAATCGTGATCTTCACCGTGTCTCCGGCACGGTGATTATCCATGACTTGCGCCAGATCCTGCTCATCTTCGATCTTCTGATCATCGATGGCCACAATCAGGTCGCCGCCCAGCGTGATGGGAATGTTCCCCAGATAAGCTCGCTCAGTGCCACCGCGCAGGCCCGCCATGTCGGCCGACCCTCCCGGAGTGACGTCAACGATCAGCAGCCCGTAATCGACCGGCAGCCCGATCTCATCCGCCAGTTCCGGACCGATGGGAATGGTGCGCACGCCCAGCGCCGGGCGCCGTACCCGCCCCAGCGTGACCAGATCGTTGAGCACGGCCTTGGCACTATTGATCGGGATGGCGAATCCGATGCCGGAGTTCTGCTGCACGCTCGAAAGAATCATGGTGTTAATGCCGATGACCTCGCCGTGCCAGTTCATCAACGGCCCGCCCGAGTTGCCCGGATTGATGGCCGCATCCGTCTGAATGGCCTCGTCAATCATGGCGCCATTCGGCTCGCGCACCGGGCGAATCGAGCTGACAATCCCGCGCGTCATCGTACCCGACAGTCCGAAGGGATTGCCGATGGCGTACACCTTTTGCCCCACCTGCAGATTCCGCGAGTCGCCCAGCACCGCTGGCACAAGATCGGCCGCCTTGATCTGGATCACGGCCAGGTCGTGCGACGGGTCCGTTCCTACCACCGTCGCCTTGTATTTCTTGCGGTTATGCAATGTCACTTCCACCTGCCGCGCGTCGGCAATGACGTGGTAGTTGGTCAGGATGTGTCCATCCTTGTCGATGACGAAACCCGATCCTTGCCCTTCCTGCGGCACCAGGCCGTAAAAGAAGTCGAAGGCCACCGCCCGCGACGTGATGTTTACCACCGACGGGATATTCTTCCGGTAAACCTGGATGTTGTTCTGCTCTTCGCTGTCGAGAGTCTCGCCTGGCGCTGCCTCGGTGATCTCCACCTGCTGCGGATGGCTCAGCCATTTGGCGGGATGCAATCCGCCCCACTGGGAGTTCGAACGCCATGTCGTGAAATAGAAAAAGCTGCCGGCAATGGCCAGCGCCAAAATCAAGGGCCGTAGGAGCTTCATAGATTCAACCGTCCAGATTGTGACTTCAAGCGATAGGTACGAATGCGCGGGGGAAAAAGGTCCGCCGTCCGTTTCAATTCTAAACGCTGACCGGGTTGGAGGGCCGGTTCTCGGCTTCCACCCGCAAGCGCTTCCAGATTTCCTGCACCTGCTGGCGGGTGTGATCCAGGCTCCGGGAATTGTCGATCACATAATCGGCAGACTTGATTTTTTCTTCATCGGGAAGCTGCGCCGCCATGCGCCGTTCTACCTCTTTGCGGGCGGCCTCCAGGTCGATTTTCTGCCGGCTGGCAAAACGGACAGCGCGCTGCTCCGGATCGCAAGTCACGACGAGGATGCGATCGAACTGTTTGCGAGCCCCGGCTTCAAGAATCAACGCTGCTTCGACGATGGCAACTCCGTGCGGATCTTCCGCGCTGATCGCATCCATCCATTCGCTCTGGCTGCGCAAGACCATCGGGTGCACGATGCGGTTCAATTCCTCGATGCGCGATTCGCGCTGATCTTTCGCGCTCTCGGGCGAACCAAAGGCGGCTTCGGCCAGCCGGGAACGGTTAATGCTCCCGTCCGGGTTCAGAATCTCGCGTCCAAAGTGGCGGACAACCTCGTTATAAACCGCTTCGCCCGGCTGCATCAGGGAATGGGCAATGCGGTCTGCCTGCACCAGGTGCGCGCCCAGGGCAACAAACATCTCCCCGACCACGGATTTGCCGACGGCGATCCCTCCGGTTAGTCCAACTTTCAGCATGAGATTCAGTGGTTCAGGATCAGTGGCCATCGGTCACCGATTAACTTCCTCCGCCTCTCCTCATCTTCGCTGCCTTCACCGTGTTGAACATCAGTATGGCAATGGTCAGTGGCCCCACGCCGCCGGGCACCGGCGTAATGGCACCGGCAACTTCGGCGGCTTCCGGATGAACGTCCCCGATCAGGGTCGAACCCTTCTTGCGGAATGTCTCCTCGCGCCTGGTGTTGCCGGCAAAGAAGCGGTGGAATTCAGCCCCGTCGGTGACCGTGTTCATGCCCACGTCGATCACGGTCGCGCCCGGCTTGACGAACTCGCGCGTGATCATGCCGGCGCGCCCAATCGCCGCTACCAGGATGTCCGCCCGCCGGCACACGGCCGGCAAATCGCGGGTCTTCGAGTGGCACACCGTCACCGTGGCGTTGGCGTTCAGCAGCAGCATCGCCACCGGCTTCCCGACGATATCGCTCCGCCCGACCACCACGGCTTCCTGTTCCGCGATGGCAGTATTGCTTCGCCGAAGTATCTCCATCACTCCAGCCGGCGTGCACGGCACCAGCCCGGGCCTTTGGGTCGACAGAAATCCCACGTTCATGGGATGGAATCCATCCACATCCTTCGACGGATCGACCGCCAGAAGCACTTTCTTCGCATCTACCTGCGGCGGCAGCGGCAACTGGACCAGGATGCCGTCGATTTCCTCCCGCCGGTTCAGATCCTCGACCAGCGCCAGCAGTTCCCCGGTCGTCGCCGACTCCGGCGGGGTGATTTTCTCGCTGTAGATCCCGACCTCCTCGCACGCCTTCACCTTGCCGCGGACGTAGATCTCCGAGGCCGGGTTATGCCCCACCAGCACGACCGCCAGCCCGGGCTTGAGCCCGGCGCCGGCCAGCACCTTCACCTCCGCGGCCACTTCGCTGCGGATCTCCTGCGCGATCTTCGTCCCGTCCAGAATCCTCGCTGACATAAGCATTAAATCTTACACCGCCGCATCGCCACGCACGCGAAGGCAAGCGGAAGCGCCGGAAGGGCAGAATGCCGAGTCCTCCGCGCTCTCTGTGATCTGAAGATCCATCGCTTGTCGTACAATTCCTGCATGATCGCCAAGGATCTGCTGGAAATCCTGGTTTGCCCCGCCTGCAAGCGGCCTCTTGAGTATCGCCAGAACCCGGAGAGCCTGAAGTGCACCCAATGCCGCCGGGTCTACGCCGTCAAGGACGATATTCCGATCATGCTGATCGACCAGGCCACTGTGGAGCCGTAATTCCCGCGTGCTTCGTCTGCTCTTCGCCCTTCTTCGCCCGGGCTCGATCAAATCTGTTCTGCAACTCGGCCGCGATGTGGCGCGGCCGACACATTGTGTCAGCTGCGCGAGTTACTTTGGGTTTTTTGCGCCGCCCAGGAATGCATGATGGTCTCCCGGGCATGCATGCAACTTCTTATATCTTCATGGGTTATGTAAATCTAGCGGGGATTGGGGGCTCATTCATAGAAATGCCGGGGTTGCGGCATCTCAATTGCATGCAACTTCAACAAGTGCCGATGAGTCTAATACGGCAATGGGGTAAAAGGTCGGAATCGGAGGTGATGACGGCCATGGACGACAAGCGCAAAAGCGATCAGATGGTAGGGGACAAAGACAGATTCACGCTGTCCGAGTTGGCGGCTCTCAGGAACGATCTGCTTCAGGGCGGAATGATCGACTCCTACGAGGCGGCCGAACTGCTCCAGGTGTTTCTGATGGGCCGTGGGTACGGGGTTTCGCCCAAGGCGGCATTGGATGCCGCGGGCCGCGTTGAAATGGCCGGATGTGCCCTGCCGGTTCTGCAGCACGAGCTGGAGAACCTGGCGATGGTGATGTAAAACCGCCACTCATCGGCGATCGGATTGAGGGTTCAGAAACGGGAATCAGGCCGGATCGTGGGTGCGTCAGAAAACGCCCCGAGTGGGTTTAAGTTCGTAGCCACCGCGACGGTTGCGTTGACATTCTGGGACGGAAGATCAGCAGTGACCAGCCGCCCAGTTCCACAAACATGACAGCCGGGCCAACCAGCCCGGCTTTGTGGTTTGTGGAGCATTTTTGGCGCCGGCGTTTCCGGGACCGCGTCTATCCGCAGCGAAAATCACCTATCCTGATGGATAGCCCGATCCCGACTCATCAGGCTTAAATTCCCTCGCGGCCGGCCAACCGAAAAAGGCGGCACACCACGCGAAATCACGCTATACTATGGGTCGCCTCGCCTCCCCCAGGCAAGGGACCGTGCAGGTCCCATCGGGGTTCATTACAGGCCAATTCAGCATGTCAGCGAATCGCGACCCGCTTGTCGACAAGCGCCTGGATTCGTGGAAGGAAATTGCTGCCTTCTTCGGCCGCACCGAGCGCACCGTCCGGCGATGGGAGGCTGAGCGCGGACTGCCGGTACGGCGCGTCCCAGGAGGCGGGCGTAGCGCTGTCTTCGCCTACAGCCACGAACTGGCCGAGTGGCTCAAAGGCCGCGGCCCGGAATTAGATGGCGAGGACCGTGCCGCGACAGAAATTGACGATCGCAGAATTGACGATCGCAAAACCAGCATTCCGCAGGCCACCGCCTCCGGACCGGCTCTGGCTTCCCCTACGACCCTCCCAGCTAAGCCCAAACCTTGGCCACGCTCCGGGATTGCTTTCTGGTCGGTGGCGCTCCTGCTGGTTGCCGGACTCGTCTTCTACCTTTCGATCGGGCATGGCGGGCTCCGCTTCAACGCTCTGGCCAGCCGTCACCCCGCGAGCGTAGAAAGCCAAGATTACTCCGGTCTCGATTCGGTTGCCGTGCTTCCCTTCACCAACGAACGCGGAGATGCCAGTGCGGACTACCTCAGTGACGGCATCACCGAATCTCTGATCGGCAACCTCGCCCACATTCCGCAGCTGAAGGTCAGGTCCCGCGACTCAGTTTTTCGCTACAAGGGAAAGAATGTCGATGTGCAGACCGCCGGCAACGATCTCGCGGTATCGGTTCTGGTGAGCGGGCGCGTCGTGCTCGACGGCGACACCATCGACGTCAGCGCCGAGCTCACCGACGTCCGCAACAACACCGAGATCTGGGGACATCACTACATGGGCAAGAGCGCCGACATCATCTTGCTGCAACAGCAGCTCGCCGGCGATATTGCCGAGAAACTGCGCTCTACGCTCAGTTCCGCCGACCAGCAGCAGGTCACCGAGCAGGGTACCGACAATGCGAACGCGTACTCTCTGTACCTGAAGGGCCGTTACGCCTGGAACAAGCGCACCCTCCCCGATCTGGAAACCGCCATCTCCTATTTCAACCGCGCCATCGACGAAGATCCCGAATATGCTCTGGCCTATTCCGGCCTCGCCGACGCCTATTCTGTCATGCATTTTTACGGCGGGAATCCCAACGAAGAGTTTGCCAAATCCAACGCCGCGGCGCGCAGAGCGCTCGAACTCGATCCGAGCCTGGCGCATCCGCATGCCATTCTCGGTGCCAACGAGATGGAGTACGACTGGGACTTTGCCGGAGGAGAATCCGAATTCAAGAAGGCCATCGAGATCGATCCCAACGACGCCACCGCCCACCAGTGGTATGCCGAAAAACTAAGCGCGCTGGGCAGAAACCAGGAGGCCATTGCAGAAATCAATCGGGCTCACGAACTCGATCCCTTGTCGCCGGTGATCGCCCGCGTCATCGGAGGCATTCAAATCACGGCTCGCCACTACGACCAGGGAATAGCGGTCTGCCGGCAGCTCGCGCAGGAAAATCCGACCTTCGCCATCGCCCACGACTGCCTCTTCTACGCCTATTGGGACAAGCACATGTACCCGCAGACGGTCGAGGAATTCAGGACATATGCCCAACTCACCGGCAACCCTCAGGATCGCGAGAACGCCGACGCCCTCGACCGCGGATTCCGCTCCGGCGGATGGCCGGGCGCGGTCACCCAGCTCATTGCTGTATTCGAGAATCGGCGCAAGATCGGCTACGCCTCTCCCTTCATCATTGCCCGCCTCTACTCCGACCTGGGCGAGAAAGATAAGGCGTTCGAATGGCTCGACACGGCCTATCGCGAGCACGACTCGCTGCTGATCGCCCTGACTTCCTGGCCCCAGTTCGATTCCTTGCGTTCGGACCCACGTTTTGACGAACTGATGCGCAAAGTCGGGCTGCCGAAGAACTGAACTCGCGAACCCCAGCACACCTGACTTATTCGTAGCGCAGGCTTTCGACCGGATCCAGTTGCGAGGCGCGGCTGGCGGGAACCGTCCCGAAAATAATTCCCACCACCGATGACACGACGATGGCGATAATCGCGGACAGCCCTGAAATGGGAATGCGATAGTCCGTGAGAAACCGGACCGAGTAAGGGATGGCGAGGCCAACGACAATCCCCACGATGCCCCCGGCAAAAGAAATCAGAACCGCTTCCGCCAGAAACTGAAAGCGGATTTCACGGTTAGTCGCGCCGATCGCCTTGCGAATGCCAATCTCGCGGATGCGCGAGGTCACCGTCGCCAGCATGATATTCATGATGCCGATGCCGCTGACCAGCAAGGTCACGAAGGCGACCAGCATCAGCACCACCGTCAAGGCATCGGCCGCTCGATCCGCCACCGAGAGCAGCTGCGTCAGGTTCTGCACGCTGTACACCGATTCGGAGCGGTGCCGCGACTGCAGCACGCGCTTGATTGCGGCCGTCGCGGGCACAACATCCTGCGCGCTGGCGACCGAGACATACATCTCATGAATTGCTGCTGTCGGAGTAAAGAACCGGCTCACCGTGAAGGGGATCAGCATCGTGTCTTCCTGGATCTCCGATTGCCCGAACGTGTCCACGCTTTCCTTGAAGACTCCGATGATGGTGAAGGGCAGCCCTCCACTGAGCTTGATGGTTTGGCCGACGGCATCCTGAGGCGCGCCGTAGAGCTTCTGCGCCAGCTTCTCGGTGATGACGCCGACTTTGTTGCGCCCTGCCGAATCCTCCGGGTCGAAAAATCTTCCGGCCAGCACAATCAGGTTGCGCACCCGCTGATACTGCGGATCGACCCCCAGCACCAGGATGTCGCGCTGCTTGCCTCCGCCTACGCTGATGCGGTCGTTCAACGCCACTGTCGGCGACGCCGCCACCACGCTCGGCACCTGCTCGCGCACGGCCTGCACGTCGGCGTCGGTCATCGGGTCCGGCGTGGAATCGATGCGTTGCGAGCCGCCCTGGTAGTCGGCATAGATCATGTTCGTGCCGATGGATTGAATCTGGCGAAGCACGTACTGCTTCCCCGTCATTCCAATCGTGACCACCAGGATCACCGAGGCCGTGCCGACCGCCATCGCCAGCGCCGTCAGGAGAAATTGCAGCTTGTTGCTGCAGAACGCGTCATAAGCGAAATTCAGGATCTCGCTCAGCCCCATCGTAAGACGACGCGGATTGGTGACGGAAAGAGAGGTTGCGCTTGGCATCGTGGTAGTGCGCTGTTTGTTAATTTGATGTTAAACCCCGCTCGCCGGCCGCCGCAATCCGGTGGGACTGCGCAAGGCACGCCTCCTCAAGGCTGAGCCGAGACCGTGACCGAAGCGCGTTCCGGCTGCGTCTGGCCAGAAGGCGCTCGGCCCGCAATCGCCACCGCGGCCAACACCACGATCAGCGGATCGACCGGACGGAAATAATACGTCTCGGGGTGAGAGATGTAGTAGGTCAGCGGAAAGAAGAACAACACAATCGCAAAGCGAACGCCGAGCGAGCGGTCGCGTCGAAACACGCACCACAGACCGACGAGAGCGAGAACGCTAAGCGGCGTCTGTACCAGCATATTCGCGGGATCGAGCGGCTCCTCTTTCAGGTAAGCCGAGTTGAAGCTCCAGTAGCCGGTCCACATGTAGACGATGCGCCGGCAGGTCATCCAGGCGAACCATCCTGGATGAGCACGGATGTAATCCTCGCCCTGATGGAGCTTGTGATCCATGTAAGCCATTTCGCCCACGCGTTCATATTCGGCGAGTTCCGCGTCGTTGTGATTCGGGTGCAGGCTGCTGTTCACCCAGCGCAGCGAATAACCGTTGTTGCCGACGTAGAGCTCGAGGCCAAAGCCGCTGCGCACCGGGATGAAGCGATGAAAGAGCTCATAGTTGCGTCCAACCCACGGCGCCAGAACCGCGATCGAGGCCAACGCCGCCGCCAGCAACGGCGTTTTCCACGACAGGCCTTTGCGGTGTCGGCGATAGAGAGTCCACAGGCCGAGTAGCGGCAGAACCGACAACACTACCGGCTCCGTTAGTCCGGCCAGAGCGCCGAGAGCGCCGAAAGCCAGCCAGTCGCGCGGACGCGAGGAATCCTCCATGCGCCAGATGTAGAAAAAAAGCCAGCAAAGTTCCAGCGTCACCAGGCAGGTCGACCACGCCCAGTCGGCTCCGTAATAAATGCCATAAGGAGAGAGCGCCCATCCCCATCCGGCCCACTTCCCGACGCGATCGCCGAGCGCACCTTTCGCAAGCAGAAAAACCGGAATACAAGTCACCGCTGAGAAGACACTGTTTAGCGCCAGCGCGGCGATGATCGAAGCGGTGGTCTCAATCCCGAAGACCTTGAAGATTCCCGCCAGAAGATAGGAGTAGACCGGCGGCAGAAGCGCCGAGGGGGCGCCAGTTTCGGCGAACGGGCTGCCAAAGCCGTGGCCCGATGCGATTGAACGTGCGATCAGCCCGAAGGCCCAATGCTGCAGGACGAAAGGATCGGTCCAGTCGTGATAGAGAAATGGAATGATCGCGAGCCGGATCGCCAGGGCCACGACCACCATGAGAAGCCAGCCCGGCAGGGGCCTGGAGGAATGAGACTCTGTTGGCATTCTTTCGCGGAAACCGCTTCACCTTCGAGACGCTCTCTCAGTATAGACGGCACACCAGAACCTGACGGTTTTGATAAGGACACGTGAAGCCGTGAGGCTGGCGTTCCTCGATCGAGGTCAACGCACTTCCGACGAGGCCGTTCGTGACGACCGCGTCATCGCGCGACAGGACGACCCATTTCACTCCGAATTGCTGCTCGAGCCTTTCGAAATCCGACGTCTGAAAAGTCTTCCACCCCGTCTGCGCCTTGACCTCGCGCAGCCAGCGCGGTGCAAGGCGCGGAACGCGCGCCGCCATGCCTCCATCTTTCACGTAGTCGGCCAGCACGCTCCGTTCCGCCAGCGCGCGAAAACCGTGATAGTCCTCGCCCGTCAGTTCGACGTAGTGCGGGTCTAGCGCGAACAAGCTGTCGACTGGCGTGTTCTGACGGATCCAGCTGAATGCCTGCAGCCATGCATTCTGTGACGCGGCCCCCGGAAGTTCCAGGTGCGCGGTCGCCGGCAACATCTGCTGCTGCGCGTAGTACATGCCGCCGCTCAGTGGAAGAAACAGCAGCAGCCAGCGATAGATATGACGCCGCAGAACATAGCGGCCGAGCAAGCCGCCGGCAAACAGGAAGAAAAACAAATAGACGAGGTGCAGATAGCGCATGGGCTCGAAGGGACGCAGCCGTTCGAGGCTCGGCGGCAGCATGATGGCAAGCCCGGCCACCGTCTGGAAGACGCCGTAATAGATCACTCCCGAAACCAGAATCGGAAGCTCGGGCAAAGCGGCCGTCCCGCCGGCATGCCGCGCGAGGAGCCAGCGAAAAAACACCAGCAAAAGAATCGGAGCAAAGATCCCCAACCACTCGTACCATTCCCATCGCGTCAGGAAGTAGAAGCTCCGCGTCGAAGCCGCTTCGCGCCAGGCATCGGAGGCCGGTTCAAACATCCAACTCAGCGGCCACGCGAATAGAAGTAGAGCGGAAGATTCGATCGGCGCCCGCCGCGACGACGTGTGTCTTGCCCACCAAAGAAATGCGCACAAGGAGATCCCGAACCCGGCCATGATGGCATGCACCGAAAAGGCGGCGGCCAGCAGAATGCCCGCCCGCCAAAATCGGCGATCCATCACCTCGACGACCGCAGCCAGAATCGCGCCGGTGGCCAGCGTGCGCGGATGCAGATACTGATCGGCCAGATTGATGCCGGTGCCGGAGACAGGCAACGTCAGCAGCGCCGCGACCAGGCACACCGCCGCCCATTGCGCCGCGGGATCGGAAAAACACCGGCGGGCGATCCGCCGGCAGCCCCAAAGCAGCGCAAAAATGGCAGCCAGTTGCCAGCCGAATTCCGCCCACGCTACCGGCAGATGCGTCACGCGTATAGATAACGCGATCAGCTTGTCGAAGATCGTCGCCTGAAACTGCAAACGGAAGAAGCTGGCGTCGTGCGGAAACAGCGCAGGATTCAGATCTCTCTTTACCGCAGCCAGGTAGAAGGCGTCATCCTCGAGTCCGGGGTGATACCCCATCACCACAAAAGCCAGCAGCGTGATCAGAGCCAGATGCGCGTAGTTCTTCAGCGATGAACGGCGGCTCGCAGAAGCTTCGGCTGGGCTCATCAGGCAGGACGGGCGGCTTCGCCGTGTCCGACGTAATACTTGTCGTAGCCTGCTTCGAGTCTCCGTCCATGATCGCTGAAGCGCGGCAGGTGGAGAAGCCCGAAGCGCTGCAAGGCAAACTGCAGCGTGGTGGCAAGCACTCCGAAACCGTAATCGACGCTCCGCCGGAAGTTGATCGACGACGCTTCTTCGAAATATTTCGTCGGGCAGGAAACTTCCCCGATGCGAAACCCGAAGTGCACGCACTGCGCCAGCATCTGATTGTCGAAAACGAAGTCGTCGGAATTCTCGAGCAGCGGCAGATCGGTGAGAACCTTGCGGCTGAAAGCCCGGTACCCGGTGTGGTATTCGGAGAGCTTCACGCGCAGGAAAAGATTCTCAAAGGCTGTCAGCAACCGGTTGGAAATGTACTTATAGAGAGGCATGCCACCGAGCAGGGCACGGCCTCCGATAATTCTCGACCCCAGCACAACGTCGTAGACATCGTAGGCGACCATGCTCGCCATCGCGGTGATGAGCAACGGAGTGTACTGGTAATCCGGGTGCAGCATGATGACGACGTCGGCGCCGGCGGCCAGGGCTTCGCGATAGCAAGTCATCTGGTTGCGCCCGTAACCATAGTTGCGGTCGTGCTGGAAGACGCGCAATCCCAACTGGCGCGCCAGTTCCACAGTGCTGTCGCGGCTTTGGTCGTCGACCAGAATCCGGATGTCGACCAACTCGGGGACTTCCGCCACCGTGGCGCGGAGAGTCTTTTCCGCGTTGTAGGCGGGCATGACGACCGCGATGCGTTTGCCGTTGATCATGGGGAACCGGGCGCTGTGCCTGCTGATGGCTCGCCGAGATAGTTTACCTGAGAAGACGGCCCAGGTGAGGGCGGCGGATCGAAAGCCGCCCACGTCCTCCGGGCACCGTGGGCGGTCAAAGGATGTGAACATCCATCCGACGAACACGCGCTCGAGACCTTCCGCGGCCCGCAGGCTATTTCATGTTGTCGAGGATCGAACCGACAATGCCTCCCACTACGCCGCCCTCGACCGCCTGCCTCGGGGCCTCGCGCGGCAGATATCTTTCGATGGCGTGGGCGAGTTTCGCGATCGGCAGAGTCTGCAGCCACACTCTTCCCGGCCCGGTGAGCGCGGCAAGGAAGATACCGTCACCGCCAAAAATCATGTTCTTGATTCCGGGAACGGTCGTGATCTGGAACGAGACGCTGGACTGAAACGCGCCTACGTGCCCGGGATGGACGCGCAGGGTCTCGCCCGGCTGCAGATCGCGAATCACAAGTTCGCCCGAGAGTTCGAGCCAGGCTGTGCCTTGTCCGCTGAGACGCTGGAGGAGGAAGCCGTCGCCGCCGAAAATCCCCGCGCCCAGGGACTGTTGAAAGCCTACTCCAATCTGAATCTGCGAAGTCGCGCACAGGAATCCGTGGCGATGGATCATGTATTCGTGGCCGGGCGCGACTTCCACGGGAACAATGTGGCCAGGCAACTTGGTCGCGAAGGCAAGCTCGCCGCCCGCGGCCAGAGAGCGGTATTCGGTCATGAAGATGGAACCGCCGCCGGCCACGCGCTTCAACACTCCGAACAGGCCGCCGCCGCCCGCGAACTGAGTGTGCGTAGTCATCTGGATGGCGCTGCTCATCCAGGAAAGTTCTCCGGCTTCGGAGATGATGGCGTCATTGGCGTCGAGCAGAAATTCGAGAACCGGCATGGTTGTGCCGGTGATGCGGCTTTGCATAATTCCTTCTCCTCTTGACTTGCGGACTCGTGATTGAAGACGGCCCAGGCGGGCCTTACCGGACCGCGAATGAGGAGTATACCGCGAGCCAGGGAGCGGCTCAGTGCAAGCCAACGGCGGCGAAGGCGCTGACGGCTTCGGGGTTCTGCATGAATATGTTCCAGACGAAACCTGTGCGCTGGTTTTCCGCCATCAGCATGGTGATGCCGAGATCAATCCCGAGCACGTCGGAATCGTACCAGCCGCTCAGCGGGTTGAACGCGTCAATGAATCCGTAGCGTTGCCACGACAGCGGATACTTCGCCTGCAGATTCCGCAGGACGGCGATGCAGTCCGCGGGCCGAAATGGCAGCGAGCCTCCGGCGGCGCACGGCACGAGCGTTCCATCGATCGGTCCCATGGCCGGAGGGCCGCCCCAGACCGTGTAGCCGCCGGCCGAGTCCGAAGCCGTAATCCCCCACGCGTCCGATTGATAATCGGAAAACTGCGGCTGTAGCGACAGACAGAAAAGTTCGTGGGCCTGCGTAGCGGTCACTGAATTGTTGAAGTAGTTGGTGTACTTGTCGCTCTTGTTGCGGAAGTCGAACCACGCATGGGAATACTGGTGAATGAAAAGCGGAGCATACAGATTCGTGATGTAAGTCAGGCCGTTGTAGGTTAAGGTGGGGCGGCTGAAGGCATCCCAGGACGACGCCGGAACGGGGTTTGTCGTCGAACCGATGGCGAGCAGGTACAGCATCATCAACTCGCTATACGTGTCCCAGCGAGTAGAGATGAAACCGTTCTCCGGCGTCCATCCCATGGAGAAAGTCGTGCCACTGTTGAGCATCCACGGCCAATTCACCCGGTCATAAATCTGCGAGGCAAGGCTCTGGATTTGCGCATCCTGGAAGTATTGGCGGCAGGTCAGAACCCCGCAGAGAAGAATCGACGTATCGATGGACGAGACCTCCGATCCCGATGCCCGCGCCCCCGTATTCATATCCACGAAGTGATAATAGAAGCCATTGACGTTGGTCTGATTCAACAGAAAACTCAGGGTGGTCGAGACTCTGTCTTGAATCTGCGTCGCGTCCCCGTAGCCTCGCTTGTGACCGATGCAGAGTGCGGTCAGTCCGAAACCCGTCGACGCAATGCTGGAGAGCGTTCTGGTGTCATTTCCCGAAGCTACAGAGCGGTCTTTGACCTGGCCGATCGTGGAGCTGGCCTGTTCCCAGAAAAAGAGGAAGATCGCGCGCTGAATCTGGTCCAGAAAGGCGTCGTCGGAGAGCGGAGGCGTGGGTGGCGGCGGAGTCGTTGACGATGGACTGCTGCTGCAGGAAGTCAGCACGCTCGCCAGGCGCAGCGCAGGGTACGCGAGTGCAGCCTTCGCGGAGTACCTGAGTAGTTCGCGGCGGGTGAGAGGCCGATTTGCAGGGCGCGCTGGCTGCAACGGTTTCACGGGTGACGATCGATCGAAGTTCGAGTTTTTCTCGTGCTACTTTTGCGTGACTGCCTCGAGTTTGTTCAGCATGGAGCCGATTTCTGGATTCGACATGAAGCTTTTCCAGACCAGCCCGCTGCGATAATTCTCGACCATCACCGCAATCGGCGCCTGATTCAGTCCCATATAGATCAAGGAAACCCAGTCGCGCTGGGGATTGTAGGCATCGCGAAGCCCGTAGAGGCCCCACAGTTCCCCGCCGAGATCGCGATAGTAATGCTTGAATGCGGCCATCGACGCCTCGGGCGTATACGGAAACGAAGCCAGAGCTCCCGTGGGAGTCAGAGTGCCGAAGTCATGATCCGCATCGGGGGCGTGCGGCACGTAGCCATCGGGACCGTCGCTGGCGGTCAGGCCCCAGGCGTCTTCGCCGTACCCCGGAAAATGTTTGGGATCGGCGATGCAATAGGCGCGATTGATCAGCGCGATGTTGCGGTTGTTCTCGAAATACGAAGGCGTGAATCGGTCGCGCAGGCTATGCGGATCGAATCCCAGGAACGAATAGTGCGTGAAAAATAGTGGACCGCCGGTTCCGACGCCAACATCGAGCTTGATTCCGTAATAGCTGTGCCCGTTGGAATAGTGATCTCCGTCGCTGCTGCCGGACCATCCGGCGCGATAGTTGATCGCCCGCTCGGACTGCGAAGCCCAGCCCGAGTAATACATCTCCGCTGGGACCGGATGCGTCGGTGACGACATGGCCAGCAGATACGTGATCATGACTTCATTGAAGCCGATCAGCGGATGCTGAATTTGCCACTTCCATTCCGCCGACCAGTGCCAGTAGAGAAAATCGCCGGGCTGCGGTCCGCGATACCAGTCCCATTCGACGGACTCCCAAAGCTTGGTAATACGGCGGTAGAGATTCTGCTCCGCGCTGCTGTCGCCGCGGAAATACTGGCGCGCGGCCAGCAGGCCTTCCATGAGAAACGAAGTCTCGACCAGGTCGCCACCGTTGTCGAACATGCCGAAGACCGGCATCGTCTTGCCGGTGCTGCCGTCCATGAAGTGCGACCACGCCCCGTGATATCGCTGGGCGTGTTCGAGGAAATTCACAATCTTGGTCAGGCGTTCGACGCCCTGGGAGCGAGTGATGAAGCCGCGTTGCACGCCAACGATCAGGGCCTCGATCCCCATTCCGCTCGCTCCGGTGGCCACGATGCGGTCGTCGCCCGGAATATCCTCGCGTGCCATGCCTGAGTGAGGATCGGCGCCGTCCCAGTAGTAATGGAAGCAGGCCTCCTGCAACATGGTCAGGAGTTCATCGTCGGAAAACTCACGGGTCGAGGCCGTGGCGGCTTGGGAGAGCGGCGAAAGTCGATAGTTCCAATCCGAGCTGGCAACCTTGTATTTCGCGGTGATGCCCGACTTTCCCAGAAAATCTTCGAACCGGTTCATCCCCGGCAACTGGATGCCGACTGGCTCGAAGCCTTTGTCATCGAGCGACCGATAGATCACGTAACGGCCGATGGCGGGAGTCTTGGTCAGATCGGACGCAACTTCATCCCAGCGCACTTCGACGTGGCGATCGTAGCCCACGGCGCGCACCTTCCGCGGCGCAGGCAACACGACCTGCTTGCCCGAAGGCGGGTCGTCGCCCACGCGGACTTCATCAATGATCAGCGTGTGTCTGGCGCGGTCCGCCCGGTCCTGATGGAAGACGACATTTTGCAGGGATTCGGGATGGAACGGATAAATCGAGCCGGTGCGGAATGTGGCCAACGGAATTCGAACCTGGACCCACCGCCCTGCTGGAATGTCGCCAATAAATCTTCCCAGCGGAACGGGCTCGGTAAACGATTGGGGAAATTCGGCGACCTGAAGTCCTGCGAACGTGTCGGAGAGCAGGAGCATGGGAAGGTCGCCAGCGGAGATTTTCTCTGGAGTGAAGCACCAGAAGTAAAGGTTGTGACCCTCCAGTGCGGGATAGCGATTGCGAAAATCGTTGACTCGGATTTCGGCTTCCCATCCGCCCCCGGGTTCTGATTGCCATTCGAGGCGAAGCGCGTTGGGCGGCGTGAGAAACGTTTTGCTTTCCACCGGGAGGTGGCTGTCGCGCAACTCGAGAACACTGGAACCATTCGCCATGCCCCAGCTGTAGAAGTAGGAGTCGCCGGTCAGGCTGTTGTCAAACACAACGTGCCGGTAATAGCCGCTGCTTTGTGCTGAGGCGGGGCCAAGGCACAGGAATAGGACAAGGGTCGTCGCTGCGAGAAGATGGCGCATTCGGCTTTTCATGATTCGTTTTTCCGCGGCCCGCGCACAAATCGAGTTAGGGCAGTAAGACTCGAGTTAGGGCAGAATGTTCGCCTCGGCCGGAGTTCCATGAGCCGAGTCCGAACTGATCCACACTGTGAGCCTGGCAGGTTCGGCGGCGAACTGGTTGTGGTCGTTCCAGATGGCGAACGCTTCCGGTTTCAGGTCGAATTTTACGTGCCGGGTTTCTCCGGGAGCCAGAGAGATCTGCTGAAATCCTTTGAGCGCTCGAACCGGCTGAGCCGTGCTGGTTCCGCGCAGCTGAATGTAAAGCTGCACCGTTTCGATGCCTGCCCGCGGCCCGCTGTTGGTGACATCGGTTTCGGCGGTCAGGGCAACTGTCGTCGGCAACTCGAGATTCCTGTTCAAGCTTGCGGCGCTCAGACTTTGAGCGCTGATGGTTGTGGGTCCGTACGAATAGGTCGTGTAAGAGCCACCGTAACCGAAGGGAAACTGCGGGCTGTTGAGTTCGTCGAGATATCGCGAGACATACTTGCTCGTGATATCTGTCGGCGGGCGGGTAAGATCGACGTTACCGGGCGGACGCCCCGTGCTTAAAGCATTGTAGTAAAGAGGTTCTTGTCCCACGCTGCGCGGCCAGGTAACGACGAGCCGGCCACTGGGATTCACATCGCCAAACAGCGTGCTCACCAGGGCGGAGCCGCCGGCGATTCCGGGCTGCCACGCGGCGATCACGGCGGGAACATGTTCGAAGGCCCAGGGCAAAGTGAGCGGCCGCCCGCTGAAGAGGATCAGGACGACCGGCTTGCCGGTGCGCACGACCGCTTCGAGAAGCTCTTCCTGCTTTCCGGGAAGCCCGAGGTGGGCGCGCGAGGCGGCTTCACCGCTCATGCCGGTATCCTCGCCCAGCGCCAGCACTGCAAGATCGGCCTTTTCAGCGCCCGCGACAGCGGCGGACATCTGCTCGCTGTTTCCATCGAGAATGCCAGAGCCCTCGTAATGCGCGACGTGCTCCGCGCCCAGCCGATCGATCAGGGCCCCGGTCAAGGAAGGTCGTGCTCCAACTTGTGGTGGGGCGCCGTTCAAATCGGAATGGTAGTCGCTCAGCGGGCCGATCACTGCGATGTTCTGAACGCTCTTCGCCAGCGGCAAGACCGGTGCTCCGGCGGGGCCGTTCTCGTTTCGCAACAACACGAACGAACGCTCAGCCGCGGTTTCCGCGAGCGCAACACTCTCCGGATGATAAAGAGCTTTGGGAGCGGCGGCTTCATCGACATAAGGATGGTCGAAGAGGCCGAGTGCGAACTTGACCCGAAGAACGTCGCGCACCGCGCTGTCCAACTCGGCCTCCGTGGCCAGGCCGGATCTGACAATGTGCTCGAGATTGTCGTGGTAGAGGCTGCTCACCATGTCCATATCGACGCCGGCCACGAAGGCTTTGCGCGCCGCCGTTTCGCCATCATTGGCGATGCCGTGTGGAATCAGCTCGCCGATCGCGTCCCAATCGCTAACCACCAGGCCGCGGAATCCCCATTCCTTGCGGAGAATTTGCTTCAGCGTGAAGGGGTTGGCTGTCGACGGAATTCCATTCAGAGAATTAAAGGCGCTCATCACCGAAGCGGTGCCGGCTTCGACCGCCCCATGAAAAGGCGGAAGATAGAATTCGCGCAACGTGTGTTCTGAGATCTCGGTGGAGTTGTAATCGCGTCCGGCCTCGGCAGCGCCATAACCGACAAAATGCTTGGCGCAGGCCGCGATGCTGTCCGCTGCGTCGAGCCGCCTTCCCTGATAGCCGCGGACATATGCCGCCGCCATCACCGACCCCAGATAAGGATCTTCGCCGGCGCCTTCGGCCATACGTCCCCAGCGCGCATCCCGGGCGATGTCCACCATCGGCGAGAAGGTCCATCGGATGCCGTTGGCCGAGGCCTCCGTCGCGGCCACACGCGATTCCTTCTCTATGATGGTCGGATCCCAAGTTGTCGCCAATGCCAGCGGAATTGGAAATTCCGTTCTGAATCCGTGGATGACATCGAGCCCGAAAAGAATCGGGATGTGCAGCCGGGATTTTTCCATCGCGATCCGCTGGTAGGCGTTGACCTGATGCGGGTCGGTGACATTGAACAAAGAGCTGATCTCGCCCTTCGCGATCATGTCGTCGTAATCGGTTCGGCCCGTCCCGGGGCCGGTGGGCTGACCGGCCGAGTACTGCACCAACTGCCCGACTTTCTCCCCCAGGGTCATGCGCCGCAGCAGCGCATCCACGCGAGCGTCGATCTTTTCATCCGCGGCCGAGGCCGCGGATTGAGGTGCAAGGACGGATTGCGCCCGAAGTGAAGATCCGGTCGCCAGCAGCCAAACTACGCTCAGGATCAGGATTTGAAGGAACTGCTTGCAGAAATAGGAATGAATTCTTCGATACACCGGATCAAAAGGAGTCATGTCTCGCACCGCACGCGGCATAAGGCCGGACCTCCAGCCAAAGGCGAAACTGCCTACTAAATCGGGTTAGTACACCGTTACGGCAGTGTATCAGATACGCTTTTGCGTCCACTGTCAAGGATGATTCTTAACTTTCAGGCAGAACTGCGCTTGCTCCGTCCTTCTCTTTATGCGAGACTTCGCAGCGTGACGATCGGAAGAACGGGCAAGGGTACGAACCGGGCCATCGAAATGGGGCGCAAGCCGGTCAGCCTGAAAGAACTTGCATCTCGCCTGGGACTGTCGCCGGCCACGGTCTCCCTAGTCATCAATGGATCGCGCGTCGCCGACTCCATCCCCCAGGAAACCAAGGACCGGATCTTCGCCGCCGTCCGCAAATACAAGTACCGCCCGAACTTCTTCGCCCGCTCGCTGCGGGCGCAGCGAAGCTTCACCATCGGCGTCATCGTCCCTGAGGTAAGCGACGGATATTCCGCATCGGTCATGAGCGGGGTGGAAGACCACCTGCTCCAGGAAGGTTATTTCTACTTCGTCGCCAGCCACCGCCATCGCACGGACCTGATTGATGAGTATCCCCGGCTGTTTCTGGAACGCTCGGTGGATGGTCTGATCGCGGTCGACACGCCCTGGACGCTGATCCTCTCGGTTCCGGTCGTTACGGTTTCCGGCCACAATCAGGTCAAGGGCGTCACCAATATCGTGCTGGACCATAAGCGCGCGGCCGAAGTCGCGCTGAAACACCTGTTCCAGCTCGGTCATCGCCAGATCGCGTTCATTAAAGGACAGGAATTCAGCTCGGACACGGCGGTCCGCTGGGCCAATATCGAATGCGTCGCCCGGCAGATGGGCCTGCCCATTCCGCCCGCGCTGGTGGCGCAGTTGGAGGGGGATTCGCCCTCTCCGCAGCCCGGATACAAAGCCGCGAAGAAGCTGCTCGCCGCCAATCGCCCGTTCACCGCCCTGTTTGCCTTCAATGACATTTCGGCGATGGGAGCGATTCGAGCATTCCGCGAAGCGGGACTGCAAGTTCCCTGGGATGTTTCCGTCGTCGGCTTCGATGACATTCAGAGCGCCGCGTATCAGAATCCGGGGTTGACCACTGTGCGCCAACCACTGCGCGAGATGGGACGAATCGCGGCCGAGACGGTGTTGCGGCGCATCACGCGCCCCGGCACTGATCTGCATGCGGCGGAACGAACCGTCGAACCCGAACTGATCGTTCGCGAGACTACGAGGCGGGTGCCGGGCGCGGCAGCGAGTTCCAAAAAGACTGCCGTGCTGAGCTGAAAGACCCGGGCAGCAGTTCTCTCCTCGGCAACCTTTCTCCTGGAAGGCGACCACGGTAGAAAATCGTTAAGGTACACACAACCGATCAGTTTCACTCCCCGCTTCATCACATCCGCGTACACTCCTCAAAACAATGCGCTTGACTGTCGAAATTCGGCTGTGCTATAAGCGGTCCGAAAATCACTACTAAAACGCTTTTGTACAGTTTTAGTAGTTGCGACGGCTCGGGGGTCGAAAAAACCTCAAGCACACGAAGGGGCGTTTATGAACCGATCTGTAGCAGGATTTCGCACGGCCTCGTTACTGATTTCTATTTTCCTTTTCGCCGGCATGGCGCAGGCCCAGTATCGCGGCTCGATCCAGGGCACGGTCACCGATCCGCAGGGAGCCGTCATCCCCGGCGCGACCGTCACCCTGACAGACAAGGAAACGAACCGCACTCTAACTGCCACTACCAGCGACGCCGGCATCTACAACTTCAGCACGCTGCCGCCGAGTCACTACTCGATGACGGTGGAAAAAACCGGCTTCAAGAAAAAAGTGCTGGACGACGTCTCGATCATCGCCGAGCAAGCCAACGCGGTAAATGTGCAACTCGACATCGGGGCCAGCAATGAAACCGTGACCGTCAATGCCGCCAACGCGCCGCTAATCGATACCGAGACCGCACAGTTGAGCGGCACGGTAACGAGCCAGGACGTGCAGAAACTGCCGTCCTTCGGCCGCGACGTGTTTCAACTGGCGCAGCTGGCTCCCGGGGTGTTTGGCGATGGCTCGCAACAGCAAGGCGGCGGCTCCTATCAGTTGCCTGGCACCAACTCCGGCGCGAGCGGCGCGACCGACGGCGTATTCAAGACCGAGAATGCCCCGCAGATCATGGCCAATGGCGGCCGGCTGAACGCCAATAACATCACTCTTGACGGCGTTGGAATCACCAGCGTGTCGTGGGGCGGCGCGGCCATCGTGACGCCAAACGAAGACTCCGTGAAGGAAGTCAAGATCGTCAGCAACAGCTACGACGCGGAAAACGGACGCTTCTCCGGAGCGCAAATCCAGGTCATTTCGCAGAACGGCACCAATGACTATCACGGCAGCTTCTTTTTCAAAGCGGACCGGCCTGGTCTGAACTCGTATCAGGCGTGGACCGGAACCGCCGGTTCGCCCACCACTCCGCAGCGCAACACCTCCCGCTTCAATGACTGGGGCGGAAGCGTTTCGGGCCCGATTATCAAGAACAAGCTGTTCGGCTTTTTTGCCTATGAGACCATCCGCAATAAATCGACGAACACGGGGACCGGATGGTACGAAACACCTGCCCTGCTGCAGTCGGCGCCCTCCGGCAGCCTGGCGTCACGGTATGGCGCGTATCCGGGCGAGGCGGCTTCGTTCAGCGGCGTGATTGATCAGACGTGCGGCTCCATCGGACTGGTCGAAGGCACGAACTGCCATGAGATTCCCGGCCAGGGGCTCGACATCGGACGGCCTCTCGACACAACACTATTTCCGCTGGGAACTCAAGACCCCAGTTTCGTGAATCAATTCACGCCGGGGTTGGGCGGCGACGGGACCGGCAGCGCCGCCAATCTGGACGGTGTTGCCGATATCGTAGACCTCAACACGATTGGGCCCAGCACGCAAACCAACCAGCAGTTCAACGGTCGCGTCGATTACAACGCAACCAGCAAGGATCTGATCGCGGTCAACATGTATCGCGTGCCGGTCACGCAGACTTCGTTTAACGGCGATCGTCCGGCGAACCTCTTCCACCACAACGCCACTAACGAGGCGGAGACCGCTCTGTGGGATCACACCTTCACCGCGACTCTGCTCAACGAATTGCGTATCAATGCCGCGGGCTGGCGGTGGAACGAACTCAAGGACAATCCCCAGATTCCGCTGGGCTTGCCGCAAACCGCTTACATTGGCGACCCATCGGCTGGCGGCAACATCGGTTCGGTCTGTCCTGGCTGCAATAGTCCCGGCGGACCCGCGGGCAGCATCTTCGATCAATGGACCTACAACCTGAAAGATGTTGTCACTAAGGTGCATGGCAGCCACACGCTGAAGTTTGGCGGCGAGGTCACGAAACTGCACTTCGTGCAAGACGCTCCCTGGTCGGCACGGCCGAACTGGGGCTTCAACAACTACTGGGACTTCCTGAACGATGCTCCCAGCAAGGAGGTTGGGACGTTCAATCCTCTGAACGGCATCCCGACCGACGTGCGAAAAGACTCGCGTTCCACCCTGCTTGGGTTCTTCGTGCAGGATGATTGGAAGCTTCGCCCGAACCTGACCGTCAACCTGGGCATGCGCTGGGAGTATTTCGGCCCGCTCACGTTCCTGCACAACCAGCTCAGTTCCGTGGTGCTTGGAAGCGGATCGGACGCGCTCACGGGAATGTCGATGCGGATCGGCGGAAACCTGTACAACGCCGACAAGCACGACTTCGGCCCGGAACTGGGATTTGCCTGGAGCCCGGGCGCCATCGGAAGTCACGACCTTTCCAACAGACTGGTCATCCGCGGCGGCTTCGGCCTCTCCTACACGGGTGAAGAAGAAGCCATTACGTTGAACGGATGGGGCAACATCCCGTTCACCGACGGCGGCGCCAACCTGTTAGGCGCGGACATCGTTTACGACTTCCCAACGGACCCGCATCAGTTCGAACCGTATCCGTCGAATCCCAACACGATTGAAACCTTCAACTCGCAGAACATCCCGACGGTTGGTGCGCCGGTCGCGGTCACCGGATTCCCGGCGAACTACGCCACTCCGTACACCTACCACTACTCGCTCGAAGGACAGTACGATCTCGGCGGCAACTGGGTGGCGACGCTTGGCTATCAGGGAAGCGTATCGCACCACCTGACGCGGCAATACAACCTGAATGAGATTTACGGCGCTCAGGGGATCGCACTGAATCCAATGATCAATGACGTGGACTGGTACGCACAGGATGGCAATGCGCATTCCAACGCATTGCTTACCGAACTGGCCCATCAGCTCACCCACTCCTTCCAGTTCGACATGCAGTATCGCTACGCGAAGAGCATGGATAACGGATCGCAACCGTATAACGTCAGCAATTTCCAGTGGGCGTCCGGCGGCGATTGGGGCCCATCCGACTACGACGTTACGCACGCGTTCAAACTCTACGGGATCTATTCCCCGCGCATCTTCCAGGGCGGCAGAGGCTGGCTGGAGAAGGTTGCCGGCGGATGGAGTTTCAGCGGAATTCTGAATGCGCACTCCGGCTTCCCATTCAATCCGACGTTTTTCAGCACCTGCGACCTGATTTACAACGGCGGCTCGTGCTCGAATGGGTCGAACGGGAGCTTGCTGCCGGCCCAGTATCTGGGCGGCGCCAAGCACAGTTTCAGCAACTCAACCTTCCTGAGCGCGGGCGGGAACTTCCCGAACGGCGGGGCCGCGTACTTCACAGCGCCGACCTTCACCGATTGCTCCGCACCGTTCCCGACCATTTGCCCGGGTACGCCGCAAGCGCCGGGGATCGAGCGCAACGCCTTCCGTGGGCCGCGTTACTTTGATATCGACGCGACCCTCAGCAAGTCATTCGGACTCCCGACCATGCCGGTACTGGGGGAGGGAGCGAGGATCGAGTTCCGCATTGACGCCTTCAACCTGATGAACTCGCTCAACCTCAACAACGTGGACACCAACGTAACCGATCCGCACTTCGGCCAGGCAACGGGCGCTCTCGGTGCCCGCACGGTCGAGATGCAGGCGCGGTTCAGCTTCTAACCGGCGAACGACCGCAACGTCGGCCCGCCATCTCCGCCGCCGCAGGATGAACCAAGACTCATCCTGCGGCGGCGCTTCATTTAGACTGGCGATTGTGCAGGCGCTCGCGGCCACTTTCCGTTTGCGTGTGATCTCTCTCTCTCATGCGAGGCGAGGCACCGCTGTGGCGCTCCTCGTCGCAGCGCTGCTCTTCGCCGCAGTTGCGCTGGCACAGAACCCCTCTCCTCACTCATTTTCCAGCGACTTCCCCGCCCTTTCGGCCAGAGCGAATGCGGCGCGCGATGCCAATCATCTAGCCGAGGCGCGTCATCTCTATAAGCAGGCATTGTCGCTGCGTCCCGCATGGGCTGAAGGTTGGTGGTCCCTGGGGACAATCGCCTATGACCAGAATTCCTACCCGGAAGCCGTCCGTGATTTCCGCAATGCTACGAAGTTCGCTCCGAAAAACGGAAACGCGTACGTGATGCTTGGTCTGAGCGAGTTCGAACTCGGCGAAGATGATCTGGCTCTCCGGCACATCATCCAAGCGGGCGATCTGGGTCTCGACCAGGATCCGGAACTTCGGCACGTCGCGCTCTACCACCAGGGCCTGCTGCAGCAACGGAAAGGACTGTTTCAGTCGGCGCAGGAGACGCTGGAGCAGTTGTGCCTGCAAAACGTAGACAACGCTGATGTCGCTGTTGCGCTCGGAATGACACTGCTTCGCCAGACAAGCAAGACTCCGCCGGCGCGTGACTCGCGCGATGGCGAGGTCGTCTTGCACGTCGGCCGTGCCGGCTGCCTCTCCGGCCAGAAGAAGTATGACGAGGCCCGCGCCATAATGAAAACCGTGGTTGCCGGCGATCCGAAGTACCCTGGCGTCCACTATGCCTACGGGCTATTACTGGTCGAGGCGAGCGACTTCCCCGACGCAGTAACCCAGTTCAAGGCCGAGATCGAGAACAACCCCAATGATGTCATCTCGCGCTTGCAGATTGCCGCTGCTACGTATAAAACCGACTCCGCCACCGGGCTGCCCTATGCCGAGGAGGCGGTAAAACTGGCCCCGCAATTGCCATTTGCGCACTACCTTCTGGGACTCTTGCTGCTGGATATGGACAACTTCCAGCGCGCGATTCCGCAGTTGGAGGTTGCCCGAAAAGCGTTTCCCGCGGAAAGCAGGATTTACCTTGCTCTCGGCACGGCATATTCCCGTGCCGGGCGTAAAGCGGAAGCGGCCCGCGCGCGCGCCGAATTCGAGCGACTGAAGACGACCGAGCACGCTGGAGAACAACCGCAGCAGGGTGGGGATAAAATCCGCGTCGGGGACGTTGTCTCGCACTGAAGCGTAAGCCCCTACTGGCGCGGTTCTTCGATCGTCATGACCCGGTCGCCTTCCACGTCATGCAGCACCTGCTTGATGCCGCTGGGCCAGCGAATCTCCATCTGCCGGATGACGCGGTTGCGCCCCAAGCCGAAATGTACCCGGCTGTCGCTGGAGCACGCGTAGCCAACCGCTGTGGTGGCTTCATTCCACTGCGACTGCCCATCTTCGGTAATGATGTGAATCTGCGCGCCCAGGCCCATGCGGTTGCTTTTCGTGCCGGCGAGTTTCAGAAGAATCCAGTGATTCGCGTTCTCGGAGATGTTATGCAGAATCTCCACCTGTCCGCCAAGAACGGAGACGACGGCATCGATACGTCCATCGTTGTCGAGATCGCCAAAGGCCACGCCGCGATGCGCCGCCTCCAATTGAAAGTCGGGGCCAGCCGTGCTGCTGGCGTCGGCAAATTTCCCCTGCCCCAGATTGCGGAAGACCGTATTGGGCTCGGGATAACGACGGTTCGGATATAGCTCATTGATATTGTCCATGACGTTTGCTCGCGCCACGAACAGGTCCTTCCAGCCGTCGTTGTCGAAATCGTAGATGCCGTTGCTCCACCCGGACATTTCCTTAGTGGCGTCGAGCCCATTGGCCTGCGTCATATCGTCAAAGTTGCCGTTCCCCTCGTTGATCAGCAGAGGAAATGTCTCGTGCTCGACGGCGGTGTACCAGATATCCGGCCGCCCATCGTTGTTCACGTCGCGGAAGTCCGATCCCATCCCGGACAGCGTGATCCCGTCGGGAGCATACGCGACCCCGGCCATGACGCCGACTTCCTCGAACTTCTTTCCACCGAGGTTGTGGAAGAGAAACGACGGCGTGGTGTCGTTGGCCACGAAGGCGTCCAGATACCCGTCGCCATCATAATCGGCGAACGAAACGCTCATGCCCTTGCCCATGTATTTGGCGATGCCCGTTTCCTCCGAAACATCGGTAAAAGTTCCATCGCCGTTGTTGCGGTACAGGGTGTTGTGCAGCGACTCGTACAGTTTGGGATGGCAATAGCCGCGTACCCCATTGCGAATCGCGCAGTAGGGATCTTTGTTTACCTCCCAGACGCAATAATTGACGACGAACAGATCGAGGCGGCCGTCATTGTTGTAATCGAACCAGCCGGCACCCACCGACCACATCTTTTTGCCATGCATCTTTGCCCCGGCCAGCCCCGCTTTCGCGGTCACGTCGGTGAACGTTCCATCGCCGTTGTTGTGAAAGAGCTGGTTATCGGTGACGTTGGCCAGGAAGATATCCGGACGGCCATCGTTGTCGTAGTCGCCGACGGCGACCCCCATTCCATACCCGGCCCCCGCCAAACCGGCGCGTTCGGTGACGTCGGTAAAGGTTCCATCATGATTATTCCGGTAGAGCCGGTTCCAGTACTCCGGCGACTCTTTCTTCAAAGAAGGAATGGCCGCCCCATTGACGAGATAGATGTCGAGATAGCCGTCGCCATCGTAATCGAGCAGGGCCACGCCTGCGACCATCGTCTCAATCTGATTTTTGTTTGGCGTCGGCGAATTATGCGTGACGAACCGAACGCCTGCCTTGCTCGCAATGTCCTCAAACCGGATCGTAGACTCCCCGGCCGCGGCCTGCCTGGAAGCCTCTTGGGCTTTTCCGGGAAGAGGATGGAGGAAACAGGAGACGAACCAGAGAACGGCGATGAATACAAACTCACGCATGTTGCGTCTGAAAACCGGCTTTGAGCATTCCTTCCTGAGCTTCCTTGTTCTTCATGAAAGTTCGCCAGACCAGGCCGCTGCGCTGATTTTCGGCCATCAGCATGGTGATGCCGACGTCGATGCCCAGCACGTCGGAGTTGTACCAGCCGCTCAGGGGATTAAAGGCATCGACGAAGCCGTACCGGCCCCAGGCTTTCGGATACTGTTCGCGGATGGCGCGTAGAACCTGCACACAATCGGAATAGAGGAACGGCAAGGAACCTCCAGCGGCACAAGGCACTACGCTTCCATCGAGGTGGCCCATAGGAGGCGGCCCGCCCCATCCCTGATAGCCGGACGACGAATCCGACGAGGTGATTCCCCAGAGATGATCGCTGTAATCGGGAAAGCGGTCGTGCAGAGATAGGCAGAAGAGTTTGTGCGCCTTGGTCGCCTTGACCGAGTTCTCGAAATAGTCGGCGTACGCATCCCGCTTGCCGCGGAAGTCGAACCATGCCTGAGAATACTGATGGGTAAAGAGCGGATCATCTCCCGAGATGTATTCGATCCCTTGAAATCTGACAACCGGCCGTGCCCAGGCGGTCCATGATTCGGCCGGTACCGCATGCGTCGGTGAGCCCAGCGCCAGCAGGTAGATCATCATCAGTTCGCAATAGTGATCCCAGCGATCGTCGAGAAAACCAGCCTCCGGATGCCATCCCATGGAGAAGGTCTTGCTGCCATTCAACATCCAGGTCCAGTCGACACGTTCATAGATCTTCGACGCCAGGTCCTGCACTTCGGCATCGGAAAAGTGTTGCCGGGCGGTGAGAATTCCACACAGCAGAAGCGAAGTGTCGATCGAAGAGATCTCGCACTCCCATTTTCTCGCTCCGCTGTTCATGTCGATGAAGTGGTAGTAGAAGCCATGCTCGTTGGGAAGGTTCCACAAAAACCGGAGCGTCGCGCGGACCCTCTCCACAATTTCAGTTCTCTTCCCAAAAGCGCGCGCTTCGGCGATGCACAGGGCGGTCAGTCCAAAGCCCGTGGCAGCAATGCTGGAAATCACCTGCGGGTCGTTACCGTTCAAGAGCGCGCGGTCTTTGACCTGGCCCGTGCTCGCGCCACACTCGGTCCAGAAGAAGTCGAAAGCGCGGCGTTCGATCTCGTCCAGCAACGCGTCGTCCGAGCCCGGATACGGGATTCGCGCCGGCTCGACGAAATTTCGCCCTCCTTGCTCTTCGAGGGCGCACGCCAGCGGACCAAAACGAGCGACGGGAACCGCTGCTGCGCCAAACACCGCCAGGCGCAGCCAGTCCCGTCGCGTAAGGCCTGCGTTCGAACCGCGATTTCGATGCCTTCGTGTGAGTGGCGCCATCGTTCTCACGAGAGGTGGTCTTTTGATGATATACGGCGAGATGAAGCGGAGGGAGAAAATCCCCACTATGAGTGCAGGCTGCGCCCTTCCACGGCCACGGTGGAAACCTAAGAAGCTACGCTGTGACGCCGGAGATGTGCGTTCGAGCGCTGGTGGGCGGGACCGCGGCGCGTATAGAGATTGATGATGGTGTTGACCATCGCCACGTGTGAAAAGGCCTGCGGAAAGTTCCCCGCGAACCGTCCGTCCCGCAGATTGTATTCTTCTGAAAGCAGGCCAACATCGTTGCGAAGATCGAGGAGACGTTTCAGCAGCTTCTCGGCTTCGGCATGACGGCCCATGAGTTCGTAATTGTCGGCCAGCCAAAAACTACAGGGCAGAAATGCGCCTTCCCCGGCGGGCAATCCGTCCTGCCCGTCCCGCGTGTCATAACGCAAAACAAAGCCATCGCGCAGCAATACCTGCTCAACGCGGCGCACCGTGCCGGCGACACGCTGATCGGAGGGGGAGAGAAATCCCACCAGCGGCAGCAGTAGCAGATTCGCGTCCACTTTGTTTGACCCGTACGACTGAACGAAGCTCTGCAGGCTCCGGTTGAAACCGCGGCGACACACCTCGTCATGGATGCGCTGCCGGATTGCGCGCCAGCGCTTGAGCGGCGCCTTCAATCGCAGTTGCTCCGCGATCCGGATGCCCCGATCGAACGCGACCCATGCCATGGCTTTCGAATGAGTAAATTGCTTCTTTCTGCCGCGAGTTTCCCAGATGCCATGATCCGGGTGATGCCAGATCTTCTCCAGATATTCCAACAGGCCAACTTGCAGGCTCACCTCGGATTCCGAAGCTGCTTTGGCGCGGCGCATGGCCTGGTGCAAGACATCAGTCACCTCCCCAAAAATGTCGAGCTGAAACTGAACACTGGCGGCATTACCCACTCGAACCGGCACAGCGCCGTGATACCCCTGCAGGGAAGGAATCTCCCACTCGGCCAGGTGACGCTCGCCGGCGACGCCATAGAGAACCTGGATCTGGTCGGGAGCTCCGGCTATGGAACGAGTCAGCCAGTTTTTCCACCGGCGCGCCTCGCTGTAATAGCCGGCGTGCATCAGGGCAAGCAGGGTAAATGTGGCATCGCGCAACCAGCAGTACCGGTAATCCCAATTCCGGGTTCCGCGGGGCCGCTCGGGCAACGAAGTCGTCGGCGCGGCTAGAATGCCCCCGGTGGGCGCGTAGGTGAGGGCCTTCAGCGTGATCAGCGACCGCTCGACTACGTCGGAGTACGGTCCCACGTACTTGCAGCGCGAGATCCACGTCCGCCACGAAGATTCGGTTTTTTTCAGCAATGATTCCGGATTCGCTCGAATTGGTACGCGGTGGAAGGAACTGCCGTACTGAAGCTCGAAATGAGCGGTTGTGCCCGCCTTGATCTTGAAATCGCTGACCGTGTGCCAACCTTCGCCCCGAAACGGCGCCGATGATCGCAGGACGAGCCGATGCGGGCCGGCGATCGCCACCAGCGATCCGTCTTCGGCCCGTGTGACCCAGGGAACGGTCTCACCATAATCGAAGCGCATCACCAGATCCATGTGCATGTGAACATTGCCACGTTCCCCCCGCACGATCCGAATGATCTGAGGATTCGCTTTTCGAAGCGGCATGAAATCGATCAGGGTCGCCATTCCCTCATCGTTTTCAAACTGCGTCTCAAGAATGAGTGTTCCTTCCCGGTAGCAGCGCCGGACATGACTCCTGGCGCGCGGGCAGATTTGCCAGCGCCCGTTCTCCGGCTTGCCCACCAGAGCTGCAAAACAGGCGTCCGAATCGAATCGAGGCAGGCACAACCAATCGATCGAGCCATTGCGAGCCACCAGAGCGGCAGACTCGCAGTCCCCGATCAAAGCGTAGTCCTCAATCGCGGAAGGCATGCTCGAGTTGTGAGTCGGACGGATCAGTGCCAATTCGAGGCTCTATCTCCTGCAATCTTACCCATTCCTCCGGATCGATTCCGAGTCAGCAGTAACAGGCGGGGGATGCTTCGCCGCAAATCTGCGCCTCAGAAAGCGGGACGTCTTTCGATGAACGATCCAGGCCAGCACCGCTGTGGCGCCCCAACAGACGATTCCGATCGCGAGGGTCCGGGCGAGAGGAAACCGAGGCAGAAGTGTCCATACAATAGCGGCGAAGACTGCGAGCCCGGTGCTGCCGATGGCAGCGCCAGCCGCATCGACGCCGGCAGCCGCCCGACCCCGCCGGGTGCCGCTTTCTCCCGCCCGTTCCTTCCTTTCCTTCTCGTGCTTCTGGATGAGCGAAGCACTCGCGGGAAAAATCGCGGGAAAAGCCAGAAACAATCCTCCGATTCCAGCTCCGAATCGGTCCGCGATCAGCCCCGCGACGACGGTGACTATCCCCCCAAATACAAATCGACTTGTGTACTCCTGCCAACCGGTTCTCCGAAGCGCCGAAGGTTCGAAAGCGAATCGCATCTGAAATTATCCCAGAATCAAAAACTGCAGTGCCAAGGCGCAAATCAGCCATATTCCCAGCGCCAGATATGCCGTTGCTACGACAAACCACTTCCTTCGCATAAGGATGGTGCACACAATCCATGCATACACGAGGAATGCGGCAGCACCGAGAATCATCGATCTCGCTTCGGTCGCTGCGTAGAGCCGCCCGCTCTTGGCCACTGTGAGGCTGATGGTCGCCAGGGCTATGGATGGAGCGGCGCTGGTTAAACCGGCAAAGCTCTTCGGCTGGAGCATGTCTCCCAGAATCGCAAAACAGGAGACGACAAACCCTCCGATAAGAAATCGAGCAATGAATTCCATCATCGATTGCAGCAAAAGGAAGGCGGGCGAAGATCGTTGTCGCCAGTGGGCCGAGCCAGATTCGGCCTCGCCCCGTCCGCCATCCGTTTTTGGTTGCTGAGGCAGCCGGTTTGGTTGCGGCGCGAAAGCCAAACGTCGTTCCCGGATCGGCGGCCGATCCTGTGGTTGCAGGTAGAAGCCGAAAACCGAACAAACCACCCTACCCATCCGGGAATCTAAGGAACGCTCGAAAAGGAGTTCCTATGCCCAAAACGCTGATGTTTGTTTTCGTTCTCCTGCTGTCGACCGCCTGGCTGCAGGCCCAAACTCAAAACTCACCCATGAATTCCAGCCAAAAGGGAAGCACGGCTTCGAGCCAGACCGCCGCCGGTAATCGGTCGGTCGAAGGCTGTCTACAAAGTTCGAATGGAAATTACACCCTAACCGCCACTACCGGCACGATGTATCGCCTGGAAGGGGACACATCACAATTGAGCGAACACGTTGGTCATAAAGTCGAGATTACTGGCACGATGACCAGCGCAACCTCGTCCAATACCGGCTCGGCGATGTCGCCCAGCGGGTCACAGGAAAAGACGATCACGGTCGAGAGTGTGAAGCACATTTCCAAGACCTGCAAAGAAACCAGCAAGTACAAATAGGTGAGTCGCGCCTTTCAAGTCTGGCAATGCTTGTCTGCATCGCCACCTCGAAAGGCCGGCTTTGCCAAGGCTCAACTCGTCTGCTTCTTTGTGCCGAAGGAGTGGCCAGAGGAGAATTTGAGTGACATTCCTTCAGGTGTTTCTCCCGTACGAACCGCCCCTCGGCGAGCGTCAAATGAAGGCGCTCGACAGCATGCGCGACGTCTACGGGATACGAGCCGTCACCATCGACGAAAAGTCGCGCCGCTTCGTCGTTGAGTATGACGCATCGCGGCTCACGCCTCGCGACATCGCGTTCATGTTGAGAACCGCGGGCGTGCGGCTTCAGGCACCTCTCGACATCGCTGCCTGATGCGCGCTCACTCTCCGGTGGAAGCCGGACATACATGGATTTCCCGCTGCGGTTACACGAGCCTGCGGATGGCCGCCTGCAGGCGTTCGCCACTATACATAACCCAGGAGGAAATTGATCATGCGCACGTTCGGAAGACGTAATACAGCCAAACAATGGGCAAGACTTGCACTCAGATGCGGACTTTTACTCACCGACGGGAAGCTCTGGTCCTCCATTAATGACGAACTGAAAGAACGCGCCGACAACATGAGCGATGTCGTACAGGAGAAATACGAAGACGCCGCGAGTCGAGTGCAAGAGGCCTCATATGCGTTGCAGGGCCGCACGCACTGGGTCGCGCCAACCCTCAGTTTCGTCGGCGGGATAGGGATCGGAGTCGGGCTCGGACTGCTGTTCGCTCCCGTCTCCGGAGAAGAAACGCGGGCCGCGTTGCGCAATCGAGCCGCGGACGTCAAGAACAAGGCTGGGGACATCGCAGCCGGCGCCAGCCGATTCGGCTCGAGTTCAATGAGCTCCCGGGCCACGGGCACCGAAGGCGACTGAAACCGCGTCAAGGGGATCAACTCAGAACGGATGGCGATTGGCAAAGGGCGCGCGACCTCCGCCCTGTCCTCAAGCCTGGCAGAGAAGCGCCCCCGAGGTGAGCGGTTGCTTCGTTCCATCCCAGAAAGTCATGCGGCCTTGCGGGTGCGAGCGGCTTTCTGAGCTGCGGCGCTGCGAGCTCGCTTCCCCCGCTTTGCCGCGCTCTTTGAAGCCTGCCGTGACAAGGCTTGGCGGCTGGCGCTGCTTTTCGACTCCCGCTTTAACGCTCCCGACGTTGCGCGAGAGCGGGTGAGCGATTTCTGACGGCGTGGCTTCTCTCCTGCCTCAACTTCATGCTCAGCTTTTGTCCGGACCGACGCTGGGCCCTTCGGTGGAGGCAGTTTCACGCCGCTCCGGCGCGCCTTGGAAAGGCCGATCGCGATGACCTGTTGCGGCGAGCGTGCGCCGTGCTTGCCTTCTCGAACGTGATCAATCTCTTCGCGGACGAATTCGCCCGCTTGCGTCGATGGGGACTTGCCCTCGCGGGCGTCTTCTCGGGCTTTTTCAATCGTCTCTTGCTCGGGCATGGAGCCTCCCTGGGATCTGACGGGTTTCAGTATTGAGGCGGCAGCCATCCTTCACAATCCGAGGTTCACTGTAGAAGCGCGTCTCTGCTCGTGCAGACGCGCTATGCCTTTGAACCCGGGGATCGCTACCACTTTTTCCTCTTTGCGCGATCCGATCTCGTTCGTCTTTGAATCCGCTGTGACAACAGGCACTTGGCCTTGTCCAGTTCTCTCCGCCGCGCAAGACTGAGGCCGCGTCCGGCTCGATTCATAAAATAGGTCAGCATTCGCATCCCCGACCCGGGCCCCATGGGAGAGACCTTTCTCGAGGCGAGGTTCCGCGCAATCGTCTCGGCGCTCTTGGTGAACAGTCCCCTCGGTGGATGGGTGGAATCCGTTTTGACTCTCGCGACCCAGCGATTCTTCTTGGCTCTATTGGCGTTTGGCAAGGTGAACTCCCAGGCCGAGGACCGGACCCTTGGATGCGCGGAGGGATGAATGGGGCACACTCGAAGGAACATTTTCGGCTCAGCTCAAGCCGGGTCAGCGGCGGATGGAGTCGCGATATTGTCGCGCTACTTCTTCCAGAAAGTCTTCGTTGACCGGACGCTGTTCTCTAGGAACGTCCAGGCGATCGCCGATGCGGTCCGCGATCAGCTGTGCCGACTGTAAGCGCTGCAGGTTGGGGATATCGAGCCGCCGCGCCAGGAACGCCTCGATCAGCTGAAATTCCTGTGCCGTTAACACCGCGGAAGCGTGGCTGACGGAAGGCACATAGGCAGATTTTTCCCTTCCATACCAATAAGCATCGACCTGTTCTTCGACCTCATGCACCACCACCGTCCCGGCCACCATGTCACCGAGCCGGCGATTCTTTTTGTCGATGGCGCAAGAAATGCAGCCCACGGCATAGAGACCGAAAGAGTCGATGGCCCTCATCAGGTTCCGGGCAATGCCTTCAAAGACGGTGATCGGTCGTCCGCTGGCGCTGATGACGCGGATTTTTGCCTGGCGCTTCCCGGGCGTCTGGCCGTTCCATAGAATTTCAAACGCCGCAAAGTAGCCCCAGTACAGGCAAAACACACAGAAGATCAGGATTGCCGTCATCCAGTTCTTTGCGCCCACCCAGTTGCGCGCCAGATCCGGGCTGGCCAGCGCCACGATGATAGCTACGACCGCCGCCGCGAGCACCTGAATCAGCGAGTCGACGCACAGGGCGAGCCCGCGGCTGCCCACCCCGGCCAGGGGAAATTCCAGGGTGATCTGCTCCGGCGTTTCGATGGTAAGCTTTTCCGTCGGGTCCAACGATGATCTCCGTATCCTGGCTCAAAAAGCGGCAATCCTACTGGGAGAAGCTCGAATCCCTGTTGACGCGGGCGAAAAAACAAGGCCTGCACACCCTCAGCCGGTCCGAGTTGCGCGAACTCGGCCTGCTCTACCGCCAGACCGCGACCGACCTCTCCGCTGTCCGCGGCGACCCCAGCAGTGTGCAGCAATCCCGCTACCTGAATCAACTGTTAGGCCGCGCCCACAATGCGATCTATGCCGGCCAGAAGAAGTCGATCGGCGGAATCTGGCACTATTACACACACCAGTACCCTCGGGTTTTCCGGCGTCTCCTTCCTTATACGGCCGCAGCCACCGCAATTTTCTTTCTGGGATCGCTGGCCGGAGCTTTCTTCACACTCTCCGACGCCGACTACGCTCGCCAGTTTCTTCCGCCCAACCTGATTGCCAGCATCGACCGCCACGAGATGTGGACGCACTCCATCGTTTCCATCAAGCCGCAGGCCTCGAGCGCGATCATGACAAACAATATGTCGGTTTCGTTCATGACCTTTGCCGCCGGCATCACCGCCGGGCTCGGAACCCTCTATCTGCTGTTCTTCAACGGCATGATGCTCGGGGTCATAGGGGTGGCCTGTGGCACCCATGACATGGGGATCGCCCTCTGGAGCTTTGTCTTGCCCCACGGGGTTCTGGAACTGCCCGCGATTTTCATCGCCGGAGGCGCCGGTCTGCGACTGGCGCAGGCGCTGATGTTTCCCGGAGCGCTCTCTCGGCGAGATTCCCTCGCCGTCGGTGGCACGCAGGCCGTCCGCCTGCTGGTCGGCGTCATTCCCATCCTGATTGTTGCCGGGTCGATCGAGGCTTTTTTCTCGCCGTCGGAAACTCCGGCCTATCTGAAGTTCCTCGCCGCCGGCGGCCTTTTCACGCTTCTCATCACCTATCTCTGGGGCGGGGCCCGGAGTGCTCAGCACAATGCCGATCGCGCTAGATCAGGTTCCGCTCTTTCACCGACAGATATTGGTTGAGAATCGCGGCCGAAATGCCCGATGGCTCGACCTCCATGCAGAGCGCCCCGCGCTCGCGCAACCGCCCGAGCAGCAACTCACGCCGGTAGACCATTTCTTGCGCCGCCACAACCTCATACATATCGGAAGCTGACGCGGGGTTCCGGCGCGCATTCTGCTTGAGTTCCGGCTGAGCAATCACGGTAAACAGCAGGAGATGACGCGAGAGCATCTGGCCAGCCGCTTCGACTACCTCCGGAGTCATCGCCGTCTCCGCCAGGTCGGAAATCCAGATGATCAGGCCGCGCTGTTTCTGCATGGTGAGCAGGTTAGCGGCGGCGCGAATATGATCGGCTTCCGGAACCTCTTCGCGCACTACCGCCAGTTGTTCGACGATGTGGCGCAACTGCGCCGCTCCCCGGCCCGGAGCCACACGCTGGTTCACGGCGCGGCCATACGCCAGCAGGCCCACCCGGTCGCCGGAATAAAGTGCCAACTGCGCCAGGCAAAGAGCGGCGTCCACCGCGCGATCGAGTTTGCTGAAACCGTCGGCGCGCGCGCGCATCAGCCGGCCGCAGTCCAGGACGATCCATACCGCCTGGCTGCGTTCCACGCGAAACGTCTTGGCCACCAGCTTGCCCCGCCGCGCCGTGGCCGTCCACGACACGTTGCGCAGTTCATCGCCTTCTCGGTATTCGCGCAAGCTGTCGAAATCCGAGCCCACCCCGCGCTGCCGCATCATCCTCATCTGCAGCTCGATCTGACGGCTGCGCGCCAGGTAGACCGCGTTCTTGCGGGCGTGCTCAAAGTTCGGGTAAATCCGCACCGTCTGTTCCATGCCCGCCAATGCCCAGCGTTCCGCCATCTGGAAGAACGAGCGGTAGCGCAAGAAAACCTTACTGACCCGCAGCTCGCCTCGCGTGCCAGGAGTGTAGTCGAACGATGCTGCCGCGGTGGTGTGCCCCGCGACAGAAAGCATCGCCCCCTTGGCCGTGCACCAGATGGATGGCGGCAGGTCGTTCACGATACTGATCTGCAGATCAACCGCAGACGAATTGATCACGGAAATATCAAAGGAGGCGCGCACGCCGATCGACAGCGGGCTGCGCCAGTCGCGTCGAACCCTCAGCGCGCCCGGACGTGGCAAGCGCAGCCAGTCGGCCGCGAATGCCAACAGAAGCAATCCATCCCACAGCAGCATGGCGTAAAGAAAGTCGTGGTTCCACAGCCCGGGGATGATCCACGCCACTCCGGCTCCCGCCAACAGCAGAAGACGCGGGCCCGCACCACCGCCGAATCGGCCGCGCGGTCGAGCCGCCGCTTCGACCGGCGACGGCTCCAAAGGCCGCGGAATACTCACTTCGGCACCTCCACCGCCGCCAGCACGTCGGTCAGGACGCGATCGGTGTCAAGCCCTTCTAACTCGGCTTCCGGCCGCAGTACGATCCGGTGGCGCAGTGACGGCAGCACCGCCGCTTTCACGTCGTCAGGGATTACGTAGTCGCGATCGGACAGTGCAGCCAGCGCCTTTGACACCAGCATCAGGCTGATAGCCGCGCGGGGACTCGCTCCCAGCGACACGGACGGCCAGTTCCTCGTGCGACGGGCAATTTCCGAGATGTATCCCAGCAGCGACGGCTCCAGCCTGAGATCCCGCAACTCACGCTGGGCTTCCTGCAGCGTTGCCGATTCGAGCGGGACGATTTCCATCTGATCCGCGGCAGCCGGCATCTGGCTGTTGTGCTTTTCCAGGATTTCGACTTCTTCCTTGGCCGAAGGATATCCGATCTTGATCTTCAGCAGAAAGCGGTCGACTTGCGCCTCCGGCAATGGATAGGTTCCTTCGAATTCCACCGGGTTCTGCGTGGCCAGCACGGTAAACAAAGAAGATAGCGAGTGCCGCGTTCCGTCGATCGTGACCTGTCTCTCCTCCATCGACTCCAGCAGCGAAGCCTGTGTGCGCGGGGGCATTCGGTTCACTTCATCGACCAGAAGCAGATCCGTGAACATCGGCCCGCGATGCAGCGAGAATGTTCCGCTTTGCAGATTCAGAACGTTGGTACCCAATAAGTCAGCCGGCATGAGGTCCGACGTGCACTGCACGCGCTGAAAGGTGACGTTCAGGGCCCGCGCCAAAACTTTCACGCTCAACGTCTTGCCCAGCCCCGGAACGCCTTCGATCAGGGCGTGTCCACCGCAGAGAAGAGCGATCAGCGTGCCATCGATCAAGTCGCTTTGGCCCACGATAGCCTTGGCCAGTTCGGTTCGCCCATGCATTACCAGCTTCGTAATTGCCTGCATCTAGCCCTTCCTCTCACGTGGTGGAGTCACCTGCGGATCCAGCATCCGCATCGCCTGGTTCAGCGCCCGCACATATTCGAGAGCCCGTTTCTCACCGAGGTCCGGATCGGCAGCGGCGTCGGCGCTGCGGCTTACCAGTTCCCCGATGGGAACCGGCAGCTTCAGCCCGTGTTGCGCCATCGCCTGCACGACCTCGTTCGGACTGGTATTCCCGCGGATTCCCAGGCGGCGCGCCGCCATCTGCTGAAAACGATTGAGCGCAATTTCGACCGCCACCTGCGTGCCTTTCGCCCGTTGAAAAACGTTGCCAAGCGTTTCCACAAATTCGAGCGGCGAGAGCCGCGACTCTTGTGCCAGCGGAACCATCGGTCCGCTCCGCCGGGAAAACGTCAGCACCAGCAGCACGCCCAGGAATGCCGCCTGCCCCAACGCCCACATCTGCGCGGGATTGGAGCTGCCCGCCGACTCTGCGGAGTGCTGCTGATGATAATACTCATCCCAGAGAATGCGCTTGCTGTCTCCGACCGAGTTGAGCAGCAGATCGAGATTTCCGTGGTCCCGGATCCCGGAATTCGTCAGCGGCAGTGCGCTCGCCCACCAGACGACTTCCCCGCGCCCGAGCGGATAAGAGACGACCACCGGCTCTTTTTCCTGATCGGCGTAGTGCACGAGCACCGCTTCGTTGTCATGATTCCAGACCAGGTCTCCATCCTGCGAAATCGGACCGCCGCGAGTGAGGCGCGTTGGAGCCACCGGCTTGCATTCCGTTTTTCCCGCGCGGCCCTCGCCAAAATCCGACGCAGCTTGAGGCAGGAACCGGTCCGGCGACGTCCCTGCCAGCAAGACGTGCCCTCCACGGAGCAAGAACCGTACGATTCCGCTGTATTCCGCTCCCGTCGGGTACGACTCCGGCCCGGCGAGCACGAGCGTGGTATCGCTCGCATCTTCCGGTAGTTCCGCTGGCGATTTTTCCCAACGCTCGACCGGATATCCGCTTTGCTGCAGGAGCAGGAAGGCCGCTTTTGCGCCATTTCGCTTCACCGAATAGCTCGACGGGTGCCCCGCTTCCTGATCGGCGTTGTCCGAATTCAGCCACGCCACTACCGTCGCCAGCAGCAACAGGATGATGCCGATGACCAGGAAACCGCGCTTTTCGCTGCTGTTTAGCGGCATCCCAGCCTTTCCAGTTGCAGTGTGAACTGCGTGAAATCGGTTTCCGCTGTCGGACGGTTTCCGTACCAGCTTGCTTCGAACGCGCGGGTGATGGCCAAGAATGGCTCCCTCGACAGGCTCGATCCCGGAATCGCGTTCAGATACTCTCGCGGCGTACGCGCCTTGTCCGGCGCCCAGACGCCTTCCGATTCCAGACGCGATACGGCCGCCCAAAAACCCAAATGCACGGCATCTCTCCATTGTCCGGCCGCGCCTTTTTCGCGCGCTTCGGCCAGCCACTGCTGCCAGCTTCTCGACGAAGGAAGAAACGGCAGAATCTCGCGTTTGCCTCCCATCATGTTCTGGCGTGAGGTGCGGTACAGCCAGATTCCGGCGACCGCGCTCGCCAGTCCGATCACCACCCACACGAAGATCTGGCCGGCATTGCCCAGGTCCGGTACTCGCGGGCTGATTTTGCTGAGTTGTCTCCGGATCCACCCCTGCACCCTCTCCCGGATTCTTGTCAGGAATTCGAACGGCGAGGCTTCCCGCAGGCGGTCGAATTCCTTGTCTGAAAGAATCCGCTCCAACCGCTGGCGTGTCGCGTCGTCGGCGCGGTTCGGCTGCTCGTAGGAATCGGCCTCCTGCCGCATCGACTGCACCCGGCTCTTGAGTTTCGTGAGAATAAGGGATTTTTCCGCCGGCTTTACCGTCAGGAGATGGTTGAGCCCGTCGCGCAGAGAAGCTGTCTCCACCGTCACATCGCCGCGCGACGTCTGCACGATGACTTCATCGGGAATCGAGTCGCGCAGCGCGGCCGCCTTTTGCGGAGCCGAGCTGAGCTCGTTGAGTTTTTCCTGGTAACTCTGAAGTTGTTCGACGTATTGATTCCAGCTGATCGTTGGACGATCGGACGCGCGGATCACTCCCGACAACAGGACGAAAACAACCGAAGCACGGCGCAATGCGGACGGCATCATACCTGGACGGGCGCCGTCACTTCAGGCGCGTCGAGGCTCAACATCATCAGTTGCAGATCGAAGGCTTCCTTGCGCACACGCTCGTCATAATACAGCAGGGAGATTCCGATGGTGCCGAGCGGGCCAGTCAGCGATCCCGCGACAAAACTGGTCACATAAACTACGATCAAAGCCAGCATGGTATTGTGTAGAGCGACTCCGGCGGCCCCTGCCAGCCCTCCAAGGACCAGGCTGACAATCATGCTGAGCACACCGAACACGAAGTAAATCGCCAGCACTCGGCTGCGCGCCCCCTTCGAGAGGCTGGCGCTTCGCTTCAGCGAAGCAATCGGTCTAAGGTCTTCTACCACACAAGCCTGAATGGCCAGAGAATAGCGCACATAAACAGCGATGGCCAGCAGGGCTCCCAGGACTACAACAGCGACACCCACCAGGCCGCCAGCAATCGCTCCTCCGGTTCCAGCGCTGGCTCCGCCCACGACAGCGAGGCTGCCCAGCACTCCGGCGATTACAACGATGACCACGACTCCCAGCCCTACCAGAACAATCATCAGTAAGAACACGCCGAGCACACGCCAGAGTCGCCCGCGCAGCGCCTTGTACGCGCCTCCTATCGTGATCTCACGGCCCAGGTGCACCGCCGCCACAGCTTTCACCGTGGCTGCCTGGGAGTACGCCATGCCCGCCAGCATCACGACGATGCCGACAAAAAGGCCCGCGCCCAAAGACGTAATTGCCGCTGCTGCTCCCACTGCCGCAGTTCTGCCGGGAACCGCGGCCGAGCCGATGGTAAGTAGTTGGAACACGAGGTAGGCGGCAGGACCGAGAGCAGCTATGCCGACGAACAGGATGAAGTTTTTGCGGTAAAGAGCAAAGGTACGATCCAGCAGTTCACCGGTAGACATCGGGCGCAGCGGTTCAGTCATAGCACGCTCCCCCGGAATCGGCTGACACTATAGCACGGTTCCTTCCGACCTATATCTGCGCCGGAACAATCTCAGCCGGCGGCGCACCAGCATCCAGGCTCGATAGCATGACTTGAAGATCGAAAGCTTCTTTGCGGACGCGCTCGTCATAATAGAGGAGCGAAATCCCGATTGTCGCCAGCGGTGCGGTCAGAGATCCGGCAAAAAAACTCGCCACATTCACGAGCGCCAGCCTGCCCACCAGGCTGTGCAGGCTCGTTCCTGCCAGGCGCGCGATCCATGCCATGGTCAGCGTGGCGGTCATCGACAGAACTGCAAACACCACATACACGGCGGCGATCCGCAGCCGGCCGTCCTTCGACAGCGCTACGCTGCGCTTCAGCGATGCCCAGGCGGTGAGGTTCTCCACCACGCAGGCCTGGATCGCTAATGCATAGCGCACATAGACGGCCACAAAGATGGCGAACACAAGAGCGATGACCGTGAAGCCGATGCTCAGCATCAGCGGCGCCGATCGCGCCGCCTGCTGCGAACCCACACCCATGAAGATGATCCCTACGATAAAGAACAGGATCACCACCAGCACCGCCGTAATGACTCCGGCGATCAGGAAGATCAGCCCTAACACTCCCAGCACGCTGACCATCCTCCCCAGCAGGCTGCGGTAAGAAGACCATACCGAGATGGACTGGTCCAGATGTACGGCGGCCACGGCTCGTACTGTGGCTGCCTGCGAGATGGTAAGGACGATCGCCGCCACCACCCAGCTCACCCCGAGGTGCAGGTAATATCCGCCAAGCTTCCCCGGGTGCAGGACTGACGATTGAACCGTCAGCAACGCGTAGGCGAGATAAACGACATGGGTTACGACTGCAATGCCGAGGAACAGACCGAAATTTCTGCGGTACAACGCAAAAGTCCGGTCCAGTAGCTCTCCGGTCGACATGGGACGCAACGGCTCGGTCATCGCAGCTCCCGCTGGCGCGGCCAGACACTATAGCACGATTTGTCCGGGCGGCAAGGTGACCGGAAACACAATAAAGAGGACTGTCGTTCGCGGCTATCTCCGCCCGGCTAGAGCCTGAAACTCTGGTCAACTTCGACTTATAACCGGAGGCTAAGTCGAACCTCTTCTGCAGAACGTTTGACCAATCGATAGCATGCCACGACTCCCTTCTGGGGTGACTTTCAAAGCTACCGCCGCCGCGGCGTTCGACGCGTCGCTGGAGTTCATTCCTTCACTTCTTTGAGCCCAGCATCTCCCACAGACGCTGGTTCTCTGCTTTGAGTTCTGGGGCCAGGTTCAGGTCTTCGAGCGTGTGCAGAGGACGAATCTCCACTTCAACGCCGCCATCAAAAGGAGCGCGCTTCAGCCATTCGACCGCCTCCTCTATCGTGTTCACCTTCCACAGCCAGTAGCCGGCGACCAGCTCTTTCATTTCGGCGAATGGACCGTCTGTCACGGTCCGCCGCTCTCCCAAGAACTTGACGCGCTTTCCCTTCGAACTTGGCTGAAGCCCATCTCCGGCCAACATGACGCCGGCATTCACCAGTTGCTCGTTGTACCTGGTCATCTTGGTCAAAAGCTCAGTGCCTGGTGGAATGCCGGCTTCCGACTGCTCGCTTGCCTTCACGATTACCATGACTTTCATTGCAAAACTCCTTCTGAGTGAACTGATTTTCTAGCCATCGAGCGTTTCCCTCGACTGCCCTGCACTGGTAGATCGAACGAAGTCGGTTCAAATCGACAACGCCGGCTTTAGATATCGGGCCAGGAACGCGCCAGCGCTTGCCGAGTCTTTCTCGATCTCCGCACAAACCGCGCACTGGAGTAGCAGACGTCACACCGATGTCATGCTGCTTTCTGGCGCTGACGTCTGTAGAGGTGACATGAAGACTCGGTAGCTGCGTTCCCGGCATCGATCGATGGTGGAGTGCCGGCGCAGAAGCCTGGAGACGGAAGCGTGAGCCGGGCGCGTAATCGGATGGAGAGTATAAGCAATAACGATCTTAGCGGGAGCGCACGGCGACCAATTCGGTGTCGACGGGAACCTCGCGGGCGATCTTGACATGAAGCAGGGCCTCAAACGGAGTCAAATGCGTCGTCGAGCCCGGCAACTGCTGCAGGAGCTTCGCGACCGACTCCGGTGTGGAGACGAACTCAACGGCGCCTTGGGTCCCAAAGGTCGTCGTGCCCGCCAAAATGAGGACAATACGCTCCGAGGTTGCTCCCGGCACGAACACGACGACCGCATAATCTTCCGTCATGGGCGAACCCGAGGGGCTAGCGATGTAGTTGGCGGCTTCGCCCGCCTTCGGATGCTTGCTGACGATTTCGAGATCGCCCTTGCGCGGTCCGTCGGCCACTCGCTGAAAAACGAACTCCTGCGACGTGGGAATGTCCTGAAGTGAGAGATTCTCCGACGGCGATCCGACAAAAATGAGGTTCGCATTGCGAGTGTCGTCGAGGGAGAATAAGTTGCCGCGTTTTACCCGGATGTGGCGGCCAAGCTCCGCAAACGCTTCGTCGAGGTCGTGGATGGCCAGCACTTCCCCCACTCCCGTGTAGTGGTCGTATGTGGCGCTGCCGGAGTCCTTGCGCGCATTGTAGTAACGCATGCCGGTCTCGGGGCGTCCAACGAAAGCAGCATTGCTGTAGATCACCCACGGTTCTTCACCATCAGCGATGAAGGGTCTCCAGAACTCTGCCAGAGGGGCGGGGGCCACGCCAAGTTCGTGAGCGCTGGCGACGGATGGATCGGCACTCTTTCGGGATCGGAGCAAAATCCCGATCACGGCCAGCGAAACCAGCAGGCACGTCACAGAAGCCATCAGCGCGAAGCGCCAGCGGGCAGGAACGGTGGACCAGCGATCGGGCGCCTTCGCGGGATTCCCAGGATGGGAATCCGCTGCGATCGACCTCATCTCAAACAGGACGTGGTATCCACCTTTTGGTACGGTCACAACTACGGAGTCATTTGCTCCCTCAGTCGCGTAGTAGTCGGCAAGCTTCACCCTGAGGCGCCCGGCCTGCACGCGTACGCATGAATCCGACTGAGGATCAAAATCCGGTCCACGACCATACACTTCTCGCGCAATCTGGTACTCCTTCAGCAATTCGTCCGGATGTTCAATGGATTGTCTTGCGCAATATTGCAGCAGCCGCGAGAGTGACTCTGCTCCTCGCAGGCTATGGCTTTTCATAATGCGTTCTATTTGCTCGTAGAATGCCTGAGAATCAGCGGGGAGCATAACAGTTACAGCCCATCAACAGTGAGGTAACACCGGGTGTTTCGTCAAAGAAACTTAACAGTTTACTACTGTAACGGAAGAAAAACCTACCGAAACATGGTTTTTGCCGGGGATTGATCGAGAAATTGCAGGTCCCATGACTTCGCGCAGGGACCCCGTGCGTCCCAGCAAGTCACCCCGCATGTGATTCCTGCCGAGCGTAGCTCCGTATGAATTTCGAGTGTACTCGCAATCGCCGCAGATTGCGCGCGAGGACGTACTCATATGCCAATTTGGAGCCCCTGCAACTGCAACCTCGGAGGAATTATGAAGCAGTTCGCCAAAATGTTTGTTCCGGTGATGCTGATGTTGTTGTGGACCGGTATCGCAGCCTTCCCGCAGTCGGAAACCGGTCGTCTGATTGGATCGGTCACCGACATATCGGGAGCGGCTATTCCCGGCGCCACCGTTCGAGTGACTGAGCTCAGTACCAGCCGTGCAGTCACGGTCCAGAGCCAAGCCGACGGGAGTTACGTAGTAAACGCGCTGCCAGTGGGCAACTACAAGGCGGATGCGAGCAAGGAGTCTTTCAAGACCGAGTCGGCCAACTTTGCGTTGGATATCTCTCAGGTCAAGGAGCTCAACTTCAAGCTGGAGGTCGGCTCGGTCAGCGAAACCGTGGAAGTCACTAACGCGATTCCGGTCGTGGACACGGCGACTTCGTCAGCCGGCGAGATCATCCAAGGACGGCAAGTCGTCGACCTCCCGTTAAACGGGCGTAACTTTACCTCGCTGGCGCTGCTGGCTCCGGGCGTCACCCGCGGACAGTATTCCGACAATGCCAGCGCGCCCAACAATAATGCCGAGACCTGGCGCAATGCCGACTCCGGTGCGGCCGCGCTCTCGGTAAACGGTCTGCCGCCCCAGTCGAATAATTTCATCATGGACGGAATCGACAACAACGAATCCCTGGTGAACACCATCGTGATCTTCCCGGCGATCGAAGACATCGAGGAATTCAAGACCACGACCAGCACTCCTCCCGCAGAATTCGGACGCTCGGGCGGTGGGGTCGTCCAGGTCGCCACCAAATCCGGAAGTAACCAGATTCATGGCGCCGCGTATTGGTTCAACCGTTCCAAAATCGCGGCTGCGGACGAGTTCAACTACACATCCAGCCCTCAAACCACGCCGGAGTTAAGCCGCAATCAGTTTGGAGCTTCGCTGGGCGGCCCTATCCTGAAGAGCAAGCTGTTTGCTTTTGTGGATTACCAGGGATGGCGTCAGAACTTGCCGGCCGGCATTACCACGACCCGCGTCCCGACAACCTTGATGCGCCAGGGCAACTTCACGGAACTGCTCTCGTCTTCGGGCACAGGCACGGCAACCAGCCTGCCTTACTCCGGACTGCCGGGCTGCGCCGCCGCCATGTCCGCCCAGCCGAACGCGTTTCTGTCCGCTGGATACGGATATATCTTCGATCCCACCACCTGTTTGCCTTTCGGTTGGGATACGACGGCCGATGCTCCCGGGCCCAATATCAACATCATTCCCGGCGGCAGCCAGATCACCGCTGGTTTGAATTACCTGAACGCGTTTCCGGTCGCGAATATCCAGGGCGCAAACATCGCCACCAATTCCCCGAACTTCTCGCGCGCCGTCTACAACGTCATCCACATGGACGACTACGACGCGCGCCTGGATTTCGTTGCCACTTCCAAGGATTCGCTGTTTGCCCGCTACAGCCTGGGTCAGGACTTCCTGAACAACGTTCCTTTCCTGCAGGATTCTTCTCACTTCCTGCCCTCGGGCAACGGAACCAACCCGTCCCACCCGCGCCAGGTCGTAGTGGGATACACGCACATCTTCAGCTCGAACATCATCAACGAATTCCACTACGGCTACATTCGCGATCTTTCCGGTTACCAGCAACCGGATGCCAGTGTTCCTCTGGCTAACACCCTGGGAATTGCCAACGCCAATACCTCTTCGCTATTGGGTGGCATGCCGGTCATTGGCGGCTGGTATGGAAACCTGAGCTATGTGGGCGATGGCGGTCCGTATCTCATCATCGAGCCGACCCATCAGTTCACCGACTCCGTAAGCTGGACCAAGGGAAAACACATCTTCAAGTTTGGCGCCAGCCTCATTCACCGCGACGTGAATTGGGATCAGGGCAATTTCGCCAAGGGTTATTTCTGGATTGATGACGGTAACTACGGTGGAATGCCGGCCGCGACCTCCTCTCACGGGACCTTTACCGGATATGAGTCATCCGAGTTGCTTGCCGGCTTCATGGGCGGCTATACGGTGGGTGCTTTCTCCGGCTACTACAACACGCGAAGCTGGGAAAACGGCTTCTTCGGGCAGGATGACTTCCGAGTGAGCAACAGGCTCACCCTGAATCTTGGCCTCCGCTACGACGTCCTGAGTTGGCCGAGCGAAGCCCACAACCACATGTCCAATTTCAATCCGGCAACTGGAGAGCTAGTAGAGGCGGGGGCCGGCGGCTGGCCCGCCGCTTTAGTCAACACGCCACGCCATGATTTCGGCCCGCGCATTGGCTTTGCCTATGATTTGCGCGGCAATGGCAAAACCGTAATCCGCGGCGGCTACGGCATGTTCTATTTCCTGAGCCGTGGCGGCGTGGCCGAGGAACTCTCTGAAAACCCCGACTGGAACGGCAGCCAGACCTACTATGCTTGTCCGACCGCTGCCAGCTGCGCGACCGGTTATCGCATCACTCTCAGCGGCGAAGCGGCGAACGGAAGCAACGATCCGAGCACGGCCACCGGTGCCCTGCCGGCGAAGATCGGTGTTCAGCCGGATGCGATCACCTCTTCCGATACGGTCATCTACTACCCGAAGAACAGTCCTAACTCACACATTAATCAATGGAACCTTCAGCTCGAACAGGCGCTCGACCCCCACACCTCGCTCACTGTGGCATACGTGGGGACAAAGATGGCTAATCTCGCCGCTCAGTTCAATGCCAACCAGACGGTGCTTGGCTCGACTCCGTCAACCAGCTGGTTCCCGGTGGGAGGCGCCATCAATCCCGCGGGCGTAGGCGAGATTAATGCCTATGAGATGGTGGCCAGCGGCAACTACAACGGCCTGCAGACAAACCTGACTAGGCAGCTGAGCAAGGGACTTCAGCTCAATGCTTCCTACACCTGGTCGCACACGATCGACAACACCGACGACATACTCTCCACCGCACCCACCGGCATCGTGGTAGGCGCGAATGGCACGCCGCTGCTGCAGTATCAGCACGGTAACTCGAACAACGATCAGCGCCAGGCGTTCACTGCCGCGACCATTTATGAGCTTCCTTTCGGACGCGGCAGGATGTTCGGCCAGAACATGCCGCGGACGCTGGATTACATCGTGGGCGGCTGGCAATGGAACAACGTGATCGTGCTCGGGACCGGCACGCCTATGGACATTCAGGGCGCGCCCAGCAGCCCCAATGGCCGTCCGGATTATCACGGCGGTTGCAAGACGGGAGTCTCGTGGCATGTCTGGCTCAGTTGCCCGGCTGGTGCGTTCACGGCTCCGGCAGGCCTGGTCGGCAATCTGCCTCGCAATTTCTTCCCTGGCCCGGGAACTCACACCTGGGATATGTCACTGATGAAGAACATCCCGATCGGTGAGCGGGTGAATGCCCAGTTGCGCGCCCAGCTCTACAATGTGACCAATACCCCGCAGTTCCAGTTTCCGGATAACAACTACAACAACGGCGACTTCGGCCAATTGCTCAACCCACGGCTCGCGCCCCCGAACCGCGAGCTTGAGCTTGCGCTCCGGGTATCCTTCTAGGTTCCAGCGACAGGAAGGCGCTTGAGAAGATTTTTTTTCAGGCGCCTCTTGACTCGCTTGGAGCAGGTGAGGAGAGTTCTCGTAGCCCACTTTTTGATTTTCTTGCTGCCGAAGGCACGTTGGTTCGGCCCGTTCTGCAACCACGGCCGGCATTGCTGCCATGACGAATAAAAAAAACATCCCGCTCTCACTCCTGCTCGCGTGTTCGCTGGCGCTGAGCGTTTTGGCTCGGGCGCAGGCGCCCGTTGTCCACAAAATCGAGCCGCCGAACTGGTGGTCGAACTTTACTCCGGAACTCTCCTTGCTGCTAACGGGCGAGCATTTGCGAGAGGCGCGAGTGGAAAGCGGAACCCCTGGCATCACTGTGCTCGATTCGCAGCCTTCTGCCAATGGACACTATCTTTTCGTTCACCTGCGCCTGACTCCGGATCTCCCCGCTGGAACAGTCGAACTGCGCCTCGCGACTGCGACCGGGACGGCCTCGATCCAGTTGCGGTTGCTGGCCCGGGCCAACAGTGAAGGCCGATTCGAAGGTGTGTCTCGCGACGACGTCATCTACCTCATCATGCCCGATCGCTTTGCGGATGGAGATCGAAGCAACGATCAGCCGGCCGGCTCCAGCGGCACGTATGATCGCAGCAATCCCATGGCCTATCACGGCGGGGATTTGAGCGGCATCGACCAGCATCTGCCGTACCTGCATGATCTCGGCGTCACCACCCTGTGGCTCACGCCCGTCTGGAAAAATACCGACTCCGACTACCACGGGTATCACGTTGTCGACTTCTATGCTCTCGACGACCATATGGGATCGATGCGCGAGTATCAGGATCTGGTCGCCGATGCCCACAAACTCGGCATGAAGGTGCTGATCGATTTCGTGGCCAATCACACGGGACCGCACCATCCCTGGGCTGACGATCCGCCCACGCCCACCTGGTTTCATGGCTCGCCGGCGCACCACCTCGAACCCGCGTACTCGTTTTCCGGCCTGGTCGACCCGCACGCTTCGCCGCGCGAGTACCGGCGGACCCTCGAAGGCTGGTTTGCCGGCAAGCTTCCGGACCTGAACCCGGATGATCCTCTGCTCGGCCGGTACCTCATTCAGAATGCGATCTGGTGGACAGAGATCGCGCAACTCGACGGCTTTCGGATCGACACTTTCCCCTATTCGTCGCGCCAGTTCTGGAGTGAATGGAGCCGTGGCGTGGGCCAGGTCTACCCGCACATCAACAGCATCGGTGAGGTCGCCGACGCCGATCCGACGGTAACGTCATTCTTCGAAGGCGGGCGGAAGCAATTCGACGGAATCGACACTGGCCTCGCTACTATGTTCGACTTCCCGATGGAGCAGGCATTGCGCGAGGTGGTGATCGGGGGAGCGCCGATGCAGACGGTCATCGATGTGCTGCAGCGCGACGACCTGTACCCGCATCCTGAACTGCTTGTCACTTTCATCGGCAATCACGACCACCCAAGATTCATCAGCGAGAAGGGCAGCAGCCCAGACAAACTGAAAGCTGCCTTCTCTTTACTGCTTACTCTGCGCGGGATCCCGCAGATTTACTCCGGAGACGAGATCGGCATGCCGGGCGGGCCGGACCCCGATAATCGCCACGACTTCCCCGGCGGATTTCCCGGCGATCCGCGAACGGCATTCACCGAGGCTGGACGGACAGCCGAGCAGCGGGAGATCTTCGCTTATGTGCAGGGGTTGTTGGCCTTGCGCGCGGAGCATCCGGCGTTGCGCACCGGGAAACAATGGCATATCGGTTGGGACGACAGCTACTACGCGTTTCTCCGTGAATCGCCCGAAGAAAAGCTGCTGGTCGTATACAACAACGCATCCTCGGCGCGCGATCTCAAGATTCCGCTGGATGACACCCCGCTCGCAAACGCCCAGGAACTGGAACCCATCTTCGGAAGCGTTTCTGCTACGATTCAGAACCAGCAGGCACGGGTTCGACTCGAGCCTCAATCGATCGCAGTTTTCAAGGTCAGCCAGTGAGATTCGTATGATTCAGGGTGCAAAAGAAACTGTGATGTCCTACATCGAAGCAATGGGCAACAGGGACTATGCTGCGGCGCGAAATTACCTGGCAGATAAAGTACGCGTGAAAGGGCCGGCTGGGGAGATCTTTCGCAGTCCCGATGAGTTTCTGAAAATGATGGAGCAGCAGCGCGGGAAATACGACATCAAGAAAGTCTTTGTCGATGGCAGCGACGTCTGCCTGCTGTACGACTTCATCACGCTCAGGGTGACTACTTTCTTCTGCTCGTGGTATCAGGTCAAGGCGGGGAAGATCACTTCGATACAGACCGTCTTTGATCCCCGCGCCTTCGCAGCGGCACAGTAGCAAACCTCAAATTTCGCACAGTCCCGATTCCGCATCTCCTCGTCAGGCTTCTCCCCTTCGGCGCAGACGTATCTTCCAAGGCGAACGTTGTAATCGATCAGCTTGAGGGGATCTGCCGGGGAAACACGAAAAGAGCTGTGCGAACCTCGAAGCTGGTGCCGGGAGGGGGAGTCGAACCCCCAAGACCCGAAGGTCGGCGGATTTTGAGTCCGCTGCGTCTGCCAGTTCCGCCATCCCGGCTTTTCGTGGAAGTGCTTGATTCTACAGCTAATTTCACATTCTATGTCTTTTTCATCCAAGACAACGATTGTGAAACTGTGTAAGTAAATGTGGAAGTATTCATAGATTTCCACAGATACTTGTCACGTGCCTGTGAAGTTCCTTTGCGGCTCTTCTCGGGCAGCGAATGTCCACCTAGCCCAACAACAATGAGGACATCGGTACGAGATTTTACCACCCAAGGCACTCACGGCCCCATTTCTAAATGGGGACGGTTTCACCCGTGCAAATAGCCAACCTCGCTATTTTCGATTATCATGGATTGTGAAAATAGCACGGAACGCTATTTTCGACCGTAAAGAAGGCGGATGTGGCCCAAGCTACCAATATTCCCGGCAAGAAGGTGTCGCAGGGCAGCTATTCGGCATTTGTGCCAGCGCCCCTGCCTCCAGAACTTCACTGGACACCGCGGCTGATTGGGGCACTTTCGGATGCAGACCGACTCGTCGGAAGACTGGCGGGTGAGGGTGGTCGCCTTCCCAATCCTCATATCTTGATCCGGCCCTTTGTACAGCGTGAAGCCGTTCTATCGAGCAAGATTGAAGGCACACAGGCCACCCTGGGTGAGCTGCTTGCCGCCGAAGCGGGAGCGATCGTAGATCGAAGCCCCGAGGATCTTCGGGAAGTTGGCAACTACGTGGTGGCTCTTGAGCATGGCATCTTGCGCCTCAAGAAACTTCCCCTTTGCGTCAGGCTGACCCGCGAGTTGCACGAAAAGCTCATGACCGGCGTTCAGGGGCACCAAGCAGCGCCCGGACGTTTTCGCAAGATTCAGAATTGGATTGGCAAGCCTGGCAGCACGATCGCAACTGCTTCCTACATCCCCCCTCCTCCGGGAGAGGTCGAACCGTGTCTCGCGGCGTGGGAAAAGTTTCTCCACGAATCGACCCTTCCGCCACTCGTGACTATTGCGTTGGCTCACTACCAGTTCGAAGCCGTTCACCCTTTCCTCGATGGCAACGGCCGAGTCGGACGGCTGCTCATCACCTTGTTCCTGATCGAGCGCCAAATCCTTCCGACACCACTGCTTTACTTATCGGCGTTCTTTGAGGCTTCGAGGCGAGATTACTATGACGGTTTGCGCGGGATCAGCGAACGCGGGGCATGGAACGATTGGTTGGAGTATTTCCTGCTAGGAGTCGCTCGCATATCTGAGGATGCTTTGAGTCGAGCTATGCGCATCAACGGGCTATTGGCGGAGTGGCAGAGGAAAGTCTCCGGAGAATCAAGCAACAACCCGTTGCGTGTAGTCGAACTCCTGGGGGCAAATCCCTTTATCACGATAAAAGGCGCGGCGGACAAATTGAAAATCGCATTTACGACCGCGCAGCGCGCCGTCGAACGACTCGAACGCGCAAAGATCGTAAAACGGATAGGCGATGCGAAGCGCGACCGAGTCTATTCCGCGACTTCTCTCCTGGATATCCTCGAAGAGCCGGCTCGCTTTAAGCCAGCCGACAACAAATAGCCCTCAGCGCTATCAAACAAGACATGCGTATCGCAAGTGTAAAGCTCCTCAGCTCCAGTTGACCGAAGTAGCGCCACCTGCGACTCGTATAATCCGACCATGCTTCTGACGATCACAACGACGCAGCGGCCGGCAACTTAGTTAGTCAGATAAGCCAACACGCCGGACTAGTTGCTCAAAGCGCGGATCTTTCCGCAGCGGCTCGAATCTGCGTCCTGCTTTGAGATATGCGAGCTGAGGGTCATGCTCTTCGTAAGCCTTCTCCAGCCAGGCGAAAGCCTCATTCCGCTCACCTAGTGCTCCATGTAGGATGCCGACTGAGCCGGCGGGAACCACGCCTTGCGCATACAGCCTCTCCAGACGATCGAGTATCCTCCTAGCCTCAGCTCGTTTGCCCGAGACGGCATAAGCAAAGCCCACATCCAACTGGAGGTCCGTGTCGCCGGTGCCGGAGAGCTTTAGCGCGCTTTCAAACTCCCGAATCGCTTCCTTCTGCTCCCCAATATGCAGGTAAACCCAACCCAGAGTTTGGTGAGCTGGCGCAAAGTGGGAATCGAGTTCCAGGGTTTCCTGTGCTTGCCGGAGAGCCTGGTCGTAACGACCGCCTGCTAACAACCTTCCAGCCAGCGCGTTATTAATCGGCAAGGACAACGGGTCCAGGTCTCGGGCACGCACGGCCTCGGAGATTCCGTCATCGAATCGCCCTGTGTACGTCAGGTAACCCGCATACCAGTTGTGAGCTTGGGCATCGCCCGGGTTCAATTCCAGGGCCCGCTTGTATTCCCGCTCGGCCGTGGCCCAATCCCACTCATAGGTCTCTGCGATGAAGGCGAGCGAGGCGTGCGGTTCCGCCAAAGCGTCGTCCATTTCGATGGCTTTCAGGGCTGCTGCCTTGGCACGCGACAAAGCATCCTGCGACGGAAAACCGCCACGAAATCCAAGCATGGCATAAGCCTCGGCCAGGCCGCTCTGCGCAGGAGCGTAGGCTGAATCCTTCGCGATAGCCTGCTGGAAACTTGTGATGCTCTTGTTGAGTGCATCCGCTGTTCGCTGATTGAAGTAGTAACGGCCCTTCAGGTAGTCTTCGTACGCTTCGGGGTCAACTGGGCGCACCGCTGCCAGGCGCGCCCGCTCCTCAGGCTTGAGCTTCACTTCGATCTGCTCAACGATGCTTCGCGTGAACTCCTCCTGTATTTCGAGAATGCTCCTGTACTCTCGCTGGTATTCTCCTGCCCAAATGTGATCGTCTGTGGCGGCACGAATCAACTGCGTGTGTACGCGCATCTGCCGCCCCTCCCGCATCAGCGACCCTTCGACAATGGCATCAACCCCCAGCATCCTGGCGATTTCCGGCGCAGACAACTGCGTGTTCTTGAAGTGCATGCTCGAAGTGCGAGAGATAACCCGCAGTCCGGGAATCCTCGAAAGCTGACCGATAAGCTCTTCCGTCATGCCGTCTGCGAAATAATCCTGCGATGGATCTCCGCTTAAGTTCTGGAATGGAAGCACTGCCAAGGACTTGATTTTGGGCGGGTGCACAGCCCCTGCGCGGTTTCGAGCTACTACATAGCCAAGCGCAAGCAGGGCGAGCACGGCCAGCCCGGAGCCAAGAACAAACACACGGCGAATCCGGGGGGCCGTTGCCCGGGCCTCGGCAAATTGTGCGGGTGCTTCGGTGGCAACCTTCTCTTCCTCTTCTTCCAAACCCAGATTGCGGCTTTGCCACCAAGCGTCCAGTTCAGAACTCAGGGCATAGACGGAGCTGCGCTTGTCGTGCAGGTGCCGGTGGATGGGCATGCTCTCCCGCTTCTCCCAGCGCTGAACAGTGGTCACATCCCGATTGAGATAGGCCGCGATTTCCTTCCATGAGTCCAGCCGTTCGGCCGCTTTTTCGGACCGCTGTAGGCCGGGAAACGGTTCATCTGTGGAGTCGTTCTGCATATCCGGTCACCGCACGGCAGGCTGTCCGATTTTAACCCTCTGGCACGACAGCGGCAAAAGACGGCATTTGACGGTAAAACAGCCGTTCCGCCTGTTGCTGGTTGACCGCGCGCACCGTGATGCCCGACTGTGTACCGGCAGTTCCGACGCGAGATCGCCGAGCCGAGTCAAGAGTCGCGCTTTCGGCGGCTCAACCGAGAGGTTTCTATGAACAGCAAGAGCCTACGTTGGGCAATAAACGTGCTATCGATCCTAGCATTGGTATCAGCTACCGGCGCCTTGGCGCAGGACCGGCCACCAGCGCACTTTAGAGGTTTGATCAATGACTATTCACCTTCAACCGTCAAAGGCGGTCCATACGAGATTCGGGGTAACTGGTCATTGGAACTGCATCGGCGTTCCGGCAGTGCCGACTTTTCCGCGGTCCTGAATATGGAAACGTCCGACTATGGGATCGCAGAAGGCATTGTCGATCCGACGCAACCCGTGACTCGTGGGGCTCACACGCACCACATCAAATTGACGAACGCCACGGTTACTTGGAGCATGGACGGGTGCCCCACATTCAACCCCGCGACCACAAATGGCTTTCAGGTCAACGGCACGGTCAGCCTGATGACGGGCAATGGAAGCAACGCCCCCTTCGAGACCGATCCGCCGTCATCGACGCTCCAAGTCTGCGTTACTGGTGGATCGGGGGATTACTCGATTCCGTATTCGAACGTTACGTTGGTGTTGGCAGGACCTGCAGCTAAACATTTCGGAACTCAGCAGGCGATCCACGGCTTCGTTCGCACGGCAGATTAGACTTGGGACGACGCCTGTCGACCGCACAAGAAACGATGACACGAATCGCGGGTCTACCTCCTTCCCGATCGTTGGAGAGGCTGTCGATTTGTTTCGGCCTCTTCGCATCGGCACCAGCGGACCAAGGACCAGCCCCTCTGGCTCTACGGTCTGAATCCCGCCGAGAGACAGCGGTCATAAAGGATTTCAAAACACCTAAGTGGGCTGAATAGATCCTCCGAAGTAGCCTCTTTTCGTGGATGACGCGCAATCCAGAAAGTGTGGAACTGGTTATTGCTGCTGCACATCAAGTTTAGTTCTCCAGCTTCGAGGACCGCACTTGAGCACGTGCCCATGGTGGAGCAGGCGATCAAGCATGGCGGGATGGCAGCCTGTCATCTGGCGGACGAACCCGACCTCAGTTGCAGCCTTCTAGACAGCGGTAACGCCGACTGAGGGGGCCAGCGTCTTGTTCGAGGCACGGAAGCCTCCAAATCCGCGTCCGGAGAGTGCGGTTTGTCAATCGTTTTGACGATTACGGCCGGTTACCGAAGTTTCGCATAAATCCCTCCAACCCATTGTTTCTAAATGCGTTACCTGATATTCATGGGATTCGCACACTTCCCCTGCGGTTGCCGAAGTGTGTGTGTTCGAGCCGTGCCTACGCGTATGACCGGTGCTGCCAGCGTCAAGACGGGCGGTTTCGTCTCGCACTCCCATTCGTGGAGGGGCCTGTCTTGGGCCGCCAAGCTGTTCATCAGCGTGATTGTGATCGCCGGGACTTGGACGTTGGTGTACGGCGGCATTCACCAGAGCAGCAAGAACATCGCAGAATTCATCTGCTACATGGGCATCGCCATTCTGGCGTCCCGGCTCAAAGTCAGCCTGCCGGGAATCACGGGCACACTGTCGGTTAATTTCCTGTTCATCCTGATCGGCGTTCTGGAGCTCAGTTTCACCGAGACCCTGATTCTGGGCGCGGTGTCGATGCTGGCACAGTGTCTCTATCCGGAACGTCCGAAGGCGATTCAGGTGACGTTCAACGTCTGCGCGGGCGCGATTTCGACCGCGCTGGCGTACATCGTCTACCACCATCCGCTGGCCCTGGTGCTGCTCGACAGCCGGCCAATGATGCTCGGCATCGCGGCTACCGTGTACTTCGTGGCCAACGCGGGCTCGATCGCAACCGTGATTTCGCTGACCGAGCGGCGCCCGCTGACGCGCATTCTGGTCGATTGCTATTTCTGGTCGTTCCCTTACTACCTGGTCGGAGCCGGAATCGCAGGCGCGATCGGGTGGTTGAATGAGACTTTCAACTGGGAGACTTCGCTCCTGCTGGTCCCCGCCGTGTACCTGATCTACCGCTCGTACCGGCTGTATCTGGGCAAGCTCGAAGATGAGAAGCGGCACGTCGAGGAGATGGCGAACCTGCACCTGCGTACTATCGAAGCGCTTGCGCTGGCCATCGAAGCGAAGGATCACACCACTCACGAGCACCTGCAGCGCGTCCGCATTTATGCCATTGAAGTGGCGAAGGATCTGGGAGTCAGCGGAGCCGAACTGGAAGCTCTGCACGCCGCCGCGCTGTTGCACGATATCGGAAAACTCGCGGTGCCGGAGCACATCATTTCGAAGCCCGGACGGCTGACGCCGGAAGAGTTCGAGAAGATGAAGATCCACACGCTGGTCGGCGCCGAAATCCTGGAGCGTGTGCGCTTCCCGTATCCCGTGGTACCGATTGTCCGGGCACACCACGAGAAGTGGGACGGCTCGGGCTACCCGCTGGGCCTGAAAGGAGCCGAGATTCCCATCGGCGCGCGCATTCTGAGCGCGGTGGATTATCTTGACGCGCTGGCTTCCGATCGCCAGTACCGCCGCGCGCTGCCGTTGCGCGACGTGATGCAGAAGCTGTCGGCAGAGTCGGGAAAGTCGTTCGATCCGAAGGTAGTCGAGATTCTGCAGCGGCGCTACCAGCAACTGGAGCGGCTGGCGGTGGCAAAGTCTGCGGAAGATCCGAACGCTCCGCTTTCGACCGCCATCAAGATCGAGCGCGGCCTGGAACCCGCGGCCGGATTCGAAAACACCGCGGCGCAGGATTATGCCGGGCGCGAAGCGACGTTCCTGTCATCGATCGCGGCGGCGCGGCAGGAGGCGCAGGCGCTGTTCGAACTCAGCCAGGATCTGGGCGCTTCCCTGAGCCTGGGCGAAACGCTCTCGGTGTTTTCGGTCAAGCTGAAGCCGATGGTGCCGTACGACGCCATCGCGATCTACATTTTGCGCGAGAACGAACTGGTTCCCGAGTTCGTGAATGGCGACAACTACCGGCTGTTTTCCTCGCTGCGCATTCCATTCGGGCAGGGGCTTTCCGGATGGGTGGCGCAGAATCGCAAGCCCATCATCAACGGCAATCCGTCGGTCGAGCCGGGATATCTGAACGATCCGTCGAAATTCAGCACGCTGTCGTCCGCTCTGGCGGTGCCGCTCGAAGGAGTGGCGGGAGTGATTGGCGTGCTGGCGCTGTATCGCGCCGACCGCGATGCTTTCACCTCCGACCACCTCCGCATCCTGCTTGCCGTCAGCAGCAAGATGGCGCTATCGATCGAGAACGCGTTGAAGTATCAGCAGGCCGAGAACTCGGCGACCACCGATTATCTGACCGGGCTGCCCAATGCGCGCTCGCTCTTCCTGCAACTCGACCGCGAACTGGCGCGCTGCAAGCGCGACAACAAGACCCTGACCGTCATGGTTTCCGACATGGACGGCTTCAAGCAGGTAAACGACCGCTTCGGGCATCTGGAAGGCAACCGCGTCCTGCGCCTGTTTGCCCAGGCGCTGAAGGACAGCTGCCGCGAGTACGACTACGTGGCGCGCATGGGCGGCGACGAGTTCGTCGTCATCGCACCGGGGCTGGCCGCCGATGCCGCCGGGAAAAAGGCGGAACAGATGCGCGCGCTGGCGCGCCAGGCCGGAGCCGAAGTCTGCGGCGAAGAGATTCTTTCGCTGAGCGTGGGCCGCGCCATCTTTCCCCAGGACGGCGAGGACGCCGAGCACTTGCTCGCGGAAGCCGACCGCCGCATGTATGTCGAGAAGCAAAAGCAGCTCTCGTACAAAGATCGCCGGCTGCATCCCCGGCTCAAGTGCCGCGTGACCATCGAACTGCAGACCGAAGGCGGCGGACCGCCCGTCTTCGCCAACCTGACCGACATCAGCATGGGCGGATGCTATCTGGAAACCAGCGCGATTCTCTCTCCCGGCAGCAAGATCCGGCTGGGATTCTCCATGGACGACGGGACGCTGACCCACGAAGGCGTGGTGCTGCGACTCGATCCCGGGTCCGGCGTCGCGGTGCAGTTCCGGGAAGTCAACCGCGAAGGCCGCGAGCGCATGTTCAAGATTCTGGAGGCAGTGCAGAAGACCAACGCCTACTACAACAACCGCTACTTCGAGCAGATGCTGAAGCGGTAACCCCCTCCTGCTTTTTCGCGGATTCGGACCAGCCGTCCAGAAACTGATGTAGAATGGCTCTCCTGCCCCCCGGCGCTCGCGGGATGCTGGTTCGTCTCCTCGCTTGTGCATCAACCGCCGCTTCCTCGTGTCCACGATGAGTTCAGTTACGTCCTGATGGGAGAGACCATGGCCCACGGACGAGCCGCCAATCCTTCACCACAACTGCCCGAGTTCTTCGATACCTTTCATGTTCTCGTTCGTCCGGCCTACGTCTCGAAATATTTTCCAGCGCAGGGAGTGTTCTTGGCCATAGGTGACAAGCTGGGTGGGCACCCCGGACTCGGGCTTTGGGCGGGTGGCCCACCCTTGCTTTTTCTGCCTGCACTACCACGACTGAGGGTGCCCCACCCTTGCGGGGTTTGCAAGGGTGGGAACCACTGACCTATGCCTCTCGGATTTGAAGAGTGTAAATGGCCGGATGTAAGCATCCACCTGAATGGCAAAATCTCAGAGGATCGGCTGCATCGTACCCGCCCTTGCAAAAACCGCAAGAGCGGGGCACCCACTGTGTTGGTCGTGTCGGCGAGATCAAAAGCCCGGGCCACCCGCCCTTTTTCGCGAATTCGGAGCCCAGAAACTGATGTAGAATGGCCCTCCCGGCCAGACGGTCCTCTGGTCATTTCGTCCGCTTTGAGGTGCCTATGCTTAACCCGGAGAGATTTGGAATTTCGCGATTTGTGACTGTGGCGTTTGGTCTCGTGCTGTTTTCATTTGTGGCGCTGCCAGTGCAGGCGCAGTACTCGGTAATACACAACTTCGCGGGAGCGCCGAATGATGGTGCATGGGCCAATGGTGATCTTGCCGCCGATACGATAGGCAACCTGTACGGCACTACTGTGTTGGGCGGAGCCAATAACTATGGCACCATCTTTAAGATTGATTCGACTGGCGCGACCACCATTCTTTATAGTTTTACTTATGGACTTGATGGTGCCTATCCACTGGGAGGGCTGCTGCTCGATGCGGACGGCACTCTGTACGGCACGGCCAGTGTGGCTGGGAGAAATGGATCGGGCACCGTGTTCAAGCTGGATACAAACGGTACACTCGTCCCACTGTTTAGCTTCGGTCTGGGACAAAGTGGAGCAAGCCCGCACTCCAGATTAGTTACACTGAACGGCAACCTCTACGGCGTCGCGTCGAGTGGCGGCAGTTCAGGTTGCGAGGGTGGCTGTGGGATTATTTACGAGGTAACTAAGAGCGGCAAACAGACCATCTTGTATCGCTTCACTGGCGGGGTCGATGGCGCGCGGCCCCAAGGCTTGTTTCGAGACTCCGCAGGCAACTTCTATGGGGTAGCCACGCTCGATACCGGTTCCGGTGGTACGGTATTTAAGTTAGACACTGCCGCGGTCTTTTCGATTCTTTACACGTTCACGGGGGGCATCGACGGTGGTCAACCCACGGGGCGCGTGATACGTGATAACAACGGCAACATTCACGGCGTGACATTCGTTGGCGGGGATACTACGTGTGATTGTGGGGTTGTTTTCCGAGTGGATGCGAACGGCCGCGAGAGCTTACTGCACAAGTTCTTTGGGCATGGAGGCGGTGCTAAGCCCGAGGTTGGTCTTTTAGACTTAAGCGGGGTTCTCTATGGGACCACCGTAAGTGGTGGGCTTGCGTGCGGCTTCCCTGGAGGCTGCGGCACTCTTTATCAAATCGGCAAGACGGGAAATTACAAAGTGCTTCATTCTTTCGGCGGCCCCAAAGCCGGAGACGGTTACGCTAATGTCAGCGGTAGCCTTATTCGCGGGCAAGACGGCGGCATTTACGGTGCAACTTACCAGGGCGGCACTGGGACTAGCTGCACGAATGGAGTAACGGAAGGTTGCGGGACGATCTTCAAGTACACGCCCTGAACCTACTTAGACAATTACTACAACGCAGATATTACACTTACAATTTTGCTATTCCCCTTAGGCCTTGGCGAAGAGGAGTGGCGTATGTATAAGCTAACTGTCTTTGGGTTTATATTTCTCTCAACAGCAGCTATAGGGCAGACACCTAGCGCGACCCTAACAGCGGCCACTCCCACAGCTTCAACCAGCACAAATCCCGCGCCATCGCCACTATCAGTACTTTCCGTGGCGGGGGGCGATAATAACTCCACAGGAAGCGGTACAGCAGGCCAAGGGAGTAGCCCATCGATTTCTACGGGAAATGGTGGGAACTCTACGAACCCTGCGACGTCAAGTGTAGTTGGTGGGGCAGGTGGAAGTTTTACAGTTGCAACCGGGAATGGCGGTACATCCGCAAATACGGCAACGATGGGGGCAAATGGCGGCGACATCCTCCTCAATTTCGGCATTGCGGGTACTTACGCGGGTAGCGGAGCAGTAGGTCGCGGCGGTGCTTTGCTTCTGTCTCGACCCGGAGTCGCGACTAATTTACAAGGAGGTGATGTCAAAAATCCGTTGCTTTGTGGTCCTGCATCAACGGCAATCTGTCTTTATTGGCTTTATGATAGCGGTGCAATGCCGCCACTCTACAACGTTCTCGCATGGCGAGATTGCACAGGATCCAGTTGTCCTAATAGTGGTAATCAGGTGGTCGCGGGGTTGGATGATGAAGGTATACGCGTCACTCCAAAAGGCGCATTTCGGTTCACAGATGGGAGCCTCTCCGGGACACTTAATTACAATAATGGATGCCTGACCACCGCCAACAGCACTGACGGAACGCTCTCCATTGGAAATTTGTCAAGCTGCGAAAGCTACGGGCATGACGGGAACCTGAGCCTTACGAATCTCAATATTTACAGCGTACCCCTAAGTACAGGTTTACTATCGATAACGGGTAACCCCGCTACGCTTTCAAACGTTTCTAACATATTTACTATCACGTCATCGAACAATTCCAACAGCGCCCGTATGAGTTATCCGACTGACGCGCTGAACGCGCGCGTTCATCGCCGGCTTATGGCGACCGGAACCAATACCGGGGTGTCCACGACGGGCGACTCATTTAATAGCCAAGATGTCTCAACCGCTGGCGTGGCCCCAGCCACACAAGAACCTTTCGCACTGGGCTTTACCACGTCTACCACAAATGGCAACGTGGCAGGGTTGAATGGCAGTCCCACGAGTTTGCCCGGACGCAACATCTGGTGGAGTGGCTACGCGTCGATGAATTCGATCTCCAATATCCGCCACTTTATCGGGCTCTCGAATGCATCACTAAATACGCAAGGCGGGAGCGACGCCCCGAGCAGCCAGCACTATGCCGGATTTGTTTTCACGACCGACAACGCCACAATCAACGGGGTCACCTTCGACGCCTCCCATTACTGGTGCGTCACGAATAATGGCGGAAGCACGCCGACTATCACCCAAGTCTCAACTACGGTCGCAACTCCCGCCGCTGGCACCGGCCATGACTTCGATATCCGCGAAGATTCGACGAATGCAATCTGGTACTACTTTATCGATGGAAAATCGGCCTGCACATCTTCAACTACTCTACCGACCCTCGCGATCGGGCAGATGGCCATAGCGACGACGCTAACGACGACAGCCAAGACACTGAACTTCTCGTGGGCGGAAGTCTGGTCTGACAGGTAGCCATCGAAGAGGATAAGAAACTGATTCCAGAAAGAAGGTTCTCTCTAGACCGGAAATTCCCAGCCCTCTTCCTTCATCTTTTTGTTTGACCAGCGCTGCAAATGCTCGAATAGCGCCGGCTCAATCACGGCAAATCGGATGCCGACACGCCCCTCTTCGCCGATCCACATCAGCCGCGCTTTGGCTTGAAATACCACGTCGGTATCGGGAAGAACGAAGCTGACCTCGAGCAATCCGGCGAAGCGCAGCGGTTCCTTCAGGCCGTCCAGGCCCATTCCGCCGGTGCTGAGGTTCACGCCCTGGACCGAGATCTCCTCGCCCTTGGCATTCCGGATGGTGACGGGAATCTCGACCCGGGCGCGGAAGAATTTCTGCTGCTCGGTGCTGATCGATCCCAGCGAAGCGGAGTTGTCAACGGCGGCGAAGTCGATGTTGTATTGCTTCAGCTTGCGGCTCAGGGTGCGGCGCGAGATGCCGAGTTGTTCGGCCGCGAGCGTGCGATGCCCGCCGGTCCGTTCGAGGGCCTTGATGATCATCTGCTCTTCCATGCTATCGAGGTTGCTGACCGGCATGGAGGCAAGCTGCCGCAGGGCGCTGGGCTCCCCGGTAAGCGCGGCGCTGAGCTTGGCAAAGTCGATTTCCGGCTCGGCAGATTCCATGGCGACCTTGGCGATCAGGTTCCGCAATTCGCGGATGTTTCCCGGCCAGCTATGTGACAGCAGAGCGGAGATCGCCTGCGGGCTGAAGTGCTTGCCGGGCGCCTTGAGGCGTAGGAAATGTTCGGCCAGGGCAACGATGTCTTCGGGACGCTCGCGCAGCGGCGGCACGCGCAGCTGAAATTGTCCCAGGCGATGGAATAAGTCCTGGCGGAAACGTCCCTGAACGACGGCCGCTTCCAGATCCTGGTTGGTGGCGGCGACGATGCGGACGTCCACTTTGATCTTGCGGTGTCCGCCCAGCCGGTAGAACGCTTGGCCATCGAGCACGCGCAGCAACTTGACCTGGGTATGAAGTTGCAGTTCGCCGATTTCGTCGAGGAACAGCGTTCCCTTGTCGGCGAGTTCGAACAGTCCGGGCTTGGAAGAGTCGGCGCCGCTGAAAGCTCCTTTTTCATAACCGAAGAGCTCGCTCTCGACCAGGTTTTCGGGAAGCGCGGCACAATTGATGTCGACCCAGGGGCGGCTGCGGCGATTGGACGATTCGTGAATCGTGCGCGCGATGAGCTCCTTGCCGGTTCCGGTTTCGCCGGTGATCAGCGCGGTCTCTGTGTGTTCAGCGACGCGATCGACCAGGCTCATGAACTTATGCATGACCGGACTGGCCAGAATGAAGACGGTATCGTCGATTTTGCGGGAGACGACGCCCGGAGGAATCCGCGATTCGGACGGCAGCTCTGTTTTTGCCAGGTGTTGCGAGTCCGCGGCCGCTGAAACCGAGGCTACGATGGCCACTGGCTGCGATGAAGAGTCCCGCATCAGAGTGGCGGATAACTGCACCCGCGAGCCCTGCGCCGGACCGGTCATCAGAACGAGGTTGGCCTGATATCCGGCATGCGATCCGGCTGCGGCGAGAATGGTCTTCAGCAACGAGGAGTGAGACTCCGCCTCTTTTTTTGCATCAGGCTTGGCACCAGGTCTGCCATTGGCAGAAAAGAAAGATGACAAGCCGTGACCGAGCACCTGGTGCAGCGGCCGGTCTATCCATTCGGCGAATGCCGCATTGCAGGCGGTCAGCTCGCCCTCCAGGTCGGCCGAGAAGACAGCCCCCGAGGGCGGCGCGAAAGATGCACTTTTCGTGCCTTGAGATTGGGCTGGCTCGGTTCCTTGCTGCGATTTTTGGGGTATCGTCGGCATCCAGGGCGTTTGGGACGATGGTGACACACGGGAGGCGTTCCTCCGAGATGCGTCTGCCGGCCCGGGTAACCAAGGTAACGAAAGTGTGCAGAATTTCCGTCGTCCTGCCTGGCGGCGCAAGAGGTATCAACAAGCTGCCAGCTTCCCCTTTCCGGGTTCGGGGAAGGTTACTTCAGTAAGCTACTGCAGCCCCGTTTCTTCTCTTACGATTCCTCCGGGGCCCTGGTGATCAAACCCGCCACGGCCCTTGCGTGGACGCCGTGGATTCCACGCTCCAAATCCTTGAGTCGTCGTGGGATGCATTGCCGGCGCGAATCGGGGCGAGGCGCGCCGTGGCCCGGGAAGGCCTGCAGTCAAGGAGTACATGAAATCAGCGCCGGACGGTTTGTCGATCCAGACCAAGGTGTTTGTGGGTCTCACCGCATCCCTTGGGATCGCAGTGCTTGGCTTCGCCCTGTCTCACTGGCAGTCGCAGAACCTCACACGTTTTATCTGCTATCTGGCTGTCGCCATCCTTGCCTCTGGACTTAAGGTACAGCTGCCGGGCATCGATGGCACGATGTCGGTGAACTTCCTGTTTATTCTGCTGGGCGTGCTGGAGCTGAGCCTTCCGGAGACGCTGGTCATCGGGTGCACGGCGAGCCTGGTGCAGAGCGTGTGGCAGACGCGGAAGCGGCTCGACCCGGTCAAGGTACTGTTCAACGTGGCCGGGATGATGGCCAACGCCGGCGCACTCACCTATGTCAGCTACCACTGGCTGCTCTCGCGCTTCGGATCGAACAAACCCATCCTGCTGATGGTCGCGGCCCTCGTATTTTTCTTCGCCAATACTCTGCCGATCTCGGTGGTGATCGCGATGACCGAGGGCAAATCGAGCCGCAAGGTGTGGTCGGAATGCTACTTCTGGTCGTTCCCCTACTACCTGGTGGGCGCGGCGGCGGTGGGACTGGTCGGGATTATCAACCAATCGGCGGGATGGCAGACGTCGCTGCTGGTGCTGCCGCTGATCTATTGGGTCTATCGCTCCTACCGGCAATACCTGGGCCGCCTTGAGGCTGAAAAAGAGCGGGTGGAAATCGAAAAGCGGCACGTGGAAGAGATCGCGTCGCTGAATATGCGCACCATCGAGGCGCTAGCTTTGGCCATCGAGGCCAAAGACCACACGACGCATACGCATCTGCAGCGGGTGCGCACTTACGCGGTAGAAATCGCCAAGGATCTGCACCTGCCCGAGACCGAGATCGAAGCGCTGCGCGCCGCGGCACTGTTGCATGACATCGGGAAGCTTGCCGTTCCGGAGCAGATCATCAACAAGCCGGGCAAGCTGACGCCGGAAGAGTTCGAGAAGATGAAGGTTCATCCGCTGGTGGGTGCCGAGATTCTGGAGCGGGTTGCGTTCCCCTATCCGGTCGCGCCCATCGTGCATTCGCATCACGAAAAGTGGGATGGATCGGGATACCCGGAAGGGTTGTCGGGCGAGCAGATTCCGATCGGGGCGCGGATTCTCGCCGCCGTCGATTGCCTGGATGCGCTGGCTTCCCACCGGCAATATCGCAAAGCGTTGCCGTTGGCCGAGGCCATGGATCGATTGAAGGAGCAGGCCGGCACATGGTTCGATCCGCGGGTGGTGGAGATTTTGGAACGCCGCTACGTCGAACTGGAACACCTGGCCCAGAGCAAGGACGAGACCACGCTGCCCGCCAGCCTTTCGAAGACGGCTCGCGTGGAGCGCGGACTGGCGCCGGCCGCCGGATTTGAACGATCGGAACCGGCGAGTATTCCGGCAGAGAATTCCGACTTTCTCTCTTTGATCGCTTCCGCGCGCCAGGAAGCGCAAACCATGTTCGAACTCAGCCAGGATCTGGGCGTCTCGCTCAGCCTTAGCGAGACCTTGTCCGTGCTCTCGATGCGGCTGCGACGCATGATTCCCTACGATTCGATCGCAGTGTTCGTGAACCGCAACGGATGGCTTCTTCCCGAACTGGTGAGCGGCGAGAATTTCCGGGCGCTCTCCGCGCTGAAGATCCGGGTCGGCGAAGGCTTATGCGGATGGGTCGCGGAAAACTGCAAGCCCATCGTGAACGGAAATCCGCAGGTCGAGGTGGGCTACGTCGTCGACCCGGGGAAGCACAGCCCGCTGCAATCCGCGCTGGCGGTCCCGCTCGAGGGCTTGAATGGAGTGGTGGGCGTTCTGGCCATGTATCACTCCAGCCGCGATGCTTTTACTCCTGATCATTTGCGCATTCTGCTGGCCGTTGCATCGAAGGTCGCGCTCTCCGTCGAGAATGCCCTCAAGTATCAACAAGCAGAGAGTTCCGCCACGACCGACTACCTCACCGGTCTGCCTAACGCGCGATCGCTCTTCGTGCACCTGGCACAGGAAATCGCCCGCAGCCGCCGCATGAAGACCTCGCTGGCAGTGATGGTTTGCGACATTGACGGATTCAAGCAGATCAACGACTCCTTCGGCCACGTTGAAGGCGACAAGCTGCTGCGCGAATTCAGTAATCGCCTGAAGGATGCCAGCCGCGGCTACGACTATGTGGCTCGCATGGGGGGAGACGAGTTTGTGATCACTGCGCCGGGCCTATCGAACGAGGCGGCCCAGGAAAAGGCGGAACGCCTGAATCAGGCGGCCATCGAGGCCGGACGCCTGATTTGCGGCCGCGATCTCATCACCCTCAGCGTGGGGACAGCCTTCTGTCCTGAAGACGGGTTCGATGTTGAACGCCTGCTCGCCGAGGCAGACCGGCGCATGTATTCCATGAAACAGATTCATCATGCCGAAGCCGCAGGCCGCGAGCAGGAAGCGAATGCCCGCGGAGCCTCGGTCAGCTAGGAGCCTCGAAGCAATGCCGCGGCAACTCACCTTCGTCCGCCGGATCGCGCGGCACACGGCAGCACTAGTGGCCACGGCTTTGCTTGGCGGTCTTCTCTCCGCTACGCTGGTGCGCCTGGCTCCCGGCTTCGATGTGGATGAGGCCGAACTCGACCCGCATTTGAATTCCGCCAGCATTCAGGCTCTGCGCAATGCGCGGCTGGCACAAAACAACATTCTTCACTTCTACTGGAATTCCCTGGAGCGGGCGGCGCACGGCGATTTGGGAACCTCGCTTTCCCTGGGCCAGCCGGTAACTACTCTGCTGCGTCAACGTCTGGCGCTGACAGCGCAGTTGGTGGGAATCGGCTTGCTGCTGGGTTGGGCTGCAGCCCTCGCCCTGGCCTTGAGTGCGGCGTGGCTTCGGGTACAAGCCTATGACGTGCTGACGACCACAGTGAGCGGGACTTTTCTTTGCCTCCCGGCGGCGGTGCTTGCGCTGTTATCGGTATTGTGGAACGTCCCCGGATCTCTGGCAGTCGGGCTGATCGTCTTTCCGAATGTGTACCGCTACGCGCGCAATCTGCTGGCAAAAGCGTACGGCATGCCTCACATCATCACTGCCCGGGTCAAGGGCCTGAGTGAGATGCGAATCTTGTTCTGGCACGTCATTCCGGTGGCCGGGCCGCAGTTGCTCGCGGTCGCGGGAATCTCGGTGAGCATCGCCATCGGCGCAGCCATTCCTGTGGAGGCGCTGTGCGGACTGGCAGGAGTCGGACAACTGGCGTGGCAAGCGGCGCTGGCACGCGATCTGCCATTGCTGGTAAACATCACGATTCTCGTGACGCTGGTAACCTTGCTGGCCAATTCCGGAGCCGATGTAATCGGACATATGTTTCGGAGTGGGGAAGCATGAGGCTTCTCCGCGCAAATATGTGGCGGAAAACGGCTTGCGCCGTTCTGCTGCTGGTGGTGGCGGCATCGCTTTCAGCGAACTGGATCGCCCCAGAGGGATACGCCAAGCAATACCGGGAGGCGGCGGATGCACGGCCATCGCGTGCGCACTGGCTGGGCACCGACGATATCGGCCGGGACCGTTTCGCGCGCGTGCTCTACGGGACGCGAATCTCGTTGTTGCTGGCTCCCGCAGCCGCCCTGCTCTCGACCTTGATGGCGGCGCTGCTCGGCGGCCTGACGGGTTATCTGGGCGGAATGTGGGCACGCGGAGCAATGGCCGTGACAGATCTTTTTCTGTCGCTGCCATGGCTGTTTTTGCTGATCACGGTCCGGGCCTTGATGCCGTTAAACGTTTCGCCGCTGGTTTCTGTGCTGGTGACGTTTCTCATCCTGGGACTACTGGGATGGAGCAGCGCGGCGCGCGTGCTGTGTGCTACCAGTGCGACAGTGAAAGATTCTGATTTCGTGCGTCAGGCGCGGGCATCCGGCATTCGCGGAGCCCGGCTGTTTTGGATTCATGTGCTGCCGAATCTGAAGCCGGTGCTTTACGCGCAGTTCTGGATCTCGATTCCCGCGTTCATCTTGAGCGAGGCGAATCTGGGAATTCTCGGGCTGGGCATCGCGGAGCCAATGCCATCCTGGGGAAGTCTGCTGAAGGAATTGGAAGGCATGGTTTCGGTCGGCGACGAGCCTTGGAAGTTTGTTCCGCTGGTGTTGCTGGTGCTCGTCGTCACGTCGTTTCAGTTCTTGCTCTCGCCTCAGGAAGGCGAGACGGCCGCGTAACCCGCGGCAGAGTCATTACTCCGTGAGGGTGTCATGGTAACGATGTGGAGGAAGACAACCGCAGTTTTCGTGCTCTGGCTTGCGGTCTTAGCCGGCAGCATCGTGGCCCAGGGGCAGCTGAGATTCTGTCTGCGCTCGGAGCCAAAGACGTTTGATCCGCTCAAAGTCGAGGACGACGCCTCGGCGGCGATCCGCTATCTGACCGGCGGCGTACTCGTTCGGCTGAACCGCCAAACCCAGGCGCTGGAGCCGGAGCTGGCGCAATCCTGGAAAGTCTCGAAAGACGGCACGCAGATCACCTTCAAGCTGCGCAGCGGAGTTTCGTTCTCTGATGGCACGCCGTTCTCCGCCGAAGACGTCGCCCACACGGTGAAGCGGCTGATGGATCCGGCGTTGCATTCACCTACGGGAGACGCATTCCGCTCCGGGCCGGGAGATGTCGAGATTAAGATCTTATCCCCCACGCAAATTTCGATTACCTTCCCCGCTCCAGTTGCCGGACTCGACCGGCAATTCGATCAGGTGGCAATCCTCTCGGTGCACTCTCCGAAAAAAGAAATGGCGGTGCTCGGCCCGTTTATGGTCGCCGACTACCAGCCGGGCGCAAGCATCCTGCTCAAGCGGAATCCGAACTACTGGAAGACCGATGCGCAAGGCCGCAAACTGCCCTATCTGGATTCCATCCACCTCGATATCCAGCCGAATCGCGATGTGGAGATGCTGCGTTTCAAGCGCGGCGAGATTGATCTGATCAACTCGCTCGACAGCGAGTACTTCGACAAGCTGGCGGAAACGTCTCCGCAACTTGTGCATGATGCCGGGCCTTCGCTTGACAGCGAGCAGATGTGGTTCAACGAAGTGGCCAAGTCGCCGCTGCCGGCCTACAAGAAAGTGTGGTTCCGGTCGGCGAATTTCCGGCGGGCGATTTCCGACGCCATCAACCGGGAAGACCTGAGCCGAGTCGTCTTTCGCGGGCACGCGCAGCCGGCCGCAGGCCCGGTCTCTCCCGCGAACAAGTTCTGGTTCGATGCAAAGCTGAAGCCGCAAGCGTACTCCCCCGATGCCGCGCTGAAAGAGCTACAGTCGGACGGCTTCCGCCTGGAAAACGGCACGCTCAAGGACAAGAGCGGGAACGAAGTGGTCTTCTCGATCATCACCAACGCAGGCAACAAGTATCGCGAGCGGATGGCGACGATGATTCAGGAGGACTTACAGAAGATCGGGATTCAGGTCAACGTGGTCACGCTCGACTTCCCATCGCTCATCGAGCGGATGACGCAGACCTTTGACTACGAAGCGATTCTGTTGGGCCTGACCAACGTTGGGCTTGATCCCAACGAGCAGATGAATGTCTGGCTGAGTTCGTCGGAGAACCATCAGTGGAATCCGCAAGAGAAGACGCCTGAGACACAGTGGGAGGCCGAGATCGATCGGCTGATGCGACAGCAGGCTTCGTCGGCGGACGCCAGGAAACGCAAGGAAGCCTTCGACCGGGTTCAGGAGATTGTGGTGGAAGAAGAACCCTTCATCTACCTGGTCAACCGGAACGCGCTGTCCGCGGTGGCGGCATCGGTTCACGGGGCCAGCCCCGTGATTCTGGTCCCGCAAACCTACTGGAACGCGGAGCGGCTGACGGTACAGTAAGCCAGCGCTTTTCCCACTGCTGAGTTGCGGACAACTGCGAAACTTGCGGGATGCCACGGCAACATGAATGCGAATCCAAAATCCGAGGTTGTTCTTTCCGCACGCCTTTCCGTCAGCTATGGCGACAAACCGCCTGTGCTGCGCGAGGCGGAGTTCGAGATTCGCCGCGGGGAAGTCCTGGGACTGGTAGGCCAAAGCGGCTCGGGCAAGAGCACAGCGGCGATGGCGATTCTGGGCCTTTTGGACGGCAAGCGAACTCACGCTACGGGAACGATCGAGTTTGAAGGACGCGATCTGATGCGGCTGCGGGAGCGCGACTGGCGCGAACTGCGCGGACGCAAGCTGGCGCTGGTCCTGCAAAGCCCGCTCTCTTCTCTTAATCCTGCTCTCAGAATTCGAACTCAGCTCAAGGAGGCCTGGCGGGCCCATGCTTCCGGGTCAAAGGCCGAACAGGACCAGGCGATCCGCAGCGCGCTGGAGAACGTCAGCCTGCCGTCAGATGACGAATTCCTTCGCAAGCTTCCGTCGCAGATGAGTGTCGGACAGGCGCAGCGGGTATTAATCGCGATGGCCATCTTGCATCGCCCGGCGTTACTGATCGCCGACGAGGCGACCAGCGCCCTCGATGTGATCACGCAGTCGGAAATCCTGGCGCTGTTCCGCACTCTGAATCGAAGCACGGGAATGTCGCTGCTGTACATCTCTCACGATCTGGCGTCGGTTGCGGGCATCTGCGACCGTATCGCGATCCTCCACGAAGGGCGGATCGTAGAACAAGGCCCAACCGAGCAAGTTCTAACCAATCCGCGGCACGAATACACACAGCGGCTCATGGCCGCCATGCCGAAACTGCTCCAGCAGTCTGATTCGCGGCTGCGCGCCAACACGACGGCTGCCGGAATGCCGTAGTCTTCGGACGCTCAATCTCAACCGCATAAGATCCCCGGACCTTTCGAGCCTCTTCAGACACTCCTGTCGAGCGGGTCGGCTTAACTCCTTGAGATTGGCCAAGATCATACGTAGAAGCGGGACATTTCGTCCCGCGCCCCTGTGTCTGGGACAAACTGGCGCACGCGCCACGGCAGCCCAGCTCCCAATAGTCCATAAAATCAACAACTTAGTACAGGGAGACTGGTTTGTCCCGTGCTACAGAACCCATGGCTACTAATCTCGATCTTCCCCCCATTTAGGAAAGAAAGGGTGAGATTTATGGTCCGGACTCGGAAGTCCAGCAGGTCGACGGGACGTGGAGAGCGGCGCAGCGCCGCCTGGGGTAAGCGGCTGATGATGGTTGTGCTGCTTGCAACCAGCATGGCATTTGGCCAGGGATTGAATAACGCGTCCGCCAGAGCCTCGCGGATCGCTCCAGAGCTTTCCGGCCTGCTTGCTAAGGCCCATCAAGGGCTTGGGCGCGGTGAGACCGTCAAAGTCATCGTTCAGTACCGGACGGTGCCAACCTCGGCGCACTACGCGGCGATGCAGAGCCGCGGTGGCCATCTTCACGTGAAACTGCATATGATCCGGGCCGCGTCTTTCACGATTCCGGTCAGCGCTTTACCGGCGCTGGAAGCCGATCCGGAGATCCAGTCGGTCACGATCGATCACCCGATGAACGTGATGGACGACCTAACGGACAGCGCCACCGGAGTGTCGGCGGCGTGGAACGCCGGATTCAGCGGGGCGGGCGTTGGGGTCGCGGTCATCGACAGCGGAATTAACGATAGTCACCCCGATCTCTGGAATGCCAGCCACACGGCTTCGCGCGTTGTGTATCACCAGGATTTCACCGGAACGGCTACGAGTAACTCCAGCGGCGCGATGTATGACCTGTACGGTCACGGAACCCACGTGGCCGGAATCATCGGCGGCAACGGATCCCTCTCTGGCGGGCAATACGAAGGCGTCGCCCCCGGAGTGAATCTGATTGACTTGCGGGCGCTGGATGCGAACGGCGCCGGCAGCGACAGCACGGTCATCGCAGCCATTCAGCAGGCCATCGCCCTGAAGAACACGTACAACATTCGAGTTATCAACCTGTCGTTGGGCCGCGGCATCTGGTCCAGCTATACGCAGGATCCGCTCTGTCAGGCGGTTGAATCCGCATGGAAGAACGGAATCGTGGTCGTGGTGGCGGCCGGCAACTATGGCCGCTTGAGCGTAAATGGCAGCAATGGTTTCGGAACGATCACCGCGCCGGGCAACGATCCGTTCGTGCTGACCGTGGGCGCGACCAAGAGCAACGGATCACCGCTCCCATCGGCGGAGACAAAGGCGAGCTATAGCTCAAAGGGTCCGACGACCTACGATCACATCGTGAAGCCTGACATTGTCGCTCCGGGCAACGACATCGTGTCCCTGGCCGCACCTGGCGCCACGCTGGAGCACTCGTATCCGACTGAACTCGTGACTGGCAATGACAATGGCAACGACTATTTCACTTTGAGCGGGACCAGCATGGCGACGCCGACGGTTGCAGGAGCTGTCGCACTGTTGCTGCAAGAGCAGCCTACGCTGACACCGGATCAGGTAAAAGCGCGATTGATGAAGACTGCCTACAAGATGGGGCTGAGCTCCACTTCAGCTTATGTACCGCATCTTTCGCAGAGCTTCACCGACTTTTACGACCTGTTCTCGGTCGGCTCCGGCTTGCTGAATGTGCAAGCAGCGATCGCCAACACCGACCTGGCGCCGTCGAATGTGGGAGCGGCTCTGTCGCCCAGCGCGGTCTATAACCCGCAGACCAGAGTCGTCTCTCTTGTCTATGGAAACTCCAGCGTTGCCTCCAGTTCGGTGGTCTGGGGCACGTCAGTGGTTTGGGGAACGTCGGTGGTTTGGGGAACTTCTATCGTCAACGGGACGTCAGTGGTTTGGGGAACTTCGCTGCCCTGGAATGACAACACCCTGAACGCCTTCAGTGTCGTCTGGGGGTCTAGCACCGGCTCCAGCACTACTGCGTCAAGCGTCGTTTGGGGTGCGAGCGTTTCGGACACGAATGTCGCATTTTCAGATGCAGGTGATGATGAACAGTAAGGCCGTGTGAATCCAAGAAAGGAGAACGCAAAGATGCAAGACACACGGCAAACCAAGTTCATCGCGGCGATAATGCTGGCGGGCGTGACCGCCACCGCATTCTCCAGCTACGCGAGTCACCGGTTGCACCCATACCTGGCGCTGGCGATTCTCGGATTCGCGGTGATCACCTCGCGATTAAAAGTAAAGTTGCCGGGAATCAACGGCAACATGTCAGTGAATCTGCCGTTCCTATTGACGGCGGTGATGAACCTGAGCGGGGCCGAAGCGGTCGGCATCACGGTTGTTTCGACCGCCGTGCAATGCTGGCCCAAGAATGGGAAGATGAACCGCCGGCAAATGGAGTTCAACCTCAGCATGATGGCCTTCGCCGCCGGTGTAGCCAGCCTGGTATACCACTTCAGCCTGATGCGCCTCGGGGTTCCCATGACCGCAGGAGCGGCACTGTCGGCGGCCGCATTATTCCTGAGTCAGACCGGTTCGGTTGCCGGGATCGTTTCTCTCAGCGAGGGAAAGTCCGCCACTTCGACATGGCGGAGTATCGCGGAGCTCTCGTTCCCTTATTACGTCGTAAGCGCCGGAATCAGTGTGATGGTGCAAACCGTGAGCAATCGCCTCGGCTGGGAACTGGCATTGGCGGTCTTCCCGGTGATGTACCTGATCCACCGATCGTACCGGCTGTACTTCTCCAAGTGGGTTGAAGCTCCGCGCACTCCGGTTCTCGTCAGGGCCGCCGGCGCGGGAGTGTAATCGATCGGCAATAAGGGTGGCCGCCCGGGCAAGCGGCCGCCCTTTTCCTTTCAGCCTGTCGTCAGATTCTGGACCGGCATGGCGATCGTCGGCAATTCCACACAGAATGTCGTGCCGTGGCCGAGTTCGCTGTCGACATTGATCCGGCCGCCGTGGCGGGTAACCAGCCACTGCGCGATTGCAAGACCTAACCCCGCGCCTCCCTGGGCGCGGCTTCTCGCCTTATCTACACGGTAGAAGCGCTCGAAAATCCTGGTGTGCTCATGGGAAGCGATGCCGATCCCGGAGTCGCGCACAACGATCATTATGTTTCCGCCCTTTCGTTCAAGCGAGAGAGCAATGTCCCCCGGCGACGGGGTGTACTTGAAGGCATTATCGAGCAGGATATCCGCCACTCGGCGCAGTGCCGCCTCATCTCCCATGACAAACGCTTCGGGAGCGTCGAGTCTGGCGAAGAATTGCAGATTGCGGATCGTCGCCACCCGCCGCCAGCCCTCCGCGACACCTCTCAGTGTCTGAGTTACATTGACCGGCTGCACCCGCAAGCTCTCGCGCCCCGAGTCGGCCCGGGCCAAGGCCAGCAATTGTTCAATCAGGCTGGTCGTGCGCTCGGCTTCGAAAAGAATATGGCGCAACGCTTCCTTGTACTCGTCCTCCCCGCGAGAGCGGCGCAGAGCGAGTTCGGCTTCCGTGCGGATAAGTGACACTGGAGTTCTGAGCTCGTGCGAGGCGTCGGCTGTGAATTCCGCGATGCGCAGGAATGCGGTTTCGATCCGGTCGAGCATTTCGTTCAGAGTGTCGGAGAGCCGCTGCAGCTCATCGCCTGTCTCCAGCTTCCGCAGGCGGCTGCGCAGATTCACACCCGAGATGTCGCGCGCGGTGCGAACCAGGTCATCGACCGGGGCCAACGCCCGGTGGCTCAGCCAATAGCCGCCGCCGGCAGCCGTCAGCAGCAACAAGGGAGCGAACATCAGCAAAAAAGAGCGAAACACCGCCAGGGTTTCGACCGCATCATTCGTCTCTAACCCCATAGTGGCGAAATAGACGTGTCCGTTGACCTGGAGCTTCTGCCGGATGAAGCGATAGGGATGGTCCTCAATTGACTGGTTCTTGTACACGGCAAGATCCGCGCCGGGCAACGAATCAAGAGTCACCGGGTGAGCGCGCAGAAATCCGGAGCGATAGATTTCCTCTCCGTTCTCGGCGTCAACCTCGAGGTAATTGCCCAGGTGCTCGATCGCATAGGTATCCCGCAATTCGTCGCGAAGCTGGACGAGCGAAGGGTTCTGACCTTGTTCCTGCAACAGCGTGCGAAGGTCATCGACTTGCTCATTGAGGCTGTCGTCGACGAGATCGTAAAGATGATGCCGGAGAATGAACCACATGCCCGCACCGAAAACGAACTGGGCCAACGCAAAGATGGCCAAGTACCAGAGGGTAAGGCGCATTCCGATGGAAATTTTGGTCATGGGCAATTTGACAAGGCTCATCCGGCTGGGCTCACTGCGACTCCCGGCGCACCGTATAACCGACGCCCCGCACGGTATGAATCAATTTAGGCCGTCCCGGCGAGTCGATCTTGGCGCGCAGCAGGTGCATGAACGCGTCGAGGGTGTTCTCTTCGATCTCGCGGTCAAAGCCCCACACCGACTCGATCAGAGAGCGGCGTGCAACTACTTTGCCGGCGCGATACATCAGACGTTCCAGCAGATTGTATTCGGTGCGGGTCAGAGACACCCGGTCTTCGCCGCGCATCACTTCGCGGCTCGCGGGATCGAGCACCAGGTCGGCGACGCGCAGGCTTGTGTCCTCTGCCGCCAGAGCCCGCCGTTTGACGGCTCGCAGGCGGGCGACCAGTTCTTCGAAGGAGAATGGCTTCGTCATGTAGTCGTCGGCGCCCACATCAAGCCCGCGGACAATATCGGGCACAGAATCCTTCGCGGTCAGCATCAGGATCGGTGTCCGGATCTTTTCCGCGCGCAGCCGCTTTGCCAGTTCGTAGCCGCTGAGTTTGGGCATCATGATGTCGAGGACGATGACATCGAACTCGTAGGATTTCGCCAGCGTGAATCCCTCTGCGCCGTCCGACGCACACGTGGCAATGTGGCCTTCTTCGGTCAATCCCTGGTGAAGGAGGTTGGCCATGCGCGCTTCGTCTTCGACGATCAACACCCTCATTGTCGTGGCTTGGCTGTCTAGGGAATATTAGCGTGAATCCGGGCGATTCGCGTCCATCATGTTCATTCTGCGGCATCGTGGGAGAATAGGCAGGATAGAGGCTCCCGAATGGCTGGTTCACGTTCACTCCTGGCCTGGTGTGCCGCTCTGCCGCTGGCACTGACAGTTCTGTCCGCCACCGGCTGCACCGGAAAGTCGAGCGCACAAAGCTCCGCGGTTGAATTGAGCGCGAACGTGAAAGTTCCGTTTCAGTTTGTCGCGTACGGAGACACGCGCTTTCACGACCCGAAAGACACAGATGCTGCGAATCCAGCCGCGCGCGCCGCGTTGGTGAAGGCCATTGCCGGGGCCAATCCCGCTTTCATTTGTTTCACCGGCGATATTGTGTTCAATGGCTACGACTCCGGCGATTGGAACGTCTGGGATCGGGAAACCAGCGTCTGGCGAGAAAAGAAGATTCCTGTCTATCCGGTACTGGGAAATCACGATCTGCACGGATCGGAGAAGCTCGCTCTCAGCAATTACTTCGAACGCTTTCCCGAACTGAAGGGGAGCCGCTACTACTCAGTGCGCGCCGCGAACACCATGATTCTTGCACTCGACAGCTCAATGGACGAGGCCGAAGGACCGCAAGGACGGTGGCTGAGTAATGAACTTGATCGCATCCCGGCGGACGTGGACTTTGTCTTCGTGCTATTGCATCACCCGCCCTACACCTCTTCGAGTGCGAAGCTGCTGGGTGGAGGACATTCGGCTCGTCCACGGGAAGAGGCGCTGGCGGCCATGCTCGAAGAGCGTCAGTCCCGCGCCCCATATCGCATCGTGCTCTTCTCCGGCCATGTTCATAACTACGAACGGCACGAGCGCGGCGGCGTCACGTATTTTGTGACCGGCGGCGGCGGAGCTCACCCATATCTCATCAACCGTCCGGCAACCGATCCGTTCCAGAGCAAGGCGATCAACTATCACTACCTTCTGGTTGCGGTCGAGGGCCAGCAGCTCACAGTCACCATGAATCGGCTGGATCTGAGCAACAGCCACGAGGTCTGGACCCAGCCCGACTCGGTCACAATTACGCCGCCGTCGGCCCAATCTCGGGGTAAGTAGAACGGCATTCAGAATAATGGGAATGGCCCGCTTCCCTCGGAAGCCTGCACTTTGCTGAGCGAAGCGGGCCTAGGTTGCAGCACAAAGATCGAGCTCACTTCCCGCGAGGCAGCGGGAAGACGGAGTATCTCTTCAGATTGCCTTATCCGCGCATGGGTCCTTCTGCCACGACACGCCCAGGGCATGCAGGGTGAGCCGGTCGAGGAGTGTCAGCTTGTCGGGCTCGAGAACAGCACTGTAGGCGTATTGGACCAGAGCGTCACAGGTGATGCACCAACGCTCGTGACGTACAATCCCGCCGCAATGCTCGCATTGGGCCTGGGCTGAATATTGATTGCTATGGAACCAGCTGGCTGCGGGCTTGGCGGACATGAGTGCGGACCTCCGTGAATAAAATCGCAAAATAACAGATTCCCCGCGCCGACGGGACTGCTCGGTGGAACTTCTGGTGCTGCCAGAGTAGGTCGTCCCCGAGATCGGCTTCAGTCGAGGCTCTCACGGTGGTGTGTGATTTTGATCACAGACGACGCCGGAATGGGCTGCGTTGGCCGCGAACTTCGTGAACACGGATGGCATGGTTTATTCTGGAGGGTTATTCGACGCTGCTGAGAAACGCCGTTAAGTCTGTCTTGCTGCAAGCCCACCGCGCAGCCCGGGAATCCCAGGAACTCGCCGGTGGAGGCTGGAATTCGCCCATATGAAAACTGGCATCATTGGCCTGCCACAGGTAGGCAAAACTTCATTGTTTCGTATCCTGACGAAGGCGCATCTCTCCGAACACGCCTTTGCCAATCCCCGCGAAGCGCACGTCGGGGTCGCCAAGGTTCCCGACGATCGGCTCGACCGCCTGGCGGCGCTCTATAACCCCAAGAAACTTACGCATACGTCGGTCGAATATGTCGACGTCGGCGCCATCGGCCAGGACGCACTGAAGGAAACTGCCTACCTCGGCAACCTGCGGCAGGTCGATGCACTGGCACATGTTGTGCGAGTCTTCGACGATCCTGCCATCCCCCATGTGGGGGAGATCGACCCCCTGCGTGATATCAAGAACGTCGAGTTCGACCTGATGGTCAGCGATCTGGGCCAGATCGAAAAGCGGCTGGAGCGCCTGGAGAAGGATCTGAAGAAGATGAAGACTCCGGATCTGGAGAAGGAATTCGAACTCCTGAAACGCGCCAACGCCCACCTAGGCGAAGAAAAGCCATTGCGGGAGATGGCTATGACGCCCGAGGAGAAGAAGCGCATCCGCGGATTCATGTTCCTGAGCGAAAAGCCAATCCTCTACGTTCTGAATATTGGCGAATCGACCGAACTCGGAAAAGATCTGGGCGAGGCGGTCGACCAATACAAACTCACGGAGATCGCGGCACGGATGAACGGGGGGGCGACGGCCATTTGCGGAAAAGTCGAGGCGGAACTGTCAGAAATGAGCGATGCGGATGCCGCCGAATTTCTCTCGAGTTACGGACTCGAGGAGAGCGGTCTTACCCGCCTCATCCGGACGACTTACCAGTTGCTCGGCCTGATTTCGTTTTTCACTGCCGGCGAAGACGAATGCCGGGCCTGGCAGATTCCCGCCCACACTCGCGCCCAGGAGGCAGCCGGCGCAATCCACTCGGATCTGGAGAAACATTTCATCCGCGCGGAAACCATTCGCTGGGATCAACTTCTCGAAGCCGGCTCTGAGGCCAATGCCCGCGCCAAAGGCACTTTGCGCCTGGAAGGCAAGGACTATATCGTGCAAGATGGAGACGTGATGCACATCCGCCACAGCGGCTAAGACTGAGTTGAAGTCCGAGAACTGATATCATCCCCGAGCCCATGCATCCCATCCTCACCAGTATTCTGCTCGGCCTGACCGCCGCGGCGGCAAACGTTTTTGGTGGTGCCATCATTGTGCAGCGGCACTGGGAGCGCCGTTATCTCCGCTACTTCGTGGCCCTGGGCGCGGGATTCATGCTGGCCACCGCGATCGTCGAAATGATCCCGGAGAGTTTCGAACTGCGCGGGCGGTCTGCGGCGTTTCTGGTTCTTCTGGGATACCTCATCATCCACTTCTTTGAACACACCGTAACGCCCCACTTTCACTTCGGCGAGGAAACCCACCAGTCCGAATTCCAGCACTCACATAACGGATACTCGGTGCTCCTGGGCCTCATCATTCACACGTTCTTTGACGGCATTGCGATTGCCTCGGGATTTCTGGTTTCCAATATCTTGGGTTGGCTGATTTTCTTCGCCGTGTTCCTGCACAAGATCCCCGAGGGATTTACGGTGAGCTCGGTCATGCTGGCGAGCGGGCGCAGCCGCGGGATCGCCTGGGGAGCTTCGGTGATCCTGGGCGGATCGACCCTGGCAGGAGTCCTGACCATGGCTCTGTTCCGGCACGACGTGCGTGCCGGACTGCCATTGTCGGCAGGAGTGACGATTTATGTTGCCGCGTCGGACCTGATTCCCGAAGTAAACAAAGAGCCGGCCATGAAGATGGCACTGCTAGTGTTCGTGGGGACGGCCGTCTTCTTCCTGCTCGACGCTCTGTTCCACATCCGCTGACCCCGCGAACTGACCCGGTTCAGTCTACGGTGTGCTTGGCGGTGTAGCCGTCGCGGGCGACTACCTCGATCTTCACGTCTTTGCCCTTTTGATCTTTCACCTTTAGCTGGCCGCCATCCGGGGCCACAACTTGCACCTTCAGCTTGCGGTACGTGCCGTCGAGCTTGGTGTTGGTGGGACTATAAGCCAAGGTGTATTCATGGCGGATGTCATCGCCAATATCGTGGAAAATCTCCGCAAACTCGGCTTCGAAGCGCGGGAAATAAGCTCGCCCGCCGGTCATCGAGGCGAACGTCCGCATTTCGTTGTCGGCCTGCAAATAGTCGATGTTCTTGATGCCCCAGCTGGCCATGCCGTGAGTCATTCCGGTGCAATGCTGAACCTCGCACATTTCGCGGAGATACCACCCGATGCTGATGGGAAAGATCGTGACATCCTTGGTGTCTTTGACCTTCTTCATGATCTTGTCGAGGGTCAGCTTGCTGAAGGTATCGACGCCGGTTGACACCAGGATGATGTACTTCTTGCCTTCCACACGGTCGAGGCGATCGAGCATGTCGTAGAGCGCGTCAAACTCGTTCGTCTCGGAGAACCCCGGGATGCGCAGCTGATTCAGTGCGCCGAAGACGGCACGCTTGTCTTGCGTGAAATCGACCAGAATGTGAGGCTGCATGTCGTAATACGCCACCGCGACCCAGTCGTCTTTCTTCAGGCTGTCGGCGAAAGCATACGAGGCATTGAGCGCGTCGACCAGAAGGGGCCAGGTGGTTGAGGCGAATTCGACCAGAAGCACCGCCGTAATCGGAGCCTCCGACACGCCAAACTTGCTGACGGTTTGTGGAACCCCATCTTCGCTAATGCGGAAGTTCTCTTTTTTCAGTCCCGGAACAAACTGGCCGTCCTTGGTGGTGACCATTACGTTGACGTTGACCAGCGGCACATTCACTTTCAGCGAATAGTCCGGCATGTCCTCCGGCCGATTGGTCGACACCGGAGGAGGCGGCGGTGGAGTGTCGTCGGCCTTCTTCCGAGGAATGGCATATGGGCCGACGTTGTCGGATGGGCCGCCGGCTTCGGCAGGAACGTCCTGTTTCGGTTTGCCGTTACTCTGGTCCTGCGGCGCCGTCGCCGATGGGGAAGACTGCCCGGCTTGTCCTTGTGACGACTGATCTTGCGCCCAGGAAGACGACACGATAAACGACAGCGCGCAGACCAGGGACAGCAAAATCCTGACCGGCTTGTCGCAGATTCCAGTGTGGTGAATCGTTTGCCTGCACATAAACAAACCCCTCAAGCACCGCCCTGTGCTAGTATAGACGCAAGGATTCGCAATTGGGATGTTTTGCCGGCCCCCGTACTTCCTTCCTGGCAACGACTTACAGTTCGGCGGAATCTAGATCAATGTCTCGTGCGTAGAGATGGGTGTCGCATCGGTTTTGAAGAGAGTTGTTGGCGGCTCTCGGAGTGTTGCATGCACAAGGTAGCAGTCTCATTGTTGGTCGCTTTTTTCTCCCTGTCCACTGGCTCGATCGCTCAAAACTCCCAGCCTCCTCAGACGATACCGGTCAGCGAAATTCACGCGGGGATGCGTGGCGTCGCCTACACCGTTTTTCAGGGCGTCAATCCCGAGCCCATGGATGTGGAAGTCCTGGGCATTCTGCACAACGTCAATGGGCCCAAGGGCGACATTATCCTGGTTCGCCTGCATGGCGCCAAAGTTGAGTACACCGGCGTGGTCGCCGGCATGAGCGGCAGTCCCGTGTACTTCGACGGGAAGTTGGCCGGAGCATTGGCCTTCCGGATCGGCGAGTTTTCCAAGGAGCCGATCGCCGGGGTCACGCCGATTGCGGACATGCTGGAAATCAACGCTCTGGACAAGTCTCCGTCGGAGGAAGCGTCGGCCGCCAAGCCTTCTGTGCAGAATGCCGCGGGACGAACCGCGGTTCCCGGCGACGCTGGGGCCCTTCCTAACACTTCGCAAGGCTTCGTCGACTATCTCAAACCGATCGACGCGCCGCTGGTTTTCAACGGTTTCTCGGAAGATGCGGTGCGTCAGTTCGCTTCCCAGTTTGCTTCTGCAGGAATCGTCCCGGTGATGGGTGCTGGCTCCGTTAGCGACGACGAGCAACCGGAACCGCTGGTTCCCGGATCCGCGGTCAGTGCAGTTCTCGTCCGCGGCGACATGGACATTTCCGCGACCTGCAGCGTCACTTATGTCGACCCGCAGCGTCTGCTGGCATGCGGACATCCTCTGTTGCAATTCGGTTCGGTCGACCTGCCGATGGACAAGGCGGAAGTGCTGGCCACTCTGCCGTCACCGCTCAACGCCTTCAAGATCATCAACACCACGCAGCAGGCGGGCGTGTTTGTGCAGGATCGTCATACCGGGATTATGGGCGTCTTCAACAAACAGGCGGACATGATTCCTGTGACCCTCACTATTCGCGGAGGAGCGGGCGAAAAGGACTTTCACTACGAAGTTCTGAACAATGCGCGCCTGAGCCCAGTCGCGATCATGGCCACGGTGTTTAACGCTCTGCACGGGGTGAACGAATACGGTGAGGAGATCACCTATAGCCTCAATGGCAGCATCGACGTGAAAGGCTTTCCCGAGGTTTCCCTGAAAAACATGTTCGCGCCCGGAGAAAACGGGCCGCCGGCGGCGATGGCTGCGGCCTTATCGCTGGGTGAGCGCTTCGGACGGATTTACGACAATCCCTATAACGCTCCCGCGGTGAAGAGCGTGAATCTTGATTTCAATCTGGTTCGCGAACGGCGCTGGGCCCGGCTTGAGAGTGCTCGCACCGACGTGACCGAAGCGCGTCCCGGCGACAAGATCATGGTCGAGACGGTACTGGCTCCGTATCGCGGCGAGCGGGTTGTGCGCCAGATTCCGGTAAAGATTCCGACATCGGCCAGCAAGGGAACGCTGCGCATCCTCGTAAGCGACGGCGAAACTCTCGACCGCGTCAGCCACATGAATCCGGCGTTCGGGCGCAAACTCGACCTGGCGTCGACCATCGCCGTGCTCAACAAGGAGCACTCCAATAACCGGCTTTACGTTTCGTTGCTCGAGGCCGATCCCGAAGCCCGGGTTGCGGATAAAGTCATGCCTACGCTGCCGCTATCAATCATGAACATCATGGACGGCATGCGGGGCAATCAGGAGATGATCGTCAGCGGCGAATCGAATGTGGATGAGACATCCACGCCACCGCTCGATTATGTGGTCAGCGGGGCCGAGCTGTTGACCGTCACAGTGAAGTGAAGCAGGGCTGCTCGGGCTCTACTCTTCTTCCTGTTCGCCCATCTGCTGCGCCAGATAGCGCTCGTATCCCAGTTCCTTGATCTGATGCAACTGGGCTTCGAGAAAATCGACGTGGTCTTCCTCGTCTTTCAGCAGCTGGACCAGCAGGTCGCGGGAGCCATTGTCGGCTTCTTTGGTGGCGATGGCCACGGCGTCGTTGTACGCCTTCACGGCGGATACTTCGAGGGCCAGATCGCTTTCAATCATCCCCTTCACCGTGCCGCCCACTTTCAATTCCAGCGGCATCATGGACGGGCTGCCATCGAGGAACAGGATCCGCTCGATGAGCACTTCAGCGTGCTTCATCTCGCCGATCGACTGTTTTTTGATGTATTCCGACAGCTTGTGGTATCCCCAGTTCTCGCACATTTCCGCGTGCAGAAAATACTGGTTGATGGCTGTCAATTCCTCGCGGAGAGCTTTATTCAGTTCAGCAAGAACTTTTGCATTGCCTTTCATAGCGCCCCAGAGTATCGCAAAAATACACGCGGAAGATCAACGGGAAAGATCATGGAGAACGGAGTCTGCATTCAGAATAGGGAATGTCGACTACTATGCGGGATCGTTTCTATTCCAATGCAGCCTCGATCGTCTTCAGCAAAGAAGCCCGGGTGAAGGGCTTCTCGAGCAGCCGTATGCCGGTTTCCACGCCCTGGTTTGCCAGCAGTTCTCCGGTGTATCCCGACATGTAGACGACCTTCATTTCCGGACGCAACTCAATGAGGCGCAACACCAGTTCCGGACCACTCATGCCCTTCATGACTACATCAGTCAGCGTCAAATCGACGCGCGTGTGATCGGCGCTGACGACTTTCAGTGCAGACTCCCCATCCACGGCTTCCAGCACCGCGTAGCCGTGCTCTTCGAGCAGCTTCCTCGTCAGGCGCCGCATGATGGCATCGTCTTCCGCCAGCAGAATGGTGAGACCTTCGCGTCGTGGCGGCAAGGCATCAGCCTTGGTTTCGCCATCGGCCGCGAGCTTGTAGTCGGCACAGGGGAGATAGATTTTGAAGGTCGTGCCGCGCTCGGGCTCGCTGTAGACCCAGATGTGACCTCCACTCTGCTTGACGATCCCGTAGACCGTCGCCAGCCCGAGACCGGTTCCCTTCCCCGTTTCCTTCGTGGTAAAGAATGGTTCGAAGATTCGCGAGCGCGTGGCCTCGTTCATGCCGACGCCGTTATCGCTGATAGCCAGCATGACGTAACGGCCGGCGGCCATCGAGGGATGCTCACGGGCAAACGATTCGTCGAAGTCGAAGACGCCGGTCTCGATAATCAGCCGGCCGCCGCGCGGCATGGCGTCGCGGGAGTTGACCGCCAGGTTCAGCACGACCTGGTCGAGTTGTCCCGGGTCCACTTCAACGATTGCCGTGCCCGCTTTCGGCCGCAGTACGACTTCCACGTCATCGCCCATCAGAGGACGGAGCAGCTTGGTGACCTGGTCGAGCCTCTCATTCAGATCCAGGACCTGGGCCTGCACCTGCTGCTTGCGGCTGAAAGCCAGCAACTGCCGCGTGAGAGATGCGCCTCGCTTGGCCGCTTCCCGGATATTGTCGATATACTCTCCGCCCTCGCGGTCGACACGGCTGCTGAGTAGTTCGGTGCAGGCGGTCACGATCCCGAGCAGGTTGTTGAAGTCGTGGGCAACACCTCCGGCGAGACGCCCGACAGCCTCCATTTTCTGCGACTGCCGCAGTTGATCTTCTACTTTCTTCTGAGCCGTAATATCGCGCGCGATCGTTGAAGCTCCAACCACGTTTCCTTCGGTGTCGTGAATCGGCGAAACGGACAGCGAGACGTTCAACGTCCGGTTGTCTTTCGTTTTCCGGACCGTATCGAAATACTCGATGCGCTCGCCCGCGCGGATCCTTTTCAGGATGTTCGGAATCTCTCCCTCGCGTTCGGGAGGGGACAGCAGTGTGATGGAACTCCCGATCATCTCTTGCGCGCTGTATCCGTACATGTGCTCGGCGCCCTTGTTCCAGTGGGTCACAATGCCGTCGAGGTTCTTTCCGATGATCGCATCCTGCGAGGAATCCACGATGAGCGCCAGCCGATTCTGCGAATCCCGCAACTCTCGGTTCTTTCTGCGGTCGAGTTCCTCGTTCGCCCGACGCAGTTCTTCCTCAATGCGCTTGCGGTCGCTGATATCGCGGATCACGCTCAGCACGATCGTCCCATTCGCAGTAACAACCGGGCTGAGGCTGATCTCCACCGGGAATTCGGATCCGTCGCGGCGCCGACCGTAAAGATCGAGACCTGAGCCCATGCGGCGGATCTTGGGCCGCTCGTGGAACTGGGCGCGATGCTGATGGTGCTGTCCCCGCTGCCGCTCGGGGACGAGCATCTCAATTGGGTGCCCGATCAGTTCGTCACGCGTGTAGGCAAACAACGCTTCCGCCTGGGAGTTGACCTGAATGATGATGCCCTGCTGGTTCACCGCGACCAAGGCATCGGGAATCGCTTCGAGAATGGAGGGGGACAAGAGCGTCTCAGCCACAGTCCTCTGCGACGAGTCTCTGTTCTGGTTGGATACGGCTGATTGCTCCATACTTCATCCCTGAGAGGGATCAGGTCCGGATACTATACTTCAACGCCGCGCCAGAGGCGCAACTCCCCAGTCGAATTCCTGGATTGCGAACAGTCCCCACGTGCGCTAGTCATCCGGTGAGCCGACACGACGCAGCCGGACATCCCCGGTCGCCGCCCGTTATTGCACCCAGATCGACGCCTTATCCAGGTGCCGGAACCCATGGGTTGCGACCAGCGCAATCACCATCTGCGTTCCATTGTAACCCGCATGCACCAGGAAACTCGCCCCTACCGATTTCGTCGCGGCACGGACCGCGCCGCATACGACGCCGACCAGGAAAATCACCAGAGCCGCGCCCCAGGCCCAACCATATTGGGGAAGGTGAATCAGCCCAAAGGGCAACGCGGTGAGCAGGATGCCCCACAAAACGCCCAGCCGCCGGGCGAGAACCGGATACAACAGTCCGCGAAAGAACAGCTCTTCCATGAGCGGCCCCACGGTGACAGCGATGATCGAAAGCAAGTAGGCGTCGCGCGGCCGGTCAAAGAGATGTTCAAAAGGAGTGTCCTTCGGCATGGGTAGGAGATTTTGCAGCAGCGTGAGGGCAAACAACATGACCGCTCCAAGAGCCAGCAACCCCCAGGCTGCGTCCGGCCAGTTCCAGCGAATGGCCGACCAGAACGGAGCGTGATACTTGCCCTCGACCAGCATCACCATCAACGCCGCTGTCGCCAGATAAACCAGCAATTGGGAGACGAGCAGGAGAATCGGCTTCTGCACGACGATCGAGAAAGTCGAGTGGGGATACACCAGCCACAGAGCCCCAAAAATCACCATCACCTGCAAAACCAGCATGGCGACAATGGTCAGGGCCGTAATCAACAGCACGTCCCAGCCATTCCAGACCGGATTCTCCACGGGCGGCGGTCCATGGGGGGCAGTGTCGCTCGACGGGCCGGGCGGAATGGCGGGTCCGAGGCCGTTGGGTTCTAGTCCGCCATTGGCGGCAGCTCGCGAGTCGCCCCTTAGCGGCACCTGCGGCTCAGATTGCGGATTCTCTGACGATGACACGAACAAATTCCCTTCAACTGAGGACAGCCGCCGGCGAATTGGATGGTGCTTTCCCAAAGTACCCCGCCAGCGCCTGACCCGTATAGGACTTCTTCACACGAGCGACCTGCTCGGGTGTTCCCTGCGCCACGATGCGCCCGCCATCCTCGCCGCCCTCCGGGCCCAGATCGATAATCCAGTCCGCGTTGCGGATCACGTCCAGATTATGTTCGATGATGATGATCGAGTTCCCCAAATCGGTAAGGCGATGCAGCACGTCGAGAAGCTTTTTTACGTCGTCGAAGTGCAACCCGGTCGTCGGCTCATCGAGCAGATACAGCGTCTTGCCCGTCTGCCGCTTCGATAGCTCGCGCGCCAGTTTGATGCGTTGCGCCTCGCCGCCGGAGAGCGTTACCGCCGACTGCCCCAGGTGAATGTAGCCGAGTCCGACGTCGACCAGCGTTTGCAGCTTCTGCTTTACCTGCGGAATGTTTTCGAGGATCGGCAGCGCGTCAGAGACGGGCATTTCCAGCAGATCGGCAATCGAATATCCGTTGTATTTCACGGCCAGCGTCTCCGAGTTATAGCGCCGTCCGCCGCAGACTTCGCAGAGCACATAGACATCGGGAAGAAAGTTCATCTCGATGCGGCGCTGCCCTTCGCCCTGGCAGGCCTCGCAACGCCCTCCGGAAACGTTGAAGGAGAATCGTCCGGCCTTGTAGCCGCGCTCGCGTGATTCCGGCAACATGGCGTAGAGATCGCGAATCGCGGTAAACACGCCCGTGTAAGTCGCAGGATTGGAGCGCGGCGTGCGCCCGATCGGCGACTGATCGATGCGAATGACCTTGTCGATGTTCTCCGCGCCCGCGATTGCCTTGTGTTCGCCCGCCTTCTCGCGCGAACGGTAGAGCTGCCGCGCCAGCGCCCGATACAGAATGTCATTGACCAGCGTCGACTTGCCCGATCCGGAAACGCCGGTCACCACCGTCATCACGCCCAGCGGAAACGTCACGTCGAGATTCTTGAGATTGTTTTCTTTCGCGCCCAGAATCGTGAGCGCCGCGCCGTTGGCCTGCCGCCGCTCGGGACGCATCTCGATCTGCCTTCGCCCGGAAATGTAGGCACCGGTCAGGGAATGCGGCTCGCGCATGATCTCGTCGGGCGTCCCGTGCGCCACCAGGTCACCGCCGTGCCTCCCTGCTCCCGGACCGAGGTCCACGACATAATCGGCCCGCCGGATCGTTTCTTCGTCGTGCTCCACGACCAGCACCGTGTTGCCCAGGTCGCGGAGATTCTCGAGCGCGTTCAACAAGCGGTCGTTATCTCGGTGGTGGAGTCCGATCGAAGGCTCATCGAGCACGTAGAGCACGCCCCGCAGCCGCGATCCGATCTGCGTCGCCAGTCGAATCCGTTGTCCCTCACCGCCGGAGAGCGTCGCCGCCGAACGGTCGAGCGAAATGTACCCGAGTCCCACCGCATTCAGGAACTGCAGCCGCTCAACGATCTCGTGCATGACGCGTCCGGCAATCTGCGCTTCGCGTCCGGCGAGTTTGATCTTCTGCGCCACGTCGAGCGCCCGGGCGACCGGCATGGCCGTGAAGTCCGCGATCGACATGCCGCCGACTTTCACCGCGAGGCTTTCCGGCCGCAGCCTCCGGCCATGGCAGGCTGCACAGTCGGTCGCCGACATGTGATCCATCAGCCAGTCGCGATAGCCCTCGGAAGTCGACTCCTCCAGGTTCTGCTTCAGGTATCCGAAGATGCCGTGGAATCCAGTACGGCCCCCTCGTCCCTGCTCACCATTGAGCAGGAAATCCTGCGTCTTCTCCGGCAGCTTCTCAAAGGGCGTGCTCAAGTCGATGCCATAGGCTGCCGAGACGATCTGCAGCTGGTGAATCAGGTTTTGCGATGCCGAGCCCGGCCCCAGTCCGCCGTCGAGCAGCGGCTTCGACCAATCGGCGATCACTTTGGCAGGATCGAAATCGTACCGGCTGCCCAGGCCGTGACAGTCGGGACATGCGCCGTACATGCTGTTGAACGAGAACGAACGGGGTTCCAGCTGGGGCACGTTGATGCCGCAATCCGGGCAAGCCAGCTTCTCGGAATAAAGCTGCTCTTCGCCGCCCACCACCGCAACCTGCACCAGCCCTCCGGCCAGTTTCATCGCCAGGCCGATCGACATCTCCAGGCGATGCTCGATGCCCGGCTTGACCAGCAGCCGGTCGATCACCACTTCGATGGTGTGGTTCTTGCGCTTGTCCAGCTGGAGATCGTCTTCGAGGTTCACCAGTTCGCCATCGACGCGGGCCCGCGTGTAGCCATGCTTGACCAGCGTCTCCATCTCTTTCTTGAACTCGCCCTTGCGTCCCCGGACGATCGGCGCCATCACCATGACCCGGTCTTCCGGGGTCAAAGCCATCACCCGTTGGACGATCTGGTCCGCCGACTGGCGGCTAATGGCACGTCCGCACTTGGGGCAATGCGGAACCCCGATCGAAGCGAACAGCAGGCGAAGATAATCGTAAATCTCGGTGATGGTTCCGACAGTTGAGCGCGGACTGCGGCTGGTGGTCTTCTGCTCGATCGAAATGGATGGACTAAGTCCATCAATTGCATCGACATCCGGGCGTTCCATCTGATCCAGAAACTGCCGGGCATAGGCCGAGAGGGTCTCCACATAGCGCCGCTGGCCTTCCGCATAAATTGTGTCGAAGGCAAGCGAGGACTTGCCGGAGCCGCTCAGTCCAGTCACGACCGTCAGTGTATTGCGCGGGATCTCGACATCGATGTTTTTGAGGTTGTGCTGCCGGGCCCCGCGAACCGAGATCTTGGTAATCGCCATCTTGTTACTGGTCTTCCAACATGGGACTGATTGCCCTTCCGTAACGTCGACAGGGCACCAGATTTGCTTGAAAGTAGGAGTGCACAGCTCTACTCCGTATCTTAGTCGTCACTAGCGCGGAGCGTCAACGCGGGTCAGATTGGAGACTCTCGCCGGCGTCCCGGCAGGCATACGGAACTCCGGGCCGGCAACAAAGTCAAAATAGGGTTGGTCGATCGTGAACTCGTTCTTTATGCCCGTAATTCTCTTCGCTACCGTGATTGCTTCCGTCAGTTTCGGCGTGCTCGCCGCCTATGCCGTAGTCTTCGGGATTCTTTCCACGTTCGGCCGGTCGGCTCAGCGGCAGGTGCAGCCTCAGCCGCAGCGTGCCCGTCTCGTGCTGGTGCCCACACAGAACCACGCCAGCGGGGATTAGGAAGGGTTCCTCGTCCTGCCCGAGAGCCGGGAAGCATGCACTAAGCCTTCTGTTGCGCCTCTTCTCACTTCGAAATCGTCCCTCACTTCGCCCAATCGTCTCGGCTGCTGGCCGCCAGCAAGTACCACGCCGCATGGGGCAGCCACTGCTCGCCCCAACGCCAATCATTGTCCGCGCCGGTGACACGATACGGCAGCAGGTAATCGATGTCGTCCTCGTCTTTGAACCCGCTGGTGATGCCGTTGGAGATCCCGCCAGGAGCGTTGGTGAATTCCCACGAGTCGAAATACATATACGGAGGGTTGTTGCGTCCAACGCCGTTGAGCATGCAGGAATCGAACGGATTCAGCCCGAGAATCCAGTTGAGCTGATTGGTCGCAAAGGCTTCGAGCTGCGCGCGAAATGTAGGATCGTCGGAGAAGACTCGTTCGGCCAGCCGCGCTGCGCTTGCCACCGAAGCGAGCCGCGCGTTCTCGCCCTGCCACCACGGAGCGGCATCGCTGTTGTGCGGGAAAAAGAAACTCGTCCGCCGCGCCCCGGTTTTGTCCTGCACGTATTCGCGGCTGTAACCGAAGGGATTGTTCACCTCTGAGGTCACGGCTAGTTCGAACTGCAAAGATTTCTTCACGACTTGCAAGACTTGCTGCCGGACGGCCGGGTCCGCGATCTCGGCGTAATACAGCAGGCTTACGTCGGGAAATCCGCCATCGGAGGCGTGAAAGAACGGCCTCTGCCCGTCGTCGGCGCGCCAATAGTTCGGATATCCGCCAGCGCTGATTTGGCGGCTCATCAGGCTCTTCGCCCGGCGGTCGGCGGCCGCCTTGTATTTTTCCTTGTGGGTCGCGCGATATAACTCCGTCGCCGCAGCGAGCGCGCAATAATCGTCAACGATGTTATCTTTGCCGTCATTGGTCAGCTGAAGATTATTCTTCTCCAGAAACTCGAAGGCGTCTTCGGCGGCCTTGAGATAGCCGGCATTCGAAAACTGCCCTGACACCGGATACGTACTCGCCATTGCCAGGGCGGCAATCGCGATCCCGCCGCCGGAGCGGTAGCTGACTTCGTATTCGAGATCGCTGTTGGCCGATTCGACCATGTCTTTTGCACCCTGCCCCGGTTTCGACTCGATACCGAAGCGCTTCATCTCGCCGGCAACTCTGCGCTTGTCCGGGACTTGATCGACACCGCCATTTCCAACCGAGCGATAGAACGATCCTTCAGCAACCTTGACCCGCACCAGATAGTCCGCACCAAACATCGCCTCATCGAGGAGACGCGGCTGATAACGGTCGAAATCCGACAGGCCTCGCAGTTTGGTCTGCTCATAACTCTTCAGCAGGCTGTAAACCACTAGCGGAATCTGTTGGGGGTTGAAATAGGTCGAAAACGACAGGTGCGACAGGTGCTTGCCATAGTCGCCGGTGGCGTCCCACCATCCGCCGTGGGCGTCGACGACTCCCGGCTTCGGCCCATCGAACTTCAGATGACTGTCGGCCTTGTCGGCCTCGCCGGAGCTGCGCTCGTCCTTGAAATAGTAGATGACGTCCGACATGGTGTTGCGCTCGAGCAGATCGCGCTGCACTTGAAATGGAAACGACCGCACCGCGCCGGCTGCTGTGTTGCACTCCAGGTAATACTTGCCTTCGGTCGAGAACGAATCGAAATCCAGCGTCCAGAAATACCAGTCTTTCCATCTATCGACCGGGCCGGCCGCCTTGACTGGAATCGACAGAACCTGCCGGTCCGTCGCATCGTCTTTCAACACACAACTAGATACTTTGTCTCCCGCCGCGCCAAGAACGACTGCGTGTTTCGGACCTGTCATTTCGTATCCGAGATGATTGGTCAGGATCTTCATCTCCCCAGCAAGAGCGAACGTCGAGAAGAGAGGGAGAATTAAACTGCACAACGATGCCGCAAGAATGCGCCGTTTCATGATGGCCAACCTCCGAAGAACTCGATCTTCGCGGGGTTCGTAAATGACGCTCAGCAAAAACGGAACCTGCCGCGAAATACCTGCCGTATTGACCGACGCCGGAATCGCCGCCTCGCGCTTACTGTTCCAGCCGCCACCCAAAATCAAGAAAACGACCGACGATTATAGCCGTCAATGGGGCCCGGAAACGGGAAACGCGATCAAAGCCACGGAATCCCGGCGAATCCCGTGCTACCATTTTCTTGCATCCCTTCCCTCGGCCGGTCATGTTCCGCGCCCGCTCCATTTCGTTGTGCTTCGCCGTGGCCCTGCTGGCGAGCGTTTGTGCTCGAGCTGCCGAGCCTCCGTGGCTCGAACTTCACTCCGCTCACTTCAACGTAGTCACCGACGCCGGAGAAAAGAGAGGGCGCGAGGTCGCCTTCCGTTTTGAGCAGATGCGGGCGGTCTTCGCCAACTTGCTGTCGAAGGACCGGCTCAACCAACCGGTTCCGCTGACCATCCTGGCCTTGGCCAACGACGAGTCGTTTTACCGGGTCGCGCCTCTCCATGATGGCAAGCCTCTGGATGCTCCGGGTTTCCTTCTCCGCAACGACGATCAGGACTTCATCGTGCTCAACCTCGCTGAAAACGAACCCTGGCGCGGGGTCGCGCACGACTTTGCCCTCATGCTGCTGGACTACAACTATCCGCCAACCCAGGGATGGTTTGACGAAGGGCTGGCCGAGTATTTCAGCTCAATCCGACTCGACAACAAACAGATCGAGATCGGCCGCGATCCCGAGCTTCATCCCGCCACGAATGCAAATTCTGCTGCAAGCACACAGGCGCCTGCGGGATCGCTCACTGAGCGGCTAACGTCCGAAACCTGGATCCCGGTTCCCGATCTGTTCGCGGCAAAGCATGATGCCACGAGCACCGTGGGCGGCTGTCGAACTCTGTACTGCGCGGAATCGTGGGTGGTCATGCACTATCTGCTGCATGAGAAAAAATTGCCGGAGACGGGTACGTACTTCGGACTGGCGCTGAACCTGCAGGTCCCCATCAGTGATGCGATTCAGAAGGCCTATGGCATGACCGTGGCGCAATTCGAGCAGACGGTAAGAGACTACTTCCACTCCCAGTCGTCTGAGTTCACGGCTTCGGGGCCGACAAGCCCGGCCACCGTCGCAGATATTGGGGGGAGCTCTAATCTCGACCAGGCTTACCGCTTTCCAACACCTGTCGGCGCCGACGACTCGGCCATTATTTCGAGTCCGCTGCCGGAGTCCGATGCCAAGGCGCTGTATGCCGAAGTGGCTATCCGCATTCCGGAACGGCGGGACGCCGGCCTGAAGGAATTGCAAACGCTCGCCACGACTCCCACTCCAGCCGACCAGAAAGCCGCGGCCAAGGCCGAAAACAGCGCGAAGAAAGACGCGAACAGTGACGCGAGCGGGCAGCTTCCGAGCGACGCCATCGGCAATGCCATGGCTCACCGAGTTCTCGCCTGGGATCACATAGAGCATGGCGAATTCGACGAGGCTCTGGTCGAACTCGGCGACGCCGCTGCTCTGAGTCCACGCGACATGTGGGTCCGCTACTACCTTTGCAGGTTGAAGTATCAGATGGCGCAGGCCCGGCATACCGATATTCAGGGCCTCGCCAATATGCTCCTCGACCTCAGGACGGTACTCGAATGGTATCCGGAGCTGGCTGACGCTTACGATCTGCTGGCGATGGCGCGCAATGAGGGTGGCACTCCCACCGAGGCAATGCGGTCGGAGCGCGCCGCGATGATGCTCCGGCCGCGCGATGAACTCTACGCCTATCACATCGCTTTGATCTATATCGCCGCAAAAAAATGGGAGGCGGCGCAGGCTCAACTGACGCTTCTGAAAGGCAACAGCGATGCCAAAATCGCAGCTCTCGCGACGCAGCAACTCGACCAGATGCAGACCGAGCGCAAATACGGCCTGGTGGGATCGAACGCTCCCCAGCAGAAGCTGGAGCCGCAGAAATCTCCGTTTGATGTGCTGGATGCCGATGAGGCCAAGCGGGAAGCGGCCGAAAAAACTGAGCAATCCGCCGGCCAGGACATGCGGCCGACCAAGTTCTTCCGCGGCCGGCTGGTCGATGTCGATTGCTCGCAATCTCCCGCGGCTATTTTGACGATTGCTTCGGGACGGTCGGAAATGAAGCTCCGAGCCGCCGACTACCGGTCGCTGCTTCTGATCGGGGCCGACTCTTTTTCCTGCGCCTGGCATGACGTTCTGGTCGATGCCAACTACAAGCCCGGAGGAACGGCCGACGGCGACCTGGTATCCCTGGAAGTCCACTGAAATCAGCCTTTCTGGCGCTGTCCTGCTCACCCGGCCTGGGCCGAAATACCCCCAATCTCCGCGCCCCTTGCGCCTTTTCGGAACTCAGTGCACAATCTACCGTGATGAATTTCGGCCCTTGGGCCGAAGCAGAGCGGACACGCTCCTGAATCGATGGAGGTCTCAATGAAGCCTCGCTTATTCCTTACCCTGGTCCTGTTAGTGCTGCTGACTTGGGCGGCGTTGCCGCAAAAATCTGCGGCGCAGCAAAGCAGCTCTTCGACGCAGACAGCGGCCTCTGCCGCTCAGGCTCCGGATGTCAATCTGGAGCCGCTGCCGCCACCGACCAGCCAGAATTTCTGGGATGGGGACGATCCGAATCTCGTCAACCTGGTCACCCACCCATTCGCCCGTAAAGCGTACGTCAGACGGTTGACCCAGCCGATCCATGATCGGCTCGAGGAACTGGATCAACTCACCGCCGCCAATTCAGCGGCGATCAAAGACGTAGATTCTCGCGCCCAGCAGGGGTTGCAGTTGGCCTCCGAAAAGACCACCCTCGCCGATCAGCATGCCACCGACGCCACCACCAAAGCGGAGTCCGCGAAGGCAGCGGCGACCGAAGCTACGAATCGGGTCACGGGTGCGGAACAGATGTTGGGCGGCCTCGAAAAATACAAAGACAGTGCCCAGACCGAGATTCTTTTTGGCCCCGGCCAGACCCTGCTCAGCAAGAAGGCGAAAGACGCCTTGGATGCGATGGCGGCTCCGTTGAAGGACCAGCACAGCTATGTCATTGAGGTGCGTGGCTTCGCTCCTGGACGCGGCCAGGCGGCCATTGCCGCCTCCCAGAAGATGGCGGATTCGGTCGTTCGTTATCTGGTGCTGAGCCAGAACGTCCCGGTCTACCGTATCTACGTGGAGAGCATGGGCAGTGCGCGAGTTGAGTCGGAGGGCGGAACCGGAACCAGGCCCGCGAGCCGCAGAGTGGAAGTAAGCCTGCTGCGCAACGATCTGATGAGCTCCGCACGGCAGTAATCCAGGCACGGAAACGGGTTGAGGGCCGGAGCTTCCGGCCCTTTATTTTTGGCCGTTGACAAGGCGTTGGTGTGGAGAGCCGCGTGCGCCCTGCGGCGACAAAACAAGGATCCGCACACCTTTTCTTCTGACTTTCGTGTTCCCGGAGAGGCGGGAATTGCCTTTACTCGTGCGCTTGTCGCGACGAGAGCAAGGAATTATTGAATGGAACTGGCGGCCGACGAGAATACGTTGTTGGCATTGCTGCCGATCAGCCGAATGGTACCCACCACCAGGACGAGAATCACGGCCAGCATGACCGCATACTCGGCGATGTCCTGCCCCTCGTCATGGCACCAGAGCTTGCGGAGAATCTTCCTCATGTTTCGTCCTCCATCTTTGGCCACGATTCTACCCCAGAAACGCACCCTGCGGAAAGCTATGATTTATCCACATCCTCGAACCTGTAAAGCCAGCGAAGAATAGCCCAATGGCGGTTCCTGAAGCCGACTCGAAGCCGATGTACGGCAGTAAAAAACCCTCCCAAGCAGCCGGGAGGGTTTCCCGAATCGTTCGCGCTCAGGCGCGGACAACGTTCGCCGCCTGGAAGCCCTTGGGGCCCTTCAGCAGGTCAAACTCCACGGTTTCGCCCTCATTGAGCGTACGGTAGCCGTTCTCCTGGATCGCGGAGAAGTGTACAAACACGTCCTCCCCCGTGGAGCGTTGTATGAATCCATAGCCTTTCGCCCCGTTAAACCACTTCACTGTGCCTTTCTCTCTCACGGAAAAAACTCCTTTCACCAATCGCGAAGAATTATTCTCCCGTATTCTCGGATCGTCGCTCCGGCAGAACCGTAGCCCCCCTCAAAGAATCCGGCAGAACCTAACCTGGGATTGCGCTGTACGGCAGCAAAAAGGCCAAATCCTTCCGAAAAAGGAAACGGCCCCTCAGTCCCCCTTCGCGGACAAGCACCACGAGGTGAACATCAGGAGCCCGGTACTTTGGCACTTTTCTACCACTCGATTTAACGTCAACCGCACTTGCTCGCCTCATCGCCGGGTGAAACTCCGGCAGATGAGCAAGAGATCATAAGCACTATTAAAACGATTCGCAACAAGAATTTGAAAGGAAGCGTAACATGACCTATGGTCATTTGAGATAACTTTCACAAAGATAAAGAAATATGGGCTTAATGTCGCCTGAAAGGATCATTCATCGTTTTGGGCGGTTTTTAGCCCCTGGACCCTCCTCTGATAGGATGAAACCAGTTCCGCGCCGAAGCCCGGGACGATACCAGCGACGCTCCTGTGTCGACTCCGCCCACCCCGACGCTCCCGCCTGCCCAGAGCCGCCCTCCGCGCCTGGCGCGACGGCGGAGGCCGGAACTCACATTAGCTACCTTCCGCTACCTGATGCGCACCGACGTGCACACGTTCGCATTCTCGGTCGCAGCCAATGCCATTCTTTCGTTTTTTCCGTTCGTCGTACTGCTGCTGACATTGATCCGCAACGTTTTTCATTCGCGGGTGATGTATGAGGTGGTCTTTCAGCTGCTTCGTGACTATCTGCCGACCGGCCAGGACTTCGTCATTCGCAACCTCAATGCCATGGTGAACACTCGCCGTCAGGTGCAGGTCGTCTCACTGGTGATCCTGCTGATCACGTCCTCGGGCGTGTTTTTACCGCTCGAAGTCGCGCTCAACCGCGTCTGGCATTTCGAGAAGAACCGGTCGTATCTGGGGAATCAGGTGATTTCGCTGAGCCTGGCGTTTGCCAGCGGGGCACTGGCGTTACTTTCGATCGCTCTTACCGCGGGTCCGGTCGCGTTCATGCAGTTCCTGTTTCGCGGCTATGGAACCGGATTCGTGCGCCTGGTCGGCTTTCTGGTGATGAAGTTGTTCGCGATCGCCGCCAGCATCGCCATCTTCTTCCTGATTTATTGGCTGCTTCCCAACGGCAAAGTTCCAGCCCGCGCCGTGCTTCCGGCCGCGATCGTCATGGGGCTGCTCTCAGAGGCATTGAAATACGCGTATTACCTGGCTCTTCCCTGGCTGAATTTTCAGGAAGTCTACGGCCCGTTCGCGTTGTCGGTGAGCTTGATGTTCTGGGCCTTTCTCTCGGGCCTGCTGCTGCTGGCGGGCGCAAACCTGTCGGCGCAGGAGCATCTGCAGCATCCGCTCCGCTGAGTTGGTCGTCAAATCTGTCGATGAGACGGCCTGCGCGGTTACTCCAGTTGCATACTTCCAATGAGGTCAGCGATGCTCCCGACGTGATGATCCGCGCACCACTCCTGTACGCCGTCTACGATCTTCTCGGTCGCGCAAGGATCCCAGTAGCTGGCCGTGCCGATTTGTACGGCAGTCGCCCCGGCCAGCATGAATTCAATCACATCGTCCGCGGTTGAAATCCCGCCCATCCCGATCACGGGAATTTTCACCGCGTGAGCTGCGTCATACACCATGCGGACCGCGATCGGCTTGATCGCTGGTCCGGAAAGACCGGCGGTGACATTGGCGATGCGCGGTTTGCGTGTTTCCGGGTCAATCGCCATGGCGACGAAGGTATTGACCAGAGATAGAGCGTCGGCACCCGCCTCCTGCGCCACATAAGCCATTTGAGCGATGCTGGTCACATTCGGCGAGAGCTTGACGATCAAAGGCCGTTGCGCCACCCGCTTGGCCGTCGTCACGACTTCGTCGAGCGAGCGCGGGTCGCTGCCGAACTGCAGGCCGCCTTGCGCGGTGTTTGGACACGAGACATTCAGTTCGTAGGCTGCAATCCCCTCGCCATCATTGAGGATTTCGATGGTACGCTCGTAGTCTTCGCGCGTGTATCCGAAAACATTCGCCATCACCACGATGTTCTTGATCCGGCGCAAGTGAGGCAGTTTCTCTTCGAGAAATGCCTGCGCCCCGATGTTCTGCAGACCGATTGCGTTCAACATGCCTGCCGCTGTCTCCCAGAGCCGGGGCGGAGGATTTCCGATCATTGGCTCCTTCGATAGTCCTTTAACAACCAGCCCGCCCAGCTTGCTCAGGTGGACAACATCTTCGAATTCGATTCCGTAGCCAAACGTGCCGCTGGCAGCGATGACAGGGTTCTTCAGTGCAATTCCGGCCACGTTGACGCCGAGATCCTGAACTGCAGACGGGTTGGCGGAAGGTGTCATGGGCGGCTCTCTCCGGAACTCACTTCACGGTGTGTCGGCGCCAGCGCTTCGGTCAGTACTCGCCCGAGAGAGTGAGTTGGAGCGTTGATCCCCAACAACGAGGTCAGAGTGGGCGCAAGATCGACCGGTTCGACGCTCCTGCGGTAAGTTCCTGGCTGAAATGGCAACCCATAAAACAAGAGCGGAACGTGCGTGTCGTAGGTATACGGTGAAGCATGGTCCGTGCCGCTGGGCGGACCCACCGTATAAATATCGGGTATGCCCATCACGTACCAACTGCCCTCGGGTGAGTAACTGTTGAGGTATTTCCTGCCGAGAGGAGTATCCGGAGCTTCGCCAGCGGCAAGCTGCGACTTCGCATAGTATCCGCGCAGACCGACCTGTTTCATGGCTTCTCCGACGGCCTGCTCCGCGTCATGCTCACGCACATGCGCGGCGGCAAAGGCGCCTGGATCCAGCCATGCCAGCGGATAGTCGAGCTTCACGTAGGTCACCGGGCGGCCAGGGGAGAATTTCGCGGCCATGGCGGCGTTCAGCTGTGCTTCGAGCTTCGAGCCATCGAGATTCGCCGCCGGAATGCGCAACTTTTTGACCTGCTCGGGCAGCGAGGAAACGCCGTGATCGGCTGAAAGCGCGATCCAGACATCGGCAAGCCCGATTTGGTGACCAAGAAAGTCGAAGAACTCCGCGAGATCCCGATCCAGATCGAGCGCCATCTGATGCATCTCGGGCGAATCGGGTCCAACCTGGTGTCCAAGAATGTCGTTGGGGGACAGACTCACGGACAGGAGGTCTGTATCCGGCCCGCGGCCGACATTTTCGTACAGGACGAGTTGCTTCGCGAACTGCAATTCATAATCATTGGCAAAGGAGGTCGGTCCGACAACCTCATAGAAGCTGGCTTCCTTGCCGTCTTTCGTCTTGCGATGAGCCGTCGAGCGCAGGGGCGTTCCCTGCGCGTCCTTCCATTCCCGATTCCAATACTTCGCCGGCTGGGTTGAGTTGAAATCCTGCACCCATCGTGGCAGATCGCGTCGGTAATAGGTCGAAGTCACCCAGGCGCCGGTGGTGGGCTCGATCCAGTACGCGGTGTCGGCGGCAAATCCGCCGGGAAGCACGGCAGCCCGGTCCTTCAGTGAGATCGCGAATACGCGCGACTTGCCCTGGGTTGCGACCTTGAGTTCATCGCCGATCGTGTCCGCCATGAGATTGTGCGGCGACGCCCCCGGCTTATCGCCATCGACGCCCACGAGACGTGTACTGTCGTCTTCGACCGATGTGACCATGCGGCGTTTCTCCGCGTCCCACCACTCGTTTGAAACGATGCCGTGGCCGCTGGTGTAGGCTCCGGTAAAGAGTGTCGAATGCCCGGGCGCGGTGCGTGTATTGGCGTAATCGTAGTTGCAGTTCGGGAAATACGCACCGTGATCGAGCAAGAGGCGAAAACCCGCGTCGCCGAATTCATCCCGGTAGCGTTCCAGATAATCGCCGCGGAACTGGTCAATCACAATCACCACGACCAGCTTGGGACGGCCATTGTAGGCCGACGCGAAACCGGAGACTGTCAGCGAAACGACGGCAGCCAGCGTGGCCATCAGGAAGAATCGGCGCAGCTGGCTCTGGCGGGGGAGAGATCGCATCGCGAAGGTAGTTTACACAGGCAAAGCGAATCCGCCAAAGTCAGGGGCGCGCCGCCGGATGAGATTCGGCCGCGCGTGCATTTTTCGCCCCTTTTCCGATAGAGTAATGGATTCTCATGCTTGACCTGAGTTTCGTTCGTGACAACCTGCCTCTGGTCGAAGAAAAGCTGCGGCAGCGCGGCATGGATCCAGCTGCCGTGCTCAAGGACTTCGGCGACGTCGATACCGAGCGCCGCCAGGCCATCACGGAAGCGGAAACGCGCAAAGCGCAACGCAACAAAGCGTCCGAAGAGATCGCCAACCTGAAAAAGGCCGGCCAAGACGCGAGCGCGGCTATGGCGCAGACAAAAGAGTTGCGCGAGCAGATTACCGGGCTCGAGAAGAGGGCTGCCGATCTCGATAACCGGCTGCGCGACATCCTCGTTGGCATTCCCAATCTTCCGCACGCCAGCGTGCCCGTCGGGCGCAGCGCCGAAGACAACGTGGAAGTACGGCGCTGGGGTACGCCACCCAAATTTGATTTCACCCCGAAAGCCCATTGGGACCTTGGCCCTGACCTGGGGATCCTCGATCTGGAGCGCGCGGTGAAGTTGACTGGAGCCCGCTTTGCCGTTTACTGGGATCTGGGTGCGAAACTCGAGCGCGGACTTGCCAACTTTATGCTCGATCTGCACACGCGGGAACACGGCTACACCGAGGTGCTTCCACCATATTTGGTGAACTCTGACTCGATGTATGGCACCGGCCAGCTGCCAAAATTCGCCGCCGATTCCTTCCGAGTTCCGCATGGAGAAAAAGATCTGTGGCTGATCCCGACAGCAGAGGTTCCTGTCACGAATCTCTACCGCGACGAAGTTCTGGACCAGGCGCGGCTTCCGATCTCGCTCACGGCCTATACTGCGTGCTTTCGCAGCGAGGCCGGCTCGTACGGGAAAGATGTGCGCGGGATCATCCGGCAGCATCAGTTTCAGAAAGTGGAACTGGTCAAGTTCGCGCGCCCCGAGACTTCCTACGAAGAGCACGAAAAGCTCACGCGCCATGCCGAGGAGGTTCTGCAGAAGCTCGGCCTGCACTACCGCGTGGTGACGCTGTGTACTGCAGACATGGGCGCCGCATCCGCCAAGACCTACGACATCGAAGTCTGGCTGCCCGGCCAGCAGTTATTCCGGGAGATTTCGTCGTGCTCGAATTTCGAGTCGTATCAGGCGCGCCGCGCCAATATCCGGTATCGCCCGGAAGGCAAGAACAAGACGGAATTCGTTCATACCTTGAACGGCAGCGGATTGGCGGTGGGCCGCACCTGGGTCGCGATCCTGGAAAACTATCAGCAAGCGGACGGCAGTGTGGTCATCCCAGAGGCGTTACGGCCATACCTCGGCGCGGAACGCATCACGGCCCGGAAGTTCTGACGCCTCGGGCCCGGCTGGCTGCGGCTGGGGCGCTTCCTTCGCCCGAAAAGCGCTAAGACATTGCCAAGCGCAGGAAGGGTCACTAGACTTGCAGAGGACAGAATCGACAACCGGCGCGCCCACCGCGCCCCTTCCGATGAACGCCGTGTGGCGAACAATCCGCGGATACATCTTATGGCAATACGAGCGGGGCACCCTCCACTATGACATCATGGTCACGGTCATTCTTCTTTTTATCTTCCTCTCCCCGCGCGTGATCGATTTCAACGACAAACCCATACCCCGCATCCCGCATCCGACCGATGTGGTGGTGACAACGGATGGAGAGGGCCATCTGGTGTACCAGGTCTCCGCCAGTGCGATTTCTCCCGGCGACGACCGCTCGGTTCGGGACCAGATGCTGCGCATCATCGAACCGATTTCCGGCGCGGTGTCGATCCTGAGTTATGACCCGATTTCTGACCGCAAGGGACAGCTGCAGAGCTACCGCGTGGTGGTCAAGCGGGAATAGGCTCAGGTAATATCGGGTCTCAAAACCTTATGACACGACTCTCACTGGTTGCGTCGATCACCCTGATCACGAGCCTTCTTGCCTTGGCTGCTCTGGCTCAGCAAAAACCTGCGGACAACGCCGCACTGGACTCAGTCCTCAAGAAAATGGATTCAGTCGCCGCCGCTTTCAGCACGGCGCAAGCTGATTTCGAGTGGGATCGCTACGAACGGGCAATTGCCGAAGTCGATGATGTGCAGAAAGGCACGATCTTCTACCGCCGCGAAGGCAAGCAGGTCGAAATGATGGCCGACGTCAAGATGGCCGGGGACAGCGCTGCCACGCTCAAGGCCGATCCCAAGTACGTACTCTTTAGCGGAGACAAGATTCGCGTCTATCAGCCCGGCATCGATCAAGAAGTCGTCTACGACCTGGGAAAGAGCCATTCCGACTTTGAAAGCTACCTTGTATTGGGCTTCGGAGGCAGCGGCGATGACCTGCAGAAGGCATTCGACGTAACCTATGGCGGACCGGAGACGATCCAGGGAGTAGCGACCGCTAAATTGGACCTTACGCCCAAGTCGTTGCGGGTCCGAAACAATTTCACCCGCATTCTGTTGTGGATCGACCTTGCCAAAGGAGTTTCCGTTCAACAGCAGTTCTTTGACCCGCAGGGCGACTACCGGCTCACGAAGTACTCGGAGATTCGCCTCAATGGCCCGATCTCGAAGGACGTGTTCAAGCTGAAAACTTCCGATAAGACGCAGATTGTTTCACCGCGCGGCTAAGTTATTGCATCTAAAGATCAATAAATGTGCTGAGTTTTGCACAGGGGGACGCTATACTGAGCGCCTACCTCTGTTGGGTTCATTCATGGCCAAAGTTCTGACGATTACTGTCCCTCCTAAGTTGGGAAACAAACGCAGGGAGCGCACCTCCGATCCTCGTTATGTCGACGGACAGCGCCTGCTGGTGGAAGCAATGAAGTATCTGGCGCAGGCCGACCCGGTGAGAAACCGCCCGGCGATCGAACTGATTTCCGAGCACGTGCGCACCCGCTTCCGCATGAGCGACTCTCCGCTCGCATAGGATCCGCCGCCCTCGCCCTTAGAAAACAAAGGGACGGCATTCGCCGCCCCTTTTCCGTTGTCGAGCCGTCGACTCAGAAAGCGAACCGCAGCGAGTACTGCATCACGCGGGGCTTGGTCAGTTCCGTATTGAAGAGACCAAAACCGGTGATATCAACCAGGCTTTCGCCAATCATCGAGCCCGCTGCATCAAACCGGACCGAGTTTGTGGCGTTGAAAACTTCCCAGGCGAAGCGCAGGGTCTTGCCTTCGCTGACGTCCCAGGTCTTGGAAAGTCCCGCATCGAGGCCGAAGAAGCCGGGTCCACGGAAATTGTTGCGCTGGCCAGCTTCGCCTTCATAAGTGGCGCGGAAGATTGCGCCACTGGCTGTGCCTGCGCTGCATTCACAAGTGATGCTCTGCGGATTCTGGAAGACACTCGGCCCGTTGGCTGTGTTGTAGACTCCGGTCTTAGGCCTCGGTCCGACCAGAACGGAAGATCCCTCGAGTTCGAAGTCCGTCGACCATCCTGCCCCGGCCTGAACAGAGAACGGGAAGCCACTGGTCCAGCGCACGAGGCCGCTCATGCCCCAGCCGCCCAATACAGCATTGGTGATTCCCTTGGCTCCCGAGCCCCAGTGCCGGCCCTTGCCGTAAGGAAGATCCCATATCCAGTTGGCGTTAATCTGGTGAGTCGTGTCGAAATCAGACGGTGCCCGCCACAAGTCTGGCGAAAATGCATTGATCACCTGACTGTTGAAGGCCAGACCACTCGACTCGAATCCGTTCACTCTCTCGGCATTCGAACCTACGTCAATCGATTTGGAATAGACGTAATTCAAGTCGAACTGGAGGCCCGCTTCCATGGCGTGGCGGAGAGAGAGCTGCAAGCCGTTGTAATTGCTGTTTCCCCGGGTCTGCCAGCCGTAGAGTGAGGAGAATTGATCCTGGTAGTACTGGAAAGGCGTGCCATTCGTGCCTTGACAGGCTGGATAGCAAAAGGCGTCCAGAACTTCCAGAGCGGTGGTCTCGTTTGCCAGGTTGCAGTAGTACGAGTCATAAATATTCTGTGTGGCAGAAAGAGACTGGTTTGGAGCATAAGAGCCCGGAGGAGAACACGGTTGCGTGCCGGTGGAACCGGAAAGCAGTCCGGGACCCGCCGCGAGCGGGAACATGTTTTCCCAGTAAGGGATCGGCTGCACGCTGGTAATGGGCGTGTTAGCGTAAGCCTCTTTCGACAGCGCCTGCGCTGCCGCAAAATAGTCGGTGTTGCTCGCCGGGTCCACCAGATCGAGCGGGGTCGACAGGTCGATTTCCTGCAGCAGATGGTGAGCAAAGCGGCCTGTGTAAGTCGCTTCGATGACAAAATTGTGAGGTAATTCCCGCGTGAGCGAGAAGTCGACTACATGAGAATACGGCGTCTGGAGATGATTATCGATGCCCCAGGCGATGGCTAGGCCGTACGTATCGGGATCATTTGACGGGGTGTAGGGGAAGCCATGAGGCTGGGGGGCAATCTGGCCCGGAGGCAGATTCGCCGCCCCAAGCAACCCGGTATACCGCGGGGAGTTGTCCACGGTAACGACTCCCGCCGGATTACTGATGGTGGTGGTCAGACCCCACGATCCGTTCCGGTCAAAAGTGTTGACCACGCCTTCGCCGAAGTGATCGTAGTACATGCCGTACCCGCCGCGGATGGAGCTCTTGCCGCTATCTCCGAACAACGTGTGCCAAAAACCGCTGGCTGCGTGCGGCGAGTAGGCAAAGGCGACGCGCGGCGCCACATTCTTGTAGTTCCACGCCCAGTAGGGCTTCCCGCCATTGGCTTGACCGGAGAGATCGAAGGTGAGGTCGGGCTGAACCACCTGGCCTTGATACATATTGCTGATGCGCTTCTGGAACCACTGATGCATATCGACAGTGGGGGCGACCTGGTTTCCGTCGGCCTCATAAGGTGGCTGCAAGAGGGAGTAGCGCAGTCCGTAGGTGAGGGTCAGATTAGGCGTTACATTCCACTTGTCCTGCAGATACATCTCGCCTTCGAAGTTATGAAAGTGGCGAGCAACCAAATCGCCGTTCGGTATGGGCGTCCCGTTCTTGTCCTGATTGGCGACGGTGTAGACCTGACTCACAAGGCCGGCCAGTTGGACCGCTGCGAAGCTGTAAGCGAAGTCGAAGGGACTGTCGACGAGGGGGAAGGAGTTTCCGCTTCCGGTGACTCCGATCGATGGATCAAGGCTGATTCCCTGGTTCGCGATCAAAGACGGAAACATCCAGTCGGAGTTCGCATAGCCGTAGGAAATATTCTCCGCATTGGATTGGCGGTTGTTGCGGATCACGCGCCAGTTGGTGCCGAACTCAATCGTGTGTTGGCCCTTGGTCCACGAAACGTCATCGATGAAGTTGTGCACCGGGACATTTGTATAAATGGTCGGGGTGTCGGTAGCGCTGAGAGCCTGCGAATCATCGAGTCCGCGAAGACTCACATAATCCTGGCTGTTCACTCCCGATTGTCCCAGGCCCTGACGGATAAAAGCGTAGCGGAGACTGTTAATCAGGTTGTTGTGAATGATGTAGGTGTAGCTGGCGGCAATGCCCTTGCTGTTGTTGGTGACAATGTCATTCGGCGGAAGGTTGGGAAACTGCGGCGGCATCGCCTCGTGATCGTTCTGCAGGTTGCCCCGAATGAACATCGACTGATTTCCGTCCGCGGTGATCTTATAGTCCAGCTTAAAGATGTATGTGTTGAGGCTGGTCGGATTGTTGCCTGCGAATGTGTATCCGGATGAGTTCAGAAGGTCGCCGCTGCCAACAGCAGCGTTACCGCAGCTCGGGCAATTCGGAGCCGGATAGTGCATAAACAGAGCATCGGGATTGACCCCTCCAAGGTTGGCGAGCAATCCATTTGGACCTGGGCCGCCCCAGATGTTCCCGGGAGTCACCGGGCAAGTTCCATTGCCTGAACAGCCTTGATCCAAAGAAGCCACGCCTGCAGGCGTAAGTGTAGCGACCAGATCAGGCGCGAACTGGCTATTGCTGGCGACGGAAAAAAGCTGGTTCCCGCCGCTGTCGGAGCCGGTGTTTCCATCGAAGCAACTGGGGTCGCTGGAATTGCAGAGATACTGCAACTGGCCGGCCGCCATGCTGGCGGTCGGAACGATGCGATTCACCTGCATCTGTTCAGCGGTGCGCTGACCTTCATAAGCAGCGAAGAAAAACAGACGATCTTTTTTGATCGGCCCGCCAAACGTTCCTCCGAACGTATTGCGCAGAATGTGCTGCGGGCGATTTGGATTGCCTTCGAGGATCTCGGATTCCTTATTGAAATAGTCATTGGCCACGTCGAAGGTGGGCCGGTTGTATTCGTAGAGCGAGCCGTGCCAATTGTTCGTGCCGCTCTTGGTTACAAGATTCACCTGCGCCCCGGAGGACCGCCCTGAGGCTGCATCGTAGTTGCTGGTGGTGACGCGGAACTCTTGCAGAGAGTCGAGCGTGGCGCGCATCGCCCCCTGAAACGCATATCCTTCGAGCTGATCGTTGTCGTCTAAACCGTCGAGGGTAATGTTGCTCTGGTCGCTGCGCGCCCCATTGACCGCGCCGCCGCGGCTGTCGTTGTTTTGCTGGTCGTTGGTCGTGCTCCCGATGTAGACCACCCCGGGCTGCAGACTCAGAATCGCTGCCGGATCACGGCCTTCCGCCGGCAGATCGGTCAACTGGCGGGCGTTGAAATTGTTTCCCAGAGTTGCATCTGTCGTGTTGACCATCGGCGCTTCGCCGGTGACGTCGACGACGACCGAACTTGCTTGCACTTGCACAACGAGGTTCAGCGTGGCCGGGTTGCTCACCTGCAACACGATATTGTCTCGTTTGGTCGTGGCAAATCCCTGCGCCGTGACCGTGAGCCCGTAGGTCGCCGGAGGCACTTCCAGAAACTGATATGCCCCTTGGTCATCTGTCTTGACGGTTCTCGAATAACCGGTCGCCGCATTGCTGAGTGTCACGGAAGCGCCCGGCACAACCGCGCCCTTGATGTCAGAAATCGTGCCGCGGAGAGAGGTCGTTGCCGATTGAGCCAAAACCAGCCCACTCATGGTCAGGAAAAAAGAGGTCACTGCCAAAACGCGTCGCAAGGCCGAACGCATAGAAGCTCCGATCCACAGAAGAGGGTGTGAGTGTACGTTTTGTTATGCCCAGGTAGGACGGCGTGGCCAGAACCCTGGGGAACCTGTTGGGTCGATATTTTGCAACTTCGCAGCCAGACTATTCAAGCTGAATCTGCGGAGTTTACGCCGATCTAAAACGTTTGAATACGCGCAATCACATATAAAGCTTCCAGATTTGGAAGTTTATGCAGCTCGATGGAAGAACGCCGCAGCCAGAATGATGACCACGGGATAGCATTCCAGCGTGTAACGAGGTTCGGGATTCTCCAGTGAGCCGAGGAATGCGGAGCGCAGCAGCAGAAAAAAAATCAATAGCTCCATGCAAAAAAATTTGTGGTGACGCACAAAGCCAGCGGCCGCCATCACGACATAAAACAGATTGATCAGTCCGAAGGCGATGCTGACCGCCAGCCATCGTGGGTCGTCATTGAATTCCCACCATCGTGGATCGGAAGAGAGCATTTCCGTACGCGGGCGCAACCACATATCGGCGATTCGCACCGTCGGAAGCCACAGGTAATATCGCAGCGGAGCCGCGTGAATCCTCTCCGCGGCCAGTCGGCCGAAGCCCTCGTCGATTTCAGGCGTCATGTCCTTGTCGTGGTTGTATTCGTCAAAAAGAATGGCGGTTCGCTCGCGCTCTTGGGGGGAATCGAATGCCCGGCTGGGTAGACGGCTGAGGTCGATCTCATCGCCCGGCACATTCCAGTAGATTTCCTGTACGGAAACGTAATCGGCCATCCACGTCTTGACCCAGCGGTTGAAGCCAGTCATGACCGGTTCGTCAGAATCATTGGCATAGCGCGGCGCCAGCGGTTCGAAACGATGCAGAGTATTAAAATTGCGCGCGGTCCACGGAATCAGTGGAGCGAAAGCTCCAACTAGAACCAGCACTCCCGCCCATATGATCGTTCGCGAGTCTCGCAGGCCGGTCGTTCCCGCAGACTCTTTGCGCAGGGAGCAGATGAAAAACCAGAGTAAATAGCCTCCGATCGCCGCCAGCAGGATTCCTCCATCCGGCCGCAGCAGAATGGCGCCATTTATCGCCAGGCCACAACCCAGCCACAGGCGGTAGCCAGTGCGGCCGCCGCGACCAGCATCAAGTGCGCAGACAGCAACATCCAGCGCCAGCGCCGTGAAGAAGATCTCCAGAGTTTCGGTCAATGCCGCCGCCGCATAGTTGGCGAGGAACGGACACAGCGCGCTGAGCAGAAAAGCGGCCGGTGCAGCGCGCGGCGATAGAACGCGCCTGGCGAGATCGGCAATGAGAAAGCACGTCGCCAGATCGAACACGGCCTGCACCAGCAAAACGGCCCGGAAATTCTCGCCACCGAAGATCGTAAAAACCACAGCCAGAAATGCGGGATATCCGGGCAAGCGCGATAGTGTAGGAACGATCCGTCCGGAGTTCGTGACTCCGTAAATGCCATGAGTGAGCCAGTTCTCGGCGATGTTGGCGTAGAGCCTGGAGTCATCGACTATCCCCGGGAACCGGAAGATAAAAAGCAGCCGCAGAAGCAATCCCGCCAGACCTGCGACAAGAAAGAACCGCGCCCTGTTTCGGACGAACTCGTACACGCTTGCGAATATAGCGCGTTTGCAGTGACCGCGAGCCAGCCAAATTGCATCTTAGGGACTCAGAGCGGCTAACTCACCCTGCCCACCCGGAATCGGCTAATAGAATTGACCGTGTGACTTCAGCAGCTTACGATAAAAGTTTCGTTACCAATGGCTGAGCCTGTCTTTTACGATCCGCGACGCGCCCGCTGGAAACGCCTGCGGCGCCTGTTTGATGTGGTTGCCGTAGCGGTCTCCATTCTCATCGTTTTCTTCGTTTTTACCGCCCTCCGCGATGAGCCTCTGCCGGAACTCCTGTTTTCGCCCCAGAGACGCGCCTTCAAGGCGCTGAAGGAAAGTGAGAAACAGAAGAGCCGCGAACACCAGAAGAAGCTGTTCGCGCGCTCCCATCGCAAGTCGAAACTGGCGGCCTCGCAGGTAGTCTTGAACCAGGAAGAAGGAATTCGCGCCGCATTCTATGTCCCCTGGGATGCCGCCAGTTTCTCTTCCCTGCGCGATTTTGCGCGCCAAATCGACATTCTGTATCCCGACTGGTTGCACGTGCTGAGCGCCGACGGACGTCTTCTGGGAGTCGACGACCAGACCAACAAGTTCTTTGACGTCGTCCAGGGCAACACTGTGCGCTCCGTCGATGACCGGGTCATGCCTTTCCTGAATACAGAAGATCCCGCCATGGAAGTCTTCCCCATGGTCAACAATTTCGACGGCGCAAATTGGGACGCGGGCGTCGTAGATTTCCTGAACAACCCCGATTCGCGCGCCCTGTTCCGGCACCAGGCCTTGCAGTTCCTGGCTTCCGGCCGTTACCGCGGCCTGATGATCGATTTCGAGGCGTTTCCTCCAGCCGGACAGCCGGGATACGTCGCGTTCCTGCAGGAATTATCAGGCGATTTGCACGCTCGCGGTTTCAAGCTCTATGTCGCTGTACCTCCGCACAGTAACGAGTACAACTATCCGGCGGTCGCGGCGGCGGCAGACGGCGTCGTGTTGATGAACTATGACCAGCATTATCCTGGCGCCGCGTCAGGTCCCGTCGCTTCGCAGGACTGGTTCGTCGAAAACCTCAAGTTCGCTGAGAAGGTCGTGCCGAAGCAGAAGATTATCTGCGCCATCGCCAACTACGGCTACGACTGGGTGCAGAAGCCGAAGAAGGGAAAGTTGCCGCCGGAGGAGCACGACTCGACAGTCAGTGTGCAAGATGCGTGGCTTGCGGCGCGTGACTCCGAAGTCGATGTTTCGTTCGACGATGACACGCTCAACCCGCACTTCAGTTATCTGGACGAGCGAGGCCTGCGCCACGATATCTGGTTCCTCGATGGAGTGACGGCGCTCAACCACATGCGGGCGGCGCAAACCCTTGGCATTCAGACCTTCGCTCTCTGGCGGCTTGGCGGCGAGGATCGCTCTCTCTGGCGCGTGTGGGATGTGCCCGGCGATCCCGGCGCAACTGACCGGCTCCGTGACGTTCCCCCGGGCGCCGACGTCGACATGGAAGGACAAGGGGAGATTCTGCGCATCGAAGACACTCCCGCTCATGGCATCCGGGACCTGACCATCGACCCCGAAAGCAAGCTGATTACGGATGAGGTCTTCCAGAATCTGCCCGAACCGTATCGCGTGGGACGCTACGGCTACAGTCCCAACAAAGTTGCCATCACGTTTGACGACGGCCCTGATCCGGAGTGGACGCCGAAAATCCTCGACGTGCTTAGGCAAAAGCATGCTACGGCTACTTTCTTCCTGATCGGCATTCAAGCCGACAAATTCTCTGGCATCGCCAAGCGGATCTATCAAGAAGGCAACACGATCGGCAATCACACCTTCACGCATCCCGATGTAAGCAGCATTTCCACGACCTATATGAAGGTGGAGTTGAATCTCACGGAACGATTGTTTGCCAGCCTGATCGGCGTCCGTGCCACGCTGATGCGCCCTCCGTATGCAATTGATGAAGAGCCGGACACGGCCGATGAAGTGCGGCCCCTGGAAATTCCGCAGGAGATGGGCTACATCACGGTCGGCAACCGGATCGATCCCAATGACTGGAGCGAAAACCCGCGCCGCTCCGCCGAGCAGATCAGCTCTTATGTGCTGGCGCACTTGCCGCCATGCCGCCCGGAGAATCTGCGTTGCGGCAACATCATCCTGCTTCACGACGGCGGCGGCAACCGCGCCGAAACGGTTCGCGCCCTGCCCACGATCATCGACGGCATTCGCGCTCGGGGGTATGAGATCGCTCCCGTATACGAACTGCTGGGCAAGACTCGAGCCGACGTCATGGCCCCCTTGCCTCGCGGCGAAAAATGGGCGGCCCGCCTCGATCGCCTGGGCTTCTGGTTCTTTGACGCCGGCATCGTCGGCATCACCTGGATCTTCCTGGTGGGCGATCTGCTGATGACCGGCCGCCTTCTATTCATCGGGGCGGCCGCTGTCTATGACCGCCTGCGCGAGAATATTCTGGGCAAGCCGGCCGAACTGGCGTCCTATCGCCCGAAAGTGGCTGTCTTGATCCCAGCCTATAACGAAGAAAAAGTCATCGAGCGCACCGTTCGCGCCGTCCTCAACTCCAATTACCCGAAACTGCACGTCATCGTGATTGATGACGGCTCGCGGGATCGCACACTCGAAGTCGCCCGCCGCGCGTTTGCCGCCGAAGCCAATGCGGGCAAGGTGCTGATTCTGACCAAGCCCAATTCCGGCAAAGCGGATGCACTCAATTACGGTATTCAGCACATCGGCGATGCCGAGCTGTTCGTCGGTATTGACGCCGACACGGTGATCGCCCCCGACGCGATCTCGCGCCTCGTGCCGCATTTCATGAATCCCAGGGTCGGAGCCATGGCGGGCAATGCAAAGGTCGGCAATCGTGTGAACCTCTGGACGCGCTGGCAGGCTCTCGAATACATCACCAGCCAGAATTTCGAGCGCCGGGCTCTTGACGTGCTTGGCGCGGTCAGCGTGGTTCCGGGCGCAATCGGCGCGTGGCGAGTTTCGGCGGTGCGCGAAGCCGGCGGCTATCACACCGACACCGTCGCGGAAGATGCCGATCTCACCATGGCCCTGCTGCGCATGGGATACCGTGTCGAATACGAAGACATGGCGCTGGCTTACACAGAAGCTCCGACCACTGCGAATGGCCTGATGCGCCAGCGTTTCCGCTGGTCCTTCGGCATCCTGCAGTCGGTCTACAAGTACCGCACTGTGTTTGCCCGAAAAGGAGCGCTGGGGTGGGTGGCCCTTCCGAATATCGTCATCTTCCAGATTCTCCTGCCGCTGGTGTCGCCGCTCATCGACATCATGTTCGGTCTGGGCTGCATCTGGTATTTCATCCAGAAACATTTCCACCCGGATTCCACCGATCCCGCAAGCTTTCACAAGCTGGTGGCATTCTTCTTCGCCTTCCTGGTGATTGATTTCCTGGCGTCAGCGATCGCGTTTGCCCTGGAGCGGCGCCGTCCTGACGACAAGGAGGATGCGTGGCTGCTCAGCCAGGTCTGGCTGCAGCGCTTCGCCTACCGGCAGCTGTTTTCGGTAGTTTTATTCAAGACGCTCAAGCGCGCGTTGGAAGGTCGCAAATTCGCCTGGGACAAGCTGGAGCGCACCGCGGCAGTGAAGTATGTTCCCGCGGAGAATCACGAGAAAGTAAACGTGCCGTAGGGGACGTTAGGAAGGATTTTTGCTGGCCACCTCAAGCCGCGTCTCGGCTCGATGCAGCGCATCGAGGGCGCGCTGCACGTCGACGGTGGAATCGCCGCTGCTCAGCCGCTGTTCGGCGCGCTGCTTGGCTTTCCGCGCGCGGTCTATGTCGATGTCGGAGGGTTTCTCGGCAGTCTCGGCCAGAATCGTCACTTTATCGGGCAATACCTCTGCGAATCCCCAGGCCACGGCAAGCCGCTGCTCGGCCGAATTTTCACGATAAGTAATCTCCCCGACTGCCAGCTCGGCAATCAGCGGAGCGTGCCCAGGGAGAATACCCAGGTATCCATTCTTGCCGGGAATCTGCACCTCTTCGGCCGCCGTTTCCACGACTTTCTTTTCCGGCGTGACGATCTCGAGTTGGAAAGTGTCTGCCATTCAAAAACCGGGCGTCAGACTTCAGCCCTCGGACCTCGGCACATCGCGTCGAGTTGCGAACGCCCGAGGTCCGAAGTCTGAAGTACGTCTTATGCCGCCGCTTTCATCTTTGCGGCAGCTTCGAGCACTTCCTCGATCGGGCCCTTCATATAAAACGCCTGCTCGGGAATGTCGTCGTACTTCCCTTCCACGATTGCCTTGAACCCTTTGACGGTATCGGCAATCTTGACGTACTTTCCCTTCGCGCCCGTGAACTGCTCGGCCACATGGAAGGGCTGCGAGAGGAAGCGTTGAATTTTGCGCGCGCGCGCAACCGTGAGCTTCTGATCTTCGCTCAACTCGTCGATACCCAGAATAGCGATGATGTCCTGCAGGTCTTTGTAGGTCTGCAGCGTCTTCTTCACGGATTGCGCGACGTCGTAATGTTCCTGGCCCACGATGCGCGGATCGAGAATGCGCGAGGTGGAAGCCAGCGGATCGACGGCGGGATAAATTCCGATCTCGGTCAAGGCGCGCGAAAGCACGGTGGTCGCGTCGAGGTGGGCAAAGGTCGTCGCCGGAGCGGGATCGGTCAGATCGTCGGCCGGAACGTAAATCGCCTGCACCGACGTGACGGAGCCTTTTTTGGTCGACGTGATACGCTCCTGCAACTCGCCCATTTCGGTGGCGAGATTGGGCTGATACCCCACGGCGCTGGGCATGCGGCCGAGCAGCGCCGAAACTTCTGAACCTGCCTGTGTAAAGCGGAAGATGTTGTCGATGAACAGCAGTGTGTCGGCGCCTTCGGCATCGCGGAAGTATTCCGCGACGGTCAGTCCAGTCAGCGCCACGCGAAGGCGCGCGCCCGGGGGCTCGGTCATCTGTCCATAAATCAGAGCCGCCTTCGATTCCGCCGGCTTTCCCGGCTTGATTACCCCCGACTCCGACATTTCCAGCCAGAGGTCATTGCCCTCGCGCGTGCGCTCACCAACACCGGCAAAGACCGAATAGCCGCCGTGCTGCTTAGCGACGTTGTTGATGAGTTCCATGATGACGACGGTTTTGCCCACCCCGGCGCCGCCGAACAATCCGATTTTGCCGCCCTTCAGAAACGGCTGGATCAGATCGATGACCTTGACTCCGGTCTCGAACATTTCCGCAGTCGTCGCCTGTTCGTCGAAAGCCGGGGCCAGGCGGTGGATCGGCAGCCTCTCCTTATAGTCGATGGGGCCGAGCTGATCGACGGGCTCGCCGATCACATTCATCACGCGTCCCAGCGTGCCGCGGCCAACGGGTACGGAAATCGGCCCCCCCTGATCGATGGCCTTCATGCCGCGAACCATGCCGTCGGTCGGCTCCATAGCCACGCAGCGCACGCGACCCTCGCCGAGGTGCTGCTGGACTTCCAGAATCACGTTGATGGGAGCCGGCACAGTGAAGCCGTCGCTCACGACCTTGACGGCTTCGTAAATCGGCGGCAGCGATCCTTCGGCGAACTGCACGTCCACCGCCGGGCCCGCAATTTGTATGACGTGTCCTACGTTTTCTGGCATAGATAGCTTCTAGCTATTGGCTGCTAGCTCCTCGCTCAAGCATTCAGCGTTCAGTTTCCAACTCCCCTCAGACATCCACTGCTTCTCGACGGCTGAATGCCGAGGGCCCAGCGCTGACTGTTCAGATTCTTCGCTTCGCTCATCCCCGCCAGGCGCGATCACATCGCGGCGGCGCCGCTGACGATCTCGATGATCTCCTTGGTGATCTTCGCCTGTCTGGCCCGGTTCATCGCCAGGGTCAAAGAATCGATCATGTCGGTGGCATTGTTCGTCGCCGAATCCATCGCCGTCATGCGGGCAGCATGTTCGGCGGCCACCGACTCAAGCAATGCCCGGAAAATCTGGATGCTCACATATTTCGGCAGCAACGCGCGGAACAGATCCTGCGGCGGTTGCTCATAGAGGTAGTCCACCTGCGCCGTGCCGAATTGCGATGTGCCTTCTCCCGCGCCTTCTGTAGCGCGCATGCCCACACCCGCGCTGACCGCAGCTTCTTTCGCTTTTTTCTTTTCTTCTTCGGTCAGCTCTTCGGCCAGCCTCACCGTCTGCTCGCCAATTTCCTCGATGGGAAGAATCTGCTCAACGATCAGCCGCTGCGCGATCACCGACTTGAACTCGTTGAAGACGACGTAAACGGCGTCGATTTCTTCCCGGCAGTAGCGCCGGATCACATTTTCCGCCAGCGCTGCGGCCTGCGCGAATCCCGCCTTGCCCAGGATCCCGATGTGTTCGCCGGTGATCTGAATCCTTCCGGCACGTTCCGCTGCAGGGACTTCGGATTCCACCGACTCTTCGAGTTCAGTCAGGCTGCGCGTTTGCACCTTGGCGGCCGGATAACGCCTGCGCAAGAAGTCCCGCCCCTTGCGGCCGATGGCCTCGACGTCGATCTCCCGGTCCGCCTTCGATTCCAGGAAGCGCGCCGTCGCCTTCAGAACATTTGCGTTGAAAGAGCCGGCCAATCCCTTGTCGCCAGTCACGACGATCAGCAAGATACTCTTCTCTTCCCGCTGCGCCAGCAGTGGATGTTTCGGCTCGCCGGTTTCGGGATCGTAAATCTCCGCTCGCGATACCAACGACTTCAACACGCTGGTGAGCATCTGCGCGTAGGGACGGGCAGCCAGCGCGCGCTCCTGCGCCCGGCGCAGCTTCGCCGCTGAGACCATTTTCATGGCCTTGGTGATCTGCCGCGTGTTAATCACGCTGCGAATGCGCCGGCGGATGTCGAGAATGTTTGGCATCTTTTTGAGAAACGTAGCCAGCTACGTCTCTACGCTATTTGGCTACCGCTTCTCTCTGCGCGACGAACTGCTGTTTCGCTTCCTTGATCACATCCTGCAACTGCGCCTTCAGAGCATCGTCGAGAATTTTCTTCTCCATGATCATGCGCAGCAGGCCCGGATTGGTTGCATCGACAAACTTGTACAGTTCTTTCTCAAAGTCGCGGACCTGATCCACTGGCATGTCGTCGAGGAATCCTCCGGTACCGGCCATGATGATCAGAATCTGCTTCGAGAATGGAAGCGGAGAGAACTGGCTCTGCTTGAGCAGTTCGACCAACCTTTGCCCACGATTCAACTGGGCGAGCGTGGCCTTATCGAGATCGCTGCCAAACTGTGCAAACGCGGCCAACTCGCGGTACTGTGCCAGCTCCAGCTTGAGGGTTCCCGCGACTTGCCGCATGGCTTTAATCTGCGCGCTGCCGCCCACGCGGCTCACCGACAATCCAACGTTGACGGCGGGCCGCACACCCTGGTTGAAGAGATCAGTTTCCAGATAAATCTGCCCGTCGGTAATCGAGATGACGTTGGTCGGAATATATGCGGAGACGTCGCCGGCCTGGGTTTCGATGATCGGCAGGGCGGTCAGCGATCCGCCGCCATTCTTATCGCTCAGCTTGGCTGCGCGTTCGAGCAGGCGCGAGTGCAAGTAGAAGACGTCTCCCGGGTATGCCTCGCGTCCCGGAGGACGCCTCAGCAGCAGCGAGATTTCGCGATACGAGGCTGCATGCTTCGAAAGATCGTCGTAGATAACCAGCGCATGGCGCTTGCTGTCGCGAAAGTACTCGCCCATGGCGCAGGCAGCATAGGGAGCGATGTACTGCATGGGAGCTGGCTCGGACGCCGAGGCGGCAACCACGATGGTGTACTCCATGGCGCCGGCGTCTTCGAGAATCTTGACGACTTGCGCAATCGACGACCGTTTCTGTCCAACCGCGTTGTAGATGCAGATAAGATCGTTGCCCTTGCTGTTGATGATGGTGTCGAGGGCAACAGCGGTTTTTCCCGTCTGGCGGTCGCCGATGATCAGCTCGCGCTGGCCGCGGCCGATCGGAATCATGCTGTCGATCGCTTTGAGCCCCGTCGCCATCGGCTCGCGCACAGGCTGACGGTCAATAACGCCCGGCGCCAACCGCTCCAAAGGAATGAACCTGTCGGTCGCGATTGGACCCTTATCGTCGATCGGCTGGCCGAGCGAGTTGACCACGCGCCCGATCAGTGCGTCGCCGACGGGCACGCTCATGATTCGGCCGGTCCGTTTGACCTCATCGCCCTCTTTGATTTCCGTGTATTCGCCGAGAAGCACCACGCCAACCTGATCTTCTTCCAGGTTCATGGCGATGCCGGCCACCCCGTGCGGGAAGGACAGCAGTTCGCCGGCCATGACCTTGTCGAGGCCATACACACGCGCGATGCCGTCACCCAGCGTGATGACGGTGCCTGTCTCGTCCACGGAAATCGAGGACTCGTAGTTCTCGATCTGCTCGCGGATCAGCTTTGTGATTTCGTCTGCTTTGATTTGCGCCATAAGATCAGCTCTTCGCCCTACCCAGGCTGCCGGCTGCCAGCCGGAACGGACATGGTTCCAACAAAGTCTAGGAGCTTAGCACCTCTTTGATCTTCTCCAATCGCCCCTTCACTGAACCGTCATAGATCGTGCTGCCGACGCGCACCACCGCACCACCCAGGAGGGAAGCGTCCAACTCGTAGCGCGCTCGCACTTTCTTCCCGGTGGTTTTTTCAATCTGCGCCTCAAGCACCCGCTTTTCCGCATCGCCGAGCTGGCGGGCGCTGGAGACCTGCGCCTCGGCAAATCCCAGCCGTGCATCCAGTTCCTTGGAGAGTTGTTCGGCAACTCTGGGCAGAAACTGCACACGCCGGTGATCGATCAATACTGCCACCAGATTTCGTACCGGCTTCTCGATTCCTTCCCGCCGCACAATGGCATCCAGCAGTCCGCGTTTCTGTTCTGCGGGAACCGCGGGATTCTCCCATACACGCCGCAGCTCGGTGCTCTGCTCGAACAGGTCTGCGATGGCGCGAAGCCCTTCCACCGCGCGCTTCACGTCCAAACGCTCCTCGAGCACGACATCGGCGAATGCCCGGGCGTACGTGCTGGCGACGGAAGCCACTGTCTAGCTGCCTCCCTTTCGTCCCGCGTCCGAGCCATTGTCGGTGACCGCCCCCAGTTCTGCGGCGAAACTGCGAACCAGCGCCTGGTCGGTAGCAGCGTCGACCCGAATCTGTCTCTGGGCGAGTCCAACCGCGAGATCCGCAGCATGAGCCGTCAACTGACGGCGTGCCGCTTTGGCCGCGGCAGCGATCTCTTGTTCCGCCGAGGCAACGATCTTGCGCGCATCTTCCTCCGCGGCAGCCCGAATCCGGCTGGCCTCGGCGGCCGCTTCTTTTTCCGCCGCATCGCGTATGATAGCGATCTCGCTATCGAGCTTGTCGAGACGGGATGCAATCTCCGTCAGTTTGCCGCGGGCTTCTTCGCCGGCCTTCTGCGCCTCCAGCATGGCTTTTTGGATGGCTGCCGTCCGGTCGCGAAATACTTTCGGTAAGTATTTGTTGCCCGCCCAGACAATCAGCCACACGATCACCGCGAAGTTCAGGACAACGCTCAGCCAGTAGGCTTGCTGCAGATTCTTCAGGCCGGTCAGGCGAGCGATGAGCCGCACCGATGCCGATTGCTTGAACTCGGCAGTCTCGTCCTTCTCTTCCCCCGCGGCTTCCAGACTTTCGTGTGCCAGACGGCGTCCCGGCCCTCCGGGATTCTGCGGTTCATTGCTGGCTTGCCGCTGTGAGGCAGCGGACTTCTCCTGGGCGCGCAGCAATGCCAGGCCGACACTGCCCACTAGCAGCAGCACCAGCAACCACGGCGACAGGATTTTTTTCGCTGAAGTCATCCGCTGCGACCAGTCAATTATTATTCTTGCGATCGCTGAACTACCGTCCCGCCTGCGCCGGTTCGAGCACCCGCCGCACGATCTCCTGCGCAAGGGTTGCAGCTTCCGCCTGCAGACCCTCCTGAGCGTTCATCCGATCTGATTCGATGTCTTGTTTCGCGGCCGTCACGCGTTCCTGGGCCCTGACCCGAGCCTCATTGACGGCATGCGTGCGCGACTGCAGCGCCGCCTGGCGCCGCGCCTCCTGCTCCCGAAACACCGACGCCCGGGCCTCGCGCATGCGCTGCTCGTATTCCGAAGTGCGGGCCTCGGCCGCCGCGATATCCGCCCGCGACTTCTCTACCGCACCCTCGGTCTTGCTATGACGCTCCTTGAGCACTTTTTGCAGAGGCTTGTGCACGATGACGCTGTAGAGAGCGTAGAGCAAGGCCATGAGGACTACTGTGGGCACCGCTCCGAGCAGTAATTCCCCTAGTTGTTGCAGCGTCTGATCCATGTGGTGCGGATGTAGACCGGAAAATGAGGGCTTTGAAAACTGTTAAGTCTAACGTCCCAAGGAGTTTATGTCAACGCAAAGGGACCCGGCGCCGTCGCCGATTCCGCATCTGGGACAAGCCCACGAAACGCCGTCCTACGACCTTTCGATCCCAGCCAGTCTGACAGAAATAAAGGGACTTAGTCCCTGCGCGACCTCCGTTTCTGCAGATTTCTGCACATATTTCTTGACTTCGTCCCGAACAGGATTAGCATAGGGGTATCACCTCCGATCCAATTCAGGATCGAATGGGCCGATAGCCAAGGAATGTCACCGCTTCTTGGTTGCCGGCCCATTTAAATTAGATTCCCAGAAATGTGAGAGTTGGCTAACTCACCAGAAACTCCTTCACTTTTCGCACCACCGACTGTGGAGCCTCCGCCTCGAATTCCACGGCTCCATTCTTATACTCTCGCGAATAAATGCGGGACTGGGCTTCGAGGAGCGCCAGTGTCTTCCCCTCCGCCTGAGGCACCAGTAAACGGACTCGCTCCACGCGGTCCTCTTCGATCATTGCGTCAATACGCTCCAGCAGATGATCGAGCCCTGTTTTTTCAACGGCAGAAACATAGACGGTATCGCCTTTGCGGTTCGCGAGCAGGCCTTCTGCCACTTCCTGGTCGAGCAAGTCAACTTTGTTCATCACGCGCAGGCGCGGCTTCTTCTCCGCTTCGAGTTCCCGCAGAACGATTTCCACCTGCGCGTCCTGCTCGGCGGAGAGCCGGCTGCTGGCATCCGACACGTGCAGGATCAGCGACGCCCGCTGTACCTCTTCGAGGGTCGCGCGAAACGCCGACACCAGCGTGTGCGGCAGATTGCGAATGAATCCGACCGTGTCGGAGAGCAGCACCTTGCGTTTAGAAGGCAGTTCGACGGCGCGAATCGTGGGATCGAGCGTCGCGAACATCTTCGGCGACGACAATACTCCCGCCCGCGTGAGTGCATTGAACAGTGTCGACTTTCCCGCATTCGTATAACCGACCAACGCCACGGTCGCGACTGGAGCGGACTCCCGCCTGTGCCGCTGCTGAGCCCGAATCCGGCGCACATTCTCGAGCTGCTCCTGCACATGACGAATGCGGCGGTAGATCTTCCGCCGGTCGGTCTCCAGCTGCGTTTCACCCGGACCGCGCGTGCCGATGCCGCCCCCCAACTGCGACATTTCCACTCCTCTGCCGGCAAGCCGGGGCAGCATGTATTGCAGTTGTGCCAGTTCGACCTGCAGCTGGCCTTCGCGGGTTCGCGCGTGTCGCGCAAAAATATCGAGGATCAGCTGCGTCCGGTCGATCACCCTTCGGTGAACGCTTTTCTCGATGTTCCGCTGCTGCGAAGGGCTCAGATCGTGATCGAACAGAAGCAAATCGGCGTTCACCGAAGCTGCGGCGCCGGCAATTTCCTCCAACTTCCCGGCTCCGATCAGCGTAGCGGGATCAAGCCGGTCTCTTCGTTGCAGGATCTCGCCCGCGATTTGCGCTCCCGCGCTCTCAGCCAGCGTGCGCAGCTCAGCCAACGATTCCTCGGCATCGAATTCAGGCACGTCAGGCCTGCCGTTGGAGCTTGCTGCGGACTTCTCCGGCTTGCCGACCGCTGCGTCCCGGGCTGCGGCTGCCTGCGCCGTGACCGTTCCTGCCGCGTGGCTGCGACGGCGGGATCGAACCTCGACTCCGACCAGAAAGGCGCGCTCCTGCCCCGGATGGTCAGGATCATCCCCGGCAGCCACACCTCGGCGGGCGCGCGTGAGATCGCGGAATTTCTTGGAGTGAAAACTTCCCAAGCGGAAAACGCCTATCCTTCTGTCCCGGACGCAGTCGCCGCGGTCGCCGTTGCCGAGGCATTGTTTGCGCTCGTCGCGGCCTTATCCATGTGGTTCGCGTGCGCTGCGTGTACCGGCGCCACTCGTCCCATCACGACGGTCGAGATGGCATGCTTGAAGATGAGTTGCTCCTGACCGTTTGCCTCCAGTACCACGGAGTACTTGTCAAAAGAGCGAATGCGGCCCGTCAGCTTCACTCCGCTGAGCAGATAGATGGTGATGCTCGCTCTCTCTTTGCGGGCCGTGTTGAGGAAGGAATCCTGAATGTTCTGCGCCGGCTTGTTGCTGTCCATAGCCGATCTCCTTGGTATCGAAACTCCGGTATCGAAACTCCGGACCACCTGCCACGTCGACTCTTCCTGCTGGCCAGTGTAGCGCAACGGCTCGTTCCTGAAACTTCCCGCCGCTTCAGGAACAGCGGGGCAATTCCCCGCCGGAAGTAGGCGCACATTCCGCAAGGTCCGCGCTGGCGGCGCGGACAGATGTGAGTACGATACGGCGATCCCGGCCGCTTTTCAACCGGAACTTTGGCGCTTTCACCTGCGGTTGACAAGCCCGCCGGCCGGAGCGCAGACTTTCCACGACCTCGCCGCCGCACTCGAGAATTCGGATCGCCGGCGAGGCTCTTTTCGGCTCGATTCTCCCGGTCCCGGCCGAATCCTTCCGTCTCAGGATGCTCGGACCACCACAACCCTTTCGAAATTGGCGGAGGAATTCTATGCAGCCTTGTCTGTCTCCCGCATTGGCACTGGTCATGCCCACTCACACTGGCGCCGAAGCAACCCAACTGATCCTGCGCTGGTTCCACTTTCTGGCCGGAATCACCTGGGTTGGCCTGCTCTATTTTTTCAACCTGATTAACGTTCCCTTCATGAAGCAAGTTGATGCGCCCATGAAGCCGAAGATTTTTCAAAATCTCACACTGCCGGCGCTGAACTGGTTTCGCTGGAGCGCGTTGCTGACGGTCTTCGTCGGCTTCTGGTATTGGGGCGAGTTCATGGTTGGCCCCGATGCCAAGCGCCAGGGCATCAGCCCATTGAGCACCATCGCATTTTTTCTGCTGCTCTGGATCGCGGTCTTTTTCCTGCTCTTCCTCGTGATCAAGAAAATGACGCCCAGCGGCTACGTCTTGGGCACAATCACGACCATCCTGTGCATCGCCGCCGGTTGGCTGTTCGTGAACTACACTCCGGTGGGCCAGGATGACAATCACGTGCTGTGCATCGGCGTCGGCGGCGGATTCGGCATCGTGATGCTGTTCAATGTGTGGGGCATCATCTGGCCGAATAACAAGAAAGTCATTCGCGGCACCCTCGCCGGAACTCCTCCCGCCAATGCGGCCGCTCTGGCCCGTCAGGCCTTCCTGGCCTCCCGGACCAACTTCTTCCTTTCTGTGCCCCTGCTGTTCTTCATGGCCGCCAGCTCGCACTACGTCATTCTCGGAAAATAGAAGTGATAAAAAAAAGAAAAAGGGAAGCTCGAATTCCGAGCTTCCCTTGAGTTTTCTTTCCGGCTTCTCTTCTAGAAGCTGAACTTCAATGCCAGCTGCATGGTGCGCGGGCTGCTGGAGAAGTTCTGCCGCGGGGTGTTAAAGATTGTGCTGGCCGGGATGAAGTTGTTCCGGGCCGCCCCAGTTACACCCAGACTCGCGACGTCGTTGATATAGCCGGTCACGAATTGCGGATGGTTGAACAGGTTGAACGCCTGCGCCATGAAATCGACGGTATACCGCTCGCCGAACTTGAAGTGCTTGGCGGCGGAAATGTCGAAGTTGTTGATCGGAGGCGTCTGCAGGTTGCTGCGGCTTGACGTAGCATAAGCCCCGTAGCTGGCGGTGATGTATTGCGCATTCGGGTTGTCTGCCAGGTAGGCCACTGTGTAGCCCGCAGTGTTGGTCAGAGGGGTCACATCGCTGCCCGTTCCCTTTACGCCGGCAGGATTGAGGATCGCACGATCCGGAGCCGAGTCGGCATTCAGGTTCGCGTCGTCCGCGCTCTGCACCGTCCCCCACTGGCCCGATTCCCACGTGTAGATCGGGATGAACTGGTAGTTGCCGAGCAGGTTCTTGCGGAACCAGTTCGAGTCATGGGCGAACCACGGCACGTCGTAGCTCATCTCAAGTGTGATGCGGTGAGCATGATCGAGCAGCGAGTTGCCGCGCTCGGCAGCCAGGTTGTGGAAGTCCTGCGGCCGCCGCGGAGTGATATCGGTCGAGTGGAAGTCGGCCGTGCTGTTGTCGATGGTGTGGCTCCAGGTCCAGGCCGCTTGGAACTGCAGTCCGTTGGTCAGCCGGCGCTGTACCTCCGTCTGCAAGCCGCTGTAGTTCGACGAACCCCACGGCTCGAAGGAGGTGATTGGCGAGTAGAACCCAGCGTCGAGCCACGGCTCACCCACATAGCAGGTCGTAACGCAATTGTAGCTTTGATCCAGCAGCCCGCCCGGACCGTCCAGAGTGAGCGGAAGGGCATCAAGCTGAGCCTGCGTCGGCGCGCTCAGATACGTGGGCAAGGAGTTAGTCGGCGTTACGTACGAGTAGAAGTTCAGAATGTCCTGCAACGGGAGATGCACGCCGCGGGATCCGACATACCGCACTTCGGCCGTGTACTCCTTGAACACATGCTGAACACCCACGCTCCAGGACTCAGCGTACGGGTACTTCACGTTGACCGGGAGGTACGAAGAAGTGTTCGCCCGGGCATCGGCTTGGTCCAAAGTGGTGATGCCGCTCGACTGCTCGGGCGGGATACCTCCGTTTTCGAGGAACGGGTTCTGGCAAACAGAGCTCGGGCAGTTGGCCGTCGAACCGATCTGCGGCGGACGGGACAGCGTGCCGATGTTGTCGTAGAGCACGTCGTAGCCCATGCTGAACCCAGCGCGGATCGAGGTGTTGCCGCTGGTCCCCGGCGAATAGGCGATGCCGATCCGCGGCATGAAATCATGCTTGGGTGCCTGCGGCGATCCGAACGTAATCAATCCCGGATCATCGGCAACCGCGTTCAGACTCTGCTGCGTCCATCCGAACGGCACCGTCAGATACTCGTAGCGAACGCCGAGATTCAAGCTCACATTCGGACGAATCTTCCAGATGTCGTTGACGTACCACCCATACATCTTGTCGTCGCCCGAGTAGCCCACCGAGCCAAAGCTCCGCTGGCCGAAACTGGGAACCTGGTCATGGACGAATGAGTCGAGGTCGGTCCATTCGTAATCGCCACGGGAGCGCTGGATGAATTTCTGCGGATCGATCTGCTTCCGCAGGTCGGCGCCGAACTTCAATGTGTGGTTCCCCTTGACTATGGACAAGTTATCTTCCAGCTGGTACGTATTCTCGGTTTCATACTGGGGAGCATTCGGATCCGGTCCGACGTTGATGCTTCCAAGTTCATCGATGGTCAAGTTCGGGAAGGCATCGAGATTTTCGAACGTTCCCAGCGATCCCGCCGGCACCGTGAGATTAAATCCCGTGCGGTTGAAGCCCACGCGGAACTCGTTCCCGATGCTGGGCGAGAAGGTGTGGTATTCACCCAGGGTGACGAGATGATAGGGCTCGGTCAGCGGCGTATAGAAGATGGGCAGTTCAGCGCCCGTATCGATGGTTGCGGTCTTGTTATAGATGTAGCGGCCGCGAATCTGATCGCGATCGCTCATGTCGTAGTCCATCGAGGTAACCAGCGCCCGGTTGTTGGTATAGGCCGGCGCCACGATGGGAACAATCTGGACCGGAATAAAGTTCGGGGTCGGAACCTGAGTAGCCGTCGCAGTGCAGGTGACCGTCGTTGAGTAGTTCTGCACGACCACGGTATTTGGGACCGCAGCAATCGAAGTGCAGAGCGGATCCTGCCCGCTGGTCAGGTTCGATGCCGCTACCGTCCCTGTAGCATATTGGGCAAAGCCATTGGCATTGTTGGCTGAGATCGTTGGGTCACCAATGCCGAGGAGCTGCGTCCAGCCAGCTGCTGTCGGCGCCAGTGCCGCAGAACTCGGAGTAGCGGCTTCGCCGATGGGGTTGTACTCGAAGTTCACGAAGTAGAACCACTTGTTCTTAATGATTGCGCCGCCGACCTGCCCGCCAAACCGGTTGTTGTCATAACGGGGATTGGTGAAAACACCCTGGTTCGCGAATTCCTGATCGAGCGCATCCAGATTGCGGTTCTTAAAGTACTCATACACGCGGCCGTGGATCGTGTTGGTGCCGCTCATGATGACCTGATTGAACTGGCCGCCGGCCGAGTGTCCGAACTCGGGGCTGAACTGGTTCTCGATGACGGTGAAGTTCGCCACCGCGTCATTCGGAACATAGACCAGTGGGCCGGTCACGCCCTTGTCGTTATTGTCCGTGCCTTCAATCGTGAAGTTGTTCTCACGCGGACGCTGCCCGCCCACTGACGGACCGGCGCCTGCGCCCAGGCCGCCCGTGCTGCCCACGCCGGCATCCAGCAGCGAAGCGTTCAATACGCCGGTTCCGGTGGTGGCCGTCGGCAGATCCTGCAACAACTGGTTCTCATAGGTGTTCTGCAACTGGCTCGTCGTGGTGTCGATCGCCGGCGGAGTCCCGGAAACTTCGATGGTTTCCGTCGCTGCGCCCGGCTGCAACGTCAGGTTGCGGGTGGCGGTCAGGTTCAACTGAACGTCCACCTGCTCGGTCACCGACTTGAACCCGGTCATTTTCACGTTGATCCGGTACGTGCCCACCGGCAGATGGTTGAAACGATACTCACCCGTGCCGTTGGTCTTCGTGGTAGCAACCACGTTGGTCGCAACGTTGGTAGCGGTGACGTCGGCACCGACCACAGCAGCACCGCTGGAGTCGACCACCGTTCCTACGACGTTGCCGTCGATGGCCTGCCCGAAGGCCATGACCGCGCTCAACGCCAACAGACTCAAGAGCGCAAATATGAATCCGACACTTCGCACACTTTGTTTCATGATTGTTTTCTCCTGCTCGCTGGAAGACTTAGGTTTTGGAAGACCAGCCACTCTGATAGACCGCAATGTCAACTCTTTTCCTGGGAAATCCGACGCACCACGGCTAACAAGAAGCGAACATTACGATTCTGCAACTCACAATCCAAAACAGATGCCCAACAAATTGATTGTTTTCAGCATCTTAGTCAGGCATCGTCAGGCGTCAATACGCAAATCAGTATAATTGTCGCGTTGGCAATATGGTATTTGGGAGAGTCGGCTCGTTTTGCGCGCTTTTGGGAACTAGTTTTTCGGCTTCGAGCAGTGTTATGTTTCAACGTCTCCGGCGGATCGGTTTCGCCGGCATTTCGCCCGGTGCCAGCACCCGGCGCACAATGGGTGTGTTCAGCTTGTATTTTCGCTCCGTGATGTTTCCTGCGTCGTCCTTCACTCGAAGGATAAAAACCGGTAAGACTCCCTCTTTATCGAAGCTTTCCTTTGTCACTGTAACCGGCAGAACTCCGTTGAGCCCATGTTCGCGGTACGCCGTCTCGTAGCGGTGGCGTTTTGTGTTCCAGGTGAAAACCCGCACCTGGTCGAAGTCGTAGGGCAATCCGTCGTGCGGCGAAGTCAGGATGCACAGGTATTGCGGAACGCTTTTGGTGACGCCCTGTTCGGTATCGGAGACTTCATCCAGCACGAAAAAGGCGACGAACCGCTGTCCCTCGGCGTATTGCGCGACGTCAAGGGGGACGTCAACGTCCACCATCCGCGCCAGCACCCAGCCCACGCGGCCCAGGTTGTCGCGCACCAGCCACCAGTCCTCGAGGACGGGTCCGGCAGCGCCCTTCCCGCCCGGTTTTTCCGCGATGACCACCCCTGTCTTTTCTGCCGTGGCGCGCTTGAGAATGGCCACCTTCGTACCGGCGGTCAGCTGGTAAAGATGCTCGGTCTCGCGACCGGGAGTGAGATGCAGATTAGTTTCGTTCCGCAGGATGCCGGGGGCCTGTAGGGGATCGTCCCGGTTGTCCTGGCTCAACTTCTGAAGCGCGTCATAGGTCTTCTGGTCGACCAGGAACCGCTGCTCGATCCAGCCCTCAATGCCGCCCTGGGTGCGCACTCGGACAAATCGCCGATCGCGATCGAGAACGTCCACGCGTTCGCCGTTCTTAACCGTTCCTACCCTGTTATAGATCGCAGCGACTTGGTCACGCAGAGCCGCCTGGGGAGCGGAAACGTAGGCAACTTCATGAGAGCGGTGGCGGCCACGCCCGCAAGAGGGGATCAACACCAGGACGCCCAACAAGAACGCCGCAAGCACCAACCGAACCCGCTCTGAACCCGGCAGTTTCACGATCACGAAGAGGACTCTCCCACTATAGCGCGTTTATAGCGCGTCGCAGCCGCGTGAGGCGCCTGATCGAGGTTTACGCTCCGTGCACCCGGCTGCGAATCTGCAATCCGCAGCGTAAAGACCGTGCCACTGACAGCGCCGCCCGGCTTCGGTTACCATAGGAGCAAACCTTGTGAAAGATGCTTCGCAAAGCGGAGGCGGCTTCGCTCCCATCTTGCGCGTCTAATTTGTAGAGTGGGGTAGTTTCGCAAAATGTTTCAGGGACTCATGAAAAACGTCGTCAGCACTCTCGCCGTTATGTTTCTGGCAGCTGTTTTTGCGCTGCCTACGATTGCTCTCGCCCAGGACACGCCCGACACCGTTCTAAAACCGCCCAAGGGGGCGCAAGTCGCGATCATCGTGTTCGAGGACCTGCAGTGTCCGATGTGCCGCCGTACGGCCCCGTTGGTGGAAGAAGCGTCGAAAACCTACAAGATTCCCGTCGTCCGCCACGACTTCCCGCTGCCCATGCACAATTGGTCTTATCAGGCGGCGGTGATGGCCCGTTATTTCGACACCCATTCCAAAGCACTGGGCAACGAGTTCCGCGACTACATCTTCCAGAACCAACTGGAGATCAATCCTCAGAATCTGCGCGGTTATGCCGAGAAGTTCGCTGCGGACCACAAAGTTGACCTGCCGTTTGTCATCGATCCGACCGGCAAACTGGCGGCTGAGGTGAACGCCGATCGGGACCTCGGCCGGGCCATCAAGCTCGATCACACTCCCACGGTTTACATCGTGAGCAGCCGGAATCCGAGCAAGCCCTACATCGAGGTTCGCGACAATACCCAGCTCTATTCCACGATCGACGCGATGATGAAAGACTGACTCCGCGCCGCGAGTTGCCGATCCGCGAACAACGATGGCAGATTTCTACGTAGGCTTTCCCGTGTAATGTTCGGTGGAGTGTACGTCCTCGTGATCTTCCAACGATTCGAGGTGGGTGATCACCTCCGCGCGTGCGCCCAACTCCAGCGGCAGGCGTTCCTCAAGAATCGTAGCCAGACGGTGGGCTTCTCCTACTGGCGTTGCGTGGGGAAACAGCAGGTGAACTTCGATCAGCTGACGATACCCGGTGGTGCGGAAACGTACTCCGTGATAATGCATGCCTAATTCAGCGCACAGCGCGTCGAGCTTTTCGCGAATGCGGCTGCCGGTTTGTGGATCGGAATAGTCAAGCAGCCCCACCGCTGAGCGCCACGCCAAACGTCCCCCGGACCACAAAATGTTCAGCGCCACCGCGATAGCGATGATGGGATCAAACGGCTTCCACCCCGTCAGTAAAACCAGTCCCAACCCGGCCACGACTCCAAAGCTGGTCAGGCTGTCGGTGAGCACGTGCTTGCCATCAGCTTCGAGGATGAGCGAGTGGGTACGTTTACCGACTTGCAGCAGATACCAGCCGAGCCACGCGTTGAGGACGCCCGCTGCCAGCAGAAGCAGCGTCCCGGACCCCAGATGCTCCAAGGGGAGGCCAGCCAGCCATTTCTGCACCGCCGCCACCAGAATCCAGAAAGCGGCGGCGATAATCATTGCGCCTTCGAATCCTGCCGAGAAAAACGTGATGCGTTCATAGCCGTAAAGGAAGTTCGGTGCTGCCGGCCTGGTGCTCAAACGCAGGCTGAATGCGGCGAACGCGACTGCAACGACGTGCACTACCGATTCGGCGAAATCCGACAGGATCGCCGCTGAACCCGTCATAAAATAAGCGGTCGTCTTCCCGACCAGCATTAAGACGCCTACCGCCAGCGACATCCGCATGGCGAGCTGCGCGGCGCGACGTTCGTCCCGCTCGCGCTGCAACTCGGCTGGCGTCGTCGAAGGGACGGTCAGGGTTGGAGCCATGTTGGGAAAGACCATGGTCCCATAAGAGCCCAATCTGGGAATGTGACGGAGATCACGCGAGAGGCAGGACAGCCGCCGGTAGCGCTTGGGATTTGAACTGGAACCTTCCGGCAAAGAGCGGCCAGTTCCCTCGCTTCGTCTTTACGGAGAGACTTTTCTAGTCGCCGAAACCGATGCCGACAGCGCGGGCGGTGCGCACAAGTTCACCATCAGGCTGTACGGCTTTCAGACGCCCGATGGCCTGGGCGACGTCAACCGCCACAATCGAATCGGAGCGCAGCGCCACCATCTTCCCGAAGCTGCCCTGCGCAATCAGATCGACTGCACTGACGCCAAAACGCGTGGCCAGCACCCGGTCATAAGGCGAAGGCGATCCGCCGCGCTGGATGTGCCCCAGCACGCTCACCCGCACCTCTTTGTGCGAGATCAGGGCAATGGCGTCGCCGATCAGGTTGCCGACGGGCCCGCCATGCGCGATCTGCTTCAGCTCGGGGGGCAACTTGATGCCTTCGGCGACGACCACAATCGTAAAGCCCTTGCCCTCTTTCTCGCGCTGTGCGATCGAGTCGCACACGCTGTGAATGCTGAACCCGATCTCGGGGATCAGGATGATGTGAGCGCCCCCCGCAATGCCGCCGGCGAGGGCAATCCAGCCGCAGTCGCGGCCCATGACCTCAACCACCATTACGCGGTGATGCGATGCCGCCGTGGTGTGGATCTTGTCGATCGCGTCAGAGACGGTGTGCAGCGCAGTATCGAAGCCAAAGGTCAATTCCGTCGCGGAGAGATCGTTGTCGATGGTCTTGGGCACGCCCACGATCCTCATGCCTTTCTGAAAAAGCTCGTGACCGATCTTCTGCGATCCATCGCCCCCGATGGTGATGATCGCGTCGATCCCCAACTTTTTGGCATTGGCGATGACCTGGTCAGAGATGTCGCGCACGACCTCCTGACCGTTCTCTTCGGTGCGGTATTGGAAGGGATTGCCGCGGTTGGTGGTGCCGAGAATCGTGCCTCCGCGCGGCAGAATGCCGCTTACCCGTTCGAGCGTCAATTCAAACGACTTTTCCGGCCAGATCAGGCCATCGAACCCATCCGGGATGCCGATGACTTTCCATCCGTATTTGAGAATTGCGGCTTTGGTGGCGGCGCGAATGACAGCATTCAGTCCGGGTGCGTCGCCGCCTCCGGTGGCAATGCCGATGCAGCGTATGTCAGACATGGGAGCGGCCTTGTTCGGTTCCCAGCAGTCATCGATGCCGATGGATCGGAAGGAAAGGCTGCTCAGCGGGCATCAATGACGGCGGAGGAACCTCTGATCATCGTTTGAGCCGCGGGCGCTGGCAAGTTACGGGTGGTCGTAGATTGGAAAGCATATGAGCATTTCAATTTGGGGGTGCCCCAGGTCTCCCGTCGTGAGGGGCACCTGGGGCTTAGCATAGGCGGAAGCAACGGCGTTCTCCTCTCGCTAATTGACTAGCTCGACGACGAACAAGACACCTGCGCTTTGGTTAGTGGTTGGAGAATTTGTCTGTATCTGGAGGGTCTGGGTGCCGGCCCAGTCCAGGCCCGTAATTGACCCGACGTAGCCTATGATGCGCACGAGTTCATCTGTTTGGTCGTCCACCGGGACAATGCAGGAGTATGAACCGGTTGTGGCCCCGGTGTTCATGATCGTTGCGCTTAGGTACTCCTGGCCACCCTGAGTTGTCAGGGATAGGGTTCCCCCGGCGACTACAACTCCGTTGAGCGCAATCCGGGAAGATACCCCCCAGATGAGCCAGTTCCATGGATCGCTGCGGTGACTCTAACGCTTTGGTTTGTCGGCACCGCGTTTGCCGGCAAAGTGCACGTGTAAATAGTTTGCCAGCCGGTCCCATTACCCGAGATTGGCCCGGTCGGCCCGTTGGAACACAGAACGGAAGCCGAGCTGTTCAAGCATGCCGCAGCGATGAGAAACACAACGGAAGCGCAAAACCGAGACAGGATTTTCATTGGAAATCTCCTTAAGGAGTGTGCTGCCGGGGACGGTGCGCGCGTTTGACCGCGCGGAGGCGGCAGCCAGCGTGGATGTTATTAGCGAGACCTGTGCAAAACTCACGGGGGGGGCGATGTTACGAAATCCGAACGCACGGTTCACTTCGCGACCCCGGTGAGGAGGCTTTCGCGGACGCCAGAACTTCTACTGGGAAACTGTCAAATTAGACTGAAAGTTGTTATTCACCCCGTTGCAGCTATAGGTGGCAAAAATTGTGACTGTGGTAGCAGAGGTGAGGCTGGTCGTATCGATCTCGGCGGGGTCTCCGGCAGTGATTGTAACCGACGGGTTGCTGGAGGACCACGTGACGCCGGAACTAATATCGACCTGGCCCGTGATACCGGAGACATCGGCGTAGGCGTAGGCGCTCTCCGCCTGGCCAATCGTCGCCGTTGTGGGACTGAACGTGATCGTGAAATTGGTTCCGTTTTCGACGCATACGTTGGCGGTTGAAGTCGCGCTGATTCCCTGATATTCCGCAGTGATGGTAGCCGCCGCCGAGCTAAGGGTGTTGCCGCTTAGCACTCCGCTGCTGCTGACACCGACCGCACCGCTGCTGCTGCTCCAGGAAACCTTGCCGGTAATGTTGCCCGCCGAAGTCGAGTCAGTGTTGGTTCCAAAGGCCTGGAGCTGCGTTGTGCCGCCCAGCGGCACGTTCGCGGTCGACGGAGAAATAGTGATCGAGCCCAACTGCTCCGGCACGAAAAACCCACGGCAGCTTGCCGCCAACGCCAAGGCAGCCAGCGCGGCAAACGCGCCGATTAAGCGGAGTCTCTGCTTTGTACTCGACATTGTCGTGACCACTCCTTGGAAGCGCCCGCCATTGGTCGTTTCCCCTGGCTCGTAATTGCGAAAATTGTAGCAGAGCTGATTCGCCCTGACTTAACACTGCGGTACAACGCCGCCCGAACCGAACCCATGTCCGCTACTGCTTGTTCCCCCGCACCCTCCGTGGAAGAAGTCAAGCGCTTGGGAGCCTGCCTAGCGGGCGGCTCTCCCCTAGAACGGCCTTCGACGACTACCTTGCAACAATCCGTCGAAGAAGAAACGAATCCTTACACGGCGAAACGAACAAATTCGCGCAGAGCCTCGGCCCCGAGAAAAAAGAGAGCCAGCGCCCGGCCGGACGCTGGCTACTGCCAGGCCGATTTCTTCTTGCTGCAATCGGCTAGCGGAACCGGTCCTCCCGCCCCTTGTTGTTCTTTGGCGGGCTGGACTTATGTGGCTTTGAATTCTGCGAGTTATTGTGCTTCGGCTGATTTTCCCTGGGCGAGTTCCGTTTTTCCTGCGACATCGAGTTCTCGCCGTTGTTTCTCTCCTGACCGGCGTTGTTTCTCTCCTGATAAGACGAGCCCCGGTTTTCCGAGTTGCCTGCATTGGGAGGGGTAAACGGCCGAGATTCTTCACCCCGGTTTCCCTCATTCATCGGGGCAGACGTCCGAGCCTCGCGCGGGGACATCGCAGGCGCATGGTATTCCCCGCCAGCCGACCGGGCCGCGATGACAGAATGGCCGCTGAAATCGCCGGGGCGGGCCGTAGCCGCGATGGACGGACGCCCGTGATTCTCGGAGGCGAAGTTTGCCCGATTCTGACTCGCCAGCTGCGCGTGTTCGGTCTGCGCCGCCAGCGGAGCCGAATGCGGCTCGTGGTCGTAAGCTTCCTCCTGCGGCGTAGGACGTGTCGCGATGCCGCCCTCACCGCCGTTGTAGGCAACGTGATTCTCATTGACCACGACTGTGCGGCTGTAGACGTTGGTCACGTTGGTGACGCTCACGTTGGTGACGGACCGGTTGTAGTAAAAAGCCCCGCCGCGCCATTCGCCGCCGGCGAAGCCCACCCCGCCGTAGCCAAATCCATAATTAACGCCACCATAGAATCCGACGTGCGGGCCCCAATAGCCGGCATGCCAGGCATACACGCCACCGGCCCAGCCCCAATAGCCGGGCGTCCAGAGCATCCCCACTGGAGCGAGCACCCAGGTTCCCGGAACCCAGTAGTAGCCGCCGTCGTCGTTCCATCCCCAGTAGCCGGGCGTCCAGACATAGCCCGGGCCCGGACAAATGGGCTGCGCGTAAACCGGCAATGCCGGCGGGCCAATACGGACCGAGATTCCCACCGCAATCTGCCCATAGGAAGCGGCGGTCAAAGATATCGCTGTGACTGCGAAGATGACCCAGCGAGCTATTTTTCCATTGCTTTTCATTCCGTGGACCCCCTTTTCATTGCCGACCGGCCGACGCATGAAGCCATTCTGACGCAGAAATGCCCGCGCTGCCGCATTACGTTCCTCTTCTACTAACACTGGACGTTCGCGTATGTTGCACCCGGAAATTGGTGTTTTGACAATCGAAAGTTGCAGCCCGTTTGGAGGGATACAGGGAAGACCGTACTGCCGGCAGGGCTGGAGGCAGGGACTGCGGTCAGTTGGACTTGCGGCGCGTGATCCGCTCGTCAATGCGCTTGCGTCCGGCGAAACCTTCCTCGGTGCCATGCCAGTAGGTGATCGCATTCTCGCCGAGCTTCCAGCAGAGCAAAACGATCCCGCCGTCGACTTCGCAGGGGAAATCGAGCAATCCCACCTCGAGATCTTTGACCTGAACGCCGATGGAGTCGATCTCAGCCAACGCGTCTTTCGCCCGTTGTTCGGCCCGGGTGCGCTCCGCCTTGCGCCGCGCCAGTGGGACAACGTCGACATACGTGCCGCCCGCCAGAAAGATGCGATGCTGCAAGGCCTGCATCTCGGCATCGGATTGTTCGACGACTTGCTTGCCGGCAATCGCGGTGCGCAGCAGCGATTCGAGAACCGGCAACAGGGATTGGGCTTCGTCGAGAGTGAAGGTGCGCTCAGCCATGGGCGTGAATCTATTCTAGCGCAAAGGGGCAGCTCGTCCGGCGAGCCGTCGGGCCGGCCCGGAAGCGAACCGATCGCACGACTCAGTCGTCGCCAGGCATGAGGCGCTTCGCGCCGCCGGCTCGGAAGAGGAAGAAATCTAGTGCGTTCGTCCGTCGGAGGGATCTGCCGAAAGAGCAGAATTGACGTCTGCGTGGAGTTGCAGGTTGGGGGCGATCCCGGGCGGATAGCAGTTTCCGTCCCGGCTGTAGTTGGAGCAGTGGGCAGCGACATCTTTCCGCTGCGGCGACTGCGCGAACTGCCAGACCTCCGCAAAAGCGACGCCGCTCTGCTTGGGATCGGGCGGGTTGCGCGGGAAGGTACAGCCCGGGGCAGGCGGGCAGGAATCGTTGATCGCCCAGTACGTGATATCGCGGGAGCCGGCGGATCGGCGAATGTCGACAGCAGTGACAACGTGTTGCTCATCGGGCGAGACCTGCCCGGAACAATAGATACCGGCGCGAAATCCGGCGGCCGTGATGCCATCGACCCAGGCATAGATGTAGGCCTTCTGCTCCGGGAGCATGCGTCCGCCCTGCTCCTGGTCGAGAAAGATGATCGTTTTCGGAGGAAATCCTTCGCGATGGGCGTCGACGGCTGCGGTGTTGGCGTCGAAACGGCCGAGACGCCCAGCGTTGGTCTCCGAGTGCAGCCGGGCGTAAAGGCGTCCGTTGAAGAGGACGAGGAACCCGAAGCCGGCGGACTCGACCGCGGCGCGATGGCCAGTCCAGGTATTTCTTCTTTCGCCGGGGGGATTGTTCAGCCAATAGCCGGCGTAGGCGAATGTTTCGTGCAGAGCGGCAAGGTTCACGTCGCCAGGATAGGTATTGCGATCGAAACCCAGATAGGTCCCTTGTCCCGGCGCCGCACTGCAGCAGAACGCGGACGAAACAACGAGTAGTACGAACTGCCGAACCGTCATGCTGCGATCTTACTCGCAGACGAAGTTTGTGTGGCGGGAGCGACTTCGCCGCGGCGGGTCCAGAAATAGAATGCGAGGGCACCGATGGTGAGCACAAGGCCGGCGCCGAATTCGGTGGTGATGTAGAGGGCGCGGCCCACGGGCGCGGTCATGCGGTCGAAGATCGCCTGAATGAAGAGATTGTGGCTGGCGTGCAGGATGGCGGCAGGCCACAGGCTGCCCGACTTGAGGCGCAGCCAGCCAAGGATGTAACTGTCGGCAATCACCATCAGCGTGAAGCAGGTCAGAGCGAAGGCAGGCTGCGTCCCGGCGTTGTAGTCGGCGAAGAGCAGTCCGGGATAATGCCAGACCGCCCAGATGCAGCCGCTGACGAGACATCCGAGGGTAAAGCCGAACTGGCCTACGAGACGCGGCAGCAGAAAACCGCGCCAGCCGATCTCTTCGCCGAGGGCGCGGGCAGTGCTACTGATGACGCCAACGATGGCGTAACACGGGATAACGAGCAAGAGCGTGGTAGTGCTCGGCCAGGCCGGGAATCCGAAAGCGGAAGAACGTTCGGCGGCGAAGGTCTGGAAGGCAAACGAGCCGCGGATGGCGATCCAGGTCGCGATGTAAACGGGAAGAGCGTAGAGAACTGGGATGAAGTAGCCCAAGGCGGGATAGCGTGCCGGACGCCAGTTCCAGCCGAGGGTCGAGAAGTCGAGTTTGAAGATGGCGCAGGTGGCGAAGGCAGCGAAGGCCGGGCACCACATGAGCAGCGCGACGACCATACCGTTGCCAACTGCCAGATGTCCGCTGTGGATGACAAGGAAATACGGCAGGCTGGAAAAGGCGAAGACCAGCACGAGGAAGGTGAGAATCTGCTGGGCGAGAGGCCGCATGACGGGGGAATCTTACAGCGGGAGGCGGTTCCCGCCAAGTTGAGGCGATTGGCGCGCGTGAGCAAAGCGGGAGCACGCCGCCGAAATCCTGAGCGAAGCGAAGGATCTGCTCTTACCCGCCGATGTGAACCATGGTCCTAGACGCTGGAACGAAGTCCGGTTCGCCGATATGGTGGCGCTCTTCTTTCTTCATCACGACGCCGCGGATGAACTCGGCGAGTTCGTCGTCGGTTGCGCCGCGGCGCATGACGGCGTGGAGATCGTGATCCCACACAGAAAAAAGGCAGGTGCGGATTTTGCCGTCGCTGGTAATGCGGATGCGGCTGCAGTGTCCGCAGAACGGATGCGAGACGGGCGCGATGATGCCGATTTCTCCGATGCCGTCGTCGAAACGGTAGCGGCGGGCGGTTTCGGAGCGTGCGTGCGGGATTTCAACCAGCGGCCGGTATTCGGCCATGCGGCGCAGGATTTCATCGAGCGTAACCACAGTCGAGGGCGACCAGACGCGGTCCTCTTCAAGCGGCATGAATTCGATGAAACGGACAGTGACGCCCTCTTCCCGGGCGAACATGCCAAAGGGAATGATCTGGTCTTCGTTGAAGCCGCGCATGAGGACGCAGTTGACCTTGAGCGGCCAGAGACCGGCGCGCCGCGCGGCGCGGATACCGGCGAGAACCTGATCGTATCCGTTTGGGACGCGGGTGATGCGGGCGAAGCGGTCGGGATCGACAGCGTCCATAGAAACGGTGACGCGGGTGAGGCCGGCGTCCTTGAGCGGGCGGGCGAGATCCGCGAGCAGGTGCCCGTTGGTAGTGAGCGCGATGTCGAGGGGATCGCAGTTTTGAAAAGATGCGGCTTCAGCCCGACCGTCTCCGCTCGCAAAAGATTGCGGCTTCATCCCCTGAGGACGCAACTTCCCCAATTCGCGGACGAAGTCGACGACGCCGTTGCGCAGCAGCGGCTCGCCGCCGGTGAGGCGGACTTTGGTGATACCCATGCCCACTAACACGCGGGCCATACGGAGATAGTCAGAGAAGGGCAGGTCTCCGTAGAGCGCTCCTTCATTGCCGGTGCGGCAGTAGACACACTTGTAGTTGCAGCGGTCGGTGATGGAGATCCGGAGATCGGTGATGGCGCGGCCGAATTTGTCGTGAAGAAACATTGAGCGCTCAACCGCCCGCATTCAGCCAACGTCAGGCTGCTGCCGGACCTGTTTCTCATTGTACTGGCTGAACGCCGAGTGCTGACTGCTGGACTGCGCTATTTGAGCGCTTTTTCGATGGCGCCTTCGGCGAGCGGGGCCATGATTTTGAATCCGGCGGCGTTGGGATGCAGACCGTCATCGGCGAGATCTTTTTTCATCATGCCGCGATCGTCAACCATCGTTGAAAAATAGTCGAGATAGATGAGGTCGTTTTTGGAGCAGTAGTCCTGGAGCCAGGCGTTGAGCGCGAGGATGCGCGACTGCGGACGCTGGGCGAAGAAATCCTTGGAGCGATCGGTGTAGTTGTGCACCGGCAGGAGCGACGAATAGACGACGTGAATGCCGTGGACGCGGGCGAGTTCAGCGAAGGAAGCGAAGTTGGCTTCGATATCTTCGTTGCGCATGGGACCGGTGTTGCCGGCAATGTCGTTGGTACCGGCGAGAATGACGACGACCTTCGGCTGCAGATCGATCACGTCCTGACGGAAGCGGACGAGCATTTGCGGGGTGGTTTGTCCGCCGATTCCGCGATTGATGTACGGTTTGCCGGGGAAGGAGTCGGCGAGCTTCCAGATATCGGTGATGGAGTCGCCGAAGAAGACCACGCGGTTCTCCCCGGCCGTCGGCGCAGGCAGGGCAGCGTTGGCGTCGCGGTAGCGCGCGAGCTGCCCGAAGTCATCGGTGAACATGGCGATGCGAGAGGCGCGGTACTGATCGAGCCCGGGGAAGCCGGTGGTGGGAATGGTGAGCGGGGCGGGAGCGGGCTGCTGAGCGAAAGCGGGAAAAGTACAGAGCAGGATGGCAAGATAACTGAATCGGATAGTCATGAGACTGATTGTTCGCCGCATGGGAGTGATTGTACTAATCTCCTTTGGGCAATGGCGAACTGGGCAGCCTTGGCAAAAGCAGATTCCTCGCGGCTGAAAGCACTCGGAATGACAAGCTCCTGAGTGAGCGCGGCAAAACGAAAGGGGGCTTGCTCGCACGGGTCCGGATGAGCCACTACGCAACTTCCGAGCTGGTAGACTGTCTCGTCCATTGATAGAAAGTGCGCGGAGAAGATTCCCATGAATTGGACGGGACGGATCGTCCTGATAATCGCCGTTATGGTGTCGGTGGGGCTGTTCTGGCGCCGCTTTGGGCGCGTGCTGCGCATCATCCGTGAATCGAAGCCCGACGCCGATTTCCAGTTGCGGCCCATTTGGCCGCGCCTTCGGCGCGTGCTGTGGGAGGTGGGCGCGCAGGGCTTGGTGATCGAGCAGCGCCCGCTGCCGGGACTGGCGCATGCATTCGTCTTCTGGGGATTCTGCGTGTTCGCGCTGGTTACGATCAATCATCTGGCGTCGGCATTTGGGTTGGGCTTCCTGTCGCGGGAGGGATTCGGGCGATTTTATTTCTGGTTCGCGGGCGTTTTTGCTGTGCTGGTGGCGATCTCGATTGCAGCGCTGGCGTTCCGGCGGTTCGTGATCCGTCCGAAATGGCTGGAGCCGCTATCGCCCGAGTCGGGGCTGATCGCATTTCTGATCTTCGCCCTGATGATCACTTACCTCGCGCAGTTCATTGTCATGGAGGGCACGACGGCTGCGCTGGTGATCTGGTGGGCGCACACAGCGGTGCTCTTGTTTTTTCTGCCGGTGATCCCTGAGACAAAGCACATGCACCTGGTGATCAGCCCGCTGACCGTATTTCTGGAGCGCCCGGGTTTCAGCCTGATTCCTCCTCTGGTCGGCGACGAGGATTTTGGCCTCGACACGGGAAAGGACATCACGCGGATCGCCAGTTTGCAGGCGTATACCTGCGTGGAGTGCGGGCGGTGCACCGAGCACTGCCCCGCGAACAATACGGGGAAGGTATTGAATCCCAAGGAAATCATCCTGGGGACGCGGCATTACCTGAACGAATTCGGCCCCAGGAGCGGCGAGTTGCTGCTGGGCAAACATCTTTCGATGGAGGCGGCGTTTCAGTGCACGACCTGCGGGGCGTGCGAGTTCCAGTGCCCGGTGGGGATTCAACATCTGCCGATGATTGTGGGCTTGCGGCGCGGCGCGGTGAACACGGGCAAATGGGATAACGCGCATGGCGGCGAATTTTTTGTGACGCTGGAGCGGCACGGCAACGCGCTGGGATTTGCGGCGTCGGAGCGGCAGAAGTTCATCGAGAAAAATAACCTGCCGTATTACGACGGCTCGCAGGAATACTGCCTGTGGATGGGCTGCCTGGGATCGTACGACCCGAATGGGCGAAAGATCGTTCTGGCGCTGGCGGAGGTGTTGCGCTACGCGGGCGTGAGTTTTGGCGTGCTGCGGGAAGAAAAATGCTCGGGAGATCCAGTGCGGCGGCTGGGGAATGACTATCTGTTTGGCGAACTGGCGCAACAGAATCTGGAGGGGATGCGCGCGGCGAAGGTGACTCGGGCAGACGGGAAAAAGATGGTTTCCATCTGCCCGCACTGCGTGCGCACGATTGGAACGGACTGGAAGGAATACGGGGCCGATATCGCGATTGAGCATCACACGGAGTTGCTGGCCCGGCTGCGCGACAAGCTGCCGGCGGGGGACGATGGGCAGAGCGTGGTATTCCACGACGCGTGCTACCTGGGCCGGTATCGCGGGGTATACGAGCAGCCGCGGGAAGTCATCTCGCGATTCGGAAAGGTGGTCGATCCGCCGCGGTCGCGCGAACGCGGCTTCTGCTGCGGCGGAGGCGGCGGGTTGATGTTCCTCGGCGAAGAGACGGGGAAACGGGTCAACGTGGAGCGGGCACAAGAGCTGGCGGCGACGGGAGCAAAGGTCGTGGCGGCGGCCTGTCCGTTCTGCAATTCGATGCTAAGGGACGGACTGGCGGCGAACTCGGCGAATCCGCCGGAATTGCTGGACGTGGCACAGATTGCCGCGGCAGCGATCGGGAATTCAAAGGCGTAGGCCACGGATTGACACGGACAGAGTGATCCTCAGTTGATCCGTGAGAATCTGCGCAGATCCGTAGCAGAGGATTTACCCTTTCGCCTTCTTCACTTCTTCAATCAGCGGCGGGACGATGTCGAACAGGTTGCCGACAACAGCGTAGTCGGCAATTTCAAAGATCGGCGCTTCGGAATCTTTATTGACGGCGATGATCGACTTGGCGCCCTTCATGCCAACGATGTGCTGAATAGCGCCGCTGATGCCAAGCGCGAGATAGAGCTTGGGAGCGACGGTCTGGCCGGAGGAGCCGACCTGGCGGTCCATCGGTAGCCAGCCCGCATCGCAGATGGGACGCGAGGCGGCGATTTCGCCGCCGAGCGCGTCGGCGAGTTGTTTGGCGAGATCGATATTCTTCTGCTCCTTGATCCCACGGCCGACGGAAACGATGATTTCAGCTTGGGTCAGATCGACGGCCTGCTTCGCTTCTTTGAACGGCGGCTGCGGCTTGGTGCGGATAACGGCGTCGGGGATTTCGACGCTCACAATTTCGACGGGCGCCGCGGAAGTTCCGGCTTCTGCCTGGTCTCCCCGAAAAGCGCCGTTCTGAAATGTCGCGAACCATGGCGCGTCGCCACTGAAGCTGACATCGGCGGATAACTTGCCTTGAAACATCTGGCGCGTGAACAGTGGTTTGCCCGCTTCGAGTTTGAAGCCGATCGAGTCGCTGATGACGGTGCGTCCCATCGCGGTGACGAGCTTCGGAATGAAGTCGCGAACCTGATAGGTGTGCGGCATGAGCACGAGTTTGGGCGGGTGCGTGCCGAGGAATTGTCTCAGCGCGACAGCAAACGCGTCCGGGGTGTAGGGCTCGAGCTTCGGAGACTCGATGGCATAGACCTTCGCGAGTTTCTTGGCGGCAACCTCGGAGGCGATCGGCGCGACTCCGGAACCGAGGACGGCGGCTTCGAGCGGCCATCCGGTGGCCGCGGAGATCGCCTGGCCGGCAGTGATGGTCTCCCAGGAGACGCGATTCAGCTTGCCTTCGCGCTGTTCAACGACGATGAGGATGGAGTCAGGCATAAGGGCAATTTCCGATAAAGAAAAGCAAGTTCCTCGACTCGCACGAGCTCTCGCCAACGAGAGCTCGCAATTGGCTCGGAATGACAACTTCCAGACTCACTGCTAAATCACGCGCAGTTCATTGCGCAGCTTGTCAACTAACTTCTTCGCGACCTCGGCGGGCGCGCCTTCAATGTGTTGCGTCTGCTTGGTTTTTTGCGGAACGTAGAGACGCTCAATTTTCTGCAGGTTCTCGCCGAGGGCGGGCTGTACCTCGGCAAGCATCACCTTCCGCATCGGCTTGTTCTTGGCCTGCTTGATGCCGATCAGGGTCGCGTAACGCAACTTATTGATGCCCGACTGAATCGTGAGCACGGCTGGGGTGGGCATATCGACGAACTGGAAGTATCCGGCTTCGAGTTCGCGCTTTACGCGGATTCCCGCATCGTTTTTTTCGATCTGCATGATGATGGTGGCGTGCGGCCAGCCGAGCAGTTCCGCGAGAATGACGCCGGTTTGGGCATAGCCGTAATCGTCGGATTGGAGGCCGGTAAAAATCAGGTCGAATTTTTCGTCTTTTATGGCCATGGCGATGACCTTCGCCGTGTTGAGCGCATCGAGGCCGACAAACTTCTCGTCTTCGAGATGGATGGCGCGGTCGGCGCCTTTGGCGAGGGCCTCACGTAATACCTGTTGCGCGCGCGCCGGGCCGCTGGTGATGACGACGACTTCGCCGGTGTGTTTTTCCTTCTGGCGCAGGGCTTCTTCGAGCGCGTAAGCGTCCGGCTCGTTGACTTCATAAGAAACGTCTTCGCGAACCCAGGTGCCGGCGTCGTTCAGTTTGAGCGGCGCGTCTTTCTGCGGCACCTGCTTCAGACAGACCAGGATTTTCAAAAGAATGGCTCCTTCGCCACCGCTTTTCGCAGAGCTGACGGGAAAGCATTCAGTATAAATGAGCGCGTGCGGCGAACGGAAAACGAGTATGGCCGATCGCATATCAGCTTGAATCAACCGCCCGCCAAGCCTTGCCGTTCCCCCCAGCACGCTCTAAAAAAAGACGCCGGCCATTGAGATGTGATTCCCGTCACAGACTGGCCGTTGCGCCTCTTGTCAGCATGGCGGGGGTTTTATATGGCCGACGACCACTTTTCTGCCATGCGGCAAAGCATTATCGATGGCGCACCGGACACGGCCGCCAATCTCGCCAGCCAGGCTGTCTCGGCCGGCATTACGCCGATCGACGCAATCAACCAGGGATACGTTCGCGGCATGCACGAGGTGGGCGAGCAGTTTGCGCGCGGGCAGATGTTTCTGCCTGACATGATGGCCTCCGCCGAGGCGATGCGTGCAGCCATGGCTGTGCTCGATCCGGAGCTGCGAAAAATGGGCAGCGAGCGCCCGCTGGCCGGCACCGTCGTTCTCGGCACGACCAAGGGCGACATCCATGAGATCGGAAAGATCCTGGTGGGAACACTACTGACGGCGCATGGCTTCCGCGTATACGACCTGGGAGTTGATGTTTCTGGGGAGAAGTTCGTGGCCAAAGCGCAAGAGCTGAATGCCGACATCGTCGGCGTCTCCGCGCTGTTGACCACCACCATGCGAAATCAGCGGAGCGTGATTGAGGCATTCGAAAAAGCCGGCCTTCGCTCGCAGGTAAAAGTGATGGTCGGTGGCGCGCCCGTGACCCGCCGCTGGGCGGACGAAATCGGCGCCGACGGTTATGCCAAGGACGCCGTCAGCGCGGTCGCCCTGGCACGCCAAATGATGGAACAACGAGCGCAGTCAACCCTGGACCGCGTATGAGACCAAAACTACAACTGCTTGACCAGCCGCTCATCGAACGCATTCTCGGGGAAGCCTTTCAACTGATCGAGGATCCGGGGGTAAGGGTTGCGCCGTGCGTGGTCGATCTTTTGCGCGATGCCGGGATCACCGTGAAAGATGGCGTCGCTCATATCCCCGAGGTGCTGGCGCGCCGCCTCCTGGATCTGGTTCCTCGCGGGTTCTGCCTCTACGACCGCGCGGGCAACCCCGCAGTGCAGTATGCCGGAGACGCAGTTCACTTCGACCCGGGGTCTTCGTGTCTCAATATCCTCGATCTGACCACGCAGCAGGCCCGGCCGGCTGTGTCCGCCGACCTGGTCCGGCTGGTGCAGGTCGCCGAGATGCTGCCGCAGTTGGCGGCGCAGTCGACTGCGATGGTCTGCAACGACGTCCCGCAGGAGATTGGCGACTGGTACCGCCTGCTTGTAGTCCTGTGGCATTCGGAAAAGCCCGTGGTTACCGGAGCGTTCTCAGCAACGAGCTTGCACACTCTTCTGGAATTGCTGGCGATCGAAAACGGCCATGCGCTTTCCCGGCAGCCGCGCGCGATTTTCGACGTCTGCCCATCGCCACCGTTGAACTGGTCGGAATTCGCCTCGCAGAATCTGGTGGATCTGGCGCGAGCCGGGGTTCCCGCCGAGATCGTCAGCATGCCGCTGGCGGGAGCAACCGCTCCGGTCACGCTGGCCGGTTCGATCGTGCAGCACGCCGCCGAATGCATCAGCGGCATCACCATTCATCAACTGGCGCAGCCGGGCGCTCCCATCGTCTGGGGAGGTGCTCCGGCGATTTTCGACATGAGAACCGGCAAGACTCCGATGGGCGCGATCGAAACCGGCATGCTCGATATCGGTTGCGCCGAAGTCGGCAAGCATCTCGGCCTGCCGACGCACGCATATATGGTTGCCGGCGACGGCAAGGTCATCGACGCCCAAGTGGAAATGGAAAGCGCCACTTCGGCCGCTCTCGGAGCCATGGCCGGAATCAACATGATTTCTGGCGCGGGCATGCTCGATTTCCTCTCCTGCCACAGCATCGAAAAGCTGGTAATTGACGCGGAAGCCATTGCCTCGGCGCAGCGCCTGATCGAGGGCATTCAGCCACGCACGGAATCGCTCGCGATCGAGATGTTTGCCCAAGCCGGGCTCTCCGGCGATTTCCTCAAACTGAAAGAAACGCGGACGCTGTTTCGGAAGGAGCAACACTTCCCTTCCGCGGTCATCGATCGCGGACTGCCTGTCAGGGAGGACGTGCCGCCCGACATCCTGCAACGGGCCCGGCAGCGTGTAGAGGAACTGGTCGCGAGCTACCAACGCCGTCCGTTGTCTGCGGAACAGGAAAGCGAACTCATTTCATTCGCGGAGCGAGAGGGCAAGAAAGTGGGATTGGAGGGATTGCCCGGAATTCTGCAGACCGAATATGCGCCGGAAAGGGGCCTGATGTGAGAATTGATCCGCGCCGGCAAGGATCGAACCCAGAGGCTACTCGGTAAAGACGACCGACTGCACTCCGGAAATCTCAAAACGCTTTCGACAGCGGATGTTCTTGCAGGCCATCATGTCGTCCTTACGCAGCATGTACGAACGCGCTTTGGCGAAACGGGCGCGGTCGCGCTCGTCGGCTCGGCCGGGAAGCTGCCGCTTCTTGGTTCGTACCAGCCATGTGACCTCATATTCGGCTGATTGATGGCAGTGGGGACAATTCAAAGTCGCCGGCTTTTTTTCCTGCCGCTCATCAAAAAAATCGCGCTCTTCCATAATCGCTGCGCGCCTCTTTCTTCCGTCACCTCCGCGGCGGAGCCTGAGGTTCTCCGCTTTGGCTGACGAAACAATTATTACAGTTTTGCGACTGACAAGCTATGGCAACATGGATGCGAAGGACCTGCCAGCATGCCCCGCAAGAGTAAGAAAAGACGATTTGAAGCCGTGACCGCGGTGAAGGAACTGGCCCGCGAGCGAATTGGCACGCCTCCCCCGCGAAGGTGGTCACCAAGAAGAAGAAAAAGCCCGAGAAACACAAGCCAACTCTGGGGAAACTGCTGGAAGAGCAGGAATAGCGGCCTTAGTTGAAAGTGGCAGTAACGGATGTGTTCGATTCGAGGTCGACCGTGCAAGGGTTCGTGCTGGGCGACGAGGCGCAACCGGTCCAGCTTCCGAACGTGGACGATCCCGTTGGCGTGGCCGTCAGCGTGACGACTGTGCCGGTGGGAAACTGCGCCACGCAGGCTCCCGCCGAACTCGCGCAACTGAGTCCTGCCGGATTGCTGGCAACTGTGCCGGCGCCGGTTCCACCGAAGGTCACGGTCAGAGCAGGTCCGGCCCCGGTTCCGGTGCCCTGATAGCAGACCACCGTTGCGGTCATGTAGCCGGTCACGATCGCGCCCGTCGAAGAGATGCCGCCGGTGCTGCTGTTGGTCGTTACCGTCGCCGAGACCAGAGTGCTGCCGCACGCATTCCCGGTCGCGGTAAGCACGCCGGTCGCGTCAACCGTGAACATCTGTGTGTCATTCGAGGACCAGGTCGCCTGGCTCGTAACGTCTTTTGTGACCGGTGGATGGATGTATGAACCGAGAGCCCGGAGCTGAACCTGCTGACCTGCGTCCAGGTCGACCGGAATGTTGGTCGCCCCGATGGTCTCGACCGCAGGTTGAATCTGGATCGACACCAGTTCCTGACTGCGCCCACAACTACCCAGACTGAGCAGCAGAAGACCGCTGCCCATCAACCCGAAAAGCCCCATGCACGTGCTGAGCCACGTCCGGTTCATGACCACTCCTGCGCGGGCATGCGGAACCCGCGCGCCGCTGTGAATGCCAATTTATCCATCCGGAGGCTAAAAGACAATAGCCACGCGGATCACACCCGGACGGCTTCGGCGACGACGCGCACGAAATCGTTCACGTCTTCCTCGGTCGTATCGAACGAGCACATCCAGCGGACAATGCATTCTTCTTCGATCCACGGATAGAAGAAATAGCGCTCTTTGATCTTCTCGATGCTGGGACGGGGAATCTGGGCGAAGACGCCGTTGGCCTCGACCTTCCAGACAACCTTCACTTGCGGAATGCGCCGCAACTCCGCCTCGAGCAAGCGAGCCATGCGGTTGGCGTGCTCCGCGCTGTGGCGCCAGAGGTCCCCGGTCAGCAGAGCTTCGAACTGCACCGCGATAAAGCGCATCTTCGAGGCGAGCTGCATTCCCTGCTTGCGCAGATAAAGAAACTCCGTGCTGAGACGGCGATCGAAGAAGACGACGGCTTCACCGCCCATAATGCCGTTTTTCGTCCCCCCGAACGAAAGCACGTCGACGCCAAGGTCCCGCGTAGCCTGGCGCAAGCTCTGGCCGAGGCTGACGGCGGCGTTGGCGATGCGGGCACCATCGACGTGCAGAAACATCTCGTGCTCATGAGCGAAGTCGGCCAGCGCACGAATTTCGTCTGGCTGGTAGACGGTTCCCATCTCCGTCGACTGCGTGATCGAGATGACCCGTGCCTGCACATGGTGCTGGTCGCCGATGCCGTGATAAGCGTGGCGCACCGACTCGACGTTGATTTTGCCATCCTGATGCGGCAGGGGAATCAGCTTGCAGCCCGTGTGTTTTTCGGGAGCCCCGCACTCGTCGCAATAGATATGCGCGTAGTCGCTGCAGAGAACGGCATGATAAGGGCGAGTAAGCGCCTGCAAACTGAGAACGTTGGCGCCGGTGCCATTAAAAGTGAAGAACACGTCGATGCCAGAGCCGAAATGCTCTTCGAATTTCGCAATCGAGGAACGTGTGTAAGGATCATCTCCGTAAGCGACGACGTGCCCTTGGTTAGCTCGGGCAATAGCGGCGAGGATTTCAGGATGCACGCCGGCGTTATTGTCGCTGGCGAAACTGCGGCTGGATCTGGTAAGAACCTCTGCCATATCGAAACACTGTAGCAGACACTGCACGCATTGGCGCCACGCAAAGCACCAATTACAATGCCATTCCTGAATCTCTGGAGGCCTGATCGTGAGCCTGAGGGCTGCTGCACTTCGCCGTTGTGTGTTCGTTCTTGCCGTTTCCGCGTTGGCTGCGGCGCAAACTGCCGAGCAGAGAACGGTGCGGCATTTCGATTCCATCCGGAAGCAGCCCTCGCTGCTGATTGCTTTTTTGCACGACATGCCCAAGGGCGGCGACCTGCACAATCACCTGAGCGGCGCGATTTATGCCGAAGACCTCATCGATTTCGCGGCATCCGACAATCTCTGTGTCGATCGCACGACCTCGCAGCTGATCGCCCCGCCCTGCGACGCCTGCGACAAGTACACGGCCAAACCCGGCATTCGCTGCGCGTATGACGACCAGGTTCTCTACAACCAGATCATCGACGCATGGTCGATGCGCAACTGGCATCCGGGCGACGAATCGGGTCACGACCACTTTTTCGCGGCCTTCGACAAGTTCGAGCTTGCCGCCGACAACCACGTCGCCGAGTCGGTTGCGACGGTGGTGAATCGGGCCGCACGCGAGCACGTCCAATACATCGAGTTCATGCACACCGCGGATGGCATGGCTGCGGCCCAACTTGGCGTGAAGATGGGTGCCTCGGACGATCTCGCTAAAATGCGCGCGCAACTTCTCGCCGGAGGCCTGAAGGACATTGCCGCGGCCACAAGCAAGAAATTGGCCGACGACGAAGCCCGCGCCCGCTCAGAGATGAAGTGCGGCATGCCAGAGGCAGAGCCGGGATGCGGCGTGACCGTTCGCTATCTCTATCAGGCATTGCGCGGCCTGCCGCCCGCTGCGGTTTTCGCCGAGATGGTGCTCGGATTCGAGCTGGCATCCTCCGATCCGAATTTTGTCGGACTGAATCTCGTGATGCCGGAAGACTGGTACATCCCCGTTCGCGACTTCAGCCAGCACATGGCCATGCTCAACTACCTGCACGGCGTCTATCCCAAGGTGCACATCGCTCTGCATGCCGGCGAACTGGCGATGGGCCTGGTGAAACCCGAGGACCTCTCGTTTCATATCCAGGCGTCGATCAAACGCGGCCACGCGGAGCGCATCGGGCACGGTGTTTCAGTCATGATGGAGAAAGATCCGATCGGATTGTTGAAAGAGATGGCCGCGCGCAATGTGCTGGTGGAGATCAATCTGACTTCCAATGATGAGATTCTCGACGTCAGCGGGGATGACCATCCGCTGCCGGTTTACCTGAAATATGGGGTGCCGGCCGCGCTGTCCAGCGATGATGAGGGCGTGGCGCGGTCGGATATGACCCATGAATATCTGCGGGCTGAGACGGATTTTGGGCTGTCGTACGATCAAATGAAGCGTATGACGCGCGAGAGCCTCGAGCACAGCTTCTTGCCGGGCGGGAGCCTGTGGTCGGATACGAGAGGATCGTTCCGGCCGGTGTCTGCCTGCGCTACGGATTCTCTGGGAAAGGAAAAGCCCTCCGCCGGATGCGCAAAGTTCCTGGCCGCAAGCGAACGCGCCCGCGAGCAGTGGAAACTCGAAGCGGAGTTTTCTGCGTTTGAAAAGAGATTCTGAGCTATGCCCCGCAAACGCACTCTGATCGCATCGCCGCTTGCCTGGTCCAACAAATCGTTCGGCCAGCCTGCGCTCGTCGCCCCTCCCCCGCTTCCGGTCGTGGCAGAAAGGGGCGGGACGCAACTGCGTACGCCCTTGCCGGTCGCCATCGTCGATACGCGCGAGCAGAATCCGCTGTCGTTCCGCCGCTTCCGAGGATGGTTCGCCAAGATCGAGCACCGCGCCCTCCGCATCGGCGATTACTCGGTCCAGGGAATGGAGGGCACGTGCGCGGTTGAGCGCAAAGACCTTGCCGACCTGATTCAATCGTTCACCGCCAATCGCGCAGTCTTCGTCAAGCGCCTGCAGCGGATGAGCGAGCTCCCGCACAGCCTGTTGGTAGTCACGACGTCGTTCACCGAAATCAAGTCGGAATATCCATATCGCTCCGCAAGCTCGAATCGAATCACGCAGTCCCTGCTGGCCGTGCTCACCGGGCTGCGCCTGCCCTTTCTCTGCACCGAAACCCACGAGCTCGGCGAGGAGCTCGTCGCGTCTTATCTTTACCAGACGTTTCTGTATGATTGGCTGGACCGCAACGGTTTCGGGCGATATCTGGCCGATGGCGACCTCTAACGGGATGACCGACTCATACACTTCCGCGGAAGCTGCCGCGCAACTGATCCAGTCGCGGACTTCCCTGCGCCCCGGCATCGGGCTGGTTCTCGGTTCCGGACTCGGCGCCTTCGCCGACTCGCTCACCGACGCCGTGCGCGTGCCTTATGCCGAGATTCCCTCGTTTCCGCAATCGACGGCGATCGGGCACGCGGGGCGCATGGTTGTGGGCAAAGCGGGAAGCGTGGCAGTGGTCGCGATGCAGGGGCGGGTTCACCTCTACGAGGGATATTCGGCGCAGCAGGTTGCGTTTCCCATTCGCGTCTTCGGACGCATGGGCGTTCGCGCCGTCATTCTGACCAATGCCGCGGGCGGCATCAATCTCAGCTACTCGCAGGGGGCGTTGGTCCTGATCCGCGACCACATCAACCTGCAGGGGACGAATCCTCTGGTGGGCGCGAATGACGATCGCTTTGGCGCGCGCTTCCCCGATATGACGCAGGCCTACTCCCGGCCGTACCGCAAGATCGCGCAGGATGAAGGCGGCAAGCTGGGAATCACGCTGCACGAAGGCGTGTACGCGGGCTTGCTCGGTCCAAGCTACGAAACGCCGGCAGAGATCGAATACCTGCGCCGTATCGGCGCCGATCTCGTCGGGATGTCGACGGTCGCCGAAACCATCACGGCGCGGCACGTGGGAATCGAGGTGCTGGCCATCTCCTGCGTAACCAACATGGCGGCCGGCATTTTGGATCAGCCGCTCTCGCACGCCGAGGTGATGGAAACCGGCGAGCGCGTCAGAACCACATTTGAAGCGCTGCTGCGGGCGGTGCTGCCGAGGATGGAACAGGAAAGTTCCAGCCGCTAGTCATTCCCCATTGCGCGCGAATACCTCGGCAACGAAGCGTGATGTCATAGGCAGCCGCCCTGAGGTCACTTCGCCTTCGGAATTTCCAGGGTCTCCGGAGGTCTCACTCTGTACGTTGCCGCGAAATTGTTCTGGTTCAGCGCCAGGGCGAGCCGTCCGCGGGAATCGATGTAGAGCAACGGCTGGTTGAGCGGGACATCACTGAATGTCTTGACGAATTTGATCTTCATCTCCCGCTCGCCAACTTTGACCGGAACTTCTTCTCCCCGCTGGTAGCCGAGTTTGAAGAAATCGTCCGCGCTGACGTTGGTGACCAGGTTGCCGAATGGACCATCGGTCGCAATCACGGTCCCGCTCAAACCGCGGTCGTCGACCCTGGCCACTTTCAGGTCCAACCGAACCAGATCCTTGACCGGGATCTCGGGCCCAACTGTGGTCCAATCGTCGCCTCGCGCCACGTGCGCGCCCGCCGGAGAAAAAATGTCGCGGCCATGGAACGTAGACGACATCTTGCCGCCGATCATCCAGTCTGGATTCGTAATCTCGCGCGCGGCTTCGATTCCATCGCGCTGCTCGACCAGCGTCATCAGGCCGTTGTCGGGCAGGACGAAAAACTGGCCGCGCTTCGATTTAGCCACAATCGCCTTGCGCGAACTGCCTACCGTGGGATCGATCACCACCACAAAGACTGTGCCCGCGGGAAAGTACGGGGTGGCGCCGTAGAGGAATCGCGCTCCATCGCGAATCGAGAAGGGAGTGACCTCATGCGTCAGGTCGACGATTCGCACGCTGGGCATGATCGAATACATCACCCCCCGGCAGAGCGCGACCGAGTCGTCGATGACGCCGAAATCGGTCATGAAGACGATGGTCGGAGGATATTTGGAATCGGCCGGCATCGGCGTCTGCGCGAATGCGGCGGTGCTCCATAAAACCGCGGCAGCCAGAACAACGAGAACGGCAGAACGAGCAGGGTTCCCACGACGCGTCAATGAAGTCATGTCGGTTCCTTGGGATAGATTTAGTCGTAAGAGTCTACTAGAGTTCTCAGCCCTGTGCGGAGCGGCGCGACCGGACCTCGGGCCACCTCCGGACTCCGCCGCAGTTATAATGCTGGCTGGAATCAAAATTCCGGAGGCCTTATGCCGCAAGCTATTCCTGATAAATATCGTGACCTCTTCGCGAAGCGCGCCTTCGCCAGCCTCGGAACCCTCATGCCCGATGGACGTCCACAGGTCACGCCGGTCTGGTGCGATTTTGACGGCGAGCACGTCATTTTCAACTCCGCCAAAGGACGTCAGAAAGATCGCAACGTGCGCCGCGATCCACGCGTCTCGCTGGCCATCATTGACCCGGAGAATCCGTATCGCTATCTGGAAATTCGCGGGCGCGTGGTCGAGATCACCGAAGATGGCGCCGCCGCGCACATCGACAAAATGGCGAAGAAATATCTCGGCGTCGATAAATATCCCTATGCCCAGCCGGGCGAGGTCCGCGTGCTTTACAAGATCAAGCCGGAGCACACCACGGTTATGGGATAGGCGAGGCACCCGCGATCCGCTCCTTCAATCTTTGCTTTCTGGGATTCGGTAACGTGAACCGGACGCTCGTCCGGCTGTTGGCCGATCGCGCGGCGGAATTGCGCGAGCGCGATGGGATCGAGTATCGAGTTACCGGCATCGCATCACGCCGGCTGGGATGGATTGCGGATGCAGATGGGATCGATGCGGCGGGGCTGCTGGGCTCCGATATTGATTTAACTTCTCTCCTTGCGCAAGCGAGTGACTCGCGCCACCCATACACAGATGTTCGAGAGTGGCTGGCGGCAGCGCGAGCCGATATCTTGTTTGAAGCGACTTCACTGAACGTTGAAAATGGGCAGCCGGCGGTCGAATACATCCGCGCGGCGCTGGAGCACGGAGCCCATGCCATCACAGCCAACAAAGGCCCCGTTGTGCATGCGTGTCGCGAGCTGCGCGATCTGGCGGCCGCGCACGGCAAGAAATTCCTCTTCGAGTCGACGGTGATGGACGGCGTGCCGATTTTCTCGCTGTTCGATCAGTTGCCGGCCATTCATCTGCAGGGATTTCATGGGATTCTGAATTCGACGACCAATGTGATCCTGGGGGAGATGGAAAACGGCCTCAGCCTCGAGGACGCGGTGGAAAAGGCACAGGCGATCGGCGTGGCGGAAACGAATGCGAGCCACGATATCGACGGTTGGGATGCCGCGGTAAAGACAGCGGCCCTGGTCAACGTGCTGATGGGCGTTCCGGTGCGGCTGGATCAGATCGAACGCGAAGGGATTCGAGACCTGACGCCACAAGTAGTGCGCAATGCGAAGCGCGACGGCTGGCCGTTGAAGCTGGTATGCCGGGCACAGCGAAAGGCAAGCGGCGTGGAGGCGAGCGTGCGTCCGGAGAAAGTACGGAGCAGCGAGCCGATGGCGCGGATCAGCGGCACATCTTCGTACATTTATTTTGAGACGGATATATTTCCGGGGCTGGCGGTGACCGAGGAAACTCCCGGACTCTACGCGACGGCGTACGGGATGCTGGCGGATTGGATAAGGGCCGTGCAAGACTAGCGAAGGACGCCTATGACAATCAGGGTCTATGCTTCGTGGCTCTTGCTTGTCCTGATTATTTCCTCGAGTGCCTGCGGTCAGGCAATTCCCAGGGAGTTATGGGGCAAATGGAGGATCGCCCGCGAGCTTCCCGCAAGAACGATTTCATGCTGGGGCGAATCCGATGCGAAAAAGATCATTGGGACTCAGGTCGAGTATTCAGAGAGGTTTTTCCGTTGGAATCAGATCACGATCAGCAATCCCGCCAGCGAGGCAAGGGTTGTGACTGCGAACCAGTTCCGCGAGGAGAATTCGTCACCCAGTTCGAACGGATCGCAGGTAGACTTTCGTCAGCTCGGCATCTCTGCAGAAGAAGTGAAGGAAATATCAATTCATCACGAACGTGCCAACGTAAGCGGAGCAACTGTTGAAATTCCGGGCGACGTGCTCGTTAAAGACGAGAACACTATTGTGTTCTCTGTTTGCAACCTCTACTTTGAAGCCGAGCGGGTTTCGTGCGAAGAAATAGGCTAGAGATGCCCGTAGCGGGCTATAACCGTACCTTAGCATGCCACCGAAGCAACGTACATTCAACGTACTCGAGCAGGCAGTACTCGATGCAATCTGTGAGGCGTATCGCGAGGACCGTGAAATCCTGCACTCGCAGATTTCAACGGCGATTCTCAAAAAGCGGGAAAACACTGGCTGCGGCTTCTTTACCCACTTCAGTGTGGATCGGGCCTCTACTAAGCCGATCTCAGGTGAGCGCCTCAGGAATGGCCCCCTAGTCAAGGTCACGGGAATGCGGCATGGGATGGGTTTTATCCTCTGGCTTGATGACGGATACCCCAACTGCCTGGAGGGATACGCTTACGGCGACGATAGCACGACAAAGTTGGACTTCGAGAACGTGGCATTCGAAATCCTCGAGCCTGGGTCGGGCGAGGGTTGACAGTGTGATCTCCCAAGATCGGGTCCATGATAGAAATACCCTCATGCTGACTATTGAAAAGAGCACCCACGCTCTCGACCTTGCCTCCATCCGCGCGCAGTTCCCTTCCCTGTCCCAGACCGTGAACGGGCAGCCGGCGGTGTTCTTCGACGGGCCGGGTGGGACGCAGGTGCCGCAGAGGGTGATTGATGCCATCGCGGATTACCTCAGCCGCGATAACGCCAACAGCGGAGGGAATTATCCGACGAGCCGGCGCACGGATGCGGTCATCCTGGCGGCGCGCGAAGCGATGGCCGACTTCTTCCATTGCGCCGCCGACGAAGTCGTCTTCGGCCAGAACATGACTGCGCTCACCTTCATGATCTCCCGGTCGATCGGGCGCGAACTTAAGCCTGGAGACGAAATCGTGGTCACGCGGCTCGACCACGATGCCAACGTCTCTCCATGGCTGGCCATGGCTGGGGACCGGGGTGCGACGGTGCGCTGGGCCGAGATTCATGATGAAGACTGCACGCTCGATCTCGACGATCTCGCCTCAAAGATCAACTCGCAGACCAGGCTGGTCGCGGTGGGATATGCGTCAAACGCCGTGGGTACGATCAATCCGGTGAAGGAGATTGTTCAGCTCGCCCACAAAGCTGGGGCGCTCGCCTACGTTGATGCCGTCCACTACACGCCGCACGGGTTGATTGACGTGGCTGCGCTCGACTGTGATTTTCTGGTGTGCTCGACGTACAAGTTTTTCGGGCCGCACATGGGCGTGCTCTTCGGCAAGCGTGAGCACCTCACGCGCCTGCATCCCTACAAGGTCCGCCCCCTCACCGACGCAATTCCCTATCGTTGGGAGCACGGCACGCTGAATCACGAATGCATCGCCGGAATTACCGCGGGCATCGAGTACATCGCCGACATCGGACGCAGCGCCCGTCCGGAAGCGAAGAGCCGTCGTGCTGCCATTCAAGCCGCCTACGATGTCATGCACCATCACGAACGCGGCTTGCTCGAACGGGCCCTGGCGGGCCTTAAGAAGATTCCGGGGGCGAAAGTTTATGGGATCAGCGATCCCAAGCGCTTTGATGAGCGCTGCGCAACGCTGGCGGTGCGGATTGACGGGCAGTCCCCGCTGGAACTCGCGACCAAACTCGGAGAGCGCGGTTTCTTTACCTGGGATGGAAACTACTACGCCATCAATCTGACGGAACACCTGGGCGTCGAAAAATCAGGGGGCTTCCTGCGGATCGGGCTGGTGCATTACAACACAGCCGAGGAGGTCGACCGGTTGCTGGCAGCGATACGGGAGATTGTTGGGGCGTAGGTCGAGTTGAGCTTTCCTTCGGCGGCTGAAGCCTCTCTTTTTGCCAAGCTGGCATCGCAGCGCTGAAGCGTGCGCGACCCAGCCGACTCGCAAAACTGGCCCCTTAGCTTTTATCGCTGCGGTTTCTGATCGGGAGTCGAAGTTGGCGCGGGCGTTGACGCGGGAGGTACGGCTGCCGATTCTGAGACCACCAGCATCTCGTACTCTTTCCCGTTGACCTTGAATTTCATCTTGTCTTTGTTCAGGGTCAGCTCAACCGCAGCGTTCACGGGCAGCAGCGCCTTGTGCGCTTCCTTTTCCTGACGCACATGATATTCGGTCGCGTCAGTACGGATCACGTACTCCTGGCACATGAGGTCGACGGTCTGCTTTTTGCCTTTGGCTTGGGTCCCGCAGGGAACCGAATTCTCCGACACGATTGTCCCTTGCAGGACGTTGTCCTTGCCGAGCGCGGGAAGCGCGCAGACGAAGGTCGCAATCAGCAGCAGAAACGTTGTCTTCATGATGGCCTCCTGATTCGTGAGCTGCATTGCGGATCTGACCAAAGGCCCGAACCGCCTTCGGACCAACCCTCTTACCGTCGCCCCATTACTGTCGCTCTATGCAACTCAGCCCGGGAAGCAGCCCGGGCTGGAGGGAATCGAACTTGGCGAAGCAGTATTTCGGTCGCGGCACGAACGGAGGACCTACGGCCACCGCTTGGCGGTGTCTTCCCACCCGGCCGCGCGTACTGGCTGCGGCGGAGGCATCGTCGGGCTGCTGGGAACCGGAATCCGGGCCGGCTGCGGGCCGTTCACGGCCGCCGGCAACGCGGACTTGGTGATATCCGATATGCTTTCCTTCTCTTCGGAGAGCAATGGGGCCACAAGGCGAAGAGCTTCCACTTCCTTCTCGAGACGGGTCAATTCCATCTCTTTTTGCCGCAAAACCTCATAGACATTCTTCATAGGCAGGCCACCTGGGCGTGGAGACGTGGGTGCAAACCTCACCTCGAACTTTAGCAGAGTTGCCTCGGTTGTCAAGCAGTTCGGCGGGGCCGATAGTGCCGGGAAAGGCCCCAAAAAAGGCCCACTTAGCGAAGGAACAGAGCAGCGGCGACCGCCGCGCCGATGAGCAGAAGCGCCGCCAGAATGTATTTATGCGCGCCCAGCCAGGACTGAGAGGGCGCAAGGCCAGCGCTGAGAATAAGTTCTGGAGCTGCTGACGCGGAGGGTCCAGCCGGCTGAGGCGCGCCAAGGCCGTCGGATATCATCGGGTTCGACGGCTCCCTCGGACCCCGTCTTGGAGTCGTTTCGGCATCGGTTTTCAGCGTCTGAACTGGTCCGGATCGGTCAGTTTTCACTCCGGAATTCGGCTCTCGAACTGGCGTTGCCGGCATCACTGCGGCCGGGGCCAAAGCCTCGGTCAAAACTCGATTCGGAGTCGCAACCGACTGGGCGGCGGCCGCGAAGGCTCGCCCGGCGGGGCTTGCCGCCCTCGAAGTCATTGAGGAACTTGGAGTTGCACCGCTGACCGTGGACGCTGCTGCCTCATGGGCTGGATTGGGCGCAGGACGGGCAACGGGGCGATGAAGTCTGAGCTGCCCGCGCCACTTCTTTTCCTCGCATTCGACACAGAGCGTCCGGCTAGCCGAGATCGGGAAACCGCAGGACTCACACTTGCGCAGGTTTCGCAATACCGGAGGGACATTCGTCTGATCGGGTTCCGGGGGGGCCTGTGCGTCCGCGCTGGCGTACGCCGCAGACCAGAACATAGCTTTTTTCGCGAGGACTTGCTTCTTTTCAGGCGACTCGGCTGGCGCCGGCGAAGCAGCCATAGATGGCGCTTTTGTGGCCGAAGCCGGGGCGACCGGTAATGCTGGCGCGGACTTTGGCTCGGGCCGGAGATGAAGCGGACTCTGCGCCTCCAGTTCCACGGGCTTCGGAGCGTGTAGCTGAACTGCGGCCGTCGCTGGCGCTTCGAAGCTTTGCGTCGCCGTTGGAACGTCGCGGCTGGCCTCGACTTCGATCTCAAGGATTGTGTCGTCTTCTTCTTCCAGATTGGGCCGTGCCGCGGATTGTGACGCAGGCTCCGTTGCTTTGGGCGGAACTGCCACTTTCTCCGCTGAATGAGCCAGCTTGACGGCAGTCTCGACCATTTCACTCAAGCGCCGCAGAGCGGAGAGGTCGCGCTCGCCAAAGGCATTCACTTTGCCCGAGAAAAGCTCAAAGACGCCGAGAACCTCATCGTCGTTCACTACCGGCATCACGACAACGGACGCGATCCCCATCTGCCGGCAAACCTCGCGGTTCACACGGGCGTCGCGCTCGGCATCATCGCAGCGCAAGGGACGGCGGGTGCGCACGCTTTCGCCGGAGAGTCCGAACTCGGTGGAAAGCAGAGCGCCCAGTTCGGGCGCGTTTTCGCCGGTGCTGGCGCGGCATAACATGTCATTTTTGCCGTTGCGGCGAAGAGCGATGGCGGCACCGCTCGAGCCGGTGATGTACTGGGCCCGGTCGGTGAGCAGCTGCAGAGCCGCATCGAGATCGCGCTGCGCCATCTCCGCCAGGGAGCTCCCGTGGTCTTCGCCGGGAAAACGGACGCCGTGGGCAACGAGGGCTGTGGCGTTCGTCGATTGAGGAGTTCGGGTTGCCGCGTCTCGTTGCATTGTCAGCTTCCGCTTCCCGGATGATTGATCTTGCCGGCTCTCGACTGAGCGCTGCTTCACCTGCGGCGCAAGAGTCAACGCATCTTCCGCCTTCTTCGTGGCGCTCGAAGAAGGGCGAAGTAACTCTGAGTTGGGCAGAGGGATGGCGCGGCTCCGCTCACCGCAGACTCAAGAAGTTGTTAAGATCCAGTGACTTCGAGTCTCGCTCGCATCCGCGCGCGGTGTCAAGAATCTCAATACGCGGAAGTACCATGACAAAAGTGTAGAAGGCGCCGTTTTTCGATGGACAAAGGCGAAGATCGACGCGGACAGATCAGCCTCGGAGAACCCGCACCCTGCGACGAAGCGCTGCCTGGGCCAACTCGTTTGCCTCGGCGTTATCTTCGCGCGGAACGTGGGAGATCGAAAAGCTAAGCGAGCGGGCCAGCTTGCGGCAAGTCCAGTGCAGAGAATAGAGTCGGGGGCTGCGGCAGGTGTATTCGCCCGTCATCTGCCGGACGACGACCTCGGAATCCGAATAGACGTGCAGTTTGCGAGCCCGGAGTGAAACCGCGCATTGCAGGGCCTCCATTAGCGCGGCATATTCGGCAACGTTGTTGTCCTGATGGCCGATCCACTTGGCGATCCGGATGGGGCCGCTTTCGCAGCCACTGATCACCACACCAATGCCAGACGGCCCGGGATTCCCCAGGCAACCGCCGTCCACGTAGGCCACCAGTTCCGACATTACTTCGGCTGTTGCTGCTGTATGCAAGATGCCCCGAAGCGGGTTTCGCGTCAAGATTAATTATTTGGTTCGCTTTCAGCGGCTTTACCAGTGTGAGTCACGCCTGTGTAACATTTGTGCAAAACGCGGCCAGACCCATTGGCGAGATCATTAAGCTTCTGCTCTGCAAATACTTACATTTCGTGTTATGCACAGGAAATTTGAGCCGACTGCACCAAAACTTTGCGTTGACTTTTGTGAACGCTCTGTTAAGGTTGCTTGCGTCGACGGTCGAAAGGGTTGGCACAATAATACTGAGCCAGTCCGAAGTAGACTGAGTGATTCGCCGAGCGGGGCAACCCGCAGGGCGGCCAAACCGCAAAAAAACCGACAGCTCTGCGAGGGGTAGCCGGGGTTTGGGACTGCGAAAGCAGTGATCGCATCAGGGGCTGTGACGGTGCATGCTTCCACGCTGTTGGCTTCCTCGCAGGAGCCGGTGGCTAGAGCATAACCAATGTCACGGCCCTTTTAATTTTTCCCCGCCCTTTTTACCGAATCCCCTAGCCCTTTCAAGCTGACGAAAACCTCATACAAATCCAACAAAGAAAAACCCTCCGCCACTATGAGAGCAGCGGAGGGCTGAATTTCCCGGCGAATGGCCTTACTTTGCCTTCGGAGAGGGGTTGAAGGAGTCGGCAAAGGCCTTCCCGTTTGGAACTCCCACTCCTGTAACACTGTCCCAGCCAGTCTTAGTTTTCAGCGCCGAGGGCGTGCCGCAGGGCGTCACCCCAAAACCGGGAGACGCTGTGCAGTCGGTGCCAAAAGAAATGGCCAAGGGAGTTTCCTCGAAGAATGCATAGTCCCAGATAGCGCTGATGAAGTAATTGGGAGCGGAACCTCCCATCACTTCGTTTGCGTTGTAGTTTGTGGTCATCGAGCTTGACTCCTGGATCGACGCGGTTACGTCCAGCTTCGAGCCGATGGGAACGATGTCATACATCGTCCCAGAGGGCATCGAATACATGTACGGCGCGGCGTCGCCCAAGGGCTGCCCTGCTTCCTGGTTCGCGATCGCCCACAGTCCAGAGAACATGGGGGCGGCCACGCTGGTCCCACCCCAGACCTGCCATACCTGCGCCGGAACCTGGCTTGGAACGGTGATGAGAATGGCGACTCCGGTGAAGGGATCAGCCAGCCACGAAACGTCAGGCAAGAGGCGGACGTGGCCGGGAAGGCTCTTTTGAAATGACGGCTTCGGGAAGCCGGCGAGACAGTTCCCTTCCGAGTCCTGGGTGGCGCAGGTGCTCGGACCTCCGCCTGCTCCCCCGATGAACCCGAACGCTGCCGGCGGGTCGAAGATCTCGCCTTCCTCCGCCAGGAGCGTTTCGTTGTTGCCCCAGCCTGACTGCCACAAGATTGAGTTGTTCTTGTCGAGCGACAGCGTAATGCCACCGACGGCTGTGGCCCAAGGAGAATCGGCCGGTGCACTTACCGTGGGCGGAATGCCGTACACCGTAAAATCGCCGTCGTCTCCGGAAGAGAAGTTCGTGGAGATCCCCGAGACCGCTCCAATTTCGGAGATCAGATTTTCATTTGCCAACTCGGAAGCGGGCGTAAACGATTCCGGCGAACCATAGCTGCCGGAGATCACAGTTCCCAGACCGTAGTTAATCGTGGTGTACTCGGCCTCGTTGACATCCTCAAAACTGGCCGACGGAGGAACGATCAGGCTGATGTTCGCTCCTGGAGCGACCGCATGCGCCCACTCCACGTCGATATTGATTTCGGTTTGATCCGCCGATTGGCAGGTGCTGATCGTCGGAATATAGAGAATCTGGAAATTCGAGGACGTCAGCAGAGGCAAGCCGAACTTCTTGGAGAAGCCGTTCGCATCCTGCGTAATCGTCGTTGACCCGCACCAGTCAATGATCGCGATGGTCTGCCCGGTGCCGTCAAATCCCTCGCCATACAGCCCCGTCAGATTGTAAGCGGTCTGAATAGCTGGCGGAGTATAGGCGCACCCATTGGTGGTGAGGCTTTGCAGGTTGAGGTGTTTGCCGGAAAAGGTTCCGATCGGATACGCGCCGATGTCTCCGGTCGACAGCGTTTCTGTCTCCGGTCCGTTGAAACATACGGAGGAAAACAAAGAGCCGGACGGCGTCAGATTCGAGGCGCTCAAGCCGGCAGCCGCACTGTTTGCGACTCCAGCGGAGGGCGGCGTCGGGCGCTGCATCGCCGGATGCTCGAATTCACCACTGTCCAGGCCCGAAACTGAAAATACCAGCGCCGCGGCGTCGCCTTCGACGTAGGGATCGCCGGCATTGGCCCGCAGCACCTTCCCGCGCACCTGATAATCGTTCAGTTGCACGTGGAAAGCCGTCTGCACATCGGCAACCGTCCCTCGAGCGCGAACGAACATATTGTTGGGACCGGTTCTGACAACGCTGAGATTCTGCCCTGCGAGGAATTTGCGAACCGTGTCCGCCTCGGCCGCTGTCGGCGCAAACATCTTGGCAAACTGGCTCTGGCTCAGGAAATGACGATAGTTGGGCGAAGCGGGATCGTAGAGCTGGCGTGCCAGGGAATCGAGTCCGGCGCGATTGTGCGGCTTGAGCCAGACGCTTACGTCGATGGTTTTGGATGGGTCTTCCGGCCCAAGATTCTTCGCTGTTTTAACGTAGGCTGGCGTGTTGTGTGCAACGAAACTCCCGGCGGCAGCCGGCAGTGCGACACCGGCGACGCATAGCAGAACCACCACAAAGAACGCTGTCGTCCTTGTCCGACTGGAAGGGACAGTGAGGCAGACTACTTCATCTTTCATTTGGAGTTCCTCCTGAACAGTTTAGGGGCCGGTTGAAGAATCGGGTCGCGCGATAAGGAGAGGAGAACCCGTGACACTCTCCACCGCGAAACCCGCACGGATCGGAGGCGAAACTTCGCTGACGCAGTCAGGGTCCCCAACCGCGCTTCCATCGCGGAAAGCCGCGAAGGAAGCCATAAGCTGCGGCCCGCGTCAACGATGTGCGCGCCATACTAACGGGTTTCGTTCCCCTTGGCAATACAGGAGCACACTCAATATTTCTCTCGCCGTGATTGGCGGAAGTTCGCAGCCGAGTTCGCGGTTTCGCAGCCGGCGACCGCGAGCTCCGGGCAAGTTACCGCGCCGGCTTCCTCGATGAGCAGGCAAATTTTCAGCGATGACTTAGAAAATCGTTTTACTAAATCGAGCGCCGGTGTGGGATAATTCCTCCCCGGTAACCCTCCGCGGCATGTCAGTCACGCCACGGAAGCAATTTGTCGACATTTCATGAAGGCGGAGATCTCATGGCAAAAAATCCCCTGACTCGTCGTCAATTCATTCATCTCGGCACCGGAGCTCTGGCGGCTACGACCGTCGCCAAGAACGTTTTGCAGCCGCAACTCCTCTCAGCCACGCCGCGCCGCGTCGCGCCCAGCGACACCATTCGCTTTGCCTCGATCGGCACTGGCATTCGCGGATGTGAGCATCTGGAAGCCTCGCTCCAGGTACCGGGTATTCAGTGCGTCGCGGTCTGTGACCTGTATGACAGCCGCCACGCCGCCGCCCAGGAGGCAGTCAACAATCCCAACGTTCCCGCGACGCGGGATTATCGGTCGATTCTCGATCGCAAAGACGTGGATACCGTGCTGATTGCCACCATGGACCATCAGCATCGTCACATCTTCGAGGACGCCTGCGCTGCGGGCAAAGACATTTACTGCGAGAAGCCGATGTCGCACACCGTCGAAGATGGATTTGCCATGGTCGACGCCGCGCAGAAAGCCAACCGTATGGTCGCCGTGGGCAGCCAGCGGGTCAGCTCCATTCTTTACGCGAAGGCCAAGGAGATCTACGACTCCGGCAAGCTCGGCGAAGTGTTCTGCATCAATGCCTACTGGGACCGCAACTCGCCCAGCGGCGCCTGGGTCTACCCGATTCCTCCCGACGCAAGTGAGAAGACGATTGACTGGAATACGTTCCTCGGCAACGCGCCCAAACGCCCCTTCGATCCAGTCCGCTTCTTCCGCTGGCGCTGCTATGAAGACTATGGAGAGGGCCTGGGGGGCGACCTTTTCGTTCACCTGATTTCGGGAATCCATTTCATCACCGGAACCAAAACTCCGGCGCAGCGCGCGCAATCGTCCGGCGGACTCTTCCACTTCAAGGACGGCCGCGAGTTCCCCGATCTGATCGAGACGCTTTACGATTACCCGAATTTCAGGGTCACCCTGCGCTGCAACCTCAACAACGACGGAGGAGAGTTCATCGGCTTCTATGGCACTCAGGGCACGATGATCATCAAAGACTCCACCCTCACCTACAAACCGCAGGATACGCGTCCGGAGCCCGAAGGCTATTCGATCTATGGCTGGCCGAAGAAGCTTCGCGATCAGTATCTGGACCAGTGGCACGCCGAGCATCCGGAACCGGCGGCGCTGGCATGGAACGTCGATGAAGACACCGAGTCGTACGCTGTGCCTCCGGGATACAGTGACACAGTGGACCACCAGGCCAATTTCTACAACGCGGTGCGCACGCGCAAGCCGGTGGTTGAGAACGAGGTCTTTGGCAATTACGCCGCCATCGGCTGCCACCTGGCGAACTTCGCCTACTTCAACCGCGCGGTCGCAGTCTGGGATCCGGTAGCGCGAAAGATCGTCAAAGGCTAATAACCACCGCGGGCGATTCTTGGGAGCAGCCGACGCGAATCGGCTGCTCTCTGCTTCACGACCGCCTGTCAATTGGGAAATCACGCCCCAACGAGCCGATTCAGCACAGCATTGCGAATCTAGGAGCTTGCCTCGGCTTTCCACCCTCTCTTACACTCGTGGTAATAAATCTTGGGGCCTTATCGTGTCCCTCGAAAGCGCAACCGAGCGTGAACTGGTACTTCGTCTTTTTTCTGGTCTCCGGGTTTTGCAGCGTTCTGTACGAGCTCGTCTGGCTGCGTCTGGCCATGGCCCAGTTCGGCGTCACAACTGCCATGGTCTCAATCGTTCTCTCCGTCTTCATGGCCGGGCTGGGCCTCGGTTCATGGGCAAGCGGTCGATGGATCGCGAACCACCGAGTTGGCCGGCAGAGCCGAGTCTGGCAATATCCGGCCCTCCGCATTTACGCCCTGACGGAGTTCCTGATCGGAATCTCAGGGTTGCTCGTGCCGTCGATGCTGGTGTGGGGACGGCGCTTTCTGGAGCGTTCCTCGCTCTCGTCTTCGCTCTCGTCTTACTGCGTGTCCGGCTTGTGGGTCGCGGTGGCGCTGGTTCCCTGGTGCACGTTGATGGGGGCTACCGTTCCGCTCGCCATGCGAGCCATCGGACAGACGATGCCCGCCGAGTCGCGCCGCTCGTTCAGTTACCTCTACATGGGGAATGTGGCGGGGGCCGTTGCGGGAACACATATTCCTCTTTTTCTGGTCGAGCTCTTCGGATTTCACGGCACCCTGAGGTTCGGCGTGGCGTGCAATTGGACGATTGCCGGTGCCGCCCTTGCGCTGTCGCGCCGGCTCCCCTTGCTGAATTCAGACGAGCCGAACTCTCCAGTCCCTACATCCTCTGTCTATGGCGGAAGCCAGGGGATCCTTACTCTGCTTTTTCTCAGCGGCTTGACTTGTATGGCGATGGAAGTGGTTTGGGTGCGCAGCTACACGCCTTATTTCGGCACTATGGTCTACGCCTTCGCGTCCATGCTGGGAGTCTATTTGCTGGGGACTTTCATCGGTTCGGTGGTTTACCGCCGCTGGAGTTCCAGACACACGCAGGAGAATCCGATCGTGTGGAGCGCGCTCGCGACCTGCGCCCTGTTTCCCCTGGTCGCGGCCAGTCCCTTCTTCGGACTGGAGCACTTTATCCGCCTCGTGCTCGGCGTTGCGCCCTTTACCGGACTACTTGGATTCGTTACGCCCATGCTGGTCGATCGTTACTCGGCGGGAGACCCAGACAAAGCAGGAACGGCGTATGCCATCAATGTGGTGGGCTGCGTGATCGGACCGTTGCTGGCAGGATTCGGGCTGTTGCCTTTCATGAGCGAGCACTGGGCCCTGATCGTCCTCAGTCTTCCGTGGATCATCGTCGGTTTTGCACCTCTGCGGCCAGCCGTGCATTCCCGGACAGTCACTCGAATGGCCGCCTATTCCCTGATGGCGATGGCTGCCTGGTTGATCGTCGTGGGGAAGGGCTATGAACAGAAATTTCCGGAACGCGTGGTGCTGCGCGACCCGACTGCAACGGTCATTGCAACCGGCTCAGGAATGAATCGAAGGCTCCTCGTCAACGGCTATGGGATCACAAACCTGACTCCAATCACCAAAGTGATGGCGCATCTTCCGCTGGCCTTTCTCGATCATGCACCGCAGAACGCGCTGGTGATCTGCTTCGGCATGGGCACGACCTTTCGCTCGCTTCGCTCCTGGGGTATTCCCGTCACCACGGTTGAATTAGTCCCCAGTGTCCCCCGGCTCTTCAGCTATTACCACAGCGATGGAGAAGAAATTCTCAAGTCTCCGCTCTCGCATCTGGTGATCGACGATGGCCGGCGTTATCTGGAGCGCACCCGGCAACAGTTCGATGTGATCACCATCGATCCGCCTCCGCCTTTGCAGGCAGCAGGATCGAGCCTTCTCTACTCCAAAGAGTTCTATGCCGTGGCGAAGCCACACCTGCGGCGGGGCGGGATTCTGCAGCAGTGGATACCAACCACGCGCAAAGACGATCCGGTTGACGTAGCGGCGGCGGCACGGTCCGTCCGCGAATCGTTCCCCTATGTGCGCACGTTTCGCGACGAATTCGGGATTCATTTCCTGTGCAGCGAACAGCCGATCCCGGAGCGGACACCGCAGGAACTGGTTGATCGTATGCCGGCGGAGGCTGTGGCTGATTTCACGGAATGGGACCCACCGGCTCTGGACGGGCCAGGTGGGGCGCTTCTGGAATTGAGCAGCCTGCTCGAGCATGAACGGCCGATTGACGTGTTGCTTGCCGCCGCCCCCGGCACTCCGGCGCTCACCGACGATCGGCCCATCAACGAGTACTACATTCTGCGCAAGTGGCTGCGGGAGCGAAAATCGCTGAGCTATTGACTGTCGATTGTCGTCGTTCCGTTCTTCCCATATCTCCCGGTCATAGTCTTGCTCAAGCCCCGCGGCGTCAGGCCAGAAGCGGCCAAGTACCTCAGTCGAAGCTCGAAGAGTGTGCACGCCGAGTGCCGCTCACTCTGACGGATTCTGGCTGATGCAGGGAGTAATATCGGGTGACGAGATTTTTTCGCAGAATGGAGCAAACTAATGCCCCAGTCGATTGACTGGCCGCCACCGCGTCCTCATCGTCGCCGCTTCTTCCTAATTCTCATTGCCCTGGCCATTCTCTTTCTAGGCAGCCGTGCTGCGCTTTCCTATTACGTTGAGATCCTCTGGTTCCGCTCTCTTGGGTATGTCGACGTTTTCTGGAAATCCTTGCGGCTGGAGTGGGATGTTTTCATCGCCTTCGCGGTCGCGACCTTCGTCATTCTCTACGGCTCCTTCCTCGCATTGAAGCGTGCGCATCTGGCGGACTTGCCGGACGGCCACACGATTCTGATCGGTGGGCGTCCGGTGAAGCTGCCGGTCGAGCCGGTTCTGCGGATCATTGCGCTCGGCGCATCGCTCGCCATCGCTCTGGCCACCGGAGCTGCCATCTCAGGAGAGTGGATGACGCTTGCCCTGTTTTGGTATGCGCCTCCTTCTGCCGGCCAGGTAGCCGATCCCATCTTTGGCAAGCCGCTGGGTTTTTTTCTATTTACCCTCCCTGCATGGCAGCTCGTGCTGGGCTGGCTTCTGACGCTGGCCGTCATTGCCTTCGCATTGTCGGTTGCATTCGTCCTGCTCTCGGGTGGGGCGCGCGCACTTACCGGGCAACTGAGCCGCTATGTGACGCTGCCCTGGCGCGGAGTCTCGATCACATTGGCAATTCTTCTGTCGGTCGTGGCCCTGCGGGTCTATGTCAGCCGGTTCGAGCGCTTGCTCAACGACCATACGATTTTTGCCGGCGTCAACTTCACGGACGCGCACGTCGCTATTCCTGGCTTGCTGGTCGTCTGCGTCGCGCTGGCTCTCGGCGCAATCATTTCGCTGGCGAACGCGGTTCGCACGCCGGGCAGCCGGTGGCTGATTGCGGCCGTGGTTCCGGGAGTCGTCTGTTATATCGGGATGCAGATGGTCAGTTGGTATGTCAGCAACTTCGTTGTGAAGCCGAACGAACTGGTCCGCGAAAAGCCATACATCGTCTACAACACTGCATTCACCCGGCAGGCTTTTGGATTGGACCGGATCACTCCGCATGAGTTTCCTGCCGAGGCCACGGCGGAAGCCATCGACGCTCAACACAACCAAGTGACGCTGCAGAACATCCGGTTGTGGGACTGGCACGCGCTGCAAGATACGCTGCGGCAGATCCAGGAAATCCGCACTTATTACGACTTTCCCGATATCGACATCGACCGCTACGACGTCAGCGGTACGACTCGCGAGGTCATGCTGGCCGCGCGCGAGTTGAACGTCGATAAACTTCCCGAGAGCAGCCGCAACTGGATCAACGAAAAGCTCATTTACACCCACGGCTACGGCCTAACGATGAATCCGGTGAACGGATTTACGCCGGAAGGTTTGCCCACGCTGCTGCTGAGCAACATGCCGGTACAGAGCACAGCGGCGGATCTGAATGTAACGCGGCCGGAGATCTATTTCGGCGAACTCACGAATACCGATGTTTATGTGAAGACGCGGCAGCAGGAATTCAACTATCCGCAGGGCCAGACCAACAACATGAATTCGTACGAAGGCACCGGCGGCATTGTGATCGGTGGGTTCCTGCGTCGGCTCATCATCGCGATCGACCGCAACGATCTGGCGAAGCTGCCATTCAGCGATGACGTGAACAGCGAGAGCCGGCTCCTGATGCGTCGGAACATACGCGACCGCGTCGCAGAGATCGCCCCTTTTCTGACCTATGATCCCGATCCCTACATCGTTCTCGGCGAAGATGGCCGGCTATCGTGGATCCTGGACGCCTTCACGCTTTCCGACAGCTATCCCGATTCGACCCACTATCCGCTTGGCGATAATCTCATCAACTACCTTCGCAATAGCGTGAAGGTTGTGATCGATGCCTATAACGGCACAACAACCTTCTACGTGTTTGATCCTACCGACCCGATTGCAGCGGCCTACCGCAGAATTTTCCCGACACTGTTCAAAGACGCTTCGGCAATGCCCGCGGACTTGCGAAAGCATGTGCGCTATCCCGAGCTGTTGCTCAAGCAGCAGGCCGATGTGTATGGCCTTTACCACATGACGGATGCGGAAGCCTTCTACAACCGCGAGGATTTGTGGACGGTGGCGACCGAAGTCGGGATGGGCGACTCGGGGGAACAAACGACGGAAGAAATGCAGCCGAATTTCGTGCTGATGAAGCTGCCCGGTGAGCCCAGCGAGGAGTTTGTGGACATCCTGCCCTTCACGCCGGCCAACCGCAACAATCTGATTGGCTGGATCGCGGGCCGGAGCGACGGCACCCATTACGGCACATCGGTGGTCTATGACTTCCCGAAGACCAAACTGGTGGACGGGCCGCTGCAGGTCGAGGCACGAATCGACCAGAACGCGCAGCTCTCGGGACAGCTGACGCTCTGGAACCAGCAAGGCTCGCATGTACGCCGTGGCACACTGCTGGTGATTCCGTCGGGAAAGGCACTGTTGTATGCGGAACCGATTTACCTGCAAGCTCAGAGGAGTCCGATGCCGGAATTGCGGCTGGTGGTGCTGGCGCTGCAGGACCGGCTGGCCTACGGGCCGACTTTCGAATCGGCCATGACGGCTCTGTTCGGGGGCGCGGTGTCCTCTCTGACAGCTACTGGCGCGGGGACACCCGAAGCAGTTCCTCCCAGCGCGACGTCGTCAGTTCCGCCTGATCGCAAAGCCTTGATTGGCGAAGCTGCCAAGGATCTGGCCGACTACCAACGCTTAACCGCCGAAGGGAAGCTCGGCGAGGCTGGACAGAAATTGGAAGACTTGAAGCACGTTCTCGAGAGGTTAAACACTGAACAAAAATAACTTGCCCAGCCGGTAGCGGCAAGTTGTGTCGCCATGGGAAACTGGGGTATGGCAAAGAAAAGAATCGCCCGTCCGAATGAAGAACGCAGAGCGAACGAACTCATAGCTAAGATTAAGAAGCAGAAGGCGGCGAAGGAGAACGGCAAAGAGACGGCCCCGGTTTTGGTCCCGCCACGGGAGGAAGCCAACGCCGAGCGGTGATGAGATGCGAATCGGCTTAAGCGATTATTCCTGGGTTGTTTCCTAGACCTCCGGTCAAACAGCCTTGATCTGCTCGTGCACTGCCCGGTAAGCCTGATCGATGGCGGCGTTAGTGTACGCGCTGCCGGCGGCATCGGAATTCGCAATCGAGATTCGGCCAAACGGCTTCCGGCCGATCACGCAGGGACGCTGGTCCCGAGGCAGGTCGGGATCGGAGAGCGAGTCAAACTCGTAGGCATAGCCGTGGGCCCAGCGGTTCACCGTGATTCCGGCGATATCGCGCGCGACATCGAGCCCGTCGGAGCCCAGCATTCTCTGCAACTGGTCGCGGATATTGCGTTCAAAATCCTCAAAGGACGTGCTCATCAGTTCATACCGTCCCATGCGATATTGGTCGCGGCGCGGAAGGCCCGGCTTGCAGGGCGTGCGCAGCATGAACAGGATCATCGGTTCTTCCGGCTTGCTCGGGAACTGGTAAGTGCCAATCGAGACGGGGAAATCCAGTTTCGTCAGGCAGTGATAGCTGCCGGGAGAGACAATCTGCTGGATGCCCAGCTTGTGAAACGTCGTCCAGTTTCGGAGTGCGACGTGCGTATAAATGAGCGGCTCTTTCACTCCTAGTTTCAGAGCTTCCCTCTGTGTTTCGGGCAATTCGGGACAGAGATAGGGAATCATCATGTTGTAGCAGGCGAGGATGCACGACTTCCCTTTCACCGAAAATAGATGATCCCCGCGCATGTACGCGACCTGCACTTCTTTGGATGAGGCGGCATCGCCACTGTGGCGCGCCCACACCGCGGTGGTGTTAAGTCGAATGCGCACTGGATTAGCCGGATCGTCGAGGCGGCCGTAGTCACAGCGGGCGGTCACGACATCCTCCATGGTGTGACCGGAAATCGATCCGGGAATCAGCGAGCGCACCAGCAGTCGCGCAATCGACGCGTTGCCGTCGGGGAAATGGAAAATGTAGGGCTCTTCTTTTTCAAGCTCTCCCAAGCCCAAGCCGTCGAATCCGGCGTAGAGCATCGCGTGGTAATCGTCCGGGTTCAGATAGCACGCCAGCGCGGAAATGGCGTCGATGCCGCATGCAAACAGATCATGCGTGTAACTCTGGAAGAACGGCAAGACGTCGGGATGAGCGCCGCAGATGGCGGTCAGAAAATCGGCATAGCTGATTTTCGCTAAGCGCTCGCGCTTCTTTTCGCGGGAGAGTCCCGGCAGATAGTCGGTCTTCGCCGTGTAGAGGCGAACGATGTCGCGTTTCGCAGTTTCAGAGAGCGGCGCCTGCTGCACGAACTCGGCCCAAGGCGTGGAACCCATCCCGGGAACGAGCCGGTCCTTGCCAAAGGTCTCACGGTCGAAGAAGCATGCCGTGCCCAATCCGTCGTAGAGTTTCTGATCGTAATCCTGGTAGAAACGCTCCGTCTCAATCCCAAGTTCCTTAAGCAGGCGCTTGGAGACGGCGCTGTACTCGGAGGGACTCTCGATCGATTGCGTCCCGCCATTGCTCAGCAGCAAGCGGTTGCCGACGCGGAATTCATTGCGCTTAGCGTGGCCGCCAAAATCGTCGTGATTGTCCAGAATCAGAATCCGCGACTTTGCTCCCGCATGCTGACGGAAGAAGTAGGCTGCCGCCAGTCCGCTGATTCCGCCGCCAACAACGATGAGATCATAGCTCTCGCCCGTAGGTTGAGCCTTGCCGGCATCGTTCCAGAAATCTCCGTCGCGCAGCTTGTGGGCGTACGTGAAGGTTCCTTCGTGGTTGCCCCGCATGCCCATCAGGGCGGGAGGGTAATAGTTGGAAGATTTCTCGGGTTGGAAGTTGGGGTCGTCGAGGCCGAAAAAAGGACCTGCACCGGACGCCAGGATCGAACCGCCGACAGCAATGCTGACCCCGTTCAGGAAGTCGCGCCTGGTAATCCTGCGGTCCAATCCCAGTTCTCGATCTCGAGCGTCGTCGGGCATAAGGATTCGAAAATGAGCCTTCGGATTCTCGGGCTCCACATTCGGACTCGACAAGTGGCGAACGAGAAGTCTGTCTGGTGAGCCTATGTGCGACCTAATATAACTCAGAGGCTGGGACTGCGTTTGCGGTGCCGCGGCTGCCATCGAATAAAAGCAGCTTTGCCGAATGATCGCAACCGTTTTCCCGTATATACTGGTGCAGAAGCGGACGTTTGCAGGGGCATTTTATCGCCAGGTAAACGTTTGCTGGGCGTATCGCTCGCTATCCTGGCAGATTCCCTATTTCTTTCTCGAAGGCCTGACATGCACATAAGGATGATTGGCTCTCTGATCCTCGGGTTCGCAACTCTTCTTGCCGCTTCCGACCAAAATACGCCCAGCGCTCCCGAAGCGCTGAAAGTCGAAGGAGATGTGGAGTACACCCATGATCCGTCGATCGCCAAGGATGGAAATACGTGGTACCTGTTCGGAACCGCCAACGGCCCGGTGAGGAAAGGCGAGCTGCCGATACGGTGCTCGCAGGATCTTCATCATTGGCGTCTCTGCGGTTATGTATTCGACAAGATTCCCGACTGGATCGCGAAGGAGAGCCCTCAAACCAAGGAACTGTGGGCGCCCGATATCTCGTACTTCAACGGTGAATACCATCTCTATTATGCGTTCTCGGTGTTTGGAAAAAACACTTCGGGAATTGCACTTCTGACGAACAAGACGCTGAACCCGAGCAGCCCGGATTTCCACTGGGCCGACCATGGACTGGTTTTGCGCTCCCGCCTGCAGGATGATTTCAATGCGATTGATCCGAACCTCGTAATGGATGAAAAGGGGCAGCCTTGGCTGGCTTTCGGCAGCTTCTGGACCGGCATCAAGATGCGCCAGATTGACCGGAAGACGGGACTGCTCTCAACGAAAGACACCAAACTGTATTCGCTGGCGAGAAGAGAGCGGCCAAAGAATCCTCCGCCGAACCCGCCAGGACTGCCGGGGGACTGGCAGGCGATTGAGGCTCCGTTCATCATCCATCACGGAGACTACTACTACCTGTTCGTCTCGTTTGACCTTTGCTGCCGCGGAACCCGGAGCAACTATAAGACGATGGTCGGGCGCTCTCGAAATGTCACCGGACCTTATTTGGACGCCGGCGGGACGGCGATGCTCGAAGGCGGAGGCACGCCACTGTTGCTGGGAAACGATCGCTGGGTAGGACCCGGAGGAGAGTCGCTGTTGCAGCAAAAAGACGGAGACATCATGGTCTTTCACGCATATGACGCAAAAACCGGCGACGCCTACCTGCAGATTTCGACCGTGGCCTGGGTGAATGGCTGGCCGAGGGTCGAGCTGGAGGGTGGAAATCCTGCCAACAAATAGCTGAGCGGCTGTCACTGTTTCTGCTTCGGCTCGGGAACGCTCACCTGGTCTGGGTCGAGAATCCTCAGCACGTTCTGATGCTTCTCGACTTCCTCGTGCTCGATCTGGCTGGCTTTCTCCAGCTCCTTTTCGGAATCTGCTTTCCGGCCCAGTCGCGCATCGGCCAATCCTAAGTAATAGTGAGCTTCTCGAAGGCCGGGATCGGACGCGACGGCCTTTGCCAGAAAATCGACGGCGTCGCTGTAATTCTTCTGCTGAAACCTCACTCGCCCCATCCCGGTGAGCGCTCCGCCGTGCTGAGGGGCGCGCCCAAGAACGCGTTCGAATTCCTGAGACGCCGCATCCAGATCCCCGGTCTCCAGAGCCATCAATCCCAGCCGGAAATAAGACTCGGTTTGTCGTGGCTGGAGTTCGATCGACTTTTCGTACTCGGCTTGAGCCTCAGTGGATCGCTGCAACGCCTGCAGAGTCACGCCCAGAGCGTAGTGGCCCGAAGCATCCTTCGGACGCAGCTCGACATATCCGGCAAAAGCCTGTTGCGCGTTGTCGAATCTGGCAAGAGCCATTTGCGCCCGTCCCAGGCCGTACAGAGCCTGGCTGTCATCAGGCCGCAGTTTCAAAGTTTGGGTAAAAGCATCGATTGCATCGGGGAACAGAGCCATGCGCAAGGCGACCATGCCGAGATCGTATTGAACATCCGCCGAGCTGGGATTGACTCGGCGAGCTTCGATGAGAAGGGCGAGAGCTTTTTCGAGTTCGCCGTGTTCCGCGGCAGCGTGCGCCTGAGTGCGCAAGATCTCCGTCAGAGCCCCTTGAGCGTCTTTCCTCCCAGGATCAAGCCTGAGAGCTTCCTTCAGCGATGGAATCGCCAGGTCATCCTTTCCCATTTGCAGGTACAGTAGGCCCAGGCTGGCGTGGGCTCCAGCGAAGTCTGGTCGAAGTGCGATGGCTTTGCGGAAGAGTTGCTCCGCATCGGGTTCGCGCCTCTGCTCTGCCCGGATGATGCCCAGAAGAGTCAGCGCGTGCACGTTCGTGGGAGACGCTCGCAGCACAGACTCCAATTCCGTCTCTGCGTGAGTAGTGTTGCCGGCGGCGAGGGCCGACGCGGCATCACGGATCGCGGCAGCATCCGGGGGAGCAGATGCTTGTGCCCAGGCAACGACAGGCGCGACAAGAAGGAGGCACAGGATGACCGGACGGAACATGATCGCTTTCACCAAGAAGCGCCGGTCGGGAGCCATCGCGCTCGAATGCATATGACCACGTTATCGCGTATCTCTGCCGGAAGCCATTCCTCTCTGAGAGTGCGAATCCTTGTCCCGGATCAGCGTGGAGGTCAGGCGAAACTGCTCATCCGCCAATGGCTTTCGTCCCAGGCGCTGGTAGATTCGACCCAGCAGGTAATGCCCGGAGCTGTCGGAGGGCTTGAGTTTCACTGCCTGCTCGGATTCCGGCAGGGCCGACTCGAAATGCCCCGCATCAAAATAGGCCTTGGCTAGGGCGTAATGAACCTCGAACTCTCCGGGAGCAATCGCTGCGGCGCGCGTGAGCAAAGGAACGGCGTCGTCGATTCGGTTCGATTTCTCCAGCAGCGAACCCAAATTCAAGTAAGGCTGTTCGGAGTGCGCCGGTGCGGCCTGATCGAGCGCGATCGCTTTTCGGTAAGCGGCGATCGCCTGATCCGTGCGATTTCTGGCTTCCAGACTGAGGCCCAAATTGTCGAGCGCCTTGATATTTCCGGGATCCCGCTTGAGGACCTCTTCGAAGGCTGCGATGGCCAGGTCAAACTGGTTCTGCTGATAGCGAACCCGCCCGAGGTGATAGCGCGCTTCTACTTCGGTGGGATCCATCTTCAGGGAGGATTCCAGGTAGCGAGCGGCATCGTCATAGTCCTGGAGAAGGACGTAATCGAGCGCGACGATCATCAGATCATTGGCCGTCGGCGGCTTCAGACGGGCCGCATCCGTGAAAAGTTGCAGAGACTCTTTCGGCTTGTCCTGGCGAAAAGAGACGTAGGCCAGAAGATAGGCAGCGTCGTCCGATTGCGGATGAGACTTCGCGTAGCTCTGCAGAGCGCTTTCGGCACCTGGAAATTCCTCGAGATTGATCAGAGACTTGCCCAGATACAAGAGCGCATCGGTTTGTCCGGGATTGCGTTGTTCGCAATCTTTGAAGCCGGCAGCCGCTTCCGACCACTGGCGCTGGCGGAACATGCCGATAGCCGTATCGCAGACCGGAATCTGGCCCCACCCGTCCACCGGCACAAAAATGGCGGTTAGCAGGATGGCGGCGGCAAACTCTCTTCGCATCAATTGCTTCCCTGTTTGACCGCAGAATCCGATTCGGTCACGGTCAGGATCTGATCTGCCTTCACATTGGACAAAACCTGCTTGATTCCGCTGGGCCACCGAATCTCCACATGCGGAATGGACGATGCAGGTCCGAGTCCGAAGTGTACGCGCTTGTCACTCGACGACTGAAAGCTGCCGGCGGTGGTCACAGTCTCGTACTGGCTGCCGGCCGGAGTCGTGATTCTAATTTGCGCCCCGATTCCGTCGCGGTTGCTCTTGACGCCCACTAATTTGAAGGTGATCCAGTGATTCTCCGTCGGCGTTTCGTTGTGAAGCACCCAGGCTGGACCATCGTTTGAGGTCACGACCACGTCGATCTTGCCGTCGTTATCGAGGTCCCCTTCTGCCATGCCGCGCGACGCCCATTTCTGCTGAAACACGTCTCCGGAACGAGACGAAACGTCCACAAAGCGCTTGCCTCGGTCATTCCACAGCAACAAGGGCGACTCTTTATACCGCAGGTGCGGCTCGTTGACTTCAATGGTGTCCATCACGTGGGATTGCACGATGAACAGATCTTTCCATCCGTCGTTGTCAAAGTCGAGAAAGCGCACGCCCCATCCCGAGTGCAGCAGGCTGATGGCGCCCAAGCCCGAGATCAGAGTGGTGTAGTCAAAACTGCCGTCGCCCAGGTTCTGATAAAGGGCATATTTCTGATTCGCCAGGTCCGTGATGATGACATCCGGCCAGCCGTCGTTGTTGTAATCCTCGAAATCGACACCCATCCCCGCAAAGGTAGCCCCGCTGCCGTCGAGAGCGACGCCGGAGGGCAGGCCAATCTCCTCAAACGTTCCATTGCCTTTGTTGTGGAAGAGATACTCTGGAATGGAGTCGTTGCTGAGAAGAATATCCATCCAGCCATCGTGATCATAGTCTGCGATGGCGAGGCTAAGTCCTTTGCCCGGCTTGTCGATGCCAGCCTTTTGCGAAACCTCGGTGAACTTGCCGTTCCCGTCGTTGTGGTAGAGCAGGACCGAGGCCGGCTTGAAAAGGTCGGGGTGGCAATACGAGCGGAATCCCTCTTCGCGGTGACCGCAGTAGATGTCGTCGAAGTCCCAAACCATGTAGCGCGCCACGATCAGGTCCAGCCGGCCGTCATTGTCGTAGTCGACCCAGGCGGCACTGGTCGCCCAACCGGAACCAGCGACGCCTGCGCTCTCAGTCACATCGGTGAAAGTGCCATCGCCGTTGTTGTGGTAGAGAGTGCTGTGGCCGTATCCGGCGACAAAGAGGTCGTCGTAGCCGTCGTTGTCATAATCGCCGACTGCCACGCCGGTCGAGTATCCAGTTCCGGCGACACCTGCCTTCTCGGTCACGTCTTCAAACGTGCCATCGGGTTTCTGGTGATACAGGCGGTTCCAATAAGAGGCGTCGGCCTTCTGTGGAATGGCGCCCTTGGGCATGGGATCATCGATGCGGGCGCCGTTCGCGAGGAAAATGTCCAGCCGGCCGTCGTTGTCGTAGTCGAAGACGGCCACGCCGGACCCCATGGTTTCGAGCAGATACTTTTTCGAGGTCTTGGAGGCTTGCTGCTTGAAGTGGATGCCCAGTTTCTGCGTCAAGTCCACAAACTTGCCGGCAATGCCGCCGTCTGGGGATGGCGGAGTGCCGGAGCGCGCAGTCTGCGCACTTCCGGGCAAAAAGAGAACCAGTGCAGCGAGACAGACGGACAAGACCAGATTCTTCAGACGCGTGCGAAGTCGACTGTCGCGGGTTCCCTTCACCACTGTGAGTGTAATACGGCCGACGCCGAGCGTTCGCCGGGGCCGTTCCTGACGAAAAGATCAGGCCGCCGCGAAAGCGACGGCCTGGAGTTCACTGGGGATCCAGTTGCAGCTAGAACTCAACTTTGAGCTGCAACTGGATTCGCCTTGGAAACAGCAGATACCCGCCACCGCCGGTAGTGGAGAAGCTGTTCCAGTTGATCACTCCGAAATTGCCGCCCAGCCCGTTTGACTGCGTCGGCAGGGCGTTACTGTCGATCGGCCCAAGATCTCCAGGACGATTCCAGATGTGCCGGTTGAAGGCGTTGAGGAAGTTCACCTGGAACAGGACATCACTGTTTTCGGTGATTTGCGTTCGTTTCATCAGGTTGAAATCCTCACTCAGATATGCGCCCATTCGAATCGACCCATCAACACGGGGTGAGGTGCCAAAGGCGTACGTACCTCGGGACGTAAGGTTTTGAGAGGAGTTTGGATCGTCAAACGCTGGAGACGTAGCGTTGGACGCCGTATCCAGTGGGTTGAATATCGGAATGCCCGGATCGCCCGCGGCAAAGGTCTCAGCGGTGATCGGCACGAAGTTGCCCTTCCTGCTTTTCCAGGCCGAACTGAATATGGACCCCCCGGTGTAGTCGTATCGAATGCAATCGGCGTATGCCGGAACGCCCGTGGCGCAACCGAAGGCAATCGGCTGGCCGCTTTCGTAGCGCTGGATGCCGCTCACCGACCATCCACCCGCCACACGATCGACAACCCCTCCGCGGGAGAGGAATTTCTTGTTCTTGCCGAACGGTAGTTCGTAGACATAGCTGAGAACAAAGTTCTGAGGCAGGTCCTGGTTGCTGATTGCTTTGTCGCCTTGCGGGTTGAAGACATTCTGCGGGGCGCCGCCCTGATGCAGAGTTGCAAAGAAGGGCAGCGCAGAATCCGCGTTGGTCAAGGTTTTCGACCAGGTATAGGAAGCCATGAGGTTCAGGCCGTTGCGGAAGCGGCGGGTCAACTGGGCTTCGAGCGCGTTATAGGTCGACTGCCCGAGGTTCTCCAGCTGTCCGTCGGTATTGAATCCGAAGTATTGGGGGAAGGGCACAAGTGCCTGAGCCACGATCGCCGAACTTGGGAACCCGGCATAGGGCGGCGCCACGGCTGTCTGAGACCCGATGGGCGTGAGGAGCGATGCACCCATGGAAAAGTATTGCGGGTTCAGGGTGTTAACGGCGTCGTAATTCGAACGCAGGTTTTGAGAATGCTGTCCTACATAAGCAAGGTCCATGATGAGGTCGGGCGCGAGTTCCTTCTGGATTTCCAAGCTCCAGTTTTGGGTCATCGGGGGCCGGCCGTATGACGGGTCGGTGTATTGCGGACCCGTGAAGTTCAGTTGGGTGGGATCAAGATTTGGCGGAGCAGGGTACGACGGCAACCCCGAGTCGATCTGCAACGCCGGATCGAAGCCATTGATGCTGTTGAATGAAGGATTAGCCTGGAAACCGGTACGGTTGAAGCCACCGAAATCGGCGTACTGCAAGTTGCCATAGATGATGCCGTAGCCGCCACGGAAGACCATCTTGTTGTTGAACATTGCTGGAGCCCATGCAACGCCGATGCGCGGACCGATATCCTTTTTCCAGATGTTGGCCCAGCGTTCGTCAACGTTTCCGTTACGCCCGGCGCCGGTTCCGGCAAATACCAGTACACCGGGAAGGTTGCCGGCTCCAGGATTCGGCTGGGTCAGGCTGATATTGGACGTGTTGCCGTGTGCTTCTCTTTCTGGCTCGTCGACGTCATAACGCAGGCCGAGATTGAGAGTAAGAGTCGGCGTCACCTTGATCGTGTCCTGTACGAAGCCACCAAAGTAGCTGCGCAGCCATCGCGGCTGACTGGCATAGGCGGTCACGTTCGCCGAGTCCAGTTCGCCGAGCAACATGCTGGCGATGCCATTGCCGCTCAGGTTGCTGGTTGCGGCGGTCCCGGCGGTCTGTCCTCTGCCGAAGTTAAACGAGCCGCTCGTATTCTGGAAGTTGAGCGGGTTGAACTGCTGGTACCACTGCTCGTATCCGAATTTGAATTCGTGCTTTCCTTTCACCCAGGTGAGCGTGTCGGCAAAGCGAAATCCATTATCGATAGTATCGCCGTCTACGTTGTCGCCGTAGCCTGCAATCGGGGGCTCTCCCGGGGCAATTGCCGGAAACATGGGGCCGCTGGCTCCAGTAATTCCGAGGGTTGCATCCCAATCCTCTCCGTGTCCCAAGCCCACGCCGGCTCCAACGTTTTTACTGTTGGTGCGGTTGTAGCCCAGGTTGAGGTGGTTGAGCATCGAGGGAGTGATCGAATAATCGTAGCCAAAGCGGATATAGTGAGTACCAAAAAACTGATCTCGTCCCGCTCCGGCAGGATTTGCCCACTCCGGCACAGTCGAGGTTCGAACATTGTTACGCGAGGAGTACGTGAAGTACGCCTTACTCTTCTCGCTAATGTTCTGGTCGATCCGGAAGGTCATAGTCGTATCGAGGATCGGGTAGCTATAACCAAAGGTATAGTTGTTTGCCAGGCCGCTCGTCTGTGCCGTCGGATAGTAGGACAGCAAATTCTGACCTACAGTTGAAAACCGGTTGCTCGGAATCACATTTCCAGTGCTTCCGGGTTCGTTCATGAAGGCGGTGCGGCACTCGACGCCACCTACCGTCTGCGTGGTCGCGGGATCAAAGATCTCGCCCTGGTAGATCGGAGTGCCATCGCACGGGTTGGTGCCCAGCACGTTCCCGGTGTCTAAAGTCGCTGAAAAGTCTCCACCGAGTTCGGCGTTGGTTGGAACTGTCGAGGGCTGGGTTCCTCCAACCGACTGTCGGTATTGTTCCCACGAGAAGAAGAAGAACGTCTTGTCTTTGCCGTTATATAGGTGAGGGATTCGGAAAGGACCACCGAACGTCCCGCCGTAATCATTTTGTTTGTCCAGGGGAGTTCGGAATGTCGCATAGGGCAATCCCTGCGACAGTGCGAAATCGTTTCCCCACGTATTGGCGTCGAGGTCTTCGTTGCGGAAGATGTCGTAAATCTCGCCGTGATAGGTGTTAGTCCCACCCTTGGTGTTAAAGCTCTCGATTCCACCGGTTGTCATGCCGAATTCGGCGGGCAGAGTTGATGTGATGACCTTGAACTCGCTGAGCGCGTCGACCGAGGGAGCGGTCTCGTCAAAGGAAGAACCGTTCTCCGAACGGGTCATGGAGGCTCCGTCGAGCAAGACTTCCGTGCCGTAGTTCTGACCTCCGCTGATCTTCGACTCAAACGTTCCGCCGTTGCCAGAGTCAGAGCCGGGACCGACAGAGCCGGGAGTCAGGTAGACAAACGCCTCCGGCGACCGCATGGCCTGCACCGTGCTACCCAAGGCCAGAGGGAGGTTCAGGATTTGCGTCGTACCTACGACAGTTCCGATATCAGCACTCTCCGACTGGACGGTCGGGGCGTCGGCATTCACGACCACGCTCTCGGTGATCGCGCCGGGAGAAAGCTTCACGTCCAGGGCCGACGTGGTGGCAACCTGCACGACGATGCCGGTCAGGGTCACCGTCTTGAAGCCGGTAGCGCTGACAGTCACGTCGTAGGTCCCGATATTGACGTTCGGGAATCGATAGGCACCAGCACTGCTCGAAACCGCTCCATAGACCGCGCCGGTCGATCGGTTTTTGGCGGTGAGCTTGGCACCGGTAATCAGAGCTCCGGTGGGATCAGTCACGTTCCCGGCGATGGCGCCCTGATTCTCCTGGCCGCTGGCTATGGGAGCCAGCATAAGAGCAACCGTCAGAATGCAGAGACCGATAGTGACAACTCGATTCGCGAAACCCTGCAAACGCTGCATAGTTCTTTCCTCCGAACCGAAACCCCAGAATTTAGGACCCCGGCGGCAGGGCCGGGCAAACGTTTACCCACTGCGCCAACAAAAACCCGTCAGCGGTCCGTCGCTGTCGACCGCTTGAGCTTGTCCTGCAATCTCTGCGCCTGGTCGGCGTCGTCTTCCTGCTTCAGCTTTAAAAACGTATCGAGAGCCGCTCTTGATGCTTCCGGCTCTTGAGCCCTCCGGTAGAGCTGCGCCAGTTGGTAGTACGACTGCCTCAGCGACTCCCGGTCGGCGTGGCTTCCTTTGGCGACCTCGGCCCGGAAATCCTCGATCGCGTCCTGCACTCGTCCCATCTGGGCTTCGGCCCGGCCGCGTTGGTAATGCGTATCGAGATATTCCGGCGACCGGCGCAACACGTCGGTCAGGAGCGATATCGTCACCTCGGGTTTCGAGCGCTCCAGGCTCACCACTGCCAGCTTGTACATCGAGGAAACACTCTCGGGATCGATCTTGAGCTCTTCCTGAAATGCCGCTTCCGCTCTTACGAGGTCGTTCTGCTTCCAGTAAATATCGGCCAACTCTTCATGCAGTCCCGGCTCGAGTGGGCGTAAATTCAGGGCATTCTGGCACTCATGAACCGCGTCATCGAGCCGGTCCGCCTCGACGAACGACTGAGCGAGGGCCTGGTGCACGCGCCATGAGTTGGGATCCGCTTGATACATCTGCTCATAGCTCTCTTTCGACACCAGCATGTGCGCACGGCCCCGATGGTAAAGAATGTCCACGTCTTTCGGGCTTAACAGCGCAGCCTTATCCAGTGATGAAGAGGCGGCATCCGCATCGCCTGCCGCCAATTGGGCGACGCCCAGCCACATCAGAGCCTTGGCATTGGTGGGATCCATTTGCGTCTCGCGACGCAGTGCAGTGATCGCGGAAGGATAGTCGTCGAGGCGATACTTGGCGACTCCGAGAAAAAGATGCGCACCCTTGAGTTTGGGAGACAGGGCAACGGCCTTATCAAAAGCCGTAACCGCTTCCTGGAAGTGTCCGTCCTGCAAGAGCGCCAGCCCCAGGTTGAAGTGAGCCTCGGCAGAGCTGGGCAGAATATCGGTGGCGCGACGGAAGGAGGTAGCGGCGAGATCCCAGTTTCCCGTGTGCATCGCCTGGGTTCCCTCGTTAAACGATTTCTCAAACACCGGATTCTGGCTGATCAGGGACACGGGTTGCGCCAAGACCACAAGCGCGCCCAAAAAGGCGACAAAAAAGCTCAGCTTTGTCCGTTTCCCCTGAATTTTCCCCACCCAGAAATGTGCCGACTGTAATACGAATCTACTAAGACTGTCAAGCGCTTTCCGTCCGGATTTCGACGGCTGAGCAAACGCTTACCGCGGCGAATGCCGGGATTTCGGAGGATAAATGGAAGAGAATCCGGAAGCGTAAACGTTTCCGCTATTTCTGAGAGGCGGGGGTGGCTTCTTTGCCTCCCTGCCCTTCCTGGATCGAAAAAAAACGATCGACCGAGGGCAAGATGAAGTGTTCGACGCGTCCACTGGGCCAGTGAATCTCTACGTCGTCGACCTTCGAAGCGCTCCCCAGGCCAAAATGGAGGCGCGGATCACTTGATGAAGCGTAGCTGCCACCGCTAATGACATCGGCACGCTGCCGAATTCCGCCGGCTTTGAGATACACCGATGCGCCAACGGCGTCGCGGGGGCTCCTGGGACCGCCAATCAGTCTGAGTCCGACCCAGTGATTGTTATTGGCGCAGACGTTCCTCAAGAGCACGGGAGCACGGTCGAGTTGGTTGATCACCACGTCGATTTTGCCATCGTTGAAGAGATCGCCAAAGGCGGCGCCTCGAGCCGTCAGCAAGGCGGCTAATCCTGTGTTCTTCACCGGCGGAACAAGCTCGAACTTCCCATTCCGCAAGTTACGGAACAGGAGCGGTCTCTCGGCGAAGGTCGTGCCCCAATCGCTGGCGTCGACGCCCGGATAGACGTGGCCATTCGCGACGAAGATGTCCTTCCAGCCATCATTGTCGAAATCGAGAAACCCCGTGCCCCATCCGAGGAATGGTATGGTCGCTTCTGCAATCTCGGCCTGATAGCTGACGTCGGTGAAATTTCCGCCCCCGTCGTTGCGGTAAAGCGGATTGTAGTCGTCAGAAAACACGGAGTTGTACAGGTCGAGCAGGCCGTGATTCAAGTAATCGCCGACAGCGATTCCCATCGAAGCGGTTTCGCGGCCGTCCTCGTTCAGCGCGTAGCCCGAAGCGTAGCTGGCGTCCTCGAACGTTCCATCGCCCTTATTGATGTAGAGATAATTTGGCGTTGAGTCGTTGGCGACGATGAGATCGACTTTCCCGTCGTTGTTGAGATCAGCAAAGACTGCGGTAAGTCCGTAGTAGTCGTTGGCATCGTTCACTCCGGCCTTTTCACTGACATCGGTAAACGTCCCGTCTCCGTTGTTATGAAACAGGTGGTCCGGTTCGCCTTTGAGGCCGCGAGGGCCGCACATCACCTTGAGCCCGCGGAATTCGCAGGTAGAAAAAGCGACGACCGGAGACCCCGGCACCGGCGGGTGAGCGATGTCGTAATGCACATACCCAGGCACGAACAGATCGAGGCGGCCGTCCCCGTCATAGTCACCGAAGGTCGCTCCCGTCGACCAATTGCCCAGAGTCACGCCGGCTTTCTCGGCAACATCGGTGAATGTTCCGTCATGATTGTTGTGATAGAGGCGGTTCTTGCCGAAGTTGGTGACGTAAATATCAGGCCAGCCGTCGTTATCGTAATCTCCTACCGCGACGCCAAAGCCCCAGCGGTCGTTAGTGACTCCTGCTTGTTCGGCGACGTCGGTGAAGGTTCCGTCGTGATTGTTATGAAACAAAGCTGCGTGCGGGGGAGAAGCTTTCCCCGACATGGCATCATAAGTTGAGCCATTCACGAGATAGATATCGAGCCATCCATCGTTGTCATAGTCGAGCAGAGCCACCCCCGAACCCACGGTTTCCAGAATGTACTGCGTTTGTGGCGTTCCCATCACGTGATGCCAGCGAGTCAGGCCGGCGTTGTCGGAGATGTCCTCAAAGACCACGGGTCCGGTATCGACGAATCCTCCGGCGGTGATCGGGCGCTTCTCGCTGTCCAGGACCGCCGCATGAGCGCCCCCGGTTGAAACCACGCCTGGAGCTTGCTGAGCGGCGCCTGCAGCGGTCTGATCTTTTTGTTGCGTGCCGGCCATGGTCGACAGAGCGACGACGCAGAGACAGGCCGGGATAGATCGAACCCACTTCATTCTTTTGCTCCGATGTGCAAACCTGAGTCGCGGCTTCAAGGGATCGCAGGACGTCAAGGTTTGTGCTCGTCATTTGAAGCCGTCAAGCTTCTGATCAATCCCGTTTCCCGCGGATCGAAAGGCGAACCGTCCTTTCGGAATATGTCATGAAACCAGAGTTTCGGTTCCGCGGTGTAGGTTTTCTCCCAGGAATCCCACGGATAGATCGTCTGCGTCTTCCCGCTGACGAATCCCCAATTGTAGGCGCCCACTCTTTCCTCCTTCAGCAACGGGAGGATCGCGGCGAACGTGCTGCCAAGCGGGCGAGCCATGTATTCGGTGCAGATAATGGGACGGTGGAAGCGTCGCAGCGAGGCAATGCGAGCCTTCATGACATCCGGCGGTTCATAGCAGTGGAACGTAATCACGTCTGAATTCTCTAGCTGGAAACGCGCCATCTCGCTAAGTTTCCCTTCCGACCAATCGCCTTGCCACACCCCGCTGGTCAAAGGCTGTGAGGGATTCGCGCTGCGCGCCCATTCCCATTCTTTCCTGAGCAATTGCAGGGCAGCTTCGGCCTTGTTCGGCATTTCCTCGCTTTTGTATTGGACGCTCCCGTTATCGGGTTCATTCATCAAATCCCAAATCAACACGCGGCGGTCATCGCGGAAATGCGAGATGACCCCGACAATGTACGGCTTGATTTCTTTGTCCCAGCGCGACGGATCCTTCAACATATCCGCGCCCGGAGCCTGCACCCAGCCGGAATTGTGCACGTGAGGACGAGGCTCTCGCTGCTTTCCGAGGTAAGGACGGGGATCCCAGACGGAATCGAGAAGTACGAACATCACCCGGATGTGGTGTTTGTCGGCTACTGCCAGGAATTCGTCCATCCGCTTGAGGAAGCCCGCGGGATCCTGCTGCCAAAGGAGGTTGTGCAGAAAAACCCGCATGGTATTCATGCCCAAACCCTGGGCCCAGCCGAGTTCGCGATCAATCGTGGGCAGATCGAACGTATCGGCTTGCCACATCTCCAGCTGATTGATGGCGGTGCTGGGAATGAAATTGCTCCCCACCAGCCAGGGCTGCTGGGCATACCAGTCATTCGCCCGCTCGACGCTCCAGCGCTGATCGGCAGCGCCGGACACCGCGGACAGCATGAGGCAAGAAATCAGCACAAAAATGGCGACGAACCTTGATTGCATAGAGCTTCTCCGGTGACGGACGGGCTGACTCGACAATGGACTTCGCTTACGGCTGAATCTGAGGCCAATCATTGGTCCAACTCAAGGAATTGACAAAAAGATACGCTGCGCCATCTGGAAGATGAATTGCGTGAAAAACGATGATGTCTCCATTCTGAGAATCGAGATACGCGGTTTGGCCGCCGGGCGCGTTCCAGTCGATATTATCTCCGGCGAGCAGTTGCGTGCCTCCGCCCTGCATCATGTCGACGCCATTCATGTCAGTGAACGGTCCGTTTGGACTGGCCCCACGCCCCACCATAATGCGGTAGTTGTCCTGATAAGGATTTGTGTTGCAACAGAAGTCAAAGGAGACAAACAGATAATAGTAGTTGCCCTTGTGCACCAGGCTCGATCCCTCGATCGGATCATACTGGGCGTTGGGGCGGTAAGCCAACGAATACACGGTTGGATTCGAACTCAACAGTTCACCCGATGTCGGGTCAATCTGCCTCTGCTTGATTCCGCTCCAGAAACTGCCGTACGTCAACCACACAGTGCCGTCGGCATCCACCAGAATGTTGGGATCGATGGCGTTGAAGTCGTCGGCCGCTGCGGATCCCAGCACTTCGCCTTGATCGACCCACCTGTAGTTGGGATCGCTCGAATCGAGAGTCGTGTTTGTTGCCAAGCCAATCACCGAGGTATTCGAGCCGAACGTCGAGCCGGCATAGTACAGATGATAAAGGCCGTTGAAATAGGAAATGTCGGGCGCCCAGAGACCCACAACGCCCGGAACCTGCTGTGTGACCCACTGCGGAATCGCGCTGAAGACGAAGCCGCATGCCGTCCACGCGACACGATCCTGCGAACACACAATCGGCAAGGACCCGCTGGTCGGAATGCCGGGATCGGTGCCAAAGACATAGTAGGTGCCATTCTGCCGCATCACGCTGGGATCGCGGAACGGCGTAACCGCCCCAGTCAGATGGTAATGGCTGAAGACGGCTGGGATTGAGGGATTGGACCCGGTGCTGCTTCCTCCTCCGCAAGACGAAGAAAGAACGGCCACGGCGAGCAAAATGAATCGAGCGCTTTTGCTTCTCAAGGAATTCAGAAATGCTTGCCCCATGTGGTGCATCACGGATTCAAAGGAGATTCCACGTTTGCCCGTCACTGCCGCGCGGAGTCGAGCTTGTAAAGAACGGAACTGTGCGGAGTCAACGGAGCCGCCAACGACGCCGCCGATCCCAGGTCTTGGCGTTGCCACAGATTGCGCAAGTTGTATTTTTTCTCCGCCAGACCGAGATTTCTCCATTTGTACCGCACGTTCTGCTTCTTGCTGCTGAGATTAAACACGGCCAGGTAGAACTCACCGTCCCGCGGCGCCCTTGAAAGCCAAACGGACACATCGGGCGTGCTGATGACTTGACGGCTTTCGCTCGAATGCTGATCCACCGCGATCACTTCAGGGTTCGTCAGCAACGAAACTGTCCATGCGTCACTGCGAGGCAGGTTGCCGCCCATGATCAGCGGAGAACGGAAGATGCACCAGAGTGTGAGCAACATTCTCTGCTCATGGTGAGTCAGGCGGCTCGCGCGCGCCTTCTGGCCCCACCCAGGTCTCGGACCCAGGTATCCGAGCGGAAGCATGTCGGCATCGGGCCAATGCCCCGGCTCGGTCTCGCTCGCCCACTGGGCTGCTCTCGGAAACTGGTCCACTAATCCCTGGGGATAAGGAACCGTGCTGTGCCACAGATCCCAAACGTCGTCAGAGATTCTCCACATTTGCGAATATTTGCGCAGCTCATCAACCTTGTCGATGGGAGCTTCTCCCGGCGAGAGGCTGAGCACCATTGGCCTGCCGGTCTTTTCGCGGGCCAGGCTCAGCATGCGAATATCGTCGCCTTTATAGGGATGACTGGCGACGCAATCGACCTTGAGGAAGTCGACGCCCCAACCGGCGTACAGCCTGGCGATTGAATCGTAGTAGGCCTGCGCCGCCGGACTGGCGGGGTTGGTGCCGAAATTGTCGCTGTTCCAGGGACATGTATCCGAGCGATCGGCGGCGTCTTGTGCGCGATACGGCGACCCGGCAATCGGCAGGTTCTTTTCGACTGCCAGCTTGGGGACTCCGCGAAGAAGGTGAATGCCAAACTTCAGTCCAAGCGAGTGGATGTAATCCGCGAGCGGCTTGAATCCCGCATCGTTTGCGCTCGAGGAGAACCGCGCGAGATCAGGAAGATAGCGCCCATATTCATCGATGCGGTATTGCGCCTTCTTGGAATTGCCCTCGGGCGTAGGGTTGGTGACAAACCACTCCATATCGACAACGACATATTGCCATCCAAACTTTTTCAAGTTGCGGGCCATCCATTCGGCATTGGCCCTGACATCGGACTCAGTCACCGTCGTACCAAACGAATCCCAGCTGTTCCAGCCCATGGGAGGCGTTGCAGCCAGCATCGTTGCCGTACTCTGATCCGCAGAAGAATGCAGGAACGGCAAAGGGTGGCTTCGGACCTTGGCTGGTGCACTGCCGATGACAGCGAACAACAGCAAGGCCAACACTAATGAGCTTGGTCTCACGCGGGCTCCCAAAGACTTTTCACGTCAACTGCACGGCGAGTTTCGTAACTGAGGCCGCCGGAAAACGAAAACGCAGCTCCTCTCCGCGAAGTTCCGCCGTCGCAGTTCGTGGTACGACCACGTTCCGGTCCGCGAAAGTGTTGTGTGCGTGGATATCGGAATTCGTGATAACGGTCGCTTCCGCAGATTTGATCTTTGCTCCGCGCACTACGATCTCGGCATCCCGAGGGTCGGTGACATGGGGATTGACCACGGTGACAGTCAGATCCTTTTCCCGGAGAGACGCTGCTCCTTTCAAACCCCAGAAGGACGCCGGTTGGCCGTCGCGGTCGTAGTGAATGGCCGGAGCCGAGAAAAGCGTGCGCAATGCCTGTCCACCTTGATGCGAGGCATACATGGCAAAGACATGTCCCACGGGCGTAACCACGAAGCGATCTTCATGCGCCAGATACAGGCTATTCAGGCAGTTGATCAACTGCGCGCAGTTGGCCATGGCCACCTTCTCCGGATTGCGGTTGAAGATATCGAGCGTCATTCCGCTGAATACCGCATCGCGCAAGGTGGGCATCTGTTCCAACTGGTCTATGGGAGTGGCTCCGCTGCCGGGCCGATACCATGGACCCCATTCATCGACAACCAGCTTGACCCAGTGCTCGGGGTCTTCTTCGCTCATCAACTGCCAATGGCCGTCAATCAGGCCTTCCATGCGGTCGCCCTCGCGCAGCAATTCGTACCAGTCCACGGGTTCAAATTTCACAGCATCGCCTTTGCCCTGCACCCAGTCGCGGGTGCGGCCACGGCTCAGGTTCCAGGCATAGTGATGAAGCGCCCATCCCCACACACTTCGCAGCTGGAAGCGGCCCTTGCGCGCCATCTCTTCGAAAAACCCCTGAGTCCACGACCAGTCATCGACGTTCGGACCGGAGGCGATGAAAGAGAGTTCCTCGCGTGCATCAGGGGACGAGAATGGCCGGTAGCGCGGCACCCAGGTGGTGAAGCGGCGGAATTCGACTGCGTACTCCTGCGCGGTAAAGTTTCCTCCGCATCCCCACGATTCATTTCCCACGCCCCAGAAACGCACCCCGAAGGGTTCTTTAAATCCCGCTGCCGCGCGCATGTCGGCCAGAGTCGTGCTTCCGGCGGGCGAATTGCAATATTCCACCCAGCGATAGAATTCCTCGGCGGGCAGGCTTCGCAAGTCGGCGGCGAGGTAAGGCTGAGCGCCAATCAGTTTGCAGAAGTGGGCGAACTCGTTGGTGCCGAACTGGTTCGGATCGTAGCGGTGGCTGGCCGGCGCCTCCGGCGCCTCGCCCTGATTCCAGAAGTTGGTGCGCATTGGCCGCTTGTCGGCCGGGCCAATGCCATCGCGCCAGTCGTAGCTATCGGCGAAGCACCCCCCGGGAAAGCGGACGACCGGCGCCTTGATCTTGCGCATCTCGTCAATCAGTTCCTTGCGGATACCGTCGACATTCGGCACTTTGGAATCGGGCCCCACCCAAACGCCGTCGTAGATCACCCCGCTGAGGTTTTCGGTAAAATGCCCGTAAATGTTGGGAGAGATCGTGCCCAACGGTTCGTCGGTCAGAACCTCGACGCGGGAATCCGCGTCCGATTGTGCGCACGCCAGCGGCAGAGACACCTTTGATGCGAGAATGGCTCCCGCGCCGGCGAGACCCGCACGAAGAAACTGTCGGCGTTCCATGAGTCGTGACCTCTCTGCGGAGAAAAAAGTTCGCCGCTATGGTAAACGTTTGCCAACGATGATGCTATAGTTTTTGGACACGAAGGTATCCTGCCGCGCATTTCTCCAATCTTCTGCCTGTGGTTTTGCCGCGGCGAACAGGTAGTCTATGGGAAATGTACCTGCCCTCGCCTAGAACCATGTTCCGCGCTTCGATCTGCGTACTGCTCTTGCAAGTTGTGGCCACTGCGGCCCTCGCCCAGGCCCGGGAGGCGGCCCCGGCCCCAGTCAATTTGCAGATCATCGTTGTCGAGTCTTCTGTCCAGGCGAATCGCGTTCTGCAACGGCTGAAGAATGGCGAAGACTTCGGGGCGGTAGCTAAAGAAGTCTCGATTGATCCGACGGCATCGGACGCGGGTTACATGGGGCGGATCGATCCCTCGACTCTGCGGGAAGAACTTCGAAATGCCCTGAAGGGTTTGAGTTCGGGACAAATCACGGATGTGATCCCGACTCACTCGGGCTACGCCATCCTCAAAATCCTGCCGACTTCGGAAACGCCACCCGTACAAGGCACTTCGCCGGCGCGACTGCTTCCCTCTTCGGCGACGGGAGCAATCCGTTACGCCCCGAACGTTGGGGGAAAAGGAGAAGCGGATCTCGCCTTCCGCGACTTTGCCAAGCCGGACGGATGGAATAAGAATCTGCGGGCCATGTGCGACATTCGCCAGAAATCCCTCGCCGCTGTAATCGACAGCGTTCAGAAGAGCCTGGACCCAGAGAATCCCGATGGCGTTGCTCACGGGCGTCCCCTCGACATCATTCAGATGCACTACGCTCTTGCCAATCTCTACGCCTACGAAGGCGAGATGGAAAAATCGATCGAGCACTGGGAGGCTGCCTATCAGATCGCGTCAGCACAGCTGCCCGGCGCCATGCCTGAACTGGAGGAAGTTCTTGGAATCGCCTACTTGCACAAATCGGAGATGGAGAATGATGTTTACCGGCATCCCGGCAATCAGTGCATTTTTCCTCCGGTCGCTAACCGCAGCTACGCCAAGCCGGCCGACTCGCAGAAAGCCATCGAATATCTCATGAAATACCTGCAGCGTAAGCCTGACGCGCTCGACGTGAGGTGGCTCCTGAATCTGGCGTATATGACGCTGGGAAAATATCCGGCCGCAGTTCCTTCCCAGTATTTGATGGCTCCTTCGGTCTTCGAATCTACTGAAGATGTCGGCCGCTTCGTCGATGTTGCCCCGGAAGCAGGCATCAATCTGTATTCCATGTCGGGCGGTCTGGTGGTCGATGACTTCGAGGGCAACGGTTTGTTCGACATCATGACCTCCGATTATGGCGAGTGCGCTCCCATGCATTTCTTTCACAACAACGGCGATGGAACCTTTTCCGACCGGACGGCCCAAGCCGGCCTTGGAGACCAGTTGGGCGGTCTGAATCTGATCCAGGCCGACTACAACAACGACGGATGCCTGGACGTTTTGGTTCTGCGCGGAGCCTGGGAATTTCCGCAGCGTATGTCTCTGCTTCGCAACAATTGCAACGGAACCTTCACCGATGTGACCGCCACCAGCGGGCTGGACGAACCGATCCAGACTCAAACTGCTGTCTGGGCGGACATCGACAACGATGGCTACCTGGATCTCTTTGTCGGAAACGAGAATGGGCCAAGCCATCTCTTTCATAACCGGGGAGACGGCACGTTTGAAGACATTTCACATGCCGCCGGTATTGATCGCGTGGGATATACGAAGGCGGTCGCGGCGGCCGACTACGATAACGATGGATACGTCGACTTCTACGTTTCCAACCTCAACGGCGATAACGTTCTCTTCCACAACAACCGCAACAAGACGTTTACTGACATGGCGCTCCAGGCCGGCGTGCAAAAACCCTGGCAAAGCTTTGGCGCATGGTTCTTCGATTACAACAACGATGGCTGGCCTGATCTGTTGGTGACGAGCTATTACGTTTCTGTGGATGAATCCATTCGCAGTTATCTCGGCCTTCCGCCGAATGCCGAAACCATGAAGCTCTATCAGAACCAGGGGGACGGCACGTTCCGTGACGTGACCAGCAGCGTCGGTCTGGATCGCGTGTTCATGCCCATGGGAGCAAACTTCGGCGATATCGACAATGACGGGTTCCTCGACATGTACCTTGGTACCGGGAATCCCAGTTACGCTTCCCTGCTTCCGAATGTGCTTTTGCACAACAAAGACGGAGAATTCTTTACCGACATCACGGCTTCCTCCGGCACCGGGGAACTGCACAAGGGGCACGGCGTGGCGTTCGCCGACATCGACAACGACGGCGACGAAGATCTGCTCGAAGAGGTTGGTGGCGCCGTGCCGGGCGACAGTCACGCTTTTCGACTATTTGAGAATCCAGGAAACAAGAATGACTGGATCAGCCTGCATTTGGTTGGCGTCAAAACGAATCGAGCGGCCATCGGTGCACGAATCAAAGTGACAGTGCAGAATGCAGGCGAAGCGCCCAGGACTATCTTTCGCACCGTGGGGAGTGGAGGCACATTTGGCGCATCTCCTTTGACTCAACACATTGGCATGGGTCATTCGGCCCACATTGTGAACCTTGAGATTACCTGGCCGGCAAGCCATAGCCATCAGACATTCGCGAATGTGGTTCCAGATCAGTTCCTCGAGATCAAAGAGTTCGCCAAGGACTACAGTAGGCTGGAAAGGCATGCATTCCGCCTGGGCGGTCAGAACCGAGCACGGAAGCCGTCGACGGCGATTTCGTCCCGGCTCACTGGGAACAGGTGAAATCCGACGATGGAGAATTGGATTCGGAGCGCGAGCCTGATCGCGTCATTGGCTGTCTGGCTTTTCGTTGCCAGCGCTTTCGGCGCACCTCAAAAACATGAAGTCACCGGGATCTTGCTCGCTTCCGATCCAGGTCAGCACACGATCACCGTTTCCTGCAAGGAGATCCCGGGCTACATGGACGCGATGGTCATGTCGTTCCGCGTCAAAGATGCGAAACTGCCGGATGGCCTTCAGCCAGGAGCAAACCTTGCGTTCACGTTGTTCGTTGATCAGGGGACATCCTTTGCCGAAGGAGTTCACGTGGTTCCTTTCGAGAGCTTCGAACTAGACCCGACCGAAGCGCACCGCCTCAAACTTCTGGAAAATGCCGCCCACGCCAGGCCGCCCTCGGACTCAGCATTGCGAGTGGGAGCGCCCGTACCGGACTTCCGCCTGAGCGATCAGAAGCGCCAAATGGTCTCTCTTTCCCAATTTCACGGCAAGGTCGTGGCCCTCACGTTCGTCTATACGCGCTGCCCGCTGCCCGACTATTGCACGCGGCTGGCGAATAACTTCGCCATTCTGCAACGCCGACTGAAAAGCCGTATGGGGCGCGATTTGATTCTCCTCACTATCGTCATCGATCCAGTCCATGACCAGCCGGACGCATTAGGAACATACGCCAACACTTGGAAAGCCGATGCCCGCTATTGGCATTTTCTGACGGGCCAGGTTGCCGAGATTCAGCAGGTCTGCCGGCATTTCGACATGGCCTTTTATCCCGATGAAGCGGTCTTTGTCCATTCGTTTCACACCGTGGTGATCGACCGCAAGCAACACCTTGCCGCCAATCTCGAAGGCAACAGCTTCACCGCTCAACAGCTCGGGGATCTGGTGCAGTCCGTCATGGGCCGGCAGTAGGCGTATGGAACGCCCGGGGGAAATCTCCGGCGGGCGGGAGGGCGCCAACTCCGCGGCGGCCGTCCCTTTGTTTGAGCAAACGTATACACCGGCCGAGGCTCGTGGGGGCAGAGCTGAACTTATTCCTCAGTCTTAACGGGAGGTTCGCCGCCGCTCGCTGGGCGACGCGGCGAGGGCCGTGGAGTCTCGTAGGATCAAGCTGGTTACAAGCCGATAGTTGGCGCGACGGCTGACCGGATATTCGTTCACTTCGCTCATGAGCGCGCAGAATGCTAACTTCGCCAGTTCGCTTTGAGACATCTGTACGGTGGTCAACGGCGGTGTTGTGAATTGAGAGAGACGAATGTCGTCGAAGCCAATGACCGAAAGCTCCGTCGGTATCTTTATTTGCAGGTCATAAGCTTCGCGGATGACGCCGATGGCGGTCATATCATTGGAGCAGAGGACCGCTGTTGGGCGACGGCGGTATCCGATAAGTTTGGTCAGCGCAGTCTTACCTCCCTCCAGGGTGTGGTCGCCCTCGATGATCATGTCAGCGGGGAGTCCGATTTCTGCCATCGATTGCTGGAACGCTGTCTTGCGCGCAAGGGCCGATTTCAGACGCAGCGGCCCGGCGATGAATGCAATTCGCGCGTGCCGGAGAGCGGCCAAATGCTGCACAGCCTGCCGAATCCCGCTCTGGTAATCGATCCTGATGTTGGCTACCCGAGGCGCGTCAGGACCAACGTCCACAAATACAAGGGGCACTTTACGGAAGCGAAGGTGTTCGATTAACGATTCCTCCATGCCGAAGGTGAGGATGGCGACGCCTTCCACGCGCCGCTCGATCATGCGGCGTACCGAGATCTCCATTCGCTTCGGATCGTGCGCGGTGGATGTCAGCAGAATCTCATAGTTATTCTCGACAGCCAGATCTTCAAAGGTCTGGACGATCTCCGGGAAAAAAGGATTCGTGATTTCAGAAACAACCAGGCCGAAAATACGGCTGCGTCCCGAAACCAGGGCCCTCGCCTGGGTATTCGGGTAATAGCCCAACTCATCGACTACCTTCCAGACGCGTTTCGCCAGTTGCGGATCAACCGTGGGGACGCGGTTGATGGCGCGCGACACAGTCGCCGTGGAAACCTTGGCTCGCCGCGCTATCTCGCGTATATCCATCGGAGAAAAGAAAGAGCTTCCAGACCAAGCCGGTCATTTTACCAGACACGGGTCTTCGGCCGAGGCCGGGTTCGTGCAGCTACTGGACTTTGGGGGTACAATTTGGCAAACGTTTACTCGACTTCGCCCATCAACGGTGTAGCCAGCAAGCGGGCGCAGGGAGAGGACATCATGATCCGACTTTCCGATCTGGAAGTATGGTTTGTGACGGGCAGCCAGCATCTCTACGGAACCGAGGTGCTGAAGACGGTCGAAGAGCACTCCCGTGTGATGGCTCGCGCCTTAACCGAGTCCCCGGAAATCCCGATCACGATTGTGCAAAGAGCAGTGATGACCGGCGCCGAGGAGATTCACAGCCTCTGTCTCGAAGCGAATCGTTCCAAACGCTGCGTTGCCCTGATCGCGTGGATGCATACCTTTTCGCCAGCCCGGATGTGGATTGCCGGTCTCCGGTCTCTGGATAAGCCGTTACTGCACCTGCATACGCAGTTCAACCAGGAATTGCCCTGGTCGACCATCGATATGAACTTCATGAATCTGAACCAGTCCGCGCATGGTGATCGGGAATTCGGATTCATCGGCGCGCGGATGAAACTCAAGCGCAAGATCGTCGCCGGCTTCTGGCAAGACACGGACGTCCAGGCTGAAATCGGAGCATGGATTCGGGCTGCCTGCGCGTGGCACGACGCGAATGAACTGAAGATTGCCCGCTTTGGCGACAACATGCGCAACGTCGCCGTCACCGAGGGCAATAAGGTCAGCGCTGAGATCCGTTTGCGCTATACGGTCAATGGTTATGGTGTTGGCGACCTGGTAAAGCGCATTTGCGCCGTAAGCGACGTCGAAACTGACAAAGTGATCAAGACGTATGACGAATGTTACATGATCGAGCAATCGCTGCGTGCCGGCGGAAGCCATCATCGATCTCTGCGTGATGCGGCAAGAATCGAGTTAGGCCTGCGCCACTTCCTCGAAGACACTGGAGCCCACGCTTTCACCGATACATTTGAAGATTTGCATGGATTGGCGCAATTGCCCGGCATTGCGGTGCAGCGCCTGATGGCAGACGGATACGGCTTTGGGGCCGAGGGCGACTGGAAAACGGCCGCTCTGGTGCGAGCCGTCAAGGTCATGGGCGAGGGTCTCCCCGGCGGCTCATCGTTCATGGAGGACTATACCTATCACCTGAAAGGTCCTGGCCAGGTTCTGGGCGCCCACATGCTGGAACTCTGCCCGTCGATTGCGGCGGAGAAGCCGTCGGTGGAGATTCATCCGCTGTCGATTGGAGGCAAAGCTGATCCGGTTCGCCTCGTCTTCACCGCGGGGAGCGGAAGGGCGGTAAATGCCTCCATTATCGATTTGGGGAACCGCTTTCGGCTGTTGGTGAATCAAGTAACTCTCATCGCTCCTGAGCATCCTCTGCCGAAACTGCCGGTGGCGAGGGGAGTGTGGATTCCCGAACCCAGCTTGAAGGTCGCAGCCACCGCCTGGATTTCTGCGGGAGGCGCCCATCACACCGCTCTTAGTCGCGCGATTCGATCGGAGCACTTACAGGATTTTGCCGACTTGGCCGGACTTGAGTGCGTGCTCATCGACAACACTACAACCAGCGCGGGTTTTCTGAAGGAATTGAGATGGAATGATGTGTATTACCACATGGCAACGGGATTCTAAGGACCTCTGCCGCTCCATTCGCCGTGAGTCGGCCCAGGGATTCAGGCACAGGCTCCTTGTGGCTTGCTCAGGAACGGAGGGGTTGCGTTGAGGAAGACGCCTCGAGATTTTCGCCGTCGTCCGCGGCGAGAACGCCCAACTGTTTTGCCAAATACATCGTAGCAGCGGCCGGCGTTTCGACCTTGAGCAGATGCTGCCGAAAGTCTTCGTTCATCAGCCGGCGTGCGAGCGTGGAGAACACCTGCATGTGAGTATTGGTCACGCCGGAATCGCGGAGCGCGAGCAGCACGACCATGCGCACCTGCTCGCCGTCGACCGAGTCCCAGTTGATGGGATTCCTGAGTCTCAAGACGCAGATCGAATCTGCAGTAATGGCGTCGGTCTTGCAATGCGGAGTGGCAAAGCCGAATCCGAGACCGGTCGAGTAAACGGCTTCGCGGGCCCACAACGCTTCTTCAAGCCGCTGCCGATCCTGGGTTCGGTCTGAGACATAAAATGCGTCGACCATCTCCTGGATGACCTCTTCTTTGGTCTGGCTCGTGCTTTCCAGCAAAACCAGTTCTCGGGTAAGCAGGGGCTCGCGCGTTCGGAAACTGCGAGCGGCAAGAAGTTCTTCGACAGCGGCCGAGGTTTGGCAAGCCACAGCATTCCTCAATATCTCCGTGCAATCCTGCGTCCGGAGGGTTGAGATGTATCGCTTACAGTGATCTACTTCGGCGGCCGGAACGCTGATCTCATCGAGCCCAAGTCCAATCAGGAGCGGGAGGTTACGGAGATCCCCCGCCATCTCGCCGCACATCCCGATCCATTTTTTGTGCGCCCGCACTGACTCAACAAGCTGCACGAGCAGTCGGAGAAAACCCGGATGCCGAACCGTAAACAGCGATGTGATCTTTGGATTGCTGCGATCCGCCGCCAGAAAATACTGACTGAGGTCATTCGTTCCTATGCTGAAAAAATCGACCTCGGCACATAGCTCATCCAGGATAAGTACGACAGATGGCACCTCAACCATGATCCCGATTTTGATGTCGGCCTGAAATGAGACGCCGTGATCGGCCAGATGCTGCTTCGCTCGAGTCACTGCCGCTTTGAAGGAAATGACCTCCTCGAATGATGTAATCATCGGCGCCATGACTTGCACTGGACCGAGAGCCGACGCCCGCAGAATGGCACGCAACTGAGACTGCAGAAGTTCTGGATACTCTGCGTAGATGCGTGCTCCTCGGTACCCAAGGAATGGATTCTCTTCTTGAGGCAGGTTCAGGTATGGAACTCTCTTGTCACCGCCCACATCGAAGGTGCGAATGATTACAGGTCGGCCATTGGCGCGGCGCGTCACCTCAGAATAAATTGCGAATTGCTCTTCCTCTGTCGGCGCTTCCTCGCGGCTAAGAAAAGTCATTTCCGTGCGGAACAAGCCAATGCCGTCAGATCCGTTCTCGAAGGCGAGGATTGCCTCTTCCCCCGACGATACATTGGCGCCAACCTCCATTGCCGGGTGCTTCCCGTTGAGTGCGAGTCGACCGGCGGACATCGGTGATCCGGGAACGCGCCTTTCAAGCGTCTTCTGTTCGCGCTCGTAAAATCGCACCACGGGCGGACTCAGATCGGGAAATACCAGGCCGCGGTTCGCATCAATCAGGATCTCGCGCCCGGGAGTGAGAGCCACGCGCGCATTGCGAATTCCCGCGACTGTGGGAATACCCAGTGATCGGGCCAGGATCGCTGCATGCGATGTCGCCCCCGATTGTTCGAGCAGCAGGCCTCGCAGCCAGCCGCGGTTGATCTGCAACAGCTGCTGCGGAGCCAATGCCTCGGCAGTCACGATCGAGGGGCCGTCAAGTTGGGGAACCGGAGCGGGATTCGTCCCGCCGATCTCTTCCAGCAGTTGCAGACAGATTTCCTCAATGTCCGCCGACCGCTGCCGGATGTACTCATTCTCAGAATGCCCGAGAAGATCAATGAAGAACTCGCCGGCGTGGATGACAGCCACCTCGGCTGATCGTCCTCGAGACACCTCTTCCGCAAGCTTCTCGACCAGCAAAACGTCGCTCGCCATTGCCAGATCAGCTTGCAAGACTGCCACTCCGACTGGCGTCACCGAGTATTTGAGTTTTTCTCCGATTCGCTGACGCACGGCCGAGATCGCTTCCTTAATGCGATCCAGTTCGCGCAGAGGATCACCGCCCGATGCGGAGCCCACCTTGTTTGGCAGAGCCATTCTTTTCAGCGGCACCACCTTGCCTTGGGCGATGCCGCGGCTGACCGGCACTCCGGAAAGACAGTTAGTCTTCGCAGCCAGAAGAGCTCGCGGAATCGCACCGCGGCCGACCGGCGCGGCAATGTCGGCCAAAGGAACGTCGCACCCCGAGAGGGTATCCTCAAGAAAGCGTCGCAGAGCGGCTCGCGCGGCATCTTCGTCCCGCCCAGTAACCCGCAAGGCACAACGATCCTTGAACCGGATGTCAGCGGCAATAATGCCGAGCACGCTTTTGGCGTTTGCGGACAATCCATTGCGCAGATTGGTTAGCGTGAGCCCGGCTTCAAACTGATTCGCCACCTCGGCAAGCTGGCTTGCCGGACGAGCATGCAAGCCGCTCGGCAACGGGCACGAAAACACAAACTCTTCGAAATGCGTACTTCTATCTGTCATCGTCAGCGTTGAATCTTCGCAAAAATGCTCTCTGCATTCTTCAGCGCTTCCTGCAGAGGAACCTGAATCACCTTGACTCCGTTGAATCGTTCGCGTCCTTCCACTTCGATATCGACGGCAAAGATTGCAATATTGGCCTGGCGAATATCGTTTTCGGTCAGCTTGTTCTCAATTCCCATTGCGCCTTGCGTTTCCACTTTGATTTCATGCCCGAGGTTTTTTGCAACTTTTTCCAGCCGGGCAGCGGCCATATAAGTATGGGCAATACCAGTCGGACAAGCGGTCACAGCCACAATCTTCATGAGTGCACCTCCTCGGTTCCCTCCGCGCCTCTCCTCATTTTCAGCAAGATGATCAACAGCGCAGTGATCAATGTTCCGGCCAAAATTGCGACGATGTACGCCAAGCGATGATCGACGACGAGAAGCACGATGGGACCGCCGTGTGGAGCGTGATCGCCGACGCGTCCGACCATGGCGATAGCTGCAGCGATAGCGGAACCCGTGACGATGCTGGGTATAACGCGAATCGGGTCTGCGGCCGCAAAAGGAATCGCGCCTTCGGTGATTCCAATCAGGCCCATCGCGATCGCCGCGATCCCCGCCTCTTTTTCTTCCAGGCTCCACAGGCTCTTACGGAGAAGTGTGGCTAACCCCATCCCCAGCGGAGGAGTGCAAATGGCGGCGGCGCACGCCCCCATGATGTGATAGTTGCCCTCTCCGATCATGGCAGCGCCGAAGAAAAACGCAGTTTTGTTGATCGGGCCGCCCATGTCGAATGCGATCATGGCTCCGAGCAGCAAAGCCAGCAGCACATCGTTTCCTGTGCTCATCGACAGCAAAGCCCGGTTCGCGTGCTCCATGAGCAGAGCGATCGGAAGGCCCAGGACCTTGATCATGAGAATGCCGACCAATCCGCCGCTTACGATAGGGATCACGAGGATCGGCATAATCGGACGAAGATATTTCGAGACCGGCATCTTCTTGAGTAGTTCCACAAGATAGCCGGCAACCAGCCCCACCAGAATCGCCCCCAGAAAGCCTGCGTGTACTTGATCCGAGAGGTAGCCGCCCAGAAATCCAGGCAGCAGACCTGGCTTTCCCGCGATCGAATACGCGATGTAGCCCGCCAGCACTGGCAGCATCAGTGCGAATGAAGCGACCCCAATCTCGTGAATCAGAGCCAAGGTCGGGCTATGTGAGAAATCAGGCCCCGAAGACGTCATGGGAGCAAAGGCAATCGCTGCGGCAATCAGAATCCCGCCGCAGGCGATGAACGGAATCGCATAGGAGACGCCGGTAAGCAGGTGTTGTCTCAGCCTTTGGAGTGCTTCAAGCATGGATAGTCCCGGCCATCAAAAAGAGTGCTGCATTTTTACCCGCAAACTGGGCGGTCGGCTAGAAAAAATGCACATCTAAGATCGAGTCCATACCTCCGGCTTGCATCGATCGTGACTTTCCGTCTTCATCTCGCAGCATGCTTTCTCGAAATCGGTGGGGCTAGAAGAATCTCAAGGGTCATGGAACAGCGCATGCAGCCCCGTAGTATGTGTGATTTGTCCTACCCGTGGATACAGGAGAGATGGAACGTTTGTTGCACTAAAAGAACATTCCTCCCCCACGCCTGGTTTTGTACTCATTCCAGGGCATGCGCTGTGGTGGAGGCCCGATATTGTGTCGGAGTGATTTTGCATACCTTTTTGAACACCCTGCAGAAGTAAGCCGCATCCCGATAACAGCACCCGGCGGCAATCTCTTTGAGCGTCATACTATAGTTTTGCAGCATGAATTTGGCCCGGTTGATCCGCACTAAGTTCAGATAATCGTTGAACCGCATGAAGCCCTCCTTCCGGAACAAGCGGGAGACGTGATTGGGCGCCAAGCCGAAATGATGGGCAATGCTTTCCCGTGAGATGGGACTATGAAAGTTCTCCTGCACATACAGACAAATGGACTCGTACGTGCGGATCGCCTTGCGCGGGCTTTGCCCGGCTGGAGCTTTGAGCAGCCGCAAACAGGCGTGCAGGAGAGACTGTGTCAGCAGGCGCGCCAGAGTGCCGCTGGAATGATCGGTGGCCAGCACCATCAACGCCGCCAGAATGCTGTGCGTGGGGACGTCGTATCCCCCCTGGACGCTGGCTTTCAGCGCCCTCAGCGCCACCTGCGACCCGCCGTTGTGGCGCACCAGACTGATTCCGATCTGCTTTACCCCAAATAAGAAGGTCAGAACATCGACGTGGCCCGACCAGTCAGGCTTGTTCCAGGCGTGATCCGGCACAAAAACAGCGTGCCCGCGAATGGGCTTGATCGTCTCGGTTCGGCCGCACTGCGCGATTTGCATCGTGTGGCATCCGGACAACGGCAGGGACAGGCGGGGGAAATTGGTCACATACGCCAGCGGGGGAGGCACAGTTGTACCATCCCCGAAATGGACGTGCCGGACTCGGGTTTTGCGCAGGTATTCCTGCAGTTCGTGAATGATCAGCTGATTAGGAGTCGCTGATCGCCGATTCGCCTGAGGCATGGCCATTTACGGAACGTTACATTAATGCAATGAATGTTAAATGTCTACTATTTCTTTTCTGGCTCGATCACTCCATACTTGCGAACCGTGTCGCGAAGCGACCTGCGCGTTCCGAGCACAAACGCACGGGTGATCTCGACCATCAATGAGCTTGCGCTTCGAAGCTACCTACAAAATCGTTAGCAAAATTCTGAAGCTGTTCTAGTGCTGAGCGAAGGCAAATTCGTCGAGGCATGAAGGAGACCGCAATGAACTACGGGTGGAGCGGGGCAGCTTTCAAGGGAACCGATGGCTCCAGCAGAACCGGGGGCTGTCGCGGTCTTTGGCCTGCGGCAGGCGAGAACGTTCAGCGATATGGGCTGGCCAATTTTTCTTTGAGTTCCGCCGGAGCATCTGCAACTTCTCAGTGCACTCCGGTCAGAGGTGAACAATGAACCGCAGAATTCTTGCATGCCTTTTCTTGAGCTTTGCCCTCGCCATCCTCGGCGCCTGCGGGAACGGCATCGACAAGCTCCCGGGAACGACAGGTGGCGCTCTAAGCGTTCAGTTCGCGCAAGGCCCGCCCACTCCGACAATTGCGGGACAGGCCGTCGGTCTGGTGGCGAATGCCGTTAACGATCCGAAGAATGGCGGCGTGACCTGGAGCTGCACACCCGTTGGAGCGTGCGGTACTTTCGACCCGGCGACAACCGCCTACAATGTCGACACGCAATACACTCCCCCGGTTGCTCCCACGAACTCTGCGATTACGCCGAACCTGAGCTACAGCGTCACCATCACCGCCACTTCGGTAAGCGATAGCACCCAGAGCGTGAGTACCACGATCAACGTTGCGCAGCAATATGCCTTCGTGCTCGAGGGCAACGGCTCACTCGGCATGGCGGGCAGCGTAACGCTCGACGGCAGCGGGAACATCGTTGGCGGCGAGGCCGACGGCTCGGCCAACGGGTTTTATACGACGATTCCGTCGATCACCGGAACTTACGCTCTCGACTCGAGCGGCCATGGATACATTTCCATGAGCCTGAACGGCACCAGTTGCTGCGGCACGCTGCAGCAGACGCATGGCATCACCGCGACTTCCAATTCCCACCTTGTTATTGCCGAGGAAGATCAATTCAACGGGCTCACCATCGGCGGCGTTGGCAGCATGGACCTGCAGACCGCTCCCTACAGCGCGTCGCAGGTTTCCGGCGGTTACTCATTTACTTTGGCCGGCTACAGCGGTGCTTTCGGAGAGAATTCCAGCTGGGGCGGCATCTTCACTGCTGATGGCGTAGGAGCGCTGAGCGGCGGCGTCTTCGATGAAAACTACGGCGGCGGATCCGGCTACGGGTCCGTTCCATTCACCGGCACATTCTCAGCTCCTGACACCAACGGCCGCGGAACTCTGACGCTGAGCGCCACGACCGACACTCCCACAAAGGCCACTCAATACGCGTACTACATCGTGACCCCTGAGGTCCTGCGCTTGACCACGGTCACAAACACCGGCAATGCCGGGAATACCGGGAGCGCCTTCGGGCAAGGAACGGTGGGAACTACAAATCAGGCGGTGACCGGGAATTTCATCTTCAGCAATTTCGGATTTACCAGCAACAACAACGGAGGTGAATCCGGGGCAGCGGGTGGCCAATTTACCTCCGACGGCTCCGGTCACATCACTGCTGGGATTATGGATGTGAATGCGTTCGGGACAGTTTCGACAAGCTCGCTGGCCGGATCCACCTATGTGATCTCGGGCAGTCCGCGCGGTGTGGTGACGGCTTCCTCGGGTCAGACCTACAACGTCTACCTGACCGATCCAAACCTCAATCTCCTCGACCCCAACAATCCCAGTGGCGGTGGCGGCGCTCTCCTGCTCGAGACCGATGCCGCAGATACGATCGGAGTTGTCGTTCCACAGACGGATACCTCGGCATCGCCTACCGGCGCCAACGCCATCCTGCTCTCGGACCAGAGCAACACCGGCGGGTGCTGTAACTATGACGGCGGTCTAACTGGCCAGTTCACAGTCAGTTCGAGTAACGCAGGCACTTTCAGTGGGGAAGGCGACTTCCAAGGGCAGGGGCAGAATAGCGCGACGCTCATTGTAGGTCCGCTCAGCGGAACATTCACGGCCGACGGTGCGAATCCAGGCCGTTTTACGGGATCGATCACAACCGCACCGGCCTTCCCGACGGCCCCGGTGGGAAGTACGACGCCCGGAACAGAGGACGTCTCCTACTACATGGCGAACAGTTCCGAGGGATTCATCGTAGAAACGGATTTCATCGCTCCGGTCTTCGGCCTTGTGCAATCGCAAGGCACAGTCCAATCGAATGTCGAGAAACGTGGGGTACGGCTCAGCCGCTCTTCGAATGCGCCCAGCCGGCCAAGCACAGAGGCGAGCAAGCAGATTCAGCTACGGAGGAGGTCTCGATGAAGGTTCCAGCGAACATTCCATTTCGTGATCGTCGGGCGTTCCAATTTGCGATTGCGATTCTTTTGCAGGCGTGCCTCCTGCTGCTCGCCCTCCCTCCGCTCGCTCACGGGCAAGAGTTCCGCGCCACGCTGACCGGACAGGTAACCGATCCGACGGGCGCGGTCGTTCCCCGGGCGCACATCAAGGCGGTCAACAACGACACCGGATCCGCGTATACCGCTGAGACCAGCGATGCCGGCGTCTACTACATTCCTTACGTCGTTCCCGGCACGTACACGGTTACGGCTACCGCGGATGGTTTCAAGACCGCCGTTCAAGACAAGGTTTTGCTGCTGGCCGGAAAATACTTCGGGCAGAATTTCACCCTACAGGTTGGCGCCGCGAATGAAACAGTCGAAGTCACTGGTGCGCCGCCGCTGCTCGAGACCGAGGATGCTTCTGGCGGAACGATTCTCGACCAGAAGGTGCTGGAGAACGTTCCTGTCTCGGGCAACCAGGTCTACATGCTGATTGGAACGACTCCCGGCTCACAATTTACCCAAACTACATTCGGACCGGGCGGGTTCTCCGGCACGCGCGGTTGGGACGTCACGAACCAATACATCATCGGCGGTGGAGTCAATCCCTCTGATAGTTCGGGCGGCTTCAATCAATTCACGCTGAACGGCACCAACATTACTCAGCAGACCAGTTACGGAGCAATGGGCGCCGGCACGTGGAACGTCTCGCCCAATCTTGATTCCGTGCAGGAAGTGAACGTGATGACGACCACGTACGACGCGCGTTATGGCCGCACCACTGGCGGCACGGTCAATCTGGTGACCAAGAACGGGACCAATAATTTTCACGGCGAGCTCTTCGAGAATTACAAAGACGGCAGCCTGTTTGACGCGAACTCGACCGAGAACGTCTATATCTCGGGCTCACCTACCCAACAGCAAGTCGAGAATCAATTCGGCGGCACGATCGGCGGACCGATCCTGAAAGACAAGCTGTGGTTCTTCTTCAGCTTCGAGGGTTACCGCCAATCGATCTACAACACGGTGACCGCGAGCGTTCCTCCGGAGTATCTGCGTCCCGGCTTTAACGGAAATTCGAACGTAGATTTCGGGCTGGTTTCGACGATGGATCCTGGGTTCCTCAGCAATGGGGCACAGGCCGATCCGTATGTGCTTTACGGTTTAACGTTGTTCCAGCCCGGCGATAGCGGTAACACCAGCAACCCGAACAACGCCCAATGCGTGAGCGGCTTCAACGGCTCAGGCAATTACACCTTTAGCGGCCCCGCAAGCGGATGCGGCACGGCGGTGAATTCCATCGGCTTCCCGAATGCATATACGGGCGGAACCGTAAACCCGCTGACGAGCGTGCCCGGCAGCCTGGTTCCAGCTGCCCAGATCAACAACACGGCGCTTCTCATGCTGCAAGGCGGATATGTCCCGCTTCCCAATATCAAGGGCGCGGAAAACTACATCGGCGGATTTGGGGAGCCGTCGAATTATTTCGCGGTCGCTCCTGACTACTACCGCTATAACCAGCCGATGATCCGCATCGACTACAACACCAGCGACAAGACCAAGTGGTATAGCTTCTTCGAGTGGCAGAAGGGATATGAGTATCGCAGCACAAACGGATTTACGGGCCTTGAAGCCAACGGCAACATCAACTGGTCGAGAGAAAACTGGGCCGCGTCCCAGGACATGACTCATACGTTCTCTCCGACGCTGCTCGGCGACTTCAAGCTGTCCCTTTCTCGATTCCAGGTCAATTATCCCGACGGCAACCTGGGAGCGGCAAAACCGGGAAGCATCATCGGCTTGAACATCACCACGCCTCCTGTCACGACCTTGAAAGATGTTCCGGAAATGAACATCAACGGCATGCCGACGCTATTCGGCAATTCCAATGATCTGGAGGCCACAACTCTGGTCACGCTCGACGTGGACTTTACCAAGTCGAAGGGACCGCATAACATTCACTTCGGCGGAGGTCTGGGATACTCTACCTACGGCAATCCCATCAACGGCAGCGTAGCCAACAACGCCAACGGGGCTTTCGCATTCAGTGGCCAGTGGACCCAGTTCGATCCTCTGAATGGCAATTGCTATCAACCGGCGAGTCTGGGATTCGCTGCGGCTGCCGGGAGTTGCAGCGGTGCGTATGCGCCGAACGGTTCTGGCTGGGCAGATTTTCTGCTGGGGCTTCCCGGCAGCGGCCACGTCAATTGGAACGATTCGCTATTCGACTACCAGCCGATCTGGAACCTCTACGCGCAGGACGACTGGAAAGTTACGCATCGCCTGACGCTGAACCTCGGCTTGCGCTACGACGTACAGATTGGTCTGAAGGAGCGCTACAACGAACTGCCGCGCGGCTTCTGTGAGACCTGCGTCAACCCAGTTACGGATGACGGCGTATACAAGGCCAACATCGCGAACGCCGGCAACCTTGCCGCATGGAGCGCCGCAGGGATTACCGTGCCGACGCAGGTTCTGGGCGACATCGTCCCGGCCGGCGTCAATGGCCAGCCGCGCAATGCCTATGACACCGACTGGAAGAATGTTGCACCACGGATCGGATTCGCGTTTGCTCTCGACCCCAAGACCGTATTCCGTGGCGGCTGGGGCCTCATGTACGGTGCCGGCCTCGAAGGCGGAGCTCCGATCGGCTACCAGCAGACCACGAATTACGTAACCTCCACCGATGGCGGCGCTGATCCGGTGCAGGGCGGAGCCGCGGTTGGAGCGGCTTCGGCCGGGCCTTACGGCACGGGCACACCATTTCCGGCTTCCACGGCTTATCCGTTCGGTTTGTTGCCGCCGGTAGGAGCTCAAGGAGTCCAACTGGCAGGTGTTGGTTCCGGCGGGTTGACGGTGGACAATCCGAAGCGCCTGATCCCACGAACGCAGGTGGCATCGTTCGGGGCACAGCGCGAGTTGCCGGGCAAGATCGTTCTGGATGTCAGATGGGCAGCGAACTATGCGAGCCGCTTGCGAGCCCTTCTTTGGGATAACGGCACCATTTCCTATCCCGCGCTGCAGTATGCACTGGCCCCAGGTAGTTCGGTTTACAGCAAGCTCGTGCCCAATCCCTACTATGGCGTCTTTTCCGAATCGTTCCCGGGAGGATGCGGGCAGTCGCCAACGATTCCAGTCCTGGCTCTGGTGTTGCCGTATTCTCAATATTGCGGCTTCAATAGCGCCCCGCCCGTCGGCGAATACAACGCGCCGATTGGCAGAAACTGGTACAACGGCCTGGAGACCAAGCTCACCAAGCGTACCTCTCACGGCCTGACCTTCAATATTGCTTATACCTACTCCAAGAACATTAATGGAGACGGCTACCAAAACGGTTATCCCTACCAGGATGCAAACCAGATCCATTGGCTCTCCAGCTACGACCGCACCCACGTCTTCACCATGACCGGGGTCTACGATGTGCCTCTGGGAAAGGGCCGCGAATTTCTGTCCTCGGCTCCGAAGGCCCTCGATTACGCAGTGGGAGGATGGACGCTTGGTTGGACGTTTGCGGCACAAACCGGGACGCCGGTCGGACTCAACCAGGGCTACGATTACACGTGCAAGAGCTTTGCTCCTCCGCACGGCACAAGTGCCGCGGAATGGTTCAATCCACTGGCGAACACGATTGTTCCTTCCGGCGAGACCAGTTGCGCGACAGCCGTTCCTCACATTGGCGGCACCGGTTACACGTACAACCTGACCCCGAATGTGACTTCGCAGATTCGCAATCCGACCATCCCGGATCTGGACCTGTCGCTGCAGAAGAATTTCAAGGTCACCGAGCGAGTGAGCTTCCAGCTTCGTGGAGAGGCCTTCAATGCCCTGAATTCCGCCCTGATGGGCGGACCTGACACGAATCCGGGCGATCTGCCGGCCAGCCTTTTCTACAACCAGACGACAAAGCGCAGTTACTGGACTGGCTTCGGCACGATCAGCCCAACCCAGTTGAACTTCCCCAGGAACCTGCGAATCTCGGGAAAGATCGTTTTCTAGCGGGGACTGCAAAATCTCGGAACGGAGCGAAACGCCATGCGTCACACACAGCTTCGATCAAGGTGGGAGGGAGGAGAGATGATTATTCGAACCCATTCGGCACTCGTCGTCTTTCTGCCTATAGCGGCAATCGCCGTCGTTCTGCTGCTCTCGGCGACGCCCTCCCAGGCGCAGAACGTCCAGGTCGATTTGTCCTCCACCTCTGCCCTTTGCGGCGGGCAGCAGTGCTTCAATACTGCTGGCCTGTTCACGACGGGTACAAGCTTTCTCGGAACCTCCGGCATGGATAACGGCAACAATTGCACACCGACGGCGCCCTATACCAACTGTCCGGACGCTTACTCTTCGACTCAGTTGGGGCTCTCGTCGGCAACGCCCCCAAGTCTGACACCCCCGTCGCTGAATGTTCCTTTCGTATTTGGCACTATCAATACGACCAACTGCGGACCCTCCACTTCGACGAACTGTACGGTAGACGTGGTCAACCTCACGACTTCGGGAGTGGTGATCACTCTTCCGGCAGCCCAGCAGAACATCTACTCCACGATGATCATCCTGGGAACCGCCGTAAACGGTCATCACTCAGCGAAGATCACGGCTACGTATACCGATTCGAGCACGAACGTCTTCACCCAGACGCTGAGCGATTGGTGCGGCTTCGGCGGGAATCCCAACGAGTCCATCGCGGTCGGTGGCATTAATCGCATCAACAGCGACGGGACACTCAACGGCGCAAACTGCAGTCTTTACGCCTATACCCTGACGCTGGATTACACCAAGAACCTGGAGAGCATCACGCTGAAAGATAACGACGGTTCGGGCGCGTCGTTTGCGCTGGCAATCACTTTGAAACCGCCGAGCTACACCATCGCCGGCAGCGTGGCGAACCCGACGAGCGTGCCGGTCGGAAGCACTGCGACCGCGGCCGTGACGGTGAACCCGCAACCGGGTTATGTCGGAACAGTGCAACTGTCATGCAGTATCACGCCGACCATCACGACTTCTGCGTCAGCTACGGCTCCCACTTGCAGCCTTGACCCAACCTCGGTCGACGTTACCGCGGACGAATCGTCTCCGCCGACTTCCACGCTCACGTTCAGTGCGGCCCAGCCGTCGAAGTCGTCCATGGCGCAGCACCATACGAGCATTTTCTACGCCCTGTGGCTGGTACCCGGGCTCACTCTGCCGGTTCTTGGTTTCGGGTCCCGCAGCTCGCGGCGGAAGAAAGTTCTGGCCTCGCTGCTGTTCGGGATACTGCTGATCGCCATTCTGGCAACTCCCGGGTGCGTCAGTTATACCCACCTGGGGAATGTCGGGACACCTCCTGGCCAGTACACAGTCTCGATCACAGGTGTCGACGAGAATGGACTCACCCAGGCAAGCAATCCTACAGGAACCTCCAACACGGTGGTCGTGACGGTCACCGAGTAGTTCATGAATTGTGGACGGCACGCGGGGCAGGAGCACGCCCCGCGTGAACCGGAAGACCAGCTTCAACTCGAGGCGAATCAAGTCTGGCTGTTTTGCGGGAAACAACGCTCTCCAACGGCGATGGAGCCGCGACCATGCATAGATCTTCTCAGTCAAGACACCATGCGGCCCTAGCCGCACTCATAATTACTTTTCTTCTGCTGTCATCATTGTCCCTAGCCCAGCAGAGGCAAGCTTTGCAAACCCAGTCGGCAGCGCCAGGCGGTATACAGCCGGTTGCGCATCTACCCGGTTCGCAGCGCTTACGGCTCGCGATTTCGCTGCCATTGCGAAATCAGGATCGGCTGGATGCCCTGCTGCAGGAACTCTACGATCCGTCCAGCCCGAACTACCGGCACTTCTTGAGTACCCAGGAGTTCACCCAAAACTTCGGCCCGTCAGTTGTGGACTATCAGCGGGTGATTGGCTTTGCTGCATCGTATGGACTAACCATCACTCACACATTTCCCAATCGATTGGTACTGGACGTCAATGGCACGGTGGCGGATGTGGAGCGAGCCTTTCAGGTCACGATCAATGTCTACCCGCACCCGACCGAGAAGCGAACTTTTTATGCTCCCGATGTTGAACCCAGCGTCGAAGCCGGTCTGCCAGTACTGAGCGTAGAAGGTCTCAGCACGTTCAGCCTTCCCCACTCCATGCTTAGGAGAGCGTCGCCGCAGGGGACCATACACAGCAATCAGACCGGCTCCGGCCCCGGAGGACAGTTTCTCGGCAGCGATATGCGGGCGGCCTACGGAGGCGGAACCGCGCTCGATGGCTCAGGTCAGGTTGTCGGATTGATCGAGTTGGGACCCTACCGACTCGGCGATGTAATCAGCTACTTCAACACTCTTGCCCAGCCGCTGAATGTCCCGATCGTCAACGTGTTGGTGGGCGTTGACGGAGTGTGCTCCAGTACCGAGCCTTCTCCGGGCCCCTGCGATGATGGCGAAGAGGCGATCGACATTCAACAAGCGATCGCGATGGCGCCCGGCCTCTCGGCGCTCATCGTCTATGAAGCGTACGGAGCAAGTACGGATGCACTCAGCGCCTACACCCAGGCCGCTTCCGATAACATCGCGAAGCAGCTCAGCATATCGTTCGGATGGGGCGGCACACCGGGCTCCGAAGCTGGATACGAACAAGTCTTCAAGGAATTGGCCGCTCAGGGACAAAGCTCTTTCGTAGCTTCGGGTGACGCCGGAGCAAGCCTCTCCGGCGGATATCCCGGTAATAGTCCCGACATTACCGATGCCGGCGGAACGGACCTGACGACCTCGAATTCCGGCGGGCCCTGGCTCTCCGAAACCGGATGGATTGGCAGCGGCGGGGGATGGAATTCCGCGTCTCCAATCCCCAATGGATCTCCCAACTTTCTTTGGAACCAGACTTCCGCGATCAACTCATCGAATGGAGGCGACTCCAGCTACCGGAACATTCCCGATGTTTCAGCGGAAGCGAACACCGACAATTACTTCTGCGCCAATGGTTCCTGTCAGGGAGGAATCGGCGGAACGAGTCTCGCCGCGCCTCGATGGGCATCTTTTGTAGCGTTGATCAACCAGCAAGCTTTGGCGAATGCCACGGCTTCAGGGGCCAACCCCACGCTGGGACTTCTCAATTCGACAATCTATCCGCTAGGGGTCGCTGAGGGAGCGAGTTACGCGGCCACATTTCACGACATCACCAGCGGCGACAACGACAACGGAACCAGCTGCACGGTTGGCACGCCGGGATGTCTTCCGAACGGGCACCAGGGATTCGATGCCGTCGCAGGCTTCGATCTGGTGACGGGATGGGGAAGCCCAAATGGACCAACGGCCTTCGATACGCTCTTCCCGGCCACGACGAATCCGAACTTCTCAATGTCCGCGACACCCAGCGCGATCCCTCTGACCCCGGGCGGCGGTGGAACGAGTTCAGTCGCAGTAAAGGCGCTGAATGGCTTCAATGCCACGACGAACCTATCCGTGGTAGTGCCCGGATCGGGCAATCCAAGTTACGCTCCAGCTGGGTTAACCGCCAGCCTGAGCGCATCATCGATTGCAGGCGGCGGCAGCCCGGTCACCCTGTCAATTTCGACGACCAGCCAGACTCCGGGCGGAACCTACGTGATCGCGATCGTGGGAACCAGCGGGAATCTCACACAAACGGCGTACGTCACCGTTGAATTGCCCGCCTTTGTCGGCCTCAGCGCAACGCCTGCGGGCGGAATTTCTCTGAATCAAGGCGGCACCGCGAACGGAACGGTCACCGCGACGGTGATTAATGGCTTCAGCTCTGCGATTACTTTGGCGGCAACTGGATTGCCGAGTGGAGTCACCGCGGCGTTTACGCCGGTAAACTCGACGACCAACACGGTCACATTCTCGGCGAGCGCTTCAGCGGCACTTACTGGCGCCGGTAAGCCGGTTTCCGTCACCATCACCGGCACGGCGGCAAATTCGACGCCTCAAACTGTCGGTGTCAACCTATTCATCAATCCTGCCGTTAGCGGAGGCTCCGGGACACCGCTCGATCTGTCGTCAGCCGACAATATTTACGCTTTCTACGACGACGCAAACGAAACATCGATCACCGCGGCCAATAGCCTGGATGGAGTCGGCTTTGCTTATTCGGCGAATCTGCTGAACTCCGGCGTCGACTTCAATGGAACTCAATTCAATCTGGGATCGGCAAACCAGAAAGATGCGATCTATGGCGGATCGATCTCGCTGCCAGCCGGCATCTACACCACGCTGCAAATGTTGGCGACCGGCATTGAGGGCAACCAGACTTCGCAGACCGTCGCGGTGACCTATACCGACAACACAACCTCGACCTTCACGCAAAGCTTCAGCGACTGGTGCAGCGCGCTCAATGGCAACGGCTGCGTCAGCACGGGCAGCAATCCAGGAGAAGCGGTGGCGGTCGCCATGCCGTATCGCGACAGCGCGGGTGGTCCCGACAATCGGGTCTTCTACCTTTATCATTACTCGTTTGCGCTGAACACCAACAAAACGGTGAAGAGCCTGACGCTGCCCAATAATCGCGATGTCGTGGTGCTCGCCGTCACGCTGGCTGGGCCGGTTACGACCGGGTTCACGATCGGCGTCGCTCCGGGCACGATTGGGGTCGCGCAGGGCGGAAATAACACGACCACGGTCACGGTCACGCCAACCGGAGGCTTTAGTGGCTCGGTGGACCTTTCCGTTTCCGGCTTACCGGATGGAATAACTGCTGCCTTCAATCCAACCAGCACTTCAACGACGAGCACCCTGACTGTTTCCGCGAACTCCGCTGCCTCGATCGGCCAGGTCGCCGTGACTGTGACTGGCACATCCGGCAACTTGACGGAAAACGCAACGCTCAATGTGAACGTTACAGGTCCTGCTAGCTACTCATTATCGGCAGCGGCGGCGAGTCCGGCGAGCGTCAGCCCCGGGGGGTCTTCACAAGCCGCCGTGACGATCGCTTCAAGCAACGGCTACATCGGCAGTGTTACCCTGACGTGCGCAATCGCTCCGGCAGTGTCGCCGGCTCCAACGTGTTCCTTCGGCAACACCAGCCCGGTGACCGTCACCAGCTCTGGCGGAAGCGCAACCCTCACCTTCACGACCGTTGGTGCGACAGGGATGCAACTCCGGCCGTCGATAATGTTCTATGCTTTTTCCCTGCCGATTCCGGGCCTGGCTATCATTGCTGTGGGCTTTGGCCCGGGTGCTTCGCGACGAAAGCGACTCATGGGGTTGTTGCTGCTCGGGCTGCTTCTCACCAGCCTGATCTTCGCTCCCGGCTGCGGAGGAGGGAACGGTAACCCCGGCGGCGGTGGCACCCCTGGAACTCCTGCTGGGAACTACACCCTCACCATTACCGGCAAAGACGCTAGCGGTACGACACAGACTGGAAACGCAGCAACCGTGACGATATCAGTGAATTAGATCTTCACCGCATATTGAAGAGACCGTGAATGGGGTATGACACAAAGAATAAGCGTGCCGTTGTCGCCTTGCTGGCCTTGATGGGACTGGCAGGTTGCGGTTCCGGAGGCAGTCGTTCCCCTTCCACACTGTCGACGCCGCCGAATGTAACCGTCACTGTATCGCCCGGCCTAGCAGCGGTAGTTGTGGCAACCCAGACGCAACAATTCACGGCTACCGTGACCGGCGACCCCTCCAATGCCGGCGTGACGTGGGGCGTCGATGGCACATCGGGGGGCTCGACCACAACCGGAACGGTGAGCGCAAATGGACTCTATACTCCGCCGGCCACCGGCGGCGCTCACACCGTTACGGCGACCAGCGTGACGAACCCGGCGGATTCCGCCTCCGCTACGATCGGGGTTACGGACTTGCCTGGAGTGTTCACTTACCACAACGACTTGGCTCGCGATGGGACAAATGCCCAGGAATACGCGCTGACTCCGACCAACGTGAACACGACTTCGTTCGGCAAGCTGTTCTCTTGCGCAACCGCAAACTCGTCTGAGGCGCAACTCGGTCAAGGCGCGGTATTCACCCAGCCGCTCTGGGTCCCTTCTCTGAGCATTGGGGGAGGCACACACAACGTCGTCTTTGTGGCAACGCAGCACGATACAGTGTTTGCATTCGATGCCGACTCGAGTCCTTGCGTGACTTACTGGCAGGTCAACCTGCTCGATAGCCTTCACGGCGGAACTTCTGGAGAGACGCCTGTGTTCTGGAACGATGTCGGCTGCCAGTGTGGAGTCGGCGACATCTATCCGGAAGTTGGAGTGACCGGAACTCCCGTTATCGATCCCACTACGAACACACTGTACCTTGTCAGTACATCGGAAAACAGTTCTCAGAATACCTTTTATCAACGGCTGCACGCGCTCGACCTTCTCAGCGGAAATGAGAAATTTGGCGGTCCCGTGGATATCTCCGCCTCGGTTCCAGGAATCGCTGATGGCGGCAGCGTCGTCACATTCAACCCGCAGATGGAGAATCAGCGCCCGAGCCTCGCTCTCTCCGCAGGAACGGTCTACGTGGGGTGGTCGGCACACGAGGACGCGTCTCCGTGGCATGGTTGGCTGATCGGTTACAACGCATCAGACGTTCAGCAACAAACCGCGGTTTTCAACACCTCTCCCAATGGTGGCGCCGGCGGGATCTGGGGTGGGAGCGGCGCGCCCGCCGTCGACGACCAGGGCAACATTTACGTCTCCACCGGCAACGGAGTTTTCGACGCCAACGCGACCAGCATGGTCGATACTGATTACGGCGATAGCGTCCTCAAACTCGCACCGTTTAGCGGCGCCACGCCAAACGGTGAGAATTTGAACCTCGTGGACTACTTCACTCCGGATGATCAGTCTTGTCTCGCCAACACCGATACGGACCTGGGAGCAGGTGAACCTATTCTGCTGCCGGATCAGTCTTCGGGACCCGTCATGCACTTGCTCTTGCAGATGGGAAAAGAAGGAGTGATCTACTTGGTCAACCGCGACAACATGGGGCAACTTCAGTTAGACAGTTGCTCGGGTACCAACAGTCAGATCGTGCAAACCTTTGTCGGATCGACCGCCGGCTTCTATGGAACGCCGGCGTTTTGGCAGAACAAATTGTATTTTGCCGGAAGCCTGGACGGCTCAGGTTCGGGCGATACTCTTAAGCTGTTCACTTTCAACCCGTCGACCGGCACGTTCAACACGACTCCTTCTTCGCAATCCGGCCACTACTACTACTTTCCCGGAGCTACGCCTTCGATTTCTTCGCAAGGCTCGTCGAATGGCCTCGTGTGGGCAATCGACACGAGCGCATACGGGTACGCAAATCCGAACGCCGACGATGGAGCCATCAATTGCTTCCAGGTGCCCGTGCCCGTGCAGTGCACCGGCCCTGCGGTGCTTCACGCCTACGACACAACGAACCTTGCCGTTGAATACTGGAATAGTTCGATGGCAGCCAACAACCACGATCAGGCCGGCAACGCCGTCAAGTTTGTGCCGCCCACGATTGCTAATGGCAAGGTTTATGTCAGCACGCGCGGCGAAGTGGACGTCTACGGGTTGCTGCCCTAGTCCCAGGTTGCCGCATGACCTTCTTTGTGGATCGTTCAAATCGAGGCAGCGATCCTCGTGAATATTAGAGCGACCAATAATTCGCAAGCAGCCCTTGATTATTCGACTTGGAGATGACGATGTCGCGAATCCGCACGGCTGTAGCAGTATCCTTTCTGATCTGGTTGCTTTCTCTCGGCAGCGCGTGGGCTCAGACCTCCGACCAGCCTGATCTGTCAAAGCAGCCAACCCTGTATGTTGTCGGCTACGCGCACCTCGATACGGAGTGGCGATGGGAGTATCCGCAAGTAATCGACGAATACATTCGCCGCACGATGGAGGACAACTTCAAGTTATTCGAAAAGTACCCTCATTACGTCTTTAACTTCACAGGCGCCAATCGCTACCGCTTCATGAAGGAATACTTCCCGGACGATTTTGCCCAGGTCAAGAAATACGTGGCCGAGGGAAGATGGTTTCCAGCCGGGTCGTCGATGGAAGAGGGCGACGTCAACGCTCCAAGCGCGGAAGCGATCATCCGGCAGATTCTGTACGGCAACGAGTGGTTCCGGAGGGAATTTGGCAAAGCCAGCGCAGAGTACATGTTGCCAGACTGCTTCGGTTTTCCTGCGTCTCTGCCCACGATTCTTGCCCACTCCGGGGTAAAGGGATTCTCAACCCAAAAGCTCGTTTGGGGCTCGTCGGCTCCCGGCGGAGGTCCCGAATCGCTGGAGAGGACTCCCGAAGGAACTCCCTTCAACGTTGGCGTTTGGGTGGGACCCGATGGGGAGAGTGTGCTTGCCGCCCTCAACCCGGGCAGCTACGGCAGCCACATCAGTACGGATCTGAGCAAGCCACTGGCTTCGGAACCTTCGAATCCCGCCCTGGCAGATCTCCAGAACCAGATCGGTGAGCTGCAAAAAAAGCTTCAGGAAGCACGGCACAATGGCGAACAGCCCAGCCAGAAGGACTTTCAGGATTTCTTTAGCCTCCGGAGTGAGCAGAGCGCGCTGGCCCGCTCACAACAGGAGGATGAATTCGACCGCTATCAGAACGACTGGGCAGACCGCGTTTTGCAAAACGGCAAAATCAGCGGCGTATTTACCGATTATCACTACTACGGCACGGGCGACATTGGTGGAGCTCCCGATGAAGAATCGGTAAAGCGCCTGGAAGCCATCGTAACCAGAGGATCCGTCGGCCTTCCGCCGCAAGGTCAATTCTTTTTTGGCGGGCGACAGCATCAGCAATGGCCGCCTGTCAGTGTTGGGGACGGGCCGGTGCATGTCATCTCATCCCGCGCGGACCAGATGTTCCTCGACATTTCCCCATCGGAAGCCGCAGGGCTTCCCCGCTACACCGGAGAGATGGAGTTGACGAATCACTCCGCCGGTTCATTGACCTCGCAGGCCTACCAGAAACGCTGGCTGCGCAAAGATGAACTGCTGGCCGACGATGCTGAGAAGGCGTCGATCATGGCGAACTGGCTTGGAGCTCGCCCCTATCCGATGCAGAGATTGAATGACGCCTGGACTCTGGTGATGGGAGGCCATTTTCACGACATTGCTGCCGGCACTGCTACTCCCAAGTCGTACGAGTTCGCATGGAATGACGATGTCATTGCGATGAACCAATTCGCCGGCATTTTGACCAATGCCACGGAGGCAGTAGCAGCGGCCCTGGATACCGAGGCAAAGGGCGTGCCGGTGGTTGTTTTCAATCCGCTCAATATCGCGCGCCAAGATATCGTCGAGGCCAACGTCAAGTTCCCCGGCGGGATGCCCAAGGACGTGCATGTTGTAGGTCCCGATGGCAAGAGCGCTCCAGCCCAGTTGTCCGATGGAAAGGTAGTTTTTCTGGCCAAAGTCCCTTCTGTTGGTTATGCAGTGTATGACGTTCAACCCGGCAACGTTGCCGCTGAATCGGCGACCGGTCTTCGCGTATCGGACAACACTCTGGAAAACCGCTATTACCGCGTCGAAGTGAACGCCGACGGTGACGTGGCAAGCATCTTCGACAAAACGACCAGACGTGAACTGCTGGCGGCTCCCGCACGCCTCGCCATCTCTTACGATAATCCGCAGCAATGGCCGGCATGGAATATGGATTGGGATCAGGAGCAGGCTGCTCCAAAGGCGTATGTCTCCGGACCGGCAAAAATCCGCGTGGTGGAAAGCGGCCCAGTCCAAGTTGCGATCGAAGTGACCCGCGAGACCGCTGGCTCACGATTCGTTCAGACGATCCGCCTCTCGGCCGGTGATGCCGGGAAATGGGTTGAATTCGGCAATGTCATTGATTGGGACACCCGCGAGTCCAATCTTAAGGCGACCTTTCCCCTTACCGCTTCCAACGAAATGGCCACTTACAACTGGGACATCGGTACGATCGAACGGCCGACGGCACAGCCCCGGAAGTTCGAGGTGCCGTCTCATCAATGGATTGATCTGACCGGCATGAGCGGAAAGTTCGGGGCGACGGTTCTGACCGATTGCAAGAACGGCTCCGACAAGCCAAATGATCACACGATCCGGTTGACTCTGATTCGCACGCCCGGAGTCGCCGGAGGATATCCCGACCAAGCTACGCAGGACATCGGCCACCACGAATTTGTCTACGGATTCGCGGGGCATGCAGGCGGCTGGCGGGATGCGGAGACAGATTGGCAAGCGGAGCGTCTGAATGATCCCCTTCTTGGTTTTACTACCATCAAGCACGCTGGAGAGTTGGGAAAGACGTTTTCCTTATTGCATGTCAGCAATCCTCGGATTCGCGTCTTGGCCGTGAAGAAAGCTGAAGGAAGTGACGAAGTGATCGTGCGGATGGTCGAACTCGATGGCAAGCCGCAACCGGACGTACGAGTTTCATTCGCAGCTCCAATCACGGCAGCACGCGAAGTCAACGGCCAGGAGCAGCCTGTCGGCAACGCAACTCTGGAACGTGGCGCTCTGGTCGCTTCGTTCGGCGCGTATCAGCCCCGCACGTTCGCCCTCCGGCTGAGCCCACTTCCCGCCAAGAGCGCGAGCGTGCAGTCCGCGCCCCTATCGCTGCACTGCGATGTCGCCACCGCCAGCAATAGCAAGACGCCTGCCGGTTCCGGCTTCGACGGCAAAGGCAACGCCCTGCCGGCGGAGATGCTTCCCCAACAAATCATGTTCCACGATGTGCGATTTGAGCTGGCGAAGCCGGGGACGGGAGAGCCCAACGCCATTCTGGCTAAAGGGCAAACCGTCGATCTTCCAGAGGGTCGCTACGATCGCGTCTATATCCTTGCCGCTTCCGCCGAGGGCGATCAGAAGGCGACCTTCGAGGCCGGCCGCGAGAAAACCGAGCTCACAATCCAGGATTGGAGCGGCTTCATCGGCCAGTGGGACGACCGCGAATGGAGTTCGAACAACACATCGAACGACAACTACGGCGAAATGATCGGGCTCAAACCGGGATACATCAAACGCGCGGAGTTGGCCTGGTATTGCGATCATCATCACGATTCCGCTGGACAGAACGTTGCTTATCGCTATTCTTATCTGTTCGGATACGCTATCGATCTGCCAGCCGGGGCAAAGACATTACGCCTGCCGGACAACAATAAAATCCGCATCCTCGCGATTTCGGTGGCCAATGAAAATCCAGAGTTGAAACCGGTTCAGCCGCTCTATGACGTTCTTCCATCACCGAACGTTGCGCCCAGTGACTTTACTCTCTCGGCGGAATCGAACGACATAACTCTGCCGCAGGGGCGCAGCGCGACCATGCAGATTCTGGTTCTGCCGAGGGGCAATCTCAGTCAATCTCCAAATGTCACGGTCGCAGGGCTTCCGGCGGGCGTCACCGCTTCTTTCAGCCCGGTTGGCACTACAGGTTCGGGTACGCTCACTCTTACGGCAGCCAGTTCAGCGAACCCCGGATCCTCGACTGTCGCCATCACCGGTATGGTGGGCAGTGTGTCCCATAGCGCGACAGCTACGGTCATGGTCACTGCAATTCTGACCGGAACCGTTCCCGTTGATCTTTCATCTGCCTACGATGTCACGGGAATCTACAACGATGGATCGAGATTCGACGAGGCTACGAGTCTTGACGGTGACGGTTTTGCGTTCTCGCAAGAGCAACTAGGCTCGGACCAGATTGGGGATGGAGTGCGCTTTAGGCTCGGTCCTGCCAATGCACCCGATATAGTTGCTGGAAAAACCGTTGCACTTCCTTCTGGGAAGTTCAGCAGCCTTCGGATCCTCGCTCTCGGCGTCAATGGGAGCCAGGAGCTACAGACGTTCACGGTCAACTATGCTGATGGAACGTCGTCGTCCTTTAGCCAGAGCCTGAGTGACTGGGCCGCACCACAACACTTTCCCGGTGAATCCCTGGCCTTTAGCGCACCCTATCGACTCGTCGCTGACGGCTCGAAAGATACAAACACTTTCTGCGGGTATGCTTATTCATTTACTCTCGCCAGTGACAAAGCGGTTCGCAGTATAAGCCTCCCGAATAATCGGGATGTACTGATTCTCGCGGCAACGCTTGTGCCTTGAGGCTTCCGGAGGCAGCCCTATCTTGCGTGAATACGGTTCGTTCGTCCTGATAGTGCTTCGTCCCCACTCCGGTGGATTCACACACTGAAGGAATTGGGCACCCTTTCCCGCGACAGGCAACGTACACGACGATTGCCTCGTCAAACTACAGCACCCCGCGATTTTTGTTGACCGGATCCACCGAATGCTCAACTCTCTTAAGAATACGGATCAACCTCCGCTCACACTCAGCAACAAACCAGGAGATCCTCCTATGTTTTGCCGAATGCTCGCGATGTGCGTTCTTCTGCCTGCTTTGGCTACGGCTCAAACCTCCAGATCGGCCACTTCTGCTGAAACCGCATTTCGCCCGAACAACTTGGCGAACATACGGTATGTGACGGGGAGTTGGAACTGGGGGGAGCAGCCGGGGGACGATTTAACGGTGGCGGGGGCGGCGACGATTCATCTGAGCCCGTGTCCGCTGGGGATCGACACGGCGTCGAGCACGAACTACTACAGCTACAAGGTGTACATTTCGGGGAAAGGGACGCCGGAAGCGGTGGCGGTGACCGGAGGCAGCTGCACGCCGGGAGCGGCGAGCGGAACCATCACGGTGACGACGGCATACGCGCACTCCGCCGGATACACGGTGGGGTCGGCCAGTTCGGGGATTCAGGAGGCGTGGAACGATGCCTGGGTGAACGATTACGGGGCGGCTCCCAACGCCAACTCGCAGGCTGGTCCGTACGTGAAGCTGGTGGCGGACACGCCCTACAACGTGTACGCGTCGGTGTATCTGCGGGGCCGAGGGGGGATACTGGACGGCGCCGGTGCGCTGCTGGTGTGCTCGACCCGCGACCGCTGCCTGTATGTGGGGACGACGGAGGGATCTCCGTTCGTGAACTATCACCGGCTGTACAACCTGTCGGGGACGTCGACGGTGAATGTGGACGGGGCGCAGGTGGCGAGCGTGACGGCGGCGAACGGGACGTACACGGTGACCACGGCGAGCGCGCATCCGTTTGTGCTGGGCGACACGGTGGACTGCGAATATCACACGCAGACGGCGGACCAGCACTGGAGCTCGCCGGTGACCAGCGTGCCGAACTCGAGCAGCTTCACGGTGAACTTCGGGCATACGAGCTTTGCCGCGGGCGCGAACACGTTTGGCTTCTGCAACCTGCTGAATGCGTTTCTGGAGGACAACTCGGATCACGTGGCGGTCGAGGACCTCCACCTGTTTCAGAGCAATCCGACGGGGATGGGATTTTTCAGTTACGGGATCGTGAACGACAACGATCAGCAGTTCATCGTGGAGCGGGCGACGAACCGGGGCAGTTCGATCATCAAGAACAGTGCCAACTGGCCGATCGGAGCCTACTTTTATGAACGCACCGATCAGGCCAACGCGGGCATCACCTACGTGCACAACTCGGAGCTGACGGGGGTGAACTGCGCGGTGGGGGGCGGCAACGGGATGGTGATCAGCGATGCGGTGTGCCAGGGCTTTCCCCTGTTCGGGGTCAAGTATCTGGGCGGGCTGCAGCCGGGGACGTTCGAGAACATTTATCAGGAATCGACGGGAGGAACGGTGAATCCGCTGTACGGGTCGGCGGCGCAGGAAGGATATCTGCTGCAGGGCGGGATGGGGAACAAGATTCTGGGAACGTTTCCCATCAACGGCTACCCGCCGGTGTTTGCCACGGGGGGAGGGACGGGGGCGGAGCGGACATATTTTGTGGTGCCGCGGAGTTCGACGCTGGGCTACGGGCCGGTGCTGTTGATCGGGTCGGCGGAGCCGGCGAACGGGAGCGTGAACATTGCGCTGGAGTGGCCGTCAGTGGAGTTGCAGAACACGATCGGGCAGAGCGTAGGGACGCTGACCTGGGACGTGCTGGTGACGACGGGGACGGCGGCGACTCCGCCCTGGGGCACGGGGATGTACGCGATCGCGACCAACCTTGCGGCATCGTGCGGGACCAACGGGATGTGCTGGTTCACCGACACGCAGGCGGCGCCGGCGGCCTACACGGTGGCGGGGCAGCAGTTCACGCCGGTGTTCTGGTTCTGGCCGGTGAATCTGGTGATCAACAACGCGACGGTGCTGCTGGAGCAGGCGGGGACGGATCCGGGAGCGGTGGCCAGCCAGGGGACCGAAGGGGTGTCGATCGTGGCCGAGCAGTGCAAGTCGGCGGGGGTGAGCCGGCGGCGGAGTCCGATCTGGATCAGCTGCCTGACCAGCGAATCGGGCGGCGGAGCCGGCACGATGGCGACGCTGCTGCAGGAGCAGGATCCGGCGAACAACGGGCCGGCGGTGAACAGCAAGGGACGGCTGAATTTCGGCAAGCCGCTGAACGGGACGCCCAACGATCTGATCACGCTCGCGGACTCCAATATCGGCAAGACGCTGGCCACTTCGGGCCTGCGCCCCTCGAACGATCCCGCCGATATCGCTATCGGAACCGACCAGAGCGGTGGACTCTCGGTACGGGCGGGAAATTCCATATCGAGCTACATCAATACGACGCCGGGCGGATCGAACTGGCTGGAGCGGCTCACGAATTCGGCGGAATCATTTCAGGTGCCGGTGAGTACGACGAAAGGAATCACGGGGGCGAGCATCGGGCCGTTTGCGGCAACGTCAGCGCCGCTGTGCATTGTGGATGGAGTGAACAATCCGACGATTGCGGCGTGCGAAGCGTATCTGGGAAGCCTGGGCTTCGGGGCATCGGGAACGATCTGGAGCTTTGTGCCGGAGGATTTCACGAGCGATCCGTTTGTGAACTTCCACGGAACGATCGTGCTGGGACATCAGACGGGAACCGGAGATACGTGCGCGACGTCGGCGCCGTTCAACTGTTACCAGACAGAAGTTCCGTTGACGATGCCGACGCACCTGACGGTGATGGGGCAGCAGAATCCCTCGCGGTCCCAAGGGCCGTTCAATGCGGGATCGGTGATTTCGTTTGGCAGCGCGTATCCACAGCCGCTGGGAGTTCCGGCGAATGCGACGTACTGGACGGGGACGGGGAATCACTTGCCGGACTTTGCCTGCGCGGCCACGGGCGGATCACTGACGAATGGGACGTATTACATCCAGGTATGGGAGGCGCTGGATCGAACGGGAGGAACGGGCGGGGCGAACAAGACTCCGGGATATTCGGCGGCGACGGGGGAGGTGGCGGTGACGTGCGCGAATGGAACGAGCACGCAGAGCGTCACGTTCCACGCGCCGGCCGCAGCGGGAGCGGGAAATTTTGCAGCGAAAGATTTCTTTGTCGGGACAGCGACGGCGGCAGCCATCAACGGGGCGGGACAGGAACAGTCGAACATGGTGGGGACGCAGTGGACGTGCCCAGGAGCGTCGGGAAGCCTGGATTCGACCTTCGGGTGCGCGATCGTGGCGGGAGTGGCGACGATCAAGGTTATACCGAGCCTGACGGCGGCGAGCGGAAATCCGCCACCGCTGGTGGATTTGAGCACGTGCCTGATTGCATTGGGGGCGGGCGTTCCGGGAGTATCGGCGAATTCATTTGGAGTGAAGCTCGAGCACATGACGCTCTCGGGGATGGGCGGGGGAGTGAACACGACAACGCCGACTGCGAATGAGCCTTCATGCACGCTGCTCGGCTGGACGGCGCAAGAGCAGAGCGGGCCGGAGGACATTACGTTCACCGGGCCGTGGATCAACACGGCGTTCTATTCGGGATACAAGAGCGGCAACAGTTCGGCCAAGGGTCTGCACATGCCGTCGAATGAGGGGCCGGGGCAGAGCGGGCAGATTTTTTATCCGGTGATTGTGGACGGGCGGGGATTGGGGAATGGCGGAATTCGGACGCTGGAGGATTCGACGATTGCGATGCGGTGCAGCGGATGCAGCCAGCAGCCGACGATTCCGTACTCGGTGTGGATGACGGGCAACACGGTGGGCCTGCACGCACACAGCGTGCATGTGGAGAACGATGCGGGCGGAGACGGATTCTTCGTCGACAACATGGCGTCGCTGGACCTGTCGGGCGTGACCGGATTTGCGGACGTGAATCACTATCTGGCGCACTTTACGGCGACGGCGGACAAGTCGTGCACGACGGAAACGAAAGTCGGCAAGAACGGGGGAGTGGCAGATGATGCGGCAGGATTCACGAATGGAGGATTCAACTCGTCGGGCTTCCGGTATTGCACGCAGGAGACCGTGGGCAATCTTACGGTGAGCGGGCAGTTGCAGGTGGCGGGAGCGTGGGCGGTGACCTCGCCAATTCCGGGGAGCGCGATGGGAACGGCGGCGACGGGCACGTCGTCGCTGGGCATTTCGAACGACGGGAACTTCTATATCTCGACGAACGGCGGGACTCCGCAGAAAGTGGCGACAGCGGGGTCGAGCTCGTACTTCTCGAACCTGTTCCCGGAAGATGCGAACGATCTGGGCGAGTACAACGGAGGGACGGCGCAGGGATTCCACGTGTACGGGACGTACACGAATTCGTCGAACTACGAGCGGACGGGGTTGGGCTGGGACGGATCCAACAACATCTTTGTGGTGCGAAACGAGAACCTGGGAAGCGGCCAGCAGCGCGGATTGGGATTCGCGATCGGAGGAACGACGCGTTGGATGATCAACACGGCGAGCGAACTGAAGCCGCTGGCGAACAATTCGGTCGATCTGGGAGATGTGAATTACGCGCCGCGGACGGTGTATGCGGCGACCTCGCTCGACACGCTGACGCAAGGACGGGAGAACTTCGAGATCTGCAATGACGGGACGACAGGGACGGCGTTGAATTTCCTGGCGGTGTACAACGGGGCGACGCCGGAGTGCGCGGTGAAGGCAGGTGCGACGAACACCGACGGCGTGATTGGCGTGGTGAGCAATGGATCGGGGACGAGCGGGAACGCGGTGATCACCTATCGAGGATATGCACCGTGCTCGTTTGATGCTACGCCGACGCTGGGAGATTTCGTGGTGGCGAGCACGACGAATCCGGGGGATTGTCACGATGCGGGAGCGACGCGTCCGGCGGGCGTGCAGGTGCTGGGGCGGGTGGAGTCGTTGAATCCGGGTGGCGGAACGTATGGCGTGAGAGTGGCACTGGATGCGCCGGCGGGCGGAGCGGGAACCGCACCGCTGGCGTCTCCGGCATTCACGGGAATACCGACGGCTCCGACGGCGGCGGCAAACACCAGCACGACGCAGATTGCGACGACGGCTTTTGCGCATGGAGTGGTGCCGGCGGATGCGGCAGCGAGCGTATGGATCACGGTGGCGCATTCGAGCAGCGCGGGAACGGTGTTTTCATCGAGCGCGAACAAGGCAGCGCTTTTCGGAGTGATGCTGGGCTTTCAGAAGACGACGGCGCAGGTGGGATATTACGTCGCGACGGGCGACACGTCGGCGACGACCTACGATCTGGGAATCTATTCGGGGACGTCGGGCGGAGCCTGCACGCTGATGGCGCATACAGGGTCGATTGCGGGGGGCACGGCGATGACGGCGGGCGCGCACACCGTGAGTTGGACCGGCGGGAGCGTGACGCTGCAGCCGGGACGGTATTACCTGGCGGTGACGGCGTCGTCGACGAGCGGGACGGCGGTGCTGTACGGCGACAGCGCGGGCGTGACGTTTGCCGGCGGGACGGGAGCGTCGAGCGTGGGGAATGTTTCGATTGCGACGGGAGGGCTATTGCCCGGGACAGTGACGTGTCCGACGGATTCGGTGCAGGCGGCGGCGCTGATTCCGGCGTGGCTGGTGGAGTGAATCGGTCCTCACGCTGTCTTCGCAGAGAGTGAGGTGGTGGAGATTCCTGGAAGGGCATGGGGTGGAGGACGGGGAATGGGGTCCTTCGACTGCGTGGGGCAATCCGCGAGGCGGATTGCCTCACTTCGCTCAGGATGACAGGGCGGTGGTGGTTGTATTTGAGGAAGAAATGAGGAGTGAGGTGGTGGAAATTCCTGGAAGAGCATGGGGTGGAGGACGGGGGAATGGGGTCCTTCGACTGCGTGGGGCCATCCGCGAGGCGGATTGCCTCACTTCGCTCAGGATGACAGGGCGAGGAGTGGAGATGGAGAGATGGTTCGCTTCGCTCAGGATGACGGGGCGGTGGTGGGTGATGGGGCTGGCGATGTCCCTGGCGGTGATGGTTGCGGCGGTCTTTCCGTCGCGGGCGACAGCGGCGACGTACTACGTGAGCTCGAGTTCAGGAAGCGACGCGAGCAGCGGGACGTCGCAGACGGCGGCGTGGCAGACGGTCGGGCATGTGAATGCGCAAAGCTTTCAGCCGGGCGACTTCGTACTGTTCAAGCGCGGGGACGCGTGGAACGAGAGTTTGAATGTACCGTCGTCGGGAACGGCGGGCAGTCCGATCACGTTTGACGCTTACGGCACAGGCCCAGCGCCGAGTCTGACGGGCTGGTATGCGGTGACATCGGCATGGCAGAACGTGACGGGAAATGCGTGGAAGGCGCAATTGCCGAATACAATCACGACGGTCAACTTTTGTTTGTTTGGATCCGTGTGGGGGCAGAAGGTTCCCGCTGCGACGTCGAACCTGACGGCGCAGTGGGATTTCTACCTGGCGAATGGATATCTGTATGTGTATTCGCAGGGGAATCCGGCAATTTATTACAACGAGCCGATTGTGCCGATGGCTTTGTCGAACGTGCCGGTGATCAACACGAACGGGCAGTCGTGGATCGTGATTCAGCACTTCCTGGTGAACTGGTTCGATCAGTATGGCGTGTATGTAGCTGGGACGAGCGATCATCTGGTGTTCGCGAACATGGAGGCGGATTCGCTGATCCCACAGGGAACGCAGCCGTTGGGATTTTATGTAAATGAGAGCGGACCGGGGCCGGGCGATCTGAAAATCTATAACTCGGGCGCGCATGTCAACTATGACGGATTCCGCTTCGATGGGGCGGCAACGGCGATCACGATGGTGAATGACAACGCGTATGGAAACCGCGATGGGGCGCTGGTCGACAACACGTCTGGGGTGACCTATTCGTACTGTCATTTTTATGCATCGAGCCTGGCGGTGGCGGGATCGACGGATGTGGAGTGGACGAGCGGGACGGGTCCGATTGCGGGGCCGGGAAATATCGCGGCAGACACGCCGCCGGCGGTGCAATCGTGGCAGAGATATCCGGCGCGAGTAACGCTGACGGTGGATGACATTGGAATGACGCCGAGTGCGGATTCGTATTATGCGGGGCAGGTGTTGCCGATCGCACAGCAGGCGGGAGTGCCGGTGGGGGTGGCGATCACGGTGGGATACACGCCGGTGATCACTCCGATTGTGGGCGAGATTCAAAGATGGGTCAATGCGGGGATCGACGTCACCTCGCACTCGATCTCGCACACGTATTACACGAACACGAACGCGCTGGACATCCAGTACACCGGGGCGGGGACGGCGGCGACGCTGAACATCAGTAATAAGACGCTGACGATCACGGCGAATGGGGATTCGAACAGTCCCTGGACCTTCAGCCTGGCGCAGGGGCAGCCGCAAGGAACGATTCTGGGACTGCAGCAGGCGCTCGCGAATACGGGAAAATTTTCGGCACAGCTTTCGCCGCTGCCGTGCCAGGGGCCGTATGGGACGGGCTGTTCGGCGTATACGGCGGCGGCGCTGTTGTCGCAGGATCTGGCCGACGTGAACGGGCAGGACGTGAAGAGTTCGGTGTACGACATGCTGCTGGATGTGACGCGGCTGACGACGGACGAAATCACGCTGTCGCGGCAGTGGATGACGACCAATCTGACCGGGCTGCCGACGACACCGGTGTATGTGTATCCGGGAGGATATGAGACAGCAACGATGCAGGGGATCGCGGCGGGGGTTCCGTACAACGGGGCGCGCGGGGCGCTGAAGGAGGATCTGGGAACGAAAGACACGTATGCGAGCGGATTCAATGTGCAGGACATCACGAGTTTTGGGGTGAATCCGTCGTGGATGGGGTTGAGTGCGCAGTCGCTGCAGCAGAAAGTGCAGGCGCTGGTGTGGAAGGAGATGGTGTGGGGCGTGCCGTGGGGGATCTTCTGGCATTTCAACGCGACCAGTGGAGCGGGTGAACTAAGTCCCACGGAAGTTGCGAATTTGATTGCCGATTTGCAGGCGAGCGGCGCGACGGTGATGACGAATACGGGGCTGGTGCAGTGGCTCGGGACGGGAACGCTGGAGAGCGGAACCGATGGAACCTATTACTACAAGTCGGCGGCGGCAAATGCGTATGGGCAGAACGGGAGCGTGGATTTCCGTCCGACGGGATGGTCGCCGGTGGTGGATGCGGGAGAAAACCTGGGGCCAGCGTATGCAATCGATCTGAACGGGATCAACCAGAATAGTTATGGCAGCGGGTGGGAGATCGGAGCGCACGTGCTGATTCCGGCGACGATTTACGGCGAGAGCGGAGTAGCGGTGCAGCCGGGAGCGTATTCAGCGGTGCGGTGAGTTGCCCCCCTGTCTTCGCAAAGGGCGCGAAGACAAGGGTGGGGCAAGCGAGCGGGGTTTGAGCGCCGCAAGAAACGCGGCGCTTTCGCAGGACCATCGGCGCAGAGCCGATGGCCTTTTTGTTGGGCGAGGAAGATCCCTGTTTCCAAACGCGGCCAGAAGTGAGCGTGCGCTCGACCGGACCTGCGAGGGCGGCTGTTCATACAGGAGCGGGGCGATTTGATGAATTCCTTCAGGAGGGATGCGATGAGAGAGAACGGAAATCAGTGGCAACGGGCGGCGGTGGCGGCGGTGTTGTGCGTGACGATGATCATGGCGGGATGTTCGACGGCGTGGATCAGCGAGGCGGAGGAAATTGTGGCGGCGCTGATTCCGGCGGCGGCGAACCTGGTGACGCTGGTGGCGTCGCTGGAGGGAAAGACGGTGTCGGCGGGCGACTTGCAGACGATTCAGAATGCGGGAACGCAGGCGGAAGCGGATCTGCAGCTGGTGCAGTCGCTGATTGCGGCGTACGAGAAGGCGGATGCGGCGACGAAGCCGGGAATCCTGAACCAGATTGAGAGCGCGATCACGGCGGCCCAGGCGAACCTGCAGGGACTGCTGCCGGCGCTGCACATCCAGGATGCGGCAACGCAGGCGAAAGTGACGGCGGTGGTGGGGATTCTGCTGTCGGAGGTGGAATCGCTGGCGGCGATTGTGCCAGTGGTGAAGAGCCAGCCATCGGTGGCGGGTGCAGAGCTGGCGGCGCGGGCAGCCGGGAAAGCTCCATTGAGCGCCAACGACTTTGTGGCGTCGTATAACGCGACGATGACGGCGAAAACGGGAAACGCGGATCTGGACCGGACGACAGCGGGATTGAAGATTCACGCACACGGAAAAGTGGCGCGCTGGGCGACGGCGGGCGTGCTGCAGTAAAGGGATTCGGCGATTCGTCCCACGTCTCGCAAAGGCGGCAAGACGTGGGGCAACCGCGAGTGTGTAGATCCTTCGTTGCGCTCAGGATGAGACGAGAAAATGACTGGGGATTTGGTGTTGCTCGAACAACTCGGCAGGGTGCTGGACGCGCGGATGGATGGGCGGACGGTGCGGGATGCGATGATCACGCACTTACTGAGAATCCGGCGCAAAGGCCAGGGGCTGGGTCCGCTGGTGTTGAACCGGGCGCAGCGGGAATACGCGGAGCAGTGCACGCACCGGAACATCGTGCTGAAGGCGCGGCAGCTGGGCGTAACGACGTACGTGGCGGCTCGATTTTTTATTCAGACGATTACGCATCCGGGGACGGTGACGGTGCAGGTGGCGCACACGGAAGATTCCGCCGAGGCGATTTTCTCGATTGTGCGGAGATTCTGGGATCATCTGCCGGCGCGGATGAAGCGCGGGGCGCTGCGGACGTCGCGATCGAATGTGCGGCTGCTGGCGTTTCCGGAACTGGACAGCGAGTATCGGGTAGAAACGGCGGATGACAATGCGGGGCGCGGGATGACGATCCATCATCTGCATTGCTCGGAGGTGTCGCGCTGGCCGCATGGCGGGCGGGACACTCTGGCGTCGCTGCGGGCGGCGGTGGTTCCCGAGGGAGAGATTGTGCTGGAGTCGACGGCGAACGGAGCGGCGGGGGTGTTCTATGAAGAGTGGCAGAAGGCGGCGGAAACGGGATATACGCAGCACTTCTTCCCCTGGTGGTACGACAAGACGTATCGCGAGGATGTGAGGAAGAGCCGGTTACTGCCGTTTACGCCGGAGGAAGCGGAGTTGGTGGAACGGCACGGGCTGACGGCCAAGCAAATTGCGTGGAGACGGAAGCAGTGGAAGACCTTGCGAGGGATGGCGGCGCAGGAATACGCGGAAGATTCGACGTCATGCTTTCTGGCGTCGGGAGAATGCGTGTTCGATATGGCGGCGATCGAGCAGGCCGCGGGGCGCGCGGGGCGTCCGATCGAGGCGCGGGAGAACGGAAGGCTGCTGATCTGGTTTCCGCCGGACAGCACGAGGAAGCGGCAATACATCATTGGAGTGGACGCGGCGGGAGGCGGGTCGGAGGGGGATTACGCCTGCGCGCAGGTGGTGGAGCGCGGGTTGGGGCTGCAGTGCGCGGAGCTGCACGGACACTTTCCTCCGTATGAGCTGGCCCGCCGAGTTCTGGCCCTGGCGCAGGAGTATGGGGACGCGCTGGTTGCGGTGGAGCGAAACAATCATGGATATGGGGTGCTGGCCCATCTGAAGGAGCGGCAGTACGAGAATTTGTATGAGCAGGGCGGGCAAGTGGGCTGGCTGACATCGGCGGTGACGCGTCCGGCGATGATCGAGAATCTGGCGACCATGCTGGTGGAAGGTCCGGAAGCGTTTCGCAGTATGCGGCTGCTGGAAGAGATGAAAACGTTTGTACGGCATTGTGACGGACGGACAGAAGCGGCGGAAGGAACGCATGACGACTGCGTGATGGCGATGGCAATCGCGATGGCTGCGCGGCGAGAAGATGCGGGACGGGGCGTTAGAAAGAAGATGGAGGTGGCAGCGCTGGCGGTGGAGTAGGGCTGCGAAAACCGCTGAGGATGGCCACCGAGGGGCATCGATGGTGCAAGCGCACGTGAGATTTCCAAGATGGGACTCGGTTTGCGAACGGGATCTAATCTTTGGTTGTGGAGATCGATGGTTGATGTAAGATGGCGAGCTTTGCAGCGGCAGAAAATTTCCTACCCTATCGAAAAAAGCGCGAGAAGGGTTGGGCAAACCTCGGATATCCCACGTCTGACAAGAGCGGCGAAACGTGGGCACGCGAGGGGTGGAGATTAGACCCTCGCGGGTCCGACCTTATTAATAGCTTGTGGTGGAAGCGGTTCAACACGTCAGGAAGATGCGGGGCGGAGCGCAGGGGCACTTGATGCGCTGCGCCGATGGGAACTTCTACGTGGTCAAGTTCCGGAATAATCCGCAGCATCTGCGGGTGCTGGCGAACGAGATGCTGGCGACGCGGCTGGCGGAGCGCGTGGGACTGCCGGTGCCGGTGACAGAAGTAGTGGAGGTGGATGAATGGTTGATCGAGCACACGCCGGAGCTGAGCATTCAGCTGGCGCACAGCACGATCCGATGCCAGGCAGGACTACAATTCGGGTCGCGGTACGTGGTGAGTCCGCTGGAAGGGCAGGTGCTCGATTATCTTCCGGTGGAAATGCTGGGTCTGGTGCGGAACCTGGAAACGTTTGCCGGAATGTTGGCGCTGGACAAGTGGACGGGAAACGCGAACGGGCGGCAGGCGGCATTCTGGAGAAAGCTGCGGGAGAAGAAGTACACAGCGGCGTTCATCGATCAGGGATATTGCTTTAATGCAGGGGAGTGGAGTTTTCCGGATTATCCGCTGCGGGGCGTTTATGCAAGGAATGAAGTGTACGAAGCGGTGCGCGGCTGGGAATCGTTTGAGCCGTGGCTGGGACGGATCGAGAAGATGGAAGAAGATGCGGTGTGGAGCGTGGTGAACGAGATTCCTCCGGAGTGGTATGAGAGCGACTCGGATGAACTGGAGAAGCTGGCGCGGACGCTGATGGGACGGCGGAGCGTGGTGCGGGAGTTGATCGAGGCGTTTCGAATTTCACCGAGGCGACCGTTTCCGCGGTGGGTGGAACACTAGAGTGGACCGCCTTTGCCGCGGGGATGCGGGGACTTCAGAGTTTCCCACCCAGCCGCAAAGGACGCGACAAGGGTGGGTGGCCGGCAGGTGCATAGATCCTTCGCGCAAAAGACGCGCTCAGGATGACAGACTGAGTCGAGGTTGATGGCGGAGAAGCGCAAGCTCGAGTATTTCCTGCTGCGATATGTGCCGGACGCGGTGAAGGGCGAGTTCGTCAATGTGGGACTGGTGGCGCTGAGGCACGGAGCGAATGGCGCGGAGTTAGTGGACGTGCGCTTCACAAAGGATTGGAGCCGCGTGCACTGTCTCGATCCGCAGGCGGATGTAGAGGTGTTGGCCGCGCTGGAGCGGGAGATGAGGCAGGAAATCGGGCAGGGGCGGGACCGGGCGGCGCTGCTGCGCAGAATGGAGGATTCGTTCTCGGGCGTAGTGCAGCTTTCGCCGGCGATGGCGGTACTGACGGAGAAAGACGCGCTGGAGGAGGTTGAAGATGCTGCCCGGATTTTTCTGGAGGCTCCGAAGGCGCGGCGGACGCGGGAGCCAGCGGGGCGGCAGAGAATTCTGGGAGTGATGCGGGATGGGTTCGAAGAAGCTGGAGTTCTGAATCTGCTGAGCGCAGTTCCGGTGGCGCCGTACACGAAGACGGGCGATCCGTTTGAATTCGATTTTGGATATCGCGTGGGGGGAGAGATCAAATTGTTGCATGCGGTATCGATGCGGGCGAGCGTGGATGGGGCGGTTTTGCTGGCGGCGAGGTATCCGAAGATCGCGCCGGTGATGGAGCAGGTGGCGGGCGGAGTTCCTTTATTGACGGCGGTGATTGAAGCGGAACTGGATCGGAGCCGCGCGGAGGTTGGGTTTGCGCTGGAGATGATGGAAGAGAGCCAGATTCGAGTGGCGACGACGGCCGAGATGGCGGGGATTGCGGAAGCAGTGAGAGTGGAGTTGAGGGCGTGATGCTGATTGCTAATTTCATACTAGGCGTCTTAAGTTTTGCTTTCCCAATCGCACTCATCGATTGCTGGTATTTCAAGATGTGAAAAGGAAAGCTCCGCGGCGGCGGGGCTTTTTTATTGGGAATTTCGAACAGCACAAGGTTCTTCGACTGCGTTTGTCCTCCGGCAAACCGGAGCACAATCCTCGCGCAGAATGACAAAGCTGAGCGCAAGTCGTACGTGATTTTGCCGGCGGGACGCCGGCGCTACGAGAGAACATCATGAACATTAAAGAGACGTTGCGCGGCGCATGGCGCCGGATGGCGGGAGTGTCGGCGGAGGGTCGTGGTTCCCACTTCTCCCAAAACCGGGGAGAAGCGGGGCATCCCCTATCGGATGAGCGGCTGGCGAAGCGGCGGAGGACGTCGGCGCTACCGTCCATCTTCAATTCGTATGGGCCGTTGAACGATGCGATGCCGAAGCCGACGCCGTACAACCTGCGGCGATTTTCGGAGACGCCGATTGCGCGGCGGGCGATCAACTGTATCAAGGACCGGATCGCGGGGATGCGGTGGAGGATTCAGCCGCGCCAGGGATATTTGCTGGAGAGCATCCCGTACGGAGCGGAGCGAGCGAGGATTCTCACGGCGAATTTTGAGGCGCCAAACCCGGATGACTCGTTCCGGTCGTTCTCCGAGCAAGTGCTGGAAGACATTGTGGTGGGAGGATTCGGGGCGATCGAGGTGCAGAGGAATCCGGGATGGAGTACAGCAAGTTTGGGAGGTAAGAATCCGGCGAACCTGGGACCGGACAGCGAGTGGCAGGTCGGGCAAATTCGCATGTCTGGCAAAGGTGGCGAGACATGGGGCAACTCATTCTCTTCAAGCGGCCTGCCGCTGGTGTTGTGGCCGGTGGATGGGGCATCGATCCGGATGAATGTCGACTGGGACGGATCACCGACGTCGGAGCGGTATGTGCAGGTGAGCGAGGCGTCAAACACGCAGATCAAGCTGGATGATGACGAGCTGATTTACATCCGGCTGAATCCGAGGACGCACACGCCATTCGGGCTGGGGCGATTGGAGGTGGCGTTTGAGACGATCAACGCGTTTCTGGGAGCGCACCGGTATGCCGGACGGCTGGCGTCGAACACGGTGGTGCAGTATGCGCTCTGGCTGCAGGATTTGACGCCGGAGCATCATGAGCGGCTGATCCGGTGGTGGCAGGACGAGATTGAGGGCACAGGGAAAGTGCCCATCCTATCGGTCGAGAGCAAACCGGAAGTGCTGAGGTTCGGTGGAGGCACCGATGCAGACTTGCGACTGCAGTGGCAGGAGTTCCTGCTGCGAGTCGTCGCTTCCGCGTTCGACCTTCCTCCGTTTTATCTGGGGGTGGAGCGGGATGTGAACCGCTCCACCGCGGAGGAATATTCAGACCTGGCGTTCCGGCAGGCGATTGTGCCGACGGCGCGGCTGCTGGCGGAGTCGCTGACGCGGGATGCGATTCAGAAGAAGCTGGGATGGAACGATCTGGAATTTGCGTTTGCGGAGCTGGATACGACCGATCCGCTGGAGGAGGCGCAGATCCAGCAGATCCTGCTGCAGAACGGAGTGCTGACGGTGAATGAGGTGAGAAGGATGAGGGGGTTGCCGGAGTTGGAGGGTGGACAGCAGGTGGCGGACGTCGGACCTCAGGGAAATTCGTAGGTGGGGGAACACTGGCGAGTTTCCCGCCGGGCCTTTCGTGCGAGCAGCAAGCGCGGGTCCTTCGACTGCGGGGTGCTCCGGCGAGCCGGAGCACAATCCTCGCTCGGGATGACAGAGATAGGTGGGGAACCTTCGCGGCAAAGAGCGCCGCTCGGGATGACAAGGAGTCAGGAATGATGGAACTGGAGAGCATGGCGGTGGAGTTGCCGGAGGTGGAGGGGCATCCGAACCGGGCAGAGTTTCGCGGAGTGTTGACGATCGTCGACGTGCCATCGCAGCGGGCGCCGTCGGGATCGAAGGGGCATCGGGTGGTGCTGACGAGGGCGGCGGCTGAGGAAGCACTGCCATCGCTGCTGGGAATGGCGCTCGATTATGCTCCGTCGTTTGACCGGCACGATGCGCGGCGCAAGGTCGGAGTGATCACGAGCGCGGAGATTGTGGGAAGGAGTCTCGAGATCGGCGGGTATCTGTACGCGAAGGATTTTCCGGAAGTTGTGGAAGAAATCGCGAGAAGCGGACGCCGGGCGGTAGAGTTCAACCCCCGAACCTCGGGGCTGGAGGCAGGGAATCGGAGTGAGTCCCCGAAAGGCAACATTCCCACCCTGTGCGGGCGAAGAACGGCACGACCGGGGAGGAGCAACCTGGGCGACGCGAGGACAAGCCTGCGCGCGTCGTTGGCAGCGGCGGTGGAGCGGCTGAGAGAGCTAACGAGCGGGATTGCAGGGAAGAAAGTGGCGAGGCTGCAAGCGGGAGATTTGACGAGCGGCGGCGCCGGGCCGGAACTGGGAATGTCGTTTGAGGTGGCGGATGTGATCCTGGCGGATCGTCGATCGAGTGTGTGGATTCTGACCAAGGTGACGTTCACCGGGGCGGCGATCTTGCGAAGAAATCGCGCGGCGTACGCAGGAACGTGGATTGGGCTGACCCCCGAGTCTCGAGTGGTGAGAAAACAATTCACCACAGAGAGCAACAGAGAGAATGCATAGATTCCCCGGCTTCGCTCAGGACGACAGATCGAGAGGAGAACTCGCAGATGACAGGTCGAGAATCAGGAGGAAATGAAACTCATGAATGAAGAGATGGTGCAGCAGTTGATGGCGACGGCGGAACGGCTGGCGACAGCAGCCGAATCGCTGGATCGCGTGTTAGGACGGCTGGATGCGCAGCAGGAAGCGCTAAACGCGAAAGTAGACAGGATCGTGGCGGCCGTGGACGAAGAGCCGCGGCATGCGGAAAACGGCGAAGCAGCGCGGGAATTGCAGGATCGCGTGGCGGAGCTGGAAAAGTCGAATGCCGATCTGAAGGCGCAGGCGGCGCGTCTGGTGCGGAAAACGCTGCCCCCGATGGTGTCGGCAATTCTGGCCAAGAGCGAGGAAGCGGGCGCGGAGAAAGTCGACAAAGGCGTGCTCGATAAGACGCTGCAGAGTTTGAGCGTGGAGCAGCGAATTGCGGTGAAGGCGGAATTGGCGCGGGCGGGAATCATCGAGTAGGCCCGCACCCTGCCGCAGAGGAAGCGGCCCGGGTGGGACAACCCCGGCGCGTGATGTTCCCGCGTCTCGCAAAAGCGGCGAGAGCCGGGGCATTCCAGTCGGAGGGAGTTAAGAAGGCGTGACTTCGGTCGCGCCTTTTGCTTTTTCGGGGACTGGAAGATCGCCCACTCTGTCGCAAAGAACGCGACGGCGGTGGGGAAAGCGGTCCCCGGAGATGCATCGATCCTTCGCGGCGGAGAACGCCGTTCAGGATGACAAATCAAAGTTTGAATTTCAAGGCAGGACAAATCAGGAGAGGAGAAAAGATGAGAGGACAATTTTTGGATTTGATGGCAGCGGCGGATTATCTGGGGCCGGGAGCGGTGGAGATCGACCGGTACCAGACGGAGATTTTCGACATCGTGCGGAGGCGCGGGGTATTCGGACAGCGAATCAAGCAGGTTCCGGCGACGGGGCATCCATCGAGGTTTTTCGAGGAGACAGCGATCGCTGCACCGACAGCGGCGCAGGCGTTCATGGATCCGCGGACCATTGTGCCCACGGTGCAGGCTCCAACGCGAGTGGAGCTGTCGGTGCCACTGAAAGCGCTGGTGTCGCAGATCAACTACAACCTGTTCGACCTGGAAGTGACGGCGCAGCAGAGCCAGTTCGCGTACCTGCAGGCGAAGGACCTGGCGGACGCGGTCGAGGGGCTGATGCGCACGCACGACGTCGCACTGTGGAACGGCACCGACACTTCGCTGAGCGCGCCGATGACGCCGCAGTATTTCGGCGTGATCGGGCAGATCGAGGGAGCGACGAATCCGCAGACCGTCACGGTCGCGAAGAGCAGCAATGCGATCGTGCAGACGATCAAGACCGCGGTTGCGCAGATGGTGTCGAACGCGTCGTACCAGGTGCGGCCGACGGCGATCTATGCGAACCCGATGCTGCTGGACTTGATCGACCAGGAGATGAAGACGGCGTTCAACCAGGTGCTGAACACGGTCGAGATCACAGGGGGATTCACAGTGAAGGCGCTGTCAACCCAAGCCGGGGAGTTGCCGCTGATTCCAGAGTGGGCGCTGGGCTACACGGGAACGCTGGGATCGGGAGCGGTGCTACCGGCGTACATCGTGAGCGAGGATCTGATCGAGTATCACTGGCTGACCGATCCGAATCCGCGGGTGTTCAAGCTGGGACTGCCGGGCGCTCTGACCCAGCAGATGGTGGTGGTGAAGTTTGGGGCTCCGGTGGTGAAGTTGCCAAACGTCGCGCACTACGAAGTGAAGGTGACGGATTAGAGGCGAGCGGACAGTGGAGTTCCCACGTCTCGCAAAGACAGCGGGACGTGGGGCATCCGCAATGTTGTGATCAGGCGGAGCAAAGAGAAATCATCATGAATTATCTGGATGCTACGGAGTATCTGACGTATGGGCTGGATGCTGCTACCGATCAGTCATGGGTGACGGTGGCGTCGGCGATTATCGACGCACATTGTCGGCGGGCGACATTGGGAGTGAATCAGTACGAAGAGCGCATCAAGATGCCGGCGGAATTGAATGCGGTGCGGCTGAGCTACCTGCCGCTGGTGACGGTGGCGCCGGCGACGACGCCGATCGTGTCACTGCAGGGACGATATGGGATTCCGCGGCGCGGGGAGTGGCCGATTCCCGAGGTGAGCCTGGAATTCGCGCTGGTGTTTGCGCTGCCAGGCGTGTGGACCGCGATCGATCCGACGACGATTGATATCTGGCCGGATGCCGGAGAGCTGACATTTCCGGTCAATGCTCTGGGGCTGTTCTTCAACGAAGTCGATGTGGTTTACAACGCCGGACTGGCGACGATTCCCGACGGAGTCAAGGTGGCCTGCGCGCAGATCGTGAAGAATGCGCAGGCAACGCCAGGGCTGAATGTGAAGTCGAGCAAGATCGACCGCATGCGGATGGAATATTTTTCGGACAAGCTGGTCGATGAGACGGTGACGGCCTTGCTGGAACCGTACGTGGCGAGAAAAGGATCGTAGAAAAAAACGAGGCGTGAGAGGTCCGGGACCGGAGGCAATCATGGGAGGAACGTTTTGCGGGGCGGGGCTGCTACGGGCGGCGGATGCGTTGCTGGAGGCGCTGGGAGGGGAATCGGTCAGCCTGCTGCTGCCGGCAAGCGCGACTGCGAGTGATGCGGCAGGACAGGTGGGATTGGTAGATCCGGGAGTGCAGCAGGTGATCATCGCGCCGGTGGTGACGCATGAAATGGCGACAGGGACGCTGGGGCCGCGACGGAGAGTTGAGTTCACGCTGCCGGCCTCTGGGATCGTGGGCCAACTGCCGGCGCTGGGTATGGCGACGGCGGACGATCTCTTCAGCGCGCTGCTGGGATTGATGTATGACGGCGACCTGTTCCACATCGAAAAGGTCGTGCCGGAGAATTTTGCGGGGACGGTCTACTTCTACGTGGTGACGGCGGTGGAGTGAGGAAGGGAAGCGGTCAGAGGTCAGGAGTTGGGCATGCAATTTGCGAAGGACAGTTTTCTTCTGGCGCTGCAGCAGAGGCTGGCGGCGCTGAATCCGTCGCGGACGGTGACGGTGAACGGGGCGACAGTTCCAGCCGTGGTGGCGGTAGAGAATCTGCCGCCATCCTCGATAGAACCGCAGGCGAATGCGTTCTATCTCGAATGGGGCGCGGCCACCGTGGCCGACGGGCACGCGGGAAACAGCGCGCTGATGAGCCTCGAATGCCAGATTTCGTACTACACGCTGGGCACGGTGCCGAGCATGGTGGATCGTGGGCGAGTTCTGGGGCAACTCGATTGCGAGCTGCTGAGCATTTGTCAGCCGACCGGTACGGAGAAGATGGACTACACCCAGGCTCCGGCGGCAGATCTGGGAACGAGAGTGTTCTGGAGCCAGCCGGTTTTTGAAGAAAAGCGCAAGAGCGCGGCAGAAGACGAGGCGGAGGCGCATCCGGGTGCGCGGGTGGAACGGCTGGCGAGGGTGACGGTTTTCTTTTTTTCGGAGGTGACGCTGTCATGAGCAGTTCTCCGTTGCGGGCGGCGATGGTGCCGGTGACACGGCAGATGCGGGCGTACTTTGCGCCGGTGAACCGGACGAACGAGACGCCGACAATTTTCGATCCGGGATTGTGCGGGATGTTTGCGCTGGAGGCGCCGCCGGTACCGTGGCTGGACCTGGGTTGGGTTGAAAACTTCGAGCGCTGGTACGGGACGGCGACGGTCGCGGTGCGGTCGGGCACGAAGGGATTGCCGACGGGACAGTACCGGGGGCCGCTCGAAGCGGGAGTCGCGTTCGACTTCCGCGAGTGGGGCAAGCTGCAGATGGCGTTGGCGGGCGGATCGGAACACATGAATGTGCTGGCGCCGGCCGCGGGAATCGCCTCGCCAGCGCCGTCGGGAGGGATTCCGGCACCGGGAGTTGCGGTGCTCGCGGGATCAACGGCGAGCGAACTCAATTTTGGGGCGGGGGCGGCCAGCGCGTTCGCAGCGGGACAGTTGATCGCGGTCGATGTCGACTATCAGCAGCAGAGCGGATACGTGGGGTCGGGGATCGCAGCCGCGTATGTGAGCAACGCAGCGGCAGTGAACCAGGACGTGAATTACGTGCGGCGGGTGACGTTCAACGTCGGAAGGGTAACTGCAGTGACGGCGACTTCCGTCCTGCTGGCGCAGCCGCTGCTGGGAGGGGCGCCGGCGGGGGGAGCGTCGGCGCAGGTGGTGGTGGCATTCGTGGATCGGGAAGGGGGATCGTTCTTTCAAGAATGGTCCGCACTATTTGTCGCAGAAGAGGAATCGGGCGGGCGGGTTTGCTTCTACTATCCGCGGCTAAGTCCGAGCGCGGGATTGACAAGCGGGAGCAAGGGGCTCGTGCGAGAGAGCCGGAAGGCGATCGTAAAGGCGGAAACGTTGGAGTCGCTGGCATTGCAGGCGTCTTTCTCGGCGCTGCCGTATGCGGATCCGAACGATGGGCAGACGGTGTTGTGTTATCGAAGTTACTTTCCTGCGGAAATGGCGGGAGCGTATTGAATATCTCACGTCTCACACAATCGGCGAGATGTGGGACATCCCAAGGTGAAGATTTGGTTCCTGCCCGGGCGCAAAGGACGCGATTAGGTAGGGCGATCATGGACTTTTGAATCATGAAACTGACGATTGACAACTTGCAAGGTGCGGGGCCAGCGGATTACACGGCGGTGTTGGATGGGACGATCGCGCCCCAGGTGGAGCGCATCATCAACCGTCCTTCGCAGATGAAGTGCAGCCTGGTGGCGAACACAGGTGGATTCGTCGTCCCGGTCGCGGGAGCGCGAGTGAGTCTGGCAAAAGCGAACGGAAGTTTTGTGTTCACCGGATATCTGACGCAGGCGCCGCAGCTCGAGCATCTGGGATGGGGCGAGCGAGGCACGGTGTACCGGTATAGCTTGATCGCGGAGAGCGACGAAGTGCTGCTGGATCAGAAGGCGCTGCCGAACCGGGCTCCGTTTCTGAACCGAAGCGCGGGTTCGGCGCTACGACAGCTGGCAGAGGATCTGCTGCCCGGGGAATTCGATACGAGCGCGATCGAAGAAGTGGACACGCTGGCGACGTACACGGTGAATCCGCAGAAGAAGTTTTCTGACCATGCCGCGCAGATCGCGCTGGCGGCGCGAGCCAGCTATCGAACGACGAATGGGGAACTTGTTTTGTCGCCGGTAGGAGCGGCGAGTTATGCGATCGAGGAAAGCGACGCGAGTTTTTCGCCAGCCGGATTGAAGATGAGCTGTCCGAACCTGCTGGTGAACGACGTGACGGTGATTGGGCTGGATGAGCCAGAGGCTTACGTTCGCGATTACTTTGTAGGCGATGGACTGAGCCTGCGTTTTTATCTTTCGCAGACGCCATTCCAGCAGAGCCGCGGAGCGCTGATCGAGGAAGAGTACGACGGACCTGCGCTGGATGCGGCGACCTGGGCGGTGAACGATCCGACAGCAGCGATTTCTCTTGCCGCACAGACACTCGAGGTGAATGGAGGAGCCGGCGAGGGACAGACGACAGTGGCATTCGTCGAACAGATCGAGATGGGCGGCGCGCTTGAGTTCCAGCATGGAGACGTGAGCATCGCCGGGCCGTCGCAGGGGGTGCTTGGCGGGTTGTATGCGGGAGCGATTTCGGCGGCAGGATGCCTGGCGGGATTTCAAGTGACTCCGTCGGAAGCAGGATCGAACATTCAGGCGCTGATCACCGGCGCACCGACCGGGCCTGTGGTGGCGACGACGCCGGGGCACCGGTATGTGCTGACGACCTACTTGTATTCGATGGAGGTGTACCGGTCGCAGCAGAGGTATCACTCGTCGTCGCACCCAGCGGGCACGGGCTGGGGCGGAGCGGCGGTGCCTGCAAACACGCGAGTGGTGCTGGAACTGCATGACATCGATCCATCGAACCCGGCGACGATGGTCGGCGCGGCGACCGTGCTGTATGACGACGTGATCGAAAATGCTCCCGGGTTCTGCACGTATGCGCTAGTGGATGCGATTCATCTGCAATGCAGCATCGCGTACACATACGTGGGACACATCGCGTTGCCGGAGGTACGGGTGGCGCTCCCGAACAGCAATTATGTGACGCAACTGATCGGCTCGATTGCGGATGGAGCGCAATGTCAGATTGTGAGTTCAACCACGCTAGATTTCCTGGCGCAGGCGGTTCCGCCGCTGAACACGATGATTGCCGTCAGTTATCGAGGAACGGGACGAGCCGTCGCCGAGGTGCAGAGCGGCGCGAGCGTGACGAAGCTGCAAAGCGGACCGGACGACGGGACGCGCGGCCTGAAGAGGACGGTGACGGCTCCGAGTGCGCGGACGCAGGCGGACTGCGAGAACGCGGCATTGGCTATTCTTGACGACCGAACGGAAATGGCATGGTCTGGCAGCTACGCGACCTGGAGCGACTTCCTGCCTGGCGGAGCCACGGACATTTTTCCTGGGGATGCGGTGGCGGTGAATGTGCCATCCCGGGAAGCGGCGTTCACGGCCATTGTGAGGAAGGTCACGATCAGCGTCGAAGACCCGGCCGGCGACCGGGGGATGTACGCGATTGAGTTCGCGAACGACGCGGCTGCGGCGTTGGCGTTGGAGGATGAAGCGAACGCGGTGACGATTTCGCTGCTGGATCAACCCGCAGCAATCACGACGGACCAAGTGGGCGCGTGTTACCTGGAGAATCTTACCAATGCTCAGGTGGTGACAGTAAGCGCGACGACCGTGAATATAGACGCAGGGCTGCAGCCTTCCAGTGGGTGCGGGATCGAGGTTCGCCTGCACGATTACGGGTGGGGCGAGGCCAACGACCGGAACCTGTTGGGACGATTTGCGACAGAGACGTTCAGCCTGCCGAGGCTGGCAAGCGCTCAGACCTACTTCCTGCGCCTCTATGACAACTCGTCGCCGCCGCGATATTCGAGGTATGCGGCAGCGCTGCATGTGAGCTGTCCGTTATGAGTCAAGAGATGGAGATGCAACGAAGCATGGGAAGCGCAGGGAAGGCCGCGGCCTACACGTCCAAAGACTTTCAACTGGAAGTGCTTGGGCAACTGGCGGAGATGCAGGAAGCCGCTGAGTCGCTGCGAGAGTCGTTCGCGCGCGAGGCGTCGCGGCAGCAGGACAGCAAGCTGCTGCGCTTCGATGGAAGAACACTGATCGCGATTGGGGCAATCGCGCTTTCACTGACGGGTTACGTGCTGCAGGACGCGCGGAATACGTCGAAGCGGGATGCGGAAATTGAAACCATGAAAGCGAGAGTGACCCGCCTGGAGGAGATTGCGGCGACGAACACGGAAGGCAGAGTACGGACCGAGGTGGAACTCGGGGAGTTGCGCGACGGCCAGGCGGAGATCAAACGCATGATCGAGGCGCACGACACCGCCAGCAAGAAGGGAATATCCGCGAGAATGAGTGGGGGTCGAGGAGAGCCGGGAAGATGAGCGTGAGTGAGATTTCGGTAATACGCGTGATCGACCGGGAGTTTCAGCAAGACGTGCTGGAGAAACTGAGCCGCCTGGAGGCCAAGATGGAGATGCTGGCAGGAAACGGCCAGCCCGGACGCATGACGCTGGCCGAAGAACGAATTGTGGCGCTGGAACGGAATGACGTCAGAAGAACGGTCATCGAGAGATTCGTGAACGCCGGAATTGCGATCCTGATCAGCGTTGCGGTCGCCCTGCACGGGCACTGGTGGAAATAGGCCAAAGGCCGAAACCGGAGTGCGGTTGCTGGAAAGATTGAATAGAAACGAGAGGAGAAGACGATGAGCGCGACACCAAGTACGACGATAGTTACGAATCTGAAGAATGCAGCCACGCCAACGGCGAACACGCTGAAGGCGGCGAACGCAGCCGGAATCGACGCCAATGGCATGCTCGCCCTGGCGCAGAGCAAAGCGTTGGAGTTGAAGACCTGCCTCACGCTGCTGGCACGGGCGACCGACGGCGCAGACGGAAATCTGACAACGATCAACAACATTCTGGCGAGCCTGTCGTAGAGGAAAGATCGACTTTTGGCCGGGGATCTCCCACTTCTGGCGAAGGCGAGAAGTGGGGGCATCCCCCTTTTTTTGATGACCCTCGGCGAGGGTTGGGAGGAAATATGAATTTTCTGAATCAGTTGTTGCGCGGGATTGCATTCATCCCCGCCCTGGTAAATGGGATTGAGGGTATGTTCGCGTCGAAATCGGGGACGGAGAAGAAGGATGCCGCGATGTCGTTTCTGGAAAACGCATTGCAGATGTCGGATGCGGTGGCGCAGCGGGAAATCATCGATCCGGAACAATTTCGCGACGGAGTGTCTCGTATTATCGATGGAGTGGTGGAGTGCATGAATGCGTCGGCGTGGGCGAAGGGGAACTCGCAGACACCGGCGGCTTCACCACAGTAACGCTGCGGGAGTCAGCCATTCCCACACAGTCGCAAGGAACGCGAGAAGGGTGGCTGGCTCGGCAGTTCGAGCTGCTGATTTGCACGAACGCCGCGCGCGGCGCCGAATGCGGGGGATATCCCTCGGCCCGCTGGTGAAAGTGCGGCCGTCGGGATGACGAGCCGCCTCTCTATCCAATTTCTTCAGACCAGGTTTCGAGGTTCTTTTTGACCTGGGCCATGAACTGATCGGCAACGGCGCCGTCGATAAGGCGGTGATCGTAGCCGAGGGTGAGGTGAACCACGGAGCGAATGGCGATGGAGTCGTTACCGTCTTTGTCGGTGACGACAAGCGGCATTTTCATGATGCCGCCGACGCCCATGATGGCGGAGTTCGGCTGGTTGATGATGGGGAGGCCGAAAACGGCTCCGAACTGGCCGGGGTTGGTGACGGTGAAGGTCGAACCCTCGACATCTTCGGGTTTCAGCTTTTTGTTGCGGGCGCGCTCACCGAGATCGGTGATGCCGCGCTGCAAACCGAGGAAGTTGAGGTCGCCGGCATTTTTGAGGACGGGAACGATGAGTCCCCAGTCGAGCGCGACGGCGATGCCGACATTGATGTTGCGATGGTAGCGGACGTTGTCGCCTTCGATATTGGCATTGACGATCGGCCACTGCTGAATGGCGATGATGGCGGCGCGCACGAAGAACGGCATGAAGGTGAGGCGAACGCCGTGACGCTGCTCGAATCCGTTCTTGTGTTTAGCGCGCAGATTGACGATGCGGGTGAAGTCCACCTCATACATGCAGTGGACGTGCGCGCTGGTGCGGCGAGACTCGATCATGTGCCTGGCGATCAGCTTGCGCATGTTCGACATAGGCACGAGATCGCCCGGGATCGGCGTGGGGGTTGCCGGGCGCGGCGTAGACTCGGCGGCTGCGGAGGGAGCGGGAGATGCAGGGATGGGAGCAGGTTGGGCAGATCCCTGGCTCTCGATGAACTGCATGATGTCCTGCTTGGTGATGCGGCCGCCGAGCCCGGTGCCGGAAACTTGCGAGAGGCTGACGCCGTGTTCGCGGGCAATCTTGCGGACGAGCGGAGAGGAGCGAGCCTCTTCAGGCTCCTCTTGCGGGGCAGGTACGATGGGGGCAGGCGGCGGGGAAGATTTCTTGTCCTCTTTAGGGGCGGGAGCGGGAGCAGACGCAGCTTTGGCAGGGGCGGGGGCCGGTTTGGCGGAGGCTTCGCCATCGACCGCGATCGTGCCAACAACGGTGTTCACACCGACGGTTGTGCCTTCCGCGACCTTGATCTCCTGAAGGACACCCGAGGCGGGAGCGGGGATTTCGGCATCGACCTTATCGGTCGAGATCTCGAAGAGAGGTTCGTCGCGCTGAACCTTGTCGCCGGGCTTCTTGAGCCACTTGGTGATGGTGCCTTCAACGATGGATTCGCCCATCTGGGGCATGATGATGTCAGTCGGCATGAGTTCCTTCCATGAGGCCCCGAGCGTCCAGAGGCGGGGCCGGCGCAAACGAATATTATAGCGGGTGGTCCGCGCAGCGGCTAAAGCCGCGCGCAAGGAGTAGCCGACTCGCCCAGCTTCAGTGCTGCGCCACCCAAAAGCAGTTTCATCGCGGCGAAGGCATTGCACTAGCCAGAAGTCCGCCAGCCAAAGCACTGCGATTCTCAACAGCGGGTTCATCGCAGGCTGAGAGCACAATCAAAGGCAGATGTGGGCATCCATCGTCCGGGGAAAGTGGTCGTGAGGATGAACAACCTGGACCATCCCTCGGAAATGATCTTTTTCTAGTGGTGATCGTGCTTTTCTGGAATCTCTTTCTTCTCTTCTCTTTTTTCGTCTTTGTTTTCGTCCGCGCTGGGGGCGACGTTGAAGTTTGTCTTCCAGTATTCCTGGACGGCAGGCGGAAGCTTGTCCATGTGGGAGAGGAACATGGTGATCTTCCACATGTCGGGCTCGGTCAGGCTTTGGTCCCAGGCGGGCATGCCGGTGTAGCGCACGCCGGTGCGGATGGTATAGAAGATGTGCCACTCGGGGTCGTCGGGAGGATCAGAAACAAGGTTGGGAGGCGGAGGATACAAGGAAGTGGCCAGAGTCGAAGGCTTGCGGTCGAGGCCTCCGTGGCAGAGGGCACAGTTCATGGTGTAGAGCTTCATGCCGTCCTCGAGATTCTGATCGGTGGGCGCGAGCGGGTTCACGACATGAGGAGCGTGGCGTTCCATGGAGGCGTCAATGGAACTGTCGGCGAGACGGCGTTCGAGATGTCCGGGCGAAACATTGGCGGGCGTGGGAAAGAAGCCGAGAAGAAGGACTCCCAAGGCGCCGAGAATCAGGACGACAAGCGTGATGATGATGCCAAGAACGAATTTCCCCATGAGACCTCCCGAGGTATTGTGGCAGATGAAGAGGGCGGGATGCCAGCAGGGATGCTAGTGGACACCTTGCTTGACCCAGCTCAGGAAAAGAACGAGTGCGCCAGTGGCGGCAATGGCAAGCGCGAAGGATAGGATCAGCCGCGGTGCGTGGCGTAGAAATCCGGAACCATCCGATGATGGCAGGCGCAGGGCGTGGAACAGGAGTGCAACGCTCGCAAGCTCGAGGCCAGCCAGGCTCCAGCAGTAAAACGAGGCACGAGAGCCCGCCGCCCGCCACTGGTCGGCGAGCTTGGGGATGCCATACCAGGCGCTGTAGCAGGCTGCCCACCACAGGTATTTGAGGAAGCAGTTGGCGGCGACAACGATGAGCGCGACCGCGAGAATCCCAGTGAAAATGCGCGTTCCGCGTTGGTGGGTGGACGAGGGTTTCGCGTCGCGCTCAGCAGCGAAGGTCAAGTTTGCCTCTCTGCATTTCGATCTGACCGAGCTCTCGCCGTTTTCCTCTGATCATTACACCGTTGCGCACTTTGATCGCTGAGGGCAGGCTCGCGAGAGAGGCTGTCCTGGCGCGGCCTGCCTCAGTAGGCCCTCAGGCGCCGTGATTCGCGGACCACATCTTGCAGCTTCGGCAGGTAGTGGTGCTCCTGCGGCGGCGAGAAGGGAATCGCGGAATCGAGGCCGGCGATGCGGACGATGGGGCCGTCGAGATCATCGAAAGCTTCTTCGTTGATGATAGCGGCAATCTCTCCGGCGAGGCCTCCGGTGCGGGAGTGCTCGTGCAGGATGATGACCTTGTTCGTCTTCTTCACGGTGGCGGCGATGGCTTCGCGGTCGATGGGAACGAGCGAGCGCAGATCTAGGATTTCGATCTCGATTTCCTCTTTGCTCAGAATGTCGGCGGCTTCGAGCGCAGTGTGGACCATGGCGGCGTAGGTGATGATGCTGAGATCACGCCCTTCGCGGGAGACGCGGGCTTTGCCGATCGGCACTATGTAATCATCCGCGGGAACTTCTTCCTTGATACGGCGGTAGAGATATTTGTGCTCGAAGAAAAGGCAGGGATTGTTGTCGCGGATGGCGGCTTTGATGAGTCCTTTGGCGTCGGAGGGGGTGGCGGGGCAGATGAGCTTGAGTCCGGGATTGTGGACGAACCACATCTCGGGATTCTGCGAGTGGAAGGGGCCGCCGTGGACGTATCCGCCGCTGGGGCCGCGGAGGACCAGCGGGGCGGGCGCGCCCCAGAGGTAGTGCGTCTTGGCGACCATGTTCGAGATCTGGTTCATGGCGCAGGCAATGAAGTCGATGAACTGAAATTCGGCGACAGGGCGCATGCCGGTGAGAGACGCGCCGAAGGCGGCGCCGACGATGGCGGACTCGGCGATGGGCGTGTCGATGACGCGCTCGGGGCCGAAGCGGTCGATGAATCCGTCGGTGACTTTGAACGCGCCGCCGTAGATGCCGATGTCTTCGCCGAGGCAGAAGACGGTCGGGTCGCGTTCCATTTCTTCCCAGATTCCCTGGCGGATGGCTTCGAGGTAGGTGAGGAGCATTCGAGTTTCCTGCTGTTCCCGTGAGTTCTTCTGTCGCGACTCGGTAGAGCCGAACACAAGGTCCCTCGACGGCGCAAAACGATTCGCGTTGCTCATCGTGTTGCTTCGCTCGGGATGACAATGCGGGAGAGTGTTGTACAAACCACCACCTTGTCGTCCCGAGCGAAGATGCTCGTTCACGCTAGTGAACGAGCACCGCAGTCGAGGGACATTTTGTTTCCCGTTCGTACCAATCGGCTGCCAGATCTTTCCAGTGCGGATTCTTCCGCGTGATCAACCACTCTTTCTTTTCGCGGCGCCAGCGCTTCAGTTGCTTCTCGCGATTGATCGCCCGCACCACATCGTCGAAACTTTCCCAGTATACGAGGCGAGTGCAGTTGTAATCGTCGGAGAATCCTTCGTAAATGTGGTTTTTTTGCTGCCATACTCGCTTGCGCAGTTTGTTCGTCATGCCAATATAAAGTGCGTGTCGCGATACGCTTTGCATCATGTAGACGTAATAAATGTACTCGTCGCGCATGTGCTTCTCGCTGCGTGAACAAAAGGTCCCTCGACTTCAGAAAACGATTCGCTTCGCGAATCGTTTTCTTCCGCTCGGGATGACAATGGGAGCAGCATTTCACATGAAAGCGTTGCGAGTCTGTGATGAGTAAACATTAAAATCCACAACTCTATTTCAAATGCACGGCGGCTTCGGTTTCTTTGTAGGCTGCCGATCCCTTCTTTACTTTCGGCATGCCGTACTTCGGTTTGATATCGTGGCAGCCGTTTTCGCAGAAGACGCCACCTTCGGCTGACTCGGGCGTTGGCATCGGGGAATTCACTGCAATCTCTCGTTCTTGTTCGATCTCTCTCTCAACTTCTGCGCTCAAATCTGTATTTTCTTTGGCTGTCAGCCACTTCTTTTCTTTCACCAGATAATTTTCGAATCTGGCGAGCGGGTCACGCTTCTTGTAGAACTCGACCATTTCCTTTGGAACGTAGCTGGCGGCGTCGTGGATGGCGTGGCCTTTCATGCGCATCATTTTGGCTTCGATCAGGGTTGGTCCCTCGCCGCGATGGGCGCGCTCGACGGCTTCGTGGGCGGCGTCGTAAACCTGGCAGGCGTCGGTGCCATCGACGATGATGCCGGGGATGCCGTATCCGATGGCGCGTTCGGCGAGGTCGTGGCAGCGATACTGCATGTCGGAGGGCGTGGAGTAGGCCCACAGGTTGGATTCGACGACGAGCACGAGTCCGAGATTCTGCACGGCCGCGAAGTTAATGCCTTCATAAGTGACGCCGGTGGACTGGCCTCCGTCGCCAATCCAGGTCATGGCCGCGATGTTGCGTCCCTGGAGGCGCGCGCCGAGCGCGACGCCGGAGAGCACAGGAATGAGATCTCCGAGCATGGAGATGGGCGAGACCATGTTGCGCTTTTCGATGTCACCGAAGTGGCTGGTGCCGTCGCGGCCTTTGGTGGGCGAATCGGCCTTGGCCATGTACTGCATCATCGTGTCGCGTGCGCCAAAACCGCGGACGAGGAGCGCTCCCTGGTTGCGGATCATGGGGGCGAACCAGTCGTCGGAATCGAGCGCGTAGGCGGAGGCGCAAGAGCAGGCTTCCTGGCCGAGCCCGAAGTAGACGCCGCCGACGACCTTGCCTTGCTTGTAGAGATTTTCGAGGGCAATCTCCATTTTGCGGTTGAGCAGCATGAATCGGTAGATCTCGATGGCTTGTTCTTTGCTCAGGTACTTCGAGTGACGAATGGGAGGGACGGGAGAGTTCAGATCGCCTTCGACTTCGTAGCGGACCTTGCCGTCTTTTTCGGTGGCTTGGGTGACGGTGAAGTTGGGGCGCTCAAGGCGGAGGTCGGGGATGGAGTAGGTGCGGAGATTCTCTGCCGAGCTTCGCTCGGCTGGACCCCTGGACTGCGCCCAGGGCAGGCTTTCGGGGACGACCGTCCCTACATGAGCTTTGCTGGTTCCCGCGCCATTGCGCGGACGATGGCCGTTGGAGCTCGATCTGGGCTTCGCTTTCTTATTCCCCATGCAAGGCGGCGCGGAGGGCGCGATATGTTGATGGTATCGCGAGAGGGGAAAAAGGGCTAGGGAAACGACCACAGGGGCTAAAGCCCCTCGACTGTCGCGCCTGACGCGGCCCTCAAAGGGCCGCTCTTCCACGGCGCGTCGGCCCTTTGGGTGCCTCACCGCTTTGGAGGTCAAAGACACCGCGCAGAAATCACGCCCAGGACGTTTCGTCTTCTTTATGGAGGTGGCGGAGTTCGGCGGGAGGTTTCACGGGAACGCCGACGGTGCGTCCCAGGAGGGCGTCAATGGTGTCGACCCAGAGGATTTGGGATTGGAAGACGAGGCCAAAGTTGCGGGAGATGGATTCGGCTACGGCGACGAGATCGAGGGCGCGGCCGAGTTCCTTTTGCATCGAAGTGACCGGCTTGCTGGTGATGCCGCAGGGGATGATCAGGTGGAAGTAGCTGAGATCGGTATTGACGTTAAGAGCGAAGCCGTGGGAGGTGACGAAGCGGGAGATGTGCACGCCGATAGCGGCGAGTTTGGCTTCAGGATCTTGAGCATCCGTCCAGACGCCGGTGAGGCCGGAGACACGCTTGGTCGGGATGGCAAAGTCGGCGCAGGTGCGGATCAAGACCTCTTCGAGGCAGCGGACGAAATCAACCGCGCCGAGGTGCTTGCGACCCGGAAACACAAGGTCCCTCGACTCCAGAGAACGACTCTTCGAGTCGTTCTCCTCCGCTCGGGATGACAGTATCTTTAGATCCGCTCGGGATGACAGTGAATTGGGGTTTGGATAGCCCCGCAGGTCGAAAATAGGGTAGCCGACGATCTGTCCGGGACCGTGGAAGGTGACGTCGCCGCCACGATCGCATTGGAAGAGCTCGACACGGCGCTGCTTCAGGAGTTTGGGCGAGGCGACAACGTTGGCGGCCTTGGCGTTGCGGCCGAGAGTGATGACGGGCGCGTGTTCGAGCAGGAGCAGGACGTCGCCGATTTTGCCGTCTTTGCGCAGGGCGACGAGTTGCTGCTGCAGTCTAAGGCCGGTGGCGTAGTCGACGGTGCCGAGTTGGACGATGGAGATCAGGATATTCCCGCCACGGATTCACGCAGATCCAAAATCAACCTTTTCACCATGGAGGACACGGAGGAAGTGCATAGATCCTTCGCGCAGAATGCGCGCTGAGGATGACAACATTGTTTTTCGCTCTTTATGGGTTCTGTCCTTCGTTATCCCAGCGTTTACTTCTGGGTTTGAATTCCCGCGTCTCGGAAAATCGGCGAGACGTAGGGCGTCCCACTCTCAAAACGCTCACACCGGCTGAAACCCTAAGCATTGATGGCCATTCCGTACACGCTATTGGATGCGTCCAGCATGGCTTCGGCTAGCGTGGGGTGGGCGTGGATCGTCCACACCAGGTCTTCGACGGTGGCTTCGAGTTCCATGGCAGCGACGGCTTCGGCGATCAGTTCGGTCGCCTGTGGACCGATGATATGGACTCCGAGGATCTCGCCGTAGTCGGCGTCGCTGACGATCTTGATGAAGCCTTCGTGTTGGCCGACGATTGAAGCGCGCGAATTGGCGGTGAAGGGAAACTTGCCGAGTTTCACGTTGTATCCGGCTTCGCGGGCCTGGGTTTCGGTGAGTCCGACGCTGCCGATTTCGGGATGACAGTATGTCGCTCCGGGGATGCGCTCTTTGTTGACCGGCTTGCAGGGCTTGCCGGCGATTCGTGCAACGGCGACCAGACCTTCCATGGCTCCGACATGAGCCAACTGCGGCGTGCCAAGGACGATATCGCCGATGGCGTAGACGCCGGGCTCGGCGGTTTGTTGCCAGGAGTCCACCTTGATGAACTCGCGCTCGGGCTTGATTCTGGTTTTCTCGATGCCGACGTTCTGCGTGCGGGGCTTGCGGCCGACAGCGATCAGGATCTTCTCGGCGTCGACTTTTTGTTGCTTGCCGTCGACCGTGATCGTGACGGAGACGCCGGCTTTCGTCTTCTCGATCTTGTCGACTTTCGCGCTGGTGTGGAAGTTGATGCTGCGTTTTCGGTAGACGCGCGCGAGTTCTTTGGAGACCTCTTCGTCTTCGACCGGAACGAGGCGCGGCAGCATCTCGATGATCGTGACGTCGCAATCGAACGAGCGATAGATCGAGGCAAATTCCACTCCGACGGCGCCGGCACCGACGATCACCATCGACTTGGGGATTTCTTTGAGGCTGAGGATCTCGATGTTGGTGAGGATGCGGTCGCTCACTTCGAGCCCGGGCAGCAGGCGGGCTTCGGAGCCAGTGGCGAGAATCACGTTCTTGGTTTTCAGATTTGTCGTCTTGCCGTCGTTGACGACTTCGACGGTGTGGATGCCGTTTTGCGCTGGGCCGGTGAGTTTGCCGTAGCCTTTAACGGTTTCGACCTTGTTTTTCTTCATCAGGAAGTCGAGGCCCTTGGTGTGCTTGGTGACGATCTTGTTCTTGCGATCCTGGATAGCGGCCCAGTTCAGCTTTCGTGCATCGACGCCTTCAATGCCGAATTCTTTGGCTTCTTTCAGGTGGTCCCAGAGCTCGGCGTTGAAGAGCAGAGCTTTGGTGGGGATGCAGCCGACGTGGAGGCAGGTGCCGCCGAGGAATCCGTCTTTTTCGATCAGCGCAGTTTTGAGGCCGTATTGGCCAGCGCGGATGGCGGCGGTGTATCCGGCGGGACCGCTGCCGATGATGGCGACATCATAAATGGTGTCAGGCAAGGGAATTTTCCTCAGCTAAGAGATGATTCAGCGCAAACTAAGGATTCTAGAACAGGGGGATTCGGCGGGCAAAACTGTGAGTGGTAGAAATTCCTTGGGAGGCCCGGAGCTGGCGCACGCAAACACGGGGTCCCTCGACTGGAGAATAGCCCCGCATTCGCGAGGCTATGCTTTCGCTCAGGATGACAAAAGGCCAGCACCAAGCGGCGGACCAGGGCGCCGCCGTTCCAAGAATCTAGTTGCTTTCGTTGCTGGCGCGCTTCCAGGAGATCAGCTCGCCAATGGTGGAACTGGTGCTGGAGACCGGCTGCTTGTAGGCTTCGACTTCGGAGCGGGAGGCTTCTTCGCCGACCGCGCGGATGCTGAGCCCGACTTTCTTTTCTTCCGGACTCATCTTGATGATCTTGAACTCCTGCTCCGTTCCCGGCTCGAGATGGAGCGGCTGGCCGTTACCGTCGGTGGCTTCGGATTTGTGGCACAGGCCCTCGACTCCTTCGGCGATTTCCACAAACGCACCGAAGGCAGCGACGCGCAGGACCTTGCCATGCACGACATCGCCGATGTGGTGACTGGCAAAGAACGATTCCCAAACATCGGGTTGGAGCTGCTTCATGCCGAGCGAGAGGCGGCGCTTGTCGGGCTCGATGGCGAGGACGACGGCCTTGACCCGGTCTCCCTTCTTTAGAACTTCGGAGGGATGCTTTACCCGCTTGGTCCAGCTCAGATTGCTGACATGGACCAGGCCGTCGATGCCGTCCTCGATTTCGATGAACGCGCCAAAATCGGTGAGATTGCGAACCCGGCCCTCGACGGTCATGCCGACCGGGAATTTCTCGTGCAGCGAATCCCAGGGATTGGGCGCGAGCTGGCGCATGCCGAGGGAAATGCGGCGCTCGGTCGGATTGACATTGAGCACGACGCACTCGACCTGATCGCCAACGTTGACCAGCTTCGAGGGATGCTTCATGCGCTTGGACCAGGTCATTTCGCTGACATGGACCAGGCCTTCGATGCCCTGTTCGAGCTCGACGAACGCGCCGTAGTCGGTCACGCTGATGACGCGTCCCGAGACGTGGGCGCCGACCGGATAGCGATGCTCGGCGTCGAGCCAGGGATCGGGCGTGAGCTGCTTGAAGCCAAGAGAGACGCGCTGCTTTTCCTTGTCGTACTTGAGGACTTTGACCTGAATCTGATCGCCGACGTTGACGAGATCCTTGGGATGCGTGAGACGTCCCCAGGACATGTCGGTGATATGGAGCAGGCCGTCAAGGCCGCCGAGATCGACGAATGCGCCGTACTCGGTCAGGTTCTTGACCACACCGGTGAGGACTGCGCCCTCGTCGAGATGCTCAAGAGTCTTGGAGCGCTTTTCCTGCTGTTCGCCTTCGAGGAGTTCCTTGCGGGAGACAACGATGTTACCGCGCTTCTTATTCAGCTTGATGACCGCGACTTCGAGGGTCTGGCCCTTCATGCCGTCGAGATTGCGGATGGGCCGCAAATCGACCTGGGAGCCCGGCAGGAAGGCATGAGCTCCGAGAATGTCGACGGTGAGACCGCCCTTGATGCGGTCGATGACGACAGCCTTGATGGGCTTCTTCTCGTGATGCGCCTTCTCGATTTCATCCCAGGCGTGGATGCGCTGAGCTTTTTGATGGGAGAGGCTGATGTAGCCTTCTTCCGCTTCGCCCTTGTCGCGCATGACATCGATTTCATCACCAGCCTTGACCTTGGGATTGCCCTCGTGATCGAGAACTTCGGCCAGCGGCAACATGCCTTCGGATTTGGCGCCGATGTCGACGACGACGTGTGTCCCGGTCAGTTTGAGCACCGTGCCTTTGATGACACGGTCGTCGCTGACCGCCTCTTCGGCTTCAGTGGTAAAGGTCTCCAGCGCGGCAGCGAAGTCGTCCCCGGCCGGTTTCTCTTCGGCGAGCGAGGGCTGCGACGTTTCCGAAGCCGCGGACTGCTCGGGCTCCGCGTGGCTGTGTTCTGCGGAGACGGGCTCGGCTTCGGTTGCGAGAGCTGAATTGGAATCGTGGGCGGTAGCGTTGCCGTAGGTGGTTTCGTCGAGCAAGGTCATTCCTCTCTGGTGGCGGCATGCGGGGCCTGCGTTGCGGACTGCTGGACGAGTCGTTTGGTTGTGGTGGGCTCATCCTGGCGAATGAGCTTGGACAATCCCAGCTGTCGGACGTTACAGAAAACCCGCGTCCAATGGGAACTCTTCTGACTATAGCAACGCGCCGCGAACAGTGTCAAACGCAAATCCCGCGCAGGTTACAGCAATGTTGCAGCCGTGTGCGGGCATAAGGATTGTCGAGCGAGCGAATACCAGAGCGCGGCGTCAGAATCATCGCTGTCGCAGGTACGCTCGTTACGGATGCCGGTCGGCTGGCACTCGCCTCTGCCTGAGTGCTGACCGCCGACCGTTCGATCTGCTAACCTGCCCAGCTATGGACTATCTGTGGACGCCGTGGCGCTATGCGTACGTTTCCGCCGCAGACAAGACAACCGGGTGCGTGTTCTGCGAGGCGCAGAAGGAAACGGACGACGCGAAGGCGCGCATTGTGTATCGCGGGGAGAATTGCTTTGTCATTCTGAACGCCTTTCCGTACACGCCGGGGCACGTCATGATCGTGCCTTACGCGCACCTCGACGAACTGCAGAAGCTGGCAGCCGAGGCAGCAAACGAAATGATGGCGTTGTCGCAGCGGATGGAGAGAGTGTTGCGCCGGCTTTATCATCCGGACGGGATCAATCTGGGGATGAACATCGGAAAAGCAGCGGGAGCGGGCATTGCCGGGCATATTCATATGCACGTGCTGCCACGATGGGTGGCGGACGCGAATTTCATGTCGGTCGTGGGTGAAACGCGAGTGCTGCCGGAGACGCTGGACGTGACGTGGGAGAGGATGCGGAAGGCGCTAGGAGACAGGTGAGCCGTCGAGCTGCGTTCGACCGGACAGGCAAGGAAGGGCCGTCCCTACATGGTCTCGGTTCTATCCCGCCAGCTTCTGCATTTCTTTTTCGCCGATCACAGCCACGCCGAGTTCCTTGGCTTTGTCGAGCTTTGATCCGGCGTCGGCACCGGCGACAACGTAGTCGGTTTTCTTGCTGACAGATCCGGTGACTTTGCCGCCGGCGTCTTCGATCAGCTTCCTGGCCTCGTCGCGCGTAAAGTGGGCCAGAGTCCCTGTCAGAACGAACGTCTTTCCGGCGAGCTTGATGCCACGTTGTTTTTTCTCACCTTGCATCGTGAGATCGGCATCACGCAGGCGTTTCACTAATTCGCGATTGGCCTTGATGCTGAAGAACTCGGCGATGCTCTCGGCGATCTTCGGTCCGACCTCGGCGACGTTTTGCAGCTCTTCGACGCTGGCATTCTCGATCGCCTCCACCGACCCGAAGTGCTCGGCGAGGAACTGGGCAGTGCGCTCCCCGACCATGCGAATGCCCAAGCCGTAAATGACGCGTTCGAGCGGCAGCTTTTTGGAGTTCTCAATTTCATCAAGGATGTTCTGCGCAGATTTGTCAGCAAAGCGTTCGAGGCTGAGCAGATCTTTTTTTTTCAGGTCGTAGATGTCGGCCACGTTTCTGACGAGGCCCTTATCGATCAGTTGTGTGACGAGCGCTTCGCCCATGCCGTCGATGTTCATCACGCCGCGCGAGGCGAAATGGAGGATAGAGCCAAGCAGCTTAGCAGGGCAGTTGGCGTTGACGCAGCGGTAATCGACCTCGCCTTCGGAACGAACGACTTTAGTCCCGCACACGGGACACTTTTCGGGGACTTCAATCTCCCTGGTCCCGCGCGGATGATCCTTGTCGTCGATGACTTTCGCGACCTTGGGGATGACGTCGCCGCCGCGCTCGACCTGGACGTAGTCGCCGATCTTCACACCCAGGCGCTGGATCTCATCGACATTATGCAGCGTGGCGTTGCGGACGGTGGTGCCGCCGATGGATACGGGAGTCAATTCGGCCACGGGGGTGAGTTTGCCGGTGCGGCCGACCTGCCAGCGGACGTTCTCCAACTGGCTGATACCGGCGCGGGCGGCGTATTTGTAGGCGATGGCCCAGCGCGGTGCCTTTCCCGTAAAGCCAAGTTCCTCCTGCAATGACGTGCGGTCGACTTTGACGACGATGCCGTCAATTTCGTAAGGCAGCGAATCGCGCTTGGCCTCCCAGGACTGGATGAAATCCCAGACTTCGCCCATAGAGTGGACGAGCTTGCGGTGCGGATTGACCTTGAATCCTGCCTTGTCGAGGGCGTTAAGCGTTTCCCAGTGGCGGTCAAAATAAGTTCGGCCATTGACCAGGAGAATGTAGGGAAAGAAGTCGAGACGGCGTTGCGCCGTGATGCCGGCGTCGAGTTGCCGGACGGTTCCGGCCGTAAAGTTGCGGGGATTGGCAAAGGTGGCCAGGCCGTTGCGCTCGCGCTCTTCATTCAGCTTGCGGAATGCGGCGGTAGGCATGAGCAGTTCGCCGCGAGATTCAAAATTCGCCGGGATGCCAGCTTTATTCAATTTTTCCTTGTCAATGGAGAGTGGAATCGAATGGACGGTCCGGACGTTGAGGGTCACATCTTCGCCGACACTGCCGTCGCCGCGGGTGACGCCGCGCGCCAGCCCGCCATCTTCATAGACCAGGGCCAATGACATGCCATCGAGCTTAAGTTCACAAACGTAATCAATCTGCCGGCGGCCGCTGAGCTGGTGCACGCGGCGCTCCCAGTCCCGCAACTCCTCTTCGCTGTAAGTGTTGTCGAGCGACAACATGGGCGAAGAGTGGGGGACTTTCACGAATCCCTCGCGGGGCTTGCCCCCGACACGCTGAGTGGGAGAGTCGGGAGTGATCAGGGAAGGATGCCTGGACTCGAGGTCTTTCAGCTCGTCCATCAGCTTGTCAAATTCGAAGTCGCTGATTTCGGGGTGGTCGAGAACGTAGTACACGTATTCGTGATGGCGAATCTTTTCGCGAAGAGCGTCGATCCGGGTAGCGACGTCTTTTTCTTTGGCAGGCATCGAGAAGATTATATGGCGCAGGAAACACTGGCGGCGCACCGGCGAAGTCCGCAGTTGCGCAGGCCAAGAAGGCCGGAGGTCTGTGGAAAACAGTTCTTGCAACTATTGCGCCTGACGTGTGAAATGGAAATACTCGTCACTCTGTTCACGAGCAAATAATGCCCAGGGCTCCGGACCCGTCGAGGACGGGCGCTACAGAAAACGCTTACTTGCGCGAACTTCCTGTAGCGCTGCTGAATGCGTTCAACACGAACAACCGCATCAACCAATACCTAGTCGACAATCTTGCACCGGCTGCATGGAGGGCGAAATCGGCGGATGGCAAGGGCCGCAGTATTGCTGCAATCGTGGCCCACATGCACAATGTGCGAGTCATGTGGCTGAAAGCCGCGAAGGCCGAGGAGATTCCCCCGCAATTGGACCGCACCAAGGTTACGCCCCGGCAGGCCATGCGCGCTTTGGAGATGAGCCGGCATGCGTTAAGCGTGGTGATCAGCCAAGCGATTTCGGCCGACGGGCGAGTGAGGGGATTCCGTCCGGATGTCGCCGGCTTCGTCGGCTATCTTATCTCCCACGATGCCCATCATCGGGGCCAGATCGCGATGCTGGCCCGCCAGGTTGGCCACCCCTTGCCGCAGAAAGCGATGTTCGGAATGTGGGAGTGGGGATCCCGCTGATTAACGGACGCCGGCCGTCTCTTCTCTGCATTTATCTGGTTCGATTCTGCCGGCGCGCAGAATCCTCCGGTAAAATCCATAATTCCGGCCATGATCACGCTATGAGGAAGGCGGCGCTGCTCTACAATCCGGACTCGGGTGGGAGCCAGCGGAGGCGGCGCGATCTGGAGTCGGCCGTAGCCCTGCTTCGTCAAGCAGGCGTGGAAGCGGAACTGCTTCCCACGGAGTCGCGGGACCACGCCGGGGAGGAAGCGCGAGCCGCGATCGCTGGAGGCTGCGACACGATCTTTGCCTGCGGCGGCGACGGGACGATTCATAACATCGCGCAGGTGGTGGCGAACACGCCGGTGGCACTGGGCGTCCTGCCGATGGGAACGGCGAACGCGCTGGCACATGATCTTGGCCTTCCCAACCAGGTGCCGGCGGCGGCCGAGGCCGCTCTGCATGCCGAACCCAGGCGGATCGCGTTGGGACGAGTCGGTTATCGCGACCTGAAGGGGAATCCGGCCAGCCGATATTTTGTGGTGGCCGCCGGAATGGGAGTCGATGCGCACCTCTTCTACCGGCTGCTTGCGGGAGATAAGCGGCGAATGGGGATGGCCGCGTACTACGCGAAGGCGTGGAACCTGTGGTTCACGTATGCGATGACGCGATTTGTGGCCGAGTATTGGCAGAACGGCTCGAACAAAAGCCAGCGAGCGGATGTAACGGAAATTATGGCTGTGCGCATCCGGAACTTCGGTGGCGTACTCCGGGAGTTGGCACCGGGAGCCGCGCTCGATCGAAATGACGTTCGCCTCGTCGTCTGCCGAACGGCTAGCCGGATGGCATATCTCGGCTATGTCACGCGAGGGTTGCTAGGGCAACAATGGACGATTCCCGGAATTGACCTGGTGCATGCCACCCGTCTCCGCTGCGTAGAGAGGGGGGCGCCAGTCGCTGCCAGCCGGCCAAGGCTGCAGAAGATCTACGTGGAAGCGGACGGTGAACTGTTGGGAACGATTCCGGCCGAGATCACGATTGTGCCAAACGCAATGACGTTGCTGGCGCCGCGCCGGAGGTGACGGCTGGCGTCGTTCTTTGTTGAGCTACAAATCTGGCAGAATAGAAACCCAATCGCTTGGAACCTGTCACCCATTTTCTTTTTGGCGCCTGCATGGGACGAGCCGGCCTGAATCGGAAGACTGCGCTGGCGACCTTGACGCTGACATTGGCGGCGGAGGCTCCCGATCTTGACGTTCTGGCGGCGATCCGGGGACGGGTTTTTGGGTTTGCCCATCACCGGGGCTTCACGCATTCCTTTCTAGGCGTGCCGATCGACGCGGTCGTGGTCGTCGGCTTTGTCTATCTGATCTGGCGGCTTCGGGGACGAAAGACCAGGGATCCCAATCTGCCGGCACGGTGGGGGCTTCTGTTTCTGTACGCGTGTCTGGCGGGCCTGAGCCACATTCTGCTGGATTTCACCAACAATTACGGAGTGCGGCCGTTCTGGCCGTTCTCGGAGAAGTGGTACTCGTGGGACATTGTTTTCATCGTCGAGCCGGTCATGCTTCTGCTTCTCTTCCTGGGACTGGTGACGCCCGCACTGTTCAGCCTGATCGACAAGGAAATCGGGGTGAGGCGGCGAGGCCCGCGAGGTCGCCTCGCGGCCACGCTCGCGCTGCTGGGAGTCGCTGCGATGTGGGTGGTGCGCGACTATGAGCATCGGCGGGCGGTAAATGTGCTGGAGGCGCGGACATATGACGGGGCGGACCCGGTGCGCGTTTCTGCGTATCCCGTGATGATCAATCCATTCCATTGGCACGGAGTCGTGGAAACATCCACACTTTTTGCGCTGGCTCCGGTCGATTCGTTGACGCCAGAAGTCGATCCCGACGATCAGATGGAGATCCGATATAAACCAGAGGAGACGCCGGTTACCCTGGCAGCGAAACGATCGTACGCAGGAAGGGTGTTTCTTGACTGGGCGCAATATCCGATTGCGGAGACGGAGACTCTGCCGGAGTCACGCGGTTATATTGTCTACTTTCAGGACCTGCGGTATGCCGGAGGCATCGGCTTGAGAACCGGCAGCCCGAATCGAGGTCCGTTAGGACAAGCGGTTGAACTCGATCAAAACCTGCATGTGGTGGGAGATGTGTACGGGACGGCGGAGCACCAGGTGATTGTGCCTGAGCCCGGCCAGAAGTAGATATCGAAAGGCCAGTGGTGCCCCTCGTGGGTATAAATGCGATGCGGCCTGACACAAGAGCTCGGCGCACATTCCTGAAGGCTGCGGCTACCGGCCTGGCGGGAGGGGCGCTGGCGGCTGTGTCGACGGGCAGCGTGTCGGCTACGAGCGCGCCGAGCACCGAGGATAGGTATGAGGTGACAGTATTTGGGGCGCGCGGCGACGGCGTAACGCTCGATACTCCTGCGATCGACCGGGCGATCGCAGCGGCCGCTGCTCACGGCGGAGGAACGGTTGTTTTTCCGGCGGGAACGTATCGTTGTTATTCGATCCATCTGCGAAGCAACGTGCAACTGTATCTCGCGCCGGGTTCGACCGTGCTGGCGTCCGATTCGCCAGCCGAAGGCACGGCAGGATACGATCTTGCCGAATCAAACCAGCCGTGGGAGAACTACCAGGACTTCGGCCACAATCACTGGCACAACAGCCTGATCTGGGGCGAAGGGCTGACGGGAGTGTCGATTGTCGGTCCGGGACTCATTTGGGGTAGAGGTTTGAGCCGGGGTTGGGGTGCGGGGCCAAAGGCGGAGCAGGCGGGTGTCGGTAACAAAGCCATCGCGCTGAAGAACTGCCGGGATGTTCTGCTGCGGGATTTTTCCATTCTGCACGGCGGCCATTTCGGCATTTTGGCGACCGGAGTGGACAATCTCACCGTCGATAATCTGAAGATTGATACGAACCGCGATGGGATGGATATCGATTGCTGCCAGAACGTGCGGATCTCCAGCTGTAGCGTGAATTCTCCCTGGGATGACGGAATCTGCCTGAAGAGTTCGTTCGCACTCGGCTACGCGCGCGCCACCGAGATGGTGACGATCAGCGACTGCCTGGTGACGGGCACGTACGAGGAAGGCACGCTGCTGGACGGAACGCGGCGCAGATTCAGTTCCGAGGAGAAGGCGCCGCGGACGGGGCGGATCAAGTTCGGAACGGAATCGAATGGCGGGTTCAAGAACATCACGATCTCGAATTGCGTCTTCGAAGGATGCAGCGGGCTGGCGATCGAAAGCGTCGACGGAGCAGTAATCGAGGATGTCTGCATATCAAACGTCACGATGCGAGAAATTGTAGGTCCGCCGATTTTTGTGCGCCTGGGAGCGCGCATGCGCGGGCCGGAGGGCGTCGCCGTTGGCGCGATCCGGCGCCTGATGATCGGGAATGTGACTTGTTTGAACGGCAACTCCGCCATGTGTTCGATCCTCAGCGGGATTCCCGGACACAAAATCGAAGATGTGATGCTGAGCGAGATTACGATTCTCCATCCGGGAGGAGGTGCGGGTGCGGATGCAGCGCTGGAGCCTCCGGAGAAAGAGAAGGATTATCCCGAACCCAACATGTTTGGCACGACCCCAGCGCACGGCTTTTTCTTACGGCACGTCGACGGGATTGAGATGAGCGGTATCAAGATTGATTGTATGAGCCGGGACGAGCGACCGGCGTTTGTGCTGCATGACGTGCAGGAGGCTGACTTCCGGTTCATCCGAATGCCGAGGGAGCAGGGAACGCCGGCATTTTCCTTGCGCGAGGTGGCGGACTTCAGCGTTTACCGAAGCAAACCGGTGCCGGATACCGAATTGGCGACCGCCGAAAAAAAAGATTTATAGAGTCGGCGTCGATTGGCTTGACGCCCACGCGAGGCAGCACCGAAAATAGGATGCATCTGCTGAGGTGACTATGCTTGCTTATGTATTCGTCCTGCTTGCCGTTGCCGTGCGCTTTCTGCCGTTCGTTCCAGGATTGAGCTTTCTACCGCACGCGTGGCATTTCACTCCATTAGCGGCGTCGCTGCTGTTCTTCGGCGCCCGGGGATCACGGCGGCAGATGTGGATTCCGCTGGTGTTGCTGGCGGCGGCGGATGTCATTCTCACGAAGTACATTTACGCCACGAGCTTCTCCTGGGATCAACTGGTGACGTGGGTTTGGTACGCAGCCATTCTTTGGCTGGGGACGAATCTGCGAGAGAAGACCACCTTCTGGCGGATTGTGGGCGCGGCCGCAACCAGTTCGATTTCTTTTTTCCTGATCAGCAACTTTGCCGTGTGGGCGGCCTGGCCGGAGATGTACCCGAGAAGCTTCAGCGGCGTGATAATGTCGTACGCGGCCGGGCTTCCGTTCTTCCGTGGAACCGCGGCAAGCGATCTCTTCTTCTCCCTGGCATTTTTCGGAACGCCGGCATTCGTCCATATGCTGTCGGGATGGCAGAGCCGGTCTCGGAACCGAGCCGCCGCGGCGTAACTCGTGATTTTTGTGTGAGTCACTCGCGTGACGAGGTCTCTCCTCCAGAAGCTCTCTTCCGGCGGCGCCGCAGCAGCCACAACACGATTGCGATGGCAGCGATGACCGCGCCCACCCAATAGAAGTGGCGTTTGAAGAGCGCTCCAGCGAGTTGCACGATCTGCGGGCCGAACCACAGCGTCAACAGCGAAAGCAGCAGGAAGCGGACAAATCTGCCGGCAAACATCGCCAGGGCAAAATCCCGGAAACGCATCTCGAATACCGCCGCCCCCAGCACAAAAATTTTGAATGGCATGGGAGGCGGGAGCATGGCGGGAAACATCAGCGCCCAGAATTCGTGTTGCTCGAAGGATCGGTGAATTTCGAGGAATCGCGCTTCCGAAATGCGTTTGCGAAGGACCTTTTCGCCTCCCAGATACCCGATCAGGTAGAGCGGGATACTGCCGGCAACCGAACCGAGAGAGGCCATGATCACATAAAAGAGCAGGCGCCGGCGATCGTTGTACACGTAGGTGGCAACGATGGCGTCGACGGGCATTCCCAGCAGGGCGCTGTCGGCGAAGGCGATGACAAACACGCCCCAAATTCCAAGCACTTTGAGCAGGGCCCAAATCCACGCCGTGTAGCGCGCCAGAATGTGTCCGATCGTTTTCAAGGAACTAGCAAGTGTACGTGAAGGCAATCGAGGTGTCAGGAGCAAGTCGGCAATCGCGGCAAGGGCCGGGCGGCACAGAATCTCTCCTGCTTGATATGATCTCTGACCTGGAGCCAGGCAATGCGCAGACTGATTTTCCCGCTGATTGTAGTTGTCTTCTCGGCCGCACTTCTGACGGCGCAGCAGTATGAAGTCGTAATCAAAGGCGGCCGAGTCATCGATCCGGAGAGCGGGCTCGACGCCGTGCGGAATGTGGGCATCGACGGCGGACGGATTGCCCGGATCTCTGCCGATAGTCTCTCGGGAAGGCGCGTGATCGACGCGGCCGGACTGATTGTCGCCCCCGGATTTATCGACCTGCATCAGCACGGTCAGGATCTCGAGAGCCAACGGGTTAAGGCGTTCGACGGGGTGACGACGGCGCTGGAGATGGAGATTGGCACGCCCGACGTGGCGCAGTTTCTCAAATCAAAAGAAGGGCGCTCGCTGATCAATTACGGAACAACTGCCAGCCACGTGGCGGCCCGGGCGTTGGTGTTCGGGGCGCCTTTGCCACCGGAGATCATCGCTGCGGGATCGGGAATCCCGGAAATCCTGCCCAAGAGCGGACCAGCGACGAACCAGCCGGCAAGCGAAGAACAGATCAGGCAAATCCAGGATCGGCTAGATGAAGAGCTTGACGCCGGTGGGCTCGGCATCGGGATGGGAATCCAGTACACGCCGGGGGCGACACGGCTGGAAGTGATCGATATGTTTCGGCTTGCGGCGAAGAGAAAAGTGCCGGTCTACACGCATCTTCGCAGCTTCGGCCGCAGTGAACCCGGTTCCGCAATCGAAGCAGTGGAAGAAGTCATTGGAGCGGCGGCAATTTCTGGAGCACCGCTGCACATCGTCCACATCAACAGCACATGCCTGCTGGATTCGATCGAGTGCCTGTCGCTGATTGAAGGGGCTCGCGCGCACGGGATCGACGTGACGACAGAGGCGTATCCGTATATCGCGGGAATGACGATCATCAATTCGGCACTGTTTAATCCCGGATGGCAGGAAAAGCTGGGGATTGATTACAGCAATCTCGTCATCCCCGGCACCGGCGAGCACCTGACCAAAGAGCGGTTCGAAGAATTGCATCAATCCAGCACGCCGCAGTCGGTTCTCGTATTCGCCAACACGCAAGAAGTGGTGGACCAGGTCATCCCGAATCCGCTCATCATGATTGCAAGTGACGGGGCTCCGGGACATCCGCGGAATGCGGGAACGTATTCGCGCGTGCTCGCGCAATATGTGAGAGAGAAGAAGACGCTGACTCTAATGGAAGCGCTGAGAAAAATGACGCTGATGCCAGCGGAGATGCTGGAGCGCTCCACTCCGGAGGCGCACCGCAAAGGGAGACTGCAGGAGGGGGCCGACGCCGACATCGTGGTCTTCGACCCCCAAATTATCAGCGATCGAGCCACGTTTGCGAAACCCATGGAACCGAGCGTCGGTGTGCGTTATCTGCTGGTTGGCGGAACCGTCCTGATCGACGACGGGAAGATGGCCTCCGGTGTTTTCCCTGGGCGCGCATTGGTGGGGACAAGAGCAGTGTCAGCGAAACACGCGCGCTGATGCGGAAGCCACGGTGTCCTCTTGGCGGGGTCCTGACACCCTCAGACCGGTTCTGCCGCAGTGGCGGGTTCGGTTTCTGCCTGAATGGAATGGAGCTCGCCAGCGTTGCGCAACTCAGGGAAGAGCCAAGCCCACACGACGATGACAACGAGCGTGCCAATTCCTCCCATGACGACCGCGGGGACTGTGCCGAACCACTGCGCGGTCACGCCCGACTCAAACTGACCAAACTCATTCGAAGTTCCGATAAAAATCATGTCGACGGCTGTGACACGGCCGCGCATCTCATCAGGCGTAGCTAGCTGAGTCAAGGTGGCGCGGATGATGACGCTGATCATATCGCTGGCGCCGAGGAGCAAGAGCGCGATGAGCGACAGCGTGAGGCTGCGCGACAATCCGAAGAGGATGGTGAAGACGCCGAAGCCGGCGACCGCCCAAAGCAAAGTGAGACCGGAGCGTCCGCGTAGAGGACGATGCGCCACCAACACGGCCATCAGCGCAGCCCCGACGCCCGGAGCCGTGCGTAAGAGACCCAAACCCCAGGGGCCGGTGCGCAGAATCTCACGCGCATAAACGGGGAGTAGAGCGACTGCGCCACCCAGAAGCACGGCGAATAAATCCAGCGAGATCGCCCCCAGAATCAGTTTCCGGCTCCAGATGAAGTGAAGTCCGGCAAAAACCGTCTTGAAAGACATCGGCTCGCGCGGGCGGGCCTTCACTTCAGGACGAATCCGGAAGGTTGACACGGTCGCGCCGACCGCGGTCACCATCGCGATCCCGTATACGACAGCAGGGCCGTGGGCCAGCGCATATAAAATGCCGCCGAATGAAGGACCGAGAATGGTGGCTGTCTGAAAAATGGTGGCATTCCATGCGACAGCGTTCGGAAAGTGCTCGGCGGGGACGAGCTGGGGCAGAATCGAGCGGCTGGCCGTGGCATTGAACGAACGCACAACCCCGATCAAAACCAGCACAACGTAGATGCCGCGAACCGAGTTGAGGCCCTGCTCAGTGAGCGCCAGCAGCAGAGCGAAGCAGACGGCGTATCCGGCGTAGCAAGCGGTGAGAACATTTCTCCGCTCAAACCGATCCGAGGCGTGGCCCGAGATCGGGAAAAGCAGAATTCCTGGCATAAACTGAGCGAGTCCCACGAGTCCGAGATCAAGCGGCCGCTTTGAAATCTCGTAGACCTGCCATCCGACTGCGACCGCCTGCATCTCCACGGCAGAGACGATCAGGAATCGTGCGACCTGGAACAGCCTGAAGCCGGGATGTGTGAAGGCGAGGCGACCGGCTTTGGGATCGGCGGACGAAGACATGGACTTCTACTCTGACATAGAAGTCGGATCTGTGCAGGTATGGGCAGGTTTTGAATGCGAGGACTAGCCCTGGCCGGCGCTTGTTGCTTGAGTCGCGGCGGAAAAGACTTCGACGCGGTTCCTGCCGTTCTTCTTGGCGGCGTAGAGGCTGACATCCGCTTCGCGCAAGAATTCGGTGACGGTGCAGTCGCGGTCGGCATTGGTGGCGGTCACGCCCATGCTGATGGTGGCGGAGGTCTCGCCAAACGGGGTGACGATGCGATCCCTGCCTACAAGGTTTCGAATGCTGTCGGCTCGGCGAGCGCCGCCCTCGCAATGGCAGCCGGGGAGAATGACCAGGAATTCTTCGCCACCGTAGCGGCCGACAAGATCATAAGGACGCAGGTCCAGCTTCAGCCGGCGTGCGATTTCCTTCAGAACCTCGTCTCCGGCAGCATGACCCAACGTATCGTTCACGCGCTTGAAGTGGTCGATATCGGCGAGGATCAGGGTCGTGGGCTTGCCTTCGCGCGCCGCGCGGGCGAGCTCGCGCTCCAGCGCGGCGAGGATCTCTGATCGATTCAACAGTCCGGTGAGAAAATCATGCGTGGCGGCGAAGCGCAGCGACTGCTGCAGTTCCAGAATCCGCTTACCGGCCATGATGCGCGACCGCAACTCGGCGGGGTCGACCGGTTTCGACAGATAATCGTCGGCGCCGGCTTCCATGGCCATGATGCGATCTTGCTTCTGGCTCTTGGCCGTCAGCATTACGGTATAGATGTAATTTCCGTGCGCGACTTTGCGGATGCGGCGGAGAATGTCGATGCCATCCAGTCCGGGCAGGATCCAATCGAGGATGGCGAGATCCGGCGGGTTCGGCGACTCAAGGATCTTGAGCGCCTCGGTACCGCTGCCCACACCGACATATTCGAGCTCCCAGTCGGCCAGGTAGCCGCCGAGCTTGCGCCGCTCGATATAGGAATCTTCCACCAGCAGGATCTTCATAGTTCTCCCTTTGGATGGTGGCAGCGCAGACCTTCACGCACAAGGTTACGAGCAGGAACGAAAGGACATGTACACCCTGTTTAGGCGACAAGCGGAGCGTTTGCGATTCCGGCCGTACCGAAGACCCTCCGGTATCGCTCGACTTCCTCGCGTGGACCGAGAGCTTTGGAGTAATTATCAGAAAGCTTCACCGCCGGCCTTCCCTCGACCGTAGAAACCTTGCAGATCAGGCTGATGGGGTCAAAGCCTCCGCCGTCATTGGGGTTGCAGCCCCGAAAATCATTGGTGAGCAGGGTTCCCCACCCTGCACTGAAGCGGATGCGCCGCTGTTCGGTCCATTTTCTATGGTCGTGGAAGTCGGCGGCGTTGCGAAAGTCGGAAGCGGTGATGCCGCGAGCAAAGGTTCCTCCGAAATAGGCGTGGAGACCGAGAATCTCGTCGATGTCGAGGGTATCAGAGGCGATCAGGAGCTTGTCGCGAGGATCGCGGCCCTGGGCCTTGAGCCACTCGATGAATTCATCCCCGGCAATATAAGGATTCTTGCTGTCGACACGCTGGCCGGTCCAATCGGCGACCCACTCCGGAGCTCCGGCCAGAAATTGCGTGGTACCGAATGTGTCGGGCAGCATCACGCGCAGCGCACCCTCGTACGTCTGTTGCCAAAGCTCAAGCACGCGATATTGCGAAGCCCTGAGTGCGGTGTCGTCAGGCGCCAAGGCGGCCATCACCATAGGAATCTCATGGGCATTGGTGCCGATGGCTTCCAGGTCGTGCTTGTGTGCCAGGAAGGCGTTGGATGTACCGATGAAGCTGCTTCCGAGATTCGCCGCCATGGCGACAACCACGTACTCCTGCCATAAAAAACTGTGCCTGCGCCGCGTGCCGAAGTCAGCGACACTCAATCCGGGGACGCCGCGGAGGCGCTCGATTTTGTTCCAGAGTTTTGTTTTCGCCCGCGCATAAAGAACGTCGAGACCGAACTCGCTCAGAGTCTTCAAGTTGGCCCGAGTCTTCAATTCGTCGAGAATGGCGAGCGCGTAGAGCTCCCACATCGTGGTCTCAGCCCAAGTGCCGTCGAAGGTCAAATGAATCTGGCCGTCGTGAACGGAAAGATGGTAGTCGGAGAGGCGGAAGTCGTGTTCGAGCCACTCCAGAAATGCGGGCTCGAAAATGCCTCGACGTCCGTAGAAGGTGTTGCCGGCCAGCCACACGAGCTCCGACTTGCGGAAACGAAGTCCTCGCACATGCTGCAATTGCACTTTGAGTTCTTCGATATGAAGGATGTCGGCCATCCGAACGGCGGGATGACGGTTGAACAAAGAGAACTCCGCACGCGTACTGGGAAAGTGCTTCCAGATGAACTGCAGCATGAGCAGCTTGTAGAAGTCGGTGTCGAGCAGCGACCGGATGATTGGGTCGAGTTCCCAGTTGTGGTTATGGGCGCGTTCGGCGAAGTTGACGATCATTGGCTGTGTAGGCCGGGCTCGAGACGTCCGGAATGTAACAGTTTAGGATACGGGAAGTCGGGTTTATGCGGGGGAAGCAGTTTAGTTTTCCGATGCCGCCGCGGACTTGGCCTCCAGTCGCTCGTACACTTCTTCTGCACGCCGGAGTGCTTCCTGGACGTTCTCACAGATGTTTTCTTCTCCAATAACTTCCGCGAACTCTGCCTGATGAATCAGCTGAGACGGCTGTTCCCGGGCTCCGCATAGGATCAGAGTCCGTTTCGTGGCATGGAGCTGTTTGGCAATTTCTTCGATAGCAAAGAGCCCAGTTGCATCGAGAGCGGTCATGTTACGAAGGCGGAGAATAACGACGGGTGGCAGCCTATGCAGATTCTCCGTTACCGCGGATATCTTGTCCGTCGCTCCAAACAAGAACGGTCCGTGAATGCGGAAAATGGTTGCATAGTACGGGATGTCTTTGTCCTGCAGGATGTGCACGCGTCCATCTTCCACATAATCGTCGGTTACCTGCGATACGGTAGTTGTCGAAGCGACACGGCTGATGAACAGAAGAGCCGCCAGAATCATGCCTGCTTCGACAGCGACGGTCAGGTCAGCAAAAACCGTCAACGCAAACGTGACCAGCCAGATGCTGATGTCGGTCCTGGTGAGCTTTAACAGCTGAGGGATTTCGCGCCACTCTCCCATATTGTATGAGACGACCATCAGAATCCCGGCCAGAGCTGCCATAGGTACGTAGCTGACGAGCGGCGCAGCGAACAACAAGATGCACAACAACGTTGCGGCATGGATCATTCCGGCGACCGGAGACTGCGCCCCCGAGCGAATACTGGTTGCCGTGCGGGCAATCGCGCCGGTAGCCGGCAACCCGCCAAACATCGGAGAAAAGACGTTGGCCACTCCTTGTCCGATCAATTCGACATTGGGGTTATGCCGGTCGTTGCTCATACGGTCGGACACCACTGCCGACATAAGCGACTCGATGGCTCCAAGCATGGCCACGGTGAACGCCGGGCCCAGCAGCCCGTGAACCAGATCGACGCGAAATTCTGGGATCTGCATGTGCGGCAGCCCGCCAGGAATTCCGCCGAATTTGGTTCCAATGGTTTCAACTGGCAACCTGAAGAGATAAACGGCGATCGTGGCCAGGATTAACGCCACGATTGGCCCGGGAATGCGGGGAGAAATCATCCGGCAAACGATCAGGACCAGCAGAGTGGATGCCGCCAGACCGGTTGCGACCAATGACACGGTATGAAAGTGCGAGGCCAAGGCCTCCATGCGAAGCGAGAACACTCCGGGAACTTTATCCAGACGGAGCCCGAAAAAGTCCTTCACCTGCGTGCTGGCAATCAGAATGGCGATGCCATTTGTGAATCCGATGACCACCGGCCGCGGGATGAACTTTACCGCCGACCCGAGGCCCGTGACACCCATGATTACGAGCAGCACACCTGCCATCACGGTGCACATGAAAAGTCCGTCGACGCCATGCGCTGCGACGATGCCGGCGACGACAACGACGAATGCCCCGGTGGGGCCCCCGATTTGCGTCTTCGATCCGCCAAGCAGGGAGATCAGGAAGCCTGTGACGATGGCACAGTAGATTCCCGCCTGGGGGGTGAGCCCCGAAGCGATCGAGAAGGCCATGGCCAGCGGCAAGGCCACTAGCCCGACCGTGATGCCGGCGATGACGTCAAGAAGGAGTTTGTGACGGTTGTAGCCACGAAGACAGAGGACGGACTTCGGCAGCCAATTATCCTTGAAGAAAACACACCCCATTTTTTCATTATGACAGTAGTCCGGGGAATCGAATAGTCACCGAAGGGCGTAGCCTGCCGTGAGGGGAATCCAACCGTTGGCCGCGAGGGGCGCGGCGATGGCGGAAGAGTCGCACTATGCTTCGCGCCGCGCCGGGCCTCCAAGCAACGCTGCGGGCAGGAAGCCGTCTGTAGAATCGAGTCATGCAGTTTCTGCGGTTACTAGGGTGGCTCGCGTGCGTGGTTTATTCCAGTGTCCCCCTGTTCTGGCTGATGGTGCATCCGCGGGCGCATCGCTGGCGGGAGAAAGAGCGGTCGCCTTTCTGGGTGCTGATCCCGGCCTGGATCGTGATGTGGTTCGGAGTGGCCGCGATCACCGAGCCGTGGCATCGTGTCGCGCTTTATTCGACGTGGCTGAGCTGGATTCCCGCCTTGCTCCTCTTTGCGGTCGGTATCTTCCTATATAAGCGCGCCGGCGCGCACTTCAGCTGGGCGCACCTCGGAGGCCTGCCTGAAGTTCTTCCCAACCGAGGCGAGGATCGCCTGATCACGACAGGGATCCGCGCGTACGTGCGACATCCCGTCTATCTCACGCATCTCCTTGAAATGTTCGCCTGGAGCCTCGGGACGGGGCTTGTGGTCTGCTGGGGATTGACTGCCTTCGCGATCGCAACGGGTACAGTCATGATCCGGATGGAGGACGCGGAGTTGGAGAGAAGGTTCGGCGAAGAATTCAGGCAGTATCGAAATCGTGTGCCAGCAGTATTTCCAACCAGGCTGACCGGAAAGAGTGCGCGGATGGACGAGTCTCGCCAGCTATAATCCGATTGGCCGAGGTTCGAGGCCGCATCTGCATGCGCTTTGAATTCTTCATTGCCCGCCGTTATCTTCGCGCGAAAAGGCGTCAGGCCTTCATCGGGATCATCACGGGCATCTCCATCGCCGGAGTGACGGCCGGCGTAGCCTCACTGGTAGTCGCGATGGCCATCACGAATGGCTTCCGCCAGGATCTGCAGCAGCGACTGCTGGGCTCGACCTCCAATATCAGTCTCCAGCGCATCGCCGACGACGGCATCAAAGACTGGCCTGCGCTCCTGGATCGCTTGTCGAAGCGGCCGCATGTGGTGGCGGCGGCTCCGGCCATCTTCGAGCAGGTTCTGATTTCCCGTGGACCACGAGCCCGCGGTGCGGTTCTGAAGGGCATGATTCCGAGCTACGAACGGCGGGTAAGCGATCTGCTGAATTCGGTCACCGAAGGATCGGCGGCGCCGTTGGAGGAAGGCGTCCAGAATCCCGATTTCTCGCAGGCCCAAGGGGAAGCGGGGCGCCGAGGGGCAGATGAATCTCCAGATGCGCTCGAAGGTGTGAAGGAGCGCGTAGCCGCGATGCCGCCTATCGTTTTGGGCAAAGACATGGCGGACGGTCTCGGCGCCTCGGTCGGGTCGGTAGTTCTGGTCACCAGCCCGCAGGGCGAACTCACGCCTTTCGGCATGGTCCCAAAATATAACCGATTTCGCGTGGTGGGGATCTTCAACTCCGGTTTCTTCGACTACGACGCCAGTTGGGCGTTCGTACGGCTTTCGGATGCGCAGCAGTTGTTCGGTCTCGGCGACCTGATCTCGGTCATCGAATTCAAGATTGACGATATCTATAAGGCGGACGCGGTCGCCCGGCAACTTGAGGATGCCGCCGGCCAAGGTTTCATGGCCACGAACTGGATGGAGCAGAACAAGGCTCTGTTCCACGCACTCCGGCTGGAGCGTCTGGTGACATTTATCACGATTGGGCTGATCGTCTTCGTGGCGGCCCTCAACATTCTGATCAGCCTGATCATGATGGTGATGGAAAAGACAAAAGACATCGCCGTGCTGATGTCGATGGGGACGCGCAAGGCGCAGGTGCGCAACATCTTCATGGCGCAGGGAGTATTGATCGGACTGATCGGTACTGTGGTAGGCCTTTTGCTGGGATATGCGGTTTCATATGCAGGCGGACACTATCACGTCATCGCGCTGTCTCCGGAGGTCTACTCTATCGATTACGTGCCCTTCGCTCCGCGTGCCATCGACGGAGTTTGGGTGGCACTGTTTACCGTGCTCGTTTCTTTCGTGGCGACGCTGTATCCGTCATGGTCCGCTGCCCGTATTCTCCCGGCCGAAGCCCTGCGCTACGAGTAGGGGCATTAGGGAGAGTGGTGATTTACATCACTGGCCGGTTGCGGGAATCGCTGTAGGCTCAGCACAGCCCCTGGTCATGGGCGCTGTGGAACGAAAGAGACTCATATTGCATCTAACGAGTGAAGATTTCATGCTGCGAGTCGAAGGACTCACGAAGATTTTCCGGTCCGGTGCCTCGGACTTAGTGCTCTTTGAGAACCTGTCATTTGCTGTGAAGCAAGGGGAGATGCTCGCCATTGTGGGCGAGTCGGGAGCAGGGAAAAGTACGTTGCTGCACATCCTCAGCGCTCTTGATCAGGCTTCCGCAGGTGACGTATACTGCGCCCACTTGCGATTGAGCTCGTTGTCTCAGGACGAAGCCGCGGACTTTCGCAATCGCGAGAGCGGCTTCGTATGGCAGTTTCACTATCTGCTGCCGGAGTTCACGGCGGCGGAAAACGTTGCCATGCCACTGCTGCTGCGGGGGCAGACATGGCAGCAGGTCGAGCCCGAAGCTTTACGCTGGTTGCGCGAAGTCGGACTGGAGCAGCGCGCGCACCACCGTTCCGGCGAGTTGTCGGGCGGGGAGCAGCAGCGAGTTGCTTTGGCCCGGGCTCTGATTATTCGTCCAAAGCTCTTGTTGGCGGATGAGCCGACGGGAGACTTGGACGGGCAGACGGCGGAAGCGGTATTTGCTTTGATTGCGCGATTACATCGCGAACACCAACTCACCTCCCTCATTGCTACGCACAATTTGTCATTTGCCCGCCGTTGCAACCGAGTCCTGAGGCTGCAGGGCGGTCGCATGGAGGAGATTCAGCCGGAATCGTTGCCGGCCTGAGGGATTTGACGCAGGACAAAGGGCAGGTCGGGTCAGAGAAAGTGCAGGAAAATGCCGAGGAATCCAGCCGGAAGGCCGTAAGAAGGTTCCTTCGGTAACGTGATCAAAGGGTTAGAGACTCGTTTCGGCAGTTTGGGTTCCACGGCCCTTTGATTGCATAATGTAGGTTCGAAGTTGGGCCAGGGAAGGTTCAGCGGGCCGGGTAGGCAAGGATTCCCGGCCGGGAAGGTCAGGGGACACGCATTATGTTTGAACGCTATACGGAGAAAGCCAGGCGCGTCATTTTTTTCGCACGCTACGAGGCAAGCCAGTTCGGGTCTCCTTATATCGAGACCGAGCACCTTCTACTGGGACTCCTGCGCGAAGACAAGGCCCTGACCAACCGCTTCCTGCGCTCGCATGCCTCGGTGGAATCGATCCGCAAGCAGATTGAGGGACACACGACGATTCGGGAGAAGGTCTCGACCTCGGTTGATCTTCCGCTGAGCAACGAATGCAAGCGCGTGCTGGCCTACGCCGCCGAGGAAGCCGAGCGCCTGTCCCATCGCCACATCGGAACGGAACACCTGCTCTTGGGCTTGCTGAGAGAAGAGAAGTGCTTTGCCGCCGAGATCCTGCACGAGCGCGGCCTGCGGCTTTCGACCATCCGTGAAGAACTGGCGCGAAGCACGCAGGAAAAAGCGCAGCCACAGCGACAGCGGGAGTCTTCCCTGCTCAGTGAGTTTTCACGTGACCTGACGCAGGCTGCCATGGACAGCCAGCTCGATCCACTGGTGGGACGCGAGGGCGAAGTCGATCGGGTGATCCAGATCCTCTGCCGGCGCACGAAAAACAATCCCGTACTGATCGGCGAGCCGGGCGTAGGCAAGACGGCGATTGTCGAGGGCTTGGCCCAGCGCATCGCCGACGGCGAGGTGCCGTCGTTCCTGGCAGACAAGAGAATTCTTGCCCTGGACCTGTCGCTGATTGTCGCCGGGACAAAATATCGCGGACAGTTCGAAGAACGGCTCAAGACGATCATGAAGGAGCTGATGGAGTCGCAGAACTCCATCATCTTTATTGATGAGCTCCACACGCTGGTCGGAGCTGGCTCGGCTGAGGGATCGCTCGATGCGGCGAATATCCTGAAGCCCGCGCTGAGCCGCGGCGAGATTCAGTGTATCGGGGCGACGACTCCAGGCGAATACCGTAAGTCGATTGAAAAAGACCGTTCGCTGGAGCGCCGCTTCCAGGCCGTGAAAGTTCCGCCGCCGACTGAATCCGACGCGGTAAAGATCCTCTTTGGGATTAAGGACCGGTACGAGAAGTTCCACGCGGTCACCTACACCGACGACGCCATCAATTTTGCGGTCGCGCACTCGAACCGCTATATTCCCGACCGCTTTCTGCCAGACAAGGCGATCGATCTGGTGGATGAAGCGGGCGCCCGCGTCAAGCTGCGCCAGACTTCGTTGCCCGAAGAGATCACCGAAGTGCAGAAGCGCATCAAGTTCATCGTCCATCGTATGGAGAACGCCATCGCGAACCATGAGTTCGAGAAGGCGCGCTTCTACTCCGACGAGGAACGCAAGGAGCGCGAGAACCTGCGCGCTCTTCGCGAAAAATATCATCTCGACGAGTCCTCAACCGGCGTGGTGAATCGGGAAGACATCGAAGATGTGGTCTCGCGCTGGACCGGCGTGCCCATCAGCTCGATCAAGGAAGAGGAAACGCAGAAGCTGCTGCGCATCGAGGAAGAGCTGCACAAGCGGATCATCTCGCAGGACAAGTCGATCAGCGCGCTGGCCCGCGCGATCCGCCGCTCCCGCGCTGGCCTGAAGAATCCAAACCGGCCGATCGGCTCATTCCTGTTCCTTGGTCCGACCGGCGTCGGCAAGACGGAAGTCGCCCGCACGCTGGCCCAGTTCATGTTCGGCACCGAGAAGGCTCTGGTCCGCTTCGATATGTCGGAGTTCATGGAGAAGCATTCGGTCTCGAAACTGATCGGCTCGCCTCCCGGATACGTCGGCTATGAAGAGGGCGGCCAGCTCACGGAACGGGTGAAGCGCGCGCCGTACTCCGTGGTTCTGCTCGACGAAATCGAGAAGGCGCATCCGGATGTGTTCAACATCCTGCTGCAGGTGTTTGAAGACGGCCAGCTGACCGATGGCCTTGGCAATACGGTGGACTTCAAGAACACGATCATCATCATGACGTCGAACATCGGCGCCCGGCACTTGCAAAAACGCGAGGGACTGGGCTTCCAGTCGACTAAGGAAGATGCCATCGCCGACAAGGTCGAAGAGCTGGTGCGCAACGAGGTCAAGCGCACGTTTAACCCTGAGTTCCTGAACCGGCTGGACGAAATCATCATCTTCAACGCCTTGGGCGAGAGCGACCTGATGCAGATTCTCGAGCTCATGGTTACCCAGCTCAATGCGAATCTGGCGCAGAAGTCCATCACGGTCACGGTGGCCGACGATGCGCAGCGCTGGATTCTCAACCAGACGCTCACCGACCGCAGCTATGGAGCGCGTCCGCTGCGTCGCGCTCTGCAGAAATACATCGAAGACCCGCTGTCGGAGGCGCTGATCCAGGGGACGATCACCACGCGTCCGGCGTTCATCGAGGTCTTCCTCGAAGACAACAAGCTCTTCTACCGTCCGGTGGATTCGGAGAAGGCGGAGGGAGTGTTGCTGTACGAGAATTAGCTCGTGTAGGGGCGGGCACTCTTGCCCGCCGAGCTCGGCAGAATTTCGAAGCCGTCAGCCAAAAGCTGGCGGCTTTTGCTTTTTCCGAGGGTGAACACATCTCTCTACTTCGCGGCTCGCGCTGACTCACTCCGTTTTCGAATCTGCAATTCTTCTATCGCGAATTGCTCTCAGCGACCGTCCCTCGTAGTAAGTACTGTGGCTTCCTCCTGTACAATTTTCCCGTGCCCTTACGTGCGATACTCCGCTTCGCCGCGATCGTCCTCGTGTCGCTCGGGCTGGCCGCGCATGCCGAGTCGGCCAAAGACCTCAAGCCCACGGGCTATGTGAACGACTTCGCGCGGGTTCTCGATCCGAGCACATCTTCGCAAATCGAAGACCTTTGCCAGCAAGTGGACGAAAAAGCTCACGCCCAGATCGCCCTGGTCACCATCAACACGCTCGACGGATCGGATATCGAGAGCTTCGCCGTTGATCTCTTCCACCAGTGGGGCATTGGCAGCAAGAAGACCGATCGCGGGGTTCTGATCCTGTACGCCATTCGCGACCATCGCGCGCGGATCGAAGTCGGATACGGCCTTGAGCCGATCCTGCCCGACGGCAAAGTCGGCAGCTTTCAGCGCGAAGCCATTCCGCTGATGCGCAGCGGAGACTACAGTCAAGCTTTGCTGCTGGTCACCAGGCGCGTCGCTGATGTCATTGCCTCCGACGCCGGGGTGCAGTTGACGAACGCGCCGCCGCGCGCCCCGGTTCAGCCCGTTGTCAATCAGCCAGACAGCGGAGTCACGTTGGGCGGTGTGGTCCTATTCATCATTGTCCTTGTGATCGTTCTGGCGACTCCCCTCCGAAGCCTTCTGTTTTGGATTCTCTTCTCGAGCGTATTTGGAGGTCGGGCCGGCTGGGGTGGAGGCGGCTATCGCGGCGGCGGTTTTGGCGGCTTCGGGGGTGGCGGCGGTTTTGGCGGCTTCGGCGGCGGCAGTTCCGGAGGGGGCGGCGCCAGCAGCAGTTGGTAATCAGCGAGGATGCAAATGATCCCAGAAGATAAGCTCAGCGAATTCGTCCGACGGGCCCGGGAAACCTCAGACGCGAACCTTGAAGCCATCCTCCTGTTCGGCTCGGCGGTTTCGGGTGACTTTCATCCCGGGCTCAGCGACCTGAATCTCTTCTGCGTGCTTCGCGACAGTTCTTTCGCCGCTCTGCAGACACTTGCGCCTGCGGTAAAGTGGTGGATCAGGCAAAAGCAGCCGCCCCCACTCTGCATGACGCGCGAAGAACTCGCTCGTTCCAGCGACGTCTTTACCATCGAGCTGCTCGACATGGTGCAGCACCACCGGTTGCTCTACGGTCAGGATGTGCTGCAAGGGCTGGACATTCCAACCCACCTGCACCGCATTCAGGTGGAATACGAGTTGCGGGAGAAGCTTGTCTTGCTCCGCCAGCACCTTCTGGTGGCGGACGGCAAACGGGCGCGCCTCTGGGACGTTCTGCTGCATTCTGCGCCCTCATTCGCGACGCTTTTTCGGCATGCGCTGGTTGTGCTCGGCGGTAACTGGCCTGAAAGCCGCAGCGCTGCGATTCAGACCCTAGCGAAGCAGTTGCAATTCGATCTTTCATCCGTCGAGGAGGTGCTGAATGTTCGCGAGCACAAGATCGATCCGAAGACACTAAACGTGCAGGACCTGTGTGCGCGCTATCTGGCAGTCATCGAGCGAATTGCTGGGGCCGTCGACGGAGCGGTGGATGAAGGGGCCCCGGCTCCGCGATAAGATCTCAGTTCTCAAGGAGGACGCTGTGGGAAAAGGACTCATTGCTGTGGTCGTGGTGATCATCATACTGGCGCTGATCGGCTTTGCCGTCTTTGGCCAGTACGTCAGCGTGAAGAACACGCTGGTTAGCAAGAATGAAGCGGTGAAGTCTGCATGGTCACAAGTGGATATCGTCCTGCAGCGGCGCGCCGACCTTATTCCGAACCTGGTTGAGACGGTGAAGGGATACGCGCAGCAAGAGCAGACGGTCTTCGGCGACATCGCAAAAGCTCGCTCGGCGCTGCTCTCGGCCGGGAACCCGCAGGAAAAGATCGCGGCCAACAATCAGCTGGACGGCGCGCTCGGCCGATTGCTGCTGATCGTCGAGAACTATCCGCAGCTGAAGTCCAACGAGAATTTTCTTCGCCTGCAGGACGAACTTGCGGGCACCGAGAACCGCATTGCAGTCGAGCGCAAGCGTTACAACGACACGCTCCAGGACTACAACACCTATGTGCAGCAATTTCCCAACAGCGTGTTCGCCGGCTGGGCGGGATTCAAGGCAAACGAAGCCTATTTTACGGCGTCCGAGGGCTCGCGAGAGGTTCCCAAGGTGAACTTTTCGAGCCCGAGTGCTGCGCCACAGACGGCGCCGCAACCAGCACCGGCACATTAGTTATCGTTCTTGACCGGCGGCCCTGATTCGGGCCTGGCAAATTCGGTGCGCGGGGCCCGGAAGCGAACGCGACTTTCTATCCCGAAACTTCCTGATTGACCGGGGGTTCAACCTGTGATTAGATGCGCGGAACAGTGCGGGTTCTGCGCCAGTCCGCCAAACACAGGGGCGTGCCACGAGGTGAAGTATGAAGTGCAGGCTTCTGTTTGCCTTTCTGGCAGTATCCCTTTTTGCTTTTCCTATGACCGCCGTCGCGCGGGACGTAGTCCTGCCCGCAGGCACTCTGCTGCAATGCACCCTGAATGAACCCAACTTCTCGTCGGCTACCGCTGCGGTGGGAGATCCCGTTCTCTGCCACCTGCGCGGTACAGTGGAATTCGGCCAGCAGGCGTTCCCGCGAGGCAGTTATCTCGTCGGGCATCTAGAAGCGGCGAAGGATCCCGGCCACTTCGTGGGCAAGGGCTATCTGAAGCTGCAGTTTGACCGCATCGGGGTTCCCAGCGGCGATCTTCCCCTTGAATCGAAGGTCATCGCCGCCAATGGCTACAAAGTTGACAAAGAAGGGAAGATCGACGGAAAAGGGCACGCCAAGCGCGATGTCGCCGAGTGGATGTTGCCGCCACTTTGGCCGTGGAAGGTTCTGATGCTGCCGGCTCGGGGGCCACGCCCGCGGTTAAAGGGCGAGTCCGTCCTCACTCTTCGGCTGATGGATGACGTGGACATCCCTGAATTGGCCCAGACCTTCGGACCGGGGTGGCATTTCTTCGGACGCCCGCAAAATGAGTCGTTCGATGACGAGCAAGCCGCAGGCATCCGCCCGCAGCTTGCTGTCCGCCCGGCTGAGGCGACACTGTCGCAAAACGCCGCACAGGCGTCATACGCGGCCTTCGTTTCGAGAACCGTGCCGGCTATTCCCCAGGACATGGTCACCGTGCCCGGCATGCCGGTCTTTGTTCTGACCACGGGTGCTGTGCTGTCGGTGAGCGGCTATGGCTACCAGGACAACCGCATTACCTACACTCTGGCCTCGGGAGGAACCGGCGTGGTCACCGCCGAGGAAGTCGATTGGCCAGCGACGACGCGTCTGAACAACCAGCGCGGCGTGCGTCTCACACTCCACGCGGGCCGGATCAATACGACGGGAATGTAGGACAGCCCGGAAATCTGCTGAGATTGTCTTGGGTTTGAGTCAGCCGCCGGTCAGTTGCCGGCGGTTTTTTTCTTCGGCTTTTTGGCGATTCGGCCGAGCGAGTGCCCGTAGTCCCGAATTGTCTCGGGACGCGACCGGCTGTAGATAAACTGTCCGTCTCGCCGCGTCTCAATCAACTCCGCATCGCTCAGGATCTTCAAATGGTGCGAAATTGTTCCCGGCGTCAGCCCGTAGCGCTCGACAATTTGCCCACAGAACATCTCACCGCACTGCGCAATCGCCTCATAAATCCGCAGCCGCGTCGGATCGCTCAGAGCTTTTGAGATCTGCACCAACTCCTTGTGATTCATAGGGGAATCCTACCGCAGGCGCATTCCGTCTCAAAATGGCGTCAAAAAGTGCAACCTATAACTTTGATATTCATCAAAACGTCTTACGATATGAGAGGCGTAACCACTTAACAAAAGCGCCCTCCCAGAAAGAGAGGAATGCTATGAGCAAACGATATGAAGGCAAAGTCGCAGTCATCACGGGTGGTAACAGCGGAATCGGCCTGGCAACTGCCAAACTGTTTCATGACGAGGGGGCTAAAGTCGCCATTTCGGGCCGCGATCAGAAGACGCTTGACGAAGCCGCGAAGATCGTTGGCGGGGACACGCTCGCAGTGAAAGCCGACGTCGCCAAGATGTCCGACATCGAGAGCTTCATCGCGCAAGCCACCAGGAAATTCGGCAAGATCGACGCCCTTTTCGCCAATGCGGGCATTGCCAAGTTCGCACCGCTTGACGCCAGCTCGGAACAGCTCTTTGACGAAACCTTCGACATCAACGTCAAGGGCCTCTACTTCACTGTCCAAAAAGCGGTGCCGCACCTCAAAGACAATGCGGGCATCGTTCTCAACGCTTCCGTTGTCGCCGCGAAGGGAGCGCCTGCGACCAGCGTCTATTCGGCAACGAAAGCGGCAGTTCGCTCCCTGGCGCGCACGTTCGCAGCGGAACTGGTCGAGCGCGGCATCCGCGTCAACGTGGTGAGCCCCGGCCCGATCTACACTCCGATTCTCGAAAAATCTGGAATGCCGAAGGCTGGAGTCGATCAGTTCGCCGAAAACGTGAAAAGTCGCGTCCCGATGAAGCGCTTCGGCACGCCCGAGGAAGTCGCGCACGCAGTGCTGTTCCTCGCCAGTCCCGAAGCTTCGTATATCACTGGGGTCGACCTCAACGTCGATGGCGGCTTCGGCCAGCTGTGAACGCCGACACTTTCGACGATACCGAACGGCATCTCTCGGCATGGAATACTTTTCGCACCCGGTCGGAGCCGCCAGAATCTAAAGCGGTCAGACTACTAAGAGGGCCGACGGTCATGGACAAGATAAACTTCGTCGAAAAATTTACCCAGATCCATGAATTCTACAAGCCGCACGTCGCCGCTGAGCTCAATGGGCAGATGGTGAAGCTCGTCAAGTTCGACTCCGAATTCGTATGGCACCATCACGACCATGAAGACGAGCTTTTCCTCGTCGTCAAAGGGCGCTTCCGGATGGAGTACCGCGAGCCTGAGGGCCGCGAGCGCCATGAGTGGATCGAGCCCGGCGAATTCATCGTTATCCCTCGAGGCGTCGAGCACCGGCCTGTCGCCGAAGAAGAAGTGTGGGTCGTGCTGTTCGAGCCTGGCTCTACGCTCAACACCGGCAATGTGGTGAACGAACGTACCGTGGCGGAATTGGGGCACATATAGGACGCTAAGTGCAGAGGCCCCCTGCAGAATGGAACTGATCGTCTACTCGTCGCTCTGGTGTCCGGATTGCCGCGAAGCCAAGCGTTTTCTGGCCAAGCACAACATTCCGTATCAGGATATCGACATCGAAACCACGCCCGGCGCGGCGGAGGAGATCATCAAGCGCACCGGCAAGCGGGCGATTCCCCAATTTGTCATCGATGGAGAATGGGTGCAGCCCTACCGTCCGGGCGAGGGATTTCTTTATCACGAAATGGCGGCGCGGTTGGGAGTGAAACAGTCGTGAGCATGCTTTGCTCCAAGTCGTGAAAAGCGCAAGCAGTCGTGTCATTCCTTAAGATATCGCCTGTACATCCCCTTCGGTACTGTAGAAAACCCGCACCAGACGGGCGAAGATAGACCCTCGAAAATTGTTGATCCCTGTTCGTCCCCAGCTCAAGTGATTGAAATGGAGCGACTTAATAGGGATTGCCGAAGCGCTGCCGCAACCCTTCATGGCCGAGCCCCCAATTCGAGAGCAATCTGCTAGTGAATCGGCACAAGCGCCCACCCGCATGCCGGCGGTGCAGGAGTCCAGCCCGGTCTGTGACTACTGGCAGCAGATGGTGCAAGCGGTGCTGGGAGTCTTGCTACTGGCAGGCGCATTGGCCATGGTGCACTACTACGCTCCTGTAGCATCGGAGAGTGCGCCGCCCGATGACCTGCAGAAACAGGTTCACGAATTGACGGCGGAAGTCGAGCGGCTCAAGCAAGAGCAGGGTATGCCGGCCGCCATGCTCGACCGCTATCGCAGTTCGATCGGCTATCTTTACGGTGTCTACCAGGTCGGCTTTCCCAACCAGCGGCCCATGCTCCGGGCGCGAGTCTCGGGAACTGGATTTCTGGTTGGCGAAGGGCTCCTGGCCACCAATCGGCACGTCGCCCAACCCTGGTACGGCGATCCAGATTCCGAAGCCCTGATCCGGCGGGGCGCTGGCGCAATGCTGGAAAGCCTGGTGGTCTTTTTCCCGGGATCCCCCACGCCGGTCAACCTCTCCTCGGCTGCGGTGTCGAAGACTGCGGATCTGGCAATTCTGCGGGCTGAAGATTTGAACGCGGTCCGCTCACTGCCGATCCTGCCCTTAGCTAGATCGGCCACTACTCCGGGAGAACTGGTCACGGTAATCGGGTATCCCATGGGAATTGCCGGCATGGTGGCGAAGTCCCCCACCAGCATCTACGAGAGACTGGCCTACCGGCACAATGACATCAATGCTGCCAGTGAGCTCGCCGCGCTCTCGTTGATTCGGCCTTCAGCCACGTGGGGACACCTCGGCGACATCGTCGGCGACAAGCTGATCTACGACGCGCCTACCGCCCATGGCGGAAGCGGCGGCCCGGTCTTCGACTCCAAAGGGGAAGTGATCGGCGTCAACTCCGCCTACATGGACGGATTCTCGGGTGGCACTCTCGGAGTCTCGGTGGATTCGCTCCGCCCCCTGCTCGAGCAAGCTGAAAAGCAGCGGTAAGCACGTCCTTTAACTCGCTTTTTCATTCAAGGTTATCTCGAGGATTGCATATTCAGCGGCGAGCGGCGCGTCGACCTTCGTCCTCTGGAGTTTTTCTTGCTCTGGCTGGTCCTTTTATCTATCTGTAAAATATGGGGCGACCGTCTTTTTCGCCCTCACATTGGGTGCTGTCTTAGATAAGACAGTACCCACATTTGGAGTCCCTACTCGATTCGCTGTACCACCGAGAGAATCTTCCACTCGTTGTTCACTTTTGAGAGTGTCATGTAGTCGGTCCATCCCGGTGTCACCAGCTTTGCCGACGCGATATCACCGGCAACGTCAAGCACGGTGACCTGCTCGGTCTTCTGCGCGACCGGGAGATTGGCTGGCCCGTTGTTCTGCACTTCGGTGACCATCTGTGCCCCAGTCTTCTCCCGCATCGGAATGTCTCCATGGATCACGTGTTTGAGATAACGCGGATGCAATGTCTGCTCCATCCGTTTCGCATCCCCGGTGTAATACCCTTCGATGTAATTCGTAACCGTGGCCAGCACCGCAGATGCATCCGGATTCGATGCATTGGCATTCGGGGCATGGTTGTCCTGTGCTTTGAGTGAGAAGTTGAGGATCAGAAGCAGGCTCAGAGTGAGTGCGAGGCGATTCATGGTGGGCCATCTCCGTCGAGCGAAGAAGTCGATCACTGCCATTATGACTTTTTCCTGCCCCAGCACACCTCACCAAAGTCTATGTCCGGTAGCCCCGGTCATTTCTTGTTGTCCTCACTGAACCGGATACGCCTCGCCCGGCCGCACGATGCGAATGTAATGGTCGGTGAACTTTGCATGCATCTCTGGCACGTAATACTTGGGCATGTGGCACGTGGTGCAGTTCGCGGTGGCCTTAGGACAGGTCTCCGGCACCGTACCGAATCGATCGAGAGACGATGTGCCGTGGGAGTTATGGCAGCTCAGGCAGCGTTTGTCGTAAAAGCTGGCTCGCTGCACCAGAGGCTTATGCGGATCGTGACAAGCGTAGCAAACCAGCCGCTGGTCGCCGCGCACTCCCCAACACATGCTCTTTTCCAGCCGATAGGGAGGGAACCGCACATTGCTAGGCACGAACATCTTCGATTCGACGGCATCCGCCGAGGTAGTGTGGCAGGCGCCACAGAAGTCCACCGACTCGACCGGATTCAGAGAACGTGGGTTGGAGATGAGCGTTCCCGCACCTTCGACCATGTTCTGGAGGGCCGCCACAACATGAGCTAGACCCGGTCCGTGACAGCTTTCGCAGCCTATCCCAGGGATCGCCTGCTCCGAATCAAACTGCCCTTTCATCGTCGAATTCGATGTGTGGCAGCCGAAACAGCGCTGAGCAGCTTTTGGCGTCAGGTTCTCGCCCAGCGCCTGCTCCAGATCGCCCGCTGGAGCTAGCTTATGAGCGGGCGAGACGTCCATCCCTCCCTCGAGACCGAGAAAGCTGGTAATTTCGCTGTCATAAAGCCTGCCCTTGCTTTCGAGAATAAAAGTCTGCCCCACGACACCTGCGCCGAAGGTCCAGGGAATAGCAGCGCTAGTGGACTGATTCCCCGATTCGACAGTGACCGTAGAATCGGTTGCCTGCGGCTGGACGAGGTAAAGAAACGTGCCAATGTGCGTGGTAGCGGGTGTTAGCTTTGCGCCCCAGGCGCCCACGGCCGAGCGATAAGAGGCGTGCGCCATCGGCGTCAGCACTTGCGTCGCAGCCTGTGTGGCGTGACATTGCTGACAGGAGCGCGATCCGGCGTATGCCTCGGCAGGGGGCGTTCCGGAGGTTGGCCACCACTCGCGCGCGAAGACCAGAGATTCCGTGGTTTGCGAAAGTTCGACGGGCGCTTGCGTCTGTGCGAAGACCGAGGGGCGCACCAGAACGCAAGCCCCAGCTACTGCAAGGCAGACTCCTATGCCCCAGGTAAGGATCGATCGCCAAGTCGAATGTGCGCGTGACACGGACAAACACCCTCAATCGCGCACACCCCAAATGCTCGCGTTCCCGGAGGATAGCAGCGCGTGGTAGACCAAGGAATCGCTATTACATTGATTTACGGAGATTTACAGCACTTTACGCACGGGAGTCTCACTACGTCGCGCCTCTACCCTTCCCCGAACTCCCGATAGCGCCCCAGCACGTCCTTTTGCGTGATTACGCCTTCGAGTTTGCGGAAGTCAGCTCGGCTCACGACCGGCACGATCGGCCAGCGATCTACATAGCGCAGCGCCATTTCCAGAGGATGATCCGGATGCAAATAAGGAATCTGTCGGATCGGCAGCAGGGAGCTCAGGCTGAATCCGCCCTTGCCTTCGTCAACCATCAACCGCAATTGCTGCTTCTTGATGCTGCTCCAGCCGCTGGGGCTCATGCGAACCAGCAGATTCTCCCCGACAGCTTTGCCGGCATCCAGCAATGCGCGCTCGACCGTTCCCTGCGAATCAAGGATTGGGTCTTCTGCGGGCTGCATGGCATCCTCGACCCGAAGAATCCCCTCCTCGCGCTGCTCCTCCATCGATGGCAGGTCGAGGCCGTCCTGCCGCGTGAGCACATCGAAGATCGCGTTCGGCTGAAGTCCGCGGGAGATCACATAGGCAAAGGTGTTGGCGACAATTACCGGCAGAATGATCGAATAATTGCCGCTCACTTCGAGCACCATAAAGACGGAAGTCATCGGCGCACGCAGGAATCCAGCGAACAGGACACCCATACCGACCAAAGCGTACGTGCCCATTGATCCGGTAACGTGCGGCAGGTAAGCGTGTTCGGCGCCGCCGACCGCGGCTCCCAGCATCGCCCCGATGAAGAGCGTCGGCGCGAACATGCCACCGGGAGTGCCACTCACGAACGAGACCAAAGTTGCGATGATCTTTAGCCCTGCCAGGATGGCCAGAAACTGCCAGGTAAACTGGCCGTGCATCGCCTCGTCCATGTACTCATATCCGGCGCCCATCACTTGGGGAGCGCCCATCACGGCGATGATTCCAGTGATGAGTCCGGCAAGCGCGGGCTGAAAATACTGAGTCCAGCGGGGCATCGACTTGCACCACGGACGCAGCGCTGCGATGCCAGTGGAGAATACAACCGAAGCCAACCCTCCGATAATGCCGAGAATCGAGTATGCGATCAATTCCGATGGACGCTCGAGTTGCACCGCCGGAATGCGGAAAAGCGATTCCGACCCGAGGAACCAGCGCATGACGACGACGCTCGAAACGGCCGAGAGAACCACCGAGCCGAGAATTCCGGCCGTCCATCGGCCAATGACTTCCTCAATTACGAATAGAACGGCGGAAATCGGAGCGTTGAAGGCGGCGGCCAGCCCGGCAGCCGCACCAACCGGGGCAATGAGCCGCATCCGGTCCCGCGACAAGCGCATTCGGCGTCCGAGAGCCGACGCCAGACTTGCTCCGATCTGGAGTGAAGGGTCTTCCGGCCCGAGGGAATGCCCGGAGCCGATGGCCAATGCGGCGGTGATGAACTTCCCGATCGCGGTGCGAATCGGGATGTAGCCGTTGTAGATGTAGAGCGCGGCTTTGGTCTGGTTGACTCCACTGCCGCGCGCCAGCGGGAAAACATGCATCACAAGAACTGCAATGGCGAGACCTGCAATGGTTGGCGCGAGTACAAGCCGCGCCGGGGTGAGGACGGTTCCCGATCCCAGCAGATAAATGCGGCACCAATCGATCGCGAAGCGAAAGCAAACCACCGCCAGACCGGAGAAGACGCCGATAAACACAGATAAGACCAGAAAAAAGCGTTCTTCGCGAAACACGGACCGCAACAGTGCCGCTGGAGATCGTCCGGGTACGGCACCCGCGTTTCCGTCTCCCGGCAAGGTTCCGGCCGCCGCAATCACTCGCTCATCCACGTTAGCTTCCTTCATGCAGCTTGGCGATCAGAAGTAAGGCTTCGTCCTTTCCCGTTGGCGTTCCGCAAGTCGTGCTGTCCTGCCGCTCGATGTTGAATACCAGATCCATCGCCGATTCCACTAAATCGGGATCCCGACGTATTCCCCAAGGAGTGATCTGCGGTTTCATCTTCGTCCAGGTCTCGGAGAGACTGGTCGGCGAGCCGGTGCCCAAGGAGTAGCCGTTCGTGCCGCCGCAGACTTTGAGGCGGTCGCCTGCGGTTCCAAAATCATCAATCACAATTCGAGTTCGGTCCGTGGCTGACAGCCCACGGCGAAATGGGTCTAGCTGCAACACGAGCTGCGTAAGCTTCAATCGCTCAGCGCTCTGCGTGTCATTGTGGTCGCTGTTAACGGCTTCCTGAAGGTAATGCTGAGCAAGGTCGTACCGCCCCAGGGCAAAAGCTGCCAATCCTGCGCCTGCCATTGCCTGCTGGTTATGACTGTCGGCGCGCAGAGTCGTGCGGAAGGCGGCGAGGGCGCGTTCGTAATCCTGCGCTCGCAGGAAGAGATCGCCGAGGTTCTGCTGCTGGACCGGATCATTCCCCAGGTTCGCCGCGAGCGCAATCAATTCAGATTCTGCCTGTGGCTTGGAATTGATCTTCAGCAGATAATTGATCAGCTCGAGGCGCGTGTCCCGCCGTTGAATCTCCTGATCTCCGGGCCATGTCGCGTAGATTGCGTTATGGAAATACCGGAGCGCCTGGTTCGTGAGGCCGCGTTCCGCAGAGATCCGGGCGAGTTCAAGGTTGACGACGCCATTTTCCGGCTCTCGATCCCATAAGTTGATCAAATAGGCGTAAGCCTCGGGAGTCCGCTTCTCTCCGACGAGAGCCTCGGCAAGATTCAACTGATAAACATAGTCGTCGCGGGAATAGACTAATGCGGCCCGAAACTCAATGACGGCACGGTCGTAACGCTTCGCTTCGAGGTCCGTTACGCCGCGGTTGAACCAGCGGTTCCCGAGAGATGCCTGCTGGGCGTGATAAATCCGGGACAATCCCGTGACGGCAGTGAACAGGACCACTGCGACTACAGCAAGCAGGGCAAGCATCACCGGTTCTCGAGTAAAGTAGCGTCGAAATGTCCGCTGCTTTCCGACGGTCGCTGTCTCAACCTGCAATTCGCGCCTTTCCCCTATCTCTGTTGACGCCTTTGGCTCGATAGAAGGTGAATCGTTCGTTGGCTTCAGAAGAATACCGGATATTCAGATGATGGCATGGACGCGACCCAGGATGCGCTCCTTACCATGCTTGCCCACAATCAGTTTCCTCTGCACGTTGCAGCCTTAGAACGGCAATCTGGTTATCAAACCGTACGCGTGTCAGGCCAACAATAGGGATGAATCTGTGGTGAGCAAGCCATCCTTAGCGATCCGGAAGAGCCGGCGTCTGGTCTGGAGCTCTGCCATATCCCGCTCGCGTTCCCTTCCTGCGAGGAGACTTCTCGCCAGCCGATCCTTTTCGCGATTCTCCCTTTCCTCCCCGCATGACTCGCCGAAGCGCCGCAACCAATGTGGGAGCTGCGCTTTGCAATTCTTCATGGTGATGCAACGCTAGTTCTCCCAGAACCCGCTCGCCCTTGGTCGTCAGCGCCAAAAGCACCTCCCGGCGGTCATCTTGCGCCCGCTCGCGCCGCACATATCCGCCGGATTCGAGGCGATTGATTAGCTCCACCGCACTGTGGTGCTGGATCTGCATCCGGTTGGCTAATTCCCGGATCCGCGGACGGATGCCCGCCGGCATTCCCTTGATTGCCAGCATAAGCTGGTATTGCCCGCGCTCCAGCCCGGCCTCATGAACTGCGCGTTCACTGAAATGCAAATACTTCCGGATTTGGTGCCGAAATTCGGCCAGGGCCTGATAATCGGACAGGGTGAGCCTCGTCATGCCCGCGATTGTATCGTGCCGCGATAGTCTGCGCTTTAGTATATCGTGAAGCGATATATGAAGGGAATCGCGGAGCGGAAGCAGAGGCTTATGGACGCACAGCGAGCGGCTTGCACCTAAAGATGTATGTGACTTCGCGCACGGTGGTACGGACGCCCGTCCCCGCTGGCTGATTTGCCCTCTTCCGTTTAGAATCCTCTGTCCACACATTCCAATCAGCGATGAGGAGGCGCACCTACCGTGATTCCTCGCTACACCCGCCCGCAGATGGCCCGCATCTGGAGCGACGAAAACCGCTTCCGGACGTGGCTCGCGGTTGAAGTCGCGGCCACCGAAACCCTTGCCGAAGCCGGACTGGTTCCGAGAGACGCTGCCAGGGCCATCAAAGAGCGCGCGGACTTTCGCGTCGAGCGGATCCACCAGATTGAGGCCGAAGTCCGCCACGACGTGATTGCCTTTACCACCGCCGTCGCCGAAATCGTCGGACCGCACGCCCGGTGGTTTCACTATGGACTCACCTCTAACGATGTTGTTGACACCGCCCAGGCGCTTCTCGTCCGGCAAGCGTCAGAAGTCATCGTAGAGGATCTGCAGCATCTTGCCGAAGTGCTGGAGCGCCGGGCCTGGGAGTTCAAAGACACTCCCATGATCGGGCGCACGCACGGGATACACGCCGAGCCAATTACCTTCGGCTTCAAGATCGCGAACTGGTATTCGGAGACGCAGCGCAACATCGCGCGATTTCTGGCGGCCGCGGAGGACATGCGCGTGGGAAAGTTCTCCGGTGCGGTAGGAGTGTTTGCGCACCTTACGCCAGAACTTGAGGAGAAGATGTGTGCCCGACTGGGGCTGAAGGCGGCCGCCGTGTCCTCGCAGGTCATTCAACGGGATCGCCATGCTCATTATCTGGGCACGCTGGCGGTGATCGCATCCACGCTCGACAAGATCGCGACCGAAATCCGCCACTTGCAGCGCACCGAAGTACGGGAAGCGGAAGAATTCTTCAGCGAGAAGCAAAAGGGGTCATCGGCCATGCCGCACAAGCGTAACCCGGTAACGCTTGAGCAGATCAGTGGACTCGCCCGGGTCGTCCGCAGCAACGCGCAGGCGGGCCTGGAGAATGTTGCCTTGTGGCATGAGCGCGATATATCGCACTCGTCGGTGGAGCGCGTGATCTTGCCGGATTCCACGACGCTGGCGGACTACCTCCTGACCAAGACTGCCCATGTAGTCGATACCATGCTCGTGTATCCGGAACGGATGCGGGCCAATCTGGAATCCACGCGCGGGTTGATCTTCAGCGGCCAGCTCCTTCTCGATCTGGTAGAGCACGGTCTGAGCCGTGAAGACGCCTACCGGCTGGTGCAAGTCCATGCCATGCGCGCCTGGAAGGAAGGGCTGGATTTTCATCAACTGATCGTGGCTGACAAAGAGATTGCCGGCCGGGTGCCCCGAAAACAGATCGACTACGCCTTCGATCTGCAACGACAACTAAAGAATATTGACACGATTTTCGCGCGCGTCTTTGGCGGCAAGAAGCGCTCAGCGGAGAAGTCGCCCTCCGCTCGACCGAAGCAGCAGAAGAAACGGGGATAGTTGACGACCGGCGAGGGCGTGCGGACTCGAGCAGAGTTTACTCGGCTCGAAACAAGCTTTCCGCGAAGGCCCATTCCTCATCGACCCACTGAACCTCACAGTGAAAGCCTGCCGCGCGCGCCATCTGGGGAATTTCTTGCATCGAGTATTTGTGGCTGCTTTCTGTCCAGATGCTCTCGCCGGCAGCGAACTCAACCACAGTTTCGGCGGCAGGAATGCTCACGGTCTGACGGCGCATGGAAACCAAATGCATCTCGACGCTGCGTGCCTCATGGTTGATTCTTGCTGCATGGTCAAACTGATCGAGCGCAAAATTTGCGTCAAGCTCGCGATTGATGCGGGATAAAAGGTTCAGATTGAAGGCTGCGGTAACTCCCAAAACGTCGTCATAAGCGCGAAGCAGCTGCGAGTCTGTCTTTTCGAGATCCGTCCCCAGCAGGAGCGAATCGCCGGGTTCGAGAATCCGTCGGATTTCTTCCAGGAATCTCAGTCCAGCCGGGCGGTCGAAATTCCCGATGGTGCTGCCCAAAAACAGAACGAAAAGATGCTGGCCGTGCTTGCGGTAGGCAGCAATCTCGAGGAGACCGTCGAGATACTCACGTTCAAAACCGACGATGCTGATGGAGTCGATGTCCCGAAGCTCACGCTCACACATAGCCAGGGCGGACGGCGAGATTTCGACCGGATAATACGATGTGCGCTGGCGGCGGCACAGCGCTTCGAGGATCCAGCGTGTTTTCTTGCCGCTTCCGCTGCCTAATTCCGCCACAGCCACCGGCTCGGAAAGCCGTTCCACGATTTCGTCGCTGTGCCGGCGCAGGAGGCGTTCATCCGCCCGCGTCAGGCCGTATTCATCCAAGTGGCTGATGACTTCAAACAGGGCGGAGCCCACGTCATCATAGAGATACTTGGACGGCAGTTCCTTTTGTCCCTGCCGCGTGAGTCCAGCACGCACGTCGACTGCAAAGTCATAAGATGCGTTTGTCGGGATTGCATGGACCAGCATGATGAACTCCTCCGATTAGTGACTTACACAGCGGAATCCCGCGTAAACATATTGGTAGTGCGCCTGAAACCAGTTGCGAAACGTCGGACGCAGCATGCAGGCCGCAGTGCGAGCCGAGCCGCCCTTCATTACGAAATGCTTGCCATCAAAAAAGTTGGCCGAATAGCCCCGATAAAATGGAAAAGGCTCGAAGCCAGCGAATGGGGCGAATGTCGTAGAGGTCCACTCCCATCCATTCCCCAACATGCCTCGCACTCCGAACGCACTTTCACCCGCTGGAAACGCGTTCACTGCAGCTGGACTCCAATGAGCGAGGTCGAAATTGCCAAAATCCGGCGTCGGGGCTTCCGTTCCCCATGGATAAGGAGGTTCCTTTCCAGCCTTTCTTCCGTATGCCGCGCGATGCCACTGGGCTTCTGTGGGCAGGGATTTCCCTGCCCATCGAGCGTAGGCACTGGCCTCCGCATGACTCACATAGACTGGCCAGTCGAGAGGCAGCGGAATCTCGTGGAACATCGCGCGAACCAGCCACTGCTGATTCGCGCCTCTCTTCCAGAACACGGGATGAGAGATGCCGCTCTCGTTCTTCCACTGCCAATCTTCCGCGCGCCATAATGCCGGCGACTCGTAGCCGCCGGCTGACATGAAGTCGAGGTACTGTCCGTTCGTGACTTGATAGCGGTCGATCTCGAAGGCGGGAACCCGGACAGTATGGGTTTCAAATTCATTATCCCAGCCGAAGAAGCCGGCGCCTCGCTGCAGCCCCAAGACGGCAATACCGGCGGGAATCTCGACCATTCTGTGTGTTACGCGGGGAGTTGCAGGTAACGTCGGCTCAGGCAGAGCGTTTTTTTGGTTCGGTGGCAGCTGATGCAGCATGTAAGCCAAGGTTTCGAGATGCATCAGCCGATGCTCGATGGCGACATTCAGCAGAGTGTCGAGCGAGGGGGAAGCGGCAACCGGCGATGACATGTCCTGTAACTTGTCATCCAGCCGAGCGCGGATCTGTGCGACGTACTCGCGCAGGCTTTCGATAGCCGGCCAATCGGAGGGCTGGTCCAAAGGCAATCCACCTCCCACCGGGTCGATGCCGAAGGCAAACAGGCGGTCAAACTCGGGATGAAAAGCCTTCAGGCCAAGAACAGACTCATGAAGGAGATTCCAGTCGAACGCTTCCAGGTGTCCGATATAAAAAATGATTCGGTGACGTTCGGGAATCGGCCGCTCGTAAATGGAGTCGGGACGAACCACATCAAACAGTTCGTCGCTCTGTCTGCGAGCATCCGATGCGCGACGGAGCAATTCGTAGCGGGTCACTGGTTCGCCTTGAAGTACAGGCACTCGAACCTCCTCGATACTCAGGATGGGCTATGTGATGCCAGCTCCAACAGACGTTCAACAAAGAGGAACTTCCGCACTCCGCTGTGGCCTCTATCGGACCTCGCCTCATTGGCGGATTGAACGGACCCCCAGTAGAGTCCCCCACTCAATGCCGTCTTAGATGACTGAAAGGCCTGCGAAGTAGCAGGCAAAATTCAACTTTTCTCTCGCGGCAAGACCATGACTTTGGAAGCCTGGCTTGAGGGGAGAATGTCGAATGCAGAACAGACGGGGTCGGCCCCGAGGCTTCATTACTCCAGATGCTTGCTGCTGAGGAACTCCTGAACCACCGCTTTCACGTCCCGGTGCTCACCATCCACGGCGTAATTCAGCTGTTGCATCTCTTGGTCAGAAATTCTCTCAGCGAGCCGTCCGATGATGGAAGCAATCTCCGGATGCTGCGCGAGAGTTTGCTGACGGATCACCGGCACAGCCTCATAGGGAGGGAAATAGTGGCGGTCGTCCTGGAGAACGAATAGATCGAAGGCCGGAATCTGGCCGTCAGTGGTATTACCGGCAGCAATATCAATCTGGCGATCCTCGAGCGCCCGTGCGAGCAATCCTAGATCCATGATGCGCGGCTCGCCTGCGAAATGAAGCCCGTAGGTTGCCACCAGCCCATGGTAACCGTCGGGCCTTTCCATAAACTCGTAACCGAATCCGGCTTGCCAATGCGTGGCGTAGGGAACTGCCTCTGTCAAGGTCGTAATCTTCAGTTGCCGGGCGTCCTCACCTCGGATCTCCATCGCAAAGGTATCGTTGAATCCGAACGAAGGTCCCAGGGTCAGAGCGAAGCGTTTCTCATATTCCTGCTTCACGCGCTGATAGACCTCGGTTTCATCGTGCGTCGTCTTCTGCTTGAGGATTGCCGTCAGAGCCGTGCCCGTGTATTCGGGGTATATGTCAATTCGCCCGGCGAGGATTGCCTGCTGGCAAATGTAAGTTCCCGCCAGATAGAAGCGCCGCTCCACTTTCAGATGAGAGTGCGCCTCAATCTGCTGCGCGAGCATCTCGCCGAGAATGAAGGATTCAGTGAAGTTTTTGGACCCAATCACGATGCGGTCAGAACGAGAGGAAAAACAAGACGACAAAGACAATGCGGTGATTGCAAGGGCGCAGATAAGAGCGGGCGGGCGGGCCCTGTTCATGGGGTGCGCAGGCACCTTTCCAGCCATCCGACACCAAGATCTGCGACGAGGGCCAGAATCGCCGCCGGAATTGCGCCGGCCAGAATTACATCGTTATCGACCATGGCAAGACCCCGGAAGATGAACTCGCCGAGGCCACCCGCCCCAATCGCCGCGGCGATGGTCGCCAATCCCACGGAAATCACTACCGCAACGCGAACACCCGACAGAATTACGCTAAGGGCGAGCGGGAGTTCGACCTGAAATAGAAGCTGCGAGTCCGTCAGGCCCATGCCACGCGCCGACTCGACGACTGCAGGGTCAACCCCGCGAATTCCGGTATAAGTACTTCGAATGATCGGCAGCAGCGCATAAAGGGCGAGAGCGAGAATGGCGAGGCGATCCGCCCGGCTCCCGAGCCATGGGACCGGCAAAAGAAAGCCGAACAGGGCAAGACTTGGGATGGTTTGAATGATGTTAGCGCTTGCCAGAACGGGCTTATCCAGCCGCGGCCGGTGGGCGATCGCGATCCCCAAGGGGATTCCTGCGAGCATGGCGAAGAGAGTCGACAGACCGACCAGCCAGAGATGTTCCAGCGTCAATTCGAGCACCTGATCGCGATTCTGCACAGCGAAATGCAGCAGATTCATGACGCGCCTCGATCCAGCGCTGTTTTCGATCCATTGCCGAAAGCGCGCACGTAGGCAGCGGCCCATTCGTCCGTCGAACGCAGGAATGCCTCCGGTGTGAGTACAGTTACGAGCCGGCCGGCTTCCATGAGGGCGATGCGCGATCCGAGGCGCAGCGCCTCGCGAAGATCATGTGTCACAAAAATGACGCTTTTGTGGAGTTCCTGCTGAAGTGAGCGAAATTCACCTTGCAGTTCGGCGCGTGTCAGAGGATCGAGTGCTCCAAAGGGCTCGTCCATGAGAAGAATTTCGGGATCGGCTGCCAGAGCTCGGGCGACGCCGACACGCTGCCGCTGCCCGCCGGACAGCTGGTGCGGGTAGCGAGCCGCGAGTGAAGTTGGCAGGCCGGCAATGCGCATCAGTTCCTCGGTGCGTGCCCGAACGCGCTCCTCCGGCCATCCACTGATTCTGGGAACCAATCCGATGTTGCGTTCCACGGTAAAGTGAGGAAACAGTCCGATTTCCTGAATCACGTAGCCGATACCGCGTCGCAAAGCGATGACGTCGCCGTCAGTGTTGGGCACACCTTTGACCCGGACTTCTCCGGTCGTGGGAGAAAGCAGGCGATTGACGAGCTTGAGGGTCGTGGTCTTGCCGGAACCGCTGCGGCCCAGCAACACGAGCGTCTCCCCAGCCTCGACTTTGAGATTCAACCCGGAAACGACGGCCGCGCCGCCGATGCAATAGGAGACCCCGCGAAACTCGATGATCGGATCGGCGGCCGGCTCATCCATATCAGGCAAGCATACCGGACTTCGTGCTCGTCAGGCTGCCAGGGATGTCGTGGGAAGCTGCAGCGCCTCGTCCCGCAATGTCTGAAACAGAATGCTGCTCAGATAGCGCTCGCCGAAGTCAGGGAGCACGGCAACGATCAGCTTGCCCGCGTTTTCCGCGCGGTTCGCAATCTTTAGGGCTGCCGATACCGCTGCCCCCGAAGAGATGCCGACCAGCAGGCCTTCTTCTCGAGCGAGGCGGCGAGCCATGTTTACAGCTTCCTCGTTGGTGACCGTAGCGACCTCGTCAATGTAATCGGTACGCAGGATGTTCGGTACGAAACCCGCGCCGATACCCTGAATCTTGTGAGGCGAGGGTTTCCCGCCCGAGAGCACGGGACTGTCTGCCGGCTCGACTGCGACGGCTCTAAAGGACGGCTTCTTCGGCTTGATGTATTGGCACACGCCAGTAATCGTGCCGCCTGTGCCGACGCCTGAAACCAGGATGTCGGCGCGTCCATCGGTATCGTTCCAGATCTCTGGTCCCGTCGTTTCGAAATGAATTTTCGGATTGGCAGGATTATCGAACTGCTGCAGCATAAAGCCATTCGGAGTCCTGGAAAGAATCTCTTCGGCCTTCGCGACGGCACCCTTCATTCCATTCGGGCCGGGTGTGAGAACGATCTCGGCACCGAAGGCCAACAGTAGCACTCGCCGTTCCAAACTCATGGTATCGGGCATGGTGAGGATCAGCTTGTAACCTTTCACCGCGGCGACGAACGCCAATCCGATGCCGGTATTGCCGCTGGTCGGTTCGATGAGGACCGTTTTGCCGGGCTGAATCTTGCCCGCACGTTCCGCATCAGCAATCATGCTGACGCCAATCCGGTCCTTGACGCTGGTGCACGGATTTCTGCTCTCCAGTTTGGCGACCAATTCCGCCGCACAGCCCCGAGTCACCTTGTTAAGCCGCACCAGCGGAGTCCCGCCGATCAGTTCTGTCACGTCATTGGCAATCTTCATAAGAAGGCAAATCTCCTATTCAAATGAATCTCTTTCGAACTAGTTGTCGGTTCCGATCGCCTCGCCGTGCTTCAGCGTGCGGTCGAAGAAGTCGGCCGTAGCGGCATAGCCGCGTATCCAATCCTGCCAGCGCAGGAAACCATGGATTTCATCTGGCAGGATCAATTGCTCGAAGGGAACATGTTGCGCCCGCAAGCGCTGAACCAGGTCCACAGTTTGGGTGAAGGGCACGTTTCGGTCGTCATCGCCATGAATGAGCAATACGGGCGACCGCCATGTACTCACGTAAGCGTCAGGTGACGATTCCCACGCCAGCTTGACTGCGGCGTCGGCGTCCGGAGGACGCAGCGCCAGGTTGCCGAAATAGGGCCGCTCGGTGAGGAATACGCTCCAATCGTGGACGCCGTGAAAATCGACTCCAGCTTTGAACAGATCGGAATTGCGTGCCAGGCCCATGGCAGTCAGGAAACCTCCATAGGAGCCTCCCCAAAGGCCGATCTTGTCTTTGTCGACTTCCGGAAGCGCTTGCAGATATCGTCCCGCTGCGACGACATCCTTATATTCGGTGGCTCCACGCCAGACCGTGTTCGGCGCTTCGCGAAAAGCTCGCCCATACATCACGCCGAGACGATAATTCAGTGACAGCACCGCATATCCGCGGCTGGCAAGATATTCATTCTCCGCATAAGCGTTGTGGTAGTAGTCCATGTAGTGGAAGCCGAGCATCATCTGGCGAATTGGCCCGCCATGCATGAATACCAGCCCAGGAACCTTGCCCTTCGTGTCGCGCGGAAGAAATAGCTGTCCATGCAAGGTGAGGCCATCCTCGCTCCTGAAGATCACCTGCTTCGGAGTCACCAGCGAAGACGATGGAAAATCCGCGGGTAGAGCCTGCTTGGCGATCATTTCGCGACCATGCACGGTCAGTTCATACGGCATAGCGGGCGAAGTCGCCGTCGAGCCGAGGCAAACAATGTTCTTTCCATCGGCGGTCTGAACGGGGGACCATTCCATCGTCGCGCCGCTGGTCAGAGCCTGCTGCGGGCCGCCACCGGCAACTGCCACGCGCCACAGGTGGCGACGATCCACGTCGTCCTGATTCGATGAATAGATGACCTCAGTCTTGTCGGCACTGAGCGTTACGTCTTCGACGTCGAAATCGCCGGGCGTAATCAGGGTTGATGAACCGCCGGCCGCGGCGATCGAATACAAGTGGTTGCGTCCATCCTGCTCCGACGCAAAGATGACCCTCCCGTTCGCAGCGAAGTTCAGCGAGCCGTCTTCTGTTAGCTCCGGAAGAGAATCGTCGAGCTTGTCGCCACTTCGCCAGAGCACATGTGCGGCGCCCGTGGCGGAATCAGCGAGCCAAAGCGACCATGGCTTGGGCCGCACCGGGATCAAAGCCATCTTCTGCTCATCTCCCCCAGTACGCACGAAAAGAATCGAACGGGCATCCGGAGACCAGCGCGGCATGGAGTCTCTGTCCACGCTAGGCGCCATGTAGCGGATGGACTCTCCGCCGAAGTCGTAAACTGCAATCAAACTGTGCCCATCGCGCTCGCTGACGAAGGCGATGTGCTTGCCGTCGGGCGACCAGCGGGGCTCAATCGGCGTTCCCCGCACAATGGCAAGTTCTTTGGCCTGTTGCTTTCCATCTACGCTGGCAAGCCACAACTTCTTCTTCGCAGACCAGAGAGCCCACTCCCCGCCTGGAGAGATTTGAATGTCCTCGCAGTCTTCATCCGGGCAGCCCATGTCCCCCAGCAACCGCGGTGGCGAATTCCGGTCATCTAAGTCCTGCGCAAACACTTGCTGCTTGGTTCCCTTGGTCCAACTTGCTGGATTCGCGCTTTCTTGATCGTCATTCAGTTCACTGCCTAAGGCATAGACCACCGTCTTGCCGTCCGGTGTGAGCCGCAAACTCGCGATCGGCTGCCCGTCGTCGGCGCCGTAATGCGTTACGGGGCGAGCTGTGTCGCTGAAGTTGGGACCATCCGCTACCCACACATTGCGAACGCCCTTGGCGTCAAAGACCCACGCGATGCGACTCCCTTGCGGGGAGGCAACCAGTTCGCTCGGAAACGGCGAGCCCATGACCTGCTCAAGGGTGAATGGGGATCGTGCAAACGACGCGGCCGTTAAACCCAACACGATGCCGCAAGCGAGACGGAAGAAACGGTTGCCGAGCGCCATAGGGCGTAATGGTACGCCAAAAATTCGCCCGGCTGCCAACTTGCTGGAGCACCGAGACCTTCGAACCGCGGAACCGATCCCTAGCCCTGTGTTGGGAAAACCGACGGCCCTGTAGGGAATCCCCACTTAGCGTTCACGCGACTTGACAGTAAGTGCTTGAAAATCCTAGAAGGCATTTGAATTGCATTCTTGAAGACCGGCGATTGATTTTCCGGTGGCAAGGAGGCCACCTGACCATGTCTGGAGAGAATTGGACGTTCTGGCTCATGATGACGAACTACGCTTTGGGATTGATCACGGTCATTGCGGTGGTCATGGTCGCCGGTGCGGTGGGCTGGGATTTGCTCGGTAAGAAAGCGAAAGAAACCCGCGACATCGAAGCCATCGAAGCGGAAGTGCAGGCAATGTTTCGCGGCGATCCGCACACCCTGTCCGTGCCTGGACTCGGATTCACCATGGCAGACGGTGGCGAAAAGATCGAGCCCCATGATCCGCAGGCATCCGAGAAGGACTCGCGGAAGTGAGTCATGGCATGCCCGTTTCTCAAAGAAGGTCGCGCGCGATATTGCCACGCCGCGCCCGTGCGGAAGCTGATTCTGGACGGCCCTGGCGTGGCTGATGGCGGCCGGTGCTCCTCGCCCGAATATCGAAACTGTGGATTGGTGATCAAGGGCGAGGCTCAGTATGACCGCTGTCCGCACCTTGAGGAGATTCGCGTACAGTATTGCGGCGTTTCTCCAGTCACGAAACTGGTCCCCTTCAGTGACTCGCAACTTTCCAGCTGCAGCAGCAATAGCTACCGCTACTGCGATTCCTATCTAACCCTGGCGCGGCCACACCCCTCATCGGCAGCACCCAATCTTCTGTACGCTTCAAATCACTTGTGGCTGGATGCAGAGGAATCGGGTCTGTGCCACATCGGCATTGATGCGTTCCTGGCCAACATTGTAGGCACGATCGACGGAGTAACTTTCGTCACGCTTCACGGTACGCATTGCCCGGCTCTGGCTCTCACCATTAACGGAGTCGAGTGGCCAATCAGCTTTCCCAATCCGTTGATGATTGAGAAGGTTAACTGCCGGGTGCGCAGCGACCCGACGAGATTGACCGCCGACCCTTACGGCGCGGGTTGGCTGTTTGAGGGTTGGGAAGTGCCGGGCCGGACGCGAGGGGGGTTGGTGTCGGGAGCCCACGCTACTGCCTGGCAAGGGGAAGAGAACGAACGGCTCACGCGGGAAATTCACCAGGCCCACGTCCCAGGCGGCGACGGAGGCTCGCCGATGCGCGGTGTGGCCCGTTTGCTTTCACGGCAGGATCTGGTTTGCCTGCTGCAACACTTCTTTTCTCACCGAGGTTGGGGGGCGGAGGCTTGATGATCTCGCGCAATGCGACTTTTTTCGGATTGGGTCTTGCGGCAGCCCTCTTAGCGGGATGGCTCGCCTTTCCAAGGGCCCTCTACAGCAGCCGCCAGCAACCGCTGCCGTTTCTTCATAAGACGCATGCCGAGAAGTCAGGCCTCGCCGATTGCAGTTCCTGTCACGTTCTGCGCGAGGATGGCAGCTTCGCCGGGATTCCGCCAATAGACACATGCGCAGGCTGCCATTCTGACCGGATCGGAACGACTCCCGCCGAAGCCATTCTAGTCGACAGCTACATCAAGACGGGACGCCAGACTCCCTGGCTGGTGTATTCGCGACAGCCCGCAAATGTGTGGTTCTCGCACGCAATCCATGTGCACCGCGCCGGCCTGGCTTGTTCCGAGTGTCATGCAGATTACGGTGGAAGCGACGAGACCCGCCTTTACCAAGTAAACCGCATCAGCGGATATAGCCGAGACATCTGGGGACATTCGCTGTCACGACTGCATCGATCTCCAGGAGATGGCATGAAGATGAGCGACTGCGAAGATTGCCATCGCCGTCACAACGTGGAGGTCGGCTGTTTGGGTTGTCACCAATGAAGGAAGACGCATGAAATTCACGCGACGAGATCTGTTCGTATGGGGCGCCGGCGCCGCCGCCGGCATGGTCTTCACTCCCGTGCCGTGGAAATTGCTCGATGACGTTTCCATCTGGACACAAAACTGGCCATGGATTCCTCAGTCGGCAGGCGGCACCGTAGAGATCAAACAGTCGTTCTGCTCGCTCTGTCCGAATGGTTGCGGGCTGAAGGTGAGGACAGCGGCAGGATGGCCCGTCGGGGTTGCAGGCATGGCCACCCATCCGATCACGCGCGGTGCTCTGTGCCCTCTTGGCCTTGGGGCTCATCAGTTGAACTGGCACCCGCGCCGTTTGAAGAGCGTATTGCATCGCGGCAACTCTTCATCGTGGAACGAAGCTCGCTCCGCCATCGCCAGAGCATGCGGCGAAGGCCCGGTTGTGATCGTCGATGGCTACCCTGGCCGCGCTGCCTCGTCGCTGTTCGAGACCTTTGCAAAACGGCAGAAGGGCAGCTATCGCGTCGCCATTTGCCCTGAAACCCAGGCTCTTACACCCTACGAGCGCTGGACTGGGGTGTCCGCACTTTCTCTCGGCTACGATCTTGAGAATGCCGGAACGATCGTGAGCTTCGGTGCTCCCCTGCTGGATGGCTGGGGGCCTCCGGGCCGATTCACTCGGCTGTGGGCCGATCGATCTGCCGGCCAAACAAACCCCCAGCTCAGGCTGATTCAGGTGGATGAAGTTCTCTCCCGCACGGCCGCGCGAGCGTCGCAGTGGGTGCCGGTTCGGGCTGGATCTGAGAGTGTTTTGGCGGCGGAATTGGCTAGAACTCTGCTGGAAGAGCACCTGGTTCCTGCGCGCGGTCCCTTGCCGCTTATAAGCCCGCAAGAGGCTTGCGACCGCACCGGGCTCACCGCCGATGCGATCCGTGGCCTGGCGCAAACCGTAGTAGCCGGGCGACCCGCCGTTGCGATTGCAAACGGCGACGATCCGTCGGTCGCGGCGCTCAACGTCTTGCTTGGTGCGGTGGGAGCCCGGGGAGGCATTATTCGCACTTCACGATCGGCCCGGCAGTACGTCTCCGCTGATGTCCTCCCTTCTGCGCGAGCCGTCCTCATCGATGCTACCGTCCCTTGGGATTTTGTTCCTCAAACTGACGCCGAAGTGTTTCGCTTCTCCGCCTGGAACGCGGGTTTCACGAAAGCCGATTGGCTGCTGCCTGCGCCCGGTTTCCTGGAGGAGTTAACCGATGTGCCGACGCCGCCGACCTCGGTGCTCGAGACGTACGGCGTGGCTGTGCAGCTCTCCCATCCTCCGTCAGAGGTACAAAGCGCGGCACAGTTCCTGGCGAGCTGCGATTCTTCTCTACCCACCGTAGAAGCCGCGATTTGTGCCCGTTGTGAAGTTCTCTTCCGCGGATGCCGAGGCACGCTCTACTCGGAGAGTGCGACACCGATTTCGAAGATCGAGTCCGCTCAGAAACTCGAGGAGGCGCTTTGGAAAGGAGCTGTTTGGGTGGGTGATCCGCCTGATGCGGAACTGTTACGCTGCGACGTGAAGGAATGGCCGACGCCGTCCGCCGGCGTTAGCAATGAGAATTGGTCCGCCGGCTGGCGGGCGCCGGTTTTACCTCCTTTGGCTGCAAAACTGTACAAGGAATCGACCCTGCGGGATGCCCCGGATAGGAGAAACGCATGAGCGCGCGCTACGGCATGGTGATCGACCTGGATCGCTGCACCGGCTGCGGCTCCTGCATGGTAGCGTGTGCGGCGGAGAATAACGTTCCGCCCCTCCCGCAGGCGAGTCCGAGAACCGGAATCACCCCGGTGCTCGTCCGCAGGGTCTCCAACGGAATGGAGGGGGCCGAACGCAGAGAAGTATTCGTCCCGATCATGTGTATGCACTGCGAACACGAAACGCCTTGCGTCAGCGTATGCCCGCAGCAGGCGGTCGAAGTCGATAAGGCTACCGGAATCGTGATGCAGATGCCACAGCGTTGCCTGGGATGCCGTTATTGCATGACGGCGTGTCCGTATCATGCGCGCTACTTCAATTGGTGGGATCCTGCCTGGCCAAAGGGCATGGAAAAGAGTCTGAATCCCGGAGTCGCAGTGCGGATGCGCGGCGTAGTCGAGAAGTGCAACCTCTGTCACGCGAGGTTTCACTCCGCCAAGGAGAAAGCGGCGGCCGCAGGCAAACGCGACGTTGACCTCGCGGATTATGTTCCGGCGTGTGTCGAAGCCTGCCCTACCGGCGCGATCCAGTTCGGCAATCTGGCCGATCCGCATGACCCGGTGTCCCAATCAGCTCATTCCCCAGATGCGTTCCGTTTCCTGGCCCGCCTCGGTACCGAGCCGAAAGTCTATTACCGGTCGAAGGAGGCTTGGGTGAAAGCGCTTGCAGAAATCAATAATGGACGCGGCGCGGAGGTCAATCATGGCTAGCTCGGTCACGGTCGACGGCCGATGGATTGCCCGCGGCGAGGCCCGCACGTCGCTGCCGCGTTTCCTCGCCGGACTGTCCCCCTGGGCGGTCGTTCTGCTTATCGGAGTCTATGCTGCAGGGCTCTGCCTCTATCGAGGGCTGAATCAGACCAACATGGATAACCGGTTTGCTTTCGGTCTGTGGATCTTCCTCGATCTGGGGATGATCGCACTGGGCGCCGGCGCCTTCTTCACGGGGTTTCTGGTTTACATTTTGAAACGCGCCGAGCTGCGGCCGATCCTGAACACGGCGGTGGTTGTGGGCTTCATCTGCTATAGCGGTGCCGTGGCGATCCTGATGATCGACGTCGGACAACCGCTGCGAGCCTGGTTCACTTTCTGGCACCCCAATACGCACTCGATGCTGACGGAAGTCACGTTCTGCATTTCATGTTATTTGACGGTGCTTATCCTGGAATACCTGCCACTCCTGATGCGCAACCGCCAACTGCGGAAGCTGCCGTCATTCCTAATTTTCGAACATCAACTGCACAAGCTGGTGCCTGTGCTCGCCGCCGTCGGGGCACTGTTATCGTTCTTCCATCAAGGTTCGTTGGGTGGCCTTTATGGAGTGTTGCGAGGCCGGCCCTTCGCCTACCGTCAGGGATTTTTTATCTGGCCCTCCACTTTTTTTCTCTTCATCCTCTCGGCGATCGCTTCTGGACCGAGTTTTCTGATGCTCGTCACCGCAACCGTCGAGAGAGTAACTGGACGGCGACTGGTACCGAGAGAAGTGTTCCGGCGCTTGGGATTCATCTCTGGACTTCTCCTCGCCCTCTACGTTGCCGCCAAGTCGATCGATACGCTGATCTGGTTGAACATCACTTCTCCATCCGAAGGCTTCGCTCCCTGGACGTACTACATCCATAAGCCGTTCGGCACGCCCGTCCTATTTTCCGAGGTTGTGGTCTTCGGATTGCTCCCGGCTTTCCTGTTGCTCTATCGGAGCACAGCCGCTCACCAATCCTGGCTGCTGGGTGCAGCGGCTCTGACTTGCGCAGGAGTTCTGCTCAATCGTTTCGTCATGACCGTGCAGACGCTGGCGCTGCCGACCCTACCCTTCGACGATTTTCTCTCTTACACGCCGAGCTGGCAGGAGGTCGCCAGCTTTGCCGGGGTCATTGCTTACGGAGTGATTGTCTACTCCCTGTCCTATCGCTATCTCCCTCTGTTTGCACAACCGAAAGGAGAACAGACGCATGTTTCCGGGGATTGACGGATTTCATTGGACTGTCGACCACGTTTTATTTCTCTCGCTGTTCTTCGCGGTGGCGCTGACGATCGCCGGGACCGTATTGTCAGCGGCATTGCACACCGCGCGAGATTTTCGAACTCATCGCGCCGCTGCGCTGTGCTGGAAGTTGAATTTTGCGGAACTGCCGCAATCGGACCGGCGTTGCCGGCATGAATTGGCGGGCAGGGTTGCCTCGCGCACTTGCGACAATGCCTTTGATTGTCGTCATTGCAAGAAGTATGCGGAGTTTGCAGCCCTTCCGGCACGAGTGGGGGACCGCGACATCTCGCGGGAACTGGGCATGAACTACCCAAGCGACCGCCTGTATCACCGTGGTCACACGTGGGTTAAAGTCGAAGACGATGGCACCTTGACGGTTGGCCTCGATGAACTGGCGGATCATCTTGTAGGCAATCCCGACTCTGTCGCGCTTCCGGAAATCGGCACCCAACTTGAACCTAACCAGACCGCGTGGCGAATGAAGAAAAATGGAAACGAGATTTATGTGCATTCGCCGATCGAAGGGACTGTCGTCGGAATCGGCAGCCACGGCCAGGGCTGGTATTTGAAGATCCAGCCCAGAAAAGACCCACGCAACCCGCTCATGCTCCGCCATCTGCTCCGCGGGCCGGAGGTGCACGGGTGGATCTCCAGAGAAATGGAACGGTTACAGGTGCAGCTCCGCGACCCGCACACTGCCCCCAGCCTTGCCGATGGAGGAGTGCTGATTTCCGGTCTGATGGACGCTATCCCTCAAGCGGACTGGGATTCCGTCCTGGGCGATACATTTCTGCAAGCCTGACCCGCGAGTGATGCGCTCAGTGGGATATGTCATAGCGCTTGAGTTTGTCGTAAAGAGTCGAGCGGTCAATTCCCAGCGCGGCTGACGCTTCCTTCACGTTGCCGTGTTTTCGTTCCAACGCGGCGACGATAGCCCGGCGTTCCAGTTGATCGAGCGGAACATCCGGAATCTCCCAGTCCTGGGCTGAATCAGCGCCTAACTTGAGCCACGAGAAATCCTGCTCTTCCAGCATGCCATTGCGGCAGGTAACGATGGCGCGCTCGACCACATTCTCCAGTTCGCGGACATTTCCAGGCCAATCGTAGGCAATGAGCAGCTTTAACGCCGGTGCCGAGACTCCGCTGATCTCCTTGCCCAGTTCCGAAGAGATGCGCTGCACAAAGTGCTCGGCTAAGAGAGGAATGTCCTCGCGGCGGTCCCGCAACGGAGGCAGGCGAATCTCAATCACGTTCAGGCGGTAGTAGAGATCTTCTCGGAAACTCCCTTTTTGCACTTCCTCGGAGAGATTCTTGTTGGTTGCTGCGATGATCCGCACATCGACTTCGACCTCCTGGTTCCCCCCGACCCGGTAGAAGCGCCGTTCCTGCAGAACCCTCAACAGATCGGCTTGGAGCTTGGGAGAGATATCTCCGATTTCGTCAAGAAAGATCGTGCCTCCGTCGGCGAGTTCAAATTTGCCTTTCGCCTGTCCGTTCGCGCCTGTGAAGGCACCTTTTTCATATCCAAATAACTCGCTTTCCAGCAATGTCTCGGTTAATGCGGCACAACTCACCACGACAAATGGTTTGTCGGCGCGGTTTCCTGAGAAGTGGACGGCCCGTGCTACCAATTCTTTTCCCGTACCGCTCTCGCCGCGAATCAGAACCGTACTGCGCAGGCTGGCAACGTCTTGGGTGAGAGCAAGGATCTCCTCCATCCGGGGATTCTTGGTGATGATGTCATGGTGCCGGTACTGACGGGTGAGCTTTTTACGCAAGATGGCGTTCTCGCTCTGCAATTTCTTGAGCTTTAGAATGCGAGAAACCAGCATCGAGATCTCCTGCGGATTGCAGGGTTTTACGATGTACTCCTGTGCACCCTCTTTCATTGCCTGAATGGCGGTATCGACTGTGGCGTATGCCGTGATAATGATGACCGACGCCTCGGGGCGGACGCGGTGGATCTCCATCATGGTCTCGATCCCGTCCATGCCGCCGGGCATTTTCAGATCGACGAAGCAAATGGCGTAGTCGGCTGTCCTCGCCAATTCCAATGCTCGCTGTCCATTGGGAGCGGTTTCGACACGGTAGCCGTCTTCGCGCAGCCACGCTGCCATCGATTCGCACATCACATCTTCGTCATCGACGACGAGAATCGGCCAGTTCTTTTTCATACTCCTCCCTCAAGCGCTGTGAACCTCTGCACCAACTCCGTCCCGCAGCGTGCACAATACTCTTCACTCTTGCCGTCCACCAACTCAATATGCGTTGCCAGGCTCATCGGGCAGCGGGCGTCCGGACAATGCACAAGGCCGAAGGTGTGGCCCAGTTCGTGCAGCACTTCTTTGACTGTGCGTTCTCGCAGCAGATCCGCGTTCGCCGGCAGCCCATAAAACTCCTGACGCAAACGGCAAAGGGACACGACCGCAACCTGGCCGTCCAATTGCGCCTGGCCGAACAGAAAACTCAACATTGGAATCGCCAGGTCTACGTCGGTAACGCCAAGAATCCGCACTGCGTCCGATGGTTTGGATTGTGCGAGCATCTTCATGATTTCGACCGACTGGTACTGCTTCCGCTTTTCGTCGAATGCCGCCGCCGGAATCGGCATTTCGGCCATACGCCGGACGGGGAGGGGATACCACTCTGCCGCCGTATTCTCGATCCAATGCAACGCTCCTTCGGGCACTGCTCCGATGGCTACGAGATATAGAGCATTCACACTGCGGGTACCTGAACTTCCTTGGGCGCGCCCTGGGCGTTTCGCGACTTCAATGGAAGCGTCACAGTGAACGTCGTTCCTTCGTTCCGCCGGCTGGCGACTTCCACTTCGCCATCGTGGGCCTGCACGATTCCATAGAGAACGGCTAGTCCCAGACCGACACCCTTGGCATCGGCCTTGGTGGTGAAGAAGGGATCGAAAATCTTGGACAAGTTCTCAGCAGCGATGCCCTCTCCGGTGTCCTGAACGTAGAGCTTCACTTCATCAGAATTGGCCAGCCGAGTGCGAATCGTCAGGGTTCCTCCGCCTCGCGGCTTGATCGCTTCCCCTGCATTTAGAACCAGATTCAGAATGACTTGCTGGATTTGCGAGGAGTCACACTCCACCGAAGGCAGATTCTCCTGCAGATCGAGCACAATCTCCGCGCTCATCAGTTTTAACTTGTGGTCAGCCAAGCCGAGGGTCGTGCGCGCTAATTTGTTCAGATCCGCGGGAGCGTGCTGCGGTTTGGAGCGCCGTGAAAACGCGAGCAGATCGGAAACGATGCGTCCCACCCGGGCGGTCTCGGCGGAGATCAGACCGAGATACTTGCGGAATTCCGCCTCGCGCCCGGGCGGATAGCTGCCATTGGCCATCAGCCGCTCGAGCAACATAGAGAGGTTGAGAACTCCGGAAACCGGATTGTTAATCTCGTGTGCGACGCTGGCGGCAAGCTGGCCCAACGAGGCCAGACGATCCGACTGGACGAGCTTGCGTTGCGCAGTCTGGAGTTGCTGTGTGCGTTCGTCCACCTTGCTTTCCAGCGTCTGCTGCATGTCATTCAGCTCGTCCACTGCAAGTTTGAGCCGCTCGCGCATACGATTGAACTCATCCACCAACTCATCAAGTTCCTGGGTTCCGCGCGTAATCCCGATGGGACGATCCAGTTCCATGGCGCTGACGGCGTGCGTTCCCTTGATCAGTTGCTGGATGGGCGTCGCGACAAACTGGCGGATAAAGAGGATGACGAATGCCGCTCCGATGCCAACCTCGATCGCGGTCCAGAGCACGGTTTGCAGGGTTATGATCCGCGTTTGTTTCTGCACGGGATCGAGCCGCAGCGCAACGTCCACTACTCCCAACACTTTGGTCGAAGCCTGGTGCGCATGACAGCTGGCATTGCTGCAGGAAGGCTCGTTGTAGATCGGCGTCACCATGTTGATGGTCTTCACGCCATCGGGTGAAGTGCTGTAGCGAACCCGGGAATCGTCGGTTGGCTTGTTCTGCACAGCTCCCGTCCCGTGGCAGCTGGCGCAGACCTCGTTTGCCACGCCGATTCGACCAGGATGCTCTCTGGCGTCGGTGGAGAACACCAGCTGACCCTCCCGGTTGAACATCCGAATTCGGTCGACTCCCTGCTTGTCGGCGATAACTTGCATGATCTGGTACGCTGCCTTGCGATCATCATCTCGCATGGCGTGCCACGTTGCGCTGGTGATGCTACGGGATAGCTGATCTGCACCCAACACCATGGTCTCGACCAGGTGCTGTTTCTGGGTCCGGAAATTGAGATATCCGCCGACGCAGCTGATCGCGACGATCAGCACGGTGAGGGACAGAATGAGCTTGGGGCCAAGTCGTCGGGGCATTCCCGTCCGCTGCGCCTTTCCTTGTCTCTGCCTGCCAGGCTCCGGCAGGCACACGAAACCCACCGGAGAGATGCCTGATTAAGCTTAGCCAGAGGGGAAGGAATGGAACGTGATTCTCACCGCGTGCGCCTGTGATCCAGATCACGTTAGACGGTTATACGACGGACGGTTGTCACCAAAGTAATTGCCGCGGACGCGTTCCTTCGGAACAACTGCTGCATGCGTGCAGCCTCAAAGAGAGTGAATGTCGAGGAAATAGCTCCTGGAGTTCGGATCGAACAGAAGGCGCCAGTACAAGTTGTGATGAGTAGCCGCCAGACTCTGAGCCAGGAGGTCTCTCGCCGTCGCGTTTCTTCCACCCGCGCTGACGAGCGCCCCCCCCAGCACAGCTGTGGGCGATACTGCGACGGCAACCTTGATATGGGTCCGCAAGCTTACCTCGCGGCAGATGGCATCGATCGTCTGCGCGACAGTCCGCTGTTTCCTGACTAACGAAATCTGAGCGTCCAGGAGAACACGTTGGCGCGCGACTTCACCCTTTTCATCGCGGGCTGCTGTGCCAACAACAGCGAAACCGCTCCCCTGCCGACGAAGTTCGAAGCGGCCTGGGTTCTGGCTGTGGTTGTAAGTGTCCACCAGCGATTGAAGGATCTCGTCTTCCGCGACAGTACCTGGCGCCAAATCAGCGGTGAAACTTCCACCGGCCGGAAGCCATGTGTGCAAATCTGTTTCGCGCAGATCTGTTCGAGACGTGTACCGGGGATCTTCGTAATCGACTGCCCACTTGTACTTCTGCTGAAGCCCGTCCAGCGCCTGTTCCAAAGGACGCGGACTATCCGCGCTGATACGCACACCGCCTTCAGCGTCCGAGATTACTGCATGTTTCGAATATTCCGGTCGTGACTGCCCTGCCTGAGACATTCCCAGTGGCAGAACCAGTAAGGCAAGCCAGGTCGGCGGCAGAATGCGATGAATTCTCAGAGTCTTGATCATGAACGGTGAGGAGGAATCACGCAGGGGAGAGCGTCGGTGATTTTAGCATTAGACGCCCGCGTTGTGATCCCAGTCCGCTCCGGATATTAGAAAGTATTTTTCGCGTTAGCTTTGCACGAGCGCCGGGTGCGACATGTTGAATTTCGGCCTTTAACCCAACTAACTAGTTCCTTTGGAGCTTTGCGCGAATTCAATCGATGTCATATATAGAACACTAATTCAACGACGCGATGTGGGGGTTTTATGGACGCTCAGAGTTTGGGGAATCCGACAGAGGATCAGTGGATTGCGAAATATCGAGCCGCTATTGCCGCGGCGCCTCGGCCTGAAACACGTCGTAATCCGTTGCTTGCGACTCTGGACCGCGCCCTCAGAGTCGTTTCGGAAGCGAAGGAAGTCTGTTCGCAGTTCGGCCAGTTCTTGAGAGGGAAACTCAAGGCTCGCCTCAATTCATCATCCAGTCGGACCCCAAATGTTCCGCCCCGCCGCGCTCTCGCATCCGTGCACGAAGAGATGCTTCACAAAAAAGTCGGCTAGCGATCCGCATTCGCCTATAAAAGAGCCTTGTCGCGGGCTAGCACAAACGGACTAAACCTTGTGTCGTAATCCTCGCAAAATGCCCAGAACGGCACTTTGCCGTTGACTTCTCCACGTGCGGTGGAGCAAAATTCCGAGACGTCAAAGTTCCTCCCCCAAAGGAACAGTACGGAGTCTTCCAACCCCCAGGAATGTCCCGAGCTGTTGTGAGAACGTGTAATCCAGCGTGCGCTCTGTAGCAAGATGAAGACGCTGTGAGATCGAGCACGATCACCCGCTGCCAAGCTACAGGGGACCCTCTCAAAAAAGGCCGATAAGGCCAGCCAATTCGTCTCAGGTGGAGGTTCGTGTGGGAACCGCCGCCTGATCAAAGGGGAACCGCGTGCACACTGCTCAGAACGGACCAGGGCTCATTGTGGTCGATGCTTCCTTCGGCTTGGTCGCATACAATGGAGAGGCTCTCCGCATCCTCACATTTCCGGATCAGCCAGACAGAATTCGCCACCTCGATTCGTGGCTCAACAACAAGATCCGTTCCGAACTCGTCGGCCGGGACTCTCCCTCCGGCTTCGTCGACGCGTTCCGTTCGGCGAATCGTACCTATCTTTGCCGTTCTTTCCCGGTCGATGTGAAAGCACACAACGGTAACGGCTCTCTCGCGGGCAGCCTGCTCATCCTGATGTTCGAGAGAAGACGGAATGAAGCGATGAAGCTCCTTGAGATTGCACAGCGCTTCGGTTTGACGGCGCGCGAGCAAGAAACCGTGCAGTTCTTGCTCGAAGGACTCACGAGTAAGGAGATTGCCCAGCGCATGAGCATCAGCCCAAACACGGTGAAAGCATTCATACGGCTGGTCATGGTGAAGATGAGCGTCTCCACTCGTTCTGGCATTATCGGGCGCATTGTCGGACCCAGCGCTTGAGGCGATGGGTCATCGCCGGCTTAGTAAGATCGGAGTAGTAGATCGGATTAGTGAATCTGGGGACTTTTGCCTCTCGCGCATTTCAAGATAGAGTCCATGCCGCGCCTCAGAAGCTAAGTCCCTATCTCCCCCGGCCTGGCGGCGCAACTCTAAGGAGGTAAGGAATGCGTCGAATCACCTTGCTCGTAGTGTGTACGTTGGCTCTGGCCCTCTGTGCCGGATCCGCGTGGGCTCAGTCTCCGCCCCCGGCCGACACGCTGAAGGTTGACTATTTTTCCAACGCGAACACAGCAGGTGCCCCGGATGGGACGCTGCGGGTCTCGAACCCCGGTACATCGCCCAACGGAAACCTTTGTGCCAGCGTTTTTGTCTTTGACATCCATCAGGAAATGAGCGAGTGCTGCAGTTGCTTGGTCACTCCCGATGGTCTGCGCACGTTCTCAGTGAACACCGATCTCACCAGCAATCCGCTCACTGGGAAAACTCTGAATCAGGGCGTGATCAAGGTCGTCTCGATGAACACGGTCAATGGAACTTGCCCTCTGCCGACGTCGTTCAGCAGCAGGACCACGCCTTCCATCCGAGCCTGGACGACCCACATCCAGAACAGCAACTTCGCTATCACCGAGACCGCTTCTTCCGACGCGTCGCTCAGTTGGGCGGAGATCGCTCGCCTGGGAAGACAGTGCACGGCCATTGCGCTCGACGGCAGTGGCAGTGGCATCTGCAGTTGCGGGACCGGCGACTAGTTTGTTTTGAAAATCGCGGATTTGGAGGTATGTGAGCTCACTCCACTAGGGACTCGCCAGACAGCGAGTGCTCCTCGTTGTCTGGCGAATTCTACGAGATTACGAATTCATTTTTTGACTTGAGACGGGGGATCTCATGTTAGTTCTGCGAAAAGGTTTGCTGTTTGGCATCGGTGCCGCCTTGCTTGTGGGCAGCACTGCAAATGTTCTGGCCCAGAATGACTCGACCGTGGTAGCCGAGGTGGGCGGCGTGAAGGTTACTCTCGGTGAACTCAACCGCGAGGAATCTGAGAAACTTCTTTCTGCGCGTTACGAATACTACCAGGCTCAAAGCAAAGCACTGGATGATCTCATCGAACAAAAGTTGCTCGAGGACAAAGCGAAAACCGAAAACATCACGGTAGACCAGTTGGTCGACCGCGACATCAAGTCGCAAGTGAAAGATCCGACCGAAGACCAGATGAAGGTCTACTACGAAGGCCTGGAAACCGATCAGCCATACGAGGCAGTACGCGACAAGATTCTGGAGAAGATTCGCCAGCTGCGTACTGAAAAGGCGCGAGCCGCCTATGTGAAGGCCCTGCGCGCGGAAACGAACATCTTTATCGCCCTTGCCCCGCCGAGTGCAACCGTCGATGCAGAGAATGGGCCGAGGCTGGGATCCAACACCGCGGCTGTAACCCTGGTCGAATTCGCGGATTACGAATGCCCTTACTGCCAGAAGGTGGCTCCCGCCCTGCAAAAGCTAAAGGCTGATTTTGGGGATAAGGTCGCCTTTACCTACAAGGATTTCCCCTTGCCTATGCACACGCGTGCCGAAAAAGCTGCCGAGGCCGCGCGTTGCGCCAGCAAACAAAACAAATACTGGGAATTCCACGACGAACTATTCCACAGCAAGGAACTCGACGTCGACCAGCTCAAGGCCCAGGCACGAGCACTCAAGCTGGACTCCATTCAGTTCGACAAGTGCCTGGATTCGGGCGAAGAGGCGTCGGCTGTTGAGCGTGACCGCAAGGAAGGAGAACGTCTTGGAATTACCGGGACGCCAAGCTTCTTCGTGAATGGGCATTACGTAAGCGGCGCCTTGGATTACGCGGCTTTAAAGAAGGTTGTAGAACAGCAACTGGCAGCCATTCCGGGACAAGCTGCCGGAAGCGGTGGAAAGTAAACCCGGACCCTCCCCCTCAACAGGTCGGGCCGAAGGCTCGCTTTACGGGCCGAACCTTCGGCCTTTTTTGTTCGCGCAAGATGGATTAGCACCTACTGTTTACGCCAAATGGGTAGTTGCGACGGCATGCGCAGACAGGCTATCGTACGCCCCGCTCTTGCTCTGCAAAACCCTCCCTCTCGGGTGCTAAGAGCATACTCCCCTGTTTTGGCACTCCCCTAAGAAATCTGTGTGACTGCGGTCGTTGTGTGAGCACTCTGTTGAACTGTTTTGCTCCCGCACAAGTGCCGACAGTTGAGGTGTCGCCCAAGAACACGTCGAGGAATCTCATGTTGAAGCCGACCATCGCTGGACTTGTCATTTATCTTCTGTCCGGGGCGCTGATTGCCCGCGCCGATCAATTTCTTTCGGGACGCCAATTTCCTGCGGGGACGAATCCGCAAGCTGTGGCAGCCGGAGATTTCAACCACGACGGGAGCCTCGATCTCGCGGTTGCCAATTCGACAAGCAATACCGTCAGCATCCTGCTGAGTAACGGCGACGGCACCTTCAAGGCGAAAGTCGACTACGCCACTGGAAGCACTCCTGAAGGATTGGCCGTTGCCGACTTCAATGGCGATGGTGTAGCGGATTTGGCGGTCACCAATTCGGCAAGCAACTCCGTGAGCATTCTGTTGGGCAATGGCGACGGCACCTTTCAACCCAAAGTTGACTATGCTATCGGCACTACTCCCGAGGGATTGGCGGTGGGCGATTTCAATGGCGACGGCAAAACCGACATCGTCGTGGCAGATTCGGCTGACAACATGGTTGGCGTGCTCCTTGGTAAGGGTGATGGCACATTCAAAGCTGCGGTCAGTTACCGGACCGGCTTCAATCCCTATGCCGTGGCCGTTGGAGACTTCAATGGGGACGGCATCCTCGATCTGGCTGTCGCAAATAACAATAACAACAACGTCGTGAGCGTCTTGCTGGGCAAGGGAGATGGCACGTTCCAGACCCAGTTCCAATACGCGACGGGCGATACCCCCTTTTCGATTGCAGCCGGCGATCTCAATGGGGACGGAAAACTGGACCTGGTCGTGGCTGATCAACAAGGCAATGCAGTCAGCGTGCTTCTGGGTAAAGGCGATGGCTCGTTCGCCACCCACGTTGAGTACAACACGGCCGTCTTCCCCACCTCTGTGACGCTCGGAGACTTCAACGGAGATGGAGTTCTCGACATCGCCGCTACTGCCGGGAATGGAAATACGGTGAGCGTGCTCCTGGGTCGCGGCGATGGCACCTTCGGATTAAAAGTGAATTACGGGACGGGTGACATTCCCTACGGCGTAGTGGAGGGTGATTTCAACGGGGATAAGAATATTGACCTCGCCATTGCAAATTCTGGCAGCAATAGCGTTAGCGTTCTAGTGGGCAACGGCGATGGAAGCTTCCAAACCCGGGTTGACTACCCGGCCGGCGCCGATCCTAACTCGGTAGCGGTCGGAGACTTCAATGGGGACGGAATCCTCGATCTTGCTGTGGCCACGAGTAATTGCCCGACGTATCCGAACTGCGGCGCCGGCACAGTTTCCATCATCCTGGGGAACGGACTGGGCAAGTTCGGGGCGCCATCTCACTTCACCACCGGTACCAACACCGATCCCTATTCTTTGGCCACGGGTGATTTCAATGGGGACCACATCCTTGATATCGCCGTGGTGAACTACGCCACAAATACGGTCAGCATTATGCTTGGCGCTGGCGACGGAACATTTCCATCGCATGTCGACTACCCCGTTGGCAGCGAACCAACCTCGGTTGCGGTTGCAGACCTGAATGGAGACGGTAAGCTCGATCTGGTCGTCACCAATTTTCACGGCGATAGTGTCAGCGTTTTGCTGGGCAACGGTGACGGCACTTTCAAGTCCGCGGTCGACTACAGCACAGGCAATGGCCCCATCTCAGCTTCCATCGCCGACTTCAATGGCGACCACAAGCCCGATCTGGTTGTGGTGAATGAAACCGACAACAACGTCAGCATTTTTCTGGGCAACGGCGACGGCACGTTCAAATCGCAGGTAGCTTATCCAACCGGCGTCGGAGGGAATCCGCTCTCTGTCGTCGTAGGAGACTTCAACGGGGATCACAATCTCGACCTCGCTGTTGCCGACTATCGCACCCAGCAAGTCAGCGTGCTCCTGGGGAACGGAGATGGCACATTCCAGTCGGTCAAACCATACCCCACAGGAGCCAACCCCTCGTCTCTCGTAATGGCCGACTTCAATGGCGACGGCAAGATGGATCTGGCATTAACCAGTACGCCGCTGGGAAGTTCTCCCGGCAACCTACTCAGTTTGCTGCCCGGCAAGGGAGACGGAACATTCGGGGCTCCAATTCTTTTCCCGACTGGTTCCCAGTCTTACTCGGTTGCCGTCGGCGATTTCAACGGGGATGGAACGCCGGACCTTGCCGTGGCTAACGGCATCAGCAGCACGGTGAGCATTCTGCTCAATACGCAAGGCACGCAGATCAAGATTGCTTCTTCCGGCAGCCCATCGGTCTACGGCCAGTCTGTCACCTTTACCACGACTGTTGCAGCGAGCCTTGCCGGTTCCGGGATGCCGACGGGTACAGTAACGCTCAAGCGTGGCAGCGAGGTCCTTGGCTCCGGGACGCTCGTCAACGGAGAGTTCACGACCGCCACCAGCAACCTAGTGACCGGTAGTGATTCCGTGTCGGCGGTATACTCCGGCGACAACCAATTCCAGCCGCACACGGTAGGAGTGACACAGACCGTCACTCTGGCTTCGAGCAGTACATTGGTCACATCGTCAGCGAATCCTTCTGCCGACGGTCAGCCGGTAACTCTCACGGCGACGATCAATCCGCAAATTGGAGGTGTCCCAACCGGCAGCGTGAACTTTATCGACGGAACAACGAAGTTAGGAACCTCCATCCTGAATAACAAGGGCGCTGCCACTCTCTCCATTTCCTCGTTGAGCATTGGCAATCACAGTATTACCGCAGCGTATGGCGGCGACGGCAACTTTTCCGCAAGCACCTCACCAACTCTGAAGCAAGTCGTTCAGCAAGGAAACACCGCCACCACTTTAGCTACGAGTTCCGATTCAGGATCTCTGACTTTGAAAGCTACCGTGACTTCCGGGGTCTCCGGCAGCCCAACCGGCACGGTCAACTTCATGGACGGTTCTACTCAACTCGGCAGCTCAAGCCTGAACGGAAGCGGGGTGGCTACATTCTCAACTTCAAGCCTCACGGCCGGTAGCCATAGCATGACGGCAACGTATGCAGGAGACGGCATCTACGGCACAAGCACATCCAGTGCTGTTAGTGTAGTTGCCGACTTTGTGCTCTCCGCAGCCAGCTTCTCCCCAGCGTCAATTTCCCCCGGCCAGTCGGCCTCAAGCACGATCACGATTACGCCCACGAATGGCCTTGATCTGGCCGGAGTCACTCTGAGTTGCAACATTAGTCCAGCGGCTAGTCCTGCTCCAACATGTTCAGTCGCAGCCATTTCAGTTGCGAACGGTGTCGGCACAGCGGCCTTGAAGGTTGGAACGACGGGCCCCATGTCGGCGCTCGCAGTAAATCTCCACAACGACCGCGGAGGCGCCGCGGCGGTGTTTGCTTTGCTGATGCCTGCGATTCTCTTCGTCCCAACGTTGTTGCAGCGGAGAAAGAGACTACTTGGTGGCTGGATCGTTGCGCTCGCGCTCAGCGTGTGTTTATTCCAGTCCGCCTGCGGCGGAGCCAGCACGGGTGGCACTACCCAGAGCGGCACACCCGCCGGCTCTTACACGGTCACCGTAACTGGTAGTGCGAACGGGACGCAGCATACGACTACAGCCACGCTGACGGTTCAGTAAGAGTTGGATAGACATTGCTTGGCTGGAAACACCTCCGCTCGAGCCGCGTCCTTCAGAGCGGCTATCATCGCGTCCAACTTGAGCCCTTGCGGCGTCGCAGTTCCTGTTATCAGCTTTGAGTCTCCGGATGGCAGCTGGGATAACAAGGTTTGCCATCGCGCCGTATGATAAGCACAAGAGTCTGTTGGGATCCTCAAAACTTGGGACTGGATCGTGCCTTCTCTCAGGCTTCTCATCGTCGAAGATGATCTTGCCAGTCTGGAGCTCATGACAGAGGTGTTCACCTCTCTTGAGGCCGATGTGTGTGCGGTCAGCGAAAGCGCCAAGGCCGCCGATCTCGTGAATCGGCAACGGTTTGACGGAATCTTTCTCGACCTCGAGATGCCAAGCCCAGACGGTTTTCAACTGGCTCGACTGATTCGAAAGTCGTCCTGGAACAAATCCACCCCCATTGTCATCGTGACCGGTATCGAAGACCGGCAAACCATGCAACAGGCCTTCTCGCTGGGCGCCTCATTTTTCCTGCAGAAACCCATCGATCGTCACAAACTCAACGGTCTGTTCCGGACCGTTCGCGGCAGCATGGTGGAGAATCGACGCAAATATATGCGCGTTCCTCTTCACGCAAACTTGTCTTGTACGGTGGGATCTCGAACGCTGAATGGCCTGAGCTGGAACGTCAGTCAGGGAGGAATGCAGGTCGAGGTCGGAAGTCTCCATCCAGGAGAGACCGTGCTGTTATCGTTCCGCTTGCCGATCGGTGACGTTCGAATCGATGCGGCGGGCGTGGTCGTCTGGACCAAAGAGAACCGGCAGGGCATTCAATTCACGGATATCAGCCCGAAAATCCAGGATGCGCTGCGGGAATTCGTAGCGGCTGGTGAGAAATAGTCCGGTCTGCGGCAGGGCACGATGCGGCGGCTGCCAACCTTCAACCTGATTGCCCCGCCGAGCGCACTCTTTCTCTTCCGTGGATGGCGCGCCTAACTTCGAGCAGCAGTTCCTTCTGCCAGGTTCCGCTTTTTTGAAAGAGTGCCTGAGTATCGCGACTCAATAGCGCGATTTCCTCGTAAGTCAGGGTTTTTCCGGTCATAACAAGGATCGGCAATTCTTTCAGCGTGAACTCGCTGCGAACATGCCGGATTACTTGAAACCCATCCATCTCGGGCATCAGTAGATCCAGCAGAACCGCTCCCACCACTTTGTTGGCAAGTACCTCCAGCGCTCGTTTCCCGCTGCCAACGCTCTGAGTTTCGTATCCGGCGCCGCGCAGAGTCTCTTCCATCAGCTCCAATGACTTCGGATCATCGTCGACCAGCAGGATGGATGAATCGTCGTCGGCTGGGGACGAGACGTGCCGCCGTACCGTTTCCAGCAATTCCGGCTTACGCACGGGCTTGATTAAATAGTCGGCCGCGCCCAAGGCAAAGCCGACGCCCTTCTGATCGACGATCGAGAGGATAATGATGGGGATATCGGCCGTGGCGGCGTTTCTTCTGAGCTCGACCAAAGTCTCAAAGCCATTTGCGCCCGGTATCAATACATCGAGAGTAATGGCGTCCGGCCGGAGTTGCTGAGCTTTCTGGAGAGCCTCCGCTCCCGAAGCCGCTACCGCCACTCGGTAATCTGGCTCAAGGTAACTGGCAAGAAGCTCGCGCGCTGAGACTTCGTCGTCGACAATCAGAACCAACGGAGTTAGACGGCCAGACGGGGACAAGCTTGATGATCTTGGCTGCAAAAGAGAACGCGAAGTATTCCTTTGTGAGGACGACGGAAGCGTGAACGTGAAGCGGCAGCCCTTTCCGAACTCGCTCGCCAGCGAGATGCGCCCACCTTGCTGCTCGACCAGTCGCCTGGTAATGGCCAAGCCTAATCCCGTGCCCTGTTGAGCCGTGTCGCTGCCTTCCACCTGTCGGAATTCTTCAAAAACCAGCGCCTGATCTTCCGGGCGAATGCCGGGGCCCGTGTCGGTCACAGCCACCTCCACGCAGGAGCTCCTCCCCGTGCATTCAATCGCGATTCTGCCTCCATTCGGAGTGAACTTGACCGCGTTGCTCAGCAAGTTATAGAGAATCTGTTTGAAACGTCCCCGATCGGCATAAAGGGCACAGGGATTGACCTTTGAGTCATCGATCTCGATGTTCTTCGTCACCGCCAGCGGTCCGATGATCGACAGCACCTCGGGCAGAGCGCTCATTACGTCGAACTCTTCACAGTGCAGTTCCAGTTGTCCTGCCTCGATTTTCGAAAGATCGAGGATGTCGTTAATCAGGCGGAGCAAGTGTGTCGATCCCTGTTTGATATGGCCGACAAAGCGCTTCTGCTTTGGATTAAGCGGGCCGGGGCCTTCGTCGGAAAGCAGGTCTGAAAAGCCAACAATTGCATTCAACGGAGTCCGCAGCTCATGACTCATGCTCGCGAGGAACCTGCTTTTCAACCTTGTGGCGCGTTCGACTTCGCGATTGCGGAGTTCCAAAGCTCGATTTCCGCTCTCCAGTTTGGCCGCGAATGTCTGCAGTTTTGTTTCGGCCTGCTTGCGGTCAGTGATGTCGCGCGCTACGGCGTAGATGAGTCTTCGCTCTGGCACCGAAACGGCATTCCACAGGAGCCACTTGTACGAGCCGTCCTTGCACCGATAACGGTTTTCAAAGGCCAGAGTCGATTCACCGTGCTCTAGGCGTTGTCCTTCCATCGAGGTTGCCGGGCGATCGTCCGGGTGAATAAACTCGACGTAAGGCTTCGACAACATCTGTTCCGCAGTGAAGCCCAGCGTCTTCTCGAATGCCGGGTTCACATGCTTGAAATATCCGTCGAAACCAGCGGTACAGAACATGTCAAGCGACAGAGCGAGAAACCGATTCCCGGTATCTAGCTGAAGATAGAGCGATCCCATGAACGCACTGACGATCAGCCCGCCGACGAGAAACACGAGCCCCAAGAACCACACGCGCCGTTCTACAAGCCAGATCGACTGCTGCAAAAGGCTGGCAGGCTTCTCCACCAGGACGCCCCAGCCATACAGTTCGGTCGGCCGGAATCGCGCAATGAAACCTTCCCCGTTGCGTTGAAAGAGCCCGTAGCCCGCCCATCCCGCCTGCAATCCTCGCACCGGCTCGTAGCCACTCAGGTCAATGATGGGCGAGAGGGAATCGATGTTCGGTCGTGCCGCAACGTGCCCATGCTTATCCACCAGCGAAATCGTCCATCCATTCTCGGCGGACGTCCCTACCAGCTGCCGGCTCAAGGCATCGACCGCGAACGGAGCCATGAGAATGCCGATGGGCTTGCCTTCCTCGTCGCGGATCGGGGTCGCAATCGCCGTCACCAGGGGATGGGGCGCGATGGCAGTCTGGTAGACCTCGGAGACGTAAGGTTTCCATTGCTGGGAAACGCCTTTGTACCAGTCTCGAAATGCGTAGTTGCGGCCGAGCAGCTCGGGGTCGGGTGGGTAGATGCCGCGCATGGTCCCATCGAGGTCGTACACACTCACGAAGACGAAGTCGGGACGCAGAGCTTCAGCCTGTCGCAGATTCCGGCCAACCACGACTAGATCTTTATGTTTCCACGCTAGCCGTACTGACTCGCGGCCAGCGATGGACTCCAGGAACGACGTGCTTTCCTCGAGGTGTTCCTGCAGAAGCCCCGAAGATACCCGGGCAATCTGGTTGCTCTCATTGATCGCCTGAGATTCAGCCTCGGCCTTAAGCACGCGGCCCACGGAGTACGCGAAGAACACAATGGGCAACAACATCAGGGCTATGACCAGCGAATAAAGCCGCCACGGGCTTTTCGACACCCACTCACCGGTTCTCAACGTGGCTCTCTCATCGACTCTTAATTGGACTGCTCCCCGCATCTCTGTAAACTCAGGTATTGCTGGTGTCAGGCGCCGACCGTGACTCCCAGGCGCGACTACCTCCCAGATCCTCCAGCTACGGTGGCGCGGGAGGCGGGCTTCTTCGTCTCTTCGCGAACAATGTGTTCAAAGTGCTCAAAGATCTCAGGATCCCACCAATCTTTGCCGACCTCTTCGCGCATGGTCTGGAGAGCCTGCACTGGCGAGAACGCCTTCTTGTACGGTCGCTCGGTCGTTAACGCGTCGAACACATCAACAATCTGCATGACCCGCGCTGCAATCGGAATCGCCTCTCCACGAAGCCCGTCGGGATAGCCCGAGCCGTCGAACTTCTCGTGATGGTGGCGGATGATTGGCAGAACGTTCCGGAACGACTTCAGCGGTGAGCAGATGCGCTCGCCGACGACCGGGTGCTGCTTCATCACCTTCCACTCGTCCTCGGTCAGGCGTCCGGGCTTCAGCAAGATAGCGTCGGGCACCGCGACCTTGCCGATATCGTGAACAACGCCGGCGCGTCGCAAAGCTGTGATTTGCTCCTCGGACAACCCGACCTTTCTGCCCAGCTGTACCGACAAGTCGGCCAAACGTTCACAATGCCCATGCGTATATGGATCTTTACTCTCAATACTCAGCGCCAGCGAGAACAGGACTGATTCGGCACGCTCAAGTTCGTCGGTTCGCAGTTTCAGCTTTAACAGCGACCGCACTCGCGCCAGTAGCTCGGCCCGGTCAACGGGCCGGGTCAGGAAGTCATCTGCTCCAGCTTTGATCCCTTCCAGACGATCCTGCTTGTCGGAGAGAGCTGTAATCAGCACGACCGGAATCAGGTCAGTTTCGGGGTTGCTCTTGATTTTTTGACATACTTCAAAGCCAGTGAGGCGCGGCATCATTACATCAAGCAACACTAAGTCAACAGCATGGGCAGCAAGTTTTTCGAGGGCAGATGCTCCGTCTGAGGCACTGATGACGGTAAATCCTTCGGCGGAAAGAAGCTCATGCAGGAGATCGCGATTAGGTGCCTGATCATCGGCGATCAACACTGTTCCAGTCACCGAAAGATGGGACTGATGTGGCATTCTTTAGCATCCTGTGTGGGGATATTCAACATCGCACAGAAAATAAGGTGGGGCTAATTACTAAGGTCATTGTTTTCAGTCGATGGGCGTGGCTACTTGCAGCTTACAAATCCATGGGGGAGAGGGCTGACCTAAGAGCTTGTATGAGGACTAAGTCGCATCTTAGGTCAGCCTTATGATTACTGGACGGTCAGCGTTACCGGAATGGCATGCTGTAGCGATCCGGAGGTCCCTGTTACAGTAACCGTATACGTCTGGGGATTTCCCGGTTGGGTCTGGGAGCCGATGCCCGTGCCGCCGGCGCAACCCGACATGAAGATCATTCCGAGCACCAACAGTGCGAGAAGGACCATGATCGTCAGCTGTTTGGACCGCTTTTTGGACCCGGCCACCACCATGCCGAACAATCCCAACCCCTGCAGCTGCATCCATACGGCAAAGACCGGCCGCTCGTGACCCGGAAGGACCGGCACGAGTTCCGAGGACGAAGCAGCAGTAGCGATCGTAAGTGTCGTGGTCTCGCCATTGGCGCCGGGAGTCACTGTGCTCGGGGAAAACGTGCAAGTGGCACCCGTCGGCAGACCACTGCAGGCGAAGCTGACGGCGCTGCCGAACGCCCCCCCGACGGAAGAAACCGAAAGGTGGTACGTGGCTGAGGCCCCGGCCTTGACAGTCGCGCTGGTGGGAGAGCTGGCAAGTCCGAAGTCCGCGCCCAAGCCGCCCAGGCTCACCGTCTGCGGGCTGCCCTGGGCGCTGTCGTTAATCGTAAGGGTGCCATTCCGGGTTCCCGTTACCGTCGGAGTAAACACGATGTTGATATTGCAGCTCGACCCTGCCGCAATCGTGCCCGGGCAATTGTTCGTCTGCGCAAAATCGCCTGCGATCTGGATGTTGCTGACGGTCAGTGACAAGTTGCCCGAATTGGTGAGCGTTACCGTCTGAGTCGCGCTTGCGACTCCCACCGGCTGGCTCGAGAAGGTCAGGCTGGTCGCCGATAACGCCACCCCGGCAGCCGATCCAACGCCCACGAGAGCGATGGAGTGCGGGGACCCGGCAGCGTCATCCTGGAGGACAACCGATCCCGAACGCGAGCCGGATGCTGTCGGTGTGAAGGTCACGGACAGTGTGCACGCGCCAGCAGGAGGAACACTCGATCCGCAGTTGTTGATCTCGGCAAAGTCCCCGGTCGCCGTAATTGAAGCTAGGGACAAGGCCGAGCTGCCCATGTTGTGCAGCACCACAGTTTGCGCCTGACTGGTCGAACCTACGGCCAGCTGAGCGAATTGCAACGTGGTCGGATTGACCGCGACCGCAGACGCCGACGCTGCGCTAATCTTCATGACAAATGCGTCGTTGCCACCGCCCTCGACCGTCTGCAACGCGCCCAACGTCAATGGCAAATCGGTGGAATTCGTGGTCGCTGCGACATAGATATTGCCGCCCGCATCCAGAGTCAGCCCGGCAGGCGTATCATTCCCGCTGCCTCCGAGATAGGTCGACATCAGCTGACTGCTGGCGGCTGAATCGATTTCCACCAAGAGCAGGTCCGATGCCGCGCTGTAGGACTCGACCGCATTGGTTGTCTGCAGCAGGCCGCTCGTGGTGCTTGCGAGCACATAAGCGTTTTCCTGCGCATCGAGCGCGATAGCCTGCGGACTTGCATAGTTATTTGGGCCAAGGAACGTCGAATAGAGCAGCGTCGCTCCGGCCGGATCGAACTTGGTCACGAAGGCATAGCTGCAACCAAAGCCATAGACATTGGGGTCACAAATGCCCGTAGTCGTAGTGGGGAAGGTACCATCACTGTCGGCAGTGCCAGTCACGTATGCCGAGCCGGAACCATCAACTGCGATCGCGTTAATGCTGACCGGATTCCCGCTCGAACCATAGAAGTACGTTGAATACGAAAGTCCGCCCGCGCTATTGAATTTGCTGACAAACCCGATATTCGCGTCCTGCGGAGTCGAGTTGCTCGCCTGGTACGAACCAGAAGTCGCCGGGAAGTTATAGGTATTCGTCGTTCCCGCGACATATGCGTTGCCGTTGGCGTCAACGGTCACCGTGTTGATGACGTTGTAAGGTGCCGGCCAGCAAGGACTACCGCAATCCTGCGCGACGTTCGAATTCCCGCCAAGAAACGTCGAATATATCAGCGACGACCCGTCGGTCGAAAACTTGGTCAGAAAGCCAAAGGTTCCCGGAATTCCCTGCTGGTTTGGAGGGGCGGTGGATTCGTACGCATTTACCACCGGAAAGTTCTGCGAATTCGTGTACCCGGCAACATGTACTTCTCCCAGACTGTCGATGGCGATGCTTGTCGGCTGGTCGAAGGTGGCGCCGCCAAGATAGCTGGAGTAGACCAGGGAAGACCCGTTGGCCGAAATCTTGGTCAAGAAGCCGCTATAAGGTCCGGGCTGTTGGGATTGATATCCATCAACCACAGGGAAATTGCGCGACTGTGTGCTGCCGGTGACATAGACGTCATTCGAGCCATCCAGCACGAGGGCGACGCCATAGTCCTGGCTGCTGCCACCGATGTAGTCCGCATAGACCAGGTTCGTTCCGGTGGCGTCCAGCTTGGCCACGAACACATGGTTGGTGTTAGTCGGAAGACTGCCCAGTGTGGCAAGAGGGAAATCGGCTGAGTCCGTGTAGCCGGCAATATAAACATTGCCGGACTGATCCACAGCGATGCCGCTCGGCTGATCGTCGCCGCTGCCGCCTAAGTAAGTGGAATACACAAGAACAGGATCGATCACCAGCGCTTTACTGGCGTCATAGTTCGAAACCGCGAATGACACATGGCTCGGGTCATTGACAACATAGCTACCCTCAACCGGTACGCGCTGACCGTTCGTTTCCTGGTAGACGATCGGCGTCTGGAAAAGAAGGTGTTTGGTGCCGACCGCTAAGACCAGGTTGCCCTGTCCATCTAACTCGATGTGGTCTGCACCCTGAATCGCAAATTGGATCTTCGTTGGATTGGACCCCGGCATAACGGCAAAGTCATATTCCAGCTTCTGATGGTTTCCGTAATAGACGAGATCGATGCCCGGATATACGTCTTTGTAACGCACCCTGGCATAGGTGGGGATATTCGTGCGCCATTTCGCTGGGTCATTCCCCAGGAAATAGTTGGCTCTCCCAGGGAGCATATGTTCGCCGACGACTGCGGAACTCTTGCTCGCACCTACCAGCGCAAACTGCAACGTTGCACTCGTGGCATGCTGTGTCGCTGAAAGAGAGGAAGAGTTCATGCTCTTTGCCGGCGAAACCCCGGCCGAACGAAGAGACAGAACCATGCCGTTGGCCGTCAGAAAGGCCGTGTAGCCTTTCCCGCGGGAGACAAACTTCGCTTGCGAACTCATTTGCCCCCGGTTGGCCTCAAAGCTCAAAGGCACGCGGCCATAACTCGCTGCGGCGTGCTGAGTCCTGTGCATTCCCGGCGTGCTGGCCTGCTGGCCAGATGCATTCGTGCCGAACAGTAGCGCCAGAGTCATCCAAGCTAGAGTATTGAGTCTCATCGTCAAAGCTCCCTCTGCAGCAAAAATCTTGTGGGGGAGGGGGCCGCTTGCCGCGGCACACTTGAGACAATGCAGGACTTTGACCAAATATCCCGCTTCTGTGCTGATCTCTCTATCTGACATGTTCTCAATGAGTTACTGTGGAGTTGCGACGGCGATCCAGCTTTGCCCCTGCCGTGTATCTGTCCAAGGTCTGGACGTTTTCCAGTCCCCGGAACTATGGCAAAGGCTTTCAGCAGCGGCTTTTTAGAGTAACCAACACTGAAGTTACCTTCCGTCTGACTCTCAATAAGAACAAAATCGGAAAGTGGGCATCTTGATAGATGGGGTCTGAGGGCCGTTCCAGGTTGACTCAGTTACCTGGGTGAGATAATCGTCCTATTACGGTTGAGTCAGTGCCGAAAGGAATCTGTGTCGCCTTGCAGGCTCGAATTGCAGAGATGAGTTGGAGCGACCGCTCGACACTTAATTCTCGCGTTGTAACAGCGAGAGGAAGAAAGGGAGCGTGATGTCCGGGCACGCCTCAGTTCTTCCGTTGGTCGCTATCATCAGCGCCGCTCCTTCTCCGCGCTGTCTGTCTCCCGTCGGTTGGAGCGGATTGACTCGGTATGCGGCTTGCCTCTCAACGTCTGAGGCTGGGAGCCAGCCATGAGTGAGCGGAAGCTGCTGACTCTTCTTGCCGTGGACGATAACCGAGACAACCTCGAACTCATCCGCGCTACGCTCGAAGATCAAGATGTCGAGATACTCACCACGGAGAATCCCGAGGCTGGCTTCGAGATATTCCTCAAAGTAAGGCCAAGGATCGTACTCCTTGATCTCGTCATGCCGAAATTGAATGGCATGGACCTGCTGGAGCGGATTATCGCTGCGGATCCCGGCACTGACGTCATCTTGATAACCAGTCACTATTCCCCAGAGTCCGCGGTCGAGGCTATTCAAAAGGGCGCCAGCGATTACTGGACTAAACCTCTTGACATAGAGAAACTCCGCAATCGGATTGCAACCTTCCTTGCCGAGGCGGCAAGACGCCAGAAGACCTTGCGGTTGGACCGCGAACTGCTGGATACCTGTCAGTTTGAGGGAATGGTCGGGCGCAGTCCTCTCATGCTGGACGTGTTCGCGAAAATTCGCCGTGTCGCGCCCCATTTCAGAACTGTGTTGGTGACCGGCGCAACCGGGACAGGCAAAGAACTCGTTGCTCATTCGCTGCATCAGCTAAGCCCTGCCACTCGCACTAGATTTGTGGTCTGCAACTGTTCCGCGCTGGTCGAAACGCTGGTCGAGAGCGAAATGTTCGGATACGTCCGCGGAGCGTTCACTGGAGCCACGCAGGATAAGGCGGGCCTGTTCGAGCACGCCGACGGCGGCACGATATTTCTCGATGAAATCGGCGAGCTTGCTCCCGCCGCCCAAGCCAAGTTGCTCCGCGTTTTGCAAAACCGCCAGATACAGAGAGTGGGCGCCGTCTCCACCCGCAGCATCGACGTCCGCGTTGTTGCGGCCACTCACCGTGACCTGAAAATGATGGTTCGCGATGGGAAATTTCGCGAAGACCTGTATTACCGCCTGGCCGTCGTGGAGATCGCTCTGCCGCCCCTGGCGAACCGCCGCGAAGACCTGCCTCTGCTGCAGAGATATTTCATAGAAAGGTTTGCCGCCGAATACAATAAGCCGATTGCCGGCCTGACCCGCCGCACGCAGGCTCGCATGGCGGCATACCCTTGGCCGGGCAACATCCGTGAGCTCGAGAATGTCATCGGCAACGCCTGCATGATGACAGACGGGAACCTGATCGACATAGACGACCTTCCCGAGACCTTGCGAAGCTCAGCCAGCATTGAATCTTCAACCGATGAGACGCTCCTCCCGCTGGAAGAGATCCAACGGCGTCATGTGTTGCGCGTCCTCGACGCCGTAGGCGGGCACAAGACCAGAGCCGCCGAAATCCTTGGAATCGGCCGCGCCACGATCTACGAAATGTTGTCCAAAATGAAAGCCAAGAGCGCGGCGCAAGGGGGATAAGGCGAGCGCGCCGGCGGTCAGCGGGCAAAATCTGGAGCGGGAGACGGGATTTGAACCCGCGACTTCGACCTTGGCAAGGTCGCACTCTACCGCTGAGTTACTCCCGCTCAGGCAGCCCATTGTATCATTTTCGGCTCATCCCCTTGAACGGCAGCAGGCCAGTGGGCCGCACCCCAGAAATCCCTTCTTCGGAAGTGACCTGGCAGGTTTGGGTGGTCTATCGGTGGTCGCGGCGGCGTAAGTAGTCTATGAACATCTGCTCGACTGGTTTGTCGTAGGCCATGAGAACGTGACGGACCGTATGTCCGCTCACGAAATGACAAACCTCTTCGGCGAGATTCTTCGCGTGATCTCCGGCTCGCTCCAGTGACTGTGTCATGAAGATCACCTGCAAACTGGCCTGACGGTGAACGTTTTCAGGATTCTCAATGTGGCGCAGAAAGATGAGGTTGCGAAGACGGTCCATCTCCGCGTCGGAACGCAGCACGTCGATGGCTTTGCCGATTTCACGCTGCGAAAATGCATCCCCGCAATCGGTTAGCATCTTTTCGAGAATGGTCGCCATCTGCGTCAGATCGCGCGTGTCTTCCGAGTCCAGGCGTCCGCCGGCGGCCTGAGCGCTATTGGCGAAGCTAAGCAACAGGTCTCCGATTCGCTCAAGACCGATCATGAATTTCATGCAGGCCAGAAGTTCGCGGGCCTCGGCGGGGCCAACTTCGGTGATTGCCGTCGTGACTCCCCCGTCGATCTCCATATCGAGAGTGTCGAGTTCCCGTTCCCGCTGCCGCAGCGAGTTCAACAGGCTGCTGGAACCGGTGGCGATGCCCTCGGCTGCGGCTGCCGCCGCCTCTTTGGCCATTCGACAGGCCTCGACCGTGCGGCGCACCAGATACTGATGGGCGGGTTCGGGAGCGGGATTCTGCAACGCGGTGCTCATGGGTATATCCGAGGGGCCGGAACGGGATCGACGCATGGATCGGCGTGATTCAGGCTCGCGATTCGGCCGTTCATTGGGTTGGATGGACAACGGCTAAGCATAGGTTTTCCAGTGCGAATCGTGGTTAAAAAGCTGTGAATTTTCCGTCATTTCTCGATTACTCTCTGGCAAAACTCCAAAACCGCTGCAAATCCCTCGCCGCAACAGCCCACACTAAGCGAGTTTTTCCCGACAGTGCTAGTCTATAACCAGGCAAGGAGGGCGGGAATATGCATCTTTCGGCGATCTTCCTATTCTTCCCATTCTTCGGCTTCGGTTTTGTGATGTACTTTCTGCCGTCAATTATCGCTCTGGCCCGCAGTAAGCGTGACACTCTGGCGATTTTTTTGCTGAACCTCTTCTTGGGATGGAGCGTCATTGGCTGGATTATTGCGCTGGTCTGGGCTGCGAAACATGACGTGCCCGCGGTGGCGAGGTAATTGCCCTTCGTGATTTTCTGGTGCAGACGGGTCACCGTGTTGCTGGGAATGAGTGTCCTCCTCACAGGATGCTCGCCGCACAAGACCGCCGCCAGAGTGCAGGCCCCCGAAATCAGGCTCCAGTCTGTTCCGCAGGCAGATCCCGCGCAGTACGATCAGATTCAAGATATGAAGAAGTGGCGAAATCCCTATCTGATCGTTCGGGCTGACGGCGTGGCCCTGTATGACTCCGCGGATAGCGCTGAGATCATCGTGAAACCGCAGGACGTAATTCCCGAACTCTCACGGCTGCCCGCATCCAACTGGCCCTATGGCCGCGTTGTCGCGGCCACCGAAAATGCGGCAGACGGTTCGGATCAGAACGGAGTCGCAATGCGGCGGAATAAGGGCATAGTGGGAGGTCTGCTCGCAAGTGCCCACGTCGCCATCCGATGGGTGCCCGGAACGTGAGGCATTGGGATCTGAGTTGACCATCGTGATCGCAAGAGCGTTGGCGCTGGCTTCGCCACCGATCCGGGGCGGCACGCGTATCTGGCACCGAGACGATCCTTCGCTTGAAAATCTTCAGCGTTATTGACGAGATGCGAGGCGCTTCCCGTGCGGCGCATCGCTCGGGCAGGCGCGTAGGGCTCGTCCCAACGATGGGAGCCCTGCATGAAGGACACTTGTCCCTGGTGCGAGCCGCGCGGGCGAACTGTGATGTGGTGGCGGTGTCGATCTTCGTCAATCCCGCACAATTCGGTCCCACTGAGGACTTGGCCGAGTACCCGCGCTCGTTCGAGCGGGATTCCAAACTGCTCGACGCCGAAGGTGTCGACCTACTTTTCTCGCCTTCGGTCGGGGAAATGTACTCTCCGGGCGGATGGACCTGGGTGACGGTCGAGGAACTAGGCGGGAAATTGGATGGCCGGTCGCGGCCGGGCCACTTTCGCGGCGTCACCACCGTAGTTGCCAAGCTTCTTCATATCGTTGAGCCCGAGGTGGCATTTTTCGGTCAAAAAGACGCGGCTCAGGTAGCCATCATACGGCGGATGGTACGGGATTTGAACTTCCCGGTAGAGATCGCCGTTTGTCCCATCGTCCGCGAACCCGACGGGCTGGCTCTGAGCTCGCGCAATATTTATCTCAACCACGAACAGCGGAAGCAAGCTCTGGTGCTGCATCGCTCACTCCTGCGCGTCAAGGAGCTGGCGGATCAAGGCGAACGCAATTCCCTGAGATTAGTCGAAGCGGGACGCGCCGAATTTGCGCACGATAGCGCGGTGCGTCTCGACTATTTTGAAATCGTGGATTCAAACACGCTCGATCCGATCGAAGACGTCCGGAGTGGGGCCTTGGTAGCGGTAGCGGCCTTTGTTGGGACGACGCGGCTCATCGACAATCTTCTCCTTGCCAAAACAGTCCGCTAGTCGGAAATTTTTTCCAACCGCGGTTCTCTCGGCGTCATCTGTAGATGCTGGAGGGAAGTTATATGTATGTTGTCGTTGGAGCCAGCGGGAACACAGGCAGCGTGGTTGCACACATGCTGCTGGACAATGGAAAACAGGTTCGCGTCCTGGGGCGCACCGCCGAACATTTGCGCCAATTCGCCAATCGCGGAGCCGAGCCAGTTGTCGTTGACTTGGCCGATACCTCTAAAGTTGCGTATGCCTTCGATGGCGCGGAAGCCGTTTATGCGATGATCCCGCCAAATCCGTCAGCCCCTGACATCTTCGAGTACGACGAGCGCATCACGGCTTCGTTGAGTTCGGCTTTGTCGGAAGCGCGGGTCAAACATGCGGTGTGTCTGAGCAGCGTGGGCGCCGACAAGCCTTCCGGAACCGGGGTGGTGATCGGGCTGCATCGTTTTGAGCGCGCCCTCGATCGCGTCGACGGGCTCAACACGTTGCACTTGCGAGCCGGCTATTTCATGGAAAACACCCTGCCACAAGCCGGAATCATCCATGCAATGGGCGGCGCCATGGGGCCGATGCGCGCCGATTTGAAGCTGCCGATGATTGCGAGTCACGACATCGGTGTAGCGGCGGCTCGCGCTCTTCTTCAGTTGAGCTTCAAGGGCCACGAAAGCCGCGAGCTGCTGGGCCAGCGCGACATCAGCTACGCGGAAGTGGCTTCCATCATCGGGAAGGCAATCGGAAAACCGGACCTGAAGTACAACCAGGCCCCGGACGACCAACTGCGCCCCGCGCTTGCGAAGATGGGTATGTCCCCGAACTTCGTCGATCAGCTGCTGGAAATGACGGCGGCACTCAATTCCGGGAAGATGAAAGCCCTCGAGCCACGGACGCCGCAGAACACCACGACGACCACCTACGAGACCTTCATGGCCGAGAAGTTCTTGCCCACATACAAAGGAACGTCGAAGGCGGCGTGAGCTCTCTCAAGAACCTCAGAGCTGCTACTACGGTTGAGGAACTTCGGCGATCGTGCCATTTGCGGGTCCAAGGCGCTCGCGAACCAGGCCTTCGACCTCACTCCACAGATGAGGATCGCATTCGCTCTGCATGTGGTCGGGAGTGAGAAGACGATCGAACCAAGAAGTTCCTTCGCACGTGACCGGCTCTTTTCTGTAGTCGAAGAGGTAGTTGCCCAGGATCTCAGTTCTCCCCGGATCCTGGGCGACGATCTTCTTCCGACCGTGGATGATACCGTGCGTCTGGTAGAAATTGACGGCAGTTGTGACGTTGGCGGGGATCACTCGGTCGTTCTGCCAGAGTTTTGCGACGCTGTCGACCTGCACGGTCAGAAGCACAGGTATCCCGACCCGGTTGAGTTCGCGAGCTAACACTACGACTGCCGCGGCTCCCCAGCTGTGACCAAATAGGATGATTCGCGCCTGTTCCTTCTCGCTTTCGCTCAGAGCGCCATCATGATCGCGATCGAGCAGCTGAAGAATGGTCCGGTAGGCTGCCTTTCTGTGACGATTCTCGAAGACCCGAACGTAGCTTCCGGCCGGCATTGATAGCTGAATGCGCTGCGCCAGCTCGACGGGCCCATGGTGCGGATTGTCCCGCCGCACGAATCCCCCCACGAATCCGATTACAATATTGGAGGGTGAGTTTTTAGACTCGACCACGGCTCCGCCCGCCCAGGCGGGAGTCGCCAAAACAAACATCAGAAGAACAAGCGGAACAATCCGATCGCGCGCAAACCGGGACACGCCGAGGCTCCTGCTTCATCAGATGACTTCATCGTTGGAAGGGATGCGCAAACCCGGCTGGAGACCGGCCGTTTAATTCGCCGGATACTGCCCGGCCCAAAAGCCTGGCCCAATCTGGCCTTCCACCCCATCGAACGCGCTCTCGAGTCTACACCCGCGTGTCAAGGGGCACACGGGTCTTGAAACCTCGCCGCGTCAGGTTCGGGGAACACTCTTCCCCGACACAAAGCGGTTTCCGTCGAGCAGGTATCGGAGGTTTCTGTCGGCGGCTTTGACAATCCCGATGCGGGGAGTGACGCGAATCTTACGGGCGCTGAATCCATCATCCCCGATCCAGAGGCCGCTTTCGGGCGACGTCAGGTCTCGCCCATTATCGCGCGCTCGAGTGATGCCAAAGGCTTCGCTTAGGCGTCCCGGGCCGCTAGTGAGTTTGACCAGATCTGCATCGCGGGCAATTTCAATTCCGCGAGCGTTCGCCATGTCTGACAGGCCAGAGAGCGGCTCGAGAGCACGGAAGAGAATCCCGGTTCCTTTGCCTTCCCGCTCGCAGGAGACGTTCAGGCAGTAATGATTTCCGTAGATGAAATAGACGTATGCGTAGCCCGGGGGGCCAAACAGGACGGCGTTGCGGGCGGTCACGCCGGCAGCCGCATGGGCGGCAGGATCTTTCTCCCCGAGATATGCCTCGACCTCGACAATTCGTCCCGTGAGTCGGGGCAGGTTCTGACGCAGCCTGGCGCCGGAGCGATCCGATGCATCTCCCCGGACCAGTACTTTGCCAAGAAGTTCGCGGGCTACGCGCCGAGGATCGCGAGCGAAGAAAGCACGATCCAGCGGACGAATGAGCTCGCCGCTGGACCGTCGGCCCACAGAGGTCGGCGAAGTCAGCAATTCTGCCATGGTGGGAATTCTAAGCGCTGCGGCCGAATAGCTGCCGAGCAAATCCGCGCCGAGCCGGTCGAGAGCACTAAATAGGTTTTGCCTGCGTGTTCCTGGCAGCCGTGACATTCGAAGGCGGGTCAGTAAATGACTTGCCCGGCTCGAAGGCAAATTTCTCGTGCTTGGTTCCGACTTTGCGAATAATGTCGCGCCAGCCGTCATCCCAGCTGATGCGCGCCTCGCCGTTCACCAGCGCCCACGTTCCGTGAGAAGCCCCGATCGACTTTCTCGCCTGGCCGTCCTCCTCGAGGGTGATAAAGAAATTCGACCCGTTCCCCTCGCCAACTTCCCATTTCCCCAGGAAATGAGAGCGTCCCGGCAGCATCACGTCCTTGGGCAAGGTCTCAAATTCGATCCGGAGAATATCTTCCGGGGATATCTTTTCCTGGTGGCCGTCCGTGAACAGCACAGCTTGCATCTTGAAGTCGATTCGCGAGATTTGGGTCAGCGCGAAACTCTGCCGATGGCCGTCCTTGAAAACGACCACCAGCGATGGATCATCGGCAGCAACAGCGGCTCCTGCCAGACTGGCTACGACGCCGAACAAAAGCAAGCTACAGACCGCGGCAATATGACGCATGACTCCTCCTGCGTGCAGAAGGTGAAAAGACACTGCCAGCCCAAAGAATAGATACGAGGGGCATTGGATTATGGTTCCGACCGTGGGTTAGGCTGCCCCTTCGGCGGATTCCTTCAGATAGGCCAGCACTTCTTCGGCGTGCCCCTCCGGCTTTACTTTTTCGAAGATGTGCTCGATTTTGCCCTCCGGACCGATAATGAATGTCGTGCGCGCCACTCCCATGACCTTCTTGCCATACATGTTCTTTTCTTTCATCACCCCGTACGCCTCGGCCACCTCCTTATCCGCGTCGGCCAGCAAGGTGAACGGCAGAGTGAACTTGTCGGCAAACTTTTTCTGCGCTTTCGGAGTATCCGGAGAGATGCCAAGCAGCACGGCGCCGGTTTTCTGAATCTTCTTATATGTGTCGCGAAATTCGCACGCTTCTATCGTGCAACCGGGAGTATCGGCCCGCGGATAAAAGTAAAGGACAACGGTTTTGCCGCGCAGGTCTTTGAGAGCGATTTCTCTGCCACGCTCATCCTGCAAGGTGAAGTCAGGAGCTTTATCATTGATATTCATGGCGGTTTCTCAGAAACAAACGAAGTCTGACGACGCAACTGCAGCACGCGTGTCTTCCAAGATTCTATACCGGCGAAGGAGTCTTTTGGCTCTTCTGGCAGCGGCAATACTTTTGCCCGCAGGACTTGCGGTTGCTCAAGACGAGAGCCCTATGATTCTCCCGTCAGAGCGCAAGCCGGCGGGAACCAAGGAGATCGGCCCACGGGCGCTGGCCCTGTTGCAGATGGGGGCGAAAGGGAAGACTTCTCTCGTGCCCATCGCGATCATGGTCAATGGAAAATTCTGGGATGCCTCCGAATACAAGGCCGATCCCGTGCCGATGGCCCTCGACAGCGGGACCGTTTATGAAGTCGAACGGAGCGGCAGTTCACAGGGCCTGTTCACGGTAAGCAGCGCCCTGCACAGCGATGCGGTAAACGTACTCAACCCGTGGATTGCCATCGGCCAGTGGCTGCCCGCCGGCAGCAAACCGGCAAAATCCGAACTGAAGGCGGAATCCGTGCCGGTCGGGATCGACACCAGCGATCAGCCGCCGCGGCTCACCCGAAACCCGGAACCCGCTTCAGCGGGAACGCCGCCAGCCGCGAAGCCGCCGTCCGGCCCTTCCGCCCCGTCTTCGGTGCCATCATCATCCTCGCCCTCGACCAAGCCCTCAACCACAGGGACTGAGTCGACTGGTTCGACCCGGCCGACTGCAGACCAAGGGAAACCATCCTCGACCCGATCGACCACGAACACGACTCCACCGAGTCCTCCGCCGCCCGCTACAGCTCCCAAAGCCAGCGAAACCGCGCCCACCCCGGCCAAGCCGAAACAGGTCCGCGACATAACGCCGTCCGATAGTGGCGCCGATGAAGGCGATCGGCCGATACTGCGTCGGGGCAAACCGGCAGAATCTTTCGCGGATGAGGACATTCCCGGCTACAGCAAGCCCGGCTCACCTTCAAAAGCATCCGCGAAAAGTCCGTCCAAGCCTGTCGAGGGTCCGGTCGAGTTGATCCCTGCCATCTCCGATGCTGCAGGTCCTGAGCCGCGTTCGTTCGCCTTCGAGTGGTTCAATGGAGAAGAGGCCGAGCGCCGTCTGCAGATGACTGATTTAGCCAAGCAGGCCCTTGCCGGTTATCTGCACACCGAGGCCAAGGACACCATCGCTCCGAAGGCTGCAGGAAAGCCGTTTCATCATTCTCCGGCCCACAAGGCCGCCGAGCCCGTCTTCGATAACCAGCATATGGCGGCCTATGATCTGTGGACGAATAATCAGCCGGTCATCGTGTTCAGTGCCGATGCGCGCATGCCCGCAACGAGTGGGGAAGCAAGCTCATCCGGATTGCAGTACTCGATCACGCTGGTGGCTTATCCCGACATTTATGGCAATCTCCACAAGTTGTATGCAGGAGTGACCGATAAATACCATCTTGACGTCACCCCGCGCCTGGAACTCATCGACGCGGTCGATGCTGATGGCGATGGCCGTGGCGAGCTGCTCTTTCGCGAGACCTCCGACGCCGGAACCGGCTGGGTCATCTACCGCGCCACCGCGGATACGCTCTGGAAAATGTACGACAGCCTCAATCTCGAGTGAGCTTGCGAATCACCCTGCCGTTTGGACTTCCGCTGTGTGAGAATAAAGCCTCCGGGACTGTCGTCTGTCATTCATCCCAAAGAGCTTGGAGCTCAATTGCGCCTGACTCGTCGCAAATTTGTGCGTTCTGCGCTTGGCGCCGGCGTTGTTGCCGCGCTGCCGGGGGCCTTCTTTTCCGCATGCAGCTCCTCGAAGGCCGGAACCGTTTCTGACGCCAGCGTCCGGGCGCGCCAGTTCGAAACTGCGCAAGAGGCGGTATTTCCCGAGGGATTCTTCTGGGGTGCGTCCACGGCAGCCTACCAGATCGAGGGAGCATGGAATGAGGATGACAAAGGCGAATCGATCTGGGATCATTTTGCCCACACCCCCGGCAAAATCAAGAATGGTGACACGGGCGACGTAGCCTGCGATTCGTATCATCGCTGGAAAGAAGATATCGCCCTGGCCCAGGCGATGAATCTGAATAGCTATCGGTTCTCAATTTCCTGGCCCCGCATTCAGCCCGCGGGCTCCGGCGCCTCCAATGCCAAAGGGCTCGATTATTACAGCCGTCTGGTGGATGCCCTGCTCGCTGCCCGCATCCGCCCGTACGTGACCCTGTATCACTGGGACCTGCCGCAACCGCTCGACGATCGGGGCGGCTGGCCGAATCGCGATACCGCCGCTCGTTTCACTGACTACGTGCAAATCGTGGCCCGAGCGCTTGGCGACCGCGTCACCGACTGGATGCTGTTCAATGAGCCGTCGGTTTTCACCTATAGCGGCTACCTCGAAGGAATCCATGCTCCGGGTCACAAAAGCCTGCTCGATTTCCTTCGCGCCACGCATGTCGTGAACCTGGCACAGGGTGAAGGATTTCGGGCGCTCAAGGCCGTAACCCCGAGGGCGCGCGTGGGCACGGCATTCAATATGTCTGCTTGCGAGCCTGCTTCGAATTCCGACGCGGACCGGCTGGCCGCTGAGCGGGCGCACGCCATTACCAACGTCTGGTTCGTGGATCCTGCACTGCGCGGGCGCTATCCCGATGCGCTCACGTTTCTGCCCGAGACTGCGATGGGGATCAAGTCCGGCGACATGCAGAAAACCCGCGCGCCCCTCGATTTCATAGGCATTAATCTCTACGACCGAATCATCGCTTCCGATCCCGGGACGATAGAGCGCATCTCCCATGCTCAGGAGTGGCTCTTCCCGGTAAAGATGGAAGGCGGTCACGAGGGGCCCAAAACCGATATCGGCTGGGAGGTCTGGCCCAAGGCGCTCTATGACATTGTCATGCGCATGACACGGGAGTATAACCGGCCGGTCATTGAGATTACGGAGAGTGGATGCGCTTATAACGATGGGCCGGATGCGAACGGTGCCGTGCACGATCCTCGCCGCATTTCCTACCATCAGCAATATCTCACTGCCCTGGCGAGAGCCATCTCCGACGGAGCCGATGTGCGTGGCTATCATGCTTGGAGCCTGCTTGACAACTTCGAGTGGGCCGAAGGATACAGCCAGCGTTTCGGCCTCGCCTACGTTGACTTCAAGACCCAGCAGCGCACCATCAAGGATTCGGGGCGCTGGTATGGGGAAGTGGCATCCACGAACCGATTGCCGCAAGGCGATAGCCATTCCAGCTTGTCGATTCGACGCCGCCGCTCGGCCGTCTAGAGCCCGCACTTCCGATTTCGTTATTGCGAGGGACTTGGAACCTTCAGCCGGTCCCGCTCTTCCGATAGCTTCTTCTGTAGCGCGGGATTGACCAGCGACACCGGAACGCTCACATCCCCGACCTTGAATTCCGTCGGATCAAAAGTCGCATAGCCATCTTTTTGCCCGATGTGTCCGGAGATCGTAATCCATACATCTTTCCCGCCGATTTCGGTTAGAAACCGCCCGTGAACCAGGTCGCCATCGACGCTTACCTGCTGATCTTTGATAGGCGGTGCGCTATTGCCAATATCCGAATCTCCCGATAGTCCCGCGTCTCCGCCTGAGCTGCCCAGCATCTGCGCCACGGCTGCACTAATCTGATCCGGGTTAACGGCTTGAGCCTTTGTGTTGGCAACGGTATTGGGCGCGTGCGTCGGTGGGATTGAGGCCGCCGGACTCGGGACTGCTGCAGGTATTACTGCTGCTGGCGCAGACGACACTGCAGGGGCCGGTTCAACCTGCGGCGCTTTCTGCTCGGCAGGTTGTGTCCGCTCGGTGGTAGACGCCGGAGGTTGCGAGACAACTATCGTCGAAGGTCTTCGCAGAGCCAGAATCACAGCCACCAGCGATGCCACCAGGGTAATAATGCCGATGACCCGGTCCAGTTTTGGTCTCATTTCCAACTCCCTGCCTCGTCGGGAAGAACGACCACCCTATCCAAGGTAGCGGCTGGAGTGGACCGGAATCACATAACGAAAGTCACGCGCTGGTCCCCGTACCGGGGATGGCCTGGGGTACACCGTTCGACTCTCAGTCTGAATTTCGTCGTGACGCCGACTCACTGGGCCTCAAGTGCAGGGATCTAGGAATTGGGCTCCAGCTTCTTCATCAGCAGCTGATTCACAATCTGCGGGCTGGCCTGGCCTTTTGAAACTTTCATCACCAGGCCGACGAAAAATCCAAGCATCGTCTTCTTGCCAGCCCGGTACTGTTCGAGCTGTTTCGGATTCGCCCCCAGGACTTCGTCAATGATCTTTTCCAGCGCGCCCGTGTCGGTCGATTGCTGCGGCCGGCCCTCCTCGTCGTAGACTGCGGGAAAATCTTTCCCGCGCTCGAACGCCAGATCGTAGAGATCCTTGAGCATCTTCCCCGAGATCGTAGCCGCCTCAACCAGATCGGCCGATGCCGCTACTCCCCGCATCGAAATCGGCGACTGCTCGATCTCTATGCCTTTTGCCTTCAGCCGTCCCATCAATTCACTTTGCACCAGATTCGACACGCGCCTGGGGTTCTTGGCTGCCTGTGCTGCCTCTTCGAACTGATCCGCCAGCGATTTCGAAACCGTGAGCACCTGCGCGTCGTAAGCAGTGATGCCGTATTCCCTGACCATCCGGGCGCGACGCGACTCAGGCAACTCCGGCAGCGATCGAGCGATCTCGGCCTTCCACTTTTCGTCTACCACGAGCGGCAGCAGGTCCGGCTCCGGAAAATAGCGATAATCATGCGCCTCCTCCTTCGAGCGCATCCCGTATGTTCTGCCTTCGTCCGCGTTGTAGAGCCGTGTTTCCTGGGTGATTCTCCCGCCCGACTCGATCACTTCGATCTGCCTGGCAATCTCATACTCCAACGCATCCCGAATGAATCGAAACGAATTCACGTTCTTGATCTCCGTCTTCGTTCCGAACTCTCTCTGCCCCCGCGGGCGCACGCTTACGTTGGCGTCGCAGCGAAGCGATCCTTCTTCCATATTGCAGTCGCTCACGCCGGTGTAGAGAAGGATCTCCTTAAGACGGGTGAGATATTCATGCGCCTCATCGGGCGTCGCGATATCGGGTTCGCTCACAATCTCGATCAGAGGCACGCCGGTGCGGTTCAGATCGATGGCCGTCTTTTCGTCGGAATCCGGGAATCCTTCGTGCAGGCTCTTTCCCGCATCCTCCTCGAGGTGCACACGAGTGATCTCAATTTTCTTTTTGCCCCCCTCGGCCGCAATTTCAGTAAACCCAAACTCCGCGAGCGGCTTGTCGTATTGTGAAATCTGATAACCCTTAGGCAAGTCCGGATAGAAATAGTTCTTGCGGGCAAAAATCGAAGTCTCATTGATGCGGCAGTTCAACGCCATGGCCGCGAGCGTGGCGAACTCGACTGCCTTCTTGTTCAGCACCGGCAGAGCACCCGGCATTCCCAAACAAACCGGGCACACGTTCGTATTCGGACGAGCGCCGAACCGCGTAGAGCAGGAACAAAAGATCTTCGATGTCGTCAGCAGTTGGACGTGAACTTCCAGGCCGATGACCGGCTCGAACTTGGGATGGGCGGCAATCGAGGTCGCGGCGCGCGTTGCCATAGAACAACGATTATAAAGCCGGGCAGAGCGCTTCTCCGCGAGACCTAGGGATTCACCGGCGCATTCAGATACTTGTCCATGGCGATTTCGAAGTACATGATTTCGTTCCCATTCGCATCCTCAACGCCCGTGATGTCCAGGTTCGCTCCGCGCAGCGGAGACGAGATGCCCTCGACGTCAAAGAATAGGAAACCGGACTGCGTAGTATGCGGCTCGATGGCTCGGGCAGCGAATTGCGCCGATTCGATCTCGTCCATTTCTCTCGGGCTGATGGATCCCTTGACTCTCGAACGTGGAATGGGAATTGGGCTGGGCCTGGTTCCGCCATGCGGATTCGAGAGCCGCCGGTAGATGTCCTCCGGCGCCGCCGGCGTCAGCTTCGAGTGATTCTGCGTGATCAGGGTGATTTCCATGTTCGCGATGGATATCGGCCTATCCCCGTCGTTGGTGACCACAAGGAACACTGGCAGAAACCCATGCCCCGCAAAATCCACGGAAAAGATTTTGGCTTTTTCTGGCACATCGTACGGATCGGCAGCGAACGACAACTTCACGTCACGATGGAAATCGTGCGCCGGGTAATTGATGGCCGTTCGCGCGACTGGCTTTTCAAAATTCTTGGACGCCGATGCAGCGGGAACGGAGACTGCGACACCCAACGCCAGAATGGAAAGGGAGGCGGTACCTCGCGAGAAAGCCATGACCTTGATTATAGGACCGAAGCCTCCGCGCCCACCTGCGGTTTAAAATGTCTCAGTTTCAGAGGCAGGGTACCTTCCGCCACGATGATTCCGCGGCGGCGGAGACGTCGGCCACCTGAGAGACTCGATTTGATCTATTTTCTTTACAGCGTAGTGCTGGCTGCAGCGATGCTTCTCAGTCTGCCCTATTGGCTCTACCAGATGCTGCGTCACGGCAAGTATCGGGCCGGAATCGCTGAGCGACTGGGAGCGGTCCCGCCCCGGCTGGCCGCCGTACGGTTTGCGAAGGAAGAAGAGCCGAAGTGCTCGATCTGGCTTCACGCCGTCTCGGTTGGCGAGGTCCTGGCTACCAGTGGCCTAGTCGAGGAACTCAAGCGTAAGTTCCCCTACCATCACATCGTCCTCTCAACCACCACCGACACGGGGCAGCAACTCGCGCGCACGCGGTTCGGCGAAGAGCGGGTCTTCTACTTTCCCATAGACTTCGCATTCGCCGTTCGTCCGTATCTTCGCGCCCTGAAGCCGGAGATGGTGATCCTCGCCGAGACCGAATTCTGGCCGAACTTCCTGCGCCTCGCCCACGCCAGCGGAGCGCGTGTCTGCGTCGTCAATGCTCGTATTTCCGACCGCTCGTGGCCGAACTATCGCCGTTTTCGCTGGGCTCTCACAAAAATGCTCGCCCACATCGATCTCTTCCTGGCTCAAACACCGGAGGACGCTTCACGCCTGGCATCGATCGGCGCCCGGCCGGAACGCATCAACGTGGCGGGCAATCTCAAGTTCGACCTGCGCCTCCCCACTCCTCCGACGATCGTAGAAGATCTTCGGCAGGCACTATCGGCGGAGAGGGCCGGGCCCGTGCTGGTCTGCGGCAGCACTGTTGATGGGGAAGAGCCCCCGCTGCTCAAGGCGTTTGAGAATGTCCGAGTTGAGCATCCCTGCGCCGTCATGATCCTGGCCCCACGCCGTCCCGAACGTTTCGACGAGGTCGCTATTCTGGTTCGTCAGCTTGGAATTCCTTCCTTTCGCCGCTCGCAGTGGCATGGCGAGAGTCTCGCCGGCAGCGTATTTCTTCTTGACTCTATCGGTGAGTTGACATCTCTCTACGCGTTGGCCGATGTCGCGTTCGTCGGTGGAAGCCTGCTGCCGCGCGGAGGGCACAATATCATCGAACCCGCACAGCATGGAGTCGCGATAGTAGTCGGCAATCATACCGAGAACTTTCGCGATATCGTGACTCTGTTCCGAAGCCGCGACGCTGTCCGGATCGCAACCCTGGCCGAACTCCCGCTCACTCTCATGCACCTCCTGGCCAACGATACGGAGAGGCTTGGTTTGGGTCGCCGGGCGCTGGAAACGTTGCAATCTCAGACCGGGGCGACGGCGCGTACAGTAGAGGCCTTACAGCGCCTGCTTTCCGAAGTCCGTGCTCCACAGCCGTTCCCGGCCAAGGCAGCTCATATCGATTGAATCCCCTAGCAACCATCTACGGTGGGGTCGTCGGAACGCGCAACGCGCTCTACGACAGAGGCGTCCTTCGCTCACGCCGCTTGCAAGCTCCCGTTATCAGCGTGGGTAATCTTTCGGCTGGAGGATCGGGCAAGACTCCGTTCGTTATGCTGCTCGGGAAACTGCTCAAGGAGCGGGGCGTACAGTTCGACGTACTTTCCCGCGGATATGGACGCAGGTCCCGCGGCACTTTGCTCGTCGACCCCGCGGGATTGCCGCAGCAATTCGGAGATGAACCGCTCCTGATTGCCCGCAAGCTTGAGGTCCCAGTCATTGTCGGCGAGGACCGGTACGAGGCAGGATCTTTCGCCGAGTCGAAATTCGGACCACGGTTCCACCTCTTGGACGATGGCTTCCAACATCGAGCTTTAGCCCGCGACTTCGACGTCGTTCTGGTCACCCCGCAGGACGCAGCGGACCGGCTTCTGCCCGCTGGGCGTTTGCGCGAACCGCTGAGATCGCTGCAAAGGGCCAATGCGGTCGTGTTGGCGAGTGGCGCTACTGCCGATTCTTTTCCTCTGCAGGGAAAGCTGATTTGGCGCGTCCGCCGCGGCATTCTGCCCAAAGACGTTCCGCTGCGGCCCGTCGTCTTTTGCGGCGTTGCCCGGCCCCAGAATTTCGTGCTGCAACTGCGAGCCGCCAACATCGAGCCAGTCGCCGAGGCCTTTTATCGGGATCACCATGCTTACTGCGAAAAGGATGTTCGGGAATTGCTCGCCCTCAAGCAACAAAGCGAGGCTGGAGGCTTTGTCACCACCGAGAAGGACGCCGTCAACCTTGGCCCGTACCTTTCGGCGTTAAGCCCGCTGAGCGTTGTTCCCGTGCGCATGGAACTGGCCGATGCCGCTAACGCTCTGGATACCATGCTGCGCGCGATTGAAGACCGGAAGTGTCCCGCGTGAGAAAATCTGCTTGGCTGCCGGCATTTTGGACATGACCAAACATCTCAAAGAGGTCGATCGGCTTAGAAGGATCGTCGAAGCTTTTCCCAAGATCACGATCACGGTCCTGGGAGACCTTGTCGCTGACGAATTCGTGTTTGGTGAGATATCGCGCGTATCGCGCGAGGCGCCGGTGCTCATCCTGAAGCACCGCGACCGTTCGGTAGTGCCCGGCGGAGCGGCGAATGCCGCGAATAATCTCGCCCACATGGGCGTCAACGTCCTGCCAGTTGGCATCGTAGGCGACGATGAGCCTGGACGAATGTTGCTGAAATACTTTCGCCATCAGCGAATCGCCGTCAGCGGCGTGCTGAAGGATAAGAGTTATACGACCGTTACCAAGACTCGCATCCTGGCCGGCATGACCCACACTGCACGCCAGCAGGTGGTGCGCATCGATCGCGAGCCAAAGGAGCCACCGACGCAGCACCTGACCCGCGAACTATATCTGGCGGCCCGAAATTACGCCCTCGCCTCCGACGCCTTGCTGGTCTCCGATTACGGATACGGCGCTGCCACTCCGGCGCTCATCACTGCCCTGCGGACGAAAGGCAACCTTACCTCTGTGCCCATCATTCTCGACTCGCGCTATCGCATGCTGCAGTATGAAGGCGTCACCGCCGCAACGCCCAACGAGCCCGAGGTCGAGGAAGCGCTCGGCATCCGCATCGGTCAGAGTTGGGATCGATTGCTCGCTGCAGGCGAGCAGCTGATGGATCGGATGAAACTCGAGTCGCTGGTCGTTACTCGCGGCCGCGACGGCATGGTTGCTTTCGACCGCAAACACAGAACGGTGGATATCCCGATCTTTGGCTCCGACCAGGTGGCAGACGTAACCGGAGCGGGCGACACCGTGATTGCTGCTTTCACGGCCGCCATTGCCGCTGGGGCGACCACTGAAGAGGCTGCCCATTTGGCCAACTACGCGGGCGGCATCGTTGTCATGAAGCGCGGTACGGCTACGGTTTCGCGGGAAGAGTTGTTGCATGCGCTGGAACTGGCGCCGCCCACGACGAGATCCCATTGAGCGCACACCCCAAAGTGATGAGCCGCGAGCAACTCCGCAGGTGGGTTGAAGAGTGGCGTGCTGCCGGACAAAGCATCACTCTGACGAACGGCGCTTTCGATCTGTTGCACGTCGGGCATGTCCGCTACCTGCGCGCCGCTAAGGCCTTGGGCGGCAGGTTGGTCGTCGCCATCAATTCCGACGACTCCGTTCGCCTCCTCAAAGGAGATGCACGGCCGGTCATGCCCGAAAATGAGCGCGCCGAGATTGTCGCCGCCCTGCAGGATGTCGACGCCGTAGTGATCTTCTCCGAGCCTGACGTGCGCGCTATCATCCGGGAAATTCATCCCGACGTTCAGGCAAAAGGCACCGATTACACCGCCGATACCGTTCCCGAGCGCGATGCCGTAACCACCTATGGCGGCCGCGTGGAAATTGTCGGCGACCCGAAAGATCATTCGACCAGCAAGATCATTCGCACGCGTCTGTCGCCGAGGAAACCTTGATCGCCAACTCCGACGGTGCAGCCGACGCCCGGCGCCTCCTGATAGTGCGTCTCGGTGCGATGGGGGATGTGATCCACACGCTGCCCGCAGTCCAGGCTCTGCGCGACGCCTTTCCTCGTGCAACGATCGACTGGCTGATCGAGGAACGCTGGGCCGAATTGCTTTGTGCTCCCGGTGCGCCGCGGCGAGGCGTTCCATCGGCGCAGCGGCCTCTGGTTGACTGGGTGCACACCGTAGACCTGAAAAAATGGGGGAAATCGCTGCTGAGCTTATCGACCCTCCAGCAGGCAGCAAGAGTCTGGAACGACGTGCGCAGCATGCGGTATGACGTAGCTATCGACCTGCAGGGAGCGATCCGGTCGGCTCTGCTCGCACGCTGGTCGCATGCGCCCATGATCTACGGCGCGACCGAGCCGCGGGAGAGTCCCGCCAGCCTGTGGTACACCCGCGAGGTGGTTTGCACTGGCGCGCACGTGATCGACCAGAATATCTGCCTGGCCGAAGCTGTGGCGCAGCGAAAACTGACGCCGCCAACTGCCGTCCTTCCACACGCCTCCGAAGCGGAGCGCCGAATCGGCCAGCGCCTCACCCAAGCGGCCATCAACCGCTATGCGATTCTGAATCCCGGTGCAGGCTGGGGCGCGAAACGCTGGCCGCCGGAGCGATATGGCCAGGTCGCGGCCGCACTCGCTGATTGCGGCTTGCGCTCGATCGTGAACCATGGCCCCGGCGAAGAAGATCTGGCACGCGCGGTGCAAGCGGCAAGCGAAGGCACCGCGACGATTCTGCACACTACAATCAGCGAGCTGATCGCCCTGACTCGCCGAGCGGCGCTCTTTGTTGGTGGAGACACGGGGCCGCTCCACCTGGCTGCCGCATTGCAGGTGCCGGTCGTCGGAATTTTCGGGCCCACCAATCCCGCAAGAAACGGCCCTTACGAAACGAGAAGCGTCGTGCTGCGGAATCCGGCCAGCCCGACCACGCATGCCCGCAATCCGAGGCCGGATGAGACGATGCTCGAGATCAGCGTGCAGGCAGTTGTATCCTCCGCGCAGCACTTGCTCGCGTCCTCAGCGGCGGAGGACACCTGTGGGTGAGTGGTGGCGCATCGCACGGCGCATCCGCGTTCCGTTTGGGTTCGCGTTCGCGGTGCTCTATCTCTGGTTGGCGCAGCCCTCTTGGCGCTTTCTCGCTGTGGGTGCTGTGTTCATCGTCCCGGGGCTACTGATTCGAGCGCTCGCCTCGGGGCATGTCCGGAAGAATGAAGAGCTGGCTATGTCCGGGCCGTACGCACATACGCGTAATCCCCTGTACCTAGGATCGCTGCTGATCGGAATTGGGTTCGCCATTGCGGCCCGGAGCTGGTGGATCGGAAGCGCACTCGTCGTCATGTTCCTGGCGATCTACATTCCGGTAATTCAGAGTGAGGAGGCATTCCTGCGGAGACGCTTTCCGGAGTTCGAAGAGTACGCGCGGTGTGTGCCGCGCCTGTTACCGCGGATCGTTCCTGTTCGCAGCGATGAGCAGGACGGCGGGTTTTCGTCGGAGTTGTACTTGAAGCATCGAGAGTGGAATGCTCTGCTCGGAGCGGTCGCGATCATGGCAGCGCTGGTCGTGAAGATGACACTTTGGAAGTAGACTCCGCGCTCTCTCGCACCGTACGGAACTCACTAACTCACTTCTTCGCGAGCAATTCCTTCGCGCGGCTCAGTTCAGGACGCGTGGAACTCGATCCATCACACGACTTCACGAGCATCGCATAGTACTCGTTGGCATCGGACTGCTTCCCTGCTTCTTCTGCAGCGCGGGCCGCGCCGTAGAGCCCGTCGAAGCGATTGGGATTGAGCTTGAGATCCCTCTGATACTCAACCAGAGCCTCGCGCGGGCGCTTGGCGTCGAGTAGCAGATCGGCAATCATCTCCTGTGCCGGCAGATAACCGGTTTCGCTCATTCCATCGGTTTCTTTTTCGGCAACTGTGCGGAGCATCTTGATCGCATCCTCGTCTTTCCCTTCGGCATGGGCGATCCAGGCGAGGGGCTCACTGACCTGCCGGTCGAGGAAGTCCGCTTCGTCAGTCTTCTTCTGATCGCGAAGGCCTTTCGCAATTGACCGGATCCCGTCCACGTCCTTGCGGGCATCGGCAAGGTGGCCCAGACGGGCCGCACCCATGGCACGCGCCAACAGAGTTTCGGACTGCTCGTCCGGAGTGGCGCCGGAGACATCCTGCAAAGACCCCGCTTTCTGCCAATCATGCAGCTCCAAGGCGTAACTGGCTTCAAAGCGGGCTTCAGATGAGACGCGCGGATCGAAGTCCATACCGTACATGTTGGGCGTGGGAGGCATGGCCTTCACTTCGTCGATGATCTTCTGCGCATCCGCTTCCCGACCGCTCTGCAGGTACGCGTAGACGAGGAAGTCCATGGCGTGAAACTGATGGCCTTCACCGCCCATGCCCATAGCGGCGGTCTTCCGCGTGGCAGCGATCGAGGCAAGGTTCGAGGTGATGTCGTCTTGCCAGAGGCCAACCCGGGCAAAAATGTGCGACGGCATATGGACGGCATGCGGCGCAGCCGGCGCGATCTGCGCATAGCGGCGCGCGGCAGGGATCCCCAGTTCCGCCAGTTCTGGTGTGTCATAGGCATGGATCAGATAGTGAGCCACGCCGGGATGATCGGGCTCCAGGGCGAATAGCTTCTCCAGGATGGCGGCGGCTTCCTTGCGGTGCTCGATCGTCTCGTTGGATGAGAGCAGCGACAGCGCATAGAAAACAGCGGCCTCATGGTCATCGGGATAGGATTCGTACACCTTCTTCATCGCTTCGGAGTAGGCTTTCGCGCGAGCGGCGTGATCAAGCCTTCCTGAATCGCCGTAGAAGGCGCCGATGGCGGCGAGATACGCCCGTTCCCGAGGAGTGGCGTTTTGCGCTAGCTTATCGCCGGCCTGCACTTCGTTGAGCCCGCGCGCGATCACCTTGGCGTCCGGCTGATTCCAGAGCTGGTGCCACAGGCTCATGGCCACTCCCCAGTGCGCCATCGCACAGTGCGGGTCGTTCCTGGCGATATCGAGGAATTCCTTTTCTGCCTCCTCATACCAGAAGGAATGCAGTAGGGCGACCCCGCGCGTGAAGGGCTTCTGCACGGAAGCAGCGCAGGTGACGGGGAAGGTCACAGTGCCGAGCTGTGTTTCGGTGAGGTCCTCGTGGTGGTGGGGATCCTTTTCATCTTCGGCGAAAGCGGTTGAGGCTGCAAGACTCAGGAGCAGGAGAACACACGCGAGTCGTTTCATAGAGATTCCCCAGGAGAAACGTGACGAAATTCTAGTCACACGGGCGAAGCGGGTCAATCGACGCACCCCCGCGCCAGCGATTCCCGCCAGGACGAGGCCGATTTGCACCGCGCTACGACTGGAGAATCGCGCTAGCCGCCCGGGCCATCGTTCGAGACATATTGCTCGAGCGATTCGAGTTCGCGACTCAAGTCGTCGACGCGCCACTCCAGCAGATTACGAATGGAGAGAATGCCGAGCAGTTTTCCGTTATCGTCGGCCACAGGCAGATGCCGGAAGTGGCGCTCGAGCATGGTGGTCAGGGCCTCACCGGCCCCGGTGCCGCGGGTGGCCATTTCGACGGGCGTAGTCATCAGATCACGGACCGAGGTGGTTTGCGGATTGAGGTGGCTAAGCGCCAGTTTGCGCAACACATCGCGCTCGGTGAAGATTCCAGCGACGCGGTTGTCGCTATCGACCACAGCCACCGCGCCCACATGATGATCGAGCATTTTGTGGATCGCTTCGGCAACGCTGGCCTGAAGCCCTACGGCAGCCACTTCCCGGTCACAAAGTTCCAGCACGCTCATCAGGCACCTCCGCAGGCGAAAAGACGCGCAACGGTCAAAACCGGATTGAGGCATTATGCTCGCAGCAGAGCCCTTGTCAAGAAAATTTACCGTTTCGCTTGAATGCCGCGTTTCATATCGGCACCAAGCCGCCGGCGGACTGCTTCCTCGTGAACCTCGAGGCTTCTACAATGATCCACGCCCTGGCTGGATTAGCCAATGTGGGGCGGATTCGATCTTCGCAGGAAAGACATGCTGCCGTCCCCGCTCATACGATAGGCTGGAAAGGGCGATGCAGCCGCGATCACCGCGCTCATCAATGTGGCGTTCCGCAACGCCGACGCTTTTTCTCATCGAGCGGTACCGTATCAACCTGGTTTCGGTCGAAAATCTCCTTGTGAGCGGCAAGTTTCTCGTGGCCGAGGATGGCGGCAGATGTCGAAGCTTCTGGAGAGATATGTGCGCCTGAATCGGCGCACGCCGTTACGAGACGACCGCATCGACTTCGATTTCCAGCAGGATCTCAGGCGAGACTAGAGCGCGGATTTCGACCATCGTGGCGGCCGGGCGTATGTCGCGAAACACCTCGCCGTGGGCTTTGCCGATCTTTTCCCAGTCAGCAATGTTGACGACAAATGTCCGCGTGCGCACGACATCCTTCATCGTGGCACCGGCCTGTACGAGCGCGGCTTCGATATTTTTCAGAATCTGCACCGCTTGGGCGTAGGGGTCGCCAATGCCGACTATCTTGCCGTCAGACCCGAACGCAGTCGTGCCCGACACGTGCACGTACGGTCCGATTTTCACCGCACGGGAGTAACCGACAATTGGCTCCCAGGGCGCGCCACTCGAGATATTCTGCCGCTCCATCTCATCCTCCGTTGTCGTCCGCCTTCGATATTTTACGAGTTATCTCTACTGCCAGTGTTTTCAACGCGAACGCTTGGCAGCCGAGAGGGTTGATTGCCAGCAATTCCTGCATTACAACTTGCGCCTTGCCGCATCCGTCTAACTGATTAGCAAAATGAATCGACGCGATAAACAAAAGTCACTTGCGCTGCTGGATCGAAGTGATGTATCTAGTCACGCATGTGGCTGAAACTCCGTGGAGGACGCGGAGTTTGGGGGGACGAGCATGATTTCGGAATCGCATCCGCTGCGGCAGTTGTTTGAGACTCTGGTGGGACATCATTATGCGGAAGAGATTGGACTGCGCGACCCGCAACTGATCGCTTACGTATCTCACCTGCTGGCAGAGTTCTGCGAAGCCGATCAACTCCATAAGATTCACAACGGCACCGACCGTCCGCTGGCCGACGTCGGCGAAATGCTGCTCGAATCCGATCCCGTCTACGGCCCCGCTCCTTCATTCGATCGCGAGCGGCAGGTGCGCAAACATATAGGCGATTACACCCTTTTCTTTGCCGGGATGTTTCCTGAAAGCATCAATCAATTCCGGCTGCGCCGCCATCGTCTCGAGAACTTCGTCGAATGGATCAGGGCCGGCAAGGAAAGCTACTACATCGTTTCCAAGTTCGAGCATTTCGAATATGCGAAAGTGGCTCCGCTCTTCGCCAGCCTGTCAAAGAATTTCGAGGAGTGCGTCTACGGGCTAAACATGGTCAAAAACGATCTCGAGGAGATGCAGCATCCCATCACCCGCCGCGGCCCGGACCTGATCATGTAGCATCGGGAAGGAGCGCCGAAGCCCGCCTGGGATCGGCAGTTCCGCCCATGCGGTAAAAACTGAGCGCTGCGCTTCCCTGAACCAGCTTGCGGAAGCGACGCAGCGGACCGAACTCCTCGCCCGGATCGAATCTCTTTTCGTGCTCCGCGATCACCACCGACATCGCCCACACGACCGACGATTCCGCGAGGGTTTGCAGTGCTTCGCGATAGGCTTCTTTCATCCGGTAGGGAGGATCGATGAAAACGACATCAGCCGCGACATGCTCCCGCTCCATGCGCCAGATTGCGCGCGTCCACTCTTCCTGAAATAGCCTGAAGCCAGTTCTGATGCCAAGGCTGCGCAGATTCTCGCGGATCACGTTAGCCGCCGCCGACGACGACTCCACGAAACAGACCAGCTTCGCGCCCCGGCTGATGGCCTCCACGCCCACGGCGCCCGTGCCGGCGAAAAGATCGAGCCACACGCCGCCTTCGAGCGCCGCCGGATCGCCCGCGGCGAGCACGTTAAACAGCGTCTCGCGCAGCCGGTCCGAGGTCGGGCGGATGTCCATCCCGCGCAAAGAGCGCAAGGTCCGGCTGCGATATTTGCCCGCGATCACGCGCATGTCGCTGCGCCTTCGAGCCCCGCAACCACTATATCCATCCATGTAGAATAAAAGCAGCGACACCCTCATGCGAAGCTGGTCCATCCCGATCGGGCGTCTGTTTGGGGTGGACGTGCGCCTTCACCTGACCTTCATCATTCTGCCGCTATTCATTTATTGGACGGAGTACGAGGCGCACCGCACACCCAACGAGTCGCGCGATCTGGCGCTCACGGGCATCATTCTGGTATGTGTCGCCGCGCACGAACTGGGCCACATTCTGGCAGCGCGACGCTTCGGTCTGGTGCCGAAGGCCGTGATCCTGCTGCCGCTGACCGGAGTTACGCTCAATGACGAGCGCCGCACCGAGATGCTCCAGGCTGGAGTCTCGCCATGGAAGCGGGAGATCCGCCTCGCTCTGGTCGGGCCGCTGGTGAATCTCGCCCTAGCCAGCCTCGCAGTTGCGATCTTGACCGGCGCCGGGCTGGCCGTGGATCTTTGGAAATGGCCGTGGCTGCAACCCACCAACCTGCCGCGGAGCCTTGTCTGGGCGAATCTCTATCTGGCTGGGCTCAACCTGATTCCGGCTTATCCGCTCGATGGGGGACGGATTCTGCGTGCCATCTTCAGCCGGCAAACTGACACTGCCTCGGCGACGCGACGCGCGGTCTCGATCAGTAATGCGATCGCCATGGTATTGATCCTCGCCGGCTTGTTCAGCAACGCCTGGCTGACCATCATCGGCATTATTGTGTTCTCCGCCGCCAGCCTGGAAGAGCGGGCTCTCGTGTTTCAGTGGGTGCTGGATAACGTCCGCTTGGAGGAAGTCATGCTCACCGACTTCGCCACACTCTCGCCCGCCGACACGCTTGAGGACGCGCTGGAAAAAGCGGTCCACTCGCTGCAAGATGATTTCCCCGTAGTCCGGGGAAGCGACATGGTGGGCGTGATTTCGAAGCAACGGATTCTCGACGCACTGCGCACCGAGGGCAACGGCTACGTGCAGGCGGTGATGAACAAGATATTCGAGGTTTCGGTGCGGCAGGACTCTCTGGGCTCAGCCTTCAGCAAACTCACAGGGCGGAGTTCGAGCGTGATCCCGATCGTCGACGAGCAGCGGCTGGTCGGCATCGTGACGCTGCAGAACCTGATGCACTCCACCGCCCTGCTCGCCGAAACCCGCAAACTGCGGCGCGACGAACGCGAATCCTAGAATCAAAAGCAAATGGACAATCTAGCAGGCTGTGGAAAAACTCTTTTCTGATCACCAATCGTGCCTCAGAGGCTAAAGCCGCGCCCTTTCAAAACACCAAAAACAGAGGTTTTTTCGCAGCTTGCCGGGTTGCAGATCGAACGCACGCACCCAGGTCGAATTCCGCAATCTGAAATCCGCCTTCTGAAATCAGAATAGCCGCACGGCCTTTGCCTGTTGCACTGCGGAAATTTTCCGCAGCTTGTCCAGCACGGTATCGGGCACCTGTCCATCGACATGCACCACGGCGATGGCTTCGCGCGGCTCTGCGGTCTCTTTTTCTCCGCTGCGCCGGCCGAGAGAGAAATCGGCAATGTTGATCGACTCCTCGCCCAGAATCGTTCCCACCTTACCGATCACGCCGGGAACGTCGCGGTTCCGCAGGTAAATCAGATTGCGCTCCAGCGGCGCTTCGACGTCGATGCCGTCGACGTGCAAGAGACGTGGCGCCAACTCGTGCAACACGGCGCCCTTGACCATGTGTTCTTCGCTCGAAGTCTTGAGGAAGATCGAGAGCACGCTGCCCGAGCCTCCGGTCGAGGCTTTTGCTTTGTGCGATTCGAGCACACGCAGGCCGCGGGCATCGGCGATCGCCGCTGCATTAACCAGGTTAGCCTTTTCTTCCAGGGATTGGTTCAGAATGCCTTGGATGGCGCCGTTGCGGATGAGTTCTGTTTTCCACTCCCCGATGTGGCCGCCGTAGCGGATGGAAATCTCCTCAATCGTGCCTTCGGAAACCTGCGCCAGGAACGCTCCCATGCGTTCGGCCAGCACGATATAAGGCTGCATGCTGGCGTACTCCTCGGCTGACACTGAGGGAACGTTGACGGCGTTCTGAATCACACCGTGCTTCAGGTATTCCTTGACCTGCCGAGCAATCTGCACCCCGACCGCTTCCTGGGCCTCGTGGGTTGAGCCGCCAACGTGCGGCGTGAGCACGACATTTTCGAGGGCGAGAAGTGGCGAGGCCTTCGGGGGCTCTTCGGCAAAGACGTCGATAGCGGCGGCGGCCACTTGGCCCTGCTTAAGCGCAGCGGCAAGATCGCCTTCATTCACCAGTTCACCGCGAGCACAGTTCACCAGACGCACGCCTTTCTTCATTTTTGCGATCGAGGCGGCATTGATCATTCCAGCGGTCTGGGGCGTCAGTCCCATGTGAAGCGTGATGTAATCTGCCAGGGCATAAAGCTCATCGAGAGCGGCCAGTCGGATGTTCTGATCCTTGGCGATCGCCACCGAGACGAACGGATCGTGGGCGACGATCTCCATCCCGAACGCCCGCGCCCTCCGGGCAACTTCCAGACCAATGCGTCCCAGCCCGATGATGCCGAGAGTCTTGGCGCGCAGTTCGGTGCCCTGGAGCGATTTCTTTTCCCACTTGCCGGCGTGCATCAGGACGTCGGCTCGGCAGAGATGGCGGGCCATGGCAAGCATCATGCCGAGTGTCTGTTCGGCCACGGCCACGGCGTTGGCGCCGGGGGTGTTCATCACGGCAATACCCTTGCGCGTGGCGGCGTCCAGATCGATATTATCGACCCCCACCCCTGCCCGTCCGATTACGCGCAGCCTTTTGGCGTGTTCAAGCAATTTGGCGTCGGCCTGCACGGCCGAGCGCACGATGAGCGCGTCGGCGGATTCCAGATGCTCGGGCAGCTTTCCGTCCAGCTGATCCGCGGTGAGGATCGTCCAGCCCGGTTCCTGTAATTCCGCCACAGCTGACGAGGAAACCTTTTCCGCTACGATGATTTTCATGGATGAATTCCTACCTCTCTGACCTTGTATCGTTCTGGCTCAACCAAACCTTGACACCAAAATGACAGGGCCCTGACAAGCTCTCGCAGCTTCGTTTCTACACTCCCTTTTGGATGGGCCCTCCGCCCTCAGGGAGAAAAATATGAAATTCCTCAAGACGCTGGTTCCGATATTGATTGCAGCAGCCGGGCTGGGATGCGGCTACACCAAGCCCGCAACCACGCCCACCTCGATGCCCGCTATCGCTCAGCTGACTCCAAACACCGCGACCGCCGGCGGACCGCAATTTCAGTTGGAAGTGGACGGCACTAATTTCGCCGCGAATGCCGTCATCAACTTCAACGGCATCGCTCAAACCACGACCACGGTCAGCGCTGGCAAGATTCAGACCACGGTTCCGGCCTCGGCCATCATGAACACGGGCACGGTGCCGGTGACGGTGACCAATCCCGGTACCACTGGCCTGTACGGCACGCCGGCTGTGAGCTCTGCGCCCGTGAACTTTACGATCAACTAGGTGGAAGCGCGGAAATGCACGAGCGCAACTCAGGCTCCAACGAGTTGCCGTTTCTCGGACGAGGCGCGGGCGTAGACTCCCTGCGCCGCGCGCACGGCCGCGCCATATTCGACGGATTTATCGGTCGCCCGCGCCAGGACGTGCTCGAGCGCGCCGAGAATCCCAATCGTGTCGAGATAGTCGTAGTAGCCGATGTGGGCGATGCGGAACAGTTTGCCTTTCATGTCACCCTGCCCGTTGGCTACTACGGCATCAAAGGTCTCGCGGAACTCTTTCACGATCTTGCCGGAATCGAGACCATCCGGCGACTCGATCGCGGTCAGCGCCGCCGCGGGCGACGAGGCATAGAGTTTGAGTCCGAGCGCCTTGGCTCCCGCGCGCGTCATCTCCGCGCAGAGTTCGGCATTGTTGACGAGTTCCTCGCGGCCCCTGGCCAGATCGCCGTTCCCCATGGCGCGGACGAAGTCGAGCGCCGCACCCATCGCCGCGAACAGTGAGGTCGCCGGAGTGTAGGCGGTCTCGCCCTTTGCCGCCGACTTGCGCTCCTTGCGCAGATCGAAGTAGTACCGGGGCGAGGTCGTCTTCTCCATGCGCTGCCAAGCCCTATCGCTGACGGCGCAGTAACCGAGCCCGGGCGGCATCATCAGAGCCTTTTGCGATCCCCCGATGATGTAGTCCACGCCCCAGCCGTCGACATCGAGGTGCGTCGTGCCGAGGCCGGTGATGGCGTCAACAACCAGCAGGGCATCGTCGCCCTGGCTGCGCACGATCTTTGCAATCTTCTCGATGTCATGCCGGGCACCGGTGGAACTCTCCGTAGCCTGCACAAAGACGGCGCGCACCTGAGGAGTGAGCCGCGCCTGCACCTCGTCCGGAGAAAAGGTTCCGCCGTAGGGGACTTCCAGCACGTCCGCGTGGCAGCCGAAGGCCTTGGCCAGACCGGTCCAGCGCTCGCCAAATTTTCCGGCGGTTAGCACCAGAACTGCATCGCCCGGCGAAGTCAGATTCGAGACTGCGGCCTCCATGATGCCTGTACCTGAGCAGGCCAGCACTAGCACATCATTTTTTGTTCCGATGAATTGCTTCATGTCTCCCAGCACGTGCTGGAACAGCGCCTTGAAGTCGGCCGTCCGGTGGTGCGCGGTGAAGGAAGCCATGGCCGTTTGCGCCGCCGGCAATAGCGGCGTCGGCCCCGGAGTAAAAAGACGATTCTTGTTCAACATGTTCGGAGTCCTCAAGAAAGCAATGAGCCTCTAGTTTACCGGAAGCCCGCGCCCCGAGCCATGACCGGCAGGCCCGGAGTTAGGGTCTGGCGAATCATGCCGACACAGCGGGTTCATGGGGCGACTCGGCATCGTTATTCCCGCCGTCCGACAGTTCGTCGGCAATTTTGACCGCCCATGCATCGATGTCATTCCAGTTACGAAAATCCCCTTCGGGAAAAAGTTGCCGGTCGCCATTTGCGGGCAGATGGAACATCAGCCGGTGAAGGAGTCCCAATTTGGTGGGAATCAGGGCTCCGAAAAAGACGCGATGATCGCGGGGATGGATAGCAGGCCTGAATCCTGCAATTTCTTTCGGCTCCAGCGTCGAACAAACATCGCTACCCTGGGCGTCGATCGTCTTTGTTCCCAGCGGGCCGCTGCTGAACAGCCAGACCGGCTGCTTTTCAAGGGTCGCACGATAGCGCTTCACAAACGCCGAGGCTTCTTTCATCCAGTGAAAGTAATAGGCGGCGCTTCCCAGCACGACGCCATCGTAGGCTGCGGGATCTCCCGCATTCTGCGCGGGCCTCACGGTCGTCTCGAAACCGCGTTGCCGCAAGTTCTCTCCAATGGGCTCCGCGATTCCTTTGGTGCTTCCATATCGGCTGGCATGAACAACGAGAACTCGCATGTTGCACCTCCTGCGAATCTCCGGTCAGTGCGGGCAGCTTAGCTTGAGTGCGTCCGGGTTGCTGTGACAAGCGTCACAGCGGTCGCACCCCCTATGGTTTTCCACACCTTCGGCCCGATATCTGAACGGATGGGACAAGCGTCTATAATCCCTCCATGCCTCTCGTTGATCAGATTCAAAAGGATATCGTGACTGCCATGAAGGCGAAGGACGAGGCCCGCCTCTCCTGCCTGCGCATGGTCAAGAGCGCGCTGCAACTCAAAGCGGTCGAGAAGATGTCGCCACTCGACGACAAGGAGTCGCAAGCCGTGCTCAATACGCTGATCAAGCAGCGCAAGGATTCGATCGAACAATTCACCAAGGGCGGACGCCAGGGGATGGCCGACAAGGAAGCCTTCGAGATCATCGTGATCGAGGGCTATCTGCCAAAAGCCGCCAGCGAGGCCGAGATTGCCGCGGGAGTGAAGGCCGTGATTGCGGAAATGGGCTTGCCCACAATGAAAGACATCGGCGCCGTGATGAAGAACGCGATGGCGAAATTCGCGGCGGCCGGTATGCGCGTCGATGGCAAGACGGTCAGCGACTTGGTCAAGAAGGAGCTGGCGGAAAAGTAGCGGAGCGTTCTGTGAGAGCAAGAAGCAGGGATAGTTCCCGACAAAAGTAACCCGGGGGACCGCCGTCGACATACTCTTCTCGTCGCAGGGTGCTATTTGCCGAAGGTTTCAAGGCCTCGGGTTTCTTGAGGCCGTTTCGTTTATTTGGGCGTCATCACTTCCCGCGCTGTATCTCTCGGTATGCCTCGCTCTTCGACACTCCCCGCTCCCTTGCGACCTTCTTCAGCGCGGTTTTTTGGTCGATTTTCTCTTCCGACATGAGCTGCTTCATCCGCTCACGCATGCTCATGGCTGTGCGTGTAGGGACAGCCGCATTCGGCTGTCCAGCGGAGCGATATTCCCCGGCAGCCTCTTCTGCCTTCCCGATCAGCAGGGTGATCTCTCCCTTCACTGCGTCGCGCGCTCTCAGTCTTTCTAGTACTTCGGCAGCAGGCCCGCGCAGGAATTCCTCGTGAATCTTGGTCACTTCGCGTGCGAGCACTACGCGCCGCGCTGGCCCCAGAATCTCGACGACGTCTTGCAGGCTTTCCACGATCCGGTGCGGCGCCTCGTAAAACACCTGGGTTCGCGGCGAGGACCGAATAGACTCCAGAACCGTCCGGCGCTCGCCGCGCTTGGCCGGCAAGAATCCGCTAAAGCGAAAGGAATCAGTTGGCAGTCCGCTCGCGACCAGCGCCGCCAGAAATGCCGACACTCCCGGCACGGGGACAACCGGCACCTCATGCCGGATGGCCAGCGTGATCAGCCGGTACCCGGGATCGGAGATGCCGGGCATGCCGGCATCGGTCACCAGCGCAACGCTCGCGCCCTCCTGCATTTGTTTGACGAGTTCGGCAGCTTTCGTCAGCTCGTTATGTTCGTGATAACTGGTGGTCCGCGTCGCGATCGAATAATGATTCAGCAGTTTCTGCGTCTGGCGCGTGTCCTCGCAGGCGACGACATCGACTTCTTTCAGCACGCGCAGGGCACGGAGCGTGATGTCTTCCAGGTTGCCAATCGGCGTCGCCACCAGAAATAGCGCCGGCCGCGGCGATGGAACAGCGTTCATGGCGGGAAGTCTATCACCGCAGGGAATCGTGGATTTCAAATTGCCAATTTCGGATTGCCGGCGTAACCTCTGGGGCGCGGACCCGGTTATGCTGGATGTGAAGGCCAGGAGTCGCCATTGACCGCCAACGATTTCCGAAAAATCGCGCTGTCGCTGCCCGAGACCGAAGAGCGCTCCCATATGGACCATCCCGACTTCCGGGTCGCGGGAAAGATCTTCGCGACCCTCGGCTATCCGGATAAGACCTGTGGCATGGTCAAGCTCTCGCCTGAGCGGCAGCATTATTTTTCAAAGGACTATCCGAAGGCGTTCGCGCCCGTGAACGGCGCCTGGGGACGGCGCGGAGCCACCCGCGTCTATCTCAAGGCGGCGAGAAAAGAAGCATTACAGAAAGCGATCGAAGCGGCCTGGAGAAATACGGCGCCCAAGCGTCTGCTAAAATCGGGGTGAATCGCATTTTCTTCTCGAACCGTCTCAGACCAATGCCACTTTACGAATATCTCTGCAAGAAGTGCGGTCACCGCTTTGAAAAAATCCAGAAATTCTCCGACAAGCCGGTGAGGAAGTGCCCGGAGTGCGGCGGAGCGGTAGAGCAGGTGGTCTCGGCGCCGGCTGTGCAGTTCAAGGGCTCCGGCTGGTATGTGACCGACTACGCGAAGAAGTCGAGCGCGCCGGCTTCGTCCTCCGAGAGCGGGAAAGAGTCGAAGAAAGAAGACAAGACCAAATCCGAAACGAAAGAGTCCAAGAAGACCGACAAGAGCAAATAGAAAATCAGAGATGGCAAGCGTCGACTAGCCCTGATCGCCGGCCGCTGTTCCCCACTTATTTCAACTCCCGTTCGAAATGATCCTCGATCATAGTAAACAGATGCACGCGCGCGTCGCGCCCGGAAATGCTGTGGGTCTTGTTCGGGTAGATCATCAGCCGGAATTGCTTGCCTGCGTTGATCAGCGCATTGATCATCTGCACGCTGTTCTGAAAATGCACGTTATCATCGCCCGTGCCGTGAACCAGCAGCAGCGCTCCATGCAGCTTGTCGGCCGACTTGGTTTCGTCGGACTGCTCGTATCCTTGCTTGTCGTCCTGGACGAGCCCCAAGTAGCGCTCGCTGTATATCGAGTCGTAGTTCATCTGGTTGGCGACGGGAGCCACGGCGACGCCGGCGCGGAAACGGTCGGAGTGGGTCATCGCATAGAGGGTCATCGATCCGCCGTTGGACCAGCCCCAGATCGCGATGCGGTTGGGATCGAGTTGCGGGTACTGGGCGAGCACCTGGTCGAGTGCGGCTAGTTGATCCTTCAATTCGATCGCGCCAAACTCGTGCCGGATTGCCGTCTGGAACTTACGATCGCGGCCGGGCGTGCCACGATTGTCGACGGCGAAGACGGCGAATCCTTTGCGCGCCAGAATTTCGTCGAACGGGTTCGGCACTCCCTTGGTGACCATTTGGCCGGCGGGCCCTCCGTAGATATTGATGATCAGCGGTATCTTGCCATTCGTGGTTCCTTCAGGTGGTAGCAGCAGCCGTCCATAGAGCATTGTCGTCCCGTCGGCGGCCTTGAATTTAAGATATTTCGGCGCCCGCAAGTCGTACTCGGCAATTTCGTCTCGCGCCTTCCACACCGGACTGCACGCTCCTCCGACCACGCACAAAGTAGTAACGGCAGCGGTCTGCGGACTTGAATAGGTGTGCACGTAGTGCTGGCCATCATCGCTGAAATTGGCGGAATGCTCGCCTTCCTCCGGCGTCATGTCGGTCATGCCGGAGCCGTCGAGCTTCACCGAATACAGATGCGTCTGCCGGGGATCGTCTTTGTTGGCTTCGAAAAAAATCGTGTTCGAGGCTTGGTCTGCGCCGCGGATGCCAAGCACCTCGTAGTCGCCTCTCTCCAACTGACGCTCCAGCTTTGCGTCGGCGCCGAGCGGGTTCTGCTTGTCGAAACTGTAGAGGTAAAGATGGGTGTTGCCGTCACGCCAGCTGGGCCATAGGAATTGCGGAGTGGAGCTGAGGAAGTGCACCTCGACATGCTCGAAGTCAATCCAGGCTCCCGGAGTTGTCTCAGCCAGGACGATGCGCGATCTGCCCGATTTTGCATCCACGAAGTACAGTTCCATCTTGTCCTGGGCGCGATTGAGCACTTCCGCCCAGATCACTCCCTCGCTGAGCCATCCGAAGCGCGGGATGTAGGTGTCTTCATCATCGGTCAACTTAAGCCACCGCACGCGGCCGCCAGTCGCGTCAACTACACCTAACTTCACGACTGGGTTGGGATCGCCGACTGCGGGATACTTTTCTTCCTCGACCTTGGGACGTTGCGGCAACAAGTCCGAGATGGGATAGGTAGGAACGTGGGTCTCGTCCATCTGCATAAAGACGATCTCGCGGCCGTCGGGAGACCAGAAATAGTTGCTGCGGACTCCGAGTTCTTCCGCGTACACCCAGTCCACGTCGCCATCGAGGAAATTCGCGCCTCCGTCCCGGGTGAGCTGCCTTTCTCCTTTGCCACTGACCGGCCGGACATACAGATTGTGCAGACGTACATAAGCGACATGATTGCCGTCGGGCGAAAACTTCGGATCGGTGCTGGGATCGGGTGCCGACGTAAACTGCACCGCGGTCTGGCTTCTCAGATCGTAGAACCAGAGCTGCCCGTGGGAATCGAACATCAGGTGCTTCGAATCCGGCGCCCATAGATATGCCGCCACGTGGTAGCGGGTCAGCCACTCCTTCTCACGCTCATCCTTGACGTTGCCGACGCCGGGATCGAGCGAGGCCAGCTTCTCGGCTCCGACCAAGACCTTCTTCTCGCCCGTAGCCACGTCCACATACCACAATTCGCCCGTGTCGCCCGAATCATCACGCTGAACAAAAGAGAGCTTGGTACCGTCCGGACTCCACTCCATCGTTTCCGGACCGCGTCCCGCCAGCCCTCCCGGTTGGTAAATGGCGTCGATGGTTAGCGGCTTGGTGGGCGAAGTCTGCGCCGCGGCGGGCAAACAGCTGCAGAACCCAAAAATCACGACTAACGCGACAAAAAAAGAGCCATGTGACTTCACGAAGTGACCTCGTTGGATTGAAAATAGGAGCGGAGAACGCACACAAAGAAAAGAGTTTACACTGGCCCGCCGGGCGCTGCACGGCTCCTCGCGCAGCGTTTGGGCCTGTAGCGTGCTAGAATCGAACTCAGACTCATTGCCGGATGCTCCCTGTCATAGAAAACCTGCTGCGCCTTCAAGATGCGGACAAGGAAATTCGCCGCCTGCAGGACGAGATTGCCGAACTCCCAAGACGCGTCGCCGCCATCGAACAAAAATTAGCTGGAACCAAGGCTCAGCTGGAACAGGCTCAAGCCGCCATCAAGGGCGACGAAGCCGCTCGGCGTAAGCACGAAACTGCTATCTCCGACCTTCGCGCCAAAATCTCGAAATACCGCGACCAGTCGCTGGACGTCAAAACCAACGACCAGTACAAGGCTCTCTTGCACGAGATTCAATTTGCAGAAAAGGAAATCTCCGCCACTGAAGATAAGATCCTTGAGTTGATGGTCAACGCCGACGCGCGCGATAGGGAAGTGAAGGCAGCTCAAGCCGAGCTGAAGGCTGAAACCGCCGAGATTGAGAGAGAGAAGGAGCAAGCACGTCAACGTACCGCCGAAGATGAAAAACAGCTCGCAGAGTGGAAAGCCAAGCGCGATCAGTTGCGCAGTGGGATCAATGAAGATCTGCTGCGCCATTACGAGCGGGTTTCGAAGTTTCGCGGCAGCGGCATTTCCGAGGTACGTGATCACAAATGCATGGCTTGCCAGGTGATGCTCCGTCCCCAGACTTATAACGATGTGCGCTCGGGGCAAAGTATGGTTGTCTGCGACTCCTGCCAGCGTATTCTCTACTTCAATCCCGCCGAAGAACTGGTCGAGCAGAAACCGATGCTTCATCGGGCTCGGCGCCATCATCCGAAAATCGACACTCCGCAGGCCTGGTATTACCGCTCTGAGTTTAGCGATGCCGGCGAAGTGTACGTTGTCCTGGTCAACGGCGGCGGCCAGGCCAGGCGCCGCGTCTATGAGATTCACACCGGACGGCTCATCGGCGACATTCTGATCCGCGAAGGCGACTACCGCCAGGCATTTCCCGAAGACATTACTGGCGCCATCCGCCTGAACGGCGAGTGGAGCGAAGAAGAAATCGAAACCTGGGGAGCGGAAGTACCGATGGTGGTGCTCGATTCCCTGCACGCTGATCTCGAGGCCGCCCGCCGCGAAATGAACGCCCGCCCCTCCGCCAAGCCGGATGCATCACCGGCCGTCAGTTCCGAACAGGCCGCCAGCTGAATCCCGCTCCCATAGCCCGATCAATCTTCTAAGAAGTTCTGAACAGCTCTGCCCTCGTGCGGATTCCTGAGTTGGATTGCGCACTTGCCCTGCCGGATACTGGGTCCCTGCGGTCGCAGCAATAGACGGGGGCGGAGGGGAATCGCCCCCGTCGGGGAGGTTTGTGAGGTCCGGCGAATTACATCGCCAAAAGCCCACTCCCGACTACTGCAGCGGGTTGAGGTTTTGGCACGTCGTCTCTGCGCCGATTGCGCCGCCCGTGGGGTCGGCTCGCACCACCGCATCTTCATAAGAGCAGAAGCTGCGGGTACCCGTCTGGTTCAATGTGACCGGCGTTGCCGACCAGTAATACGTCGTTGCCGGAGGCCCCCCGGCGGCTGTGCCCGCGAAAGTGAAGCCGCTCTTGGTTCCGCTGGCCAGAACGAGCCCGAAGCAAGTTTGGAATAGCGATGGCTGCGATGATCAGGATGATGGCCACGACAATCAACAGCTCAATCAGGGAGAAACCTCGTTGTTTGCGCATCTCGTGCATCCAATGAGTCGTCGGCGGTGGCTTCCATCCGCACACTCAACACAGCGGAGATCACCTATAACTCCACCTATCCGAGTGTTGGCTACGCCGCCACTCTCGCGGCTCTCGGTCCGAGCGCGGCTACGCCATGCGCGGCAAGCTCGACCAATGCCTGTCTGATCGATGGCGTCTACTCTACTTTCCCGAACTGTATTAGGAGTGCCTAAATGGGACAGGCTCCCCACAGAAGAATCTGCAGGTCATCTTCCGATTCATCGTTACGTTTGGATTAGCTTCGCGTACGGGACGGGCGTTTGTTATTAATCGCGAGGACCCTCGCCTCTAATCTTTCCATCAGCGGCAGAAGTTCACGTATGTCACTTCGTGTCGTCCTGCTGACAGAATCCCGTAAACCTGTGCGGGAAGACACAGTGCCAGCGCGCAATTTCAAAGGAACTGAACGTTTCAAGAGTGGTCCTACCCTTAGGAGCCTCTATGAGCGTCGAGTTGCATAGCCGAACGGCCGTGATCGGCGTCACTGACGAGTATTTGATTTCGGGATAGTAATGCCGCCGGAAATCTGTCGTCTCCCCGAAGAGCACGCCCATTCGGGACACCACACCCCCGGAGACGATACCGTGACTCATAAAAACTCACCCTGTTCGACGCATTCAGGAGGAAACTCTATGCGCAAGCTCAATGTTCCTTTATTGGCCTTCCTGGCCGTTGCATTTGTCGTCGCCCAGGTCGTGCCCGCGATTGCAGCCGATTGCAGTCTTCCTGTACCGGTACAGATCAAACCGATCGGCCAACCGATCTGGAAACCGGTTGACTTCCACGTCTTCAGCGCGGCAGTTGGGACGGGCGACGACGGCTATGCCGAGTTCGGCCAGAACCAGGTCAACCTGCTTTATCCGCTCAGGCACAAATCGTGCGTCGACCTCGGCATCGGTCCCGGCGATCCTCACCAGCCGCCCTACAAGCTCGAGATGCAGGCCGGCATGGACGTCATGAATTTCAAGGATGCGGCCGCCTTCTCCCTGTCCCAGTTCACGACGCCAAACGGAGTTTGGGCGGTGTGGATGGTGGTTCCAAATCCCGGCACCACCGGCTCTTCGCCGGACTTCAAGTCCGGCCCGATTATTCCGAACGCGCTATTCCCCATCCACGTGGAGGGGCAAACCTTCCGCAATAATCAGCTGTGGAATCCCTACCTTGGAGAATTCGATATACCCGCGCTCACTACCGCGCTAAGTTGTCCGTTTTCTGTCGATGGACACAGCCACTTCCCCGTTTTCTTTGCCGACACGTCGAGCTTTGGGCCCGGGGGGCCGCTGCGGGGCAGCTATCAGTTCCGGATCACCATGACCGATGCCAATGGTAATGGCTGGTCGATTACCGTCTTCTTTGCTGTTCTCTGAGCGAGACGAAAGGTTCGCCTCCAGTTGAATGAAACCTCGCGCGCCGCCCGTCGTCTGGGCGGCTTTTTGTTCGGCGAATCCGCCGGCGTTACCATGTCTCTCATGCCCGCACCTTCGCCCCCGCCTGATCTGGCCAGTCTCAGAGTCTCGCCCCGCGGCGCCGCCCGCCTGAAGTCCGGCCACGTCTGGGTCTATCGCTCTGACGTGATCGCAGCCGATGGCATTGCTCCCGGCTCGCTGGTAGCCGTCACCACCGAGCGCGGCAAGCCGCTCGGCACCGCGCTCTATTCGAGTTCCTCGCAGATTGCGATTCGGATGCTTTCCCGGGAAGCCGTCAGCGACCTTCCGGCTCTGATCCGACAGCGCATTGCCGATGCGTTTGCCTATCGCGAGGAAATCGTGCGCGACTCCAATGCCTGCCGCCTCGTTTTCAGCGAGGCGGACTTTCTTCCCGGCCTCATCGTCGACCGCTACGACGACATTCTGACGCTGCAGATCCTCACCCAGGCGATGGACGCCAACCCCATGCGGGAAACTGTCATCTCTGAGCTGTCCCAAAGAGCGAATCCCGCTGGTATCGTCGACCGCGTCGATTCCCGCGTGCGCGAACTCGAAAGCCTTCCCGCCCGCGCTTCGGAACTGGTCCACGGAAGCCGTGTATCCACCACGTTCGCCATGAACAGAGTGCAATTCCACTTCGACGCCCTCGAAGGCCAGAAGACCGGTTCGTTCCTCGACCAGCGCGAGAACTACGCGGCCGCGGCGCAATACGCCCACGGGAAGGCGCTCGACATCTTCTGTTATCAGGGAGGCTTTGCCTTACACATCGCCCCGCGCTGCTCGCAGGTTACCGGCGTGGATAGCTCGCGACCAGCTCTGGAAATGGCCGACCGCAATGCCGCCCTCAATGGCCGCGATATCGAATGGATCGAAGCCAATGCTTTCGACCTACTTAAGGACTACGCCGCTTCCGAACGCCGCTACGACACCGTCGTCCTCGATCCGCCCGCGTTTGCCAAGACCAGGCGGGACCTCGATTCCGCCCTGCGCGGCTACAAAGAGCTCAACCTGCGCGCCCTGAAGATGCTTCGGCCCGGCGGGTGGCTGGTCACCTGTTCATGCTCTTATCACGTCAATCAGGCAGCATTCCTTGAAATGCTGGCATCGGCCGCGATCGATGCCCACCGGACGCTGCGCGTAGTCGAGATCCGCGGCCAAGCCAAAGACCACCCCGTGCTCCTTAATGTTCCCGAAACTGCCTACTTGAAGTGCGTCATCGCATATATAAGTATATGAAAACAATAATGTTACATATATTGATAATAATGCACTAAGATTTTATGATTCTTTTGTTATAATTAAGAATCCAATGGGGTGGATCGCTATTTTGGGCAAACCTGCCAGGAGGCGATCCCGAAATCTAACAACCTCGAACCATCAATCTTTGAAGGAGGATGTAGCCATGACCGTATTGACACGTTGGGAGCCGTTCCGTGACTTTGCCACCTTGCAGGATCGCATCAACCGGGTGTTCCACGAGTCCTACACCGGAGGCCAGGACGATTCCCTGACGACTTCGAGCTTTGCCCCGGCCGTTGACGTCTACGAAGACGAGCACAAGGTCACGTTGAAGATCGAAGTGCCCGGCATCGAAGAGAAGGACATCGACGTCCGCGTCGAGAACAATACCCTCACAGTGCACGGCGAGCGCAAGATCGAAAAGGAAGAGAAGGAAGAAAACTACCGGCGTGTGGAGCGCCAGTATGGCAGCTTCACCCGCAGCTTCACTCTGCCCCAGACCGTGGACACCGAGAACGTTTCGGCGAATTACGACAAGGGTGTGCTGAAGATCACCCTGCCCAAGAAGGCCGAAGCCAAGCCCAAGCAGATTAAGGTCAGCGTCGGTTCGGAAAAGCAGGTCGAAGCTAAGGGCCCCAGCAAGGCCGCGTAATCGGGCGATCCTCATGTAGGGACAGCCGCCTCGGCTGCCCGACTGGGCGAAGCTCGGCAGTTGTGATCGGGGAGGCGGCAGAGGTGACCGCCTCCTGTAATTTTGTAACTTGGCAAATCCGTAATTTGAAACCAGACTCTCCAGGGGCGACTCAAATTACTCAGTTACCAAATTTCCAAATTGCTAAACCGAGGTTTCCATGCCCATTCGTTGGGACAAATTTACTGTAAAAGCGCAGGAAGCCGTGCAGCGCGCAAACGAGCTCGCCTCCGAGCACAGCAACCCCGAGCTGCAGCCGATCCATCTTTTGGCGGCGCTGCTGGAGGACAAAGAAGGCATAGTTCCGCCTGTCTTGGAGAAAATCGGCATCGGCCCGCAGGCGGTGCTGAGCGAGGTCTATCGCGAACTGGAAAAGCTGCCCAAGGTTTCCGGGCAGGCGTCACAGGCCACGCTCTCCAACGAAGCCAATTCCATGCTGGACCAGGCTTTCAAAGAGGCCTCGAATTTCAAAGACGAATACGTCTCCACTGAGCACCTGCTGCTGGCGATCACACTCCTCAAACGCGACGCGGCGCAGCAGATCCTCGCCCGGCATGGCGCGACCTACGATGCGATCCTGAAAGCGCTTACTGTTGTCCGCGGATCGCAGAAAGTGACCGACCAGAATCCAGAAGCCAAATACCAGGCGCTCGAACGCTATGCTCGCGATCTGACCGAACAGGCGCGTCGCGGCAAGCTCGATCCGGTCATCGGACGCGACGAAGAAATCCGCCGCGTGGTTCAGGTGCTTTCGCGGCGCACGAAAAACAATCCGGTCCTGATCGGCGAACCGGGGGTCGGCAAGACCGCGATCGTAGAAGGACTGGCCCAGCGCATCATCTCGGGCGACGTGCCGGAAGTTCTGAAGAACAAGCGCGTCGTGGCGCTCGACCTGGGAGCCATGCTCGCCGGCGCGAAATATCGAGGCGAGTTTGAAGATCGGCTCAAAGCGGTTTTGAAAGAGATCGAGGACTCGCAGGGACAGGTCGTTCTCTTCATCGACGAGCTGCATACTCTCGTCGGTGCCGGCGCGGCCGAAGGTGCGATCGATGCTTCCAACATGCTCAAGCCTGCGCTCGCTCGCGGCGAACTGCGCGCCATCGGCGCTACCACGCTGAACGAATATCGCAAGTACATCGAGAAGGACGCGGCTCTCGAACGCCGCTTCCAGATCGTCTTCGTCGGCGAACCCAATGTCGAAGACACGATTGCGATTCTGCGCGGGCTGAAGGAGAAATACGAAGTTCATCACGGCGTGCGCATCAAGGATTCGGCGATCGTATCCGCTGCCACGCTCTCCCACCGCTATATCTCCGACCGCTTCCTGCCTGACAAAGCCATCGATTTGATCGACGAAGCGGCGGCCTCTCTGCGGATCCAGATCGATTCGCTTCCGACTGACATCGATCAGCTGGAACGCCGCGCCATGCAGCTCGAAATTGAGAAGCAGGCACTGAAGAAGGAAGACGATCCGAATTCGCGCGAGCGTCTCACCGTGATCGAAAAAGAACTCGCCGAGATTCGCGAGAAATCGAACACGTTGAAAGCGAACTGGAAAAAGGAAAAAGATCTAATCGCCCGCTCGCGTTCTCTCAAGGAGAAGATCGAGCAGCTCAAGATCGAAGAGCAGGCCGAGGAGCGCAAGGGCAACCTGCAGCGCGTGGCAGAAATCCGCTACAGTCTGATTCGCCAGGCCGAAAACGAACTCGCCAAGCTCACCAGGCAGATGGAGAGCAAAGGCCAGGCCCGCATGCTGAAAGAAGAGGTCGACGAAGAAGACGTCGCGCGCATCGTCTCCAAATGGACCGGCATTCCGATCTCGAAGATGCTGGAAGGCGAAGTCAAGAAGCTGGTGACCATGGAAGAACGCCTGCGCCAGCGCGTCGTCGGGCAAGACGCAGCCCTTGAGCGCGTGGCCAACGCTATTCGCCGTTCGCGGGCTGGATTGAGTGATCCGAAGCGCCCCATTGGCAGCTTCATTTTCCTCGGCCCGACGGGCGTCGGCAAAACCGAAGTGGCCCGAGCTCTCGCCGAGTTCTTGTTTGATGATGAGCGCGCCATGCTGCGCATCGACATGTCGGAGTACATGGAGAAGCACTCCGTCGCGCGCCTGATCGGTGCGCCGCCGGGATATGTCGGCTACGAGGAGGGTGGACAGCTCACTGAGCAGGTGCGCCGGCGTCCTTACGCGGTTGTGCTTTTCGACGAAATCGAAAAAGCGCACCCGGACGTCTTCAACGTTCTGCTGCAGATGATGGACGACGGCCGCCTGACCGACGGCAAAGGCCGCGTGGTCGACTTCAAGAATACGATCATCATCATGACCTCGAACATCGGCTTCCAGCTTCTGCAGGCCGAGGGCCTGCGTTCCGATGCCGATTTCGAGCTGGCCTCGCAGCAGGTGATGACTCAGCTGCACGCGCACTTCCGGCCGGAATTTCTAAACCGGGTCGACGACATCATCGTGTTCCGGCCTCTGGGCAAAGAACAGCTGGTCAGGATCATCGAGCTGCGGCTCGAAGACGTGCGCCGGCTGCTGGCCGATCGCAAGATCTCTCTGGAACTGACCGATGCCGCGAAAGACCTGATGTTCACGCAGGGCTACGATCCGAATTTCGGCGCACGGCCGCTGAAGCGAGCGATACAGAAGCTGATCCAGGATCCGCTGGCGCTGAAGATCCTCGACGGCGAAGTTCTGCACGGCGACCATGTCATCGTCGATGCCGACAAGAAAGCCGGCAATTTGACGTTCGCCGTCAGCAAGCGCGTGGGAGAGAAAGAACCGACAAAGGCGAAGCGGTAACGTTTATCATGTTGGCCGGAAAGGCCAACATTCATGATCAGCAAACTTCTGCCTCTCGCGGTTATGACGTTTACTTCACTCGCCTTCTCGCAGGTTCCGGTCATCACCTGGAAAATCCATGATCCGGACCGGCCTGTGCCGCCGGTGATCGATCCCGGCACGGCGAGCACGCAGGAGGCACCCGGACGGCCTCCCTCCGATGCCGTGGTTCTCTTTGACGGCAAGGATCTCGCGCAGTGGGCGGCCAAAGACGGCGGCCCGGCGAAGTGGAAGGTCGAGAACGGCTACATGGAGGTCGTGCCCAAGACCGGCTATCTGGTGACCCGCCAGGCATTCGGCGACTGCCAGCTGCATGTGGAGTTCGCCGAGCCCGTCCCAGCCACGGGCGAGAGCCAAGAGCGCGGCAACAGCGGCGTCTTCCTCATGGGTCTGTACGAAATTCAGGTACTCGACTCCTACCAGAACAAGACGTATGCGGACGGCCAGGCGGCAGCGGTCTACGGGCAATATCCGCCGCTGGTTAACGCCTCGCGTCCGCCGGGCCAATGGCAAGCGTATGACATCATCTTTCACGGACCGCGCTTTGCCGACGGCAAAGTGGTGCGCCCGGCGCGCGTTACCGTCCTGCACAACGGAATGCTGGTGCAAGACAACGTTGAACTGACCGGACCCACGGCGCACGGCCAGCGTCCGCCGTACCAGCCGGGCCCCGACAGGCTTCCGCTGCAGCTCCAGGATCACGGAAATCCCGTGCGCTACCGCAATCTCTGGATTCGGGAGCTGAAAGGCGGAGAATAGATATCGGGCCTGTCACGCTGCCGGTTTTCGGTGGAAGCCATCGATTACCGCAGGGGCATGCGCCAGATACCACCCGGCCGCAACCCGCAGGGCAACCTGCAATCCCTCCCAAAATAGCGGGGCGCCCAATTCCGCGGTTGAGATTCCCGGAATCAGCATGCCGACTCCCAGAACCATGACCAGCATGGCGGCCCAGCGTGCCCAGTTGTGCAGGCGAAAAAGTCCCCAGCCAACGACCGCCCAGCCGCAACCGACGAGGAGCGCCATGTAGGGCCCGGCCAATTCGAATCCGAACATGAGTGGCGCGCCGCGCATCAGCGAGATCGCATCGGGAGCCACAAGCTTCACGAGAGCGATTGTCCAGAGATATGCTGCCGCAGCTCCAAAGAAGACTGCGGTCGCGGTGATGCCCGCCGGCCGCTGCATGCTGAGAGACTAGCAAACGCGCGCAGTTGTGGCACACTACCTGCATGGACCGGCTCACGCTCGGCGATCTCGAACTCACCGTTTTTTCCGACGGCACGTATCCGCTCGACGGCGGAGCGTTCTTCGGCGTCGTGCCCAAAGTCCTATGGTCGAAAAAAGTCACGGTCGATGAGCGGAATCTCGTCACGGCCGGGCTCAACTCGCTGGTGGTTCGCATGGAGACGCTGCGCGCCGGCCGTCAGACAGTTCTGATCGAAACCGGCATCGGCAACAAGCTTTCCGACCGCATGGTCAAGATTTACGGCCAGCCGGCGAAGTTGCTCGACAACCTCGCGGCCGCGGGGATCGCGCCGGAGGATATCGACATCGTCATCAATTCGCATCTGCACTTCGACCATTGCGGATGGAACACGGTTCGCGACGGGAAGGGCAAGATTATTCCGACCTTCCCGCGCGCGCAGTATTACGCGCCCGCGGGCGAGTGGGAGTACGCGCGGCACCCCAGCGAGCGCGACGCGATCAGTTACATTTCCGATAACTACGATCCGCTGGTCGCCAGCGGCCAGATGGAGCTGCTCAAGGGTGGAGAAGAAATCGTGCCCGGCATCTCGGTTGAAATCTTCCCTGGGCATACGACGAGCATGATGGGAGTGGTGGTCCGGAGCTGTCATTCTGAGGCGGCTCGCTCTTCGGCGCCGAAGCATCTGGGCGAGTCACCGTGCGCGGTCGCCGAAGGCGATCGCAATGGAGCGCGAGATGAGCATCCTTATGACGCGCCTCTGCACACGGCTTGCTACATTTCTGATCTGATCCCGACCGCGGGTCACGTTGACCTTACCTGGGGCATGGGATTCGATCTTTATCCGCTGCAAACGATCGAGAGCAAGAAGCGGTATTATGCGCGAGCGATTCCGGAGAAATGGCTCACCGTGTTCACGCACGATCCAAAGACGCCGTGGGGGTATGTGGGGAAGGATGAGAAAGGAAAGATGGTGGCGAAAGCGGTGGTATGAAGCGCTAAGTTTTCCTCGCCCTAGCCCTCTTCGGATCGTTGACCAGCGCATTGATCGTCATCTTCCATCCAAACCACAACTGCAGCGGAAGAAATATCAACTCCGGCAGCCATTGGTCCACTGAACTTCGCTCCCAGAAGGCGACGCCAAGATGCACAAGACCCGCGCAGCCAAACGCAAGGCCCAGTAATCCGAGTCCGCCTGCCCCGAATCGCTGCACTCTATTGAGGCGAAGGGTTCCATTGATAAGGGCTCCCTGAAACAACGCGCCATTGGGAATCCGACGGATCGGATCGATGTTATCCTGCCGTCTTCGCAACTCGTCGATCCATGCCTGGAGGCGGTCCACGAAGGGTACCCGCTGACATCGTAGACATGGAAACGGAGCCCTGAAAGTACCGTTGGTAATCCCCTCACAGGGTTGTCTACACTGCATTGCCACACAACCTCGCCTCGAAGAATTCTTCCACACGGCTCAGAACTTCCGGGGCGGCTTTCGACTCGTAGATCGCCTTACGCAATCCGGCGCCGCCGGGGACCCCGTGGGTGAACCACGATGCGAACTGCTTCATCTTGCCGACGGCGTCGGGCAGTTCTTCTTCAATCAGCATCGAGAAATAGGTGCGAATCATCTGATAGCGGTCGGCTTCGGAGGGTTCGTCGTAGGGATGCGCGCCGGACGCGCGATCCATGCCCTCGCAAAATACGCGCGGGCTTCCCGCGGCGCCGATCGCCGCACAATACTGCTCGATCTGCCGGAAGATCCACGGATTCGACGGCGCCGTGCGGCCGATCATGACGGCGTCGCATCCGGTTTGTGTGACCATGGCGCAGGCGTCTTCGGGCGTGCGGATGTCGCCGTTGCCGATAACGGGAATCCTGACTGCATCCTTTACAGCGGCGATCCACTCCCAGCGGGCGTTGCCGCTGTATCCCTGTGCGCGGGTGCGGGCATGCAGCGCCACGGCGGCCAAGCCGCAGCATTCCGCCATGCGCGCCAGCTCGACGCAGACAATTTCTTCGTCGTTCCATCCGGCGCGGAATTTCACCGTGAAGGGAATCTGCACCGCCGCGCGCACCGCTTCGAAAATGCGCCCAATCGCCGGCAGATCGCGAAGCAATCCCGAGCCACCGTTGCACTTCACGACTTTCTTCGCAGGACATCCCAGATTCAAATCGACCAGATCGAAGCCGAGTCCCTCGACCATGCGTGCGGCTTCGGCCATCACTTTGGGATCGCTGCCGAAAAGCTGCGCCGAGATGGGATGCTCGTCTTCATAGAAATGGAGATAGCGCTTGGCTTTCTGGTCTTTTTTGCGCAGAACGCCGTCGGCTGAAGTGAACTCGGTCATGATCAGGCCGCATCCGCCGAGGTTGCGGATAAATCGCCGGAACACCGTATCGGTCACGCCCGCCATGGGCGCGAGCACGGTCGCCGGGGAGATGGTGACGCTGCCGATCAACAGGCTCGCGGGAACGATTCGCGCTCCGGGCTGCGCCGCTTCTCCGCTGTCTTGGGACAAGACAGGGTTTCCCATCCTGCTTCCATTCGACGTCGAGTCGTCCCAAAACTTCTTCACGCTTGTATTCTACTTTCCCCAAGCAAACGGAGAGGCGGGATCGCTGGGCCGCACATTCTCTCAGCGTGGCCGATCTGCCTTCAGTTCCCGGCCTTTGACAGGGTCACGCGCGCAAACGGCTTCGCGGTTCCGTTCTCGATGTTATCGATTCGCCACTCCCATGTATCCAACTTCGGGTTGTGGACGAAATCATTCGTGAGCGAGACAGTCCCTTTTTCATCTTTGAAGACAAAGGCAATCTCATTTTCCTTCGGTGTTCCCATGCCGATCGAGAGGGGCGAAAGCCCGCCAAACACATCGAGCCAGACGCACCCATACTGCTTCGATTCCTCGTTCCATCCAATGAAGACGAGGGCCTCATATTGAGGCTTTCCCAGGTTGGTCTTTTCTCGCGAGACTTCATGCACGCGCAGATAGTGATGGTCTAAAACCCACTCGGCGTCCACGTCGTGGGTTACATGCTTTCCCGCAATCATTCCATCGAGAACCCACCTGCCGGCAAGATGGTCCAGCAACGGAGAATTCAGCGGCGGCTGCTGGGCAACCGCGACCGAGCTTAGAACCGCAACGAGCAAAACCAGCTTCCTGATCATGGGGTGCCTCCTGGCCAGACAGCGGTCCGTTGATTCGCATTTTCGAGCGCCAGTGCGTGGGGAAGGTCCAAGCAAAAGCCCCCGCCTCAGCGGGGGCCCAAAATTTATCGCAATTCGTGCGCGTCGGCGACGAAAAACGCTACTTCTTCGCCGTTTCGGCCTTGGCGTACTTGCGGCGGAAGCGCTCCACCCGGCCGGCGGTGTCGACCAGCTTCTGCTTTCCGGTGAAGAACGGATGGCAAGCCGAACAGATTTCTACCGAGATATCGCCCTTATGGGTCGACCGCGTCATAAACGTGTTCCCGCAGGCGCAGTGCACGCGCACTTCGTGATATGCGGGATGGATGGCTGCTTTCATAGTGCTCCTAACCTCTTTTCGAATCATTAGATTCTACAGGATTGATGCGGGATTCAGCAAACGTCCGGGCACCATGGGGGCGCGTTTTCCCCAAGAAACCAGGGAGAAGCATGCACTCCCCCGCGGCTCAGAACCGGAACATATAGCTCGCCTTGATGAAGAACTGACGGCTGTCGTTCATATAACCCCTCGCCGTGCTGGTGACGTATCCGGGCGCAAACCGTGTCTGCGGGATCACATTCAGGTTCTGCAGGTCGCTGTTGTAGCCGATGTAGATCGCCGTTCCCGGGTGCACCAGATAAGTCACGAGGAAGTCGGCGTTGAATTCCCTCTCGGTCGGCAGATAGGTAAACGGAGAGTTGGCAAAGTACGCGGACGAGTGAGCGTAGTGAGGTCCAGTGCCTGGCGTCCCGGCCAGCAGCGAGTTGTATTGCAGGATGACGCGCATGGAAAGTTGCGGCGTGAATTGCCAGTTCCACTTGCTGCGCAGAATGTGATCGTTGAAGATGCCTTGCCCCGCTCCAGGAGTCTGCGCCTGAACAAACGCCGAAGCCGCCCCGGTCGCCCGCAGGCGCTCGAACAGATACGTGTTCTCGATCTTGAGCGGTTTGATCGGCCGAAAGGTGAGACCGCCTGACGCGGTGTCTTGCCGCGCGACAAATGGCAGATTGTAAGGTGTCGTCGTTGACAGCGAGGCGGCGGGCAAGGCTTCGAAATTAACGCCATCGCCCCAGTAATACGATGCGGAAAGCGTCGCCTTCTTGAAATAGCTGGTCTGAAAGGAAGCCCCGCTGGTGTGTTCGTGGTAATCCTGATTCGCTGTCAGCGACGTTCCGGTTGAGGTCGGACAGTAAACCGCGTAGCCGAGAAAGCAGAAATCCTGCGGTCGGAGCCGTTCTCGCGTTTCTTCGTAAGGCCGCAGAAAGATGAGAGTCTGCCCGCGCCCTTGAATCGCGAAATATGACGAATAGTCCGTATCGAGGCGCAGCCCCGTGTGATCGAAATCGTAGCGCACCACCAGGGACGGGCCCCAATCCACAATCCAGCCGCCCTTGGGACGAAAGCGGTAATCGGCTTCCTGCGTGGTTTCGCGAATATCGACGCGGTTGATGAATCCGGGAATCGTCGCGAATCCGGGAGAGATATCGTTGTAGATGCCGTCGTAAGTAAAGTGCATTCCGTCCCGCCGCACTTCGAGCTTCTCCGCCGGTCCAGCGTAGTGGTCTCCGTTGCCGCGGTTGCCGGAGCTGAAGGGATAAAGATTGGCCTCGCAATTCAGGTTCAGATTGCTCGAGCTGGTCACGGCCTGCCCGTCCAGCGTCCAGTTGGCGTTGAACTTCAAATGAGTATCCGCGCCTCCAATGCGGTTGAATTCCCCGGTCGTCGGACATTCCCAGTCGGTATAGAGCACGCCGACGCTCGACTGCCGGAAGACATCGCGGCTCACCCGGGCAATCGTGAAATACGACCGCATACCGGAAAATGAGCTGTAGTCCGGCACGGCCAGGCCAGGACTGCGATCATCGGTGGCCAGCAATCCCACCGAGTACGGACCATCCTTGCCCGTCAGCCGGATTCCCGCCGAAGGATCGGCGATGCTGCGCGTGAACATCAGGTCCATCGGCGTTCGAAAGAAATCTTCATTCTCCAGGAAAAACGGCCGTTTCTCGGGAAAGTAGACGGCATAGCGCTGGTTGACCGTAATCTGCGGATCTTCCGACTCCACCTGGCTGAAATCCGGGTTGGCCGTGGCATCGATGGTGAAGTGATCGTGCAGCACAAACTTTGCATCCATCCCGGGCTGGCCCTGCACTTGCGCATTCTGGAAGTAGGGATTCTCCAGGTCGCGGGTGTCGAGCGCTCGAAAGCCGCGCAGCAAGCTATAGGGAATCAGTTCGATATCGCGGTCCGGCGAAATTCCTTCCAGCCCGTACATCGTGGCCGCCTGGTTCAGCCGTCCTTCAACCTTGTAAGAGACGTGCGGCCAGAACGAGTCCTCCGTCTTCCGCGTAATTCCGCGATACAGAATGATCCCCCACACCTGCTGCCTGGACGCGGGAAAGCGCAGACTTTTGAATGGAATAGCTATCCAGACCACGTAGCCGCGGCTGGTGACCTTTCCCCGCGAGTCCCACACGGTATCGAACGAAGTGTCGAAGTGTCCGCTGCTTTCCTCCTCCCGCGAGGCTTCGGTATAGATCGCGTCCCACTGTACGCCCAGCGGCGTGGACTGAAAGGCATAGGCGCGTCGCCGGTCGTGAAATGTATCGAGAATGACTTCGACCTGATCGTCGTCAAAAATGTCTTCCCGGGTTGACATCCGGGCGCGCACCTTTCTCGGTTCATCAAAGCAAACGAAGACAACGTACAGGTTTTTCTGGTCATATCCCAAGTAGGCTTCGGTGCGTTCGGAGATGCTCTCGCCGTCGTGCGGGTTCCGCTGAGTGAAGCCGGTCACCTTGACCATCTTCAGGGCGGTTTCGCCTTCAGGCTTCATGCTGAGGAACGCCTGCAGGGCAGGCGGGGCGCTAAGACGCGGAATCGTGATAGACGGAGCGGTCAACTCTGCCGCCGGAGTTATCGCGCGCGCCAAAGCGGTCGCGGTCTGCGCTTTGGCCATGCTCTTGGGATCTGCCTGGCTCCATGCCACACGTGCAGGCAAGGCGGCTGCCAGCACGGCAAGAATGCCCGAGCCTACCCATGCGGCCGACCGAATCCGACGCACGACACACCCTCGCCTACCCCGGTTTCCAGGCAAGTCAAGGTTCAACGATCACGCAGCCCGAGGGGAGGAATTGAGCAAGATACACCAGAAGTGGCACAGACAGAACGAAAAATTATTGTTATGGCATTTTCCGAAAGGGCTGGTTGACCTACCAGCGGGCTGTATGGTCCTGATGCCAACAAGGCGTTCAGAACAGCGAGGCTTGCCGTCGATTTGGCGTGATGCCGAAGTGCTCGTAGGCTAGTTGCGTGGCCACGCGACCGCGAGGGGTGCGGTTCAGAAACCCGATCTGCATCAGAAAGGGCTCGTAGATCTCTTCGATTGCGTCCGGCTCCTCAGCCAGCACGGCAGCCAAGGTGTTCAAGCCGACCGGACCGCCCTGATACTTCTCGATGATGGTCAGCAGCAGACGCCGGTCGACCTCATCGAATCCGTATTGGTCGACTTCGAGCATTTGCAGTGCGGCTTTTGCCGTCGGCAGATCGATCCGTCCCTCGCCGCGGACCTGGGCATAATCGCGCACCCGCCGCAACAGCCGGTTGGCAATTCTGGGAGTCCCGCGAGAGCGGCTGGCGATCTCCATCGCTCCCGGTTCGTCGATCCCAATGCCCAGAATCTCGGCCGACCGTTCCACGATGACTCGCAGATCCTCAGGCGCGTAAAACTCCAACCGAAGTACGATCCCGAACCGTGCCCGGAGCGGCGCGGAGATCAGCCCGGCTCGCGTGGTCGCGCCGACGAAGGTAAATGGCTTCACTTCCAGTGTGTGCGTGCGCGCCGACGGACCCTGTCCGATAATGATGTCCAGCTTGTAGTCTTCCAGCGCGGAATACAGCAGCTCCTCCAGCACCGGCTGCAGCCGGTGGATCTCGTCTATGAACAGCACCTGCTTTTCCTGCAGGTTGGTAATGATCGCAGTCAGATCGCCCTTGATCTGCAGCAGCGGCGCGGCCGTCGGCTGGAAGTGCGCTGCTAGTTCGTTGGCGATGATATTGGCCAGCGTGGTCTTGCCGAGTCCCGGAGGCCCATAGAGCAGGACATGGTCCATGGCCTCGCCGCGCGAGCGGGCCGCCTCAATCGCTACCGCCAGATTCTCTTTGACCTTTTTCTGTCCGATGAACTCGGCCAGCCGCTGTGGCCGCAGCTTCAGCTCAAAGGACGAATCATCTTCCGCCGCCGTTGCCGAGACCAGCCTCTCGCGGTTGTAAAGCGGATCAGGATTTCGCGCTGTAGCCACTTCTCGGGATAGTAGAACGAAATGCGAAGACGTGCAATTGCCAGGTTACGGGCGTCCTGCCACGGGCGCTCCTGGGAAAACGCTCGCCCAATCGGGCGAGGTCGGAATTCACAGAATCTTAACCGTTCTTTCACCGTTCCGTAACCGCGCGCCGATAGTTTTTCCCGAGATTTGCCTGCCGTGAAGATCCTTCGCGATTCTGTTATGGATTTCGTAACTTGGCGACTGAGGAAGCGTGCGAAGGCGGAGTTCTGACTCAATCCACATTACTCAATGCACTGCAAGGAGACCACTATGACTGTGAAGCAGACAATCGTTGCTCTCGGCGTCGCCGCCCTGTTGTGCGGCGCCGCCTTCTCCCAGGAAGGCGAGGTTCCCAAGGGTATTCCCCATCTGGACCACGTGTTTCTCATCATGATGGAGAACCATGGATACAGCCAGATTCTCAACAACCCCAACGCTCCTTTCATCAACAAATACGCTCGCTCCGCGAATCTGGCGACCAACTATTTCGCCGTGGCGCATCCCAGCCTGACCAATTATCTCGAAGTCGTCGGAGGCTCCAACTTCGGCGTCCACAGCGACAACTCTCCGGACTGGCATGACGGCAGCTGTTCCCCGAATCTCGCCACCGGCACGGTGAACACCGATAATCCGCCGAGCCCAAGCATCTGCCCCATTTCCGGCTCCGGCACCGACGCTGCCACTCCGCTTCTGGACTGCACCAACGAGGTCACCGGTCCACCTTGCGAAATCAACATCGACAATAAACTCGCCTTCCCGGCGGTTTCGAGCACTCTCGGTATCACCGTCGCCGACCAACTCGTTTGGGCCGGCTTGAGCTGGAAGACTTACCAGGAAAGCCTGCCCATGACAGGGCCCGACACCGTCAACTACAGTGACGGCAATTTCACCAACAACACTGACTTCACGAAGATCAACCCACAGCTCACGCCGCCTCTCAGCCAGGGTGACATCGTGCAGCTTTATGCCGTGAAGCACAACCCATTCGCCTATTTCCGCAGCGTTCAGCAGGGATACAATCCCCGTCTCAGCCTGGCGCAAATTTCGGGCTTTGATGGCGCCAGCGGGCTATGGAACGATCTGGCCTCCGGGCGCGTCGCAAACTTCTCTTTCATCGCACCCAACCAGTGCAACGATCAACATGGCCGCGGCAATGGCACCGCGTTCTGCAATTACGATCCCAACGACAATGGCACTCAGGCCGGACTCAACCCGGCACTGATCCTTCTTGGCGACCAGTCCGTACAGAAGATCGTGACCGCCATCCACTCTTCGCCGGCGTGGCGGCGCGGCTACAACGCGATTATCGTTGTCTGGGACGAAAACGACTATTCGGTCCAGCCCATCATCAACCAGGTTGTGACCATCATCGACACCAACTACGGCTTCCACGGAATCACCAGCGATCGCTTCTACGATCACTTCTCCCTGCTGCGCTCGATTGAAGGAGGCTTCGGCCTGCCTTGCTTGAATCATGCTTGTGATTCCTCAAGCAAGAGCATGAGCGACTTGTTCGGTGAGCGGTGGTAGACAGGCTGGGATCGCGCCGCTGACGAGTTCCAATCCGTTGGCTGCAGATGAAACCAAATCGGCCGGCCTATCCATGGTCGGCCGAGCTCTTTTGCGCCCTTATTTCGGATACCAATCGAGCAGCCGCACTTCGATTCCCGTTCCTTCAAGCGCTTTCTGGAAGACGCTGAGATCCGATCCGCGGTAGTGATAGGGAATCACGATCTTTGGATGGAACGCCTTCACCGCGTCGGCCGCTTCTTCCGGCGGCATCGTGTAGGGCAGGTTCATGCAAACGAAGGCGACGTCGATATTCTTCAGAGCGCGCATCTCCGGAATGCCTTCGGTGTCGCCGGAGAAATAGAATCGCTTTCCGCCATAGGTGAGGACGTACCCGTTGCCCCGTCCCCTGTCGTGATAGAACTTGCCCGGAGCGGGCCCGCGTTTGATGTTGTAGGCGGGAATCGCTTCGATCATCCAAGCGCCCCAAGCCTCTGTCTCGCCGTTCGCGATCGGCTTTGCCTGGCTCACGGTTTGCACGACGGCGGGCGCGGCGATAATCCTCGTGTCGGCCTTGCTGATTGCCTGAATCGAATTCGGATCCATGTGGTCGCCGTGAATGTCGGTGATCAGAATCAGATCGGCCTTGGGAAGTCCATCGAGTTTTGCCGGCTTCGCTGGATCGAGATAGATGACTTTCCCTCCAGCTTCGATCAGCGTGGAGGCATGGTAAAGCGGAGTGATCTTGACGGGGCCGGCGGAAGTCGAAAAGGTTTGGGTCTGTGCAGCGGCTTGGACGGTGAGAGCCAGCGAACCCAAGACAACGGGAGCAATGCAGAACGTACTCAATCGCATGCGATCAACCTCGCCTTGTTTGTTTCGGGTTCTATACTAATGACTCGTGAGCGTATGGGAAAGCCCAATGGAGAACAACCACCCAAAACCAGAACAAGATCGGGACCAACAAGAGAGCACAGCTGACGGGAGCACGCGCCCTCCAGACTCGCACACGGTCGAGGAGTTCAACTTCGCCGAGTACAAGAAAGGTGTTCTCGCCGACCCTAAGGCCCGAAAAGTGATAGAGGGTTTCCTAAAGTATCACCACCGAGAGTGGGAAGAGAACATTGCGTCTGAGCCTCCGCTGCCTATCAAACGCGAATGACCGCAAGCACCTAGGCGTCTTTCCTCAGCGCAGGGCAAGTTCGCAAGGCGAGCAAAGTTCACTTGAGAGAGGCTACATTTTGGGCTGCGCATCCCTGAAGCGCCGCTCGAAAAGCGTGCCGACTAGCCAGATGCATACGGCCGGACCTATCCAGACAATCAGCAACCCGAGCCAAGATGCAGCTACCAAACAGGATGGTAAGAGTTTTTGGATTTCAAATAGCACTACCGCTAAAGCCATCTCGAGAAATACGATGAAAAATGAATTGCCGTGCTCGCGTAGGTGACGATAGGATTCAACAATTTCTCCATTCCTTGACTCGTGCCGGCGCTTGTCAAGAACATCATAAAAATCAAACAGCGCTTGGCTTCTTACGATGCTGAAGTAAACGGTAGCGACCTCTAGTTCCAGCAGAAGGGCGAAAGCATATGCGGTCAGGCAAATAAAAAACTTGCCTTCGACTTGGTAATGAAACGAGGCACAGCAGGCACCTATAACACACAGAACGGGAAGAATGGAGTAAAGAAGCGTTAGAGATCCTGTGCGCCTTTTAGGCGTGTCCGGATTCAGCAGGAATCGCCCCGCATGAAAAACAAGTATCGGCGCACTAGCGACGTAGCAGTAAATGAGGCCGTACGCGGCGGTCAGAAAAATCCGCGGCGTTTCGAGTGAGCCTGCTTCGGGTGGCCTGATGCCGGGCAGCACCGACTGAATCTCTTGCGTCTTGGAGCAAAGGAACATCAAAGCGGCAGCACCTACAACGGTGCCCATCGCGTATCGGACAGCGTAGAACTCCCACCACCGCGTCTGATTTTCAGCCATTCGTCTCTGCGCTCGATGGCAAGTTTAAAAAATCCTTCATCACATGTTGGCCCAACGGCGCGAACCATATGTCCGCTCTGCTCTCGACCGCCTTTGCGCGATCGGCGCTGTAAATTAGCGCGCCGAGGTAGGCAACAAGACCGGCATGAAAACTCGCTACGAGATATTCGACATGAATTGCAACTTCGTCCCGAACCCAAACGCCGACCGGCCTCACGCAGGTCTTCAACGTTTGCTGATCCCCATGGGTAAGCAACAGCCCTCGCCTGTCCTCCGCGCGACAGGTCAGAATGAGGAGTAAAGGAGTGTAAAACCCCGCAACGAGCTGCGTACAGTTCCAATAAGGTGCAAGGTAGGGGATGAGCTGTTGCGTAACGTATTCTTGAAATGCGGTCATCCCACTACTAACACTCTTTACTCCTCCTCTTCCTTCACCTCGCCGCGCTCGGCCTTCGATTTCTCGATGATCTTCTCCTGCAACTGCCCGGGGACGATGTCGTAATGATGCATTTCCATGTTGAACGAGCCGCGCCCCTGCGTCATTGAGGTCAGATCGGCGCCATAGGTCAGCATCTCGGCCATGGGCACTTCGGCTTTCACAATCGTGTTGCCAGCCTTGTTATCCATGCCCTGGATGCGCCCGCGCCGGCTGTTCAGGTCGCCCATGATCGATCCGGCAAAATCGTCGGGCACGGTGATCTCGACGTTCATGATGGGCTCAAGCAGCGTCGGCTTGGCGACTTCCATCGCCTTCTTGAAGGCGATGCGGCCCGCCATCTGGAACGACAAGTCGTTCGAATCGACATCGTGATACGAGCCGTCATAGAGCACGACTTTGAAATCGACCACGGGATAACCGGCAAGGTATCCGCGAGCGGCGGCGTCTTTGATTCCTTTCTCCACCGCGGGAATAAAATTCTTCGGGATTGCGCCGCCGAAAATATCGTTGACGAACTCAAACTCGCCCCCGCGCGCTAGCGGCTCCATCTTGATCTTGCAGTCGCCGTACTGCCCGTGTCCGCCGGTCTGCTTCTTGTGCCGCCCCTGCACATCGGCTTTCCCGCGGATCGTCTCGCGGTACGGTACCTTCGGCGCCTTCAGATTTACCTGGGTGTTGTAGCGCTTTTTCAGTTTCGAAACTGTGACCTCGATATGCTGCTGCCCGGTGCCCGCAATCAGAAATTCTTTCGTCTGCGGATCGCGGAAAAATCGCAGCATCGCATCCTCTTCCATCAGCTTGTGCAGGCCTGGTCCCAGCTTGTCCTCGTCGGCGCGCGACTTCGGCTCAATCGCGAAGGTAATCGCCGGCTCGGGCAGCTTCACGCGCGGATACTGGATCGGTGCCCCCTTGTCGCCCAGCGTGTCGCCGGTCAGCGTGTCTTTCAATTTCGCCACCGCGCCAATATCGCCAGCGTGCAGTTCGTTGATCGGGACTGCCGTCTTGCCCTGCATCACCGCAATGTGCGACAGCTTCTCGGCGGAGTTGCTGCGGAAATTCTGCACGCCGGCGTCGTTCTTCAGTACCCCCGAAAAAACCTTGAAATACGAAATCCTGCCGGCAAAGGCGTCCGAGACCGTCTTGAACACATAGAGCGACACGGGCTCTGCGTCGGTCTCGTGCCGTTTCGGAGCATCACCGTTCCCACCCGATTCGCCCTGCACCCATTCGTGCTCCGAAGGAGCCGGCGTGTAGTCGACGATGAAATCCATCACGCGGTCGGCCCCAATGTTTCCCAGCCCCGAGCTGAAGATCACCGGGAAAATCTTGTCTTCGCGGATCGCGTTGTGCAGCGCCGGAACCAGATCCTCTTCTCCCAGCGTTCCGGCCTCGAAGAACTTCTCCATCAATGCGTCATCACCCTCGGCGACCAGTTCGACCAGCTTCTCGTGCGCTTCCTTGGTCTGATCCATCAAATTGGCCGGAATGTCAGTCTCTTTCCCTTTGCCGTTCCCGCCCAGCTCGTAGGTGTACGCTTTCATTCGGACCAAGTCGATCACGCCCGAAAGATTCTTCTCTGCTCCGATCGGCAGCTCGATCGGAACCACATTCCTGCCGAACGCCTTCTCCACCGACTCGAGCACGCGCCCTGCGTCGGCCCGGTCGCGATCCATGCGGTTCACTACGATCAGCCGCGGCGTGTTGTATTCTTCGCAATAATTCCACACGCGCTGTGTCACTACTTCCACGCCGGCTACGCCGTCGACGACGACGATGGCCGCATCCACCACCGGCAGCGCCATCTTCGCCTCATGCACAAACATGTTGAAGCCGGGGGTGTCGAGAATGTTGATTTTGGTCTTGCCCCACTCGACGACTGCCACGCCGGTCGAAATCGACATCTGCCGGGCAGTTTCTTCTTCGTCGTAGTCGGTCGTGGACGATCCGTCATCCACGCGCCCCAGCCGCAGGGTCGCCCCTGAGGTGTACAGCATGGCCGAGACGAGCGACGTTTTGCCGGCATGCCCGTGCCCGACCAACGCTACATTCCTGATGTTTTCTCCGGAATAGACTTTCACGTGAGGCTCCTTCGGCAGGGGCGGGGAAATGATGGCCAGGAAGAGAATTAGGACGGGTACAGGCCAGCCCGCGACTACTGCCAAAACTTAGGATGCTACCACGCGGGAAGAGGGGGGCTCAACCGTGGCGGCGCTAGGGTAGTGGCTCAAAGTGCGTTCCAGCACTAGGACACGACCGGGCTTTAGCCTCCGCACGATCCGTAGTATCATCCCCGTCATGCTCGGCCAACGCACCAGTCAAGAATGGATCGCCCAGTACGCGACCAGTCATCAGCATCCCGTCAACCGCTTCTGCCACACCTTCGGCATCCCGCTGATTCTCGTCTCGCTCGCCGCGGCCGTGGCCAGCATCTTCGTCCATCGCCTCTGGATCGTCGCCCTCGCCCTTTTCGTGATCGGATGGATCTTCCAGTTCATCGGCCACGCCTTCGAGGGCAAGCCGCCCGAGTTCCTTCATGACTGGAGATTCCTTTTCGTCGGTGTCCGCTGGTGGTGGGCCAAAATCAACGGCAAAGCCTAGGGATTTTCTGCCTACGCTGTCTCTGCTCTGGGGGTGCCCCTCGATTAAGAGGGAACGCTCCTGAGGGATAGGAGCAGGAACTGGTTGACGGCAGCGGCCAGGCGTAGCGGATCCCTTCTCTCCGCTAGTTTTGGTTTTTGGACAAAGACGCTGCTCCAGCTTTGGCTCTCATCCGATCAACTCTAAGAAGCCCGCGCCAACGGCTTTATTTCGACGACGTTCTTACCTTTGGGCGCGCGGACCACGAGGGGCAGGATCAGCGACACCACCATAATTCCCGCGATGATGTAGATGGCCGTCGAATACTGTCCAGTGACCTGCCGAAGACGAGCGATCATGATTGGCGAAACTACGCCGCCGACGCCCCAAGCGAGCAGTATCCAACCATAGATTCCGCCCATGTACTTCGCGCCGAAATAGTCGGCGGTAAACGAGGGCATGGTGCCGAAACCGCCTCCGTAGCAGAGATATATGACGGCGAAGGCCAGGAAGAGAGCGGCTTCTGTGCCGATGCGGGGCAGAGCCATGAAGATCCCTGCCTGAATCAGGTAGAGCAGGAAATAGACGCGGGCGCGGCCGATGTGATCGGAGATCCAGGCCCAGAGGAAACGGCCGGCGGCATTGAAGATTCCGAGCAAGCCGACCATGGTGCCGGCCGCGATGGCGGTCATGTGCACCTGCTGCTGCGCGATGGGCGAGGCCTGGCTGATGATCATGATGCCAGCGGAGACGTTGAGGAAGAGCATGAGCCAGAGCATCCAGACCTGCCAGGTGGCCATGGCTTCCTTGACGGTGTAGTCGTAGGTGCCGGCGGCTTTGGCGACGGCAGTCTTGGGAACCCATCCGGCGGGCTTCCACCCGACGGGCGGATTGGCGTAAAACTGAGCGGAGGCAATAACGCCGAAGAAGTAGGCGATGCCGAAAGTGAGGAAAGTCGTGGGAACGCCGGCGGTGCCGATCTCACGGGCGGCGATGGGGCCCATCAACAACGCGCCCGCGCCGTAACCGGTAACAGCAAGGCCGGTCATCATACCGCGCTTGTCGGGAAACCACTTGGCAATGGTCGCGACTGGGCAGATGTAGCCCATGCCACCGCCGGTCCCGGCCAATACGCCGTAGCAAAGATAGAGCAGCGGCAGGGAATGGCTTGAGGCGGCGAAGCTGGAGAGAGCATAGCCGAGACCGTAAACGACTCCGGCGACGGTTGCGACTTTGCGCGGGCCGGCTCGATCGAGCCAAAGTCCTCCGATCACAGTGCCGACGCCGATAAAGAACACGTTGATCGTGAAGGACAGGGAGACCTGGGTCAGGGTCCAGTGTTCGGTGCTGACCAGCGGTTTGACAAAGACGCTCCAGGCGTACACGGCGCCCAGACAGATCTGCATGATGACAGCGGCCACCGCGATTCCCCATCGATTGGGAAGGTTCTGTTCTGCCATGGCTCTTGCCCCCAGTTGGAAGAGTGCGCGTCGTTCCGTTCCGGCTGCAGGTGGACGGAAACACAGAATTGGCGCACCTTTTGACGCGATAGGTATAGTCCCGGCCGAAGGGGCTGTCAAGCGTGGGGTGGGAAGGGATCGACCGGCGTTTCCGGTCCTGAAGCGCCGGTCTCTTGCAGTGACACTTGCGCGTCTTTTTTCCACCCTGTCGCAGGGAAGGCGACAAAGGCGGATGCGATCTCGGCACCCCTTGCCCGGACAGGCTGCAATTCGCGTAAAATCAAGTCCTCCACAGGGCTGGGCCGCATCCAAGGTCTGCGGCAGAGGGGGAGCCCATGATGAAGCAGATCGCGTTGCGCTGGCCACTCGTCCGCCAAATTTTATATGGCGGGGACGGCACGGGCCCGGAGGCGATGAGCGCCCGGACCGAACAGCTTCTTCCTAAAAATCATGGAGCCAAGGCGGCGCGGTCCGTGTGTCCGTACTGCGCGGTGGGCTGCGGCCAACTCGCCTTCCACAAAGATGGAAAGCTGATCTCGATTGAAGGCGATCCGGAATCTCCGCTGTCGCGGGGACGGCTTTGTCCGAAAGGCTCGGCCAGCTACGAATTGCTGACGCATTCGCAGCGGCTGACCCGGGTTAAATACCGGCGAGCGTTCTCGAGAGAATGGGAATATCTGGAACTCGACAAGGCGATGGAGATGATCGCCGACCGGTTGTGGGAGAGCCGGGAGCGCACGTTCGTCGAGAGCCGGGATGGGCAGACGCTGATGCAAACGGCGGCGATCGGGCATCTGGGCGGCGCGACTCTCGATAACGAAGAAAACTACCTCATCAAGAAATTGTTCACGGGGGGCTTGGGCATGGTGTGCATCAGCAACCAGGCCCGTATATGACATAGCTCTACGGTGCCCGGTCTGGGCACCACCTACGGACGGGGCGGGGCGACGACTGCGCCCAAAGACATGCTGAACTCCGACGCGATCCTGATCATGGGATCGAACATGGCGGAGAACCATCCGGTGGCATTCCAGTGGGTGATGGAGGCGAAAGAGAAAGGGACGGCCGTCATCCATGTCGATCCGCGCTATAGCCGAACGTCGGCGGTAGCGGACATCTGGTTGCCGCTGCGGGCGGGGTCGGACATCATCTTTCTGGGCGGACTGATTCGCTACGCCATCGAAAACAATCTGGTCTTCCGCGAATATCTGGTTCACTACACGAATGCTCCAGTCCTTATCTCGGAGCAATTTCGCGACACGGAGGAACTGGAAGGAATTTTCTCGGGCTGGAAGGGCGAGCAAAACAGCTACGACCCGAAGACGTGGTGGTATGCTGGCGCGGAAAAAAGAGGCGGGCAGGCGCCGGGAAAAGAGAATCCGGCGAGCCCGATTCCCGATCTCAACTCCTACGAGAAAGACGATTCGCTGCAGCATCCTCGCTGCGTGTTTCAGCTACTGAAGGGGCACTTCGCGCGCTATACGCCGGAACTGGTCGAACGGTATTGCGGCATCTCGAAGGAGGCTTTTGTACGAGTGGCAGAAACCTACTGCCGGGCCTCAGGGCGGGAGAGAACTGGCGGTATTTGTTACGCGGTGGGATGGACGCAACATTCTTCCGGCGTGCAGATGATCCGGTGCGCGGCTATTCTGCAGCTGCTGCTAGGGAATATGGGACGTCCGGGCGGCGGGATCATGGCGCTGCGCGGGCATGCGTCGATTCAGGGGAGCACCGACATTCCGACTCTGTTCGACATCCTTCCCGGATATCTGGGGATGCCGAGGTTCGGGCCGCAATCCGCGAGCCTGGGAAGTTTTATCGCCCAGAACACGCCGCGAACGGGCTGGTGGAGGAATTTCGACAAGTACCTGGTGAGTCTGCTGAAGGCGTACTACGGCGAGCAGGCGCAAGCCGAGAACGAATTTGGATTTCACTGGCTGCCGCGGCTGACCGGCGATCATTCGCACCAGGGATATTGGCTCGACATGATGGACGGCAAGATGGAAGGGCTGTTCGTGATGGGAGAAAACCCGGCGGTAGCGGGACCGAATTCCGGGATGGAGCGGCGGGCGCTGGCCAAGCTGAAGTGGCTGGTGGTGCGCGATCTGGTGGATACGGAAACGTCTTCGTTCTGGTGCTCATCGCCGGAGGTGCGAAACGGGGAAGTACGGCCAGAGGACATTCAGACCGAAGTGTTCCTGATGCCGGCAGCGGGACACGCTGAAAAAGATGGCACGTTCACCAATACGCAGCGGTTGCTGCAGTGGCATGAGAAGGCGGTGGAAGCTCCAGGCGACAGCCGCAGCGAAAACTGGTTCATGTTTCGCCTGGGACGCCTGATGCGGGAGAAAGCGAAGAAGAATCCGCGGCCTCGAAACGCCGGACTGCTCGCGCTTACATGGGACTACCACACGGAGGGTCCGCACGAAGAACCTTCAGCCGAAGAAGTGCTGCAGGAGATCAATGGCTACACCGTGGCGGACCGGAAGCTAGTTCCGGGATTCGGAGCACTGAAAGCCGATGGGTCGACGGCGTGCGGGGCGTGGATTTACTCCGGAGTGTTTCCCAGTGCGAACGAGAATCGCGCGAATCAGCGGGCATCGAAGGATTTCTATGGCCACGGCTGGGGATTCGCGTGGCCCTCAGACCGGCGCATCCTCTATAACCGGGCGTCGGCGCGGCCAGACGGAACTCCCTGGAGCGAGCGCAAGAAGCTGGTGTGGTGGGACGGCACGGCGAAGAAGTGGACGGGGAAGGACGTGCCGGATTTCGCGGCCACGAAACCCCCAGATTACGTTCCGGACGAAAACGCAGAAGGAGACGAGGCATTGGCGGGGGACAAGCCATTCATCCTGCATGCAGACGGCTTGGCGTGGATCTGGGTGCCGAACGGACTGGCAGATGGACCGCTGCCGACGCATTACGAGCCGTTCGAGTCCCCAGTTCGGAATCCCCTGTATCCCAGGCAGCAGGCGAATCCGGTGGCGAGCAGCAAAAAGCGGAGCGGCAACGAATACGCGTCATCGCCCGACGAGCGGTTCCCGCATGTGCTGACCACATATCGGCTGACCGAGCATCACACCGGCGGTGGGATGTCTCGGACGCTGTCGCATCTGGCCGAACTCCAGCCGGAGATGTTCTGCGAGATTTCGGTGGATATGGCGCGGCAACTGGCGATTACGCCGGGAGAATGGGTAACGATCGTGACGCCCCGCGGGGCGGTCGAGGCACATGCGCTGGTGACGCCGCGGGTGCAGACACTGGAGATAGAGGGTAGAGTGATTTTCCAGGTCGGGCTGCCGTTCCACTGGGGATACTGCGGGCTAGTATCGGGTGATATCGGCAACGATCTGGTGGCGATCTCAGAAGAGCCGAATGTGCGCATCATGGAAGCCAAGGGGCTTCTGTGCAACGTTCTACGCGGGCGGCACTCAGCGAACGCCCAGACAGTGCGGGAATTGCAGCAAAGGTAAAGAGGAAGATCCATGAGTGTGACCGCGTTCCTGACGGATGCGACGCTTTGCATTGGCTGCAAAGCGTGCGAAGTGGCGTGCAAGGAGTGGAATGAGGTTCCCGCCGATGGCATGGTCTGGAGCGGTCTCTCCTATGACAACACGCAGAGCCTGGGCGCCTCGACATGGCGGCACGTGATGTTTCTGGAGCAGCCAGTCGCGGCGGGGCCGCAGGTGTCGGATGTGAAGGATCCCTTCCGCTGGGTGTTTCTGTCGGATGTCTGCAAGCACTGCCAGAACGCCGGGTGTCTGGAGGCATGTCCGACGGGATCAATCGTGCGAACCGACGTGGGCTCGGTTTTTGTGCAGAACGATGTGTGCAACGGCTGTGGGTACTGCGTGGTGACGTGCCCCTTCGGGGTGATCGATCGGCGTCCGGAAGACGGGCGCGCGTTCAAATGCACATTCTGCTACGACCGGCAGAAAGCGGGGCTGATTCCGGCCTGCGCGAAGGCGTGTCCGACAGAGTCGATTGAGTTTTGTGAGTTGGAGGTGTTGCAGGAGCGGGCAAAGACTCGGGTTCACGAACTGCGCGAGCGCGGATACACCGATGCGCGGCTGTACGATCCGCAGGAAACGAGCGTGGGCGGATTGCATGCTTTTTTTGTGATTCTAGGCGACCCGGAGAACTACAATTTTCCGCCGGCTCCCGAGGCGCCCGCTTCGTACTTGAAGAGCGCGTGGGCTTCGGCTCTGATTTCCGCGGTGATCGCGTTTGCGATTGTGTGCGCGGCGTTCGCGCTGTGAAGAAATTCGTCGGTTGCGGTTGCTTTTAGAAATCCCATGGCACGACCACAAAAAGCGACCGAAGAGCGGCTGGAGGAAATCCGCAGAGCGGCGGCAAACGCGGCTCCTGCTGCCGGAACTCCCGTGCTGATCCGAAACAAAGAAAGTTATTACAACCTTCCGGTGCTGAAGGCTCCGGTGTGGACTTGGGAGGTCCCGCTGTATTTCTTTGTCGGCGGGATCGCGGGGATGTCGAGTTGCGTGGCGCTGGCCGCGCAGCTATTGGGTGCGGATATGGGGCTGGTCCGCAGCGCGCTGTGGGTGGCGATCCTGGGGGCGGCGATATGTCCGATTTTTCTGATCACCGACCTGGGCCGGCCGGGGCGTTTTCTGGCGATGCTGCGAGTGGCGAAGATTCAATCGCCTATGTCGGTGGGGGTGTGGACGCTGCTGGCGTTCTCCGGGTGCGTGCTTTTGGCGGTGGTGGCGAATGAAATGATCGTGCGTGGCTACATCGGCCCAGTGACGATCGGAGCGCGATGGGCGGGCGAGGTTATGGGAACGGTCACAGGGCTGGTGCTGGTCAGCTACACGGGAGTGCTGATAGGCGCGACGGCGAACCCGGTATGGTCGCACAATCGGCGGGCGCTGCCGCCTCATTTTGTGGCGGCGGGATTGGGGGGGGCCGGGGCGGTGCTGGAATTGATGGGGTACCTTATCCCGGCGACGCAGTTCATCGGGGTTGCGGCAGCAGCAATCGAGACGCTACTCGGGGTTCACTTCGAACTGAGCCGGCTGCCGGTGAATGCGCCGCTGCATCGCGGCAAGAGCGCGCTGGCCTTCCGGATTGCGGGCACAATGGCCGGTCCCGGAGCACTGTTGTTGCGACTTCTGTTTGACTCGATTCCGGGGCGCAGAGCGGCCGCCATCTGCTTCCTGGCGGGTACGCTTCTGAGCCGATATGCGTGGATATGGGCAGGCGTGGCGTCGGCGAAGGATCCTGAGGTGGTGTTTCAGTTACAGCGGCGCGCCTGATAGATTATTGCCACCGTTGGGTGTGTCTAAATATTCCTGCTGGGGGCGTAACCAAATGATTCGCATATTGCTAGCGATCTTGTTCGAGGGACTCGTTGCATTTTCGCTGGGGCAGACGCCGGTGGAGCAACTGGCGAAGCCACCGGCTGATGCCAAAGTCTGGACGATAACGTCCAGCGGCGGCGCGGCGCGGCACGGCCAGGTATCGCTGTGGACGGCGAGCGACGGCACGCACTGGTCGCGCTTCAGCATGAACATGCGCGGCTTTGTGAGCGAAGTCGACGAGCAGAATCGGTTTGCTGCCGATGGATCACTGACCAGCCTGGTGATTCGCGGCAAGACTCCGGATGGGGACGCGGCGGAGACTTATGAAGCGAAGGATGGGACGTACACGTATACGAGTCCAGTGGATCACGCGACGGGCAAGGTGCGCCCCGGTCTTGAATATGTGGCGTTCGGCGGAACGCTCGATTCGTTCACCTTCATCATCAACGCCATGTTGAAGGCGCCAGATCATTCGATCGATCTATTGCCGTCGGGCCGGAGCCACCTGGATCCGCTTACCACTCTGGAAGTATCGAACGGCAAGCAGACCAAGTTGCTTACCGCCTATGCGATCACGGGATTCGGTTTGTCTCCATTTCCGGTCTGGATGGAGGGCAACGACTTTTTCGGAATGGCCGGCATTCCGAACCTTCTTCCCGACGGATGGGAGAGCGTAGGGACGAAACTGACCGAGGCGCAGGATGCCGCGCTGGCGAAGCGGGCGCCCGAACTGGTGGCGTCCATCGCACATACACCGGCGGGCCCGGTCGCGTTCCAGAATGTAAAACTCTACGATTCCGTGGCGCGGCAATTCCGCGATGCAATGACAGTCGTGGTCGAGAACGGCCACGTCGCGTCCGTTGGACCGAGCGCAAGCACAACAGTACCGGCTAACGCGCAGGTGATCGATGGAATCGGAAAGACGCTGATTCCGGGCCTGTGGGATAACCACCAGCACTATGGCGACGATTACACGGGGCCGCTGCTGCTGGCGAGCGGCATCACCAGCGTGCGCGATCCCGGGAACCAGACTGAAGATTTGATGCCGCGGAAAAAGCGAGTCGAGGAAGGGCAAATGCTGGGGCCGCGCATCGTGCCCTCGCTGCTGATCGACGGTCCCGGGCCTTACACAGCGCAGGTCGCGGTGGTTGTGCACAACCTTGACGAAGCGTTAGCGGCGGTACATCGCGCCAAAGACACCGGATATTTCGCCATAAAGCTATACGGATCGCTCGATCCGGCCTGGGTGCAGCCGATGGCAGAGCTGGCGCACAGCCTCGGGTTGCGCGTGCACGGGCACATCCCGCATGGAATGCGGACACTGGATGCCGTGCGCGCCGGGTATGACGAGATCACGCACATCAATTTCGTGATGATGCAGGCGATGCCGGACGATGTCGTTGCCACTGACAACGGGATGAACCGGTTCATCGGCATCGGGAAGTATGCGGCGGATGTGGATCTGCACTCGAAGGCGATGACGGAATACCTGGACGAACTGGCCCGACGGCATACCGCGGTCGATCCGACGCTGGTGACCTTCGAGGATCTGTACGTGCCGGAGCGCGGGACGTTTCCCGCAGCCGATGCGCCTTACACGGACACGCTGCCGCCGCAACTGGCGCGCGGATTGCTCTCGGTGGCGATGGCGCCGACGCCGGATCTGTCGCGCGAGCAGATGCGGGCGAGTTTCGCGAAGTTGCAGATGCTGCTTCCGGAACTCTACCGGCGTCACATTCCGATTCTGGCGGGCACGGATGGTTTCGGTTTTGAGCTGATTCGCGAGCTGGAACTGTACGTAGCGGCCGGCATGCAGCCGGAAGAAGCATTGGCGACGGCGACGGTGATCCCGGCGGAGACATATCATCTCAGCGATGTGACCGGCTCGTTGAGCGTGGGAAAACTGGCCGAGCTGGCGCTGATCGACGGAGACCCATCGAAGAAGATTGGCGACCTGCGGCAGGTCGAGCTGGTGATGCGCGACGGGAAGCTGATGAAGGCAGCCGACCTGCGTGCGGCGCTGGGAATTTCGGGATTACCGAAGCCGGCGGAATAGCCGCGACCAGCAGGAATTCATGGGGTGCAGAACGGAATCTTGTTTCCAAGCGTCAGAGGGAGCGGCGTCGCAGCCACATGCCGAGCCCGATGCCAAAGGCGACGGTCCCCATCAGCTTCTTGCGGTCGTTGATGGGTATGAAGCGAGTCTGATCGTCAGCCACCTCGACGACGCCGACGGGGATGGCACGGGCTCCGCCTCCACCGCCTTCACCGCAAGCGCCCGGGCCGTCCACGCCACCGATCCCGGCACCGGCGCCGAAGCCATAAGCGATCTTGGCAACCGGAATGATGGTCTTGCCCTGGGCGGCGATTGGCTCTCCGTAGACAGCCTTCACGCTGGCCTGCGAGAGAACGCTCTCCTTCAGTGACTGCAAGATTGCCGGGCTGCTCATGGTAGTCCTCTCTTTCTGAGAATGACGGCGAGCTTACGATGCCCGAATACTCGGCAGGGCTGCAAAGATCTTGCTGGATTCGGATTTGTCTGCTTCGTAGAGCGTTTGAGCGCACCGGTATGCATCGCAAAAGGGGGGATACATGTCGCGGTTCGCCCGCCCAGTTCCTTTGCTGCGCAAAAGCGGCCGGCTCTGGATGACAGCGAAATCTCTCCCACCCTGTTGCGAAAAGCGCGACAAGGGTAGGGCAACCCAGTTGCTGCAGGGATTACCCCCGACGATCCCTTAGTCGACGTGTTCGCCTTCAGCCATGAAGCTCTGTTCGGCGGGAGGCAGACGGTCGCCGGGCCGCGCCCAGAAGACGTACAGCGTGGGCCAGAGGATCACGCTCACCAGAAGCTCGACGATCAGGCCGCCCACAATGACGATGGCGAAGGGGCGCTGCGAGTCGGATCCGATATCGTGCGACATGGCGGCGGGAAGCAGGCCGAGAGTAGCGACCAGCATGGTCATCATGATCGGGCGGAGACGCAAAGCTGCACCCTCTTTGGCGGCGTCGCGGACATCCATTCCGCGAGTGCGGAGCTGGTTGATGTACTCGACCATGATGACGCCGATTTCGACCGAGACTCCGATCAGCGCAAGGAAGCCCAGGCCGGAGGAAACGCTGAAGTGAGTTCCGGTGATAAGGAGACTGAGAAAGCCGCCGAGCGGGGAGAGTGCGACGACGGCGAGAATCAGGCCGACCCACTTCCAGGAGCCGAAGGCGGAGTAGAGAATAAACGACATCAGGAGGATGGTGACGGGAACGATGATGGCGAGACGACGGTTGGCGCGCTGCTGACTTTCATATTCGCCGGTCCAGTCGAGGTGATAGCCCTCGGGCAGATGGACCTTTTGGCCGACCTCATCGATCGCCTGGCGGACAGTGCTGCCAAGATCGCGGCCGCGGACGCTGTATTTGATCGCGATGTAGCGGGAGTTGCCTTCGCGATAGATGGTTGAGGCGCCGTCATCGAGTGTGATATTGCAGAGCTGGCCGAGAGAAACGCGCTCTCCGGATGGAGCGAGAAGGCGAATCTTCGAGATGTCGTCAACAGTACGGCGGAATTGCGGCTGGTAGCGGACGGTGAGGTCGAAGCGCTCTTCGCCGATCAGAATCTGACTGACGGCCTTGCCTCCCACGGCGGATTCGACGGCATCCTGGATATCGCTGACGTTGATGCCGAAGCGGTCGGCTGCGGCGCGATCCACATTCAGATTGACGTTGGGCTGGCCGCGGACCTGGAATGTGCCGAGATCGGCGACTCCGGGGATGCCGCTCATGACTCCCTGAATCCTGTCGGCCAACTCTTCGAGGGTTTTGAGATCGCGGCCGAAGAGTTTGACGGCGAGTTCGCCTTTTACGCCGCTGACCGCCTCTTCGACGTTGTCGGAGATAGGCTGGGAAAAGTTCCAATCAACTCCGGGGAACTGCTGCAGCTTCTGGTCCATGGCGGCGACCAGCTCGTCTTTGTTGCCATGGAACTGCGAGCGCCACTGCTCGCGCGGACGAAGGTCAACGAAGAACTCGGTGTTGTAGAAGCCGCTGGCGTCGCTGCCATCGTCGGGACGCCCGACCTGGCTGACCACTTGGGTGACTTCGGGATAGCTCGCCAGCACAAGTCGGGCGCGCTTGGCCAAATCGATGCCGGCGGTGGGGCCGGTGCTGGGAGCGAGCGTGCCGCGCACCCAGATGGCCCCTTCGTCGAGATGCGGAAGAAATTCCGAGCCGATGATTCCGCTGGTGGCGAGGAAGATCATCGCGGCCAACCCGGCAAGGCCCATCCCCAGCGTGAACTTCAGGTGATTGAAGCACCAGTCGAGCGAACGAGTGTAACTGCGATTGAGGAATTCGAGGAGGGGATTGCGCCATTCCTTCATCTCGCGTTGGAAGAGCATGCTGCACAGAACCGGTGCGATGTACAAGGCGAAGAGTAAAGCACCGAGCAGAGCAAAAGCGACGGTCCAGGCCATGGGCCGGAACAGGCGGCCTTCGACGCGTTGCAGGGTGAAGATGGGGAGATAGGAGACGATGATGATGATGCGGGCAAAAAAGACGGGCTTCTGCACTTCGTGAGCGGCGACGCCAATGATTTCGAGAAACGACTTCTTGTGATCTGCAAACGAAGTGTGCCGGAGGATGTTCTCGACCATGACGACGGAGCCGTCGACGACCATGCCGAAGTCGAGCGCGCCGAGAGAGAGCAGGTTTGCGGGGATGTGGTTCAGATCGAGCAGGATCGCGGCAAACAGGAGCGAGAAAGGGATTGTGATGGCGACAATCAATGCGCTGCGGACATTGCCCAGGAACAGAAAGAGGATGAGAGTGACGAGAAGCACGCCGTCGGTCAAGTTCCGCAGGACTGTGTGGGTGGTGTGATGCACGAGTTCGCTGCGATCGAGGTGGGGGACGAGCTTGACCCCCATGGGCAGGAGGCCGGGTTTGCCTTCGGCTCCGTTGAGCTGAGCGATCTTCTGGTGGAGCGCATCAAGCGTGGTCTCGGCGACGGCTCCTTTACGAAGCAGGACGATGCCTTCCACGACATCGTCGTCGTTAATGATGGTTCCGTCTTGCTTGTGGATGGTTTTCCCGAGCTGTCCCAAACGTACTTTCGGTGCCTGCACGACATTGCCCAGATCGCGGACGCGGACGGGAATGCCGTTTTGTACTTTGACGACGGTGGCGGCGATGTCGTCGGTGGTTTGCATGAGGCCGACGGCGCGGACATTGAGAGATTGTTGGCCGCGCTCGATGAATCCACCGCCGGCATTGATGTTGTTCGCGATCAGCGCTTGCTCCACCTGGGGGAGCGAGAGTCCATAGGAGACGACTTTTTCAGGATCGAGTTGAACCTGGTATTCGCGAGTAGGACCGCCGAATGGATTGACGTCGACCACATTGGGAACCGATTTCAACTGGTTCACTACGAACCAGTCGTTCAGCGCTTTGAGTTCCATCACGTCGTATTTGGGATTGCTGCTGGTCAGCGTGTAGAACATGATCTGCCCGACCGGACTGTAGTCGGGGCCGATTCCCGGATTCACACCGGGCGGGAGGGTAACCATCTGCAGGCGATCGAGAACCTCCTGACGCGCATTGAAAGTGGTGATGTCGTCGTCATAGATGAGAGTGATGACGGAGAGCCCCATCAGGGAGACGGAGCGCAGGTGCGTGAGATGCGCGACTCCGTTAAGTTCGACTTCGAGCGGGACAGTGATCTGCTGTTCGATTTCCTCGGCGGCGTGGCCCGGCCATTGCGTGATGACCTGGGCATAGGTGTCGGCGACGTCGGGATAGGCCTCGATGGGCAAGGCGTGGAAGGAGATGATTCCCCAGACGAACAGGACCAGCGCCCCGCCGAGCACGAGCAAGGGATTAGTGAGGGCAAAATCGATAGACTTGCGAATCATGGTCCCTAATCTCCCGCCCGCTTTTCTGCGACGTCGGTAGAAAACTCAAGAGCATTGCTGACGAGCTCGTCGCCGGGCTTCACCCCAGAGCGGATTTCCTGCATGCCGTCTGAGGTAAGGCCGTCGGCTTCAACGGCGATCTTGCGGAACTGTTTGTCACCCTCCTTGCGGAAGACCCAGTCTTTGTCATGCAAGCGCATGATCGCGGTCGAAGGAACAACGATGCGATCGGTCAGCTTTCTGGAGCGGAAGGTGGCCACGGCAAACATGCCGGGCAAAAGCGCACCATCGCGGTTATCGAGCACGATGCGAACTTTAGCGCTGCGCGTATTGGGATCAAGAACGCGGGAGATGTCGGCCACTTTTCCACGGAAGACGCGATCGGAGAAGGCGTTGAGGCGGATCTCAGCATCGTCGCCGAGATGAACTTCTTCGAGATCGTTTTCGAAGACATCGCACACCACCCAAACGACAGAAAGGTTCGCGATGGTGAAGAGATTGGGAGTGTTATCGAGGCTCTTGATGCCTTCGTAACCGGCGACGTTCTGCTCGACAATGGTTCCGGAAACGGGGGCTCTCAGCTCGATGAGCGGGCTCGGGTGCGAGGGATCGCCGCCCAGGATGCGGACATGATGATCGGCAGTGTCCAGGTCGACTTTGGCCTTGTCTTCGGTGTCCTGAGCAGCTTCGAGATCCTTGGCTGCGGTGGCTCCCCGGTCATAGAGCATCTGAGCGCGATCGAGCGATTTGTGCGCCAGGATTTCATCTGCCTGGGCTTTCTGATAGTCGTCGAAGGCGCTGGCCACATCGGGACTGGAAATGACCAGCAGGGTCTGGCCTTTCTGAACGTTGTCGCCGAGCTTGACCCTCAGATCCACGACGCGACCGGCTCCGAGGGAAGTTACGTGGATGGTCCGATTCACGTCGGGAAAGACGGCGCCGTTGGCGGTGACCTGCGTCGGCAGCGAGCGAATCTCGGCTTTCGCCGTCTTGAAGAGTTCAGGGTGATCGGCGGTGAAGACGTTTGGGTCGAGCGTAAGCGGAGTTTTGCTGGTGGCCGCGGGCGTGTCGGTGGAACAGGCGACTCCGGCCCCCAAGGCCGCAAGCAATAGAAACGCGGCCAGACAGCGCGAGGGATGCGCTGGGAGAAGTGAAGCCGCGAAGTCAAACCGGAAGAGAACTTTTTTCATTGAATTACCTCACGTCCGACCGCGAGATTGAGCTGCGCGGCCGCGGTCAAATAGGAGCCGACCAGGTTTACGTAGTTGAGCTGCACGCTGCGATAGTCGCTCTCCGCATTCAGGAAATCGAGCAAGGACGCGCCGCCATGCTGGTAGGAAAACTGGACGGTATCGCGCACGCGAATCGCTTCCTGCAGATATTGGCGCTTGTAGGGTTTGAGCAGTTCGATGTCGCCGTCGAGAAGGGAATAGGCGGAATCGACGTCGCTGAAGACCTGAGTCTCGACACCCTGGCGGAGCTTTTCACTGCGACTGATTTCGATTTTCGTGCGCAGCTTCTCGCCCTGGTTGGCGTCGAAGAAGCGGAGAGGAATGCTGACGCTGACGCCGATGGTGTTGAGAGCATCCGGATTATTGAATGAGCCGTTGTGAGTGAACCAGGCGCCGACGGTGGGATCGGTAGAGCCATCAGCCTCAGCCAGTTTGTAGTTGGTCTGGGCTTGTTGGACGGAAAGGACGGCAGCCTGCAGATCGGGGCGGGAGTCGAGGGCGTCTTTGCGATAGTCGTCGAGGGAGAGGATGTTCTCTTGAAAATCGAACGGCCCCTCGACGTCGAAGCTGTCGATGGGGCGATGATCATCGAGCAAGGCGAGCAGGTTGATCTTGGTGGTGCGCAGTTTGACCTTCGCACTCTGTAGATCGGACTCGTATTGCAGGCGCTGCAGTTCGAGCCGATCGAAATCGATGCGGGCGATATCGCCGGCGTCGAAGCGGTCGCGGCTGAGCTTGAGGAATTTGTCGTAGTAGTCGAGGTTGTCGAGCGCGAGGCGGAGCACGGTTTTGGCTTGAAGGACTCCGACAAAAGCGCTGCGCAGATTGAAGAGGAGGTTGCGTTCGGTATCGGATTGTTGCGCGGTTGTGATGGCGGTTCCCTGCCGGGCGCTCTCGTAACGCAGTCCGCGTTTGTTGCGACGCTCGAAGAGGTAGCTGACGCCGGGGGAGACGAAGGTGCCGGCGAACGGAGTCCATGAGCCGTGGCTCGGCGCGATCTGGGTGCCGTCGGCGGAGAGGTTGAAGTCGGGGTTGGGGCGAAGGTGAGCGGTGATTTCTTGCGCCGCACTTTCGTCGATGTTCAGCTTACCGGCGAGCAGGGTGGTGTTGCTGATTTCGAATTTGTCCTTGACCTGATCCCAGGTCCAGATCTCACTCGTCGCCTGAGGAGAAGGCGAGCCTGCGGTCTGCGCGCCGAGTGGCGCGGGGCCAAGTGCCAGGGTCAAGGCGAAGCTGAGTAACGTCCGGTGCATCAAGACTCCATTGCTACTTCTCGTTCGATACAGATATGAATTGGCACCACGCAACCAGCAGGTGAACTGAGGTCCCGAACTGGTTTCGAAGGGCCCGGAGGAAAACAGAGAAAGGCTGCCGCGCCTCGTGGGCGGCAATCCTCAGAAAATCAGACGATCGACGGAGGGGCGCGGCCGGTCCGCCGGAGGACCGGCGCGGCCTGGAGGATGAGCAAAGGAGAGGTGAACTGGCGCCATGCTTCATCGTGGGTCGGCAAAAGGGAAGAAGTCGCAGAAAGCGCGGGCTGTGCCTCGGATCGCGGAAAAGACTGCTTGTGGCTCACCGTCGAGCGCGCGCTCTGTTTGCTGATCGGCGACTCTTCCATCGCGGCCAGCACCACGTGCAGATCATCGGTCGCGGAAATGACCGGAAAGAGAATGACCAGCACGCAGCCGAGAGCCAGCAGACATTGTCCTGACGAGGCACGCCGACGATAGTGCATGGCTCGGGACTCCCGCCATAGCCACCAGGCAGGCAGGGCCAACAACAGCCACGCTAGATTGAGCAGCAGTTCCATTGAGACAAGGAAAGCCCAAGGGGCGATTTCGCTAGCGACCTTAATTTTCCAGAAGTATTCATCCGAAGTCAATGTGACTAAAGCGTTCGCGATGACCGGGGGTGAGTTTGTCTTGAAGCAAGGGTGGCTTGGCGAGCAGGGATGACGGAGGGCAGAAGTGGTACGGAGGGAGATCCCTCGGTTTGCCGGTCGGAACGCAAGGCGTCGGGGAGACGGTGTCTGGAGACGTTGGGCCGCTGCGTATACCGGATATTCCGTCTATCACTGCCGATCAGCGGCAGTGGCGCTAGGCGCGACGTTCTTGTAGACAACACCCGCCTTCATCACAAAGACGACGCGCCGAACGGCGGTGATGTCGTGGAGGGGATCGCCGTTGAGAGCAATGATGTCCGCCTGCTCGCCCGGTTCGATAGAGCCGATCTGGCCGGCCATGCCGAGCGCCTCTGCGGCAAGGGAGTTTGCCGAGACCATGGCAGTCATTGGGTCGACGCCGCATTTTTGAACGCGATTGATGAAGTCCTCGGCATTCTGCCCATGGGCACCGGCGACGGCATCGGTGCCGTAGACAATTTTGAGACCGGGGATCTGCATGGCGCGCCTCAGGAATTCCTGGTGCGCGGAGATCAGTCCGTTCATCGCGGCGAAGCTCTCTTCGGTGTAGTAGGGCGGAGCGAGATAGCGGTCTTTATATCGAAGATAGGTTTCAAGCAGCAATCCGGCCTGCGGATCGAGATAAACGCGGCGCTGGGCCATGAGCCGGAGATCGTCATCGGAGGCGCCGAGGCCGTGCTCGATTTCCGAGCAGCCGGCCACGATTGCGGCGTGCACGGCATCCCGATAAGCGTGAACAAGCGAGCGCAAGCCCCGCTTGCGGGCTTCATCACAGGCGGCGTCGAGTTGTTCCTGTGACAAGGTCATCGGCCCGCGTGTCATGCCTCCAGAGGCGTAAATCTTGACGAGATCGGCACCGGCAGCTTTCTGCTTACGGACGAAGGCACGGATCTCATCCGGGGTTCCAGTCTGCGGTCCGTGCCCCATCAGAGGCTCAACCGCGGTGAGGATGCGCGGGCCGGGCAATTCGCCCTGGGCAATGGCGTCGCGCAGGGGGACATCCGCGGGCGAACCGAGGCTCTGCACGGTGGTGAACCCGGCCATCAGAGTTAGCCGGGCATTGGAAGCCGCGGCGTAGGCGGCTTGCGGGGTAGTCCCGCCCTGGCCGGCATTTTTGCCATCGGGGCCGAAGCTCCAGGTGATGTGGACGTGGGAATCGATCCAGCCGGGCAGAACCGTCAGGCCACGGAGATCGTAATCGACCGGAGCTGCCTTGGGATCGATCGCGACGATCCTGGAGCCCTCGACGACGATGCGTGTGTCGCGCAGGATGCTGCCTCTGCCATCGAACAGCGTGCTGACCGCGAGTACGATTCGAGATTGAGGCAACGGTTTCTCCGATACGGTCTGAGCCCGCCAAATAAAAGAACAATAAACCAATCCGAGCAGCATGCCGTATACGATTCGACTGAGAGACATTGGCACTCTTCTCTTCCGGCGTGTGGGATACGGAGCATTCGACGGTGACCAGAACTATACGTTAGCCCTCGCGCTTTTTGTATCGCTAAATACCGTCTTTTGATGAGAATCAGGCTGCTAAGCTCTCTACAATATTTTTGCCCGGGTTCCGTCTACAAGCCAGATGGACGGAATGCTGACCGAGCACTGGACGATGTCGCAGCAAGATCGGCAGATTTCTGAAGCGATCGAGAAGGAGAAGTTCCGCCTGAGGAACTTCATCCGCAGGCGTGTCGCCGATGAAAGCGATGCCGAAGATGTGCTGCAAGACGTTTTCTACGAGCTGATCGAAGCATACCGGTCGATGAAGCATATCGAGCAGGTGACGGCGTGGCTATTCGCGGTGGCGCGCAACCGGATCACGGACCTGTTCCGCAAACGGCGGCGAGAGTCGACGGCCGGCGAACCGGCGGTCTCAGCCGAGGAGAGCGAGAAGATCGGATGGGTGGACTTGTTGCCGTCACCCGATGCAGGGCCGGAGGCGGCGTACTTGAGGAGCCTCTTGATCGAAGAACTTGACGCGGCACTCGAGGAATTGCCCCAGGCGCAGAGAGACGTATTCATCGGGCACGCGCTGATCGGCTACAGCTTCAAAGAGTTGGCGGAACAGACGGGCGAGAGCGTGAACACCCTGCTGTCGCGCAAGCACTATGCGGTGTTGCATCTGCGGGAGCGGCTGGAATCCGTGTACAAGGAATTTCGGAAGAAATGAGGGACAAAAAATGAAACGGAATCGATTTCTGCGGGGGCTGAAGTTTGGCTTATTCGGAATTGTGTTCGTCGTGGTGGTTGGTTTTGTGGTCAAGCTGCTCTGGAACTGGCTGATGCCGGCGCTGTTCGGCTGGCACCTGATCAGCTTCTGGCAGGCGATGGGCGTACTGGTGCTGAGCAAGATTCTGTTCAGTGGATTTCGAGGGCGGCCCGGAGCAGACATGTATTCGCGGCGGCGTTTGATTGAGCGGTGGGAACAGATGACGCCCGAAGAACGAGAGAAGTTCCGTCAGTCGATGGGAGGCCGCTGTGGACCATTCTCCTCGAGCGCTCCACGAGCGGGAGGGAAGGCCGAATGAGCGAGACCGACGAACGCGAGCATTTCGATGCCTCAGCCAGAATCTAAGGCGTCCTCACAATGGACCGTAGATGCCCACCGTCTTGTCGTAGGTCACGATCACGCGCCCGTCGGCAATGACCGGCGTGCCGAATCCGATCCCTTCTCCGAGTGAATCGCCCCCACCGCTCATGTTGCTGTTCCAGAGTTCATTGCCCACGTTGGTTGCGTCGTAGGCGTGCAGGATGCCCAGTCCCCCGACCGTCTTTTCATAAGCCCACACGATCGCGCTCTGGGTGCCATTGGAAGAGACGACGGTGTTGGCTCCGCGGTAGCCATAGGAGCTAGGAGAAACCGCGACAGGAGTCGGATTCAGGATTCCGTTCTGGAATTGATATTGTTTCAGCTGCAGATTCGAAGCGGCGGCATAAAGATTTCCATTCCAGTACGAGGCGTTGCCATAGAGCCGATTCCAATCGGGTCCGTCTGCCACGGACTGGTTGATCGAATCAGAACAGCTGTAGTTTCCGACCATGACCTGTTGCGGAATTTGCGTGTCCCCGGCTGCGTTGTAATGGCCCAAGTTGTCGACATTTACCAGGAAAAGACGGCCCTCTTTGCTGTAGGCGGCGGCCAGGTGAACACCGTTTGTGAAGTCGGTAGGAAGCAATGCGACGCCGCCCGAGCCGAGTTCGAGATCATAGAGATCGATGCAATCGGCATTGAAAGGCGTGAACCAGTCGAGGATCTGGAAGCTTGTGCCGTTGAAGTGCAACCTGAGCAACGTGTCGCCGTAGTTATTGCCTCCCTCATCGGCATTGAAGCTGCCGTCAGCCGTGTCGAGGTAGAGGTTGCCATCGGCATCCACCGAGGGCGCGGCTCCGCCTTGCCAGAGCCCGGCACCGCCTCCGTGATCGGCCACGCCGTTGGCGGCGTCGACGGCCTGATACTGCGGAGTGGGATTGAAGACGGCCAGAAGCTGCAGGGTCATCGGGTCGAATCCCATCAGCCAGCCGTGATAGACGCCATAATCGGAAAACGAGGCCCACGGTACGACGATTGCGCCGGGAACCTCAGTGAGCCCGGCGCGCTGATTCTGAATCGAGGGATCGAAGGGAATGCGGCCGTCGACGCTGGCTTTGCCATCGCCGGCGACGCTGGCCTGAATCTGCATGCTGCCAGCACCGTAATCCTGGCCTGAGGTGATGCTGATGGCCCGCAGCCACTGCTGGGGCGTTCCATTGTCCTCAAGGACGGTGACGAAATACATCGCCCCAGTAGTCGAGTCGATGTAAGGAGTGCCGGTAATGCCGACTTGTCCGCCCAGGGTGGTGCGTCCGCCAAAGTTGTCGGGCATGGTGGTAATGCCGTCGGACGGATCGATATAGCTCCGCGACCAGAGTGGACCGGCGCCGGGATCGTCGGCGTCGAAGGCGTACACGCTGTCGTTTTCGGTGGCGATAATGATCAGGTTGTGGGATCCGCCCGACGCGATCTGCACGTTCGCAACGTACAGGGGCTGGGCCATGATGATGCCATCGGCCTGAAACGTGCCGATTCTTCCGAATTCGGTGGGATTCACAATCGCCGGCGTCAGCGTAGTCTCATTGGAATACAGCCCGATGCCCGAGGAACTTCCCTTCCACATCAGAATCCTGGCGGAGTCTTGCTGGGGAAGGCTGATGGAGGGAGCGTGTTGCAGAAGGCCCTGACAACCGGCGAGGAAGGCAGAACCTCCCACCAGCATGCAAAGGCTTGCTCGAAACAGAAACCGCCCGGCCATAGCGACTCCCACATTGACGAAATTGGACCGCTTTTCGATGCCGGCTGCCGAAAGAAGGGTTGTCGTGGAGGCTTGTCGGGTGCGACGGAGAATCGCATGAAGGCCGCTTTGTTAGAGTGGGCACTCTGCGTTAGGATGGTCTGCCTTCGACCCCACTAGTTGGAGACATCGATGAAAAGGACTGGACGCCGGACGTTCTTGCGCGGCATGACGGGGGCTGCAGCCCTCACTCTCACTTCACGTATCTCGGCATACGGGTGCACGAGGAGCATTCGGGTGATTACGACACCCTCGGGAGGATCGCTGCCGGATCGGCTGCCTCCAGAGTGGTATCGGCGGAAGATTTTGCACGTGCAGGAGGAGATGGCGCGGCGCAAGCTGGATGCACTGGTCCTGCTGAACGCGCACAACGTTATTTATACGACCGGGTACTTCCATCTTTCGACGGAGCGGCCGCTGGCGGCGCTGATTCCAAAGTCCGGCGAGCCGGCGTTGTTTATCCCCGAGCTCGAAAGCGACCAGGTGAAGTTGTGGTGGGTGAAAGATTTTGAAGTGTATTTTGATTTTCCAGGGCCGGTAAATCGCGTTCGTTGGATCTTTGAACGCATAGCGCGGCGCGGCCTCGGATCGGGCCGCATCGGAGTCGAAGCGCCTACGCCGAGCCGCATGCGTGAGATTAAGCTGGGCGCGCCCAATGCGGAGATCGTCGAGTCCGGGGATCTCATCGAGCACATGCGCTGGAGGAAGGATGAGGACGAGCTGAACATCATGCGCCGCGGGATGTATTTTTCCGACTTTTATGTGCAGGCCGGCCGCGAGTTTGTGCAGAGTCAGGGAGCCGTGACCGAGAATGAGATTCTCAAAGCGGCGGCCGATGCTCTGGCCGACAAGATGGCGGCAGAGCTGAAAGATGTTGTAGGCATCAGCATTGATCCGCCTTTTGGCGGACTGGTACCGTTCGGCAAGCGATCGGCTTTTCCCCATGCGGTCCCAAGCACCGACCGCCTGAAAAAAGGAGACGCGTTGATTCTCAGCTTCGGCACACAGGTCGGAGGCTACTCCGTAGAGGATGAGCGATCGTTCGTGATCGGGAAGCCGACGGACTATGCCAGGCGCCTCTACGACGCGATGCTGGCTGCGCACGATAGCGGCGTCGAAAACATGAAGGAAGGCGCGGTTGCGGAGGACGTCGACAAAGCCAGCCTCGACCAGATCCGCAAGGCGGGATTTGAGAAATTTCTCAAACATCGAACTGGCCACGGCATTGGCCTGGAAGGCCATGAATCTCCGTGGATCGCCGAGGGCGACAAAACCATGCTGAAGCAGGGAATGACGTTCAGCTGCGAGCCCGGAGTTTATGATCCGGACTGGGGCGGCTTTCGTCACTCGGATACCGTCATCGTCGGGAAGGATAAGGGCGAAGTGATCAATAAATATCCGAGGCGCCTGGATGACATGATTATTGAAATCTGATCCGGCAACTTCGACGGAGCGGTCAGATGTTGTGACAATGGCGGGCAGCGATCGCGTCGCAGACGAGTTTTCCCTTCCCTCGTGCGCTAGCAAGGGATCCAATCGAGCGATCCAACAAATAGCGAGTGAAAAAGTGCATTCTAGTCGGAATGTACTATTGACCCGGCATCGCTGCTTCCGTAAAACTCCCCAAACAAATCATGCGAGCTGAGGGACGATGCTCGCAACGCGTGTCGGAGTCGTGTCTGGGGCAAGTGTGGCAAAAGACGCTGCCGCCGTGTCTGTGTTGTCCGGCGAAGCGATGTCCTGAATTCAAGCAGCACATTTCAATTCGTCGATCGGGAGAGCCCGTATGAGAGCTGCCGTGGTGGTGTGTCTGGGCCTGGGAGTTTCTATTTTCAGCGGATCGGCCTTGGCTCAGCAGGTGCTGACGGCTGCGCAGCAAACCGACTCTTCAGCGCAAAAAGTTGCGAGCTCGGACTCGACGCAAAAAGCGCATTCTCAACCGGCAACTCCATCGGCGCCGCATAAGCTGGGTCCACTCAACATCTCGGTGAACTGGCGCACGCGTGCCGAGGGCTGGAACTGGTTTGAAGGAGCCAGCGGCAATTCCGCCTACGGATTCTGGCATTCGCTGCTGCGCATTGGTATCGGACAGAGCAAAGAGAACTTCGACTGGTTCCTGGAGGGCGAGCAACCTTCGATCCTGGGCTTGCCGGACGACGCAGTCGTAGGCGCTCCGCAAGGCCAGCTCGGCCTGGGAGGCACGTATTACGCGGCAAATAACAACCACACCAACGAAGCGAACGGATTTGTGAAGCAGGCGTTCGTGAGCTTCAAACATCTCGGACCGCTGGGACTGAAGATCGGGCGCTTCGAGTATTTCGACGGGCTCGAGGTCAAGCCGGACAATCCTTCTCTGGGCACGGTGATTCAGACGAGAATCGCGCACCGGTTGATTTCGAACTTCGGATTCACGGCGGTGCAGCGAACCTTCGATGGAGTGCAGCTTTCGGCGACATCGGGACAGAACAACTTCACGTTCTTTGGGGCGCGGCCCACCGAAGGAATCTTCCAGGTCAAGGGAATGGACGAACTGAACGTGGACGTCTATTACGGCGCCTACACGCGTTCGGTCAAAGCCGGCAACGGAGCGGGAGAGTTGCGCGTGTTCGCCCTCGGATACATCGATCACCGCCGGCTGATTCTCAAGACCGACAACCGGCCGCAATCGGTGCGCGCCGCCGACGATGGGAAGATTGAGCTGGCCACCTACGGAATCGATTACGCCCATGTGATCGACACGCCGAACAACGGCAAGTTCGACTTCCTGGTGTGGGGCGTTCTGCAGGGCGGAGACTGGGGAGCGCTGACCCAGCGGGCGGCCTCGTTCGTGGGCGAGGCCGGCTGGCAGCCCCCAGTTCGTGTTTTGAAACCGTGGATCAGCGCGGGATATTCGTATGGCAGCGGCGATGGGAATCCGAACGATTCGTGGCATGGCACATTCTTTCAGGTGCTCACCACCCCGAGGCAGTACGCGCGTTTTCCCTTTTACAACATGATGAATAACCGCGATCTGTATGGCACGGTCAACCTGCGCCCGATGTCGAAGCTGATGCTGCGAAGTGAGGTGCACACACTGCGTTTGGCCAACGGCTCGGACCTCTGGTATCTGGGCGGCGGCGCATTTCAGCGGCAAACCTTCGGATACACCGGGCGGCCCAGCAATGGAAATCGGGGGCTGGCCAATGTGTGGGACCTCAGCGCCGACTACGCTTTTACTCACAACTTCGCCGCGACTCTTTACTATGGCCATTCCTGGGGCAAGGGCGTCGCAGAGGCGATCTATCCGAAGGACCAGAACGCCCAGTTCATTTTTCTCGAAACCAACTTCCATTTTTGAGCCGGCGCCGGACTACTGAACGATGACCTGTCCCACCATCTTTGGGTGAACGCTGCAGTAGTAGGGATATGTGCCCGGCTTGGTGAAGGTATAGGAATATTTGTCGTCGGTGTCGAGCGCGCGGGACTTGAACAGCCCGTCACTGCTGGCGATCACGTGGGGGACATCATCCCGGTTCAGCCAGGTCACGGTCGTGTTTCGGCGCACGGTAAGCATGGTCGGAGTGAAGCTGAAGTTGTCCACGGTCACTTCGGCACGCGTGGCCTTGGCTGCGTCGCTGCGTGCCCGCAGCGGATGAAGAATAAGGATGAGAGCGGCGACCACTGCGATCATGGCGAACATGCCGCCGAGAACGAGATTTCGTTTCATCGACCTGCTTCTCCTTGTTTGTTTTCTTCATTTCTCGTTTCTTTTGCGTATTCCCGAATTACTCAATCGCCGGTACGATCGGCTAGGCGAGCGGAGCATCCACGAGAGCCAAAGCGTGGCGTCCCTGCCGATAATTAACGTCGGTGATCCCCAGAACATGGCGCAGTTGTTCTGAAGGAACCTTCATCGGGCCCGGGCCGTCCCCAGCGCCGGGAGCGGGTTGTGGGAACGCAGTGGAGCAGGCAGTGTGAAAGGTCACCTTGCCTTCGACCTTTTGCATGGTCTGGTGAATGTGACCGTTCAATACCGTGACTGATCCAAACTTCTTAAGGTAAGAGAGAGCCTGAGCGCCGTCATCGGTGCCCCATCCCCATTGCGGGTAAATCGACCAGAGAGGAATGTGAGCGAAAACTACGATGGGAGTGCTGGATTTCAAAGGGCCTACGTCATTTTTCAGCCAGGCAAGCTGATCGTCTCCGAGCGTTCCCAAGCCGCCCGCTTTGAGGTTGGTCACATTGACCAGGCCGATGAAATGAATCCCGCTGTGTTCGAAGCTGTACCAGCCTTGCCCCTGGGAAGCCCTTCCGTAGCGCTCGCGGAACATGGCTCCATCGTCGTTGAGCACGTCGTGTTCGCCGGGCACAAAGAAAATGTCTTTGCGGGTGGATTTCAGAATCTGATCTACCGTGTCGAACTCGGATGGCTTCGAGAGATGGCTGATGTCGCCGGTGTGCAGGATGAAGCTTGGAGGGGCGGGCAGGGCGTTGATCTTCTCGACGGCGGCCTGCAGAGTGGCGACGACATCCGGATTCGCCACCTTGTTGAAGCCCATGTGGCTGTCACTAATCTGGACGAAGGACAGTCCGCTTTGTACGCGTGATTTCTTGCCCGGTTCGTCGTGCGCCCCCAGCGCATAGGACTGCAACACTCCGCTTTGCAGCAGGCAGAGCATGCCGGTGCCGGCCCATGCCATGCATTTCAAAAATCCGCGACGATCGATCCCATCGTGATTATGGTCCTGTTGGATCAGGCCGCCGGCGGTTTCAGCAAACGGGTGACTTCTCGGCATTTTCGTCTCCAGCGCGATTTTCTGGACTTCCATTTCCGGTTCGCGAGCCAGAAATGCGTTTCATGTTGCTGAACCGGGAACCGGCTGGTTTTATTCCTTCAGAAGGATGTTTGGGTTGGCGTGAAGCCCAGGGGAATAAAATGCCAGGATCGGCGGTTCATACTTAGAGGCTTGGAATCGGGGACGTGTTAGAGCCACAGGACAAGGTTCGCTTCGAGCAGTTGGTATTGCCGCATCTGGACAGCGCCGCCAACCTGGCCCGATGGTTGCTTCGAAACCGGGCTGACTCGGAGGATGTGGTCCAGGAAGCTTTGCTGCGCGCCTACCGTTTTTTCAACGGCTTTCAGAGCGGGGATGCGCGCGCCTGGCTGCTGCAGATCGTCCGCAATACCTGCTACACCTGGCTCCAAAAGAATCGTCCGGCGGAATTGACGACTGAATTTGACGAAGAGCTGCATGGGACGCCGCCAACGACTCCGGAAACCCTGATCACCCAGGCCGACGAGAAGGAGCGGCTTTCGCGCGCTCTGGAGGCGCTGCCGCCGCGATCCCGCGAAGTACTGTTGCTGCGAGAGCTGGAAGGATGCTCCTACAAAGAGATTGGACAGATTACTGGAGTTCCGATCGGGACGGTGATGTCGAGCCTGTCTCGCGCGCGCGACCGCCTGCGTAGAGTTCTGGTTGGTTCGGCGGCGAAGGAGGCCTCTTGAGCTGCGAATGGTCGCAAAGCACCGTTCACGGGTACTTCGACGGCGAGCTGGATGCCGTGCGGGCGGCTGAATTTGAGCGTCACGTCGAGAGTTGCACGGAGTGCCGGGCTGAACTCGTAGAGATTACCTCGCTGCGGAAGCGGCTGCAGGGAAGCGCTTTGTACGAGCATGCATCATCGCACTTGGCTGAGCGGATTCGACGGCAGGCGGGGGCCGGGAATCGCCAACAACGGCGCGAGATGGTTCTTCGGCGACGACCCCTCCTGATTCCGTTGCTGGGCTCTCTTGCGGGAACTGCCATCGTGGTGGCTGTACTCATGTTCGCCCTTCAATCCTATCGTCAGGGGGCACGCTTCACCGCCGAATTGATCGATGCCCACGTGCGGTCGTTGCAGCCGGGACACCTTACCGACGTGCTATCGACCGATCAGCACACCGTGAAGCCCTGGTTCGACGGCAAGCTGGCTTTCATCCCACCGGTTTCCGATTTCTCGCAGCAAGGATTCCCGCTCGTAGGGGGACGGCTGGACGTCATTGACGGCCATGAGGCCGCTGCGATCGTATACGGGCGACGCAAACATCTGATCAATTTCTTCGTGTGGCCGAAGCGGGAAGGTAAGGCGGGCCGATTGGGTTCTGGATCGGAGCTGGGTTACAACTGGCTGGGATGGCAGTCGGGCGATATGCAGTTCTGCCTGGTTTCGGATGCGTCTGGAAACGATCTTCAGGAGCTGAAGGAATTGATCGGCCGCTGGTGAACTCTGCCAATCACTGGGACGTAACGGCAGCCCTGCGGCGTCATTCACTGATGATGTGGTCGGCCCATTCCACCAAAGAAACGTAGATCGGAACCGTTCCCCATTGTGCGTTCCAACCGCTCAAATCCGCCTCCGTGACCCCACGGGCCCGGGAACAGGCTCCTCAAGAAAATACCGGGATGCGTTTGGCCACAACCTTCCCCATCGTCTCGCTGAGCGGCGGCCATCCGATCGGCTTGACTGCATCAACAGTCGCCTTCCGCATGAGGTAAGTAGCGTCGTGCGTGAGAAATATCTGCACGTCATGCCCAGCGTCGGCTAGGGCGAGTCCATGGGAAAAGACGAAGGACGCGCGGGTCGGCTCATCGGTTCCCCAAGAACTCCTCATCAAAATGCGCAGTTTCTTCTTGGGCGTTGGAGATTGCTCGGTCTGCGCCTCGCTAGTAGAAGAGGCGACGGCCCCAGAGACGAGCGCACCCGTAGCCAATTCGGTCAATTTCCCAAGGAAGATCCGGCGGTTTGCCACATCCCACCCCCCACTAATTCGCAGCACTCTACACGAGCGGGGCGGTGATTACAAACTATTATTGACGTTCACTTGAATACATCGACGTAGGAATGATTCAGTTCAGGGCGTGAGCCGGACGGAACTCCGTGCCTGAGAGATTGGCCACGTCCGGTTTCGGACACCGGTGACCGAAAGCGGACGAGGTTGTTCACGGGAATTCGCGGCGAGTCCATTTGAAAACAAAGGATTTGACCCCAGTCGAATTTGGCTGCGGATGTGCAGTCGTTCTTCAATCAAGGGGTCTTCGCAGACATGGCGGGCACGATGCGGACCCTCAGAAACGGTTGACACGGATGAGCGGAATTCTCCAGGACATTCGTTATGCGGTCCGGCAACTGCGCAAGAGCGGCGGATTCACGTTTGTTACGGTCCTCATGCTTGCGCTCGGCATCGGAGCCAACACCGCCGTGTTCAGCACATTGAACGCTCTTCTGCTGAAGTTGCTGCCGGTGCGCGAGGCAGAGAGCGTCTTCAGCGTGCTGCTGATGAACGGAGGAACGCAGCCGCCGAACACAGACGGCACGGGCCGCGGGAACACGTCCTTTTCTTTTCCAGTGTTCCGGGCGCTACGGCAGCAGACCCGCATTTTCAGCGACTTGATCGCCCATGTTCCGCTGGGTTATGCCAAGGTGCCGGTCCGCTACGGCGAAATTCCCACCGAAAAAACAGGTGAGGAAGTCAGCGGCAACTACTTCTCTGGGCTGGGCGTTCCAATCGTGCGGGGAACGGGCTTTACCGAAACGGACGAAAGGCAGCACAGTCCGGTCGTGGTGTTGAGCTATGGCTTCTGGACGGAGTCGTTCTCGCGAAATCCTGCGATTATCGGGCACACACTTTACATCAAGGGGATTCCGTTCACGATCGTCGGAGTGACCGCGCCGGGATTCTATGGCGTCGAACCAGCGCAAGCAGTGGATTTCTGGATTCCATTGCAAACCGATCCAGAACTGAACGCCTGGGGCATGCCGGCTACGGCACACACGCTCTACAGTTCTCCTAAATGGTGGGCGCTGCCCATAATTGCGCGACTGCAGCCGGGAATCACTCCGGAGCAGGCGGAGCAAGCTCTGCAGCCGACGTTCTGGGAAGCGGCGACCGAACCGCTGGGAAAGGTGGATCCGAAGACGTGGCCGGCGCATCTCGGGTTCGAACCGATTCGCGGCATCGGCGATCTTGCGGAAGAATATCGCGTGCCGGTCGAGATCATGATGGCGCTGGTGGGACTGGTTCTCCTGATCGCGTCTACGAATGTTGCGTTGCTGATTCTGGCGAAGGCGGCTGCGCGGCAGCGTGAGTTTGCGGTGCGCATGGCGATGGGCGCGCACGCGGCAAGGATGTTCCGGCAACTGCTCACGGAAAGCGTACTGCTGGTCTCGGCGGGCGCCGCGTTGGGATGGGCGCTGGCGGTGGCGGCGACTCGGGCAATGGCAGTCTGGGCAAATGTTGATGCCGGTCTTGCGCCGGACCGACGGGTTCTGCTGTTTACGCTGGGTATCGCGTCTGTTACGGGATTGGTATTTGGGTTTGTGCCTCTGTGGACCACTTCGAGAATCTCGATCGAACAGGAACTGAAGACCAGCGGCACGACCACGACATCGAGCCGGAGCCGGGTGCGGGCGGGCAATCTGGCCGTCGCCATGCAGATCGCAATGTGCCTGACGCTGCTGGTCGCCTCATCGCTCAGCGTGCGGAGCCTGCTCAATTATCAGCAACAGGACCTGGGCATGAAAGCAGACAGTCTGCTGGTCTTCGATCTGAGTCCGCCCGGCATCGCGAACAATGCGCAGGCCGTGTCGTTCTATCAGCGACTGCTCGAACGAGTGAAGGCCATTCCCGGAGTGCAAGCGGCCTCCCTCGTGCGAACCCGCCCGGGGGCCGGATGGACCAACACGGGCGGCATTACGCTGGATGGAGTCGAGATGCGCGGCGATGCGCCTCCGCATGTTTCGGTCAGCCGAAACTCAGTCGGCCCGAACTTCTTTCACACTCTCGGAATCCCGGTGCTGCAGGGCCGCGACACCTCGGAGGCGGACACGCCGACGAGCCCGCCGGTGGCTCTGGTGAATGAGACCTTTGCCAAACGCTTTCTCAAGAATGGGGCGCTGGGCCACAGAATCGGGGACGCGCCGGGAGCTGAGATCGTCGGTGTTGTCCGGGACAGCAAATACGCGAGGGTTAGTGAGATGACCCTGCCGGCAGTCTATTCCCCGCTGTTGCAGTCCGGGATGCTGGGACAGATTACGGTGGAAGTCCGCACTGCGGGCGATCCGACGGATTTGCTCGGCGCTGTGCGGGGAGCGGTACAGGAACTCGATCCCAATCTGCCGGTGCAAAAGCCCATGACCCAGGCGGCGCAATTTGCCGAATCTTATGTGACCCCGAGATTGTTCGCCCGCCTCGCGCTGGGCTTCGGCATTCTAGCGGTGCTGCTAGTCGCGAGCGGACTCTATGGGGTGCTGGCTTATCGGGTGCAGCGCAGGGGCAGCGAGATCGGCATTCGCATGGCGCTGGGGGCGCGGCGCACGAGCGTGCTGTGGATGATTGTCCGCGAAAGTCTTGTGATGCTCGCCGTCGGAGTCGCCTGCGGGCTGCCGATGTCGCTGATGCTCTCGCGCTGGCTGCGCTCGCAGCTTTACCAACTCAGCTATCTTGATGGCACCAGTTTTGCCCTGGCGATTCTGTTTACGCTGGCGGTGGCGATCGTTTCAGCATGGTTGCCGGCGCGGCGTGCCGCAAGAGTCGATCCCATCGTGGCCCTGCGCTACGAATAAAGGAGTCGTTCCATGAACGGACTGCTCCAGGACCTCCGGTACGCGATGCGGCAGTTGGTAAAGAATCCGGGATTTACCGCCATCGCGGTGATCACTCTTGCTCTCGGAATCGGGACGACCACGTCGATCTTCAGCGTCGTCTATGGAGTGCTGCTGCGGCCGCTGCCTTACAAAGATCCGGGCCGGATCATGGCGATCTCCGAGGTTAATACCAAGGGCACATGGTCGCGCCTGGCCGATCCGAACTTCGACGATTTTCGAGATCAGAATCACAGCTTCCAGGCGATGGCAAAATACACCGACGGCATCGCCTCGGTTTCCGGCGCTTCAGAGCCGACGCGCACTGCGGTGGCAAGTGTTACGCCCGGGTTCTTCCGGGTTTTCCGGGTGCAGCCCATCATTGGCCGCGAGTTCAACGCTGCTGACGCGACAAAAGGCGCGGCCCCGGTGGTACTCATCAGTGCGGAATATTGGAAGCAGTATTTTGCAGCGCCACGCGAAATCTCGCAGTTGCACCTGAAGATTGATCACGCCGTCTTCTCGGTGATTGGGGTGCTGCCGGAGGGATTCCAGTTTCCGCAGGACGCTCAGTTGTGGCTGCCAGCCGACACAGATGGGGAGAATCCGAGCCGGACCTCGCACAATTACAACGCCGTAGGGCGCCTGCGAGATGGTGTGTCGGTGGAGGCGGCGAATGCGGACATCAGCACGATCGCCCGCCGCATTCACGACAACTCGAGCGAGCAGACTGATTACCTCCTGAAGGATGCAGCGGTCGTTCCCCTGCAGGAGTCGATCACCGGAAGTGCGCGGCCGGCGCTCCTCGTCCTGCTCGGGGCAGTGGGATTCCTGCTCCTGGTCGCATGCGCCAATGTGGCGAATCTGCGTCTGGCGCAGGCGTCGGTGCGAGCGCACGAACTGGCCATTCGCGGCGCACTGGGGGCAGGCAGGGGAAGGCTCATCCGGCAGTTCGTTACGGAAGCGTTCGTGCTCTCCCTTGTAGGCGGAGGTCTCGGGGTTCTGGGAGCATTTTTTGGCGTGGCCGGGCTGGTCGCGCTCGCGCCGGAAGGGTTGCCCCGGCTGGATAGCGTCTCGATCAGCATTCCCGTGCTTCTGTTTGCGCTGCTGCTTTCCACTGTGGTGGCCGTCGGACTGGGAGCACTCACCGCGTGGCGATCGACGTCGGGGGATCTGCGCGAAAGCCTGGGAGAAGCAGGCCGGGGACAGTCGGGTTCGCAGACCACGCAGCGCATTGGGCGCGTGATCGTGGGGGCACAGGTCGCCATCACGCTGGTTCTGGTTGTCGGAGCGGGGCTGCTCGGGCGCAGCCTGTTGAACTTGCTGGCAATAAATCCCGGGTTCCGCGTGGACAATATTGTCACCATGGAGGTTTCACTGCCCGGAGTGGACTGGAATGATGCGAACGGAAAGGCGCGTCAGGAGGCCTTCTTTGCGGACTTGATCCAGCGGGTGCAGCAGATCCCGGGAGTGCACAATGTTGGAGCGGCCAGCGGTCTTCCGCTCGCGGGCGGGCTACCCGATGGAATGTTTCTGCTGATGTCGCCCGCGGAACTGAAGAAAATCCCGACGGACCTGGATGCCATGGCCCGGGAATTCGACATGCTCTTTCGGCAGAAAGACCGCATCGGAAATGCGGACTACTGCGCGGCGACTAGCGGCTATTTCCGGGCCCTCGGAATTCCGCTCTTGCGAGGACGCATGTTCGACGAGAGAGACGGTCCCGGGTCTCCACACGCGGCGGTGATCAGCGAATCGCTGGCTCGGGTACGCTGGCCCGGACAGGATCCGATCGGCCACACCATCGAATTCGGAAATATGGATGGGGATATGCGGCTGCTGACCGTTGTCGGCATCGTCGGGGACGTTCATGAGTACGGCCTGGATGTGCCTGCGCGTCCGACGGTCTATGCGGACCTACTACAGAGGCCCCGTCCCGACGTCACGTTGATCCTATCGACGCAGGCTGACACGGCGATGGTGACTTCTAACGCGCGGCGAATTCTGCAGGAACTGAACCCGGAGCTTGCGCCGAGGTTTCGGACGTTCTCACAGATCTATTCGGCTTCCCTCGGCTCGCACCGGCTCAATCTGATGCTCATCGGCTTTTTTGGGTTCATTGCCTTGTTACTGGCGACGGCTGGAGTCTTCGGCGTCATGGCCTATTCGGTCAGCCGCCGGACCCGTGAAATTGGCGTCCGGGTGGCGCTGGGCGCCCGCTCGCGCGACGTCCTGACCATGATCCTAAAACAGGGAATGCGTATGATCCTGGTTGGAGTGGCGGTAGGATTTGTCATATCGCTGCTGGTTACTCGCGTGATGGCATCGCTCTTGTTTGGCGTTGCGGCAATTGATCCACTGACGTTCGCTGTGGTGATACCGCTGCTGGTGGCAGCGGCGCTGCTGGCTTGCTACATTCCGGCATGGCGTGCCACCAAGGTCGATCCGGTGGTCGCGTTGCGCTACGAGTGAGAATGCCGGCGATTTCAGACCGAAGAGTGCTATTGCAGCTTCGCGAATTCGGCCTTTGCCTGTTTGAAGATGGGGAGTTCGGCATCGGCGTCTTTCCAGAGCGTGAGGAAGTCCTTGTAAGCGGCGAGGGCGCGAACTCGTGCCGCATCGGCATCAGCTCCCTGAAATGACTTCGCCTCCAACGCGTCGGCGCGAGCGAGTCCGAGATGCGCGAGAGCTCCAGTCCAGCAATTCCAGACGATGCCGCTGTGATCGAGAATTTTCTGAAATTCGGCGGCGGCAGACGCGCCCTGCCCGGCCGCTAGGTACGCCTCTCCGCGAATATAGGTTGGATAGAGGCAAGACATGTTGGAGATGAAGGCGATCTGACCGTATTCGAGCGGAGGGAGCGCCGACTGCAGGTCATTGATCGCGCTGGCCGATTCTTTGTGGTCCAATGCCAGCTGGGCGTGGACCGCGGGCAGCCACAGCGATTGCATCTGCGTGTCGAGCGGATACTTCTGGTTAAGGTCCTGCGCCAGTTTGCCGGCTTGGGCCGCATCACCAGCCATGGCGAAAGCGAGCGCTGCCTCGACCTGGACACCCTGGCTGCTGGGGACAAGCTTCAGTCCGTCGGCCGCTTCCTGTCTGGCCCGGGTGAGATTGCCGAACGCAGCCTCGCGCAGGGCTGAATTCTCCAGCCAGATTGCCCCGCTCTCCTTGCTGTCGGCGCTGATGGCCGATTCGACGGAGCGCCGGGTCAACTCTTCCGCCTTGGCGACGTGACCGGCGTAAGCCTCGGTGTCGGAGGCAAGCGCGAGGCCGATGTTCTCCTCCGGCCGGCCCATGAACCATTGCTGCTGCTGTGCCATCGCGGCTGAGTCTCCCTGGATAAAGCCGAGCGCATACCAGGCGCTGCGCAACGAAAAACTCTCGAGTTTGTGAGCCTGTGCCTGCCGGATCATCTGCTGCGAGTCTTCGAAACGCTGCTGAGCGAGCAGGCTATTCGCGAGATTGGTATAGGAGGCCACGTGGTCGGGGAGGAACCCAGCGCGATAGGACTCGACCGCCTTCTGATACTCGCCCTGAGCGGCGTAGATGTTTCCGAGATTCCCGGGCGCCCGGGTGTCGCGGGGATAGCTGGCCATCCAATCCCGGTAGACCTGAGCGGCTTTCTCCAGTTCTCCGGTGACATTTCCATAGTAGGCCGAATCGATCATCAATCTTTCGCGCTCGCTGGCGCGATCCCGCAACTGGAAAGCCTTGGTGAGGTATTCGCCGGCCCGGCCGAGTTCTCCCAAGTCGGAGTAATCGCCACCGACGATCTCATATCCTGTGGCGAAGTTCGGGTCGAGTTGAATGGAACGTTGATCGTAGGGCAAGGCAGCGGCTGCTCCCTTTTCGTGCCTGACCCGGATCCCCGTGGTGTACGCCTGCAAGGCTTCAAATGAAGCCGTGGTGGCCTGCTCCAGCGGAGCGTCGTACTTCTGCACCGAAGCCAAAGATTCGCCGAGCCGTTCTCTGAGCTTCGAGGCGATATCGCCAAGCGCGGCAAGCACTTTCTCTTTGCTGGAAGCGGTGACTTGTTCCTGCGCCAGAGAATCTCCGGTTTGGCAATTGACAGTCTGGAGCGAAAGCACATATTCGCTGCCCAGACTGGCCACCGATCCCGCGATGTAGGCTTTGCTGGCGGTGCGCTGGCAAACTTCCCGGGCGATATCCGCAGTGAGTCTGGTGTCGCGCGGGCGGGTCATCAGTTTCAGAGTGTCCGCAACCTTGTTGTCGGGAAGGACGTTGAGAAACGGCGATTGGTTCAGGGAAACGCTAAGCGCCGTCTTGAGCGTGTCATCGAAAACCGGGTCGGCCGTTTCGTTGGTGAAGTCCGCGAGAACGATGGTGTCTTTATCCGTCAACGGTTGAGCTCGATGGGAGCGGAAATACAGGCCGACGCCGATGGCGATGGCGACAACAATTGCGGACGGAATCAGGGCCTTTCGCAGATCGAACTTCCTGACGTTGCCCGTCTCAGGGGATTTGGCCGCTGGCGCGCTTGAGGCAGCCGCGACGGGGGCTGAACCCGACCCCGGAGCGTTCTGTGTTAAGGGAACTTGCCTTCCGCTTTCGTGCACGACTGGGACCGCGCCCGAACTTGCGGCGGGAAGACGACCGGTCTCGGAGTCGCGCTTCAGCCTGGCCAACTCCGCCCGCATCTCTCTGGCGCTCTGAAAGCGCAAGTCGCGGTCTTTCTCGAGAGCACCATTGATGATGTCTTCGAGCTTGGGTGGAACCTCGCGATTGAACCGAATCACGGAGGGTGGATCGGAGTCGAGAATCGCTTTAAAGATCAGCGCCGACGTCTCTCCGTGGAAAGGAAGCGCGCCGGTTGCCATCTCATAAAGCACGGCTCCGAACGAGAACAGATCTGTGCGTGCGTCGAGTTCTTTGCCCTTGGCTTGTTCGGGCGACATATACGCAACTGTGCCCAGAGTGGCGCCGGGACTGGTGAGGTGCGCTTCTTCCGTGCTGCCGGTCTGCGCATTCTCAGCCGCCTGGCCGAGCGGCGAGGGCACAACCTTGGCCAATCCGAAGTCGAGAATCTTGGCATGACCGCGCTTGGTGACGAAAATATTGGCCGGCTTGATATCGCGGTGAATGATTCCTTCGGCATGCGCGGCATCGAGCGCATCGGCGATCTCGATCGCCAGAGAGAGAATCACCTGCACATCCATGGGGCGATTCCCGATGCGGTGCTTGAGCGTCAGGCCATCGAGAAATTCCATGGCGATAAAGGGTTGTCCTTCATGCTGGCCAATCTCGTAAATGGTGCAGATGTTGGGGTGATTCAACGCAGATGCGGCTTGCGCTTCCCGCTGAAACCGGGCCAAGGCCTGCGGATCTTTGGCGACATTGTCGGGAAGGAACTTGAGGGCGACAAATCGGCGCAGGGAGAGATCTTCGGCCTTGTAAACAACGCCCATCCCTCCACCGCCGAGCTTCTCGACGATGCGATAGTGCGAGACAGTCTGATCGATCATTGTCGCGCCGGAGTTGAAGTGGGAACATGCTACGAGCGAGTGGGGGCAAAGTCAATGAAAGCCCACGGGACAAGACTTGACTGAAATCAGGGGCGCTAACTTCCCGTCAGTGGCCGCAACGAGGGAGCTCAGCAGTGGACGACTTTGTCGCTGCGGATTCCGCGCGTGGCGTTCCGCGTATCGACGACCAACTGAGCTTCGTCCACAATCTGGCGGTAATCGTAGTCGGAGTGATCAGTCACGATCACCACGCAATCGTATTGGCCGAGATTCTTGAGCTCCGCACATTTCATCTGCAGGTCGTACTTGCGGCCTTTTCCGATGAAGGGGAAATACGGATCGTGATAGCTGACCTGGGCTCCGTCTTTCTGTAACAGTTCGATGATGGTCAAGGCGGGTGACTCGCGCAGATCGTCGATGTCTTTCTTATAAGCGACGCCAAGAACCAGGACGCGAGCTCCATTGAGCGATTTCTTGTGGCGGTTCAAGGCGCCGCCGACGGACGCGAGCACGTGATACGGCATGTTGGTGTTGATTTCGCCCGCGAGTTCGATGAACCGCGTGCGGAAATCCCACTCTTTCGCCTTCCACGAAAGATAGAACGGGTCGACGGGGATGCAGTGTCCGCCTAGGCCGGGCCCGGGATAGAAAGGCTGAAAGCCAAACGGCTTGGTGGAAGCGGCCGCAATCACCTCCCAGATGTCGAGCCCCATGCGCAGGCTGAGCAGCTTGAGTTCATTGACCAGCGCAATGTTGACGCAACGGTAGATGTTCTCAAGCAGCTTGGTCATCTCGGCTGCGGCCGGCGAAGATACCGGCACGGTGCGGTTGAAAATAGAGCCGTAGAGTGCGGCAGCGAGTTCGGAAGCTTCTTGGTTCAGCCCGCCGACAACCTTGGGGATATCTCGGCGCGCCACCGTGGTATTGCCGGGGTCCTCGCGCTCCGGAGAAAACGCCACGAAAAACTCTTTGCCCGTGGAACTGGCTTCCCGCGCGGCTTTCAGGCCGCCCTGGTTGTCCTTTTCGAGGATGGGAATCATCACTTCTTCGGTCGTGCCAGGATAGGTCGTGCTCTCCAGGACCACAAGCTGGCCGGCGCGGAGATGCGGGGCGATCGAACGTGTGGTTTCGGTAATGAAGCTAAGATCGGGTTCGTGATACTCATTGAGGGGTGTGGGGACGCAGATGATGATGGCGTCCATCTCGGCGATCTGCGCGTAGTCGGAGGTGGCCGAGAACCCATGCTGCTTGGCCGCCTGAATCTCTTCGGCCGCAATCCGATAAATGTACGAACCCCCCTTTGTCAAGGTTTCGACCTTGCGACGGTCGATATCAAAGCCGGTCACCCGAAACTTCTGATCGCTGTAAAGCAGGGCGAGCGGAAGGCCAACGTAGCCCATGCCAATAATGCCGACGCGGGCCTCGCGCTGGCGAATCTTGGCAAGCAGGGTTGTGAATTGGCTGTTTTCAGTAGAAATTGAAGATGTTGTCATGAAGAAATGTCCGGACTCTTTTGGGGATCACGCGCTGATTATGGCAAACCGGGTTCATTCTAGCACGCTGAACTTTCAGACAATCCCACTCGAAAGTCACGTTGGAGACGCGGTTTCAACCAGAACTGCAGGGCTCGCTCTGCCTCACCAGATTTCACGGAAGGTGTGGATTGCTCGGACTGGATGAATCGATTCCGTATCCTCAGAAACGGCCAGTGGCTGTGCTTTCGTAATGATGCCCTGGCCGACACGATGAGTTCTAATCAGTTGATATTCAGTTCGCAAGAAACGAAAGACCTTCGAGAAGGAACGCAAGAGCCGACAACCGGATTCCGCAGGTTGCAAATGCCTGCAACGAGGCGCGCCGCGAGAGGAGTTATCGGACAACCATTGTGTTTTCAATGGCTTATGTTATGGTCAGCTGCCTTTACGGAGGGAGAAGAATTACTCTAGGGCAGGTGTCCCCTTGCAAGATCTTGCATCGGGAGATACGTTCGATATGCAAGGTTCTCTCCCCCGAAAGTTGCATTGACCAGCACGTCCGACATGCTAGGATCACAACTGAGATCCAGCGAAAGAAGCCCGAAGTCAACCGGTCGGTTCCGCGATGCTCTAGAGAAATGGGGTTTCCGGAGAAGCCGCAGCAGGTTTCTACAAAGTCGGTCCCTGAATGAGTTTGCAGAACATTGCGACTGCCAGGCAAGTTAAAACGAAAACGAAGCCCGGATACGCTCTACTTGAGAAAATAAACGCTTAGCCAAAATCCCCCCTTTTGGAAGAGTAAGTCTCCCCCTACTGCCTCCGAAGCTGAGGCGGAAGTCTACCCAGTTCTATGTTCGGAGAGGGTCACCCAGAGAATGTGACCCAGAGGGCGAAGCTATGGCCACTTTCAGCCAATCATGGGAAGCCGCGCAGCCGCTACCTGGAGTGTCGGACGAGCCGCAGAACTGGTACGCGGTGCAGACGCGGGCACGCCACGAGAAGAGCGTCGCGCATCGCCTGCAGGAGCGGGGAGTACACACGTTCCTTCCTTTGATGACTGAGGTTCACCGCTGGACTGACCGCAAGAAGGTCGTGGAAGTTCCACTATTCAATTGCTACCTGTTTGCTAGGATCCCGCCGACCAATGCCGACCGCTTGCGCGTGCTGCAGCTCGACGGAGTGTTGAACCTCGTCGGCAAACGCGGTGAAGGAACCCCAGTTCCTGAAGCGCAGATTGAATCGGTTCGCATACTCATGGAAGAAAGAACGCCTTGGGGCGAACATCCGTTTCTGAAGATCGGCCAGCGCGTGCGGATCCGCAGCGGGGCGCTGGATGGAATGGAGGGAATTCTGGTGTCGCGGAATGGCGACCGAACCCTGGTCATCTCGATCGACGCCATTCAGCGTTCCCTGGCGGTGCGTGTTGAGGGGTACGACGTAGAGCCTGCCTGAATCCCTATGCATCTGCTTCACTAGGTTTACTGCTGTCGCTCTTCTTCCCGAATGAGCCCCAAAAACTTGCCGGAAAGCCTGACTGAGACGATGCGGCTGCTCGTGGTAAGTCGCGAGTCGGCCATTCTGCGGCCGATCTGGGCGATCGCGGAATCTCACTCGTGGCAGGTGGAAAATGCTGTGAGCGCGTGGGACGCGATGGAGCGGATTCAGTCCGCGGTAGCGCCTCATCTGCTCGTGCTGGACGTGCCGCGGGGCGACGGAGACAGCGTCCACATTCTGCGATGGATGCGGCGGTTGCGACCGGAGCTCCCTATTCTCGTGCTCTGCTTTCCGGAAGATACGGGGCGGAAGGCGCAAGCGATCCGCCTGGGAGCGCACGAAGTTTTGACGCGCCCGATTGATGAAGAGCAGCTGGAATCCGTTATCCGCCGATACGTGATTTCCTCGGAAATGGCGGCCGAAATGGTGAGTGAAGACATCGAAGCCGTCGGCCCCGAGGCATTCTTTATCAGCGCCGGCCCTGTCTCGCAGAAGCTGAGGGCGCAGGCGGAGTTGCTCGCGGAAGCGGACGTTCCAGTGCTGATCGTTGGGGAGAAAGGGAGCGGCAGGGACACCGTCGCTCGTTTGATTCACAAACTCTCCATCCGTTCCGGATTCAAGTTCCTCAAAGTGAATTGCGCAGATATGCCGGTGGAGTTGCTAGAGGCCGAACTGTTCGGAAGCGGGCGCAATAGTGACGCCGGCCGGGGAAAACTCGAACGCGCGGAAAAAGGAACGGTCTTTCTCGACGAAGTCACGGAAATGCCGCTGTCGTTGCAGGCCCGCCTGGTCAAAGTCTTTCGGGATAAGTCGATACCGCCTTCGGGAAGCAATTTTGCGAGTCCGGTCGATGTGCGCCTGCTGGCATCAACCTCCTGCGACATTGAGAGGGCGTTAGCGGAAGGGAAGCTGAGAGAGGATTTGTACTATCGACTCAGCGCTTTTACAGTTCAGGTCCCACCGCTTCGTCAGCGAAAAGGTGAAATTGCGGTTTTATTGCGGCATTTCATGCATCGACTGGCGCGGCATTATGGGCTGCCGGCGCGCGAGTTTTCATCTACCGTACTCGAGAGCTGCCAGCGGCATGCATGGCCGGGGAATCTCACCGAGCTCGAAGGTTTTGTGAAGCGCTATCTGGTGGCCGGTGACTCAGAGGTGAGCTTCCACGAAATTGACGGAGGACCTAATGGCGTCAACGCCGAGCGTAAGCCCAGCGAGCATAAGGTCGAGTCGAAAGTCGCGCGCTCAAGCGAAGCTGAGCTTGCCTTCGTGCCGAAGTCACTGAAATCGCTGATCCAGAGCGTCAAGAGCGAAGCTGAGCGCAGCGCGATCGCCGCAGCCTTGCAGAAAACAGGATGGAACCGCAAAGCGGCGGCGCGCCTGTTGCAGGTCAGCTATCGAAGCTTGTTGTACAAGATCGAGCAATACGAAATGAGTGGCCCGCCTCTGTCCATTTCTGCCTCGGGTCGACCCGGATTTGTCCAGCATGGTTCCACCGACAAGGGGAATGGGAACGGCAAAGCGAGCTGACCGCGGTTTCAAGAACGCGGGAGTTGAGGAACTCTCATGAAGGGAATGAAAAGCGGGTTGTGGCATCGCAAGCTGATGATTTGTGTGATATGTGTCAGTTCATCCGGTTTGCTGTTGGGACAAACATCGGCACCGGCAGGCAATTCCGCCCCTCCGCAGAATGCTCCGGCAAATCAAACGGCGAATTCGGCTCCGAAGGCTCACGACGATACGTTTGTGATCGGTGACGATGACGTGCTGTCGATCAGCGTGTGGAAGGAGCCCGATGTCTCCCGCGTCATTCCAGTTCGATCCGATGGGAAGATATCGCTCCCTCTTATCGGCGAAGTGCAGGCGGCGGGCCGCACTCCGATGAAGCTGGAACAGGATATTACCAACCGGCTGAAGGCTTATATTGCGGAGCCGGTCGTCACCGTCATTGTCCAGCAAATCAACAGCGAGAAATTCAATATCCTCGGGATGGTGACCAAACCAGGATCGTATCCGCTTACCAACTCCTTGACGGTACTGGATGCCATTGCACTTGCTGGCGGGTTCCGCGATTTCGCCAAGCAGAAGAACATCTATGTTCTTCGCCAGAATCCTGACGGAACGCAGGCGCGCTTACCCTTCAACTACAAAGACGTGGTCAAGGGCCGGGATCCAGCGCAGAACATCAAGCTGCAGCCGGGCGACACGGTTGTCATCCCATGAACAAGACTCATTCGATCTGCGCAGGTGTGCTGATCTTAACCGGTTCGCTCTGGGCGCAGGTCCAGAGTGGGCCGTCCCAGAACAGCGATCTTATGTTGACTCCACCTCCGGTCAGCGGCCAGGCATTCGATACCGAGGCGACGTCGGAAGAGCGCTCCAACTTCTGGCGCGGCGGGATTAATTTCACCAGCGCTTACAGCGACAATGCCCTGGGAGACGTGAACGGGCATCCGGAGAGCGATGTGAGCTACAGCGTGATGCCGATGCTGGGATGGGACAAGACGACGACGCGCCTGCACTGGTTGCTCAATTACGCACCCGGGTTCACCTTTTACCAGCACGAAAGTTCACGCGATGAGGCGGACCAGAACGCCTCGCTCAATCTCCAGTATCGACTCAGTCCGCACGTGACGTTGAGCGCCGGAGACAGCTTTCAGAAGAGTTCGAATGCGTTCAATCAGCCGGATCTGACGTCGGGAACGACGGTTACCGGCGGAACGCAGCCGCCGAATTTCTCCATCATCGCACCCATCGCCGACCGCCTGACGAATTCGGGCAACGTGGGAATCAGCTATCAGTTCGGCTTGAACAGTATGATTGGAGCAAGCGGGAACTTCAGCAATCTTCATTATCCGAACGCCAGCGAAGTGCCGGGGCTGTATGACTCCTCCACGCAAGGCGGAACAGTGTTTCTATCCCTGCGGGCATCGCGCATGCACTATTTCGGGGCGAGCTATCAGTATCAGAGACTGGTATCGTTCCCGTTCGGAGTCTCCGATGAGACGCAGACCCATGCCGCCATGTTCTTCTACAGTTTGTATCCGACAAGACAGTTCTCCATTTCAGTGTTTGGCGGGCCGCAGTATTCCGACTCAGCTGCGACCGCTTTGCCCGGCGAAACCGCAACGCCGGAAACGCGAGCTTGGACGCCAGCTGCGGGAGCCAGCATGGCCTGGAGCGGGGATAGAACCAGTTTCGCGATCAGCTACTCCCATGTGATTTCCAGCGGCGCCGGTCTGGGCGGGGCCGTTCACATGGATAGTGCGAGTGCTGCGATCCGGCAGGTGATCAGAAAGAGCCTGATGGCCTCAATTACCGGTTCCTACGCGAATAACAAAGTTCTGGCAGACTCGCTTCCGTTTACTAACTACGGACATACGATTCAAGGGTCAGCAACCTTGGAGCAACAGCTTGGACAAAATGTAAGTCTGACGCTGGGATACACGCGGCTGCACCAGTCATATAGCAACGTCCCAGTCATCGCGCAGACGCCGGACACGAACCGGGAAATGGTTTCTCTTTCTTATTCCTTTACGAGAGCGCTGGGAAGATAACTATGGCTGATGATGTTTTAGAGCAAGAGCCGGCAGGCTTAGACCTGCAACACTACCTGGGACTGGTACGCCGCCGGCATCTCCATTTTCTGATTCCGCTGTTCATCGGTTGGGCCGCGGTGTGGGGCGCGAGCTGGGTGCTTCCGCCGCGGTATCAATCGACTACGCTGATCCTGGTCGCGCAGCCGACCATGCCGACCGAATACGTGAAGCCGAATGTTAACGAAGATCTGCAGGAGCGCCTGCAGAGCATCACCCAGCAGATTCTGAGCCGGACCCGTTTGCTCCACATCATCGAACAGTTCAATCTCTACGCCGGCGAAAAGGGCCAGTTGTCGGCCGATGACAAAGTGGAAAGGATGCGAAAAGACATCGGCATCGATCTGGTTCGCGACCAGGGAAACCAGATCACGGCGTTTAACGTCACTTACACGTCCCGCGATCCCCATCTAGCACAGAAGGTAACTGGCGAACTGACCAATCTGTTCATCAATGAGAACCTTGATTTACAGCAGCAGCAGTCGGAAGATACTACAAAGTTCCTGGAGTCGCAGCTGGCGGCAGCTCGCGACAGCCTGGCTGCCCAGGAAGACAAGATTCGCCAGTTCAAAGCCGAGCATCCCGGCGAGTTGCCGGATCAGCTTTCCAGCAACCTGCAGATCCTGGGAGGATTACAGTCGCAACTGCAGAACGAGCAGGATGCTCTAAACGTCGCCAAACAACAGCGCGTCTATCTGCAAACTTTGGCGGACCAGTCGCGCGTCTTGGGCGCCTCGTCGAAAGGAGATGCGCCGGCCGTCGGACTTCCGGCACTGGACCAGGAACTCGACAAACTCCGGGCGCAACTTGCTGATCTCAGCTCGCACTATACTGACAAGCATCCCGACGTGCGCAAGCTCAAGGAACAGATTGCGAAGACCGAGAAGATGCGCGACCAGTTACTGGCCAACATGAAGGCGAACAAAGGCGCGGACGGTACGGACGGCGACAATCAGGCCAGCCAGGAAATGGATCCGACGCAAACCTCCGCTTCGGCGCAGATCCAGAGCCAGCTGCGATCGAACCAGGTGGAGATCAGTAACCGGGAGCATTCGATTGCCTCGCTGAAGGCGAAGATCGAGGATTACCAGGCACGCTTGAATCAGGAGCCGATTCGCGAGCAGCAGTTAGCAGACTTGACTCGCGGTTACGACCAATCCAAGGCTAACTATGACGACTTACTGAAGAAGAAGAACGAGTCGGCCATGGCGACCAGCATGGTAATCGCGCAACAGGGCGAACGGTTTGCGATCCTAGACCCGCCCAGCTTGCCGCAGAAGCCTGAGTTTCCCAACCGGCTGAAATTCTGCGGCTTCGGATTTGTAGTGGGACTCGCTTTGGGAGTGGTCGTAGTCGGTGCGCTGGAGATGAAGGACGATAAGGTTTACGGTGAAAAGGAACTTAAGAATCTGTTGCCACCGATGATCCTGGCCGAGATTCCTGCAATCGTGAGTGATGCCGATCATGCCCACGATAAACGGCGCATATTGATCGGCTGGGCAACGGCGGCTCTGGTATTTGCTACCATACTGGTGGGGTCCGCGTTTAGCTACCTACGAGGGTAATCCGCTTCAATGTATAAGCGCTTCTACAATCTGCAGAGAAATCCCTTTGAGATCACGCCCGATCCCTCGTTCTTGTTTCCCACCAAGCGTCACAACGAGGCGCTGGCGGCGCTTTATTACGGGGTGAGCCGGCACAAGGGTTTCGTGGTGATGACCGGTGAAGTCGGCACCGGGAAGACCTTGCTGATCCGGTGCCTGCTCCATCTGTTACATCGCGGCCAAGCGAATTATGCGTATGTATTTAATTCGCGGCTGGCTCCGACAGAGTTCCTCCAGTACGTGGCTGGCGACTTTCGGCTCGAGACCTCGGGCAAAACGAAGAGCGAACTTTTGCTGGAGCTAAGCAGCTTCGTAATCTCGAGATTTCAGAAGGGTCTGACCACGGTGCTTGTGGTCGATGAAGCGCATCACCTATCCACCGAGGTGCTGGAGGAGGTCCGGCTGCTTACAAACCTGGAGACGCCGCAGGAAAAGCTGCTGCAGATCCTGTTGGTGGGACAGCCAGAACTGGATGACAAGCTTGACTCGGTTGACCTGCGGCAGTTGAAGCAGCGCATCGCGCTTCGTTCGAAGCTGACTCCGCTCGATCTCGACGAGACGGACGGCTATATTCGGCGCCGGCTGCAGTTGGCGGGCAGTTCTGATCCCGCGGTCCTCTTTCCGATTGAGACGATCGCTGAAGTGCATCGGCATTCGCGCGGGATTCCGCGATTGATCAACACTTTGTGCGAGAACGCGTTGATCCACGGATATGCGAGGCAATCGCAAAGCATCAGCCCTGACGTGATTGAGGAAATTGCATTGGACTTCCGCCTTCACGTGCAGCATGCACCGCTCAGTCGAACGGCGAGCGGCGAACCATCCGCGGATGTCCAGCACGCGGCGCGGACGCTCCTTGATCTCTATGCTGGCCTGCGGCAGGCGAAGAGATCCGAAGAATTCAAGATCATGTTGGATACGGGAGAGCCGAGACAATGAGCCGGGTATTTGACGCTTTACAAAGATCGGGCGCCGAACAGAGCGGGGTCGAGTACCCGGACATGATGTCAATGGTGACGCAGCTGTTCGAGCCTCGCGCTCCGGAGGCGAGCGAACTCGCGCCTGCGGATCAGGCTGCCGCTAGTCCTGCTCCTTCCGTCGGCGCAGAAACCACAGATGCGAAGGTCACCCCGATCGAGAAGTTCCCGTCACTGAAGGTACGCGTGCACGCGGCAAGCAGGCTTGTGGTTTTCACGGAACCGGACAGTCTGGCGGCGGAAAAATTCCGCTTTCTTGGAGTTCGTTTACGCCAACTGCAGCAGAGTCGGCCGTTGAAGAAGGTCCTGGTCACCAGCACGATACCGGAAGAAGGGAAGAGCCTGATCTCGGCCAATCTGGCCGGAGTATTTGCCCGCCGGCAGCAGAAGGTGCTGCTGATCGAGGGAGATCTGCGGAGGCCGGTACTGGCCCGCCAATTTGGGCTCGGACACCTGGCTGGTTTGGGAGAATGGCTTCAAGGCGGAGCGCAGGCCATCTCAAATATCTATCATCTCGAGGGGCCCAATTTCTGGCTGATGCCTGCCGGCGATCCGCCGACAAACCCCCTGGAACTGATGCAGTCCGGAAGACTGAGCCAGTTAATAGCGCAACTTTCCGACCTGTTTGACTGGATCGTGGTAGACTCTCCACCTCTTCTTCCCTTGGCGGACACAACGGTGTGGGCACGTTTAACAGATGGTGCACTGCTGGTCGCCCGCGAAGGAAAAACCGAGAAGGGCGCTCTGCAGCGCGGACTGGAAATCTTGAAGAAATCCGACCTGCTGGGTGTCGTACTGAATGGCTGTGCCAGCTCTGACTATAAGAACTATTATCAGCGGTACTCTTCCTCTGAACCAAAATAGAATGTCGCCAGTTGCTTCGGCAAAGCTGGCGTAGAAATTATCCCCCACGAACTGTAACCCTCCCCCCTGATTTAAAGCAGTCCCTAGCTAAAGGTGTCCGTTCCCTTGGGAATTGAAGTGGAATCAGGAGAATAATTCGTGAAACCGCGCCGCTCGTTCGATACTGCAGGTTCTGTCTTTCTTAATGGTAGGGCCGAGTCCGCCATGGACCGGGACATTCTTGGCCAGGAAGCGTTTCACAAAGTGATTTCGCTGGAGCGCCGGAGGACCGAGCGTTCGCGGAAGCCCTTCCTGTTGATGTTGATCGACATGGGAGAACATCTGCCGCATGCCGTAGCCCAGAAGAATCTGGAAAAGCTATTGACGGCCCTGTCATCGTCCACGCGGGAGACCGATGTGGCAGGCTGGTACGAGACCGACCGCGTAGTAGGAGTGATGTTCACGGAGATCGGCACAGAGGACCGCGAGACCATTGTTCAGACTATGATGGTGCGACTGAGTGAAATTCTGCGCAGTCGCGTTGCCCTGGACCAGCTGCGGGTTTCGTTCCACCTTTATCCGGAAGACTGGAGCCAGGACATTCCCAAGCGGCCGAGCAATCCGGCACTTTATCCGGACCTGTCTACCCGAGCGGAGAACAGACGGGTGGCCAATGCCCTAAAGCGATCCATGGATTTAGTGGGGAGTGCGCTCGCGCTGGTCGTGGGCGCGCCGGTGCTTCTTGGGATCGCGGCCGCCATCAAGGTAACTTCGAGAGGTCCGGTCTTCTTTCGACAGACACGGATTGGCCAGCATGGCGTACCGTTCGTTTTTCTGAAATTTCGATCGATGTATGTCGGCAATGACGCCAGCGTCCACAAGGAATACGTGACAAAGATGATCGCCGGCAAAGCCCAGCGAAACGACTCGAACGGTAGAGGAGAAGGAGTCTTTAAGCTAACCCGGGATTCCCGGGTCACTCGAGTCGGAGCCTTCCTGCGCCGCACGAGCCTGGATGAGCTGCCACAGTTCCTCAATGTGCTGAAAGGCGAGATGTCGCTGGTAGGGCCGCGCCCGCCGATTCCTTACGAAGTGGAAGCCTACGATTTGTGGCATCGCCGGCGGGTGCTCGAAGCGAAGCCGGGAATCACCGGCCTGTGGCAAGTCACCGGACGCTGTCGAATCCAGTTTGACGACATGGTGCGGCTCGATCTGCAATACGCGCGGACCTGGTCGCCCTGGATGGACATCAAGATATTACTAAAGACGCCCGCCGCTGTCCTATTCGGTGACGGAGCGTACTAGCGACACGCAACGTTGTAAATCTCTCTTCTCCTTCGCTCTTCCCCAAGTTACTCCCCACGCTCGGCGATCCTCTGCTTAGAAGACCGTCAGTGACCTGCTCGCAATCCTAACAGTGGAGCCTGTGTGTCATGATTAAGTTTGGAGTCATTGGATACGGATACTGGGGTCCGAACGTGGTCAGAAATCTCGACCACACCGACGGCTGCAAGGTGCTGGCCATTTGCGATAAGAGCCCGGCCTCGCGGAAAGCGGCCCAGAAGGCGTACCCGGCTATTCCGGTTACCTCGCACGCGGACGAACTGCTGAAGTCGAAAGAGATCGACGCCATCGCGGTGATTACGCCTGTCTGGACCCACTATGACCTAACCAAAGCGGCGCTCGAACACGGCAAACACGTCTTTGTAGAAAAACCTTTCACGAGCAACGCGCAACAAGCTGAGGAACTGATTGAGCTTGCGGCGAAGAAGAACCTGAAGATCATGGTGGATCATACCTTCTTGTTCACGGGAGCCGTGAGAAAGATCCGTGATGTGCTTAAAGAAGGGGCCCTCGGCAACCTGTATTACTACGACTCGACCCGGGTGAATCTGGGCCTCTTCCAGCATGACGTGAACGTAGTCTGGGACCTCGCTCCGCATGACCTGTCGATCATCGATCACCTGATTGCGGAGAGTCCCGAGGCAGTGTCGGCGACCGGGCAGACCCATCTCAACGGTTGTGAAGATGTCGCCTTCATCACCATTTACTTCCCGAACAAGATCATTGCCCACATCAATGTTAACTGGTTGTCGCCCGTCAAAGTGCGCACCACGTTGATCGGCGGCGAAAAGAAGATGCTGGTGTGGAATGATCTTGAGGCAGACGAAAAGATCAGGATCTACGACAAAGGCGTCGACGTGACCAACCGTCAGGGCCTGTACAACCTGTTAGTGAACTACCGCTCCGGAGATATGTGGGCGCCCAAGGTTGAACAAGGGGAAGCGCTCAGTCGAGAGGTTGCATATTTTGCGGACTGCATCGCGCGCAATGTAGTTCCCTTCAATGACGGCGCCGCCGGCCTTCGTGTCGTCAAACTGCTTGAAGCAGCCAACGCATCACTCAGTCAGCGCGGAGCACTCGTGTATCTGTGATCACGAATCGCTCGCCACTTCACGCGCCGGTTACGCAACTGCCCGCTTATTCCAACAGCTTGATAGATCATCCATTGTCATTGATCGTTTGATTTGCCTTCCCGAGAACAGGAGAGTACATGCAAAACGTCATAGTCCTTGGTAAAGGAGACTTGGCAATTCGAGTCGCAGAATGGTTCCTGCGCTCGGACCGCTACAAGCTCGTAGCTGTTGTGCCGGTCATGCCGGAACCGAAATGGACGAGTTCGCTGTTGAACTGGGCGGCAGAGCACGACGTTCCGGTGATTGAATCCGGACACTACAAAGATCTCCCGGGAGTGGCGACCTCAGAATGGAGCGTGGACCTCGCCGTCTCAGTCTTCTATGACAAGATCATCAAAGCGTGGTTCATCGACAAGTGCAAGCGAATCATTAATCTTCACAACGGGCCTTTGCCGAAGTACCGAGGCGTCTCTCCCATCAATTGGGCGTTGAAGAATGGCGAGAACGAGCATGGAGTCACTATCCATGAAATTACTCCTGGAATCGACGACGGTCCGATCATTGGGCAGGTGAAGTACTCGATCTATCCGGCTTTCGACGAGGTTATCGACGTATACAGGCGGGCCCTGGAATACGGCTGGACCTTGTTCCAGGAAACCGCACCACTGTTGGACCGGATCGAAGCGCGGCAACAGGCGCACTCCGATGCGAGCTATTACAGCAAACAAGAAAATCACCTGCTCGGCGAGCGAAGCGGGTTTACGCGGGAAGGCAGCCTGCAGTTGCATTAACGGCGGGCGTCTAGCTCGTTTCTAATCGGATATTCCAAACCAAGACTGCTGTCATTTTCTTTCTGTTTAGGAGAATCATGAATAATCAGATTGATGTTCCGTTTCTTGACTTGATCACCCCGCATGTGGAATTGGAGGAAGAGCTGCTGCATGTAGTTCGTACTGCACTGCACTCAGCGGCATTCATTGGGGGGGCAGCCGTCACAGATCTCGAACGGGATTTCGCGAAGTTCTGTGAGACCGAGCACGCCGTTGGTCTGGCTAGCGGGACCGACGCTCTGCGATTCGCGCTCCTCGCGTGCGGAGTGCAATCCGGAGATGTGGTCATTACTGTACCCAACACGTTTATCGCTACCACTGAAGCGATTTCTCAAGCAGGGGCCTCTCCGGAGTTTGTCGACGTCGACGAGCGAACCTACAACATGGATCCAGGTAAGCTCAAGGAATATCTGGAAACGCGTTGTGGGAGGGACGAGCAGGGCCGGCTCATCAGCAAGCGGAGTGCTCGTCCGGTACGAGCCATTGTTCCCGTGCATCTCTACGGACAGATGGCAGACATGGACGCGATTCTCAACTTGGCGGAGCGATTTCAACTAGCTGTCGTTGAGGATGCTTGTCAGGCACATGGTGCTGAATATTTTTCGCAAAAACATAATCGATGGTTTAAAGCTGGCTCGATGGGGCGCGCGGGGGCGTTCAGCTTCTATCCTGGAAAGAACCTTGGGGCGTGTGGCGAGGCAGGAGCGATCACGACTCACGATGGCGAACTTGCGCGCATCGTAAAGATGCTACGCGATCACGGGCAAGCCAAGAAGTACTTCCATGACCTGGAAGGTTACAACGGTCGTCTGGATGCGATTCAGGCTGGCTTCCTTCATGTGAAGCTGCCGCATCTCTCCAAGTGGAATGCCCAGAGGCGAGAACACGCGGCCAGGTATAACCGGCGATTCGCCGCGAACAAAGCGCAGATCACCTGTCCCCACGAACCCAGCTGGTCTCGAGGTGTATATCATCTGTATGTCGTGCGAACTGAAGACCGCGACGGCATGATGAATCACCTCAAGCAAATGGGAATCGGAACGGCCATCCATTACCCGATTCCGTTGCACTTGCAAAAGGCATATGCGTCGATGAACTACCGGGAGGGAGAATTCCCGGTTGCCGAGCGGGTGTCGAAGGAAATCGTCTCTTTGCCCATGTTCCCACAACTGACTCCGGAGCAGCAGGCGCACGTGGTGGAGGGCATTCTGAGCTTCGCCGCCGCGCCGGTGATGTAGCCCTGCCGTGAGAAATCCAAACAATTTGAGGCAGGCTCGAATCGGTACTGAAGATTCGTTCGGACCGGTTTAGTCGATATAAGGTCTGGGCCTACTTTCGAAGGAGCTCCAAGAGATGCCGACCATCACTGACATAGAGGAAATCCGCGACGTATCCACTGCGACCACATCAGGACGCAAGATCTGGATCGATCTGGACAACTCTCCTCATGTCCCGTTCTTCCGTCCGATCATCGAAGAGCTTCAGAACAGAGGCTACCAGGTTGCAATCACCGCACGTGATGCCTATCAAGTGCGCGAGCTGCTTGAGTTCTACCACGTACCTGCGAAGGTGATAGGGAAGCATCATGGGAAGATCAAGCTGCTCAAGGCTCTGGGCACTTGCTGGCGCGCGCTGAGGGTGGCGGCAGCAGTCCGCCGGGAACGACCGGCATTATCGGTCAGTCACGGATCTCGCGGATGTTTGCTGGCGTCAGCTTTGTTAGGAATTCCGAACCTGATGCTCACGGACTACGAATTTGTCGCCAAGATTCCGGCGGTCAAGCCAAGATGGATCATGGTGCCAAGCGTTGTTCCCGACGACAATCTGAGCCTTCATGGGGCGCGAGTTCTGAAATACCCCGGGATCAAGGAAGATGTCTATCTGTCGCGCTTCCATCCGGACCAAAGTCTGCGGAAGCGTTTTGGGATTTCCTCAGACGAGTTGTTGGTTACCGTTCGGCCCCCGGCGACTGAGGCGCACTACCACAATCCCGAAGCCGAACCATTGCTTTCGGAGTCGTTGAACCGCTTTCTTAGCGATCCCGAAGCACGAGTTATCCTGCTGCCGAGGAACAAGCGCCAGGAGGCGGAATTGCGCGAAGCCTGGACCGAGGGTCTCACCTCAGGAAAGCTGTTGATCCCCGATCACGTTGAAGATGGCCTGAACCTCATCTGGAATTCCGACTTGGTCATCAGTGGAGGCGGCACCATGAACCGTGAAGCCGCGGCAATGGGAGTTCCAGTCTACAGCATCTTCCGCGGGAAGATCGGAGCGGTCGACCAGTATCTGGTCCACGAAGGGCGCCTCACCATGGTTGAGACAATTGATGACGTCCACAAGAAAATCAAGGCAATACGCCGTCTGCGGAAGGCAGTCGGTTCTGACGGCAGAAATGTTCCTGCGCTCCAGACGATAGTCGACACGATCGCGCACATTCTTGAATCTCAGCCGGCGCGGCAATGACCTTAGCGCTCAACTCAACGATTTCCAAGCTCTTGGCATATTGCCGGGCGGAAGACTGGTCGGGCTACGATCCCTATGATGCCCTGAACAGCCGAGTCTTCGAAGCGGTGCCTCTGCTGAACTCCAGGATCCCGCGAATTGCATTCACCCAACTGCTCAAGCGCAGCCCGGTTAACGTACGCGGGATCGTCGGGATTCCCAAGACGCAGAATTCGAAGGCACTGGCCCTATTTCTGTCTGCCTTCCTGCAACTCACAGACAAGGAACTGCCTGACCGTGAGCAGCTCATTCGATCGATGTCGGAGCGCCTCGCTCATCTGCGGTCTGGTGATACGCGTTTTTGGTGCTGGGGATATAACTTTCCATGGCAGGGTCGCAAGGTAGTCGTGCCGAATGGCGCTCCGAATCTGGTGTGCACGACCTTCGTCGCTAATGCGGTGCTTGATCTTTACGAGCAGCACTCCGAGCCGCAATGGCTGGAGATGGCAGTTAGCTCCGCGGAGTATTTGCTGGCGGAGCTTTACTGGGCGAACGAGGGAGCGGCGGGGTTCAGTTATCCTTTGCCCAAGCTGACGAATCAGATCTACAACGCAAACTTCCTGGCCGCAGCCCTGCTTTCCCGAGTCTACAGGCACACCGGGCTTGAGAAGTTCGTCGAGCCCGCTCTAAGGGCGGCGCGCTTCTCTGCCAGCCAACAGCAACAAGATGGCTCCTGGTTCTACGGGGAGGCCGAGTCCCAGAGATGGATCGACAATTTCCATACGGGTTATAACCTTGGTGCTCTCCGTTGTGTTTCTCGGAATCTGGGTACAAGCGAGTTCGACGAATGCATGCTTCGTGGATTCAACTTTTATCGGGCTCACTTCTTTCGCGAGGATAATGCGACGAGATATTTTCACAATAGGACCTACCCGATTGACATCCATTGTGTGGCTCAAAGCATACTCACGCTGCTGGCTTTCAAAGACCTCGAAGGCAGCAATGAGGCCCTGGCCAACTCGGTGGCGCTTTGGGCGATGAAGCATATGTGGGATGAACGAGGGTTCTTCTATTACCGTGTTCTGCGCACCTGTACGATCCGCATCCCCTACATGAGATGGTCACAGGCGTGGATGATGCTGGCGTTGTCGACTCTGTTTAGAGAATCCACGGCAAGAGAGGAAAGCCTGGCCGTACAGGAATCGGACGGCTTGGTTACCGCATGACCCTTCCCACCTATGTGTTGATCACGCCGGCCCGCAACGAGGCGGAATTCATTGGTCTGACACTGCAATCAATGGTGTCCCAGACCACCCCTCCGCTCAGATGGGTGATTGTCAGCGACGGGTCGACGGATGGCACTGACGACATAGTGCGGCCGTATGTCCGCCAATGGCCCTGGATCGAGCTGCTTCGAATGCCGGAACGAAGGGAGCGGGATTTTGCCGGCAAAGTGCACGCTTTCAATGCGGGTTACGAGCGCGTCAAGGGCCTCCCTTATGAAGTCATTGGCAGTATGGACGCCGACATTTCCTTTGACGAGTCCTATTTCGCATTCCTTCTCGGCAAGCTCGCCGGGAACCGGGAATTGGGGTTGGCAGGAACGCCGTTCAAAGACGATGCCATGTATGACTATCGCTTTGTGAGCATCGAGCATGTTTCGGGAGCGTGTCAATTATTCCGGCGGGAATGTTTCGAGTCGATTGGCGGATACGTACCGATGAAGTCCGGGGGCATCGACCACGTCGCCGTGCTGACCGCGCGAATGAAGGGCTGGAAGACCCGGACATTCACCGACAAAGTCTGCCTGCATCATCGGAAGATGGGATCCGCGGAACGAGGGGCGATCCATGCGAGATTCAGAGTCGGGCGTCTGGACTATGCTTTGGGAGGGCACCCTCTCTGGGAAATCTTCCGCACGGCTTACCAGATGACGAAGAAGCCTTACGTGGTCGGCGGATTAAGCTTGCTGGCAGGTTACACATCAGCTTTTATCAAGCGAGACGAGAGGCCGATTTCGAATGAATTGCTGGCGTTCCGGCGCCGCGAGCAGATGACGCGGCTTCGCCGATTCCTGGGCGGAGTGACCCTCTGGGGCGATCCAACCCGACAAGCACGCTAGCACTCGTCCTTTCTCTTTTCTGTCTCCCGCCTTTGATTTTTCCTTTATGCCGGATTCACAGACCCATGGAAAGGCCTGTGCAGTGCGAGAGACGATCGCATTTTCTGATCGAGCCCGAAATCTCCCGGTGACAGGAGCCAGGGGTTCCTTGCGTCGCGCACTCATCGTAAACGCCGATGACTGGGGCCGCGACGGCGACACGACGGACCGGATCAGCGAGTGCTATGCGCGCGGCGCTCTCTCTGCGGTAAGTGGCATGGTTTTCATGGAGGACTCGGAGCGCGCCGCAAGGCTCGCTTTGGAGCGTCAAGTAGATGTTGGACTGCATCTCAACTTAACGACCCGCTTTTCCGGTCCCGCCGTTCCGTCAAAACTGTCGCTGCATCAAGAAAAGATCGCCGCCTACCTGTTGTGCCGCCGGCTGAGTCAGGTGATTTTCCATCCGGGCCTCACCCATTCTTTCGAATACGTCGTGGCGGCGCAGATCGATGAATTTCGACGCCTGTATGGGTCTGATCCAAGCCGCATCGACGGCCATCACCACATGCACCTGGCCGCTAACGTGCTCCTACAGGGACTTCTGCCGAGGGGGATCATCGTCCGGCGAAACTTCACGTTTCGAGCGGGCGAAAAAAGCTTCATCAATCGGACCTATCGGAGAACAGTTGACGCGTGGCTTGGTCGCCGATATCAGTTGGTTGATCTTCTTTTCTCGATAGAACCTGTTGCCGACCGGAAGCGCCTTCAGAAGATTGTGGAACTCGCGCAGGATTCGGTGGTGGAACTGGAAACCCACCCGGTGAACGGGAACGAGTATCAATTTCTGATCAGAAGTGGCTTAGCTGAATGCAGCGAGTCTTCCCCGGTCGCGTCATCTTTTGGCAGCATTTTGAAGGGTTCTATGAACACGGGCGTTTCATCGGAGGTGAGTCGTGCCTAATCGCTTATCCATTGTTATCCCAGCCTACAACGAAGAATCCACGCTTCGGGCTGTCGTACAAAAGGTCTTGACAGTTCCGTGCCTCTTCGAAATCGTAGTCGTCAATGACTGTTCTACTGATGCGACTGGCAAGATTGCCGATGATCTCGCGAGATCGCATCCGCAGATCAAGGTTGTCCATCAGCCAAGAAATGGTGGGAAAACTGAGGCCCTAAAGGCTGGATTTGCCAAAACCGACGGCGACATTGTCATCGTGCAGGATGCAGATTTGGAGTACGACCCGTCCGACATCGGGGAGGTTATTGCACCGATTGTGGCAGGGGAAGCCGACGTCGTCTACGGCTCGCGCTTCCTGGTGCGGCGCGCGGCGAGAGCGCTGTATTTCTACCATTACGTCGCGAACAAGGGGCTGACGTTTTTATCGAATTTGTTCACGAATGTGAATTTGACGGACGTCGAAACTGGGTACAAGGCATTTCGGGGAGAGATTATCCGCGAGATGAAGATCACGAGCCGAGGCTTTGGCTTTGAGATTGAAGTTACGGCGAAGGTGGCAAAACTCGGTTGCCGTATTTATGAGGTGCCGATCTCCTATTACGGGCGCACCTACGAGGAAGGCAAGAAGATCGGTCCTGTCGATGGGCTGTTGGCGCTGTGGTACATCGTTCTATTCAATCTTTTCTGCAGCCTTGATCGGTCCTATCGGAGTCGCCCGAACATTGTGTCGGTTCTGTCCCAGGAGGCGAACGCCGGCCCCTATCAAGCAAGGGAGAGAGTCGTTCTTTCGGAGTAACTGCGGACCCATCTGAGTTGATCGGTCGGTGGGTGCCTCGCCGAGCACACAATGAGCCTAGTCGCTGCGCTAATCTTTGCCGTTTTGATTGTCACCTTGTGTCGCATCACGCGAGACCGGGGGATGAAGCGGACGGTGGCACTCTGGGTGGCCTGCGGCTGGCTTTTTCTCGCGTCCTCCCGCAACCCCACAGGATGGCTGCAGGCGCAGCAGAGCAAAGGATCGGCTGACACGGCATATGATTCGGGAAGTGCCTTCGATCGCAACATTCTGACGGCGCTGATGTTGGGGGGCGTGATCGTCTTAACCTCTCGCTCCGAGAGGTCGATTGCGTTTTTGAAAGCGAATCTCCCGATCGTCTTGTTTTTCGTCTATTGCGGGATGAGCGCTGCATGGTCTGACCACCCGGATATCTCCATCAAGCGCTGGTTCCGCGGGTTGGGAGACTTGGTGATGGTTATGGTGATCTTGACGGACAGGGACTGGGTGAGAGCCTTCCGTTGGGTCTATACGCGCCTGGCATGCGTCCTCATGCCGCTTTCCGTGCTGTTTTTTCGTTGGTTTCCTGGATTGGGACGCAGTTACGATATCCATGATGGCCATGTTACCGTCACGGGAGTCACAGACGACAAGAATCTGCTGGGAGCAATCTGTGCTTTGTTTTCATTATCAGTAATTTGGTGCGTGATCGATGCAATCCAGAACAGCCGGCCTCGCAAAAAGTGGTTTCTTGCCGGCTATCTGTTTGTAATCGCCAACGCGTTCTATCTGGTTTACCTCGCCAACTCTGCGACGGCAACAGCTGTACTGGTACAAGGCGCGATCGTCTTAATTCTGACCAGTCTGCCGAAAGTCTACCGCCGACGCGCGCGCATCCACTGGATCGCGGGAGGAATTCTTGGTTTCTCCGCGCTGAATCTCTTTTTTGGCAGCACATTGCTGCAGATGTTAGGCAGGAATTCGACCCTCACGGGGAGAACCGAACTATGGAGGCTTTGTCTAACCCTGGTTCGAAATCCGTTAGTCGGTGAGGGATATGAAAGTTTCTGGCTGGGCGACCGTTTGGAGCGAATGTGGCAATACATTCCGGGAGTGAACCAGGCGCACAACGGGTACCTAGAGATCTACCTTAACCTTGGATGGGTGGGAGTGATCCTCTTGGTTGCGTTCTTGATCTTTGGTTATCGCAACATCACCCGCGCGGTCGGCCGACATGAGCCGGCGGCAAATCTGCGGCTCGCGCTCTTCGTGGTTTCGTGCATTGCCAACTGTACCGAAGCTGGATTCAAAATGATGCATCCAATGTGGTTCGCGATGCTCGTCGTAGCTACATACAGACCCGCGATGGGCTTCGTGAAAAGGCGGAGACTTGCGCAAGAGTCCGAAGAACAAACCGCCAAAGAGTCCGAGCCGGAGTTTACTCCAATCCCGCTGCCTAGCTAGGTTGACCGGAAATTCCTTGAGCGTCTTAGCAGAAATCGACAACGAGAGCGTACAGGAAACGTTGACCTCTTACCGGATGGCAACGAGAATGGCCATCGTTCTCTGTGGTCTTCTGACCCTGATCAGCTTGGCAATCCCCCCATCGGTATCACACGACCCAGCGTGGGGGATGCAAGAGTGGCGGAGTTGGAGAGCCGGAAATCCGTTGAATACGCTTTCTCACCCTGACTCCGATGACATTTCCAAGGATGTTACAAACCCCTTCATGTGGTGGAGTCCGGGACAATACTTGGTTCCGGGGGCGCTCACGCTGCTCGGCCTTCGGCTCGGCACAGCATTCAGTCTCGTTGCCGGTCTTTCTCTATTGAGTTGTTTGCTTGGGTGGATTGAGATTGCGCGATATTTCGCGCTTTTTCCAAAGTCCGCGCTCCTGTTCACGATTTTCATCGCCACGTTCAGGTATTCGACGCTTCCATTCGGCGTCTACAACGGAGGCGAGGTCCTGCTGCAGGGGCTGACGCCCTGGCTCATTCTGCTGGCCTGCCGAGTGTCCTCGATCAAGGCGGTGTACTCTGCCCCACTGGTGTTTCTCGCAGTGCTGCTGGCTTTCTTCCTGAAGCTGACGGGGATTATCGTGGTCGGCGCAGCACTTCTTGCTTGCGGAGTCGAAGTCGTCGTCCGCTTGCGCCGTGTTACGGCGGGGATGATGGCTGGAGCAGTTGGAGCGGCCGGGGCGCTTGGAGTCCTTAAAGTCCTTTGGTTTTCGCGCGGCTCGACTCCCGCGAGCGGCACCACATGGTCCTTCCGCGCCGGCGATATTGCTTTTTCCTGGGGCGCCCCCTGGGGTGCGGGAGTGTCGTGGATCGACATGTTTGGATCGGTTCTCCTGCGGCATTTGAACGCATCGGCCGACACCGGGTCGCAGAATGGCAACCTGACCCTGATCTTGTGGCTATTATTGCCAACCACCATTCTCTTCGTGACAATTCTTATCATGGGATGGCGTCATTTCTCGACGGATGCCAACCTAGCGCAGCTTCTTAAGATCACAATTCTGTTCTACGTCGTATGCGCGCTGGCAGTAAGTGTGATCTTCGTGCGCGGAGGGGATGTCAGCGTGGAAGAGCGCCATCTCCGGGCTGCCGGGACGCTGATCTTTGTATGTGCGATGGCTGTAGTGAGTCGCCTTCCCTCCAAGTCTGTAGTTCGCCGCCTGCTGGGTGGTCTCTGCCTCGTGATGGCGATCTACGGAATCTTGGCCTTTCTCTATCGCGCACATCAAACCCACCGCTCGGAAATCGACGGCTACTCCGAGACATATCAGCCGAACGTCGATCCGGCTGCAATTCGCTTTCTACGGACGGCATTTGCTCGGGAAGGACGAGAGGCTGTGTTCGTACTTCCCGCGCCGGAGGCGGCATCAGCCTTTCCACCGACTGCCCGCATTCTGCTCAATCAAATCGAATTTGAGACCGAACCAACGATCGCAGCACGCATCTACCACGGCAGAGCGCATGGTCACATCTTCATCGTCGTGCCTGCAAACTTGAGCCCTTCGGCTAAGCAGACACTTCTCCTTAAAGAGTTTGCAGACTATCCCGTGGATGGGTGGCAGATGCGGAACTTCGGTGCCAGCACCATATTCTTTCAACCTTCAGCGGGAGCATTCGAATAGCAGGGGGGTGCAGCCGCACTTCGACAAGACACAATGCCACGGGCCAAAGTTCTAATCGGATTTGCGGAAGCTCTATCGGCTCCAGAAGTGGCATGGAGTTTGATCGATGCCGGTTTTGAGGTTGCAGCTTTTGCCCGGCGGGGACGTTCCTCCGCTCTCCGGTACAGTCGCTACGTCGTCTGTCACGAGATTTGTCCTCCGGAACTGGATCTCGACCGGTCATGCACTGAGCTCAGATCGCTGCTCGAGCATTTGGGCGAGGGCGCGAACGGTGTGCCAGAGATTCTATTCCCTTGTGATGACAAAGCCGTTCTGCTGTCGAATCGCTTTCCGTTAACCAAGAACTGGCTCCATGCGGGGCCATGCGGCTTTAATGCCGAACTCGCGCTGAATAAGCATCTGCAAGTGCAAAAAGCCCGCGAGGCGGGGTTCAACGTTCCTCAGACTCGTATTGCTCGGGACGCGAACGAGGTTCGAGCTTTCGCGTCTACACTGCCCTTCCCCATCATCCTTAAAGCGGCCGACTGCGTTCCAACGTGGCAGGGTCGCTACTACAGTTGTCGGAAGTGGATCTGCGACAATGCGCCTGAGTTGGAAAAGGCACTTGCAGAATGGAGGGAACGTTCTCCACTGCTGGTTCAGCCCTTCATCACCGGGATCGGCGCGGGACTGTTTGGACTTGCTGCGCCCGATGGAGTCCGAGCCTGGAGCGCCCACCGGCGGCTCAGAATGATGAATCCGCAAGGGTCAGGATCGAGCGCGTGCATCTCCCAGAGCGTTCCGGAGGACCTGCAGACGAGAGCAGAAGCTCTGTTGCGAGAAGTCAGATGGCGCGGTTCGTTTATGATCGAGCTGCTGCGCGATCATCAGGACAAGCTTTGGTTTGTCGAGCTGAATGGACGACCGTGGGGCAGCATCTCACTCTCCCGCCGAATGGGCCTGGAATATCCTTCGTGGCAGGTTGATCTTGCGCTCGACCCCGGGTCGAAAGTCGGGACGGGCGTGAGTGGCCTTCCCGGAGTGATATGCCGCAACGTCGGGCGCGAGTTCATGCATCTGCTTTTTGTTCTGAAAGGGCCAAGGTCGAAAGCACTAGACGGTTGGCCTTCGTTTTGGACGACGCTAGGGGAGATGGCTCGCATTCGTCGTGGAGATACTTTCTACAATTGGCGTCGCGGAGACGCGAGAGTGTTTTTCGCGGATTGCTGTTACACGGTAAAAGACAATATTTTCAAGTCTAAAAACTGATTACCATGGAAATTCTTGCAACGTGTCACGTGCACTCGTCTTGGTCTTATGACGGAAGCTGGTCACTAAAAGACCTGGCTTCGAGGTTTAAAGACCGGGGCTGTCGCGTTGTCATGATGACCGAACACGATCGTGGCTTCAGCTCCGCGCGCCTTCAGGAGTATCGAGAAGCGTGCGCCGGTGTGAGCTCTGAAGAAATCCTTCTAGTGCCAGGCATTGAGTATAGCGACCCCGCCAATCGCGTCCACGTTCTGGTATGGGGAGAGCTTCCTTTTCTTGGAGAATCACTGCCTACCCCGGAAATGCTGAGAAGGGTCAAAGCGGCCAATGGCATAGCCGTTTTCGCTCATCCTTCGAGACGAAACGCGAGTCAGTGCTTCGAGCCGGAGTGGGCTGAACTGCTATTGGGGATCGAGGTATGGAATCGGAAGTATGACGGGTGGGCGCCCAGCGAGACCGCGGGTTCGTTAATAGAAACGAGTGGTGCAGTCCCATTCGTTGGTCTGGATTTTCACACGCAGCGGCAATCCTTTCCATTAGCGATGGCTCTCGAACTCGCGTCCTCAGTGACCGAAGCCGCAGTGTTGTGTTGTCTCCGGTCGCGTCATTGCGAGGCCCGCGTTTTCGGTGCGCCGCTGATGAAGAATTCCTTCCAGGCCACGGTCCCGCTTATGAGAGCGGCAGAACGCGGTCGTCGGGTCGTTGCGCAGTTGGCTAAGAAGAGTGGTGTGCTTTATCGATGACCAACTCAGAGCCAACTGGGACCTTAAGCTATCCTGCGGTCGATGAGGGGCACCATATTGCGGTCTGCATCTGTACGATGAAACGGCCCGATCTCTTGACTCGAACGCTGAGCCGGCTGGAACGGCAGAAATCCGAAGGAAGGTTCACTTATTCGATTATCGTCGCCGACAATGACAGCCTGAGATCGGCGGAGCCAGCGGTAGAAGAATTCGGTCGCACGACTCAGCTCAAGGTAGTTTACTGTAACGAGCCACGGGCGAACATTGCTTTAGCCCGCAACAAGGCACTGGAGGCCGCCGACGGCGACTTGGTGGCGTTCATTGACGATGATGAATTTCCGGCAGACGAGTGGCTGCTGGAGCATTTCAAGGTATTGAGCGCCTCGAATGCGGATGGCGTTCTTGGTCCCGTTGAACCGCATTTCGAAACCGAACCTCAGCCATGGGTGAAGAAGGGTAGGTTCTTCCAGCGGCCCCGATACGCAACCGGGCACCAGTTGGGGTGGGAGCAATCCCGCACCGGAAACGTTCTCTTCAAGAAAAGTATCCTCGAGCGCCTCCAAGTTCCGTTCCGCCCGCAGTTTGAGACGGCTGGTGAAGACATGGATTTCTTCCGACGCGCCATGGACGTGGGTTGCCGATTCATTTGGTCCGACGAAGCGGTGGTATACGAAGTAGTGCCTTCTTCACGGTGCAATCGCAGCTATTTGCTCCGGCGTGCGCTGCTGCGCGGGAGCAACTTTCCCAAGCATCCGGAGCACCGCTTGCAGAATCTCGCGAAGTCTCTGATCGCGCTGCCGTGCTATACGATCAGTCTGCCGATTCTGGCACTATTTGGGCAGCACGTATCGCTAAAGTATTTGATCAAAATTCTAGATCATGCCAGCCGACTGGTTGCTTTCTTGGGATTGGCGCTGGTGACCGAGCGACAAACTTAGCCGCGAGGCCTGGTCATCGCGATTGTCTCGTTGGGCGAAGACTAATTTCTATGGATGAAGATCGCAGTGTCGAGATCAGCGTGAAAGGCAAGTGGGTTCGGGTGCCGTCCGTCGACGTGAACGGAACACAGGTGATCATTCGCGGCGCCTGGCTCAAGACTGCCTCGATTCATGACGAGGCGTGGTGGGAGGAGGAGGTTGCAGATCCGCAACCATTCCTCGACGCTCTGAGAAGAGACCGCAAAAGCGCGGATGTATTTACCTTTGCGCAAAAGGTGCCCGGGAGCCAGCCCCAACATTCCTTTGCCCTGGAATGGGACAGCATCGCGGCCATCCACCTTTCTACCTTCGAGCGGTGGTGGCAGAAGCTGCCGCAGGAAACGCGCAAAAATGTGCGCCGCTCGCAGAAACGCGGCGTGGAAATCAAGGTAAAGGCGTTTGATGAGTCTCTGATCGCCGGGATTGAAGATGTTAACAATGATTCCGCCGCGCGACAGGGAGAAAGAAACTATTACTATCGGAAGGGCCGCGACGAGTTAAGAAAGGACTATTCAGCATTCCTGGATCGCAGCGATTTCATCTGCGCGTATGCGGGAGAAGAGATGATCGGGTTTCTGAAGCTGGTCTATCGCGGGGAAGTCGCGTCGATTCTGAATCTCACGCCCAAAGCGAGCCACTCGGATAAACGTCCAGCTAACGCAATGATTGCGAGGGCGGTCGAACTGTGCGAGGCGCGTGGCGTTTCCTATTTGACCTATGGAATGTACAACTATGGCAACAAGAAAGACAGCCCCCTGCGCGAATTTAAGGCGCGGAACGGGTTTGAAGAGATCTTGACGCCGAGATTCTATTTACCCCTCACCACTTGGGGCCAGATTTCCTTTAAACTGAACCTTCATCGAGGAATCCTGGGAGTTCTCCCTCAGAGCAGCATCACGGCGTTGCTCGATGCCCGCTCGCGGTGGCGTCGCTTTATGTGGCAGGTGAAAAGCCGGTGTAGCTCAATGTTAGAGCGGCCGAATCGTAATCGGCAGATGGAGCGTTCAAATCCTCCCGCCGGCTCCAGGTCTTAAGCTCGTGCGACGTCATCCACAAACCTCTTCCTGTTGAAAATCCGAATCTTCTGATATGCCGGGAATCGTCGGTCTTATAACCAAGCGGCAGCCCCAGTGGGCCGAAACGCAGCTGCTGAAGATGGTGGAATCACTTCGCCACGAGCGGTTCTATCGCGTGGGGACATGGAGCAATGAAGGGCTTGGCGTTTACGTCGGATGGGCGATCCCCAACGGCGCGCTCGCCAGCGGACTACCTCTTCGTAATCGAGCAGGAGATTTGATTCTCGTTTTCTCAGGTGAAGAATACTCTGGTCCTGAAGTTTCTGAGCAATCCAACAGACAAACGGATGAAGGTGCGGTCGGGCCCTTTTCGTATCTATTGAATTCATGCAAAGATGCCTGCTTCCCTGCGAATCTGAACGGCAGGTTCCAAGGCCTTGCCGCCGACATGAACTCTGGAACCGCTACGTTGTTTAACGATCGCTTCGGCATGAGTCGCATCTACTACCACGAGGCGAAGGATGACTTCTATTTTGCCGCGGAAGCGAAGGCCATCCTGAAAGTGCTTCCTGAGCTTAGATCTCCCGACCCCCGGAGCATGGGAGAGTTCGTTGCGTGCGGCTGTGTGATGGAGAACCGCACTCTTTTCAAAGGCATTCAAGTTCTTCCCCCAGGTTCGGCCTGGAGTTTTCGACGAGGGGTTCTAGAGCAGAAACGAACCTATTTTCATGCGCGCGAGTGGGAGGATCAGGAACGGCTCGACGCCGAGGCCTTTTATCAGGAACTGCAAGGCGTTCTAACCAGAATCCTGCCCCGATATTTCGCGGGACCGGAGCGGGTCGGGATGTCACTGACCGGAGGCCTCGATACCCGCATGATTATGGCGTGGCATCGGGCTCCGAGTGGATCACTCCCCTGCTACACGTTTGCAGGGCCGTTTCGCGAATGCGAGGATCTGGTGATCGCTCGCAAGGTCGCTCGATTGTGCGAGCAGCCGCACCAGGTGATCCCGATCGGCAACGACTTTCTTGCCCGTTTTCCCCAGTATGCTGAACGGACGGTGTACCTGAGTGATGGATGTGCTCCCGTATATCGCGCATCGGACCTGTGGGCCAATGAGCAGGCTCGGAGTATCGCTCCAGTTCGGATGACGGGGAACTACGGTAGCGAGGTGCTTCGCTGGACTCCTGCTTTCAAGCCCGTGGAGCCGCCCGCCGGGCTGTTCCACCCAGACCTGCTCAGCCAAATGCGTGCCGCGCGTGAAACGTATGCTGGAATTGTGCAGGGACATCCGGTTTCGTTTGCCGCATTCCGGCAGGCTCCGTGGCACCATTACGGCCTGCTGGCGCTTGAGCAGACGCAGGTATCGCTTCGATCGCCGTATCTAGACAATGAATTTGTGCGTACCGCTTTTCGCGCACCCGCACCCACTTATGCCAGGCGCGATACCATGAACACCGACCTCTGCCTGCGCATCATCGCCGCCGGCAGTCCCGAACTGCGGAAGATTGCAACGGATCGCGGCCTGGGAGGCAATGGCAGTCCTTTGTCAAGAAAACTGTCTCGCCAGATGCTGGAATTCACCTTCCGTGCGGAATACGCCTTTGACTACGGCATGCCGCAATGGCTGGCGCAGACAAACTATGCTCTGTCTCCTCTTCGGCTCGAGCGTGTTTTTCTTGGGCGGCATAAATTCGCGCATTACCGTGTCTGGTATCGTGACGCCCTCGGACAGTACGTTCGGGAGATGCTACTGGACGCAAAGTCTCTCTCTCGTCCCTACCTGCAAAAGGGACAAGTGACCTCGGCGGTTTCCGCTCATCTGAGGGGGAACCGAAACCACACAGTCGAAATCCACGCCCTGCTGACTCTGGAACTCGTGCAGCGCTTGTTTTTCGATTCCAATTAAAACACATGATCACTGAGCAGAAAGACAGACTCAACATAGAGACGATCGCGGCGGAGCCTGCTCAAGCCCAGACTGGGGGAACCAAGAAGTCGAAACGCATCCCTGCGCTGGACTTTGTTAAGGGTGCCCTGGTCTTGATCATGGTTCTGTATCATTGGATCAATTACTTTTTCGGGGCTTCTGACAACCGGTATCTGCGATTTCTGACTCCGTCGTTCATTTTTATTACTGGATTCCTGATCTCGAACATCTATCTCAGCAAGTATGGAATTGCGAATCCGCACCTTCCCAGGAGGTTGTTGCAGCGGGGAATCAAGATCCTGGCGGTCTTTGCCGGATTGAATCTGGCGCGGACTGCAGTTTTCCCCCACACGTATGGCAGTCAAATGCTGGCTGAGCACTCGTCGATCCGGTCGTTAGTGGACATCTACGTTATCGGAAGCAATCTGGGAGGAGGACAGGGCAAAGCGATTGCATTTTTTATTCTGGTCCCCATCGCTTATGTTCTGATACTTTCGGCACTCTTGCTGATGGTCGGGAAATCCTATCGATATACCTTCCACGCTCTGTGCGCGTTGTTGTTTCTCGTCGTTCTTGGTCTTCGACTGGATGGACTACAGAGTGCCAACGCGGAGCTCATCGCCATTGGGCTGCTGGGAATCGTCACGGGGTATTTGCCCATCGAAAAGATCAATCGCTTCCTGGACTACCCTTATGTGTTGGTCGTCGCCTATCTTGGCTATCTGTGGGCCATCACTCTGTGGAACATCGTTTATGCCCTGCAAGTCGTAGGAGTGCTCCTAAGTCTGATGATCCTTTATGTGATCGCGCGTCCTAAGGTTGATCCCGGTCGGATCAGGGGACTTGTTATCCTCTTGGGCAAATACTCTTTGCTGGGCTACATTGCGCAGATTGCAATTTTGCAGGTGCTGCATCAAGCGCTGATCCGCACGACCTTAACAGAAACCGCGTTGCTCACGGTCTCATTCTTTGCCGCATTCCTCCTGACGATTCTGTCAGTGGAAGCGACTGACTGGACGCGGAAGCGCGTGGCCCTAGTGGACCGGATTTACACTGGCGTGTTCGGCTAAAGCTTTGGTTTTATTCGGGGAGAGGACTGCTAAAGTTTCTCCCCGTTCCCATTTTTGGGCATTTCGGGATTGTCCTTTTGTTTTCTTCATGTTGGACTCAGTACGAGCGCTTGCCATGAACCTTCGTGACCTGTGCACCGAGGTACCACCCCGGCAGAATGGTCTGGAAAACGTTCGGAGTCTGTCCCGAGTCTGGTGCGGAACACACTCCCCCCAAAATATTCCGGACCACCGTCTCAGGAGATTCGATGAGCGCTCAAAGATCGGTTCTTTCCCTCGTGGCCGTAGCAGTGATGTGGCTTCCTGCAGGGGCGCAAACACAATTGTGGTCGGGCCTTGTGGCCCCGACCCGGGCGATTGATTGGACACAGGCCGGGGCCGTTCCTGGTTCTCCAGGGACATTGCCATCGGCCAGTTGGACGCAGTGCGGTTCAACCTTGTCAGCCGGGAGCTATAGTGGTTCCACGATCACTTCCAACCTGGCCAAATGCTCCGCCAACACATACTACTTGCTCGGGCCGGGGACGTTTACGATCACGGGCTCGATCTACATGCCTGCCAGCGGCCATGTAGCTCTGCGAGGATCGGGAACCACTTCAACGACGCTGTCTTTCAATGGCGGACTCTCTGGTTGCAACGGAACGGGCTCCGGCATTTGCATCGTTAGCTCGGACGGGACCTATCCGGGCGGTCCAACCACGGCCTACAACTGGACTTCGGGGTACGGACAGGGCACGACGCAGATCACACTCTCCAGCGTTTCGGGGATTGTAATAAACAAGACCATGCTGGTACTAAACCAGTGCGATACGGGGTTCAGCGGTTCCAGCTGTTCTTCGGGCGCCTCGATCGACAATGGCGGGTATTTTGTCTGCTCAACGCTGTATAACGCCTCGAACGGGCAAGGCTGCGGAGCGAATCCGCCCGATACCGGTGCATGGCGCAGCAACGACTTCGAGCAGGAAATTGTGACAGTTACCGCGATCAACCAAAACGGCTGCGGTTCGACCTGCGTGACTATTTCGCATCCGTTGTTTCATCCGAACTGGTCCTCGTCGCAGAGCCCACAAGCCGTACTGATTCAGCCCATCGTCCAGGCGGGCGTGGAGAACATGACCATCGATGGTTCCGCAACCACGAGCAATACGACTGCCGTCGGACTGCAGAATGCATGGGGGTGTTGGGTCAGCGGAGTGCTTATTTCGAATTTCTATGAGTTCGGTGTCTATGGTCTGGATCTCGGACATACGTCCATCAAGGATAACTACGTATTTCGTTCCAACGGTCATCCCGACGCGTATGCGATCCGCACAACGGTGGCGGACAGCGATCTGATTCAGAACAACATCATCCAGCAATGGAAAAACTCGTATGCTTGCGATGGTCCCTGTGTGGGTGAGGTAGTTGCATACAACTATTCTGTCGACCAGATCATTCCTTCGCCATCAGACCAGATGTGGGGTTTTGCCTGGACGCACTCTGCCGGGGATGATTTCATGCTGCGCGAGGGCAACGCAGGAAACCAAGCCCAAGATGACAATGTTCACGGCACGCACCTCGATCAAACCAGTCTGCGCAATTTTTTCTGGGGGTACGAATCCTGCAAGAATGGCACTACGGGCGCAAGTAATTGCGGCTCCTCCACGATAAAGGACCAAGCCTCTACGGCTTTCGTCGAATCCTCAGGCGTCCGGTACGCGAATAATGTCGGAAACGTGTTGGGAACGCCGGGGTTCACTACGACCTACCAAACAGCGGTCCCTTTCAGCGCGTATGCCGCTTGGAATATCGGCGGAGGAAACGGGCCAGTCAGTCTTCCGACCGACCCCCTGGTTGGGACGACGATGCTGCGCTGGGGCAACTGGGATGTGGTGAATAAAGCTGCTCTTTTCTGTACCGGAGTCGGCAAACCGATTGCAGCATGCCCTGAAGATGACCGCGGGGCTTCGGCCCCCACGTATCCGGGGCTGACATCTCCTACTACAACGATTCCTTCTTCGTTCTATCTGAACGGCAAGCCGTCATGGTTCGGTTCGATCCCGTTCCCTCCAATCGGACCCGATGTATCGGGCGGAAATGTCGGCCAGTGCCCGGGGACTTTGGATGTTACGGCACAGGCGGGGATGCCGGCGATCAGCAATGCTCAGTGTCCTGGTGGGGCATTGAGTTCCGGTTGGGCAGGGCATGTGAACGCGAATCCCGCGATGGCTTGCTATTTTTCACTGGGCGGGCCGGCAGACGGCACTGGCGAGATACTGGCGTTCGACCCAGCCGCCTGCTACGGGAGTTCGTCGGCCACGCTTCCTTCGGCACCTACGGGCCTGAGCGCCGTGGTCCAATAGCCGGCTGACGGGTAATTGTACATGCGGTTGAAGTAACTTCTGAGAAAGCAGAACTGCTAATCCGAACAGGATCGACGACTTACGGCGATACCCCAAAGGTCGATCCTGTCCGGGGTTCGCAAGGGGCGGCTCCGCGATCCGAGCGAGCGCTCGCAACAAGCTGGCCCTATCCTTCCTTTCGATGTTCACAGCAAGCTTGAAACCGTTCGACACGGGCGGGGCTTTTCGCCCCACAGCGGTCAGTGGCGAATTCCGCCGCCGTGCAGTGCGGAGCGCCGGAATAACCGTATTCTCGCAGGGAATCGTGTTCGCGGTTCAGATGATTGCGACCATGGTTCTAGCGCGACTGCTGGCTCCAGCTGATTTCGGCGTCGTCACTATGGTGACAACCTTTTCCTTGCTGATCATGGGTTTCGGGCAAAACGGGTTTTCCGAAGCCGTCATCCAGCGCCAAAACCTTGATGAGGCATTGACCAGCAATCTGTTCTGGATCAACGTCGGTGCAGGATTGCTTTTGACGCTCGCATTTGCGGCCTGCGGATCTCTGCTGGCGAGATTTTACCGAGATCCTAAGGTGACGTATATCGCGATCGGCATTTCAATTACGATCTTCCTGAACAGCACCTCGGTTGTGCACTTGGCGCTGCTGAAGCGGGCTCTCTGCTTTTCGGCGACCTCTGCTAACGATGTTCTTGCTAGTGTGGTCTACGTAGTCACGATGGTCGCCCTTGCCTGGAGAGGCTGGGGAGCTTGGGCCTTGGTCGCGGGCCCGGTTGTCCGACTTGGTGTTCAATCCGCCGGGGCCTGGTATCTGTGCCGTTGGATTCCGAGTTTTCCCCGCCGTGCCAAGGGAACGAGCGCGGTCGTCAAATTTGCTTTCAATGTCTATGGGAGATTCGGCTTCAATTACATCACGAGGAACACCGACAATCTTCTGGTCGGCTGGCGATTCGGATCGACACCCCTAGGCTTTTACAAGAAGGCTTACGATCTGTTTCTCCTTCCGGCGAACCAACTGGCCGCGCCAGTGTCAGACGTTGTGCTTTCAACCCTCAGCCGGTTAGAAAGAGGATCAGCGCAATACAAGCGCTATTTCCTCAACGGCCTGTCCATTCTGGCACTCATCGGAATGGGAGTAGGAGCAATCTTGACGCTTGTAGGCAAAGACCTGATTCGATTGCTGCTCGGGGCCAAATGGACTGCCGCTGGCCAAATATTCACCTTCTTCGGGCCCGGAATCGGAATTATGTTGATTTACCTCATGAGCGGCTCGATTCATCTCTCCATCGGCCGGGCAGATCGCTGGTTGCGCTGGGTTGTGCTTGAATTTGGGGTGACCGTTCTACTGTTTCTTGTCGGCCTTCATTGGGGACCGGCGGGAGTTGCGGCAGCCTGGACGGCATCGTTCTGGTTGTTGACGATTCCAGCGTTTTGGTATGCGGGCCGACCAATCCGCTTTGGCGTCGGCCCTGTCATCTCCACAGTGTGGCGGTATGTTCTGGCGTCGCTGGTGGCTGGTGGAGCGTCGGCAATGATCGTGCGAAGGAGCGCAACTCTAGTCGCAGTGCACGGGCTGGGCGGGGCCGCCCTGAGGGTCGTGACAGACTCTACGTTGTTTTGTGCGCTGTATATCGGCTTGGTCATCGCCTTGCACGGCGGAGTTGCGCCGCTCGTCCGTCTGTGGACAGTTCTCGCAGAGGTGCTCCCCGCCCGCCACAATGCGAGATCATCCACTCAAGTTTCAGGGGATGCGGATCCACAAAATACTGGAAATGAAGATAGCAAGAATTCGAATGACACCAAGGTTTACGTTGAGCAAACTGGCTAAACCTATGGCCCTATCCACTCCGCGGACACCTATTGCCGCGGGCCGGTTATTTACTGCAATTAACAGTGTAGGATTTGCTGTAGACATGCTAGGATTCTTAGCGCCGCAGGGCAACCGCGGCTTGGGCATTTTCCACCGCGAGATTTGGTAGCCCTCCCCCACTGTGTTCTCTCAGTAACTGTCCAGTAGTCTGGAAGGCGGTTCAGAAGTAAATCAGAACGCTTGATCGCATTTGATTTGTCCCTATGTCATCTCAGAATATCTGGTTAAGAGTTCAGCAGTCATACCAGCGCAGAGCAGCTGAGATTCTCTTTAAGCAGCCGCTATCGGTGGAACCCGAGAGGGCTTTGATTTCCTTTACCTTTGACGATTTTCCCCGGTCGGCTTTGTTAAACGGGGGAGCGATCCTGCACCGACTTGGCGTGGCAGGAACATACTACGCCTCCCTTGGCCTGATGGGTAAAGATACCCCGACCGGCCGCATCTTCGAGGCCGCGGATCTAACGTTCCTGTTGGAACAGGGACACGAACTTGGCTGCCACACCTTCTCTCATTGCGATTCATGGAATACAAAGACAGCGGTGTTCGAGGAGTCAATTGTCGAGAACCGTGCGGCACTCAAACGGCTCCTTCCTCAGGCAGAGTTCAAGACGTTTTCGTACCCCATTAGCCTCCCACGTCCTACGACCAAGCGAAGAACAGCCCTTCATTTTCGTTGTTGTCGAGCGGGCGGCCAGCAACCGAATGTTGGCAAGGCTGACTGCAACCAGTTGGCAGCCTATTTTCTGGAAAAGAGCCGCAACGACTTTCAGGCGATCAAAGATGTTGTCGACCACAACCGGGCCGTTCGGGGCTGGCTGATCTTTGTAACTCACGATATATCGAGTGATCCGACGCCGTTTGGCTGCACGCCGGAATTCTTTGAGCAGGTGGTTCGGTATGCGATCAACTCTGGATCAAGAGTGGTGCCTGTTGTGCAGGCTCTCGATGTGCTTCAGGCCCCGATTCAGCCCCAGGAATGCGCTCTGCCTTCCTCTCTTGACGCACGCCGAGTAGTTTCTGCACTCCCGAGGGGAGACAGAGAACTCGTATCCATTCTTATCCCAGCGCACAACGCACAGGCATGGATTGCCGATACTCTGCGCTCGGCGATTGCCCAAACCTGGACCAGGAAAGAGATCGTCGTTGTCGACGATGGTTCCACAGACCACACGGTTGCCGTTGCTCGCCGGTTTGAGCCCTACGGCGTGCGAGTGATTCAACAAGTCAATCAGGGAGCGGCTGCCGCACGAAACACGGCTCTCTCTCACAGCAGCGGGGATTACATCCAATGGCTCGACGCCGACGATCTCCTGGCTCCCGACAAGATTTCCAAGCAGATGGCAGCACGAGAAGCTGGGGGGAGTCGCCGAATGTTGCTGTCGTCAGCATTTGGTAAATTTCTTTATCGCTGGTATCGCGCCGAGTTCACTGCGACCGCACTCTGGAATGATCTATCTCCCACGGAATGGCTGCTACGCAAGATGGGCGATAATCTCTACATGCAGACGGCGACTTGGCTGGTCAGCAGGGACTTGACCGAGGCGGCGGGACTCTGGGACACACGCTTGTTGAGCGACGATGACGGGGAGTACTTCTGTCGCGTTCTGCTGGCTAGCGACGGCGTCAAGTTTGTGCCTGATGCCATGACATACTATCGGGCCCCAAGCGCCGCTTTCGGAGGCAGCTTGAGTTATATTGGGCTATCTGAGCGAAAAATCAAGGCACACTGGCTGTCGATGCAGCTGCACATTAACTATTTGCAGTCTCTCGAAGACAGTAAGCGTGTGCGCGTCGCCTGCGTTAACTACCTGCAGCGCTCCATGATCCACTTCTATCGAGAGGATCCTGATATCGTGCGGAAGGCCGAACAGATGGCGGCCGAGTTGGGTGGACAGCTCTACATACCATACTTGTCTTGGAAGTATTCCTGGGTGCGAGCGCTGGTTGGCTGGTCACAAGCAAAGCGCGTCGCTTTGTTAGCTCGCAAGGTGCGGTGGTCCTCACAGAAATTGTGGGACCAGGCGCTTTTCCACCTGGAGAATTATGGGCCAATTGGAGAATGTAACTCTCAGGAATTCGACAGGTCACCCTCTGAGTCGCTATCACATCAGTAGTCCATTTCTCGTTTTGAACGATGATGTGACCCTGTCTTGTCCATGAGTATTCAAGTCATTGATCCGCTCGTCGATGATCGCTGGGTGGATCTGCTGAGCCGCCACCCGAGCGCCAGTGCATTCCACCAGCGCGGATGGCTACAGGCTCTGCACGCAACATACAAATATGAGCCCATAGTGCTCACCACTGCTCCGGTAGATGAAACTCTAAGTGACGGGATCGTCCTGTGCCGCGTTTCAAGTTGGCTCACCGGCACTCGACTTGTTTCATTGCCGTTTGCCGATCACTGCCAACCGTTGCTCTCAGGCGGATCAGAGCCGGAGTTCACAGAGTGGTTGCAAGAAGAATGCAGGAGCCAGAGCCTGAAATATGTCGAATTGAGGCCACTCTCCCGCCTTGGGGATGGGCTTCGCGGCTGGCAGTCGTCAAGATCGTACTGCTTTCATGAACTGGACATCTCTGATAGCTCAGAAATGATCTTCCAGAGATTTCATAGAGATTCCATCCAGCGAAAAATTCGCCGCGCCCAAAAAGAGGGTCTTTCTTACGAAGCTGGCAAGTCGGAGAAACTGGTAAACGAGTTCTATCGATTGCTTCTGGTCACCCGAAGGCGTCACGGTTTGCTGCCACAGCCGCGGCAATGGTTCCAGCATCTTGTGCAGTATATGGGAGAGAGCCTCTGCATTCGTGTCGCCCGGGATGGCCCGAATCCGGTTGCGGCGATTCTTTCAATCAGGCAGGGACCGACGGCGACGTACAAATACGGGTGCTCGGACGAAAGGTATCATTCCTTAGGCGGCATGCCTTTCCTATTCTGGAAGTTAGTGCAGGAGAGCAAGGCCCAAGGCGTTGTTAACATCGACTTCGGACGATCTGACTTGGACAACAAAGGCCTTATCACCTTCAAGAACAAACTTGGGGCCACGCAGAGATTGATAACATACTATCGTTCTCCGCACGCGATGAACGACAGCGGGATCATGCAATCCTCCAAAATCGCCCGTCGCTCGTTGATGTTCCTGCCCGACAGTCTTTACTCTGCAGCTGGTGGACTTTTGTATCGGCATATGGGCTAGGTATTGACGAGAGAGACTCAGCAAACGAAGTTGGGACATGTTGCGCACTCCAGTCTCACCAGCATCGGATGCGGGTTTGTTTTATGCATCATTCTGGTCGCTGGGTTGTGGCCGCTGCATATTTCACAGAACCGTGTAGAGTGGTTGCAGGCAGGACGTGGGCTCGGCTTTGCGCCGCACGGCAGTATCTTCAGCAAGGGTTCCTTCGGTGACGCAGACGCCTCCCGAGATTCTTTGGGCAGCCTCGAACTCTGGCTTGTACCTGACGGGATGGATGATGGCAAAACGATTTGCGCGTTCTATGACTCAGAAAGCGGAGTTAGCCCTTTTTCTCTCCAGCAGTATAGGAATGGGCTCCGCATACAGCGCCGCAACATTGGTGATGATGGCGTTTCCAGAACTGCCTGGTTCGTCGTTGACAATGTCTTCTCGCAAGGGAGGCCGGTATTTCTGACGGTCACATTGGAAAAGAGCGGCACATCCGTTTATATCGACGGGCGCCTAGCTAGAGTGTCCAGCATATTGGGATCGGCAGGCGACGGTTTCCGCGGGCGCCTCGTTCTAGCCGACTCTCCCAGCGCCAGCAATAGTTGGTCGGGGAAAATCCTCGGGCTGTCAATTTATGGGAGGCAATTGACGAATGCGCAGGTAGCGGAACACTCGCAGCTCTGGACGCAAGGGCAGGAGGATCGCCTCGTTAGTGATACCAGTCTTGTGGCTCTGTACAAGTTCAACGAGGGCAGAGGCAATATCGTGCAAAACGCGGTGAATGGGATGACGGACCTGATCATCCCTTCGCATTATTCATTGCTGCAGTCTGGCTTCCTCACAGCGCCTTGGCGTGAATACAAGGCGACCTGGAGTTATTGGCTGGATTTTCTGGTTAACATTGTGGGCTTCGTTCCTCTCGGGTTCTGCTTTGCGGCTTGGCTGGCGTCGATGCAATCAGTACGCCATCCTAAGGTTGGAACGATTGCAATAGGATTTGCGACCAGCTTAACGATCGAGATTCTGCAAGCTTTTCTTCCGACGCGGAGTTCAGGAATGACCGATGTCATCACGAATACACTGGGGACTACGCTCGGAGTCTGCTTATACGATACACGCTTGGCAAGGCGGGCAGTCGACAAAGTCAGACTTCTGTGAAATCTCGAGTGCGGTTCTTCCGCACATGGTGGACGGGACCGAGCAACAGTCTTTACAGTGACTCGAATGGAATTCAATCCAGGGCGACTATGAGAAAGGCATCCAAAACCGGCAGCTCTGCGCAGTTGCTGAATCCGATTCTGCCTGGCGGTAAAAGGCATTGATTCGGGTCGGAACGCGTGACTTCGATGACCGCCTTAGTCGCCCTATCGAAGAGTTTTATTGTTGTCCGAGGGGTAGTCTTCCGCTCGCGTTAACGCGGCCCTTATCCTCCCGATCGGGATACTTTCGGTTCGGGGAGGCAATCTGTTATGGTCGATCCTCTTGCGCGCTCTGCGACCGCCCTCAAGAATCATTACTCGTGGATGCAGCCCATGAATCTCATGCTGGGCCATCGCAGGTGAGGCTACCATTTAGCCCAGAGGAAATTCTCGATAACCTGCGGATGGAACGCTATCCTGACAGCGATCCTCCAGAGGGGCGAGATCATGGCCTCAAGAAGCTCTACTATGTGATGCGCCGGTTCACAAGCATGAGTATTCGGAGGCGGATCCAGAAACACCATGCGCGCAACTGGAAAAAGAGAATGTTCCCGCGCTGGCCTGTCGATACGAGTGTGGAGAATATTTGCGAAAAAGTGCTGTCGATGGCGCTAGAGGCGAGCGGTTGCGACACGATTCCATTCATCTGGTTCTGGCCGAAGGGCGCCCCGGCCTGCGTGATCATCACACACGATGTGGAAAACGAAAGGGGAAGAGACCTTAGTCCGCAATTGATGGATGTAGACGACTGTCTCGGCTTCAAAGCAGCATTTCAATTTGTTCCTGAGGGGCGCTATGCGCTGTCACCCAATTTGCTCGATGAGGTCCGTGCACGTGGCTTTGAGGTCGGAATCCAAGACCTGAATCATGACGGGCGATTGTACGATGACCGGGCGGAGTTTCTCCGCCGTGTGAGGCTCATCAACCGTTACGGCGCAAACTACAACGCACGAGGGTTCCGCGCGGGTGTGCTTTATCGCCGACAGGAATGGTATGCCGATCTCAAGTTTTCCTTCGACATGTCCATTCCAAATGTTGCTCATCTCGACCCGCAGCATGGAGGCTGTTGTACTGTCATGCCGTTTTTTATCGGTGACATCCTGGAACTTCCGGTTACAACTACCCAGGATTACACTTTGTTCCACCTTCTTGACCAGCGCTCCACTGATCTGTGGGCGAGTCAGATCGAGTTGATTCTGAGGAAGAATGGCCTGATCAGCTTCATCGTTCATCCGGATTACGTCATGGATCCCGAAAACTTGGCTGTGTACGAAGACTTGTTGCGTCACCTCCGTCGCCTGCGCGAAGAGAGCAACATCTGGTGCGCTCTGCCCTCTGAAGTGGACGTCTGGTGGCGGGCGCGCAGCCAGATGAGGCTAGTGCAGGAGGGCGGTTCGTGGCGGATTGAGGGCGCGGCATCCGATCGCGCCGTTTTGGCGTATGCCAGGAAACTCGATGGGAATCTGACGTACGAATTGGATAACGCGGGAAACCGGCGATAGACGCGCTTCCTCTGGAACAAGCTTCCGGCTTTTTCGTTCCGCGGAGGTAGCGAGGCTAAAGTAATGGATCCAATGACCAATGGGCCGTTGTGCAGGAAGCGTGTTGGCACTCATAGTGCATCAGCCCAACAATGCATGGGGTAGAGACAAAACCAATGACAACGTGTGATGTGGCAATTATCGGAGCTGGGCCCTACGGGCTATCCATCGCGGCGCACTTGCAGTCACTTCATGTCAACTTCCGCATTTTCGGGCGTCCCATGGAGTTTTGGCTCAAGCACATGCCCCGTGGCATGCACTTGAAGTCGGAGGGATTTGCGTCGTCTCTTTACGACCCCGACTCAGCATTCACGCTTAATGCTTATTGCAAAGAGCGCGGCTTGCCGTACGCCCCGATCGGATCGCCAGTTCCTCTCGAGACCTTCACGTCGTACGGTCTCGAATTCCAAAAAAGGTTTGTGCCTGAGGTCGAGGAAGAATGGGTAACGTCTCTGCGACCCTCAGGCAAGGAGTTCGAACTAGTTCTCGAAAGCGGCAAAACTGTCATTGCCCGCCGGGTTGTGGTTGCAGTGGGATTAACGCACTATACCAACGTTCCCCGAGAACTGGCCACCCTTCCGTCGGGCTTTGTCACTCACAGTTCGAACCACGGGCCTATCGATCACTTCAAAGGGCGTGAGGTGGCCATCGTGGGAGGGGGATCCTCCGCGATCGACCTGGCTGCCGTGCTTCATGAGATCGGTGCTTCTGTCCAGGTTCTGGCGCGTGTAGAAAAGATTCGTTTTCACGATCCGCCGGAAAATGTCAATCCTTCCTGGTTCGATCGTCTCCGAACTCCTATTACGGGGATCGGTCCGGGCTGGAAGCTTTTCCTGTGCTCGAACTTGCCGCTCGTTTTTCAACAGATGCCAGAGAATTTCAGATTGGAGAAGGTCCGGGAAATTCTGGGCCCGGCACCCTGTTGGTTTACCAAGGAGCAGGTCGTGGGCAAAGTGAAATTCGAACTCGGCGTTTCCGTATCCGAAGCACAAGTGCAGAACTCGCGGGTTAGTCTTCGGTTGACAGACAAGACCGGCCTGCAGAAGACAATAGTGGTCGATCACGTCATAGCCGCGACCGGCTATAATCCCAATCTCCAGAGATTGACTTTCCTTGATCCGGCGATTCTGTCTAACATTCGCCAGGTCGAGCAAACTCCCGTTCTGTCATCGAATTTCGAATCTTCCGTTCGAAATCTCTACTTCGTCGGATTAACATCGGCGAATACCTTCGGCCCATTGCTTCGCTTTGCATTTGGCGCCGGATTCGCAGCGCCTCGCCTTTCGCGTCATCTGGCACGGACTGCGTCCGGCGATCCGGCTGTGCGAGGCATTGCTTTGCGTACAACTGAAATTGTAGATCGCGAGGAGAGTCCGTCCCTGGTGCAGCAGCGCAATCGCGATTGATCAACCCGCAGGCCGGATGCGGTACTTTAGACCTAAGCTTCTCTAAGCGAGATGAAGAAGCCGTTAGAAACTACGAAAGCCCCGTCGCCGGTAACAGTATTACTGGCGGACACAAATCGATGGGCCTTGGGGGCGAGGCTGGCGATGAGCCTGAGCGAAGCTGGATGTCAGGTGTCAGCGGTGTGTCCGAGCCATAACGGGCTGCGAAACACGAGCGTCGTTCAGCGAGTGTTCTCTTACCGCGGACTTCGTCCTTTGAAATCGCTGACCGCTGCGATCGAAGCCGTGAACCCAGATATTATCGTGCCATGCTGTGACCGAAGCGTGGGGCATCTTCACGAACTCTATGAGCAATCAAAGCTCGGCGGAGCGGGGGCGACCGCCTTATCTTCCGTTATCGAAAGGTCTCTCGGGTCGCCTGCAAGCTATCTTGCTGTTTCTTCCCGCTTTGATCTTCTGGCACTGGCTCGGGAGGAAGGAGTTCGGGTTCCCGATACTACTCGACTCAACGAGGCGGAGGAATTCGCAAACTGGCGGGCGCAAGCACGGTGGCCGTGGGTGTTAAAGGCAGATGGTACCTGGGGTGGAGGTGGAGTCAGAGTCGTTCACTCTTCCCACGAGTTTGAGCCTCGTCTTAGGGAACTGGAACGGATCTTCGGGTTAGGGCGAGCACTCAAACGGCTGCTGGTAAATCGTGATTCATTCTGGCTATTGCCATGGTTGAAAAACTCCCGCCCCACCCTAGTTGCGCAGGAATATATCAGCGGTCGGCCAGCGAACTGCGCAGTCTTCTGCTGGAGGGGCAGGGTATTAGCCGGATTTGCGGTTGAAGTCGTGAGTTCAGACGGTGAGACCGGTCCGGCCAATATTGTGCGGGTCGTCGAGAGTCGAGAGATGATGTTTGCCGCCGAGAGGATCGCATCGCGACTTGAGCTTTCGGGTTTTTTTGGCCTCGATTTTGTGGCAGAACACGGCAGCGGAGCTGCTTATCTGATCGAAATGAATCCCCGTGCAACTCCGCTGTGCCATTTGCGACTTGGCACGGGCCGAGACATGGCAGAAGCATTGGAACGGCAGTTCACTGGCGGCGATCCGGCGGACACTCAGCCCGTGACACTCAAGAGGATGATCGCCTACTTTCCCGAGGCGAGTGACAGCCAACTGCTAGCGGACTGCTTCTATGACATCCCGAACACCGAACCAGAGCTGGTCAAGGAACTGCTTGATCCGTGGCCAAACCGCACTCTTGTGTTTCAATTATTTCATCGCTTCACGAGAAAGCCGGTTTCTGCCACGAAGCTTGTCGAGCCAGTCCTGGTTCCATTGCACTCAGCCGGGGACCTGGGTACGCCCGACCCCGCCAACTTAGAAAGCGAAGCGCTGAAACGAGCGCCATAATCGCCACTGTACCATTGCTCTTCCGCTTCACCTAGAGCACACAACAGTAAGCTCAAAAGAGTCGAAGGACATCGTCTACAATTGTGTCTGTACCGCAGAAGCCCAAAATAAAGTAATGCCCGAAGAATCAGCGGAGGAGTGATATTGGGTGCTTCCATCAGCATTTTCGGGTTGGGTTATGTGGGGTCCGTCAGCGCCGTATGCTTTACCGATATCGGATACGACGTGATCGGTGTCGACGTGAGTCCGGCAAAAGTCGAAACCTTAGCCGCGGGACGCAGCCCGATCGTCGAGGCTGGTATGAGCGAACTGGCGGCACGCGGACACAAATCTGGCCGGCTCAAGGCAACGGCCGATGGCGCGGCCGCTGTCCGCGAATCAGAGATATCGTTTATCTGCGTCGGCACGCCCAGCCAACGCAGCGGCAAGCTTGATCTTGGATATGTGGAGCGGGTGGCGCGAGAAATCGGCGCAGCGCTGAAGCAGAAGCGGTCGCGCCATGTGATTGTCCTGCGCAGCACTGTGCTGCCGGGAACGACTCAATCGCTGGTCATTCCTGCGGTGGAAGAAGCCAGCGGGCTCCGCGCTGGCATCGACTTTTCGGTCTGTTACAACCCCGAGTTCATGCGGGAGGGCTGCGCGGTAGCGGACTTTCACCAACCTCCGTATACGATCCTGGGCGGAGACAATCCGAAAGACCTTGGGTTGCTGCGGGAGCTTTACAAGACGGTGCCGGGACCTGTCTTCGAGACCACCATTCCGGTGGCCGAGATGGTGAAATACGTGTCGAACGCCTTTCACGCGGTGAAGGTGAGTTTTGCGAATGAAATCGGCACGCTATGTCAACACTTGGGCGTCGACACCGACACCGTGACGCGGATCTACACTTCGGATACAAAGCTTAATATTTCTCCAGCATATCTGTCGCCGGGTTTTGCATTCGGGGGTTCCTGTCTTCCGAAAGATCTGCGCGCTCTGTCATATAAAGCAAAGGAACTGGATCTCGGGCTGCCCATGCTGGAGTCGGTTCTGCGGAGCAACGCAGTTCACGTCGATCGAGCGGTGGACGCGGTCCTACAAACCAACCGCCGCAAAATTGCTTTTCTGGGCTTGAGTTTTAAGGCGGGAACCGATGACCTTCGCGAGAGTCCTCAGGTGCAGGTGATCAAGCGACTTCTCGGCGAAGGTTGTCACGTGAAAATCTGGGATCAGGACGTTTCCCTGGGACGGATTGCGGGATCGAACCGCCAGCACATCGAAGAAGTCATCCCTCACATTGGATCGGTGCTGTCGGCGGATTTTGACGAAGTTGTGCAGAGCGGGGAAGTGGTGATGATCGCAACCAAGGTTGACAAGGATCGTCTGGAGGCGTTGGTGAAACCGGAACAGGTCGTGATTGATCTCGTCAATCTCAATCCGGCCAACCGGCCGGCGGTCGCCGGAGCCTATCAGGGGATTTGCTGGTGATTCTGCAGTCGCTTCGTTGAAGCAAACACGAAGTATGACCTTTCAGGAGACAAGACTCCCGGGTGTCTTCCAGATACATCTCGAGCCCTTGGGCGACGAGCGTGGGTTCTTTGCACGCTCCTGGTGCCAGCGGGAGTTTGAGAAACGCGGGCTCAATCCTAAGACGGTGCAGTGCAATGTTTCATTCAACGAAAAGAAGGGCACGCTGCGCGGAATGCATTACCAGGCTGAGCCGCGCCCGGAAGCCAAGCTGGTCCGCTGCACTCAAGGAGCAATCTACGACGTCGTAGTTGACCTTCGCCCGCAATCGCCAGCCTACAGGAAGTGGGTCGGAGTCGAGTTGAATGCGACCAATCGTCACGCGCTCTACATCCCCGAAGGCCTTGCTCACGGTTTTCTGACCCTGGAGGACAAGACCGAGATCTTTTATCAGATGTCGGAGTTCTACTACCCCGAACTCTCGCGGGGTGTGCGATGGAATGATCCTGCGTTCCAGATTGTGTTGCCAGGGACGGTCGAAGTGATCTCAGAGCGTGATAAGAGCTATCCCGACTTCAGGCCGCTGCAATGAGTCTTTTCAAAGACCTTCGTAAGAGCGATATTGACACGGGGCAAGAACTGTACCGGTTTGCAGAGGAGCTTTACCCGATCTGCCGGAGCATCACCGGCGATGGGATTCGGCAGACCCTAAGGCGCATTCAGCACCGCATTCCGTTAGAAATTGTCGAAGTCCCTTCCGGCACTCCAGTCTTTGACTGGACGGTCCCGAAAGAGTGGAACATCCGGGACGCATACATTAAGGACGGGTCGGGGAGGCGAGTCGTCGACTTTCAGAAGTCAAATCTGCATGTGTTGAACTATAGTTCGCCCATCCGTGCGACGCTTCCTCTGAAGGAATTGAAACGGCACCTGTTTACGTTGCCGGAGCGCCCCGAATGGATCCCCTATCGTACCTCGTATTATAAGGAAGCTTGGGGGTTCTGTCTTTCGCACAACCAGATGCAGGCCATGGCGGATGAGGACTACGACGTCTGCATTGACTCGGCGCTCGAAGACGGGCACCTCAGCTATGGTGAATGCTTTTTGCCCGGACATTCGACGGACGAGGTGTTGATCTCGACGCACGCGTGCCATCCATCGCTTGCGAATGACAATCTTTCTGGCCTGACCGTCGCGACGGCGCTGGCGGAACTGCTCGCCAATCGCGACCGTCGATATTCTTATCGCTTTCTGTTTATTCCCGGAACGATCGGGGCCATTACGTGGCTGGCACGCAACCGCGACAGAGCGGTAAAGATCCGCCACGGTCTGGTGCTCACCGGAATCGGCGACCGGGGCGGATTTCACTACAAGAAGAGCCGGCGCGGCGATGCGGATATCGACCGGGCGGTTGAGCACGTTCTGCGCCACTGCGGAGAACCGTCGGAGGTCCTCGAGTTCTCGCCTTACGGCTACGACGAACGCCAATATTGTTCTCCCGGGTTCAATCTGCCGCTCGGTTGTCTGATGCGAAGCGTATGGGGCACGTTCCCCGAGTATCACACGTCGGCAGACAACCTCGACTTCATTCGACCTGTGAGCCTTGCTGGATCTCTGGGGGTTTGTGCAGGCATCGTCGACGTGCTGGAGAACAACCGCATCTATCGGAACCTGAGCCCGTACTGTGAGCCGCAACTGGGCAAGCGAGGCCTCTATCGGTCTACCGGAGGCGAAGGCATCGCGTCTGAAATCAACGCCCGACTGTGGGTGCTGAATCTCAGCGACGGTACGAATACGCTTCTGGACATCGCTCAGCGGTCGGGTCTGCCGTTTGCCGCCATCAAGGATGCAGCTGAAGTCCTGATGCAGAGTGAGTTGCTGGCGGTGGCCGATAACACGAAGACCGCAGCGGCTTCACCCGATTCCAAGTCAAAAAAGCGCAGGCGGACGCCCGTCGCCTAGCCACACATGACAACGACACTCACAGCTCCGATACCCTCGGCTGGGACGGCAGCGGCGCCGCGCAAGAGGTCTTTCTACCGGCCTGAGCTGGACGTGCTCAGGTTTTTCGCCTTCTTCGCAGTTTTTCTCTATCACTTCATTCGTCCGACGGAACTATATGTGCGGCATGGAATCCCACGAGCGGTTGCTGCCTTCGGCAACGGCCTGATTGAGGGTGGAGTGTTCGGCGTCGACCTGTTCTTTGTTCTGAGCGCATATCTGATCACCGAGTTGTTGCTGCGGGAAAAAGAGGAGTGCGGATCGCTGGATGTGCGCGGGTTTTATCTACGCCGCATCCTGCGCATCTGGCCGCTGTATTTCTTTTACATCGGACTGGCGCTCCTGCCGATCTTCAATCAGAGCCACGCCTTTACCTGGCGCCATGCCGCTGCCTTCGTGTTTCTGGCAGGGAACTGGAGCATCATTGCGTGGGGTTGGCCGCTACCGTCCATTGTAGGGCCCCTGTGGACGGTCTCGATTGAAGAACAGTTTTATTTGCTGTGGCCGCCCATCGTGCGCAAATTGTCCCGCGAGAGAATCGTGTGGGCTGCCGCGGTGATGCTCGTCATTTCGAATCTCACTCGCGTGTCAATGGTCGCGATCCACGGCGGCATGAATTCGGTGTGGTGCAATACTCTTGGCCGGCTGGACCCGATCGTTGCCGGAATCCTCATGGCTGCTTTTTTGCGCGGACGAATCCCTAGGTTCAGCCTGCCTGTGCGGCTGGCAATGATCTGCTGCGGAATCGCGCCACTCGCGGTGGTAGCGAACTATTGGCACATTCATGAGCCGCAGAAACTGGAATGGATTCCCACGCTGGTCGGATTCCCCGTCGTGGCCGTGAGTTGTGCGCTGATCGTTGTGGCGACTTTGGGGATTCCGCTGCGTTTCCCGCGCTGGCTCGTCTATCTGGGAAAGATTTCGTACGGTCTCTACGTTTATCATGCGCTGGGGAACGTCTTGTCTGACCGGATCATCCCGGTGCATAACAGCTTCCTGCAACTGGCGTTCCGGCCGGTTTCCGCGCTGGCGATCACCATTGCCCTGGCGGCCACATCGTATGCATTTCTGGAGAAGCCCTTTCTCAGGTTGAAACAGCGATTTGCACACATTGATTCCAGGCCAGTCTGAACCGTGCTTAAAGCCTGGCGGGCACCAAGGTAACCATTTGCCAGGTTACTCACTGATACGGATGGGCCATTGCGGCGACCTCTGGCTTCGCATGAGTATAGTATTCAGAAGTTTGCAGCTCGGGACGTTGTCTCCCGGTTCTCGAATTGGCACATCTTTGTGGGAGTATGAGGCGCAAAGCGCGTCTGGCTGCGGTTGACTGTTTCGCTAGTCAAGATCGAAATCCTAACTCATTGTTAGTCCAACCAGCTTTAACATGGGAGTCGCATGAAAGTACTCGTTACCGGCCATAAAGGCTACATTGGTGCGGTCGCCGTCCCGGTTCTGCAAGCCGGAGGCCACGAAGTCGTCGGCCTCGATGTGGATCTGTTCAGTGGGTGCGATTTTGCAGGCGCGCCCGCCGGAATTCCCGCAATCTCCAAAGACCTGCGTGATATCGAGAAGAAAGATCTTGAAGGTCTGGACGGCATTATTCACTTTGCCGCACTTTCCAACGATCCGCTTGGCGATCTCGATCCCGAACTGACGTACGACATCAATCACCGCGCGTCCGTACGGCTGGCCCAAGTCGCCAGGGCCGCAGGCGTCAAGCGTTTCGTCTTTTCGTCTTCCTGCAGCACTTACGGTGCGGCCGGCGACGACTTCCTTGACGAAAATGCCGACCTGAACCCAGTTACGCCATACGGCGAATCGAAAGTTCTGGTGGAGCGCGATGTCAGACCTCTGGCTGACGAACACTTCAGTCCGACGTTTATGCGGAATGCTACTGCGTATGGCGCCTCACCGAGGCTGAGGTTGGATATCGTCTTAAACGACCTGGTAGCTTCCGCACTTACCACCGGTTTGGTGTACATCAAGAGCGACGGGACGCCCTGGCGGCCGATTGTGCACATTCGCGACATCATTGCTGCCGCAGTGGCGGCCCTGGAGGCTCCTCGCGAAGCGGTTCACAATCAGGTGTTCAATGTTGGGCTAACGGAGGAAAACTACCGGATCCGCGAACTGGCGGACATCGTGGCTCAAGTTGTTCCGAACTGCCGCGTGGAATATGCACCGGGCGGCGGACCCGACAAGCGCTGCTATCGCGTGAACTGCGACAAGATCCGCAAGGCGCTGCCCGGATTCAAGCCTCAGTGGACGGCACGCAAGGGCGCGCAGGAGCTCTATGACGCGTATCGGGCAGCCGGTCTTCGCGCTGAAGACATGCAGAGCGGCCGATATGTGCGCATTCGTTCGATCCAACGTCTTCTGAAAGCGGGTGCGCTGGACGGCTCGTTGCGATGGAGCCGTCAGCCCGCCGAAACCACCGCGAACGTTTAGCCGACGCCGAGTCCGAGCAGAGGAATGACCACGACGACCACGCCACTTCCAGTTGGAATCGAACCACAGCGCAGTACGGGACGCTGCCGTTTCTGCGCTGCGGAGCTAAGGCAGACCTTTGTCGATCTCGGCCTGTCACCCTTGTGCGAGACCTATCCGGCGGCTGCGGACCTGAACCGAGGAGAAACTTATTATCCGCTTCACGTGTACGTGTGCGAGCAGTGCTGGCTGGTACAGCTTGAGGAGTATGAGAGTGCGGAGAACATTTTCAGCGACTACGCCTACTTCTCGTCGTTTTCGGATTCGTGGCTGGCGCACTGCGAGAAATATTGTGGTGCGATGCAATCGCGGTTTGGTTTGAATGAGCAGAGCTTTGTGGTGGAAGTAGCCAGCAACGATGGATACCTGCTCCAGTATTTCGTAAAGCGCGGCATGCCGGTGCTTGGCATCGAACCGGCCGCGAATGTTGCTAAAGTCGCTGTCGAGCGCGGCGTGCCAACGCTGGTCAAATTCTTCGGCGCACAGCTCGCCCGCGACCTGGCGGCGGAAGGCCGTTGCGCCGATCTCGTGCTGGGGAACAACGTGTTGGCGCAGGTGCCCGATCTGAATGATTTTGTGGAAGGCTTGAAGATCCTGCTCAAGCCCCAAGGCGTGTTGACGCTGGAGTTCCCGCACCTTCTCCAACTCATCGAGCGCAACGAGTTCGATACGATCTACCACGAGCATTTTTCTTATTTTTCGCTGCTGACAACCGCGAAGATCATGGAAGGGCACGGCCTGCGGATCTTCGACGTCGAGGAGCTGAAGTCGCATGGCGGCTCTCTGCGCATTTATGCCTGCCGCGCGGATAGCGCCACGCAGCGTGCCGGACCGAATGTGACAAAAGTTCTGGAAGACGAGGCTCGGGCCCATCTCCATCACATCGGCGGCTATCAAGGATTCGCGGCGCAGGTGCGGGAGGCGAAGTTTGCCTTGGTAGAGTTTCTGCTTCGAGCCGCGCGAGAAGGCAAGAAGGTCGCCGGGTATGGGGCTCCGGGCAAGAGTGCTACGCTGCTGCATTACTGCGGAGTCGGCAAAGATCTGATCGAGTACACGGTCGACCGCAGCCCCTATAAGCAGGGGCGTTTTCTTCCCGGCAATCACATCCCCATCTATCACCCCGACCGGATTGCCGAGACCAAACCGGATTACGTCGTGATCCTCCCCTGGAATTTGAAAGACGAAATTATGCGGCAGCTGCAGTTCATTCGCGAGTGGGGCGGCCGCTTCATAGTGCCGATTCCTGCACTCACGGTGGAATAGCCGTGCCGCGTCGAGGGCGTTTATGAACATCTACGTCGATTCGCGAGTGACAGACGACGCGCGCCGCGCGGAATTATACCGGGGCGCAATCTTTGTGCAATCACCGAGTTCGAACGCGCTGCAGCTCTGTCAGCTTGCGCAGGAGATGATCGAGGAAGCATTTCGCCCGATCGACCCGATGAAGGTCCACGAGGAACTGACTGCTGAAGAGTGTGCCAAGATTCTCGGCGTCTTGAAGCCGAAATTCATCCATCATCCCTCGTCGAAACAGTACATTCAGGGGGTACTCACGGAAATCGGGTGCGATCTTTCGCAGACCTATTTCGACGTTCCCCGCATGCGGACGGCATTCCCCGGCGACTATCTGAAGTCCGGCATCGCGTATGCATTCCATCCTCACCGCGACACCTGGTATTCGGCGCCGATGTGCCAGATCAACTGGTGGATGCCGATTTACGAACTCAATGGTGAGAACTGCATGGCGATCCATCCGCATTATTTTGACCGAGCAATCAAGAACGGATCGCGCGACTACAACTATCACAAGTGGAATCTCGAGAGCCGTCAGAACGCTACCAGACATGTGAAGACCGACACGCGCGTGCAGCCGAAGCCGGAAGAACCGGTGGAACTGGATCCCCAGGTTCGCCTGGTGTGTCCAGTGGGTGGGGCGTATCTGTTTTCCGCGGCCAATCTGCATTCCACGGTGCCGAACACTTCGAAGGCGCCGCGCTACAGCATCGATTTCCGCACCGTGCATCTGGCGGATGTTGTCAGCCGCGTGGGTGCGCCGAACATTGATTCCGAATGCACCGGCACGACGATGGGCGATTATCTGCGAGGCACGGATCTCTCGCACTTGCCGGAGGAAGCCATCGCTCAATATCAGGACGGTACGGAACTGATCTATGCGAAGGCCTAGAACCAAGAGCGCTGGAATGAACTTGGAAAGGAGGGCCAGCCTATGAAAGTGGTGCTATTTTGCGGCGGCGCAGGAATGAGACTGCGCGGTTACTCCGAGGATGTGCCAAAACCGATGGTGACCATCGGCGCGCGGCCGGTCCTATGGCACGTCATGAAATATTACGCGCACTATGGGCACAAGGATTTCGTGCTCTGCCTGGGATACAAGGGCAACGTCATCAAGAACTATTTTCTGGAGTATGAAGAATCGGTGTCGAACGATTTCGTGTTTTCCCAGGGCGGGCGCAAGCTCGAATTCATGCAACGCGATATCGATGATTGGAAGATTACCTTCGTCGACACGGGGCAGAAATCGACCATCGGCGACCGTCTGCGTCTGATCGAACCGCACGTGAAAGACGAGGAGATTTTCCTCGCGAACTATAGCGACGGTCTGACCAACTATCCTCTTCCCAAATTGCTTGAAGATTTCAAGCGGCGCGATGGCTACGCGACATTTCTTTCGGTTCAGCCGCGTACTAGTAGCCTTGACACCGTCCAGGTCAATGCCGATGGAGCTGTGGAAGCCATCCGCTGCATGAAAGACTCGAATGTCTGGGTGAACGGGGGATACTTCGTCCTGCGCAACGAGGTTTTTCGCTATTTGAAACCGGGCGAAGAGTTCGTCTACGAGCCGATGCAGCGCATGATCGCGGAAGGCCGCGTGTGGTCTCAGCGGTATCAGGGATTCTGGCAATGCATGGACACTTTCAAGGACAAACAGATTCTCGATGAGCTGGAAGCATCCGGGGCGGCGCCGTGGTGCGTGTGGAAGAACGGCAATCACGCGAACGGAGTGACGGCGTGATCCGGTTGGATCTTGCGGCTCAAGGCAAAGATCCGCTCGAGATTCTCTGCCTGGGCGCTCATTCCGACGATATCGAGATCGGGTGCGGCGGGACACTCCTGCAGTTGCAGAAGCCCGGCCGAAGGCTGAGGTTTCACTGGGTTGTTTTCAGTGCTGCCGGAGCGCGCGGAATGGAGGCGAGGAAAGCCGCTGAGCTGTTTGCAGATGGGAGCGAAACCCGAGTCGTGCTCAAAGAGTTCCGTGACGGATTTCTGCCGTACACCGGGGGGCAGGTGAAGGACTTCTTTGAGGAACTGAAGGGGCAGGTAGATCCAGACCTGATTTTCACGCACTGGAGCAGCGATGCTCACCAGGATCACCGCCTCATTTCCGAACTGACTTGGAACACATTCCGGAATCACCTTATTCTCGAATATGAGATTCCGAAATATGACGGCGACCTCGGCCGACCTAATGTCTTTTCCGCCTTGGAGCCATCAATCCCCGGCGAAAAGGTCGACCGTCTTTTCGCAGCCTTTAAATCGCAATGCGAGAAACCGTGGTTCGACCGAGAAACGTTTTTTGGTCTGATGCGTATTCGGGGCATGGAGGCGAATTCTCCGAGCGGGTACGCAGAGGCCTTCTATGCGCGCAAACTGCTTCTTGGGAGTTTGCTGGGTTGAGAGATTGAGATGACGACTGTTCACAATCCGTCCGCCACCACACTGAATTCTGGTACGCAGGACTTCTCCAAATCGCGAGCTCTGCAGCAAAGGGCTCACAATCTGATTCCCGGAGGCTCCCATACTTATGCCAAGGGAGATGACCAGTTTCCCGAGCAGGCGGCCGGGTTCATGGTGCGCGGCAAAGGTTGTCATGTCTGGGACGTAGACGGTAACGAGTTCATTGAATACGGGATGGGACTGCGGTCGGTCACGCTGGGACACGCATTTGAGCCGGTGGTGGAAGCGGCTTACCGACAAATGCAACTTGGAGCAAACTTCAGCCGTCCGGCGAAGATCGAGGTGGACCTGGCCGAAGCCATGCTGGAAATCATCGACGGCGCAGGCATGGTCAAGTTTGCCAAGAACGGCTCTGACGTCACGACTGCCGCTGTCAAATTGGCACGCGCTTACACCGGCAGAGATCTTGTCGTAATCTGCGGCGACCAGCCGTTCTTCTCGACCGACGATTGGTTCATCGGAACAACCGAGATGAATGCCGGTATCCCGCACGCGATTTCAGACATGACCCTGAAGTTTCACTACAACGATCTTGCCAGCTTGAGCGCACTGTTCGACGAGCATCCGAATCGAATTGCCTGCGTATTGTTTGAGGCGGAAGCCATGACGCCGCCTGAGCCCGGGTTTCTGCAGGGGGTGAAAGACCTTTGCGAGAGCCGCGGAGCCTTGCTGATTTTTGACGAAATGATTACCGGTTTCCGCTGGCATCTGGGCGGAGCGCAGAAGTTTCACGGAATTACGCCGCACCTGTCAACTTTCGGTAAAGCGATGGGAAACGGATTTGCGATCTCCGCGCTGCTGGGCAAGCGCGAGATCATGAAGTTGGGAGGCCTGGATCACAACCAACCCAGAGTCTTTCTGCTCTCGACCACGCATGGTGCCGAAACGCACGCCCTGGCTGCGGCGCTGGAAACGATCAGGATGTACCGCGAGAAAACTGTTGTCGAGCATTTGTGGGAGCGCGGGAAACATCTTCGCGCCGGGATCATCTCGGCCGCCGAGCGACAAGGGGTGAGCCAGTATTTCCAGGTTTTGGGACGTCCTTGCAATCTCGTCTATTCGACGCGGGACCTCGAAGGCCGGCCGTCTCAGGATTTTCGCACCCTATTTCTGCAGGAATTGCTTCGCAGAGGCGTAATTGCGCCTTCCTTCGTGGTCAGTTACTCTCATTCGCCCGCGGACATCGAAGCGACAATCGATGCCGTCGAAGAGGCATTGGCCGTATACGCCAAAGCCCTGGAAGAGGGCGTTGCCAAGTATCTGGTTGGGCGCCCGGTAAAGCCGGTAAATCGGCGATTCAGTTGAACGGGAGCGATCGTCAGGCATCCGTTGATATGGTGAAACTATCCACATTCGTCGACCCATCGCGGGAGATGGACGAGAGCGCATGGTGGGATTTCTGGAACAAGTCCTATCGTGCCGAGGACAATCGCGATGCCACATCCACGGAATTGTTCGCACACGTCGTGAACGTGCTCGCTGCTATTTCGCCGCAGCCGGCTCGGATTTTAGAAGTGGCCTGTGGAACCGGAACCCTCTCTCGACAATTGTCCTTTTCGAGTTATCACGGTTTGGATATCTCTCCGGCGGCGATCGAAATTGCCCAACTGAAAGCTGGGGATGTTGCGATCCGCTCAATTGCCGAGAGGCCCACCTACGAAGCGGCGGACTTTCATGATTGGGCCCTGCCGCCAGAACCCTTCGACATCGGGCTTTGCGTGGACGCGATCTCGTGCTTCCGTGATCAGGCATTCGTGCTGAAGAAAATGGCTCAGAGCGTTCGTTCCGGAGGCCGCGTGGTCTTGACCTCAGTCAATCCGTTTGTCTACAACCGGATTCGCCGTGTGGGTGGGGTGAAGCTGCAAAATGGCCCGGTAAGTCATTGGCTCTCAGGGCGCGAACTGCACTCACTAATAATGCAAGCGGGTCTTTTCCTGGAGAGTTCGTACACGATCATGCCGCGAGGGAACATGGGCATCTTAAGGGTACTGAATGCTCGGCGGCTCAATCTGCTCCTCGGGCAGCAGGGTAGCGAACTCTTCAGAGGTTGGAAGGAGCGCGTCGGACTAGGCCAATACAGGGTAGTTGTCGCTAGAAAGGGATGAAGCGATTCTCGTCGGGCTGGTATTTATGCGTTCTTTGTTCCTACCCTGAGCTGTGATTCACATTTGTGTCCATGGGAGAAGCGTCCAATGCAAACCTGACGATGCCGGCAGGCTCACAGATGAGCCAGGCCGAGCAAGCTCTTGCCGGCGTTGTCGAAGCATCCGAGTTCAAACGAAAATCCGTTCGAGGCGGCGCCGCAGCTGTAATGAGCCAGGCAGGCGGGATGGTGCTGCAGATCGTTACGACGATCGTGCTGGCACGCCTGCTATCGCCTACCGACTACGGATTGCAGGCCATGGTCGTTACCTTCACCAGTTTCTTCAGCCTGTTCCGGGATGCTGGTCTGAGTGTAGCCGCAGTCCAACGGGAGAAGTTGACGCACGAGCAGATCTCGACCCTGTTCTGGATCAACGTCGGTCTCGGCACATTCCTGATGGTCGCAGTGGCCGCAGCTGCTCCACTGCTGGTGGATTTCTACAAACAACCCGAGCTGTTCGGAATCACGATCGCATCCTCGACGATTTTTCTCCTCAACAGCCTTGCCGTACAGCACCGGGCTCTGCTTGACCGCTCGATGCGGTTCACCACCGGGGCGACCATCGACATAGTGTCTTCGATCGTCGGCACGATTGTCGCTATCGGCCTGGCCGCGATGGGCTTCGGTTACTGGTCGCTGATCATTCAAACCATCAGCCTGTATGTAGTTGGGACCGTGGCGGCTTGGATCGTCATGCCCTGGAGGCCGGGCCGGCCTCGCTGGACCCCGGAACTTCGATCGATGGTGCGCTTCGGCGGCACGGTGACGCTGAACAGCGTGGTGGTCTACATCGCCTACAATACAGAAAAGATTCTGCTCGGCCGCTTTTGGGGGCCGGCATCGTTAGGGCTCTACGGTCGCGCATACCAGCTCGGCAATCTGCCCGTTCAGCAACTGACGACGTCGGCAGGGACGGTAGCGTTTCCCATGCTGTCGAGGTTGCAGAGCGACGCCCCGCGCCTGCGCCGGTCGTATTTGAAGTCGCACTCTCTCTTAGTTTCCTTGACGATTCCGGTCGTTATCTGCTGCGCTCTCTTCACCGAGGAAATCGTGAGCGTCGTGCTCGGGCCCAAGTGGAATGGCACGGCGCCGATACTCCGTCTTCTTTCGCCCGCTATCTTGATCTTCGCGCTGATGAATCCGCTTTCCTGGCTTCTGCGTGCGATTGGCCTTGTCGAACGCAGCTTGAAAATTGCGCTGTTTATCGCTCCAGTGGTCATCCTCGGCGTTCTTGCCGGACTACGACACGGACCGACCGGGGTGGCCATGGGCTATTCGGCCGCCATGATTGTGCTGGTCGTCCCGTTGGTGGCTTGGGCGAAGCACGGCACAGGGATCACCACCGCCGACTACCTGGATTGCATCAAGCGTCCTTTACTGGCCGGGGTGGCCGGCGGCGCCGCAGGTTGGGTGTTCCACTCCATGGTCCACGGTTCGATGGGAACGCTGCTGCTGCTCGTTACCGAGGTCGCAATCTCCTTCGGCGTTTATATGCTCCTGCTACTCTTCGTCATGGGCCAGAAGGATCTCTATCTTGATTTGCTGGGGCAGATTTTTCGACGCAGCGAGACTGCGCCGCAACCGAGTAGCTGAAATATGATTTTCGAGAAGACAAGTTTGCGAGTCGGCGACTGGGTTGAGGTCCGCACTACGGAGGAAATTCTTCGGACACTCGATGCCGACGGTCGCCTTGAGGGCATGCCCTTCATGCCCGAGATGTTTGCCTTCTGCGGCAAGCAGTTCCAGGTCTACAAAAGCGCGCACAAGACCTGCGACACGGTATTTCCCGTGCGCGGGCGCCGTGTTTCCAACGCGGTTCATCTTCAGACCCGGTGCGACGGATCTTTCCACGGCGGCTGCGATGCGGGTTGTCTGCTCTTCTGGAAGCTGGATTGGCTCAAGCCGATAAGCAAACACAAGGACGCTGCTACGTCTCCAGTAGCCCTGTCGGGCGCTGCAATCTCGGAGAAGGATCTGCAGGCTCGAACCCAAACCACCGATCCGCAAAGCGGTCTTCCAAAGTATGTCTGCCAGGCGACGCAGTTGCCCTATGCGACGAGCAATCTGGAGTGGTGGGAGCTGCGCCAATATATCGAAGACTATGTCTCCGGCAATGTCGGGATCGGAAGAATCATCAGCGGCGCCATCTATATGGCGATGTACCGGTTGACTCGGGCCGGCATCGGCGCAGGCAGGCCGATTCGATGGTGTTACGACAAGTTCCACTCCCTGTGGAGAGGCTCGCCCTTCCCGCGTCGTAGCGGGACGGTGCCGGACGGCGTTACTACTCCCGTCGCAACCCTGAACCTCAAGGCGGGGGAACTGGTCAGGATCAAGCCCTATAACGAGATTCTCTCCACGCTCAACGAAAGCAATCGAAATCGCGGTCTGTACTTCGATGCCGAAGAGGTTCCTTATTGCGGGAAAACCTACCGCGTTTTGAAGCGCGTCGAGAGGATCATCAACGAAAGAACCGGCGTGATTCAGGAGATGAAGACGCCGTGCGTCATACTGGACTCGGTCATCTGCGAGTCCCGCTACAGTGAGTGCCGGATGTTTTGCCCCAGAAGTATCTATCCTTATTGGCGAGAGATATGGCTGGAGAGAGTCGGCAGAGAAGATCGCAGCGCGGCAGAGGAAGAGCCCGGCCAGGGTGAGACTGCGAGAGCTGAGGAGCCGATCTCTCTGACCGCCACGCGAGGACTGGGCGAGGAGACCAATGAATCAGCCATTGGTTAGCGTTGTCACACCGTTTCACAACACAGCGAAATACCTCGCTCAATGTATTGAAAGTGTGTTGACTCAGAGCTACTCGAATTTCGAGTACATTCTGGTAGATAACTGCAGCACGGATGGATCGGGAGATATCGCCGAAGCCTATGCAAGCCGTGATTCGCGCATCCGGTTTCTTCGCCGCGACACATTGCTCTCCCAGGTGCAAAACTACAATGCAGCCCTGGCCCAGATCTCACCGGAGAGCGAGTATTGCAAGATCGTGCAGGCGGACGATTTTGTATTCCCGGATTGCCTGAAACTGATGGTCGAAGCCTTTCAACAATCGGACTCGATTGGACTGGTCGGGGCCTTCGATCTGAAGGGAAACGTCGTGCGGGGTTCCGGTATTCCTTTCCGTAAAGGCCCTTTCACGGGAGCAGAAGTGGCTGGCCTGTATTTGCGAGACGGGGTGTTCGTTTTCGGTTCGCCGACTTCTGTCATGTACCGCTCGTCACTTATCCGGGGACCGCTGCCTTTCTACGATGAATCCTGCCTACACGAGGACACCGAAAAATGTATGCAGATCATGGAGCACTGGGATTTCGGCTTCGCATATCAAGTGCTCGCCTACCTTCGTATGGATGACAACTCGATTTCCGGCTCGGTCAAAAATTTGCATCCCCAAACCTTGGACCGTTACATCGTCGTGCAACGCTATGCGCCGGTGTTTCTCAACCCCGCGGAAGCGATGTCGCTGAAGCGCGCGAGCAAACGTGAATACTATGCGGAACTGGCGCACGCGCTACTGCGTTTTCGAGGGAAGCCGTTCTGGCGCTACCATGCCGAGGGCTTGGCAAGAATCGGTGAACGAATCGACTGGCCTTATTTGCTGATAACGGCGGCTGGAACGGTAGTCTCAATGGCCGTAAATCCAGGTCACACAATTCGACGACTATTCCGTTACCTCAGGCGCAAAGCTGGCGCTGTGACGGCGAACCTGCCCGACGATGCCGGCCATGTTCATCGTCTTAGCTTCTGAGCGCCTGATTGGTGCAACAGGGCCCAGTTGTGTCCAGTGCAATGAACGAACCTCTGGTGTCGGTCGGGATGGCGGTTTGCAATGTCGAGAGATTTCTGCCTGAGGCCATCGAAAGTGTGCTGGCGCAGACGCTTTCAGATTTCGAGCTGATCGTAGTGGATTTCGGCTCGACTGATCGCAGCAAGGAAATTGCCCAGGCTTTCGCCGCCAAGGATTCCAGAGTCAGAGTACATCAAGTTTCTCCCTGTGGCTTGCCTGAGGCGCGGAATGCAGCCTTCCGTCTGGCAAGGGGACGATTCTTCGCAGTCATGGATGCCGACGACGTTTGTCTCCCTCAGCGGCTTCAAAGAGAAGTTGAATTCATGGAAGCGCATCCGGAGATTGGCCTGCTCGGGGGGGCTACCGACTGGATCGATGCGCAAGGCAGATCGTTAGGAGTGCGGAGCTTTCCCACGGAGGATCGCGAAATAAGATCCGAACTCACGTCTCGGTTTCCGTTCTGCCACCCGACCATCCTCCTGCGGCGCGCCACCTTTGAAGCTATAGGAGGATACCGCAAGGCTTTTGTCTGTGGCCATGACTACGATCTCGGCGCACGTATCGCGGAAAAATCTCGATGCGCCAACCTTGATCAGGTCGTGCTTCAATACCGGATTCACCCTCACCAGATATCACTGCAGAGACAACGGCAACAGACACTCAGCAAGCTGGCGACCCAAGCCGCTGCTGAGCGAAGGGCCGGCGGACTCGCTGATGGACTTGATCTCGTAGACCAGATAACCCCGAGTGTCCTCGACCAACTGGGGGTGCCCAAGGATCGCGTTAGGAGCACTCTTGCCGCGGATCGACGCAATTGGATTCGGAGCATGGCGGCGGCAGGCGAATACTCGGCAGCTCTCGAGACTGCGTCTGATCTATTGCGCGATCATGATGGGGTGGAGACTTGGCAGATTGCGGATCTGCGCCTCACGATGGCCCGCCTCTACTGGAAGCAGGGCCGATTTTTTCAGTCGGTTGTTTCGGCAGTTGCCGCCGTTGCGGAGCGGCCCCTGATTCTCGGCCGGCCCTTGAAGGGACTGTGGCCGCGAGCCAAAGCTGGCCAAAACTGAATGGACATCACTGTCATCCTCTGCACGTACAACCGCTGTGAGTCACTGGCGCGAGCGCTTGAGAGCGTTGCGGCCCAGAGAATGCCAGAATCGACGATCTGGGAAGTCCTGGTTGTCGATAACAACTCGGGAGATCGTACCCCCGAGGTCGTCGAGCAAGCCTGCCAACAGTATCCAGGGCGATTTTGCTATACATTCGAACCCAAGCCAGGAAAATCCAACGCGCTGAACACCGGGATTGCACAGACCTCCAGCGATATATTGGCTTTCATGGACGATGACGTCGTCGTTCAGCCGGACTGGCTGCAGAATCTGACCTCTGGGCTGGGCGACGCGAAATGGGCTGGTGCTGGCGGTCGCATTCTTCCCGCATGGACTAGCGCTCCCCCTGCCTGGCTGCCACGGCGAGACCGCTACGCGCTCGCCCCATTGGCCGCTTTCGATCCGAGATTGGAGGCCGGCGACCTCGACGAACCGCCTTTCGGAACGAATATGGCTTTTCGGCGCTCGATGTTCACGAAATACGGCGGCTTCCGGACCGATCTTGGACCTCGCCCAAATAGCGAGATCCGCAACGAAGATACCGAGTTCGGACAGCGCCTGCTGAATGCTGGGGAACGGCTGAAGTACGAGCCTTTAGCGGTCGTTTATCACTCGGTGTCACCACAGCGGCTGCAACGGTCCTATTTCATGCGCTGGTGGCTCGACAAGGGCCGCGCCGACTTTCGGGAACATGGTTTTCCAAACGCGAAGTGGTCTGTCTTCGGCATTCCATTGGCCGAACTTCGCCGGCTGACAATGGCAGCGTTACGCTGGATCCCCACCATCGAACCATCCCTGCGATTTGAGCGGAAACTCAAGCTCTGTGGCAAGTTCGGCGAGATCTTGGAATGTCGTCGGAGTCCTGGTGGTCACGACCTTCAGACGCTCCGTGAGTAAAATGAGCCTTCTTTGCTCCGATTCGACCAGTTGCACTCTAATGGCGATGCGGCACAAGATTCGCGACCATGCCTAGGCAACGAACTAGTGTTCGCCGGCTAACCCTAGCCCTGTTAGGGGTAGCGCTGCTGGGTCTGGCCTTGGGAGTCCTCCACTTCCGGGGGAAAGAAGTAGCGCAAGCGCGGACGCCCGGGACCGTGGCGGCGGATGGTGACACACCCACGCCGGCTCCTGACTCCGGAGCGACGACCAAGGTGCCGGGCCAACTCATGACCCTCGACCCGACACGCCGTTTTCTCATCAATTCCTTCACAACTAAACCAGTGTTCATTACCGGCGAAGACGCCTGGTCGCTTGAGGTGCAGCTTTCGGATGACGACATCCGATCGTATCTCGCCGATCGCGCGACTCGAGGCTTCAACGCGATCTGGGTCGGGCTCGCGGATAACACGTACTCCAATCACCCGCCCCTTGATTTCTATGGCAACCGGCCGTTTAATGGCCCGGACTTTACGAATGAGAATCCAGCATACTGGAGCCGAGTCGATCGCACTCTCTCGTGGGCTGCGGAAAAAGGCATCACGGTCTTCGCCAGCCCCGCATTTGTCGGTTACGGGTGCAAGGGTGGCTATTGTGAGAGCTACCACCGCAGTTCCACTGATGTCTTGTCGCAATATGGCCGGTTTCTGGGCTCGCGCTACAAGAAGTTCTCGAACATTGTATGGCTGATCGGTGGCGACGCTGATCCGAATGACGCCGACTTGCGGGCGAAGCTAGCTGCACTGGCGAAGGGCATTCGATCAGCGGACCCATCCCACCTGATGACCACGGAAAGCTATCGCGGAACTTCCTCGGACGACGCGTGGGGGCGGGCTCGATGGATGGATCTTGACGCCCTGTACGTCAAGCCCGAAGATATTCCCGCGAAAGCCAACGCCGACTACAGGCGAGACATCCATCCCCTTCTGATGTTCGAAGACTGGTACGAGGGCGGAAATTCCCTGACCGAACGCGAAGTCAGAGAAGAGGGGTACTCCGCTGTCTTGAATGGATGCATACTAGGTCGCTTCTTCGGGAACTATGCAATCTGGGATTTTAGTTGGTCGGGAGCGACCAACGATCCGTGGCACAGCCAACTGAATTCAGAAGGCTCGATTGGCCAAGCGTGGTTGGGGAAGCTCTTCCGCTCGCGCGAGCATTGGAAACTAGTTCCTGACATTGAACACAGAGTGGTGACAGCCGGCTACGACTCACGGCCTTTTTTGAGCGCGACAAAGGAATCCTTGCGCAGCTTGCTTCGAAACCAGCCTTATCGTTTAGATATCTCATCCGCCGTCGCGGCGCGCACTTCCGACGGGCAAAGCATCATCGCGTATGTTCCGCGCGGAAATGCAGCCACGATCACGATTGCGATGGGCAGTATCATCGATGCGGGATCATGGGCGAAGGGCTGGTGGTTCAATCCACGGGATGGATCGAGCAAACTGATCGGCGTTTTCGCGAAGCAAGGGAGCCGTCAATTCACGCCACCTGACGCCAACGACTGGGTTCTTGTGATCGATAGTCAATCGGCCAATCTGCCAGCCCCTGGGACAATCACGTAATGCCTTCTGAAGCATCTCATCAAGCAAACCCGAACCAGGCACGAGGGGCACATTCCCAGGTTTGACGCACTATTCGGCAATCGTATTGTTGGCACTTTTGCTTTGCCTACCATGCCTGGTCAGCGGAGTTCCACGTACGGCGACGCTGTAACGCACATTCAATATCAACATCATTTCAGCGAGCAATTCTGGAAAGGAGACCTATACCCACGCTGGCTCGCCGGTTCGAACAAGGGTTATGGCAGTCCAATATTCCTGGTACAGTACCCAGTTCCATATTGGATAACAGCAGTATTGCGCCCGATCACACGGTTTCGGTCTGATTCGACGCGCGATGCAAGAACGTTAGGGGTTTTCTGCTTTCTGGCGCTGGCCCGGCGCGGGGGTGGCCGCACGTTTTTGGCTGAGCAGACGCTTTCGACCGCTCTCAGCAACGATTGGGGCCATGATATACATCTCGCTTCCATATGTGCTGGCGTATCAGCTTTACCGAAGCGCGGCGATAGGACAAATGGCTGCGGCCGTTTGGATGCCTTTGGCACTGTCGGTCTGCGAATCTCTACGGCTGAGACTTGGATCGATGAGCGCGCTGGGGATAGTGGCGGCACTCTTAGCGATGAGCAACCTGATCACTCTTGCCTTGTTTGCGCCATTAATGATTGGCTATGCAATCTGTAGCACACATCCACAAACCTCAGTTATGAAGTCCGCAATTTCCTTTCTGGGAGCCTCGGCCATTGCTTTCGGCATCGTGGGAATTTACCTGGTCCCACTTCTGCGCTGCAGAGGTCTGTTCGACCTCGGCGCAATGGCGCGTAATGTGGCAGGTATGCGACTGGCAAACAATTTTCTGCTGACGACCGCGTCGAGCTTCCATGGACGACTAATGCCGGGATTGTTCGGGCTTGTGATGCCTATTGCCGGAGGCGTCGGGTACTGCATACTCAGGAGCGACGAGCGAAAAACAGATCGAATATTAATGTTGTTTGCGCTCTGCATTGGCATGCTATCTGTCTTGCCAGACCTGGGCTCGCCCGTCGTTCGGCTAAGCGGGCTGGGGACCCCCGGATGCCAACGCCACTGATCCGTTTTCGGAACAAATGCTTGCCACCAACCTGGCAACATTCGCTCCCGCTGCGTTTGCATACCTGCGAATTGGGAAGGACAACGTGGGCCGGAGAGACCGAGTCCTAGTGATCGCGGCTTGCGTGTCTTTTATCTTTATGCTGCCGGCGAGCGCTTCCTATTTTAGCCACGTCGATTCAGTTTCCGCATCGTTTCGGAGGGATCCTCGCGCTGACAACCGCTGGTCTTGTTGCTGGTGCCCTGGACAGTGGCTCAGGTCAGTCACCGGGCATCAAAAGGATTCTTCCGGTCTGGTCCGTTGCGCTTCTGGCTTTGACCGTCACCGCAGTCGGTATTGTCTCCTGGCGAGTCGACCGCCGATGGAAAGACGGTATCGATTATCGAGCAGTTTATAAGTACGACCGATCTTTGGATACCGACGGCATGTATCGAACATATGTGTCTGCTGCCCAGTTGCCGAGCTTCGCCAAGCTCATCGGAACCACGCCTGACTCCGACAGCGTTGTGTCGACGAGTACGGCTGAAACGGGCGCGGTGCTGAGAAACGGTGACGATAGCTGGTCCATGGTTCGCGAAACGCCCCGGAAAATCGTGGTTTCCTACAATATGATACGAGGAGGGATACTTACCCTCCCGATGTTATATTCGCCGCTCTGGAGGAGCTTCTCAGCAGAACATGAGGGTAACTCCGTCCAGATCACAGGTTCGGACGATGGTCTGGCTCAAATAGGCGTGCCACCGGGGACGGGCAAGATCATTCTGACTTTTGATCTGGGATGGCCAGAAACAGCAGGGAAACTGCTAACGCTCGTATTCCTTGTGGCCGCATGTTGGGGGTGTGCACACGCGGTCTATAAACACTTTCGAGCTCGCAGGCGAGTCCCAGCAGAGGGAGCGACGGCAATTGACGTCTACTAATGAGTGTCAGCCTATTTTAACTTCAAGATGCACTCCGCTGTACCAATAGATCCTCTTAAGGATCGCCATCGGGATGTCGGGAGATACGCGTTTGCCGCGTCAGCCGCACTGGTTATTCTCGTGGCTGTTATGCCGCGTGCTTATCATCTCGGCCAGCGCAGCCTTTGGTTGGATGAGGCAATCGCAGCGAACATCTCCCGCGGCACGCTGGCTCAAACACTGATCTTGACGCGAGCTCTGCACAGCGCACCGATTATTCATCCCTTTATCCTGTGCGCGGTTGAGAAGGCCGCCGTTAGTGCGGTGTCGGTCCGGCTACCTTCACTGATAGCCAGCTTGTTGGCTGTCATCCTGATGCTGTGGATGGCGGCAAGCCGGTTGGTGGACCGCGAGATCGGAGTCCTGGCTGCGCTGATGCTCAGCGTCTCGGCTTCACAGGTTCGCTACGCACAAGAAGTGCGCGAGTATTCATTATCGGTGCTCTACGCGACTGTGCTGCTGTATGCATTTCTTCTACTGGCCGCGAAGCGGCGGGACCGTGGAAGACTGGCCTTCTTCTGCCTCGTGTTGCTCATCGCACCACTCATCCAATATGGCCTGGTTCTCGCGAGTGCCGCCGCTCTCATCAGTCTTCTGCTGCTCGGTCTTTTGAATGGCGACATTGCGGCGGTGATTGAAGAAGTACTCATCTCTTCGTTGTTCCTTGGCCTCGGAAGTCTGGCGTCGTTCTTGTTGACGCTTCGCTTTCAGTGGGGTGAGAAAGCCTGGTATCTGCAAGGGGATTTTCCCGCCGCGGGGTCGAGCATCATCCATTTTGTCGTCTCAAACACGCGAAGAATCCTGAGCTTTCTTTTGCCCGGACGCGCAATTGCTCTAATTGCAGTGGTCGCAATCGGATTCCTTGCATGGAGGCAGGTCAAGCGCCGGCAGGTTGGTCCGCTTGAGATTGCAGGAGCGACATCCGTGCTCGTAGTTCTCGCCTGCGCGCTGCTCAGAGTATATCCATTCGGGCCAATTCGACAGTGCCTCTTTCTTGCGCCTGGCGTTTGCATGCTGGCCGCTGCGGGCCTGATCGAAGTCAAGAATGCATGTGGCAGGCGGGCAAGGATCATTGTCTTCGTTGCCCTCGTTGGAGTGATCGTCGGATCCGGCGCTCTCCAGATCCGCTCTGAAAGGCCGTACGCTGAGATCGAGGATGTCCAGAGCGTCCTGTCGGCGCTTCGGAGTCGGATTGCTCCGACCGATCAGGCTTATGTCTATTCAGGAGCAGTGCCGGCCGTGGATTTCTATACGCAAGGGCGGGACACACGACTGGTTTACGGCGACTTTCATCGCGAATCTCCTACCGGTTATCTGCAAGAGATCCAGGCCGACGTTGGCCCCGCGACCCCGAGACTGTGGATCATCTTCAGTCATGTTTTCGGGAGCGAGGACCAAACGATTCTGCACGATCTGGCGTCCGACTGGAGGATTGAACCCATCATTTCCGCAAAAGGAGCGGCGCTTTACGAGGCTGTGCGGCGCCGAAGTACCGAAGGCAAAATCGCAAGCGCTGCAGATGCTGGAGTTCTCGAAGCGATACCTTCCCCGTCGGTTCCTTCGCTGCAGCCTAAGAATGACAGTTTCCGGGATTGGAGCCTTCGCAACGCGGGCCGACCCGTGCAGTAATTGCTCAACGTCAGAGGAAGTTACGTCCAACCTGTGACCGCATCCACTCAACATTGTGAGGCGATAGTTCTCGGTGGAGGAATCTCGGGCTTGGCTGCCGCGCAAGCGCTCCAGCAGCAGGGACGAGATTTCGTTCTGCTAGAGAGATGTCCCACCCTCGGCGGCCTGACTCGGACCGTTGAAGTGGGCGAGTTCTGCTTCGACTACACAGGGCACTTCCTCCATCTGTGTCGGTATGCAACACCTGAAGATATTCCTTATGCCAACCTGCATAATGCGGAATGGGAGCAGATCGAACGTCGTTCCTGCTGTTTCGTTGCCGGAAAGTTTGTCACCGCACCTATCCAGTACAATCTTGCGCAATTGCCTCCGGATCTGCTTCATGCGTGCGTGGAATCCTATGACAGGCGGCCGAATCTTGCAGATCAGGAGGATGCCTCGTTCCGCAATTACATGGTGAGTGGATTTGGGCAAGTGTTGGCAGACGCGTTTCTCATTCCGCAGAACGAGAAGACCATGGCAATTTCGCTGGACCGACTCTCGAAGCATGCAGTCCGGCGTTTCTTCCCGGCGCCGAACGAGGAGTTAGTACGGCAGGGAATGAGCACGACACAGACCTCACGTGCAAGCAGTTACAACTCGCGCTTTTGGTATCCCAAAAACGGAGGTATCGGAAAACTGGTACAGGGACTCCGAATGGGGCTCGACCACTGCATGCTCAACCAGGATGTAACGGCCATCGATCTCAACCGTAAGGAACTCAAGACGGCAACCGGTCGCACACTCTCTTGGGACGAATTATTCTGCAGCATTCCTCTTAAGACATTCTGCGAGATGACAGCAGAATCGTATCTCACGGCCGCAGCCCAGGAACTGTCACACAGCTCGACGGTGAGCTTTAACATTGGCATGCGGGGTTCGGTGCCGCAGGAATTCTCCAATATCCACTGGATTTACGTTCCCGACCGATCGGTTCCCTTCTATCGAGTAGGGTTCTACTCGAACATCGGTCCAGGGATATGCACGCCTGGCCACAACGCACTCTATGTTGAAGTTGGGTTGCCTTCTCATGAAGTGAATCGTGTCGACCTCGTCAACGATTTGCAGCCAAGGGTGATTCGCTCTTTAGAAGAGCTTGGCTGGGTGAGAAGCAGCGAAATCACCTGCGTGGTCGTTCACGTCATGCGTCATGCGTATGTTCACCACACGCCGGAGCGGGATCGAGTGCTGAGCGGGGTTTTCGCACGCCTTAAAGAGACATCTGTGTTTCCCATTGGACGTTATGGACTGTGGGACTACACAAGCATGGAAGACTCGATGGAGTCCGCAAGAGCCGCTGTTATTGGGTGAGATGAATGCGATATTCCGTAATTATCCCCGCCCACAATGAAGGGGCGCACATCGAGGGCCAGGTCTCGCGCTTCATTACGAACCTTCCATCTGAAGTTTCTGAGTTCCTGCAGGAGGTGATCATCGTCGAGAATGGTTCGACTGACGATTCTCTTGCGGTGTGCCGCCAACTGGAGCAGCGCTTTCCCCATCTCGTGCGGACATGTACACTGGCGCGAGGAAGCTATGGTGAGGCGATCAAGCTGGGCATGCTAGAGAGTAATGGAACTCACCTCTCGATCCTCGAGTGCGACTTCCTCGATGCTGCCTTCGTTGCTAAGTCCATCCAGATGTTTCGTTCAAGCGATGTTGCATTAATTGTTGGATCGAAAAGGCATCCCCAGTCAAGAGACCTCCGGCCCTTTAAACGCCGTGCTCTGACGGCGATCTATAACCTGATTGCACTACGGATGTTCACCGGCTATCCAGGTACGGACACTCACGGATTGAAGAGCCTCAAGACAGATTGTGCCAGGAAACTCTGTGAAGCAGCGATTACGACGGACGAGGTTCTTCAGACGGAAATCGTACTGCTAGCCTGGAAGATGGGACTCAAGATTGAAGAGATCCCGGTATCGATTCACGAACTTCGAGCCGCTCCCGTGACCATCTTTCGCAGAGTGCCAAAGGTCCTGCGTACGGTTCAGGATCTTAGGCGCTCACTTCGACGATTTGCCCCGCAGGGCCAATGATAGGGCGCGTATCTTTCTGCCAGGGAACTCATTGGGCTGCAGGGCGGGTCTCACATAGGCGGGTCTGATGGCTGAGCTTCCCGAAAACGGGCGTTACTCCAAGGTAATTTGACTGCAGTCACCCCCATTGGCGATCTTTAAAGGCGCCTGCGTTTTTACTTTTAACGGCTGATGGAATTACTTCTCAATCTCGTATGGCTGATGCTGGCCGTGCCGGCACTGATACTATGCTGGCGCGCGCCTGTTTCCGTCCGCGGATCGCGGCTGCGGCCATACCTGTTCCTGTCAGTCCTCACGATCTCCCTCCTGGCTTTGTTGTTTCCGGTAGTATCCGTCTCCGACGACCTGAACGCGATGCGGGTCGAACTCGAGGAGTCAGGGCCGGCCGGGAGCCTTCTGAGGTCAGCCACATCCCGTCCTCCTGCGTCTCATCGCCATGCCAATTCCACAATGGCAGCGGTGCGCACAGCTTCGCCGCATCCGGAAAACCAGGTCTGCGGAGAAGTCTCACCTTACACGCCGTTTGTTTTTGAGCACGTTCTCTCCAGCGATGCTGGGGAACGTGCCCCTCCTGCGTCTTAAGTCCAGTATTTTCACGCGCCGCAACCGTCAAGCTATGTCCTTGGCGAGTTGCGCAGGACTTTCTTTGTCGGGGGCCTTCGCCCTTGGCATTGGCGGTTCGTCCTTGACGGCCCGTCAGCTAGACCCGGGAGCTCCCAATGCCAATTCCCCTTGAGACGGAAGAACCGCATTTCCGCGAACAAAACGGATACCTGACGCCGCATGCGTCGGCTTCAGACTTTGGATCCTCAAAGAGAGCGGTAAGACGAAGTGCGTTGCACCATGCGTTGCTCCGGAGCGGAATCTGTCAAGTCCGGGAGCTCGCGGAGTGGGCTCGATGCAAGACAGTTGTCATGCCGAAGGCCTCAGACCTTCGGGCGATTCTGGCCACTCTTGACGATCGCTCCGAACAAAGGGACGCCGAAAGTGATGATGAGTCACCGATTTTCCTCCTGGCCACCGGCTGGAGAACAGGTTCGACGCTGCTGCAGCGCATTCTTGTGACTGATCCACGCGTCTTGCTGTGGGGCGAGCCCTTCGGCGAAATGGCTCTGCTTTCGGCGCTGTCGGAGATTCTGACGCGTCTCTCCACATTCCCTAATCTCAAACGTCATTTTGCCGGCACCGCGCTGGTTTCGTCGCCAGAGACTTCCAAGAGGATGGTGAAGTCTTGGATCGCTACTCTGTATCCGACCGGCGATAGCCTGCGTGCGTCGCTTCGCGCCTTAGTAGACGAGTGGCTCAAGAGGCCTGCCGTTGATCGGGGTTTTTCGCGCTGGGGATTCAAAGAAGTGAGGCTCGGAGCCACCGAAGCGACCTTGCTTCGCTGGCTCTATCCTAATGCGAAATTCGTAACCCTTGCGCGCGATCCGTTCGACTGCTATCGCTCATTGGCGGATTCAGGGTGGCACCACATCTACTTTCGTCGTCCTGACATTCGCGTCGACTCAGCCGCCGGCTTTGCCCGACATTGGAACCGCCTCGCAGTCAGCTGGGCGGAGTTACCACAAGAATTCCCTGTCTTCCACCTGAAATACGAGGATCTAGTCGCGCGGAAGGTTAATTTTCGCGATCTCGAATCATGGTTGGGCGTTCAGATCAAAGAAGAGATGGCTCTCGCAGAGGAAGTTGGACATACCGCCGCGCGTGGGCGCCTGACGTGGGTCGAGCGATTCATCATTCGCCGCGAAGCGAAACAGGGCATGCGGGCGCTGGGTTATTCCGAGTGAGTCCTGCCAGTTATTACTTTTCGGGCCGGGAATTGCGAGGGCCGCATCAGATCAGGAATCACGGCGCTCGATTCCGTTCTTCCATGCTTGATGTGTCTTTCGGGCCTGCCGCATGTCCTTTGGGAGCGTCCTACCTCGACCCGCTTCTGCGCTTTCTTGACTCCGCTGGATATCTCCTCTCAAATCTTCGAAGAGCTTCTGATTCATCTGCCGGAGTGTCTTTCCTGAACCACGTCTAGCCGCGTACCGGTTCCACGAAGCGCGTGCCGTTCCCGCCCGGCTCTTCTTTCTCTCCTGATCTTCGTCGTTTTCTCGCCTGAACCGCGTCGCACCCTGTCCACAGCCATCGCTTCGCACCGGTGCGTCTCGCGTTTTCTCTCTTGAATCTCACCCGCTCGTTGACTCCAAGGACGCCGAGATTTAACATCCGGCGCACACCGCTTTCCGGGGAAGGAGCGCTTCGTTGAGAATCAATCCCTTTTTGCAGGTCCTTGCTGTCTGCCTTGTACTGCCGTCCCTTGCTCTCATCGCGCAGGAACCAACAACCGGGTCTCCCAGCCTTGGGATGGCCAGTTCCACGCAAGCCCTCGTTGTCCGTGGCGCAAAGATCTATCCCATCAGCGGCCCCCCGATCGAGAACGGGGTGATGGTTGTGCGCGGCGGAAGAATCGAAGCCGTCGGCGCCGCCGGAAGTGTCACCATCCCGGCAGACGCACGGATCATTGATGCGAACGGCAAAGTGCTGATGCCTGGCATCGTCGACACCCACTCACATATTGGGATCATTGGCAATCCGCCGGTGCCTGCGAACGTGGACGCCAACGAAGGATCGGGACCACTGCAGCCGCAGTTGCGTGCAATCGACGCCATCAATCCCAACGCCGCCGGAATTCGAATTGCGACTGCCGGCGGAATCACGACGGCCAACATCATGCCCGGCAGCGGTAACGTCATGGGAGGCCAGACGGCCTACGTCAAACTGCGTGGCAGGACGATCGAGGACATGGTGATTCCGGGCACGATCGGGGGAATGAAGATGGCGAACGGTGAGAACCCGAAGCACTACGGGCGCCGCGACCAGGCTCCGATGACGCGCATGGAAGAGGCGGCGCTGGCTCGCCGCGAATACACCAAGGCGCAGGAATACAAGCGCAAATGGGACGAATACAACAAGGCGGTTGCCGCCGGCAACAAGGATGCCAAGGAACCGGAGCGCGATTTAGGCATGGACGCGCTGGTCCAGGTGCTCGAGGGCAAGCGCATCGTGCAGCATCATACGCACCGCGCAGACGACATCATGACTGTGGTGCGGATCGCCGAGGAGTTTCATTACCGAGTGGTCATTCATCACGGCACCGAAGCCTACCTGGTAGCCGACGAACTGGCGAAGCGCCACATTCCGGTGACGCTGACGATCGTCGACTCGCCCGGAGGCAAGCTGGAAGCGATCAATGTGAATGAGCATGCCGCCGCCATCCTCGAGAGGGCCGGCGTCAAGGTCGCGATCAACACCGATGACGACATTAACAGTTCGCGGTTCATCATTCGCGAGGCCGCCCTGGCTGTGCGCGGAGGCATGAGCGAAGAAGGCGCATTGCGAGCCTTGACCATCAATGGCGCGGACATGCTCGACCTGGGCGACCGAATCGGAACGCTCGAGAAGGGTAAGGACGCGGACTTCATTCTGTTATCGGGCCCACCATTCAGCGTTTACACGAAAGTGCTCGAAACCTGGATTGAGGGCCAGAAAGTGTTTGACCGCAACAATCCTGCGGACCTGCATTATGCGACCGGGGGGTACGCCGTAGCCGACCGGTACCCGAAATTCAACACGACGGCAGCGGGAGGTGCGCAATGATTCGGCGCATATCGCACTCACTTCTGCTGGTGGTCGCGGTCCTTGCCATATCCCTTCCGGCGAGCGCCCAGAAAATTGCCGTCGTGGCTGACAAACTCTACACGATGGGGAAAGAAGTGCAGGGGCAGCCTGGTGTCGTGTTGATCGAGAACGGAAAGATTTCCGCAGTGCGTCGCGGGAGCGAAGCGCCTGCGGGCTACACGGTGATGCATGCCGCTTATGTAACGCCTGGCTTGATCGATGCCAAAACAACGGCCGGAATCTCGGGCGCCTATAACATCCCTGCCGATCAGGATCAGGACGAAGAGAGCGATCCCAACACCGCCGATGTCCGGGCTCTGGACAGTTTCAATCCGCGCGAGATGCTGCTGCAGTACATCAACACCTACGGCATCACTACCGTCCAGACCGCGCCCGGCATCGTAAATCCGATTGCCGGGCAGGCAGGCATCTTCAAAACAGTAGGTCCGAAGACCGTCGGTCCGACGGTGGACGAGCTTGCCGTCAAGCCAGTGTCGGCCATCGTCTTCAATCTCGGCGAATCGCCCAAGCAGTTTTATGGAAGAAAAGACAGGGCTCCGACGACCCGCATGATGACGGCGTCGATCATCCGCGAAGGTTTGCTGAATGCTCAGGCGTATCAGAAGAAGTGGGCCGATTGGAGTGCAAGCGAGAAGAGAGATCCGGCCAAGCAGCCCGCGCGGGATTTGAAACTCGAAGCCATCAGTCTTGCATTGCGCGCCGAAGTGCCGGCGATTTTCAACGCATATCGCGCCGATGATATCGATACCGCCATCCGCTTGGCCAAGGAATTCAAGCTCAAATTGATCCTGAGCAGCGTTACTGAGGGATATCTCGAAACGCCGGTCATCAAGCAATCGGGCGCGGCCGCGCTGGTCGGTCCGACGTTGCAGCGGCTCGAGTCGCTTGAAACCAACAATGCTTCCCTAGAGGACGCGGCCATTCTGGCAGAGGCTGGCGTTCCGGTGGCGCTCATGACAGGGTTTGAGGGATACGTGCCCAAGAATCGGGTTCTTCTGTTCGAGGCTGGAGTGGCTGCGGCGAACGGTCTGGGATTCGAAGGGGCGCTGCGCGCGTCCACGATTGAAGCCGCGAAGATTCTTGGCATTGCGGATCGCATCGGCTCGCTCGAGTCCGGCAAGGATGCCGACGTCGTGCTCTATGACGGAGATCCGTTTGAATATACAAGCCACGTCACCGCGGTTCTCGTGAATGGCAAGGTGAGCTATCAGCGGGAATAATCCCTCAGGCTGTTGAAGATGCATTCTGCCGACTTCCCGCAGTCGGTGTACGTTCGGTCTGAGGATTTCGAACGGCTCGCGCCGCGCTCTGATATCATCCGAGTCAACAGCAATTTCCGTGCAGTCCCGCGGATCTCGGTCAATGCTGGAATTGGAGCGGAAAATTCTCAGAGCGAAAGCGATCCGAAGAGTCCCTCTCGTTTTGTTTCTCCTGGTCGCGTATGCGTTTGCCCAGACTCAACCTCAAGAAGAACCTAAGCCGGCAGGTTCAAGTCCCGCCTACGACGTGAGCCTGGGATACACCTATCTGGGCACGGCGACGCCGGTCTCGGCCGGCGTGAACCTCAACGGACTCGACGCAAGTGCGCGCGTGGAGTTCACTCGCCACTGGGGAGCCTCCGTCGACTCCTTTTATGTCCGCGCCTCGAACGTTTTGAACACGGGGCACAATGGCTATGTGCTGAGCTTTCTCACCGGCCCCGTATTCTTTCCCTTCGAACGGGGAGGCACGCAAATCTCTTTGCGGGCGCTTGCGGGTGTGGGTTTGGTCGACAGCGCCGTTCCAGTCAGCGGCAAGTACTACCTGCATGGATGGGTCATTCGGCCCTCGTATGCCCTGGGCGGCGGAGTTGAGCACTCGGTTTGGGGGCCGTTTGGATTGCGCATCGACGCCGATTACCTGCGCACGGCCTTCGTGAACACGACAGCGACAGTGCAGCCCCAAAACAATTTGCGAGTCACGGGAAGTATCGTTTTCCGTCTGAAACGAGGCTGACCGACGGCTTGACATCACCGGTTCAGTCACTCAGAATGCCCTTCCATCATCGGAGATGAAAGCTGTGCGCCAAATTCTCTCGTGCGTGCTTGTTGTCCTTGCTGCCGCAGCAGCGTTCCCACAGGATCGAACCAATGCTCGTTCGATGGTGATTTCGCCGTATGGCATCGTCGCCACCAGCCAGGTGCAAGCCTCGCAGGCAGGCGCCGAGATCCTGTCGCACGGGGGTTCGGCGATCGACGCCGCGGTTGCCGCGAATGCGGTCCTGGGTGTGATGGAACCGGACATGAACGGCATCGGAGGCGATCTGTTTGCCATTTACTGGGACGCAAAGAGCGGAAAACTCTATGGTCTGAATGCCAGCGGATGGGCGCCCAAGGCGCTGACTATCGACTATCTGAAAGCGCAGGGCTTCGACCGGATGCCAGCCGGCGGGATTAACACCGTGACGGTGCCAGGCGCGGTCGAAGGCTGGAACAAGTTGCACCAACGATTCGGCCGCTTGGCCTGGAAGGAACTTTTCGTCCCAGCCATCTTCTACGCCGAGAACGGTTTTCCCGTGCAGGAGATGATCAGCATGGATTGGGGATCATCCGCGGAAAAGCTGAAGAAAGATGCAGAGAGCCGGCGAGTCTTCCTCATTCACGGCGAGCCCCCGAGGATGGGCGATGTGTTCAAGAATCCAGATCTTGCCAAGGCGCTTCGCCTGCTCGCTGCCGGAGGACCGAGCGCGTTTTACAGCGGCGAAATCGCGAGTGCAATCCTCTCCACGTCACGCGAACTCGGAGGCACCATGACGGCGAACGACCTGCGCGAGTTCTCAGCCGAGTGGGTCGAGCCCATCTCAACCACCTACCGCGGATGGAAGGTTTACGAGCTGCCGCCGAACGGACAGGGCATGGCGGCATTGGAGATGCTGAACATCATGGAGCAGTTCCCGCCGGCGAAAGGCGGTCCGCTCAGCGCGGAAGAACTGCACAAAAGAATCGAGGCGATGAAGTTGGCATATGCCGACCTGGCACACTACAACGGCGATCCAAGGTTCGCCAAAGTGCCGGTCGAAGGCTTGCTTTCGAAAGAATATGCGAAGCGCAGAGCGCAGTTGATTGATCCGGCGAAAGCCAACTGCAACGCGGGGGCCGGAACGCCTCCGGGAGGCGATACGACGTATCTGACCGCGGTCGACCGCGATGGCAATATCGTTTCCCTGATCCAGAGCAATTACTCCAGCTTCGGTTCTGGCATCACGGTGCGGGGGATGGGCTTCCCACTCCAAAATCGCGGTGCATTGTTCGTGCTCGTTCCGGGTACACCCGATGCTCTTGCCGGCCGCAAGCGCCCGTTTCACACGATCATTCCGGCTTTTATGGAGCGAGGGGAGGATCATATCGGATTCGGAATCATGGGCGGCGCCAACCAGCCTCTTGCGCATGCTCAATTCGTTTCCGATGTCGTCGATTACGGTATGAATCTGCAAGCAGCCATGGAAACGGCCCGCTTTACCGTGCGCAGCAATTTCGATATCGGTTGCAGGATTCTCATTGAAGACCGAGTTCCGGCAGACGTGCGCCAGCAACTCTCCAACATGGGGCACAATCTTGAACTTCGTGGCGACTTCTCGCTGTTCATGGGCCGCGGTCAGGCCATCGACCATAATACGAAAACCGGTCTGAATTTTGCGGCCTCAGATGCACGTACCGATGGTTCGGCAGAATCGGAACTCCCGCCCGGACTGCATCTCCCTTAGCGTGATTGAGGATCGTGTATGTCGATTGCGAGCTTCGTGAGAAGTCTGATGATCTGGGGTCTTCTGCTGGGAGGGATGCTTGTGGCCCAGACGAACTATCAGGAGCCCTATCGTCCCCAGGTGCACTTTTCGCCCCGCCAACACTGGACCAACGATCCCAACGGATTGGTTTACTTTCACGGCGAATACCATCTCTTCTTCCAGTTCAATCCCGAGGGCGACGAATGGGGACACATGAGCTGGGGACACGCCGTCAGCAAGGACTTGCTTCATTGGCGCGAGCTTCCGGTTGCGATTCCTGAGCAGGGTGATGAAATGGTCTTCACCGGAAGCGTCGTGGTCGATCGGAATAACACCAGCGGTTTCTGCGGTCAGGGCAAGGAATGCCTGGTCGCGATCTATACCGGACACCGGCATTCGCCGGGGCAAACCCGGCAAACGCAGAATCTGGCTTACAGCCTGGATGACGGACGCACCTGGATCCGGTATGCGCAGAATCCCGTGCTCGATCTGCATTTGCCTGATTTTCGGGATCCCAGCGTATCGTGGGACGAAAAAGAAGGGCATTGGCGCATGGCGGTTTCCTTGCCGAGCCAGCACAAGGTCCGGTTCTACGCCTCGCCCGACCTGAAACATTGGACCGAACTGAGCGACTTTGGTCCGGCAGGCGCCGTGGGCGGCGCCTGGGAATGCCCGGATCTGCTGCAGATTCCCGGCGAGAGCGGAACGCCAAGCATGTGGGTGTTGAAAGTTGGATTAAATCCCGGATCACCGCAGGGTGGTTCCGGAGAGCAGTATTTTCTTGGGCAGTTTGACGGGAAACGATTTGTCCCTTCCGAGTCTCCCGGATCACATGGCTGGACGAACTATGGCAAGGACGACTACTGCGCGATCAGCTTCAACGGCATACCACCGACCGAGAAGCCAGTTCTGATGGGCTGGATGAACAACTGGCAGTACGCGGCCCAATTGCCGACCTCTCCCTGGCGTGGACAGATGAGCCTTCCCCGGCGGCTGTCACTGGTTCATGACCAGGATGGATTGTCGATCCGCCAGGATCCGGTCATCGATGCTCTGCACGGAGAGCATGCGGCAATTCAGAGAAAGCCGCACGGCGAAATCGCGGTGCAGGAGGCACCTTTTGAGATCGACCTGCGATTTGAGGAACCGCTGGAGCAGGCATTCGGCATTCGTCTCTATACGGATCAAGAGCATTGGACCGAAATCGGGTTCGATCGATCGAGGCGAGAGTTCTATATGGATCGGACCATGTCCGGAAAAGATGTGAGCCGCGATTTCCCCGGCAAAACCGTTGGTCCGCTGGCCGAGGGCCGTCCTTTCGATCTCAGGGTTATTGTGGACTGGTCGTCGGTCGAGGCCTACGCGCAGGGCGACACCATCGCGATGACCAATCTCATTTTTCCAAGTTCGAAAAAGAGCAGGATTGTATTGTTTGCGTCCGGAAAATCCGTCGCGGTAAGCGGGGATGTCTGGAGTTTGCGATCGATTTGGAACGTCGAATCGCAGGGGGAGGCGCCGGACGTACGCGTTCGTCCTTGACCTGCACCCCAAAGTGAATCTATGCAGGCAGATTTGGGAGCTCAAGTACTGGGCGAATCTCGACGGTTCCCTTACGGGCTCCCGGCACGCGTCCTGCGACCGCGATCGCCTCGTCAAGATTAGCGACGTCGATCAGGAAATATCCGCCAAGCTGCTCACGGGTCTCGGCGAATGGTCCGTCATGGATCAGTCTTTTTCCGCTGCGCACCTGGATGCTGGTTGCCGTCGCTACCGGCTGTAGCGGCGAAGCGGCCAGGAACTGATTGTTCTTTTTCAGTTCGTGTGCCAGTTCGGTTGATTCTCCATAGCACAACTGCCGTTCGGGTTCCGTCCAGGCCTGTTCATCCGCATAAATGAGCAGCATGTATTTCATCCATTCCTCCTCAGCCACCGCGAAGCAACTCGCCGATTCGTCGCGTTTATCGCTTTGCTTCCTCAGCAGAAGGGGCGACGTAGCGTCCGGAGGGAGCGACGTGCCCACCGGCTTCATAACGATCATGGTGGCGAACCCAGTCAGCAAGAGTATAAGTCGGGCCATTCTCATCGCGGCCTCTGGGCGTGAGGTCGAGATAAAAATATGTAGTCAGTCCACCCTCATCTCCGCGCGCATGGCAGGAATAGGTGTGGAAGATATCGCCGGAGCCGTCTTTCACGAAGACGCTCACGCCCGACATCTCGTCGATGTTGAAGGGCAGGTCCCGCATTTCGAAGTTGTAGAACACCTTCCCCTGCGCAATCTCTTCCTGGGCAAAAGAAACATGATAGTCGTAATTGAACTCGCTGTTGAATGACGACAGCCACTTGAAACTCCAGCCCATGCGTTGGCGGAAGCCTTCGATCTCAGTGAAAGGCGCTCGTGACACGGCGACATAGGTCACGTCATGATGCTGAAGGTGCACGAGAGCTCCGTCGACGTGATCCGAAGCGAATGAGCACCCGACGCATCCCTCCTTCCATCCTGGGCCGAACATGAAATGGCGAACGATCAATTGGCTGCGTCCGGCGAACAGGTCCGACAGCGTTTCTTTGCCGTTTGGTCCGTCGAAAACGTAGTTCTTTTCCACCTTGACCCAGGGAAGCTCGCGCCGCAAGGCGCGGACCGCATCATACTCTCGCGTGAGCTGTTTCTCTCTCGCGAGCAGATCTCTCCGGGCTGCAAGCCATTCTTCCCCGGACACGACTCTTGCCTTTTCAACCGGCACCGTAGACATGGTCACTTCTCCTTCTGTTCCGAATTTGTGCTGCTGTCCTTCGTTCCGCTCTTTTTCCGGGATACGGCCGCAGCCAGCACCGCGAGTCCGCCCACCGAACTCGCGCCAGCGGCAGCCAGAGCCAGAGTCGACCAACAAAATGGACACATTGCTTGCCTCGCAAACGCTATTTCACAATTCCGCAGGCCGCGCATCTCCTACGGTTTCTTTCAAAATCTAATCGAACCGCCTGGTCATAAATCGACACCCGGCAGCGAAAAATCTAATATTTGAGTATGACGTCCGACGTTGCGACGGCCGTTGAATCCGTGTACCGCTCCGATTGGGGCAGGATCGTGGCCACCCTGATCTCCCTGCTGGGCGACTTCGATCTCGCGGAAGAGTATGCACAGGAAGCATTTACGGCCGCCCTGTGTCAGTGGTCGAGCCAGGGAATACCCGAATCTCCACGCGCCTGGATCGTTTCGACCGCAAGGCATAAGGCCATCGACCGGCTACGCCGGCAAACTCTTTTTACCGAGAAACTGCAGCCGGAACTGGCGCGCCAGATGCCTTCGAACGAACAGCCGGAGTACGAACCGGAAGAGATTCCCGACGAACGGCTTCGCCTGATCTTCACCTGCTGCCATCCTTCTCTGGCGGCGGAAGCCCAGGTCGCCCTGACGCTTCGCACGTTGTGCGGTCTCGAAACCGACGAAATCGCCCGGGCATTTGTGGTACCGATCGCGACCATGGCGCAACGACTGGTCCGGGCCAAGAGAAAGATCCGCGACGCCCGCATTCCCTATGTAGTGCCCGGTGGCTCAGAGATGCGGGAGCGTCTCGGCGCAGTTCTGGCTGTCATCTATTTGGTATTCAACGAGGGCTATACGGCAACAAGAGGCGAACGGCTGATCCGCACCGATCTGTGTGGCGAAGCCATCCGCCTTGGGCGAATCATCCAGGCATTGATGTCTCCTCAGGTTCCGCGCGAAGCCACCGGACTTCTGGCGCTGATGCTGTTACATGACGCGCGACGAGGGGCTCGAGAGGACGGAGAAGGCCAGATCGTTTTGCTCGAGAACCAGGACCGAAGCCGGTGGAATCAGGAGCAGATTCGCGAGGCTCTGCCACTGGTAGGCGAGGCCATTCATGGAGACGCGGGGCCCTATGCGTTGCAGGCAGGAATCGCAGCCGAGCACTGCAAGGCAGCTCGCGCCGAGGACACCGATTGGCGCGAAATCACCCGGTTGTACGATGGCCTGGAAGCGCTCAATCCGTCCCCTGTCGTCTCCCTCAATCGTGCGGTCGCGATTGCCATGATCGAGGGACCTGGCGTGGCCCTGGAGATTGTCGATGCCATCGCCCACGACGGCGAACTGGAGAGCTATCATCTCTTGCATGCGACCCGGGCCGATTTGCTGCGTCGTGTCGGATCCCGCCAGGAAGCAGCGAAGAGCTATCTGCGCGCCATCGAATTAGCGACCAACCAACGCGAGCGCGTTTTTCTCGAGCGCCGGTTGCGAGAGGTGCAAACGGCTTCTACAGCTTAGGTATGACTGGGCGAACCGGAGTATGACACAGCCGTGGTTTCTTCAAGATTTATGGAGGACGTTCTCACGTGCGAAGCAGCATGTCGGCGATGCGCTCTCCGGTATGACCGTCCCATAACGGCGGAATCGCGCCCTTCTTGCCGTTGCCCTGATAGATCTTTCTCAATTCCGCGCTGAGTTTCTGCCGGTCTTGACCCACAAGAACGTTCGTCCCCATGGTGACCGTGATCGGACGTTCGGTATTCTCTCGGAGTGTCAGGCAGGGCACTCCAAGATAGGTCGCCTCTTCCTGAATGCCGCCAGAATCGGTGATCACGACTGCTGCCGTGCGTTGCAGCGCAAGGAATTCGATATACGGCATCGGGTCTGTAAGGTGCAGGCGTTCCACGTCAACCTTGAAATCCGCAATCCGCTGCCGCGTTCGCGGGTGCACGGGAAAGACGACCGTCATCTTTTCGCTGACTTCCAGCAGCGATGCCAGAATGCTCTTCAAGCTCTCGCTATCGTCCACGTTCGATGGACGGTGCAGGGTTACCAGCGCGTAGTGGTCCGGCAGGCCATTCCTGGGCACCTGCAACGCCGCCGGCAGGAGTTGCACCAGAGAGTCGATCATTACGTTCCCGACACGGCGGATTTTCTCGCTCGCGACCCCTTCCTTCTGCAAATTGATGTCGCCATCCTCGGAAGGAGTGAATAACAGATCAGCCAATCGATCGGTGACAATGCGATTGATTTCTTCGGGCATGGTGCGGTCAAACGAGCGTAGCCCGGCCTCGACGTGGCCGATCGGGACCAGCAGTTTGGAGCACACCAGAGCAGCGGCAACGGTTGAATTAACATCGCCGTACACTAAAACGATATCGGGCTTAGCCTCGAGCACGACCGGCTCGAAAGCGGCCATGATATCGGCCGTTTGCCGCGCGTGGCTCCCTGAACCAACCCCAAGGTTCCAGTCTGGTTCCGGGATTGCCAGTTGCGTAAAGAAGACATCTGACATATTCCGATCGTAGTGCTGACCGGTGTGGACCAGGGTCTGGCGTGCTCGTCGAGCATCAAGAGCACGCAGGACAGGAGCGGCCTTCATGAAATTCGGCCTGGCCCCTACGACATGAAGGATATGGGTCAAGAGGTTTGAGTGAGATCCCAACCAAAGCGTATCTCACGGTTACCCATGGTGCAAGAAACCAAAGTGCCAAAGCCCCGCAGCGGTTCTGCCAAATGCAGGGGACCCGGGATTACGCTCTGATCCTTGGCTTCTCTTGGGATCGGCGACGGTTCCTTCGCACCGAGCCCCTCTGGCGGGTAGATGTGAGTCATAGCTCCTCTCGAATATTCAGGCTCACAGCGCCGGGGGTGACTGGAGACGCGGTAATGTTGCAGACCATCACATTGCCGGCGTTGGGTGTCGCGAACGTGGAGATCTGCAGAGCTCCGGTGCCGTATCCCATCACGCTGAGAGCGCTGCCGACATAGCTCCACTTGATGACCGAGGACTCGGTGACTCCTTTCAGTGGAACGGACTGAGCCCGGCACTGATGAGCCCCGATTGGCGAAGTCGACAGGGCTAAAGTCGTTGCAGGGGTGGCGATCGGCACTCGGAAGGTTTTGGAAATGGCGGTAAGACGCTCGAGGTAATTTGAGCCCTCCGGAATCGAATCAATGTATTCGGAAATTGATCTGGCGGCTCGTTGTTCGAGTCCACCGCTCTGGTCGGTTCCGATGGCGATATCGGCGGGATCGTTCGAGGGGCGCAGGCCCGAGGTGGCCAGCGTCTTGCCGATATTGGAGTCCGCGAGCGTGATCAGATCGTTGGGCGTCCCGTTCAGCGGCTTGCCGAAGTTCAGCCGCCCCTTGCTGTTCACCGCCGGCCCGTTGTTCGCCGGATCCTGCTCCTGCAGCAGCGTCGCCATCGTCCCCGCTCCGCCGCCCGATTCGCTGGTCAGGCAGCTGATCCAGATCGGACTCCGCCGCCGGCTCACCCCCGCCGACTTGCACTGCTCGGCCACGATCGACACC